>Ga0189291_100004_pt1 | contig 933108 bp, 922 predicted proteins | sample UW1redminimetaG_FD_130331 | JGI IMG/M metagenome (GOLD analysis project Ga0189291, IMG submission 130331) | Marine microbial communities from the Costa Rica Dome - UW179B-red mini metaG | ecosystem: Environmental > Aquatic > Marine > Oceanic > Photic zone | place: Costa Rica: the Eastern...
AAACCATCGAACAAAGGCGCTTGCATCACCGCAAGATAGCCGCATAATATCAACCAACAGATGGAACCAAATACTCGCCTGTTTTAAACCGCCATATGTCTCAAATTATCTGACGACGGACACGTTTGACTTGCTGGTATTTTACCTTGGGACATATGGCAGCATTTGCTGCTCCCGAATCTTCAACGATCATGCGAAAATAGCCCGCATTGATATCGCCAGATGAATTTCTTTCTGGAGTTGTGCCGCCAAGTTTTACGATTCTATTTTGCAAGCCAGAAGCAAGATCATTTGCTTGACCCCACACTGGATTGGGTAATGTACATGCTATGACAATAATAATAATCTTTTTCATAAATAACCCCCTGTTATTATATGATAAGTCTAGAATGGATTGAGTTTAGGTCAATTGGCTGTGCCAATTATATTACATCCATATTGGGTCCATTTATAACACTTGGTATCTGTTGTATGGGATGGGGTAATTGTCCTAAACAACGACTTAGGGTGAAAATGTTTGAAATTTACTAGAGTACTAGTTCAGCGACAGCTTCACTTTTTGAACTTTATTTCTGACGATTTATCGAGAGCCATAGCGGGTTCAAAATATCTGGTGCCCAGAAGAGGACTCGAACCTCCACATCCTTGCGAATACTAGCACCTGAAGCTAGCGCGTCTACCAATTCCGCCATCTGGGCACGGGATAGAAGCGAGCCATTAGGCTAGGGCAGCGATGATTGTCAACCAGCCCTGAAATTCTTCTCTTATCTAAGGGGCGAGCAATTGATCGATACTGTCTCGCTCTATCAATGTTCGCCGCCCAATTTTCAGTTTTGTAAGCTCGCCGCTTTCAATCAACCTATATATTGTTGAACGTCCGACACCCATTAAATCAGCAGTTTCTCTTATCGATACTAAGCGTGATGCATTGCCTGGCTTTTCGGTTTTTAGTTTACCACTAATCGATGTAGCTAGTGTTTCTAAGGAGCTTTCATCCAGGCGAAGAACTCTGACGCTTGGGCCTGGTGATTTATAGGTAGTTTCATGCGGTAAACGCCGTATCAATTTATCCAAATCGACTTTACGCCAGCGAGTTTCATCATCTTCAATTATCACTGGAAATACAGAATTTCGATTGGCCAGAAGCTGGAAAGTCTGGCTATCTAATGATAAATATTGAGAGGCGGTTTCCAACTTCATCAAGGCTGGCCAACCTAATACGATTGTTTGAACGTTTTCCATGCAACCAAACTACCAAATATCTAGTTCATCGCAAAATTGGTTTGTATATATTGGCTCACGGCTTTCTTCGAAGCGCCCAAATGAATGACGAAATACTGGCAATGATCGCCGCGAGTGCAATGAGAAAAGAACTGTCGAGAACCACCATATGAATCTCCAATCTGACTATGAGAACAAGGTATGTTCACTAAATGTTCTATGTAGGAAAGAAAAGCCTCGGCTGGTGGGAAATCGCCTATGGATGGATAAGTTAGTAAAACCGTCGGCGGATAGGAGGCATGGAGGTGAGTGATTGTTATAATATGTAGGACATCCGGTTTTCCCGACGTTGACTCAGTCAACTTTGAAACTTTCATCAAGAAAGCAAAAAACAGCACCAATCCACAAAGATTTACACCGCTACCTGTATGTCAGAAGTTCGATCATCAGATTCATCGAATTAAGACTTATATTCAACACAGCGAGTTAGTGGCTATCGATTTCTAGAATTGATAAAAATGTCGTCACGACAGTTATTGAATTTCATACAAGCTAGCGTTGAGTGAGATATTAAAGCAGTATTGTAGAGTTTTCGTATCTATCATTTTTTAGGAATGTGTGAAAAGTGTTCTAATCTAACGTCGAAGCATCGAGTTTCATCAGTCATCTATGCTATCTCAGTTATGTCCTGATATCTTGCAATGATTGCTTCTGTTTCGAGATTCGTATCCTAATGGTGCCTTTAAAGATCGGAGTTCCCTTTTTCTCGAACCTTATTCTCTATATTCTCAAATCTACCTACTCTTATAGCAACGACCACACTCCAAAGAAGTTATGGGTGCATAACATCCTAAGGAATGACTTAATCCCCCCGCTGCTTTGCGGGTCGGAATATGACGTACAAAACAGCAGGGGGGTTATGATCATCCTTGTGGAATGTGATTGTAGAACCTGACTGTAGCTAACAGTAGACAGGTGGCTATCCTTGACCTGCCATATAGTTCCGCAAACCCGGCACATCGGCCATAGCGGTTATCCAGCCTCTGCTGGAAGTAATTATCAATAGCTACAATTCATCAACTATCGATAATCAGAAGGGTGCTGCCTTTAGCATAGCCTTCTTCTTTCTTGGTCTTTCTCCCGTCGGGGGAAGGCTTTTGCCGCTTCGCGCGAACTTCCTGTCGTGTTTGCTCACTCATAGCTCCGGTCTACTTCCCGGCTACCGTTGTTCCGTGGGTTACGGATGCTGTTACCTTGCAAATTTGACAAATTACTGGAGCTAGCCAGGTCTTCATGGGCGTAATTAATTGTCGGTAAGATCAATTAACTTAACTTGTGATTATTATAGCATATTCAGAGCAATTTATCACTCACTAAATCCAATAAAATAGTCCTATATCAAGTGGATGGGTCCGCTATTTGATACAATTCTCGGATGCCATTGAAAACACAAGGCATTCGAATAGACGTGTATACGTAGACGCGTCTACTAATTTTTGCTATCCATGTTCTTATGACACAAAAACGCGACAATGCTCACCATCGACGTAGGTTATTGAATATGGGCTATGATGACTTGGTCGCACAAGTCGATGCTGGCGAGATATCGATGTACGAAGCCACCATTTCGGCTGGTATTCGAAAGAAAAACCCTCGCAATACCATTGATGGTTTCAACAGAAGTTGGCAACGGCTCTCCAGGGATGACAAAATGCGATTTGTCATATTGAATTTCAAAGAAATTATACAACATGTCAATGTTGTACAGGAACTGAAAAAGGCTAAAAAACAATGATGTAGGCGGAGAAATACCCCGACAGATCAATCCACTTGTCGTAATATGTGTTCAATTGAAAAACATATTAGAAAGACAAGATAATGAAGGCGATAACGATAGAAGAAGCCAGCCAGATATGGCTTGATCGGTGCGAATTGGAAAAGCTGGAGCGAGCGACGATCCATTCTTACACGTCCCATGTAAAACACCATATTGGACCCAAGCTAGGTCATGTCATGCTTGATGAGCTGACCGCCGCTGATGTTCGAAACTTTCTAGACGCGATGCTTGCCGATACCACACGATCAAACGCTAAAAAGTCTCTCACGAGCTTGAGGTCAATCATAAGCGAAGCACAAGAGCGCGGTTACGTGCAGCATAATGTCGCCCGTGATGTGAAGTTGCGGATGTCACGGCGTCATGAACCAGAACGTGTGTTTCCAACGAAAGCGGAAATCAAACTTTTGATAAGCAACGTTAAGCCTCGTCACCAGCCGCTGATTATGACTGCTATTATGACCGGCATGCGCATGTCAGAGCTAAGGGGTTTACGCTGGTCTGATGTTGATCTGGAAAACAGAGTCCTTAGCGTGAGGCAACGTGCGGATCGATACAATCAACTTGGCGTTCCAAAGAGCCGGGCAGGGCGCCGTGACATCCCTTTTGGTAGTTCTCTATGCCAAACACTCACAAAATGGTCCGAGCGCTGCCCTAAAGGCGAAGATGACCTTGTATTCCCGAATGGAGCAGGAAAGGTGGAAAGTCATTCAAACATCTATAATCGCGTCTTTAAGCCGTTGATGATTGAATGCGGTATTGTCACAGAAGAAGGTAAGCCGCGCTTTTCGCTTCATTGTCTACGTCATGCTGCCGCGTCGCTATTTATTGAGCAGGGTTGGCCACCAAAGAAGGTGCAAACGCTCTTGGGTCATTCCTCAATTATTATGACGTTCGATGTTTACGGTCACTTGTTTCATGACCCAGCCGAAGATGCGAAACTTATGGAGAAAATGGAACAGGAGTTGCTCGCCGCGTAGTTGAATCAAAACTCAAAAATCACTTCCGAAAAGTCAACGTACCGTCAACTTCCACTGGAATCATAATCCATGTGTCGGGGGTTCGAGTCCCTCCTCCGCTACCAAGATAAAACCTTGATAAACCGCTGAAATCCGCGCCATTCATGTAATGCTTAGCGGTGGTTTCGCGTCAAATTAGCCTTCGAAACCTACAAATGTAGCTGCCTCGTCAACAGACTTTCGCGTTGAAATCACTTCGTTGGCGGGAAAACTTTCGTCCGGCCAGCCGAGCGCGATGCTTTTCATTATCACTTGATCATCGGCGATTCCGGCATGCTCACGCACCACCGGTGATTGCATGATGCCTTGGCTGTTGATGACAGTGCCGAGTCCGCGGGACCAAGCAGCGTTCACAAGCGCAGTCGCTACCGCACCACAGTCAAACGGTGTGTCGTCACTGCCGTCGAGAACGCGGTCATAGGTGATGATGACGCACACCGGCGCGTCAAATTGTCGGAACCCACGCATAACCCAGTCCTGCCGTGCATCCTTGTCGTCACGCTCGATTTTCATGGCGGAAAACAGCTGTTTAGCAACACCAATTTGTCTGTCGCGATGATGGCCTGCAAAGGCTTCACCCGTTCTGAACTCGCGAGATTGCGGCACGCCGGCCAGCATTCGTTCGGTATTGCCGTTTCGAATCTTTTCCAGTGGTTCGCCAGTGATGACGTAGAAATTCCAAGGTTGCGTATTCATCGATGATGGAGCGCGCATTGCCAATCCGATAATTTCTTCGATCAGTTTCCGCGAAACGGGGTCAGGTTTATATCCGCGAATACTGCGGCGGCCGAGGACGACTTCATCAAATTGCATTCGTAGCTCCGTAAAAATTATCGTCGTCGGCTAGCCTATAAACAAGGATATGAAAACCCTGCTGCCAATGATCTATGGAGACTGAAGCTATCCTCGCATCAGATGAAACGGGTTAAACTGCTTTGCGATCGTTTTACGACGGCGATTCTCCTTGTTCGCGCTCTTCAACCGGTTCTGCAAGAACTGCCATGTTGCGTGCAGATGCCAGCGTCGTAACTGCTTGAATAAAGGCCGCTGTTCCCTCGTTAAAAACCGTCAGTGACTCATATTCCCACCTGAACGCCCTTCGTGCAAAAGCGATTCGGCGAGGAAGATCAGATAGTCAGTATCCAACGGTTTCTTAATGTAAGCATCCGCGCCAGCATAGGCCGCCAAGTCGACGTCTCTTTGACTATTGCGCGCGGTGAGCATCAATACGGGCGTATCGTAAAAATCATGATTCAGGCGAATGGACCTCAAGACTTCAATCCCTGACAATTCTGGGATAGAGCAATCAAGAATCACAAGCTCCGGCAGTTTTATGCTGATGGCTTGTAGAGCGGACTTACCATCTTCGACAACGCCCACAACATGCCCCGCGCTCGCCAAAGCGTCACGTACAACTTCACCCATGATGTCATCATCTTCTGCGTAGATTATTCGGGCCAATAGATAGATCCTTCTTGTTCCGCCCCGGTCAGCTTATGCAAATGATCCAAGGCCTCTTGTAGCTCGTGAATGTAAAATATTCGGATCCGAACGGGCCTTCTCAGGCGGCACAATAGCCTTTCCCAATGCTGCGCATATCGGACGCTAAATATACAAGAGAACTCAACGGCTTTGATAGGTCCTAGGTGCACGTGTCGCTCGTCCTCATGTTTGAGATATTCTCAATGGTTAACGAACATTGGCCGGTATTGTTAAGCGCTGTGTTTCAAACAAACAAATGCAATGAATGGCCATCAACTTTAAGTTTGGCGGCGAATGACCGTAACAAATTAGACCTGCTTCTGCTGCTTGACCCGAAAAGGAAATGCTCGATGGCTCAAATATTAATCGCTGATGATGATGCTCTTATCGGGGAGGTGGTTTCCCACAGATTACAAGAAAACGGTCACAATGTCGCTGTTGTCGACAATGGAGTGAAGGTTTTGGAGATGATACACCTTGAACGACCGGACATCGTAATTCTCGATATTCTGATGCCGGGGCTTAGAGGAATAGAGGTATTGGTCCAACTACAGAAAGAAGCACATACGGCATCTATCCCCGTGCTGATGCTGACCGGTCAAACCGGTCGGAATCACATGGTGGAAGCTTATGATGCGGGCGCAACCGATTTCATGACCAAACCATTTAAGCCAGAATCTCTTGTCGAGCGCATAGACAGCATCATCATCAACGCGCGTAACCGGCCCATGCAGGTCGGACAGTATTTATGAGCCCCAATCTTCAAATTATGGTGATGTGGGGTTACGCAAAAGAAAATCGTACAGCGACAGTCCTGTAGCTATTTTGGCGTTATAGGACCGCTCGGGTTAAGATTGTGGATGTGGACAGAGCCACGACCACAAAATGATGAGGGTAATCTCGCACGCCGCCAAGCAGGCGGACGCCCGCGCGCAGCTCTTGATGTAAATAATAACACAAAAGCGCGATTATCAGCGCCAACAGGGATTCTTCTCGCGTCGCCTCTTGCCGAGTGCCGCTCTGCATCCTTATGTGGAGGTCAACAAACGAATCTAGCGAATCTAGGATAGAAATATGACCGAAACACATCGTACGAAAATGTTGATCTTGGGCTCTGGTCCTGCGGGCCTTAGTGCTGCCATTTATGGCGCACGCGCCGGATTGGAACCAATTGTGGTTCAAGGTCTGCAACCGGGCGGTCAGTTAACTATCACTACCGATGTGGAAAACTATCCGGGTTACCGCGATGTGGTGCAGGGCCCGTGGCTCATGGAAGAAATGCAAGCGCAGGCGGACAAAGTCGGTACGCGGACTATGTTTGACACGATTGTCGATGTCGACGTCTCACAGCGGCCGTTCCGGATGACTGGCGATGGCGGGACGATTTATGAAGGCGATACCCTCGTAATTGCCACGGGCGCGCAGGCCAAATGGTTGGGGGTCGAAGGCGAAGAAACGCTTGGCGGAAAAGGCGTTTCTGCTTGTGCAACTTGCGACGGCTTCTTCTATCGCGGCAAAAAAGTCGTCGTCATCGGCGGCGGCAATACCGCGGTCGAAGAAGCGTTGTACATGACCAATCACAGCGATGATGTGACATTGATCCATCGCCGCGACAGCTTGCGTTCCGAGAAAATATTGCAGGACCGGCTGTTTGCCAATCCGAAAATCACTGTGTTGTGGAATAAGACAGTCGAGAAATTTGTCGGCGGTGGCGATCCCATGGGTCTGGTTGGCGTTGATCTGGTCGATACTCAGACCGGTGAAAAAAGCCATATGGAAACCGACGGGGCTTTCGTGGCCATTGGTCACGCGCCAGCGACCGAGATTTTCAAAGACCATCTCGATCTCATCGATGGTGGTTACATTGAAGTCGAGCCAGGTACCCCGAAAACCAAAATTCCCGGGCTATTTGCTTGCGGTGATGTGATGGACCATGTTTATCGGCAGGCTGTGACAGCGGCAGGGACCGGTTGTATGGCGGCTCTGGACGCGGAGCGTTTCTTGGCGGAAGAAGAGTTTGAGCTTCTGGCTGCCGAATAAGCCGGACGGATAGCTTAGGCGTTTTCGAGCACTTCCAGAAGCTGGTTTTCCAGCCAGCCTTTCGAATGTTCATCGGCAAAGCTGTGGGACGCGCTGTCCAGTGTTTCGGTGGTGATATTCGGTAAGGCTTCGGCATCGGCAAAGTCTTTGCTGTTCCATGCGGCCAAAAAAGCACGGGCGGTGGTATCGCGGCTCGCGAGTAATATTTTACAGGGCCTGTTCAATCGGATTAATCCGTCTTTGATTCGGATGGAAAGGCCGGTGTTTTCTTGTTTTTGAGTCGCTTGCTTCAAGCCATTAGCAAGTTTTCTTAAGTTAATCTTGCCGGTAAAAAGGTCTATAATCGACTGCGGGTTTTTCAGTCGTTCCCAATAGCGAGACCTTATCGCAGACGGCGGCGGTGCCGTCGGAGTCTCAGAAGGACTATCCGTTTCTTCAATCACCCAAGGATTCGCGAGAACGAACCCATCGAGGGCTTTCCCATCGCCAAAAAGAGCCAAAGCGGAAGCCGCGTCGCAATTGCCAAAGGCCACTATTCTCGTGATTTTTGGGTTTGTCTGTCGGAAGTATTCGGTTGCTGCGTCGATATCCGCCCCGGATTCAAGAAAGCCTCCGTTTGTGCCGCTACTCTCACCAATGCCTCTACGGTCATAGCGGAAAACGGGAAAGCCCTGTGCCGCCACTTTTCGGGCGGTTCTGGACATTCCTGAATGCGCGCCAGATCTAATCTCATTGCCGCCGCTAACGATCAACAGGCCAACCGGTTTTTGTCCCGCATCCAGTGTTCCAGCGAGCAGTGCATCCTCGCAAATAAATTGATGAAACGACCGCATCATGACGATATCCACGAAACGAGGTCTGTCGCTATGGCGCCGGACAACAGCAGGTCTTCATCCGGTTCTGCGCGAAGCCACAAGGCGGAGCCGGGCAGTTTCACATCACCCTTGTGCGCACTCGTTTCCAATTGAGCGGTTCGCACATCGGGTGATAGGGCGGGTACCGCATCCTGAAGTTCAAAAAACATGGACGCCGAGATGCTATTACCAGCCAGATTGACAGCGCCTTGCTCTGCCTCATCGGTCAATTGTGCCATATTTGTCGATAGCCCAGCCTCTTTGTCCGATGCCATTCGGGTGCGCATCATGGTTCTAAGCAAAGCGTTACCTTTGGCTGGTGAAAGCCGCCACTTTGGTAGGTCCTCAGCAAAATCATCAATCAGGCACCCGCCACGAAATGAAGCGATGTGCTGGCATTCGGGTAATATATGGGAGCAACCTATCAAGGCTTGTCGCCAGATCGCCAAACTGGCTTGCTCTTGGCGGAATAGGCTTTCGTTGGTGCCTGGAAGGTCCGGTAAGGCGCTGCCAATCCCATTGGTATCCAGTAACCGCATTACATCGACCAACATCCGCCGCATACGGTTCATTTCGTCAAATAGGGGAGGGATGAGAAGAATGGACTTCGCGTGATGGCCGCCAACCCTCAGGCAAAGCTCATCATTTCCTTGAAATTCGTAACTCGAATATTCAAGCGTTGCCGTCACTCAGCTGCTTTCATTTCGGCAAAGGCAACCAGATTTCCAAATGTTTCGAACAGCTCTCCATCGACCTCATCATCCTCGATCATGATGTCGAGGCGATCTTCTAGCTCGGTCAAGAGTCCGGCGACTGCCATGCTGTCTAACTCAGGCAAAGCGCCAAAAAGTTCGGTATCTGGCGTAAACGCGGCAACTTGCTCAGCGTCCAGTCCCAATATGTCCTGCATAACGGCACGAACTGCCGCCTCTGGCGTCAAATCAAGATTTTCCGACATCAATAAACCCCCGATTCCCGGACAACGGCGCTTCCCTAAAGCGATCAACGCTTTCCTACAAGGGCTGAGATTGTGTACCGCAGTATAGATAGCCAAGAAAGAGGGTTGTTCGGCCAATACATGTCCAAACGATATCTGGTGCGCACGTCTTCCATCCATTCCCGTTTATAGGGATCATTGCCGGTGCCAAAATCTACCAGATTGACGCCATCCACATCGATGGCGTGCTGAAACATCGCAACCGATAACAACGTACCGGGCGACGATTTGGTAGCATCTTCAACATGGGCCAATTTGTGAATGAGCGCTTCGCCATTTTCGACGGTCCAGAACTGCGCAGCAACCGGAACACCATCAATATAGGCCAGCCCTAGCCGCAAACACCCGGCTGCAGCTTCCTGTTGTGCCAGGTTTCTCAGGAAATCGGGATTGCCTTCCTCGGGCTTCCAGCTTTTGCCGTATACATCGAGATAGTCGTTCCAATGTTCGTCAGAAAACTCTGTCTCCACGCGAATGGAAACAATGTTTTTCTTGGTCTTACGGCGGACGGTATTTTTCAGCCGTCCGGGACGTTCTGCCCAATATTGATCAAACGTACGGCCATTGACCGACAAAATATGATTGTCATCGGCTTTGGATTTAAAAACGACCCATCCCGCCTGCTCAAAGGCACGCTCTGTCAGGCTGGCCGCATTATCTTCCTCTGGAACGGGTGATATTTCAACATGATGCGAATGAGATTTGATTTTCTTTGCCACGCTAGCCAGGAGCGCCAATTTGGTGACTTCATCAAAGTCCCCGGTAAAAATTGGTCGGTAGGTGAAATTATACCAATTGGCTAAGGCCGTATAGCTACCGAGACCCTTTTTCATCAGGAACATCCATGCTTGTGCCTCATTTTTGGTACTGCGAACAATCAGTGGCTGATTCCCCGGCAGGCAAAGCGCATGCAGCTGACTCAGCCAATCCAAGCGATCAAAAAGCGACTTTTGACCAGCCCTGCCGAGTTTTTCGCCAGCTGATGCTTGCGCCGACTGGAAATTATCGTGATATTCACTGTTCATGGTTACCGTCATGTCTGTCACAATTTTCTACTTTTTCCCATAGGCTCAAGCATTTGAACATTCTATATACAAAAGCTGCGTTCCCATTGGATCATCTTGCCGTGGGCAAAGACCCTATGGCACCGGCATTGGTAACGCGTTCTGGGTCTCTTACCTACAAGATGTTAAATCATCGTGTTGGCATATTAGCGCGTTGGTTACTGGGGCAAGATTTCGATCAGGGTGACCGGATCGCGACATGGCTGCCAAAGACAGAATTGGCCTGCGTCATGCCTCTCGCTGCGGTTAGGGCGGGGCTTGTTCATGTGCCAATCAATCCGGTTTTGAAACCTGCACAAGTGAATCATATTATCGCGGATAGCGGCACTAAGCTGCTGATTACCAACGCTGGACGGATTAAGTCACTGGAAGATAATCCTCTAGACTCAGGCTGTGTGGTTTGGAATGATGCTACCGTATCGACTGACATTGAAGATATTGACGACCCTTTGGACCCTAGCGACACTTCGGCAGATACTGAGACGCTAGCAGCAATCCTATATACCAGCGGTTCAACTGGACGGCCCAAAGGGGTTATGCTCAGCAACACCAATCTCAGCCTTGGGGCTATTAGTGTCGCGCAATATTTGAATCTGGCACAGGATGATCGAACCTTATGTGTGCTGCCTTTAAGTTTTGACTATGGTCAGAACCAGTTGTTGTCGACTTGGTATGCTGGCGGTTGCGCTTATCCACTGGATTATCTGACGCCGCGCGATGTTATCAAGGCCTGTGCCCGCGACCAGATCACGACTTTGGCAGCTGTGCCGCCGCTTTGGGTACAATTGGTTGGTCAGCATTGGTCTGAGGATGCCGCGGTTTCCATGCGGCGACTAACCAATAGTGGCGGCGCGTTGACGCCATCTTTGGTGAAACAGCTGCGCGCTATTTTTAACGAGAAGACAGATATTTATGCGATGTACGGGCTGACCGAAGCATTTCGGTCTACTTATCTCGATCCATCGCTGATTGACGACAATCCTACAAGTATGGGAACCGCCATTCCCTTTGCCGAAATCATGGTGGTGGACCCCGATGGTGGAATTGCTGCTGCCGGTGAAGAGGGGGAATTGGTCCATGCTGGACCGCTCGTGGCAAAAGGATATTGGCAAGATCCGAAAAGGACAGCGGAGCGTTTTAAGCCGGCGCCAGCGGCGTCTGAATATGGGGGATTAGCAGTTTGGTCAGGTGATACCGTTCGTCGCGACGATGATGGACTGCTCTATTTTGTCGGGCGCACCGATAATATGATAAAGAGCTCTGGCAATCGGATCAGCCCCACGGAAGTTGAAGAAGTTGCTATCGAATCGGGATTGGTTGCAGAGGCAGTAGCTATTGGTGTGGCCGATGATCGATTGGGGCATGCGATTTGTCTATATGTTCGGCCGACGGATGTTCCTGAGGCGCAGGATACGGAAAAGGAGTTGCGGAAATATTTGAAACGCAATTTACCGAATTTTATGTACCCTCGGGATATTGTAATGCTTAAAGAATTTCCGAAGAATCCAAACGGAAAACTGGATCGTAACGCTTTGACAAAGAATGAAATCTCATGAGCAAAGTCAAGCCTATCGGGCCCATACCAGCAGACTATGAAAGTCTGGATGGAGAGCTAGCGGTTAGCGGCATAAAAGTGAGTACATTGGTCGGAGATCATGGTTCGCCGCTGTTTGTTTATTCGCAAAAACATCTTAGCTCGCGGATCAAAGCTTTGCGGGATACGATGCCGGTGCAGTTGCATATTCATTACGCCATGAAAGCGAACCCATATGCGCCAGTGCTTTCACATATGGTTGGGCTTGTCGATGGGATTGATATTGCATCTGGCGGTGAATTGACCATGGCCATAAAGGCGGGTGCAGCAGCAAAGAAAATCAGCTTTGCCGGACCGGGTAAGCGCGATGATGAGTTGCTGGCCGCTATTCAAGCGGGCGTCACGATAAACATCGAATCGCCCACAGAGTGCGACCGCGCTTTGGCCATTGGCGCAAAAGAAGGCTTGCAGCCGCGGCTTGCCGTCCGCGTCAACCCTGACTTTGATCTCAAAGGATCGGGTATGAAAATGGGCGGCGGGGCCAAGCAATTTGGCATGGATGTCGATCTGGTGGCTGAGAATGTCCAAAAGATAATGGCCGCCGGAGCGCATTGGCGGGGCTTTCATATCTTCGCTGGTTCCCAGGCGCTGAAAGCCGATGCTATCATTGAAACACAGGCACAGACGATTGCACTGGCGGCACGCTTGGCAGAAGAAATCGGCCGCAGCCCGGAACACGTCAATTTGGGCGGAGGTTTTGGTATACCTTATTTCCCGGGTGACGAACCCGTTGATGTCGCGCAAATCGGAAAGGCGCTGAAGAAGCAGCTATCCGCATTGCCGGAAACACTAGCGAAAACGCAATTCGCGTTGGAGTTGGGCCGATATCTTGTTGGTGAGGCTGGGGTTTACTTGACGAGGATCGTTGATCGTAAAGAGAGTCAGGGCGAAACATTCCTTGTGACAGATGGTGGCTTGCATCACCAACTTGCGGCTAGCGGAAATTTCGGAACGGTGATCCGCCGGAACTATCCTGCGGCAATTGCCACGCAATATGATGAAACTTCTGACGAGGTCGTATCCATTGTAGGATGTCTCTGTACACCGCTCGATCTGTTAAGCGACAGAGCAGAAATGCCGACAGCGCAGGTTGGCGATATTGTCGCGATATTCTGTGCCGGTGCTTATGGTGCCAGCGCAAGTCCGGCAAACTTCCTGGGGCAGGGACCGGCGAAGGAAATCTTGCTCAGTTGATTCGGCCAGCTGCGATAATCCCATGAAAACAGCCGAATATTAACATTAATTTCAGTCAATCCTAACGCTATCTTCACTATTTTCTCGCATAGCTTTCGCCTGACTATGTGCGATTGGCCCATTTCCTTGTGGAATCGGTCGGTTGCTAACGGCTGCTTGCGAGGAAAAGAAAATGACTGCTGCGTTCAAAAAGAAGAGCTTACCGAAATATATGCTGGGTGCCGGTTTGGCGTCTCTGGCAGTTGCGGGATGTTCAGGCGTTTCTTCGGGACCGCAATTGCCACCGGCATCTTTTGTTTCGATGCAGGAAGGTCCTGGTGAAGAATATGTTATCGGTCCGCTCGACGAACTGACGATCTTTGTTTGGCGGAACCCAGAGCTGGGTGCCAAGGTTCAGGTCCGACCGGATGGCCGGATCACCACCCCGCTGATTACCGACATGCCTGCGGTGGGCAAAACGCCCGCAATGCTGGCTCAGGATCTGAAGTTGCAATTGTCGCAATATATTAACGAGCCGCTGGTGTCGGTCATCGTTAACAACTTCTCCGGTACATTCTCGCAGCAAATACGGGTTGTCGGCGCGACCGAGAAACCGGCTTCGATTCCTTATCGTGCGAATATGACTTTGCTGGATGCGATGATCGCGGTTGGTGGCCTTTCTGAATTTGCGTCAGGCAATAAAGCCCGCTTGGTCCGTTACAACCGCGGGACCGGCAAGCAGCAGGAGTATGCATTGCGCATCGGTGATCTGCTTGATCGCGGTCAAACCAAAGCCAATGTGATGCTGCGTCCCGGCGATGTGATCATTATTCCGAAGAGCATGTTTTAATCTGCTTCCGCGCAGAATTTACAGGGATCGAAAAGACCAATGAACGGCCTTTATGATGAATTTAGAGTAGCTTTGCATAGCGTCTGGAACAGGCGCTGGCTTGCATTGGCAGTCGCATGGGGCATTTGCCTTTTGGGCTGGCTTGTGGTCGCGTTGATCCCGAATAGCTACGAGTCCAAAGCGCGCGTCTTTGTCGAGATGCAATCGATATTGTCTGACAAGGTTGGTATTGAATCGCGGGACCGCAAAAAGAATATGGATCGCGTTCAGGAAACGCTGGCATCCACAATTAACTTAGAAAAAGTTGTCCGCGGGACGGATTTAAACCTGTCGGTGGCCAGCGATCGTGAGTTGGCCGGTAAGGTTGAGATGTTGCGCAAAAATATCGAGATTAAATCGGAAAAAGACAACCTGTTCGAAATCACTGCAAAGGCTTCTGCAAGCAATTTGTCTGACGCAGAGAACGCTATTTTATCGCGAGAAATCGTACAAAAGATGATCGATATCTTTGTTGAAGAGAATCTGTCCGGTGATCGCGACGAGACAACCCAAACATTGAAATTTTTGGACGCGCAACTCGCTACGCGGGAAAAAGCTTTGCAAGAAGCTGAGCAAAAACGTGTCCAGTTTGAGACCGAAAACCTCGGCCTGTTGCCAGGCGTTGGTTCGATCAGCCAGCGTATTGAGGCGTCTCGGGCAGAACTTAGTCAGATTGAATCGCAATTGGGTTCGGCTTCTAGCTCGCTAGCGGCCTTGAACGGTCAACTATCTGGCACACCTGCGACAATCGCGACACCTGGTTTTTCTGCCGGTAACTCGGGTGGCGCGCGCGGACAATTAGCACAGGCTCAAGGGCGATTGGCTTCGGCTCGCGCCCGGGGATGGACAGACAGCCATCCCGATATCATCGCCATGAAGAGCGAAATAACGGCACTGCGGGCACAGGTTGCGGCGCAGCCAAAAGGGTCTGGTTCGTCGGGATATAGAACGCCCAATCCGGCCTATAGCTCGTTACAAAGCATGCGCGCGGAGCGTCAGGCTTCGGTCGCTGCTCTTCAAGCACGGAAAAATGCCATTCAAGCGGATATGGCGCAACTTGCGTCCAAACAGTCTCTGGAGCCCGGTGTCGCTGCGGAAATGGCGCGGATTAATCGCGACTATGATGTTCTAAAGAACCAGTACGACAAAATGCTGCAGGACCGCGAGCAGATCAAACTGCGTGGGCAGGTTGAATCGGAAACCGATTCGATAAAATTCAAGGTTATAGATCCGCCATCCAGCCCGCGTTCTCCTGCGGCTCCGAACCGGCCTTTACTGCTTGCGATGGTGTTATTTGTCGGTCTTGGCGGCGGCGTTGGTGCGGCCTTCGCCATGGGGCAGTTGCAGACTAGTTATCCGACGTCTGCGAAGCTTGAGAAGGCCAGCGGGCTGCCCGTTATTGGGTCTGTATCGCAAATATTGACGAACAGCGAACGCGTTATCCGGCAAAAGAAAATGCGTCTGTTTTATAGCGCTGGTGGCGCCCTTGTTGGTGTGTTTGCATTGTTGATGGTCGTTGAATTTATTCAACGCGGCATGGTGGCTTGAGGAAAGAACATGAACAAATATAGTCCTCTCAAAAAATCCAACTCGCTGCTTGAACGTGCGGGGCAGGTCTATGATTATGTCCCGTCAAAAACTGGCGGACCGACACAAAATTATGGTCCAGAAATATTGCCACCCGAAGTAAAGACCCAGCAAATCGTGCCGGCAGCACCGAGACGGGCTGCTGCTTATGATGGGCCACGTGTTATCGTTGACCGGGACAAACTCAGAGAGTCCGGTTTTGTGGTTCCTGATGGACCGGTCACAGGCATTTCAGAGGAATTTCGTATCATCAAACGCCAGTTGCTGCTGGCGGCCAAAGGCAATAGCAAACAAGCACGCGTTTCTAATGGCGAACGGATTTTGATTTGTTCTGCACATCCGAATGAAGGTAAGACATTTTGTGCCTTGAATCTGGCGCTGTCTATCGCGGCTGAAAAAGACAATGAAGTGTTGTTGGTGGATGCTGATTTTGCAAAGCCGAGTATTTTGTCGAGCCTTGGCTTGGAAGGCAGCAAAGGGCTGATGGACGCCCTTGCTGATCCAGACTTATTGGTCGAGGATTGCATTATCCATACTGATATTGCCGGACTGGCGATCTTGCCAGCCGGTGATCAGACCAATGCCGATACCGAATATCTTGCTTCGTCGAGAACCGAAGAAGTGCTCAATCGGTTGACCCAACACAATCCCAATCGAATTGTTATTTTTGACTCGCCACCTGCTTTGTCGGCGTCACCAGCCTCGGTGCTCGCGACCCATGTCGGGCAAGTGGTGATGATCGTCAAAGCCGATGAAACTACTGAAACAGCATTAAAAGACGCACTGAGCCTGATGGCCGGCTGCGACAATATCCAATTGCTCCTCAATGGCACAAAATTCTCGCCAACTGGAAGAAGCTTTGGATCCTATTATGGATATGGAGAGTAACCGTGACCAGCCGTAAAATCATGCGTATCTTGAAAATTGGAGCGGTCGTATCACCGTTGCTGATGGTTGCCGTGCAGCCAGCGCAGGCTCGCGACCGTAATGTCGAAGTAACGCCCTATCTGGAAGTGCAGCAGGTGTTGGTTGCCGACTTGAAAGACGGTTCGGACGTACTGACCTATACGACGGTGGCCGCTGGCATTGAGACATCGATCCAGACACGTCAGGCAGAAGCGCAAGTGAACCTGCGTTATGAGCGCCGTTTTTTCTATCAAGATGATATTGGTGACGATGATATCCTTAGCGGATTGGCGCGCGCCAGTGTTCAGATTGTGCCAAATACTCTCGCGATTGAAGCGGGCGGTATTGCAACACGCAGCCGTGTTGACCTTCGCGGGGAGGCGCCAACCAACACCGTTGGCAATATCGACAATGTCACACAGGTATATTCGATATATGCAGGACCTTCTTTGTCCACAAACATCGGCGCACTGGATGTAAACGCCAGTTATCGCGTTGGTTATACAAAGGTTGAGAGCGAAGATACCGGCATATTGCCTCCGGGCCAGTTACCGATTGATATTTTTGATGACAGCGTCAGCCATTCGGCAAGTGCAAGTGTCGGGATGCAACCTGGCGAATTGCCCTTCGGTTGGTCTGTGGGTGGAGGCTATGAACGAGAAGATTCCGGTCAGCTCGATCAACGGTTCGAAGGTAAATATGTTCGCGCAGATGTTACGGTTCCCGTTACACCAACCGTCGCGCTTGTCGGCGGTGTCGGATATGAAGACATAGAAATTTCCGAGCGCGATGCCTTGCGGGATATCAACGGCGATCCGGTCATTGACAATGATGGCCGTTTGGTCACTGATGATGCATCGCCTCGGCTGCTATCTTATGATCAGGACGGATTGATTTGGGATGCTGGTGTATTGTGGCGACCAAGCCGCCGCACCTCTCTGGAAGCGCGCATCGGACGCCGTTACGGCAGCACGACCTATGCCGGTAGTCTTGGGTATCAACCCAATGAGAATACGTCGCTCAATGTGTCAGTCTATGACACAGTATCGGGCTTCGGCAACTTGTTGAATGACAATCTCGACTCCTTGGGAACGAGCTTCACAAGCAACCGTAATCCTTTGAGCGGCGAGCTTAATGGCTGCGCCTTTGGACAGTCTAGCAGTCTCTGCCTCAACGATGCGCTGCAATCCGCCGCGTCATCCTCTTTCCGGGCGCGCGGGGTAAATGCTCAGCTCGCTTATGGTTACAATGGTTGGAATGCTTCTGTCGCTGCAGGCTATTCGCGTCGCCGCTTTATTGCGTCGCAATTGGGTGGTTTGGCCGGTGTCGATGGTCTGGTAGATCAGAACTATTACGCCAACCTTTCAATCGGTCGCCAGCTTGATGCGCGGTCGAGCTTTGATACCAATGTCTATGCCAATCTGCTGGACAGCGGTTTCGCCGGGGCGCCTAAAGTGCTCGCTGTGGGTGCAAATGCGGCTTACTACCGTCAGATTATCCCAGGACTTAGCGGTACTGCTGCGGTCGGCCTAGATAGTTTCCGGCAAGATGGTTTTGATAGCGAACTTACGGCGTCAGCATTGCTCGGTTTGCAATATGAATTTTAGTAATATCACCGAAAGCGTGGGTGGGAGATACCAATATGTATGAAGCATTTTATGGACTAAAAAGTCGGCCGTTCCAGCTGACGCCAGATCCGCACTATTATTTTGAAAGTCTTACCCATCGTAAGGCACTGTCCTATCTCGGCTATGGATTGGCGCAGGGCGAAGGCTTTATCGTGATTACGGGCGACGTCGGTGCCGGTAAAACAACGCTAGTCAGTCACTTGATGGCAACTATTGATCGGGAACGATTGACGGCTGCTAACATCGTTACGACCGCGCTTGATAGCAAAGACATTGTCCGGATCGTTTCGGAAAATTTTGATATCGATACCGATGGCATGGACAAGGCTCAGCTATTGGGCGCTTTCGAGGAGTTTTTGCATAGTGAAGCTCGGGCCGGACGGCGATGCTTGTTGATTGTTGATGAGTCGCAGAACCTGCCTACCGGTGCTTTGGAAGAGTTACGGATGCTCTCCAACTTTCAGCTTGGTGGTCAGGCGTTGTTGCAGATATTCCTTCTCGGTCAGCCAGAATTTCGCGATACATTACAAAAATCTGATCGGTTGGAGCAATTGCGGCAGCGGGTGATTGCAAATCACCATCTCGAGCCAATGGAACCTCACGAAATTGAGCCCTACATTACTCACCGACTGTCTAAAAGCGGTTGGTCGGGGCGTCCGAAGATCACTTCCGACGTCTTCGCTCTTCTGTACAGTGAAACCGGAGGTGTCCCGCGCAAGATCAACACATTGATGAGCCGCGTGATGCTGATGGGAGCCGTTGAGCACGCGGAGTTAATTGATCAACCGTTGATCGGCCGCGTCTTGGCCGATTTGAATGGCGAAGAAATCGATATTGCCGAACCGGAAATCGAAACCGATTCGGCAACAGCGAAAAGCCCATTGTGGGAGAAACCAGCTCGAGCAGCGCAGGCACAGACGGAAGTTGAGCCAGTCGTGCCTGCCGTCGCTGCCGTAATTCCAGAAAGTGTTGTCGAAGCAGTTTTGCCTGAGCATGAAGTGGTGTCTCTTAGAAGCGTAGATACCGCTGATGAGTCAGCACCTGTCGAACCGACACCAATGGACCGAACACTGATTGTAGAGCCAGCGTCTTCCGATATCGTTTCTGCCCAAGTGGATATGATTTCCAAACAGCTCGCTGCGATGGAAGCCCGTATGGATAGTCAGGAAGAAAATCTGCACCGCGTCTTGACGATGCTAGTGGATTGGGTCGAAGGGGATGTCCGGAGCAAGGAAAGCTATGTCAATGCAGGACGCGCGGCCTGAACCTATCAACAAGGCGAGAGAAGCAAATGCTTTGCTCAACGCTATGTCGGTGGATATCGAGGATTGGTTTCAGGTTGGCGCCTTTGAAACAGTAATCGATCGCGCCGACTGGGATAGTCTGGAGCATCGTGTCGAACGCAATACGGATAATGTTCTTGAGCTGTTTGACGAAGCCGGCATCAAAGCCACCTTCTTTACGCTAGGCTGGGTGGCGGAACGCTGCCCTAAGCTGATGCAACGCATTGTTTCGGCGGGGCACGAGGTCGCCAGCCATGGCTATGACCATGCAAGAGTATTCTCATTGACCCCAGATCAGTTCCGTAAAGATTTGGAGCATAGCCGGAAGATTTTGGAAGATAGTTCTGGGCAGGCCATCACCGGTTATCGCGCACCAAGTTTTTCTATCGATCAACGCACCCCTTGGGCGCATGAAATACTGGCTGAACAAGGCTATCGCTACTCGTCCAGTGTGGCGCCGATCAAGCATGACCATTATGGTTGGGAAGGGTCACCGCGCTTTGCGTGGAAACCTGTGACAGGATCAGATTTAATTGAACTGCCTGTGACAACGGTAAAAGTCGGCAACCGGGTTCTGGCCGCGGGCGGCGGAGGTTTTTTCCGTCTGCTACCTTATGCGCTTTATGACCATGCGATCCGGAAAATGCAGAAGGATGATGGCCGTGGCGCAATATTTTATTTCCACCCTTGGGAAATAGATCCAACACAACCGCGTGTTGATAATGCGCCGCTTAAATCCAAACTGCGTCACTACACGAAACTGGATGCCATGCGCTCAAAGCTCGTTCGCGTCAGCAAAGATTATGATTGGGGCAGGGTGGATGAATTGGCTGCATTGGAAGGTGAGTTAGCGCAATGAATATGCCCTTCTCACCGCAGGCGATCACCGTTCGTATATTGGCTCACGATGACCAAAATGAGCTGAAACGGATAGATAAATTTGTTCGCGATCATGCGGAAGGCACTGCCTTTCATCGGCCCGCGTGGACAGTGGCTGTATCAAAAGCTTGTGGTCATGAATGGTGCTACATGCTTGCGGAAAATGATGGCGGAGAGCTTCAAGCGATCTTGCCTTTGACCCTTGTTCACTCTGCTCTTTTTGGCCGGGCACTGGTGTCATCGGGTTTTGCCGTTGGTGGCGGGATATTGAGTTTGAGTGATCACGCGACTCAAATGCTGGCGGATACGGCGTGGGATTTTGCGGAGGTTCATAGTTTTCCAACGGTTGAGTTGAGAGGCGGGTCGACACCTTGCGGCAAATGGCAAAATAAAGACGGCGTCTATGCAGGCTTTGTAACAGACTTGGCGGATAGCGACGAAAATCAGCTATTGGCCATTCCACGGAAACAAAGAGCCGAGGTCCGTAAGGGATTGAAAAATGAATTGGTCGTCCGGATCGGGTCGAGCGAAGTGGAACGGTCAGATCACTATCGTGTCTATGCGGAAAGCGTTCGCAACCTCGGTACGCCCGTATTCCCAAAGGCATTATTTGATGCGGTTATGCATGGTTTCGAGGCAGATGCAGACATACTGACTGTCTTAAGTGATGGTCAGCCTGTCGCCAGCGTATTGAGCCTTTATCACAATGGCACCGTGATGCCCTATTGGGGTGGAGGCACCTATGAGGCGCGCCGTCTAAGGGCCAATGATGTGATGTATTACGCGTTGATGAACCATGCGCGTGAACGCGGTTGCCAGCGGTTTGATTTTGGGCGCTCCAAAGTTGGAACGGGTGCCTATGCTTTCAAGAAAAATTGGGGCTTTGAACCACAGGCTTTGTCCTATGCCATTCGCACTGGCGATGGTGAAGAGGCCCGTGATGTTAATCCGATGAGCCCTAAATACCGGCTCCAAGTTGCCCTGTGGCAGAAACTGCCGCTCTCCGTTGCTAATCGTTTGGGACCGATCATTGCCAAAGGCTTAGGCTAATGGGCGAGATATTATTCCTGACCCATCGGGTTCCTTGGCCTCCTAATCGAGGGGATAAAATCCGGTCGCATCATATTTTACGCAAGTTGATGGAATATCGGCCATTGCATTTGGCTTGCTTTGCCGAGGATGAAGCAGAAGCGAATGAAGACAGCGATATCAAATCATCACTAGCTTCTGTTCAGATCACCCGGCGTAACAAAGCCAACTGGCAAGCAGGGATAGAAGCGCTTATTTCCGGAAAGCCCGTATCGCTATCGGCCTTTGAGAGCACTGAAATTCGGGACTATGTTTCTACCATATTGAAGACGCGTCCGATTGATTGCATCTTTGTGTTTTCCGGTCAGATGGCCCAATTTGTTCCTGCGGATTTCTCTGGTCGGTTGATTATGGATTTTGCCGATGTGGATAGCGCAAAATTTGAAAGCTATGCAGAGGAAGGGTCTGGTCCGATGACTTGGGTCAACCGGCGCGAAGGCAAGTTGCTGCGCGCCTTTGAAAAACAAGTGGGCTTAGTCGCAGACCATTCGCTTTTTGTCAGTGAAGCCGAAGCGCAACTGTTCCGGCAACGCTCTGGGCTTGGCGATGGGAAAGTCAAAGCCGTCGGTAACGGGATCGATCTTGATTTCTATGATCCGACTAAAGTGACCGCGATTGAACGTGCTGATGAAGGACCGTTGATTATCTTTACCGGGCAGATGGACTATCGTCCGAACGTGGAAGCGGTTGTTAGCTTTGCGACAGAGGTGATGCCGATAATAATCAAACAGCATCCCGATGCACAATTTGCTATTGTCGGGCGGGCACCCACGGCCGAGGTTTTACGGCTTGAAGGAGTGAACTGCACTATAGTAACGGGCAGCGTGGACGATATCCGGTCCTGGCTCAAGGCGGCTGATATTGTGGTAGCTCCGTTACGAATTGCTCGAGGTATCCAAAACAAGGTTCTCGAAGCTATGGCTATGGGCAAGCCCGTCGTTGCTTCCGCGCCCGCAGCGCAGGGTATCGACGCAGAAAACAACAAGCATTTTTGTGTCGCCGATGATGTGCAACATGAGGCACAGCTGGTCTGCAACCTGTTATCAGATGCTACAAAGGCCAAGGCATTGGGGGATAGAGCTAGCAGCTTAATCCGCTCCACTTATAGTTGGGAAACTCAGCTGATCGGTATCGCTGAACTATTTGGCATCGATGAACTGGAGTTGGTCGAGGCGGCAGAATGAGCAGCACAGCCATCGAACAACCCTTAAAGGTCGAAGCGAGTAAACCGGCTGTGAGTTTGTGGTCAAAACACTTACGCCTGCTCAGCCTAACGGTCGTTGCCATCGCCATCCTGTTTTGGCGAGACGGCCTTGCTATGCTTGACGCGTGGTGGAATGTTTCAACATATAATCACTGCCTGCTGATTGTTCCGATCATTATCTGGTTGGTTCAGCAGCGCCGCGAGGAATTGGTGAAAATCACGCCGGCAATTTGGGGCCCCGGATTGTTTTGGATTGGCGTTGCCTCTGGGGGCTGGTTGCTCGGAGAGGCTGCTGGTGTTTCGTTTGCTCGCCAATTGGGCTTGGTGATGATGTTGCAAGGTGCGGTGATCACTCTGCTTGGACCTAAAGTTATGCGGGGGTTGATCTTCCCGTTGTTTTACAGCTTTTTCCTCGTACCATTTGGTGAGGAATTTGTACCTTTCCTGCAAACGGTCACCGCAAAAATGTCGATGGTCTTTTTGGGTTGGGCTAACATTCCAGCGTTTATCGACGGTGTCTTTATCTCGACGCCAACCGGCTATTTTGAAGTGGCCGAGGCTTGCTCCGGGGTCAAATTTCTGATCGCGATGGTCGCCTACGGGGCGTTAGTGACCAATCTCTGTTTTCAGAGCTGGCAGCGGCGGACGGTGTTTATGATCGTTGCGGTAGCCGTTCCGATCCTTGCTAATGGCATCCGCGCTTTTGGAACTATTTATATTGCGCATCACACCACGACCGACTTTGCTTCTGGCTTTGATCATATATTTTATGGCTGGTTCTTCTTTGCGTTTGTCCTTGCGCTAGTAATGGCCGTCGGTTGGCCGTTTTTTGATCGCAAGATTGAGGAACCGATGATTGATGGCGATGCGATTGAACAACGTCCATCGGTCCAATCGAAACTGACACCCAAAGCCGCGATGATGGCGATGGCGGCCATGATAGCAGCGCCGGTGCTCTGGACCTCTGCTCTGGCTGCGCAAAGCACGCCGGTACCGGAAAAAATAGCATTGCCGACTATCGTTGGTTGGGAACAGATCGACTATCAGCCGCTTTTTGACTGGAAACCGCGCTTTGATGGGGCCAATCATCAATTGCTTGGCCGCTATCGCGATGCGTCCAGTGGCGCTGAAGTTGATCTCGCCATTGCCGTTTATGATCGTCAGGAAGATGGCCGTGAGATTGTCGGATATGGGCAGGGCGCCTTCGACCCGGGCAGCGATTGGTCATGGAGCCGCAATTTGCCAGCGCCCACCTCTGGCAAGGCCATTCAGATAACCGCACCGGGGCCAGTGGTTCGTGATGTGCAGACCTTCTATCGCGTCGGAAATAAACTAACCGGCCGCGGATCGACAGTGAAGATCGAAACGCTGAAGTCCAAATTGCTCGGCGGGAACCAACAAGCGGTTGCTATCCTGATATCCGCCGAGAAAATCGACGAGGACGGACCAGCGGGAGCCATGGTGGCTTTTCGCAAGGCGCTCGGCCCGATCGATAAATTGGCTGACGAAATGGCAGGGCTGCGCTAGGGCGCACAACATGTGTGGCATTGCGGGAATATTTCATCTGGAGACGGCCAAGCCGGTCGATCCAGCGCGCCTGCGCAAGATGACTGATAGTCTGACTCATCGGGGACCAGATGGTTCGGGTATTTGGACCGCTCCCGGTATCGGTTTGGGTCATCGGCGCCTGTCGATCATTGATCTGGAAGGCGGCGCGCAACCGATGCTGACCGCGGACAAGGCGCAGGTGATCAGCTATAATGGCGAGATCTACAATTTTCAGGATATCCGGGTGGAACTTGAATCGCTTGGTCACAAATTCATGACCAGCGGCGATACAGAAGTCATTCTCTACGCTTGGCGGCAATGGGGTGTCGATTGCCTGAAACGGCTCAATGGCATGTTCGCCTTTGCAATTTTTGACCAGCGCACCAAACAACTGTTTCTGGCGCGCGATAGATTGGGCGTGAAGCCGCTTTTCTATGCGCGGGTATCGGATGGCAGTATATTGTTCGGGTCTGAATTGAAGGCGCTGCTGGCTAATCCCTTGCTTCGCAGGGAACCGGAAATCCGGGCAGTGGATGACTATCTGGCATTTGGTTATGTACCGGATCAGACATCGCTGTTGAAAGGTGTCAAAAAGCTGCCCGCGGGTCATTATTTGCTGCTCGAGCAAGGCAAGCCTGAACCAGCTCCCATCCAATATTGGGATATGGATTTCAGCCAGCGGAGCAAAGCATCGGCTGCGACACTGGAAGAAGAGCTTGTCGCGCTGATGAAGGACGCTGTTGGCTCTCGCATGATTGCCGATGTGCCTCTAGGTGCCTTTCTGTCTGGTGGCGTGGACAGTAGTGCTGTCGTTGCGCTGATGTCGGAGAAGAGCAGGCAGCCGGTGAAAACCTGTTCGATTGGCTTCGATCAAACCTCCCTTGATGAGACTGGCTATGCCGAGCGCGTGGCAGAGCGGTTTAAAACCGATCATCGCTCGCGGACCGTCGCTGCAGATGATTTTGGTTTGATCGATACGCTGGCCGATCATTTTGACGAACCCTTCGCCGACGCATCAGCATTGCCAACCTATCGCGTGGCAGAACTGGCGCGTGAGAATGTGACTGTCGCGCTGTCTGGTGATGGCGCGGACGAAGCGTTGGCTGGCTATCGGCGACATGTGTTTCATCATGCCGAGGAACGGGTGAGAGGCTTGTTGCCGCAATCCATTCGCGGGCCGACTTTGGGCTGGCTCGGCCGGATATATCCCAAGGCTGATTGGGCACCGCGCCCTTTGCGGGCCAAATCGACATTGCTGTCGCTCGCCCGCACCGGACCGGAAGGCTATGCCGAGGCTGTCGGAGTGACCACGCCAGCGGGTCGTCATGCAGTCTATTCGGATGCGATGGCAAAACAATTGGATGGCTATCAGGGTGAATCGCGGATGATCGACCTGATGGAACAAGCACCCGCGCGCAACGGCCTCGATCAGGCGCAATATGCCGATATGAAAATGTGGCTGCCCGGCGATATCCTGACCAAAGTCGATCGGACCAGCATGGCGGTAAGTTTGGAAGCGCGAGAGCCGTTGCTTGATTATAAGCTGATGGAATTTGCCGCCCAGCTTCCTACCAACCTGAGGGTTCGCGGTGGCACGGGCAAGTATCTGCTGAAGAAGTCGATGGAACGCTATTTGCCGCAGGATATCCTCTATCGCCCGAAAATGGGTTTTGTGACGCCGATTGCGCAATGGTTTCGCGGATCGCTGGCCGAGGAAGCGCGAAACATATCCGGTTCTGGCGCACTGGCTCGTATGGGCTGGTTTGACGAGCTGGCGCTCCGCAAAGTTGCTGATGATCATATCGCAGGTAAATCAGATAACAGCCGCTTGCTCTGGCAATTGCTGATGCTCGACAAATCAATCCAGCGTCTATTCGGTCTCTGATTTCTCGCCGGCTTTCGGATAAATAGCATCGACAAAATAGAGCCCATCAGGCGGCGCGTTGAACCCCAGCGCATCCCGGTCCTTGGCTTTCAAAGCCTTCCGCAAATGATCGCGCGTCCATTTGCCATCGCCGACCAGTTTTAAACAACCGACCATTGAACGCACCTGATGATGGAGGAAAGAGCGGGCGGCCACTTCCACCTCAATCTCTTCGCCAAATCTGGTGACCGAAATGCTGTCCAAAGTCTTGATCGGACTTTGCGCCTGACAATGGGCGGAGCGAAAGGTGGTAAAGTCATGCTCTCCGACCAGCTCTTGCGCCGCAGCATGCATGAGTCCGGCGTCGAGAGGCCTTGCGACCTGCCAGCTTTGCCCCTTGTCCAAAGTCAACGGCGCGCGCCGGTTGGTGATCTTGTAGACATAGCGGCGGCCAATGCAGGCAAAGCGGGCATGCCATTCATCATCGACAATATCGATAGCAAGCACAGCAACCGGATGCGGTCTCAGTCCAGCATTAAGGCCTTCCATCAGCCGAAAAGGAGTCAGCTTCGTCTCCAAATCAAAATGTGCGCGCATGCCAAGCGCATGTACGCCAGCATCGGTCCGGCCAGCGGCGAAGACGCGGATTTCCTGCTGGGTGATCTTTTTAATCGCCTCTTCAACGGCTTGCTGGACGCTGGGACCATGATCCTGATGCTGCCAGCCCATGAATGGGCGGCCATCATATTCGAGGGTGAGGGCGAAGCGCGTCATCGCAACAATGTGCCTGCAGGAATTTTCGTGCCGTTGAGAAACTCTGAAAGGGACAATTTTGGACGCCCCGCCTTCTGAAGAAAACCAGGCTTGATCGCGCCATCATTGCAAGCAATTGTCATTTGATCATCGATCAGTGTACCAGCTTCGCTGAAAGCATCGATAATCTCGGCAGAATGAATACGATAGCGGTCTCCACCATATTCAAAAAATGCTCCCGGTGCAGGGTTGAACGCGCGAATTTGACGAAGCACATTTGCTGTGGACTGACCGAAATCCAACCGCGCTTCTTCCTTGGTGATTTTCTTGGCATAGGTGGCCAAAGCATCATCCTGAACTTCGGGCGGATAGTTTTCGGCTGAGGCCAGATACTGGACCATCAAATCTGCTCCGGTCTGGGCCAGTTCGTCCGTCAGTTCGCCAGTAGTCTTCTCTCCCACAGGCGTTTCTGATTTTAGCAGCATTGGTCCGGTGTCCAACCCCGCTTCCATCTGCATGACAGTGATCCCGGTTTCTTCATCGCCTGCCAATATCGCACGCTGGACAGGCGCCGCGCCGCGCCAGCGCGGTAACAGTGAGCCGTGGATGTTCAGGCAACCCATTTTGGGCGCGTCCAATATCGCCTGCGGTAGAATGAGGCCATAGGCAGCAACAATAGCTGCATCGAGATCAAGCGCCGCGAACTCCGCTTGCGCCTCTTCCGTTTTCAAGGAAATCGGAACGCGAACAGCAATGCCCAACTCCTCCGCAACCTGCTGGACAGGCGAGGAGGTGAATTTCTTTCCGCGTCCCGCCCGGCGCGGAGGCTGAGAATAGACGGCAGCAATATTATGGCCGGCTGCATGCAGTGCACGCAGGGCCGGAACTGCAAAGTCAGGTGTGCCCATGAAGGCAAGGCGCAGTTTTTTCGAACTTTCAATGTTCATAAGGCAGTCTGTCTTTGCATATTCGTGGTTTCAAAGTTCACACAAATCACACTCCGAATTCTGTGATAGCTTTCGCTTAACTTTTTACCAAAGTTCACACAATTCACAGACCCTAGAGCCAGAGCTTTGGGCTTACGAGAACGCATCTGCAACGCTTTGAATATTCTAAATTTTGCACCGGATTGAATCATGCTACCGCCTTACCGAAACTCGTTCTTGTAGGACAGCATGATTTTGTCTTGATGTTCGGTACCGGCATTTTCTGTTGTCAGCGCGCGCGCCATGGTCCTAAAGGTCAAAATATGGCATCGCAAGAGATCGAAAATCTGGTTCAGGCCCTATCCAAACTTCCAGGTCTCGGCCCGCGATCGGCAAGGCGCGCCGTGTTGCATTTGCTCAAACGACCCGAAACCACCATGAAGCCTATATTGGCGGCTATGGAGAGGGTGGAAGCCAATCTCGTGACCTGCAGTATTTGCGGGAATGTCGATACGCAGGACCCTTGCCAGATTTGCAATGATCCGCGTCGGGACGAAAAATCGCTGTGCGTGGTCGAGGAAGTGTCAGACCTTTGGGCGCTCGATAAATCGCGTCTATTCCCAGGAAAATTCCATGTACTTGGCGGACGGCTCTCTGCGCTGGATGGTGTTCGGCCAGAAGACATTGCGATCGACAAACTGATAAGGCGAGTGGAGCAAGGCGGTATTGATGAAGTCGTGCTGGCGATGAATGCGACGCTAGAGGGACAGACAACAGCGCATTATATTGCCGAACGGCTTGAAGAATACCCGCTGCGTCTCAGCCAGTTGTCACATGGGATTCCGGTGGGCGGTGAGCTGGATTATCTCGATGAAGGCACATTGGCACAGGCGCTACGCTCTCGCAGACCAATAAATAGCGATTGAGTCTCCTTCCGAATCCATGCGCTTTGCTGACAATCTAAAGCACTATATTCGTGCCAATATTTAGATAAAAATGTAACTAATATTTTTAAAAACAACGAAATTTGGAATATAATAAATCCATGAAGACGGCCTATCACATGACGTTCAGGGAAATAATTAGTCGGCTAATTAATCACCCTTGACGTAGCGGCAATATTGGGAGCACATTACCCAACATAATAAAAAGAATAGTCGGTCCTCCCCAAAAAATAATAAGAGACTGACAACCAGGAGAGAGCATGATGAGGAAATCCATTTTACGCAACAGGTGCGCCTTGAGCGCGTTGACGCTGGCGATGACTATGACCCCCGGTCTGGTCCATGCGCAGGATGCACAAGAAGAAACAGACGCTGATAATGTAATCGTTGTTACCGGTTCTTATATTCGCGGTACACCCGAAGATGCAGCAGTTCCTGTGGATGTCTACACCAGCGCGGATCTCGCGCAAAATGGTGTGTCATCACCGCTTGAGTTTATTAAGGACCTTCCTGAAGTAGGAAGCGTCCTTGGTGATTCCAACCAGTTTTCTGCCGACGCGCAGGCCAATCAAGGCTTTGGTTCGATCAATTTACGGAACCTTGGGCCGACCCGCACATTGGTATTGTTCAATGGTCGACGGACGCTGACCGCACCTGGCGCAGTTGGTGGTGGTTTTGGTGATACAAACTCCATTCCCCTTTTCGCTCTGGACCGTGTCGAAATTCTGAAAGACGGTGCCGCGGCGACCTATGGTTCCGATGCTATTGCCGGTGTGGCTAATTTTGTTACCAAAACTGGTTTTGAAGGCGTTGAGCTGCAAGGCGACTATGACTTCATCAAAGGGTCAGATGGAAACTATACTGCTTCCATATTAGTCGGGCAGAATTTCGGCGATCTGAACATCATGGCCGGCTTTGGCTGGCAACATCGCTCTGAACTGGAGTCGACGGACCGTTCTTATGGGTTCCAGCCTTATGATGTAAACCCCGCCGCTTGGTCTGCATTGGCTACACCCGGCACATTTTTTGTAAACGAACCTAATGGAATTCCTGTCCCCAATGCACCGGGCTTATTTTTTCAACCTGATCGCGGTTGCAATGACCTCGGTGGTGTTCAAGATGGAATTATTTGTCGTTTCAGCTTTATACCGAACGATAATCTGGTGGAGGAAGAAGACCGCTATCAAGGCTATATCCAGGCCGACATAGATTTATCCGATACGTTCCGGTTCCACGGCGAATTTACTTACGCCCAAACTGATCTAGATCGCATCGGCACGTCACCGGGTTATCCGCCGCTTCAGGGACCAGGCGGTGCCCGTTTAGGTGGTGGCTTTTCTGTTTCACCCAACAATCCTGGCGTCGCGCCGTTTGTCGATCAGACGGGCCTAGCGAACACTCCCGGGTTTATTGGTGTATTTTTATGGCGTCCTTTTGGCTTTCTTGGCAATCCGACAGACCCTGGTAGGGGGTCCGGAAGGCAGACGGCGAACAACAAGGCATACCGTTTGTCAGGTACACTTGAAAAAGATTTTTCCGATACACTGCGCGGTCAATTGTCTGTGACTTGGGCTAATTATGAACGTCGCCGCAGTTCTCCTGGTATTGTCGGTTCTCGCTTGCAAGATGCGCTCAACGGCTTGGGCGGTGCTGACTGTGACACGGTTAACGGAACGCCGGGAGCAGGTGGATGTCAGTGGTTTAATCCTTTTGCAAATGCTGGACCAGGAAACCCCTCGCTGGGGCTGACTAATCCGTTCTATGTCCCAGGTAATGAGAATTCGCCTGATCTGGTCGAATTTTTGCAGATCGATAATGGGGTGGAAGAAACCGAAGATTCTCTGGTTGTAGATCTTATCTTTTCTGGTGAAATGGGCATCGATCTGGGTGGTGGCAATATTGGTTGGGCCGCAGGCGCACAATATCGCAAACTTGATTTTCTCTCGCGACCATTGCGCTCTGAGTCTAATCTGGACCTTAATCCTTGTGTAATTTTGGGTGATCAAAGTTGCCTTGGTGGCGGTCTTGACGGAGCAGGATCTTTCATCTTCCTAGGTGGTTCAAGGCCCGAACGATTGGATCAGGATGTCAAAGCCATTTTCGCTGAAGTTGCTGTTCCAATCAGTGACACTTTGGAAATCACCGCAGCAGCTCGGTTTGAAGATTATGGCGGTTCGATTGGTTCGACATTCAATCCGAAGGGTGCCGTTCGCTGGGAGCCAACGGAATGGCTGGTCTTACGCGGATCGGTTGGCACGACCTTCCGTGGGCCACTAGCCGCCCAAGTCTCCAACAATGCGGTGACATCGCTCGCCGCAATTAGTGCCGCAAACGGAAATTTTAAGGCCGTAGATATCGCTGGTAACCCGACTAATCTGGGGCCGGAAAAAGCGTTCAGCTATAACATTGGTGCGGTTGTCGACTTTAGCGGCTTTACCTTCTCGGTTGACTATTGGAGCTTCGATTTCAAAGACGAAATCACCAGAACCGATGCGCAAGCTATCGCCAATAACGCGGTCACTGACGCTAACGGTGATATTGTCCCTGGCGGCTTAGTCAATTGCTCCAATCCATTCTCGTCTCTCATCACATTTGATGGCGGTGCCTGTGTTCAGGGCACCACAAACGGTACCAATATCTCGCGCATTTTGACGCAGTGGGTCAATGGTCCGAAAACTAAGACATCTGGTTTGGATTTCGCCGCTAGCTATACCACCGATATTGGACCGGGTGTCTATTCGATCGGTGTCAATGCAAGTCATATCTTAAAATATGATATTGGTGACTTTAATTTGGATGGGAACCTGTTGCGACCCGGTTTCGGTGCTGTTGGACTGGCCAATCTGGACAGAGCGCCGGGCACCATCTCACCGTGGCGGGCAAATGCCTATATCAACTATAATGTTGCCGGTCTGAATCTACGCTACGGCGCGACTTATATCGCAGGCGTTGTGGACGAGCGGTGCCCGGCATTGCCAGACCCATGTGCTACCACGAGTTTTGGTGACACTAATTTTGGTCGGAATATCTCGAACTATACCCAACATGACTTCCATGCCGCTTACGAGCTGCCGATCAGTGCTTTTGACGCGCAACTGCAGTTCTCGATAGAGAATTTCACTAACGAGGAAGCATCGGCGGCGCGGTTGCCGCTGGGTTACAACCCGTTTGTCGGCAACCCATTGGGCCGTGTCTTCCGCCTAGGTGCCAAAGTCGGGTTCTAAAGGTTTCAAGCAATTAGCAGGGGAGGGCTCGCCACAATTGGCGGGCCCTTTTTTGTTTGGCCTTAATACGCGCCACCACTGCTTGACGAATCTGCGCGCAATCCCTAAATTTGCGTCATGGCCATTTTACCGATCCTTGAAGTTCCCGACCCGCGTCTGAAAACTGTTTCAGAGCCAGTTACAGAGTTTGACGATGCGCTCAAAACGCTAATCGCAGATATGTTTGAAACCATGTATGACGCGCCGGGCATCGGCCTTGCTGCGATCCAGGTTGGTGTACCCAAACGGATATTGGTGATTGATCTCCAGGAACCGGAGGAACATGATCACGAACATGGTGAGCATTGCGACCATGATCACGACGTAGTGCGTGATCCTAAGGTGTTCATTAATCCAGAGATTCTTGATCCTTCAGAGGACTTAAACGTTTACAGCGAAGGCTGTCTCTCGGTACCGGAGCAATATGCCGACGTCGAACGCCCCACCGCGATTACCGCACGCTGGCAGGATGAAACCGGCAAACAATATGAAGAACAGATGGACGGCCTGCTCGCCACCTGTCTGCAGCATGAGATGGATCATCTTGAAGGCGTATTGTTTATCGACCATCTTTCCCGCCTGAAACGGCAGATGGTGCTGAAGAAACTGGCGAAGCAGCGCAAAGAAGCTGCTTAAACCTGTTTGACGGGCTTGCTTATAGTGACTAACCGGCCTAGGTTCTTGTTTCGTTCCAACTGAAAGGGCCTGTTTTGGACGCCATTGTCGCTCTTCTTATAGCTATTGTAACCCTCATCATTGGATTGGGGGCAGGCTGGTTTGTAGGCGGACGTGCAGCGGCGGCATCTAGCAAGGCTGCGGACGAAACAGCCGCGTCTCTGCGATCCATGCTGGATGGTGTCCAGGGAGAGCGAGATTCAGCCAGATCTGAACGTGATTCGATCCGTGACGACCGGGATCAGGCCCGGCAATCTCTAGCATCGCTCGAGGCTGACGCCCGCAACCATGAAAAGCAATTGAAGCAATTGGCTGAAGCGAAAGAATCGCTCTCCGCACAATTTTCAGAGGTCGGTGCGAAAATGCTGGAAACAGCGCAGCGCCAGTTTCTGGAACGCGCTGATCAGCGCTTTGACCAAGCCAATGAAAAAGGCGGCGAAAAAATTGCCAAGCTGCTCCAGCCGGTACACCAACGGCTTGCGACATATGAAGAGTCGATCAAGAAAATTGAGAAAGAACGCACTGAATCTTATGCCGGCATAACTGCGACGATTGAGCAAGTACGTCAAGGGCAGGACAGGGTTCAGCAAGAAGCGGCCCGTCTTGTGAATAGCCTGCGTAACGCGCCCAAATCGCGGGGCCGCTGGGGCGAGCAACAGCTAAAAAATGTTCTCGAAACTTGCGGTCTTTCCGAGCATACTGATTTCGTAACAGAGCAGAGCATCGATACAGATGAAGGACGGTTGCGCCCTGATGCGGTCATTAGCGTGCCGGGCGGACGCAAACTGGTGATTGATGCCAAAGTATCGCTCAATGATTATCAGGACGCTTTTGAAGCCGAGGATGAAGATGCGCGCAGCTTTGCAATGGCGCGCCATTGCAACTCGATGAAAGCGCATATCGATGGCTTGTCGAAAAAGGCTTATTGGGATCAATTTGAAGACGCGCCCGATTATGTGATCATGTTTGTGCCCGGAGAGCATTTTCTCTCCGCCGCGTTGGAGCATGAGCCTGCGCTGTGGGATCATGCCTTTGAGAAAAAGGTATTGCTTGCCACCCCGACTAATCTGGTCGCAATTGCGCGCACGGTGGCCGGTGTCTGGCGGCAAGAGAAAATGGCAGCCGAAGCGAAACAGATTGGGCAACTGGGCAAGGAAATGTATGACCGCCTCGCGGTAGCCGGAGAGCATCTCAAACGGATGGGTTCAGGGCTTGGTAGCGCGGTCGGCAATTACAACAAATTTGTTGGTAGTTTCGAACGGAATGTCATGGCTACAGGGCGAAAATTTGCGGAACTTAACGTGGAGACCGGCAAAAAAGATCTGGAGCCCGTTGCAGAGATTGAAGCTCTGCCGCGTTATTCCAATGAAGTCGAAGCCGCCCTGATCGAAGATGATCGGGACGTTAAGCACGAGGCGGCCGAATAGCCGTTTCTATCTAGGTCGCTTCCGGATCAGACAGTATGTCGCCGCCGCAACCTTCCCGATGACCGGCCTCGCTGACAGAAATTTTAACCGTGTCGGCATATTCACGATCGCTCATGCCATCATTACATTTTTTGCCAGAGGTGACGGTGATGGTAATATTATGTTGATCGCTAAAGCCCTTAATTTCCCAACCCGTTGTCGTTTTCTTTGAGCGCTGCACCGGAAGGCTGAAATCATTTGTGGCTTCCATCGAGCTATAGGCGATGATGTCGTCTTTGATCTCCACGGACCAACCTGGCTCTGTGCCATAAGCCTTATATTCAGTGAGTGTTTCTTCTTCTGTGGTCGTTTTTTCAGGCGCTTCGCCGCAAGCGGTAAATAACAACGGTAATATTGGTAAAATATATATTGCTTTTTGCATATTGCTCTCTCCCGAAAACAGGATAGCATATTACGAAATATTACCTAACATTAGTTATTTTCGGCGCTGGTTCAGCACTTCATATCCCATAACAGCAGTTGCAACGGCTGCGTTCAGGCTGTCCGCTTTGCCCATCATCGGCATTTTTACCAATATGTCGCAAGCGCTTTCATACTCTTCTGGCAAGCCTCGCGCTTCGTTACCGACCAACAGAAAAGTTGGGGACGCATATTGGATAGACTGATAATCCTTGTCGGTGTTGAGACTGGTTCCGACCAACTGGCCGTCGCCGTGACGCAACCATCCGAGAAAAGCATCCCAAGGTGCTTGCGCGATTTTCTGAGTGAATATGGCGCCCATGCTGGCGCGGACAGCTTCTACCGAAAAAGGATCAACGCAGTCGTCAATCAAGATCAATCCGCCGGCGCCAATTGCATCGCCGGTGCGCAATATCGTACCCAGATTGCCGGGATCGCGCAGCGCCTGCGCGACCAGCCAGATGTCGGCCTCGCTGCGGTCGAGATCAGCCAGTGGGGTAGGGTGGTCTTCATAAATGCCGATAATCGATTGCGGATTGGATTTTCCGGATAGCTTGGCGATGATCGCCTCGCTCGTTTCAATCACTTCGCCGCCGGCATCAAAGGTTGCCTGTTCGATCTGTTGGGCCAACGGATGCAGCTCGGTGTCCTCGACCACGACCAGCAGCTTTGGTGTTTTTCCTGAGTCAAATGCCTCCGCAAGAATGCGCAAACCTTCGGCGAGAAAATGCCCCTCGCGCTTGCGATGCTTTTTTTCACGCAGACTTTTTAGCCGCCTAATTGTCGGATTGGAAAATCCGGTAATTTGTCGCCGTTCAAAGGAGGACACAGATGTTAATCCTCACCAAAGCCGTCAACCACCAGTCCGGTAAGCTTCTCTAGTGCACTTTCGGCTTGCTCGCCCATGACGATAATCTCAACGCTGTCACCCTTGGCCGCGCCTAGCATCATCAGGCCCATGATGGACGTACCGGTCACTTCCGTACCGTCCTTGCTTACCTTGACCGATAGGCCTTCCGGTAACTTGCTTACATAAGTAACAAATTTTGCGCTGGCTCTGGCATGGAGCCCGCGATTGTTAGTGATGGCGACGGTTTTGCGAAACTCGCTCACGCATCGCTTCCCAATATTTCAGAGGCCACACTGATATATTTTTGACCAGCCTCTTTGGCTGCCGCGACAGCGTCAGCCACATCCATGCATTTACGTGCGCCGTCGAGGCGGATGAGCATGGGCAAGTTAACGCCGGCGATAACCTCGATATTGCCTTTGTCCATCAGAGAAATCGCCAGATTAGAAGGTGTGCCACCGAATAAATCGGTCAGTACGATAACGCCTTTTCCGGCCTGAACTTTTTGAATGGAGTCGGCGATTTCCTGACGCCGTTGTTCCATGTCGTCATGCGGACCGATGCAAACCGACAAAATTGCTTTTTGCGGGCCAACAACATGTTCCATGGCGGTTACAAATTCGACAGCCAAACGGCCGTGGGTAACAAGAACCAAACCGATCATTGCGACTAATTACCCTTATTCTTGTTCAGATCTTGCATGGCTTCCAACGCGTCCATTGGCCTTGATGCCAAATTGCGATGCAGGACATTGGGCGAAAATCCAGCTGCATGCAAGTTTTTGCTCAGCATCTCTGCAACATGTACCGATCTGTGACGACCCCCGGTGCAACCTATCCCGATATTGACATAAGCTTTGCCCGCTTTGACATATTTGGGAAGCAGAAATTCCAGCATTTCTAGGAATTTTTCTAAGGCTTCAGCATAAGCCGGGTCTTTTGAAATATACTCGGCTACGGGCTCGTCCAGCCCTGTCATCAGCTTTAAATCTGGGTCCCAAAAGGGATTGGATAGAAAACGTACATCGAAAAGCAGGTCAATATTATTGGGAAGGCCGCGCGAAAAGCCAAAGCTGGTAATGGTCACTGTGGTGATATCCGTATCCTGGAGGCTGAATTCATCGCGAATCCGTCCTTGCAGGTCATTAGCGGAAAGGTCGCTGGTATCGATGACATGGTCTGCCCAGCGGCGGATCGATTCAAATTGATTGCGTTCTAGCGCAATGCCTTCTTTTGCCGGGCGATCTAGCGCCAATGGATGCCGCCGCCGCGTCTCTCCATAACGACGTTCGAGTTCGCCGCCGGCACAATCAAGATAAAGCGTAGAGATATGATAGTTTTCATTCTCTTGCAGTTTTTTGATGCTCTTTATCAGGCTTTCTGGATCAAAACCGCGCGTTCGGCTATCAAAACCGAGCGCCAGTGGCGGATCTGCGTCCCCACGCGAGCTTGACGGCGGGGTTTTGAGTAAACCCTCTACAAGCCGGATAGGGAAATTATCGACGGTTTCCCAGCCAATATCCTCTAAAGTCTTCAGCGCGGTGGTTTTTCCGGCGCCTGAAAGGCCAGTGATCAACAAGACATGTTTGATGTTGGCCACAGTCATATCCGCTCCGATCCTTGCAACGTTCTATTTAGCGCCATCTCGACTTTAATGGGCGCACTGGCTTCTGCCGGGTTCAGGGTAATGGTTGTAATAGGCACGCGCATAATCGTCTCTGTTTGGCTATCTAGTGGAAAGCGTTCGGGTTTTGGTTTCAAAATCACTTGCAGCTGTAGCGGAATATTTGAAACATGGTCACAGTCAAAAATACCCAGTGATCGGATTTCGATCTTTCCTGATATTTTTTCAGGAGCTGTCAATAGTATCTCGCTATCACCGAGCGAAAGATCAACATAATCATCACTGATCAATAGGGCACCTCGGTCGATAAGCCGCAAAGCGAGATCGGACTTTCCCGACCCAGAAGGTCCTGCAATCATAACACCGGCACCGTTTATGGAGACACAGCTGGCGTGGCGAGTTTCCGTCTTCATAGTGGGGCCTTGGGCAACCGAATTTCAAAGCAAGCGCCTTGCTCGTGATCTGGTCTATCAATAGCTTCTATGGTACCTTCATGGCCTTCGATTATTGTTTTTGCGATGGCAAGGCCAAGCCCACTGTGCCTACCGAAAGCTTCTCCCGCAGGGCGATCGGAATGGAAACGATTAAAGATATTTTGTCGTTGTTCCTCGGCTACGCCCGGCCCTTGGTCAGAAACCTGAATGACAACTTCATCTGCATCTGGTGTCGCTAGAATTTCGATCAGTCCGTCGGTTGGAGAAAAGGACACCGCATTATCGAGGATATTGCTGAAAACCCTTTCGAGACGGTCGTCATCGCCCATCACCGTGGCGACGCCGCGTCCCGGACGCGCAAAAGCGATTCTTACGCTTTCATTGGTATCGCGTTGTTCGCGGGCAGAGAGCAATTGGTCCAACATCTTACCGATATCGACTTTTTCAAATTTAGTGCGCGCGAGTTCTGCATCGACGCGAGAGGCCTCAGAAATATCGTTGATCAATCGGTCGATCCGGCGGACATCGTCATTGGCAACGTCCAGCAGCTGTCTGCGAAGGTCTGGATCGTCGACGCGATCCAAGCCTTCCAATGCGGAACGCAGCGACGCCAGAGGGTTTTTAATTTCATGGCTGACATCGGCGGCAAAGGCCTCGGTCGCGTCTATTCGATAGCGCAGTGCCCCGCTCATATCAGCCAATGCGCGGGCGAGTTGGCCGATTTCATCACGCCGGCCCGGCATCCGGGGAACGGTAATTTCCGGTGCCCGCCCAAGACGGACACGAATGGCGGCACGGGCAAGCTTTCTAATCGGTCGTACAATGGTCCGAGCCAAAAATAGTGACAATAGAACCGAAACGATCGCAGTGAGAAAGATCACTAGGACAACATTGGATCGCTCTGCGCGCACGATCCGGGTAATGTCACGAGCGTTGCTGGTGAGTAGCAAAGCATGATTGCTGCTGGGTACATGAGATGCAGCGATGATTACTGGTGTGCGGTCGGGCGCGTAGCGCACGGCGCCATTAGGTGCTTGATCGGTCGCTAATAATCTAATCTCTGGCCACGAAGAAGCGATATCATTGTTCGGTTCCGCAAAAGCTGTGATGGGTTTGCTCAGGACGATAAACTCAATCGATTGATCCAATTTTCGAGCAACGCCTTTTTGCCAACTTTGCGTATCTGGATCCCTAAACCGATAGGTTGGCTCAGCCAGTTCAAAGCTGTCGACTATTTTTGCGCCACTTTTGTCATAGAGTCGCAATCGGCTCTCGAGATGCTTTGCGAAATCGACGATTAAGTCTTTGCGGTTTTCCGGTGTCTGCAAGTCTAGGGCGGTACTTATGATCTGGGTTTGCAATTGGGCTTGATTGAGCCGTTCGTCGGTTAGTTCATCGCGGTAATTATCGAGATAGAATAAACTCCCCGCAAGCAATGCAATTGCCAGAATATTGACTGCCAATATGCGTGTGGTCAGCGACAGCCGCGCGGACCAGCGCAACGAAAGCTCGGGATCGTCAATACCGGCTGCTGGTCTATTCGTTGTAGCGATAACCGGCTCCATAGAGCGTATCGATGGCGTCAAATTCTGGATCAACTTCACGGAACTTTCGACGCAAGCGTTTTATATGGCTGTCGATTGTCCGGTCATCGACATAAACGTCATCTTGATAAGCCGCGTCCATTAACTGATTGCGGCTTTTGACCACGCCTGGGCGGTTGGCTAATGTTTCCAATATCATGAATTCAGTGACGGTCAGGGTCACATTGTCACCGTTCCATTTGACCAGATGCCGGGCCGGGTCCATTTCAAGAGCGCCTCGCACCAATGGCTCCAAACCCTCGGTATCAACCTCATCATCTGTCAATTTGACGAGCTCCGCGCGCCGCAGAATCGATTTAACCCTGGCAATTAACAAACGCTGTGAGAACGGTTTTTTGATATAGTCGTCGGCACCCATAGCAAGTCCAAGCGCTTCGTCGAGTTCCTCATCCTTCGACGTCAGGAATATCACCGGCAGATTGCTTTTTTCTCTGACCCGGCGGAGTAGTTCAAGCCCATCCATTTTTGGCATTTTAATGTCAAAAATACCGAGATCAGGGGGGTGATCGATAATCGCCTGCAGCGCAGCTTCACTGTCCGAATAGACGCGTGTGACGAAACCTTCTGCCTGCATCGCGATTGATACAGACGTCAGTATGTTCCGGTCATCATCCACTAAAGCAATATTTGCGGTCATTAAATGCGTCTATCCTGTCATCACTGCCAAAGTTCAACTTTAATATGACCTAATTGAAGCGCTGCGCTGGCACAAGGACGCATGTAGCGCCCGAGCAATCCGTAGCGACAAGGGCTGCTCCCATTATCGTGATATCCAATCACAGCGCCGGGTTAGTCAATCTGCTAATTTGACCGACTCGTGATGGTAAGATAAGCGCCTCATCAAAGATGCCGAATCCGGCGATCGCCCATTCCTAATTCAAGCCTTAGGGGAATAATCGTGCCAAAAGTTTCGTCTGTAACGTTAAATGATCAGGGCTTTGCCACTAAGGCAGAGCAACACTGGAATCTTGGCGCTCCCGCGTTGGTTGAAGCAGCGGTATCTCGCGGCGAAGGGCATTTGGCAAAAGACGGGCCATTGGTGGTCGAAACCGGAAAACACACAGGCCGTTCTGCTAATGACAAGTTCATTGTCCGCGATGGTGAGACCGAAGACAGCGTTTGGTGGGGCAAGACCAATGTGTCTATGACACCAGATCATTTTGCGGCTCTGAAGGAAGACTTCCTGAAAGCTGTCGCCGATAAAGAAACGCTGTTTGTGCAAGACCTGTTCGGCGGTTCTCAACCAGAACATCGGGTCAATGTTCGTGTGATCAACGAATTGGCATGGCATAATCTGTTTATCCGCACGATGTTGGTTCGTCCGACCGCGGAGGAGTTGCCCGGATTTGAACCCGAATATACGATTATCGATTTGCCAAGCTTCAAGGCCGATCCAGAACGCCATGGCACTCGCAGCGAAACGGTTATTGCCGTGAACCTGACCGAAAAGCTTATCCTTATCGGCGGTACTGCTTATGCCGGCGAGATGAAAAAATCGGTCTTTGGCTTGCTTAACTATCTGCTACCGCTCGATTCCGTGATGCCGATGCATTGTTCATCTAACATGGGGCCAGAAGGCGACACGGCGATTTTCTTTGGTCTATCGGGTACCGGTAAAACAACCTTGTCCGCTGATGCCAGCCGTACATTGATCGGTGATGATGAGCATGGTTGGTCCGATACCGCTGTGTTTAACTTCGAAGGCGGTTGCTACGCCAAGATGATCCGTCTGTCAGAAGAGGCAGAGCCCGAAATTTACGCAACTACGCGCCGTTTTGGTACGGTGTTGGAAAATGTCGTAATGGACCCCGAAACTCGGGAACTGGATCTGGATGACAACAGCAAAGCGGAAAATACTCGAGGGGCTTATCCGATTGATTATATTCCCAATACCTCTGAAAAGAACATGGGGCCGGTTCCGAAAAACATAATCATGTTGACGGCAGATGCTTTTGGCGTGTTGCCCCCAATCTCTCGCCTGACACCAGAACAAGCCATGTATCACTTCCTGTCGGGCTATACGGCGAAAGTGGCGGGTACGGAAATTGGTGTGACAGAACCAGAAGCGACCTTCTCAACCTGTTTTGGTGCGCCTTTCATGCCGCGTCACCCCTCGGTATACGGTAATCTTTTGAAAGAGCGTATCGCCAAAGGCGGCGTGCGGTGCTGGTTGGTCAACACCGGTTGGACCGGCGGGAAATATGGCGAAGGCAATAGGATGCCGATCAAAGCAACGCGCGCCTTGTTGAATGCGGCGCTGGACGGCAGTTTGAATGATGGCGAATTCCGTTTGGACGATAATTTCGGCTTTGAAGTGCCAGTATCGGTACCGGGTGTGGATAGCGGCATTCTTGATCCGCGCTCCACTTGGTCAGATTCGGCGGCTTATGATGAAACCGCCCAGAAGTTGGTCAAATTGTTCATCGATAACTTTGAACAATTTGCGGAACATGTTGATCAGAATGTTCGGGAAGCGGCACCAACCGCAGCCTAGGTAGCGCAATCGACCTAATGTAATTGTCGCGGTTCATTCGGGACAATTACAATTTCGACAAGCTGACCGTCTTGACGGGGGATGAGCGATAGACTCTCGCCGGAAATAAAGCCGTCTGTTTCCATTGATTCTTTAATTTTCCCATTTGTGGCGATGTCATGAGCGATCCGCACCAACCGTTTGACCACTTCATTGGGGGCATAGCCTGCTGGCGTATTTATCGTTACTTCCTGTCCAGAAAAGTAGGACAGGCCGGATGTAAGGAAACTGCCTTCCGCGGTTTTGGATATGGCGATTTGAGCTAGCACTGGAAACGGCCCGCCTTCGATATAATGATCGGTAGCGCCAGTAAAATAATCAAATCCGATCTGCAGTTGCGCTGGTCGCCAGACGATAGCGGTGGCTTTGATCGATTGTCCGACACAGCGCGTTAATTGCAACAGAGCGCGGTTAATTGTCTCACTATGCTTTGCAGATATTATATGTTCGCCAAGCGCGATGCCAATGCCGGATAGTTTTTGGTCTGTTGGTTCGCAAAAAATGTGATCGAAATCTGCAATCGTTAGGCCTTCGTCGATTTCCTCGGGGCTGTAGTGGATCAAGGCGAAGGACATGCCGCCGATCATGGCTTCCATCTGATTTTGGTATTGCGATGGCTTGAGGTCGATAGTTTCCATCGCCTGATCAGACAAAATGAGGTCGGTCAGGCAGAATGACTGTGGCATATCCGCCATGATCAATAATGGTAGATCAGTCTGCACTCTGTTTCCTTATCTCTTTCGATTGAGGCTATGTTCTTTCTATGTTCTGCGGCGCCATTGTCCATAGCACAATCATGCCGCTTGTCGATATTCCAGCATGGCAGACGAACATCGATGATGGCTTGATATCGCTCCATTATGGTTGCACTGTTTCGGAGAAGGAGCAGGATGTTGGCTGATTGGATATTGTCTGTTTTGATGCTGGCAGGCGCAGGGCTACTGGCTGGTGGCGTTTATTTGATCCGCACGGGCAAGAATAAGAAGCAGGGCGTGCTGATGCTGGTCGCCTCTGCGGTTATGTTTGCCAATGTCGCCATTTGGACAGTGCCCACTCCCGGTTCTGAAACACAAGCAGGCGGCCAAATTCCGGATCAACCGAACTAAAGGTCTATTTAATCGGTGAATCCGGTGCGAGACGCATGTCGAGGTAATTGTCGACCGAGCCCATCAGCAATTCCATCTCATTTTCATAAAAATGGTTGGCGCGAGGAATCTCATCATGATGGATGGTGATATGTTTCTGCGTGCGCAGCTTGTCGACGAGTTTCTGGACCGCGCTCGGCGTCACAACTTCGTCATTCACACCCTGAATGATAATTCCCGATGATGGGCAGGGCGCGAGGAAGTTGAAATCATACATGTTTGCTGGCGGCGATACCGAGATAAACCCTCGCACTTCCGGGCGGCGCATGAGCAATTGCATGCCGATCCAAGCGCCAAAGCTATAGCCGGCAATCCATGTGGTCTGTGCTTCGGGATGAATGCTCTGTACCCAATCCAGGGCAGAAGCGGCATCAGAAAGCTCACCAATGCCATTATCAAAAACACCTTGAGACCGGCCAACACCGCGGAAATTAAAGCGCAGAGTAGCAAAGCCACGTTTCACGAACGTCTTATACATGGCCTGTGTAATGCGATCATTCATCGTGCCGCCCGCTTGCGGGTGGGGATGAAGGATCATTGCAACTGGCGCACGGTCGCGTGGTCCTGGGCTAAAACGGCCTTCGAGGCGGCCTTCGGGTCCGGTAAAAATTACGTCAGGCATGGCTTTTTCGATTCTATGATCAAGATTACGATTTCTATGGCGGCAAAAGGCAGAATAGCTTTTGCGCTAAATGAAGCGTCTATATAGAGAGAGTCTAATAATCCGCAACTCTATCCCGCAATGATCACAGGGTTTTGCAAACGAACATGGCCGAACAGAAACGCATCTATCTCGACTATGCGGCGACTACTCCGATGCTCGACGTCGCCCGGCAGGCCTGTTTGGAAGGTTTTGCGCATTGGGCAAACCCGTCATCACCTCATGCAGACGGGCGGGCTGCCGGATCAATGCTCGAAAATGCGCGGAAGCGGTTGAAAGCGGTTCTGGATTGGGATGGCGAGGTCATTTTTACCAGTGGAGCCAGTGAAGCCATTGCGATGGCGCTGAAACAAACCAAACCGACGCGCCAGCTGGTTTCTCCGATGGAGCATGATGTCGTTCTCCGTTTCTCCGAGGGCGCGACTGCCCTTCCGGTCGATCTAAACGGTCTGGTCGTGCCGATGCGGCTTAATCATATGCTGAAAGGCGAAAAAGAGCAGGCCTTGGTTGTTGTCCAGTCAGTGAATAACGAAACTGGCGTGATGCAGGACATGGATGCGCTGTCCAAGGTAACGCGCGACAGAGGCGCGATATTGTTGGCGGATTGTTCACAATCTGCTGGAAAAATGCCGCTGCCTGATGCGGACATGATTATCATTGCTGGGCATAAATTCGGTGGTCCTCCTGGCGTCGGAGCGCTGTTGATCAAGGACTTGAACCTATTGCACGCTCAGGGTGGACAAGAACAGGGCTACCGCTCTGGCACGCAAAACCTGCCTTACATCATGGCGATGGTCGCTGCGCTGGAGGCACCGGCCAATTGGGCAGGGCGCGCGACTGAGCTGCGCGCACATCTCGACAATGCGATAAGAACCGAAGGCGGGGCGATTATTGCCGAAAACGCGCCGCGTATCGCGACGATTGGTAGTTATCATATGCCTGGAGTGGCGGCGAACACGCAGCTGATCAAATTTGATATGGCCGGATTTTCGGTGTCGGCAGGCAGTGCCTGTTCGTCCGGGACCTTGAAGCCGAGCCACGTTCTGGAAGCCATGGGTCTTGATGAGGGGTTTGCGCGTGAGGTGATTCGCGTCAGCATTGGCCGCGACACCACCCGCGCGCATATCTATGATTTTATCGAGCAGTGGAAATCAGTTTTCGGCGCAGCGCGTCCGGCGTAATGTGATGGTCAAAGACCCGATCTATCTGGATAATCAGGCAACGACGCCGCTCGCGCCCGAAGTTTTTGACGTCATGGTTCCCTGGCTGCGCGACAATTTCGGCAATCCGCATAGCGCGCATATATTGGGGCGCAAAGCGGCGGCTGCCGTTGAAGTTGCTCGCGAGCAAGTGGCGGGGTTGCTACCAAAAGGCGGAGAGACATTGTTCATGGGCAGTGCCACGGAAGCCATCAACTTGGGTTTTGGGGCTGTGCATGCCCTGCAAGCTGTCGGGCGCAACAAGATTATCGTTTTGGACAGCGAACATGCTGCCGTTCGCGATACCGCTACATCTTATGAAAAACATGGCTTCATAGTTGAAAGGCACCCGGTTGGTCCTGATGGCATCGTGTCATTGGAACAATTGCGCGCGGCAATTGATGATAAAACTGCTTTGGTTGCGGCGATGCTGGTCAACAACGAAATTGGTGTCATTCAACCGGTTGAAGCAATTGCGGATATGGCCCATGCAAAGGGCGCATTGATGCTCTGCGATGTTGTGCAGGGTTATGGCCGAGTGCTGATACCAAATAATATCGATATGGCAGCGATATCAGCGCATAAAATATATGGCCCCAAGGGTATCGGCGCATTGTGGGTGCGGGATGACATCAACCTGCTACCGTTGATCCATGGCGGCGGACAAGAGCAGGGCATAAGGTCAGGTACTTTATCGCCCGCTCTATGCGCGGGATTTGGGCAAGCCGCAGCGCTATGTATGGAGCGCCGAGAAAGTGATGCAGCCCATATTCAGGCTTTGTCCGATAAGGCGCGCATCTGTTTTACGGACTGGACGGTCAATGGCTCCTGCAATCGACGTTATTCGGGCAATCTCAATATACGGCGCCAAGGCGTCGATGTGGGGCGTCTGATGTCCGATGTTCGCGGAGTGGCTTTTTCCGCTGGATCGGCCTGCGCCAGCGGTTCAGGGCGTTCGAGCCATGTATTGGCGGCTTTGGGATTAGAGCCGGCGCAAATTAAATCGTCGATCCGTTTGGGATTTGGTCGCTACAATAGTCTTGAAGATATTGAAACGGCATCGAAATTTATCAACGAAGCGGTCGAGGTACAGCTTGCATGAGTGAAATACTGGTAAATTTTGTCAGCGCAGATGGCGAACAGACGGTGGTTGCAAAGGCATCCGATGGCGATGATCTGCTAACGGTCGCCCAAATTCATGACCAACCGCTGGAAGGAACATGTGAAGGCCAGATGGCCTGTTCCACTTGCCACGTGATCGTGGATGCAGAAGATTTCGATAAATTGCCCGAAGCGACGGAGATGGAAGAGGATATGCTCGATCTCGCTGCTAGTGCGAGGCGGACCAGTCGCTTGGCCTGTCAGATTACTCTGACGCCAGAACTGGATGGCCTGACTGTGCATATCCCCTCCGAAAGCCGCAACATGCAGGGCGTTTGACTATGATAAACCGTCGAAACTTTATCGCAGGCTCGTCGCTGTTAACTGCCACGGCAGCTTCGCCCGTTGCTTTGGCTGCCCAGGAGTCCTCGGTATTCCAATATCAGAATGCGGCAGCAAACAGAGAACTGGCAAGGTTGGAGAAACGGATCGGTGGCCGTCTTGGTATGGCGTTGACCGATGCTTCAGGCAGCATTGCCTTGGCCTATCGCGGTGATGAACGATTTGCGATGTGTTCCACCTTTAAAGCGCCACTCGCATTTGCTCTGTTTGACGCCGCTGACCAGGGTAAAGTTGATGTGAAGAAAAGCTTCCGGGTGACGGAGGATGACCTAGTACCCTATGCGCCATTTGTCGAAGCGCAGATAGCGGCAAAGGAAATGGTAACGCTGGAAAAACTAGCTCATGCCGCGGTCAAGCTAAGTGACAACGCCGCGGCTAATTTGATATTGAAAGCCATTGGCGGTCCGGAAGGTTTTACAAATTTTATCCGCCGTCGTGGAGATACTGTCACTCGCCTGGACCGTATCGAACCGTTTCTGAATGAAAATAAAGTCGGCGATCCACGCGATACGAGCAGCCCGGCAGCTTTCGCACAATTAATGCATGGCATGATGGCAGGGCAGTCTCGATCACCTAATTGGGGTATAGTGTATGACGCGATGGCCTCGAGTAAAACCGGTCTGGCCCGAATTCGCTTGGGATTGCCCTACGGTTGGCCGGTGGGCAATAAGACGGGTACGGCTCCAGATGGTCTGGCCTATAACGATGTTGCGATATTCTGGCCCTCATTTGCGGGCTATGAAGGCGATCAGCCGCGATTTTTGACAGTATTTACGGACCGCCCAACTGCGCCGGCTGCGCTAGTCGACCGCACTATTGCCGAGGTTGCGAAAGTTGCGGCTTGGATAGCGCCGCGTTTGAATTAGATCATAAACGCAAAACTGACTTGAATCCGCTGACAAAGCTCGCCATATGCGCAGCGGGAGTCGGGTGGACGTGGTGTTCGCCAACCCGGTCAGATCCGGAAGGAAGCAGCCGTAACGATTTTTCTACGGGTCGCCCGGCTTCTACTCACAAAATTTACACAGGCTTTTATGCTCGATGATGGTTTAGGCTTCGACAAGCTGATGGCGAGCGCCTAAACTCGACCCATGTCCGATTCACACGACATATTTGCCGCTGGCGGCGTTGAAGCGCCCGTTGATCCGGCGCCTGCTGCTGCGCAGCCTTACCGCGTGCTTGCGCGCAAATATCGGCCGTCCAGTTTTGCCGAGTTGATCGGTCAGGATGCGATGGTTCAAACACTGGGCAACGCGATCAAGCGCGATCGTTTGGCTCATGCCTTCCTGATGACGGGTGTGCGCGGCGTCGGCAAAACATCGACTGCACGTTTGATTGCCAAAGCGCTCAATTGCATTGGTGAAGATGGGCAGGGCGGTCCGACTATTGACCCTTGCGGAAAATGTGAGCCATGCCGCTCTATTGCCGAGGGCAGCTTCATCGACGTTATCGAAATGGATGCTGCAAGTCATACCGGTGTCGATGATGTTCGTGAGATTATCGAGGCTGTGCGCTATTCCTCTGTTTCTGCACGCTACAAAATTTATATTATCGACGAAGTCCACATGTTGTCGAAAAACGCCTTCAATGCGCTGTTGAAAACGCTGGAAGAGCCGCCGGCCCATGTGAAATTCATCTTTGCGACAACCGAAGTAAACAAAGTGCCGATTACGGTGCTGTCTCGTTGTCAGCGTTTTGATCTGAAACGGATCAAAGCTGAGCAATTGTCCACCCATTTTGCTCATATTGTTGAGAAAGAGGGCGTCCAGGCTGAGCAAGAAGCGCTTGATCTGATTGCGCAAGCGGCTGAAGGGTCGGTTCGCGATGGCCTGTCTATTCTCGATCAGGCGATAGCGCATGCGGATATGGAAGGCGGCGGTGACGTCAAAGCGTCACAGATACGCGAAATGCTGGGATTGTCGGATCGCAGCGCGGTTCGGCGGTTGTTTGGATTGTTGTTGAAAGCCAATTCTCAAGCGCTTTTGGACGCGATTGACGAGCAATATCGCGTAGGTGTTGAGCCTTTGTCGCTGATGAACGGCCTATTGTCACTGTGCCATCAGGTGACTTTGTACAAAGTGGGCCGCGCCAATGACCCGACCCTCTCGGACGAAGCAAAGGCACAGCTTGGAGCGTGGTCTGAGCAACTATCTTATCCTGTTCTCCATCGGTTATGGCAGCTTCTTCTCAAGGGCTATGAAGAAGTACAGCAAGCTCATATGCCGCGGGAAGCGTGTGATATGGCGCTTTTGCGGGTGCTTTGTGCCGCCGATATGCCCGATCCCGGTGAGCTGGCAAAAATATTGCAACAAGGCGCTAACGCCGCTGTGCGAGTTCCGGTTGAAACCACGGCAGCGCCTATAGCTGCGCCAGTTCACGAAGCGCAGCCCGCCCCCTTGGCTGATACTTCCTCTCAAACCGCGGAGCCGGAGCAGGTCGAATCCGAGCAAGAGGTGTCGACCAGCCGCCTACCGCAGGATTTTCAGGGCGTGATCGATATTATTGGTAGTATTTCCCCGGTATTGGAAAGCATATTAATAGCTGATATGCGTATCATAAGCTTTGCTGCCCCGATCATCGAATATCAATCGGCGCGACAGATTGCTGCGTCGGACCTCAAAAAAATCACCGATGCCTTGAAAGATGCAACGGGAACTGTTTGGACCGTTAAAGAGGGGCAGGGCGAAGCTAAGCCGAGTATATCGGAGCAAGCCCAGCTTGATCAGGATGCTGCGACGCAAGCGATATTGGACACAACATTGGTGAAAGCCGCTTTTGAGGCTTTTCCCGATGCGGAATTACTGGAAAATGATACAGATCAGGCCCAAGCTGAGGCCCGGCCTGAATCAAGGAGCTCACAAGCATGAAATCTATGGAAGAGATGATCCAAGCGGCACAGGAAGCGGCCCAAACGGTGCAAACCCAGATGGAAGAAGCCCAGGCAAAACTGGACTCCATCGAGGTAGAAGGCAAATCTGGCGGTGGGTTGGTGGCAGTTAAGGCGACCGCAAAAGGCCGGATCTTGGGCGTCAGCATTGATGACAGCCTGATGAAAACAGAAGAAAAAGGCATTTTGGAAGACTTGGTCGCTGCCGCTTTTAACGATGCTCGCGACAAGGCGGATGCAGTGAGCAATGAAGAAATGGGCAAGATGACCGGCGGCATGGGTTTGCCGGCGGGCTTTAAGCTGCCCTTTTAGCAGTATAGTCCATTTTGGTGCGTCCCAGTTTATAGTGGTTGAAGTCAACCTAGAGCGCCCCATATAAGCTAATAGGCGCTGAATTTAGCGCGATAGTTTGGAGTATTAATGTCCCAGTCCGAGTCCGCACCTTCTGCTAATCCCGAAGCGAAAGCACTGCCTTTATTACCGCTACGCGATATTGTGGTGTTCCCGAATATGATCGTGCCGCTCTTTGTGGGGCGCGATAAGTCGGTTGTGGCTTTGGAAAAAGCAATGGACAGCGACAAGGAAATTTTCCTGGTGGCGCAATTGGATCCGGCCGAAGATGATCCGGGACAAGACCAGCTCTATGATCTGGGTGTCGTTGCGACGGTGTTGCAACTCTTGAAATTGCCCGATGGAACTGTCCGGGTTCTGGTGGAAGGAAAGCAACGCGCCAAACACACGTCCCTAGCGGAGCAAAGCGAAGGCTTTGTGTTGGCTAATGTTGATCTCATCGCTGAAGAAGCTGTGGATGGACCAGAGGCAACCGCATTGATGCGCTCTGTGGTTGAGCAATTTGAGAATTATTCCAAGCTGAACAAGAAAATGCCGGCAGAAACTGTTGTGCAATTGGGTGAGATTGAAGAGGCATCGCGCTTGGCCGACGCGGTAGCAGCCAACATCAATGTCAAAGTCGCGGATAAACAGAGCCTGTTGATCGAGAGCGACCCGATTAAGCGTCTTGAAATGGCCTTTGCCTTCATGGAAGGTGAACTTGGTGTTTTGCAGGTTGAAAAGAAAATTCGCGGTCGCGTAAAGCGTCAGATGGAGAAAACCCAGCGCGAATATTATCTCAATGAGCAGATGAAGGCGATCCAGCGCGAATTGGGAGATGGTGAAGACGGCGAAGGCGATGAAATGTCAGCGCTGGGCAAGAAAATCGAAGAGATAAAGCTCTCCAAAGAAGCCAAAGCCAAGGCCACTGCTGAATATAAAAAGCTTAAAGGCATGCAACCAATGTCTGCAGAAGCGACGGTTGTGCGCAATTATCTGGACGTGTTGTTGGGATTGCCATGGGGCAAGAAATCACGGCTGAAGAAAGATATCAAACAGGCTGAAAAAGCGCTGGATGATGACCATTTCGCTCTGGAAAAAGTGAAAGAGCGGATTGTCGAATATCTGGCCGTACAAGCGCGGACCAACAAGCTGAAAGGCCCAATCTTGTGCCTAGTGGGCCCTCCCGGTGTTGGTAAAACATCGCTTGGCCGCTCGATTGCGCGGGCGACGGGTCGTGAATTCGTCCGTCAATCACTAGGCGGGGTTCGGGACGAAGCAGAAATTCGCGGGCATCGCCGCACCTACATTGGCTCGCTACCCGGTAAAATCGTATCGAATTTGAAAAAAGCGGGAACATCCAATCCTCTATTCCTGCTGGATGAAATTGATAAGCTTGGTCAGGATTTCCGCGGTGATCCCGCTTCGGCTTTGCTCGAAGTGCTCGATCCCGAACAGAATGACAAATTTCAGGATCATTATCTGGAAATTGACATCGATTTGTCGGACATCATGTTTGTCACGACTGCTAACTCGCTTAACTTGCCACAACCCCTGCTCGACCGGATGGAGATCATCAGGCTTGAAGGTTATACGGAAGACGAGAAAGTCGAGATTGCCAAGCGGCATCTTGTCGAAAAACAAGTGGATGCACACGGTTTGAAAAAGGGTGAATTTGCCCTGCATGACGATGCCCTGCGTGATCTTATCCGCTATTATACTCGGGAAGCCGGAGTGCGAACCTTGGAACGCGAAATTGCCAAGCTTGCCCGTAAAGCGCTGCGCCGGATTTTGGAAGGCGAGTACAAGAGCGTTGAAATCACGCCAGATACCCTCTCCGAATATGCCGGAGTCCGCAAATTTCGTCACGGCGTTGGTGAAGAAGAAAATCAGGTTGGCGCTGTTACCGGCCTTGCCTGGACCGAAGTGGGCGGCGAACTGCTGACCATCGAATCCGTGACCGTCTCGGGTAAGGGACAGATTAAGACGACTGGTAAGCTTGGCGAGGTTATGACGGAGTCGGTTCAGGCCGCCTTGTCGTTTGTAAAGGCCCGGGCTCCTTCTTATGGCATAAAGCCGAGCATTTTTGGTCGCAAAGATATCCATATCCACTTGCCAGAAGGCGCTGTGCCTAAAGATGGTCCTTCTGCTGGTGTTGGCATTGTGACGGCAATTGTTTCAACATTGACAGGCATCCAGGTGCGCCGCGATGTTGCGATGACGGGTGAGGTCACATTGCGCGGCCGTGTATTACCTATTGGCGGTTTGAAAGAGAAACTGCTCGCTGCGTTACGCGGAGGCATCACCACGGTGCTAATCCCGGCGGAGAATGAGAAGGATTTGGTCGAAATTCCCGACAATATTACCTCATCGTTGAAAATCATTCCGGTCAAACATGTTGATGAAGTGCTGGCTGAGGCTTTGACGGAAAAGGTGAAGCCGATTGAATGGAGCGATGCGGATGAATTGGCAAGCCATGCAACAGCGCCTATTCCCGACGATGCAGGGACCGCATCACGGCATTAACCGCCGATCACCGCGAGTCGCAGAGCCTGAGATAAGTGATGGTTGGACTGTAAAATTGGCTGAAAATGTCCAAAATGGTGCATTTTTAAACGATTTGACATAAATATTACAACTTTGACCCAGAAATCCGCGGTTTTCCTTTGACTCAAGGGGTGTTCTTGTAGTTACTGACGCCAGACAAAGTTGCGATTCAATCAAGAATTGCTTTTAGAGAAGGGGGGATACCCATTATGAATAAACAGGATCTTATCAGTAGCGTAGCAGATCACAGTGGTCTCAGCAAAAGCGATGCGGGCAAAGCCGTTGACGCAGTTTTCGACTCTATCACAGGTTCACTGAAGAGCGGCAATGAAGTCCGTCTCGTTGGTTTTGGAACATTTTCTACATCAAAGCGTAAAGCTTCTACAGGCCGTAACCCACGCACGGGTGAGCCAATGCAGATTCCTGCATCTACACAAGCGAAATTCAAAGCCGGCAAGGGCTTGAAAGACGCCGTTAACAAATAAGTAAATTGGGAGAGTGCCTGGGCGCTCTCCCTTTTTTTTCGCACTTTGTTCTGAAAAATTCAGGCGGGTTCCTTTGGGGCCCGCCTTTTTTCATGGGAGATTTGGGTTTTCGGGCCTAGCGATTAGGTGGCGGCAAGGGAGGTGCTTCTTCTCCGCAAGAGTGAAGGCTATGATATGGTTTTTAGGGTTCTTTAATGTCCGCTATGGGCGCAAAAGCGGACGCTCAGATTGGGAGTGAACTTGATCTCTTGATCGTTGCGGCTACCCTCAACTTTGGATAACGTTCCTTAATGAACGTTTCCTCACTCAAATGGGTACATTTGCCAACGTCTTTGGCGCTGTCGACAAGCTGTTCGATGTTTAACGGATTGCCAAACTTTTCTGATACCTCTGGAGAAAGAAGTTGCGCCTGCTTGATTGAAAGCGACTGCCCATTCTTAGAATCACTGGAGATCGCGGTGGGAAAATCCGAAGATCGAAACTTCCAATGCGATTTGGTGACGGAAGATACAAGTCGTGCCGTTTGCACTTTTGAATCAAGATTCACTAGTTACGACAAGCCTATTTCTGATACCAATTGGAACCAAGTTACCGTAAAATTTAAAAGAACGAATTGGCTCGGATGGTGTTGGACTGATTATAATTAGAACATCAGCTTATGTCCGCTTTCGGGATGAAGCGGCCACACTCCTGAGCGGGTCGATCGCAGCGTGCTAGTATCATTTAGGATGGCCGTAATTAGAATTATTTAAGATTTGATGCCTGTTAGCTTGCATCAAATCGCTCTTCGCCTGTGCTCGGGATTTTCGCGGAAAGCAATCCGGCGGATTGTTTTTGCATCCGCGAAAATGGTAGACGCTACAGGGCTCGAACCTGTGACCCGCTGATTAAGAGTCAGCTGCTCTACCAACTGAGCTAAGCGTCCGCATTCGCGGTGTGAAACATATATAGGTTTGACTGTGCTGAGAACAACCGTCTGATGGACTATCTTGACTTTATCCGAATGTTCCAGAGCGGCGGCCTGGGTGTCGGTCTATTGCCATTAAAATACCTATGCAGATCATGATGGTCATCATGGATGATCCACCGTGGCTCAAAAACGGAAGCGGGATGCCCACTACCGGCGCCAGGCCCATCACCATCATCAAATTGATCGCGACGTAGAAGAATATCGTCGTGGACAGGCCAGCGGCCAAGAGTTGCGAAAAGCGGGTCTTTGCTTTCATCGCGACACCAAGGCCCCAGCGGAACAAAAGGAAGAAACCGGCCAAGACGGCAACGCCGCCCATCAGGCCCCATTCTTCGGCCATGGTGGCGAACACAAAGTCGGTATGACCTTCGGGTAGATAGTCGAGATGGCTCTGTGTTCCATTCAGGAAGCCTTTGCCAAATATCCCGCCAGAGCCAATGGCGATTTTTGACTGACTGATATGATAGCCAGCGCCCAGCGGATCATTTTCCGGATTAAGGAAAGTGGTAACGCGGCGTTGCTGATACTCTTCCAGCCCGAAGAAAAAGGCGATAGGTGCGATCACCGCCACCGTTGCTGCTCCACCAATAAACAGACGCATGGGCAGCCCAGCTAGAAACGCCACGGTCATGGCGCCTGCGACAACTGTAATTGTCGTGCCGAGGTCAGGTTGCAGCAAAATGAGTGCACAGGGAAACGCGAGCAACACCAATAACGGCCATATCGCTCCCCATGTTCTGATCTGTCCTGCGGGTAAAAGGTCATAGAAACGCGCAACAGCAAGGATGATGGCCGGTTTCATAAGCTCCGATGGCTGTATCCGGATGAAACCAAGATTGAGCCATCGCTGACTACCACCGCCCACTGCGCCGATAAGTTCAACGCCCAGCAGCATGATGACCACAACGATGTAAACAGGAAAGGCAATCGCCTTCCAGAAATTCTCTTTCAGCCGCGAAAAGACGATCGCCATGCTGAGAAAGACAAGGAAGCGGATCATGTGCAAGCCTGCCCACGGCGTCAGGCTTCCGCCGGCCGCGGAATAGAGGACGACAAATCCAAAACTCGCCATAACCAGCAGGAGCAGGATCGTTTTCCACGGCAGCTGTGCAATGGGTGCAGGAATGAAATCGTTCAACGCCTAATGTCCCATTTTTCTACTGGCCCATTTCAGCATTCGGTGCTTCGTCGGTGGTGACTGCTCCTTCTGGCGTGATGCGCCCTTCGGCAATGGCTTTTTCAATGGCGACCTTGGCGCGATAGGCTGTCATCTGTTTATCCATTCGTTCGCTTATGGTGCCGCCCCAGCTCTTTTCCAGGTCAGCAAGCGTGTTCATCGCTTTCTCTTTGTCGTACAGAAATGTCATCACGTCACGAGCCACGGGATATGCCGAGCCAGATCCGCCACCATGTTCAATCACCACGGCTGCGGCATAGCGCGGATTGTCAACTGGCGCGAAGCTGACAAATAAACCATGATCCCGGAATTTCCAGGCAACGTCCTTGCCGCCGCGACCAAAATCGAGATTGACGACTTGCGCGGTGCCGGTTTTACCAGCGAGCTTAACGTCATCCAATGGCAGCCGCGCCCGCCGGGCGGTTCCTGCGCCGTTGACGACTTGGCTCATTGCCTCGTGGATGTAAGCCATATGTTCAGGGTCGATATTGAGTGTTTCTGCCGGCTTGCGTTTTTCGTTAAGCAATAGGTTTGGCATCAGCTTCTTACCTGTCGCAATGCGGGCAGACATAACGGCCAGCTGCAGCGGGTTGGTAAGCATGTAACCCTGTCCAATGGTCGCATTTACGGTATCAAAAGCTTGCCACGACCGATCAAATTTCTTCATTTTCCATTGCGGATCGGGGACGGTACCGTAAAATTGATTTGTTACTGGTAACGGAAATTCCTGACCCAAGCCCAAGCGATTGGCCATCAGAGCAATAGGGTTCATCCCGATTTTTTGCGCGAAATGATAGAAATAGACGTCACAGCTTTGGTAGATGCCTTTGGCCATGTTGACGCGTCCATGACCGCGCCGATTCCAACACCGGAAGCGGCGATTACCCACCCGAAGACCGCCATTGCAGTTGACGGAGTCGTCAGGGCTGAGGCCCGCCTCTAGAAAAGCCAGTCCCACCATCGGTTTGATAGTCGAGCCGGGTGGGAACAGACCTTTTAGGGATTTGTCGCGCAAGGGCACATGATCGTCGTCCCGTAACATACCGTATTCGGTCTGTCCGATACCGTCCGAGAAACTGTTTGGATCAAAGGAAGGCATAGACGTCATCGCCAATATATCGCCAGTTTTGCAGTCCATCACCACTACGGATCCCGATTCAGGCCCGAGACGGCGAGCCGCATATTCCTGTAAGTCGACATCTAGGGTCAATTGCAGCGCTTTACCGGGAATGTCCGGCCGACTGTCAAGTTCTCGCACAATTTTGCCGCGTGCGGTTACTTCTACGCGCTTGGCACCGGGTTTTCCTTGCAGGCGATCCTCAAACGTCTTCTCAAGGCCATCTTTGCCGATTTTATATCCTGGTGTGACCAATATCGGATCGGGGTTCGCCTTAAAGTCCTCGGCTGAGGCAATGCCGACATAGCCCACCAGATGGCCAACAGCTGCGCCGGTCGGATAGAAGCGGGAAAAGCCTTGTCGCGGCGACACGCCCGGTAAATCGGGTAAGCGCACACTAACAGCGGCAAAACTCTCCCAATCGAGCCCGGTGGCGACTTGCACGGGTTGAAAGCTGCTCGCTTGTTCCAGTTCTTTGTTTATCCGCTCAATTTCTTCCGGCTCCAGCGATAACAGCTGAGCCAAAGTTGCGACGGTTTTTCCCTTGTCGCGCATCCGGTCGGGTATCAAATCGACCCGGAAATCGGTTTTGTTATTGGCAATCGGCTTGCCATTGCGGTCAATAAGCCACCCGCGCCGCGGAGGGACCAGCGTTAAGTTGACCCGATTGCTTTCAGATAAAAGCTGATAGCGTTCATTTTCCGCTACCGAAATATAGGCCATGCGTCCGGCCAATAGCACACCGATGCTGGCTTGCAGGCCGCCAATTATTGTTGCGCGCCTGGAAAAGGTTAGGGCCTGAACGGCACCGCTGATTGTTTTACCGCCGGTGATGCTCATACCGCGACCCGCCAGTTATCAATAGCTCCGACGAAGCGGGTGACGAAGGGATACAACAAGATAGAGAGCAAAATTTGCGGTACCAATATTTCGAGCCGGAGCAAATTGCTTTGAAAGTCGATGATCAGCATACCGCATATTAGCACAAAAATGATTGAAAGGGAGGCTATAAGCCAGTCTTGCCAATAATCCCGACCGACGCCTCTGCGGTCGAGCGTTTCCAGTGCAATAAATATGAGCGACCATAAAAATGCAGCGCTACCAAAAGGTTGTCCGCTGAACATGTCATCTACCATACCCAAAGGAAAGCCCGCCCACACCGGCCAGTAGCCCGGACGGATGAGCCGCCATGACAATAATACCAAAAGGCCCATTGGCGGTAGGATGGGATAATCTGTTATCAACGGTAATGCCGTGATCATGGAAGCCAAGATGACGGTGACGGAGGGAATAAACTTGATACGAAATTGGGAAGGTTGCCGATTGATGCGGGAACGATAGGGTTTCGCCATTATTCGCCGCCTTGCGTTTCGGTTTCCGCTTCATCAATCTTTTCTTGTTTGATGGCGGCCACGGTCTCAGCTTGAAACATGGGTTGCACGATGACATGGCTGACTCTTGCCGAATTGGCTAAAATCCGAGCGATCGCACCGGTCTCGGTTTTGCGGATGACAACGGCGACTGGAATACCAGGGCCGTAAAGCCCGCCGCTGCCCGATGTGATCAATAAATCACCGCCCTTGAAGGGGTTCGTACCCAGATTAATGGGGCGTATTTCCACAGTGCCATCGCCGCGCCCCGTCGCAAATGCCGGCAGTTCATCACTGGCGCGTTTGACGGGCGTCACATTCTGACCATCGGAAACCAGCAATATCCGGGCGGTCGTCGGACCCGCTTCCAAAACGCGGCCAACCAGGCCTTCTGGTGCCCGAACCGGTTGACCGATCAAAATGCCGTCCGTCGTTCCTAGTCCCAAGGTCGCCATGCGCCGGGAGCTAGAGGATGTGGAGCTAATTAAGCGCGCCATGCCGATGGCATCCGGCACTTCCTTGTCGAGGTCGAGCAACCGCTTTAGCCGCTCGTTCTCCTGTTTAAGAGCGCGGGCTTCCAATATTTCGATGCGACTTTTCTTAAGTTCGCGTTTCATTTCCGCATTTTTGGAGGCTGCATTAAAATAGGCGGAAATATTATCGCCAGCATTGCCAGTCGCGCCGCCAACTTCGGAAAGCGTTTTGCTGACTGGTGCGGTTGCCTCTGCCCCGATGGTACGCAGAACGGAAAATCCATGGGGATCAAAAATTGAAATAAGCAGCAGGAGGAGCCCGACGACTGCTCCCAATATGCCCAGTAAATAGCTGGCGAATATGGTATATTGCGCCCGCTTGGAAAATCCTGGGCGCCGGTTTTTTGGCGGCGCCATTCCTGCTTATCCTTCCGCTTTTTTCATTCCAGTTTTATGTTCCATCAAGCTGTGGTTAGTACGCCGCGGAACATTTCATCTTCCATCGCGCGACCCGTTCCGATCGCAACACAGGCCAATGGATCTTCAGCGACTGTGACCGGCAATCCGGTTTCATCACTCAACGCTTCATCAAGGCCGGAAATCAATGCGCCGCCGCCGGTCAGGACAATACCTTGATCGACAATATCTGCAGCCAGTTCTGGTGCGGTGTTTTCGAGCGCTATTCTCACGCCTTCAATGATCGTCCCAATCGGCTCGCTCAATGCTTCTGCGATTTGACCCTGATTGATCGAAATTTCTTTCGGTACACCGTTTACAAGGTCACGGCCTTTGATGTGGATCGTGTGGCCAACGCCGTCAGCCGGGGCTTGCGCGACGCCAAAGTCTTTCTTGATCCGTTCAGCCGTGGTTTCCCCGATCAGCAGATTGTGATGACGGCGAACATAAGAAACAATCGCCTCATCCATCTTGTCGCCGCCAGTGCGGACGGATGTAGTGTAAGCCAAACCGCGCAGAGACAATACAGCGACTTCCGTGGTTCCGCCGCCTACATCAACAACCATCGAACCAATTGGCTCGGTTACTGGCATGTCAGCACCAATAGCCGCTGCCATCGGTTCTTCGATCAGGAACACCTGACTGGCTCCGGCATTGGAAGCGGCATCGCGAATGGCGCGGCGCTCGACCGAAGTGGAGCCACTAGGCACACAGATCACAATTTCAGGATAGCTGAACAGCTTGCTCTTGCCGTTCACTTTCTGAATGAAATGTTTGATCATTTGCTCGGCAACATCAATGTCGGCAATCACACCATCGCGCAGAGGACGAATCGCTTCGATGCTGTCGGGTGTTTTGCCCATCATCATCTTAGCGTCGTTACCGACGGCTTTGACTTTCTTGATGCCATTGATGGTTTCGATCGCGACGACCGAAGGTTCGTTGAGAACGATTCCCTGACCGCGTACATAAACAACCGTGTTGGCTGTCCCTAGATCGATTGCCATGTCCTGAGACCTGAACTTGAACAGATTTCCAAATACCATGTTTTTACCCGTGTTTTCTTATATTTACGGCGCAAGCCGATCCCTAAAACTATAGCGACATTTTCGCTGAACGGGGGATGAAGTTAACCATTCGGATCGTCCAGCAAAACACCCCGAAAAACTAAGTCACAATCAAGGGTCGCTTGGCATGATCGCTTGGGCTAGGAACGCTGATATGTCAATAAGAAGACTCCCAAATAGCCTGATCAATCGGATCGCCGCCGGTGAAGTCGTCGAACGTCCGGCCAGCGCGCTAAAGGAGCTGGTCGAAAATGCGATTGATGCTGGATCGAGTCAGATTAATATCCGCTTGGAACAAGGCGGTCTCGATCTGATCGAAGTGGCTGATAATGGTTGCGGCATGACCCGCGATGACATCGCTTTGGCGCTGGAGAGGCATGCAACGTCGAAGCTGCCGAATGAGGCGATTGAAATGGTATCGACTCTGGGCTTTCGCGGCGAAGCGCTGCCATCGATTGCCAGTGTCGCACGGCTCACCATAGAGAGCCGGGTTGAGGGCGAAGATGGTTGGACGCGAATCGTTAATCATGGCGAAGTGGAAAATGATGGGCCAGCGGCCATTCCGCCCGGCACCAAAGTTCGAGTTGAGCAACTGTTTGCCAAAGTCCCGGCAAGACGCAAATTTCTGCGCACACCGCGCAGCGAATATTCAGCCTGCGTTGATGTGGTGCGGCGGCTTGCCATGGCGCGGCCTGATATTGGCTTCACGCTCACGCATGAAAATCGCAAGGCTATTGCGGTGCAGGGCGGGGAAAGCGGGCCTGACCGGGTGGCTGCTCTGACCAACAAGGAATTGCGCGCCAATAGTGTTGCCGTGGATTTGGTGCGCGAAGATGTTCGGCTTTCTGGCGTCGCTGGTCTGCCAACTTATAATCGCGGCGTTGCCGATCATCAGTTTCTGTTCGTCAACGGACGGCCTGTCAAAGACCGGCTTTTGGTGGGTGCGGTTCGTGGGGCCTATGCGGAAATGCTGGCTCGTGATCGCCATCCTATTGTGGCGCTTTTTATCGATATGCCGCCGGAGCTTGTTGACGTGAACGTGCATCCGGCCAAAACCGAGGTTCGTTTCCGCGAGCCTGCGATGATCCGCGGGATGATTGTCAGCGGTTTGCGACGTGCTTTGGACGAAGGCGGTTTTCGCGCGGTCCAGCGGCCTGCTGAATCTGCGCTGGCGAATTGGCAGACAGAACCCCAGGCACCCGATCCGCAAACGAATATTTTTACCGCTCAAGGTCCAATTGGGGGCAGGGCAACGTTCCAATCCCAACCCTATCCGTCTGCGGTGCAAGATAGTGGGAGCGCTTTCAGTGCCCTGAGTACCGATGAATTGGCTCCGCTCATGGGTCGCGCCGAAGAAGCCGCACAGCCTGTCCCTGAGGCCGTGAGTCATCCACTGGGCGTTGCGCGCGGGCAAGTGGCAAAAACCTATATCGTTGCGGAAGCAGAAGACGGATTGGTTATTGTTGACCAACACGCAGCTCATGAACGCTTAGTACTCGAACGGATGCGCAAAGCCGTTGAGGGTGGCACAGTCGCCTCGCAAGCCTTGCTCATGGCCGAAGTTGTCGAACTGGATGAAAATGCCTGCGACCGGTTAGAAGCACGAGTTACTGAACTGTCTGAATTTGGTTTGGAGCTTGAGCGTTTTGGTGCGTCGGCGATGCTGGTGAGAGCGACACCCTCGATGCTTGGGTCCGGTGACGTCAAAGGACTGATCACCGATTTGGCTGATGAATTGGGCGCTTATGACGAGGCATTGTCCTTGAAAGAACGCATTGACCATGTTGCCTCGACTATGGCCTGCCATGGATCGGTCAGGGCAGGGCGCGTGCTGAACGTCGCTGAAATGAATGCTTTGCTTCGTGAAATGGAAGTGACCCCGCATTCAGGACAGTGCAATCATGGCCGACCTACCTGGGTGAAATTAGCCCATGGCGATATTGAAAAACTTTTCGGGAGGAAGTGATGCGATTTTTTGCTTTAACGATTGCGGTTGCAATGGCTGTTGGCTGTTCTCCGGTTGAGAGCAATGATCCCGTTGTTCCCGATGACGGTCAAGCCATGCCTGTCGAACCTGATGGCAGCATTGGCGATGGTATCAGTCGCCCGATGTTAAGCCCCATGACCTATGACGAGTTTAGCAAAGCCATAAAATCGGGCGCGGGATGCGCTTTTGTGGCTCAAGGAAACACGGACCCTCTGTTCGTTGCTTCCGCGCCGGATAGCGATAAAATTGCGGGCAAAGGGGCTATCAAGATCAATGATACGGTCGTTGTGCTGACCCACAATGGTGTTGGTTTGGCGCAGGTAGAGGCCGGTGGTGTATTTTCTAGTGAAGCGATTGAAGTAACAATTGAACATCCCGGCGGTGAACCGAGTAGCGAACAGGAAGGCACGTACTTCTGGCCTGCAGTGCTCAAAATTGGTCAGGATGAAGGCGGTTCCAATATGTATGAAGGAACCTATGAATGCGGTGCGTAGCCGTTTGATTAATCCCCACGGACCTGGATGAGTCCGGTGCTTTCCATTGTCATGACTTTCTCATCATGCTGATTGAACACAGTCACCAGCCCTTTCATGATACCCATTTCCGGACGGCTTTCTGAGCGGCGCTTTTCAACCGTAACATGCTCACAGCGGATCGTGTCGCCGGGGTAGACGGGTTTTATCCAGCGCAGGTTTTCGACACCGGGTGAGCCCAATCCGGCTTGCTTGTTCGCGTTCATATGGTCCACCATCATCCGCATCATCATCGCTGCGCTGTGCCAGCCACTGGCAGACAAGCGGCCGAAATGGGTTTTTGCTGCAGCCTCTTCATCGAGATGAAAAGCTTGCGGATCATATTTGGACGCGAAGTCGATTACTTCTTCACGGGTGACTTCATAGGATCCGTATTTCTGGACCACATTGATTTGGATATCTTCATAATAGAGCATAGATGGTCTTTCAGATGGAACCATAGTCCTATGGCAAGATATTATGGTTTCAGCGCCTGTTCAAATGGTGAAAGGTCACCATCGCTGTCATTGGGTTTGACGCCAGTCAGATGAGTAACAAGCGAATAAATATCGACATTGTCGAATGTCGCAATTTTGCCGTTGCCGGTAATATCAGGACCGCTAGCCACAAAAAACGCGACCATGTCCGGATGCAGGTGATCATAACCATGACCGCCGCCAATCCCGGTCATCCATTCGGGTTTGTCCTGATATACCACCCAACCGGTTGTCGGCAGACAGATGATGGATGGCACGCGCGGGTTTTTGCCATATTTTAGACGGGCGGGAATATCTGTCCGTTCCCAGCATTCCATATTGTCATGCGGTTTGAGGAAAGCGGCCGTGATCGTACTCATATCATCTGCAAGCGGCTCAATGCCCGCATAATTACCATCAACCACCAGACGATATTGATCGCGTGGCAGGATTTTATCGAGATAGATAACCCGGTCTGGCGAGGTTTCCGCCATCCCGTGATCGGATGTGATGACAAGATTAACTGGCTGGTCGAGCGCGTTGAGTTGGTGTGTCAGGCTGCCGATGTTCTGGTCGATTGCACGGATCGCGGCGTGTAGCTTTGTGCTTGGCGCCGGGCCGTAAAAATGACCAGCGGTATCCACCGTGTCAAAATATAGGGTGACCAGCTTAGGCCGCGTTGCTGCGGGCCGCCGCATCCAGTCGATCACCGCATTGACGCGACGGTCGTTGGACAGGGCTTGCGAGAAGGGCCACCAGTCGCTTGGGCGTGTTCCATCTAACTCGACTTCCGATCCCGGCCAGAACATGGTCGCGGAGCGAATTCCTTGTTTTTCTGCGGTTGTCCAAATCGGCTCAGCTGTATTCCACCAAAACGGGTCCTTGTTTGCCATGGAGAATTTTTCGCCGGGCCGGGCGATGTCTTCCATGCTGTTGCCCACGATACCATGATTATCGGGTGTTTTTCCCGTGACTAACGTCCAGTGGTTGGGAAAAGTCTTGGTCGGAAAGCTCGGCCGCATATCGGCAAATATGCCAGATGCAGCTAGCGCGCTCAAATTAGGTGTAATCCCGCGCTCCAGATAGTCAGGGCGGAATCCGTCGATGGATATCAATATCGTAACAGGCTCACGGGTTTCGCGAGCCGTTTCTGTAGCAGCGGGTGTTAATGTCGCCTGCGAAGCGGCGCATCCCGCAAGCAAGGCACACGCTATAACAGCCTGTAACATATTCCGAATCATCACTTCCCCCTTAGGCTGGCTGCAGTCTAACGGGCTTTTATGACAAGTCAGACATTGAATTTGAAATTCATGATATCGCCATCCTGAGCGACATAATCTTTACCCTCTTGGCGCAGTTTGCCTGCATCGCGCGCCGCGCTTTCGCCGCCCAGCGAAACATAATCATCAAATGCGATGGTTTCTGCGCGAATGAAGCCGCGTTCGAAGTCGGTGTGGATTTCGCCAGCGGCTTGCGGAGCCTTGGCCCCTTTATGTACTGTCCATGCGCGCGCTTCTTTGGGGCCGGCCGTGAAGAAGGTCTGCAGGTTCAGCAGCTGATATCCGGCGCGGATAACGCGGGCGAGACCTGATTCCTCGAGACCGAGTTCCGCCAGATATTCGGTGCGTTCGTCCGCTTCCATACCAACCAGTTCGGATTCGATGGCTGCGGAAACAATCACGGCTTCGGCGCCTTCGGCCTTTGCTTTTTCAAAAACAGTGGCGCTCATCGCATTGCCGTTTGCGGCATCACCTTCATCGACATTGCATACATATAGTACAGGCTTGGCCGTAATTAGCTGTGACTGATCAAAAATGCGCTGTTCTTCATCATCTTTGGGTTCGGTTAGACGCGCTGGCTTACCCTCGCGGAGCAATTCCAACGTCTGACCGAGCACGCTAGCGGCGATCTTGGCTTCCTTATCGCCACTGGTGGCCTTTTTCTCGAAAGCGGGGACACGTTTTTCCAAGCTTTCCAGATCGGACAGCAGCAATTCGGTTTCGACCACCTCGGCATCAGAAAGCGGATCGATTTTATTTGAGACATGCTGGATATCGTCATCTTCAAAACAACGTAGAACATGCACAATCGCGTCGACTTCACGGATGTTACCGAGGAACTGGTTCCCCAAACCTTCGCCCTGCGATGCGCCTTTGACTAGACCGGCAATATCGACAAAGGCGAGTTGGGTTTCGATGATCTTTGCGCTGCCAGCAATTTCGGCAATTTGGTTTAACCGCGCGTCGGGAACAGCGACCTGGCCCACATTGGGTTCAATCGTGCAAAACGGATAATTGGCCGCCTGCGCAGCCTGCGTCTCGGTGAGCGCGTTGAACAGCGTTGATTTTCCGACGTTGGGAAGACCAACGATACCGCATTTAAAACCCATATTTATTTGTCCAGTTTCTTCTCGAATTTTTCAATATGACGCTGTTCTTGCTTCTCAAGTTTGTAACCCTTTTTCCGCCGAAGATCGTCAATACCTTCATCGTTTGAGTCGATTATCTCAGAAAGATCTTTTCTCGTTATGCCTCTCAGCACACCCATGACTGTGGCGTGTTTACTTCGACTCATAGGTTCATTTCCATCTAATCTTGCATCCTCAACGCCAATTCGCTCATAAACCTTGGATTGTCGCCTTTGGCTAACCAATCTGCTTCTGCTGCAATGCCGCCCAGCATTTCCGCCAGATCATCAATCTCTGCCTTGGCATAATTGCCTAACACATGTCCGTGGACACGTGATTTGTGACCGGGATGGCCAATGCCGATACGTACCCGGCGAAAATCGGGGCCGATATGCGCATCTACGGACCGCAAACCGTTGTGTCCTGCATGTCCGCCGCCTACTTTCACCTTCACCTTAAAGGCTTCCAGATCCAGTTCATCATGAAATACGGTCACGTCCGATGGTTCCAACTTATAAAAGTCCATCGCGGCCCGCACGGCACGGCCACTCTCATTCATGAAAGTAGCGGGTTTGAGCAGTAGCAACTTCTCAGAACCCAATCGTCCTTCAACGGCCCAGCCTTGAAATTTTTTTTTGGGTTCTGGAAAACCATGCACTTCTTCCAGCGCATCCAGCACCATGAATCCGACATTATGGCGGTGGAGCGCATATTGCGCGCCCGGATTGCCAAGGCCGACCCATAGTTGCATTTTTCGTTTTCCTTAAAGTCCAGATACAAAAAACCGCTCATACATCGGTAAGCCCGGTAATAGGCTCGGTATGAACGGTTTTTCGTTACATCTTTTTATGCGGTAAGGTCTAGTCGTCTGACTTGTCACCTTCAGCGTCGCCGCCTTCGCCTTCAGCTGCTTCGCCTTCTGCGCCTTCTTCACCCTCTTCGCCTTCAGCATCTTCTGCTTCATCGTCGGAAGATTTGAGTGCGGATGGAGCGGTCACACCAGCAATGGTAAAGTCACGATCGGTGATCGAACTTTCAGAACCATCAGGCAGCGTAATATCGGAAATATGAACGGAGTCGCCAATTTCGAGGCCCGTCACATCGACTTCGATCTGATCAGGAATTTTGTCGGCATCGCACATAAGGTCCAGTTCAAAGCGAACAACGTTCAATACGCCGCCACGTTTCAGACCAGGTGATTCTTCTTCGTTCACGAATACAACAGGAATGTTGACCTGTACCTTCGCGCCTTTTGCAAGACGGAAAAAGTCGACATGCAGAGCGCGGTCAGAAACCGGATCAAAAGCAACATCTTTTGGCAGGGTACGGGTTATTTCACCGTTCACATCTACCATGACGAGTGAGTTCATGAATACACCAGTCCCGAGCAGCTTGTTCAGCGCGCGTTCTTCCAGGTGAATCGTCACAGGTTCTTTTTTATCGCCATAAATAACGGCGGGGATGCGGCCTTCGCGACGTAGTGCACGGGAGACTCCCTTGCCAGCCCGTTCGCGAGGCTCGGCTGATAGTGTCAGCTGATCACTCATAATGTTGCTCCAAAAATATAGTTTTTACGATATTCCCGCCACGCCTCCAGGGTGCTCATGGCCGGAAAGAGGGCGCTATAAGCAGAGGATGACGGAAAAGCAAGGCAAATTGAAGCGGTTTGCTGTTACCGGAAAAAGCCAATCTGATTGCTGGTGGCGAGCAGGGTTCCATTGCCCGACCAAAGTTCCACGCGGGAATCACTCTTGCTGTTTCTGACGACTGCGCCTGTGACACGCATGATCATATAGTCGGATCCTGCAGCCGCAATATCTTCTTCGCTGGCATATATATAGGTGGACATGGCCACGGTTGATCCCGGATGAAATTCGTCACTCAGAAAAAACGTCCGCGGCATGGGCACGTCGCAAATGGAGATAATGCTGATCCGGTCAAGCGGCCTGCCATCTTCTTCTTTGATCCAGACGATCGTTTCCGGCGTGTCGTTAACCTGAAAGGGAACGCCTTTTGCGATATGTTGGTCATAGGTTCTAATCCATTCCGGCGCCTGGCCTGGCACCGGTTCCAGCCTGGGATTGTCTTCAGGCGGAGAGATTTCAGGCATTGCGATCTGATAGTTTAGCTCAACAGGCCGTCTGTTGCTGGTGACAATATCCCCAACTATGGCGAGATTTCCCGCTTGGGAGAGTTCGACTCTCCAAAACTGTGTAGAAGCGCCCGATTTGAGCAGCTTTGAAGTAACGCTGACCTCACCCGGCCCGACGCCAGCTATATAGGTGGCTTGCAGGGAAACGATGGGACTGGTGCGATCGGGATGGTTTTCGACGGCTCTCGCCATGATCGCGGCGACCCAGCCGCCAAAGGCCGCACCGGTCGGATTGCGATACACGTCGCTGGCTTCGATAGTATATTGCCCGTCGCCGCACGGGATAAGCGCGGTCTCGCGATCAAACAGAAATGTCATGAAGGTGCCCTGAAATCTAGATTATTGAATTTTCTCGATCTTATATCCGCGCTTCTCTAGCATTGCTTGAACAGCATCCGAACCTACCAAATGTGCAGCGCCGACGGCAACGAAAGACGTACCGGGGCTTTGCAGCTTTTTATCCAATTGCTCCGTCCAATCCTGATTGCGAGCAATGAGCAGTTTTTCACGCGTTTTTGGATCTTCCAATATTCCGCCGTTGGAAAGCTCTGCAATTGTGTCTGTATCTCCTGAAATCCAGGCATTGAACAGTTTTTCAAAAGAGTTTTTGGTGTCGCTAGCTTCCTCAACGACACTCACCAACATGTCGCGCTGTTGTGCCTCTGGTAAAGTGTCGAAATAACCCAACTGCTGTTCAATGGTTTCTAGGCCTTCGACAGGTTTTTTAAATTCACCAAATTGCGCAACCAGTTTTTTCTCAACACCTTCGTTTGAATCTAGACCCAAATTGTTGGTTTGCGCCGACGCTAAGGATAAGGCTACAGCCCAGCTTTCCATGCGGTTCAAAGCAAATTCGGGGATATTGCTTTTGTCGATAACCGCATCGAGATCATCGCGCAGCGATGGCTTTACGCGCATCTCAATCTTCGGTTGATTAGGAGAAATGGCCAATTTGGTAAATATCTTGGCAGCATTTTGAGTGTCTTCAAGCCCGAGTACCTCTATTATAAGCTGGTCGGACTCTTTTAGCGCTGTTTCCAGAAGAGGCGTCCGCCAGTTCACGCCTTTTGGCAATATATGTATGGTTCCAAACAAATAGGCCGAGCCTTTTTGCTCTGGTTTGGTGCCAGTCAGTTTCCAGAGAGCTGGTTGGCCTTCTTTCACGGTTTCCAGTTGCACCGGTTCTGGTGTGTTGGAACAGGCTGCAAGACAGGCCGTGGCTATAAGGGCCAATAAGGCGCGGATATATGTCATAGTTGCTATTTGGGCATGACCGTGGAGAAAAGAAAGGCCGGACTAACGGAAAGCCTAATATTTCACGCGTTTAACTTTGAAACCACGCTTTGCCAATTGGGCTTGTAAGCTAGCATCTCCGGCCAAGTGACCTGCGCCTACGGCCATAAAAACGGTGCCCGGCTGATCCATTCGCTTATCTACCCATTCCGCCCATTTGGCGTTGCGGTTGGAGAGCAATGTGTCGTACAAAATCTTTTCTTCCAGACCGGCGTTCATTAATTCTGCAAGCGCGCCGATGTTGGCATTGGCCCAATGCGCGACCATATTTTCCATTCCATCTGCCATGTCATCGATAGAATCGACATTGAAATTCAAAAAACGGATTTGGACGTCTTCGGGAAGATTGTCGAAAAAACCTAATTGTTGCTCCGCCGTCTCTAGGCCGACAATTTTCATGTTCTTGGCTTTTGCATATGATGTTAGCGAATCCTCGACGCCGCTATTGGTATCATAGCCGCCCTTCATCAAGGGCACGAGCGACATGCTGACACTGGCAAACCATGGCTCGAGCGGGTCAAAAGCATTTAAAGGAAGCTCGAGCGAAGTCATCGCAGCCTCATATTTGGTTCGGTCTTCTGCGTTCAGTTTGTCGCGCAAAGAAACCCCAGTTTTGTCTATCGCCAGATCGCCGACAATTTTCATCATCGCGGCGGCGTCTGGTTCGATCATTTCGATGACCAACTCTTCGGAATCGTCAAAAGCATCTTTAACCGCCTCGTCGAACCAGGTGAGTCCAGGTTTCAATATATGGACGGTTCCAAAGAGATAAATGTTGGTGTCATCGTCCTGCAGCAGCCAAAGCGCCGGATCAGGATCGTCGGGTATTGTCGCAATCTCAACTTCTGGCGCAGCTGTTTCTCCAGCCGACTGCGGCGGCTCTTCCTGGCAAGCCGTCAGTCCGAGAATGAGTGGCGCAGAAAACAGAGGAGAAAACCAGCGACGCATCATGGGTAATTGTTCCAATTTCATTAGAATGAGCAGGATCTGATATTGAACCTTGGTCAATCGGACATTTATGCACGAAATCCTAGTATTTTTTCTCCGTGGAAACAAAAAAGGATGCTTGCGGTGGCAAGTCCTTTCTTCTTCTGCTAATCGCTCAGTTAAATTAGGAGATATTTGATGAGCCAAGTTCACGCCCGCACCTGCCATATTTGCGAAGCCAATTGCGGTGTTTTGGTTGAGGTTGAAGGTCGTGAAATTCTCTCCATCAAAGGCAATCCTGATCATGTCTTGAGCCGGGGACACATCTGTCCAAAGGCCACAGCCATTGCGGATTTGCAGGATGATCCTGATCGGTTGCACAAGCCGCTGAAAAAAGTGGATGGTGAATGGAAGGAAATCGGTTGGGAAACCGCATTCCAGGAAATAGCGGTTAAGCTGAAAGATTTGAAACAAGCTGCCGCGAAGCCAGCCATGTATATGGGGAATCCCAGCGCACATGATTATGGCATTTCGACTCAAGTAAGCACGTTGCGCCGCGCCATGGGGCTGAAAAATATCTATTCCGCTTCAACGCTGGATCAAATCCCGCATCATGTTGTGCAATATCATATGTATGGCCATGTCAGCCTCGCCGCGGTGCCGGATATTGATCGCTGTCAATATTTGCTGATAGTCGGTGGAAATCCAGCGGCATCCAATGGTAGCATCTGGACTGTACCGGATTTCAAGAAACGCGCGAAGGAAATGCAGGCACGTGATGGCAAGCTGGTCGTTATCGATCCTCGACGTACCGAAACCGCGAAGCTGGCCGATGCGCATCATTTCGTGAAGCCCGGAACGGACACAGCGTTGTTCATTGGTATATTGAAAGCGGTCTTCGACGGCGGCCACGCTGATATATCTCGTCTTGAGGATATCATGGATGACAGCTGGGGTAATATCGAGCCAGCCATTACCGGTTTTGATATGGCCGAACTATCAGCGCATTGCGGAATATCGGTTGAAGATATGCGGGAAATGGCCGCACAATTGGGGGCTGATCAACCGGCAGCAATCTATGGCCGAATGGGTGTTTCGGTTTGTGAATTTGGTACGTTGAACCAGTGGCTCATTCAGGTCATAAACATCGCGACGGGTAATCTCGACCGTGAAGGCGGCACGATGGTGCCGGAACCTGCACTGGATACGATCAATCTGGTGGGCAGGGGCTCGGTTCGCAAAATCGATACCGCTCGTGGTGAAATGCCAGTGGTCATGGGCGAATTGCCAACAATTACTTTGGCCGATGAACTGCTCCGCGAGGATGAAGAGCGGATCAGGTCATTATTTGTAATCACCGGCAATCCCGTGCTTTCTTCGCCGGATGGAGCCAAGCTGGATCGGGCGCTTGAAAAGCTTGATCTCATGGTATCGTTTGACATGTATGTCACCGAAACCAGCCGCCATGCTGATTATATTCTCCCACCTTGTGGTCCGCTGGAAAAAGACCATTATCCCTTCTTTTTCGGGCCTTTGGCAGTGCGCAATTATGCGAGCTATTCCCCCGCAATTTTCGATATTCAGGATGGTGAAAAGGCCGATTGGGAAATTATTGCTGAACTGGCACGAGAAATATTGGCGACCGATGGGCAGGATGTCCCCAATATCCGCGAACCGCGCGACGTACTGGACAATATGCTGCAAAGCTCGCCTGCTGGACTGACTTTGGCTGAAGTAGAGGCAGCGCCGAATGGGATTGACCTAGGGCCGTTGCGTTCCTGTATCGCGGATCGGCTGCTGACCGAAGATAAGATGATCCAATGTGCGCATCCTGATTTTCTGGCCGAGTTGCAACGCTTCGCCGGGGCGCTGGATGATATGCGCTCGGACATGCTACGCCTTATCGGTCGCCGCCATGTACGGAGTAACAATAGCTGGCTCCACAATAGCAAACGCCTGCTCAAGGGGCCGGATCGCTGCACATTGATGATCCATCCCGATGACGCTGCAGAGCGCGGTCTGTCCGATGGCGATATGGCGACGGTTGAAAGCCACGTGAATAATGTCGAGATCGTCGTCGAGGTCACTGATGACGTCATGCCCGGTGTGGTGTCGATCCCGCATGGCTTCGGCCATGGCCGTAAAGGGGTGGGGTTATCCGTCGCAGCTTCAAAACCGGGCGTCTCGCTTAATGATTTGACCGATCCGACAAGTTTCGATCCGTTGTCCGGGAACGCGGTGCTCAACGCGACGCCGGTCACTGTGGAACGGGCCGTTGAGATGGTGGCGGCTGAATGATTTGACCGAATAGGTTGGCAGGCGACCTATTCTTAAAAACGCAGCGCGGGCACCAGGTGGGTCACGGTCAAGGCTATGGCAGGCGCGATCCTATTTCACCAGTTTGAGCTTATGTCCCTTGGCCTGAAGCGCGTCTCGCAGATTGTTTTCGCCGTATAAATATTCTTGATTGACGATCACAAGGCTGGTTCCTTCATCACCCAGCATGGCGCCGATTTTGACCGGCCAGTTCTCCATCCGGTCTGCACGGATATGTTCGTATAGATTTCTGAGGCCAATAGGTTTGACCGGCGCCGCTTCCGGGGGCTCGCCTTTGGCCCAGATTATTCCTTGATGCTCTTGTGCTGTCAAAGGCCCAACCCTGCCATAAGGCCCACGTTTTCGCGCTTTATACCGCTCGGATTTGTCCACTGCCAATTCGGCTCTGGTAAGGGCGTTAAGCCATTCTCGTTGTGTCTTTTCGTCAACTGCGTTCAGTATATCAATCATGCGAGAAGGCTCTTCGAGACCATCGATAGCCAGGTCGCGATCAGTGATGGTTTCCGTAATCTTGTAGTCGAGATGCCGATTATTGCGCCCAGGCTGAAACATCCGGTCAGTGTCGGCAATAAGGGTGATGAGCAGCCAAGTTGGCATGAAGTCACCAATGGCCAAAAAGTCGTTCTTTAGATCCCCTTTAATCTGATCAAACAAGCCGGGGTCGAAGCGCTCTTCCACCAAATCGCGGTCATGGCGAATGAGCTTACGAAAAGCTGCGCGTTCATTTTGCCGCCGTGTTTCCCGGTCTCGCCTGTCAGAATGAGCGGTTTCGAAATAGACTTTATCCGCGCTTTGCAACGCATTGGTAAATACTTCGCTTTTCCATTTGATTTGATTCGAAAACCCTCTGGTACCAGCAAATATATAGATGGTAGAATCGGCATCGCTGATTTTCCAAAGCGCAGGGCTGGGCGCGAATTCAAAGGCTGCTTTATAGGCTGCTTCACGCTCCTTGCGCGCTTTTTCAGCTTGTTTGATTGCCTTGGAATTGTTGCGAGACTGTTCTTCGCTAGCGTCTCCAACGTCGGCGGCTGCCTCGGCAGCTGCATCCGCAGCATCTGATGCGGCCTCGATGGCTTCTTCAAGCGTGGATTTTTGCGCTAAAACCGGGCTGAAAATCGGTGCAACGGCACTCAAAGCAAAAAGAACAATAAGTCGAGGCGATAGAAAATTTGGTTTAATCATCTGGAATCGTTGAGATATATTGACTGAATGCAGGATTAACACGACCGTTCCGGAAAGCATGCGATGTCTGCCAAAAATAGATATGGGTTCTTGACCCGTGCAGCCCCATAAGCCAAAGCGTTGCCGGACTTGTTGCACTTGCGAAGAAAGCTCTGACATTGCCGGATATAAAGTCGTCCCAGAAGCCTCTCAGCTTCCAGCAGATCATATTGAAACTCCACGATTATTGGAGTGATCAGGGCTGCGCGATCTTGCAGCCTTATGATATGGAAATGGGTGCCGGTACATTTCACACCGCAACAACCTTGCGCGCGCTTGGTCCGGATCCTTGGAATGCGGCCTTTGTGCAGCCATGCCGCCGGCCTACTGATGGCCGCTATGGCGAAAATCCCAACCGGCTGCAGCATTATTACCAATATCAGGTGATCCTCAAGCCATCGCCGCCTAATATCCAAGAGCTATATCTCGATAGCCTGACCGCGATCGGGATTGATCCGATACTCCACGACATTCGCTTTGTCGAAGATGACTGGGAAAGCCCGACTTTAGGCGCTTGGGGTCTGGGCTGGGAAGTCTGGTGTGACGGCATGGAGGTGACGCAGTTCACTTACTTTCAGCAAATGGGCGGCTTTGACTGTAAGCCTGTGGCTGGTGAACTGACCTACGGGCTCGAACGGCTCGCCATGTATATCCAAGGCGTCGATAGCATCTATGATCTGGATTATAACGGTAATGGAGTCAGTTACGGCGATATCTTCTTAGAGAATGAGAAGCAGATGTCGGAATGGAATTTTGAGGTTGCCAATACCGAGACGTTGTTTGATCTGTTCAACAAGGCGGTTGGCGAATGTGAGAATTGCCTCGAGGCCAAGCTTCCACTTCCGGCCTATGAACAAGCGATCAAGGCCAGTCATGTGTTCAACCTGTTGCAAGCACGCGGCGTGATTTCTGTGCAAGAGCGCGCCAGCTACATGGGCCGCGTCCGCGATCTCGCGAAGGGCAGTTGTGAGGCTTATATGGCCAAGAACGGGTGGGCGGCATGATGAACTTCACACTCTGTCATCCTGAACTTGTTTCAGGATCCATCGTGCGATTACAGAGCCTGTGTCACGAGCGTAAATGGATGCTGAAACAAGTTCAGCATGACGATACTTTGGGAGGAGCGGCATAATGGCTGATTTCCTGCTCGAACTGCTCTCAGAAGAAATTCCCGCACGGATGCAGGCAAAGGCTCGCGCTGATCTGGAGCGTCTGTTTACAGCCCAATTGAGCGATGCTGGCTTGAAAGCTGGCGGTATCACAGTCTATTCGACGCCGCGACGGCTTGCGCTGATCGCAAACCATCTGCCAACGCAAACCGAAGCGGTTAGCGATGAAGCCAAGGGACCACCCGAAGCTGCGCCTGATCAGGCGGTTGACGGTTTCTGCCGCAAAAATGGCGTAACCCGCGATCAGTTGGAAGTGCGCGATGTAAAGGGGCGTCCAACCCTGTTTGCCGTGATCAACAAGCCGGGTCGCGCAACTAGCGATGTGCTGTCCGAAGCGATCCCCGCGATCATCAAGGCCTTCCCATGGCCGAAATCCATGCGTTGGGGCGATGCGAGCGTTTCGACCGAGAGCTTGCGCTGGGTGCGGCCTTTGTCGGGGATACTCGCGATATTGGGCGATGATCTTGTCGCCTGCGAAATTGACGGCGTGGCGTCAGGTTATGAAACCGTCGGCCACCGCTTCCACCATGAGGGCATGATAACCATCGGCAATGCCGGTGATTATGCCGAGAAACTGCGCGCCTGCCATGTATTGGTGGATCAGGCCGAACGGGAAGCAATCGTGCGTGACGGTGCTGCCAAGGCGGCATCCGATGGCGGTCTGGAGCTGGTTGCTGACGAAGGTCTGGTGATTGAAAATGCCGGCCTGACCGAATGGCCCGTGCCACTGCTGGGCGGATTTGATCCAGCGTTTCTGGATGTGCCAGAGGAAGTCATTCAGTTGACGGCCCGGGTGAACCAAAAATACTTCATTTGCCGCGACAAATCCGGTAAACTGGCTCCGAATTTTGTCTGTACCGCAAATATTGACGCCAGCGACGGTGGCAAAGCGATTACGGCAGGCAATGAAAAAGTACTGGCGGCAAGACTGTCCGACGCCAAATTCTTCTGGGAATTGGACCAGAAGACGGCATTGGAAGATCATGCCAAGAAATTGAGCAACATTGTATTCCATGAAAAATTGGGAACCGTTGCCGACAAGGTAGAGCGTGTGGCCAAGTTGGCTGAGTGGTTGGCGTCTTTAGAAGGGACTGGGTTACACCGTGCCAACCCAGAACAGACTCAACTGGCTGCACGTCTCTGCAAAGCCGATCTCGTCACCGAAATGGTTGGCGAGTTTCCCGAGCTGCAAGGCTTGATGGGCGGCTATTATGCAGAGAAAGAAGGCTTGCCCGAAGCGGTAAGCAATGCGATCCGCGATCATTATAAGCCGGTCGGGCAGGGCGATGATGTGCCGACTGATCCGGTGACTGTGGCCGTGAGTTTGGCGGATAAGCTGGATACGATTTTCTGGTTCTTCGTAATCGGCGAATATCCAACTGGTTCAAAAGATCCTTTTGCGCTGCGTCGTGCTGCGCTTGGCGCTATAAGGTTGATGTTAGCCAACAACATTCGCATGAGTTTAGGAGAATGTTGCGTATTCCAGCATAAGAATTCGGATTCATGGAAAGCAGAAGATCTAAATCCTCGTAACTTGGTTCTCAAGTTTTTCGTTGAACGCCTTAAAGTTCAGCAAAAGGATGCTGGCATTCGCCACGATATTATTGATGCGGCCTATCCGATGATGGGCTTAGGTGATTTGGTACTGTTAGTTGAAGGAACACGGGCTTTGCAGGCGTTTGTCGAAACACCAGACGGCGTGAACCTGCTCGCCGGCTATAAGCGCGCTTCGAACATCTTGAAGAAAGAAACCACTCTCGGCGCAGACCTAGAGCGCGGCAGCGCAAAACCTCTTTCCTACACACCCGAAAAAGCCGAAAAGGCGCTCATCGACGCGCTGGATGCGGCGCAACCGAATGTGACGGCTGCCATTGCGGCGGAAGAGTTTGAAAAAGCCATGACTGCGCTCGCTGACCTGCGCGCGCCAATTGACCAGTTTTTCGAGGATGTGACGGTGAACGACAGCGACGAAGACAAACGGACTGCGCGGCTTGGGCTGCTGGACCGCTTTCGCTCGGCTGTTCACCAAGTGGCTGATTTTTCAAAAATTGAGGGATGATGTAATTTGCGATCCATGGCCTGTGAATTGTGTGAACTTTGGAACCGCGCCATTGCGGGAACCGATTATCAGATGACCCAAAAGGACGATATGATTTTCAATATACACCCTGTGAACCGTGTGAACTTTGAAGCCGTCAATTGCGGGAGTGGATCATAATATGACCCAATATGTATATCGTTTCGGTGGTGGTGTAGACGCAGACGGCGCGCCAACGGACAGCACCGAAGCTCGCAATCTTCTCGGCGGTAAGGGCGCCAATCTCGCGGAAATGGCGAATATTGGCCTGCCAGTGCCTCCGGGCTTCACGATTTCTACCGAAACGTGCACCCGCTTCATGCAGGATGACGGGGCTTATCCTGACAGTCTGAGCGCTGAAGTGGTGCAGGGCATCACGCATATCCAAGCTGTGACAGGCAAGACATTTGGCGATGCCGCCGATCCGCTGTTGGTTTCGGTCCGCTCTGGCGCGCGCGCGTCGATGCCGGGGATGATGGATACGGTCCTCAATCTCGGCCTGAACGACCAAACTGTTGAAGGCCTAGCGACAACCTCGGGTGACGAGCGTTTTGCTTGGGACAGCTATCGCCGGTTCATCCAGATGTATTCCGACGTAGTGCTGGAACTGGATCATGATGCCTTTGAAGAAGCGTTAGAAATTATCAAAGAAGATAATGGCTTCTTCACGGATACTGAGATGGAATCTAAGCATTGGAAGGCACTGGTGGCCGAATATAAAGGCCTTGTCGAAGAACAATGGGGTAAGCCTTTCCCGCAAGATGTGAATGACCAGCTCTGGGGCGCAATCAGCGCAGTCTTTGGCAGTTGGCAAGCAGATCGCGCCAAGGTTTACCGGCGGCTCAACGATATTCCCGCCGAATGGGGCACCGCTGTTAACGTACAGGCGATGGTTTTCGGCAATATGGGTGAAACATCGGCGACCGGTGTGGCCTTTACCCGCAACCCCTCGACTGGCGATAGCGCTTACTATGGCGAATGGCTGATCAATGCGCAGGGTGAGGATGTCGTTGCTGGTATCCGTACTCCACAATATCTGTCGAAAGCAGCCCGTGAAGAGGCCAATGCCAAGCCGCTTTCTATGGAAGAGGCGATGGGGGAGACTTACGAAGAGCTAACCAACGTATTTGATCTGCTGGAACGTCATTATCGCGACATGCAGGACATTGAGTTTACCGTAGAGCGCGGAAAACTGTGGATGTTGCAGACCCGATCAGGCAAACGGACCGCCAAGGCTGCGCTGAAAATCGCCGTCGATATGGCGAATGACGGCCTGATTACCGAAGAAGAAGCCGTAGCGCGGGTTGATCCGATGGCGCTTGATCAGTTGCTCCATCCCACGCTCGATCCCGACGCCAAGCGCGATGTCCTAACGACCGGTTTGCCAGCGTCTCCCGGCGCGGCCTGCGGAGTTATCGTATTTGACTCCGATACCGCTGAACGCCGCACGGAACTCGGCGATGACGTAATTTTGGTGCGGGTCGAGACCTCGCCAGAAGATATTCACGGAATGCACGCCGCCAAAGGCATATTGACCGCGCGTGGTGGCATGACGTCACATGCCGCTGTGGTGGCGCGTGGCATGGGCCGTCCTTGTGTTTCCGGTGCGGGTAGCCTGAGCATCAATAACGAGATAAAACTGCTGAAAATCGGTGATCGCGAGCTGAAAGAAGGCGACATATTGACTATCGACGGCAGCAATGGCCAGGTGATGGCGGGGCGGGTGAAGACGATCCAGCCTGAACTGGTCGGTGATTTCGGTGTCCTGATGGTATGGGCCGACAAAGTCCGTCGTCTGGGTGTCCGCACCAACGCTGAGACACCGCAGGATTGCCGGGTTGCCCGTGATTTCGGAGCCGAAGGTATAGGCCTGTGCCGTACCGAGCATATGTTCTTTGAAACTTCCCGGATTACCGCTGTTCGTCAGATGATATTGGCCTCTACGGAAGCGGGCAGGCGCGAAGCGCTGGCCAAGCTGTTGCCGGAACAACGAGAAGACTTCCGCCAGATTTTTGAAGTCATGGTAGGATTGCCAGTAACGATCCGTTTGCTCGATCCGCCCTTGCATGAATTTTTGCCGCATCATCAGGCCGAATTTGAAGAAGTGGCTGCTGCTGCGGATGTTGGCGTGGAAACGCTGAAACAGCGGGCCAATGAACTGCATGAGTTTAACCCGATGCTGGGTCATCGCGGGTGCAGGCTTGGCGTCACCTATCCTGAAATCTACGAAATGCAGGCGCGCGCCATCTTTGAAGCCGCCTGTGAAATAGCCGAAGCCAGCGGCGAAGCGCCGATTCCAGAGGTTATGATTCCGCTGGTGGCCACCGCCCGGGAGCTCGAATTGATGAAGGATGCTGTCGACCGCATGGCCGAAGAAGTCTTCGCGGAAAAAGGTCGCCGGATCGAATATCTGGTCGGCACCATGATTGAACTGCCGCGCGCTGCGCTGATGGCCGGAAAAATCGCCGAACACGGTGAATTTTTCAGCTTCGGTACCAATGACTTGACCCAGACGACTTTGGGTGTCTCCCGCGATGATGCGGGCCGTTTCCTGACCCAATATGTAGACAAAGGCATTTTTCCGCGCGATCCGTTTGTCAGCCTCGACATAGAAGGCGTCGGGCAACTGATCGAACTGGCAGCAGAGCGGGGCAGGGAGACGCGGCCCGATATTAAACTTGGCATTTGCGGGGAACATGGCGGCGATCCCGCATCCATCGCCTTCTGTGAAAAAACCGGTCTGGATTATGTCAGCGCGTCGCCTTACCGTGTTCCCATTGCCCGACTAGCAGCAGCTCAAGCTGCGTTAGCCGAGCGGAAAGACTAGGGGGTAGGGCGGCGATCCGGTACTGGCTGGCATTTTGTACAATCCTGCTTCTCACCGTTTCGGGAGCGGCGGAGGCCAAAAAAGTTGCGCTCATCGTCGGCAATTCAAACTATGCCAATACAAGCGCGCTAGCCAACCCAATTAATGATGTAAAACTAGTCGCTGAATCGGCCAAACTGGCGGGTTTTGGCGATGTTACAGTCGCAATTGATTTGTCGACTAGTGATTTCCAGCTCACGCTTCGTGACTTTCGCGCTAAAGCCAACGGGGCGGATGTTGCGATGGTCTATTATGCGGGGCATGGCATCGAGGGGCAGGGCAAAAATTGGCTGATACCCGTTAACGCAGAGCTTAACTCTAGCCTGGATCTGCCTTATGAAGCGCTCAATCTCGATAGGGTGATGGAATCGCTTTCCGGCGCTCAGATGCGGATGGTTGTTCTGGATGCGTGTCGCAATAACCCTTTCGCAAGGTCTTGGAAGTCGGGCACACGTGCGGTGAACCGAGGCCTGGCTGGTGTTGAGGCGGATGATGTTCTGGTAATCTATGCCGCTGCGCCGGGGCAGACGGCTATGGATGGTGACGGGGAGAATTCTCCCTTTGCGAGCTCTTTTGCCAATCGATTGCCGCAAGCAGGTCTGCCAGTGCAGCTATTGGGTGGTATGGTAAGAGACGATGTTCTGACAGCTACTGGAGGAGCGCAACGCCCCTTTGTCAGTGCCAGTATCACTGGAACGCCGGTTTATCTCGTAGATGCCGCTAATGGCGACTATGCGCCGGAACCATTGCGAACCCCAGCTCTTGCCAAGCTCGACGAGGCGGCCTTGGATGCCCTGGCGTGGCAGGGGGCAATGAAAGCCAATACAACGGCATCGTATCGCGCCTATCTGGACGGATTTCCGGGTGGGAAATTTGCTAATCTGGCTAGCGAAAATATCGCCAGCCAGTCAAATCCGACGGATGCGGATGGAAATGCAAAAAAACCAGCGGGATTGATAGATGCGATGTTGCCCGATCGTTATGAAATCGCGGAAACAGAAGCCTTGCCGATCGATGGCATCTGGAAAATCTCATCGATCAAAAAACGAATTCGGATTGAAAAAGGACGGGCCTTTGCACTCGACGGTTGGACGCATGCTTTGATATTGAAGATATTGCCGGAAATGGTAGTTTTACGCGATATCAAACGCATTGCACCCGGAAAATATGAAGCCGATGATTTGCCTCTTGGCGCCAAAGCAAAAATGACGCTGCAGGCCGATGGAAATATAAAGGTTAGGAATAACATCTTTCCGATACCGGTTAAATATACTCTTATTAGAGAAACATTAGACAGCTCTGAAGCGATGAAGGATGAGCTGACTTTGCTACCATCAGAAAAATGATAAAAACGGCTTGCCAGAGGGGGAATCTCCCCCTATCTGACAGCCTTCAATGCGCGCCCATAGCTCAGCTGGATAGAGTACTTGACTACGAATCAAGGGGTCGGGAGTTCGAATCTTCCTGGGCGCGCCACTTTCCCAACATTATTGATGATACGGTCTTAGGTGCACTTGCGCTGCGGGACGGCGGAGCGTAACTTCTCTGCATTGTGTATCTATTTCACGCGTAAAGGATTGCCTTTTGGCCGATTATACCGACAGTTTTGAAGACGCCCTTGCTGCTCGCGAAGCAGCAAAATTACCTGTGCCGGACGAAGTGCAAGAGGCGGTAAAGACGTTGCTGCGCTGGTCCGGTGAAGATCCCGATCGCGAAGGTTTGCTCGACACACCTAAGCGGGTCGCGCGGGCGTGGAAAGAATATTGCGAGGGTTATCAGGAAAACCCTGCAATCCACTTGGCGCGGACGTTTGAAGAGGTCGGCGGCTATGACGAATTGGTGTTGCTCAAAGACATCCCATTCCATTCGCATTGTGAGCACCATATGGCACCGATCATTGGTAAGGCGAGTATTGCATATATGCCTACCGACCGGGTGGTTGGTATTTCGAAGCTAGCACGGGTACTTCATGGCTTTGCTCGACGCCTGCAAGTCCAAGAGCGTTTGACGGCTGAGGTAGCCGAATGCATTTGGGATAATCTAAAGCCTCACGGCGTGGCAGTTGTGATAGAGGCCAGCCACAGCTGTATGACTGCTCGCGGTGTTCGTACGCCAGGCGTTGGCATGACCACCAGTAGATTACTGGGTTGTTTCTTGGATGACGCCCGCAGCCGCAAGGAAGTTATGAGCTTGATGGGCTACTGATCGGCTCATTCCATCCACATACGCATGAGATTATATTGCAACGCCTGCATCCGGGTATAGTTTTCATGTTTCATATTCAGCCCTTCTAGAGCCGCAACTTCATTGAGTTCGTACAGCAAGTTGCGTTTCATAACGTCGCGCACCTTGCTTTGGATAAACGTAATAGCAACCATTCGCTCGCCTTCAGAAATCGCTTCGACTTCGTGAAGTGTATGCGAAGGATAGGCTATCGCTGTCCCCGGTAACCCCTTGAAGCGCATTCCGGCCTCACCGTGAGTGACCCGCAAAGCGCCACCTTTATAGTCATCGGGACCGTTTAAAAAAATCGTGCAGCTGATGTCTGATCGGATCGGCCCATCGGGCAAAGGAATGATGGCACTGTCCGCATGCAGGCCATAATGCATGCCGGGTTGATAGCGGGTAATCAGGGGGGGGGCGACTTTCTCTGGAAAAGCAAAGTCTGTAAATTCAGGGTTAGACATTAGCGCGTCATGGAGAATTTTTGATGTCTTATTATAGGCATCGAGGTCATGCAGCTGAAGGTTGTTTTTCACTTTTGAATGCGGGTTACTGATTTTTCCGTCAACAAATTGGCCGCTATTGGCGAGTTTCTTGATCTCATTGACCTGGCTTTGATCCAGTAGCTTTAGTTGTTTGAACATTATTTTCCCGTTTCAATCCATTGCATCGCTTCGGCCACCAGAGGAAATTCTGCAGCTATTTTTTCGGCCCAGACAATCGCCGCGCGAATGTCAGCAGCGTGGCTTTTGTTCGCTTCATCCAGCAACTCCTGTCGTAAGTCTGAACTATAGTCATGTTCCGGTGCTTTGGAATAAGAAGACATGATCGGGCCGGTTACAAGCTCATTTGCTTTTTCTGCCGTTAAGTCATGGCCGAAATGCGTTGCAGCTGTTGTTAATCGTTCTCCGGGATCGCGGAGAAATGATTCAAAATCCATCCATAGCAGGTTGGCAGAGCCGCTTGTCTTTTCGCTGACAAAAAGAGAAACAATCTCGCACATCCAGCTCATTGCAACACGTTGGGCCAATGACAATTCCCATAGTTGGGCAGGGGCCTTGCCCAAATGGCGGGCCAGCCTTTTCAATCTTGCACCAGCCATCATATGGGTTTCTTGTACCGAAGCCTCGCCGGCTAATATGGTGGGGATATAGCGATTGAGCGGGGCATATAGGATTAATGCAGCACTTGATTCTGTCAGCAGTTGCGGGGCTATCTCGCTGACGAAGCTGCTCGCTTTGATCATCACGCGCTGATCGGTATGGAAGGAGCGTGATAACCAGCGCACAGTTTCCGAAAAGCGTTGTTTATAGAGATCAGGCGACCATGGGCTCTCGGGCTCATCGCGAATCTGCGATATTTCGCACAAGTTTCTTAGCAGTTGCGGTTCACGCAGCGCCAGCACAGTGTCGATTTCGCCCAGGAGGCGGGACAATAATGTCGATCCGACATGACCGATGTGGAATATATATTGCGGAGTTGCAGTCGCGGGCAACGTAATGCGTGATAACTCTGACCAAGGTACAAGCTGTCGCCTAAGTTGCGGCGTTATAATCCGTTGGTCGAGAAAGCTCGCTTTACGATAGTCTTCTTGGGTTAAATACGACAGCAGCACTTGGTCATTGGGCAAATCGACCAGATGGGGCAAGAGCTCTGCACTTTGAGTAAATTGGTTTTGCCAGTTGTTGGTCAATATACCCTCATATTCAAGAAAAAGCCCGAAGGCGGATTGTTACTATGTAACGCACCAGCTCCGGGCTTTTCAATCACTCGCTGACAAAAATTACTCTTTGTCTTCGTCGCTTTCCGCTGTTTCTTCAGCAGCTTCCTCGGAAGCCCCTTCATCAGAAGCTTCTTCGGTGTCAGCGGTTTCGCCTTCACCGTCATCTTCGCTTTCAGGTGCCAAAGCCGCTGCAGCCAGTTCAGCCTGCTCGTCTTCAAACATCTGTGCGATGACGTCGATGCCGTCTTTCTGAAGCTCTGCTTCGTCATCGGAACGGGCCACATTGACCTGCACGTTGACGGAAACTTCAGGGTGCAAACGGACGCGAACGTCGAACACACCAAGTGTTTTGATTGGTTTTTCGAGGATCACCATGCTTTTCTCAACAGTGGCACCATCGGCAGCCAAAGCTTCGACAATATCGCGAACCGAAACAGAACCATAAAGCTGGCCGCTGGCAGAAGACGCACGGATCAAAATAATCTGTTTGCCATCAATACCGCCAGATGCCTTTTCAGCTTCTGAGCGCTTCGCTTCATTCTCTGATTCAATCTGCGCGCGATTGGCTTCGAAAACCTTTTTATTGGCTTCATTAGCACGCAAGGCTTTTTTGTTGGGCAACAGGAAGTTACGGGCATAGCCGTTCTTCACGGTAACAACATCACCGATGCCACCCAGTTTTTCGACTCGTTCGAGCAAAATAATATCCATGTCTCTTGCTCCTACTTAACGAGATAAGGCAGCAGGCCGAGATGGCGAGCGCGTTTAATTGCTTTGGACAATTCGCGCTGCTTCTTGGCGGAAACTGCGGTAATACGACTAGGTACGATCTTGCCACGCTCGGAAATATATCCCTGCAGCATTTTCACATCTTTATAGTCAATTGGTTGTGCGTTCTTGCCGGAAAAGGGGCAGCTTTTGCGGCGACGGAAAAATGGACGTCCCATGATTATTACTCCTTCTCTAGCTTAACTATCGTCGCGGTCACGACGAGGGGGGCGATCACCACCACCACGGCGGGTGTCACGTTCAGGCTTGCGCATCATTACTGATGGGCCTTCTTCATGCTCGTCCACGCGGATGGTCAGAAAACGGATAACGTCTTCGTTGATGCGGGTCTGACGCTCAAGTTCAGCGATCACGTTGGTCGGTGCGTCGAGACGCAGCATGACGTAATGCGCTTTGCGGTTTTTCTGAACCTTGTAAGCCAGCGTACGCAGGCCCCAGGTTTCCGTCAAAACGACTTTGCCTTCATTGGCTTCAACAATTTTTGTAGCTTCCTGAGCGAGACTATCGACTTGAGACTGGCTCAAATCCTGACGCGCGAGGAAGACATGCTCATACATTGGCATGCAGTATTTCCTTCATATTACCGATCGCTGACGCCGCACCATGCAGACACGCCCCTCCGGCTTTCTCTGTATTTTCTGCGACTCTACTACGAGAAGAGCGCAGAAGCGGGGCCTATGGCGAAGTTTCGCTGATAATGCAAGGGGCCGATTTGACATTCATGTGATCGAAATAGCCTAGTCTTCAGATGCACCATTCCAATTCATGTTCGGTTGCGCTGCTGTTTTCTGACCTTACCCTGTTGATGACCATCCGATCATATAATTTTTTAACCAGATTACTGCCGGTCTTCTCAAATAAAAACGGGAAAATTCCATGGAGCAAACAGGCAACGCCAGCCGAAATCATTGGAATGCCAAAGCTGGACGCTACAATAAAATGTTCGGCGTAGGTTTCTCCAACTGACTCTGGATGCTCGGTAAAAAATTTCATATTTGCTCCTGATACTTAGTTCAAAGAGCGTAATAGACTGTCCCTGAGCAAATTCTTTGTCAGATTTGCGTTAAAACAGACATAAAACGAAAAATATTCCCGAGTTATGGCCTAAATATAAAATATGTTCCGACAATCACTGCGAATCGTGATTTTACAGCAATTGAATCGCAAGCATCGAGAGTATGAATGCCATGACGGTCGTCATTATGACAGGTGCGAATGAATGCCAGCCGTGAGACATTAATCCGGCTAAATTTGACTTTATCGCGGCCGCGACGACCGCGAATAGCAATAACAAGCTAGCCAGTTGGTTCGCTGCAGCGACCAAAGCTGATGGTAGTTGTATCAAACTGTTTAACGCCACCAACGCGATGAAACCGATGATGAACCATGGCATTCCCTGCCTAAGCCCAATTTTCCGAGAGGAAGGATCGGTATCTTTTATAGACATTTTTTGAAGGATCATTGCGACGATGATCAATATCGGTGCGAGCAGTGTAACGCGTGACAGTTTTACGACTGTAGCGACCTCTCCAGCTTCCGGAGAATATGAAAACCCGCCCCCGATGGCTTGGGCAACATCATGAATTGACGCGCCTATTAAAAAACCTGCTTGTTTGTCACTGAGGTCTAAAAAACCGGCAATGGCAGGATAAAAAGTCATAGCAAAGGCACTCGCGATGGTTGTTCCCAGCAGAACAATTGTAAAGCGCGACTGATCTATCCTTTTGGTGCCAATGATGCTCCATAGCGCTAAAGCTGCCGATGCCCCGCAAATAGCGGTCGCGCCGCCAGCCAATAATCCGAATAGTGGATCGAGCTTAAACAGTCTGGCCGCCAATATGCCGGTAAAGATGACCGCAGTCATAATGCCGATAAGCGCAACAAAAGCTATTATGCCTAGACTGCCTATTTCAGCGAAACTAATTCGCATTCCGATCAAAACAATACCAACACGCAAAAGAGTTTGTGAAGAAAAATCCAATCCTGTCGAAAGGCGCTTGTCGGTATTTACAAAACTAAGAGCAAGTCCAAGCAGTAGGCCCATCAGGATAGCAGGAGGACCATAATGCTCACTAAGCCAGAGGGCGGCCAAAGACACCGTACCGACCAGAACGAGGCCTGGTAGATGGGATAGAATTGTCTTCTTTCGGGTCGGCTCTGCAAGTTGCAATTCGCCGTATAGGTCCGCAACCAAGGGCAGCTCACGATCGTGATTTGACAATCTGGTCTCCCGCCCCGTCGCAATGTCTTTTAGAAATTCATTTTACCTTAGGCAAGTAGGAGGTGATTGCAATCCACTAATGCCAGTTGAAACATCATCGCCTAAGGTATCGGACCTCATTTTTTCGATTTGTTCAAAAAACCAAACATGTCGCCGCCAATCTTGCGCATCTGGATTTCTTCCGATCCTTCGGTAATCCGATAGCGGCGGTGGTGTCGGTAGATATGTTCAAACGGCTTGTGGCGGGAATAGCCCATACCCCCATGTACCTGCATGGCGCGGTCGGCGGCGTCGCAGCATAGGCGGTTGGCGCGATAATTACACATGGACACCTGCGCCGAGAGATATTTGGCGACGTCCACCTTTGGCATTCCGTCCATTTGCGACGCGGTCTTGTAGATAAGCTGGCGCAGCATGGCCGCTTCAGTGTGCAATTCTACGAGCGGGAACTGGATCGCCTGATTGACCGCGAGCGGCTTGCCGAACGGTTTACGTTCTCCGGCATATTTTACCGATTCATCAATGCAATATTGCGCGGCGCCCAAGGAGGATGCGGCTTGGCGGATGCGGTTTTCGTGGACGAAATGCTGGGCGGCGGCGAGCCCCATGTCGAGGTCGCCTAATATCTGGTCTGCCGGTATCCAGACATTGGTAAAGCTGCATTTCGGGTGATCGGTGGGCATGTTGAATGTCCACATATACTCACCAATCTCAAAACCTTCGGCGTCTACCGGTACGATGAAACAGCCTATGCCTTGCGCATCCCCATCTTTACCGCGGTGGCGGGCAAAGGTCATCACATGGCTCGCGACATGCAGGCCCGTAGTCCACATCTTATTACCGTTGATCAGCCAACCATCGACGCCGTCGCGTTGTTCGGGAACGGCGGTTGTATCCATCCATGTGGCATCAGAGCCATGATCTTCTTCGGTCAGGCCAAAGCACCATTTCATCTCGCCCGCGAGCATGGCGGGAATGCATTCCTGCTTCTGCTTGTCCGTTCCGAAGTCGCGGACCATCAAAGGCTGGACGAGATTGCCGACGATCGAATTTTCGTTTTGAAGGTCATTGTGGAGGCCAAGGCCTTTATGCGCGAGATGCTCGCGGATCCGCGCCATGCCGAGATTGGAGCCATCTTGTCCGCCAAATTCCTTGGGCAGGGCATAGCGAAAATGGCCCGCAGCATCGGCGGTACGGCGCATTTCGTCGAGCAGGTCTTCCCATTCCTTGGTCGGTAGGCCCTGATTATCCCAATCGGTCCGGCTGTCCTCGCGGCGGTGGTCGAAAAAACGGATATTGTCGTCACGTCGCTCAATCGGCTTGATTTCTGCTTCGATAAAATCATCAAGGACGGTCAGATAATCTTCAATTTCCTGAGGAATATCAAAGCTCATATCATAGTCTCCATTTGTTGAGCGCGACTTTTAAGCCGGCGTATTTGGGCTGATCGATGGATAGGCGTTCCAGCGCGGAGAGCCTTAGGTGGTCCCACAAACCAGGATGGTGTGCGTCAATACGCCCTTCTGAAAGCGCCGCGCAAAGCTGTCCATGGTCAAATCCAATAGCTTGCAGCCGTGCGTCCGACGCTGCCTGAAAACCCGGTCCATGACGCGCCTGTCGCTGGGCAATGCCAAGCGCGTTGCCGGCTACGCGAGACTGGAAACGGTCATGCCCTTTGAGATCGGGTTGTACTGTTTCACTATTCCACTCGGAAAGCGCGGTCAGTAGCTCATCATAACTGGTCTCGCCTTTGACGTCCTGCGTCTCGGGCATCTGCCAATCAAGCCGCGGGCATATCTCAGGCGGGAGAATATCTTCGAACAATAGAGCCAGATCAACTTCGACTTCGGACACCCGCCGACCAATAACGGTCCGCTCCAGCGATCGATCGCCGCCTGTGCGCCAGATTTCGCCCATCACCATGCAGGCTACGCCCCACCAAAGCGTAGAGTAGATCAGCCAAAAGCGGAAACGGTCAGGATCAACGGTTTCACCGCTATGTTTTGCGTAAGCAGACAGGAAAGCCTCTGCCGTATCAAAGCCGCCAGCGACCTTTTCATAGTGGCCGAAACGCCAGCTTGGCGTGCAGAGATAGGCAAGATCCTGCACCGGATCGCCCAATCGCGCCAATTCCCAATCTAGGACCGCTGACAGACCGGAGGGTTTGATCATCAAATTGCCCATCCGAAAGTCGCCGTGAACAAGCTTTTTAGTTCCGCCGTTCGGTGCATTTTCTGTCAACCAATGGAATGCATATTCGTAGATAGGGATCGCGCTACCGATCTCGTCATATTTATCTTTCTGCAGCCCAATGAGATCCAGCGGAGAGAAATATTCCAATGCATCTTGCATGGCTTCGGGATCGATATTGTGGATATTCCATAACGCGGTCGCGCATTGGTCGGTCAGCTTGCTTTCGGCCTCGGTAAAGTTCGGGTTGCCGAGAATTTTATGGGGCAGTGTTTCTCCTTCTGCCTTGTCCATGATGAAGCCTTCACCAAGACCATCATCAGGCATCAGGCGTGCCCGAACGGTCGGAGCGGTCACGCCGGATTGCACCGCCAAATCAATAACATTCGCTTGGGTCGCCAGGGGTACTCCGCGCAATCCGTCGTCATCGGGAGATATGCCAGCGGGCAGACGGCGCAGGACGAATTCTTCATTGGCGTAGGCAAAGGACCAACTTTCCATGCTGGCACCGCCAGAAAGCCTCCGCAGACCTGAAAGCTCCCCAGTTGTACCGAAGGTCTTACCGCAAAAAACGGCCAATTTATCTTCAGGAAGTAGATTTTCCATATCTAAAGCTTAATTGGTCAATTAAAACTTGGCAATCGTAATACTGCTAGTGATTTTCGCCGCGAACCTTGCATGCCGGGCCATTCCCTCTTACCTGCGGCTAAAGCAAATTCGCAAAATCTATAAGGGGTGAGCATGAGGGCATTTATTTTTCCGGGACAGGGCAGCCAGACTGTTGGCATGGGCAAGGTTCTTGCTGAAGCCAGCAGTACCGCCCGTGAAGTCTTTCAGGAAGTGGATCATGCGTTAGAGCAGAACCTGTTCAAACTGATGTGTGAAGGGCCGGAGGACGAACTCACGCTTACCGAAAATGCGCAACCTGCGATCATGGCAAATGCAATCGCAACATTGCGGGTGATGGAGAAAGAGGGCGGGAAGTCGCTTGCCGATCTATGCTCTTATGTCGCTGGCCACAGTTTAGGTGAGTACACCGCGCTTTGTGCGGCGGGCGCTTTGAACCTTACAACCACAGCGGAATTGCTGAAACTGCGCGGGCAATCGATGCAGAAAGCAGTTCCGGTAGGCGAGGGCGGCATGGCCGCTTTGCTGGGCGCAGATATCAAGAAGGCCGCTGGTCTGGCGAAGGCCGCGGCGCAAGGTGATGTTTGCACGGTTGCTAACGATAATGATCCCACACAGGTGGTCATTTCCGGCCACATGGCTGCGATCGAACGCGCTATTGCACTGGTTAAAGAGCATGAGATTAAGCGCGGCGTGTTGCTGCCGGTATCAGCGCCTTTCCACTGTTCATTGATGCAACCGGCTGCGGAAGCCATGGAAGAGGCGCTCGCTGAAGCCAGTATCCTTCCCCCCACTGTTCCGGTTTTTGCTAATGTCACCGCGGATATGGTGACTGACACGGACGAAATTCGCCAGCTACTCGTCGAGCAGGTGACTGGAACCGTGCGCTGGCGCGAATCCGTGCTCAATCTCTCCGATGCGGGCGTAGAGCAATTTGTCGAATTTGGCGGCAAGGTGCTTGGCGGCATGGTCAAGCGGATCAATAAGGAAGTCGAAACGACGAGTTTGATTTCTATGGAAGATGTAGAAGCCTTTCTGGCTTCGGTTTGAACTTTATTCCGGAACAATAGATAGGAACAAATATGTTTGATCTCACAGGAATGACAGCACTGGTCACTGGCGCATCTGGCGGCATTGGGTCGGCGATTGCCAAATCTCTGGCGGAGCGCGGCGCGACCATCGCGCTGTCTGGGACGCGCAAGCTGACATTGATGGAGCTAATTCCTGAACTGAAAGGTGAAGGACATGTCGTCGTCCCGTGTAACCTTTCTGATGCTGAAGAAGTAAACGCGCTGGTTCCTTCAGTGATTGAAAAGCTCGGCAAGATCGATATTTTGGTGAACAACGCGGGGATCACCCGCGACGGGCTGGTGATGCGCATGTCTGACGAAGATTGGTCTGATGTCTTGAACGTCAATCTGGAATCCGCTTTCCGTCTGGCTCGCGCAGCCGCGCGGCCGATGATGAAGGCGCGCCATGGCCGGATTATTTCGATCACTTCGGTTGTCGGCGCGACCGGCAATCCGGGACAGGTCAACTATGTTGCCTCCAAGGCTGGACTGGTGGGCATGTCGAAAGCGTTGGCGCAGGAATTGGCCTCACGCGGCATCACAGTAAACTGCGTATCACCCGGGTTTATTGCGTCGCCAATGACAGATGCGCTGACCGACGCGCAGAAAGACGATATAAACCGCAAAATTCCCGCTGGAAAAATGGGAGCGGGTGAAGATATTGGCGCTGCTGTGGCCTATCTTGCCAGCAACGAAGCATCTTACGTCACTGGCCAAACGCTGCACGTTAATGGCGGGATGGCGATGCTAAGCTAGGGGACGTGAAATTGTTTTCCATGTTGTTGTTGGCGATGGCCGCAAATCCGCAACCTGCGATGCCGACGGAAGGATTGCTGACGATTGAAAACTTTGACTGTATCAGCAGCCAGGTGTCAGCTGATCAGGCGCAGGCCTATTTTGCTATGGCGAGCGCAGGCAAAGAAATCGAGGTTTTTCAATCCGCAAACGAACTAACCAAAAACTGTCAGATGAAACATGGCTGGTCGGATATTCAAACGCGCAGTGCTTTTCGGGTATCGTTGATGGACGGTTGGTTGCTGCAAGAGGGATTGATGGGTGAAATCCAGGACTTGGGAGATTTTAAGCCATTTCTCGACAAATTTTATAAGGATAATGTGAAGTCCAGCGGTAGGCACACCTTGAAAGACGCCTTCCTGTCCGGAAAAATGGATAAGGCACTGACCGAAATGAACCATCCGGAAGACAAGAAATTGCGGGAGTTGGCTTATAACTACTGGGAGTGGCGCGGCGCGCTTTATAGTATCGAAGAAGATTTTCGAAATGGCGAATTACGGCGATAATAGCTCTGGTGAAACAAAGCTGCGCTTGCCCTCTTGCAAGCGGCGCGGCATGCCACTAGGACAAAAGAGAAATTAATAAAACGAAGAAGGAACTCTCATGAGTGAGACTGCAGACCGCGTAAAAAAGATTGTTGTTGAGCATCTTGGTGTTGAAGCCGACAAAGTGACCGAAGAAGCGGCATTCATCGATGATCTGGGCGCTGACAGCCTTGATATTGTTGAGCTTGTGATGGCTTTTGAAGAAGAATTCAGCGTCGAAATTCCTGACGATGCAGCTGAAAAAATCGCGACCGTCAAAGACGCGATTGATTTCATCGACAAAAACAAGGGTTAATTGATTTTAGGATGTAGCCAATATTTGGCTAACATTCTGGGGCCAATGATCGCTAAATAATATCAAAGCGGCTCACCGGCCTGGGAAGCACTTCCTGAACCGGTGGCCGCTTTTGAATTGGGGCTTAGGCAAGCCTGATATAAGGAGCATAGCATGCGTCGTGTTGTAGTGACCGGACTGGGTTTGGTAACGCCTCTTGGCGGAGATGTGGAAACAACTTGGAGCAACATATTGGCTTCAAAATCCGGCGCTGGAAAGATTACGCGCTTCGATGCTTCAGATCAGAAATGTCATATCGCCTGTGAAGTCAAACCGGCTGACCATGAATATGGTTTTGATCCCAACAAGCGCGTAGACCATAAGGTTCAACGTCAGGTCGATCCATTTATCGTATACGGCATTGATGCCGCTGGCCAAGCATTGGAAGATGCTGGTCTGACGGAAATGAGCGACGAAGAAAAGATACGTGTGGGTTGTTCCATTGGTTCAGGCATTGGCGGATTGCCCGGGATTGAGAAAGAATCTCTGGTCCTTCACGAACGCGGCCCGAGCCGAGTTAGCCCGCATTTTGTCCATGGCCGCTTGATCAACCTGATCTCGGGCCAGGTTTCAATCAAATATGGCCTGATGGGCCCTAATCACGCTGTTGTTACTGCCTGTTCCACTGGCGCACACAGCATTGGTGATGCAGCGCGGATGATTGCCTTGGATGATGCCGATGTTATGCTGGCCGGCGGTGCAGAGGCAACCATTTGCCCGATTGGTATTGCCGGTTTTGCGCAGGCCAAAGCGCTTTCCACAAATAATGACAATCCAGAGGGCGCTTCTCGACCCTATGACAAGAACCGCGATGGTTTTGTGATGGGTGAGGGGGCCGGTGTGGTGGTTCTCGAAGAATATGAACGCGCAAAAGCTCGCGGCGCCAATATCTATGCCGAGGTAGTTGGTTACGGTCTGTCCGGTGACGCGCATCACGTAACCGCCCCACATCCTGATGGGGTAGGCGCCTATCGCTCAATGGAAATGGCTTTGAAACGCTCTGGTCTGACCACTGCTGATATTGATTATGTTAACGCCCATGGCACGTCGACGATGGCGGATGTTCTCGAACTGGCGGCGGTGCGCCGTCTGTTTGGTGAAGACATCAAGACCATGTCGATGAGCTCTACCAAGTCCGCTATCGGCCATTTATTGGGCGGAGCAGGGGCTGTCGAAGCGATTTTCTGTATATTGGCGCTGCGCGATCAGATTGTGCCGCCAACATTGAATCTGGATGATCCGGAAGACAGCTGTGAAGGTGTTGATCTGGTACCACATGTCGCTAAAAAGCGCGAAGTTAAAGCAGTTCTCAGTAACAGCTTCGGCTTTGGCGGGACCAACGCCAGCATCATCATGAAGGCGGTATAACTCTATCATGCGGCGCTTCGGTTGCCTGATCCTTGTGATCGCGACGGTCATCATCGGTCTAGTAGCGGGCAATTTCATCTATGGATGGAATGCCAGCGGGCCATCGGCAAATGAGCGGCAGATTGTCATCAAGTCAGGATCAAGTCTTGGTATGGCGGCCAACGCTCTTGAAGACGCTGGTGTTATCAAGTCCGCGGATGCGTTTCTTAATCGAGCTAAGATTTTTGGCGGATCGGAGCCAATTAAAGCGGGTGAGTTTATCATCCCAGCTGGGGCCAGCAATTCGACAATATTGAACATATTGCAAGGCGGAAAAACGGTTCAACGGCTGATCACTATACCGGAAGGTACACCGTCAATCATTGTCCACGAAAAGCTGATGGCCGAAAAGTTGCTAACTGGGGAGGTTTCGGTACCGACCGAAGGCTCGATATTACCAGATAGCTACAGTTTTGAACGTGGGGAGCCGCGAGCAGCTGTGGTGGCACGAATGCAAAAGGCGATGACCGATACCATCGCTGAACTATGGCCGAAGAAAACCGCGGCCAGTGTAGTAAAAACACCTGAAGAGGCAATTATATTGGCGGCGATTGTAGAGAAAGAAACGGCTTTGGCTAGTGAGCGGCGGACGGTTGCCGCGGTTTACAGCAACCGGGTCACGCGCAATATGATGCTGCAAGCCGATCCGACGATCATTTATCCGATCACAAAGGGTAAGCCATTGGGCCGCCGCATTCGCCAGTCCGAAATTGCTGCGGTGAACGATTACAATACCTATTCGATGGTTGGTTTGCCGAAGGGGCCGATTGCAAATCCCGGACGTGCTTCCATTGAAGCGGTGCTGAATCCCGCAAAAAGTGAATATCTGTTCTTTGTGGCAGACGGCAAGGGCGGGCATGTCTTTGCAAAGACGCTGGCCGAACATAATGCCAATGTCGAAAAATGGTTCGCCATCCGCCGCGAACGCGGTGAGATGTAGGAAGCACTATGGCGGGTCTTTTGGTCAGTAGCTTGATAGCATCAATGCTTGTTTTGGCGGGGCCGCAACCCTTGGAAAAGTCTGAAGAAACGGCACAAACTGCTCCGGTTGAGCAAGACGTGGAAGCACGAGCAAAGCTGTTAGGGCGTTATAATCTCAGAGGCGTGATGGAAACCGCGTCTGGTCTTGAATTGTTCGAAGACGGCAGCTTTCGCTGGTTTCTAATGGTTGGCGGGCTCGACGCTTTTTCCGGAGGGAGTTGGAGCCTTAAGGACGGCCAGGTCGTGATGGTATATGATTCGCCAGAAGAAGGAGCCGGCTATGATCCCCTGGGTACGGTTGTCATGCAAATCGACGGAGACAAGCTCTTGCCGCCTCAAAATTTTGGCGGCGGCGCTTATATAAAGATAAAGCCTCGACCACAGAACGACTAATGTCGCTTAGTTTTCCTCGCCATATGGCTCGGCGGCTACGACGATGAGCCCCGCATCGGCCATTTCCTGATCATCTGAACCGTCAGTGGGCATGACCACCAATCGGAGTCCCAGATTATCATCATCGTCGGGCTCTCGCCACGACGTGGCATGGAGCGGGGAAAAAGTTTCAGGTAAATCGTTCTCGGTCATACCCACCGCATCGGCGCGTTTGGTCAATCGTTCCAGAAAGCCGGTGCGCTTGACGCCAAGCATCGCCGGTTCGTCAGAAGGCCTTGATGTGAGCAATATGCAATAGCGGCTCCGATTATCCTGTCCCCACGCAACAACATAGCGGTCTGAAAAAAGGTGATGCATCTGGCCTTTGCCGGTGTGGCGAAGGTTCAGCATATCCCTCCCTTTGGACGTGATCGGTGACAGCGATAAGCCTTCAAAAGGCGTAATATCGGTTTTGATAAAGCCAAGGCAGTCGTCGAAAATTATCCGCATCACCAGCGGCTCGTTATTATCGATTGTCTGTGGCTCGGATGCTATCGCCGGAGAATTCCACAGAACAACTCCGATTAGCGCGATGCCGATCCACTGCGATTTCTGCATATCGACTTCACTCCGCGCTTGTTGGCAAGCATAGGACAACCCTGATCAGTAGTTAAACCGTGTTGCCAGACTGTCCCGCGCTTCCTGATATTCAGAAATCAGGATATCGACCATGTCTTGTACTGAGCGCACTTCGTCGATGGCACCAATGCCTTGACCGCTGCCCCAGATATCTTTCCAGGCTTTTTTGTCCGTATTGCCGCCTGAACCGAAGTTCATGGTCTTATAATCGCCCTCGGGCAGGTTTTCAGGATCAAGGCCGGCACTTTCAATAGAACCGCGCAGATAGTTTCCACTTACGCCGGTAAACAGGTCAGAATAGACAATATCCTTGGCACGGCCTTCAACGATGCCGTCTTTATAACCTTGGTCTGCATTAGCTTCCTTGGTCGCGATAAAGGCAGAACCCATATAGCCAAAGTCAGCGCCCATGGCCTGAGCACCTAAAATAGATGCGCCGCAGCCGATGGAGCCTGACAAAGCAACAGGACCATCAAACCATTGACGAATTTCCTGCATTAGCGCGAATGGAGAGATAACGCCGGCATGGCCGCCAGCGCCAGCAGCCACCGGGATGAGGCCGTCCGCTCCCTTTTCGATCGCTTTATGAGCGAAACGGTCGTTGATTATATCATGCATGGTGATCCCGCCCCAGCCATGGACAGCGGTATTGAGATCTTCGATCGCGCCCAAAGACGTGATGATCAGAGGCACTTTCCATTTTTCACAGGTCGCCATATCTTGATCAAGGCGATCATTGGATTTGTGGACGATCTGGTTCACGGCAAACGGGGCAGCAGGCCTATCGGGATTGTCCCGGTTCCAAGCGGACAGTTCTTCGGTAATCTGATGCATCCATTCATCAAGCAGAGTCTGTGGGCGTGCGTTCAGGGCGGGGAAGGAACCGACGATGCCGGCCTTACATTGTGCGATGACTAATTCAGGGCCTGATACAATGAAAAGCGGCGAACCGATAAGCGGCAAGCGAAGATTGTCGAACAGTGCAGGTAAAGTCATAAATTCCCCATTTGAAAACTGTGATAAGCCGCCATAGCCTAAGCACAGGCGGATTCCACTGTTATTTTAATCGATTGCTTAATATCGTCGCTAAATTCGATTTACGGCACTTAGAAGGGCTTCGACAGACGCTCTGGCGACATCGCTATCGATGCCGACGCCGTAAAATTCCTGACCATCGCTGGTTTTGCATTCAACATAGGCAGCAGCCTTTGCATCTTTGCCAGAACCAAGCGCATGCTCCTGATAATCCATAATCTCCAGCGTGATGCCAAGCGATGAGGCAAGGGCGTCAACGACGCTCGATATCAGGCCGTTACCACGGCCGCTGACTGAAGTTTCGCCTTCTGGTCCTTTCACTTTACCGACAAATATACGGTCGCCGCCCGTCTGGCTTTCCTGATAGTCGATCAGGCTATATTGGCCGCCACCATCAAGATGATAGCGTTTCTGGAACGCGCCCCAGATATCTTCAGAAGACAGCTCCCGGCTTGTCTCGTCCGCCAGTTCCTGCACGGTACGGCTGAAATTGGCTTGCAGGCGCTTGGGTAGTTTTAGCCCTTGGTCCTGTTCCAATATCCAAGCGATCCCGCCCTTGCCGGACTGGCTATTGACCCGGATGACTGCTTCATAGTCGCGGCCAATATCGCGTGGATCAATCGGCAGATAGGGGACATTCCATAGCTCATCATTGCGCTGTTCTTGTGCGGTAAAGCCCTTTTTGATTGCGTCCTGATGGGATCCGGAAAAAGCAGTGAAGACGAGTTCACCGGCATAAGGATGACGCGCTGGCACGGGCAACTGATTGCAATATTCCACCGTTTTGACAATTTCATCCATGTTGGAAAAATCAATTTCCGGATCAACGCCCTGCGTGTACATATTAAGGCCCAGCGTCACCAAATCAACATTGCCGGTCCGCTCACCGTTGCCAAAGAGACAACCCTCAACGCGATCTGCACCAGCCATTAAACCGAGTTCCGATGCCGCGATGCCGGAGCCCCGATCATTATGCGTGTGCAGGCTGATCACGACATGCTCCCGCTTACTGATATGTTTGCACATCCATTCGACTTGGTCTGCATAGATATTAGGTGTGGATGCTTCGACGGTGGCCGGCAGGTTGAGGATCAACGGCTTTTCCGCAGTCGGTTCAATAATATCCATGACCGTTTCACAAACTTCCAAACTGAATTCTATTTCAGCTGTGGAGAAGGTTTCCGGCGAATATTCGAAGTGCCAATCGGTATCGGGATATTTTTCCGCCTGCTCGCGCAGGATGGTTGCGCCTTCCTTCGCGATGTCCTTCACACCTTCCTTGCCCAGTTTAAAGACCACATCGCGCCATGCCGGGGATACCGCGTTGTAGAGGTGAACGATGGCTTGTTTGGCGCCTTCGAGGCTTGCAAAGCTAGTTTCGATCAGATCGCGACGTGACTGGGTCAACACTTGCACTATGACGTCATCAGGAATGCTTCCCGATTTCACCAAGCCGCTAATGAAATCAAAGTCGGTGGCACCGGCCGACGGGAAGCCGACTTCTATTTCCTTGATTCCGATTTTGATGAGCAGGTCAAAAAACCGCTGTTTCTTTTGCGCATCCATCGGATCGATTAGCGCCTGGTTGCCATCGCGCAGGTCAGTGGAGAGCCAGCGAGGGGCCTTTTCAATAGTACGGGAGGGCCATTGGCGGTCAGGCAAATCGATTTGGCCAAAGGGACGATATTTTTGAGATGGATTAGGATGCATGGGTGATACTCTTATGCTGCAAGCCATTTCGCGCAAGGCAGAAATTGCTAGTCAATTTCAATTTTTGGAAAAAACATCCCTTAGGCGGGTGCGGCCGCTTCGCGCAGCAGCATCGGTGCGCCTAAGGGCGCATAAGTCGTAGTAGCTCTAGGTTTGAGACACTGTGCATGGCGCTATCAATATCTGTTGCGGTGCAAAAATCAACCATGATGGTGAATTTATTTTGCGATGGGTGAAACCTTTTCGCCGGGGCTCGCGAAACCATCAACGAGCACATCGTCTCAAACAAGTGTCTCAAACAGATTTTAAGTTTCCCTCAAACAACGCCCCTTTCAACATTAACGAAGGAATAGAAAATGAAAAAATTTATAATGCCATTGGCTCTCGCATTGGCCGCAAGTTCAGCGAGCTTTGCCTTGCCAATTGACGCCGCTCTTGCCGGTCCAACTTTCACCGGTGTCGAAGGCGGTAACATCGCTGCCAGCGGATATGACGTCACCTCTTATTTCACAGGCGCTGGCACACCAGTCAAAGGCAGCAATGCGCACCGGATCAAATATAAAGGTGTCGATTATCATTTCAGCACTGCCGCGAATGCCGCTAAGTTTAAGAAAAACCCAGCCAGTTTTGCGCCACAATATGGCGGCCACTGTGCATGGGCACTATCTCGTGGTTCTCTGGCTCCCGGCGATCCAACCATCTACAAAGTGGTCGATGGAAAACTCTATCTGAACTTCAATAGAAACGTGCAGAAAACGTGGCTGGGCGACATTGGAGGTTTCATCACCAAAGCAGATGTCAAATGGCCTTCATTTCCAGACAACGCCAAATTTGGCGGGTAATCTGCCCCCTAATCGTCACGTGCTTTTCTAACTTAAACGCTAAAACCAAAGGAAAATATTATGAATAACCAACGCAAACTCTCTGCAATGCTCGCTGTCATGGGCGGCCTGTCTCTTGCGACTCCATCTGCCGCGCTAGCGACCTGTACTGCTGCGGCTCCCTCCACACAGGCTGCCTGTAGCGCTTGCGCTGCCTCCACCTGTGCCGCTGCGTGTGGTGCCTGCGCTGCCGCTTGTGGTGCTTGTGCCGCAGCGTGCGGTGCTTGTGCCGCTGATGCCGGAGCTTGCGCTGCTCAACCTGCCGCTTGTGGAGCTTGTGCTGCCGCCTGCGCTCCTCAATAATAATTTCATGGTTTGAGGGAGTTAGGTTATGCTACGACATGCCGCTCCCTCAACCAAAATTGCTAAAAGGACTACCTCATGAACAAGACATTTTTCGCAGCGATCATTATGGCCACGTTGCCAATCGCGTGTTCAGCCCCGTCTTCTGAAACGACAGAAACAACGGAATCGGTCGAAGCAGCGATTGCCGAAATTTCCGATGACATGAAACTTCCTGTTTTCACAGGTCCGTCAGGATCAGAAAATGTTGCGGTAAGCGGCTATGACACGGTTAGTTATTTTGAAGGTGACGGAATGCCAGTGGAAGGCAGCAAAGACCATCGCGTCAAATATAATGGCGTTGAATATCATTTTGCTTCTGCAGAAAATGCTGAGAAATTCCAAGCTGAGCCGGCCAAGTTTGCCCCCCAATATGGCGGTCACTGCGCATGGGCAGCGTCTCGCGGCAAGCTCGCTTCCGGGGATCCGACCCTTTATAAAATTGTCGACGGTAAATTATATCTGAACTTCAATCAGAAGGTTCAGGATACTTGGAACGAAGACATTCCTGGCTTTATCGGAAAAGCCGACAAGGCATTTCCAGAAATTCCAGCGGATGCTCGTTACGACGATGCATAGATGCTAAAATATGAATAGTGAAAAGGCGGTGGAACCCGGTTCTGCCGCCTTTTTTTGCAGACATAGCTGAAAATTAACCGATGTTGATTATTACCATGGCAATTGAGTGGTTGTGGGGTAAATCGTGTACAGGCTTGTCTATATCAGCACACCGAAGCCGGATATCGCCCGAGCCGAATTGGCCAGTATTTTGCGAGCGGGGCGCAAGAATAATATCAAAAATGGAATAACTGGTTTGTTGATCCAAGACAGACGACGCTTTCTTCAATATCTTGAGGGCGAAGCCAGTCAGGTGGATGAAACATTTGCGCGAATATCAAACGACAGACGCCATTCAGCTATAACTTTATTGAAGACCGGCTACATCGGACGTCGTCAATTTCCGAAATGGGAAATGGCTTCGAAATATGTCGATGCTGATGCCAGCCTGTTGTCAGCCGTCAAAGATCTGGTGAAAGACTGTGACCGTGATGTGGCGCGCGAGTTAATGAGTTTTGCCGAAGCACGAGACCGCGCTGCGTAGCTCTTGAAAAGCTGACGCAGGCGCGGTCCCGTAATTACTGGCTTAGTTCTTCGCTTTGTCGACCAACTGGTTTGCGCCAATCCAAGGCATCATCGCGCGAAGTTCGGCACCTGTTTTTTCAATAGGGTGCGCTTCAGCTTGTTTTCTGGCGGCTTTGAGTTCCGGCTGACCAGCGCGGTTGTCGAGTACGAAGTCTTTGACGAACCGACCGGATTGGATGTCGGCCAATACGCGTTTCATTTCCGCTTTCGTTTCTTCGGTAATGATTCGCGGTCCGGTGGTGATATCGCCGTATTCTGCTGTGTTGGAGATGGAATAACGCATGTTAGCTATGCCGCCTTCGTAGAGCAGGTCAACGATCAGCTTGGTTTCATGCAGACACTCAAAATAAGCCATTTCAGGCGCGTAACCAGCTTCTGTAAGCGTTTCAAAACCCGCTTGGATCAAATGGGTGATCCCGCCGCACAATACCGCTTGTTCGCCAAAGAGATCAGTTTCGCACTCTTCGCGGAAATTGGTTTCGATGATGCCGGAACGACCGCCACCGACGCCAGAAGCATAGGCGAGGGCAACGTCATGGGCATTGCCGCTCTTGTCGGCATGAATGGCTACAAGGCAAGGGACACCGCCGCCGCGCTGATATTCGCTGCGTACCGTGTGACCAGGACCTTTTGGAGCGATCATGATGACATCCAGATCTTCGCGTGGCTCAATCAGACCAAAGTGAACATTGAGACCATGTGCGAAGGCAAGGGCGGTGCCCGGTTTCATATTTTCATGGTAATCTGCGGCATAAATCGCAGCTTGGTGCTCATCCGGTGCAAGGACCATAACAATATCTGCCCATGCAGCGGCTTCCGCATTGCTTAGGACCTTGAAATCCGCGCCTTCGGCTTTTTGGGCGGTGGCAGAGCCGGCACGCAGCGCGATGGCTACGTCTTTAACACCGCTATCGCGCAGGTTTTGCGCATGGGCATGGCCTTGGCTGCCATAACCAACAATGGCGATCTTCTTATCTTTGATGAGGCCGAGATCGGCGTCCGCGTCATAATAGACTTTCATTATTCTTCCTTATATTCCAATAATTAAAGCAGTAACTGTGATCAGGTGCGGCGAGCCGGTCATGCCGAATCCGGCCCACGACCAATGGCGACAACGCCGGTCCGGCCAACTTCAACCAATCCAACTTCACGCATCAGGCCAACAAATGTCTGAATCTTGTCAGGAGCGCCGGTAATCTCGAACACAAAGCTCTCGGTCGTCGCATCAACGACGCGGGCGCGATAAACATCAGCGAGACGCATAGCTTCGATACGATTTTCACCTTTGCCTGCGACTTTAACCAGCGCCAACTCGCGCTGCACATGGGGACCTGCTTCGGTCAAGTCACGGACGCTGTGGACTGGCACGAGCCGGTCGAGCTGGGCAATAATCTGTTCTATAACATGCGGAGGGCCGTTGGTGGCAATCGTGATCCGGCTGATCGCATGATCGGCGCTGATGTCCGCCACAGTCAGGCTTTCGATATTATAGCCACGTGCGGTGAACATACCGGCGATCCGTGCCAAAATACCGGCTTCATTATCGACCAATACCGCGAGAACGTGGCGTTCGACTTGTTCTTCCATGATATGCATTAAACAAGCGCCTTTGCGTTATCGTCCATCGTGCCTTTGACATCTTCTGGGGTCAGCAGCATTTCCGTATGCGCGGCCCCGGACGGGATCATCGGGAAACAGTTGGCGAGTTTAGCTACCCGACAATCGACCAATACCGGACCATCGGTTTCGATCATTTTCTGGATACCGGCTTCTAAATCAGCCGGCTCTTCGATCAATATGCCGGTCCAGCCATAGCTTTCGGCAAGCTTGATAAAATCTGGTAGACTATCGCTATAACTATTTGAATAACGGCTTTCATAGGTCAATTCCTGCCATTGCCGGACCATCCCCATATATTCGTTATTGACGATGAAAATCTTGACGGGCAGCCGATATTGACTGGCCGTCGCCAGTTCCTGAATATTCATCTGGATAGAGGCTTCACCGGCAATATCGATAACCAGAGCGTCGGGATCACCCAGTTGTGCGCCGATGGCGGCAGGCAGGCCATAGCCCATGGTACCAAGGCCCCCACTAGTCAGCCATTTATTGGGTTTCTCAAAATCAAAATGCTGCGCGGCCCACATCTGGTGCTGGCCGACTTCGGTAGTAATGATCGGGTCGCGTTCATGCGTCGCTTCCCAAAGCTTCCGGATGGCCAGCTGTGGCATAATTTCGGTCTTACTTTCGGGAAAGGCAAGACAATCGGTTGCACGCCAGCCTTTGATGCGTGACCACCATTCTTCATAATCAGGGGCATTGAACTTGCGGCCTTTTAATACGGCAAGCAGCTGTTCCATTACCCGGCCCACATCACCGATAACTGGCAAATCGACACGGACAGTTTTATTGACCGATGACCGATCAATATCGACATGAATTTTCTTGCTGTTGGGCGAAAAGGCATCAAGCCGGCCTGTAATCCGGTCGTCAAAACGCGCTCCAAGGCAGACGACTAAATCTGCCCGGTTCATAGCCATATTGGCCTCATAGGTGCCATGCATGCCCAACATACCCAGCCATTGGTCAGAAGAAGCCGGAAAGGCGCCCAAGCCCATGAGAGTCGATGTAACCGGCGCACCCAGTAATTTAGCCAGTTGGCATAACGTTTCACTGGCCTTCGGGCCGCTGTTGATAATGCCGCCGCCGGTGTAAAGGATAGGCGCTTTCGCGCTCATTATCATCTCAGCAGCTTCGTTTGTCACCTTGAAATCACCATCGACCTGTGGCTGATAACGATTATTTTTTAGGCCAGCATGTGCGTTAAACTCCGTCTCTGCGACCTGCACATTTTTGGGAATGTCTACAACAACTGGCCCAGGGCGGCCATTGGTCGCGATATGGAATGCCTCCGTCAAAACACCTGCAAGCTCAGAGGGTTGCTTTACCAAATAGTTATGCTTGGTGCAGTGCCGGGTAATGCCAACCGTATCGGCTTCCTGAAACGCATCTGAACCGATGAGATTCGTTGCGACCTGTCCGGTGATAACGACCATCGGAATGGAATCCATCAACGCGTCAGTGATACCCGTAACTGCGTTGGTAGCGCCGGGGCCAGAAGTGACCAGAACAACGCCAGGTTTACCCGTGGACCGGGCATAACCCTCGGCCGCATGGGTGGCGGCTTGTTCGTGCCGGACCAATATATGTTTGATCTTGGGATGATTATAAAGTGCATCATAAATGGGCAGCACAGCACCGCCTGGATAGCCGAAGACAGTATCGACGCCCAAACCCGTTAGAGTTTCGACTAATATATCTGCACCGCTTTTTTCGGCCACTTGATGCTCCATTACCATAGTTAAGCCCGCGACAGGCGGGCGTTTGATAGGCGATGCTGCACTGCAAGGCAACGTGCAAGATTGGGCACAACATTCGCTTGAACTGGGCGGCGCTACATATTTATATATATTGTGTCAAGGCCATTTATTGTAATAATATAACAATATTGTCGAGATTATCATTATTTATAATCTCTTCCCAACGCTGCCAACCACTTGGGCATTGATTTCGAAACCACGTATATTGGCGCTTGGCATATTGCCGTGTGGCCGCCGTTGCTTGCGCCTGCGCCTCATCGATAGTCTGGGACCCAGCGATCCAAGCGCTGATCTCAGGAACGCCTATGGCCCGCATTACCGGGCAATCTGGTGATAATTTCCTGTCCATAAGCCGCACGACCTCATCTTTAGCGCCCTTATCCAGCATGATTTGGAAACGCCGATCGCATCGCTCATAGAGCCAGTCGCGCGGGGGCAGCAGGACCAATGGATGTAACCGGATGCTGTCCGCTATGCCGCCGGCCATATGCGCATGCCAATGATCGAGCGGCTTACCGGAGGAACGGACGACTTCAAGTGCTCGCTTTATCCTGCTCGAATCTCGGGCGTTTAATCGCGTGGCAGAAGCCGGGTCTTCTTTGCCGAGCGCCGAATAAGCATCCTCTATCTCTAGTCCACGAACATGTGAGCGTATCGCAGCGTCAATTTCAGGAATGGGCGCTATGCCGTCAAGCAATGTCCGCACATATAGTCCTGTGCCTCCGACCAATATTGGCAAGATGTCATTTTTCTGGGCAGCGGTAATCTCGGCCTTTGCATCCTTTGCCCACCGGGCGGCAGAACAGGTTTCTGCGCCATCAATATAGCCATAAAGACGATGATTTATCCCTTCCATTTCCTCTTCGCTCGGCCGTGCGCTGAGGATTTGGAGGTCTGCATAAACTTGGGCGCTGTCTGCATTGATAATCACAGAGGGTTGCTTTTTGGCGAGCTCCAATGCCAATGCGGACTTTCCGCTGGCCGTCGGACCGACGATCAGCGCTACGTCTTTACTATCTCTCGGAGAATATATGCTCATCGCCACGCTAATAGCAGCAGATCAGTTAGAAAAGGGAGAACTAAGTTCAGCTACCGATCGATTGGCAGATGCTGGCGGGAAGATTGATCGCTGTGGCGAGATTGTCGATGGTAAAGCGGCGGATATCTTCTTCGATGGAGACCTGACAGCGGCGCGTGAGGCTTTGCCGACAGACGGTACGGCGATTGATTTCGTGGTGCAACCTACTGAAAACCGAGAAAAAAAGCTCCTGATATCGGACATGGATAGCACCATGATCACGGTGGAATGTATTGATGAGCTGGCCGGATATGCCGGTATCAAAGACCAGATTGCCGAGATTACAGAGCGAGCGATGCTAGGCGAATTGGATTTTGAAGAAGCGCTGCGGGGCAGGGTGGCACTGCTTGAGGGTCTAGAGCTGTCGGCGATTGACCGTTGTCTGGATGAAAAAGTGGAAATCATGCCTGGTGCCAAAATATTGGTGCAGACTATGGCTGCGCGCGGAGCGAAAACCATATTGGTATCCGGCGGTTTTACCCGATTTGCTGATCCAGTGGCTCGCGATATCGGTTTCGCCAGCGCAGAAGCAAATATCTTGGCAGAAGCCGACGGGCATCTCACTGGGAAATTAGCTGGAGCGATCGTGGATGCACAGCGAAAAGCAGAATTGCTGAAACAAAGCGCTCAATCATTCGGGCTTTCACTAGATCAATGCATGGCTGTGGGTGATGGCGCCAACGATATTCCGATGATAGCGCTGGCTGGAATGGGCGTCGCTTATCATGCCAAACCAAAAGCTGCTGATGTCGCTGATGCCGCGATCAAGCATAATGACCTGAGTGCTTTGTTATATATTCAAGGCATTAAGTCTTGCGACTGGATTACAAGTTAAATTACTCAAACAGCCTAGTTTATCGCGACTTCACGATACAGTCATTGCCTGATGCTTTGACCGTGCTGCACATCTTACTGGCCTGCGCTTTTGTTGCAAACGGACCCGCTTGTAGTCGGGTAATCGAACCGGCATCGACGAGATAAGGCTGTAACCCATTTAGCGCAGAAACCCGTTTTTCGAGATTGTTCCAAAGGGCTTTGGCTTTGTTCTGGTTACCAAAAGCTCCCAGTTGTACGCGCCAATTTCCATTTGCTGCAGTTTGGACGGGTTTAGGCGCAGGCCTTACAACTGACGGTGCTACCACCGGTGCAGGAACTGGTTTCACTACCGCCGGCGTTATCGGTTTTGGCGTTGGTGCTGGCGGAACAGCTTGAGATGCGGGTAATTGCGCGGTCTGTATAGCTCCGCTGGACGGCGCGGGTCGCAAACCACCAACTTGCGCAGTACGAACGCGTTTTTCATTTTCTTCCATCTGACCAGCCAGCTCAATGGCACGGCGGCGTTGATCGAGCGGAATATATTTGTCCATCTGCGCCATATTGGATGTCGCTTGCGGCAAGCCGGCCGCCGCAGCGCGCGTTACAAGGGCATACGCCTTGATCCAGTCTTTTTCGACAAAATCACCGTTGAAGTGGCCTGTGCCCAGTACATATTGCGCGCGCGGTTCGCCCCGATTGGCCGAAGCCTGCAGATAGGGTACGGCTTCTTTGCGGCGCTGATTCTGAAAAAGGATCAAACCATAATTGTCGTTAGCCTGCAAATGGCCTTGATCGGCGGCTCGTTTATAAAATTGTTCCGCCTTCATCATATCCATTGGCACACCGCGGCCCAATTTATAGGCTTGGCCCATATTAAACTGTGCGTCGGCATCACCGGCATTGGCAGGTCCTCTCCATTCGGAAATCGCCGTCTTATAGTCACCACGTCCCCATGCATCGACGCCGTCTTTGACGTCCGCGAGGGCTGTTGCGGAGAACCCAAAAACGGCTGAAGCCATTAATATGTGCCGAGCAATTTTGGTATTTTTCATATGATTAGGCCCTTGGTCTGCGAATTTTTGATGATCATCTTATGCGTAATTTGTTCTTAACGCCAATTTGCAAATTTTTCGTAACCCTAGTCAAAAAATATGAGCCGCGACTGAATTCAAATCTAACGCCGTGTAAAATATTTTTGGCCGTCTGAAAAACATCACGATCTTGTTAACTCTATTTTAGCCCTGTTCTGTCAGAGATGTCGCTGAGTGTAATTCAGACGTCCTGATCAACCCGTGAAGAGACTAAGGGGAATAGAGTGCGAGTTCTAGCAATGGCATCCCAAAAAGGTGGCTCCGGCAAAACAACTTTGTCGGGTCATTTAGCCGTACAGGCGCAACTGGCCGGAGCCGGCCCAGTTGTCCTTATCGATATTGATCCGCAGGGCTCTTTGGCCGATTGGTGGAATGAACGAGAAGCGGAATTGCCCGCATTCGCTCAGACCACTGTATCTCGCCTTGCCGCCGATCTTGCGATTTTGCGGCAGCAAGGTTTTAAGCTGGCCGTCATTGATACGCCGCCAGCCATTACTATGGCGATCCAGTCGGTCATCTCAGTTGCCGAACTAATTGTCATTCCAACACGCCCCAGCCCACATGATTTGCGTGCTGTTGGCGCCACTGTTGACTTGTGTGAACGCGCAGGTAAGCCATTGCTGTTTGTTGTCAATGGCGCGACGCCAAAAGCAAAAATTACTTCCGAAGCCGCCGTTGCCTTGTCGCAGCATGGTACCGTTGCCCCAATCACTGTCCATCATCGCACGGATTTTGCGGGATCGATGATCGATGGCCGCACCGTTATGGAAGTAGACCCTCAAGGTCGTTCTTCCCAGGAAATTCAGCAACTATGGGGCTATATTTCCGACCGGTTAGAGAAAAATTTCCGTCGTACCGTATTTTCATCACCTGCCATGGCACCAGTTACGAATTCTGGCGTTCAGCGTCCCGGAGGCAATTTTGGCCGCCGGGTCATCGGGTCCTAATGGGAGGAGCAGAGAATATGAGCGAACCTAAACCATTAGCATCGCTGTCATCGTCCTTATTGGCTCGTAAAGGCGGCGCAAAGCCAGCCATGCGGCGTCAAGGAATGGCGTTTCCTACCGAATCTGATCATGAAACAGAAGATCTTGGTTGGAATGACATGGGATATGACACAAATCCGGACCATGCCGCAGCGCAAGCAGAAGCAGACAATGCAGGCGAAGCCGATCAATATCATTACAACCCATTGGCTGGTGCCATTCCAGAGGTTGTTCCTGCGGTTCGTAAGCAGCAGGAAGAAATTGCCGAGAAGTTGAGCCAGCATCCGGTGCGTCAAGAAGAAGTCGCACCTGCTCCTGAACCAAAGCCTGCGCAAGCAGAGCCAGCTGTTCCAGTTCCGCTGTCAATTTCTCGTGAAGTGGCTCCCGTTGCAGAAAATTCTAGCATTGGTGTGGCACCACCGCCGCGCAAGCGAGTCGCCGTAGAAAAACAGCCAGCTAAGATCCGGCGTCCGGCAGCTAAGTCACGGACACGGAAAGCCAAGGCTGCGTTTACCTTACGTTTGGACGCTGACAGGCACCTGAAACTGCGGTTGGCGACGGCTGTGAAGAATGTTTCAGCGCAGCAGTTGGTAACCAAAGCTGTGGATGAATATTTGAGGTCTATCCCCGAACTTGAAGACCTAGCAGAGCGCATTCCGTCACGCGGCGCTGCTTAACCTGACGATATTGAATTTAATTGCGAGGGCATTGATATGAAACGCGATACGATACTGAAACTGGCCGCTTCGACCATGGTTATTACCACAACCCTTACTGGCTGTGGTCCTTTTGGAGGTGGTTCAGTAGCTTCTTCATCGAGCAAACCAGCCACGGTCAAAGACGGTGCAAAATATGCTAAAAAGGCAGAAAAATCACTGGCTAAAGGTCAAGTTGAGAAAGCAATCGTTTATGCTGAGCGTTCCGTCGCGGGCGTCGGTACTGATCCCGATACGCGGGCGCTTCTCGGTCAGTCTTATATGGCTGCGGGTCGTTTCCATTCTGCAGAACGCAGTTTCTTGGACGCGATGGAATTGGGCAAGAATGATGCACGCACAATTCTAAGCCTCAGCCTTTCGCAATTGGCACAGGGCAAAGCTAACAAGGCGAAGCAACTGATTGAGAATAACCGTCAGTTTATCCCGACCGCAGATTATGGTCTGGCGCTGGCTTTAGCTGGTGATCCAAAAGCCGCTATTGCCGACCTAGAGCAAGCCATCCGGAGCTCCAATGTAACCGGCCGTACGCGTCAGAATTTAGGCCTAGCCTACGCCTTGGACGGACGTTGGAAAGAAGCCAAATTGATGGCGATGCAGGACATGACACCTGCAACCGTTGATTCGCGCATCATGCAGTGGGCACAAATGGCTCGTCCAGGTGCCTATGAGGTGCGTGTCGCTTCATTGTTGAACGTTGACCCAGTTGCTAACGACCCGGGTCAACCAGTACGCTTAGCACTAAACGCAGCGCCAGCCATGCCAGCTGTAGCCGCAAGTCCAGCAGAAGATTACAGCCGCGAAGTCGCCAGCTTTGATCGGGATGTTCCGCTACCAGCGGTTGGTCCTGCGCCTGTAGCCGAATCCGAAGTAGACTTCATGGCCAAGGAAAATAACATTAAAGTGACCAAGGTTGCGGTCCCTGCGAGCGAGCCAGCTGCGAAAAAGCCAGTTGTAAAGCCTGCGCCCGTAGCACCGGAAAAGACTTTCATCGTAGAAAGCCCGGACACTCCAACACCGGCTGCGCAGCCAGCACCGGTGACAGCTGCAGCGACACAAGTCATCGCCGCGGTGAAACCAATTATGCAAAAAGTGGCGTTCACGCCGCGTGCTCGGTCCATTTCAAATGGTAAGCATCTTGTGCAACTGGGCGTCTTTTCTTCGCCTGAAAATGTGAAACGTGCTTGGGGCATATTGTCATCGCAGAATAAAGATTTGGCGTCGTTCCAATATGCAAGTTCCACGATACAGCGGAATGGAAAGACTCTTTATCGTCTGGCCGCAATGGGCTTTGGTAATGAGCAATCCGCGAAAGACATGTGTAGCGGTATCAAGTCCAAAGGCGGCGCTTGCATCGTGCGTAACGTTGAGAAAATTCGTCCAACGCAGATGGCCGCTCGATAAGACAACACAATATTACGAAACAATTGAGGGCGGGAAAGCTAAAGGGCTTTTCCGCCCTTATATATGGCACGAACGCGGCCTTGCGCTGGTAGTTTATCAAATGGTGTATTGCCCGCCGATGCCGCCATTTTTCGGGTATCCACTTGCCACGGTGCATCTTGATCGATCAGGATCAAGTCGGCCTCATAGCCGTCTGCAATCTGTCCAGCGTCCACGCCCAGAATTTTGGCTGGGGTAGCCGCGAGCAATTCAAACAGGCGGTTTAGGCTGATAAGCCCATCGCGTACGAGATTGAGGGAGAGCGCCAGTAATGTCTCTGCCCCAGCCATACCAAACTCCGCCTCTGCAAAGGGCAGGCGCTTGTCTTCCGGTCCACGCGGGTCGTGGCCAGAGGAAATCACGTCGATGGTTCCGCCTTTAATGGCCTCCAAGCAGGCCTGCCGGTCTTCTTCACTCCGAAGGGGTGGGGACATTTTGGCGAAGGTTCTGAAATCACTTATCGCAATGTCGGACAGAAACAGGTGAGCAGGGGTGATGCCACAGGTAACCGGCAAGCCTTCTACTTTGGCGGCGTGAATCAGGTCTAGGCCCTTAGCGGTTGTAACTTGCCGGAAATGAACATGTGCGCCGCTTTCCCGCACCAAAGCGATATCACGGGCTATAGATAGAGCTTCGGCACCAGCAGGTGCGCTTGACAGCCCGAGTCGGGTGGCGGTTTCACCTGCCGTCGCCACAGCTCCAGCTGTTAGGCCGCTATCTTCGCTATGCACAATCACCGGCATATCGAGTGACCGGCAATAATGGAGGAGTTTCAGCATGATACCGCTGTTGGCGACCCAATCTCTACCGGTCGCCACGGCGCGGGCACCCGCTTGTTTCATTAAGCCGATTTCAGCCAATTCAGTGCCATTCAACCCTTTTGTCGCCGCTGCGAGGGGATGAGACCAAAGGTCTGGTTTGCCTTCAGAGGCATTATGTTTGATCATTGCTGGTAGATCGAGAACCGGTGATTGATCAGGCATCAGCGCAGCCCGTGTGATGCCACCGTAGTGAAAAGCAGGCTTGTCGATGGCAAAGACACCAAGATCAATGATACCAGGAGCCAACAGGGCGCCTTGGCAATCAATAGTCTGCTGATCCTTTGATGGAGAGGCCTCGTTGATTTTGGTTATGCGATCGCCATCGGTGGCAACGTTGACCGATTGCGGCGCCTGTGCTCCGGGCATCAAAACTTGCGCATTGGTGAATAGTTGTTTCATGACCAGCCCTCCACTTTACGCGATCGGCGGGTTAGCACGTCCAGACAGGCCATTCGCACCGCAACGCCCATTTCAACCTGTTCGGTTATGGCGGAACGTTCGAGATCATCGGCGACATCGCTGCTAATCTCGACGCCGCGATTCATCGGGCCGGGATGCATGACGAGGGCATCGGACTTCGCCAGCGCTAGCCGCGCTCTGGTTAATCCATAAAGATGATGAAATTCTCTTGGACTGGGAATGAAATCGCCGTTCATACGTTCATTCTGTAACCGGAGCATCATCACAACATCCGCGCCATCCAGCGCTTTGTCAAAATCGGAAAAAGCCTCAACATTCATTCGGTCAAGAGCCGCAGGCAACAGGGATGTTGGAGCACAAACCCTTACCTTTGCGCCCAATGTTTTCAGGCAATAGATGTTGGATCGGGCAACCCGGCTATGCATGACATCGCCGCAAATCGTCACGGTCAGGCCGCTTATGTCGCCTTTGCGGCGCTGGATCGTTAGCGCGTCTAACAAAGCCTGAGTGGGATGCTCATGGCTGCCATCGCCTGCATTGAGTACTGGGCAATCAACCTTGTCTGCGATCAATTGCACCGCGCCGGAGCTGCCATGCCGAATGACAATTGCATCGGCGCGCATCGCATTGAGTGTGACCGCTGTATCGATCAAGGTTTCACCCTTTTTTACGCTGGACTGCGCTGCATGCATATTGACGACATCAGCCCCCATGCGTTTGCCCGCAATCTCAAAAGACAGCAGCGTACGCGTGCTATTTTCAAAAAACGCATTGATGACCGTCAAGCCATCTAACCTGTTCGTATGTTTGCTGGACTGACGGTTCAGATCGACCCATTGCTCGGCCTCTTTCAGGAGAAATAATATCTCCCAGGGCTGCAATCCTGCGATACCCAATAGATGGCGATGTGGAAAAGCGTCGGACCCTGCAGGAAACTGATGTCCGGCGGTCTGCCCTACGGAGGGTGGTGAACCTGTTTGCTGCGATGTCATTAAAGCCAGCCCTATAGAGCCATCATTCTGTGGCGGCAAGCCCGTCAATCGCTCCTTGCAAAATATAGGCGGCTGCCATTTGATCAACGACTTCACTGCGGCGTTTGCGGCTCACATCTGCGGCGATCAAGTCTCGCGTGACCGCTTGTGTGCTCCAGCGTTCATCCCAGAGAAGAATAGGCAATCCCACGGGGCGTAAATTCTGGGCAAAAGATTTCGCAGCCTGAGTCTGTTTACTCTGACTACCGTCAAGGTTGAGGGGCAAGCCGACAACAAAACCGGACACAAATTGATCGGCAATCACCGACTTGATTCGTTCCAGATCCTTGGAAAATTTGCGCCGTTCTATCGTCTCGGCGGCGGTCGCAATCATCCACTGGGCATCACAGAGCGCCATACCCACTGTTTTGGTGCCGACATCAAGGCCAAGCAAGCGCCCGCCATCGGGCAAGGCTGCGCGAAAGGCCGTCCGGTCATCTGTCATTAGCGCGAGAGAAATGTAGTCATCCTTTTCATCACATCGGCGCGAACATTACGCCAGAACAGGCTGTAATCATAGACGTGATAATTATTACCGGGCAGGGTGTAGGGACCCAAATCCGGTGGATCGCCAATAAGCAAAAATCCACGATCATCGCAGCGCGCGGGTACGGCACCAGCGACGAGTGTTGCATCGCTCAATTCATCATTGGGCACCAATGTCCCCAAATTGAGTTCCGCAGCTGATTCGGAGTTGGTGTTGCCGTTAATCGGATTGGTGCACAGCAATTGCGTCCCCTTGCGCGGTTCACCGTTAAATCCGATCGTTGTGTCATAAACCTCAATGATCCGTCCATAATCGGCAGGTTCGGCAAAGCTCTCCCAGCTAAGAAGGCAATTGGTCTGTTCTGCCGCTTCGCAAACATCGAGACCAAGGGCAGGGACATCGGCTTCGATTGAGACGGGCCATCCGACCACATAAGCAGCTACAATCCGATTAGCCAAAGGCGTCCCGGCAACCCGGTCTTTCAGCAAATTGGTCAGATGCAAGCTGCCTTGGCTATGGCCTGCCAAGATGAGCGGGCGATCATCCGGAACTTCGCTGACGAAATAGTCGAAGGCGATCAAGACATCCTGATAAGCGGCGTCCAAAGCTTGCTGACCTTCTTTCTTCTCGGTCAAAAAAGCGCCAAGCGTGGCCTGACGATAGCGTGGGGCCCAGACGTCACCGGCCTGATTGAAGGCACTGGCCTGTCCGCGCAGAAAAATTTTAGTCCGATCCTCGGTTTCTTTGTGGCCCAGAGGAGCATTCCATTTATCTTTGTCGATAAAAGATGTTGGGTGAACAAAGAATATCGCCGCGCGCTGGTCTTCTTTGGGGCCGTTTCCGTTGGGTTCATAGCCCTGCGGCAACCATAGGGCTGGATTACCTTTTTTGATCTCGGGCCGCGCGTACCACATGGAAACATCGGCATAAATGCTGTCTTCCAGCACTTCCTGCGCCTGAAATTCGGTGTTCGGAACGAACACGACTTCGGCCAATTCTTCTCCGTAGACGTTCAGGACAAATGCGCCCGCAATGAACAATACGACCATGGCTGCAACGAAATAGAGAAACTTACGCGCCAATTATTTTGCTCCAATTTGGGTTATAGCCGCTCATTCAACTTGAAGCGGCCTCGCGCCAATGCTAGCGGCGCGGAGTACACAATATCATGTGCTATTACCCGAAAAAAGATGAACCGATAAAGAATGAAACATGTCAGTCGATAAAGAAACCGTCAAAAAGATAGCAAACCTGTCTCGGATCGCCGTAACTGAGGCAGAAGCCGACGCATTGGTGCCTGAGCTCAACAACATCCTTGGATGGGTGGAACAATTGAGCGAAGTGGATTGTTCCAAGGTCGAGCCGATGACCGCTGTAATCCCCAACAAACTGCGTTTGCGCGATGATGTGGTGACCGATGGTAACATTCGCGACAAGGTGATTGCAAATGCGCCAGCGGCTGAACATGGCTTCTTTGGCGTGCCGAAGGTGATTGAATAATGGCTGAGATTTTTGAACTTGGCATTGCGGATATCCGCAGCGGTGTCGCTTCCGGCGATTTTACCGCCAAGGAAGTCGCAGAGACGTTCATCGGACGCGTAAGTGCAGCCAAAGTATTGAATGCAGTTCTGGTAGAAACACCGGAGCATGCATTGGCCGCCGCAGAAGCAACAGATAAAGCCAAAGCGGCGGGCGAGACGCTCGGCAAAATGGCTGGTGTGCCGATTGGCATGAAAGATCTGTTCTGCACCGAAGGCGTGACGACAACGGCAGGTAGCCTGATTCTCGAAGGCTTTACCCCGCAATATGAATCCACCGTGTCGTCCAATTTGTTCAAGGCTGGCGCTGGCATGCTCGGTAAGCTGAATATGGACCAGTTTGCGATGGGCTCGTCCAATGAAACCAGTGCTTTTGGCAATGTGATTTCACCATGGCGGCGCAATGATGGCGGCAATACGGATTTGGCGCCAGGCGGTTCTTCTGGTGGCAGCGCAGCGGTCGTTTCTGGACGTATTGCGCCAGCTGCAACCGGTACAGATACCGGCGGTTCGATCCGTCAGCCCGCGGCATTTGTTGGCATTACCGGATTTAAACCAACTTATGGTCGTTGTTCGCGCTGGGGCACGATTGCCTTTGCGAGTTCGCTCGATCAGGCAGGCCCGATGGCGCATGATGTGCGCGATTGCGCGATCATGATGGAAGCTATGGCTGGTTTCGATCCAAAGGATTCGACGTCGCTTGAACTGCCAGTGCCCGAATGGGAAGCTGGCCTGAAGAGTGATCTTGCTGGCAAACGCATAGGTATTCCTAAGGAATATCGCGTTGATAACATGCCGCCGGAAATTGATGCCTTGTGGCAGAAGGGCATTGAATGGCTCAAAGATGCCGGCGCGAAAATCGTCGAAGTGTCTTTACCGCACACCAAATATGCGTTGCCCGCTTATTATATTATCGCGCCAGCAGAGGCTTCTTCGAATCTCGCCCGTTATGATGGCGTGCGTTACGGCATGCGCGATCTGCCGGATGGAGCAGGGCTGCAGGATATGTACGCCGCTACCCGCGAAGCTGGCTTTGGGCCAGAGGTGAAGCGCCGGATCATGATTGGCACCTATGTGCTGTCTGCAGGCTATTACGACGCTTATTACACGCAGGCGCAGAAAGTCCGGACGTTGATCTCCCAAGACTTCGACAAGGCTTGGCAAAGCTGTGATCTCTTGTTAACCCCAACCGCGCCGAGCGCAGCCTTTGGACTGGGTGAGAAAAGCGATGACCCGCTGGCTATGTATTTGAACGATGTGTTCACCGTGCCAAGCAGCTTGGCAGGATTGCCAGCGATATCCGTACCAGCAGGACTGGACGGGCAGGGGCTGCCCCTGGGATTGCAGATTATTGGTAAGGCGCTGGACGAGCAGAGCGTGTTTAACGCTGGTCTGGCGTTGGAGGAACGGGCCGGCTTTGTCGCGAAGCCGGAGCAGTGGTGGTGAGTCTATTTGAAGGTTTGTTGCTTTTTCTCGCGTTTCTGGGGATCGGTATTCCCGCATGGATTTTGGCTATGGCGGTCTATCGAGTTGCTGCGAGTGCCAGTGACGACTACCGCAGCCAGCACTATTTGGCCTATTTCCGTTTGATTGAATATATACGAAATCATTTTGACGCCGGGAAAGATAGATCAAATACAAATAATAATATTTTCGGTCCGCTTTTTGTTGCAACTGTTAGGGAACTTAAAGAGTATCCAAAATTTGCTGATATCACCCTTCTGTACCTTGAAGAGATCAAAGTTACAGGCAGTAATAAATTTGATCGGGTTATGGAAACCGAACTGAGAGACACGGAAAAATACCTTTTGGGAATGATTGATGAGTAACTATAGAATCCAGGGCGGAACCGGCGAATGGGAGGTCGTAATCGGCCTCGAAGTGCATGCGCAGATAACCACCAACGCGAAGCTCTTTTCCGGGGCCTCCACCGAATTTGGCGCGGAGCCGAACACGCAGGTTAGTCTTGTAGACGCAGCCATGCCGGGAATGCTGCCGGTCTTGAACAAGGAATGTGTGCGCCAAGCCGTGCGCACCGGCCTTGCGATTGATGCGCAGATCAATAAATATTCGCGCTTCGACCGTAAAAACTATTTCTACGCCGATTTGCCTCAGGGCTATCAGATTTCTCAGCTTTATCATCCTATCGTGGGTGAAGGAAAAATCGAGATTTCGCTCGATGAGAAAGACCCTGATGCGCACGGCAAGACCATTGGCGTTGAACGTATCCACATCGAGCAAGATGCGGGCAAGTTGATGCATGATCAGCATCCAACCATGAGCTATGTTGATCTCAATCGCTGCGGCGTTGCCTTGATGGAAATTGTATCCATGCCGGATATGGCATCTCCCAAAGAAGCAGCCGCTTATGTTCGTAAGCTTAGATCGATTCTTCGTTATGTAGGTAGCTGTGACGGTAATATGGAGCAGGGCTCCATGCGCGCCGACGTGAATGTTTCGGTTCGGAAGCCGGGCGACGAATTGGGCACGCGGACAGAAACCAAAAACGTCAATAGCTTGCGCTACATTCAGCAAGTGATTGAATATGAAGCCCAGCGTCAGGTCGATGTGATCGAAAGCGGCGGCGATATTGTTCAGGAAACCCGCCTTTTTGATCCGGACAAAAACGAAACCCGGTCGATGCGCTCCAAAGAAGATGCGCATGATTATCGCTATTTTCCGGACCCGGACCTCTTGCCGCTGGAACTCGAAGATGATTTTATCTTCGATTGCAAAGCCAGCCTGCCGGAGCTTCCCGATGAAAAGCGGGCGCGTTATAAAAATGTGCTGGGACTCAGCGCCTATAATGCCGCTGTTCTTACGGCAGAGCATGAGACCGCTATCTGGTTCGAAGAATTGCTGGAAACAACGGACAAACCGGAAGAAATAGCCAGTTCTGCGGCTAATTGGCTAACGTCAGAGCTATTTGGCGCACTCAACAAAATGGGATTATCCATCGAAAAAAGTCCCGTCTCTCCGCAACAGGCGGCTGAGCTTCTGGGCTTAATCGCAGACGGCACGATTTCGGGTAAAATCGCCAAGCAGGTATTCGAGATCATGCTGGAAACGGGCGATGGCGCGACTAAAATCGTTGAAGAAAAGGGCCTTAAACAGGAATCCGATACCGGCGCGATCGAGAAAGTGATCGCTGACGTCATGGCGGCAAACGAAGATAAGGTCGCGCAATATCGCGGTGGTAAGGACAAATTGTTCGGTTTCTTCGTGGGCCAGACGATGAAAGCGATGCAGGGCAAAGCCAATCCACAAGTTGTCAATGAGTTGCTCAAAAAGACGCTCGGTCCAGCAGGGTAGTCGGGCAGGGTAAATTAGCGGCGTAAACGCGCAAAGCGGGCTTGCCCTTTGGGCATTGATCCGCTAGGCGCACGCGTCAATCAAAATTCGATATTGTTTGACGGTGGAACTCGTGCGGGCGTGGCGGAATTGGTAGACGCGCCAGATTTAGGTTCTGGTATCTTAGGGTGTGGGGGTTCGAGTCCCTTCGCCCGCACCAAATTCACCGAAAAACAGGTCGAAACAGAAATTATGAAGGCATTAAAGGATAATCATGCAGATTGTTGAAACGCTGAACGAAGGTCTCAAACGGGCCTATGACATCAAAATCTCCGCGAAGGACATTGAAACCCGCGTGGATAATGAGGTCAAGAAAATGGCCCCGCAAGTCAACATGCCCGGTTTCCGCAAAGGCAAAGTGCCCGCGAATCTGGTTCGCAAGATGCACAATGATGCTTTGTTGCAGGACGCATTGAGCAGCACGGTTCAGGAAAGCGTTGAAAAAACAATCACTGACAACAAGCTGCGTCCCGCGATGCAGCCTAGCGTGACGCTAGCTGACGGCTATGAAGCTGGCAAAGATGCTGAAGTTAAGGTTGAACTAGAAATTCTTCCTGATGTTCCGACACCATCGTTCGACGGGATCAAACTTGAACGTCTGCAGGTAGAGGCGGACAAGAAAACCGTTCAAGAATCGCTCAACAAATTTGCCGAGAGCCAGAAACAGTTTGAAACTGCTGCAAAAAGCCACAAAGCCAAGATCGGCGACCAGTGCCTGATCGACTTTGAAGGCAAAGTAGATGGCGTGCCATTTGATGGCGGCAAAGGTGAAGGCATGGCGATTGAGCTTGGCTCTGGCCGCTTGATCCCTGGATTTGAAGACCAATTGGTTGGCAAGAAAGCCAATGACGAAGTTCTCGTAAAAGTCACTTTTCCAGAAGATTACAACGTCGAAACCCTCAAGGGTAAAGATGCGACCTTTGATGTTGTCATCGGTGAAGTCCAGACTGCGAAAGAAGCAAAAGCCGACGATGAAATGGCGAAAGCCATGGGCCTTGAAGGTCTTGAACAGCTTACGGAATTGTTGAAAGGCCAGATTGAGCAAGAGCTTAACGGTCTGACCCGCACGCACATGAAGCGCAAATTGCTCGATCAATTGGCCGCGTCGCATGATTTTGACGTCCCGCCAACTATGGTGGAAGCCGAATTTAACCAGATCTGGCAACAGCTGGAGCAGGAAGCGGCTCAGGAAGAAAACCCTGAAAAAGCCAAGAAGGAAATGGAAGACGAAAAGGACGAGTATCGCGACATCGCTGTTCGTCGCGTTCGTCTTGGATTGTTGCTTTCTGAAATTGGCCAAGCCAATGGTGTGGAAGTCAGCCAGCAGGAAATGTCCATGCTGATCCAGCAGGCGGCCCAACAATATCGCGAAGAAGATCGTCAGCGGTTCGTTGAATATATTCAGCAGGACGCCATGGCAGCAGCTCAGCTTCGTGCACCTATGTATGAAGACAAGGTCGTCGACTTCCTGTTCGAAAAAGCTGAGGTTACCGATAAAAAGGTAACGCGCGAACAGCTCGAAGCCGCGATTGAGGAAGAAGACGAAGCAGAAACCAAGCCAGCCAAGAAAAAGGCTCCGGCGAAGAAAGCTGCTGCGAAGAAACCAGCTGAGAAAAAGCCGACCGCAAAAGCCGCACCAGCGAAAAAAGCAGCTGCGAAAGCGCCTGCGAAAAAGGCCCCGACTAAAAAGCCAGCGGCCAAGAAGCCCGCTGCGAAAAAACCCGCCGCGAAAAAATAATATTAAACTTATAAAACTAGCCGGAACATGCCAATCATGATCCGGCTAGTGACATTTCCAACTGGCGTTAAAAGCTAACTTCGCTCGCCTTGTTGATGACGGTTCCGAGTATGCCATATTCTTTGGCTTCATCAGTGGACATCCAGTAATCGCGATCAATATCGGTGCGCACGCGGTCGATCTTTTGACCAGTCGCTTCCGCTATTTTCTGGGCGATTCGTTCCCGCATTTTGACGATTTCTTCGGCCTGAATGGCAATATCAGATGCTTTGCCGCCCGCTCCGCCAGAGGGTTGGTGGATAAGAAAGCGTGTATTGGGTAAGCAAAACCTTTGTTTTGCAGGGACGCCGAGGAAAATATGGGTCGCTATGCTCGCTACCCAACCTGTTCCGATTACGGCAACTGGCGCGCTGATATATTCGATAAGGTCATGAATGGTATCGCCCGACTCCACATGGCCGCCGGGTGAATTGATAAGCAAACGGATGGGTTCGTCGCTAATATGATCAAGATACAGCATTTGCGCAGAAACCCGCTCTGCCAGCTTTTGGTCGACACCGCCAAAAATCATAACCGTGCGCGTTTCCAGCAACCGTTTCATCATAAAGGCCATCGGATCCGCCGTTCCATTGTCCTCTTCTGCTACAAATGTTGGTATGGACGGTGAATATGAGCTCATGAATATCTCCTACAAAGCTTGATTTATTTCAATTCTCTTCTGCTCATAGCCGGGGGTTATTTGATGCGCAACGGCACCAAATTCCCAATATGGTCTGGAAAAAATCCTTAACCGACTTGAACATTGCAGAAGATACACCGATGTAGGGCTCAACGGATGGGGACTCCGTTTTACGGAGCCCTCATTTTCATATCCTGATTCTTCACAGAAGGCGCTAAATTACCATGCATGATCCGATCGTCGACGCTCTTGTTCCCGTCGTTATTGAGCAATCCAACCGCGGAGAGCGCAGCTTTGACATTTTCTCACGGCTGTTGCGTGAACGCATTGTCTTCGTAACCGGACAAGTCGAAGACGGCATGGCCTCTATCATTACCGCCCAGCTCTTGTTTCTGGAGTCGGAAAACCCGAAAAAAGACATTTATCTTTATATCAACTCTCCTGGTGGCGTTGTTACTGCTGGCATGGCGATCCATGACACGATGCAATATATCCGTCCTCGCGTTGGTACCGTCTGTGTTGGCCAAGCCGCTTCCATGGGCAGTTTTCTGCTGGCTTCGGGTGAACCAGGCATGCGGATGGCGACAACCAATGCTCGCATCATGGTGCATCAACCTTCTGGCGGGGCACAGGGCATGGCTTCTGATATTGAGATCCAAGCCAAGGAAATCTTGCGAATTCGCAGCCGGATGAACGAGCTTTATGCGAAGTATACCGGAAAGCCGATCAAAGAGATCGAAAAAGCTATGGACCGCGATACCTTCCTTGAGGCGGATGAAGCCAAAGCCTTTGGTCTTGTCGACGAAGTCTATGACAAACGGCCAAAGCCTGCGGAAGATGATAAATAAGGGGTTATCACGACCCTAAATGAAAATTAAGCCGCTTTTGATAGACTTATGTCTCGGTACCGATGACGCAAAAAAAAGCGGTAGCATTTTGTATTTTGACGGTTAGATTAGACGTTCTAGCCTGTTTTTAAGGACTTTTTATGACGAAATTGACGGGATCTGATTCGAAGAGCACCCTCTACTGCTCTTTCTGCGGAAAATCCCAGCATGAAGTCCGCAAGCTTATTGCCGGACCGACTGTCTTCATTTGTGATGAATGTGTTGAACTTTGCAACGATATAATCCGCGAAGAAACCAAGGACGCTGTTACCGGTAAAAAAGACGGTGAAGTACCCACACCACAGGAAATCTGTGATGTCCTCAACGATTATGTGATCGGACAGGACCGGGCGAAGCGCGTCTTGTCTGTGGCGGTTCATAACCACTATAAGCGCCTCAATCATGCCGCGAAATCGGGTGACATAGAACTCGCCAAATCGAACATTCTGCTCGTTGGGCCAACGGGTTGCGGCAAAACGCTGTTGGCGCAAACTTTGGCGAAAACCTTCGACGTCCCGTTTACGATGGCTGATGCAACGACATTGACCGAAGCCGGCTATGTTGGTGAAGATGTCGAAAACATCATCCTCAAGCTGCTGCAATCCTCCGATTATAATGTCGAAAAGGCTCAGCGCGGCATCGTTTACATCGATGAAATCGACAAAATTAGCCGTAAGGCAGAAAATCCATCTATCACTCGTGATGTATCGGGTGAGGGCGTTCAGCAGGCCTTGTTGAAGCTTATGGAGGGCACAACAGCCAGCGTTCCACCACAAGGTGGCCGTAAACATCCACAACAGGAATTTTTGCAGGTCGATACCACCAACATCCTATTCATCTGTGGCGGCGCATTTGCTGGCCTTGAAAAGATAATTGGTGACCGTCTTGAGGCCAAGTCCATTGGTTTTGGTGCCCATGTATCTGCTCCTGAAGAACGCAGAATTGGTAAAACTCTACAGCAGGGCGAACCGGAAGATTTGCTGAAATTCGGCCTTATCCCTGAATTTGTTGGTCGTTTGCCGGTTATCGCGACGCTCGAAGATCTTGATATCGATGCGTTGGTTACGATTTTGCAAGAACCGAAAAATGCTTTGGTCAAACAATATGCAAAATTGTTTGAACTGGAAGATGTTGCCCTCACTTTCACAGATGACGCTTTGACTGCTATCGGTAAAAAAGCGATCGAACGGAAAACCGGTGCCCGTGGTTTGCGGTCTATCGTCGAAAATATCTTGCTCGACACCATGTTCGACCTTCCTGATCTGGAAGGCGTTGACGAGATTGTTATCGACAAGGATGTAGTTGCCGGAACGAAAGAGCCTGTGAAGGTGATTGCGAAGAGCAGCAAAGCCAAGAAAGAAGACGCGGCTTAAGCTAAGTCCGCACATTTCGATTTGATGGCTAGGCGTTGTCTGGTGCTGTTTTTGTGTCCGCAATATCCCGAAAGCGGGCGTTAGTCGCCGATCAAAACATTGTACTCACTGCGTTCTGTTTCGAAATTATGTTTAAAGTTCAGAGTTGATCCATTCGCAAATAATACAATTGCTTCGCGAGCACGCTCGGAAAAAATTTCCTTAAAGCTGATAATTTTGTTTCCAACAATAGACTTAGAACCGGTAAGTTCCACTTCGCGCCAAAGCATGTGATCATCACCCTGCTTTGTACCCACAATAGGATAATCTAATTTGTCTAAGTCTACCCGCCACTTATGGTATTCATCATCATAAGACACCGTCCAACATTTGGAATTGTCGTCTTTGAGAAAAATTGGACAACACGGACAACTGAGCTGACCATCTAACCAAAATTCAGTGGCCGCTGCTTCAATTATATTCGCGCCCGAAGGGTCTTCTTCTCCAATTTGCATAAGCACTTGATATTAGAAGTCTAAGCAAAAGTCTAACGTCCGCTTTTGCGCCCATAACGGACATTAGCGCAAACCAAATCATCTATTTATAAACGCAATCATCCAGACCTTCCCGCTTAACCACGTTAATCCGCGCTGCAATTATATTACCATAGCGCCTTGTGAAGCCGCTGGCGCCATTTACGGCGCGTTTCTTTGGTAGGGGCAGGGCAGCAGCAATGCGCGCGGCTTCGATCTTGGTTAGTTCCGACGCATCCTTCTTGAAGTAACGCTGGGCGCCGGCTTGCGCGCCATAGGTCCCAATGCCTGTTTCTGCGACATTGAGATAAACCTCCATGATCCGTTTCTTACCCCAGATTTTCTCGATCAAAAATGTGAAATAGGCTTCCAGTCCTTTGCGGAAATATCCGCCGCCTTGCCATAGAAAGACATTTTTTGCCGTTTGCTGGGATATTGTAGAACCACCGCGGATACGGCCGCCTTGGGCATTGCGTTTGATCGCTGACCGAATGGCTTCTCGGTCAAAGCCGTCATGGCTGCAAAACTTGCTGTCTTCGGCGGCTATGACGGCGCGGGCAAGATTGGGGGATATGGATTCAAGCGGCTCCCAATCCTTGGTGATGATGTTCTCGTCCATGATCATCGTTGCCGTGATTGGCGGCGGCACGAATGCCAGTAATCCGACCCAAGCGATGGTGATCAATAGAAAATAGATGACCAGCTTGAAAAGCAGCTTGATCAAGCGGGAGGGCAGGGCTTTTCTTTTCCGGCGAGATTTTGTTGCCATGGTCACCAGATAATGAAAAAACGCCCCGAAAACAAATGCTGTTTCGGGGCGTTAAAATCATTAGAAGCTTTGAGAAGTTGAAGAATCAACTTGCTGTAAGCATTTGCTTTTCTCCGGCAATGCGAAGCATCGCCTTTTGTAGCTTCTCAAACGCTCGGACTTCAATCTGTCTGATCCGCTCACGGCTGACTTCGTAGACCTTGCTTAGGTCTTCCAGCGTCTTGGGGTCTTCGGACAAACGCCGTTCAGCAAGAATATGCTGTTCGCGTTCGTTGAGCGAACCCATCGCTTCGGTCAGCATGTCATGACGGAAATCGGCTTCCTGTGCGTCAGCAATTTGCTGGTCATGCAGTGGGCCGTCATCTTCGAGTGTATCCTGCCACTGTCCGCCATCGCCGTCTTCTGACAATGGCACGTTCAGTGATGCATCGCCACCCATCGACATGCGGCGGTTCATATTGACCACTTCATGCTCGGCAACGCCCAAATCCGTTGAAATCTTAGCGACATCTTTCGGAGAGAGATCGCCGTCTTCAAAGGCTTCGAGATTATTTTTCATCCGGCGCAAGTTGAAGAAAAGCTTCTTTTGCGCGGCGGTTGTACCCATTTTCACGAGGCTCCAGCTGCGCAATACATATTCCTGTATCGACGCGCGGATCCACCACATAGCGTAAGTCGCCAAGCGAAAGCCTCTATCGGGTTCAAATTTCTTCACGCCCTGCATCAGGCCGACATTGCCTTCGGAAATTAAGTCCGAGACGGGAAGGCCATAACCGCGGAAGCCCATGGCAATTTTAGCCACGAGTCGTAGGTGGGACGTTACCAACTGTGCCGCTGCTTCCTGATCTTTATGTTCAGCATAGCGCTTTGCCAGCATATATTCTTGTTCGGGTTTCAATAACGGAAATTTACGGACTTCCGATAGGTATCGATTCAGGCTCGCATCCCCCCCTAAAGCTGGGATTTTCGCCGGAACATTGCTTCCATTAGCCATTTTAGTTCCTTCTCTGGTTTGCCGCCGGGCCTCATCAAGCACCCGTTGGTCGATTTCCATATAGTGTCTATAATCTATACACGCAACTTACTGAATAGTTCCTGCATATCGGGTGGAAAGTTACAGTTAAATAACAATTTTTCTCCCGTTACGGGGTGAACAAATCCAAGGCTAGCAGCATGCAAGGCCTGCCGGCAAAATCGAATATCTTTTCTGCCGGAAAGCAATGATTTTCTGCGAACACCATAAAGCGGGTCGCCGATAAGACTATACCCGATATGGGACATATGGACCCGCACCTGATGGGTGCGTCCGGTTTCCAAAGTGCATTCGACCAAAGTGGCGCCATTTAGCGCTTCTTTCGTCGTATAATGGGTCATCGCGGGCTTGCCCTTGTCGTCACCGACCACCGCCATTTTTTTTCGATCGGTGTTGCTGCGCCCGATATTGCCCTCGATCGTCGCGGAGTGGGGGTTCGGGCGGCCATTACAAATCGCGAGATAGCGTCTGTCTATATCATGAGCAGCAAATAGCGCGCTTAAACCCTGATGCGCTTCATCTGTTTTGGCCGCCACCATCAGTCCCGAAGTATCTTTGTCGATTCGGTGGACAATCCCCGGTCGTGTTACGCCGCCGATGCCGGATAACTCCCCTTTGCAATGATGGAGCAGCGCGTTGACCAAGGTACCATCGGGATGACCAGCGGCAGGATGGACCACCAATCCTGCCGGTTTATTGACGACGATCAGGTGATGATCCTCATATACGACATCCAGCGGGATATCCTGTGCCTGTGCGGGTCCTTCAATCGGTGCGGGCACGGTTAGGGCAAATGTTTTCCCTGCGCATTTTTTCGATGCGGGATCGGTGCAAGTTACGCCTTCGATCAGCAGATTGCCGCCCGTGATCAGGTTTTTAATCCGCTCTCGGGACAAGTCCTCGAGAAAGCCAGATAAAGCGGCGTCGAGTCGCTGTTTTTTGTCGGTTTCAGGCACTATGCCGGATTTTATGGATTGCCCTGCTGTCATGGCGTAGATGTGGGCCATGACACTGGTCTTATCAAGCGCGATATTAGATGATTTGCAGCAACTGGCCCATCAATCGGAGCCCGAGGAAACTTGTGGACTGTTATTTGGCGATAATGGGACAGTTTCTGGATTTTTGGCGACGAAGAATGTTGCGAAACAACCGCGGCGACACTTTGAGATCGATCCGGTTGCTCTGATAGCTGCCGAACGCGCGATGCGGAATGGTGGACCGAATATTACCGGCTATTTTCATTCCCATCCTTCCGGAACCGTATCGCCATCAAAAACAGATGCCGGAATGGCCGCAGCTGATGACCGAATGTGGCTAATCATCAACGGTCAGGATGCAGCTGTTTGGCAAGCGGTGCAAAATGGTGAAATATATGGGCGGTTTGATCCGATCGCTCTTGATTGCCAAAGCACAAACGGCCAAACAGCGGACAGTTAATTTTTCATAAGTTAAGGGCCCATGTTCATGTCTCAATCCGGTGTCGACCTCGCTGCCTTGCTGTGTTCGAAATTATGTCACGACCTGCTGAGCCCAGTTGGCGCGATTAATAATGGGCTTGAGTTGCTTGAGGATGAAACTGATCCAGAAATGCGGGATCGCTGCATGGACTTGTTGGCTGACAGCGCCAGAGCATCAGCGGATAAGCTGAAATATTTTCGTTTGGCCTTTGGCGCGGCAGGTGGCTTCGGTGATGAAGTTGACCCTGCCGAAGCCAAACAGCTGGTTGAAAGTCTCGTCGGTGATCAAGGTAAAATCACTCTGGGTTGGGCTGTGCAAACTGGAACAGTTCCCAAAAAGGCGATCAAAATATTGCTGAATCTCGCGTTGATTGCCAGAGAAGCGCTGGTGCGCGGCGGAAAACTGGACGTGGGCGCAGAGCAGGGCGATAATGGAGTGGAAGTGGTTATCCGTGCAGAAGGACCGAAAATAGCTTTGGATGACGGTATTCGCGCGGCGCTTGAGGGGACGTTGCCGCAGTCCGAGCTTACGGCCCGCACCGCTGCGGCGTGGATGTCGCGTGAGTTATCTTGCGCAGATGGTGGCGATTTACGGGTTTCACCATCATCCGGCACAGAGCTTTTGCTCGGCGCAATTGTTACCTGAGACCAGATAGTCAAGGAGGGTATTGACCATGGACATGATCTGGACGCCTTCTCCCAATTTTGACGAGCGCAAGCTGCCGATCAGTATATTGGTCATGCATTACACCGGCATGAAAGATGCAGCATCGGCAATTAACTGGCTCGCTAATCCGGACGCCAAGGTTTCCGCTCATTATGTCGTGACTGAGGACGGCCAAATTGTAAGCATGGTCAAAGAAGAACAGCGGGCGTGGCATGCCGGTCGCGGCTATTGGCGTGGCATTGATGATGTTAATAGCGCTAGTATTGGCATTGAAATCGTCAATCCAGGGCATGAATGGGGCTATGTACCGTTCCCCGAAGAACAGATGGATGCGGTGACGCGCCTTGCACATGCAATAGTCAAACGGCACAATATTGTCCCATCTAATGTCATCGGCCACAGTGACCTTGCTCCGGCGCGAAAGCAGGACCCGGGCGAACTGTTTGATTGGGACAGGCTGGCAAAGCTCGGCATAGCACTCAAGAAACCGCCTTTAAATCTTGGTGATCCGCCGTGGACAGACGGTGGTTTCATGCTCGCGCTGGAGCGTTTTGGCTATGATATTACCGCAGAGAAAGATGCCGTGGTTTCCTTTCAACGGCGGTTTCGTCCGAAAAACATAGATGGTGTAATAGATGGCGAATGCCGCGCAATTTTATTGTCGTTAATGCTCGACAGGGAGCGCGGAATCTCTAAATAGAGCGGACCAGAGGGTCGGCCAGTCGCGGGAATATGTAAGTATTCGCGAGGAAAGTCCGGGCTCCACGATTTAAAGGTGCCGGATAACGTCCGGCGGGCAGGGGAGTGATCGCCTGTTCAGGGACAGTGCAACAGAAAGCAGGTCGCGACGGCTTCGGCCCCGTGATAATGAAAGGGTGCGGTAAGAGCGCACCGCGGATCTGGTAACAGATTTGGCACGGTAAACCCCACCTGGAGCAAAACCAAATAGGGGCGGCATATGGCTATTTCGGCCTGCAGCCCGGGTTGGTTGCTAGAGCGGCGCAGCAATGCATCGCCAAGATGAATGACTGGCTATTTCTCGCAAGAGGATGGACAGAACCCGGCTTACAGGCCCTCTGGTATTTAAATATGGCTGGAACTCGCGCAGCCGCTTTGTTAGAGAGCTCTATGCCAAAAGCAAAACGATCCGACAATTGGGGCTTTCCTCGCTGGGGTAGCTATGAAAGCTCGCGTGAGACGCAACAATTAAAGCTATGCGACCGACATGGCTGTGACGAAGCGGGCATTTGCCCCGCCCCCAAATCCCCCAATAGCCCGGAAAAGTGGTTTTTCTGCCAAACCCACGCGGCAGAATATAACCGGGGATGGGACTATTTCGAAGGTCTGGACAAAGAAGAACGGAAAAAACGCGAAGCCGATGAGCAGCGCGATGCCAATGCCTATCAGGAATCCGCCCACTATAGCTGGATGGGTAGTGGCGATGGCAGCCGATCACGCGACGAGATGACCGCGTTAGAGATTTTTGACCTTCCACCCGATGTGGATTTTGAGGCTGTGAAGAAAGCCTGGCGCGCAATGGCCAAGGAACATCATCCAGATGTAAATCCCGGCGATAAAGAAGCCGCCAAGATGTTTCAGGCGGCTCAAGCGGCTTTTGATGTATTGAAAATCGCTGAAGAACGGCGGGTCTGGAAACCGGTTTAGAAGGTTTTTCTGACCGGCTTATGGTTCGATTGTATCTGTGGTCAATTCCGATTGAAGCGCATTTGCTTCTTCGAGAGTAAAGCCGCCGCTAATTTGCACCTGACCGTCAAAAATATACTCGTTGAGAATGGGTTCTGTTATCAGACGATCGCCAATATATAGCGCGAGGGTCTTTCCAAGCCGTCCTTTTTGCAAAATCATAAATCGGCGGTTTCCACTCGGAGAAAACACAATGTTGATGACTGGTCGATTGGTATATTGATCAAAATCGACCCGTGCGGACTCGATATCATCAGGCGTTAGCCTAAGCTCCGGTCTTTTTTTGCTTTCAATCAATTGTTCCTGGGCAGTCGGCGGTGGTGCAGGGTTAGGCGCCATTGCTAACAACAAAATTGCGATAATCATCTTTGATATCTTTCCGCAGTTTCGTTAATCAGGGCGATCATATTGGGAATGCCTTGAGTGCGGTTAGAGCTTAGTTGATTTTTGAGATCAAACGGCGCAAGTTTCTCCGCAATGTCAGTTTTGAGCACAGTATCAATCTGCTGATCCTGGACAGTTTCCAAAACCAATGCGATGATACCCTTGGTTATTGCCGCGTTACTGTCCGCCAGAAAATGCAAGCGGTCATCATCTTGTTTTTTGGGATAAACCCAAACAGAGGCGGAACAACCGCGCACTAAAGTAGCATCGGTTTTGAGGGCATCTGGCATTTCTTCCAGCTCTTTGCCCAAATCAATCAGAAGCCGGTATCGGTCATCAGCTTCCAGAAATTCATATTCTTCAATAAGATCGTCAATTTTGCTCATCTCCGCCCGCTAGCAGGGCAGGAGATTCGCGTCATCCTTTTTTGAATTTGTCTGTGCAGGAGCGCTAAAGCTCCACGCCCGCAGCGATGGCTTCCAGTTTGCGAATACGCTCTTTCAGGTCCGCAACTTCGATTCTTGAAGATGCTGTCGGCGGGTTTTCCTCGCGATGCTGGTCCAATTCCTTGGTCTTCAACGCAATCCAGTCGCGCCAACCGCGCAAGGCGATCAATGACACGGCGGTCAGACCAATCAAGGTAAAGGCCGCAGTCATCAGGTAAAAACTGGGTTCTGGCATGATGCTATCCTTCTTCTCTTCCTGCTTTCGAAGAACCGTCCTAACGGTCCCGCAATTTTTCAATTTCATTGCCGAGGTCGCGAGCGCCGCGATCATCGGTGGCGATTTTTTCCAGAACGGCGACACGTTCTTTCAGATATTTGACTTCTTCGCGGAGGTGGTCTGCGTCGGGATCAACGGATGACTTCATATTCATGGTCAAGGCATTACCATCCTCGTCCTCTAGTATCCCGTTTTGCGCTCGATATTTACTGGTCATAACCTTACCAATTGTAACAACAATGATGATGGCAACGACCGCTTCAGCCCAACCCATATTCCTCTTCCCTTCGTAATTCTCCGCTTAGCTGTCTCTCAGCTTTGCTATTTCACTTTCAAGCTCACGCGCACCGCGTTCGTCGGTGACGATTTTCTCCAGCACAGCCACGCGCTCTTTCAGATATTTCATATCGTCATTCATCCGTTGGCTGTCCCCACTTTCCGGATCATTTTTACGCAAAAGCAGAATTTCTTTTTCCTTGTCGACCATATTGCTTTGGTGGCGGGTCCATATCCAAAGACCGCCAAGTCCAAACGGAGCGAGAGGAATTAGAAGTGCGAGCCAATCCATCAGTTTAATTCCTTTGTATCCGTTTGGTCGCGCAGGTCGTCAATTTGCCCTGCTATATCAACTCCTTTATCGGTAACAATCCGCTCCAATACCCGGACCCGCTTTTCCAACCGCTCAGTATGCGCCGCATATTGTGCGGCCTTTTCGGCGGTCATTTGGGTCTGCACTTTCAGTGCTTCCTGCTTATATTTGATCCAGGGTTTGACAAAAACACCGCCAATGATCGCGAGCAAGCCACAGGATATTCCCAATATCGGGAGTAATATCGGCAAGACTTCCATATCAATATCTCCGCTCAGTTGGCGCGCTTGTCGCGCAGGGCTTCTATTTCACCGGTCAGCCGATGGCTGTCGTCGGTGACAATGCGTTCCACATTGGCCAGACGGTCTTTCATCGATCCAATCTCAGCGCGCAGTTCCGCATTTTCATTAGTGAGCAATTTGACGCGTTCCACGGCTTCCTGATCGGTTTTCGGATGCAGCGCATTGCCCCAACTTCCTTCGAGTGGATATCCGTTTTTAATCCGCATCCAGGTGGTCACAACCCAGCCGCTCACAGCAATTGCTGTTATAACGGCTGCATAGGGCAGTATATCCAATACGAAAGCTACTTTATCAGGTTCCATCAACCTTTCTCCCGCAGTGCTTCGATTTCGTCGGCGGTGCGTTTGGCGGGATCGGTTGCGATCCGCTCGAGCACCAAAAGTCGTTCTTGCAGGCGGTCAATCTTGCCAACCAGTTCTTCATTTTCGCTGGAAAGCAGCTCGATCTTGCGTTCCGCCTTCGGATCGCCTTTGTCGGTCGTTCCTCCCCATTCGTTTTCAAGGGGATAGCCATGTTTGGCTCTGATCCAATTGTTTATTATGTAGCCAGCATAGCAAACTGCGATGATAGCGATAACAAATCCCGGTCCACCCCAATTCATAATTCGTCTCCCTTAATCTTTAAAATAGCTTAGCGCAGTTGCTCAATCTCGTTAGAGAGCGCGCTGTTGTTACTTGTATAATATAGTTCCATGTCAGCGAGTCGGCGATCAATCTCGCGGAACCGCGATTTGACATCGCGGGCCGTGCGGCGCGGAGATTGGCGGACACCCTGCCAGAATTTCAACTCTTCTTTGTCGCCATAAAGTTCGGTTGGCTTCGCATCGAAAGATTTGGCCGCGACCCAATAAGCGATTAGGGTCCATGGGAAAGCTACGGTCACCGTTGCAAAAATTGCGAGAACGCGAACCCAAAAAACATTAATTCCGGTATAATCAGCTATCCCGGCGCATACGCCGCTCCATTTTGCGCGTTGTTTATCGAGATAAAATTTAGTGCGTGTGGAGGACATGATTAGCGCCTTTCTTTCAGAAGATTGTCAAAGTTTTCGAGCGTCGGTTTCGGATCGCTAGTCGCGTCGGTCAAGGTTGATTGCCGCCAATTCGGATTGTCAGCGGCCATGATCCGTTCGATGGTTTCCATCCGATCATCCAATTTTCTAGCCATCCGGTGCAATTCGTCGAGCAATTGCTCATCTTCATTGGTTATCGTGGCAGACGTTTTCCATTTGGTCACATAGTGGAAGATGATCCAGGGCAGGCCGATAAAAAGCATGCCAACAACAAATATCGGTACGAGTATGGCTTCCATTATTTGTCACCTTTTTGATCTGATTTCTTAAGAGCTGCCTTCATGGCTTCCAGTTCGTCATCAACCCTGTCGCTGCTTTCGAGCGCGGCAATCTGATTTTCCAATGTTTCCGGTTCACCACCCATAGTCAGGGCATCCGCTCGGCCTTCTGCATGATCAACCTGGCGTTCGAGATATTCAAATTTCGAAAATGCATCATGGACTTTGTCGCCATTATACATTTCGCGGATTTTATAGCGGTTCTCGGCGCTTTCGAGGCGGTTGATCAGACCGCTTTGGCGGGATCGCGCTTCCTGCAATTTCTTCTGCAGTTTGGCAATGTCGCCTTCTGAAGCGCGAAGCGCGTCGTCGAGCACCTGAATTTCCACCGTCAGTTGTTCGGCCATATCAGATGCTTTGCGTTTTTCGATTAAAGCGGCCTTCGCAAGATCTTCGCGATCTTTGGACAAGGCCAGTTGGGCTTTTTCGTTCCAATCTTCTGTAAGCTGTTCCAGCTTGTCTATATGCCGGCGCATTTCCTTTTGGTCGGCAATGGTACGGGCAGCAGAAGCGCGAACTTCGACAAGGGTCTCTTCCATTTCCAGAATGATCATCCGGATCAACTTGGAAGGATCCTCCGCTTTGTCCAACATGTCTGTGACATTGGCAGCGATAATATCGCGCGTTCTTGAAAAAATACCCATGGTTAAACTCCGGTAGTTGCTAGCGTTGCGCCTGGAATGGTTCGAACGTTCAGGCTGGTCTTCGTAAAATTCAGGCTGGTCTTCGTAAAATTGTGCGTCTTCAATAAATTCTATGTCTTCAATCTGGAAAGGTGGCCGGGACCGAACTTCGGCAAGGGGGAATGAAGGGGTCCCGGCCATTTCGCCTGTCACGCTTTGTAGCTGACAGATGGGGAAATTACACCATCTTCGGAGATGGTCGGGCCTTGCGCCTCCGCAGGCCCTACGGCGCTGATCAAAATGGTCAGGCTGAACAGCAGGACGGAAATGACGGCAGAAACATCGGTTCTGCTCAAATTCGCGAATTTGCCTGTTTTTGTAGTTGCTGACATTTCATCCTCCGATTGGTCGTTTCGTAGTCCCTTGCGGGTTCGAGATTAACTTTGCAGGAGGCGTGCCAGTTTTATAAGATATTGATATATATAGATAATATAAAATTCTGATAAAATGAATATGGTATTAATTGCTATTTAATAGGAATTGGCACTATATGTTAGGCATGGATCGCGAAAATCAGTTTATCGGGGAGTCCGGGGCTTTCCTGGATGCAGTCGAGAAGGCTAGCCGGGCCGCGGCATTAAACCGTCCTGTCCTTGTTATAGGGGAGCGCGGCACAGGTAAAGAGTTGATCGCAGAGCGGCTCCACCGCCTCAGTACGCGTTGGGATGGTCCTTTGGTGACACTCAACTGTGCAGCCATGCCGGAAACACTGATCGAGGCGGAACTGTTCGGTCATGAAGCGGGGGCCTTTACCGGGGCCACCAAAAACAGGGTTGGGCGATTTGAAGAAGCCGATGGGGGGACATTGTTCCTCGATGAGCTTGGAACGCTGTCTTCGGCTGCACAAGAACGGTTGCTCCGCGCAGTGGAATATGGCGAGATCACCCGAATAGGCTCTTCGCGGCCGCAGCGGGTGGACGTACGGATCGTTGCGGCAACCAATGCCGATCTTCCCAAAATGGCCGATGAAGGCACATTTCGAGCGGATTTGCTTGATCGCTTATCTTTTGAGGTCGTTACTTTGCCGCCGCTACGCTACCGCGAGGGCGACGTGCCGGTGCTGGCCGACTATTTCGGACGACGCATGGCGGCTGAACTGGAATGGGAGCAATGGCCAGGTTTTGGCCAACTCGCCGCTGAAGCGCTGGCTCGTCATCAATGGCCAGGTAATGTCCGTGAATTGCGTAATGTTATCGAACGCGCTGTCTATCAATGGAGCGATTATTCACGACCAGTCGATCATATCGTCTTCGATCCTTTTGAATCGCCTTGGAAGCCGCAAGTAACTGCAACGCGGGAACCTCAGCCTGTCAAGTCCAACCAAGCACCTGAGCAAGCTGATGTCGCACCGACACCCGCTTCAGTGGAACCCGCTTATTCAGCGGTCGATGATATGAAAGAAGCTGTCGAAGCCTTTGAAAAACGCATCTTGGAAGCCGCTCTGGCGAAATCACGTTATAACCAGCGGCAAACGGCAAAGGCGCTCAATCTGACCTATGATCAGTTGCGCCATTCGCTAAAACGTCACGATCTTCTGGGATAGCTTTCATTAGCATTATCACCTTACCGTCATCCTACTGCTTGCCTTGAATAGGCTGGCTCTGTGATTACCTAATTATGGGAAGCAATCGTGATATGAGGGGAATATATGAGTGAGCGCGGTGAGACGACGGCGAAACGGACTCTATGGTCTCGCGCTGAAGAAATGGCACTTAAAGCCCCACCCGAACGCAATCGTTATGTCGATTTCCTCCGGGCCTTTTCTATTCTTGCTGTCGTTGTAGGCCATTGGCTGGTTGCCGCGCCTTACATTGAAAATGGCGCAGTGCAAGGCGGACATCTATTGGGCATCCTGCCATGGACACAATGGCTGACCTGGGGTTTTCAGGTGATGCCGATTTTCTTCCTTGTCGGCGGATTTTCTCACGCGCTGTCCTGGTCCGCAAACCGCAGGAATGAAGGAAGCTATGCAGGCTGGTTCACTGGACGTTTGCGCCGACTGATCAATCCGGTGTTACCACTTTTCCTGATCTGGACGCTCTTTGCTTTGTTTGGCACAGCCATGGGCGTCGATCGCAAAATTGTCGAACTTGCCACACAATTGGCTTTGATACCGGTCTGGTTTTTGGCGGTGTATCTTATGGTCGGCGCCGTGGTACCATTTACCCATGCCGCATGGAAACGCTTTGGCATGACGTCCTTTTGGGGGCTGGTCGCCGGCGCAATTGCCATAGATGCCATGACCTTTAGGTTGAATGTGCCTTATGTGAATTTTGTGAACTTTGCCTTCATCTGGCTAGCGGTGCACCAACTGGGTTACGCTTGGAGTGAGGGTTATTTCTCTAACCCCAAACGGGCATTTTTATGGGGCATAGGCGGATTGACAACTTTAGGGCTTTTAGTTGGTTTTGGTCCTTATCCGGTCGCGATGATTGGTGTACCCGGTGAAGCAGTCAGCAACAGTATGCCCCCTACGATAGCGTTACTCGCATTGGGGATCGCACAAACCGGATTTGCTTTGGCGCTTGAACCAAAGGCACGGCGCATGCTGGACAATATTCGGATCTGGACAGGAGTGGTGCTGATGAACGGAATGATCATGACCACCTATCTCTGGCATTTGACGGCATTTGTGCTTGTAATGGTAGGCGCCTGGCTGCTGGGTGGCATCGGTCTTGAAGTCGCTCCAGGAAGCGCAAGCTGGTGGCTTTCCCGGCCTATCTGGTTCATTCTCTACATCGCAGCTTTACTGCCGCTTATCATGATTTTTGCTAAATATGAGCAGGCGGGAACTGGCAACGGACAGGAAGATAAAGCTGATCTTCCTCATTGGAGGCTGATTGTCGGCTTGCTGTTCGTTTGCGTTGGCCTAGCGGCGACAGCGGCGATCAGTATTGCAAGCCCGTTGGGCGTCACTGGCGTCCGCCTGTGGGTCGTCGCGATGCCGTTTATTGGCGCCGCCTTTATCGGATTTGGCCCCGCCCATAAGCTGGCACGACGACTTCGCTAGCCTCTACCTTGCGCGCAAAAAAAAGAGGGCCTTGAAGCCCTCTTTCCGTTTACTTTGTCAGCGCATCTAGCCGCCCAAGTTAGCATTCACCATGCAATAAAGCATCGGCAGGGACAACAAGGTGTTGGTCCGCGACGCCATGAGAGCGATTTTACCGGCAGACGCCTTTGCATCGGCATCTGCTTCGACAATGCCCAATACTTTTTTCTGATTAGGCCAGATCAGGAACCAGACGTTGAACGCCATGACCAGCGCCATCCACATACCAACCCCAATCAGCAAATAACCTTCCTGCAATAGCAGAGCCTGCTGCAGATAGCCGGTCAAATGCGCGACAATCAAACCGGTAATCACCGTGAACAAAGCGGACCAGCGGAAGTAGTATAGAGCGCTAGGTGCAATATGTTTGGACACGGCCGGTTTGGCTTCGTCAGGAATATTAGGCATTTGCGGGACTTGCACAAAGTTGAAATAATAGAGCAAGCCAATCCACAGAACGCCAAAAAATGTATGAAGCCAGCGGAAAATACCATTAATTGGATCACCGAGCGGCCCGATGCCAACAATAACCAATATGGCAAGCAACAAGCCCACCAACATCACCAAATTCAAATTACCAAAAAGCTTCGCCATTTTTATCTTCCCCAAAAAACAATGTGTAACGTGCCGTAATATTATGCCTTCAAGCCGTTTTTGTCACGGAAAAATGCTGATCCTATCAGATACGCTCTAATGGGCAGTTGCCGATGGAACCTTTTGTCACCATATGCGCTAACTGAAAGTCATTCTAACCATGGAGAAAATTCTTAATGTCCTTTGAACTCCCCCCGCTTCCTTATGCAAAAACCGCTTTCGGTGAATTGATCTCTGAAGCGACGTTTAATTTCCATCACGGCAAGCATCATAATGCCTATGTGACCAAAACCAACGACGCGATTGCGGGCACAGATCACGCGGACAAGAAATTGTCTGACATCATCAAAGCATCTGAAGGCGGTCTCTTTAACAACGCTGCGCAGGTCTGGAACCATAGCTTTTACTGGTTGTGCCTAACCCCTGAAAAGAAAGAGATGCCAGCAGAACTGAAGAGCCGCATCGAAGCGGACTTTGGTTCAGTCGAAGATTTCAAAGAAAAGTTCAAGACCGAAGCCGTCGGCCACTTTGCCAGCGGTTGGGCATGGCTGGTGCTGAACGGTGACAAATTGGAAATCACATCTTTGCATGATGCAGACAGCCCGGTCGCGCATGGCATGAAGCCATTGCTGACCATCGACGTTTGGGAGCATGCCTATTATCTGGATTATCAGAACGCACGTCCAGATTATGTGTCTGCAGTGCTCGACAGCGCGATTGACTGGGACTTTGTAGCCCAAAACCTTGATGGCGAAGGCGTGAGCCGCGCGGATCAAGGCTAAACGTCTTATTCCAAGAATTTCAGAACCGCGCTCCGCTAAACCGGGGCGCGGTTTTTATTTGGACTCAGCTTCTTCAGCCTCTTCATCTTGTCCAAGGTCAAGACCGTGCCGCATCAGCATCGGGACGTTGGCGATCGCGAAGATAAACGACAATATCGTGATGCCCCATACTTTGAGCGTCAACCAGAGATCGAAAGTTAGCGTCAATCGCATGGCCTCATTGAGAACGGCCATGGCGACAAAGAATATGGCCCAATTGCGCGATAATTTGAGCCAACCCTCATCGGACAGTCCTTCATAGGCGGCTTGCAGCAGATATTTCAGCAGGGCCTTACCCCGCAGCAATCCGACACCCAATATGATCGCGAAACCAAGATAAATGATTGTCGGTTTGATCTGAATGAAGCGGGGGTCGTTGAAATAGATAGTCAGTGCGCCAAAGCCGATAACCAGCACGGCGGACAGCCAGAGCATCGGGGATATCTTGCCCATTTTCCATTTCGATATGATCACTGCTACCAGAATGGCGGCCATGAAGGAGGCGGTTCCCGCGATTATACCGACGAACTTATAGGCCAGGAAAAATACGAGCAGCGGGCCGAAATCGAGAGCGAAACCCAGTCCCTTATTTTCTTTCTTGGGCTCTACATTGATGACGTCATCACTCATTCTTCAATTCCTGCTATGGCTCCGGCGAGATCGTTGGCGTCAAACGGCCGCAAATCTTCCATCGTCTCTCCGACACCAATCGCGTGGATTGGCATTTCAAATTGTTTCGCCGCTGCAACAAGCACACCGCCGCGTGCTGTTCCATCGAGCTTCGTCATGATTAGGCCGGTAACCTTTGCCACTTCCTTAAACACTTCAATTTGCGACAGAGCATTTTGTCCCGTTGTTGCGTCCAGCACCAAAACGACATTGTGCGGGGCTTCCGGATTGAGCCGGCCGAGTACGCGTCGAATCTTGTCCAGCTCATCCATAAGTTCCGTGCGGTTTTGTAGCCGTCCGGCTGTATCGACGATTAATACATCAATCCCGGTGGCGGTGGCCTGTTTGACGCCTTCATAGACGATACTGGCACTATCTCCGCCTTCTTTGCCGCTGATGATCGGAACACCAAGCCGTTCAGCCCAGACTTTGAGCTGTCCAATCGCTGCGGCACGAAACGTATCGCCGGCAGCCAGCATAACGCCATAATCCTGTTCGAGGAACAGATGGGCCAATTTGGCTATGGTTGTAGTTTTCCCGGAACCATTCACGCCAATGACCAAAATCACTTGCGGGCGAGGGAAGGCGTCGATCTCCAGCGGTTTAGCCACCGGTGCCAATATGCCCGCTATTTCCGACTGGATGATTTCGCGCACAGCATGTTCGCTCAAGCCTTTTTCAAACCGCTCGTTTGATAGTTTTTCACGGATAGAGGCCGCCGTGGCAGGGCCAAGATCTGAAACGATCAGCGCATCTTCGATTTCGTCGAGAGTCGCATCATCCAGTTTGGCCTTGGTGACAAGCCCCGTCAGATTTTCGGTTAGCTTCCCTGATGTCTTGCTGAAACCACCAAAAAGGCGATCCTTCCACCCTGGTTTTTCACTCATACTCTTTTTCTTCCGATCAGGTTTCGGCCATCGGATGCAATGACGTCTACAGGGATAATCTGGCCTTCTGGCATGGTTTCTTCAAAACTAATATGGGCAAAGTTTTCCGCATATCCAGCTTTGCCATTTAATTCACACAGCACATTTTGCTGTGTTCCGACAAGATTATCGCGCCAAGCTTGCGCCTTTGCAGCAATCTTCTGACGTAAAATCTTGGCGCGTTCCATGATAACAACGCCGTTAACCTGCGGCATATTGGCCGCAGGCGTGCCTTGACGCGGTGAATAAGGGAATATGTGTCCGTGAATGATATCGCATTGATCGATAATATCCAGACTGCCAGAAAACATTGCGTCTGTTTCGGTTGGAAATCCTGCGATAATGTCAGCACCGATGGCTATTTCCGGGCGCGTTTCTTTCAGCCGTGCGACCAATTCCATGGCTTGTTCGCGGCTGTGGCGACGCTTCATTCGCTTTAGGATCATATTGTCGCCGGATTGCAGAGACAAATGCACGTGCGGCATCATTCGACTTTCGCCGGTCAGGATGTCAAACAAGCGGTCATCAATCTCCACGCCATCTACGGACGACAACCGCAGTCGTTTCAAGTGGGGAACATGCTTTAAAACCCTCTCGACGAGCAGCCCGAGACTGGGATTTCCCGGCAGATCGGGACCATAGCTGGTGACATCCACACCGGTCAGGACAACCTCGTTAAAACCCTTGTCAACCAACGCTTTGACTTGCTCGACAACTTGCCCTGCTGGCACAGACCGGCTGTTGCCGCGGCCGTAGGGTATGATGCAAAAGGTGCAGCGATGGTCGCAACCATTTTGAACTTCTACAAAAGCGCGTGACCGCTCAGCAAAGGCGCTGACCATATGTGGCGCGGTTTCTTTCACCTGCATGATATCCGAAACGCGAATATCCGGTTTGTTGGTTTCCATGCCAAATTTGAAATTGTCGGCATCATATTTGTCGAAATTGCCAACCACGCCGGAAATTTCAGGCATAGCATCAAACATGGCCGGGTCGACTTGAGCGGCGCAGCCCGTCACGACCACAGCCTTGTCGGGATTGGCCCGTTTAGCCCGCCTGATGGCTTGGCGCGTTTGCCGCACGGCTTCATTGGTCACAGCACAGCTGTTGACGATGACGAGATTGTCAGCATTCACCTTTGAGGCACTAATGCTCTGCTTGATCGCTTCGCTTTCAGCGATGTTTAAACGGCAGCCCATGCTGATGATGTCGGGGCCCCTCATTCAAAATCGCTCCAGTCTGTTTCACCGGAAAAAACATAGGTGGTTGGACCTTGCATCATGATGGCACCGCCTTGCTGCCACGACAGGGTCAAAGTGCCGCCCGGCAGGTGTACCTTGACCGGATTTTGCACCAATCCGCGTTTGATCGCGGCCACCGCTGTTGCACAGGCTCCAGTGCCACAGGCGCGAGTTAAACCGACGCCCCGTTCCCAGACGCGCAAATGGATATCTCCATCTTTAATATGGGCGACATTGACGTTGACCCGTTCGGGAAACAACGGGTCGACTTCGATCATCGGCCCCAGTCGAGCTAGCGCGACGGCATTGCTGTCTTCGACGAAAAAGATAGCATGTGGATTGCCGACATTGACCGCTGCCGGATCCTGCAAATCTTCCCAGCCCACCGGCATGTGCAATGTATCCATGGCATAGGCGAGGGGGATCACATCCCATTCAAAGCGGGGTTGCCCCATATCGACGATCGCGCCTTCATCGGTCACCTGACCAGAAAGCATACCACCTTCGGTTTCGATAGATGTCCCATCGCCCAGCAATTTCACCACGCACCGGGTCGCGTTGCCGCAAGCTCCAACTTCGCCGCCATCGGCGTTGTAGATTTGCATCCGGACATCGGCTTTTTCCGAAGGCCTGAGAATAATAAGTTGGTCGCAGCCGATACCGCTATGGCGATTGGCAATGGCGGACGCCTTGGCCATGGACATGGTTAGGCTAGTAGAAAGTTCAGGCGCACGCGCATCGATAATGACAAAGTCATTACCCAGTCCATGCATCTTATGAAATTGCCCGCGTGTCATGAAGGGCGATTTAGGGGCGCGGGCCTAGCAAGTCCAGTATTTCAAGCGGCGAAGATCGGGCCCGACCACCTGATTCCGCTATTTTGGCTAGTTTAACTTGCTTTTCGCTCTGCTTCGGCGAGAGGAACCGTTGTTTCCTCAACGATTTCTTCGGCGATGGCTTTTCCGGTTTCTGGTTTTGACGGCAACAAATTGCGTTCGGTCAGCACTTTGCCAATTTGATCTATCGATAGTGGCCGACCATAGTGCCAACCTTGCCCCTTGGCACAGCCGATATTGCGCAATTCATCTTCAATGGCTTTGTCTTCAATGCCCTCGGCGGTGATAGGCATCCCCAAGCTTTCGCCAAGACCCGTAATGGCTTTTACAATCGCGGCGCTCTCGGAATTTTCCAGAATCGATGTTACGAAGCTACGGTCTATTTTGATCCGGTCAAAGGGCAAAGCGCGCAAGTGAGCGAGCGAGCTATAGCCTGTACCGAAATCATCGAGAGCAATTTTAATATTCTGATTCTTCAGGCTTCCGACAATCGATTGCGCAAGGCTGAGATTTTCGAACAATGAGCTCTCGGTAATTTCAATTTCCAACCGGTTAGGTGGAAAACCAGTTTCAACCAACAATTTAACGATCTTCTGAGCCAACCAAGGGTCTAGCAATTGTACCGGTGAAATATTCACAGACACGGTCAGGCTTGGGTCCCAATGTTTTGCATGTTCGAAAGTCTTCCGCATGATACTTAGCGACAGATCGCCAATCATTCCGGTTTCTTCTGCGATCGGAATAAATACTTCAGGTGAAATCAATCCCTGCGTCGGAGATTCCCAACGGGCCAGCATTTCGAAGCCGGTTAATTTTCCGGTCGCAAGGTCAATTTGTTTCTCGAAATAAGGAACAAACTCACCTGCAGGAATGCCGCCCCGCATGCCCGATTCAAGTGTGTTTCGGGTTTGCAGTTCTTGCTCCATAGACACATCAAACCAGCAGAAACGGTTTCTACCTTGTTTTTTGGCGCTATACATTGCGATATCGGCCCGGCGCATCAGAACTTCGACGCCTTCCGATTCAAAGTCAAAACGCGACATACCAATAGAGGTGGTCACAACAAGATGATTGCCATTTTCAACAATCGGCAAGGAGATGCTGTCAATCAAATCGTCAGCAATCCGATCGACCATTTCTGGCTGATCGGGATCAAAAATAAATGCGCATGCAAATTCGTCACCGCCCAGTCGCGCCAAAAGATTATTGGGCGGGATAACTTTAGAAATCCGCGCAGCAACTTCTTTGAGCACAATATCCCCTGCGCCATGCCCGTGGACATCATTGACAGTTTTGAAATTGTCGAGATCAAGCATTAGAAACGCTGTGCTCTTGTTCTTGCGTTCGGCGGTCGCGATCATTTCCGCTGTTTCTTCGGCCAAAGTCCGCCGGTTGAGGAAACCGGTCAGAGGATCAGTGACGGCCAAGGAATGCGCCAGTTCTTCCGCAGCTGTGCGCTCGGTTACTTCCGCCGCTAGATCGCGGTAGCGCCGCCAACCAAATAATATCAGGGCAATATTCAACAAAAATGCCGAGACGAGCATTTTGTCCGAACCGCCGCCATAGCCGGATAGCGCAGAGATTGCTTCGCTTAAAACGGTACCGCCGGTCCCGACGAACATCAGGATAGCAAAGATAACAATCAAGCTGGTCAGCACATCTCGGCGTGCCGAAATAGCGTATTTGTTATTCTTCTTCACGGTCTTTGACTCGGTCAATTTTTGCCCCATGACATTTGCCCCACTTTTTTGCAGCTTGGCTAATGCCTTAATAAACCTCAATTTCTGGTTAACTTTGCCTAAATTTAGGGATTTCGGGGGTTGCGGCTGTAGCGCAGATCGCCTAAGGACCCTCTCACATCACGGCTCACATTGGGTTGCGGTTTCAGTTTCGAGTTAAAAACTCACACGTCGGTTAGCGAGGTTTCGCCCACCGGCGTTTTTTGCGTTGCCCGGTTTTGGGTCTATTTTAGGCTGATTTCAGCCGGTTTGTTAGAAAGGAAGACGCCATGTTTGATAAGTTAAGCGATCGGCTCGGCGGCGTCTTCGACAAACTGCGTGGCCGCGGCGCGCTTAAGGAAGAAGATGTTCGTGGTGCAATGCGTGAAGTGCGTATTGCCTTGCTGGAAGCGGATGTTGCGCTTCCGGTTGTGCGCGATTTCGTCGAAAAAGTAACGCAACAGGCCGTTGGTCAATCGGTTCTCAAATCAATTACACCCGGCCAGCAGGTCGTAAAGATCGTCAATGACGGTCTGGCGGATATGCTGGGATCAGAAGTTAGCGGACTTGATCTGGCCGCCGCACCGCCGGCCATTATCATGATGGTCGGTCTGCAGGGTTCCGGTAAAACGACAACCACTGCGAAAATTGCCAAACGGCTGAAGGACAAAGAGAATAAGAAGGTCATGATGGCCTCGCTCGATGTCAATCGGCCTGCAGCGCAAGAACAGCTTGCGGTGCTCGGCGAACAGATTAGCGCCGCGACACTGCCAATTGTTGAGGGTCAGCAACCCGTCGAAATCGCTAAACGCGCCCTACAGGCCGCGAAATTGCAGGGTTTCGACGTTCTGATGCTTGATACAGCAGGCCGTCTGCATGTCGATCAACAGTTGATGGACGAGATGAAGGCGGTTGCCGATGTCTCTAAGCCTCAGGAAACATTGCTCGTTGTAGATGCGTTGACCGGTCAGGATGCCGTCAATGTTGCGTCCAATTTCTCGGATCAAGTCGACCTTAGCGGTGTGATCCTGACCCGGATGGATGGCGATGCACGTGGCGGGGCCGCTCTTTCCATGCGAGCTGTCACCGGCAAGCCTATTAAATTTGTCGGCGTTGGCGAGAAAATTGACGCGCTGGAAGTATTCCACCCCGAACGCGTTGCAGGCCGTATTCTTGGTATGGGCGATGTGGTCAGCTTGGTAGAAAAAGCGGCGCAAGTTGTGGACAAAGAAGAGTCCGAAGCGCTGGCCGAGAAAATGGCCAAGGGTCAGTTCGACCTGAATGATTTGCGATCCCAACTGCGCCAGATGACGAAAATGGGCGGCCTGGGCGCGCTTGCCGCAATGATGCCCGGTATGAAAAAAGCCAAGGCAGCCATGGCTGGCGGCGCGATGGATGACAAAGTTTTGTTGCGGATGGATGCGATTATCGGTTCGATGACCAAGCAAGAACGGGTTCGCCCCGGTTTGCTCAACGCCAAACGCAAGGTGCGTGTGGCCAAAGGCTCCGGCACCACGGTACAGGACGTCAATAAACTCCTGAAAATGCATCAGGAAATGTCCAAGGCGATGAAAAAAATCAAGAAAATGGGCGGCGTAAAAGGTTTGATGTCGATGTTTGGCGGAGGCGGCGGTGCTGCCGGCGCAGGCATGGGCGGTCAAGATGGCGGAATGGCCGGGATGCCGGGACTGCCGGATATGTCTCCGGGTGGATTGCCACCGGATTTGGCGAATTTATTGAATAAGAAGAAATAGTTTTAGAAATTACGTTTATTTTATTGTTTAGAAAGGTTTATTTATGTCAGTAGCAATGAGAATGGCCCGTGGTGGTTCTAAGAAACGTCCTTATTATAAAATCGTGATCGCGGATATCCGCGCACCACGGGACGGCAAGTTTATTGAGCGTATCGGCAGCTACAACCCGCTGCTCGCGAAAGATGACGAAAAGCGCGTAATTTTGGATCTGGATCGCGCGAAACATTGGTTGAGCGTTGGCGCACAGCCAAGTGACCGTGTTGCTCGTTTTCTGGACGCAGCCGGCGTGTTGAAGCGCGAAGCGCGTAACAACCCGAACAAAGCCAAACCAGGTGAAAAAGCCACCGAGCGTTTGGAAGAAAAAGCTGAAAAAGCTGCTGCTGCAGAAGAAGCTGCCAAAGAAGCGGCTGCCGCTCCTGTAGAAGAAGTTCCTGCTGAAACACCAGCAGAAGAAACGCCAGCCGTTGAAGAAGCTGCTCCTGAAGCGCCAGCTGAAGAAGTTAAAGCTGAGGAAGCACCTGCAGAAGAAGCGAAAGCTGAAGAAGCTCCTGCTGAGGTACCAGCCGAAGAAGCAAAGACTGAAGAAAAGTCCGAGGGTTAATCCTTGGCCGAGGTTGAACCGGACACGTCTGTCCCCCTTGCCGTCATTATTGGCGCGCATGGGGTGACCGGCGAGGTCCGGCTCAAACTATTCTGCGAGACTCTCGATAGTCTCAAGCAGCACAAGAATTTCAACGACGGGAAACTGACGTTGAAATCCGTCAAACCTCATAAAATGGGTGCAATAGCGCGGATTGCCGAGATTACCGACCGCAATGGCGCAGATGCCGCTCGCGGCACCGAGTTAACCGTTCCGCGCTCTGCCTTGCCCGCGCTCGATGACGACGAATTTTACCACATCGATATTGTAGGTTTACGCTGCGTCTCCGACAATGGCGAAGAACTAGGCAAAATATTCGCCATCTACGAATTTGGTGCAGGCGATGTCATCGAGATTGAGCGCGCCAGCGGCAAGAAATTCATGGTGCCGGTTAGCGCGATTGATATGCGCAATGATCCGGCCATTGTGTTGTCTGATTTTGTGGAACCGTGACCGGCCCGATATTCTTTATCGCAATAATGGTCGTTGTGGTTGCACTACCGGCCATTGCTGGTTGGAAGCTTAGCCAAAAAAATGAACAATTTGCCCGCATGGCCAGCACAATATTGGCGGGACAGCTTATCCTAACACCGGGAATAGCATTGTTGGCCTTCTCGGAGGATCGCAACTTTGGCGAGAACCCATTAAAAACCGTGATAATATACGCCGCTATGGCGCTGATGATCTCGATCATGACTTTTGTGATCCTTGAGATCAAGAAAACGCGGCAGGATAAATGACTGTGAATGCGGAGTTTGCGGAATGATGGGTACTATAATATTGTTGGTGGTCTGTGCAGCTACAACAATTGCCATTATCGAAATTGCAAAGCGTTTTGGTTATGATGTTGGCACAGTAAAATTTCAGATGTTTGCTAGCTCACCAATTCCAGTTCTGTTTATAACATTGTGGATTTACGGAATTTGGTGGATTCAGTCGGACTACTGTATTGACCCGAACACCTGTGATGCGCCTGGTATGATGTTAATGTCTTTCAGTACCTTAATGGGCGCTGCGTTTAGTTTTGTAGTCTGTTTGATCGTGTCAGTCTCATGGAATCATTGGTTTATCAAGAAATGACCTTCACCGCCCAAATCCTTACACTCTACCCAGATATGTTCCCGGGACCGCTTGGCGCATCGCTGGCGGGCAGGGCGCTCGAAGAGGGCAAATGGTCCTGCACCCCCATCCAGATGCGCGACTTCGCCACTGACAAGCATAAATCCGTTGATGACACACCTGCTGGCGGAGGCGCTGGCATGGTATTACGCGCTGACGTCATGGCGTCAGCGGTGGATCATGCGCTGGAACAGCAACCTGATGCCCCCATCCTAGCGATGACCCCGCGCGGAAAGCCGCTGACACAGGCGCGTGTGCGGGATATTTCTGCTGGTCCGGGTGTCACCATTCTCTGTGGTCGTTTCGAAGGATTTGACGAACGGATTTTCGATGCTCGGCGGATTGAACAAGTCTCAATTGGCGATTATATTCTCTCTGGCGGAGAAATGGGCGCTTTGGTGCTTTTAGACGCTTGCATTCGCCTGCTTCCCGGGGTAATGGGCGCGTCTTCTAGCGGAGATGACGAGAGTTTCGAAACCGGACTTTTGGAATATCCGCAGTTTACCCGACCTCAGAAATGGGAAGGGCGTATTATCCCTGAAGTCTTGCGATCGGGGGATCATGCGAAAATAGCTGCTTGGCGGAAACAAAGGGCAGAGGAAGATACACGGCTAAGGCGGCCCGATTTATGGGAGCATCACAGGGATGCTCCGGATCAGTCGCCCTCTGGTGCGCGAGGACAGAAAAAGGAAGATCGGTCATGAACCTGATCCAGACACTTGAGAAGGAAGCTGTAGAAGCATTTGCAGCCTCTAAAGAAATACCGCAATTTCGCGCAGGCGATACTCTGAAAATTGGTGTGCGCGTCGTCGAAGGCGAACGCGTTCGTACCCAGAATTTTGAAGGTGTGTGCATCGCACGTACCAATCGCGGCATGGGCTCCAACTTTACCGTACGGAAAATTTCCTTCGGTGAAGGCGTTGAGCGTGTGTTTCCGCTTTACTCACCAAATATTGAATCGATTACAGTGGTTCGCCGCGGTGTCGTTCGTCGCGCGAAGCTCTACTATCTGCGCGGCCGTACAGGTAAACGGGCTCGTATTGCGGAACGCCGCATGAACCAGCCTAAAGATGCTGTAGCGACAACCAAACCGGCCGAAAAGCCAGCTGTAAAGGAAGCAGAAGCGAAATAAGACGCGCTTCACAACCAATTCTAAACAGCCGGTTTTCCTAGAAGGATCACCGGCTGTTTTCATATTCAGCACAGGAAAAGTTTCATGGGTTACAAAGTTGCAGTTGTTGGCGCGACCGGAAATGTCGGACGCGAAATGCTGACCATCCTTGCCGAGCGCGAATTTCCAATTGATGAAATTGCCGCTGTGGCGTCATCGCGGTCCCATGGTACCGAAGTGGAACTGGGCGACACCGGCAAGATGCTCAAGGTCCAGAATATCGAGCATTTCGACTTTGCAGGCTGGGACATGGCTTTATTTGCCGCCGGCTCCGGTCCGACCAAGGAATATGCGCCAAAAGCTGCTGCTGCGGGTTGCGTGGTGATTGACAACAGCTCGCTTTATCGGATGGATCCCGATGTGCCTTTGATCGTGCCTGAGGTGAACCCAGATGCGATTGCGGGCTATAAAGCGCGTAACATCATCGCCAATCCCAATTGTTCGACTGCGCAGCTGGTGGTGGCGCTAAAGCCGCTGCACGACGCAGCCACGATCAAGCGCGTTGTCGTTTCGACCTATCAGTCCGTATCTGGTGCCGGTAAAAGCGGTATGGATGAACTGTTCGAACAGTCACGTGCTATTTTCGTTGGTGATCCAAAGGAAAACCAGGTTTTCACCAAGCAGATTGCCTTTAACGTAATCCCGCATATCGATGTGTTCCTCGACGATGGTTCGACCAAGGAAGAATGGAAAATGGTCGTCGAAACCAAGAAAATTCTCGATCCCAAGATCAAGCTCACTGCCACCTGCGTGCGGGTGCCGGTTTTCGTCGGTCATAGTGAAGCGATTCACATTGAATTCGAGAATGAAATTTCCGCCAAGAAAGCACAGGAAATTCTTCGCGAAGCACCGGGCATTATGCTGGTCGATAAGCGCGAAGATGGCGGTTACACCACGCCAGTTGAGAGCGCTGGCGATAGCGCGACCTATATCAGCCGCGTCCGCGAAGATCCGACCGTGGATAACGGCCTGATCATCTGGTGCGTGTCCGATAATTTGCGGAAAGGCGCGGCGCTTAATGCGGTGCAAATCGCGGAACTATTGGGACGCAAACATTTGCAAAAAGGATAGGCAGATAACTAAGCGGCGTCATTTATGTTTCCGCTCAACGCCGAAACTGGACATTAAATTCCCTAAGACACATGCGTAATTGGGATGAATATACCCGAACTCTTTGCCATCTTCCGGTCAATGGTGGTATAAAGCCGAGAATCCAAACGAAAGAGTAAGTCATGAAAACCCTCTCCAAATTATTCCTCGCCACCGCTGCACTGGCAACAATCACCGCCTGCTCGTCCGAAATGAGTGAGGACGAACAAGCGGTATATGATGCGCGCAAGGCAGAAGAAGATAAAAAACCAACAAATCTTACCGCCGTTGTTCAGGGCAACCCTGACCTGTCCACAGCCAGCACCATGGTCGCTATATCGGGCATTGCCGTTGATCTGAAAGATGATGGTCCGTTCACGGTATTTATCGCGACAAACGCCGCGTTCGATAAAATGGGATCGGAGGAAGTCAACAAGCTGATGGCAGCCGAAGACAAGACCGAGCTTGCCAGCATGGCCAGATATGGTTTGGTCAAGGGCGATATGAAGTCCGCCGACATCGCAAAAGCAATCGCCGATGGTGGTGGCACGGTTAGCCTGACCACTTTGGAAGGTGGAGCCCTTAAAGTGACGATGGATGGTGACAAAATTGTGCTTGAGGATGGCGCTGGCAATAAGATCAACGTGATCGAAGCGGATATTGATTCAAGCAACGGTACCGTTCACATTATCGATACAGTGTTGATGCCGAAATAATCGCTGCCGTTTTGGCGCAAAATTTGACGCTGATGAGAATCAGGAGGGTATGATTGCTGCAATCATACCCTTTTTTGCGCCCGTAGCGGTCATTGGAACTTGCCTTCGCTGTTAAAAGCGGTGCAGTGTTGCAGCATGACATTACAAGCAGACGTTTATTGGTCTTTCCGCTCTCCTTACAGTTATCTTGCAACGCGCCGCTATGTCGCGCTTTGCCAAGAATATGATCTCAGGATCAACCAGCGCTTTGTCTATCCGCTGGCGATCCGGGAGCCGGATTTCTTTGAGAAAAACCATCCCAATTGGCTCGGCTATGTGTTCAAGGATATTTTCCGGGTCGCGCAGTTTATGGACATCCCCATGGCTCCACCCAACCCCGATCCGATTGTGCAGGATATTGCGACCCGCAAAATTGCCGATGATCAACCACATATTTTTCTGCTTACCCGTATGGGACAGGCGGCGTCCCGGCGCGGAAAGGGACTGGAATTTGCCGATGAAGTCTCTCGCCTGATCTGGGGTGGTGTTCAGGGGTGGAATGAAGGCTATCATCTGGAACAGGCCGCGGAGCGCGCCGGACTTGATCTGTCGGAGATAAAGGCAGAGGCGGAGGCCAATTTCGAAGAGTTGGACGGCGAAATAGCTGGCAACCAGAAAGCTTTGGAAGCTGCTGGTCATTGGGGTGTGCCGACATTGGTGTTTGATGGCGAGCCGTTTTTTGGACAAGACCGGATTGATCTGGCTGTATGGCGGATGCAGCAAAAGGGCTTGGCGAAGCGCTAGAATATTGGGCTTTCCTACATTTGATGTAGGCGCTAGGTTCGAGCGATGTCTACATCACAATCCTTCACGCTTTATAAGGCTGGCCCAAATCCAACAGCTTAGACAGGAAACGGCAGATTAGAGGGCTTCCTTGATGTGAAGTTAGGCTTTTTTAGACCGCTAATAGAGGAAGGCTGCATGAGTGAAACTTTAACAGGTGGCTGCCAATGCGGCGCGGTGCGCTATATCTCTAGCAGTCCGATCCCTGCCGCTTATGCGTGCCATTGCGGAGAGTGTAAGAAACAGAGCGCCAGCGCGTTTTCCATGTCTATACCCTTTACATACGCCGATTTAACGGTGACCGGCACGCCATCGATCTTTGAAACCGTGGCCCATAGTGGAAAACGGAAATATAACTTTTTCTGTGCTGATTGCGGTACTCGGTTTTGGCATAGCGACAGCAATCCACCGAATGCTATCACTTTGAAAGTGGGTACATTGGATAACTCATCGGATATCGCGCCGGTTGGGCATTTGTGGGTATCGAAGAAACAAGCGGGCATCACCCTTGACCCAGCGAGTGATCAACATCAGACACAACCGGAAGATGTGGCCGCTTGGCGCAATAATTTGGGGCAGTGACAATGGAAATGACGGCTTGGGATTTCACATCATTTGATGGCGTGAAGCTGAAAATTCACGAAATGGGTGAGGCGGGCAACGGTAAGCGTCCAGTCATCTTGCTGCACGGGCTGTTTTCGAATGCCGAAACCAATTGGATAAAATTCGGTCACGCGGCGCTACTGGCCGATGCGGGACATCGTGTAATCATGCCGGACCTGCGTGCCCATGGACAAAGCGAAGCGCCCCATAATGCAGACGCTTATCCGGGGGATGTATTAATCAAGGATGCTTTGGCGTTGATCGAGCATTTGGATTTGCCGGACTATGACCTTGGCGGTTTCTCGCTCGGCGCTCGAACAACCGCCAAACTGCTCACCAGCGATATCAGCCCTGAAAAGGCTATTCTGGCGGGCATGGGGCTGGAAGGCCTAGCTGGTTGGGATCAGCGTCAAGGCTTCTTCCTAGAGGCGATAGCGTTGCGTGATACAGCTAAGCGTGGTGACCCGCATTGGCTGGCAATTCAGTTCATGAAAAGCCAGAAAGTCGATACCGTCGCAGCGGCCTATTTGCTCAAGACATTTTCGGATATGGAACCAGATAATATCCGAACGATTACAACGCCAACATTGGTGCTGTGCGGATCGGAAGATCGCGATAATGGAGATCCCGAGGCGTTGGCGCAACTGCTACCGGAAGGAAGCCATATAGCGGTTCCGGGCACACATATGAGCAGCGTAACCAAGTCGGAAATGGGACAAGAAATGGTTCGGTTTCTAGATACATAAATACGGGGAGAGGAACAGCTAATGCCGAAATATATGAATTGGCGCAATTTTTGGATATTTTGGCTTGGCGGTCTGGCTATTTTTCTGTTCAACGTCGGAACCAGTGCGCCGCTGATGACTGAAGTCGCCCCGACCGGCATATTGGATCACCAAAGCGCTGGAACCGCTGCACGGGTTGATGCCATTCAGCAAAGCTGGGCCGCGGCGGGGCAGATGAACTATGCCAAATGGTCGATGATCACTGACCTTGTTTTCATCGGGCTCTATTCGATAGGGGGTATTTTGGGCGGACGGCTGATCTGGCAGGAGGCGCAGTCTCCGTCACTTAAGAAACTCGGCCTGTTCATGGTCCTGATATATTTTCTGTTTGGGCTGTTCGACTATGTTGAAACGATCAGTCAGATTACGCAAGTGTTGCAAAACAAGGGTAGCGATATGCTGGCCGGTATCGCCGCTTTTGCAAGGCCACCGAAAATAGCGACCTGGATCATCGGAACGTTCGGGATAATCATCGCGCTGATTTGGCGACACCGTGAAAGACGCGCTTGACGGTCCACCGATAAAGTTTCAATCCATACCAAAATAAACACAACAGAGGACCGCCCCATGAAAACAGCCACTTCGATTGTCGCTCTAGCTGCAATAGCATTGAGCGCCCCCGTTCACGCCAAGCATCACGAAGAAGGCGAGATGGTGGAAAAGGCCAACCCCACAGCCCAAGATGCCAAGACATTTATCGATGAGACCGAACAAACGATGTTTGATTTCTCGGTTGATGCCGGGCGGATTTACTGGATCAACGCGACCTATATAACCGACGATACCGACGCCATGGCGGCCAAAGTTGGCGCTGAGGGTACGACCATGTCTGTCCAGGCAGCGATTGATGCAGCGAAATATAAGGACGTTCAGGGACTGGATGCCGTGACCACGCGTAAGCTTGATAAGCTACGCGGCGGCATTGTTCTTCCTGCTCCGACAACTGAAGGCGCATCGACGGAATTGAACACCATCGCGACGAAGCTCAACTCGGCCTATGGTAAAGGTAAGGGGATGCTCAACGGCAAGGAGATTAACGGCTCCGATATCGAAGCGGCCATGGGCACCAACCGCAACCCGGATGAACTCTCGGAAATGTGGGCAAGCTGGCACAGCAATGTCGGTGCGCCGATGAAAGGCGATTATGCGCGCATGGTCGAGATCGCCAATGAAGGCGCGAAAGAATTGGGCTTTGCCGATGTCGGTGCGATGTGGCGCTCTGGCTATGACATGCCTGCCGATGATTTCGCAAAACTCACCGACAAGCTCTGGGGACAGGTGAAACCGCTTTATGATGAACTGCATTGTTATACGCGGGATAAGCTCAACGAAAAATATGGTGATGAAGTCCAAGCAAAAACCGGGCCGATCCGCGCTGATCTGCTCGGAAACATGTGGGCGCAGGAATGGGGCAATATCTATGATGTCGTCGCACCTGAAGGCGCCGGTGACATTGGTTTCGATACGACCGAATTGCTGACGTCCAAGGGCTATGATGCCATGAAAATGGTGAAAGCGGGTGAGGGGTTCTTCTCATCTCTCGGTTTCGATCCACTGCCGGACACCTTCTACGCAAGATCACAATTTACGAAGCCAGCAGACCGCGAAGTCGTTTGTCACGCCAGCGCTTGGGATATCGATAATGTTGACGATATCCGCATCAAGATGTGCATCAAGGTCAATGGCGATGATTTCGTCACCATCCATCACGAACTTGGTCATAACTATTATCAACGCGCCTATAATAAGCAGAGCTATTTGCATTTGGATGGCGCTAATGACGGTTTCCACGAAGCCATTGGCGATATGATCGCTCTGTCGATCACACCGGAATATCTGGTGCAGGTTGGACTTCTGGATGCTGACAAAGTACCAAGTGAAGACAAGGATGTTGGTTTACTCTTGCGCCAGGCGATGGACAAAGTGGCGTTCCTGCCATTCGGTCTGTTGGTCGACAAGTGGCGGTGGCAGGTGTTTTCAGGGGATATCGCTCCAGATCAATATACGCCCGCTTGGCACAATCTAAAATTACAATATCAAGGGATAACGCCGCCGGTCGAACGGCCTGCTGATACCTTTGATCCGGGCGCAAAATATCACATCCCCGGCAACACGCCTTACTCGCGCTATTTCCTTGCGCGTATTTTGCAGTTTCAATTCTACAAGGCCGCTTGCGACGCCGCTGGATGGGAAGGGCCACTTCACCGTTGTTCGTTCTATGGCAACAAGGACGTGGGTACAAAGTTGAACGCGATGCTGGAGCTCGGCGCGTCAAAACCGTGGCCAGATGCACTGGAAGCCTTTACCGGCACGCGCGAAATGGATGGGTCAGCGATGATCAGCTATTTTGAACCACTGATGGATTGGCTGAAGGAAGAGAATAAAGGCAAATCCTGCGGTTGGTAGACATTAAAAAACCGGCAGAGGATTGGTCCTCCGCCGGTTTTTATAAATTGCTTCAGTAGGTTTAAAGCTGGTCGAGCATATAGTCGGCAGCACTGACTTTGAAATCGCCCGGGGCTTCAACATTCAGCTCTTCCACGACGCCATCATTGATAATCATCGAGAAGCGCTGACCACGCGTGCCCAGACCAAAGCCGGATCCGTCCATTTCTAGTCCGACTGCTTTGGCGAAATCGCCATTGCCGTCAGCCAACATGGTTACGTCTTCGGAGCCAGCATCTTTGTTCCAAGCGCCCAAAACGAAGGCGTCATTAACGGCTGTACAGGCGATTTCATCAACGCCTTTGGCCTTCAGGTCGGCGGCCTTTTCAACATAGCCGGGCAGATGCTTGGCGGAGCAGGTTGGCGTGTAAGCGCCGGGAACGGAGAATAGTGCGACTTTCTTGCCTGCAAAATATTCCGAGGAACTAACTTGCTCGGGGCCATTTTCTGTCGCTTTTACAAGGTTTACCTCGGGTATTTTATCGCCTTTGTTGATCATATTGTCGCTCCTTTTAGGGTTTTTGGAATATCATATTGTCCTATCCATTTGTGGTGACCGCATCATGAAATTGCAAGCAATGTAATGATAATGCTCGTTTTATCGAATTTACGATGTGCAGCCGATAATAAGGTGCTTATGCTAGCATGATGGATGATCCCCTCTATTTCTCTGGCCAGTTCCTGCTTGCTACACCGGGAATGGCCGACCCGCGCTTTGCGCGTTCGATAATCGCCATTTGTTCACATGATGAGCATGGCGCATTGGGAATCAATATTGGTGAGACGTCAGCAGATATTAGTTTTCACGGGATTTTGGAGCAATTTGATATTGAGCCGGAAGAATTGAAAGACCGCAATGTTTTTGTAGGCGGTCCGGTGGAAATACATCGGGGCTTCATTCTCCACAGCCTCGATTTTAATCTGTCTGATACATTGCAAGTCGGGGACCGGTGGGGTTTGAGCAGTTCTCTTGATATTCTGGGAGCGATTGCCAAAGACCGCGGGCCCAAAAAATGGATCGCGGCATTAGGATATTCCGGTTGGGGAGCAGGGCAACTGGAACAAGAACTGACCCAGAATGGATGGTCCATTACGGCTGGCGAACCGGAATGGCTCTATGAAACTAACGCAAAAGACAAATGGGACATGGCTTGGAAAGCACAAGGGATCGACCCCAATAGGTTATCTGGTCAATTTGGCAGTGCATAAAAAACGAGATGCTTTGCGATTATTCTGATTTACCGCCTAAATTCGATATAAAATTACAAATATAAAGACATCTTTATATTTGCTTCTAGACGCGAAAAACGTTAGAGAATTCGCAACTGTCGTACCGGTTTTCCGGTGCGGCACTTCGTCTTTCAAGGAGAATGAATGTGGCTACCGCAGCAAATATAAAAACTCAGGATTATGTTATTAAAGATATTTCCCTAGCCGATTTCGGCCGTAAGGAAATTGAGATTGCTGAAACAGAAATGCCCGGCCTGATGGCTTTGCGCGAAGAATTTGGTGCGGAGCAGCCTTTGAAAGGCGCGCGGATTACAGGTTCATTGCATATGACCATTCAAACGGCAGTTCTGATCGAAACGCTCTTGGCGCTCGGAGCGACTGTTCGTTGGGCTTCCTGCAACATTTATTCTACCCAAGACCATGCCGCTGCCGCGATTGCTGCTGGCGGAACGCCAGTTTTTGCCATTAAGGGCGAAACGCTGGAAGAATATTGGGCTTATGTTGAGCGTATTTTTGATTGGGGTCAGGACGAAACCTGTAACCTGATCCTTGATGATGGTGGCGATGCGACGATGTTCGCACTTTGGGGAGCGCGGGTTGAAGCCGGCGAAGAGTTATTCACACCTGACAATGAAGAAGAAGAAGTCTTTGTTGCAACCCTGAAGCGCTTTGTGGCTGAACGTCCTGGTTATCTGACAAAGACCGTCGCAAACATTAAGGGCGTGTCAGAAGAAACAACTACCGGTGTTCACCGTCTTTATGAATTGGCAAAGCAGGGCAAACTTCCTTTTCCTGCTATCAACGTAAATGACAGCGTGACCAAGTCCAAATTTGACAACCTCTATGGTTGCAAGGAATCATTGGTCGATGCGATCCGCCGCGCTACCGACGTTATGCTGGCTGGTAAAGTCGCCTGTGTCGCCGGTTTTGGCGATGTTGGCAAGGGCTCTGCACAATCGCTGCGCAACGGCGGCGCTCGTGTTTTGGTAACGGAAATCGATCCGATCTGTGCTTTGCAGGCTTCTATGGAAGGCTTTGAAGTCGTCACTATGGAAGAAGCGACAAAACGCGCTGATATTTTTGTGACAACAACGGGCAACAAAGACGTTATCACTGTCGATCACATGCGGGACATGAAAGACCGGGCAATTGTTTGCAACATTGGCCACTTTGATAGCGAAATCCAGATTGCTGGCTTGCAGAACATGAAATGGACCGAAATCAAACCACAAGTTGATGAAGTCGAATTCGCAGATGGCAAAAAGTTGATCGTTCTGGCGCAAGGCCGCTTGGTCAATTTGGGCTGTGCTACTGGTCACCCAAGCTTTGTGATGTCAGCGAGCTTCACCAATCAAGTGATGGCGCAGATCGAACTCTGGTTGCGGCCTGAACAGTATAAGAACGACGTTTACGTGCTACCGAAGCATCTCGATGAAAAAGTTGCTGAGCTGCATCTCGCGAAACTGGGTGTTAAATTGACCAAGTTGACGACCGAGCAGGCGGACTACATCGGTGTCACAACAGAAGGGCCATTCAAGCCTGATCACTACCGTTATTGATCACAGCGGATATTAAAGAAAGAACCGGATGAGCTATCTGGCTCATCCGGTTTTTTTATGTCCTAGCGCGCGGTAAAGCGCGTTTTGTTTTTGCTAGGCTTCTTTGGAAAGACGGGCCATTTATTTTGCGATAATGTACGCAGGCTGGCAGATTCTATCCCGGCCTGCTTTTCATACATCCAGTAGTTGCGCAAAATGATCGAGACATATCCACGGGTCTCGACAAACGGAATACTCTCCATAAACAGGAGCGGATCATCATTATCTTGGATTTCGTTGTTCCAGCGCTGAACGGAGCCAGGGCCAGCATTATAAGCGGCGGCAACCTTTGGCAGCTTTCCGCCAGTAATGGATGAACCGCCGAGATATTCGAGGTAGGATTGACCATATTCTAGGTTGGTAGATGGCTTGAACAGCTGAGCCTTCTCAAACTTTCGTCCATTCGCGCGTGCAATATCGCCCGCTGTTCCGGGGCGAACCTGCATTAAACCAATAGCGTTGGCTGGGCTCACAGCTTTGCTGCGGAAAGCAGATTCCTGCAGCGTATGGGCATAAACCAAAGCCGGATCAACGCGCCAACCGCCGTCTGGTCGCCATTTCGGAGCTGGAAAACGAGCCTGCGCATCGGGCTTGAATCCCCGCGGAGCATGATGGGCTAACCATAATTGAGTCCGCGGCAAGTTGAGTTCGCGGGCTAACTTCAATAGTACAGCATGATCGTTAGAAGCGCCGATCGTGGCTTGATGCCGCAAAACTTCGTCGGCGAGCCCCTCTTCTCCGATTTCGACCAACGCGATGGCCGCTTTTACATTGTCATGCTGCTTCAATGCTTTCCAGTCGCCCTTGGCAAATTCGCCACTGGCTTTCATCTTCGCAATGTCCATGCCCAAAGTTTGCGCCGAGAGCAGCCCGTAAAAGCTATCACTCCGTTTTGCCGCAGTTTGCAGTTTACCTTGCGCTTTTTGCGGTTGGCCACAAACAATATCAGACCGTGCCCCCCAATAGAGGCCAGCGGCCTGCAAGCCAGTGTTGGATGCACGCCGGCCTACATTGTCGAAGGCTGCGCTGGCTGTCTGGCAGTCGTTCAGCCGCCAAGAGGACAGCCCTACTACCCAATCAGCGTGAACAACCCATGCGCCGCTGCCTTTTTGCGCTTTTTGCGCCATGCGTTGAGCAGACTTGTCGTCATTTTCGATGTAGTAAGACCATGCAACCCGCTGTTCGAGTTCGGTCCGGGCTTCAGAGGACAGGACGTTTTCTGTTTCAAAGAGCAGTGCTTCTGCCGATTGCGGACTGTCGCTTTTGATGAAATCCAATATACGGCCACGAATAGCGTTGGCGGCATTATCTGATTTAATCGAATTAGGCTTTTTCCGGATCGGTAAGCCGGGAACATAGGAAAGATTGCGCCTTTGCGGCAGATTAGGGAGAAGCTGTGCGCCGCGCTTTTTCGCCAAACGGCCCAATTGAGCAGCTTGCGGAATATGCGGCGCTTCGTTGACCAACGTTAGAAGCTGCCCCAATTCTGCTCGAGGAGAATTGGCTGCGAGCAAATATTCAGCTTGGGCGATAGATTTCAACGGTCCTTTTGGAGCATCTGCTATCAAATTTTTTGCGGTGTCCCATTGATTGCCCCCCATAGCCTTGAATATGGCGCGATAATGTTCGGATTGGCTGCGCTTTAGCTGTGAAGGAATATCCTTGGCTACCGACGAACTTTTGAACAGCACTGCTCCCCGCTCCTGCGCGAATGTCGGGGACAGGGGCAGGGTAACCATGGCAGCAGTCAGAGCCAATTTGAACTTTAAGGGAAGTTGGTTTTTCATATACTCGGGATCCTCGTCAGCAACTGCAAATCCTTCCATGCTTCCGCCTTGAACTCTGGTCTTTCGTTCAAGATACGCGGATGGAAAGTCGCGATTGCCTCCGTCTTGGATGAAACATGGTTAACAAATTGCAAATTCTTGCGCGCTGTGAGCAGGTTTTCGTTAAAAAACAAGTGTGAAGCGGTATCACCGAAGATGATTATTCGTTTCGGTCGAACCAAGGCAATGAGATGGAGCGCTCGTTTTTTTAGCGCGGAGTGATATTCGGCGTCTATCCGACCATCAAAGGATCGAGCGACAGAGATAGGCGCAATATGGATTTTCTCCGAATCACAGCCGATAGCTTTCATCATATTGGCCAACAAAGCGCCGCTTTTCTCCGAAAAGAGAGAATTTTGTGACAAGCCGCTTTGTTCTGGCATTCCGGTAATAATCATAACTTCTGGATCGATGGCACCTGCTGGAAGAACATGATTGCGCGACCATTGTGACTCGATCAGATTTTCGGGAATGGCCAACCATTCTAGAAATTCATCATATTGCGCAGGATAATCTTCGCTGAAACCATCAGGCAAGTGGCCTTCTTTGGGAGATGGCGGCTTGCTTTCCGTAGGGACAATCGTCTTTGCCGGAATGGGCACCGCACCTGCGGCTTCAGGAGCGTTCTCCGCCAACAGCGATGCTGGCTTACCGCTATAATGCAAATCCACGCCAGCCAGCTTCCACCAGTCACGCAAGCTATTTATCTGTTCAACGTTAGAGATTTCAGGGTTTCCAAGCGTAGAAAAATTCATCTATGTATAGAGTCATGAGTTGACGAATTGGTCAATTGGTGGCCAAGCATGTTTATGTCCAGAGGGTTGTTGTTTGCGGCAGAACGAATTTAAGTTTTTATTATACAGACGAATACGGGAATTGTGCAATGAGTGAACGAGAATCTATGCCTTATGACGTGGTCATTGTTGGCGGTGGCCCAGCAGGACTAAGTGCGGCTATCCGGTTCAAGCAAATGGCGGACGAAGCCGGTAAAGATCTCTCGGTCTGTATATTAGAAAAAGGATCGGAAATCGGCGCTCACATATTATCTGGTGCGGTTGTTGATCCCAAGGCGCTAGATGAACTGTTTCCCAATTGGCGTGAGGAAGACTGCCCGATGGCAGCCGTTCCAGTAACCGATAATCAGCATTGGGTGCTGACCAAGAAAAAGAAATATGCGTTGCCGCACATCATGTTCCCCGGGTTCATGCAGAATAAGGGAACCTATACCGGCTCTCTTGGAAATCTGTGCCGTTGGCTGGGTGAGCGCGCAGAAAATATGGGCGTGGAAATTTTTCCTGGTTTTGCGGCGGCTGAGATACTTTACAATGAGGATGGCTCGGTGAAGGGCGTCGCTACCGGCGATATGGGTGTTGCTCGTGATGGTAGTCATAAACCCGACTATCAACCAGGCTTAGAACTTCATGCAAAATATACATTCTTTGCAGAGGGCGTCCGTGGACATCTAACAAAGATTCTGAAGAATAAATTTGCTCTGGATACAGATAGCGAGCCGCAGATTTACGGCCTTGGTATCAAGGAGCTATGGGATATCGAGCCCGACAAACATGTCCCGGGCCGCGTCATTCATAGTCAAGGTTGGCCGTTGACTGCCGGCGCCAATGGCGGCGGTTTTCTCTATCATCAAGCCGACAACCAGGTGGCTTTGGGTTTCGTAACCTGGCTCAACTATGAAAACCCTTATCTCTCGCCATTTGAAGAGATGCAGCGCTGGAAACAGCATCCGGAAATTCGCAAGATTCTGGAAGGTGGTAAACGTATTTCCTATGGTGCCCGCGCGATTAACGACGGCGGGTTCCAATCCGTACCTAAATTATTCTTCCCTGGCGGGGCGCTGATCGGCTGTTCTGCTGGCTTTGTGAATGTGCCGCGGATCAAGGGCACCCATACAGCCATGAAAACCGGTATGATGGCGGCCGAAGCGGCTTTTGAAGCCATTGTAGCGGATCGTCAGAGCGATGAGCTGGCTTCATATGGCACAGCCTATGAGAATAGCTGGGTGCGCGAAGAGTTGCGGGTCGTTCGCAATGTGTTGCCTGCTGCGGAAAAATATGGAGATTTCCTGGGATCGATCATCGCTGGTATCAACATGTGGGCAGAGAATTTCAAAATCAAAATGCCATTTACGATGAAGCATCATCCCGATCATACTCGCTTGAAACGCGCGGAACATTGCACACCGATTGAGTATCCAAAACCCGATGGCGTCATCAGCTTCGACCGTTTATCTTCGGTATTCCTGTCCAACACAAACCATGAGGAAGATCAGCCGATCCATCTACAACTGAAAGATGCTGCGATGCCGGTTGACGTCAATCTGCCTGTATTTGCGGGCCCATCACAGCGTTACTGCCCGGCAGGGGTTTATGAGTTTGTCGAGGATGATGCAGGCAATCCTAAATTTCAGATCAACGCACAAAATTGTGTCCACTGTAAAACATGCGATATCAAAGACCCAAACCAGAATATCAACTGGGTCGTACCAGAAGGCGGCGGAGGTCCCAATTACCCCAATATGTAAGATCGGTTTAGGCGGCACGCTCATTGCCGCACTGCTTGTTAGTCCAGCTTTTGCAAAGCGCGGCGACGGTGCTGATGCGCTGAATAGATATGTTGAGGCGAGGCTGGCTGAATCGTCCGACCAGCCCTCTATTGCTGCCGCAATTTATGCAGAAACGCTTAAGGAGCAGCCGGATAATCTTTTGCTGGCCAGCAAAGCTTATGTAAAGGCGGTTGAGGCTGGCGATTTTGATTTGGCGGTCAAAGCGGTTCGGACCTTGGACTTGCGGGGCGCTGTCGATGCAGAGATGCCTTTGCTGCTATTTGCTGATGCCTTTGCGCAGAGAGATTATAAAACCGCACAACTGGCGTCTATTCAGCTGGAAACACTGAATAATTTCGGATTTTTGTCTCCTTTGTTAGAGGCTTGGTTAGCCACAGCCGATCGTAAAAGTCCGCTGGCGGACCTCGCGGTTGCGAAAAAGGACAAAACCGGAGCCTATTACCATCAGGAACAGTTGATATTGCACGCCCTGGCGCGCGGTTATGAAACCGATGTCATGCAGCTGATCGATGCTATCGTTGATAGAAATGAGGCAAGAATGGCGCCCGTGCGGATCATCATCGCGCGTCACTTTCTTGCCAAGGGAGACGAAGAGCAGGCGCTGCAAATATTGAACAAAAAGCGTACTGGTCCAGAAACGAAAATGGTACGCGATATTCAGCTTGGGCAAGGCAAAAGCTTAGCGCAAAAGGTGGATGGACAGGTCGGCACGGGCTTTCTTTTGCAAAGACTGGCATCGGATTTGGGTTCCCAGCGCGCTCATTTTGTCGGCCTTGTCAGCGCGCAAGCAGCTGCAAGAGTCTTCCCTGAAAGCGACTATGGACAACTGATTTTGGCCGAAGCCTATGGCAATGCTGAAAATAACGCTGGAGCTCGGGCGGAGCTAAGGAAAATTCCAACCGATAGCGCCTATGCGATGTTGGCTATTAGTATGGAGGTAGCCCGCTATGTTGATGTAGAAGATTACACCAGTGCAAAGGAACGCCTAGGCAAAGTCATCGACCAATCCCCCGACGCGCCAGAGTTAAGAGCGCTCTCTGGTCAACTGCTTCAGCTTAGCGGGGACCATGAAGCGGCAGCTCAAGCCTTTAAGCAAGCGATCGCTTTGGCGAAAAAACGCAATCTTTCCGGTTCGCAGTTGGCATCATATTGGCTTTCTCTGGGAAGCGCGCAAGAACAGGCGGGGCTTTGGCCAGCTGGCCTGGAATCGCTGAAAAAAGCAGATATGTTGCAACCCAATTCAGCCAGCATATTAAATTATCTCGGGTACGCGCAGCTGGAACGACGAGAAAACACCGCTTCCGCTATGGCCGCTATTCGTCAAGCGCACGAGATGCGGTCTTCCTCTGCCGCAATTACCGATTCTTTGGGTTGGGCTTATTTTATCATTGGCGAGCATGAAAAAGCCGTGGGCTATCTTGAACGAGCCCTTGCCGGAGAACCACAGGACCCGACGATTAACGAGCATCTGGGGGATGCATATTGGACCGTGGGCCGTAAATATGAAGCGCGCTACGCTTGGAAGTCAGCGAAACTATTTGCCGATGCAGCGGATATGCAGCGCCTGGCGGACAAAATCGATATGGGTCTTCGTACTGATCTTGTTTCCCCATAATGATAATGAATCAGGCGGATAATGTTGATAGCGAGATTGCGTGCGCGAAGATTAATCTCGCGCTGCATGTTCGGCGGCGGCTTCCCGATGGTTATCATGATATCGAGACAATATTCGCTTTTCTGGACGAGGGTGACATCGTTTCGGTTCGAGAGGGAGAGGGGATCAGCCTTTCGATCACGGGACCATTTGGCGACAGACTAAGCGCCACCTACAATTTGATACTAGATGCGGCGCGCCTATTGGCGACGAAGGTCAACATACGGCCTGAAGCACATATTATTCTGGATAAGCGTTTGCCGATAGCGTCGGGTATTGGTGGCGGCTCTGCGGATGCCGCTGCGGCGTTACGTCTGCTTAATCGGTTTTGGGATATCGGTCTGGTTGTCGAAGAACTGGCGGAGCTTTCTGCACCACTTGGTGCAGATGTACCGGCATGTGTGCTCAGTCAAACCTGCCGAGGTGAAGGGATCGGACAGAATCTGATACCTTTGAATAATGGCGAAATGTCTGGCTATTTTGCGCTTTTGGTAAATCCGTTGATCCCGGTTTCGACGGCAGCCATTTTTCAAGATTGGGACGGTGTTGATCGCGGTGCTTTGCTAAGCGGTAGCCCGATGGACGTTGCTCTTAACGGCCGGAATGATTTGCAACCGCCGGCAGAACGTTTAGCTCCGGAGATAAGTAAAATTTTAACGAGATTGGCTGAGACAGTACCGGTTATGGCAAGAATGTCAGGGTCTGGCGCAACTTGTTTCGCATTATACAAAACAAGAGATGAGGCCCGCGCTGCCAGGTTGAAGGTCACTGCTGTGGTGTCAAATGCCTCGCCAAACACGTGGACAATGATTGGAGGATTGAAATGATCGAACCATTCCAAATTCTGGGTGTACCGCAAAAACGCGGCGTATTAATAGTCGTTGATCATGCATCCAATCACGTCCCGGCGGATGTGGACCTTGGTATCGACCCTCAATTTCTCGAGGATCATATTGCTTACGATATAGGTGTCGCCAATATTGCGCGCTATATGGTCGAAAAAACCGGTCATATGGCTATTTTGGCGACCGTTTCCCGGCTTGTAGTTGACCTCAATCGATTTCCCGACGAAGCGGATGTCATTCCGCCGCGCAGTGATGGCGTTGAAATAACCGGGAATGCAGTCAACGATCGGGAAAGAGCCGCTCGCCTCGACCGGTTTTTCCATCCTTATCATGATCGCCTAGCCAGTCTGATCCAAGACCTAGATCCCGTGCTGACGCTGTTTCTGCATAGTTTTACGCCAAAGCTGCGGTCCGGTAAGATGGAAATGCGACCTTGGGAAATTGGTGTTTTGTACAACGAGCAAGAGACAGCCTCGCGCCTTGCGATTCAGTTTCTCGAGCAAGAGGAACTAGCGGTCGGTGATCAGCTACCTTATTCTGGAAAAGACCTTCACGCGACGATGAAACGGCAGGCCGAAGATATCGGAAAGGCCTACACGGAAATCGAAATTCGACAGGATTTAATTGCACATGAAACCGGTCAGCGCCGTTTTGCAGATATATTGCTGCGAATCTGCGATAAAATACGAACAGGGCTTGCGTGATAGGTCCAGTTTTGGAAGGAGGATTGGCAAATATAGCTCCCTTCTTTGCAGGACAAGAAAATGACCCGGACGTTCGATAAATCCAAACTTCCTAGCCGCCATGTCAGCGTCGGCCCAGAACGCGCACCCCAGCGTAGCTATTATTACGCTATGGGCATGACGGAAGAGGACATCGCAAAGCCGTTTGTTGGTATTGCTTCTGCCGGTAATGACAGTGCCCCTTGCAACACATTGCTGGATTCTCAGGCCGACATGGCGCGCCAAGGCGTCATCGAAGGGGGCGGCACTCCGCGGCGGTTCAATACGATTACCGTGACCGACGGCATCGCGATGGGGCATCAGGGGATGAAATCCTCGTTGGTTTCCCGTGAAGTGATTGCGGACTCGGTCGAAGTCAGTGTCCGCGGCCATTGCTATGATGCCGTCGTCGCCTATGCCGGTTGCGACAAAAGTCTGCCCGGTATGATGATGGCCATGTTACGGCTCAATGTTCCGTCTATTTTTGTCTATGGTGGTTCGATATTGCCCGGACGTTTCCACGACGAAGATGTTACCGTTGTCGACGTTTTCGAAGCTGTCGGCCAGCATAGTGCGGGGAATTGCCCGTTGCAGGAATTGATTGAACTTGAAAAAGTGGCATGCCCAGGACATGGTGCTTGCGGTGGTCAATTTACGGCCAACACCATGGCCTGTGTCGCGGAAGCGATCGGATTGTCACTGCCCAACAGCAACATGGCACCAGCGCCATATGAAACCCGCGATGCGATGGCAGTTGCGGCAGGACGGCAGGTCATGGACCTGATCGAACTTAATCTGCGTCCACGCGACATTTGTACCAGAGAAGCCTTTGTCAATGCTGCCCGGATCGTTGCCGCAACGGGCGGTTCAACCAATGCTGCGCTCCATCTGCCAGCTATGGCCAGCGAAGCAGGTATTGATTTTGATCTGTTTGATGTTGCGGAAGCTTTTAAATCGACACCCTATCTAGCTGATTTGAAGCCCGGAGGGAAATATGTCGCGAGAGACATGCACGATGCAGGCGGTGTGTACATGCTAATGAAAACTATGATGGAAAATGATTTGCTTAACGGCGATTGCATCACGGTCACTGGCAAGACGCTAGGTGAAAATATCGAAGAGATTACATGGAATAGCGACCAAAAGGTCATTTATGATGTGAAGAATGCTATTACCGAAACGGGGGGCGTGGTCGGCCTGAAAGGTTCGCTAGCTCCAGAAGGAGCCATTGTAAAAGTTGCTGGTATGGCGCGCCTACAATTTCGCGGTCCTGCGCAGATATTTGAATGTGAAGAAGATGCTTTTGCAGCGGTAGAGCAACGTCAGATTAAAGAAGGCTCAGTTGTCGTCATTCGCAATGAAGGACCAAAAGGCGGTCCTGGCATGCGCGAAATGCTCGCGACAACAGCGGCGCTTTACGGCCAAGGCATGGGGGAGAAAGTCGCTCTTATCACCGATGGTCGTTTCTCTGGTGCGACGCGCGGTTTCTGTATCGGTCACGTGGGGCCTGAGGCCGCCGACGGCGGCCCGATTGGTCTGGTGGAAGAGGGCGATATTATCAACATTGATGCGAAATCCGGTGTGATTGATCTGGAAGTTGATGAAAAAACTCTGGAAGAGCGGCGTTCACATTTCAAACCACATGTGAATGATTATGGGTCAGGTGCATTGTGGCGCTATGCGCAAAATGTCGGTCCGGCATATAAAGGCGCTGTGACTCATCCTGGTGCGAAAGCGGAAAAGCATGTCTATGCGGATATTTAGTGCCTGTGCAGCTTTATTGCTGGTTACTGCATGCGGTATGCCGGACAACGGCGTCTTAGCTGAGGCAGAAGAGGAAGCAGCCGCGCAAGCAGCCGATGATGGCAGAATCGAATGCGCAATCAATGGCGACAGTGATTTTACCGGTGGCTGCCAAACCGAAAGGCTATCCGGTGAAAACGGCGTAACTATGGTCGTTCGACACCCTGATGGTGGTTTTCGCCGGTTCAATATTCTCACGGACGGTCGCGGTCTGGAAGCTGCTGATGGGTCTGAGAAAGCCAAAATTGAAATTGTCGAAGGCGATAAAATATTGGTCAGCGTTGGTGCAGATAAGTATATTCTGCCAGCACGGATGAAAACGGCGGAAGAGCCAGCACCACAAGCCGGGAACTAGAGGTTGCGATGCTCAACAATGGGCACATCCTCACCGCGGCGCGCATTCGATCCGCCGAACAGCATCTAATAGACAGCGGAATTTCGGTAATTGAGCTGATGCACCGCGCCGGCTCGGGGGCTGCAGAGTATATCTGGCGGTCAGCGCCTCACGCACCAACACTCGTGCTCTGCGGACCCGGCAATAATGGCGGCGATGGTTATGTAATTGCTCAAGCACTTTTGGAAAAAGGCGCCGTGGTCAAAATCGCAGTCAGCGCAGAACCAGCAACGGATGCAGCAAAAAATGCAAAGTCCCTATGGCATGGCGAGACCCTCGCACTGGCCGACGCTCAGCCAGAGATGCAGTTTATCGATTGTCTGTTTGGGACAGGATTGACGAGGCCAGTTACTGGCGATTTATTGGCCCATCATCAGCGATTGTTCGATGGAGCACAAAGACGGGTCGCGGTTGATCTGCCCAGTGGTATAGAAACCGATAGCGGCGCGATGCTCAATGTCATTTCGGTATATGATCTAACCATTGCTCTTGGAGCTTATAAACCGGCCCATTATCTGGCACCGGCCTGCGCGCTAGTGGGTGATTTGGTTGGGGTGGATATTGGCGTTGATGCCAATTCAGAAATACAATTGCTTGAAAAACCTATCATAGTTTCTCCCGGGCATGCGGATCACAAATATAGTCGAGGATTGGTCGCCGTCGTGGCCGGTCAAATGTCTGGAGCAGCCCAATTGGCAGCGTTGGCAGCGCAGCGATCGGGCGCGGGCTATGTGAAAATATTTGCACAATCGGGTTTTCCATCACCTAATCATAGTATCGTAGTCGAATCTCACAGGGATTTGGACCAGTTGCATATGCAATTGTCCGATGAAAGAATCGGGGTGATTATTATAGGACCGGGATTAGGTCGCGATACCAATGCCGGACAATTGTTGGATTTGGTTATGGATATTGGCAAACCAGTTTTGCTTGATGCCGACGCTTTGATAGTATTAGGCAAGACGGCTGCCAGTCGCCTGAAAAGTCACTCGTCGCCCGTGATACTAACACCCCATGGGGCAGAATTTAGCGCCATATCTGAGCAAACCGAGAGATCAAAAATCGATCGGACCGGGAAATTTGCTGAAGATAGCGGGGCGGTGGTGGTGCATAAAGGCCGCGACAGTGTGATAGCGAGCCCTACAGGTAGTCAGGTGCTAACACCGTCCTCATCCAGTTGGCTTTCAACTGCGGGAACAGGAGATGTCCTTGCGGGCGTTATAGCGGCGCGTTTTGCGGGTGGGAAAGACGCTTTTCTGGCCGCCAAACAAGGGCAGTGGCTCCATAGTCGAGCCGCAAAATTAGCCGGACCTGCCTTTTCGCCAGAGATACTGATTGAACATATACCCAAAGCACTACAAGAGTGCCTATGACCACTGAAACCGATATCAATGTAATATTGCGTGTGGCCGCAAAAGGCGATGGCGTCACCGCCGATGGCCGTCATGTGGCTTTCTCCGCGCCGCTTGATCAATTGAACGAAGATGGCGGACTGATCAAAGGTCCGCATCATGTTGAGCCGCCTTGCCAGCATTTTAAAGAATGTGGTGGTTGCAGTCTTCAGCAATTGGATGAGGACAGTTACGCGCAATTTGTCATTGATCGTGTGGCTTATGCGCTAGAAGGGCAGGGGATAAGTGCCGGGACATTGCACCCGCCACAAATTTCGAAACCGAAAAGTCGTATCCGGGCAAGTCTGCGCGCCGCTATGATGGGTAAGTCGTTCAAACTGGGGTTTAGTGGCGCGGGCAGCCATCGGATTGTCGATTTAAAACAATGCGAAATCATGCGACCTGAACTTTTTGATGTGATCGACCCGCTGCGTAGCTTTCTGAAATCCGTGGCGCGGCGTAAACATGACATGAATGTTGAGATGAGTTTGGCGGATCAAGGCGTCGACCTTTGCATCAAAAACTATGAACCAGAAAACTTGGAACAGCGAGAAGCGCTGGCGGATTTTGCTAAAGCCAATGGTTTGGCGCGCCTGTCTGTTGACAATGGCTTTGGGCCGGAGACGCAATGGGAACCGGATCCAGTCACTGTCACCTTTGGTGGATTGGCTGTAGCCTTACCGCATAATAGTTTTTTGCAGCCCACGAGTGATGGAAAAGCGGCGCTGGTTGCAGCGATGCTCGAGACTGTTGGTGATGCCAAATTGGTTGCCGATCTATTCGCTGGCCTTGGCACCTTCACTTTTGCTCTTGGCGAACAATGCAAAGTTTATGCAGCCGAAGGCTCTCGTGATGCGATAGGTGCCTTAAAAATGGCAGCGAACCTGTCGGGCCGCCAGATATTTACGGAACATCGTGATTTGTTCCGACGTGCGCTTAGTCCAGAAGAGTTAAATCGTTTCGGGGCGGTTATATTGGATCCACCGCGTGCCGGGGCCCGTGATCAAATTGCTCAAATCGCCCAATCGGACGTGCCAAAGGTTTGTTACATCAGCTGCAATCCAGCGAGTTTTGCGAGGGATGCAAAACAGTTATGTGACGCTGGCTATAAGCTCGATGCGCTATGGCCGGTGGGTCAGTTTCTATGGTCGACCCATGTGGAGTTGGTTTCGAGTTTTTCCAAGAAATAGCGTGTAGACGTTATTCTTCGGACCAATTCACACCTGCCTTTGAACGGGTATCTACCGTCAGATCGAACACATCCGCTCTGGAATAATGACCGTCAACATCGAGTGCAGCTTTTGCCTCTTTACCGGCATCCAGATTTATCTCGGCAGTCAAGATTGTGTCGCGATCACCCGCTTCGGCAAGGATAGAAGCATCTGGGCCAACAATGATACTCTGTCCAAATTGCAGCTGCGCATCGGGAATTTCTTTAAACAGCGCCAGCGCGTCGGCATTACCGCCGACCAATTTCAAGCCCTCCAGCAAATCGCCGCGGTGTAACAGAGTACCTGCGGCCAGAACATGACACCCGCCTTCAAAGGCGTAATGCCGCGATGCAATCTGATAGGCTTCGCGCACCGTAGGCCAAGCGGCGATATGCACATCTTCCCGCAAATTATGAATGGCTGCGCGTGCAAGTGGCATCCAATGTTCCCAGCAGATGAGGTTGCCTGTACGACCCCAATCAGCCTGATGAACGCCGATGGTAGAGCCATCGCCGCGGTTCCAGATCAGGCGCTCTCCATGCGTCGGAACCAGCTTGCGATGGTTTAGCACGGGCATATCCGGACGGAACATCATCTGGTTGTTATAGAGACTAGAGCGAAGCCGTTCATGCGCGCCGATCGAAATGCAAAGCTTCTTCGTATCCGCCAATTCCTGCAACGGCGCCAATCGCGGATCGTTTTCAACAATCGCCTGATCCATCAATATACGATGCAGCGCTTTGCTCCCTGGGTGATCCCACAACGCAGCACCAGGCGCTTCATCGAGCCAGATCGGGTAACCGCCCAAAAATGTCTCGCCAAACCCAACAAGCTTTGCACCTTCATCGCTGGCTTTGCTGGCCAACGCGACTGCCTGTTCGATACCCTTGTCGATGCACAGCGGAACAGGTGCCGCTTGGACGATGGCGACATTCAGAAGGTTAGGCATGGGAGAGACCGTTTCTGGTTAGTGGAATACCGCAATCGCAGCATGAATAGCCAAAGCGATAATACACAGGCTGGACAATGCAAACACCAAAAAGCGATACATGATCTTGTTCACTGTGGCTTGGATCAAGCTGTGCAGGACGCGTAAGCCAACATAGGCCCATGCGATGGTAAGGTTGAGACCCTCGCCTTGTCCAACCAGCGCCAAAACGAAGCACACGGCGTAGAACAACGTCGGCTCGGTCAACAGGTGATTATAGTTGTGCGCCTTCCATTGTACTTCCGGCGGCAGTAACGCATCAAGTCCTCCAGCAGTTGACTCTCGGCTCAGTTTGTCAGGATCGACTTTGGCCTTGTTCATCGCCGGAATGCGGGTGACATACATCCACAGCCACATCAGCATCGTCCACAAAATAAGTGCCACGACAGGTTGTAATATAGGACTATTTTCCATTTTCTTTCCCCCAGATAAATTTAGATTAAGGTCGTGAATAGCGCGTTGATCGCCATGACCAACAAGCAGAGCGTCGAAGCGACAAACAACATGAAGCGGACGTTCACAAGATTAACCGTGGCCTGCCAGATACTGTGGATGATGCGCAGGGCGACATAACCCCATGCCAGCCATAGATTGATGCCTGTTCCGGCCTCGGCGATCGCTAATATAACAACGATGGCATAAAATAGCGTCGGCTGTTCCATCAAATGAGTGTAATTGTGGGACTTCCAAGCAACCTTGTCCGGCATGCCTGGATCAATATCCGGCCCGCGCCCACCAGGCTTTGCAGTGATGTCGATACCCAGTTTTTTAGCGGCTGGAAGTCGCGTTCCTGCCATCCAGAAAAGCATGACAATCGACCAGATAACCAGCAGAGCCGCTGGTGCTAATATTGCAGTGCTCATGATATCCTCCCAAATATTGGGTGGGAACCTGCGTTACATATTGTAAATTGTCAATTGCAACTGAATTGAACCGTTAGGCACCTGGGAATGACACGACATTTTCGCGGTCGGTGCGATCGAGATTGTCGCCGACGTAAACGCTTGCCATGGGTTCATCCGAGACATCATAATCGTCAATCGAACCATAGCCGTTAAACTTGGTCCGCATCGCTGATCCATATGCGCCTAGCATGCCAAGTTCGATATAGTCGCCAGCCTTCACATCTTCCGGTAATATAAATGGTCCCGCCATAAGGTCTATATCGTCGCATGTCGGGCCATAGAAGCTATATTCCGTTGTCGCCGAATCCTCGGAGCCATTTCCGAGCAATTGCACAGGAAAACGCCAACCAATATGGGCCGCGTCGAACAACGTGCCGTAGGCGCCGTCGTTGATATAAAGCTCATTTCCGCGGCGTTGTTCGACTTTCACAATCAACGAATTATATTCGGCGGACAATGCCCGACCTGGTTCACACCAAAGCTCTGCGGAATAACTGATCGGCAAATCTTCAAACGTCCGATCAATAGCGCTAAAATAATGGTTCAGCGACGGCGGCGTCATATCTGGATAGATGGACGGGAATCCCCCGCCAACATTGACAATATCAACGGTAACGGAAGCCTCTACAATGGCGGTACGAACACGCTCAAGCGCATGAACATAAGCAAGTGGTGTCATTGCCTGACTACCAACATGAAAACAAATGCCGAGCTCATCGGCAGCCTGACGCGCACGCTGTAAAAGCGCTGCCGAGTCATCTACCTCTATGCCAAATTTGGAAGCCAGACTGATCTGCGCAAATTCCGATGCAACCTTGATCCGCACGCAAAGCGTCAAATCATCTGCGTTGTCGGTTGCCCGTTCAATCTTCTCAAGCTCTTCCATAGTGTCGAGCGAAAACACGCGAACACCGTGTTCGGCATAAGCTTCCCGAATGACCGCTTCCGATTTTATCGGATGCATGAAGCAAAGTACTGCGTCCGGCAAAGTGCTGCGAACAAGGCGCACTTCGTCAATCGACGCAACGTCATAATGCGTCACACCTTCACTAAATAACAGTTTCAAAAGGGCAGGTGAGGGGTTTGCCTTAACCGCGTAAAGCGACTTGCCGGGAAATTGCTCGACAAAGTAACGCGCTGCGCGCCGGGCTGCGTGCGGGCGGTTCAGTAAAACTGGAATGTCGGGGCAAAGAGCCTTCGTCAGCTCCTGCGCATCATGGAAATTGTGCAACTCAAGGGACCCCCTAGATTTTAAGATCGATTGAGCTGCCTTGCGGAATCACAAGTGGCCATGGGGCAGCGAGGGCGGCTATATGGCCGCTTTTGCAATCTGTAAAGTCTCTATAGCGCATTATTGCTGAACAAACCCGGAATAATATTGCGTTGCAGCAATTTGTTCTGAATTTTAACTCAGGCGGTCCCGAAATTCGGTCCAGTCAAACTGCTTTACACAACGCAAATCATCGGTCTCGCTATTCCATAGCCAGATGGAGGGCAGGGGCACACCGTTAAATGTATTGGTTTTTACCATCGAATAATGGGCCTGATCCAGAAAAGCGATCCGCTGCCCGATATGCGCTGGTTCCGTTAGTCGATAGTCTCCGATTACATCGCCCGCCAGACAGCTTGGACCGCCCAGCCTGACAACTTCCCCATCACGGCCTTCACCGAGCATCGCGGGACGGTAAGGCGCTTCAATAACATCCGGCATATGACAAGTGGCGGAAATATCGGTAATGCCAATCGGCATGCCGTTTTCAAAAACATCCAATATCTCGCCGACCAATATCCCGGCATCAAGCGCCACCGCTTCGCCGGGTTCGAGATAGATTTCACAGCCGGCTTTGGCTTTGAGGTCGGCAAGAAATTCAACCAGTGCATCGCGATCATAGTCATCCCGCGTAATGTGATGACCGCCGCCCAGATTGATCCATTTGAGCCCATCATAATAGGGCGCGATAATCGCTTCGATTTTCGCCCAGGTCTGTTCCAAGGCATCAAAATTCTGTTCGCAAAGATTATGAAAATGGATACCAGAAATATCATCGAAATGACGGGGCTGCAGTTGCGACACCGGAAAACCCAAGCGGCTATGCTGCTGGCTGGGATCATATTTTGGCGTTTCACCCAGCGCAATTTCAGGGTTCAGGCGAAGACCAATGCCGCAGTTATCCAGTCCCTCAATGGATCGGTTTTTCCACTGACCAATCTGTGATGGATTATTGAAAGTCACATGATTGGAAAGAGCCGCAATCTCCGCAAGTTCATGGGCTTTATAAGCGGGGGAATAAGTGCTGACGGGGCCATTGAAATACTCGTTGGCCAGCTTTGCTTCCCAAAGACCCGAGGCACAAAAGCCATCAAGATACTGATCAATAAGCGGCGCCAATGACCACATCGAAAAAGCTTTGAGCGCAAGTAGCACCTTTGCGCCAGATCGCGCTTTCACATCCGCCAATATATCTAGATTCCGCTGAACAGCCGCTTCATCCACGACAAAAGCAGGCGAGGGCACCCGCGCCAGATCAAAATGCGCAAACGCGCCGGGTTCCCCTGCTTTGGTTTCCATCTTAAAACGCTAGCGGCCCATCCAGCTCTTCCAGCGTCCACGGCAAGCCATGTTCGTTCAGCATATCCATAAACGGATCAGGATCAAATTCTTCCATATTGAAGACGCCTTTGCCGGCCCATTGCCCAGACAGCATTAAGGCCGATCCGATCATCGCTGGCACGCCAGTGGTATAGCTAACGCCCTGATTGCCAGTTTCCTCAAACGCGGCCTCGTGGCTGCAGATGTTTTTGACGTAGAGAGTTTTCTGGACACCGTCTTTTTCACCGGTCGCAATGACACCGATATTGGTATTGCCCTTGGTTGTCTCACCAAGGCTCGCCGGTTCGGGCAATACGGCTTTCAGGAACTGCAGCGGGATAATCTCGCGCCCTTCATAGATGACCGGATCAATCCGGGTCATGCCGACATTTTGCAGCACTTCGAGATGGGTGAGGTAGGCATCGCCAAAAGTCATCCAGAAACGGATGCGTTTGATTTCCGGAATATGGGTTTTGAGCGATTCAATTTCCTCATGATACATGAGATACATATTTTTCGGACCCACAGCTTCAAAATCAAATTCCTGTTTGTGCGACAAAGCAGGGGTTTCGATCCATTCACCATTTTCCCAATGGCGCGCCGGGGCCGTCACTTCACGGATATTAATTTCCGGATTGAAATTAGTTGCGAAATGCTGGCCATGGTCACCGCCATTGCAATCCAGAATGTCGACCGTGTCAATCCGGTCGAAATGATGCTTCTTCAGCCAGGACGTAAAAATGGAAGTGACCCCGGGATCAAAGCCAGACCCGAGTAGCGCCATGATTCCGGCCTCTTTGAAGCGATCCTGATAATCCCATTGCCATCTATATTCAAACTTGGCTTCATCGCGCGGTTCATAATTGGCGGTGTCGAGATAGTCGGTTTTTGTGGCTAGGCACGCGTCCATGATCGGCAAATCCTGATAAGGCAGGGCCAGATTGACGACTAGTTTGGGTTGCACCTGTTCGATAAGCGCGGTCATCGCTGGCACGTCATCTGCGTCAATTTGGGCGGTTTCGATCACGACGCCGGTCCGTTCTTTTACAGACCCTGCAATGGCTTCACATTTGGAAACCGTGCGACTGGCTAATATTATATCCGAAAATGGCCCGGACTGTGCGGCCACCAGCTGCGCCATTTTATGGACGGTTACCGAACTGACACCACCCGCACCGATCACCAAAACCTTGTTCATATTGCTCGCTCATTTCACTAGAGGAATCGAGTCATCGCATATAGAAGGACCGTATGACAGAGCAATTACTTTTGGACCCGACCCGTAAACCAAGTGCAGCAGGTGTGGAGCGTGCCGCAGACAAGGTAGCGAAGATATTACCTCGCACGCCGCTATTACCGCTAACGGTTGATGGCAAAACGATCTGGTGCAAGGCGGAATGTTTACAGCCCATTGGCGCCTTCAAGATACGCGGTGGATGGCACCGCTTGACCGATCTTAGCGAAGATCAACGCAAACGCGGCGTGGTGGCATTTTCCAGCGGCAATCATGCTCAAGGCGTGGCTTGGGCGGCCAGGCGTTTGGGCGTTCCGGCGATTATCATCATGCCTGCGGATGCCCCTTTGGCAAAACTGGAGAATACCAAAAAACTGGGTGCGGAAGTTATTACCTACGATCGACTCGCCGATTCACGCGAAGATCTTGCGGCGGAAATTGCAGACAAAAGCGGCGCGGTCGTCGTACCGAGTTTTGACGACCCTTGGATCGTGGAAGGTCAGGGCAGCACAGGCATAGAAATCCGAGAGCAGATGATCTCACAGATCGGTGAGGCTCCCGATCATTTGGTTGCTTGTTGCGGTGGAGGTGGTTTGGCGTCAGGGATGTCTTTGGTCAATCCCGATGCGGATATCACCGTCGTGGAACCAGAAGGTTGGGATGATATGAAGCGATCTCTGGAAGGCGGTAGCATCGTTCCAGTGCAAGATAATCCGCCTGCGACTGAATGTGATGCGCTGCAGACACTTATCGTTTCGCCGTTGACTTTCGACATTTTAAAGGCGCGCAAGGCCAATGCGGTTGCGGTGTCGCAGACCGAGGTTCATCATGCCATGCGGGTTGCTTTTGAACAATTGCGCATTGTTGTGGAACCGGGCGGAGCGGTTGCTTTGGCGGCGATACTTTCCGGCAAAGCAAAGATCACGGACAATACAGCCATTACTATTTCAGGCGGTAACGTCGATCCTGAAAGGTTCGCGGCGATAATAGGCGTTTGAATATCCAGCAAAATGCCGTAATCTGGACGGTATAGAAAATGTCCCAAGAAAGCCAAACAGATCGCGCACGCGCGCAACTCTCCAACCTTCTTGGCCAGGTAGCCAATGGAGATCGACAAGCTTTTCAAGATATATATAATTTGACCTCGGCGAAACTTTTTGGGGTTTGCCTCCGTATCTTAAGTGACCGGCAAGCCTCCGAAGATGCATTGCAAGATGCCTATGTAAAAATCTGGCGCAATGCGGGGCGGTTTGATGCTCGACGGGCCAGTCCGATAACATGGCTGGCCACTATTGCCCGTAACACGGCGATTGATCGCAAGCGATCTGGCGGCAACCGAGTGATGGTTTCGGATGATGCCATCGCGGAGATGGCAACTGAGGAACGGAGCGCTTTGGAAAAGCTCGAAGCGCGGGAAGATAGGAATATTTTGAACAAATGTCTGGATAATTTGGAGGCGAAACAGCGAAATGTCATTCGCACGGCTTTCTTTGAAGGGCATAGCTATAATGAACTGGCGCAGAAACTGAATACGCCGCTGGGAACCGTAAAAAGCTGGGTCCGCCGGGGACTGAAACGGTTGAAGGATTGTATGGACGATGGTTGAAGATACAACACTGCTGAAGGATGACGAAGCGCTTGCTGCTGAGCTGGTACTTGGGCTGCTTGATGGTGATGAAAAAGCTGTCGCGCTTCGTAAGCAACTATCCGATCCGACGTTTGCCCGATATGTGGATGACTGGAATCGACGGGTTGATCCGCTGTTTCATGAATTTCAGGAAACCGAACCCGCAGCATCCGTCTGGGCTGGAATCGAAAGCCGGCTGGAAAACGGATCGTCGGGCGATAATGTTGTCCAGATGAAACGTTGGCGTACGGGCGCTATTGTCTCAGGCGCTTTGGCGGCGTGCTTGGCGTTGGCGCTGATTGTCGGCCCGACGCCTAATGTGGCACCTTCGGAGGCATCGACCGTAGCTGTTGCGCAACTAACTGGAGACATTGAAGGGCTCGTCCTCGCTGTTTCCTACAACCCCGACACAGCCGAAATGCGGGTAGACGTGAACGGCATGCCAGAAACCGAAACCGCCCCGGAACTCTGGATTGTTGGAGGTGACGGTATACCCCGTTCGCTAGGTCAGATCGGCCGCGACGGCGTCAGTGCGATGACTGTCCCCAGCGACCACCGTGAATTAATCAATTCCGCGGCAACTTTGGAACTTTCCATGGAACCACCATCCGAAACACCCCACGCGAAACCCACCGGAGAACCTGTCGCTAGCGGGAAGATAACATTTATTTGAACACAACTGCATCCGTTAGAAAAGTCATCTCGTAACTCCTCACATATCCAGCTTCGGATATGAATTTTTAGGAGTTACCCCCATGAAGAATATTCGTTTGTCCAAAGTCGCTGTTGCCCTTGTCGGCTCCCTAGCTCTAGTTAGCGGCGGAAGTGCTTATGCCATGAAGCATCACGCTGAAATGTCGTCACAGAATATTGTTGAGAAAGCAGCTAGCACAGATGACTTTTCAACTCTGGTAGCCGCTGTAACAGCTGCTGATCTGGCAGGTACACTCTCGAGCGATGGTCCATTCACGGTGTTCGCACCGCTTAACTCTGCTTTTGCAAAGCTTCCAGCTGGTACCGTGGAAACGCTGGTTAAGCCCGAGAATAAAGGCACCTTGATCTCAATTCTAACTTATCATGTGGTCGCTGGCCGCTTCAAAGCCAAGGACGTAATGGGCTTGATTAAGAAAGCACCTGACGGTGTCGCTTCCATTCCAACCGTCCAAGGCAGCGTATTGAAAGCCTCCATGGGTAGCGATGGATCACTGATGTTAACCGATACCAAAGGTGGCACATCAAAAGTCGTAATGGCTGACGTAAACCAATCCAACGGCGTGATCCATGCCATTGATTCGGTTGTAATGCCTTAAATACAAAATATTCCAAACCCCTCTAGGCCTGCAGTGCTTCGGTACTGCAGGTCTTTTTTTGCGCTAGGTAATCATCTTCTTCAGTGTTGCAACACGATCCGCTTCTGCCGCTGGCTTGTCAGTTCTAATCCGGGATATTCTTGGAAACCGCATTGCTAACCCCGATTTATGGCGTTTGCTCTGATGAATTGAATCAAATGCGACTTCCAAGACCATGGTCTTGGCAACTTCACGAACCGGTCCAAAGCGATTGAGGGTATTTTGCCGAACAAATCGGTCGAGCATTTTTAATTCCACATTGGTAAAACCGGAATATGCTTTGCCGACGGGATAAAGTTCCCCATCTTCGGTCCAGCACCCAAAAGTGTAATCAGAATAGAAGGACGACCTTTTGCCCGACCCGCGCTGAGCATACATCATTACGCAATCAGCAACCAGAGGATCGCGCTTCCATTTGTACCAAAGCCCTGTTTTGCGGCCTGATATATAACGACTATCTCTTCGTTTCAGCATCACCCCTTCAATGGCCGCGTCCCGTGCCCCATCACGAGTTTCGTTCAAATGATCAAAATCGCGTACTTCCAATATCGCTGAGATATCAAATCGTTCGGGATCTAGCTGAGGAACAAATGATTCCAGTTTTCCTCGGCGATCCGTCCAGCTTTGCTCTCGTAGGTCCGTTTCATTTTCAAACAAAATATCATATAAACGCACGAATGCTGGATATTCAGCAAGCATTTTCGTCGAGACTTTTTTACGGCCTAACCTTTGTTGCAGCGCATTGAAACTAGCCGCTTCACCCCCTTGAAATTCACCGCGCACCAACAGCTCACCATCCACCACGCCAACGGATTTAAAAGCGTCTGCGACATCAGGAAAAGCCAGTGTAATATCATCCCCACCACGACTGAAGAGCTTGGTTTCTTGACCTGTTCCGACAATCTGAATGCGGATACCGTCCCATTTCCACTCAGCAACATAGTCCGCCATGTCGAGCTTTTTGTCTTCTAAGGGATGAGCAAGCATGAACGGTCTAAAAAAAGGGACACCAGTCAAATCTGGACGATCCGCTTTTCCCTCTCCCCAAGCGAATAATTCAGAATAGGGCGGTTCTAGAGCATGCCAAACTTCTTCGATTTCTTCGACGGCCATATCAAACGCCAGCGCAAAAGCAGTTTTGCCTAACCGCGCGGAAACGCCGACACGCATCCCGCCGGTTGCTAGCTTCAGTAAAGCATAGCGTTCGTTCGAACCCATTCGATCCATGAAATTGGCCAGTAATATGGGCGCATCGGATCGGCTAACAGACGCAAGTTCATCTACCACTTGACCGACAGAAGGTATGTCCATGGCGGAGGTATCACTCTGTTCAGGCCAAATCAACGCCACCGTCTCCGCAGTATCGCCTACAAAATCACGACTTAGTCGAAACAGAGTTTCATCGACCCGTTCCATTGCCATATTGCGTACGGCAGACACTTTAACAGTAGGAAAATCAAGCTCACCGGTCAGTGCCGCCAAGACCCACCCCCGATCTGGGTCAGGAGCCTTTTTTAGATAAGCGCTTATCAAACCAAGTTTGTCATTACGGGACCGCGTGTAGATAAGCCGATCAAGAAGGTTAGAAAAAGTCTCCATTGCTTAATCATCTTCCTCTTCGCGGCCGACTAGCTCCAATGCTCTCGCCTTCATCTGATTGAGGGCACACCAATGAACCAACGCTTCTTCACGACCGTGGGTCACCCATGTTTCAGAAGGAGAAACGTCCCTGATCGTCTGCGTCAATTCATCCCAATCCGCATGGTCCGAGATGATAAGAGGTAGCTCCACATTACGTTGACGCGCCCTTTGTCGGACGCTCATCCAACCCGATGCCATAGCGGTAACTGGGTCTGGCAACCGGCGGCTCCAGCGATCGTTGAGAGCAGAGGGCGGTGCCAGTATAATTTGCCCGCGCATGGCTTCCTTCTCACTATCCATAACCGATCGGATATCTCCGAGATCAACGCCTAAATTCTGATACAAGCGACACATTTTTTCCAAGGCCCCATGTAAATAGATGGGATCATGGTACCCGGCTGTTCTGAGTTCGCCAATCACCCGCTGAGCCTTGCCCAAAGCATAAGCGCCTACCAAAATGGAACGATCCAGGTTGCCTTCTCGAGCGCGTAGCAATTTACCGATTTCCACGGCGGTATCAGGATGTTTGAACACCGGCAGCCCGAACGTAGCTTCGGTTATGAAAATGTCACAAGATATGACTTCAAAAGGAGCGCAGGTCGGGTCACGCCGCCTTTTATAGTCACCGGTAGCAACAACGCGCTCTCCCTGATATTCCATCAATATCTGCGCCGAACCCAAAACATGGCCGGCAGAATGATAGCTGATTTTGACACCACCTAGTTCAAAACCATCGCCATAGCGCACTGCTTGTCCAACATTAGTGCCGTAGCGCAAACCCATGATCGCCAGAGTTTCAGGAGTTGCCCAAACATTTTCATGGCCGCCTCTCGCATGGTCCGCATGTCCATGCGTAACCAATGCTCGCGAGACTGGCCTAGAAGGATCTATCCAAGCATCCGCAGGCTTAACATATATTCCGTGAGGATGAGGCTCTATCCAATGGGCTTCTTTAGTCATGCCCATCTATAGCTATCAAATTCCAAAAAACTCTAGAGAAACGCAATCAGGCCGCTAGTTGCAATTCCATCCGGCTCCAGATTTCGACCAAAGCTTTGGTAAGGTCAACCATCATGTCTTCGGTATGAACAGGGCCGGGCGTGAATCGCAGTCGCTCCAATCCACGAGGCACGGTAGGATAATTGATCGGTTGAACATAGACGCCATATTCTGCCAACAGGATATCGCTTATCTTTTTGGCTTTTACAGGATCGCCTACCAACAACGGGACGATATGGGTGGTGGAGTCCATCACAGGCAAGCCAGCGTCAGAGAACATATCTTTTAAAGATTGAGCTGCCGCCTGCTGACCATCACGTTCCGTGTTTGACTTTTTAAGATGTCTGACACTTGCCAAAGCTCCAGCAACGAGGACTGGAGAGAGGCTGGTAGTAAAAATAAAGCCCGGAGCATAAGACCGTATTACATCGATAATTTTTTGATCGGCGGTAATGTAACCGCCCATAACGCCAACCGCTTTTGCCAAGGTACCTTCAATAATTGTGATACGGTCTGCCGCATTGTCCCGTTCCGAAATACCGCCGCCATGTTTCCCATACATGCCCACGGCATGCACTTCGTCGCAATAAGTAAGCGCGTTATATTTATCAGCGAGGTCGCAGATCGCATGTAGGGGAGCCACATCGCCATCCATCGAATAGATGCTTTCGAAAGCGATCAACTTTGGCGTGTCAGAGTCTTCAGCAGCCAACAACTCTTCAAGATGTTCCAGGTCATTGTGACGGAAAACGCGCTTTTCACAGCCGCTATTTTTTATGCCTGCAATCATTGAAGCATGGTTCAATTCATCAGAGAAGATAATGCAACCAGGTAATATTTTGGTCAACGTCGACAGTGTCGCTTCGTTCGAGACATAACCGGACGTGAATAGCAAAGCGCCTGACTTGCGATGTAAATCAGCAAGTTCGCTTTCAAGTTGAACATGGTAATGGGTGTTGCCACCAATATTGCGGGTGCCACCAGAGCCGGCGCCGACGTCATGCAAAGCCTCTTCCATTGCAGCAATAACATCCGGATGCTGACCCATTGCCAGATAGTCGTTAGAGCACCAAACGGTTACTGGCTTTGGACCATTGTGATGAGCGAAACATCGAGCATTCGGAAAAGTTCCCTTGTTCCGCAATATGTCGATAAAAACTCGGTAACGGCCTTCACTATGAAGACGGTCAATCGCTTGAGAAAAAACCTTATCGTAGTCCACTTTACACCGTTCCCTGCGTCAATATTCTATCAAGCGAGCCCTCAGAAAAAGCCATTAACGTCCTTTTTATAGAATTTCCAGCGCAAACCATTCGCAATAAGCCATTGTGCTAAAGCGCTTGCAATCTGGTTAAACCAAATTCCTCAAGGGTTTTCTGATACGGTTCCAATTGAGCAAGGTCACCAGTCGTAACAAAAACCCCACTTTCGGGGACTTCTGGCCACATGGCTTCGCTGGTTAGTTGAGCAATACGCCTCGCAATACCAGGGGAGCCATCGATAAATTGAATGGCTCTGACAAAAGATTTTTGTAATTCTTCTTGTACCAAAGGAAAGTGGGTGCAGGCCAATATTACCGTGTCAATCTCATCTCCATGCTGTTGGTTGACCAAACCAGCAACCGCTGCATCAATAAGTTCTGGATCGGGCAATTCTCCGCTTAGCTTGGCTTCAGCGGCATTGACTAAATCAGGGGCACCGAAGCGCAATATTGTTTTATCAGCGGCAAATTCAGTCGCCAAACGATCCACATATGGTTGTCTTATCGTGGCCTGTGTTCCGAGCAAACCAATAACACCCGTTTTAGTCATTTGGCTGGCGGGTTTGATCGCTGGTACTGTTCCGACGACGGGTATATCTAAGACGGACCGGACCACATCGAGGGCAATCGTGGACGCGGTATTGCAGGCTATAGTAACCAGCTGAGGCTTATAGCGCTCCACAAGCCGCCCTAAGAGCAAAGGAATGCGTGTAGAGAGTTCATCTTCCGATTTCATTCCATAGGGCATACCGGCATAGTCAGCAGCGTAAACTATCGGGGCGTTGGGCAACAATTTCTGCGCTTCGCGCAAAACTGAAAGCCCTCCTACACCAGTGTCGAAGAATAAAATTGGGCTGGAGGCTTCTGCTAGATTGCTTGTCATTACTGCACCTTTAACTGGCGTAGGCGGGTTCATCAACCGCTTCGACTAAGCCCACAACCAATTGATCTTACCTGTTTTTACAACGCAAGACCCTTGCCGAAACGCGCTGATACAGATACCTCCCCGAAATCGGAAGGGATTTGGTATTATGCAATCCATGTGGATTGAACCAATATTAGCGGTTTTCTTCGGCTATTTGCTGGGGTCGATACCCTTTGGGTTATTGTTAACGCAGTTAACCGGCGGCGGTGACCTTCGAGAAGTCGGTTCAGGTAATATTGGGGCAACCAATGTTTTGCGGACTGGCAATAAAGCAATTGCGGCGCTGACGCTGTTATTGGATGTTGGCAAAGGCGCCGTAGCAGTGCTTATTGCTGCGCATTTTGAGCATGGGTTTGGCGTACTGGCCGGACTCGGTGCTTTTTTGGGACATCTTTATCCGATTTGGTTGAAATTCAAGGGTGGTAAAGGCGTTGCGACTTTGCTCGGTATTGTTGCCGCGTTGGACCCTATATTGGGCATAGTGTTCGCAGTTACGTGGCTTTGTGGCCTACTGATCTTGCGCTATTCTTCAGTTAGCGGAATGTTGGCTTCTATTTCTGTACCCATAACGGCGGTAATATTGGGTCATTACTCGTGGACACCTATGTTTATAGGGTTTGCCTTGCTTGTAATTTGGAAGCATCGCGCTAATGTTGAGCGACTTATGGCAGGCGAAGAACCCAAAGTCGGAGCCTCCTGACACCCCCTGTCGGTAACACGGTAAGCAGCATGAGACATAATTTTGATCGGTTGAGGCTGATTCGATCCGCCAATATCGGCCCGGTAAGCTACGTTCAGCTCATCAGACGCTATGGCTCTGCCGCTAAAGCCTTGGACATACTTCCAGAATTGGCCGCCAGAGGCGGGGGCAGGGCGCCGCGCGTCTCAGACCAAGATGCGATTAAGCAGGAAATGGACAATGTCCAAAAGCTAGGTGCCCACTATCTCTTCCTCGGGGATCCGGATTATCCGCCGCTGCTGGCAGAGCTTAGCAACGCGCCGCCGGCCATTATCTATCGCGGTAACCTGCCTCTGCTTAGCCACCCCACAGTCGCGATAATCGGCGCCCGCAATGCTTCCGCTGCGGCTTGCCGCTTCGCCAGAGACCTCGCCAACAGCCTGACGACCGAAGGTATATCGATTGTGTCTGGTCTGGCACGAGGTATTGATACCGCCGCCCATCATGGATCGGTCAACAAATCAGCTGTTGCCGTTATCGCTGGCGGAATAGACATTAACTACCCACCGGAAAATGAACGCCTGCAGGAACAAATAGCGCGCGATGGATTGCTATTAGCAGAACAACCGCCTGGCACGGAGCCAAAGGCCCGTCACTTTCCCTATCGCAATCGTATTATCTCTGGCCTCGCTCGCGGCACAGTAGTTGTTGAAGCCGCCCCAAAGTCAGGCTCTCTGATTACCGCCAGACTGGCAGCTGAGGCCGGGCGCGATGTGATGGCCGTACCCGGTTCGCCGCTAGATCCGCGCTCCAGAGGATGCAACGGATTGATCCGAGAGGGCGCGACCCTGATCCAGTCGGCCGACGATGTTCTGGAACTCATCCGTCATTTTGATGATCGAGCCGAAGGGGCCAATACCCCATACGATTTGTTCGATGCACAAGGTGACCCATTAAAACTACGGGAAACGCCGGCTGAGGAAATCAAGGCAGCTGACCGTCATTCGCTGACGGACTTGCTCAGCATGGCACCGGTTTCCATCGATGAACTCGTCCGGCAATCCCACCTTTCCGCTGCATCGGTGCAAATGATACTGTTGGAACTGGAACTGGCAGGGCGACTGACGCGCCATGCAGGAGCCCGCGTAAGTTTGCCCAGTTGAAATCCTACAAAATTAAGCTAAACGGCAATTTCGTTTATCAAGTGCTTGACGAACGTCCAATATGTGTTCCAGCCTCGCGTGTGTACGTGAGACAAATGAAAATCGGAAATTATGCAATTAGTAATCGTTGAGTCACCCGCCAAAGCGAAGACAATCGAAAATTATCTGGGATCGGATTTCAAGGTGCTGGCCTCTTATGGTCACATCCGTGATCTACCGCCCAAAGATGGCTCGGTTGATCCTGACGATGGTTTTGCGATGTTGTGGCAGCCTTATGCTGACAAGACCAAGCAGCTCAAAGCGATTACCGACCTCTCCAAAAAGGCCACGCGCCTCATTCTCGCAACCGACCCTGACCGGGAAGGGGAAGCGATTAGCTGGCATGTGCAGGAAGTTTTGCGCAAAAAGAAAGCCTTACCCGAAAAGGTCGATCGCGTAACATTTAACGCAATCACAAAATCGGCCGTCACCGAAGCCATGGCCAATCCACGCGCACTGGATGATGACTTGATCGATGCCTATCGTGCTCGTCGGGCGCTCGACTACCTTGTGGGTTTCACACTTTCACCCGTATTATGGCGCAAGCTACCCGGTGCGAAATCGGCTGGCCGTGTCCAATCCGTGTCTTTGCGTTTGATTGTAGAGCGTGAGCGCGAAATTGAAGTGTTCAACCCACAAGAATACTGGTCTGTTACATCGCAGATGGAGCAGGGCGGTCAGGCTTTTGAAGCACGGCTCACCATCCATCAGGGCAAAAAGCTTGGCAAGATGGACCTGTCCAACGAAGCCGAAGCCACCGTTGCCAAGACAGCGGTTGAAAATGGCCTTTTCACGATTGAAACGGTTGAAACCAAACCGCTTACACGCAATCCACCGCCACCATTTACAACCTCTACCTTGCAACAGGAAGCGGCCCGTAAACTGGGCTATTCCGCCAGTCACACGATGCGGATCGCACAGCAACTTTATGAAGATGGCGGAATTACCTATATGCGTACTGACGGCGTGCAAATGGATGGCAGCGCCATTTCCGCCGCGCGTAAAGCGATATCGGATCGCTATGATGCCAGCTATGTACCAGACAGTCCGCGGATATATAAATCCAAAGCCAAAAATGCGCAGGAGGCTCACGAAGCGATCCGGCCTACCAGCTTTACCCGCGACACGATGGGCAGTGGCGATCACGCGAAACTTTACAGCCTGATCCTTAAACGCGCCATGGCCAGCCAAATGGCGGCGGCACGTCTGGAACGCACTACTGTCGAAATGCTTGATGGTACTGGTCAAACCGGCCTGCGTGCTACCGGTCAGGTAGTTAAATTCCCCGGCTTTATGGCGCTTTATGAAGAAGGCCGGGACGACAGCAAAGACGAAAATGGCGGCTTACTGCCGGCTATGTCCAAAGGAGATAGTCCGGCGAAGCAATCGGTTGAAGCCAACCAGCATTTCACGCAGCCGCCACCGCGCTACAGTGAAGCGAGCTTGGTCAAAAAAATGGAAGAGCTCGGCATTGGTCGCCCCTCCACCTATGCTTCGATCATCAAGACACTCAAAGATCGTGCCTACGTCCGAACCGAAGGAAATCGTTTTTTTGCAGAGGAAAGCGGGCGGCTTTTAACAGGCTTTCTCGAAAGATTTTTCGAACGCTATGTCGCTTACGAATATACAGCAGGCCTTGAAGAAGAGCTGGATGATGTCAGCGGTGGCCGCGCAGAATGGCAGAAAATTCTTGAGGCCTTTTGGCATGATTTTAAGCCCAAGACAGCCGAAGTCATGGAGAAACTGCCGTCAGAAGTTACTGCAGAGTTGGACAAGTTTCTCGAACCTTATCTGTTCCCGGAAAAAGAAGACGGCACCGATCCGCGCCTCTGTCCGCGTTGTAACGAAGGCAAATTAGCGCTGCGCGGAGGCCGTTTTGGTGCCTTTGTCGCTTGTTCCAATTATCCTGAATGCAAGTTTACCCGGCGCTTCGCCCAAGGTGGTGGCGCCAATGCCGATGCGGATGAAGGCCCGGAAGATTTGGGCGTCGATCCGGATACCGATGAAAAAGTCACCAAAATGGTCGGCCGCTTTGGTCCCTATGTTCAGCGCGGCGAGGGCAAGGAAGCCAAACGGTCTTCCATCCCCAAAGATGTTCCGCAAGAAGAATTCGGCCTGGAATGGGCGTTAAAACTGCTCTCCCTGCCACGCGAAGTCGGCATGCATCCGGAATCGGGTAAGGAAGTAAACGCGCAAATCGGTCGCTATGGTCCCTATTTGAGCCATGACGGCAAATCTGCGCGTCTTGAAAACACGTTGGAAGTGTTTGAAATCGGCATGAATGCGGCGGTCGCAAAACTCGCTGATGCTGCCAAAAATGGCAAAGGTGGACGCCGGGGCGCAGAACCGCTCAAGATCATGGGCAAACACCCGCGCACAGAAGAAGAAATCAAGCTGATGGATGGCCGTTATGGCCCTTATGTCACCGATGGTACGACCAACGCGTCGCTGCCAAAGACATTGGATAAGGATCAGCTGACACTGGAAGAAGCAGCGCAGTTGATTGATGATCGCGCGGCCAAAGGTCCGGCAAAGAAGCGTAAAAAGAAGGCCGCTCCTAAGAAAAAGGCTGCAGCGAAAAAAAAGCCAGCTGCTAAGAAGAAACCTGTGGCTAAAAAGAAGCCTGCGAAGGCTAAAGCGGAATAGGGCTATTCCAAGTTCCTTGGCGCAGATCCGACGAGTTCGTCTCCGAAAGAACTAATGTCGGCTCTGGACGCAAAAGCCATCATTTGTTTGGTCTACTGCAGCCAGTTTTATTGGCCGCTGGCTCGATTTAGTGATTTGATCAGGTTTGGTACGAAAATAATCGATTGGTTTCGTCCTTGTCGTTTTGCTTCCAACAACGCCATGTCCGCATTGTGCAATAATTCTTGCGCATCCATTCGTGTTCCGTTGTTGCAAATGCCGATGCTGATAGACAACGGGTGGAAAGAACCAGATTCTGCTTCAAACTGTAGCTGTTCTACACCGGCTCTGATCCGTTCAGCGATCCGATACCCCAATTCCGGTCCGATATTATTCAAAAACACCGCGAACTCTTCACCCCCAATGCGCGCGACCACATGCGTTGACCCGACAATATCCCCTATGGTTTTTGCGATCAGACATAGGGCTCGGTCTCCCGTTTCATGGCCATAGGTATCGTTGATTATTTTGAAATGATCTACATCAAGTGCCAAGACCGTCTTTGGACCAGGAACAGCAATCATTTCTTGGGCTGCCTGAAAGAAAAACCGCCGATTCTTGAGTCCTGTCAATATGTCTCTCTCTGCCTGCCTGCGTAGTCTATTATTGGTGAACTCCAGATCGGATTGTATCCCTTCCATTTGATTATTGAGTTTCACCAGAAGCTGGTTCTGGAAGGAGCTGTGGACTGCCAGATGCGTAGATAATGCCATCGGAAGAAGGGCTGAGAACGCATATGCTAGAGCAAACCCGCGATCTGCTTCACACAAAGATTGATAAAGCAAGGCCATCGCTGTGAATGCGCCCAGCGTTAGCACTAACAATATGCGCGCCGTAAAACTACGCGCAAATGACCGGATCGAAAATTGCACTGTCATGTTTCTCTTTAACGGTAACGATCGGTTTCTATTAAGGCAAAGGCGATGGCCGCTTTGGGTGCAAAAGTGGACGTTCGATTGAAAGCCAATCGCGTCGCCTACTGGAATTGTTTGTTTCTCCATCCCTTGCTATAGTCTGGGCAATTCCAGTCTGGCCCTATGTGGCCGCAATCTGAGTATAGGAGAGGTCAAATGCGCTTTGTTCCCTATGGTCTGTCGGTATTGTTCCTGTTTTTCGCACTGGGCGGATCAAGTTTTGCTAATAGCCCCGGAAAATATCGAGGCCCAGTGATAGACGTTCACCTTCATGCCGCGACGGCCAAAGACAATGGCCCTCCTCCACTCTCGGTTTGTCCAGGCTTTGCATCCGAGCTGAAATATGATCCCGCTATTCCTTGGCCGCAATTCTTCATTGCCCGCGCCAAAGCACCAAAATGTGAAAACCCCATCATATCGCCGATGACCGATGACGCCGTGCGGGATGATACGATTTCAGAAATGCGTCGACTAAAGGTGCGCGGCGTTTTGAGCGGCCCGCCGGATCGGGTCGCAGCATGGCATAGGGCGGCACCGGCATTATTTATCAAGGGGCGTGGCCTGAACATTGGCAACGGCGCTGTGACGCCGGATTCACTCGAAGCGGAGCATAACAATGGCGGCTTTGAGGTCTTGGCCGAAGTGACCAATCAATATGCCGGAATAATGGCTGATGACGATCGATTTGATCCATTCCTAGCAATGGCGGCTGGCCGTGACATTCCGGTCGGCATCCATATGGGGCTGGCAGGCCCCCCAGGAGCACCTGCATTTTTTCCCAAGACCCGGCTGCAGCGTCCCACCACACTTGAGCCAGTGCTGACGCGTTACCCAGGTTTGCGCGTTTATATCATGCATGCGGGCTGGCCGTTTCTGGATGACCTGAAAGCAATGCTCTATCAGTATCCGGGATTGTATGTCGATACAGGTATATTGCAACTCGCGCTGACCCGAAAAGACTATCACGGATTCCTTAAAGCGCTGGTCGATGCGGGCTATGGTGATCGTATCATGTTCGGATCTGATCAAATGAACTGGCCGGGCCTGATTGAAGAAGGGATAAAGGCGATCAACACTGCGCCGCTGACCTATGATGAGAAAAAAGCAATTCTTCACGACAATGCCGTCCGCTTTTTTCGGCTTACAGACAGCCAGAAAAAGTAGAGTTTAGTGTCCGCTTTCGGGATATCGCGGATATAGCCAAGACAGCCACCTCTAGTCTGATATAGACCTTCATTCTCACCTAATGCGTGCTGAATTTGATAGGGTATAGAGAAAGGCAGTTGTCGATCTATGGAGACCGGGGCAGCACCCACCCCAAAAACTAGACTTTGGTCGATGGACGCGCCATATTGAACATTGATGGACTACAGACGATCGGAAAAAGAAGGAAATTGCGACATGGCCTCTCAAGCGACCTTTACCAAGATGCAGGATGGTACACTCGAAGAGTGGAAGATTATTGGTGCGGCACATAAAGAAGAATTCAAAAATACGGCTGACCGTTTTATTGGCATGTTAAAGTCCTTGGAGCAGCACACTCTTGGCTTTGCCTGTGATCAGCTGCAACATTCCTTGATGGCTGGGACGCTTGCGCGCAGGGATGGCGCCAGTGATGAGGAAATCGTTGTGGCGCTGTGTCACGACATCGGGAAAGCTATTAATATTCCCAATCACGGGCCGATTGCCGCAGAAATGATGCGGCCCTATATCAGCGATGACAGCTATCATGTGTTGTATAACCATCAAGCTTTTCAGGGTGAGCATTATTATCATTACATGGGTGCCCCGACCGATCTTCGAAAGAAATGGGTGGATGAACCTTGGTATGACCTTGCCGTTAAAGTTGTCGATGTGTGGGATGCGCCGGCGTTTGATCCGGATTTCGAAGTGGACTCCCTAGAGAGCTTTGAGCCGCTCATGCGGAAAATATTTCACGATAACCCGGTAGCTGCTGGATAGCATAGCGTCTGGTTTAGTTGGGTTAAAGTGAAGGTACTGCAGTTCTTTCGTTACGCGACGGGCTGACTGACCGAGCGACGGTATAAGTGCCATGTTGCGTGCCCGAGCACCGGCAGCACGACGAGCAACCCTAAGAAAAGCGGGATCATGGCGATAAACAGGGCAACAGCGATCGTGACCGCCCAAACTAGCAAGACGGTCTTGTTCGATCGCACTGTTGCAAGGCTCACAATGATCGCCGTGATAAAGTCGACTTCGCGATCAACCAGCATCGGCAGACTGACGACTGTGATCGCGTAAAAGGCCAATGCCATCAACCCTCCTACAAAACCGCCGACCAGCAACATCATAATGCCAGCGCCCGTGCGAAATAGCGCAAGCGATTCTGAGCCAATGCCGGACTCGGCCAGGAAAATGGCGAAAATGCCGTGGGCAACCATCAGCCAAAATGCGAATGCAACAAATAGGATGACGCCCATACTCAATATTTGTTCATCGCCCCGCCCACGCAATGCCCCAAGGACCGCTCGCCAACTCATCGGCATGCCGGCTTCACGGCGGCGGCTGACTTCATAAAGCCCTACAGCGACAAAGGGCGCGAGTAGCGGAAACCCCGCTGCAGCTGGAATGAGCCATGCAATTTCTCCACGAACAAACAGGGCGAAATAGAGAAACATGCCCGCACTCACATAAATGGCTCCGAAAAACAGCCCGAATATAGGATGTGCTCTGAAATCTTCCCAACCTGCGGCTAAAGCAGCGCGAAGGTCTTGGACGGTAAGATCGCTGGCGACTGCTGCCGGCGCGATCTGCGCTTGTTGAGCGATAGTCATGACATTCCCTCCTATGGAAACATCTGCATATATTGCAACAAATCGGTCGCTACATCAAGTTTGCCCAGACTATGGCCTGTACGCGGGTACTGCGAGTTCTATTTGACCCAATCCAACCCCATATCCTGATACAGGCTTTTATCCTCATCCCAATTGGCGCTGACTTTCACGTGGAGGTAGAGATGGACGGTTTTGCCCAATATCTCGGACAGTTCTGCGCGTGCCTTGGCGCCGATATCTTTGATCTGATGCCCCCCTTTGCCAAGAATGATCGCGCGCTGGGTGGGTTTTTCGACCAATATCTGTTGGTGGATTTCAAGCGATCCGTCTTCCCGTTCCTTATATTGCTCCATCGCAATGGCGGTCGCATAGGGCAGTTCGGCATGGAGTTGGCGGAATACCTGTTCTCGCGTGATTTCCGCGGCTAAAATGCGTTCGCTGGCGTCGGAAACCTGATCTTCTGGGAAATGCCACGGGCCTTCGGGCATGGCGGCTACCAGATAGGCTCTGAGTTCTTCCAGCCCATCGCCGGTTTTCGCGCTGACGAAAAATGTTTCATCAAAGACCGAGAGATCATTCAGCTTTGAAGCGTGATTGAGCAATTTATCCTTGGCCGCGATATCGACCTTGTTGAGCACGAGGATGATTTTTTCTTTCCGGTGCTTGATCCGCTCGACAATCGAAGTGACTTTGGGGCCAAGACCTGCACGCGAGTCCACCAGAAACACAATGATGTCTGCGTCCTCTGCGCCATCCCAGGCGGCAGAAACCATCGCTCGATCCAATCGGCGGTGCGGTTCAAAAATACCGGGTGTATCGACCAGCAACAGCTGGGTATTCTCTTCCATCGCAATGCCCAGCAGACGCGTCCGTGTGGTTTGCGGTTTAGAGCTGGTAATCGCAACCTTCTGACCAACGAGGGCATTGATCAATGTCGATTTCCCTGCATTGGGAGCGCCGATAAGCGCTACTACACCGCATTTTTGTGAGGTGGGTTGTTCGGTCATGTATATTTTTCCAAAAAGAGTTTGGCGGCGGTTGTTTCCGCGGTTTGGATGGATGAGGCTGTCGCCTCAACTTCTCCAACCTTGCTGATGACGGCTTTGACCGTGAAACGCAGATCATGGTGCGGCCCCGTTTTCTCAACAAGTTCATAAACCGGCATCTTGCGGTTCTGCGCCGCGGCCCATTCTTGCAGCGCGGATTTGGGGTGCCGGATATCCTTCGCCATACCTGAAATTCGGTCTCCCCAATATTTAAGGATAAACCGTTTCGCCGCGTCCATCCCATGATCGAGATATACAGCACCGATGAGTGATTCCATGACGTCACCAAGAACCTTTGCGCTTTGGCGAGCCCCATCATCCCGCGCCTGTTTGCCAAGCAAAAGATGATCGGAAATTCCAAGAGTGCGAGCAATCTCTCCACAGACCTTGCCCGAAACGAGTCCGTTGAGCCTCTGTGACAATTGTCCTTCGGGTTCATTGGGGAACTGCTCATAAAGCCGAGCAGCAATCGTCAAACCGAGCACGCGATCACCAAGAAATTCAAGGCGCTGATAGTCATCATCGCCAAAACTGCCATGGGTGACGGCACGGATGTAAAGCGTTTCATCGCCCGGCTTTTCCCCAGTCAGATCGGTAAGCCATTCTAGAAGCACCGATTTATTCAAAACCCTCTCCAATACGCTCCCACCGCGCCGCGCTAAACCAGGTCCACGGTTTTATCCATTCGGCAGATCCATCGGTCGAAAATACCGACACGAGCGCCCGGCCTACCAGATTTTCTTGCGGAACCATACCGATGGCTTGTCCCTCAACCGCGGGAAAGCGGCTGTCCGCGCTGCGGTCCCGATTGTCGCCCATCAGGAACATATGACCATCTGGTACGATAAAACTATCAGTATTGTCGCCTTCAGACGCTTCGTTCACGTCTAATATCTTGTAAGTCCGGCCATTAGGCAGAGTCTCTTGAAACTGCGGATAGCGGCAAATCCGTTCGCCATCTGCATTGGTTGTTTCGAAATAGGCCGCATAACAGAGGCTGTTGGCGGACACTAAGTGAACATAGTCGTCAATTTTCTTACGCTCGACCGGCGTGCCATTGATCGAGACAACGCCATTTGTGACCTGTATAATATCGCCCGACAGGCCAATAACTCGCTTGATATAATCGTCCGTAGCACTGGGCGGGGCTTTGAACACAACCACGTCGCCAGGCTCTGGTCTGTTGGCCAAAATTCGCCCCGGGATAACCGGCGCGCTGAACGGCATGCTATACTCGGAATATCCATAAGGCCATTTTGCAACCAGCAGATAATCACCAACCATTAGGCGCGGTTGCATGGATTCTGACGGGATATTGAACGGCGACACGATAAAACTGCGTAAAATTATGACGAACACCGCCAGTTTTACGAGGAAAATCATGAAATCTGCGGTTTCGGATCGCTCAGCGGTTTTATCTCTCATCGCGTCCCTTTGCTGATAATGGCGCGTGCGGTCAAGAGACAGTATTTATCGACAATTTCCGGCGATTGACCTTGTTCATCAGATCGACGCAGGATAGAGCTGTGATCGAAAATTTGGGGCGTGTAGGTCATTGTAAATAACAAGAAAGAATGTGCTTTGGATCATTGGAACGCGATTGAGACGCAGCCTAAATCAACTTTACAGTCCCTCTTTGACGCCGATCCGGGTCGTGTCGCCCAATTTGGCTTTGAACAAACCGGCATCTATTTTGATTTTTCCAAGACACACATGGATGGAGTTTTACTGGAAAATTTTCAAAAACTCGCCGTAGATAAGGGTTTGTTTGATCAGATTGAAGCCCTGACCAACGGCTCGGTCATTAACATCAGTGAAGGTCGCGCAGCAGAGCATACAGCGGAACGCGGCATGGGCGCGGAAACAAGCGTTGAAAATGCGCATTTGCTGAGAAAGCGGATGCAAGGGCTGGCTCAGGCTATTGATGCCGGCGCGCTCGGCGATATTGAATATATCATTCACCTCGGTATTGGTGGTTCCGCACTGGGTCCCGAACTGTTGCTGGAATCGTTGAAGTTAGGCGATGAAAAATACGAAGCAGCGGTTATTTCCAATATCGATGGCTCCGCATTGGAACCTGTACTGGAACGCTTTGATGCCCATAAAACGTTGATTGTGATTGCATCCAAAAGCTTCACTACGGCGGAAACCTTCCTCAACGCACGCTCGGTAATCGATTGGATGGCCGAACAAGGGGTTTCGGATCCCTTTGGCAAGATAGTCGCATTAACGGCCATGCCGGAAACAGCGGTAGAATGGGGCATTGATGAAAGTCGCATTTTGCCCTTTTCTGAGACTGTTGGCGGACGCTATTCGCTCTGGTCCTCGATAGGTTTTAGCGTTGCGCTAACGCTGGGTATGGAAGTTTTTCACGATCTACTTGCTGGAGCGGCGGCCATGGATCAGCATTTCAAAAATACTCCGTTTGATAAGAATATCCCGGTGATCGCGGCTTTTTGCGATCAATATTACAGTCAGGTTCGAGGCTGCGAGACGCGAGCGGTTTTTGCCTATGATGAGCGGTTAAAGCTGTTGCCGGACTATCTGCAACAGCTTGAAATGGAGAGCAATGGCAAGTCGGTGATGACCGATGGGAAACCTCTCGATCGGCATAGCAGTCCGATTGTTTGGGGCGGGGTAGGGACCGATGCCCAGCACGCGGTATTTCAACTGCTCCACCAAGGAACGCATCTGGTTCCGGTTGAGTTTCTCGCTGTAGCGGAACCCGGTCACTCATTGGCGCCTGAACATCATCGGGGCTTGCTGCTCAATTGTTTCGCGCAGGGCGCGGCGCTTATGGCCGGCAAGAAGTCCGATGACGCTAATCGAAACTATCCAGGTGACAGACCGTCTACCACGATATTACTTAACGATCTTGATGGACGGACCTTGGGCGCGCTAATCGCCTTTTACGAGCACCGGGTTTTCGCCAACGCGGTTTTGTTGGGCATTAATCCCTTTGACCAATTTGGCGTCGAGCTCGGCAAGGAAATGGCCAACGGCCTTTTGTCAGACGGTAACCAAATGGACACTTCGACCGAAACATTAAAAAATCGGGCATTCCCTGCCTAAACTATCAAGGAAAATAATATGTCGGAATATGATTATGACTTGTTTGTCATTGGCGCAGGATCGGGCGGAACTAGGGCAGCACGAGTATCCGCATCTTTTGGCGCAAAAGTGGCCGTTGCAGAAGAATATCGTGTTGGCGGAACTTGCGTAATTCGTGGCTGTGTGCCGAAAAAAATGCTGGTTTATGGTTCGCATTTTTCTGAAGATCTGGAAGATGGAAAGAATTTCGGCTGGACTTGGGAGAATGCCAAGTTCGACTGGACCAAATTACGTGATCATATTCTGTCCGACGTTGATCGGCTCAATACGGCCTATACCCAGACGTTGAATAACCATGATGTCGAGATCATCCTTGAACGTGCTGAGATTGTCGGTCCACATGAAGTGAAACTTGCGAGTGGCAAGACCGTAAGCGCTAAATATATATTGGTTGCGGTGGGCGCATGGCCGGATGTGCCGGAATTTCCGGGCAGCGAACATATGCTGACGTCCAATGAAATGTTTCATCTGGAGAAACTACCGGAAACCGTCATTATCTCTGGCGGGGGGTATATTGCCAATGAATTTGCTGGCATTTTCAATGGTCTCGGCAGTGAAGTCTTTGTAGTCAATCGGTCAGACGTGATCTTGCGCGGTTATGATGAAAGCTTGCGCGACCGATTGCTGCAAATTGCCATGACCAAAGGGATCAACTATAAATTTAACTGCACCTTCGACAAAATCGAAAAACGGGAAGACGGGGCTTTGGATGTGTACATGGATGGCAAGCCACCCGTCCGCGCCGACGTGGTGTTAGCCGCCACTGGTCGCCGTCCAAAAATTGATGGTCTTGGTTTAGAAAATGCCGGTGTTGAAACTAATGAAAAGGGCGCGATCAAGGTCAATGAATATAGCCAGAGCAATGTTGACAGCATTTATGCCGTAGGCGATGTTACAGATCGCGTGCAACTCACCCCGGTTGCTATTCGCGAGGGTCAAGCCTTCGCCGAAACCGTCTTCAACAATACGCCCAAGACGGTTGATTATAGCTGCATTCCATCAGCTGTATTCTCTCAACCGCCTATTGCTTCTGTCGGACTAACCGAGGGCGAGGCCCGCACGCAATATGGCAATATCAAGGTCTATTCTTCGGATTTCCGGGCCATGCGCAACGCCTTTGCTGATAGACCCGAACGTAGTCTCTATAAAATGATCGTCGAGGCCACGAACGAGAAGATTTTGGGACTTCATATGATTGGTCCGGATGCACCAGAAATTCTTCAGGCAGCAGCAGTCGCGGTAAAAGCGGGTTTGACCAAGCAGGCTTTTGACGACACAGTCGCATTACACCCTAGCATGTCAGAGGAATTAGTGCTTTTGAAATAGGTGACGCTACGGCACAGGCCGTTTCAAAAGTAACTTAATTGATCGATTAATTTGACATTGACGATTGCCTAACCGGCTGTGCATTGACTAGGGCTTATCGCATCTAGTGATTCACAGTCGGGGGATGAATGTCAGACATTATCGCACAATTGGAAGCCAAGCGCGCAGAAGCAATGCTCGGCGGTGGACAAAAACGGATTGATAGCCAGCATGCCAAGGGCAAGCTGACCGCACGTGAGCGGATTGAGATACTTCTCGATGAAGGTTCGTTTGAAGAGATCGATATGTATGTCGAACATAATTGTGTCGATTTCGGTATGGAAGAGACCAAGATTGCTGGCGATGGCGTTGTCACCGGTTCTGGTACGATCAATGGTCGTTTGATCTTTGTCTTCTCTCAAGATTTTACCGTTTTCGGTGGTTCCCTCTCCGAACGCCATGCCGAAAAAATCTGCAAGGTTCTCGAAAACGCTATGAAGGTTGGTGCGCCGGTCATTGGCATTAATGACAGCGGCGGAGCGCGTATTCAGGAAGGCGTCGCATCTCTGGGCGGCTATGCCGATGTGTTTCAGCGTAATGTGCTGGCCAGCGGCGTTGTTCCGCAGCTTAGCCTGATCATGGGGCCCTGTGCGGGCGGTGCGGTCTACTCACCAGCGATGACGGATTTCATCTTCATGGTGAAAGACAGCAGCTATATGTTTGTGACCGGCCCGGATGTGGTCAAGACCGTGACCAACGAGATAGTCACGCAGGAAGAATTGGGCGGTGCCGTAACCCACACAACAAAAACCAGTGTGGCCGACGTTGCTTACGAAAATGATATCGAAGCGTTGCTCGCAGCACGGGATTTCATTGACTATATGCCACTGAGCAACCGAGAAGAAGTACCGGAACGTCCGACTGCTGATCCATGGGACCGGCTGGAAGAAAGCCTCGATACGCTGATCCCCGCCAATGCGAACCAGCCTTATGATATGCATGAGGTCATCCGTAAAATGGTTGATGAAGGCGAATTTTTTGAAATCCAACCAGCCCACGCCGGTAACATCATTTGCGGTTTTGGCCGGATGGAAGGATCTACCGTTGGCGTTGTTGCCAATCAACCGATGGTGCTGGCTGGTTGCCTAGATATCAACGCTTCAAAAAAAGCTGCACGCTTTGTGCGTTATTGCGATGCGTTTAACATTCCGATTGTGACTTTGGTGGATGTTCCCGGCTTTTTGCCCGGCACATCGCAAGAGCATAATGGCATTATAAAACATGGCGCAAAACTGCTCTTCGCATATGCCGAGGCAACCGTGCCAAAGATTACGATCATTACGCGGAAAGCCTATGGTGGCGCCTATGACGTCATGGCGTCCAAGCATTTGCGTGGCGATCTAAATTATGCCTGGCCAACAGCTGAAATCGCGGTGATGGGCGCGAAAGGCGCGGTCGAGATTATCTTCCGCGGCAAGACCGAAGAAGAAATTGCAGAACATACCGCTGAGTATGAAGCTCGCTTCGCTAATCCATTTATCGCTGCGCAAAAGGGTTTTGTGGACGAGGTGATCATGCCGCATTCGACCCGGCGACGGGTGGCGTTAGGATTGCGTAAGTTGCGGAATAAGCAGCTCGAAAATCCGTGGAAAAAGCATGACAATATTCCGTTGTAAGGGATAGAAAATGCCAACAGGATTAGTAGCTCTCCTCGATGATGTGGCGGCTATCGCCAAAGTGGCGGCCGCGTCCATTGATGATATCGGCGTGGCCGCAGCACGCGCAGGCACGAAATCTGCAGGCGTTGTGATAGACGATGCTGCTGTCACACCTCAATATGTGACCGGCTTTGATCCGTCACGTGAACTGCCGATGATCTGGAAGATCGCCAAAGGGTCGATCAAGAATAAGTTAGTGTTCCTGCTCCCTGCGGCGGTTGTGCTTGGTCAGTTCGCGCCGTTTCTGATCCCGGTAATCCTGATTCTCGGTGGCCTTTTCCTTTGCTACGAAGCGGCTGAGAAGGTGCTTGAATGGCTCCACTTAGACGAGACCACCAAGCATGATAAACCAGCCATTGTTGAAGGCCCTGGTCGAGAGAAGGAAATGGTATCCGGCGCAATCCGCACCGATTTCATTCTCTCTGCAGAAATCATGGCAATCGCCTTATCCGAAGTAACCGATGAAGTCTGGTGGCAGCAGGGTATCATCCTCGCGCTTATTGGCGTCGTGATAACGGTTGGCGTATATGGCGCTGTCGCTCTGATCGTGAAGATGGACGATGTCGGCCTGCATCTCGCCAAGGAAAATGAAGGAGCGATAGCTTCATTCGGACGCGGCTTGGTGGCCTTTATGCCCAAACTGCTTGCTACCATCTCCATCATCGGGACGCTGGCCATGGCTTGGGTCGGCGGGGGCTTGCTAGTGCATAATATCGCAGCCGTTGGCTGGCATGGTCCCGAGCATTTGATTCAGTGGATAACAATTCCGTTGGTTTCGCAGGTTCCTCAATCAGTCGCTTCGATTCTTTATAGCGTCCTATTTGCTATTTTATCCGGGATATTCGGCGTTGCTATTGGTGGCGTAATCGCTCCATTGGTCCACAAATTCATACCCCACGGAGAAGCACATTGAAATTAGGTCGCTTGAACCATATCGGCGTTGTTACACCATCTATTGCCGACAGCATCACTCATTGGCGTGATGTCATGGGGGCTACGTCCATTTGCGAGCCTTTCGATCTTCCTGCGCAAGGCGTGAAGGTTTGCTTTGTTGATACGCCTGCTGACGGGCCAACCAATGGAACGCAGATCGAACTAATCGAACCATTGGGTGAAGACAGTCCGATCCATGGTTTTCTTACCAAAAACCCGCTCGGCGGACAGCATCATGTCTGTTTTGAGGTACCCGATATCCATGCCGCTAAGGCGGGATTTGAAGCGATGGGTAAGCGCGTTTTGGGAGAACCGCGTATCGGCGCGCATGGGACACTTATCTTTTTTGTGCATCCCAAGGATATGGGCGGGATGCTAACCGAGATTATGGAAACACCAAAGGATCATTGATCCGGCGATTCTCAACATAAAAATAACGTCAAGCCTGAGCAAATTCGGGTCGACTAAATTCAGAGGGACAGACTATGGAATTCGAGAATATCAAATTGGAAATCGCCGATCAGGTAGCGACAATCACGCTGAACCAGCCAACGCGCCTGAACGCTTGTTCTTTGGACATGGCCGATGACATCTATCTAGCATTAGATAAACTTGAAGATGCACGGGCTGTTGTCATTACCGGTGAAGGTCGTGCATTTTGCGCAGGTGCTGATTTGCAAGCCAAAGGCGGCGATAGCGCTTTATCGGGCGGGCAGGGCTCCTATGCGGCGCTCAACAAACATTATAATCCATTAATGTTGAAGCTAGCCAAGCTTGATATTCCTACCATTACGGCCGTCAATGGCCCGGCAGCAGGGGTTGGTTGCTCCATCGCATTGGCGAGCGACTTTGCTATTGCCGGAAAATCAGCCTATTTCTTGCAGGCCTTCGTCAATATAGGCCTTGTGCCCGATGGCGGGGCTAGCTGGATGCTGACCCGTCTGGTTGGCAAGGCACGGGCCACCGAGATGATGATGCTCGGCGAGAAAATTTCCGGTGAAAAAGCCGCAGATTGGGGATTGGTCTATAAATGCGTGGACGATGCTGCCTTGATGGATGAGGCTAGCACGCTCGCCAAACGTCTGGCCGGTGGACCAACAGTAGCTCTGGGTGTCATGCGTCAAAATCTGGCCGCAGCGCTCGAAAGTGACTATTCCTCGGCCTTGTTGAAAGAAGCAGAAGGTCAACGACGGGCCGGTGACAGCAAAGATGCGCGCGAGGGTGCAATATCCTTCCTGCAGAAACGGAAAGCCGAATTTAAGGGCGAATAATGACTGATAAACCGACGATAGAAGACTGGAACGCCCTCGCTGACAAAGAAGTCAAAGGGCGTGACCTGACATGGGAAACACCCGAAGGCATTGCCGTCAAGCCGCTATACACGGCGGAAGACGCCGGTGATCCGGGGCTCCCTGGTTTTGGTCCGTTCACCCGCGGTGTGAAGGCCAGCATGTATGCGGGGCGCCCTTGGACAATCCGCCAATATGCCGGTTTCTCAACGGCGGAAGAATCCAACGCATTCTATCGTCGCAATTTGGCGGCGGGTCAAAAGGGCCTGTCGGTGGCTTTTGATCTCGCGACCCATCGCGGCTATGACAGCGACCATCCGCGGGTTGTAGGCGATGTCGGCAAGGCTGGCGTTGCGATTGACAGTATTGAAGATATGAAAATCCTGTTCGACGGTATTCCGCTCGACACCATGTCGGTTTCCATGACGATGAATGGCGCGGTTATTCCTTGTCTGGCCTTTTACATCGTGGCGGCAGAAGAGCAGGGGGTTTCTCAGGATCAACTCGCTGGTACGATCCAGAACGATATCCTCAAAGAGTTCATGGTGCGTAACACCTACATCTACCCGCCTGCGCCATCGATGCGGATTATCTCGGACATTATCGGTTACACGTCCGAACATATGCCGAAATTCAACAGCATTTCGATCAGCGGCTATCATATGCACGAGGCCGGCGCGACGGCGGTTCAAGAACTGGCATTCACCATCGCCGATGGCCGTGAATATGCAAAGCAAGCCATGGCTACAGGCCTTGATATTGATGCTTTTGCCGGACGACTGAGTTTCTTTTTCGGCATTGGCATGAACTTCTTCATGGAAGTCGCCAAATTGCGCGCGGCGCGGACCTTGTGGCATCGGGTTATGACCGGTCTTGGCGCACAATCGGAACGATCCAAAATGCTGCGCACCCATTGCCAAACATCAGGTGTCTCGCTGACCGAGCAGGATCCCTACAATAATGTCATCCGCACAACCATCGAAGCCATGGCCGCAACATTGGGTGGTACCCAGTCGCTCCACACCAATGCATTGGATGAGGCCATTGCGCTACCGACCGACTTTTCAGCCCGTATCGCCCGCAACACCCAGATTGTCTTGCAGGAAGAAGCTGGCATCACCAAGGTCGTCGATCCACTCGGTGGCAGCTATTATGTCGAAGCGCTGACAGATGAATTGGTCGAAAAAGCGTGGGAGATTATCGAACGGGTCGAAGCCGAAGGCGGCATGGCCAAAGCCGTTGCCGATGGTTGGCCCAAAGGCATGATCGAAGAAGCCGCTGCCGGGCGCCAAGCGCGGGTCGACAAAGGTGACGATGTCATTGTTGGCGTCAACAAATACACGCTTGAAGATGAAGACCAGCTCGAAACGCTCGACATTGATAATGACAAAGTGCGCCATGGTCAGATTGCGCGCCTAGATAAGATGCGCAAAGAGCGCGATGAAGGTGCTTGTCAGGCGGCTTTAAGAGCCATTACCGAGGGTGCGAAAGCCGATGGCAATATGCTTGCCCTCGCAGTTGATGCTGCTCGCAAACGCGCCTCTCTGGGCGAAATATCCGATGCGATGGAAGCCGCCTTTGGTCGTTATGCAACCAAACCAACACCAGTAAAGGGTATTTACGGAGCCGCCTATGAAGGCGATCCGCAATATGCTTTGGTCGTCGACGGCGTTGATGCCGTGTCGCAGCGCCTTGGCCGCAAGCCTAAAATCCTTGTCGCAAAAATGGGACAGGATGGCCATGATCGCGGAGCCAATGTTGTTTCAAGCGCCTTTACCGATATGGGCTTCGATGTGATATCCGGACCGTTATTCCAGACGCCAGAAGAGACACGCGATCTCGCTCTGTCCGAAAATGTTGATGCGGTAGGCGCTTCCAGTCTGGCGGCAGGTCATAAGACGCTCATTCCGGAACTTGTTCAAATGTTACGAGATTCGGGACGCAGCGATATCAAGGTTTTTGCGGGCGGCGTAATCCCGCCTCAGGATTATGAATTCCTCCGTAAATCGGGTGTTGTCGGAATATATGGACCGGGAAGTAATATTGTGGAATGTGCCGCAGACATATTGCGCCTGCTGGGCCACAACATGCCACCCGAAACCGAGGAAGCCGCTGAATGATCGAAACTGAAACGAGTGACGCAAGCGAGACCAATGTTCGACAAGACTGGTCACGCGAGGAAATTGCGGACCTGTTCAATCTGCCTTTTGATGAATTGCTTTTTCAAGCAGCGACCGTTCACCGGCAACATCACACGCCGGGGCAGGTGCAACTGTCCACATTGCTGTCGATCAAAACCGGCGGCTGTCCAGAAGATTGCGGCTATTGCAACCAGTCTGCCCTTGCCGAAAGCGGTCTGAAAGCGGAAAAACTCCTCGATGTGCGGTCGGTGCTGCAAACGGCGGCGCAGGCTAAAGATCGCGGTTCATCCCGCTTTTGCATGGGTGCCGCTTGGCGCAATCCAAAAGATCGCGACATGCCAGCGATCATAGAAATGGTCAAAGGCGTGCGTCAGATGGGTATGGAAACCTGCATGACGCTGGGTATGCTGACCAAGAAGCAATCCGAGATGTTGTCGGAAGCCGGATTGGATTATTATAACCACAATATCGATACATCGCCCGAATATTATGAAAAGGTGATCACAACGCGAGTCTTTGGCGATCGTCTGGAGACGCTCGAAAATGTGCGCGAGAGCGGCATAAATGTCTGCTCCGGCGGAATTGTCGGAATGGGCGAGACCCGAGAAGATCGTGTTGGTTTTGTTCACGCACTCGCGACACTGCCAAAGCATCCCGAAAGCGTACCCGTAAATGCACTGGTTCCGGTCAAAGGTACGGTTCTGGGCGATATGCTCGCGGACACACCGCTAGCGAAAATCGACGATATCGAGTTTGTCCGCACAATCGCCGTGGCACGGATCACTATGCCCGCATCAATGGTGCGCTTGTCCGCTGGACGAGAATCTATGTCGGAAAGCACACAGGCGCTTTGCTTTATGGCAGGGGCTAACAGCATCTTTACGGGTGATAAATTACTGACAACCGGCAATGCTGGTGATGATGCGGATGAAGCGATGTTTGAGAAACTGGGACTGGTTCCAATGGAAGCGGAACCGAGAGAAGTTGAGATGGAAGCCGCCGAATAGTTATGAATTTTAAATATCATCCTCATGCTGAACTTGTTTCAGCATCTATTTCTAAACATGCACCATTCTTGCAATTTGCACGATGGACCCTGAAACAAGTTCAGGGTGACGACCTGCTGGAGCCATAATGTTCAAAAAAATTCTAATCGCAAACCGCGGTGAAATTGCTTGCCGGGTCATCCGGACTGCTCAGAAAATGGGTATCAAGACGGTTGCGGTCTATTCCGATGCCGATGCCCGTGCACCCCATGTGCGAATGGCTGATGAGGCCGTGCATATCGGCCCATCACCAGCAGCGGAATCCTATTTGATCGCGGATAAAATTATCGCAGCCTGTAAGGAAACCGGCGCAGAGGCTGTCCATCCGGGCTATGGTTTCCTCTCCGAACGCACCAGTTTTCCTGAACAACTCGCAGAACATGGCATCGCCTTTATCGGACCGCCACCTAACGCCATTGCTGCGATGGGCGACAAGATTGAGTCCAAGAAACTGGCTGAGAAGGCTGGCGTCAGCGTTGTTCCGGGCCATATCGGCGAAATCGATGACACCGAACATGCCGTGAAAATATCCGGCGAAATTGGCTACCCAGTGATGATGAAAGCCAGCGCAGGCGGCGGCGGCAAGGGTATGCGCCTCGCGTGGAATGAAAAAGATGTTCGCGAAGGCTTTGAGGCGACCAAACGCGAAGGCCTTGCGAGCTTCGGCGATGATAGAGTTTTCATAGAGAAATTTATCGAACAGCCGCGCCATATCGAAATTCAGATACTCGGCGATAAGCATGGCAATGTTCTCTATCTGGGTGAGCGCGAATGTTCGATTCAGCGGCGCCATCAAAAGGTAGTCGAAGAAGCACCATCTCCCTTTGTTGATCCCGAGATGCGCAAGAAAATGGGCGAACAAGCTGTCGCTCTATCGCAGGCTGTGGATTATCACAGCGCCGGTACGGTTGAGCTTATCGTCGGTGCGGACAAGAGTTTCTATTTCCTCGAAATGAATACCCGGCTTCAGGTTGAGCATCCCGTGACCGAATATATCACGGGCCTTGATCTGGTCGAACAGATGATCCGGGTCGCCTATGGTGAGAAACTGCCGCTGACGCAGGATGAGGTGACTCTTACCGGTTGGGCAGTTGAAAACCGGGTTTATGCCGAAGATCCTTATCGCAATTTCTTGCCATCCACAGGTCGTCTAGTAAAATATAATCCACCGGAAGCAGAAGAAGGCATTCGCGTGGACGACGGCGTCGCAGAAGGCGGCGAGGTGTCAATTTTCTACGATCCAATGATTGCCAAGCTGATCACCTATGGTGGAACCCGCATTGAAGCAATTGATCGTCAGATTGATGCGCTGAACCGGTTTGAGATTACTGGCCCCGGTCATAATATCGATTTTCTCTCGGCGCTGATGCAGCACGATCGCTTCCGCGAAGGCAATATAACCACCAATTTCATTGCTGAAGAATATCCTGACGGTTTTCAGGGCGCGCCGGCGTCTGAAGACCTACTCCGCAACCTTGCTGCCATCGCTGCCTTTGCGGCCACCGCCCATGCTGATCGCGCCCGCCGGATTGACAATCAATTGGGACAACGTTTGCAGGCCCCCGCTGACTGGGAAGTTAAAATTGGTGATAGCGTTCAGCAGGTTTCTGTTTCCGAGGATGGCATCTTGGTGGACGACGAAGATGTGGATCTGTCGGTCGCCTATACGCCAGGCGACAGCCTGATATTGGCCAACATCGGCGAAGAACCGCTGTCGGTCAAAATAGTGAAAACGGCCAATGGTTTCGCGCTGAACACACATGGTGCGACGCACAAGGTGCAGGTCTTGCCCGTTCATATCGCGCAACATGCCGTGCACATGATCGAAAAAATACCACCTGATCTGTCGAAATATTTGCTCTGCCCGATGCCGGGACTGCTAGTCGCTCTGCATGTCAAAGAGGGTGACAAGGTCGAAGAAGGTCAGCCTCTCGCGGTTGTAGAAGCGATGAAGATGGAGAATATCCTGCGAGCCGAGAAAAATGCGGTCGTTAAATCTGTTGAGGCGGAACAAGGGGATAGCCTTGCCGTCGATGCAGTGATACTCGAACTGGAATAATCAAAACGCCTTGGGGAGGGCAAATATGGCCAGTGAGGCAGGCGTTGCAATGCAGCGCGAACCAACCGACAAGGAAATCAGGCTCGTCATCGGCGCGTCATCTGCAGGAACCATCTTCGAATGGTATGATTTCTTTATCTACGGAACCTTGTTCTACATTATCGGTCCGACATTTTTCCCGAGCGGTAATGAAACACTAGAAATCCTGTTGGTTTGGGCAACCTTTGCCATTGGCTTTGGTTTTAGGCCCGTAGGCGCAGTATTATTTGGCTTTCTGGGCGATCGACTGGGACGCAAATACACCTTTCTCGTTACCGTAACCTTGATGGGGATAGCGACTGCTGGCGTTGGTTTGATTCCCAGCGCTGAAACCATAGGACTAGCTGCCCCGGCGATCGTGATCTTCCTGCGCGTGTTGCAAGGACTTGCTCTGGGTGGAGAATATGGCGGTGCGGCCATCTATGTCGCCGAGCATGCTCCAACGGAGAAGCGCGGCTACTACACAAGCTATATTCAGGCCAGCGTCGCTGGCGGCTTTGTGTTGTCTATTGGGGTGGTACTGGCCTGCCGTTTCCTGATTCCAACCGAGGAATTTAATGATTGGGGCTGGCGGATACCGTTCCTGCTCTCGATCATATTGCTCGCGATTTCGCTCTGGATGCGGCTGAAGTTGAATGAAAGTCCGGTTTTTCAGGCTATGAAGGCGGAAGGGAAGACGTCCAAAAATCCATTCACCGAAAGCTTTTCCTATCCGGGCAACAAGAAGCGAATTTTCGTAGCATTGTTTGGAATAACCGGAATATTGACGACAATCTGGTATACCGCTTTTTTCTCCGGCATGTCCTTTTTGCGCGGACCAATGAATGTCGATAACCTCACGGTGGATTTAATCCTCTTTTTTGCCGGTCTGATAGCCATGTCATTCTATCTGATGGTCGGGAAATGGTCGGATAGGGTGGGACGTAAAAAGCCAATTATAGTCGGTGCAATCCTGTCCTTGCTGTTACTTTTCCCTTCCTTTTGGGGCTTGGGGCAGCTCGCCAATCCTGGACTGTCGGCGGCATCGGAGGCTACTCCGGTCCGTGTAGAAGGCACAGCCTGCAGCACCGATCCATTTGCTGAACTGTTCAACCGCGAGCAAAGCGACTGTGGCAAGATATTGGAGACTCTCACAGCCTCTGGGGTCGCCTATTCGGTTACAGATGCATCAGAGTTGAAACTCTTCGCGGGTAGCGAAGAAATAGCAGTCGATAACGCTTGGTTCAATGACGGGACCGCACGCCGTGATGGAATTCACGGCGCCCTCAGCAAATCGGGTTTTGATTTTGAGCAGCAACAGCTTGGCGCCATGCGCATATTGGGCATTGTGGCCATATTACTAGTTCTGGGTGCTCTCAGCGCGCTGACTTACGGATCCGTCGCCGCACTGTTGTCAGAAATGTTCCCGCCAAAAATTCGCTATAGCTCTATGTCGATACCTTATCATATCGGAGCAGGATATCTTGGTGGCTTCCTGCCCCTGATCGCGGGTTATATTGTTGCGCGATCTGGTGATGTCTATTCGGGCCTCTGGTATACTTGGGTCGTGGTTGCCTTTGGTGTTATTGTGGCGTGGTGGGGCATTCCCAGTGATCCGGAAGCAGCACTCGACGAAGCGGATTAAACTGACTATCGCCGCATGATGAGTGATGAGACGATCGAAATTCCTTCAACGGTCAAGCTGCGTCTTGACGGAGATGCGCTGGTATCCAACTGGCGAGCTCTGGATAGGATGAGCGGCTCGGCCAGTGCGGGGGCCGCGATTAAGGCCAATGCCTATGGTCTCGGATCGGTCGAGGTGCTGCAGCGCTTGCAAGCAGCAGGTTGTCGGGATTTTTATGTCGCCAACTGGCAGGAAGCCAAAGAGGTAGAAGATCAGTTGGACGGGGATAGCTGTATCTCTGTCCTCAACGGTGTTCGTGCAGAAGATATGTCATTTGCGATGGTTTCAGCCGCCAAACCGGTATTGAACAATTTGGAGCAAGTACATCGGTGGCAAGAAACGGGTCACCCATGTGATGTCATGATCAATAGCGGCATGAACAGGCTCGGGATCAATGCTGTGGACATTGGACAATATGACTGGAGCGGCCTGGATATCGACATTGTAATGAGTCATTTGGCGTCAGCGGACGAAGACGTCCCGCAAAATGCAAGTCAATTAGAACAATTTATCGATGCACTCGATCATGTCTCTGGCAAGCGCCGGAGTCTGAGTAACAGCGCCGGAATAGCTTTGGGCAAGGCGTATCACTTTGACTGTACGCGGCCCGGCTTATCCCTGTACGGCGGCAAACAGCATCCCGCATATGAGAAAACAATCCAACAAGTCGCTTTTCCTGAGACTCAGATTTTGCAGGTGCGTGACTTAAAAATCGGCGACAAAGTTGGGTATAACGCAAAATATACCGCGGAACGAGAGCATCCGATTGCGATTCTGGCCATGGGTTATGCGGACGGTTATTTGCGTGGATTCTCCAATGAAGGCATGTTCTTGAGCGGCAAAACTAAACTCCCGGTTCTTGGACGTGTATCTATGGATTTAATCGCAATTGATATTTCCAATGCTCCCGATCTTCGTGAATCTGACTGGGTAACGGCCGAATATGATTTACCCACAGCATCGGGTCAATCTGGTCTTTCCCAATATGAACTGATCACTGGTGTAGGCAATCGCTACACCCGCTGTTGGGCATAAATTGTGCGACTGCTATATCGCAGACGCACATAGCATAAATCCTTAAATTCCGCGCCGGGTGCCACATACTAAGCTTGCTGAATAGCTTTAGTTGCGGCGATGCACAATTTTGGCTAATGCGGACAGAATAGTAAATTGTTTTGAAGGCATATCGCCGTAAAACCACAAAATAACGCGATATGGTTCACAGGAGATAACATGGCGAAGACGAAAAAGGGCGATCCGGACGGTCCGATCACAATCAAAAAATATGCCAATCGGCGGCTCTACAACACGCAAACATCAAATTATATCACGCTCGATTTTCTAGCTGAAATGACCCGTAATGATATAGATTTTGTTGTGGTTGATGCCAAAACCGGCGATGACATAACCCACAATGTTTTGACCCAGATTATTGTTGATGAGGAAAGCAGCGGGCAGAATATGCTCCCGGTAAACTTCCTGCGGCAACTGATCTCCATGTATGGGAACAGCATGCAATCGCTAATGCCGTCCTATCTCGAGGCCTCGATGGACAATTTTCGAAAAAACCAGAAGCAGTTTCAAGAAGCTGTTGAAGGCGCTCTCAATAAAAATCCACTGGGCCAGATGGCGGTAAAAAACCAGAAGCAATTTCAGGAAGCTGTTGAAAATGCACTGAAATCAAGCCCTCTAGCCGGTGTTGTCGAGAAAGCTCTCAATCCTCTGGGGCTTGGTGACAAAGCCGCTTCTGATGAGGAACCAGAAGAACAGCTATCCGCAAAAGATATTGAGATTATGGAACTCAAGAGGCAGCTGGCCGACATTCAATCGAAGATCGACACTCTCGACGACTAACTTGTCTTTTTGGTGATCTGCCCTTGTGACACTCTAAACCTTCAGAATTTTCCCGACAGGAACCTAATACGTGAAGAAAAACGCTCTATCCGTAACCCGTGAAGCGGACTTTTCCGCTTGGTACCAACAACTAATTTCGGAAGCAGATCTTGCCGAAGAATCCGGTGTGCGTGGCTGTATGATCATGCGGCCGTGGGGTTATGGTATCTGGGAACGAGTGCAGCTTCTAATGGACCAACGGATCAAGGCGACGGGACATGAAAACTGCTATTTCCCGTTATTTATTCCGCTCAGCTATTTTGCGAAAGAGGCTGAGCATGTCGACGGTTTTGCCAAAGAAATGGCGGTCGTTACCCATCATCGATTGATGAAAGATGACAAGAATGGCCTTGTTGTTGATCCCGAAGCAAAGCTGGAAGAACCTTTGATTGTTAGGCCGACGTCTGAAACCGTCATCGGTACATCCTTTGCAAAGTGGGTGCAAAGCTGGCGCGATTTGCCGGTGATGATCAACCAGTGGGCCAATGTTGTACGCTGGGAGATGCGCACGCGTATGTTCCTGCGGACGAGTGAATTTCTGTGGCAAGAAGGGCATACAGCCCATGCAACCCGCGACGAGGCAATGGAAGAAACTCTCGATATTTTGGAATTATATCGCAGTTTTTCGGAAGAGGTGCTCGCGATGCCCGTTGTCGCTGGCGAAAAACCAGAAAACGAACGTTTTCCAGGCGCAGATGCAACCTATTCAATTGAAGCGATGATGCAGGACGGCAAAGCACTTCAAGCTGGCACGTCGCATTTTCTAGGCCAAACATTCTCCAAAGCGCAGAACATCCGTTATCAGGATAAAGAGGGTCAGTTCCAGTTCGCTTACACGACAAGCTGGGGAACCTCTACGCGGCTGATCGGCGGCGTGATCATGACCCATGGTGATGATGACGGTCTACGTGTGCCGCCACTGATTGCACCTTATCAGGTCGTGATAATACCGATGTTGCGCGATAAACCGGAAGACGAAGAAGTTTTGAACTTCTGTAAAACGCTCACAAAACAGATTGCAGGCTTGCGGGCTTTTGATGAAAATGTCCGTGTTAAACTAGACAAAAGCGGGGCCAAGGCTTCCAACAAACGCTGGGCCTGGGTCAAGAAGGGGGCGCCGCTTATCTTGGAAATTGGTCCTCGCGATGTCGCGGAAGGCAATGTTTCAGCTCTTCGCCGCGATGCCCTGTACAAAGATAATGGCAAGCTTGATGCACAGATACTTGCGAAAGACACTTTTGCCGATCAGGTTCCAGCCTTGCTGGAGGAAATCCAAACTAAATTGCACAGTGAAGCTAGGCAGCGATTGGATTCCAATGTTAAGCGCGGACTAACAGATTTCGCAGACGTTCAAAAATTCTACAAAGAGAATAAGAAATATCCTGGTTGGCTCGAAGTTCAATGGTGTAGAGCCACGGGTGAGGAGCTAGGCCAGATCGAAGAACGTTTGAAAAAACTAAAACTGACGTTCCGCAATGTACCGCTAGAGGCCGCTGCAGTTGATGGCAGTTGTATTTTTACCGGGAAGCCTGCGGTCGAACGGATTCTCATCGGCAAAGCCTATTAATGGCCAAACCGTATAAAGCTCACAAACCGAAACAAGTTCCTTCGCGCGCGAAGATATTGGAATTTATTGAAAAATCAGAGCAACCCGCTGGCAAACGGGAGATCGCGAAGGCCTTTCAGCTGCGCGGGTCGGATAAAATTGCGCTTAAAGCTTTGCTGAAAGACATGGCCGATGAGGGCCTGATCGATAGCACACCGGGGCGCGCCTTTCATAAAATGGGCGGCGTTCCAAAGGTTACTGTGCTCAAAATCGTTGAGATAGATGGCAATGAAGCGATCGGAATGCCCGAGCGTTGGGAAGCGGATGCTCCAGCGCCACGCCTTCGTATCAAGGAACGGGGCCGCCGTGCCGCTTTGGCTGTTGGGGATCGGATATTAGCCCGAACAGAAAAGCGCGGGCAGGGGCATATCGCCTATATGATGAAGAAAATCGCCCAGAGCAGTGAAATGTTGCTGGGTGTGGTCGAGAAAGATGAGCGGGATCGGTTCTGGCTCAAACCCGTCGATCGGAAGATTAGACGCAGTACGGCCATTTCCGATCTTGGTGAAGCCGAGGTTGGCAATTTGGTGCTCGCAGAACCCGTTGGCCGGGGCACGCAGATTAAAGCGCAGGTAAAAGAGGTTCTCGGCGATCCTTTTGCACCAAAATCTTTTAGCCTTATTGCCGTTCACAAATTTGAAATTCCGCTAGAATTTCCATCTGATGTTGTATCAGAAGCGGAGCAGGCGACGAAATTAAAACTCAGCACGCAGGATCGAGAAGATCTTACCGATTTACCGATTGTCGCAATCGATCCTGCCGATGCCCGCGATCATGATGATGCCATTTGGGCCGCTCCGGATGATGATGCAGATAATGTTGGCGGGTTCAAAGCCATAATCGCGATTGCCGATGTATCATTCTATGTACGCAGCGGCAGCAAACTGGACCGTGAAGCTTATAAGCGCGGAAATAGCGTCTATTTCCCAGATCGGGTAGTGCCTATGCTACCTGAAGCGCTATCCACGGATGTTTGTTCGCTTAAGCAGGACGTCGACCGTGCAGCATTGGCTTGCCATCTGAAAATCGATGCCAAAGGCAACGTTGTGTCCTCGCGCTTCACCCGCGCTATCGTTCGACTTGCTGGCAATATCGCTTATGAAGATGCACAGGCGGCGATAGATGGTAACCTAGACCACCCGATGAAGGTGACCGCTCTGGAGCCGCTTTGGGCTTGCTGGAAGCTGCTAGCAAAGGCTCGTGATGGCCGGGAGCCGCTAAGTCTGGATTTACCTGAAAAGCGGGTTGTTCTGGATGATCAAGGGCGGATTGCCGAAATCGCCATACGCGAACGGCTTGATGCGCACAGATTAGTCGAAGATTATATGATTGCAGCCAATGTTGCAGCGGCAAAGATGCTCGAGTCCAAGAAGTCTCCGCTAATATACCGCGTCCATGAAACGCCTTCTCGCGAAAAGCTGATTGCGCTGAAAGATTATTTGAAGAGCTTTGATATCAGTTTTGCCATGGGGCAGGTGATCAAGCCTTCGGTATTCAATCGCCTTATCGAACAAGTTGGCGAAGCGGAAATCTTGCCGCTGGTCATGGAACAAATTTTACGCAGCCAGACACAGGCTTATTATGGGGCCACCAATATGGGGCACTTTGGCCTGTCTCTTGGCAGCTATGCCCATTTTACCAGTCCTATCCGTCGTTATGCCGATCTCATCGTTCATCGCGCTCTGGTTAGTGGCTGCAAACTTGAACAGCCTCAGCCAGAGAATGACAATATTCCACCACTAAGCGGGTTGAGCAAGGACATGGCCGACAAGCTCGACATGATTTCTGAAAAAATCAGTCAGCTGGAGCGTCGTGCCATGAAAGCTGAGTGGGAAACAGTGGACCGTTATATCTCCGCCCATTTGTCCGACCAGGTTGGTCAGGTGCTAAAATGCCGGATCACTGGTGTTCAGAATTTCGGTTTTTTTGCAACGGTAGAAGAATTAGGTGGAGATGGCCTTGTTCCGGTGCGCACCTTGGGTGCCGAACGGTTTGACTATGATGAGCAGAAACAACAGCTGGAAGGCGTGGACAGCGGTATCATCTATAACATCGGTCAGAAGCTGGATCTTCGTCTAGTAGAAGCTAATGCAGCGACTGGCAGCCTGGTCTTTGAATTGGCCGAAGGCGCTAACCATATGAAGGGCAGTTTTGAACCGAGGCGCGGCAGGAGCGGTGCCAAGGGTAAACCGCATCGCAAAGGAAAACGCGGCCGGCCAGGGAATATCAAACACCGCGGCCGATAATGTAACCGGATTGGCGCGAGGCGCGAATAACGCGGGTATACTCAAAAAAGGATATTCTCATGCCCACTATGATCCCAACGAAAGCGGTTGCTGATTTCACTGTTCCAATGACCGATGGCGGCCAGTTCCAACTGAGCCAACGAGCCGGTGACAACTTCACATTGCTGCTTTTTTATCGCGGTCTGCATTGCCCGATCTGCAAAGGGCAGTTACGCGACTTGCAACGCAAATTGGGTGATTTTGCTGAACGCGGTGTCACGGCAGTTGCAATCAGCATGGACGATCAAGATCGCGCGCAGAAATCGGCTGAAGATTGGGGTATCGACGAACTCATGCTGGGTTACGGCCTGAGCGAAGAGATCGCAGGGCAACTGGGCCTCTATATTTCTGCCGGACGGCCAGACAGTCCGGAACCTGAGATATTCTCTGAACCAGCCTTGTTTTTGGTTCGCCCTGATCAGACACTCTATTTCGCCAGCATTCAAAGCATGCCCTTTACGCGGCCGCCGTTGGATCAACTAATGATGGGTATCGATTACGCACTTGCAAACGACTATCCAGCGCGCGGAGAGCTGAGCTAGATCCTTAGCTTAATCGGTCAATCTCTTCCTTGCTCAATGATCCAGGTACAACCATCACTGGGCAGGGAAGACTACCGACTTCTGTAGCCGCAAAATGCGTTACCAGCGGTCCAGGAGCGCCATTTCCGGCAGCTCCGAGCACAAGAGCTGCGAGACCGTCGATTTCATCCATCAGTCGGCGGACATCTTTAGCACCTTTGCCTTCTTTGACGGTGATCGACGGACGAATGCCTGTTTCCTCGAACAAGGTGCCAGCGGCGCTGGACACTAGTGCTTCTGCGCGGTTCTTCGCTTCCTCCTCAAGCGTTGCCTGAACACCGCCCCAGGCAACAAACCCATCGCTCGCCACCAATGCTAAAATATGGAGCGCCCCATTGGTCTTCATGGCGCGGCGCGAAGCAAAACGCAGTGCGATACTCGCTTCTTCGGTTTCGTCGATAACCACTAGGTAAGTACGCATGAAAAATCCCCAACTGCCTTGCGTATTTCTACTATTAAAACCAAGCTTGCGATAAAAGCCTATGATATGCAAGATTTACACAGCTTGCGCTTTCCTGTCTTTTGCGCATAAACGCTTCAACGCTGATATAGAATAAGGGTTTTCTCTCCATGCCGATCAACCTTCAAATGCCCGCCTTGTCCCCGACAATGGAAGAGGGGACGCTAGCCAAATGGCTCGTAAAAGAAGGGGACGAGGTCGTTTCAGGCGATTTACTGGCGGAGATTGAGACAGACAAAGCCACGATGGAATTTGAAGCGGTCGATGAAGGCACGATAGCGAAAATCGTTGTTGCCGAGGGTACCGATAATGTCAAAGTCGGAGAAGTCATCGCGATTATTGCTGAAGAGGGTGAGGATGTTTCGGCCGCTTCGAAAGGTGGCGAAAGTTCCGCGGAGAAGCCTAAAGCGGAACCGGTGGCTGAGAAAGTCCCGGAAAAGGCGGCTCCAGCGCCGCAAAAGGTTGCTGAACCTGCTCCAAAGGTTACGCCGACCCCATCTGATGATGGCCGCATTAAAGTCAGTCCGCTGGCGCGCCGTTTGGCCGAGCAGAAGGGCGTTGATCTGGGCGCTATGAGCGGCTCTGGCCCCGGTGGCCGAATTATCAAGGCCGATATTGATGCAGCCGAAGGTGGCACCGCGCCGGTCAAAAGCGAAGCCGCAGCTCCTGCGCCAACGCCTGCTGCTGCTCCACAGCCTGCCGCCAACGATTTCGATATTCCGCATACAGTCGAAAAACTGTCCGGCATGCGCAAGACCATTGCTCGCCGCCTGACCGAAGCGAAACAGACCATTCCGCATATCTATCTCACCGTGGATATCCAGCTCGACAAGCTGCTCAAGCTGCGCAGCGAGCTTAACGCAACGCTGGAGACGCGCGGCGTCAAGCTGTCGGTCAATGATCTGCTGATCAAGGCGCTGGCCGTCTCGTTGATGCAGGTGCCGAAATGCAATGTCTCGATTGACGGCGATCAGCTCAAGACCTTTGAACGCGCCGATATCTCGGTCGCGGTCAGCATTCCCGGCGGCCTGATCACGCCGATTATCACCAGCGCCGACACCAAGTCGCTCAGCGCCATTTCAACAGAGATGAAAGATCTCGCAGGCCGCGCCAAGGACGGCAAGCTCAAGATGCACGAATATCAGGGCGGTACCGCCAGCATTTCCAATATGGGCATGTTCGGCATCAAGAATTTCGACGCGGTCATCAACCCGCCGCAAGCAATGATCATGGCCATCGGGGCAGGGCAGAAGCGCCCCCATGTAATCGACGACAGCCTGCAAATCGCGACGATCATGAGCGCGACCGGCAGCTTTGACCACCGCGCGATTGATGGCGCTGACGGCGCGCAGCTTATGCAGGTGTTTAAAGAGCTGGTGGAGAACCCGTTGGGGATGTTGGCTTAGTAATGATCAGACTGTTCATAATTGCTGTTCTGCTAATTTTTGTCGCGGTCACCGTGCTAGTGTACTTTGTAGGTGACGATAAGTTTCTCCAAGATCATTGGAAACGAATATTTTATTCGGTCGGCGCCTATGTGTTGATGCAAATTTTTTCAATGCTTCAAGCACAATTTACCGGAACCGGTGGTGCACCGGGAACACCTCTATACATGCATGCAGTTGGATGGCTGTTTATTCTGGTATTGACACTTTTGCCTGTAGGAATTTTCGAGCGAATGTCTAAAGTTTTCGATGCGTCACATGTTTTAAATTGGCTGGTGATAGCTATTGTTTTCTGGGTGACTTGGTCGATTTTTATTGATGTTCTTACAAGCTTGGCGGTTCAAAGATCGCTATGGTCATTTAACGTAAAAATTGTGATATTTGATATCGCACTTCCAGCCTGTGTGGCGGCTTTTGTCTGGTGGAAACACCTGCCAGCTTCTCGAATTTCGGATTTGGGACGTGTATTTTAAAGGAATGATATGACTAACAGTTCGTACGACCTCGTCATCCTCGGTTCCGGCCCCGGCGGTTATGTCGCGGCGATCCGCGCCTCCCAACTCGGGCTAAAAACCGCCATTGTTGAGCGCGAAAATCTCGGCGGCATTTGTCTCAACTGGGGCTGCATACCGACCAAGGCCCTCCTGCGCTCAGCCGAAGTCTTCCACAATATGAAACGCGCGGCGGACTATGGTCTGACGGCGGAGAATATCAGCGCGGACATTGATGCAGTGGTCAAACGCTCCCGCGGGGTGGCGAGTCAGCTTAACAAAGGCGTCACCGGCCTGATGAAGAAGAACAAAATCGACGTCATCATGGGCGACGGCAAGATTGTCGAAAAGGGCAAGGTCTTGGTTAAGACTGAGAAGGGCGAGGAAGAACTTACCGCCAAGAATATCATTATCGCAACCGGAGCGCGAGCCCGCGATCTGCCGTTTGCCAAGGCCGACGGCAAGCGCATCTGGACCTATCGCCACGCCATGACACCGCCGGAAATGCCGAAAAAACTGCTGGTTATCGGCTCTGGCGCGATCGGGATCGAATTTGCCAGCTTCTATAATGATATGGGCGCGGATGTGACCGTGGTCGAGATGATGGACCGGGTTGTTCCAGTGGAAGATGAGGAAATCTCAAAATTCCTTGAGAAGTCGCTGAAAAAGCAGGGCATGACGATCATGACCGGCGCTGGAGTTAAAAGCATCGATGCAGGTGCGAAGGGCGTGAAAGCCGAGATTGAGGACAGCAAGGGCAAGGTCCAAAAACTGGAATTCAGCCATGTGATTGTTGCTGTCGGCATTCAACCGAATGTCGAAACAGTGGGTCTGGACGAGCTGGGCATCGAGCCGGACGAGCGCTTTCATATCAAAACGGATTCCATGTGCCGAACCAATGTCGAGGGCATTTACGCGATTGGTGACGTCACCGGCGGGCCTTGGCTCGCCCATAAGGCCAGTCATGAAGGCGTTATTGCGGTCGAAGCCATTGCTGGCGGCCATCCGCACGCGATGGATGTCAACAATATCCCCGGCTGTACCTATTGCCACCCACAGATTGCCAGTGTCGGTCTGACCGAGGCCAAGGCCAAAGCGGCGGGTCATGACGTCAAAGTCGGGAATTTCCCGTTTATCGGCAATGGTAAGGCGATTGCTTTGGGCGAGACTGAAGGCTTTATCAAAACCGTTTTTGACGCGAAAACTGGCGAATTACTAGGCGCTCACATGATTGGCGCGGAAGTCACCGAGCTGATTCAGGGCTATACGGTCGGCAAGACGCTGGAGACGACCGAGGCGGAGCTGATGAACACCGTCTTCCCGCATCCAACGCTCAGCGAAATGATGCATGAAAGTGTACTCGACGCTTATGAGCGAGTTTTGCATATGTAGAAGGAAAGGCAAATCGATGAATCCGATCAAAGGCTTACTGGCACTATCTCTCATCCTTTCTGCGACTGCCAATGCAGAAAGCATCGTCTATACGGCCGACCGGATGCTGGATGTCGATAGCGGCAAATATATCGAATATCCCGTTATTATCGTGACCGATGGCAAAATCGCTCGCGTCACGGATCAAAATGACCCGGTTGAGCCAGCGGAGTCGCGCACCGTCGCGCTCGGTGACGTCACAATCCTGCCGGGCCTGATCGACATGCACGTCCATCTCGACGCTAATCCGCTTTATGGCGGCTATAGCAGTCTGCAATTCACTGACCAGTTTTTCACCGTTCAGGGTGTCGCCAATGCGCGCGCTATGCTGGAGGCAGGATTTACCAGCGTTCGGAACATTGGCTCCGATAACTATTCGGATATTGCCTATAAGCAGGCGATTGACGAAGGCCTGATTGCTGGACCGCGGATCACGCCGGCAGGTTATTCCTTGGGCGCAACCGGGGGCCATTGCGATCAGACGTTCCTGCCGCCTTCGTTCAAAGCCAAATCGCCTGCAGTGGGGGATGGGCCCACGGAACTGCGCAAAAAGGTCCGCGAACAACGCAAATATGGCGCTCAAGTCATCAAAGTCTGTGCCACTGGGGGCGTGTTTTCTCGCAATACCGAGCCAGGGCAACAGCAATTGTCGCTGGAGGAGCTCAGCGCTATTGTTGATGAAGCAAAGCTATGGGGTCTGAAGACCGCCGCTCATGCCCATGGCGCTGCCGGGATTAAAACGGCTATCCGCGCCGGTTTTACGACCATCGAGCATGCCAGTCTGGTCGACAAAGAAGGTATTGATCTAGCGAAAAAGAACGGTACCTATTTCGGGATGGATATTTTCAACACCGAATATACCCAGTCAGAAGGTAAGAAAAACGGAGTGTTAGAGGAAAATCTTCTCAAAGATCGACAGATTGCGCAGCTGCAACGCGATAACTTCCGCGCTGCGCATCAGGCGGGTGTGAAGATGGTATTCAGTTCTGACGCCGGCGTCATGCCGCACGGCATTGCGGGCGGACAGTTTAAGATCATGGTCGACTACGGCATGACGCCGCTGGAAGCCATTCGCTCAGCCACAATTAATGCCGCCGATGCGCTTGGCAAGGCCGATCAGGTCGGGCGGATAAAGGCCGGATATCATGCTGATTTTATCGCCGTTGATGGTGATCCGCTCGCCGATGTGCGCGAATTGGAAGATGTCGATGTCGTCGTCAAAGGCGGAACAGTCGTAAAAGGACAATAATATGGCAAAAGGTACCCATGATTATGTCGAGGATCCTCGTAACCAAACCATCCTGATCAACGTCAACGGCACTATAACGCCGCGAGCCGAGGCCATGGTGTCGGTATTTGACAGCGGTTTCATGCTTGGCGACGGCGTTTGGGAAGGGCTGCGTGTGCATAAGGGGCAGATTGCCTTTCTGGATGCGCATATGGACCGCCTGTTGGAGGGCGCAAAAGCGATCGCGATGGATATCGGCATTAGCCGGGAAGATTTGATTACGCGCCTTTACGAGACGATTGAAGCCAATGGTATGACCGGCTGTCACATTCGCCTTATGGTGACACGGGGCATCCGTTCCACGCCCTATCAGGACCCCCGGGTGATCATTTCACCGGCAACCATCGTGATCATTCCGGAATATAAAGAGGCGCTGCCCAGCACAGTGGAAAATGGCATTCGTCTGTTCACGGTCCATGTCCGGCGCGGTGATCCGGCGGTGCAGGATCCAAAACTTAATTCGCACAGCAAGCTTAACTGCATAACCGCCTGTATTCAGGCGACACAGGCCGGGGCGGATGAAGCGCTGATGCTTGATCCGCAGGGCTTTGTTGCAACTTGCAACAGCACGCATTTCTTCATTGTTCGCAAAGGTGAAGTTTGGACCAGCAGCGGGGATTATTGCCTCGGAGGAATTACGCGGAGCAATGTTATCAAGCTATGCCGCGAGAATGATATTCCTGTGTTTGAGAAGAATTTTTCTCTCACGGATGTTTACGGCGCGGATGAAGCCTTTGTAACGGGAACTTTCGCCGGAGTGGTGCCTGCAACCGAGGTTGATGGGCGCATATTGAGCAAGGGCAGGGGGCCGATGGTGGAGCGATTGCAGACACTTTACAAAGACCTGATCGAAAGCGACACGGCGGCATGACGTCAGATCCTATCCGGATCGCCATGTGGTCCGGACCGCGCAATATCTCAACCGCGATGATGCGTAGCTTTGGCAGCCGGAGCGATTGCGCGGTTACGGACGAGCCTTTTTATGGCGCTTTTCTGAAAAAGACCGGCATGCGCCAGCCCATGGCTGACGATATTATCGCGTCGATGGATATAAACTGGTCCTCTGTGACAAAGGCGATGAATGGGTCAGTTCCTGAAGGAAAGGCGCTCTGGTATCAGAAACATATGCCGCACCATATGGTCGACAAAGTTTCAATTGCGGATTTTCCGGATCATCGCCATGCCTTCCTGATCCGCGACCCTGGCCATGTCGTTGCCAGCTATGCTGCCAAGCGGGTAGAAGTGACACCCGATGATCTGGGCTATGAGCGGCAGTTAAATTATCTGGATCAAGTCGCGCAGATGACCGGAGTGGCGCCTATCGTAATGGATAGCGCCGACATATTGCAAAATCCGGAAGGCTATTTGAAAGCATTATGTCAAGCGCTTGGCATTGCTTGGGATGCCGCGATGTTAGCTTGGCAAACGGGCACGCGGGATACGGATGGAATTTGGGCATCTCATTGGTATAACCGGGTGGTGGACACAACCACATTTGCTCCCCCCAAAGAAACGACGCCGACGCTGTCCGATCCACAACAGCGAGTCGCGGATGAGTGCCGAGAATTTTACAATCAGTTATCAGCCTATCGGCTCAAGATTCTCTAATATTTGGATAAAAATGCTGATTTTCCGTCAGTTGTTAGCGGGTGTTTTCAATCGCTATCCTCTGTAGTTTTCATAGCGTCAAACCAGCAGAATATGATATATTGCGGTATAATTTTTAGGAGGTTTTTATGTTTATTTTATCAACTGTCGCCCTCTTAAGTGCTGCAACTGCCGGTATGGCCGATGCAGAAACAAGCCGGGTTAACTATTCCAATTGTGTTACCGATTTCACGATCACCCATTTGGACAAAAAGACCGCACGCGGCGCTTTCAGAAAAGCGGTTGTGGACGCTTGCCCGGATGAACGCAGCGCAATGATCGCTGCGATGAAAAAGGATGAAATGGAATTTGGCAGCACCGAACAAGAGGCCACGGACTATGCGACGGAAGAAGCGGACGGGGTCTTGACTGCCTTTACCGAGGGTTATTCCGGATATCTGAGTTCCAGCACGAGGCCGGTTAGAGAAGAATAGCGCAATTGAGGGCTTTCCAGTAATAATCTCGCCGGTTGCAAGATTGTTACAAGTCTCAGCTATTGCTCATAACATCGCATAATATTCGCGCGACTCATTGGCTATTGTAGTTGTGGCATTCCTTAAAGCAGGCGGGACCGGCGAGAAGGAATCCATCATGTATAAGCTAGCCCTATCAGGCGCCGCACTTTTGCTGCTGAGCGCCTGTGTATCAGCCAATGACGATGTCGAGTCATCATCCGACGAATTTATTCCCGAAGGATATGATCCTGACGCAGGCCCCGTCGAGCCGAGCGAACCCGAAGACGATCCCTATGTCCCGGAAAGAAGTGACGACGGCTCGGAACCAGGCACCGCCAACCGCTAAGAACCGATCAAGTTTTAGAGATATTGCTGGCGGACAAGGTAGTGGAGGTGCGGGAGGGATTCGAACCCTCGGGACCATTGCTGGCCCGCCAGTTTTCAAGACTGGAGCGATCGACCACTCTGCCACCGCACCTCACTGGGCGCCGCATTACATAGCGAACCGCGACAACGCAAGCCCCGTAATTCAGTCTGTGAGCCGCTCACAGCGATCTTGAATCATGCACAGCATAATTTGGAGGAAACTTTGGGGGAAAAGGCTGCTATGAATGCGCTTATCCGGCAAGCTGTTGTTCATCTGCGATATTTAGGGATTCCCCTCGGAGTCAGATTGTGCGACAACATATTGAAGAAGGGAAGTTTTTCATGCGTTTTACCACTGCGATTGCCTGTAGCGCTCTTGCATTTTTTAGCCTGCCGTCCGCCCATAGTGACAATGCTGCGGTTGCGCAGTCAACGAGCGGCTTTAACAGCTATCTACAAGAAGTTGGTCAAAAGGCCCTGCAACAGGGCGTCAGCCAACGCACGTTGGACAGAGTGCTTCCCGGTTTGACGTACAACCCTCGTGTCATCCAGCTTGATCAATCCCAACCTGGCGGCCGGCCAAATAGCGCGATCCCTCCGTTCGCGCCCTATAAACGCCGGCATGTCGATGCTGCACGGATCAATGGTGGGAAGGCGAAATATCGCCAGCTCATCTCAACCCTTGCAGACGTAGAGCGACAAACAGGCGTGCCGGGCCCGATGATCATGGCGATCTATGGTCACGAAACCAATTACGGCCGGATCACTGGCAATTTCGATATTCCCAGAGCATTGGCCACCCTGGCTTATGAAGGCCGGCGGCGATCCTTGTTTGAAGCAGAATTTCTCGCAGTCCTGAAAATGATCGACAATGGTGTCCCACAATCCGCGATGAAGGGTAGCTGGGCAGGGGCAATGGGCAAGCCGCAATTTCTGCCCTCTGTTTATCTGCGTCTCGCCAAAGATGGTAGCGGGGATGGTTATGCCGATATCTGGAATAGTGAAGCCGATGCCGTCGCGTCGATCGCTAATTATTTCGTCAATGCGGGTTGGCGGCGGGGCGTGCCATGGGGCATCGCAGTTCGCGTTCCAACCTCTCTCAATCGGGACAGTATCAAGAATAAAACCAAGGCTGTGCGATGCCCAAGGGTTCACGAACGCCACAGTCAATGGAAGAACATGGCCGAATGGCGTGCGCTGGGTATCGCTCCGGTTACCGGTCGTCGTTTGAAGGACGACGTGTTGGCAACCTTGCTCGAACCCGATGGTCCGGGCAAAACAGCCTATCTACTCACCGGCAATTACCGCGTGATATTGGATTATAATTGTTCAAATTTTTACGGACTATCAGTGGGGTTATTGGCAGATGAAATTCGCAGTTAAGCTATTAAGTGTCAGCGCGTTTTCCGCTCTGCTTGCCGGTTGCGGTACCATTGACGGGGTCAACGACAATGCCGATGTCCGTGTACCTACGGCAACGCCGGGTTCCGCTTATGGCACCGTGTCCGACTATCCGGTAAAAATCGGCGAACCTTACAAGGTTCGCGGCAAAACCTATACGCCAGAGGATGTCGCGAGCTATGATGATGTCGGCTATGCAAGCTGGTATGGTCAGGAGCTCGCCGGCAATCCAACAGCCAATGGTGAACGGTTTAATCCTGAAGGTATTAGCGCTGCCCATAAAACTCTGCCGCTACCCAGCTATGTAGAAGTTACGGCGCTCGACACGGGGCGTACAATTTTGGTTCGGATCAACGATCGTGGGCCCTTTGCCAATGATCGTCTGATTGATCTGTCACATGGCGCGGCTAAGCAGCTGGGCATTGATCAACAAGGCGTTGCTGGCGTCCGGGTGCGCAAAGTCAATCCCAATGAACAGGAACGCGCCGTATTGCGCAACGGCAGCGTCGCGACAGAGCGGATAGGAACACCGGATTCTCTGCTGTCCATCCTTCGTAAAAACCTCGCAAAACTGCCGACACCAAAAGCCCCGGTTCAACAAGCTGCCGCGCCAGCAGGAGCAACGGCCGTCAATAAGAGCGGTGTCGGCGCATCCTATGTGCCTTCCACCGGCCCAGCGCCTCGCCAAGCTGGATCAACAGACGGTAAATTTATCATCGAAGGACCGGGTCGCGCAAGCAACCCACCAAAACGCACTGTACAAAGAAAGGCGGCTACAGCATCGGGCAACTATGTTGTTCAAGTTGCCGCCTTTGGTGACAAAAACCGCGCCAACACAATGGCGCGCAAAATTGGCGCAAAGGTAATGTCCGATGGCAGCGGCCGGATTTGGCGGGTTCGCTATGGCCCCTATGCAAGCGAAAATGATGCCAAAGCCGGACTCGCGCAAGCGCAAAAGCGCGGCTATAACAATGCAAGAATCCTGCGCGCCGGAAAGTAACTCCGCGCAAAAGGGGCCCATGCTAACATCTGATCTGAAACCGGGAAATTAATGAACAAGATTTTTTTGGCTTCGCTGCCACTTATTGCCATTTCTTCTGCTGTTATGGCGGCACCAAAATTTGAGACGGACGCGCCTATCGCCTATATGACGGATCTGTCATCTGGTGCGATTTTGTTTGAAAAAAACGCGGACAAACAGATTCCGCCAGCCTCCATGGCCAAAATGATGACTGTTTATGTCGCTTTTGATCAGATTGAAAAAGGCAAGCTGACGCTCGATCAAAAAGTCAAAATTCAAAGAGCAACGTGGCAAAAATGGACGGGGCAAGGGTCGACCATGTTTCTCGGCGTCAATGACGAACCGACGGTGAAAGACCTGCTGCACGGCGTCATTACGCTGTCAGGCAATGACGCCAGCGTCGTTTTGGCCGAGGCTATTGGCGGTACCGAAGAAAATTTCGCAGAATTAATGACCAAAACAGCGAAGCGGATCGGCATGGAAAACAGCCGATTTGGCAATAGTACCGGCTGGCCTGACGAAGGCAAGACGATGGTAACTGCCCGCGATCTTGGTCTCTTGGGCGCGAGACTATCGGACGATTTTCCTAAGCTCTACAAAGACTTTTTTGGATTAACTGAGTTTACTTGGGGAAAAACCAACAGCGGCCAACCGATCACACAGCCAAATCGCAATCCGCTATTGGGCAAGATTGACGGGGCCGACGGCCTGAAAACCGGACATACCGAAGAGGCGGGTTTTGGTTTTACCGGTTCTGCTGAGCAAAAGGGCCGTCGCATCGTCTCCGTGCTCGCCGGATTGAACAGCTATGGCGGCCGCAGCAGCGAGTCCGTTAAATTTATGAATTGGGGTTTTAATGCATGGGAACCCAAGTCCTTGTTTAAAAAGGGTGCCAAGGTTCAAACAGCCGAGGTCCAGCTAGGCGATAGCTCCTCTGTGGATCTCGTTGCTCCAAAAGATATGTTTGCCACGCTTCCAAAGGGTTCCGATGACAAACTTTCGATGTCTGTTCGCTATAACGGTCCTATCAAAGCGCCGATTGCCGCAGGCCAGCCTATTGCTACGCTAATCGTATCCACTGGTGATGGCGGGACACAAACCATGCCGCTGGTGGCTGCGAAAGCCGTTGGAGAAGCCGGTTTCTTTGACCGGGTCTGGGCAGGCCTTAAATCGCTGCTTGGTATGGCGTGACCGGACGCTTCATCAGTCTGGAAGGCGGCGAGGGCACTGGCAAATCGACACAGGCCAAAGCTTTATCCGCTGCTCTGGAGGCCAAAGGGTATAAAGTTCATCTCACGCGCGAACCGGGAGGTACTCCTGGCGCAGAGGTCATTCGCGAACTGCTGTTAAGCGGTCATGATGAGAAGTGGAACATGCGCACCGAGGCTTTGTTGTTCGCCGCCGCGCGATCTGAACATTGTCAGTCGCTCATTAAACCGTCGCTCGACCGCGGTGAATGGATTATCAGTGACCGATTTATCGACAGTAGCCGCGCTTACCAAAGCGTTAGCGGTCTGTTGAGCGATCAGAACATCATGGCGCTGCATCATGTGGGCAGTGAGGGCCTGATGCCACATCGTACGTTTATCCTCGATTTACCCGAAGACGTGGCCGCACGCCGTGCTGAGGCGCGGGATCGTGGCGACAGCGACAGGATCGGTGGCCGTGATAGCGACTATCACCGTTCGGTAATGGCCAAATTCCGGCAATATGCAGATGAGGAACCAGATCGCGTGAGACTTGTCGACGCTTCACAGTCGCCCGAGGATGTGACCGCGAATCTGATGCATAATCTGAGCGATCTGATAGGTTGACGGCATGACGTCATATTTGGGACATGAGAAAGCACAGCATATATTCCGGCAGTCTTTTGACAAAGGCACATTGCATCACGCGTGGATATTGGCCGGCCCAAAAGGCATAGGGAAAGCCGGTTTTGCTAAACAAGCTGCGCAATTTTTGTTGGATTCGGGCGGCGAGCGGCACTCCGCCGATACCGGTTTTGACCTGAATGCTCACAGTCAGGGCGCCAAGCTGTTGGCCGCCCGTTCCCATCCCGACTTCAGGCTCGTTCAACGCGGCGGCAAAACCGATAAAGAAGAGAAAAGGGCGCGGGAAGAGGGCGTCGACATACTGGAAGAGCATGAATTGAAGCGGAATATTTCGATCGCACAGATCCGTAGCTTGCAGTCACTTTTTGCGACACAATCTTCTATCTCAAACTACCGCGTCGTCGTGATCGATGCGATTGACGATTTGGAGCGCGGCGGTGCCAACGCATTGCTCAAGAATCTTGAAGAACCTCCCAAAGATACGGTTTTCTTGCTGGTGAGCCATGCTCCAGAACGCTTGTTGCCGACAATTCGATCCCGCTGCCAAATCCTGCGCTTTGACCCGCTGAATGATGATCAGATGCGTCAGGCGCTTGCCGTTGCCGCGCCGAAATTGGACGAAGCCGATCTAACAGCATTGATTGCCGCGGGTGAGGGGTCACCCGGGCGATCGTTGCAATATGTGGACGCGGGATTGGCTGAGCTCGAGAGTCTGGCTCGTGACATTATGCGGACCGGTGATAAGAGCAATCAGATCAAAAGCGATCTTGCGCGCAAATTATCTTTAAAAGCTGCAACGCCTCGATATCAGGCCTTTTTGTCGAGAGCACCGAGCTTGATGGCACAGCATATAAAATCTTCTGATAGCGTAAATAGCGGCAAAGCGATTGAACTCTGGCGCGAAGCCTCTGATCTTGCCTCTATGGCATCTCCAAAGGCGCTCGATAACCAAGCGGTGATTTTTCGGCTTGGAAGCTTGATGGGATCGCTTGCTCAACGGGATGAGCGCGCATAAAGAGAACCGGTAAACGGCAAGTCTTGACGGGATTCGGACCGAGATTTAGGCCAAGATTCGGGAAAGCAATTCATGTCCAAGCCTTTTTATATCACGACAGCGATCAGCTATCCCAACGGACCGCCACATATTGGCCATGCCTATGAAGCCATTGCGACCGATGCCATTGCGCGGTTTCAGCGGTTATCTGGCCGTGATGTCCGTTTCCAGACCGGTACCGACGAACATGGCCTGAAAATGGCTCAGGCCGCCTTGGCAAAGGGTGTCACGCCGCAGGAGCTTGCCGACGAAATGGCGAGTCAATTCATAGTGATGTGCGATACACTTAATGTTTCCTATGATCGTTTTATTCGTACGACAGAGGCGGAGCACCACAAAGCCAGTCAGGCCATTTGGCAAGCGATGGAAGCAAAGGGCGACCTCTATCTCGACAAATATGAAGGTTGGTACTCGGTTCGCGACGAAGCCTATTATGATGAAAGCGAGTTGATCGAGGCTGAAGGTGAGGACGGCGCGAAGGAAAAACTGTCTCCACAAGGCACACCAGTGGAATGGACGGTCGAGGAAAGCTGGTTTTTCCGGCTGTCCAAATATCAAGAACCATTGCTGAAACTCTTCAAGGATAATCCGGAATTTCTAAAACCGGATAGCCGCCGCAACGAGATGATCAAATTTGTCGAAGGCGGCCTCAATGATCTTTCCATATCCCGAACAAGCTTCGACTGGGGTGTAAAAGTTCCGGGCAGCGAAAATCATGTAATGTATGTCTGGGTCGATGCTTTGACCAATTATCTCACTGGACTGGGTTACCCCCAAGAAACCGATCTTTATCCGAAATATTGGACCGAAGGCGGCGACATTGCGCATATCATCGGCAAGGATATCGTGCGCTTCCACAGCATCTATTGGCCCACATTCCTGATGAGCGCGGACTTGCCCCTGCCCAAACAGGTATTCGGTCACGGCTTTCTGCTCAATCGCGGTGAGAAAATGTCGAAATCGGTGGGCAATGTCGTTGACCCGATCGCCTTGGCGGACGCTTTTGGCGTGGATCAGCTACGCTATTTTCTACTGTCCGAAGTGATTTTCGGCAAGGATGGCAGCTATTCTGCGGAAATGATCGTCACTAAGACAAATGCGGACCTAGCCAACAATTTTGGCAACTTGGCTCAGCGCAGCCTTTCAATGATTGCGAAAAATTGTGACGGTAAAGTTCCAGCTGCGGGTCCGAAAACCGAAACCGAAAATCAACTTCTCAGCGACTTAGAAGCTTGTTTTGCCAATATAACTGCATTGCTTGAAAATGTTGAATTTCCAATACATGCAGCCATTGATCTACTGCGCGAACGGCTGAGCGCGACCAATCAATATTTTGCTGATCAGGCACCTTGGGCTTTGCGGAAAACTGATCCTGCACGGGCCGATACGGTGCTATATTACACAGCAGAAGCCATTCGCCAGTTGGCAATCATGCTGCGCTGGGTCATTCCGGAAAGCTGTGACAAGATGCTCGACCTGCTCGCCCAAGATGAAAAATGTCGGGATTTTGGCTATTTGACCCAAGCCATTGAACCGGGACTGACATTACCGGCGCCAATCGGGATATTCCCGCGTCTGGAAATGCCAGCGGCCGAAGGGGAGGGCTAGCTCCTATGCTTGTCGATAGCCACTGCCATCTCAACTATAAGGGCTTGGTCGAAGACCAGAGCGCTGTTCTGGACCGTGCGCGCGAAAGCGGCGTCACTGCTATGCTCAACATCTCGACCCGCGAGAGCGAGTGGCGCGATATTGTTGCTACCGCAGAACGCGAAAGTGATGTTTGGTCGAGCATCGGTATTCATCCCCATGAAGCCGACGCGCATCCTGACATTGATCTTGCGAAACTGGTTGACGAAGCGAAGCATGAGCGGGTTGTGGCCATCGGTGAAACTGGCCTCGACTATTATTACGATCATAGCGACCGCGATCGCCAAAGGCAGAGCTTTCGTACCCACATCCATGCAGCCCGGGAGACGGGTTTACCTATCATTGTCCATACTCGAGATGCAGAAGATGATACCGCCGCAATCATGGCAGAAGAAATGGAGCAGGGCGCCTATACCGGCGTGATCCATTGCTTCACCGCGAGTGAAGAATTTGCGCATAAGGCATTGGATTTAGGTCTTTATATTTCGATTTCGGGTATTGTTACTTTTAAGAATGCCAAGGATCTGCAGGAGACAGCCGCGAAACTCCCGATCGATCGCTTGCTGGTGGAAACCGATGCCCCGTTCCTCGCTCCCGTACCGCATCGTGGCAAGACCGGTGAGCCTGCCTTTGTCGCCGATACAGCCAAGTTTCTGGCTGAACTGCGCGGTGAGGAATATTCGGCGCTTTGCGAAACAACGGCCGAGAATTTCTATCGGCTGTTTAACAAGGCACGTCCTTAACCTTGGCCATGAAGCTCACCATATTGGGCTGCGGAACATCTTCTGGCGTGCCGCGGATCGGCAATGACTGGGGTGATTGCGATCCCGATGAACCGAAAAACCGGCGGAGCAGGGTGTCGATCATCGTAGAAAGCCCAACCACCAGCATATTGGTCGATACATCACCGGATTTACGCGCGCAATTTCTGGCTTGTGATATAGACGCGGTTGATAATGTCATATGGACGCATGATCATGCCGATCATTGCCATGGTATCGATGACTTGCGGCAGGTCTTTCATAAAAAACGCGAACCGATACCGTCCTATGCGCGGCCATTTGCGCTGGAAAGTTTACAACAGCGATTTGCTTATGCTTTTGATGGCCACAAATATTATCCGTCAATTTGTGACGGCCGCGCGCTGGAAAGTGAAACACAAATTGGCGATATAGTCGTAAAGACGGTCGATCAACCGCATGGCAAGATAACCTCTGCCGGACTGCGGTTTGAACATGCCGGTAAGTCGATATGCTATGCGACGGACTTTGGTGACGTGACCGAAGACATGCTGCTAAACTATAAGGATAGCGACATATTCGTCGTCGATGCCTTGCGGGAGAAACCGCATCCAACCCACGCGCATCTGGATATGACGTTGGATTTGATAAAGACTGTAAACCCGCGATTAAGCCTGCTGACGCATATGGACAAGTCGATGGATTATAAGCGGCTGTGTTCCACGCTACCAAAAGATATCCAGCCCGCTTTTGATGGATTTGTGATAGAGATTTAGCTGTGACCGAAGATCAGAATATCAACCTAGTTTTTGCAATCGGCGCTTTGGTGCTGGTTGCGAGCGCATTATTCTCCAGACGCATCGGTTTTGGCGAAATCGTCCGCTCGGTGCTTGGCTGGGTTGCCATTTTTGCAGTGTTTATCGTCATATTCTCTTATCAACATGAACTGACGGGCGTGTGGAACCGGGTCACTGGTGAGCTAACAGGATCAAATGAACAACAAGTTGTCGGCAGCACGTTGAAAATACGTCAGTCACCAGATGGTCATTATTGGGCCGATGCTGAGGTAAATGGCATGCCGGTCCGGTTTTTGATCGATAGCGGCGCGACAACCACTGCAATGGCATTGAAAACAGCACAAGCTGCCAATGTCGATATTAACGAAGGTGGTTTTCCAACATATCTCAGCACCGCTAATGGAACAGTAGAAGCCCAACGCGGTACGATAGGAACATTGAAAGTTGGACCAATGACGGCCGTCGATCTGCCCGTTGTTGTTGCCGAAGCCTTTGGTGATTCCAATGTGTTAGGCATGAACTTTCTGTCGCAAATGAAAAGCTGGCGGGTAGAAGGACGGGAGATGATCTTAGAACCGCAGAGTTCCATCCCATCATAATAATTTAACATAATATATATTATCAACCTAATTGATGTAAGGATAGAGTATCAGTGATTGAGCCCCTTCTCGATGTCATGCGACGTTTACGCGACCCAAAAACTGGCTGCGAATGGGACACGGTCCAGACTTTTGAAACGATCGCGCCCTATACCATCGAGGAAGCTTATGAAGTGGCCGATGCGATTGAGCGTAAGGATATGGACGGCCTGAAAGATGAACTTGGCGATCTGTTGCTTCAAGTCGTCTTTCACAGCCAGATTGCGACAGATGACGGTCATTTCTCATTTGATGATGTCGTCGATGCGATATGTAAAAAGATGATACGGCGCCATCCGCATATTTTCGGCGAAGCCAAAGATACACCTGGTTGGGAGCAGATTAAGGCCGAAGAACGCGCTGAGACCGGAAAACCCAGTGCTTTGGATGGTGTTGCTATGGCCCTACCCGCATTATTACGCGCCCAAAAAATTCAAAAACGCGCGTCTCGCGTCGGTTTCGATTGGCCTGATAAATCACCAGTAAAGGCGAAACTGCTCGAAGAGTTGGAAGAAGTCGAGCAAGCCGAAACCGAAGAGCACATCCATGAAGAAATTGGTGATCTGCTTTTTTCAGCGGTGAATCTATCACGCCATTACGGCGTCGATGCAGAACAAGCGCTGGCTGACGCTACGCGAAAATTCTCTAAACGATTCAATAAGGTAGAAGATACTGTTGCGCGTGACATGAAAGAAATGTCGATTGATGAGCTGGAGGAAGAATGGCAAAAAGCGAAATTGGCCCCTTAGAGCGCGTGAAAACGCCCCCAGTTACGATTGGACATTTGTACAGCCAGTATAAGATCGTTATTTTCCTGCTCTGATTCCAGAACGCGGCCATTTTCATGCAGCCAAGCCAAACGCTTTCCGTCTGATACCGGCAATGTCACGGTCTCAATATCGTGATGCCGTGATAGATTTTCAGTAACCATCTCAATCAGCGCATCGACACCCTCCCCAGTTACGGCGGATATCGGGCAAACATTTTCAGGTATATTCTGCGGCAATTTCACGCCGTCTGGATCATCGGGATCGATCAGGTCGATCTTGTTCCACGCTTCAATTATCGGCGCGCCCTCCCCGTCACTTAGCTCCATACCAAGCTCCAACAGGATTTGCTCGACATCATGGGCCTGCCCGTCGCTCGAGGCGTGGGAAATATCTCTGACATGAATGACGACATCTGCTGCCGTAACTTCTTCAAGCGTGGCGCGAAACGCAGCGACCAGCTGCGTCGGTAGATCGGACACGAAGCCGACAGTGTCGGAGATTATGGCTTTATCATATCCCGGTAATGGAAACTGCCGCATTGTCGGATCAAGCGTGGCGAAAAGCAAGTCTTCCGCAAACACTTCAGCGCCCGTTAAGCGATTGAAAAGCGTGGATTTACCAGCATTTGTATAGCCGACCAAAGCGATGACGGGCCACGGCGCCTTTTGACGCCGGGATCGGTGAAGAGTTCTGGTCTTGCGCAGATGCGACAGATCTTTGCGCAACTTTGCCATACGGTCGCGGATCATCCGGCGATCAGATTCAATTTGGGTTTCGCCTGGACCGCCAAGGAAACCAAAGCCGCCACGCTGCCGTTCCAAGTGAGTCCAGCTACGCACAAGACGTCCCGCTTGATAGTCAAGATGGGCCAATTCTACTTGAAGCCGGCCCTCGGCGGTTGCCGCTCTAGCACCAAAAATCTCTAGAATCAGACCGGTTCGGTCAATAACTTTGACCTTTAACTCTTCTTCCAAATTGCGCTGCTGTATGGCGCTTAATGTGCCATCGACGATTAATATGCTCGCATCATCTTGTGCCAATATCGTTTTAATTTGTCCCACCTGACCGGAACCAAATAACGTGCCCGGTTTGGGCGCACGCACGGTAAAATATTGTGCAGATGTTGTCTCTAAACCAATGGCCAAGGCAAGGCCCACGGCTTCTTCAAGCCGATATTCCAAAGCATTCTGGTTCAATAATCCCAGATCGGGGTGAACAATGACGGCTTTATCTTGTGATCCGTCTAGCTCATTTTTTTCAAATGGAATCAATGGGAACTTTCATCTGCATTGTTGTAATCGGCCAGATTAATCGCGCCGGTGGGCTGAATCGTTGAAATCGCATGCTTGTAAACCAGCTGCGCCAAGCCTTCACGTTCCAGCAATATGCAGAACAGATCATAGGCCGCGACTTCACCTTGCAGCATCACACCGTTGACGAGAAACATGGTCACTGGATCACTGCTGTCCCGAACCGCGGTCAGGAATATTTCCTGCAACACGCCATTTTTGGCTTTAGCGCGTTCCATCAAATCAGTAAAAGCCTGCATATCGAGGCCTTGTGACGGCATGATCGTCGAGATCGCATGTTTGTAGACCAGTTGCGACTGGCCATCACGGCGCAGCAATATCGAAAAATTATCGAACCAAGTGACGATACCCTGCAATTTAACGCCTTTGACCAGAAACATCGTTACCGGCATCTTGGATTTGCGCAGAGAGTTTAAGAAGAGATCCTGTAAGTTATTTGATTTATCGGTCATTTTTGACATCCGGTTTTTGGCGACGCTAAAGCCGCAGATGGGGGGTTAAGTTGCGGCCAGTGATATTTGGGGGAGCCGCGTTTTCGGTATATATGGACTTGATCCAAAAGCTACAACCGCAATCGGAACAAGCTTTATTCTGCGTTCTGCTTCTTTTTCGCTGCAAGCCCCAGAATTTTGAGCTTTCTGTGTAGAGCCGAGCGTTCCATCCCAATAAAATTGGCCGTTTTTGATATATTCCCGGAAAACCGGCGAATTTGAACTTTAAGATATTCCCGTTCAAAACTTTCACGCGCTTCGCGCAGCGGAGACCCCATTAAAGAGGCTACGCCCTGGTCCAGATCATCGTCATTGCCCAATATTTCCGGTGGCAACATTTCTATCTCGATTTTTGCGAAATTGTCCTTTGGCGCTAATATGATCGTCCGTTCGATAACATTACGCAATTGTCGGACATTGCCCGGCCAGTCACACGCCTGCAGCGCCGCCATGGCTTCAGCAGAAATCTCTGGAGGATTAAGGCGCTGGTCAGCGGCGAAACGGGCAGAATAATGTTCGACAAGTGTCGGGATATCTTCACGGCGCTGATTCAATGGCGGCAATTCTACAGGCACGACATTTAGCCGGTAGAATAGATCTTCGCGAAAACGCTTTTCCTGAATTTCTTCATCAAGATTGCGGGATGTAGCGGAAACCACCCGAACGTCGACCTTAACCCGTTGGGTGCCGCCCAATCTGGTGAAGCTTTGCTCGGTCAAGACACGCAGTATCTTGCCTTGAGTATCCAGCGGCATATCCGCTACTTCATCAATAAACAACGTTCCACTATGCGCTTCTTCCATCAAGCCGATTTTTTCGACAGCACCGTTTTTCTCGGTTCCAAAAAGTTCTTCTTCCACGCTTTCCGGAGACAAACGGGCAGCACTTATCGTCACAAATGGCGCATTGGCCCTTGTGCTCCAGTTATGCATGAGACGCGCGGCGACTTCTTTACCAACGCCGGCAGGGCCGGAAATTAGCAAACGGCTGCCGGTGCCAGCGACGCGCTTTAACGTAGCGCGGACGGCATTTACCGCCGCGCTATTGCCCGTTAGTTCATCGGCAAAACCAACCCGGGCTTTCAGGTCCTCATTTTCCCTGCGCAGGCTTTCTGTTTCCGTCGCCCGCGCCACGAGATGCATCAAATGCTCCGCTTCAAAAGGCTTCTCTATGAAATCAACTGCGCCTTGAGAGATAGCAGCGACAGCTGTGTCGATATTGCCGTGACCTGAAATCACAATAACCGGCAATTTGGGATCGATATTCTTGATCTCGGTCAACAATTCCAGACCGTCCAAACGTGATCCCCTCAACCATACGTCAAGCAAGACCAAAGACGGTTTGCGTTCCTTGACGGCCGCAAGTGCTGAATCACTGTCCGCAGCGACTCTGGTATCATAACCATCGTCTTCTAATACGCCGGAAATTAATTCTCGAATATCTGGTTCATCGTCAACAATCAGGATATCTAATGCCATTTTCTTGACCTCTACTTTGGGGGTAATTTATCTGTGTTTTGGATATGCCTAAAGTCCGCCTTGCCGACTTCACTGTCGGCAATATCGCTCGTTTCGGTCGCTGTATCACGAGCGGTAAAACTGTCACTCAGTCGGGCAAGTTTTGTGGGGTTCAGGCTGATCGTCACACGCGTGCCACCGCCCTGCTCTGCGGTGCATGCATCGGTGAAAGCGATATTACCAAAATGCTCTTCAATAATTTTCTTAACAATCGCGAGACCTAGTCCCGTGCCCTTTTCGCGGGTGGTCATATAGGGCTCCACGATGCGTTCTCGCTCCGCTGGCAGGCCAATACCATTATCATCCAACTGTATCTCAACATCGTCGTCATTATGATGGACGCGCATGGAAACCTGTCCATCTTCGAGCGAAAACTTGCCATCGGCTTCCGCTCTTTGTTCGATCGCTTCAACCGCATTTTTGACGATATTGGTCAACGCTTGTCCCAATTGCCTGCGGTCGCATACCAATGATAACTGCGGATCGTCTGTTTCAAACCGGAACGTTATTTTGGGTTGCGCCACTTCTTGCAGGAAGACGGCCTGTTTCACGATATCGGTCAAATTTTCTTCACGGAATGCCGGTTTTGGCATGCGGGCAAATGAGGAAAACTCATCAACAATGTTTCTCAAGTCACCGACCTGCCGGACAATTGTGCCCGTCAGTTGCGAGAATATCGACGCGCCTTCGTCGATATTTTTACCAAAGCGGCGCTGCAATCGCTCGGCCGCCAATTGAATGGGCGTCAGTGGATTTTTTATCTCGTGCGCAATCCTGCGCGCAACATCTGACCAAGCGGCGCGGCGTTGATCCAACAGTCGCTGGGTAATATCTTCAAAGGTAATGACATGGCCAGACGGCCCGCTTACGATTTTTACCTCAAGCGTGCGAATTTCATTGCCGGAAGAAAATTGGATGATCGTGTTTTCTATGCTCTCGCCAATTAGTTCAGCAAATTCCGGTGCAACATCCTTTATTTGTTTGTCGAGGAGATATTCGCTTTCCTTCGCGAGCAGCGCCTGCGCGCGCGAGTTGACCAATCGCACTTGCCCAGCCTCATCAAGACTGATGATACCCGCCGTTACAGATTCCAGCACTGTTTCGATAAAAACACGCCGTGTACCCAGTTGCTCGTTGGCGGTCAGCAATGCTGTTGTTTGGGTCTCCAACCGCTCGGTCATGCGATTAAACGCTCTGCCTAACGTGCCGATTTCGTCTTTCGCAATGGGTGCTGGCACCCGGGTCGCCAAGTCCCCTTCCGTGATCCGTTTCGCAGCATCTACCAATTCGCCGACCGGTCTAACCATCCTGTCCGCCACTATCAGCGCCACCCATAATGCCAACCCGACGATAAATAGTGATACGACAAACAGGGCTATGTTAAACTGCAGTTGGAGGCTGCGGGACCGGGTGAACAAATTATCATAATCCGCCAAAACCGATTGTGCCCTCTCCCATTGACTGAGCGCCAGCATGTCTGAATCCCGGCCAGCATAGAGGAAAATCTGCGACTCAAGGTCAAGGGCTGTGACGGCCTCAATCTTATTTGCCCTTGCAGTGACCACATAGTTTTGCCCGGCCATAAGCTGACTGATCACTTCGCTGGTAATTTTTGCGTCTTGCTCGCTATTGTCCGGGTTAACAGCGGCGGCCGTGCGGACAACGCCATCTTCACCATATTGAATAATGGCTGATTCATTCAACTTCCGTGTAAGCACCTGAAATGAATAATTTTCAGCAAATTCAGGGTGATCAATCCCCTTCTCGTTAAGAAAACTTCTTAAATCACTGGCCATCGTGATGGTTTCTTCGCCAACATCCCGGCGGTTTTGATCATAATATCCACGGGCCAAACTGTTCGCATTTTCGAGCATCCCTCGCGCGCGATCCGAAAACCAGAATTCGACACCATATTGAAAGAGCAGCGAGGCAAAAATCACGACCAGCAGCATCGGGACACTGGCAACAAGCGAGAACAGCGCCACAAGCCGAACGTGCAAGCGGCCACTGCTGCCAACAGCTGATTTAGCCGCCCTCCCCTTGGCTATCCGGCGACCCATGAGTACCAGCAAGATGATCGCGGGGATAAGGTTAGCGACGAGCAAAGCTGCTGTGAGCGGAGGTGAAATGAAATCCGTTCGACCGGATTGAGAGTTCAGTAGAAAATAGCTCCCGCCAGCTGTCGCCAAAAGCAGCAAAATGACGATCCATTCCACCCGCTTCATCGCGATATCATTTTCAGCAACTAGAGATAAGCGGCGCAACCACTTTGGAGACCGTTTTTCGAAAGGAGGTTGCTGGGCTCTCATTGTGCTCTTGATACAACAGTTTCGTTGTAAAAAAAGCACTAATGACACAAATATGTCACGATTTGACGCACTGAACGATCAGTTTATCGCGATTGCGTCGGATCAATCTCATATTCAGTTAATTTTTTTCGCAACGTGTTGCGATTAATCCCCAACATATTCGCGGCCTTTATCTGATTACCATTGGCCTTACGCAAAATCTCTTCCAACATGGGGCGTTCGAATTTCTCCAATGCTCGAATATACAACGAACTTCCATTATCTTCATCAACCAGCAAATCGCCAACGATGGACTTTACCCGGTCGGAAAAAAGAGATGCCGCTTCCTGCCCTTGCTCGTCACTTTGTTGAGACTGCAAAATCTGGCGTATCGCTGTTTCGGATAACTCCTCTTCACGCGCGGTCACAACAAGCCGATAGATGAGGTTTTTAAGTTCCCTAACATTCCCGCGCCAACCATGGCGAGACAGCAGTTCCATCCCTTCTTTCGTCAAAATTTTCTGCGGAAGTCCCTCGGAAACCGCCAGATTGAGGAAATGATTTGCTAAGGCCGGGACATCGCTGGCACGATCCCGCAATGGCGGTAATTCTATCGGAACGACATTAATCCGGTAATAGAGGTCTTCGCGGAATTTGCCTTCCTCGATCAAATTCACAAAGTCCTGATTAGTGGCTGCAACAATACGAACATCCAGCTTTATCAGCCCTTTGCCGCCCACACGGTTGATTTCACCCGATTGCAAGGCACGTAGCAGACGGGTCTGCGCATGCATTGGCATATCGCCGATTTCGTCGAGAAATAGCGTCCCGCCTTGTGCCTGCTCAAACTTGCCCGCAGCACTATTGACGGCTCCCGTAAAAGCGCCTTTTTCATGACCGAACAGCTCCGCTTCAATCAGGTCTGTAGGAATGGCTGCCATATTGACCGCGATGAAAGGACCCGTTTTGCGATGACCCAAATTGTGGATTGCTTCAGCAACCAGCTCTTTACCGGTCCCTGATTCCCCCAAAATCAAAACAGAGAGATCATTGCGCAAAAGGCGCGCAATCATCCGATAGACTTCCTGCATTGCCGGACTGCGACCAACTAAAGGAAGGTTGTCGTCGTCCATTTCGTCGGTCGAAAAGCCCTCGCTTCGCGGTTTCATGGCTTGCTGAACGACTTCGACAAGCTCATCGAGGTCGAACGGTTTCGGAAAATACTCAAACGCGCCGGTTTCCGACGCGCGCACGGCCGTATTCAAAGTATTTTGCGCAGAAATAACGATGATGGGCAGATCGGCATCGCGGGCTTTGACCGCATCCAATGTCGCGATACCATCCTCTTCTCCCAGGCCAACATCGGTGATCAAAAGATCATATTTGCCACTAGCCAGTAGCGCATCACGATCTGGTACTGTCTTACAGCTGTCTACCGCCATGCCTTCCGCTTTGAGAGCGGTCGATATGATATGACTAACGGACGGATCGTCCTCGACCAGTAATATAGTTTGTTTAGCCATGGGCTATCCTTTGGTCGCTATGGGTAAAAACAGAACGAATTGCGTATGCCGCGCATTGGCAGAGCGTTCATATCTCACGCGGCCATTCATATCGTTGATCAATTTGCGCACCAGAGCCAAGCCAAGCCCCTGCCCGTCCCTTTTTGTCGATACAAAAGGCGAAAATATATCTCGCTCAAGCTCTGGAGGAACACCGGGGCCATTATCTCTAACAATGATTTCAACCGGCAACCGAACCATCTGGTCGGAGCCGTGGACCGATAGAGAGGCGCCAAAGCTATAACGCGTAATCACTCGAATATCAGGCTGTTCGACATGCTTGGTAGCGTCCACGGCATTGGATAAAAGGTTGGTTAAAACCTGCATCAATGCATCTGGATCGACCAACACATCCGGCAATGACGGATCAAACTGGTCTCCTATTTTAAGGTCACCATTTTGCGCAGTCTCAATTGATTGCCGCGCGCGATCAATTAGCGAATGGACATTCACCGCTTCCACATTGGCAGGTTGGTTCGTCGACAGGCTTTGCATCCGGTCCAACAGTTTCGCGATCCGTTCGACTTCCCCCTTTATCATATGGGTCAACGCCCGTTGATCGTCGTCTATAGAACGATCAAGCAGCTGCGCAGCGCCTTTAATGGCAGCCAGCGGATTTTTGATTTCATGGCCCAATATGTCGGGCGCGCGCACTGAAAACTGGTCTTGCTCGCCTTGTTGCCGTTCGACCACCGGTCCATCCGCGGGAAGCGGGGCGATGGATACGATCCGCCAGCGCTGATCTGCAGGTATGGTGTGAATGTCAAAATTCACTAATCCCGCCTCGCGCCCTTTCAAAGAAACAGCCACCCGCCGCGCCGCGACGTTAGCGTCCTTATCCGTGAGTGCATTGACCAGACGATCATCGTCAAACTGCAGTTGATTGGAAATATGGTCTCCGATGAGATGCTTTGCGCTCTGCCCAAAGAAATTCTCGGCTACGGGATTCACCTTTGCGATCTGGTGCATTTCATCAATGATCAACAAAGCGTCCGGCAGGCCAGCGAAAATCTGTTCTGCCGACGGCAAGTCAGCCATCAGGCGGCCGCTTTATCGAGCCAAGGCGCATAAAAATTTTGCAACATGGATAGGACTTTCGACGCATCCGCCTCTTTGTTCGCTTGATTGCGAAAGTCTGCCGATCCCGGCAGGCCCTTGGTATACCACCCAATATGTTTACGCGCGACTTTGACGCCAATATCTTCACCATAAAGATCCAGCATTGCGCGATAGTGCTCTTCCAAAACCGCATATTGCGTCTGCAAATCCGGGTCGGCCAGCGTGGTTCCATGTTCAAACCAGTGCATCACCTGCCCCAGCAACCATGGCTTTCCATAAGCCCCGCGCCCGATCATCAAGCCGTCAGCGCCGCTTTCCGTTAAAGCGCGCTCGCAATCATCAATCGTGCAGATATCACCGTTTACGATTACGGGCACTGAAACCGCGTCCTTGACCTGCTTCACAAATGTCCAATCGGCGCTGCCTTTGTACATCTGACAGCGAGTCCGGCCATGCACCGTGATCATCTTCGCGCCCAGGTCTTCTGCAATATGTGCGAGTTCCGGCGCATTCAAACTATTATGATCCCAGCCCATCCGCATTTTGACGGTCACGGGAACATTGACGGCTTTGACGGTGGCTTTGATAAGCGCAGCAGCCAACGGCAAGTCCCGCATCAACGCCGAACCTGCGTCTCCGTTCACAACTTTTTTGACCGGACATCCCATGTTGATATCGATAATTTGCGCGCCACGGTCCTCATTGAGTTTTGCGGCTTCGGCCATAGCGTCCGGCGAACAGCCAGCCAATTGCATCGACACAGGCTCTTCGGTCGGGTCCCACGCGCATTTTTGCAAAGACTGGCGCGTTTCCCGGATCATCGCCTGACTAGCGATCATCTCGGTTACATTGAGACCAGAACCAAAGCGCCGAACCAATTTGCGAAACGGCAAGTCGGTAACGCCCGTCATCGGCGCCAGTAACACCGGGCTATTGATCGTGATTTTATCGATCGAGATGGGGTTGAGTTTCATATCATATGCCTAAAATTTAAGCAGCCTTTATCGTCAAAGCGACTGGCAGGCAAGAAGGGACTGGGCTAGATCACTCATAATGAATGATTCTGCTGCTCTTACTCAAGAAAATCACGCGCTAATTGTCGCTGCTGGACAGGGAGAACGATCGGGCCTTGATCTCCCTAAACAATATGCCACGGTTAAGGGCCAAGCGATGGTGTACCACAGCGCAGCGCGCATGCTCAATCATCCGGGTATCGCGAAGCTATGGATTGTAATCGGGGCTGGACAAGAACAACAATTGGATCAAGCGCTAGCCGTGCTAACCGGTTATGAAGTTGTTATCGGCGGCGCGACGCGACAAGAAAGTGTTCGCAACGGTTTATCCGCCATTGCCGCCCACAGCGGCGCAAAAAATGTTCTTATCCATGATGCGGCGCGGCCTTTTCTGTCCTCTGCGATGATCGACAGGCTGGTTTCAGCGCTTGTTGAAGAATCTGCCGCGATACCTGTACTGCCAACAATCGATACCATGATTACCATCAGCGATGGACGGGCCAGCGACACGGTTGATAGAAACACACTTTGGCGCGTACAAACTCCGCAAGCCTTTGATTTTGAAAAACTAGTGCAAGCCCATAGCCAATGGATGGCGGACGATCATGCAACTGATGATGCGCAAATATTCAGGGCTGCCGGACATGAAGTAGCCATAGTTGAGGGCGATGAAGCCCTCAACAAATACACCACAGCATCTGATTTTGCTGCAGAATCGAAAAACAATATGACGCAAATTCGTACCGGAATGGGTTTTGATGTTCATCAATTGGTTCTTGGCGAAGAGCTTTGGTTGGGCGGATTGAAAATTGATCACGATAAGGGACTGGCGGGGCATAGTGATGCAGACGTTCTGCTGCATGCGCTGACCGACGCGTTGTTAGGGGCCGCTGGTGCGGGAGATATCGGCGACCATTTCCCGCCTTCTGATCCGAAATGGAGCGGGGCTTCATCAGACAAATTTGTCGAATTTGCTGCGTCGGTCATCAAAGATAAAGGTGGCAGCATTAATAACGTGGATATGACCGTTATTTGCGAAGCCCCGAAAATCAAACCGCATCGCGAAGCCATGCGACAAAATGTCGCAAACATGCTGAATATTTCCGTCGATCGGGTGAGCGTGAAGGCCACAACGACAGAGCGGTTAGGTTTTACAGGTCGCGGCGAAGGCATTGCAGCGCAAGCCGTTGCCACAATATCAATGGAGTAAGCGTAATGTTGAGCAAAATATCGGCCGTTTCGGCTATAATCGCCCTGTTAGGTGCAACATCTGTGCAAGCGGCTGAGCCCAAGCAGTGTATTCCGGCAGAAACAGCAGAATCGCTGATTACCTATGTTTTACCGGGCGCCTTGGGCGCCGCCAGAACCAAATGCTTAAGCAGCCTGCCCGCTTCTGCTGCGCTGCTGCAAGTCGATTCTGCGCGGATGCAGCGATATGAAGCCGATTCTCAACGAGCTTGGCCACAAGCGAGTACTGCCATCGGATTAATGGTAGGACAGGATTTGCCGGAAAACTTGAGCTTGGACGCGATGCGCCCGTTTGTTGACGCAATGATCCCCACGATGTTGGCACAGGAAATCAAGGCCAAGGACTGCCCCACGATCGACAAAGTCTATAGCTTGCTAGAACCGATGCCCACGGCGAACCTTGCTAGCTTAACTGTGATGCTAGCCCAGCTCGGTAGCAACGGAGAAGAAGAAGGCAGAAAAGACCCTTTCAACATTTGCAAAGCACCAGCGGAATAGGCTAGCGGGGCTCCATGCAAAATCTATTGCCAGAAGAGCTCGTCAATTTGGCGCAACAAGTCGTTGACACCAATCGCCAAGCCGGTCGACATATTGCGGTTGCGGAAAGCTGTACCGGCGGTCTTGTCGCCGCAGCATTGACCGAAATCGCAGGAAGCAGCGACGTTTTTGAATGCGGGTTCAACACCTATTCCAACGCAGCCAAACAGAATATGCTCGATGTCAGTGATGACATGTTGGAGACATTTGGCGCAGTATCCATCGCAGTCGCTTGGGGTATGGCGCAAGGGGCTTTGGAAAAATCAGGTTGCGATGTTGCGGTTGCCATTACCGGTGTGGCCGGCCCCGGCGGCGGGACCGAGAAAAAACCTGTTGGAACGGTTGTTTTTGCAAAGGCTGAAAAAGGCAAAAGCATTGATGACGTGGTTGCCGATCGCCATAATTTTGGTGCGGACAAAAGCCGCGCGGATATAAGACTTCAAGCCGCGCTGGTTGCGCTTGAACTGTTGCTGCCCGACACCTCTGAATAGTTACTGCCATAAATGTCGCTAGCGCGGTCAACAAAAGCGCTCGTCATTTTATGGAGAGCCTTCGAAAACATTTGGCCAGCCAGTTTTTCAAACATCCGGTTTTTAAAGGTAAATTCTACGTAGAAATCAACGTAGCTGCCACCACCCTCGCGTTCGCGAAACACCCATTCATTGTGAAGCTGTTTCAGTGGGCCATCAAGATAATCGACCTCAATCGTCCGGTTTGCAGCATTTTTGACAACACGAGAGGCAAATTGCTCTCTCAATCCTTTGAAGCCGACGATAACATCTGCGACCATTTCGGTATCGCTGTTCGACCGGACCCGCGTTCCGACAACCCAGGGTAAAAACTCTTCGTAGCGCCCAACATCGGCCACCAGAGCATACATCTGTTCGGCGCTGTGTGGCAATTCACGCGTTTCTCTATGCGCCGGCACGGGCTAGTTTTTCCTCTCGTGCCTGACGCATTTTCGCAAAATCATCGCCAGCATGGTAGCTGGACCGGGTCAATGGGCTGGATGCGACGAGCAAAAAGCCTTTGGCGCGGGCAATGGATGCATAAGCATCAAAAGCCTGCGGCTTGATAAATTCATCCACCTTCACATGTTTCGGAGTAGGCTGGAGATATTGCCCCATCGTCAAGAAATCGATGTCGGCAGACCGCATATCGTCCATCACCTGATGCACCTCAAGCCGCTGCTCGCTTAGTCCTAACATTATACCTGATTTGGTAAAGATCGACGGATCGAGCCGTTTCACTTGTTCCAAAAGCCGCAATGAGGCGTAGTAGCGCGCGCCGGGCCGAATATTTGGATAGAGCCGCGGCACTGTCTCCAGATTATGATTGTACACATCGGGACGCGCTTCCACGATTGCCTCGACCGCCGCATCCGCTTTATTACGGAAATCGGGTGTCAGAATTTCAATCGTTGTATTTGGTGTCGTCCGGCGTAACGCCTCAATGACTTTGACAAATTGGCTGGCACCGCCGTCGGGCAGATCATCTCGATCCACTGATGTAATGACAATATGTTCCAGACCTAATTTCGCGGCAGCATCGGCCGTGTGCTGAGGCTCCAAAGCGTCAACCGGCATCGGCATGCCGGTCTTCACATTGCAAAAAGCGCAGGCCCTTGTGCAGACATCGCCTAGAATCATGACCGTCGCGTGTTTCTTGGTCCAGCATTCACCGATATTCGGACAAGCAGCCTCTTCACAAACTGTATTCAGCTTATGTTCGCGCATCAACTTGCGCGTTTCTTCGAAGCCTTTGCCCATCGGCGCTTTCACCCGAATCCAATCCGGCTTGCGCTGACGAACAGGCTTTCCAGAAGGGGCAGGTATTTTTGTGATTTCGTTCATTTCTATTAGATAGCGATCACAACCTCGCTTGCCAACCACGATCAGGCTGCTAGTCCATTGAAACTTAAATTTGATAGTGAGCCGCCATGATCCTCGACACACTCACCTCGCCCGTCATTCTTTTTTTCATCTTGGGCTTTATTGCGGCAGTTATCAGATCCGATCTCGCTATCCCCGAGGCATTCGCCAAAGCTATGTCTATCTATTTGATGGCAGCCATTGGATTGAAAGGCGGCGTCGAAGTAGCTTCGACGGGCTTCTCCATAGACCTCGCCGCAGCCGCCGTTTCCGGTGTTCTGCTTGGCTTCACGCTTCCCATTCTTGCTTTCATATTATTGCGATCCTTCGCAAAACTGAGCGCGATTGATGCTGGAGCAGTGTCGGCTCACTATGGGTCCGTAAGTGTAGTGACCTTCGTGACCGCTATAGAGCTACTTACAGCAACAGGTTTGCGGCCAGATGGCTTCATGGTCGGGGTGATGGCGCTCATGGAGATACCGGCGATTATCACCGGCTTGCTGCTGGCCCGAGCTTATTCCAAGAGACTCAAAGAGAGTGAAGAGGCAGACAGTGATGGCGGCTCCAACCTGATGCATGAGGTTTTGACCAACGGCTCAGTCATATTGCTTCTTGGCGCCTTTATAATCGGCTTCATTGCCGGAGCCGAAGGCTTTGCCCCAATCGAACCCCTGTTCGCCGTCGGTTTTAAAGGTGTGCTCTGCCTCTTCCTACTCGACATGGGGCTGATTGCTGCCCGCCGGCTGCTGGAAACGCGCAAGATTACGATACCGCTGGCGACACTTGCCATAGTGTTGCCGATCATCAACGGTACAATAGGCACTGTCGTCGGAACCTTGGTCGGTCTTGATCCTGGATCTGCGGCAATATTGGGCGTATTGTGCGCTAGCGCATCTTACATCGCGGTCCCGGCAGCTATGCGCCTTGCTTTGCCTCAAGCTGATCCCGGCATCTATTTGGCGATGTCGCTAGGTATCACCTTTCCATTCAACATCCTGTTCGGTATTTCTTTATTTGCCGCAATCGCAAAATTTCTGGGGTAAGATATGGTCGCTACAGTTCAACGCAAACGGATTGAGATATTGGTCGACAATCCATTGGTCCCGAAAATTGTCAACTATGTGAAAAAAGTTGATATTTCAGGGTGGAGCGTGATTAAGATTGCGTCCGGTGGTGGGCGTGATGGTCGCTGGCAACAGGATGAGGTTAGCGGCGCGGCTGCAAAATCAATCGTATTGCTCATTGCTAATGAGGAGAAGGCGAACCAGTTGACGGATGTATTGGCGCCGTTACTGGATAGTCATAGTTTGTTATTGACCATCGCAAATGTGGAGGTGGTCCGGGGAGATCGCTTCTAATGCCAGAATTTCATGCACTGCTAGACGGGTATAAGCGCTTTCGAGAAGAGGCCTATCCCAAGCAACGGGCGCGTTATGATGCCTTGTCCAAAGAGGGTCAGGCTCCGCCAATAATGGTTATCTCATGCTGTGACAGCCGGGTTGACCCGGCAACGATCTTTGACACCGGTCCCGGGCAGATGTTCGCTCTACGCAACGTCGCTAATCTTGTACCGCCTTATGATTCCAGTGGCGGGATGCATGGCGCATCTGCCGCAATTGAATTTGGTGTAACCGGCCTTAATGTGAGGCATATCGTGGTGCTTGGCCACGGCCAATGCGGCGGTATCAGTGCCGCTTTGGAAGGCGGAGAACTTGGGCAACCCGGTCACAGCTTCATCGACGAGTGGATGACAATCATCACCGATGCGCGAGACAGTGTGGTTCGCACCGCACCGCCCGACCCACAAAGAGAACTTGAACTCGAAGCGATTAAAATCAGCCTGAGAAATCTACGGAGCTTCCCGTTCATCGCAGAACGCGAAGCTCGCGGGGAAATTAAACTGCATGGAGCGTGGTACGCCATTGGTGAGGCTACGCTGTTCACTCTTGATGAGACCAGTGGCGAGTTTGCGGCGGTCGAATGAGCAATGCGTCCGAGAAACCTTTTTTCAACGATATTGCGACCTCGTTAGAGGAAGCATGGCGGTTGCTCCTTGAGGGGGCAAATGACCGCAAGTCACCACTGCATACACCTGCCGTGGCTACCGTTCGTTCTGATGGTGCACCAAGCCAGCGGATCATGGTGTTACGCCAAGCCATTCGGGAGACTCGGACTGTTCGCTTTCATACGGACTATCGCGCTTCAAAGGTCGCCGACATAGATCAAAACGGACCTGTATCAATCCTAGGCTACCATAGAGACGCCAAAATACAATTGCGTTTGTCAGGTGTTGGACGGGTTGAGCATGACAGCGCCGTCTGCGAGGCGGCATGGAATGAGGCGACTCTTTACGGAAAACGATGTTATCTTGCGGACCCTGCGCCCGGTAGCACTGTTGGAGCACCGACATCGGGACTTGATCCATTGATGGAGGGGCGCAAACCAGAAGGTTTTGAAGTCGCCCCTGCCCGCGAGAATTTTGCGGTATTATTAGTAGAAATTTGCCAGATCGAATGGCTCTACTTGGCACACACGGGCCATCGGCGCGCATTGTTCACATGGAACACTAGCAGCAACGATTGGGAGAGCGAATGGCTGGTGCCGTGAATGGCGGCAGTCCTGATTTTCGGCTTGAAGCCTCGCCTCTTAAAGTTCATCATCTTGCTCATGACCAAATCACATGATGATAATATCGCCCTCTTGATCGATGCCGACAATATCGGAGCTTCAGGACTTGATCCCGTTCTGACGGCGCTCGCCGAGCTTGGAACAGTTAATATCCGGCGTGCCTATGGCAATTGGACCAAATCCGCTCTCAAGGGCTGGTCTGGGATATTGCATAAATATGGTATCGAACCACAACAGCAATTCGATATTACCAAGGGCAAAAATGCGACCGATATGAAAATGACCATCGACGCAATGGATTTGCTGTTCCGCGGTAATGTAAGCGGCTTTGGAATTATGAGCAGCGACAGCGATTTCATGCCGTTAGCGATGCGGATCCGTCAGGAAGGAATTCCGGTCTATGGTTTTGGTAGCGCCAAGACACCGGAAGGATTTAGGCAGGCATGCAGCCGGTTTATCGATGTTGATGCTTTAATGAAGGCAGAGTCGAACGATGATAGCGGTAAGGTCGACGAGGACCTGCAAAAGCTTTTGGTCGATGCCTATAAGGCTAGCAGTCGTGACGAAAAAGGTTTCGCAAGTCTCAGTGAAGTTGGCAAATTGGCCGGAAATCGGTCAAGCTTTGATGTCCGGAATTATGGTTTCACCAAATTGGTCGATATGTTTGACGCTGTACCTAGTTTTGACGTCCAACGCCGCGAAGGAGGCGGTGTTTGGGTTAGGCGACTGCGCTAAAAATCACTATCTTCAAAATAGATACCGGCTTCAAAATAGATACCGGCTTCAAGATAGATACCGGCAAGGTCAGCCTATTTCCATTTAACCAGCTTCAGGCCATTTAACATCCCGTTTGCTTCCCGAGCATCCCTTGTTTCGGTAAAGTCCGGCTTGCCTTGCAATGCGCCCATGTTGATTTTCATGTCGAGAAGCGCAATCTCCCCTTCGGCCAAGCTCAGTTCATGCAAAACAGCGGCTGATTTTGAACCACTCGACATTTGTGCGGTAACTTCATGTGCGCCAGGCTGGACTTCTGCCATTAGAAAATATTTACTGCGAATCTGGCTGTTCAACTGGCCATCAATAGTGATGTTCATGCCCTGTTGCCCGGCCACGAAACCTTTCCGCATCACGTAAATGCGGGCTTTACCAGTCGCAGGAATCATTTTCATCGCTTCAGCGGTTTCAGTTGCATCCGCTTTTTCACCCGACTTATTCCGCAGAAGGATAACCGCCACAAAAATGATCAATGGAACAAGCAACCACGCAAAACCGGAAAATTGCAGGCCCAAAAAGCCACCAATAATCAATGCTCCAACAAAAATTCCGATATTTAGCGGCGTCATTTTCATGGTCTAAGCTCCTCAGCTAAAGGGGACTTCAATAGTGGGACGTTTTAACGCGTCAGTTTCTTGTAAGCGACCCGAGTTGGCCGATCGGCAGCATCGCCCAGACGCCGGCGCTTATCTTCTTCATAGCTTTCGAAATTGCCTTCAAACCACTCCACATGGCTGTCACCTTCAAACGCCAAGATATGGGTAGCAAGCCGATCAAGGAAGAAGCGGTCATGCGAGATGACCACGGCACAGCCAGCGAAACTCTCCAGCGCATCTTCCAGCGCACGCAGCGTTTCAACATCAAGATCATTGGTCGGCTCATCGAGCAGCAGTACGTTGCCGCCTTCTTTGAGCATTTTGGCAAGGTGGACGCGGTTGCGTTCACCGCCCGATAGCTGGCCGACTTTCTTCTGCTGGTCGGTACCCTTGAAGTTGAACGCGCCGACATAGGCGCGGGTCTGCACTTCGTTTTTTCCGAAAGTGAAGAAGTCATGGCCACCGGAAATTTCTTCCCAAATATTTTTCGAGGCATCCAGCGTGTCACGGCTTTGATCGACATAGCCTAGTTTCACAGTTTCGCCGAGTTCAAGAGAACCGCTATCGGGTGTTTCCTGCCCCGTGATGATCCGGAACAGCGTCGTCTTACCCGCGCCATTGGGACCGATAATGCCTACGATACCACCAGGCGGTAGCGAAAATTCGAGATTTTCGAACAGCAGCTTGTCACCATAGGCTTTCGTCAGACCCTTGGCTTCGATAACCTTTGAACCCAAGCGCTCCGGCGTCTGGATCAATATCTGCGCCTTGCCCATTTGACGGGTTTCCTGCGCGGCCACTAGATCATCAAAGGACTTGATACGCGCTTTGGATTTGGTTTGCCGTGCCTTGGGTGATTGCCGCATCCATTGCAGTTCGTTTTCCATCGCTTTCTGGCGGCTTTTATCTTCGCGTTCTTCCTGCGCCATCCGCTTGGCTTTGGCTTCAAGCCAGTTGGAATAATTGCCTTCAAACGGCAAGCCTCTGCCGCGGTCAATTTCGAGTACCCAGTTCACCACATTATCGAGAAAATAGCGGTCATGGGTCACGAGAATGACATTACCGGCATAGTCGATGAGATGCTTCTCCAGCCAAGCGACACTTTCCGCATCGAGGTGGTTGGTAGGCTCATCGAGCATGAGGATTTCCGGTTTGTCGAGCAGCAAGCGGCACAATGCTACACGACGCTTCTCACCGCCGGATAGGTCAGTCACCGGGCTATCACCAGGAGGGCAGCGCAACGCTTCCATCGCGATTTCCAGCTGGTTGTCGAGTGTCCAGCCATCTACCGCATCAATCTTTTCCTGCAGCGTGCCCATTTCTTCCATCAACGCATCAAAATCCGCATCTTCCGGAGGATCGCCCATGATGTTAGAAATTTCGTTGAACCGCTCCACCAGATCAGCCACCGGACGGACGCCGTCCATGACATTTTCTTTGACCGTCTTGGTCTCGTCCAGTTCAGGTTCCTGCGCAAGATAGCCGACACGAATATTCTCGCCTGCCCAAGCCTCGCCCTGAAATTCATCATCTTGACCGGCCATGATTTTCATCAAGGTCGATTTACCTGCACCGTTTTTACCGATGATGGCAATTTTGGTGCCGGGCAGGAATTGTAGGTGAATATTGTCGAGCACTGGCTTTGGCGCACCGGGGAAGGTCTTGGTCAGACCCTTCATGACATAGCTATATTGGACGGCCATCTGGCGGTATCCTTTGATTTCGATGTGATTAGATTTGCGCATCGCCTAGCGAAATGAACGCCGACTCGCAAGAGAGCATTGGCAAACGACAAAAGGCAAGTTAGGCAGTGGCCTATGATAAAAACCCATAACCTGCTCGCCCCTCTTGGAACCGCCGCAACGGCCCTTCTGTTCTCTACTGCTGCCTTTGCGGATTCGCACGATCCCGTAGCGATTCAAGCCAAAGCGCTTGATGATAGGGTCGCCTATGAGATCACCGAAGGACTAACGACGGAAGTCGGGCCACGTCAGGCTGGAACCGAAGCAGAAGCCCGCGCGCGGGATTGGTCGGTTAAAAAGCTGAAAGCGCTGGGCTTCCAAAATGTTCGTAATGAACCGTTTATGATGCCGACTTGGGTGCGCGGAGACGAAACGGCAGAAGTGACAGCCCCCTACCCTCAGAAATTTCATGTGACTGCGCTCGGCAACAGTGCGAGCACCGGTGAAGCGGGAATTGAGGCCGAAGTGGCTTATTTCGATTCCCTTGCCGCAATGCAGGCAGCGCCGGATGGCAGTCTTGCAGGCAAGATCGCGTTTGTAACCCATGATATGCATCGTACACAGGACGGCTCAAGCTATGGTGCCTATGGCCCAGTGCGTTGGATAGGACCGAGCGTCGCCTCAAAAAAAGGTGCCTTGGCTTATGTAATCAAATCCATTGGTACGGACCATCACCGCAATCCACACACCGGAAACATGAGTTTTGCCGAGGGTGTTAAACCGATACCGGCAGGCGCACTGTCGTTACCTGACGCCGACAATCTGGAACGGATGATTAAACTGGGTAAACCGGTGACAATGAAGCTGAGGATGACACCACAGAATATCGGCCAGCAAGAATCCGGCAATGTCATCGCAGAAGTGACAGGTAGCGATCCGTCCAAGGGCATGATCCTAATTGCCTGCCATCTGGATAGCTGGGACCTCGCAACAGGTGCTTTTGATGACGCCGCCGGCTGCGGTATTGTGACAGCTGCGGCCAAGCAAATCATGGATCATGGCAAGCCTCTGCGCACGATCCGCATATTATGGGCCGGTGCAGAGGAAGTCGGACTTTGGGGCGGGAAGGCTTATGCCAAGGCGCATGCCGGAAGCAATCATGCCATTGCGATGGAATCCGATTTTGGTGCGGATAACATTTGGCGTGTCGAGTTCAACCTCCCAGAAACCACCAAGGACCTGCAAAAACAGATTGCTCAAGCCCTGTTGCCACTTGGCGTTGCCGCAAACGGCCCCACGGCTACGGGCGGAGCGGACGTACGCGATATTATCGCCAGCAATAATCTCGCGATTGTTGACCTTCAACAGGATGGCACTCGCTATTTCGATCTGCACCACACGCCGGATGATACTTTGGACAAAATCGATCCTAAACAAATGCGTCAAAATGTTGCAGCGTGGAGCACAGTGCTTTCGATCATTGCTAACAGCGATGCCGATTTCACCATGCCGCCCAAAGAATAGCGATGCGTAAGCTCTTACTTCTCGCCAGTCTTTCTGGTCTCGCGGCTTGTTCCGAAACCCCACTTGAGGATGGGAGTGAGGAAGCGGTAATTGCTATCGAAAAACAGATTGAGGGTGATGCCAAATCATTGGAAGAAGCAGCCGAGGAGGCCGTCAAAGTCCTGGAAACTGAAATTGAGGAAGAATTGGACTCCGATGGCTTCCCTCGTCCAGTCGCAACGACACCTAGGCCCGCCCAGGATCAGCAATAACCAAACCGGGGAAGCTAGTCTTTGGCGGGTATTTTACAGTTAAAATTCCGTAGACTTTATTAACTTTATTCCGACAGTTGGCTTTAGGTCGCATCGTCTATCTCCTGATCATCGGTTAAAGTACCGGTGCCAATTGTAAGTCCCATGGGGTTTGCGACGATCGGAGAACGAGAATGATTTACGGCGATTCATTGCACATTGATGCGCAGGTCAAGCAGAGCAACTCAGGGCATTTTCCTTGCGTCGTGAAAACGATATCGGACACGATCATCAAGATCGAATGCACTGCCCAACTCAATCCAGAAATCGGCTTGACGCTAAAAATCCCGAGCATGAACATTTTGTCGGCCAATCTCCTATGGAAGAAGAATGACGAATATGGTTGCCAGATCGACTACACCTTCCATCCAGCGGTTATCAAAAGCATGATGGAACGTCTTGATCGCAAACGGGCAAAAGCCTTCGTTTGAGAGACCGCCTGAGGCTAGGTGCAGTGCTGCCTTAGCTAACGGATAGCACATCCATAAATTTCTCGGATCAGGGTCCGGGAGCTATACCTGTTTTGATTTATCGTCACTGCGGCGTCAGGTCACCCTGCGCTTACGCTTGAGATTTTTTCGGTCGCCTATCCCCCGAATCGACTTTGATCCGAAAAATGGTCGGGGAGACAGGATTCGAACCTGCGACCCCCTGGTCCCAAACCAGGTGCGCTACCAGCCTGCGCCACTCCCCGACGCGCGCTTCCCCTAGCTGTCATTTAGGGAAAAGCAAAGAGTTTTTACGTCAAACTTTATCCTAGCGTAAAAAGGACGACTTGTCGCCTCGCTTCACGAGAGGTTGGTGGGCCCGGAGGGATTCGAACCCCCGACCTAGCCGTTATGAGCGGCCAGCTCTAACCAACTGAGCTACAGGCCCCAGAACAACCGTATTTCTATGAAATTCGGCTCCTCAAGGTTCGCTCCGATAGCGGATGAGCAGTCGATTTGGCAAGCAGCTAAACGAAATAATTGTTTATGCCCAAATTGCAGCAGAAACTCGGAAGAATTATTTGCTGTTTAACCCTGTCGCCGCGATCAATTCGTCAACGCTGATTGGCGATGCTTCACGCTCCAACAAATGATCAATAACCTCTCGCCACCAATCATAAAACTGATCCAGGTCAGCGCTGGATTGCACGTAAGGTGTATGTCCCACGGAAAGAGAGGGCGAGTGAAAGGAGAATACCAGCAATTTAAGCTGATCATCAAAGGCTATATCAATGGCTTCTTTCGCCTCCCGTGCCGAGACACCCTCTGGTGTCAGCGGGATTCGTTCCAACATCCCTGACCTTGACAAGAGGCCGCTCGCGGCTTTTGATCGATTGAACAAAGGCGATATCAGATCAGCCTGTTTCCGAAAAAGCCCAGAGAAAACCGTAGTTAGCGGCAATTCTACAAGATCTTGCGAGCCATCAAGCCAAAACGGTTCCGGACCGATATGGGCAAAATTGGGTCCCGATTGTTCTCTATAGTCAAAGCGAGAGCGCACGCTGCTATCAATGACAAAGCCATGCTTCTTTAGAATTTCGATGCTATTGGGCCCCACACCATAGCGCCCTGCCCGATAGATTATCGGCCGCATTGCAAGCTTAGCCTCTATCGCTTCGGTTAGCGCGACAATCTTCGCCTCCTCCAGTTCTTTGGGGAGGTTACCGGCATAGCTGTTATACGGATTAATCTCTTCTTCAAAAGGCGGATTAATCCATGGATGTAAGTGAACGCCTACGGATGCCGTGCCTTTGCACACTACCGATTTTAAAAACGCCGCGGCCTCATCATCTTCGATGATCGAATAATCGATAAAATACGTCGGTTTGATAGCGTATTTTTCGACAAAACTTTGAAATCGCTGGAGTTTTCCGACTGAAACGTTGGTATGACCTGATCGTTTAAAAGGCCCGTCCCAATCAAATTCTTCTTCGGTGTCGATACTGATAAGAAAACGACGACCAAAATCAGAAGGCAGCTGAACCTGGCTGTCTTTGTCAAAACTATCAGAGGTTTGTTTCACCTTTGAAAACATCGCCGGCCCTTTTACTCGATCGCACCTGCTTCGTTCAACTATTCGAATTCCGTTTCTCTAATACCGATTTCGCTAGTCGCGGCTGCTGGCAGGGTCAAGCCAATCCTATCGTTCGAGATGGTGAGGGTTCCATTAGCTGATTTTGCCAAGTTCCGGACCAAACGAAGCGAAAATCCAAGCCCCAACAACGGCGCATCACTGGCTTCCCCTTCAATTCCATGAGAAGGATCAAGCAATTGCTCTTCAGAAATACCCTGAATACGCGAAGGTCGAGACAGACTAAAATAATTGACCGGTTGTGACCCGATCCGCGTCCGCAAATCCGCTTTTAGCTTTTCCCCATTTTCACAAGCGATGATTGCCGCCGACAATAGCCGCGCAAAAATGCGCTCTACCGATTCGCTATCCAGCGCAAAAGGGCGAACGGGTTCTGCCTTGGTCATGTGCAGATCAACCGACTTGCTTTCCGTCAAACTCTGCAAACGTTCCGCAAGCCGTTCCATCAACCAATCCGGTTCCGTCAACCCGGATTGGCTTTCCATTTGGCCAGCGTCAATCTTCGCTGCAATGTCCAAATCCTCGAACCCCGTCAGCAATCGCTGCGCTTCATCCATGATATTGCGGGACAGGTTCCGATATTCGAACGATGCAGGGCCAAAAAGCTGCTGTTCGATAATCTCGCTAAACCCAATAATAGCATTAAGCGGTGTCCGCAGTTCGTGGATAAGCTGCTGCAATTGTTCCCGGCGCTCGACATCAAGATTATTGTGCCCCGCGTCTTCAGCGGCGTTGGGACGCCGCATAACGCCGCGATAGCCTTTGAAACGCCCAGTCTCGTCGCCAAAATAAGGAATTGCAGACATACGCCAATCCCCCGAGACAATGGGCGCCCCACATAGCCGCATCCGCGCATTTTCAAGCGGCATTCTCTGGCGGAAGGCTGCTGCGCCATAAGCATCGGGGCCGGGGCCATCATCGAAAGTTGGTTCCGCTATGGTCACGCCAACAATTGCGCCCTTCGGGGGGCCTTCTGCCCAAATAATTGTACCGCTATCGTCCGTTTCGAAGTTAATCGCATCAATCGTTTCGACAAAATAGCTCCGGTGCTCCAGATCACTTATCGACGACTGGTCGATTTTAGCTTCGCGATTGCGTTGATAATCCGCAATTTTCGCAACTAAGGTACTGATTTGCGACGTGTCACTCGTTTCCGGTTCAACCGAATCAACTTGCGCGGCAACATTCGTAGTTTTTGGCAGATCTTCCGCGACATCATCATTGGCTGAGACCATGGGTGTTGGAAGGTCTGTGCCGCCCCACATCGCCTGATTTAGCTGCTCTCTGGTCAGCGGCCCCAAATCGGAACGATCTCGCAAACTGTTACAGCCGCGTTGTGACAATTGCGGGATGACATCAACCCATTCTTCATCCGGCAAATCTGCTGCTAGAATGGCGGCATCACAAACCCGGTCATTATCCGCGCAAAGATATACAAGCAGCGGCGCAGACCTTAGGCGGCCGTTTAACGCTTGGACCGCTGCAATTCGATCCGCTTCCTCAACATGGTCATGTAAATCACGCAATCGGGTAAGCCCGGATTGCACATCGTCATTCACCAGACGTCCGGGCTTTTGCGCCATAAGATCAGCCACCTGGCGCCATTGCAATGCAGCAGCACTACCCTCTGGCAAGGGGCCTTTAAGCACGGTTTTCAGGCGATCATCGTAGCGCAAAATTGTTCCGGTAAGAAGAGTTTCGATATGTTTGTTAATAAGTTGATAACCCCAATACCCAGAGACCGTAAGCCCTGAATATCTCTCGTCACAATGTGGGACAAGTGAGCAGCTGTTGCTTGGCACGCTAATTATATTATAAGAAGATATTGATTCGCGAACGGAAATTGCAAAGACATGCCTGATATAAATTTGGATGAAATTGACTTACAGATTCTGGAACGACTCCAGAGTGAGGGGCGTGTAACCAATGTCGAGTTGGCGAACAGCGTCGGATTGACCGCCCCGCCCTGTTTACGGCGGATGCGGGCGCTGGAAGATAGTGGGATCATAACAGCATATCATGCTGCAATCGATCCTGCAAAAATGGGTTTCACTATCACAGTGTTCGCAATGGTCAGTCTTAAAAGTCAGGCAGAATCGGATCTCAAAGCCTTTGAGGAGCATGTTGAAAAACTGCCCGAAGTACGGGAATGCTATATGCTTAACGGCGAAATTGATTTCATGCTAAAAGTCGTTGCGAAAGATCTGCAGGAATTCCAAAGCTTCTTGACCAGCAAATTAACCGCTGCCCCTAACGTGGCTAGCGTTAAAACATCACTGACGATTAGATCGGCCAAAAACCTGCCCGGCGTCCCGATCGAAAAATAGTCTTGGCAATGTGCCATAAAAAAGGGCGCCAAAGGCGCCCTTTTTCTCAAATCGAAAGCGAATCTTAGCTGGCTGTTGGAGCCGGAGCGGGTGCTTCCACAGCTGTTCCTGCAGCTTGCTGATCAATCCACAATGACCAGAAATTGGCAATGTCCTTACGGGTTCCGGTAACGCTGGAAAAAGCCTGTTTTGCGCCATTCCAATTACTCTGACCGACGTTGGCAATGCCCAGACCAATCTGAGCGCGCGCCACGTCAACATTACCTTTGGTAATTGCGGTCTGATAGAGCGATGCAGCTTTGCCATAATCGGCATAGCCCAGCAGAGCATCCGCCGTAGCAAGCGCGATTTTGCCGTTGGCAGAGCGATTGGCGTCCCGCTCAGAAACAGCCAGGCTTGCCTTATCCGCGGCAACAGAACCTCTCGCAGCAGCCAATGTTTCTTTAACATAAGCGCTCGAAGATGGTACATCGCCCTTTGCAAGGCCTTCTTCCAACAAAGACACAACCTCACCCGGCAATCTGCGTGGATCGGCGGCATCAGCATATTCGAAATAATCCCGCTCGCTTTCCATCGCGTCGGCTTTCCGCATCAAACGCATCAGCTCAAGATTTTCTTGATTTGAGAGCTTTGGAGTAGCTGAGTCGCGATAAACTGACAAAGCAGCGCGCCAGTTTTCGCCGGTGGGATAAGCTTCCACCAATTTATAGGTCCATTTGCCAGCAGCCCCATTCGTATTATTCTTCATTGCAATACCGGCACCGCGGCGGTACCAATCTTCCGGCGCTTTACCAGCTGTGGACTTTTCCGCTGCAATCGCACGCTCCAGCGACGCTAAACCTTCTGCAAATTTATTCTGCTTAAAATTAGCTTCCGCAATCAAAGCCGCGACGTTGTTCTGTGTGTAGCCCGCGTCAAATGCCTGCTGCAATTTTTGCACAGCTTCAGGATAGCGTCCCGCGCCATAAGCGAAGTTGCCAGAGAAGAACAAGAACGACGGCTGCTGCTCCGCAGATGTTTTTCCGCTCGCAAGCGAAGCATTAATGCCTTTTTCCTGAAGGCCGGTGTCTTTCAAGGTTGAACCAAGTTGAATCGCCAATTGCCCCGCGACAAATTGATCGTCTCCGGTCAACGGTTCCGCTAACAGTGATTCAACAAGAGGCTTTGCTGTCGCAGGAGTCTCACTCGCCATCGCTGTTTGAATATCAGCTACTTTGGGTTTAATCTCGTCGCTCATTTTAATTTTGGCAGCTTTATCTTTTTTCTTTTTCTGAGCTTGCGCTTCCTGCGGCACGGCCGAAACAGCTAATGTCCCGGCGGCCGCTAGAGCAACAGCCATAGAAAAATGAGATAGAAAACGCATAAAATTCCTCCGAATAAAAACTTTGTGGTTACCCGACCATCGTTGATGGCCCGAATATGGTTGCACCATAAACTGTCTTGGCATTATTACCAAGTTTCACATGCTTTTATATAGTGAATCCGCTGAATAGTGGTTGAACAGAGATGTCTCAAACCGCAGAACGGCGTCAATAAATTGTATAAGGGTGTAAATTCCTGAAGCCATGAGGTCAGTTTAACGTGATTGCTATTATTTCTCCCGCCAAGTCGCTTGATTTTGACAGCCCCCTTCCCGGCCATAAGCTAACAGATAGTCGTTTTCAGGAGGAAACAGCCCGGTTGGCCGGAGCAATTTCCAATCTATCGAAAAAAAAGCTGAAATCGATCATGCCGGTTTCCGACAATTTGATTGACCTCAACCACGGACGCTATGGCCAGTTTTTTGATCAGCCTGAACGAGCAGCGATCTTTGCCTATAGCGGTGATGTATATACCGGCTTTGAAGCGAAGAGCCTGAGCAAAGAAGGATTGAACTTCGCCCAAAGCCATTTGCGGATATTATCGGGTCTCTATGGCCTGCTGCGCCCATTTGATCCAATTCGCCCTCATCGCCTTGAAATGGGCACCAGATGGGCTCCGCGATATAAGAAGCTCACTGATTTCTGGAAAGACAAAATAGCAAACGAGCTGGCCAACGATCTCAAAGAGACCAATGAACAGGTCATCGTCAATCTCGCCAGCAATGAATATTGGGCGGCGGTCAAACCCCATGCTGAAAAGCTGAAAGCCCGGATTATCGAAGTTGATTTCCGCAAAGATGGCCCGGATGGGCCAAAATTTATCAGCTTTGAAGCCAAGCGCGCTCGCGGCATGATGGCCCGTTATATTTGCGAAAATCATCTGCAAGATGCCGACGCGCTGAAAGACTTCGACAGCGATGGTTATAAATTTGATGCTGAAAGCAGCACTGGGGATAGCCTGCGCTTTATTCGTTCATGAGCAACAAAACTGCGGTTGTCATTGGCGCTTCCGGCGGCATAGGCGGCGCGATGGCAGATGTGCTAGAGCAAGAAGAGCAATATAGCCACATCATCAGACTGTCCCGCGGGGAGAAAAGCCCGATTAAACTGGATCTGTCATCAGAAGATTCCATCGCCTTGGCAGCTGATTGGCTTCAAGAACAGGGCATCAAGCCGAATCTGGTCTTTGTGGCCACAGGGTTGCTCCACAACGGCCAACAGGGCCCCGAAAAGAGTATGAGGGACCTAAATACGGACTGGATGCAGGAAAATTATCAGGTCAACGCCATTGGCCCTGCCCTAATCGCCAAGCATTTCCTGCCGCTGATGCCCAAAGACGATGTCACAATATTTGCCGCCATGTCGGCCCGTGTCGGAAGTATATCGGATAATCGGCTTGGTGGATGGTATGGCTATCGCGCAGCCAAGGCTGCACTCAACATGATTATTCGCAACCTTTCGATTGAGTGGGCGCGTAAGAACAAACGTAGTATCATTGTTGCCCTCCACCCCGGCACAGTAGACACTGGGCTCAGCAAGCCATTTCAAAGCAATGTTCCGCCCGGAAAACTGTTTGATTCCGAACGCGCCGCACTGCAATTGCTCGATGTTCTCGACGGGCTGAAACCCGTTGATACTGGCAAGATTTTTGCTTGGGATGGCGAAGAAATCAAACCCTGAAATCTAGGACTGATTTTTAATGTAAATTGAGCCTGAAAAGCTGGCTTTTGCTTGCCGGCTGCCCTAGAAGAACGGCAACTAAAAAACCTATGAAAAAGGCCCGTTTGTGAACGAACAAACCACAGCACCAGAACCATCTGATATTGAACCGATTGATATCGTCGATGAAATGAAATCGAGCTACATGGATTATGCCATGTCGGTCATTGTGAGCCGCGCATTACCAGATGTGCGCGACGGTTTGAAGCCGGTCCACCGCCGGATATTATTTGCTTCCCAGGAAGGCGGCTTTGTCGCCGGACGCCCTTACCGCAAATGCGCCAAAATTGTCGGCGACGTGATGGGCAATTATCACCCCCATGGCGACAGCGCGATCTACATGGCTCTGGCCCGGATGACGCAAGACTGGTCCATGCGGGTACCGCTGATTGATGGTCAGGGTAATTTCGGGTCAATGGATCCGGATATGCCGGCATCCATGCGGTATACAGAGGCCCGGCTGAACAAGGTTGCCAATAGCCTTCTCAACGATCTCGACAAGGATACCGTCGATTTTGTCGACAATTATGATGGTAGCCGCCGGGAACCTTCGGTTTTACCGGCTCGCTTCCCCAATCTGCTGGTCAACGGTGCTGGCGGAATCGCCGTCGGCATGGCGACCAATATCCCGCCGCATAATCTTGGTGAAGTGATCACAGCCTGCCTTGCTTATATGGATAATTCGGCGATTACGGTCGATGAACTGATCGAGATTATTCCCGGACCTGATTTTCCAACGGCACCTCTGATACTGGGGCAATCTGGCGCTAAATCGGCTTATAAAGAGGGGCGCGGCTCCATCATGATGCGCGCGCGCCATGAAATTGAAGAGGGGCGCGGCGACAAACGCTCAATTGTTCTGACCTCCATTCCATTCCAGGTCGGCAAGTCCGGTCTGGTTGAGAAGATTGCGGAAGCGGCCAAAGACAAAAGAATTGAAGGCGTTTCCGACATTCGTGACGAATCCAGTCGTGCCGGTGTTAGGGTCGTTATCGAACTCAAACGCGATGCCACAACTGATGTTGTCCTCAACCAGCTCTGGCGTTTCACCCCTGCCCAATCCAGTTTTCCAGCCAACATGCTAGCAATTATGGGCGGACGGCCCGAAGTGCTCAACTTGCGCGCGATTATTGAAGCGTTTGTTAAGTTTCGCGAAGAAGTCATTACGCGTCGGACCAAATTTGAACTGAACAAAGCCCGCGAACGCGCGCACATATTGCTCGGACTTGTCGTAGCCGTGACCAATATGGATGAAGTAGTCCGCATCATTCGCGGGTCATCGACCCCGGTTGAAGCGCGCGAATCTTTGCTGGCTCGCGAATGGCCGATTGCGGAAATTGCCGGCTATATCAAACTGGTTGAAGCCATCGAAACCGAGGTCGAAGGCGATATTTATAAGCTTTCCGCCGTTCAGGTGAAGGCGATTCTGGATCTGCGCCTGCAGAAGCTTACCGCTCTTGGCCGTGAAGAAATTGGCGATGAGTTAAAAGAGCTTGCAACCGCTATTGAAGAATATCTCTCAATATTGGCCGATCGCGTCAAACTCTATGCAGTGATGCGTGAAGAACTGGAAACAGTGCGCGATGAATTTGCGACTCCGCGAGTCAGTGAAATTACCGCCGCCTGGGATGGTCTGGAAGACGAAGACCTGATGGAACGCTCTGAAATGGTCGTGACGGTCACCCATGGCGGTTACATTAAGCGAACACCGCTTGATACCTTCCGCTCACAACGCCGCGGCGGCAAAGGCCGGGCGGGTATGGCGACCAAAGATGAGGATGCGATCACCGAATTGTTCGTTACCTCCACGCATACACCCGTTCTGTTTTTCTCCACTCATGGCAAAGTTTATCGTCTGAAAGTCTGGAAATTGCCGGAAGGCGGGCCGCAGACCAAGGGTCGGCCCATGGTGAACCTCTTGCCTTTGGCCGAAGGTGAAGCCATTTCGACGGTATTGCCGTTGCCAGAAGACGAAGCGGAATGGGCGAAACTCCACGTGATGTTTGCGACCGCTAAGGGCGGTGTGCGGCGGAACAGCATGGACAGCTTTACCAATGTGCCATCCAACGGCAAATTCGCGATGAAATTTGATGAAGACAGCGATGATCGCTTGATCGGTGTCGAATTACTGACCGATAATGACGACGTCTTGCTAGCGACCAAAAACGGCAAAGCAATCCGCTTTGCCGGCGATGCCGTGCGATCATTCCAAAGCCGGACATCAACCGGTGTGCGCGGGATCGCGCTGAAAGGCGATGATGAAGTTATCTCGCTGTCGGTTCTGCGCGGGTTTGACGCCTCGACCGAGGAACGCGATGCATATCTAAAAGCCGCACCTTGGAAAGATAACGAGAACACTTCGGAGCTTTCCGCTGAACGATTAGCCGAATTTGCAGAGACCGAAGACTTCATCCTTACCGTTTGCGCCAATGGCTATGGTAAGCGTTCCAGCGCTTACGAATATCGCCAATCCGGTCGCGGTGGTCAGGGCATTCTTAACATCGACAATATTGAGCGCAACGGCACGGTTGTCGGCAGTTTTGAGGCCAAAAATGAAGAGCAGATCATGCTCGTCACTGATCAGGCCAAGTTGATCCGCATGAAAGTGGCCGATATGCGTGTGATTGGGCGTAACAGCTCGGGCGTGAAGCTGTTCGACGTGTCACCCGGTGAAACGGTCGTTGGCGCAGCGAAGATAGACGAAGAAGACGAACCGGAAAATGAAGCGGAAGAACTGGTTGCTGAGGAATTGGCAGCAGATGCGCCCGCAGAAAGCTCCGATGCGCCAGAAACCGGGGATGATCCCGAAACATGACTGTCAACGCGCCAGTCTTTTTGGTTAAAGACGGCGCGTTGAGCTGGCCTGAGATAGCACCGATGCGGGCAAAAATTTACCCGCCTGAAAAGCTTATAAATACACCGATGCATGGGATAGAGTGGGCGCATGCCGAACGACGTGTGTTACTCTATGTCGATGATGTAGTCCTTGCAGTAGCCGGTATCTACGAACGTCAGATACTGCGTGATGGCCAACCCGTGCGCGTCGCCGGTATTGGTGGCGTGATGACGGAACCCGAATTTCAAGGAAAAGGGTACGGCAAACAGGTCATGCTCTATCTTATGGGGCATTTGCGGTCTGAAAACCGGTGCGCGTTCGGCTTGTTATTCTGTGAAGATCATAATGTCGGGTTCTACCGAAAACTCGGATGGGCGATGTTTGACGGCGAAATGCTTGTCGAACAGCACGGCAAAACGGGTCCCTTTGCATTCCGCAACGTAATGGTGTTGCCGTTAGCCGAGCCAGTCACGTTAAACGGAAAACTGGACTTATGCGGTTTACCATGGTGAAAAGCACCAGCATATCTAGCATTTAGAGGAATAGCTTTATGTCGATTATTGTTACCCCCTCAGGACAAGCTTGTGGAGCCACAGTGACCGGGATCGATTTATCGCATCCATTAAACGGAGAACAGGTTGCGGAAATCAGAGTGGCTTGGCTGGAACATCACGTGCTTGCATTTCCAGGACAGGATATTTCTGACGACGATCTGGAGCGCTTCACACTGTCGTTTGGCGGTTTTGGCCACGACCCGTTCTTCGATCCAATTGAGGGCCGCGCGCATATAGCGGCCATCCGGCGCGATGCGGATGAGACATCACCACTTTTCGCTGAAAATTGGCACAGCGACTGGAGCTTTCAGGAACATCCTCCTGCCGGCACTTGCTTGCGGAGCATCACGATACCTCCAATGGGCGGCGACACTCTGTTTTCTAACCAACATGCGGCGCTTGACGTCATGCCGTCAGACATGCGTGAAAAGTTTGAAGGTAAGATCGCTATCCATAGCGCTCAAATGGCCTACGCCCCTGACGGAGCCTATGGTGAAAAGGACGAAGGGCGCAGCATGGCCATCCGGCCCGATGAATCGGCGCGGGAAACGCAATCACATCCCCTTATCCGCGCCCATCCTGAAACCGGCAAACTCGGTCTGTTCAGCTGCATGGGCTATATTATCGGCTTCGAGGACATGTCGCAGACAGAAGCTCTGCCGCTACTCACGGAACTTTATGCTTGGCAAAGCCGAGACGAGTTTGTCTATCGCCACAAATGGGAACCCGGCATGTTAGTGATTTGGGACAACCGTTCCGTGCTGCACTGCGCTACTGGTGGCTATGAAGGCCATGACCGATTGCTGCACCGGACCACTATTGCGGCCAGCACCTGATATTCAGCGCCTGATATTCAAGGATTTGGTATCGACATTTCTTTCCGTAATGTTCGCACCACGCCGGTCACAATCAGGAACTGCCCGACATAGTAAAGAGGCCAAATCGTCCAGCCTGGAATGATCGAGTTTTCCAGAAAACCCATTTGCGCAAATATAAACAGATCAGAAATAACGAACAGCAGCGCGCCGATACCGACACGATAACGCGGAAAACTGCTGGTCCAAGCCATTGCCGCCATGACCGCGAGAAACAGGCTATAAACCGCAAGGCCCAGCGCTTCAGACCGGTCAAACGGCAGCGACCAAGCAATGAACATTGTGATCGGCACCAATAAAATGGCGAAAGCCTTCTGACTAAAGGAGGTCTTCGGCCGCCGATGCCGCCAATAAAGGGCAATCGCGATGCAATGCCCGACAACAAATGCCCCTGCCCCCGCCATGAGGTCAAACTCGATTAACATATCGCCCAAAGCGCCAAATGCCATAACGGCCGCGATCAGCTTGCCTTCAAAATTATGCGCGCGCCGCATGGCGTAAACAGCCAGAAAACCAACGCCTGCCCCTTTCCAGAACATCAGGTACATGCCTGGTATATTGCTGTCTTTCAAAAAGAAATAGCTGATCCCGAACAGCAAGCTGAGCAGCAAATAGGGTCTAGACTCGATAATCGCGCGTTTCATTCCATCGACCTATCATGCTCTCTCCTTCTCTGCCAGATTGACTTTTGTTCCATCCGGCAACACAGAGACGCCATGACACAGGTACATATTATTGGCGGCGGACTCGCCGGATCAGAGGCAGCATGGCAATTGGCAGAGACAGGTGTGAAAGTGCGCCTTTCCGAAATGCGTGGCAGCGGCGAAATGACCCCGGCTCACCAAACCGACGGCTTGGCGGAGTTGGTTTGTTCCAACAGTTTTCGATCCGATGACGCGGAGAAAAACGCGGTTGGCTTGCTCCACGCCGAAATGCGCGACTTGGGCTCAATTATTATGGGCGAAGGTGACAAGCACCGTTTGCCTGCTGGTTCGGCATTGGCTGTCGATCGCGATCATTTCTCAAATGGGGTTACCAAAGCGCTGAGCGAACACCCCAATATCGACATTGTACGTGAACGCATTGACCAATTGCCCGAAAGCGGGCTGACCATCGTAGCCACCGGTCCGCTCACCGCCATGACGCTGGCCGAAAGCATTGGTGCGGCAACCGGGGAAGACTCCCTCGCCTTTTTTGACGCCATTGCGCCGATAGCCCACAAAGACAGCATCAATATGGATATCGCCTGGATGCAGTCACGTTGGGACAAGGTCGGCCCCGAAGGCGATGGCAAAGACTATATCAATTGTCCTATGGACCGCGAGCAATATGAAGCGTTTATCCAGGGACTACTCGAAGGCGAAAAGACAGATTTCAAGGAGTGGGAGAAAAATACACCCTATTTTGAGGGCTGTATGCCTATTGAAGTCATGGCGTCACGTGGCCCTGAGACACTGCGTTTTGGTCCGATGAAACCGGTAGGCCTGACCAACGCGCATACGGGCGAGAGCGCTTATGCTGTGGTCCAGCTGCGTCAAGACAATGCGCTGGGTACATTGTGGAACATGGTCGGCTTTCAGACGAAATTGAAATATGGCGCGCAGGCTGACTTGTTGCGGTCCATACCTGGGTTGGAGAATGCTGAATTTGCACGGATGGGTGGATTGCACCGGAACACGTTCATCAATGCACCCAAACTGCTTGATCAAGAAATGCGCCTTAAAAAAGCGCCGCATATTCGCTTTGCCGGTCAGATTACTGGCTGCGAAGGTTATGTCGAAAGTGCAGCGGTCGGGCTTATGGTTGGCCGGATGGTAGCAGCAGAGATTAAAGGTGAGACGTTTGCCTATCCCCCGCAAACCACTGCCTTTGGTGCCTTGCTATCACATATCACCGGCGGTGCGGACGCACGGGATTATCAACCCATGAACGTCAATTTTGGCTTGTTTCCGCCTTTTGAACAGCGCATCAAAAAGAAAGAACGGAAAGAAGCTTACACCGTTCGCGCGCGCAAAGATTTCGCCGATTGGCAACGAACTTCAATAGGTGAGCCGCAGGCCGCATAATATTTTTCTTAGCATTTACAACGCGATGCCTTGCGTTTTGGCCGCGTTGTTCGAAACTCGCCTCGGGTTAACTTGCCGTCTATATCGACATCTGCACTCACAAAACGGTCACTGGTTGCGACAGCCCATTCTTCAAAGGTTAGCAGGTTGTTTCCATCCTTATCGAGCGCCTTGAACGCTTTGGTGCGGCTGCTCATGAGTTCGAGCCGTGTAATCGTCTCATCACGATTACGGTCATAGCGGTTGAACCGCCTTTCCTCGCGGGACGCTTTATAAGCTTTAGGCGGGGTCGGTGGCGGTAAACCCAGCGCTGGAGCGGTCTCATCGGCTTTAGGCAGCTCTTCTGGTTTCAATAATTCCGGCGGTGGCGGCGCGTCTGGAATGACCACCTCTTGTCCATTGGCACCGATCCAGAAGAACAAGCCTGCAGCCATTAACAACATCATACTTCCAGCACCGGCAACATATCTTTTCATATGCCACTCCTTCCTGATGTCGGAATTTTTGGTGTTAACAGCCGGTTACGCCGTGCCAAACAATCTTACTTGCGATCCCTGGACGATACAAGTCGGCTGTTAACGATCTTCTTTTTACATCCCCTTGCATCAATTTACAGAAAATTGAGAGTGGGCGTCCGCTTCTGTCAAAAACTATAGGCTTTAGAGCGTTCATCAGATTGCCGCATTTTTGAAATGCTTTTTTGCGGGTATTTTCATCCGAACAATGGCGCGCGAAATCCCAAAGCGCCCATGCTTGGGCGCCACGCTTTTGATCCTCGGTCAGCAGTCTATCTCCGCCAAGGGCAAAGGAGAAAAGACCTTCTCCGCGTTTCTCGGCATATTGATCAAGCTGCCGATCATCCCAAGGAAAATCATCAAGCAAAAATTCCCAGCCTTCCAAAAGGTTCAATAGCGGCGCCAGATCACTGCCTTGCTCTTCTGTCTCATTGATCAAAGCTATTAATGGTTCCCCAGTCGGGCGCGCCTCCAAGGGCTTGGTTAAATTATCCCGCCACCATGTTAACCGCATTTGTCCAATCAATGTTTCCGACGTGGAGCGGATAACTCCTGCAAATCTCGAATCTAGAGCAAAAACAAGAGCATATCTCGTACGATCTGCCCGTTTCGCATAGGCCAAAACCAGTCGCTGTAAGGGGTCATGCTGTAAATTCGCGTCACTCATGGCGATGCCGTCCACAGTTTTCTGCCAAAAATCAAGGTAAAGATCGCTTTAACCAAAGCCTTTGGTCAGCCGCTAACCCTTTTCTCTCTATCAGACACCCTGAATTGAAATCCACCTGCGTGAAATATGTGCGCACAGATCAGAGGCCAGGGGCATGGTTGATAAGAAAAAGACAAATCCGCCGAAGTCATTTTTGCAAAAATTGCGGACGGATACCACTGGTAACACCTTAGCTATGGCAGCTGCGGCAATATTCCCGATCATCGGCGTTATTGGCGGCGGTGTAGATATTGGCCGAGGTTACATGGCCAAAGCGCGATTGCAGCAAGCATGTGACGCCGGCGCATTGGCGGCACGCCGCTCTATGACTGCAGACACAATCGCTGCTGCAGACCAAGCCGTCGGACGGCAGTTTTTCGATTTTAACTTTCCAGAAGGTACGTTCGGAACCGATCCCTTTGTCCAAATAAACGGCGAAGACAACCCGCGATTCGTAGATGGTACTGAAGCACGGACCGTCAGCGGATATGCCGAAACCACCATTCCGACCGCGCTGATGCGGGTGTTCGGAAATGACACCATGGAAATCAAAGTATCTTGCACCACTCGTCTGGACGTCGGCAATGTCGATGTGATGATGGTGCTCGATTTGTCCGGTTCGATGGACTGGAAGGCCGATGGATCAACAACGACCGTAGAATCGGAGAAACGCATCTTCGGTCTGCGCAATGCCGTGAAGGACTTTTATGGCACGCTTGGAACTGGCGGCGGCGGCGGAGCCGTCAACAATCAGATCCGCTATGGCTTTGCCAACTATAACTCACAGGTTAACGTCGGTAAGTTGTTGTACGATGCTGACCCCACCTGGTTGGTCGGCGGTACCGCCGATGAACGTTGGACCTATCAGACGCGACGGGCAACATGGGAAATCACTGATCCGGATTTCGGACCACCCAAAAGCTCAGACACGGTCGAAAGCTTTGAATCGTGGACCTTCTTGGACGGACCAGAGTGTGTCAGCGGTTACGGTAACAATGAAGGCGTCCCCGGTTGGTTTACGCCCGCAAACACAGATAACCCCGTTGTTTCATCGACGGATAACGGCACCGAAACGACCGTTACGACCGTTGAATATGATTATGAAAGTTGGAATGGTGACACGGCTCCTCCTCCTCCAGGTGCAGTAGGTCAACCGTTTTGGGAAGACTGTGTTCGGAAAGTGACCACGACAACCGAGGTCTTTGACAATCCTGTGCCGGAAACTATTGATGTCTGGGAACCAGGCGCGACCAACTTCTCTGGTTGGGAATATGGACAATTTTCGCACGATGTATCCGGATATGTTGCTTCGATCGATCCAAACAATGATCCCGCCCAACGCCCGACAGAAAATGGTTTGGAACTTGATCGCTGGGACGGTTGTATCGAGGAGCGGGATACCGATGCGACAATAACCAAAGATTCAGGAGCAATTACAGCTGCGGCATTGGATCTTGATATCGATCTGCTGCCCACGGATACAGCATCGCGCTGGCGCCCGCTCTGGCGCGAAATTATGTATAAAAGAGATAGCAGCGGTGTCGGAAGTTCGCGCTGTACCTCGCCGTCCAGACGTCTGGCTCAATATGCTTCAGTAACATCCCCTGGACTGGATAGTGCCGGCAATGAAGTGGGTGGAAATTTCACCGACTATGTCGATGGGCTGACAGCTACGGGCGCGACCAACCATACAATTGGATTGATATGGGGTGCCAGAATGCTTTCTGAAAACGGCCTGTTTGCGACCGAGAACCAATATACCGGAAACGGCTTTCCCATTGGGCGGCATCTGGTGTTCATGACCGATGGTGTCATGAACTTTAACGGTACGAACTATAACCCGTATGGCTATAATCAGCTTGACGGCCGGATTGCACCTACCGGAACAAGTAACGGTAACATGGATTTAATTCAGTCCAACCGCTTTCAATTAATGTGTCAGGCTATTCGCAATCAAGGTATCACGATTTGGGTGGTCCAATTTGGAGTGAATAACGTCACGGCAAATATGGAAAGTTGCGCATCCAGCGCTGACCATGCAGCACCGGCCACTGATAATGATGAGCTACAGGCCGCATTTAGCAACATTGCCAAAACCATCGGCGGACTGAGGGTATCACAATGATTAATTGCAAAAATATCAGAAACCTTCTGCGCAAGGATGAAGAAGGCGCGACCCTGATGGAATTTGGCTTAGTCGTCGGACCACTGATGATGATTATGCTTGGTGTCACAGACTTGGGCTATCAAGGGTATCTCGACACGCTTGCCAAATCCAAACTGCACGAAATAGCGCGTCAGGCCTCAACCGGCTCGATGACTGTGCAGGATATTGAAGACAAGGTGGAAGAGGAGCTGAAACCGCTGCTGTTGAAAGGCGTTGAACCGAAAGTCTTCGTCAAAAGCTATTTTGATTTCACCAGCATCGGAAAACCTGAAAAGTTGACGTTCGATGACAATAGCGACGGCAATCTCGACTCCGGTGATTGCTATCTCGACGGAAACCGCAACGGTACCTTTGATGTGAACTTCGGTAACACTGGTACAGGTGGTCCGGACGATATTGTGAATTACACGATCGAAATCGAGTCACCTCGTCTGTTCCCATTGGCCAAAATGTTTGGCTGGAGCGAGAAGATGAAGAGCACCAATAGCACTGCAGTTCGCAACCAACCCTTTGGTGACCAAACTGAAATTCCCGAGATATGTGAGTCATAAGATGATCGATAACCGCAATCTGAAAACCTTGAAAACACTGAAGCACAAATTTGATAAGCTGCCGCTTGTCAAAGATACCAGCGGGCTTGCGCTTGTGGAGTTTGCGTTCGCAGCGCCACTGCTGCTGACGCTCGGAATGTCTGGTTTGGAAACGGCAAATTTGGCGATCGCTCACCTTCAAGTCAGTCAGGTTGCGATGTTGGCGGCCGATAATGCGTCCCGGGTTCGCTCATCAATCGACGAAGCTGATATCCGCGAAATATTCACTGGTGTTCATCTGACCGGAAACAGTATCGATTTTTCGCCCAATGCGAGAGTGATCCTGTCCAATCTCGAGCATAACGGAAAATTGGGTTCCGATGAGGGGCAGTGGATCCGTTGGCAGAGATGTTATGGCAGCAACGCCACCTATAGCTCCTCTTTTGGGGCGGAAGGTGATGGCGAAAATGACGCTTCGCTTGCCGATGGCATTGGCCCCACCGGAAAAAAAATCCAGGCGACAAGCGCATCGGCAGTCAATTTCGTCGAAGTCATATATGACTACAAGCCACTCATAACCGACAAGATTTTCGGCAACGTAGTCATCCGATACCAAAGCGCTTTTGTCGCTCGTGAACGTACCGATCACGCGCTAAAGAATGCAAGTAGTATCCCAAATAATGATCTTTGGAAATGTGATCGCTACGCTACCATCACCTAGCGATAACAAACCTTCTTCGCCGCTGCGATAATCCGGTCACTGTCTATTAGAGCCGCTTTTTCAAGGTTTGCGGCATATGGCAACGGCACGTCTTCATTCGTCACCCGAACAACTGGTGCGTCCAGATCATCAAAGCCTTCTTCCATACACACAGCGATAATTTCGCTAGCTATGGAACAAGTCGGCCAACCTTCTTCCGCGACCACCAGACGGTTGGTCTTCGCCAAACTCTTGAGGACGGTTTCCGTATCCAGCGGACGCAGCGTGCGTAGATCGATGACCTCCGCATCAATGCCCTCACCTGCCAAGGTATCGGCTGCCTCCAACGCCAAACCAACGCCTATCGAATAGCTCACGATCGTGACATCCGCGCCTTCACGCATGATCCGCGCTTTGCCAATAGGAAGCAAATAATCGTCAATCTCAGGGACATCGAAAGAGCGCCCATAAATCAATTCATTTTCGAGAAATACAACGGGATCAGGACAACGGATCGCTGCCTTCAATAAACCCTTCGCATCAGCGGCATCATAAGGCGCGATTACGATCAAACCTGGAACACTGGCATACCAGGGTCCATAATTCTGACTGTGCTGTGCGCCAACACGCGATGCCGCGCCATTGGGCCCACGGAAAACAATGGGACAACGCATCTGACCGCCGGACATGTAATTGGTCTTGGCTGCAGAATTGATAATATGATCGATCGCCTGCATCGCGAAGTTAAAAGTCATGAACTCCACAATGGGCTTCAGTCCACCCATCGCCGCACCAGCACCAATACCTGCAAAGCCGTGCTCGGTAATGGGTGTGTCGATAACTCGCTTGCCGCCAAACTCATCGAGCAACCCTTGAGTGACCTTGTAAGCGCCCTGATATTCAGCGACTTCTTCGCCCATTACAAAGACAGTTTCATCCGCCCGCATTTCCTCTGCCATCGCATCCCGCAATGCTTCACGAACGGTAACGGTCATCATCGCTGTGCCTTCAGGAATAGCCGGATCATCTGCACGAGACACTGGCGCTGCTTGTGCTTCCTCGACTATTTCCGGTGCTGTCTCTCGCTCCGATTTCGCTGCTGCTTTGGGCGGCGCCGCTGGCGCAGGTGATACGCTCTCCTCTTCGTCCTCGCCTGTCATTTCTGCAATAACCGTTCCGACGGCTACTGCATCCGTACCCTCGGCCACGATAATTTTCGATATCACGCCTTCATCCACAGCTTCAAATTCCATGGTGGCTTTGTCCGTCTCAATCTCTGCTAGGATATCACCAGAACTGACCCCATCGCCCTCTTTGACGAACCATTTGGCTAGCGTTCCTTCTTCCATTGTTGGCGACAGCGCCGGCATTTTTAGTTCAATTGCCATCAATATTGCTCCACCAGTATATCTGTATAAAGCTCAGAAAGTTCAGGTTCTGGCGACTCTTCAGCAAAGTCAGCTGATTCCATCACTGTTTTGCGAACTTTTTTATCCAATGCTTTTAAGTCTTCTTCTTTCACCCCCTGTTTCATCAACATGGCTTTCAACCGTTCAATTGGATCAGATTTTTCGCGCACATCCTGTACTTCGTCACGACTGCGATATTTGGCCGGATCAGACATGGAGTGACCGCGATAGCGATAGGTTTTAAGTTCCATTAACACCGGTCCTTTACCGGCACGAACATATTTCAAAGCCTCTTCAACCGCACCGCGCACGGCAAGAACATCCATGCCGTCGACCTGCATACCCGGAATACGGAAACTTTCACCGCGCCGATAAAGTTGATCTTCGGACGACGAGCGATTGACACTGGTACCCATCGCATATTGATTATTCTCAATCACGAAGATCACCGGCAGCTTCCAAAGCTCTGCCATGTTAAAGCTTTCGTAAACCTGTCCCTGATTCGACGCGCCATCGCCAAAATAAGCAAGGCACACGCCCCCATCTTCTTTGTATTTGTGGCCAAAAGCGAGACCGGTACCAAGCGATACTTGCGCGCCGACAATGCCGTGTCCGCCATAGAAGCCATGCTCGACCGAGAACATGTGCATCGAACCCCCTTTGCCTTTGGAAATTCCGGAGGCCCGACCCGTGAGCTCGGCCATCACGATGTTGGGATCAATACCACAAGCGAGCATATGACCATGATCGCGGTAACCCGTAATTACGCTGTCCTTGCCTGGCTCAATCGCTGACTGCAAACCTGTGACAACAGCTTCTTGTCCGATGTACAAATGGCAAAAGCCACCGACCAGACCTAGCCCATAAAGCTGCCCAGCTTTTTCCTCAAATCTTCGAATGAGCAACATTTGTTCATAAAACTCCATCAACTCGGCTTTATTGGCCTTGTAGATTGGCGTTTTCAAAACGGGCAAACGACTGGCCGCTCGCGCTGGCGCTTTTTTCGGGGCTGCTTTTGATACCCGTTTAGCTGGAGTTTTTGCTTTTGGTGAGGCTTTCTGGGGAGACTTTGCCACGCTTGCATCTTCCTGTGTTTTTTGGTTCTGCGATACCATAAACAGATAAGATCAGATTCCAATGCCTTATACGTCGGAAAAGCCTACAAAAAGTCAGGAGATGTAAGGGATGCTATTTAAGCGGGACGATAATCTCGTCCGGGTGCACAAAATTACCTTCCTTACGAAGCAATTCGCCTACCAAGTCGGGATCCGCACCATCGGGATCGAGAAGATTGACCCGGTTTTTTAATGCATCGCGCTCAGTCTCAAGAGCAGCAAGCTGGGTGCCGCGCTCATCCAATGCCGCCCGATATTCGCCCCACGCCAACACACCGGTAGGGCCAAGCACAGCATAGCCCGCAATGGCGAGTAGAGTGAGCAGCGCAAAGCCTGGGCCAAGCGCCGCTTTAATCAAACTACCAATTTTCTCTTTGTGAGCCATAATCCTCTTGAATCAGAATATTGATTCGCTGGCAAGCGCATTAACACTTTTATTTCAAATAGCCCGTTTTAAACCGCTAAACTGCCTCTTATTCGCGCCGGGACTAAGAGAAAATGGAACGCCCTGCATAGTGCGCCACGCTATCTAGCTCTTCTTCTATCCGGATCAGCTGGTTATATTTTGCGAGCCGGTCCGAACGGGCAAGGCTGCCGGTTTTGATCTGACCGCAGTTAGTCGCCACGGCGAGATCAGCGATGGTTGCATCCTCTGTCTCACCAGACCTGTGCGACATCACAGCGGTATACGAAGCATTATGGGCCATGCGCACCGCTTCAAGCGTTTCCGACAAGGTACCGATTTGGTTGACCTTTACCAGCAAGCTGTTGGCAAGACCGTCTTTGATGCCTTGTGATAAACGCGCCGGACTGGTTACGAATAGATCGTCACCGACCAATTGGACCGTTTCACCCACTGCATCAGTCAGCAGTTTCCAACCTTCAAAATCATCTTCGGCCATGCCGTCTTCCACCGACTTGATGGGATAGTCTTTACAAAGTTCCGCCAGATAGTCCGACATTTCGGCAGGCGACAAGACCTTACCCTCTCCCGAAATATGATATTGGCCGTCTTTGAAAAACTCGGTTGCAGCACAATCGAGCGCAAGAACAACTTCGTCGCCGGCCTTGAAGCCAGCTTTCTCGATCGACGCCATAACGAAATCAAGTGCATCGCGCGTCGATCCCAGATTAGGCGCAAAACCGCCTTCGTCACCCACCGCTGTCGCAAGACCTTTCTCAGACAGGCCGGCTTTTAACGTATGGAAGATTTCAGAACCCCAGCGCACCGCTTCTGCAATGCTGCCGGCACCCACCGGCATCACCATGAATTCCTGAAAATCGATCGGATTGTCGGCATGCTCGCCGCCATTGATGATATTCATCATCGGCACCGGCAATACCCGCGCTGAAACACCGCCTACATATCGATAGAGCGGCAATCCACGCGCATCTGCTGCGGCTTTGGCAGCTGCCAAACTGACGCCGAGCAGGGCATTGGCCCCCAAACGGCTTTTGTTTTCAGTACCATCGAGCGCGATCATGATCGCATCAAGCTCTTCCTGATCTTCAGCATCAATGCCGAGCAGCGCCTCGGTCAACTCGCCATTAACCGCTTCAATTGCTTTAAGGACGCCCTTGCCGAGATATTTGCTCTTGTCCCCATCCCGCAATTCCACTGCTTCGTAAGCCCCGGTAGAAGCACCGGATGGAACCGCTGCACGCCCGAAACTGCCATCTTCCAAAAGGATATCGACTTCGACAGTCGGGTTGCCCCGGCTGTCCAAAATTTGGCGGGCATGAAGATCAATGATAGCGGTCATTTTCGAAAAGACTCCTGCGGAAGTTTGCGTATCGCAAAGCCCTTATCGTTATGATAGGCTCGTGGCAATCACCAGCTGTATCATTGATGGTGGCAATTTGGTAATTTCCCCTTGAATCATAGGGATTAGGCACCATCTGTTTTAAAGGGAAAGACCGATTGGCATGATTGTCAATCAATTAGCCTGGCAAGGGTTTTTGAGGAAGGAATTTTAAACATGGCCGTCGATCAGGAAAAGAAACCAACTGCTCGCAAAGCACCAGCCAAAAAGGCAGCTGCGAAAAAACCTGCTGCCCGGAAACCTGCTACACGTAAACCGGGAGCGAAAAAAACGGCTGCGAAAAAAACATCAACCGCCAAACCGTCAACTCCCCTAAAAGCCGGAGCGACACGCGCGGCCGCATCGAAGTCAAACACCGGCGCAGATATCAAAGACCGGGCAATCAACAAGGCTCGATCAACCGCAAATGACGGAAAAGCCAAAGCCGGTGAAGCTATTGGCACTTTAAGCGAGATGATTGAAAATAGCGCCAAAACCATCGATGAGAATGTCGGTGAAAAATATGGCGACTATGCACGCTCAGCCGCAGATGCTGTATCATCCTTTGCAGAAAAGGTGAACGCCAAGGATGTTGACACCATGGTCGAAGATGCACGGGAATTCGTGCGCAAGAAACCAGCAGTAGCAATCGGCGCAGCAGCGGTCGTTGGCCTGCTGATCTCTCGCTTGATAAAGTCCGGGACGGACGATCGCAGCTAGAGCGCTTACCGCCATTCCGGGTTGATCAAGATGGGTTATGGATTTTGGACAATAAAACTGTGACCATAGAAGATCAGTCATCCCAAGGTGACGGTGAAGCCGTGCCATCCAATGCGCCCGTTTCCAAAGAAGAATCGATACCCTCACAGGTCAGCAATCTCCTTGATGATGTCCGAAATCTGGCGCAAGCGGAAATCGAATATTATCGGGTGAAATTGTCTGTCAATATGGCGGCGACCAAAACCGTATTGCTTCTATTCAGTGTGGCTATCATAGTCGGAGTGACCGGCGCGGTTGCACTGATATTAGGAATATTGTTGATATTATCGCACTATTGGGGACCGGTCGCGGCAACGGGACTGTTGACCGGAAGCGCTTTGCTTGTGACAACGGTCCTGCTGAACATGGCAATAAAACGGGCGCGCAAACTACCTTTGGATGAAAACGACCAATGAACCAGAAAAATGACGATATATTCAAACTCCGCAACCTTGCGATTGAAAAGAACGAAGCGCGAGAGAGTTTGAAGGAAGATATTTCCCAAACGAAAGAGCGTTTGCGGCCAGCCAACCTTATTCAAGAAGCGAAAGACAAAGCCCTGGACCGGGTTCAGAAAACCAGTGAAAGTGCGTTGCAAGGGGTTAAAGATAATCCCGGAAAAGTCGCCTCCGTCGCGGCTGCTGCGGCTTTGATAGCGCTGCGCAAACCGCTGACCAACTATTTTGCCAATCGCGGGGCCGGCGATGATGGCTCTGAAAAAAATGATGCTGAGGAGTGAGCCATGAGTAAGTTATCAGACAATATCGACAAGGCCCGTGCGGCGTCCCGGGAACGGCTTGAAATTGCCAAGGAAAAAGCGGGCGAAGGGACTGGCATTGCGCTGGAAAAAATGTCCGAAAGCAAAGAGCGGGCAGCCGCGTTGCTGGGCGATGGCAAAGCAAAGGCAGCCGAAGGCGTTGCTGCAACCAAACAAATGGCAAAAACTGCCGCACATAAATCAGAAGAGACCATCACCAAAAGCCCATTGGCGGTTGTCGCTGGAGGCTTGGCGTTAGGCGCGTTGGTCGGGGCTTTGCTTCCCAAAAGCAAAGCGGAAACCAAATATGTTGGCGGTGCTGGCAAAAAGATCAACGAAACGGCCAAGAAAGCCTATGGCGCGGCAAAGGAGGCCGGCCAAGAACAGATTGAAAATCTCGGCCTGAGCAAGGACAGTGTTCAGGATCAGATTAAAGATCTGCTTGGCAAAGCCGCCGAAGCTGCTAAGAGCGCCGCCGAAGCCGCTGGTGATGCGGTAAAATCGGATAAATCCGGCAAGTAACCTATAGAACGGGGCACCTATGAGCGAGCGTAGCAAAATGCATCTGGTAATGGGCGGAAGAGTCAAAGATCCGCGCGGACTAGATTATGAAAACTTGAGTCAGATTGATCTTGTTGGCGTTTATCCCAGTTACGAAGAAGCCGAAGATGTCTGGCGTTCCAACGCCCAGCGCACGGTTGATGATGCCGAGATGAAATATGTCATCGTGCACATGCACAAGATACTCGAACCCGAACTGCCGGAAGAAGACTGATTCGCGCGGCTAAGCGTTTTTAAAACGCAATTGGAGCAGCGGCCGCGTCAGGAGCAATCCGGCCAAAAATCCGCCGATATGGGCGAAAATCGCGATGCCGTTCAGGCTGCCCCGCGTCGCTATCCCGATCATCAGCTGGATACCAATCCAAGCAAGCGTCAGCCACGCAATCCGCACGACATAACCTGGAAATGGGCCAACTGGCTTCACATCATTGCGCGCGAATAACAACGCGTAAGCACCCAATATTGCCGAAATTGCGCCACTTGCTCCGACAACCGGGATTACGGATTGGCTGTTAAACGCGAATTCCGCCAGCGACGCGGCATAAGCGCCGACCACGTAGAGAACAGCCATGAGCTGCGCGCCCAAAGCCTGCTCCACAAAGCGACCACAGAAGATCAGCATCAGCATGTTAAAACCGATATGCATCAGCCCACCATGCAGAAAAGCCGAAGTCATGGGTGTCAGCCATGCTGGCACCATCCCGCTAATAGTCTCGAACTCAGGAATCCCTTCACCCAATCGGATTGGAAAAAACCCTCCGCGCAGGATGGCGTCCTGCTCTAATCCGGAAATCCAGAGCAACAGGAAGATCACAGCATTGGCGATGACCAGCCCGTTGGTTAGTTTTCCATCCGGCAGGTTCATATCAAATCAGATAAACTCGATTTTTTCGAGGAGATAAAATTTGTCGCCCGATGGCACAGTGACTTCTATCTCTTCGCCCACGCTGCGGCCAATAAAAGCCCGGCCGATGGGACTGTTATAGCTTATCTTGCCGACTTTGGCGTCTGCTTCTGCCTGACCAACCAACTGATATTTTATCGGTTTGTCATCTTCGTCGAGCAGGGTCAGCGTTGCGCCAAATACAGCTTTATCGCCAGACAGGGTCGTCGGATCGATCACCTGCGCCCGGCTCAGCTTGTCTTCGATGTCAGCAAGAGTTGCTTCAACCTGGCCCTGACGCTCTTTCGCGGCGTGATATTCGGCATTTTCCGACAGATCACCATGCGCGCGTGCTTCTTCAATCGCATCGACAATAAGAGGCCGCTCATCTTTAAGCGCCTTTAATTCTGCTTCCAACATGGCATGACCTTCGGCCAGCATCGGTACTTTTTCTACAGCCATTTTTGGCCTTTCTTCTTCGTATTCGCAGCAGTTTTCGTAGGCCGCTGCGTCAAAAATAGGTTCCCGGCGCCCCTCCGTTTGAAGGCTCGCCCGCAGTGTGACAAATTGTCGGGGTTAAGTCTGCGAACCCTTATAATAAGACTGAAGCGCGCGAACTTCAAGAGTCTCGTCGCGCATGGCCGCAATTGCCTCCATCGCTGCGACGCTAGCCGTCGCGGTTGTGTAAGAAGGTATCTTACCGTTCAGCGCTCCCGCCCGGATCGATTTGGAGTCTTTTAGCGACTGCCAGCCCTCGGTCGTGTTAAAAATCAGATCAACGTCGCCGTCGATAATCCGGTCGACAATATGCGGTCGTCCCTCGGCCACTTTATTGACCTTCGTCACCGCAATGCCTTTGTCGGTCAGATAATCGGCCGTCCCGCTGGTCGCGATAATCTTGAAACCCAGTTTTTCGGCCAGACGCGCCGCTGGCTCGATCACTTTTTTGTCGGTTTCTTTCACCGATACAAAAAGCGTCCCGCCATCCGGCAGGATATTATTCGCGCCCAATTGCGCCTTGCCAAAGGCTATCGCAAAGCTCTTGTCGATACCCATGACTTCGCCGGTAGACTTCATTTCCGGTGATAAAACCGGATCAATGCCTGGGAATCGATTAAACGGGAAGACCGCTTCTTTCACAGCGATATAATCGATATGTCTATTAATCACTGGTAAGTCTTTAAGCTTCTCTCCAGCCATTACGCGCGACGCGATCTTGGCAATCGGTACACCAATGGCCTTGGCGACAAACGGCACAGTCCGGCTAGCGCGCGGATTTACTTCGATCAGATAAACTTCACCGTCTTTCACTGCGAACTGAATGTTCATCAAGCCGCGCACTTTCAGGCCAAAAGCCAAGGCCTCGGCTTGCCGTTCCATTTCCGCAATAATCTCATCGCTGAGATTATAAGGCGGGATCGTACAAGCGCTGTCGCCGCTATGGACACCGGCTTCTTCGATATGTTGCAGCACACCGCAAACCACGACTTCATCGCCATCGCAAATTGCATCGACGTCAACTTCGACCGCATCGCGCAGATATTGGTCGACCAGAACGGGTTGATCACCGGACACCTGCACTGCCGTCTTGATGTAATTTTCGAGCTGGGCCGGACCATCCACAATTTCCATCGCGCGGCCGCCGAGCACGAAACTCGGCCGGATCAGCACCGGATAACCAATGCGTTCCGCGATTTTCACGGCTTCTTCTTCGGTCCGTGCCATGCCATTTTCTGGCTGTTTCAGGCCCAGATCATTGACCAGCTTCGCAAAGCGCTCGCGGTCTTCGGCCAGATCAATCGCATCTGGCGTCGTGCCAAGGATTGGAATCCCCGCTTCTTCCAGCGCAGAGGCCAATTTCAGCGGCGTCTGACCACCAAATTGGACAATCACGCCGACCAGCTCGCCCTTGCTTTGCTCAACATGCAGGATTTCCAGCACATCTTCGGCGGTCAGCGGCTCAAAATAGAGCCGGTCCGAGGTATCATAATCGGTAGATACGGTTTCGGGATTACAATTGACCATGATCGTTTCGTAACCGGCATCGGCCAGCGCGAAACAGGCGTGACAGCAGCAATAGTCAAACTCAATCCCCTGCCCGATCCGATTCGGTCCGCCGCCCAAAATCACGATTTTCCGGCGATCCGAAGGCATGGCCTCATTTTCCGGTTCCCCGAAAATCGGCGCTTCATAGGTGGAGTACATATAGGGCGTCTTGGCCTCAAACTCCGCCGCACAGGTATCAATCCGCTTGAACACAGGCCGCACACCGAGCTTATGCCGCAAAGCACGCACTTCGGCCTCGGTCGTCGCGCCAGCCATGGCTGCGATAGCATCATGCACCAGTCCATGGCCACTAGCGACCGCGCGCCCTGCCCCGCCAGCCACATGCACGGCATCGACAGCAAGTTTCGCTAGACGTTCATCGGAAAAGCCCATGGACTTGAGCTTGCGAAGCGCCTGCGCGCCATTGGGCAAGCCATTGTCTAAAATATCCTGCTCGGCATCAATAATTTCCCGAATACGGGCCAGAAACCAAGGGTCATATTGGGCAATGTCAAAGATTTCCGTATCACTAAAGCCCTCACGCATCGCCTGAGCCGCAACCAGCAGCCGATCCGGCGTTGCTCGCGCCAGTTCCGCAGCGATTTCTTCTCGCGGTGCGCCGATAAGCCCTTGCACCCGGTTAAAGCCGTCCAAGCCGGTTTCCAGACCGCGCAGTGCCTTTTGCAGCGATTCGTGAATATTCCGGCCTATCGCCATGACTTCACCGACAGATTTCATCGCGGTGGACAGCAAGGGTTCTGCGCCCTTGAATTTCTCAAAGGCAAAGCGCGGAATTTTGGTGACGACATAATCAATCGTCGGTTCAAACGACGCCGGTGTTGCGCCAGTAATGTCGTTATCAATCTCGTCGAGCGTGTAACCAACCGCCAGCTTCGCCGCGACTTTGGCAATCGGGAAGCCGGTTGCTTTAGACGCCAGCGCCGAACTGCGCGAGACACGAGGGTTCATCTCGATCACAACAAGCCGTCCATCCCTGGGATTAACTGCGAACTGTACGTTCGAACCGCCTGTTTCGACTCCTATTTCTCGTAATACTGCCAAAGAGGCATTGCGCATGATCTGATATTCTTTGTCGGTCAGCGTCAGCGCGGGTGCGACCGTAATTGAATCGCCGGTATGCACGCCCATGGGATCGACATTTTCGATCGAACAGATGATGATGCAATTATCCGCACGATCGCGGACGACCTCCATCTCATATTCTTTCCAGCCAATGAGCGATTCGTCGATCAGCACTTCATTGGTGGGCGAGGCTTCCAGCGATGTCCGGATATAGTGGATAAATTCTTCGCGGTTATATGCGACGCCGCCGCCGGTGCCGCCCATGGTAAAGCTGGGCCGCATGATCGCGGGTAGCCCGATGTCTTCGAGAATTTCCAGCGCCTGCTCTTCGCTATGGGCCACCGCAGAACGCGGGCTTTCCAGACCGATTTTGTCCATCGCGGCCTTGAATTTCTCGCGATCTTCCGCCTTATCGATGGCTTCGGCATCCGCGCCGATCATCTGAACGCCATATTTTTCGAGCACACCCATTTTATTGAGCGTCAGCGCCGTGTTCAGCGCCGTCTGCCCGCCCATGGTCGGCAGTACCGCATCCGGGCGCTCTTTCTCGATAATCTTGGCGACAATTTCGGGTGTAATCGGTTCAACATAAGTCGCGTCCGCCATTTCCGGATCGGTCATGATCGTCGCCGGATTGGAGTTGACCAGGATGATGCGATACCCCTCCTCTTTCAGCGCCTTACACGCCTGTGTCCCCGAATAATCAAATTCGCAAGCTTGTCCGATAACAATCGGGCCAGCGCCTATGATCAGGATGGATTTTATGTCAGTTCTTTTGGGCATTAGGAAATCATTTCTACGATTTGAAGGGCTAACCCTAGAGTAGTAGATATAGCAGCCACCAAAATTAGTAGCTCTGTTACTATACTCCAAGGTGGGTCTGGAGACTCAGCCAACGCTAAGGCTGCAACCGCATAAGCCGAGGCTTGTGATTTTTCAGTTTGCGTTAGATCGGAGGCTTCAATGGTCGTTTTCAACTTAACGATCTTTGCAGTTACTTTTTCTATTTGCCCGTCATTGAGCTGAAGGCGATCAATCGAGCCGGTCCACGACGTACTTTGCACACCGGTGTGGCTTACAGTTTCGTCTGACAAGGATGAAGCATATTCATACAACCAGCTCGAGCCTACGTCCAAGTAAGACGCAATGATTGGGTATTTTGGATTTTTCTTTTCCGTTGAGAAGGAGCTGTCTTCTTTCTCAAATTCGGGTAGCAAACTAAGCAATACTCGTTTTGTGGTATCCGAGACGTCTATTGAGACATAATCTTCAACGCCCTGATATTTGTGTAGTTTTGCAAATTCCTTCGACACCAGAAAGTTTAGGGCATATTCAAACGCCAATGGAATGGCATCAAGGGACCCAAATTTAGTTGTTTGATCTCGCAGAAAAGAAATAGAACCTCGAAACTTTTTTGGTTCAAGCTGATCTGCCATATCGAGCATTAGTGAGACTATGGTCTGCTCAGCAAGGTTCACCCCACCCTCCCACAAATTTCTCGAACAGACAAAAAATTCCCTGCCGATTGGGATAGTCTTCGGAATAGCACCGCACGCCCATCACGCCGGATTCTCATCAGAAATCGGACCATTTTCGTTGCAAGCAAAGCAGCCCCAACCATCATGGTCGATGTCATATTCGGTTTCAATTTCAAGGCTTTTGCGGGTCAGTTCGTGGATCGTTTCCCGCTTTGTATCCAAATCGATTTGCAGTTCGATTTCCCACTCGCCCTCGTCTTTGGCGACGACCGCTGAATGAAATCCCCATTTTGCAGCATCATTTTTCAGCTTGTTGAGATCAGCGACGGCTCCGACAAATTGCACATTAATCTCGCGCACCACATGCTCCAGATCGCCGCCTGCTGCCATGTTTTTCAGAATTTCATCATCCGTCGCCCATTCTTCGGCCAGATGTGCGGGATCAATCGCGCTCATTTCACTAACCCCCCGACAAATTTGTCAAACAGGTAAAAACTATCCTGCGGCCCGGGGCTGGCTTCGGGGTGATATTGGACGCCAAAAGCGCGTTTTCCGGTGATGCTGATGCCGCAATTGCTGCCATCGAACAGGCTTTTGTGGGTTTCGACGATGGTGTCGGGGAGCGTTTCGCTGTCCACCGCAAAGCCGTGGTTCATGCTGGTAATCTCTACCAATCCTTCGCTGTCATCCCAGTCGCCGCCAACCCGCTGCACAGGGTGATTGGCGCCGCGATGACCCTGATGCATTTTGACCGTCTTTGCGCCTGCTGCCAGCGCCAGCATCTGATGACCCAGGCAAATACCGAAAATCGGTACATCCTTCTCGAGCAGCGCCTTGATCACCGGAACCGCATAGTCCCCTGTTGCCGCCGGATCGCCGGGGCCGTTGGAGAGAAACACGCCTGCAGGCTCCAGAGTCAAAATATCATCAAGCGATATTTGCGCAGGAACAACAGTGACTTTTGCGCCGGCATTTACAAGGTTTCTGAAGATGTTCCGCTTGGCACCAAAGTCGATGGCAACAACATGCGGACGGCTTTCTTGGCCTTCCAACGGCTCATAACCATGGCCAAGCCGCCAGATACCGCTATCCCAGATTTTTGTCTGATGTCCGGTGACTTCGATGGCGAGGTCCATGCCCTCAAGCCCCGCCCAGTCGCGCGCTTTGGCGAGCAGGTCGTCAATATCAAACTGACCATCCGGATCGTGCGCAATCACTGCATTGGGCGCGCCCGCTTCCCTGATACGCCGTGTCAAAGCCCGTGTATCTACGCCCGACAGGCCAATCCGGCCCTGATCCGCCATCCACTGGTCAAACGGCTTGTTGTTCCGAAAGCTGCTCGGTTCAGTTACATCTTCACGCACTATACAGCCCAATGCATGAGGCGCATCCGCCTCGACATCCTCGTCATTGGTACCGACATTGCCGATATGGGGGAATGTGAAAGTTACGATCTGCCCCGCATAGCTGGGATCAGTCATAACCTCTTGATAACCGGTCATGGCAGTGTTGAAGCAGACTTCACCGACTGCGGACCCCGTCGCGCCAAAACCCCTGCCCCAAACGATAGTCCCATCGGCCAATACCAATATCCCAGTGGCACCCTTGGGAGCGGCGGGAATGTTGGTATCAGCCATGGGCATTGTCCTTATAAATGGCGGGAGTCTTATGCTCCTGCGCTTCAAGCAAATTTCGCCGTGACTAGGGGACGAAAAATACCGCTACAATCTATGAAAATAAATTAGTTGCGGCTATGTTGGTAGCTTATTCCAAAAATATGGAGAGCGCTATGATTCGCGATGACGTGAAAGCGGCACAAATTGCGGCAATGAAGGCTGGCGACAAGGATCGCACAGCGGCCACGCGCGCTATTTTGGCGAAGATCAAGGACAAGGATATCGAGCTTCGCACCAAGGACAGCAAGCTCGACGATAATGTCATGGTCACTGATATTTTGCAGAAAATGGCCAAACAACGCCGCGAATCAATCGAGATGTTTGAATCCGGCGGCCGGGACGAATTGGCCAAGGGTGAGAAGATGGAACTCGCCGTCATCGAAGAATTCCTGCCTGCCCAATTGAGCGAGGCCGATACCGCGACTTTGATTGACGGTATCAAGACCGAACTCGGAGCAGAATCAATGAAAGACATGGGCCGCGTGATGGCGGAACTAAAATCCCGCCACGGCACTGAAATCGATATGAGCAAGGCGAGCGGTTTGGTGAAGGCCGCACTTTCCTGATGAAGGAATCATTGTGGCGGCGCTATCTCAAATGGCGACTGCGCAATGTTGAAATTGTGGAATGCGATGACGATGGTCTGACACATAGTTTTCGGAAGAAAACGGGCCGCATGCGTTGGGATGATATCGAGAAAGTCCATGCTTTCAAAAGGGATTTGGTAACGGTCGATTGCATATGTTTGGCTTTTACCTCCAGGGATGGCATCATAGAGATAGCAGAGGATACCGAGGGATATTCAGAGGTTTTGGAAAGGTTGGAAAAACATCTTGGCGTAACGCCTGAATGGATGCTGACAGTCATGTTTCCGCCGTTTGAGCCCAATCTCACGCAAATATATCCGTTGGCTGACCCGTCATGACCCTTTCTCCGCAATGGCTTGATGAACTGCGCAGCCGTACCACTTTATCCACGCTGATAGGCCGGACTGTGAAGGTACAAAAGGCGGGACGCGAGTTTAAGGCCTGCTGTCCGTTTCATAATGAAAAGACGCCCAGCTTCACGATTAACGACGAAAAAGGCTTCTACCACTGCTTTGGTTGTGGCGCGCATGGCGATGCCATTCGCTGGATGACCGATCAACGCGGACTGGGCTTCATGGATGCGGTCAAAGACTTGGCTGCTGAAGCGCAAATGGAAGTCCCTGCCCCGGATCCCCGTGCTGCACAGAGACAAGAAGCCCGTGCCACCTTACATGACGTCATGGCGGCAGCGCAGGATTGGTTCGTTACGCAGTTCAACGGAATTGAAGGCACCCCCGCCCGGGATTATCTCAAAAACCGCGGTATTTCGGAAAAGACTATCAAGGAATTTGGCTTTGGCTTTGCGCCAGATTCGCGTGGGCGGTTGAAAGAGGCGCTGTCTGTTCATGGCGTGGATCAACTTGTTGAGGCCGGCCTGCTAATCAAAGTCGATGATCGCGATCCTTACGATCGCTTTCGCGGCAGGTTGATGATTCCAATCCGCGACCCGCGGGGGCGAGTAATAGCTTTTGGCGGTCGGATATTGGGTGATGGCGAGCCCAAATATCTCAATTCCCCGGACACGCCATTGTTTGACAAGGGACGGATACTCTACAACCTCGACAAGGCCTCACCAGCCTCCCGCCAGACCGGACGCATTTTGGTTGTCGAAGGTTATATGGACGCTATTGCATTGGCGCAGGCTGGGTTTGAAGATGTTGTAGCGCCACTAGGCACTGCACTGACAGAGCATCAAATCGAACGAATTTGGAAAATGGTCGAAGCGCCTATCCTCTGCTTTGACGGTGATAATGCTGGGCAAAAGGCCGCTATGCGCGCTGCACTCCGCGCCTTACCTATTTTACGCCCTTCTCACAGCTTGAATTTCATCTCGCTGCCGGCTGGGCAAGACCCGGATGATCTTATCCGCTCTGATGGCCCTCAGGCATTTGCTGAACTAATTGGCGCCCCACAAATGCTGGGGGAGAAAATCTGGCAAGTGGAATTTGAGGCGGAACCGCTCAACACCCCAGAATCCAAGGCTGGCCTTAAAAAACGCCTGTCCGATCATGCCCGGGATATTGCGGACCATGACATTGCCCAACATTACCGACAAGATTTTCAAGAACGATATGAAGATGCTTTTTTTGCAAAGCGCGACAATCACGTCAGACATGGTCAGTTTCAACGCTCAAAGAGCGGATTTAAATCTCAGTACGTCTCGTTCAAGCCGATGGACGACACAAAATCCGTTTTGATCGACGGACATGATCTGCGCATTGCCAAAGCTATATTGGGCGGATTGATCCGTCATCCCTCCCAGATTTCCAAGCATTTTGAAGAACTAACTATATTGCGTCTCGCCGATTCGCAAATGCAGGCTTTGCTATCAGAGCTAATTCGTGCCGCAATGCGTAAAGAAATGCTTGATATGCAGGGCCTTCTTACCATATTGGAACAGACAGATTGTTATAATGTCGCAAAAGGGCTGTTACGGGCCGATGCGCTGAATTTCATTTTCAACCGCAAGCTGCCAGATACTGCCCCGTCGGAGTTAATCGAACGGGCGCAGAGTGATTTGGCGGAAGCGATTAAAGTGATAACAGCGCGACCGGGACTGGAAGCGGCTTTGGCGGAAGCAACACGGCGGGTACAAGACAATCTCGATGAAGAAAGCTATGCGGAGCAGCAACGGTTGCGGCTGGCAAAACAGGAATTTCACGAGAGATTGGTTGAACTCACGCAAATTGACGACGTTGTTTAACTATGTGGTTTAGTTTTTAAAGTAAGGGCCCTGAGACTTGGCAAGCAAAGCAAAAAAACCTGCGGTGACCGAAGATGCACCGCTTATTGATATGAATGAGTCAGCTATTAAAAAACTGCTCACGAAAGCCAAAAAGCGCGGTTACATTACTTACGATGAATTAAACGAAGCCATGCCGCAGGATCAAATGTCCAGCGAACAAATCGAAGATGTGATGTCATCCATCTCTGATATGGGTGTCAAAATTGTCGAGAATGACGACGAAGCTGCCGAGGAAATGGGTGGCGACGAAGTCGAATCAATCGACGGAAAAGATAAAGATAAGAAAACGCCTGCAGCAGCCGCGCCGAAAAAGGCTACCGGTGATCGTACGGATGACCCCGTACGCATGTACTTGCGTGAAATGGGCGCCGTTGAGTTGCTCAGCCGCGAAGGTGAAATTGCGATTGCCAAGCGTATTGAGGCTGGCCGCGATACGATGATCTGGGGCCTATGTGAGAGCCCAACAACTTTTAATGCGATTATCGAATGGTCGACTGCCCTTAACGATGGCGAGATGCAGCTGCGCGAGATTCTTGATCTTGACGCTATGCTGTCAAAAGATCCCGTACCGGAAAATCTTGAAGACGAAGATGACGACGATGGTGAGATCAGCGAAAAAACAGCAGGCCCCTCGTTTAAAGATGATGATGAAGTTGAAGATGAACCGGAAAAAGCCGAGGGCGAAGGCGACGATGAAGACGAGCTGACTGAACGCCGGACCAAACGCGTTGTTGAGGAAGAGGAAGAAGATAACACGCTTTCTCTCGCTCAGATGGAAGAGGCGCTGAAACCGGAAGCCTTGGAAAAATTTGCAACTATCACGTCGGTGTTCAAGAAATTCTCGAAATTGCAGAATACCAGGATGGAAGCTTTTTCTGTTGGTGACGATTTCCCTGCCGCATCTGAGAAGAAATATCACAACCTTCGCGAAGAGCTAACCGCTTTGGTTGAAAGCGTACAATTCCACGCCAATAAGATCGAATTTCTGGTTGATCAGCTTTATTCATTTAATCGCCGTCTAACTGCCTTGGGTGGACAAATGCTCCGTTTGGCTGAACGCCATAAAGTCCCCCGCCGCGCCTTTTTGGAAGGTTATGTCGGCCATGAATTGGACGATGGCTGGCTGGCAAGCATGGCCAAGACGGATAAAAAATGGGCCGCTTTTGCCGAAAAAGAAGCCTCATCAGTTGAACGAATTCGTGCTGAAATCTCTGACATTTCCGCCGCTACAGGGACGTCGCTCGACGAATTCCGCCGGATCGTCAACATGGTTCAAAAAGGTGAACGCGAAGCACGTATCGCAAAGAAAGAAATGGTCGAAGCGAATTTGCGCCTCGTTATTTCCATCGCCAAGAAATATACCAATCGCGGTCTGCAGTTCCTGGATTTGATCCAGGAGGGTAATATTGGCCTTATGAAAGCGGTCGATAAGTTCGAATATCGTCGCGGTTATAAGTTCTCCACTTACGCAACTTGGTGGATTCGTCAGGCGATTACCCGGTCTATTGCCGATCAAGCGCGGACAATTCGTATTCCTGTCCACATGATTGAGACAATCAACAAGCTTGTCCGCACTTCACGCCAATTCCTTCATGAGCAAGGTCGGGAGCCGACACCGGAAGAAATGGCTGAACGCCTCTCCATGCCGCTTGAAAAAGTACGCAAGGTTATGAAAATCGCCAAAGAACCGATTAGCTTGGAAACGCCGATCGGTGACGAAGAAGATTCACATCTCGGTGATTTTATCGAAGATAAAAATGCGATCATTCCCGTCGATGCCGCGATTCAGGCAAATCTGAAAGAGACAGTGACCCGTGTCCTTGCAAGCCTAACACCTCGCGAGGAGCGCGTATTACGTATGCGTTTCGGTATTGGAATGAACACCGACCACACGCTTGAGGAAGTAGGTCAGCAGTTTAGCGTGACCCGGGAACGTATCCGTCAGATTGAAGCGAAAGCGCTTCGGAAACTGAAACATCCAAGCCGTAGCCGCAAAATGCGCAGTTTTCTGGATCAGTAAAGCCCGATTTTTCAGGATTCTAATGACTATGGTTTGTACTTAACTAACGCGGTGTAAACCCGGTCTTTAGGTTTGTGCTCTAACAACAGGTTTCAACGAGATTTACCGGACTTTGGAACATCCGGCAGATCACGAGAAACTCTAATGTGATGTGAGCGGAATGCCAGAAACCAGTTTAATCCCATCAGCGCGACCATCTTTGGTGGATCATGTAATCGAGCATGGAACCCAATCGGCTAGCTATGTGCAGGCAATCAATGATGATTTTGGTGTGCTGAGCGGCGCTGACGTTGCTGATATTGCTCATTTTCTGTGCATTTTACATGGACGTCATCCCGGCGTGGTTGATCATGCGGCTACCAAAACCGCTGATATTATGGCCCGCGAATGGCTGGTAGAGGCTATGGATGGTTTTTCCGCCGAGCGCGCGTTTCTGACTACATTAACCGTCGCAGCCGGTCCAATTACTGGCGTCCGTTCGGAAGATCAGAGCAATGCGACTGTCTTGGCGCAGCGCAAAGCACTCGAGATGCTATCCCAGTCCGACCGCAGCGGTTGTGCTCTTGGTGCTTCGTTTGCGCTGGTGCTGGATTGGCAGGCCATCCGGCCTTTGCTTGAAAAAATTGCCGTAAAACTCGGTATTGAACCACGAACCGACATTTTACCATCAGCAGAATCCACGCATCTCCTGAATGTCGAATTGGCGAAAGTCAGCGCTGTCGAACGTGCCATAAATTTTGGTGTTGATCAGATATTGACCCAACATCGCGGTCTTTGGCAACTGTTAGAAGCCCGACGAAATGCGCGTAATGCGAACTGACTTCCGATAACGCCAAGTCCTCCAATTAACTAAATGATTAACTTGCCAGCATCGGCAGTATTCCTTATCGCACGTCTATTGACGTTTACGGTAAGGGAATATGAAAGATGCGTTTTGAGGGTACCAAAGACTACGTAGCAACTGATGATTTGAAGGTTGCTGTCAACGCTGCCGCAACTTTGCGGCGCCCTCTCCTCGTCAAAGGCGAACCCGGCACCGGCAAAACCGTATTGGCATATGAAATCGCCAAAGCGATGGACATGCCGATGATAGAATGGAACGTCAAATCGACAACCAAAGCACATCAAGGTCTTTATGAATATGACGCCGTTGCGCGTCTTCGCGACGGACAACTGGGCGACGAGCGGGTACATGATATCAGCAATTATATTCGTAAAGGCAAGCTTTGGGAGGCTTTCACTTCTCCCGACCTACCTGTCCTTTTGATCGATGAGATTGACAAAGCGGATATCGAATTTCCAAATGATCTATTGCAAGAACTGGATCGCATGGAGTTCCATGTTTATGAAACAAAAGAAACGATCAAGGCCGCGGAACGCCCCATTGTTATAATCACATCCAACAATGAAAAAGAACTGCCCGACGCCTTCCTGCGCCGGTGTTTCTTTCACTATATTAAATTCCCGGATCGCGACACGATGCAGGAAATTATCAATGTCCATTTCCCTGATATTCAAGGAATATTGGTCAAGAAGGCGATGGACATATTTTATGACGTCCGCGATGTTCCCGGCCTGAAAAAGAAGCCTAGTACCTCTGAACTGCTTGATTGGCTGAAACTGTTGCTGTCGGAAGATATGCCACTGGATGTGCTGCAGTCTAAGGATCCCAGCAAAGCAATCCCGCCTTTGCATGGTGCACTGCTGAAAAATGAGCAGGATGTGATGTTGTTTGAACGCCTTGCATTCATGGCGAAACGCGAAGCCCGCTAAACGGAGCGACACCAATGTTCTTCAACTTCATGGACGAACTTAGGGCAGCGGGAATAACCGCATCGCTCAAAGAACATCTAGTGCTTTTGGAAGCGCTGGACAAAGAAGTTATCCAGCGCAGTCCCGAGGAATTCTATTTTTTATCTCGAGCAACTTTTGTTAAAGATGAAGGGCTTTTGGATCGCTTTGATCAAGTGTTCTCAAAAGTTTTTAAAGGCATTGAGACCAGCTACGGAATGCAGGAAGAAGATATCCCGCTCGACTGGCTAAAAGCGGTTGCCGAGAAATATCTCTCAGAAGAAGAGATGGCAGAGGTCAAAAAACTTGGCAGCTGGGATGAAATTATGGAGACTCTGAAAGAGCGTCTCGCCGAACAGGAAAAGCGCCATGAAGGTGGCAGCAAGTGGATCGGGACCGGCGGCACGTCGCCCTATGGCAACAGCGGCTACAATCCCGAAGGCGTTCGCATTGGCGGTGAAGGCGGACAGAAAAAGGCGGTTAAAGTCTGGGACAAGCGTGAATTCCAGAATCTCGATCACACCAAGCAACTAGGCACGCGTAATATCAAAGTAGCGCTGCGGCGTTTACGCAGATTTGCCCGCGAAGGCTCCGCCGATGAACTCGATATCGATCGGACGATCAATGGCACGGCGAAACAAGGCTGGCTTGACATACATATGCGGCCAGAACGGCATAACGCGGTAAAATTGCTTCTTTTCCTTGATGTTGGTGGATCAATGGATCCCTTCGTTAAGATATGCGAAGAATTGTTCAGTGCCGCAAACAGTGAGTTCAAAAATCTCGAATTTTTCTATTTCCATAACTGCGTCTATGAAGGCGTTTGGAAAGATAATAGCCGGCGTTTTTCAGAACGGACGAATACATGGGATATTCTCCACAAATATGGCCATGACTATAAGCTGATTTTTGTCGGAGACGCTTCGATGAGCCCCTATGAAATCACGCATCCCGGCGGTTCTGTCGAGCATTTTAATGAGGAAGCTGGCGTAACCTGGCTGCATCGAATGACCAACACCTATCCTGCTACAGCCTGGTTAAACCCGGTGCCGGAGAAGCAATGGGGCTATTCACAGAGTGTGAAAATCGTCAAAGAATTGATGAATGACCGGATGTATCCGCTGACGCTGGAAGGTTTAAGCGATGCGATGAAGGAATTGACCCGTAAACACGGGTGACGGCGGCCTAGACCTCAATGACCATCAGGGTCGTGTCTTGATATTTTTCAGCAGTCGCATCGAAAAGATCGGACGGTTCAAACTGCCGATCCTCAACGATCACATCCTTCAGGCCAGATAGCTTGAAAGTCCCCAGTTTCAGTTCGCGCGGTGGCTGCCCTTCCCGTTCAACCGTCACAGCATCGACATGCATTTCGTCATGCCGCGTATAGAGAATATGCGGAGCCAGCAGGATTTTTGACTTGTTATAGGTTGCTGTCACGCATTTTTTCAGCGCGACGCCTTCAAAAAATTCTTTATTGGGTAACATCCGGCCAGAATATCAAAAATATGTCACGACGCAACAGTTATGTTGCATTGCAACATCTCTGTAGCATTTTACCCTAACCGGCCACCTCACTTCTAGATATCCTCCAAATATGCTAACAAACTCAGCAGGAGGTCGCCCATGCATAAGATATTTTTGCCCATAGCACTAACCTTGCTGGTCTCAGCAAATCCGGTAAATGCAGTGCCCAATCCTTCCAAATGTTTGGACCATATCGAAAATACTGACTTCGATAAAAAGAACAAACCCAAAATGCGCACGCTCGACAAAGAGGCACCTGCAGCAATAATTGCTGCAGTTGACCGGCGAGTCGACAACTGTCCGGTACTGGTCGTGTCAAATGATCAACTGGCTGGTGAACCGCGTTGGACTGCTCCAAAGACCCCTCCGATCGCCAAGAGGCTGCCAGCCTCTGGGCAATAATCTTAATAGATCAGGTGATCTTTTAACATTTGTCCCCACATCCGTTCGCCTGGAGCCGTTATAGCTTCCAGATCATTGGCAATTGTTGATGGGCTCTCGATCCACTCGCGCAAACCGGGCCCACCATTAATCACATCAAAGGCAAGCTTCCCTTCCTCATATTCATAAGGGAAATCGCGCCATAACTCATAACCGAAATAAAGCTTATTAATTGCTTTCAGCGCTAGTGCCTGCAGTCGCCAAGGACGAAAAGCCGCATGATCATAAGACGAGCCTTCTGCGTGGATATGAACACCGTTACACAGCATCCCGACATGTTTATGAAACGTCGGTTCAAACCAGCAATCTCTTAACGTGCAGCCTTTCAGCCATTGCGGAGCCTTGCGCTGCATTTCAGCAATGACCGCCTTCGCGTCAATATCGGGCGCGCCAAATAGCTCTAAAGGTCGCGTGGTGCCGCGTCCTTCGGACAATGTCGTGCCTTCCAGCATCACCGTGCCAGCATAGGCGCGCGCCATCGAAAGATTGGGTGCATTAGGACTGGGGTTGATCCAGATGCGATCCGCTGGCCAGCCAAAACCGGGACCTTCGGGTTGCCATCCTTGCATCTCAATAACGCGATAATCGACATCAAGATTGAAATAGCTGACAAACCAACGGCCCATTTCTCCCAATGTAAGGCCATGACGCATCGGCATAGGAGCCGCGCCGACAAAGCTCTCCCAACCCTCTTCCAGCATCATCCCTTCAATGGGCCGACCTGCGGGGTTCGGGCGATCAAGCACCCAAACAATTTTGTCATGTTCAGCTGCGGCTTCCAATATGTAGCGCAGGGTGGTGATGAAGGTATAAATGCGGCAACCCAGATCCTGAAGATCAATCAAAATCACGTCAAAACTGTCCATCATCGCCTTGGTCGGACGCCGCACTTCGCCATACAGGCTAAAGACAGGGATACCCAAAACAGGATCTTCGTAATCAGACGTTTCGATCATATTGTCCTGTTTATCGCCTCGCAACCCATGTTGCGGACCAAAAGCGGCGCTTAAATTGATATCATCACACTGTGCCAATGCGTCCAGCGAATGAGTCAGGTTTTCTGTTACCGAGGCGGGATGCGCTAACAAAGCGACCCGATGGCCGGCAAGCGGTGCTCGCAATTCCGGTTCGGCGAGAAGTCGGTCAATTCCAAATTTCATAAACTACCTGCTGCCTTCAGTTGATGGTTAAAGCAATCCCTGTGATGAAAATCCGGTTTCCCTGGCGGATGCGAAAGAGCCCAATAAGATTTAGAGCCATTTTTCTCCGCAATGACAGCCGAAAAAGCAGCGTTTAGAGAAGCCGCACCCAATATATCAGGCAAAGCGAGAGTTACTTCTATTGCCGCATAAGAATCGCTGAAATCGAGATAAATATCTGGTGCTTTTGGCAATTGGAGGTTTTTCATGCCGTTTCGATAATCAGAAAATTGATAGGCCGCCCAAAGACTCGACGGCGAGAAGTTAAACTCGCAATATCTGTTAGCGGACGATTCTTGGAGAAACAGTTCGAAACAGGTTGTTTCCCACAACCCGTTAGCGCGCTTTTGTGAGGCATAGGCCGGTAAGTCTAGGTCGTGTAGCAACCCTTCAGCATGATATCTAAGCCATAGCGTGCCGTGCGACTTCCATTCGTACGTCAACGAAATCTCGTCGACCACAGAAACCGGCGTCAAAGGATGGCATTGCAGGCTCAAACGCATATTGCGAGTTTCCTCTGCTGCATGTAACGAACCACTCCATGACCAATTATCAATCTGATCTCCTCCGCTTACTGAATGATCGCGGCTATATCCACCAATTAACGGACGCAAACGGGCTGGATAAGCTTGCTGGTGAGACGGTGGTGCCTGGCTATATAGGTTTTGACGCAACAGCGCCGTCTCTTCATGTGGGTAGCCTCGTCCAGATCATGATGCTTCGCCGATTGCAACAGACCGGCCATAAGCCGATTGTCGTCATGGGCGGCGGCACGACTAAAGTCGGCGATCCTTCGGGCAAGGATGAAAGCCGCAAGATGCTCAGCACCGATGGCATCAATGAGAATATCGCCAGCATCAGACGGATTTTCGACAATTTTCTTACATTCGGGGATGGCCCGACAGATGCAGTGATGATCAATAACGCGGATTGGCTTGATGCCTTGCAATATGTTGATTTTCTCCGCGATATAGGTCCGCATTTCACCATCAACCGGATGCTGACATTCGATTCGGTGAAACTTCGTCTCGAGCGGGAACAGCCCCTGACCTTCCTCGAATTCAACTATATGATACTCCAGGCCTATGACTTTCTGGAATTATCTCGACGCAATGACTGCCGACTTCAACTTGGCGGGTCCGATCAATGGGGGAATATTGTCAACGGTATTGAGCTCACGCGCCGCATCGACAGTAAGCAGCTATTTGGCTTGACCACACCTTTGATCACTACCGCAGATGGCGGAAAAATGGGCAAAACGGCTAGTGGAGCGGTGTGGCTAAACAGTGACCAGCTTGCTCCTTACGATTACTGGCAATTTTGGCGGAACACGCAGGACGCCGACGTCGGACGGTTTTTGAAACTCTTTACCGATATCGATATTGATGAAATTACGCGGCTCGAAAACCTGCAGGGTTCCGACATAAACGAAGCCAAAAAAATTCTGGCGGATGCGGCAACTACGATGGCGCATGGTAAAGACGCAGCGCGAGATGCCGCAAACACAGCTCAACAAACATTCGAACAAGGTCAAGCTGGCGGCGATCTTCCTGTTTTTGAGGTGGCCGAAGATGAAATCTCCATTCTCAATGCTCTGGTGAATATCGGCTTTTGCGCGTCAAAGGGAGAAGCAAAACGGATGGTCGCAGGCGGCGGTGCGCGCGTTGATGACGAGCCGGTTAAAGACGCCAGCGCCATGATCACGATGGTGGGCAGCGATATCAAAATCTCTGCTGGCAAAAAGAAGCACGGACTTTTGCGGCGCGCAATATAGAAATACGGCATTTTGTGACGCTGGTTTACCTTTTGTTCGGAAAACTAAGTTAATGAAGGGTTTCATCAATCGACGGAGCGTCCTTAATGCCAAGCGTATCGAACAAAGAAATGCCGGAATTACGCCGCGCAACGCGTTTTCCAGTCGATTTCGAGACGATTTGCGAGACGCGTAAAGACGGTGAATTTACCGTTAAACTCAGCAATATTTCTGCTCATGGTTGCCAATTTATCCACGAAGTCGAACTGAACAAAGGCGACCGGGTTGTGGTTCGTCTTCCGGTTGCAGGCCGTATCGAAGCATTTTTGGTCTGGTCCCATAGCGGTCGTTCCGGTTTTGAATTTGAACGGGTCATAAGAGAACCAGATTTCGTCGCTATGCTCGATAAAATCGGACATGCCAAACAAGGTTAGTCTTAACCGCTGCGGATCAGGCTCACGCCCCAATCCCGTTCAAACAAATATAGCGCAATGCGAGCCGCCTCACCACGTGAGCTACTTAACCCGCCATCGCGGTCTAACAACAAACGTGCATCATCGGTAGCAGCTGCAATTAGTTGTGAAATTTGGTCTGGTGTGGCGATCCGAAAACCAGCATCTCCAGATTGTCGTGTGCCGAGCAGCTCGCCAGCGCCACGCAACCGCAGGTCTTCTTCGGCGATTTTGAAGCCATCGTTGGTTTCCCGCAGCAATGATAATCTTGCTCGGGCCGTTTCGCTTAGCGTATCTCCACGTAATAGAAGGCAGTTGGATTTAACGTCTCCCCTGCCCACCCTTCCACGCAATTGGTGGAGTTGAGCCAGACCGAAGCGGTCCGCCGCTTCGATAATCATAAGGCTGGCATTAGGGACATCGACGCCGACTTCAATCACCGTGGTCGCTATCAGCAACCGGGTTTCGCCGCGTTGGAATTTTTCCATCTCGGCGTCTTTCTCTGGCCCTTTCATCCGCCCGTGGACAAGGCCAACCTGATCACCGAACCGTAATTTCAGGGCGGCAGCTCGTTCTTCCGCCGCCGCAAGATCGCTTTTTTCACTTTCCTCTACCAACGGGCAAACCCAATAAGCCTGACCGCCATTCGCCATATGCCGGCCAAGGCCATCGACAACTTCGGGCAAGCGCCCATCCGAAATCACTCGTGTTTCGATCGCTTGCCGCCCAGGCGGCAGTTCATCAATACGTGAAACATCCATCTCACCATATTGGCTCAGCGTCAGCGTGCGCGGGATCGGCGTCGCAGTCATGGCCAATAAATGTGGTGCTTTCTCGGCCTTTTGGGTCAGCATCAGGCGTTGTGACACGCCAAATTTATGCTGCTCATCGATAATCGCAACTGCGAGTTTCTTATATTGAACTTTTTCCTGAAAGATCGCGTGCGTACCAACCAATATATCGATGGAGCCATCAGCGAGGCCCATCAAGGTGGACTCGCGAATCTTGCCTTTGTCTCGGCCCGTCAGAATCGCAAGATTGATTGGCAATCCCGTCAGCAGTTTTTGCAGCCCTTCAAAATGCTGCCGTGCCAATATCTCTGTCGGGGCCAGAAACGCCCCTTGATAACCAGCCTCTACAGCACTGAGCAACGCCATCAATGCAACCAAAGTTTTCCCTGATCCTACATCGCCTTGTAGTAGTCGGAGCATCGGTGACGATTGCGCCAAGTCGCCTTCAATCTCCGATATGCAGCGTTTCTGAGCCCCGGTTAGCTCAAATGGTAAATTGATCTGGTCGCGCAGATGTCCATCTCCTTGGATCGACACGCCCTTTTTCCCGCGATTGCTCGCTCGAACCAGCATGAAGGCCAGTTGATTGGCAAATATCTCGTCATAGGCAAGCCGGTCGCATTGTTCCGCATCCTCTTGACCATGCAACGCGATCACGCTTTCTTGCCAACTATCCCATTTTTTGGATTCCAGTAGGCTCGGCTCGATCCATTCTGGCAATTCCGGCGCCATAGCTACAGTCTGCTTAACCAGCTGCCCCATACGTTTGTTGCCCAAACCGTCAGACAGCGGGTAAATGGGCTCGACTAGCGCGATGTCCTTCTCTTCAGCAAGTTCAAGAACTTCAGGATGCAGCATTTGTAGCTCGTCGCCATAGCGCTCGAGCTTGCCCGATATGATCTTGCTTTCGCCCAGAGGGAGCAGTTTTTTGGGCCAACCGGTGTTTCTACCGAAAAATGTCAGGCTGATAATATTGCCCTGCGAATCAGCCGCCTGCACGCGAAAGGGGCTTCGCGGACCGCCGCTGCGGTAATCTGTCGGCGTCACTTCAGCTATAATCGTCATCCCGATATCCACCTCATCCAGCTCTTGCACCCGCTTGCGCCGCATCCAATAGCTGGGTTTGTGATAGAGCAGATCCTTGACCCGCGTCAGGCGCAGTTTCTCAAGCGGCTTGGCGAGCGCCTTGCCGATGCCTTTTAGCGACTGTGTTTCGCCAAATAATGGATTGAGTATCTCGGGCCGCATGTCTATCCGCCTTATACGCAAGCGGGATCAATATACCAGACACAGTCCCTGTGGATTTATGCAACCTCAAGACAAAGACTCAGGAGCAGATATGGAACGCGAAGTCAGGCTTAAACGGCTCCATTTTCGCAGCTGGCACCGGGGAACCCGGGAAGCGGATAATATGATTGGCGGCTTTTTCGATAAATGGGGTCAAACTTGGTCGGACACACAAATCGACTGGTTTGAAAAATTGCTAGAGGAAGAGGATGTCGACATCATGGCCTGGGCGATTGGAAAACAACCACCACCAGAGGAATTTCAAAACGATCAAATGATCGCGATGCAGCAGCTCGACTTTTTTGATTTTACCAAGTGAAAACCTTCAAGTTGAAAATGATATAGATTCCATAAGTGTCTTATTTAGATAAATTATTATCCGCAGAAAGCGGAATGACGCTTGCCGGTGTAACGGCAGGCTATCGTCCTTATTGTCTGGCGGATATAGCCGTCCAATCTGGCAAACGCACCGTATTCATTGCCACTGACGATGCAGCGTTGAGCGCAGTGGCAGAAGCCGCGCGCTATTTTCAACCCGAATTGGAGATTATCGAATTTCCGGCATGGGACTGCTTGCCCTATGACCGTGCATCGCCAGCTTTGCATACGACATCCGAACGCTTGGCGGCCCTTTCACGGCTAGCAGCACCTATTTCTGGCCCGCAGCTGGTAGTGACCACTGCAAATGCCGTCACACAGCGGGTATTGACGCCTGATCGGGTAAAAGAGTTGGTCACGCGACTGGCTCCCGGAACCGTGATCGAACAAGAAAAGCTGGTGTCTTTTCTTTACGCCAACGGCTTTGTGCGGGTCGATACCGTGGCAGATAGCGGCGAGTTTGCTGCGCGTGGCGGTCTAATTGATCTCTTTCCCCCGGGCGTCGCCATGCCGCTAAGGATTGACCTCTTTGGTGACGAGATCGAAACATTGCGCCAGTTTGACCCCGCGGATCAGCGCACCGTCGGCAATATTGACGGATTCGACCTGCTGCCGGTGTCAGAAGTATTGTTGGATGAAGCGAGCATCACTCGCTTTCGCACGCGTTACCGGGAACTTTTCGGCGCGGTCGCAACCAGCGACCCGCTCTATCAATCGCTCTCGGAAGGGCGACGCCTCTCGGGGATGGAGCATTGGCTACCGCTCATCGAAGAAGAATTAGCAAGCTTTTTCGACTATCTAGCTGATGATGCCCTTATTTTTCGCGACGCAGCGGTCACAGCTGCAGCAGAAGCCCAATTTTCGTCTATTCAGGACTATTACAAGAACCGCCAAGACGCCGACAAAGCCAATTTATCGAGCTACCGCCCACTAAAGCCAGAAATGCTATATCTGGAGCCATCAGAATGGCGCGTCCAGCAAGCTGAAGCACCGATTCACATCATCAGCGAATTTGATGAACCAGAGTCTGGGAGCGTACTATCGCTCTCGGTATCGTCCCCCCGCGATTTCTCACCGGAGCGCGCGCGCAACGAGAACATTTACAAGGCTTTGGCGGCACATCTCAATACGCTAACGAAATCCGGCACGACTGCCGTTGTTGCTAGCTATAGCAAAGGTTCCCGCGCACGGCTTTTTGACTTGCTCAAAGACCATGACGTCAAGACGGCAACGCTCTGTGACGACTGGAAATCATGCAGTGCAGCGGGGGCCGCCGTTGCGCTCACCATATTGCCTTTGGCCGCCGGTTTTCGATCCGATAATATTGCCTTACTGACCGAGCAGGATATTTTTGGTGACCGTTTGGTCCGCAAGTCAAAGCGCCGCAAAAGCAATGATGCCTTCATCGCGGAATTATCGGCGCTCAGTCAAGGCGACCTTGTCGTCCATCTGGAGCATGGTATCGGCTTGTATGAAGGGATTGTCTCAATCCCTGTCGGCGAAAGCCCGCATGACTGCGTGTCATTGAAATATGCCGACGGAGACAAACTGTTCGTTCCAGTTGAGAATATCGATGTTTTGAGCCGCTATGGCGAAGGTGGCGATACTGTTGTGCTCGACCGGCTAGGCGGAGAAGGCTGGCAACGGCGCAAATCCAAACTCAAAGAACGAATCCGAGCTATCGCGCACGAGCTTCTAAAAACCGCAGCAGCACGGGTACTTCAGCCAGCGACACCAGCACGGATCGAGGTCAGTGATATGGCCGGGTTTGTCGATCGCTTTCCCTATCAGGAAACTGATGATCAGCAGCAAGCCATTGAAGAAGTGTTGGAGGACATGAGTTCTGGCAAAGCGATGGATAGGCTGGTTTGCGGTGATGTTGGCTTTGGTAAGACCGAAGTCGCCATGCGTGCGGCTTTCGTAGCCGCCATGGCCGGTATGCAGGTTGCTATAATAGCCCCGACCACCTTATTAGCGCGCCAGCATTTCACTAATTTCGAAGAACGGTTCCGCCCCTTCCCGCTCAATATCGGCCGGTTATCGCGACTTGTTCCAGCTGCGGAGGCCAAGAAAACCCGCGAAGGCCTAACCGATGGTAGTATCGATATCGTCATTGGCACTCATGCGCTGTTGTCAAAATCAATTGACTTTCAAAGACTTGGTTTGATCATCGTCGATGAAGAACAAAGGTTTGGAGTCACGCATAAAGAGCGTTTGAAGGCAATGAAGTCAGACGTCCATGTCCTCACCCTCACCGCAACGCCCATTCCGCGAACCCTGCAAATGGCGATGACGGGATTACGAGAATTATCGGTGATTCAAACACCGCCTGTGGATCGGTTGGCGGTGCGCACATATGTCATGCCTTGGGATCCAGTACCACTGCGCGAAGCGCTGATGCGCGAACATTATCGGGGTGGACAGAGCTTTGTCGTCGTTCCGCGCATCGCGGATCTGCCGGAAATACAGGAGTTTCTGAAAGAATACGCGCCAGAGATCACCTATGTAGTGGCTCATGGTCAAATGCCACCGGCGCAGGTCGAAGAGCGGATGTCCGCCTTTTATGATAAGAAATATGATGTGTTGCTGGCTACAACAATTGTCGAAAGTGGCCTCGATATTCCAAGCGCCAACACACTGATCATTCATCGTGCCGACCGCTTCGGACTCGCTCAGCTGTACCAACTTCGCGGCCGGGTCGGTCGATCCAAAACGCGCGCCTATGCCTATATGGTCACACCCAAAGACAGGATTATCACCGAAAAGGCTGAAAAACGCCTGAAAATTCTTGGTGATCTCGACAGTCTTGGTGCGGGTTTTGAGCTAGCCAGCCACGATCTCGACATTCGCGGCGCTGGCAACTTGCTGGGTGACGAACAATCCGGCCAAATCCGAGAGGTTGGCTTCGAACTTTATCAGTCGATGTTGGAAGACGCTATTCTGGAAGCAAAGGCAAAGGGTGCTGGGCTCGATGCCGGAACCGAGAGCTTCTCACCGCAAATTACCGTAGATGCTCCGATCCTGATCCCGGAAAATTATGTGCCTGACCTTTCACTTCGTATGGGTCTCTATCGACGTATGAACGGGCTGGGTAGCCACCAGGAAATTCAAGCTTTTGCGGCAGAAATGATCGACCGTTTCGGAGAATTGCCGGTTGAAACGGACAATCTGCTCAAGCTGATGGAGATCAAATTAAACTGCGTCAAAGCTCATATCTCCAAAATTGAGATGGGGCCGCGCGGAGCATTGGTCAGCTTTCACAAGGATAAGTTCCCCAATGTTCCAGGATTGCTGGCCTATGCCGAACGGCTCAAAGGAACAGCGCGAATCAGGCCCGATAATAAGCTGTTCATCGAACGACGCTGGCGCGATCCGCGATCAAGGCTTCATGGCCTGACGCAGCTGAGCGGCGGACTATCGAAACTGGCGCAGCAAAAAACCAGCTAGTTGCTTCTGAGAGCAAATATTTCGAATTCTTCTGGTGATATCGGCCCAGATCGCAAAAATCCTTGGAAATATTCGCAACCTTGCTCTGCGAGCGTTTCTAGCTGTGCCTCGGTCTCTACCCCTTCTGCAATGACAGCCAGATCAAGGCTGCGCGCCATGTCTATGATCGATTTAACCACGACCTGGTCTTTCACAGAACCGCTGATATCGCCCGTCAGTCCGCTGTCGATTTTCAAATAGTCCAACGGCAGGTTTTTGAGATAGGCCAGACTGCTATACCCTGTTCCAAAGTCATCTATCGCGATGCGCAAACCCTGCTCTCTCAACTCTGCAAGGCGCTTTGAAGCACTGGCAAAGTTACCAATCAACTCAGATTCGGTAATCTCCAACGTGGTTCGGTCCGCGGAAAATCCGGTCTCCGTTATATTTTGAATCATTTTTTGTACGAAATCGCCGTTGGCTAAATCACCAGCAGTGACATTGACCGAAAGCCGTAAGAACGAGAGGCTATCCGGCCATTTTGCGGCCGTAGCAAAAGCCTGCTTGTGGATATGCAATGACAGAAGCTCCATCAGACCAGCGCGCTCCGCCACCGAAAATAGAGTGGCGGCACCCAAAAAACCAAGCGTAGGGTGATTCCAACGCGCCAAAGCTTCGGCTCCGACCAGTTGCCCCCCATCCACTTTAATCTGCGGTTGCAAGGCAATGGCAATTTCATCGCGCTCAAGCGCATGGGCGAGATCGCCTTCCAACTGCTGCTCTAGCAATATGTCTTTTTCAGATGAACCGCTGATTTGGACGGGCAACGCGTCGGACGTCATGGCTTCAGCCAGAGCAAGCGTAGCGCGTCTGATCAATAACGTTTCGTCCACTGATTCCCGCACCGTTGCAACACCCGCACGCGCAACCAGGCCTATGTTTCGGCCATCCACAGAAACCCGTTCAAAATTACGGCGGAGCAACTGTTCAGCATATGCGGCACATTTTTCGACCCCGTCGCCAATTGGATCGTCCAATACCATAGCTACTACGAAGTTCTGACCGTCCATCCTCGCGACGATATATTCATCCGCCGAACGATCTGCGGTCTCGACCATCAGACGTTGACCAACATGGCGCATAATTTCGTCGCCTACTGCCCTGCCATAAGCAGCATTGATCGTTGCGAAGTTCTTCAGACCAAATATGATGATACCCAGTCCGTGACCCCGTTCTAGACGCGTGCGCATCCAGCCTCTTGCCGCCGAGCCATTGCGCAACCCCGACAAGAGATCATAGCCTGCCCATCCGTGGCCGCCATCATCAGGGTGAACCCGTTCCAGACGACCATATATCCGCTCGCCGGAAACGTGCAGATGATGGATGACTTTATACCCATTCAGCAAATGCACCACCGCTGCCTGAGCCGCCCCCGTGCGCAGTCGGCCCATAGCTCCGCGAACTCGGGATCGTTCTTCTTCCGATAATATTCGGAAAATACCCGTGACAGGGTGGCGGTCGAAGTCCACGTTCTCGAGATTTTCTTTCAGCTTTTCGCTTACCCAGTTTTGGCTGATGCCAGTCTTGGAAAATGACCATCGTTCGTCAACCTGCGATAGCGAGTGGTTGAAATTCTGAGCCGCTTCGGTCCCACCACGGATATTTTCCACATAACGATAGGCAAATTTTATTGCTTGCTGCAGATCGGCATGCGTATTGGCGATGTCGAGGAAATGTGTGGCTCCTGCATCATAGCATTTCCCTGAGATATCGTCCTCAGCCGTTTGATCGGCCAACGCAAGGATCGCAATACCACTTCCCTCTACAAGGGTAGCAATATCGACAATCGCTTCCAGTCCGTCTTCCACTGCATCGCGCAAATCGACCACCGCAATCAATGCATTGGATGACAGCAATCGTGTCTGCAAGCCATCACGCCTGCGCGCAGAGCTTACACGCCATCCCGTGGCAGAAATTTTAGCCGCCAAAGGATCGCGATCATGAAAGGACAGCAAAAAGAGATGCTTTGTGCCCTTTTGGCCCGATTCAGATGATGATGACTGCGTGACTGAAAATGCCCCTGTTTCCATATTCTTGGTTCACGACGCTACGAGACCAATATCCTATTCTTTTCCATAGCGGCTAAATCTTTATAGGCCGTTGCTTGCCCCCAAACAAAACGCTAGCATTTCAGCCAACTATTGAACGGAAACACATAATGCTCGACGGATTTGGCCGGAAAATTGATTATCTGCGTATCTCGGTTACTGACCGATGCAATTTCCGTTGCCAATATTGTATGTCGGAAAATATGACCTTCATGCCTAAGAGCGAACTGCTGACGCTGGAGGAAATCACCTTGATTGCCGAGCGCTTTATCAGTCATGGGGTGAAAAAAATTCGCCTGACGGGCGGCGAACCGCTTGTAAGACGGGATATGAGCGATGTGATTCAACGCCTTGGACGCAAAGTTAAATCTGGCGAACTGGAAGAGTTGACACTTACTACCAACGGTTCGCTGCTTAGCGAATATGCCGACCATTTAGCCTCCAACCACGTGCGCCGCATCAATGTCAGTATGGACACACTTGATCCCGCAAAATTTGCCGAGATAACTCGTGGTGCAAAGGTGGAACAGGTCTTGGAAGGCATTTCAGCCGCCCGACAGGCTGGCATCAAGGTAAAAATCAACATGGTTGCCGTGCGAGACTTTAATCAGGACGCGCTGATTCCAATGGCTGAATATTGTGCAGAATATGGTCATGATCTTACCGTCATCGAAACGATGCCGCTAGGCGATGTCGGTGCGGATCGAAAATTGGAGCATGTTCCAGCTGAAGAATTTATAGCCCCATTGTCTGAACAATATTCTGTAAGTTCCATTGCTCACAAGAGCGCTGGCCCGGCCCGCTATATGTCTGTTGAACCGCTTGGATTGCGATTGGGGCTCATCACACCGCTCAGCAATAATTTCTGTGACAATTGCAATCGCCTGCGCCTGACCACGGATGGTAAGATATTTATGTGCCTTGGTCACAACGCGCATGTTGATTTACGGGCCGCAGTGCGTAATGAGGGGATTGAGGCTGTTGATCGGTTACTTCAAAAAGCTTTGAAGCTCAAACCGTTACGACACGATTTTAATGCGCAGTTAGATGGGTCCGCAAATATATTGGAGCGTCATATGAACGTTACGGGCGGATGAGTGATATAAAATGGGCACTAGTCGTGTCCCCTACCCCGCAAGCCCAGGAAGCGGGAGAAAAGCTAAAGCCATTAATGGACTGGGTGCCGATTGAAGAAGCCAATCAAGCCGTCGTACTGGGTGGTGACGGTTTCATGTTGCAAACCCTGCACCAGATGCTCAACCGGCGAAAGATTATGCCGGTCTATGGGATGAACCTGGGCACAGTCGGGTTCCTGATGAACAACTGGCACCAAGACGACCTTGTTGGCCGCATTGAAGGCGCACGGCCGTTCAAAGTGCGCCCTCTAAAAATGGAGGTCGAAACCATTTCCGGTGCAACCTTTGTAATGCCCGCTATCAATGAAGTTTCTCTTTTAAGAGAAACCCGCCAGACCGCAAAACTCGAAATTGAGGTCAATAACCGAATCATGCTCGAAGAACTGGTATGCGATGGCGTATTAATTGCTACGCCTGCAGGTTCAACCGCCTATAATCTATCCGCCAATGGCCCGATATTGCCCCTGGGATCAAATTTGTTGGCGCTAACTCCAATCAGTCCCTTCCGTCCACGTCGTTGGAAGGGTGCTATTCTGCCGGACAAAATGCCGATCAGTATCAAAGTATTAAATGCTGAAAAACGGCCAGTCAGCGCGGTTGGAGACCAGCAAGAAGTGCGCGACGTCGCCAAGGTGACGGTTTCAATCGACCGCAACCAAACGCTCACGATGTTGTTTGATCCAGAACATGCGCTAGATGACCGGATTGCCATGGAACAATTTGTTGTTTGATGGCTTGCGGCGAGCAAATGACATTGTTATAGGCGCGCTTCACAAAGAAAGTCTCGGTTCATAATCGAGCCTGTTCCCCGATAGCTCAGCGGTAGAGCGTTCGACTGTTAATCGAAATGTCGTAGGTTCGAATCCTACTCGGGGAGCCATTTTACCGCAGAAAATCAGCAAAATAACTTCAAGTATAAACGCCGGGCGCGCTTAACGGAACCGGCCTATCTAGCCGAACTGCTGCCACAGGATGCGTATAGCGACATAAAGCACTAACAGGGCAGTCAGCCGCTGTATCCATCGTTCCGGCAGCGCTTTACTGGCCAGAAAACTGCCAATTTGTCCGCCAACAAGCACAGCTACGAAAAGCGGCCAATAGGATAATATTGCTGCGCTGCCTTGCTCCCATTGCGATTTCATAAGTTGTCCGATCAGCCCACTGGCCGAGTTAACGAGAATGAATACGCTCGCCGTAGCCGCTATTCTGCGGCTGTCCGCCCAGTTGATCAGAAATAAAAGCGGTGCGAGAAATATGCCACCACCTATTCCGACCATTCCCGAAAGAAACCCAATCCCGCCACCCACTGCTGGCGCGAACCATATCGCCCGTGACTGCGCGGAATGAGATTCGATGTGACGATTACGGAAAAACGGCTCTGCCAAGAGTAGAGCACCAGCTACAGCCAATGAAAAACCCAATAAGATCAAAAAACTATCCCGATCAATGGCCAAACGACCCCCTGCCCAAGCAGCAGGCACCGACAGCAGTAGGATCGGCCAGATCCTTTGCCAATCGATCAACTCGCGCACCTGAAACCGAAGGGCACCGCCCATAACCACAATGATATTGCACAGCAGAGCAATGACAGGAAGCATCCGATAATCCACATCGGCAAGCGCAAGCAGCGCTATATAAGTGGAACCGCCGCCAAAACCGACAGACGCATAAAGCGCCGCCGTCAGAAGGAAGAGCAGCGCGAGACCGGCAGTGCCCAAAGCCATGTCAGGTCTCGCCGGTCACAGGATCAATATTTGCCGTGACAATGCTTATATTTACGGCCCGAACCACAAGGGCAAGGGGCGTTACGGCTGACACCATCAAAATTCACATCATCGGCAACCGCGCCGCCGGATTGGCGTGGCGGCAATGTGGAAGAAACAGTACCCAATGTGCCGCCATCGATATCATCGCTGTTATCTTCACCTGTAAGCGGATCAATATGTGTGGTCAGGAAATCTGGAAGTTCCGGCAATTCTGGTACTTCGATTTCTTCTTGGCGATGGAACTGACTGACCGCGATGGTCTTCGTCACGCTTTCGCGAATGACTTCGAGCATCCGTTCGAACAAACCAAAGGCTTCTTTTTTATACTCATCAAGCGGCTTTTTCTGCGCATAAGCACGCAGAAATACCACCTGACGCAAAGCGTCCAACGTCGCGAGATGCTCTTTCCAATGATGATCGAGCGATTCCAGCAGAATTGATTTTTCGATCTGCACCCAGATTTCCGGATCAATCTGGTCTACTTTTGAATTGAAATCGGCATCGGCTAATTCAGCGATACGCGTTTCGATAATTTCGGGTTCAACCGCATCTTCTTGCAGCCACGCATCAATATCTGGAGTCAGTCCAAAAACCTCTTCGACACGGGTTTTGAGCGTCTCGATTTCCCATTGTTCAGGATAGCTTCCAGGCGGGCAGCTATCAGCAATCATCGCATTGACAGTCTCAAGCCGCATGTCCTCAACGACATCACCAACAGTTTCGGCATCCATGATTTCAGCGCGCTGTTCGTAGATCACCTTGCGCTGGTCATTCATCACGTCATCATATTCAACCACTTGCTTCCGTGCTTCGTAATTGCGCGCTTCAACTTTTTTCTGCGCAGTTTCAATGGCTTTAGAGAGCCACTTGCCCCCAATTGCTTCACCATCTTCGAGATTTTTGTTCATCATTTTAGCGAACATGGTCTCGGTCCCGAAGATACGCAAAAGGTCATCTTCCAAGCAGAGATAGAAACGACTGAGGCCCGGATCACCCTGACGGCCCGAACGGCCGCGCAGCTGGTTATCGATCCGGCGGCTTTCATGTCGTTCTGTACCCAATACGAACAGACCACCCGCTGCGCGGACTTCTTCGCGCAACGCCCGGACTTCTTCTTCAATCTTGGCAATGGCCTTGTCCCGTTCAGCGCCGTCTTCCATCTCACCGAGCTCGTGCTCGATCCGGAAATCAATATTGCCGCCAAGCTGGATATCCGTACCACGACCAGCCATGTTCGTTGCAATCGTCACTGCGCCAGGACTACCAGCTTGCGCAACAATCTGCGCTTCTTGCTCGTGGAAACGAGCATTGAGAACGTTGTGAGTAACCTCTTCTTTTTGCAAAAAATCCGACAGAAGTTCGGATTTTTCAATCGATACCGTTCCCACCAGAACAGGTTGCCCTTTGTCGCTATGCTCTTTAATTTTCTTAGCGATTGCCGCAAATTTATCGATCGTGTTCTTATAGAACTCGTCATTTTCATCCATCCGCAAGATCGGCTTATTCGTTGGGATGGTCACGACGTTCATTTTATAGATTTCGAAAAACTCTGCCGCTTCTGTCGCCGCCGTGCCGGTCATGCCCGACAATTTGGGATACATCCGGAAATAGTTCTGGAATGTGATCGAGGCCATCGTCTGGTTTTCTGGTTCAATCTGAACGCCTTCTTTCGCTTCCACGGCCTGATGCAAACCATTGGACCAGCGCCGCCCGTCCATCATACGGCCAGTAAATTCATCAATGATCACGATCTTGCCGTCGTTGACAATATAATCCGTGTCCCGCTTACGCATGACATTGGCCATCAAAGCCTGATTGAGGTGATGCACAACTTGCGTATTTTCAAAGTCATAGAGGTTGTTACCTTCAAGCAACCCGGCCTCTTCTAACAAACGCTCGGCCTTCTCTGTGCCCTCTTCGGTCAGTGAAATATTCCGACTTTTCTCGTCCTTCTCGTAATCTTCTTCGGTAATGCCCTGAACAACCTCGTTCACCGAAACATAGAGCTCTGATTTGTCATCTGTCGGGCCAGAAATGATCAGCGGAGTCCGCGCTTCATCGATCAAAATTGAATCGACTTCATCGACGATCGCGAAGTTAAACGGCCGCTGCACCATCTGGTCGCGGTCATGTTTCATATTGTCCCGCAGATAATCAAAACCAAATTCGTTATTCGTGCCGTAGGTAATATCGGCGGCATAAGCCTCGCGCCGCTGTTCTTCGCTAATGTTGGGAATGATTGTCCCTAAGCTCATGCCAAGAAAGCTATAGACTTGGCTCATCCACTCACCATCGCGGCGAGCGAGATAGTCGTTTACCGTGACAACATGGACGCCTTTGCCCTCAATTGCGTTGAGGTAACAAGCAAGTGTCGCGACGAGCGTTTTACCTTCACCCGTCCGCATTTCGGAGATTTCTCCGCGATGCAAGACGATACCGCCGACCATCTGCACGTCATAGTGGCGCTGGCCCAAGGTCCGTTTTGCTGCTTCACGAACAACCGCAAAAGCCTCTGGCAAAATGTCATCAAGCGCTTCACCATTTGCTACTCGTTCGCGAAAATAAGGCGTTTTCGCCGCCAGTTCGTCGTCGGTTAGAGGTTCGATTTCCGGTTCGAAAGCGTTGATCTTGTCGACAACTTTCATAATGGTTTTTACGTAACGGTCGTTGGATGACCCGAAGAAGGATTTGGCAAAGCCGCCGATCATGATGATTTCCGATGTTTTAAGAGATATTGGGCTTATCAAGAGCCCAGTTTTGTCTGAATTTAGAGATGATTAGGGACAAATCAACATAGTGATTTTCCAGAAAGCGGCTAAGGTGCGCCTTCTTCATGCTCCAATTTATCGCCAATTGTCGAACCTATCGGTAATACAGACCAGATCGGTTTGGTATCAAGTTCAACGCTAACGGAAACGATAAAAGGCGTGTCGCTTAGTATGAATGTTCGGGCCGCGTCATCCCAATCCGGAGATGTGGAAAGCTCAGCCTCAGAAGCCACCTCATTGCCAGCTGTTTCCGTCGCCATAGCAGCAGCCGGCGTATTGACGCCCACTGCATTGAAAAGCAGCAACATAAAACTTGCAATATAGACGTTCATCAATAAGCCCTGTGAAGAGATAATCGCTTTAGCAAACCAATAGATAAAGGCAAGTTAAGTGTCAGAAACTATATCGCCTCTTGCCCCCGCTCAGATCGCTGAGCTGCCTGAAATTGGTGGCGTAACGCGCCGGATTGCCCGCGCACAATATAAGCAATGGGATCGCTGCGATCTCACTTATATCGAATTGGCCGAAGGGGCATCGGTTGCGGGTGTCCTGACCCAAAGCAAATGCCCCTCTACCGAGGTCGAATGGTGTCGCAAAGCTTTGCCAGGTGGCAAAGCCCGAGCGCTCGTGGTCAATGCTGGCAACGCCAATGCTTTCACCGGCGCGCGGGGCATGGAGGCCGTGCAACGGATATTGGCGCTTGCGAGCAATCATCTCGGCTGCCGCGAGGATGAGATATTTGTCTCCTCAACCGGTGTGATTGGTGAACCTTTGCCTAAAGACAGGGCTGAATCCGGTTTAAATGCTGCCTTTGTGGCGGATCCGTGCAGCTGGGAACAAGCTGCAGCCACTATCATGACCACTGATACTTTCCCCAAAATGGCGACCGCCAGCGCGATTATCGGTGGAGAGACGGTCCATTTGAACGGTATCATCAAAGGGTCAGGGATGATCGCGCCGGACATGGCGACGATGCTTGGCTATGTTTTTACCGATACGACGGTGGATGCAGGCTTGCTACAAAAGATGCTCAAAGCAGCGACAGCAAAAAGCTTCAATTGCATCACGGTTGATAGCGACACATCGACCAGCGATACTGTCCTAGCCTTTGCGACTGGCCAGCACGACGCCCCTGCCCTCCATTCGTTTGACGACCCCGGCGCTGACGCGTTTCAGGCGGCGTTGAGCGATTTGTGCATGCAATTGGCCCATCTGGTTGTTCGTGACGGCGAAGGCGCTAGCAAATTCATCGAAATTGCGGTGACCGGTGCTCAATCCGATGAAAGTGCCAAACGCATCGCTCTGTCCATTGCCAATTCCCCGCTCGTCAAAACTGCAATTGCCGGAGAAGACGCCAATTGGGGTCGGGTTGTCATGGCGGTCGGTAAAGCCGGCGAACCGGCAGACCGCGACAAATTATCGATTGGGTTTGGCGGTATCACCGTGGCGCGCGATGGATTGGTTGTTCCAGACTATGACGAAGCGCCTGTCGCAGGGCACCTCAAAGGCGACACAATCGATATCAGCGTCGATATTGGCATCGGTAACGGCAAGGCCACTGTTTGGACCTGTGATCTGACCCACGGATATATTTCGATTAACGCGGATTACAGGAGCTAAAATGACCGAAGTCATATTGCATCACTACGAGAATTCCCCCTTTGGGCATGCCATGCGGTTGGCGCTTGGTTTGAAAGGCATAAGCTGGAAATCTGTTCAACAGCCCGATATTGCTCCCAAACCAGAACTTAGCGCGCTCACCGGCGGCTATGAACGCATTCCCGTGCTGCAAGTCGGGTCCGACATTTATTGTGATACAGCCGCCATTGTTGACGCGCTCGAGACGCTCAAACCCGAACCGTCTTTATATCCAGAACCACTTGGTTTTGCAGGACGCATTATCGCGTCTTGGGCCGGCGGGCCATGGTTCATGCCGGCTGTAGGCGTTGCCCTGGGTACCAATCCTGCGATCGTCAGGGAGGAATTTTGGGAAGATCGTGCCAAGCGCTTCGGAATGGACCGACAGAAATTCCTGCCCATGGTGCCGCACCTGACGGGTCAGTTTGAAGCAGGAGCAGCATTGGTGAGGGACGCTCTTGCCGATGGCCGTAGCTATATTTCCGGAGACAACCCCGGTCATGCAGACCTGATGCTCTATATGATCATCCGCTTTGCCGGGGTTGCCGGTCGCAAACCCTCCGAATTTGGTTCAAATCTCGCCGCCTGGTATGATCGGATCGACACGATCGGTTACGGAAGTTTCGAAGAATGGACCGGGGAACAAGCCATAGCCTATGCTCAGGACACGAGCCCGGCAGGCGGCTGCACAGTAAAAGACGGTTACGGCTTTGCGTCTGGCGACAAGGTTTCCGTCACAACCGAAAGCCCCGACCCTGCGGCTGTCACCGGCATATTGATCGGCCTCAATGATCGTCAGATAAGCATTAAACGGGAAGATGATAAAGTCGGCGAAGTGCATATCCATTTCCCGCGCCTCGGACAGGTTTTGTCACCGGCATGAAAAATTCCGACCTCGATCTATCGGTACAAACCATCCTCCGGCAGGTAGCCCAAGAGGTTGTGCTCCCGCATTACCAAAACCTCCAAGCGTCGGACATTCAAGAAAAATCGCCCGGTGATCTGGTAACAGTGGCCGACAAGCTTAGCGAAGAAATGCTGGGCGAAAAGCTGGGCGCCCTGCTCCCTCAAGCCGCCATCGTCGGCGAAGAAGCCAGCGCTGCTGATCCATCGGTCATGGATCATCTGGCTGACAAGCAAGCATGGATTATTGATCCGATCGACGGGACCGGAAATTTCGCTGATGGGAAACCTCCTTTCGGGATGATTGTGGCCTTATCCGAAGCGAATGAAACAGTTGCGGGCTGGCTCTACGATCCTTTGGCGGATCGCATGTGCTATGCCGCCAAGGGACAAGGCGCTTTTCTTAACGGCGAAAAACTGTCGGTTTCTCAGGATCCTGAAGGAAAACCAATCGCAGCCATGGCCACTGGTTTCATGACGTCAGAACAGCGCGACAAGCTCTTGGCCGCAGCCGATGGACATTATCAAATTGTTGATATACCGCGCTGTGCCGCCGAACAATATCCACGCCTAGCGCTGGGGACCAACCATATTTCGACGTTCGAACGCAGTCTGCCTTGGGATCACGCCGCAGGCATCCTGTTCCTCAATGAAGCAGGCGGTAAAACGGCGCGCTGGAATGGGGACGCTTACCGGCCTGCAGATCGCAGAACCGGATTACTCGGGGCCTCATCGCCCAAATTATGGGATGAGGCCGCCGAGCTTCTGGGGGACGTTTTCAAGGATTAAGCTGGAAGACTTTCTTCAAGCCATGATTTTAACTGACTTTTCGGAGCCGCACCGACTTTTGTTTCCACTGGCGCACCGTTGTGGAACAGGATCATAGTCGGAATACCGCGTACGCCATATTTGCCGGGCGCATCCGGGCTGTCATCGATGTTGAGTTTGGCAATTGTGACTTGCTCACCCAGTTCATCGCTAATTTCTTCGAGCGCAGGGCCGATCATCTTACAAGGGCCGCACCATTCGGCCCAAAAGTCGACAAGCACAGGGCCGTCAGCTTTCAGGACATCTTGTTCAAAACTCTCGTCGGTAATTGCTTTGGTAGCCATAGGGAATCTCCTTTGCTTGTTTAAATACTATTTAGGCGCGCGTGCATCATTGCTCAAGCATTTGCCCGAAAAGGATTTTCATGGGCGCTCCAAGTCTGACTTGTTAGGATTTATGGCTTGGGGCTTATGCCTTTCAACAAGATCGCTGGAGAGCTCCAGCAATGAGGGGTCATGCGTGTAAAGCAAAGCCGCTTTTATCGGCCGTCCGGGGAAAATTTTCTCTAAAGCGGTCACATAAGCGGCCATTTGGCGCAGATAAGACAAAGGCGCACGCCCAGCCTCTTGCGGCACGGATCGCCCGGTTTTAAAATCGACGACTGTTATCAAGTCGTCCGTGATCAACAACCGATCCACAGTTCCCGAAATAACATGCTGATCAACAACCGCTGCAACAGGCGCTTCGGCAAAGCTCTCTGGAGAGAAAAGTGCGGACCATTCGGGATTGTCCAATACCGATAGCACCGTCTCAATCAATGCCTGACGTTGCCCTGCCTCCGTGACTTGTTTCTGCTTGGCAAGCCAGCGATCAGCAACATCCGCGCGGTTTTCGGGCGCAATATCCGGCAGTCGTTCGAACAGACTGTGCAGCAGTTTCCCGCGTTCCGCAGCATCCCGCATAGCCTGCGTTGGCGGGGGATTCGCGGCATCGTCTGGACCAAGATCAGATGGCGTCAACGGGCGCGGTGGCCGGGCTTCTTTAGGCGCTGGTGCAAACAACCATTCGGGTAGCGCTATAGGCGCTTCGACGGCTGCCTTTTGAACATTTGTGGTTTTCTTATCCGGCTTGGCGGCTCCATCTGGACCAGTGTAAGCCCGCGCGGCAATCCAGCGTACAGAAACCTCTGGCTCGGTCCCAAGAGCGTCCAGACCTTGCTCGACCGCGTAATACCAGCTTCCTTCCGGCACCACACCTTTCGCCTTTGGTCCCAATGTTCCCGTTACGACGAGATGTTCCTCAGCACGGGTCATGGCTACGTAAAGCAAACGCCAATGCTCCTGCCGTTCTCGCCCATCAGCCACGGTTGCAAAGGCATCCAGCAACCCGATACGCTCAGCCTTACGGATAGGAACGACGGGATATTCCAGATCATCTCCGGGCCGCGTCGGGTTGGTGATATCAAACCCGCCGCTTTTCTTATTGGCTGGATCAAATGTCGCATTGGCGAGAATCACCAGCGGCGCTTGCAAACCCTTGGCCCCGTGCACAGTCATCAAGCGGACCTCGTTGCCGCCCTTCAGTTGATCGCGTTTAATCTCGACATCGCCGCGATCAAACCAATCGAGAAAGCCCTGTAATGTCGGAATATGGTCCTGTTCAAAGGCGAGCGCGGTGTTGAGCAACTCTTCCAGTGGATCAAGCGCCGCATGGCTGAGCCGCGTTGTCAGTTTCTTGCGCCCCTGCATCGGGCCGGAAACAATGGTTTCCAGAAATTGATAAGGCGTGTTGAAGTCCGCCATACTCAACATGGTCCGCAAAGGTTCGATATGCTGTTTGAGCCTGTCTTGCGTCCGCAAAAATTCCCACAAGCTCTTGTCCTTATGCGCGTCCCCGCGATAGCCGCGGGCTAGCAAATTGTCCTGAGACCAGCCCAAAAGCGGCGACACCAAAAGCGAAGCCAGATTAAGGTCATCATTTGGTTGCAGAACAAAGCGGATCGTCGCCAGTAAATCCTGCACCACCAGCGGTTGGTTGAGCCGGATGCGATCAATACCAGCGACTGGTACGTTTTCGGCAAATAATCGCGCCACAATCAGCGCGCTAAGATCGTCCCGCTTGCTCACAAGGATCATCACATCCTTGGGTTCAAGCCGCCGGTTTTCATGGTGCAGCCAAAGCGGCGTCTCTGGTGAGAGCCATTCTTTGATCTGAATCGCAAGCCTTTGAGCAAAAACCCGTTTTTCATCGCTGAGCCAATTTTCTTCGTCATCGGCATTGCTGACCGCGCCATGAGCAACCGGCTGCCACAAGGTCACGCTTCCGGGCTCTCCAGAGAAGTGGCTCTGATGCGGCGGGATGGCTTTATCCAGCCCGAGTTCCTTTTCCCCAACATGCTCCAGAACCTTGTCGACCACTTCCAGAACTGGCGGTGTGGAACGAAAACTGCGATCCAATGGCAGGTCTTTGAAAGGCCGCTCTGACGCCGCTGCCCGCGCGAAAAAATCATCACGCGCCTGCACGTAATTATGCGGACTAGTTCCCTGAAATCCAAAGATCGCCTGCTTGAAGTCACCGACTGTGAATAATGTCCGGATTTTTTCGGCACTCGCTCCCAATCCGGCGAAAAACTCGCCAGCTAGCGCCCGGACAATATCCCATTGCGCCAAATTGGTGTCCTGCGCTTCATCGACAAGGATATGATCAGTGCGCTGATCAAGCTTATAGCGAATCCATTCCGCCATGTTTCCCTGATTGAGCAGTTTGGCGGTCATCCGGATCATATCATCAAAATCAACCACGCCATTTAGCTTCTTGGCTTGCGCGTAGCGGCGGTAAAAGGCGCGACCAGCATTCAAGGCCCCTGCGAACAGGTCCGCATAATCAAACAGCGCCTTGGTTTCGATCATTTGACGGCAATGATCGTACATTGCGACGCTCAGTTCATGATAATGCGGCGCGACTTTTTCGAGGCCCTTTGGTACGGCGCGCCATTCGCCATCTGCCTTGGTCCATATCTTGTGAAGATCGGGCAATGTCTCTGCCCTTTGAACAGGATCAGCAGCCATCCAGTTCCGAATTTGATCGATATATCCGGTCGCTGTCTTGGTACCCCAACCGGCCAGAGCTTCGGCCATTTCTTCGAGCGAAGCGACATCAAATTCGTCGTCGCTGCACCTTTGCTCCAACCAATTTTGCGCGTCACCATCTATTGGCAGTCCTAGTAATCCGCGAACAAAAGGCAACACGCCGCTCGGAAGGCTTTCCATTGCATCCGCCTTGGACGCGCATTTCATCAGATATTTTTCGGCTTCTTCTTCGCCCATTCGTACGCTCAGCGCCTGAATCGCTTGAATGATAGTCGCGTTCCCAGCCGCTTCTTCATCCAGCAACAGGTCACCCAATGCCTGACGCGCCAATATCTTCTGATCGCGCTCTTCAATCGGTTTGAACAACGCCGGAATTTCGGCTTCTTCTGGAAAGCTTGCTAGCAATGTCTGGCAAAAACTATGGATCGTCATGATCCTGAGGCCGCCACCCCGCGCATCCAGTACCCGGGCGAATAATGTCCGCGCATATTCCCTTGTTGCTGGATCAACCGGCGCGCCGATTGCGGATAGATCAGCGCCCAATTTCGCATCATCAGCCCGCACCCAGCTCGCCAATTGCCGGTGAATACGGTCCGCCATTTCCGCAGCACCTGCCTTGGTAAAGGTCAGGCATAATATATGCTCTGGCTTCACGTTTTCGCGCAGCAACAGCCGGAAAACCCGGGCTGTCAGCACCTGTGTCTTGCCTGTTCCAGCGGAGGCACTCAGCCAGATATTGTCATCCGGCTGCACCGCATCGCTTTGTTTATCCGCGAGCGGATGAAGGGTCGGTGTTTCACTCATGATCGCCCTTGCCCTCTGATACGGCCGCGCGGCCATACCATTCCTCAAGCCGCATCAATTGGTCATAATCGGCATAAGGCGCATATTCCGGGTGGAGTTTCGCAGTCATCGGTTCGTGGCCGAGAATATAGCTGGTCACGGCTTTGGTAAATTCGGCAACGGCATGATCAACCATTTTATCCGCCTCCACCTTATCGGGACTGCGGGGATTAGTCGGCGTGGCAATATAGCCAAAACTATCTTTCCCGCCCTGCTTCGCCAGCGACCAATATTCAAAGCCGCTGGCCGTACCGGACAGCCCGCCAAAATCGCCTTTCTCCGCAATGGCTCCCAGCAAACCGAGCTGTAGCGCGAAACCTTCTTTTACGGCCTTGTTCGATGGCGGTCCGCCAGTTTTATAGTCGACGATGCCCAGGCCACCATCGGCCATCCGATCAATCCGGTCAGCTATACCGAACAGATCGACGCCAGCTATCGTCGCGCTGCCTTTCTGCTCTGATTTGGCCGGCGTTCGTCCATCTGTACGCTGCTGCGCCACGGCATCGGCTACCCACAATAGACCCTCCATCAAGCGCGGCGCCCATAGGGTCCGCATCAATGGATGAGACGAACGCTCGTTCAAAAAAGCCAACGCTCGCCGTCTCAGGGCATCTGGATCATAATCATCCTCTTTCGCCCATTTATCCAAAATATCGTGGATAATCGACCCACGCCATGCCGGGCTTGGCTCTGCATCAATCATATCGAGTGATCCGAGACCCATTATCTTTGCCGCGTAGAATGCGAAAGGATCGGCGATCAACCGGTCAACATTCGTAACGGACAATTTGACGCGGCGCTGCTCCGCACTCGGTTCTGGTGCGGGTTGTTCGATCCTGATCGGCTCTTCCGGCTTATCAATGCGCCGAGCCCAGTCCTGAACGATCGGATGTTCCTTGAGATTATCGCCGCACATCGCTTTGAGGCGCAACAGAAACCTTGATGCAATAGCCGGTCCCGATCCATCTCGTCCCGCTCGCGTCAGTACGACATTTTGCGCGCCCATGGCACCAACCAGATCATGGGCTGACAGACCAATCTGACGTTCTTGCGCTGGCAAACCCAAGGATTTACGGACCATCGGCGCCAACCAGGGGTCTGGCGTAATCGCTTGCGGCCAGCTGCCCTCATTCAAACCACAGCAGATCACAAGTTCCGCCTGCTGGAGACGCGCTTCGAGCAAACCATAAAGTGCGATACGAGGATGCCCGCCATAAGGAGGACGGACCGGCATGTCGGCCAAAAAAGTCTCAAAATAGCTCGCAATTTCCGGGGACTGGATTTTCATCGGCCCCAGGTCCGCGCGATCCTCCATATCGGATAGGAAGTCAGCCAATTGCCGCCCTGCTGGGCCTGCCCAAACCTGACCGTTGGTCAACATATCAGCCAGTTGCCGAATTTCGGCCAGCATAGCGCCCCAGTCAACGACGCCGCTAAGGGCCTTTGCCGCTGGTTCAAAAATCGCTCGTACCTCTTGCCACCAAGGCATAAGGTCTTCGCGCAAGCCCTTGCTTCTGCGATCTTCGCTCTGAAACAGGCTGTCAATGCCTGCCAATCCCGGCGCAGGTCGCGGACCGCGCAGTAACAGGTCGAGTTTGCGAACTCGGGTCAGCCATTCCAGTCGGTCGTCCCCCGCCCGAACCAGCGGATGTTTCAGCAATGCCAGAAACTCGGCAGGCGGAAACCCATCCGTTGCAGCGGACAATAGAGCCAGAAAGAATATCCCCTCCGGCTTTTTCGACAAAGGCTGGCCCGCCGTATCATCCGCAGCAATATTCCAGCGCTCAAGATGCGCCGATACACGGCCTGCCAATGCCCGGTCGGGCGTGATGATTGCGACACGGCGTTCTGGCGTCTCCAACGCTTCACGCGCCAATAGCGCGACGATCTGCGCCTCTTCGGCACTGTTGCGTGCTTCTACTGTTTGAAGACCGGCTAGACTGCGCTCGTTCGCGACCAGCGATTGCCAGCGCGACGTCAGCTTGGGTATCGCAAAAGCATTGCTAAGCGCCCTGCTCCGCTTGGCCGCAGCGCCGCTGGTGCCTGTCCTTGGCCAGCGCAAAATCTCGCCGCGCGCTATCGACATGCGCTCGAGCAACAACTTCATATGATATTGCGGATGGGTTTCCTGCGCGCGGCCGGTTTTGCCGGTTTCTGCATCCGGTTCGAACGGGCCGAGCATGTCCCACTCCTCATCCTCCATCACCATATCAAGATCTGGCAACACCACCATGCCATCTGGCAGAAACGCAATCGCTCGCAAGAAGCGCGCAATCGCGGGGGCAGAGGTGGTGATACCGGCAGCAACGACAAAATGACTGGGCGGGTTTGTTTTCCAGGCCTTCACGCTTTGATCAAAAAGGGCATTGCGCCGCGCCGCTTCATCGACGGCTCCCATGTCTTTAAGCTTGGTCTGCCATTTCTCAGCAATGATCCGGAAGAATGCTAACGCGTCTTGCCAATGGCCGGATAGTTCGGGCTCAACATCAATATCAAAAAGGTCTTTGAGCGCTATTTCCTCAACGGTCAGTTGATCCAGCGTTCGGGCAAATTCGCGGGCTAATCGCAACACTTCTTTTGATAAGAGCGCGGTGCCTTTGGCCGCGCTTTCCATTTCAATCAGCTGCGCTAACATCAACAGGCGATCCAACGGATCAACAGACGGGGGAATATCCAAGGCCAGCTGGCCACTATCCAGCGCCACCCCGATCGACTCGTCCAGCTCCAGATCCCCAATTACCGCCATTTGCGGCAGCAGCAAACCGTCTTCACTGAGTCTTACAAAAGCATCATGCACGGCCCGGCGGGCGCGATTATTGGGCAGGACAACCAGTCCCCGCGCCAGACCCAACGGGTCTTTGGCGAACCGGTCAATCAATCCTTGTGCAAGCGCATCAGCAAACCCGCCATGCGCGGCGATATTGTATATGGCGGGCTGAAGCCGCTTGCTCATGCGGGCCTATGCACGGCGCAAGGCTTTTTCTGTAGGAACAATAGCGTCTGGTGAACCCACCTCAAACCAATCGCCTTCATGAACCAGACCAAATAAACGTCCTTCTTCTATAGCGCGGGTCCAAAGAATAGTGGTCGAAAACGGCCCTTCCGGGGCGTCACGCAGCAAACGTTTCGAGAGCAGCTGAATGCCGGTATAGATGAAGGGTGCTTGGCGATCCGGCAAACGCCACGATATACGCCCATGATCATCCAGTTTAAAATCCCCCGCCCCTTTGTAATTATGAGCCGATGTTTGCGGTACCAGCAGTAACAGGGCATCCATCTCATCGTCATCCCAACGCTCTTCCAGCCTTTGCAGACTATTGGTCGGCCCGTCAGTCCATAGATTGTCGCTGTTAATCGAGAAAAAACGATCTTCCTCGATTAAAGGCTCGGCCTGTACCATGCCCCCGCCAGTTTCCATCAATTGCGCGCGTTCGTCCGAGATACGGATATCGAAAGGATAGTTCACCGATTTTAGGTGTGCCTCCAACGCGTCGGGCAAATAATGCGCGTTAACGACGACCTTCATCACGCCAGCTTCCCACAATTTATCCAGACAATGATCAATCATCGCCTTGCCTGCCACTTTCACCAGCGGTTTAGGCCGGGTTGCGGTTAACGGGCGCATCCTTTTGCCAAGCCCAGCCGCCATGACCATTGCGGTTTCAACCTTACTCATGCTTGCGGCGCCACAATAAGTTTGCTTCGGATATTTGCAGGGATATTGCGATCATACCACTCCGTAACTGGCGCGAGGTCCGGGTGAACCAAATCCTTTTCCAGCAATCGCCACATACGCGACAGATAGTCGAGATAACGCGCCTTGCCATCACGGACGCAAAGCCGCGTAAATATACCGATAATCTTGGTGTTCCGCTGTGCCCCCAAAATCGCATAATGGCTGCGAAACTGCGCCGCTTCATCTGCTGGTCGACCATCCAGATAGTAGGTCAGCATTGCCTCTTCCAAATCGTCAGAAACATCACGGCGTGCATCCTGCAACATCGACACAAGATCATAGGCCGCGTGGCCCGCAAGCGCATCCTGAAAGTCGAGTAATCCCAAGCGATCATCCTCGAGCAACATGATATTTTCGGCATGATAGTCACGAAGGACAGTGACCGGCGATTTTTGCGCGGCAATGACAGGCTGCAAAACCGTCTGCCATGCATCCACAAAACCGGCCTCGTCCACATCCAGCGACTGCGCCGGACAATACCATTGCGGCAACAGGTTTACCTCGCGAAGATATTGCTCCCAATCATATGCGGCTATGTCGGCCGCTGGCTTTTGATGCAGCGCCTTGATCAGATCAATTGTTTGCCGATAAATCGCGTCTTCATCTTCGGGATGATGGTCGAGATGCTCCCGCATCCGGTGATCACCGAAATCTTCCAGTAAGACCAAACCATGATCCAGATCTTCGCCAAAAATTTCCGGCGCAGCAAAATCCTGCGCTTTGAGGTGACGTGCAATATGAATGAAAGGGCGTGGATCTTCATGCGGTGGTGGCGCATCCATCAATATCGCTTTGCGGTCCCCGGAAACGACGCGAAAATAGCGACGAAACGATGCATCGCCAGCAACCGGCAAAATCTCTGCCCCGCCCCAGCCGTGATTGTCTAGAAAATCCTGCGCCGTTGCAGGCGGTGTCATGTTATTGGCCATCTATCTTTCCAAGCGGGGCCAGCCGTCCAAGTCAACCGGCGAGTATCATCATTTTCTATTTCAAGCGTAATTTGCAGTGCATCGTTCCAGAAGGAAGTTGGCATCCGGTCCGGCCATTCTGCGATCATGGCACCATCCATCAGGATATCATCCAGACCCAATTCCTGAATCTCTTCCGGTTCCTCGATACGATAAAAATCCACATGCGCGACCGGCAACCTTACTTCGGGCGGCTCATATTGCTGAACAATCGCAAAGGTTGGGCTGGGCACATCATAGCCAAAACCAAGTCCGCGCAATATGCCACGCGCTAGGGTCGTTTTCCCTGCCCCCAATGTACCGGTCAGGGCGATCTTGTCACCGGGCCGCAAAACGCCCGCAAGCTGTTTTCCCAAGGCCATTGTTGCGGCTTCATCATCTAATATTATCGGCAAAGTCACGTAATCCTCGCCTATTGCCGCGGAAGATGGATGGTGACCAACGTGCCCTGACCTGGTTCAGATGTCAGAGTCAGTTCGCCGCCATGCGCTAGTAACAATTGCCGAGCGAGCGGAAGGCCGAGCCCACCTACATTCTCGCCAGTCTTCTTACGGGATCGTGCAAAACTGTCGAATGCTTTGGACTGCTGCCCCGCGCTCATGCCCGGGCCATCATCGGAAATATGAATAACCGCCTGTTTTACATTGCCGCTACCGTTGATCAATAAACGGCCGCCTTCGCCGGTATATCTTATGCTGTTGTCGACAACTTGCGCAATCGCTTGCGACAGACGCTTTTTATCCGCCAAGGCGGAACCAAGCGTATCATCTAACTGCAATTCCATTTCAATATTCTGTGTCAAGGCCTCATCAGCAAACTGCGCCGCTACATCCTCGACCAGCTTATTGAGATTCACTTTCTCCTTAGCAATCGGCAAGGCCCCAGCCTCGCTCTGGCTTAGGTCCAGCACGTTATCAATCTGCATGCCCAAGCGTTTGACGGATTGCAGGATCGCGCGGGCATATTCATGGCCCTGTTCGGTCAGAGGCCCTGCGACCTCATTGTCTAACAATTCTGCAAACCCACCAATGGATGTCAGCGGCGTACGGAATTCATAGCTCATATTGGACAGGAACGAGGCTTTTATCGAGTCTGCTTCCACCAACGCCTCGTTGCGCTCGCGCAGGGCCAGTTCGATCCTCCGACTATCGGATATGTCCAGCATGGTGAAAAGCGCATTACCATCTGGCAGCGGGATGGCAGCAAATTCGAACCGGCGCCCGTCCGTGAATGAAATTTGCCCGCTTTGTTGTACCCTCTCCGATGTCGCTGTCCGCACCATGGCACGCTCTTCCGATATCCGCGCAGGCTGTTTGAGTTGCATCGCCATTTTCTGCATCAGGGAATCGACGCGAGGGTGTTTGCCCAAATCCTCTTCGGCCAAATCCCAGTTATTGGCGAATTGATGATTCCATATGTTCAGTTTTCCATCAGCGGAGAATACCGCGACAGATTCAAACAGATTGTCAAAAGTTGCCGTGCGAACACGCAGCAACGTATCCCGCGCGCTTGCCAGTTGAACCTGCTCCGTGCGATCTTCAATAATCACCAAAAGGCCGCCATCGGGCGTGGGATTAGCGATTACTCTTAAATGGGTGCCATCGGCGAGCAGCCAGTTTTCTTCAATCGATCCGGTGGATTGGAACCATTGTGTCCGCTCTTCTCGCCATTCAGGGAAGTCGCGTACTTCTGGTATCCGGTTCATCTCACGCATCCGGTCCAGCACTCTGGGGAATTCGGGACGCTCCGCAATCCATTGTTGCCGCATCGAGAATATTCGTTGGAACGGCAGGTTGCAGAATTGCAAAGATTTGTCGGCATCAAACTGCACAACAGCGGCGGAAATCTTATCCAGCATATCGCGCTGGGATTCGTTAAACCGCCGTTGCTCTTTGCGGGAATCAATCAATTCCTGAATATCAATCGCATATCCCGCGATGCCCGACTTGCCGAGCGGCACATCAACAACTTGGGTCGTGCGCCGCTGCTCGCCAATCGTTGTTGCAACCACTCGCTCAAATGGTTCACCATTTTCTTTGGCTTGTGCGGCCGCGTCTCTGGGACTGACACCATTAATTGTCTCAATCAGTTCAATGCCTTCATCAACCACCTGTGCGCCATCGCTAGCATCCACTGCCTTTACATAGGCGCTATTTACCAACGTCAGGTCAAGGTCGGGCGACCGATGCCACATCGGCACTGGCGCGGCCTCAATCAATGCTGAGAGCGCATCAAAGGCGGCCCGTGCTTCCTCATTTTCCGCGCGTAACCGGTTAATTTGCCCTTGGCTTTCCGTGGCATCAAATATCCATAGCAGCGCGCTGCCATTGGGCGCGATTTGCTGATCCGCCAAGCCACCGCGAATGAACAAGGCTTTATCCGATCCGGCGACTTTAACTGCTCGGGTAAAGCTACTTCCTGATTTTTGAGCGAGATTGACGTCTTGTGTGAGCCCTTCTAAATCTTCCCGGGTCATCCCCACATCATGGCTATGTAGTTCGGAAATATGCGCTGGCAAATAATCAAAGCCGAGCCAGTGCATTAGTCGCTGCGATGCTTCCAGCTTGCCATCGGAGCGCACCAACAGCGGCAGCGCGGGCGAAGTTTCCAATAGCCGCCCCAATCGACCCGATTGCCGCAACGTCGAATCCGCCCGCTTCTTCATCGCTAGACCGGTCCACACTGCCCATGCAGACACAGCCAACCAAGCAGCAAGAATCAGGCCCAATATGACAGCCGTTAAATCCGGGACGTTCGACATTAATACAAGCGATTAGACGGTTACGGCAGCCGCGAAAAGCCCCTATTCTTTATGGCTTATAAAAGTCGGATAATATGGGTTATAAAGCCGCTGAAAAATTATCGGAGTCTTCCTATGCCTATCGACGAAAGCCGGACCTTTAAACCTATTAACATCGCCCTGCTGACGGTGTCCGACACGCGCTCTTTGAAAGAAGACACATCGGGTGATATTCTTGCCGAGCGCATTGCCGCTAAGGGCCATTTGCTCATCTACCGCAATCTGATCCGCGATGAGAAATCGAAAATTATCGCGCAGTTGCATCAATGGATTGATGAAGAGGCGGTTGATGCGATCATTACCACCGGTGGCACGGGACTGACTGGCCGTGACATTACCCCAGAAGCCCTTGATGCGGTGAAGGACAAAGACATACCCGGCTTTGGCGAATTGTTCCGTTGGTTGAGCTATGATAAAATTGGTACGTCTACTGTCCAATCGCGTGCCTGCGCTATAGTATCCAGAGGCACTTATATTTTCGCTTTACCCGGCTCCAACGGAGCCGTCAAAGATGGCTGGGACGGCATATTGGACACCCAACTCGATAGCCGCCATCGCCCTTGTAACTTTGTAGAGTTGATACCGAGGTTGCTCGAAAAATAGAAATTTGTTCTATATTTGTTCTCATGCTATGAGAAGCAAATGGAACAAGATAACAGACCGCCTTTGCCAGCCCGAAAAGGGCGCGGCGCGGTTACCAACACGGAAAGCCATCGTTTCAATTTACCAAGCAGGGAAACCGATGGCGATTGGCTGGATGACCGCGAGGCACTTGGTGATGCGCCGACAAAGCTGCGGACGCAGGTTACAACCGAAGCGCCCAAATCAATATTGAGCTTTAACAAGTCACCAGATATTCCCTTCGACCGTTCTATTAATGCCTATCGCGGTTGCGAACATGGTTGTGTTTATTGCTATGCCCGCCCGACCCATGCTTATCATGACCTGTCGCCCGGCCTTGATTTCGAGACAAAGCTTTTTGCCAAACCAAATGCCGCTCAATTGCTGCGGGAAACTCTGGCCAAGCCAACATATCGTCCTGCCCCTATTGCTATCGGAACAAATACTGATCCCTATCAACCAATTGAAAAACGATATCAAATTACGCGCCAGATATTGCAGGTCATGCTGGAAACCCGGCATCCGGTTGGCATCACGACCAAATCCAATCGCGTTTTGGATGACGGAAAAATCCTGTCTCAACTCGCCGCTCTTGATCTCGCCGCCATTGCGATATCTGTGACGACCCTCGACGGGAATATTGCTCGGATTTTGGAGCCGAGAGCCCCCTCACCGACGAAAAGATTACAAGCCGTGAGCCAATTGCATGCCCTTGGTATTCCCGTCCACGTTAACATCGCGCCTGTCATTCCAGCGATCACCGATCACGAAATCGAAGCGATAGTGGCCGCTGCCGCTGCACACGGGGCACGAAGCGTTTCGGTCATTCCAGTGCGTCTACCGCATGAAGTCGCGCCGTTGTTTGAACAATGGTTGGAAGCCCATTTCCCAGACCGCAAACAGAAAGTCATGGGTATCATAGCCTCTCTGCGCGATGGCAAAAAAAATGACCCTAATTTTCACAGCCGGATGAAAGGGCAAGGCCCCTGGGCTGAGCTTCTCCACCACCGCGTTGCTATAGCAGCGCGCAAGTGCAACCTTGGAAAAGCGAAATTTGCCCTGAGAACAGATTTGTTCCAACGGCCAATCGTAAAAGGCAGTCAAATGGAGCTATTTTAGGATTGCCAGCGACACCAGGGCTAATGCCTTTCCTTTACCCTTCGCCAAGGTTACATTCCAATATGTCCAAAAAGAAAAATGTTACCTATGCAAACTATCTCGCCCTCGACACTCTACTGTCGGCTCAGCACCCGCAGTCGGACCTTGATGACGAGATGCTATTCATCATCATCCATCAAACCAAAGAACTGTGGCTGAAACAGATCATAAGGGAGATGCATTTTGCGGTTCAGCAAATTGCCGATGATGCGTTGGTACCGGCCTATAAAGCCTTAGCCCGGGTTAGCCGAATACAGGCAGTTATGACGCTGAGTTGGGATGTGCTCTCAACCATGACGCCGAGTGACTATAGTCGGTTTCGCCATGTGCTCGGCGCGAGTTCCGGTTTTCAGTCCGATCAATTTCGAACGGTCGAATATCTTCTGGGGCTTAAAGACAAAGGCTTTCTGAAATATCAGGATGACAGACCCGACGCGCAAGCAGCGATGCAAGCGGCTTTGGACGCCCCGAGTTTGTGGGACCACGCCATCGCTGCTCTGGCCCGCGCCGGTTTTGATATCCGATCCGACCTTTTAGAACGCGATTTTAGCCAGACCCACGTCCCGTCATCCCAAGTCGAGGCTGCATTCCTCTCGGTCTATCGCGACCCGGAACAATATTGGGAGCTGTATCAACTGGCGGAAAAGCTGGTCGATCTAGACGACGCGATGGCAACGTGGCGGCACAAGCATGTCCTTACAGTAGAACGGATCATCGGCGGCAAAATGGGCACTGGCGGGACCGCAGGTGTTTCCTACCTACAATCGACGCTCCCTAAGCGGGCCTTTCCGGAGCTTTGGTCGTTGCGCACCTCATTATGAGCTAAAAACCGCCTTGTTCCAAGGATGTTACAGCTGCGAACTCAGGCTTCGGCGAGACTTTTCAGTTTGTAATCCTTATACTCATCGCGCAGCGCCCGTTTCAGGATTTTACCGGTGGCTGTATGCGGCAATTCGTCGATGAATTTCACCTCGTCCGGCAACCACCATTTGGCAACCTTATCTCCCAGATAAGCGATTACATCTTCGCCGGTCACGTCTGCATCTGGTTTCTTGACGACCAATAACAATGGCCGTTCATCCCATTTCGGGTGATAGACGCCAACGGCGGCGGCTTCCGCGACCCCGGGACAGCCCACAGCTGCATTTTCCAACTCGATGGAGCTAATCCATTCGCCGCCAGATTTGATCACATCTTTCGCACGATCTGTGATTTGCATGGTTCCATCGGGGTGCAGCACAGCAACGTCTCCGGTATCGAACCACAAGTCCTCTTCGACTGCGTCTTCATCAGCCCTGTAGTAGCGCTGTATGATCCACGGCCCCCGTATTTCAAGCGTCCCACTGGATTCTCCGTCGCGGGGCAAGACATTGCCCTCGTCATCGACGACCCGCAGTTCCACGCCAAAAGGAGGACGACCTTGTTTGCAAATGACATCGACCTGTTCGTCGAAGCTGAGGTTATCCCAATTGGCAGGTAGTGATCCGGCAGTGCCAATCGGCGACGTTTCTGTCATGCCCCAAGCATGGGCCACACGCATACCGTTTTTCATCAGTCGCTCGATCATTGAACGCGGACAAGCGGAACCACCGATAGTGATCACCTGCAGCTTGCCATAATCGCCTCCATTGGCGTCCATATCAGCAAACATTGAAAGCCAAACTGTAGGGACGCCCGCGCTATGGGTCACGCCTTCTTCACGGATCAGTTTCCACAGGACCGGTGCCTCGTTGCTGGCTGAAAACACCATTTTTGCGCCAACCGCCGCACAAGCAAAAGGCAGTCCCCAAGCATTGGCATGGAACATGGGAACAACCGGCAGCATTACGGAACGGGTAGCCAAGTCCATGATATCCGGCTGCACTTCGGTCAGTGCATGCAGAACATTGGAGCGATGTTCATAAAGCACACCCTTGGGATTGCCGGTCGTGCCACTGGTGTAGCAAAGGCCACAGGGATCATTTTCGTCCACATCAACCCAGTCAAAATTTCCGTCTTCGGCATCAACCAGCTCACGGAAAGTTGGATAGTCACCTTTCTCTCCGTCAAACTGAATATAATGTTCTACCGTCTTCAACTGCGGTTTCAGCATTTCGATAATTGGCGTGAACATCTTATCAAACAACAATACCCGGTCTTCGGCATGATTGATGATGTACACCAACTGCTCTTCAAACAGGCGCGGATTAACAGTGTGGAGAATACCGCCGATCCCTGCGGAACCGTACCAACTGATCAGGTGGTGAGCGTGGTTCATCGCGATAGTCGCGATCCGGTCGCCCTTTTTCATGCCCAGTCGTTGCAGCGCCTGTGAACATTTGCGCGCATCTTGGCCAATTTCACCCCAGTTACTACGGGTTAACGAGCCATCTGCCCAATAGCTGACGATCTCCCGCGTGGTATGTTCCCGCGCGGCATGGTCAATCAAATTGGTGATTTTGAGCGCACTGCCCTGCATAGCTCCAGCCATTAATCTCTCCGTTTATTGTTTTGCCGTTTTTTGACTGAAACGGCTCAGCTTACAAGCCTTAAATTGGGTCTGCGGTGACGGATAGCCCGTGAGCCAGTGGCTGGCCCCAATCGGATATTCGTCAGTCCGGTCACATGGCTTAGCGTTTCGGCCACCTGTGCATCCAATTGAAAGGACCGCCCAAGGCAGACATGCACGACCTCTCCGTCAAAACTGGGCACAGTGGCGATAAGTTCGCTCTTTCCGCCAGCCAGAGGAGCTAAGAAATTTTTCAACTCTTGAAGGCCGTCCAGATTTAACACATCCAGCTCCATCCGGGTCCGAGTGGTTTTCTCTAGGCCATCCATTGCCTGTGCCCGCCGGATCGCGACACGCGGACTCTCGTCATCAGAGCGCTGGTCGAGTTCGACATTCAGCAGTGCACAGCTGCCTTCCTTGGCCATCTCTGCTAACAGCTCGCACTGCTCTTCTTCAAAGCAGCTACCCGAAAACTGTCCACTACTGTCTGACAGGTCCGCCAGCACAAACCGGTTCCCGCGCTTACTCTCTCGCCAGCGCACACCTTCGACTAGCGCGGCCATAACCGCCGGTTTGCGCTGTCCTTCGGCAATCGGGCCCTCTTCGCACAAAGCGGCATAGGTCATCGCGCCGTGGGAAGATGTGACCGCTTGAAATTGGGTCACCGGATGGGATGCGAAGTAGAAACCATATGCATCGCGCTCACGCACCATGATTTCGCTCAGGTTCCAATTGCTGTTGGCCGGCAAGCGGATGGCCTGCATGTCACCGGCCCCTCCTTCACCAAATAGACCGCCCTGCCCGCTGATCCGGGCTTCTGCTGCGCTGTTGGCGACGGACAGCAACATATCTGCTCCTTCATATACGGCGGCGCGATTGGGCTCCATTTCATCAAATGCGCCTGCTGCGGCGAGGCTCTCCATCTGCCTTTTGTTCATGCCCGACGGATCCACGCGGTTGGCAAAATCATCCATCGATTGAAATGGCCCGCTCTCTGCACGCTCGGCCACCAGCGACTGCATGGCCTTCTCACCCACGTTCTTCAGCCCTGCCAAGGCATAGCGAACGGCCAATAATGCGCCTTCTTGTTCTTCAACCGCAAAGGACGGACGGCTTTTGTTTATAGACGGCGGTAATATTGTAACACCGAGCCGCTTCATATCGTCGACAAAGATGCTGAGTTTATCGCTTTGGTGCATATCAAAGCACATAGAGGCGGCATAAAATTCATGTGGGTAATGCACTTTGAGCCAAGCCGTCTGATAGGCCAGCAAGGCATAAGCCGCGGCATGGCTTTTGTTGAAACCATAGCCTGCAAATTTGTCGATCAAATCGAATAATTCGTTAGCCTGAGGCGCTTCAACGCCATTTTTGGAAGCGCCTTCAACAAAGATACTCCGCTGGGTATCCATTTCCGACTGAATCTTTTTCCCCATGGCGCGCCGCAACATATCGGCTTCGCCGAGAGAATAGCCGGCGATAATCTGTGCCGCCTGCATCACCTGCTCCTGATAAACGATGATGCCGTAAGTCTCTTTCAGAATGTCTTCGAGCAGTGGATGGGGATAGGCGAGTTCCGCCCTTCCGTTCTTACGGTCACCAAATAGTGGAATATTGTCCATCGGGCCTGGCCGATAGAGCGAAACCAGCGCAATAATGTCACCAAAATTGGTCGGCTTCACAGCCGCTAGTGTCCGACGCATCCCCTCGGACTCAAGCTGAAACACGCCAACAGTGTCGCCGCGTTGCAGCAATTCGAACACCTTCGGATCATCCCAAGCAAGCGCGTCCAGATCCACCTCGACGTTACGTTCAGCGAGTAGTTCGACCGCTTTTTTCAAGACGGAGAGCGTCTTCAAACCTAAAAAGTCAAATTTCACCAAACCGGCTTGTTCGACAAATTTCATATCGAACTGTGTAACCGGCAAATCGGAGCGCGGATCGCGATAAAGTGGCACCAATTGATCCAGCGGCCTATCGCCAATAACAACACCAGCAGCATGGGTTGAACTATGGCGCGGCAAACCTTCCAGTTTCATCGCGAGATCAAACAAGCGTTTCACATCTGCCTGTTTATAGTCCTGTGCTAGTTCGGAAATACCGTTGAGGGCTCGTTTCAAATCCCAAGGGTCCGTGGGATGATTGGGTACCAGTTTGGTCAATCGATCAACCTGCCCATAAGGCATTTGCAACACGCGGCCAACGTCGCGCAGAACCGCTCGTGCTTTCAATTTACCAAATGTGATAATCTGTGCGACCTGCCCCGAACCATATTTTTCCTGCACGTAGCGAATGACTTCGCCGCGACGGGTTTCGCAGAAATCGATATCAAAGTCAGGCATCGACACGCGTTCCGGGTTCAAGAAACGCTCAAAGAGCAAACCAAGTTTAATCGGATCGAGGTCGGTGATAGTGAGCGCCCATGCAACAACAGAGCCGGCGCCAGAGCCACGCCCCGGCCCGACCGGTATATCTTGATCTTTCGCCCACTTGATAAAGTCAGCAACGATCAGGAAATAGCCGGGAAACCCCATATTGACGATCACGTTGATCTCAAAATCGAGCCGGTCGAAATATTCCTGCCGTTCTGCCCCTTCGATACCGCCAACATGGGCCAGCCGTTTTTCCAGTCCGGCAGTTGCATCACGGCGCAACTGTTCCACCTCGCCGGTTAAATCGCCTGCCAAACTCGGCAAAATCGGATCACGGCGCGGCGGCGAATAGGCGCAGCGTTTTGCGATAACCAAAGTATTCTCTAGCGCTTCAGGCAAGTCGGAGAATAAATCCTCCATAACCATATCGCTTTTTATCCACAGATGTGGCGAGGGCTTATCACGGTCGTCATTCTCAACATAAGCGGACTGTGCAATACATTTCATTGCGTCATGGGCTTCGTGAAAATCCGGTTCGGCAAAACAACTAGGATTAGTAGCGACCAAAGGAATATTCCGGTCCATCGCCAATGAAATCAGGCCAGCTTCTGCCGCCATTTCAATCGGATCATCGCGGCGCGAAAGTTCGATATAAAGACGATCCGAAAAATATTGTTGTAGCAATGACAAATAGGCTTCCGCCTCCGATTGCTGCTCTTCGGCAAGCAAACGCGTTACCGCGCCTTCGCCGCCGCCAGTTGACGCCAGAAGGCCAGCTCCATGCTGTTCAAGCATCTCAATCGGAATATGGGCATCTTGATCTGCCGGGCGGTCGAGATGAGAGGCCGAGACCAGGCGGCAGAGATTTTGATACCCATGCTCATTCTGAGCAAATAGCGCTATCCAGTCTAAAACCGGTTTATCACTCCCACTGCTTCCGGGTCGCGCAACCCTCAAAAAACAGCCTGTTATCGGTTGAACGCCATTGGCACGGCAACCATCATCAAACGCCATCGAAGCGAAGAGACCGATCCGGTCGGTCAAAGCCACCGCAGGAAAACCACGTTCTTTCGCTACAGCACCGATGGCCTTCGGCTCCATCGCGCCGTCCAAAATCGTATAAGCGGAAAAAGAACGCAAATGGACAAACGGAATCTGTGACATGATCAAACCCTAGCGCGAGCCAAAAGTTTTGGCCACGATCAGATTACCTCAACGCAACCTATCGACCAGTTTTCCACAACTAGTTGACGTTTTCAGCTAAAGTAGAGCTTCGATCTCACTCTTGAGCTGTTCGGGTTTTACCGCCGGTCCATGCCGTGCGACCACATTACCATCGCGATCTACGATGAATTTGGTGAAATTCCACTTGATTCGCGAACCTAGCAAACCGGATTTTTCAGACTTGAGATATTTCCACAACGGATCTGCATCATTGCCGTTCACATCCACTTTGGCCATCAACGGAAAGCTAACCTCATAGTTGAGCGTGCAGAAATTCTTAATTTCTTCGGCATCACCTGGCTCTTGATTGCCAAATTGATTGCAGGGAAAGGCCAGTATTTCCAGACCTTTATCTGCATATTCTTTATGCAGCTTCTCCAATCCTTCATATTGCGGCGTGAAACCACATTTTGACGCCGTGTTTACGATAAGGAGCACTTTGCCCTTATACTTGGATAGGTCCGACATCGAACCATCTGCTTGTTTAATTTCAAATTCTGTCATTTGCATAGATGCACCCCGTTCTTTGCAATTTTATTCCCCCGTGATGTACGTCAGATCGATATTCGCCTGCGAAATGTCAAAGCCTATCTCGTTTCCTTTTGAAAACGTTAGCCTAATAATCCGTCGTGAAGCCTTACCACGCGATCCATTTTTGCGGCCAAACGCTCATTATGAGTGGCAATTAGTGCGGCGCTGCCTTCTTCTCGGACCAACGCCATGAGTTCTGCCAACACAATATCCGCCGTTGTTTCGTCGAGATTTCCAGTCGGTTCATCTGCCAAAACCAGTTTCGGCGCATTAGCCAAGGCGCGCGCCACGGCGACCCGTTGCTGCTCACCACCCGACAATTTGCTTGGTTTATGATCTAATCGCTCGGCAAGCCCTAAACTGCGCAGCAGCGATTCTGCCCGAATTTCTGCCTCAGCTTGCGATGTTCCGGCAATGAGCTGCGGCATGACGACATTTTCGGCGGCAGAAAAATCCGGTAGCAAGTGATGGAATTGATAGACGAAACCCAACAGATCCCGGCGGATGCGGGTATGGCCGCTAGCCGACATTTGCGCTGTTTCTTCGCCGTTGAGTTTGATGGACCCTTCAAACCCACCTTCAAGCAAACCAACGGCTTGCAGCAAGGTTGATTTACCTGAACCGGAAGGACCAAGCAGTGCAACAATCTCATTGGAGCGAATATCCAGATCAACCCCTTTGAGAACGTCAATCTGCACATCGCCCTGTTTGAAACTCCGCTTTACAGCGCGAAGTTCGACAACCTTGTTTCCGATATCATTCATAGCGCAACACCTGCACTGGATCAGTGCTCGCCGCCTTGTAAGCAGGATAGAGTGTCGCCAGGAAGCTAAACAGGAACGCGAGCATTGCTATACCGAACACCTCCATCGGATCGGTTCTGGCAGGTAACTCCGTCAAAAAACGAATCGATGGATCCCAAAGGTTTTGACCCGTAATCGTCTGCACAAAGTTGATTACATTCTGCCTGAAATAAATCGCGATTAATCCCAACAATATGCCAGCGGCTATCCCTAGGGCTCCAATAGACGTGCCGACAGTGACAAATATTCGCGTCAACGAAGCCCGCGAGGCACCCATGGTTCGCAATATCGCAATGTCCCTTGTTTTGGCACGAACCAACATGATCAGCGATGAGAGGATATTGAACACCGCGACCAATATGATGATCGAGAGGATTACAAACATAACAACGCGTTCAACTTGAAGTGTTTCGAACAAGGAAGCGTTCATGGACTTCCAATCAACCATCTGTGCCCGACCATCTATTTTAGGATAGAGCGGTGCTATAATTTCAGAGACATTATCAGCATCATTTGTCTTGATTTCGATCATACCAATTTGGTCACCCAGTAACATTAGCGTTTGGGCATCTTCCATAGGCATAATCACAAAGGCTTTGTCATAATCATATACACCGACTTCAAATATCGCGGCGACCTCATATGATATCTCACGTGGCACGGTACCAAAAGGCGTAGACCGACCCTGTGGATTAATCACTGTGATACGACTTCCTACCTGAGCCCCCAATGTAACCGCTAATCGACTACCGATGCCCACACGCCCTGCTCCGGGTTCTAAACGCCCGAGGTCGCCAGCAACGGTTTTCCCATCCAGTGTATCATTTTCGAGAATGTCTGGGACCAGCATTCCCCGAACCAATATTGCCTCAACCCGTCCGTTAAACGTTGTGAGAAGCGGTTGCTCAATCAACGGAGAAGCAGACACCACACCTTCGGTATTGCGCGCATCTTCTAGAAGGTCGCGCCAGTCCGGTAATCGACCGCCATAGCCTTGGATTACAGCATGACCGTTTAAACCCACAATCTTGTCAAATAGGTCCGCACGAAAACCATTCATTACGCTCATAACGACGATGAGCGCCGCAACACCGAGCATAACCGCGACCAGGCTGATGCTCGCGACCAGAAAAATAAAGCCTTCTCCTTTTCCGGGTAGAAGATAGCGCTTGGCAATGACCCATTCATAACGGGATAGAAGCATAGGGGTTTGATCTTCCTGAAAAAACTATTGTGGCTTTACGGTTGCGAAGCGGCGCAGGCAAGAGTGATACTCGCTAAAATGCTGTGGCCATTATGACACAAGCCTGAACCAATATTGCACATTTGTGAAAATTTGCATGACAATAGCGGCCATGGCGATCAGAGATAGTGACAGAATCAATTACCGCTTAAAGGTCATGGTTCAGGGATCCTTTCTGGTTCCGTCGGATGTTGGGGGACAAACGGCGTTGAATAAGACAGGAAAACAGGGGGACGATATTATCGTCACCATTTTCGCCCGGAGTCAGAAATGGCTCCGGGCGTTTTTGTTTTCAGCTGTTTCCGTCACATAAAGAGCCTCTTGAATTCACGAAACGAGATAATATCTTGGGTAGGCGAGATGCCGGTTTGGATCTCGCAACACAGAACCGGACGCCATTTTGGGTCCACAATTTTAATTGCTCAAATGAGGATAAAAATATGAACCGTTTTGATTTTACCCCCTATCGTCGCTCAACCGTTGGTTTTGACCGACTTTTCGATCTGCTCGAAAATAATGCCCGGGCCCAACAATCGGAAAACTATCCCCCCTTCAATATCGAACGCAACGGCGATGACCATTATCGCATCACGTTGGCAGTGGCGGGTTTCAAGGACAATGAGATTGAAATTACCGCACAACAAAATTTGTTGCTGGTAGCTGGTAACAAAGGGAATGACGAAAATGAAGGGAAGCAATTCCTGCACATGGGTATTGCCAACCGCAATTTTGAACGCCGCTTTGAATTGGCCGATTTTGTCCGCGTAGATAATGCGGTATTGAGCGATGGCTTGCTCGTCATTGATTTGGTTCGCGAAATCCCAGACGCAATGAAACCCAAGAAAATCGCTATCAACGCTGGTGAAAATGTCACCAAAATTGATCATAAGCCTAAGAAATCAAAGGATAAGGCTGCTTAAGCCATAAGTTAAGAAATTTTAGAAGGCAGCCAGGCAATTCTGGCTGCCTTTTTTGATTCTCAGTCTAAAAAGAGCAAAAAAATGGGGCAGCCAGATGAGGATCCGACTGCCCCTGACACCCGCGTGGTGTCACTCTTGACGAAATTAGCCCGGGTCGCAAATGGCCAACTTCGTTCAAGAATCCGCATTGGCAATGTTGGAAAGAACGGCGTGATTCAATATCCGTACTTTTCCACTTTCAACCGAAACAATGTCATCTTCTGACCAGGTTGAAAGTTGCCGATTAATATGTTCGCGCGACATGCCGGCGAAATTGCCGAGTTCGCTTTGACTTAAATCCAGCTTTAAACGCCCTTCTTCTGCGCCGACGACTGACAATCTTAACAGGTAACGCGCCAAACGCGGCCCTGATGTATAGGCTCGGTCACCTTCTATCATAGTATTCGCCGTCCGGATGCGATTTGCCATGACCTTAAGCAACCGTAATGCCATATTTTTATGGTTTCTCAAAATCTCTTCAAAAGCTGTCCGCGTAATGGTCAATGCGCTGGTCGGTTCAATCGCCGTTACACTGGCGGTTCTTTCACCGCCATCAAGCAAAGCGATTTCGCCAATAACCTGACCGGGTTCGGCGTAGTCCAGAACAATTTCATGGCCATTGCTCGCAATCATACTGGTCCGCGCATTGCCCGATAGTAATATCAGTAATGAGTTTCCAGGATCGCCCTGCATGATCAATTCATCCCCTTTTTGATATTGCACGAAATGCCCGCGTAATATCAAATCCGCTAGTTCGGCCTCATCACAATCAGCGAACAAACTATGCTCTGCTAATATGTCCGCGAGTTCTTCGGCTTTCACTAACGCTGTCCCATTCCAAATCGCTTGCATCGGTTAACTGGTTGATAACCAATTCCCATTGCTTGAATGTGACAATAGTCACTTTGTGTAAAAAGGATTGGATAAATTAGACAAGTCGGCTTTGTTTTACCGCTGCTGCGATAAAGGAGGCAAAGAGCGGATGCGGATCAAAAGGCTTGCTCTTGAGTTCGGGATGATATTGCACGCCGACAAACCAGCTATGATCTGGCCGTTCAACAATCTCGGGAAGCTCGCCATCAGGTGACATCCCAGAGAATATCAAACCGGTCTGCTCTAGCCTTTCGACATAGCCTTTATTCACTTCATAGCGATGACGATGGCGCTCGCTAATGACTTCAGAACCATAGATTTCTGCGACTCTCGAGCCTTGCTGCAACCGTGCTTCATAGGCGCCTAGCCGCATGGTTCCGCCCAGATCACCACCCGATTGCCGTTTTTGCAGCCCTTCTTCAGTCATCCATTCGGTAATTAATCCGACAATAGGCTCCGCAGTTTCGCCGAACTCGGTTGTTGAAGCGCCATCAATACCAGCCTGATTACGCGCCGCTTCCACACAAGCCATTTGCATGCCCAGACAAATGCCGAAAAATGGCACATCATGCTCGCGAGCGAAACGAACTGAGCCCAACTTACCTTCACTGCCACGCTCACCAAAGCCGCCCGGCACCAGAATTGCGTGCAATGGTTCCAGATTGGCAGCCAAATCGCTTTCATCTTCGAACAATTCTGCGTCAAGCCAACGCACTTGCACTTTAACTCGATTCGCTAGACCGCCATGGAAAAGCGCTTCTTGCAGCGACTTATAGGCGTCCTGCAGCCCCACATATTTTCCGACTACGCCTACAATGACTTCGCCTTCGGGATTTTCGATCCGCTCCATCACGTCGTTCCAACGAGTCAGATCTGGCTCCGGTGCGTTAATGATCCCGAACGCGTTCAAAACTTCGCGATCTAGGCCCTCTTCATGATATTGCAGCGGCACATTGTAAATGCTGCTGGCATCTAACGCAGGGATCACAGCTTCTTTACGAACGTTGCAGAATTGCGCTATTTTCGCCCGTTCGCCGTCCGGCAATTCATGCTCGCATCGGCAAAGCAGTATATCTGGCTGTATCCCCAAAGAGGTTAGCTCGCGCACGCTATGCTGCGTCGGCTTGGTCTTCAGCTCGCCTGCAGCGGCAATATAGGGTACCAGCGTTACGTGTACCGAAATCGCATTAGCCCGACCGACCTTGTTGCGCAGTTGGCGAATCGCTTCGATAAAAGGCAAGCTTTCAATATCGCCTACCGTGCCTCCAATTTCGCAGAGCACGAAGTCGATCCCGTCGAGCTTATCCTCGGCAAATTCCTGAATCGCATCGGTAACGTGCGGAATAACCTGTACAGTAGCGCCGAGATAGTCGCCGCGCCGTTCTTTCGTAATTATCGACTGATAAATTCGACCTGATGTTACATTATCAGACTGCAGCGACGGAACACCGGTAAAACGTTCATAGTGCCCAAGATCGAGATCGGTTTCAGCGCCATCGTCGGTGACATAGACTTCACCGTGCTGATATGGCGACATCGTACCCGGATCAACGTTCAGATAGGGATCCAACTTACGGATTCGCACCGAATATCCACGTGCTTGAAGAAGCGCGCCGAGGCTCGCTGCCATGAGACCTTTGCCAAGTGAGGAGACCACACCGCCGGTAATAAAAATATATCGCGCCATGGGAGGAAAGGCTTAAGGCGTGTCGGACCGAAATGGCAAGCGTGCGAATCCGAAAAAGCGATATTTATTTTCAATCGGAACTAAATTTTACGTTTACACGCAGATCGCGACAAAATTTTAGCTTGTTGATTGACCAATGTTACTGATCGAGAGGAACCGCACCCTCGGCAGGAGCTTCTTCGCCTGCCTGTGCCGCCGCCGCAGCTAGCGGGTCGTCACCGACCAACGGAACCGCATCCGTCGGTGCAGCCGGGGTCACAGGAATGCTGGTATCACGTTCCAAGGTCTGGTCAATTGTCGATGGCTGCCCCTCAGATGCCGCCAAAAACGCTAACGAAATAGACAAAACAACGAACAGAACCGCGAGGACGGTGGTTGTCCGGGTTAATAAATCTGCCGCACCGCGCGCAGACATCATTCCAGAAGGACTACCGCCAACACCCAGACCGCCGCCTTCCGACCGCTGCATCAAAATAACGCCAACAAGGGCAGCTGCGACAATCGCCTGAACAACGGTAAGAAATAGAAACATATGTAGATCCGAACGTAATGGTTTATCTTTGTGCAGCGCACATAGCGATTGGACGGTGTGAGTTCAAGCAGTGAAACACCTGCGATCGGCGGTTACCGCGAAGACAAATTAACAAGCTAAACAGTCAACCCTGAGCATCAATTCACTATGATTGTCGCTATGCCGACCTTTTGCACTAAAAAATCAGAGATTAAATCAATGCCAAACAAACAATATATGAAAGCCCCAAAAGCACATAATGCGAGATTGGCTTTATCGGTTTCCTCAATCGAAACTGTCTATTTGTAAACGGCACGCCGATCGCCAAAGTCACGTACACGTTTGCGCCAGGTGCGATAACTGCCGGCTTTTAAATTGCTGCGCATGATCACTTTTACCTGATCAGGAGTAACACCATGCAATTTGCGGATGGTCTCAAAGGGCACATGATCGCTCAACGCCATTTCTATAATTTCACTCAATGCACCTTCCGACAAGCCTGGCGATTTTGCCATCAAGCTGCGGAAGCCGCTTCGATAATCGGTCCGAATTTTTCTGCTGTCAGGCTAGCACCACCAACAAGCCCGCCATCAACATTGGGTACCGCCAAAAGTTCAGCAGCATTTCCGCCATTCATCGACCCGCCGTAAAGGATACGGACCGCATCTGCGCCCTCGCCCATTAATCTGCCAAGCGCGCTCCGAATAGCCGCGTGCATTTCTTCGACATCGGATGTTTCGGGCACCCGGCCAGTGCCAATGGCCCAAACGGGTTCATAAGCGATAGTTAGCCAGTTCGCCTCCGCACCCTCGGGAAATGACCCTTCTAACTGACTGCAGACCACTGCTATCGCTTTACCAGCATCGCGCTCTTCTTCGGTTTCGCCAACACAAATGATTGCGCCCAATCCGGCAGCATGAACAGCTTCTGCCTTGGCTTTGACCTCAGCGTCGGTTTCATGTTGGTCCGCACGACGTTCGCTATGCCCCAAAATAGAAAGACTGGCCCCAGCCGCTTTGATCATCGCAGCGGAAACGCAACCGGTATGCGCGCCTTTTTCATTATAATGACAATCCTGTGCGCCAACGGCAAAAGCTGGATTTTGTGATGATGCAGAGGCAATTAATGTCACAGGCGGACAGATCGCAGCATCCACAGACGGATTGGCCGCCGCGATTGCGGCTATGCCAGCAATGTCCGACAATTCAGATTGCAGGCCGTTCATTTTCCAATTGCCGACGATATATTTCCGATTTGCCATATTCTCTCCATCCCCAATTTAATATTGCTTCCGCGCTAACAAATATCTGACTGTCTGCCAAACGGGTTTACGCCAAACATTTTTGACCCGAAAGCTTTCGACCTAGTCCGCGCCCTTTTGCTTGAACGAAAAACGCAAGCCGCCTAAAGCATCAGGAAATCCATTTGCCCTAACAGAATTGCAGCATTTTCATGATCACATTTTTCCGCAATATCTTCTCGTCAAAAATTGGCCTGTTCTTTACCATGTGCTTTGTCGCACTGATCGCTGTTGCCTTTGCATCTGCCGATGTTACCGGTTCTGGTGCCTTTGGCGGTGTCACAGGCTCTGGCACAGCAGCTAAAATCGGCGAATCTAAACTGACGACGTCGGAACTCAGCCAGTCGATTAACAATGCTTTTCGCGCAGAACAGCGTGAAAATACTGGGCTTGATCTAAAAACCTATGTCGAGGGTGGCGGATTTGATGGTATTTTGGATCGTCTGGTCAATAGCTTTTCAATTGCTGCTTTCGGAAATAAATATGGCATGACCGCGGGCAAACGTTTGGTTGACGGCGAGATTGCGGCAATCTCTTCTTTTCAGGGTGCTGACGGTCAGTTTAGCGAGGAAAATTTCCGCCGCGCATTGCAGCAGCAAGGTATCAACGAACAGCAGCTTCGTGATGATTTTACCCGCAATTTGCTGGCCGATCAATTGCTTCCCGTTGCGGGCTTTGGAGCGTCTGTCCCAAAAACACTGGTTACCCCTTATGCTGCTTTGCTGTTGGAAGCACGTCAGGGGCAGATCGCTATCGTGCCTTCTGCTGCTTTTGTTCAAAATATAAAGCCTGCCGATGCCGCCATAGCTGCTTTTTATAGCAAGAACGGGTCGCGCTATACGATTCCGGAACGCCGGTCGATTAGCTATGCCTTATTTTCAAAAGAGCGGTTTAACGAAACAATCAAACCGACCGAGAAAGAAATAGAGGGCCAGTATAAGCTGGATCAAGCAAAATATGCGGCCAGTGAAACCCGGAATATTGATCAGGTTATCCTACCAACTGAGGCAGCTGCAAAGGCGCTTGCTGACAAAATCAGCGGTGGCGCTTCGATTGCGGCAGCGGCTGATTCCGTGGGCCTTTCTGTTGCCGAAGTCGGCTCAATCAGTAAGACGGCTTTGGCCGGAACAGCATCGCAAGCTGTCGCCAATGCTATTTTCAGCGCGCCATCAGGCGGCATATCTGCGCCAGCGCAAAGCGCCTTGGGGTGGCATCTCGCCGAGATCAAGGACGTACGCAAAGTCCCCGCACAAAGCCTAGAGCAAGTTCGGGCACAAATTATCGCCGAACTGAGCCGTGACAAAATCGACGAAGCATTGGCTGAATTGACTGTCAAAATGGAAGATGAATTTGCGGCCGGTTCTTCTTTGGTAGACGTTGCAAAATCAGAAGAGTTAAAGATTGAATTGACGCCGATGCTGCTTGCCAATGGACAAAATCCAGAAGATCCAAATTATCGCCCTATACCGGAAATGCAGCGGATATTGCCCGTCGCCTTTTCGTTGGAGGAAGATTCCGATCCGCAAGTTGTCGAGATTATTCCCGGTCAGCAATATGCGATTATGGGTGTCGGCGAGATTGCCGATGCTGCGCCACCACCGCTAAAATCTATCCAGCAAATAGTGGCTCGCGATTATATATTGGATGAAGGCTCGAAAAAGGCCAAGGTCATCGCCGATCAAATAGCGAAACAGGTTAGTGATGGTACAGCCCTATCCAAAGCGGTTGCCGATGCCGAAGTAAATTTGCCGCCCATCGAAACCGTCAAGAGCACGCGCGCTGAACTCGCCAGACAGAGCCAGCAGGGTCAGGTCCCGCCTCCGCTTACATTGATGTTCAGCATGGCCGAAGGCACCGCCAAAACATTGAAAGCGCCGCAAAATCAGGGTTGGTTTGTTGTCAATCTAGGTAATATTGATCGCGATGATGCGTCCAAACGCACCGATTTGCTCGACGCAACAAACGCTCAGTTTAAACAGGTGTTCGGAAATGAGTATACCGAGCAGTTTATCAATGCGATGAAAGCCGATGTCGGTGTTGAGCGGAATGAAGATGCGTTGACTGCGGTGAGAAATCAACTGCTTGGCCGTAACTAGATGATCCGTTACCAGCCTTTTCAGGACTGATTGTGCGTAGCTTCAACATGACGGCCGCCCGCAAGTCATTGGATACCGGGAAACCAGCACTGATATGGCGCAAGCAAGTCGCGGATACTGAAACCCCTGTTTCAGCTGCACTGAAGTTGATGGAGTCGGATCGCGGGGATTTCCTGCTTGAATCTGTCGAAGGCGGAGAGACGCGGGGGCGGCATAGCCTTATCGGCCTTGCACCTGATCTGGTATTTCGCGCCGATGGCGAACAAGCTTCGATCAATCCGAACTGGTTGACCGACCGTGATAGTTTTGAACCAGAGCAAGAAGGCAGTCTTGCTGCCTTGCGAACATTAGTCAAACGTTGCCAAATGGATGTACCTGAGGGGCTACCGCGGGCACTCGCGTGCCTGGTCGGCTATTTCGGCTATGAAACCATCGGCTTGGTAGAAAAGCTACCCAGAGCGCCGCAATCCGAGTTAAATCTGCCGGATATGCTGTTTGTCCGGCCCACGGTAATTGTAATCTTTGACCGGCTGGCAGACGAGATGTTTCTTGTTGCGCCGGTCTGGCCCGAAACAAGCGGTGATACCGATAGCAAAATAGCGGCCGCCGAGGAACGGTTGGACGAAGTAGAGCGGCAAATGGCTGCGCCCGTTCCAGCAATGGCCTCCGCGCGCCATGACCTTGATCCGGACGATCTTAACTTTGAGGTAAAATTGAAGCCGGAGCAATATAAGGATATGGTGCTTAGCGCCAAAGATTATATTGAAGCGGGTGACATTTTTCAGGTCGTATTGGCGCAGCGTTTCACCGCACCCTTCGCATTGCCGCCAGTGGAACTTTATAGGGCATTGCGCCGTATAAATCCGTCGCCGTTTCTATTTTTTCTCGACCTGCCGGGTTTTTCCCTCATCGGATCGAGCCCTGAAATTCTGGTACGCGCCCGCGACGGTGAAGTCACGATCCGTCCGATTGCCGGGACCCGACCACGCGGCGCCAATGCCGCCGAAGACAAATCAAACCGGGACAGCCTGCTCGCCGATCCCAAAGAGCGTGCCGAACATTTAATGCTGCTAGACCTTGGCCGCAATGATGTGGGCCGAGTCAGTTCGGCCAATAGCGTCGAAGTTACCGACAGCTACACAGTCGAATTTTATAGCCATGTCATGCATATTGTTTCGAATGTTGTCGGCGAACTGGCACCGGACAAGGACGCGCTCGATGCCCTGTTTGCTGGCTTTCCTGCAGGCACAGTGAGCGGCGCGCCGAAAGTCCGGGCGTGTCAGGTTATCGCTGAACTAGAGCCAGAAACCCGCGGCGCTTATGCCGGTGGCGTCGGATATTTCTCGCCAGATGGCAGCATGGATAGCTGCATCGTCCTGCGGACAGGTATTGTCAAAGATGGCACGCTACACGTTCAGGCCGGCGCTGGTATCGTCGCTGACAGCGATCCCGCTTACGAACTGCGCGAATGTGAGGCTAAATCAGGGGCCTTGCTAGCAGCGGCAAAGGAAGCAGTTCGGCGTGCACAAGATATCGGATTTGGGCAGTAGGTTCGATTACCTGCCGTTTCGATACTAGGCGGCTTTCCACGAATCTGTGGTATAAAAAGCCGGTAAGGCGCCGGTCATTTGAGGCACGACCTCCCTAGGATAGAAATCGACTGGTACATTGGGAATGTTCATTCCTGCCGCAGCAATAAGATAGGGTGACACCCGATTTCTCGTGCAAAGTCCGCCATTTCCATCATCCACAAGCTGTTGATCAAACTCGATACCCTGTTGCTGTTCCATTGATCGCTTCACTGTAGAGAGCGCAATTTGACCATCTCCAAAATCAACAACAAATCGCGTCCCGACGGGCACATCTACTATACCTTCAATCAGCGCACCGGTCTTTGAAAGATTGCGTACCATGGTCTTATAGGTGCTATTATCATGGATAATACCCACCTTCCGAAACATCGAAAACCGCTCGCTTCTCTGTTTAGCAGGGCCTTCTGGCATGATCACCCAGTCTCCGCTCTCAAATTTTTCGCGCAGCTGTTCATTTTTCACCGGCATAGAATAAACATAACCCTGAACATGACTGACCTGCAAATCGCGAATCCAATCCAACTCATCCAAAGCTTCAATGCCCTCAGCTGTGGTCTCCATATCCAGTGCTTCGGCAAGCGCGACAATAGCGGCGATAATAGCACCGTTTCGGGAACCTGGTTCATTGGCTCCGCGCACAAAACTTTGATCTATCTTGATTTTGTCAAATGGTGCGGTTTGCAAATAGCTAAGCGATGAATAGCCTGTGCCGAAATCATCCAGCGCCAGGCGAACACCGATTTCTTTCAAAGCAGTAAACATTTCTTCCGTTTCGGCCGACTCGCCCAAGAAAACACTTTCTGTAATTTCTAGCTCAAGGCGGGCGGGCGGAAGGCCCGATATTTTTAACGCCTTTTTTACCACATCAGGTAGCCTATCGTCCGCAAATTGTATCGGCGACACATTGACGGCGACACGAATATTGCCAGGCCATTTCGCCGCATCTTCACATGCTCTTTGAAGAGCCCATTCTCCCATCGGCCCAATGAGATCAGTGTCTTCTGCAATCGGGATAAACAAGGCCGGCGATATTGGCCCACGTTCCTTATGGTTCCAACGCATCAACGCCTCAAACCCCGTAACCGTGTTATTTTTTACGTTTACGATTGGCTGATAAAAAAGTGCCAGTTCGTCGTTGGACAAGGCATCCCGAAGGTCTTCCTCAAGGATCCTGCGATCTTCCGCTGCTTGTTGAAGATCACGGGCGAAAAACTGGAACCGGCCACGGCCCGCGCCTTTTGCCGCGTAGAGCGCAAGATCTGCGCTTCGCACCAAATCTTCCGACGTCAAACCATCAAACGGGCTGATGGCAATACCAACCGACGCACCAATAATACATCGGCTACCTTCAATGCTATAGGGCTGTGAAAGAACGGAAATAATGGTATTGGCAAGTTCTCCCAAATCACCTCGATCTTCCCAGTCTTGCAACAATATCTGAAATTCATCGCCGCCAAGACGGCTTACCTCGCCGGCGTCTCCCACTGCTCGACTCAAACGCTTTGCCACTTGTTTCAGCAGTTTATCACCGGCTGGATGCCCCAGCGTATCATTCACAATTTTAAACCGGTCCAAGTCCAGCAACATGATAGAACATGTTCGCTTCTGCTGCTGAAATGCGGCAAGTGTCGTGTCGAGTTTTTTCGACATGGACGCTCTGTTGGCAAGGCCGGTTAAGGAGTCAAACATTGCCATGCGCGCCGTGTCTTCAACAGACCGGCGCTGAGCCGTCACATTGGTGCCACTGCCGCGAAAGCCGGTAAAATTTCTAGCTTTATCAAACTGTGGGCTGCCAGAAACAGCCCACCAGCATATGTCCTCATCTGCCGTGGCCGCCTGCAATTGCAGCTCCATAAACTTCGTCTGCTTGGTGAGCAAAAATGGTAACGTTCGCTGATTATCGCGTGCCTGTTCGTCGCCCACAAAAAGCTTCGTAAACGGTGTACCGATAAGATCGTTGGCCGTTTTCCCAACAGTTTGTGCGGCGGCCTCTGTCAAATAGGTTAGATTTCCGTCTTTATCGGTAGACCAGAACCAACCCTGACGGGTCTCTTCGTAATTCTGTAGGAGAAGCAGGGCTTCTTTTGTTTTGATGTTAGGTGGAGGCGGGATCGACGTTGCGGCCGCTGTTTGTCCCGCGATTCGCGCCGTCATCCGTTCAAAAAAATGTACTGGCTTTGAAATGGCAGATGCCGCGTCGCCAATATTATCAGATTGAGGTTGATCTAATTTCATGTGAACTTCTTGCTCGCCTACTGAATGGACCTGCTATCAAGAAGAAGTAAGAAAATAGTGAATGCGCCACATATTTTATAAGTTTTTCAACGATGTGGGTTTATGCCCGAATCCTATTCCAGCATTTTAGGCGCTTCCTTCTGAAGCTTTTCCTTAATCTTGTTAGCAAACATTGCGAGCAAGGGCGGTAAATCAAATATGGCGTAAACCTCATCATCGCGGACCTGCATTTCACCGCCAATTTGCTGACCCATTGCCTCTAACGTGCAGTGCATGGTGTCGCCTTCCCAATGATGATCCGTGATCGTGGCTCCTGGTACCGATTCACTTAACGTATGGACGCCATTACCAATACGGCTGCGTGCCTCTGTCAGTCCTAATTTATGCGGAATGTTAACGGTTACCGGTTGGCCCATATTCTAATCTCCCCTACCTCTTCAATATCATCCCGATTGTTTCCGTCAAACGATCTGCTTGATAAGCGGCAGAAAAACTTGGCCTACCGCACTTTTACCATTAGGCAGCATTTCATGATTTTGGTTATCGATAACTATGACAGCTTTACCTTCAATCTGGTCCACTACCTGATGGAACTGGGTGCAGATGTGAAGGTAGAACGCAATGACGCGATAAGCGCAGGGCAAGCCCTGGCAACGGGCGCTGATGCTTTTTTGATTTCACCCGGCCCGTGCACACCTAACGAAGCGGGTATCTCGCTCGATCTGGTCGCGGCCTGTGCAGACGCGGAGAAACCTCTGCTGGGGGTTTGCCTTGGCCACCAAAGTATCGGTCAGCATTTTGGCGGAACGGTGGTACGCGGTGGGTTGATGCATGGCAAAACATCAGCAGTAAAGCACGATAATAGCGGCGTCTTTGCCAATATTCCTTCGCCCTATACCGCCACCCGTTATCATTCCTTGATCGTCGAGGATATTCCCGAAAGTCTGCAAATCAACGCCACCGCCAAAGACGGTTCTGTCATGGGATTCCACCATGAAAGCCTGCCCATTCACGGCGTTCAGTTTCACCCCGAAAGCATCGCCACCGAATATGGTCATGAGTTGCTGGCCAATTTCATGGCGCTCGCGGGACTGAAACCCAAGCAGATCGCATGACCGAGAAATTAATCTTTACACCCAATGAGGAAGATCTGCGCGCCGCCTATAGTCTTCACATGAAGCAGATTACGGCAAAGCGATTTGGCTATTTTCTTCTTTTTGGAGCGTTGGCTGGTCTTATAATTTCTGCACTGGATGGCTTTGATAATTTGAAGATGACAATCGGACTCGTCGCCGGGATGACGCTGTGGGCTGGCATCGTGGCAGGTCTCTTTGCGGTTCTTTTGCCGATATGGTGGGTACCCCGTCTTTCCAAGAAAATCTACAAACAGCAGAAAGACTTAAGTCTAGAAACCACCAGCTGGTGGGATGATGAAAAACTCCATTCCAGCAATGAGCAAGGCCATGCCAATTTGATCTTATCGGATATGGTCAAATGGCGAGCAGACGAAAATGTCATTCTACTCTATCGTTCTGACCATATGTTTAATTTCCTTCCAACACGGATATTCAAGGATGAAGCCCATCGCGGTGGACTTATAAGGCGGCTGCAGGATGCAGGCGTACCGGGAGAGGATAAAACATAATGACCCTGCCCGATCCTAAAGCTCGGTTGACTGAGACCGAAGCCCGTCAGGCCTTTTCAACCATATTAGATGGAAAAGCCGATAGCGCCGAAATTTCCAGCTTTTTAACTGGCTTAGCTGATCGTGGTGAAACGGCGACCGAAATCGCTGCGGCTGCTCAAGCAATGCGGGCGCGGATGATTACCGTCAACGCGCCGGATGGCGCCATTGATGTCTGCGGCACCGGCGGCGATGGCAGCCACAGCTTGAATATCTCTACCGCGACAGCCTTAGTCGTTGCAGCCTGCGACGTTCCGATGGCCAAACATGGCAACCGTGCCGCATCGAGTAAATCGGGAGCGGCGGACACACTGGAAGCTCTGGGCCTTGATCTGGCAAAAGCGGCCACCGGCGGCGAGCAATCTTTGCGTGAAATGGGTATCGCCTTTTTCTTTGCACCTAACCATCACCCCGCGCTGGGCCCGCTGGCGCCCATTCGAAAAGCCCTTGGTCGGCGAACTATATTCAACCTGCTGGGTCCCCTATGCAATCCTGCTAGGGTCAAGCGGCAGCTCATAGGTGTAGCGTCCCCGGATCTAGTTGATACTTATGCAGAGGCTGCGGCACAGCTTGGCTATGACAAAATCATGATCGTATCCGGGGAAGAAGGTCTAGATGAGCTTAGTATTTCCGGCCCCTCCAAGCTCGCCATTGTCGAAGGTCAATCCATAACGCACAGCCGTATTACACCCGAGGATCTAGGCCTCAACCGTCATACCGCCGATGCCATAAAAGGCGGCGATGCTGACTTTAACGCTGCCGCACTGCGGGCCTTACTGCAGGGAGAGCCATCCGCCTATCGCGATGCCGTATTACTAAACAGCGCCGCCGCGTTGATGGTTGCGGGCGAGGCCGACAGCTGGGAAGCCGGCGCCGAAGAAGCCGCAGAAGCGCTCGATAAAGGGCTAGCCAATGCCTTGCTCAATTGTTGGGTCGCTAACCAATGAGGCGCGGGCAATGAACAAACTCTCCGAAATATGTGCTGCCAAACGCGAACATGTGAGCCAGCGAAAATCCGATATTACCACATCTGCTATGCACGATCAGGTTAGACATCAGGCGGCGCCACGAGGCTTTATTAGAGCCATTGAAGAAAAATCAGCCACCGGCTTCGCGCTCATTGCTGAAATTAAAAAAGCGAGCCCATCCAAGGGCCTAATCCGAGAAGATTTCGACCCGCCCGCCCATGCCCGTGCCTATGAAGCGGGAGGCGCCGCTTGCCTGTCGGTCCTTACCGATATCCCCTATTTTCAAGGGGCAGACGAATATCTGGTTGCGGCCCAAGCCGCTTGTAACCTGCCCTGCTTACGGAAAGACTTTTTGGTTGATCCTTGGCAAGTGCAAGAGTCGCGCGCGTTGGGCGCAGACGCGATTCTGATCATCATGGCCGCCCTGGACGATGCTCTTGCGCAAGAGATTGAAGCGGCATCGTCGGAATTGGGGATGGATGCGCTCATCGAGGTTCATGATGAAGTAGAGTTGGAACGCGCTCTCAAATTGAAATCGCGGCTATTGGGTATCAACAACCGCAATCTCAAAACATTCGAAACCAGCCTTGAACAAACCGAGAGGCTGTCAAAACTCGTGCCTGACGGGCGGATTATGGTATCGGAAAGCGGTATTTTCACGCATGAAGATTGCCAGCGATTGTCGCAATCTGGTGCACGTTCCTTTCTAGTCGGGGAATCGTTGATGCGGCAAGATGATGTCGAAGCCGCTACGCGCCAAATTCTAACCGGCAACAAGGCAATGCAATGAGCAAACTCACCCATATTGATGGCGACGGCGCGGCACACATGGTCGATATTTCGGCCAAAAACGAAACTGTGCGAGAGGCGCATGCAGAAGGCTTTATCAGCATGAACCCGAATGTTCTCGAAGCCATCAAAGCCAATACGATGAAAAAGGGAGATGTGCTGGCCACGGCCCGAATTGCAGGAATTATGGCGGCGAAAAAGACCAGTGATCTTATTCCGCTTTGCCACCCATTGGCGCTCAGCAAAGTGGCTGTGAATTTCGAACTTTCGGATGGCGGGATCAAGGTTCAGGCAATGGCGCGTCTTACCGGAAAAACTGGTGTTGAAATGGAAGCTTTAACAGCTGCTTCAACCGCACTTTTAACAGTATATGACATGTCGAAAGCGATGCAGAAAGATATGATAATTAGCGATATCCGCCTGTTGTCCAAGTCAGGCGGAAAGTCAGGAGACTGGACTGCCGAATGAAGCCATTATTGCCCTTGGAAGAAGCGCAACGGCGGCTCATTGCTATGGCCCAGCCATTGCCATCAGAAACTGTTCCCGTCGGAGAAGCGTTGGGCCGCTATCTTACCCAAGATATGATCGCTAAGCGCAACCAACCGGCAGCCGATATGTCTGCAATGGACGGTTACGCCATCCGTTTCGAAGATCGCAATGGGCCGTGGCAATTGATTGGCGAATGCAAGGCCGGAAGCCCTCCCTGCCCGCCGATAAAGCCTGGACAAGCGGCCCGTATATTTACTGGCGCTTTGCTGCCGGATGGCGCCGATACCGTTGTCATGCAGGAAAATGTCGAGCGGGATGGTGACAAGATTTTGCTGACCAGCGAGCCATCTCCCGTCAAGGGGCGACATGTACGCTACCAAGGCGGCGATTTCGAAACCGGCGACGTAGCACTAAAGGCCGGAACACAGCTGGATCCGGCAGCTTTGGGTCATGCGGTGATTGCAGGACTTGGAAGCGTTTGCGTGGGTCAATGTCCCAAAATTGCAGTGCTTTCCACCGGCGACGAACTGGTCGCGCCCGGAAATGATACAAAACCACATCAAATCCCGGCAAGTAATGACGTCATGATTGCGGCCATGCTAGCCCAATTACCGGTTCGATCGCACTCAATCAGCGGCATCAAAGATGATATGGACAGCCTGTGTGCAGCTCTGGAAAGCGCCAAAGATTGCGATGTCATCGTGACAATCGGCGGTGCGTCGGTTGGCGATCACGATCTCGTTGCGCCTGCTTTCAAAAAGCTGGGCGGCGAAACCGATTTTTGGAAAATTGCGATGAAGCCCGGCAAGCCGCTCATGGCCGGAAAGCTCGGCGACAGCCTCGTTGTGGCTCTACCCGGTAATCCGGGCTCCGCCTTTGTCACCGCGACATTATTCCTGCTGCCGCTCATCCGATATCTGGCCGGAGCATTGGCCCCCATGCCTGTCATGCAAACGGCGAATACCAATACAGCATTACCAGCAACCAACCAGCGCGCGGAATTTTTGAGAGCGCGCTTAGATGACACCGGCATTTCAACCTTTGGCAGCCAGGACAGCGCCAAGCTTTCTATACTGGCAGCGGCCAATGCACTGCTCTTTCGTCCAGCACATAGCCCAGAGCAGCCCATTGGCGCCGCAGTTTCGTATATTGCCATCTAAAATGCTTGACTTGGCACGGTTTGTTTCATAATTGTTCCTTATTCGTTCCCGATAAGGACATGAAATATGCTCACACCGAAACAACATGAACTGCTGTGCTTCATCAATAATAGCTTGGAAGAATCAGGCGTGTCTCCCTCTTTCGAAGAGATGAAGGATGCGTTGGGTCTAAAATCCAAATCCGGCGTTCATCGGTTGATCAGTGCTTTAGAGGAACGCGGTTTCTTGCGGCGACTTCCCAATCGCGCGCGGGCTTTGGAAGTAACAAAAATGCCTGAAGGCGGTAATTTGAAACCAGCGGCTCCTAACGTGGTCAATATTGCCTCGGATACCCACCCATCCGCGCCGATGAAAGAAATTCCCATTGCGGCCAATGATGTGATCGAAATTCCACTTCACGGCAAAATTGCGGCCGGCGTTCCTATCGAAGCACTCGAAGGCCAAACTGCACTCAGCGTTCCAGCAGCCTTGCTAGGCGCAGGCGAACATTATGCGTTGGAAGTTTCCGGCGACTCTATGATCGAAGCGGGAATTCTTGATGGTGACTATGCGCTCATTCAGCGCACCGAAACCGCACGCAATGGTGAAATCGTCGTCGCGCTGGTTCATGATGAAGAAGCAACGCTGAAGTATCTGTTTAAAGATAATGGGCAGGTTCGTCTTGATCCTGCAAACCCGTCCTATGAGCCACAAATATTTGGTGCTGGCGAAGTACGAATTCAGGGCAAAATGGCTGGATTGTTGCGGCGATATAACTAAACGCAGTTTTAATCCTGACCGACTTTTGATCCCTTTGATGGCTGGCGAATTATTTCCTTCGGTCTCTGACTTCTCGGTTCTGTAAAGCGCATCCAATCATGATCTCCAGAACGCTCCAAAACGGTCGCAATCTGCTGACTCTGTAAGTCTATCGTCATGCCGCCAACTTGACCCAAAAGTGTTCGATCCGCTTTTAACCAGCGCGGCTGACAGCTATCTGGAAGGCGGCGCTCGCTAATGACAATATCGGCACGGCGGCACGCTGCCGATAGTGCCATGGCCGGAATGTAATGGGAACTGCGCGTAGCAACAATCACCCAATCTCTGTCTGCAGCTTCAATGGTGACCGTGCAGCTATCTGTGTTGCACTGGGCATTGGGCCAATCCTCCAAAACCATCGCCTCCCCGTCAATGCCGGCATTTTCTAATATAACGTCTCGAATAAAGTCACCGCTTCCGGTCCGAAGCATCGCCAGATTACCGGCTTCATTACGAATGCCGACATGCCGACCGTCTCCGGTAATATAGAGATCGGGCGCGCGGGTGGTAATTATCAGCGACATCCCAAGCAAAATTGGGATAAATCCCCAAAGCCGCCAGCGCTGACTCCACAAAAACAACCACAGTCCGCCTGCGATCACCAGTCCAAAAGCGGTTAGCGGCATTGTCGGCAACATCGTAACTGATCTCGGACGACTGGACACATAATGCGCCAGCATCAAAAGACTGCTGAGTGCTTTCTCACATATCCACCAAACCGGCGCGCCGAGGCCAATCGTATCGAGCAACAGCGCCAAGGCTTCTAACGGCATAATCACAAAGGTCGTCAGCGGGATCGCAACAATATTGGCGAGCGCACCATAGATGCCGGCCTTGTGGAAATGAAATAAAGCAATGGGCATGAGCGCCAGTTCGACGACTAGCCCGGTTAAGAAGAGCGCTAAGACAATCCGGCCTATTCGTTTAAAAAAATGCTCCTCCCGCCGCGCAAACAACGCCTGTATTTTAGGATGTTCATGCATGGCGATAATTGCGGTAACCGCTGCGAAACTTAGCTGAAAGCTCGGCCCCACAAGCGATTCTGGCCAAATGATAAGCACGAACAGAGCACCCGCTGCGACCATCCTTAGTGTGATCGCGCTTCGCCCCAGGATCAACGCGGTTAACACTAGCAATGCTGCGACGCAGGCGCGGATAGTTGGCACCTGCGCGCCCGTCATCAACGTATAGGCCAGCGCCGCAACTGCCGCGCAGCCAGCAGCAATGAGCGGCAATCGAAAACGCAGCGCCAATGGTGGGAATAGTGCAAGAACTCGCAAAACCAGCAGATAGACGGCACCGACAACTGCTGTCACATGCAGCCCGCTGATCGACAAGAGATGCGCCAGCCCGCTGCGTCGCATCGCTTCGGCGTCCTCATCGCTAATCGCTCCGCGATCTCCCGTCGCCAGAGTCGCCCCAATCGCCCCTGCCCCGCCTTCCATACGCGATTGGACATGCCCCGATAGAGCTTGCCGATATTCCGGCATGGCCGAAAACGGCCCCCATGACGGCTCTGCAGGTTGGATGATCTGAATATCTCCGAGCAATTGGCCAGTAGCCCCCAACCCCATAAACCATGCGCGGCGGGAAAAGTCATAAGCACCAGGTAAGCTCGACATGGCGGGCGGCATTAGTCGCGCGCGCAGTTGAATGACCGCGCCAGCCCGCAAATCTATCGCAGCTTTTTTCATTGGTACGTTGACCCGAACCCTTGGCGGCAAATCCTGTTTTTCATGTGTCACCAGCGTCAATCGGACAATATCACGTGCGGTGACGTTCTCCTTCTTTTCAACTTCGGCATAGAAAGACATGACTGCCGGTCGGTCCAATACCGGCGCTGCCACCGCCCAAGATCGAAGCCACATAACGGCGCAGCCGACCGCGATAAAGATTAGCAACCAAAACAGCGCATCACTCACGCGCGTCCCCCGGTCTGTCGCTTTGACACTTAAGGCCAAACCTAAAGAGAGAGCGATAAATGCAATCCAAAGAGCCAAACTTGCTAGAAGAAACCAAGCAGCGATTCCCAAACCAATGCCAACCGGTACCCATAACGCCAATCGGTCACGCTCTTTTTCCAATTGGAATTCTAGCCAACTGAAAATCTGCCTATTTCTAATATATTCAAGCAATTGTCGTGCGCGAAGCCGCATGCTAAGGGCCTTGCCATCCGAACCAGAAATGGTGGCCGTACCGATATTATCGGTCGTAACACTAGGGCTGTTTGGATCAAAGCCACTCTGCATCATATTTGCTTAACACGGGGAAAAACAAAGCGTGACTCTTAATGAAACCGATCAAGTCGTCACGCGTTTTGCGCCTTCCCCAACTGGCTTTTTGCACATTGGCGGCGCCCGTACAGCGATGTTCAACTGGCTGTTCGCTCGGCACCATGGCGGTAAGGCCTTGTTACGTATTGAAGATACCGACAAGGCGCGTTCCACACAAGAAGCCATCGATGCGATTTCGGCAGGCCTGGATTGGCTCGGCCTAGATTGGGACGACGAAACAATATTCCAATCGGAACGGGCCGCCCGTCATGCAGAGGTCGCGCACGAGCTACTCGCCGCTGGCAATGCCTATAAATGTTTTGCAACGCCAGAAGAACTGACCGCCATGCGCGAGCAGCAAAAGGCGGAAAAGAAACCCATGCGCTATGATGGTCGCTGGCGGGACCGCGATCCGTCCGAAGCCTCAGAGGGCGCGCCCTATGTAATCCGGCTCAAGACCGAAACCGGCGGCAAAATGACGGTTGCCGATGCGGTGCAAGGAGAGGTTTCTGTTCAAAACAGCGAGATCGATGATTTCATTCTTTTGCGCTCTGATGGCACGCCGACCTACATGCTAGCAGTTGTCGTGGATGACCACGATATGGGTGTAACGCATTTGATCCGCGGCGATGATCATCTCAACAACGCATTTAGACAGCTGGCCATGATCCGCGCCATGGGCTGGAAAGAACCAATTTACGCGCATATCCCGTTAATCCACGGCAACGATGGCGCCAAGCTGTCAAAACGCCATGGCGCACTCGGTGTCGAGGCTTATCGCGACATGGGCATATTGCCCGATGCGATGTTCAATTATCTGCTCCGGCTTGGCTGGGGCCATGGCGATGACGAGATTATCTCGCGTGCGCAGGCGACGGAGTGGTTTGGATTATCTGGGGTTGGAAAATCCCCATCACGCTTTGATGCCAAAAAGCTCCAAAATCTCAATGGCCAGTATATTCGCGAAGCTGATGACGGCGCGCTGGTTGCCTTGACAGCACCTTGGATCGAAAAAGAACAGAGTGCAAAATTATCGTCCGCCGATCGCGATTTATTGGCTCAAGCCATGCCAGTTTTGAAAAGCCGGGCCAAAAACTTGATCGAATTGGCCAATAATAGCCTTTTTCTCTATAAAAAACGACCACTTGACCTCGACGAGAAGGCACAATCTCTGCTAGATGCTGACGCACGGCAACTGCTGGAATCGATTCATTCTACATTGGCTGACCTTGACGATTGGACGCTGGAAGCGACCGAGGACAGAGTGAAGGCCATAGCGGAAGCCGCCGAATTGGGGTTAGGAAAGCTTGCACAACCTATGCGAGCAGCCTTAACCGGAAGCACCAGTTCACCCGGAATTTTTGACGTGCTGATACTTTTGGGCAAGGAAGAGTCATTGGGTCGTCTTACAGATCAAATAAAATAACCTGAATTTTCAGGAGCAGAAAGGACAATATTGTGGGCAACAATAGCGCATCATTCGGCCTCGGCGGCAAAAATTACGAATTTCCCGTCATGGAAGGCACCGAAGGACCGGATGTCGTAGATATTCGGAAACTTTACGGTCAAACTGGCGCTTTCACCTATGATCCCGGCTTTAAATCAACAGCCAGCTGTGAATCCGAGCTCACCTTCATCGATGGCGGCGAAGGCGTCTTATTGCATCGCGGCTATCCGATCGGACAATTGGCTGAAAAAAGCACCTTCATGGAAGTATCTCATTTGTTGCTTCGCGGCGAACTTCCGACTGCCGACGAATATGCTGATTTCACCAACACGATCACACGCCATACAATGCTGCATGATCAGTTCTCGACTTTCTACAACGGTTTCCGCCGTGACGCCCACCCGATGGCAATCATGTGCGGTGTCGTAGGCGCTCTGTCCGCCTTCTATCACGACAGCACGGACATTAGCGATCCAGAACAACGGATGATCGCAAGTCACCGATTGATTGCCAAAATGCCAACTATCGCTGCGATGGCTTATAAATATGCTGTCGGCCAACCCTTCATGCATCCGGATAACAGCCTGTCTTATACCGGTAATTTCTTACGTATGACCTTCGGTGTCCCGGCAGAAGAATATGAAGTTAACCCGGTAATCGAAAAAGCAATGGACCGGATTTTCATCCTCCATGCTGATCATGAGCAAAATGCTTCGACATCAACGGTACGCCTTGCCGGTTCTTCTGGCGCCAATCCGTTTGCTTGCATCGCTGCGGGTATCGCGTGCCTTTGGGGTCCAGCCCATGGCGGTGCTAACGAAGCAGCGCTTAACATGCTCCACGAAATCGGGCATCCAGACCGAATTCCTGAATATATCGCCCGCGCCAAAGACAAAAATGATCCCTTCCGCCTGATGGGCTTTGGCCATCGTGTTTATAAAAACCACGATCCCCGCGCGACGGTCATGCAGAAAACTGTTCGCGAAGTATTTGATGCTTTGAAAGTATCTGATCCGGTCTTTGAGGTTGCTCTGCAACTCGAAGAAATGGCGCTCAATGATCCTTACTTCATTGAGAAGAAACTCTTCCCGAATGTTGATTTCTATTCCGGCATCATTCTTTCAGCTATCGGCTTCCCGACATCTATGTTTACGGCACTCTTCGCGCTCGCGCGGACAGTTGGTTGGGTCGCACAGTGGAATGAAATGATTTCCGATCCCGGCCAGGTTATCGGTCGGCCACGTCAACTTTACACAGGCCCCACACAACGTGACTATGTGGAAATTGGCGACCGGTAATTTAAGAACCTACAAGATAAGAAAGGGAGCTTTATCGCTCCCTTTTTTGTGCCTAAACGGCGCGCGAAGGTAGACTTAGTTTAAACGATGACCCTTTGCCAGGGACGCTTGCTACGGTCAGGCTGCCATCCATTGCATTGGCTAGACGGCGAGAGATGAAAAGACCCAGCCCGCTACCACCATCGCCAGAGCGGCCCAGTCTTTCGAATTTCTCAAATATGCGCTGCTGGTCATCTTCGGCGATGCCATCACCCTGATCACGCACGATGAGTTGCGAAAAATCACCGTCTTGGGCGACCTGCAATTTAATGACGGAACCATCCGGTGAATAGCGGATCGCGTTGCCGATCAGGTTAACCAATATCTGCAAAACCCGCCGAAATTCGCCTCTTACCGGCATTTCCTTATCTTTGTCGGGTAGATCAATTCGGATCTGATGGTCGGCCGCTTTTACCGCAAGCAAGCCAGCGGCCCGGTGGGCAAGGTCGACGAGATCAATATCATCTGCAGCAACCGAAAAGCTGGTCCGTTGAATAGCTTCAAGGTCAGAAAGATCATTGACCAAATCCATCAAATGGCGTCCGGCAGAGGCGATGTCCTTTGCATAATCGGAATAATCGCCGCGTAAGGGGCCTTCCAACCGGCTGCCGATTGTTTCGGCATTGGCAATAATTTTGCCTAAGGGCTGTCGCAATGCGGGTCCTAATTGGGAACCAAATAGCGAATCGCTGATCAATTCGCCCTTCCCTAAACCCAATCCGGTTTCGTCGTTGTTCTCTTGTGCCTTCTGATCTTGATCCAACTCCAGCGAAAAGCGATAGCCTGAGAACAGTCCTTCATTGTCGATCAGTGGCTGACCGGACAGATCATAATAGGATTTTTTCCCATGTTTCTGACGAACATGTTGGCCGCGCACTGGCTGGCGTTCAGAAACTGATTCTATCAACACCGTTTGCTTCGACGGTGCTACAAAATCAATAACATCGAGCAACGACTGTCCGACATATTTTTCTACCGCGTCCAAATCACCCGGCAAAGACAACGCCATGATCCGCAATGACGCATCGGTGCGAATGGATCCCCGTCCGTTCAGCCGATCAAAATCGCGTTGCCGGCCCAGCGTTTCGCTTTGTGTCGATGGTGCCGGCGTTTCTTTCCAATCAATGATGCTGATTGCTATATTACCTTCTTGATCGCCGGATTGCAGACGAATTTCGACCCACATGTTGATCAAATTATCGTCGTCAGCGGCCTGTACCGGACGGGACAAGTTCATGTCTAGTTGGCGGCTCAATCGGCACAAGTTTGACAGTTGCGGAACCGCTAGCGGACCGCCTTCAAAGCCGCCACTATGCAGGTGAAGGCGCAGTAATGGTGGATCAGCCGAAACCAAACGGCCGTCACCGTCGAGCTGCCCGCGAACCGGTTCGGCTAGGTTGCCGGTGACCGGCATTAGTCAGAAAAACCTGGAAGATTGGTGTTCAACTGACGCTGGGCATCCTGATAGAGCGTGTTGCTTGACCATTTGCTAACCAGCTCTGCCGCCTTGTCGCCGTCAATCTCGTTATAAGAGGCTGGAGTAAGCAATTGCCCGCTGCCCTCCAAAACACCGAATATCGACAAAGCAATGTCGGTCGGCAGGTCGACCGCGCGCATGGTCAGAACAAACCGCATCATATTGGGCTCCGCGGTAAACAGGATCAGTTGATCGACCGACAATCCTGACCGTTTTGCTAACCGCGCCAAAAACAGGTCGAGGCCGTCATGCAGCGGGTGAAGCTGATTTTCACCACTATCCATCTGATCAACAAGTTGCGCCAGACGTTGCGCGCGGCTTTGCGTGGCTGCACCTTCATCATGACGGCCAAGCAGTTTTTCCGTGGCCTTGTGCAGGTTGGGTCCGTCATAGCCGGACAGTTTTTGAACAGCAGCCGTAATCGGCCATGCGAGTGCAAATAATATTTCCGCAGAGAGATTGCCAATATGAGCATGGATCGAACCAGGCCCGGCGTTATCGCGGCTCTGCGCCACTAGTAGTGCCATGGCTGCGTCAGCAATAGCGCCTTCTTCATTATCGAGATGACGGGTCAAAACTGATTCCAGATCGGCTTGTGATATTTTCTGCAAAAGCCGAGACCCCAGCTCCGCCCGCTGTACGCTTGTAAAAACATGCTCCAGCAGCGCCTTCGTTTCCAGCAAACCGGCATTTTGAAGAAGTGGAAAACTATGGCCTCTATTGCTGTTTCCAATTTCGATAATCATATCATGCGTAACGCCGAAACCTTCAACGGCGATCATACAAATCTCTGTTTCAATTTCCTGGACGATGGCTTGCAGATATTGGCGGCCGTTGGACAACATGCGGTCCGACAGCATAATATCCGATTTGGGAAATAAAGCCGCCGCAAGATCATCGGAAATATACGCGCTCGAAGCACTCATCGCAGCAGCTTGCTGGACAAGACCAATGCCCGGATTCTGATCCATTAAAAAATCTCGCTTCACCATGGAGTTAGCCGTAAGCCAATGTGGTTAATATCTGGCTAAGTGCAATATCTTCTATTTTTGGGGATTTGGTAGAGATTCTGGCGCAAAACGGTCACTCGACGCGGCTATCAGATACATCACGCAGAACAAGGCCGTGACACAGATAGCAATAGACAAGAACCCGAGAGCACCAGCCACTGATAACGCCAATAAAATCAGAGGCATATCAGGTCTAATCCCATTTAAACGGATGTTATCCGATCCTACTCGGACGAGCCAAAAATTACCTATCAACAGCAGCAATATCGCCAGCTCGGCAAACATCATCGGCGCTTGTGCGTTCTTTACCACTGTAACCGTCAAAGCCGCCGTTGCTAACAAATGGAAAGATGGCCCCACCCAATCGGACGGACCTTCGTCCGCCGACAAAATGGAAATTCGATTGTGAAGTATCAGCGCCAATGACCCGAGAAATAAGAACCCCAGCGAAACGGCCGGCCAAAGGATAAAGCCAAGGCCGATGGCCACAGCTGCACAAGCGATGCTGGCCATACCAATATATTTTTTTGCGTCCGGAGCCTGCCAGAGCAAGGGTATAAGTCTCCGCATCAACGGCCAGAGGGCATATCTATCGAGAAAATTTTGTTTGGGAATCCGGATCTCACCAAGTTGCCTGTTGGCGAAAGCCATGCTCGCGTCGCGACTGAGCAATTGCGGCACTGCGTCGGCTTGCATATCTTCATCTGAAACAAGTTCGCGATGACATTCCGATTGCACTGCGGTGCGAAGCAGGGCTGATCCGATATCCCAATCGTCTGGAATCTGAGATATCTCTTCAAGGCGCATCGCCTTCAATAGTGCAATACCAAGCCAGCGATGGCTTAGATCAATGCGCTCAAAATCCGCATATATATCCGCGTTGGCGACAACATATATCCGTTCATCCGATTGAATCGATATGTGATCTTCGATGGCTTCTCCCGGGAAGACACCATCACCGAGGAAAATTAAATCATCCTCTAACGCCGGATATTGATTTAAATCACTAGCGCTGCGGATAATTTCAGCGTCAATATCCTGACGCTTTAGCCCATCAACATATTGCAGCAACGCACCATGCATAGTGGGGCTCAGCAATATTATCTTGCTCGCCCCCATATTCTGCGCGGATCGCACTTGTTTTTCAACGATATTGCCGTCGAACAGCGGCAGCATGCCCACAGGCCCATGTCCTACTTCATGCTCGGTTGATACGGAGATAAGCGCGAGTCTCAAAAGTACATCCCAAATAACCAGTCAAAAGACTTGAGCGTCTTATAGAATTTACCAGAGTGGCATCAAAGCAATATCTTTTGGTATTCGTATGAATATATGCCGCAGTTTAGGAAGGCGGTCAGTCGCGATGTTTTTCAATCGCAATGATAGCGCGTTCAAGTTTTTTGAGCACAGTCGGTTCGCCCGGCGCAGCAGTCGCCGCCTCTTGCGCCAAGTCGAGCACGTGGGTTGCACCAAAGCTTGCTGCCAGTCCTTTTAACCGCAGGGCGGCATATTCCCAATTGGCATCGCAGCGGGCACGATGGAGCAAATCCACTTGCCGTTTTGCACTGTCCAAAAAGGCTGTACGCAGTTCTGCGATGAGTGACTGATCGTCACCAACTGCAGCGGTTAAAGCTGCGTCGAGCGCTCCATAATCGAATGACATGTGGTTCTTCTAAGACGCCATGGTTAACTTATAGTTTCTCTCAGCGATTTTTATGGTAAATACGACTCATGAAAAGCGGATCAAAAATTATCGGGATCAGACGTGACCGGGGTGCAGAACCCCATATAGAGCATGTCGAGTTTGACGAAACTGACGGCGAGGAAGCCCTCGACCAGAGCGACAGCGATGATAGTGTCGTAGCGGAAAACGAAGCGGATCAAGCGGTTGACGAAACCAGCGGCGATGACGAGTGGAGTCATTATACCGATGAAGAGTTTATTCCTTCTTCGAAATCGCAATATATTGCGCCCGTGCTCTTGGGACTTGCCATAGCAGTTTGGACTGGCTTTTTTTGCTGGGCCAATCGCGACATTTTTACAACAATTCCCACCATGAAGGGTGGAATTGAGCTGCTCTCGCAATATTGCTTACCAATTGCGACCTTCGCGATTCTCTATCTGCTCTACATGCGCAACAGCAGTCGGGAAGCAAAGCGATTCACTGATGTTGGGTCTTCGTTGCGGATCGAATCAGAACAATTGGAATTTCGACTAAAGACCGTGAACAACGAATTGGCCATGGCGCGTGAATTTTTGGCCGGTGAGACAAGAGAACTGGAAACATTGGGTACCCAATCTTCCAAAAAACTCAACGAAGCAGCTAGTAACATCAAAACCGCTTTAAGCGACGGACTGTCCAAAATGAAAAAATTGGATGACGTTGGCGGAACAGCTTATAAGAACCTCGAACAGTTACGAGAGCATCTACCGTTCATCATCAGCACAGCGAAAGACGTAACCAACCAGATTGGTAATTCTGGCCGTGCGGCACAAACAGAGATGGCGGCTATGGTCAATACGCTGAGACGCGTCGGAGAAGTTGGAGCGGCGGCCAAAGTAAGTATTGATGCCCTGACCCAACGATCAGAAGACTCGCTAACCAACCTTGAAACGACAGCTCAAGAGATAAAAGAGAAATTCACCCAACAACTGACCGAAGCAGAAACGGGATCGACCCGCATCGCCGGTGTTTTGAGAAACGCCTCTACAGAAGTCATTGATGCTCTCCACAAAACGCGGTCAGAACTGGCTGCGGAAACATCGGAAAGCGCACAGGCCATCAAGGCCGATCTGGTGGGATTGGAAGAAACTTTAACACTCGTCGGTAAAACCGCTGATGATGAAGAAGTGCGGCTGAAAGAATTGGTCGCCGAGCTCCATGAGAACGTGGCGGAGATCTCTACCCAAGTCGAAACGCTCGACAATGAAAGCGGCGAAAAAACCGCCAAACTGGCCTTTGCGATGACGGCTTTGGAACAGAATAGCGATGCGCTTAAAAAATCGATCGAAGAAGGCCATGGCACGGCAGATCAGATGATCGAGCGGATGGAAACATTGCTTGTCGCGCTTGATAGCGGAGCTCGTGAACTTGATGAGACGCTGCCGGCAGCATTTGACAGGATGAACGAAAAATCCGAAGCCAGCTCGGCTCTATTCAGCCGGATGGCTGACGAAGCAGGCAAAGTTGGCACCGTGACCGACGAAGTGACGGCTAAGATCGAAAAGTCTGATGAAGCCATTGAGGAACAACGTGCAAAACTGGCAAAACTGAGCGATGATGGCAATATCGCAACGGACAATGTCCTCGGAAAAATAGAGGGACTCGCTAAAGAATTACAAGATGTTCGCGAGCAAAATGAGGCTTTGGCCGAGAGTGCTGGTGAAAAACTCATTAGTGCCCTGCTCCGAGTCAAAGAGACCGCACGGCAAGCGTCGGAACATTCTCGTGAAGCGTTGGAAAAATCGATTTCCAGTTCTGCTGAGTCTTTTGAGAAAGTGAGCGAAGCGGCGCTCAATAAAATTATCGAAGAGAAAATTTCTTCGATTGCGCCAAAACTGGAAACGGCTGTTTCCAAAGCGGTTGCAACGACCGAGTCAACGGCCGGTCATCTCACCGATCAACTCACAGCGATTGAGGACATGACCAACAAATTGGAGCAACGCATCCTGTTCGCCAAGGAAAAGGCAGAGCAGAGCAGTGATGAGAATTTCACACGCAGGGTAGCATTGCTGACAGAATCCCTGAACTCTACGGCCATCGATGTAACCAAGTTACTGTCAAACGAAGTGACCGATACTGAATGGGCCGCTTATCTGAAAGGAGATCGCGGTATCTTTACGCGCCGCGCGGTGCGCCTGCTCGACGCCGGAGAAGTTCGAGAAATCTTGACAGAATACGACAATAATTCCGAGTTCCGCGAGCATGTGAACCGGTATATTCATGATTTCGAGACCATGTTGCGCGGCGTATTAGCAACCCGTGACGGCAGTGCAATTAGCGTGACGCTGCTGTCGTCTGATATCGGCAAGCTCTATGTTGCCCTAGCCCAAGCTATCGAACGCCTTCGTAACTAAACATTTTTCCGCGCCGATATTATCGCTGATCCAACCGTTCGCGGCTTCCAAAAAAGTCGATATCATCGACGGTAATCCACTCATTGGTATAGTTGAAATAGAATAGAAGGAAGGCCAGCGTCGCTAGCAATGTGGTGTTCCGTAACACCCGGCCAGGCCGAAAGCTTACTGGAGCACCATCGGCCTGCCCTTTGACCATTTTCGTCCCCATTTCGGCATGACTGCGAATGCCAAAGGGCAATATAACAAACGCCGATAGCACCCAAAATAGCACGTAAATCGCAATGATTGACGTCCAATCCATTATGTTTACGCCTCCACGACCAACACCGAAACGACGGGCTTCTTGCCGGTCCATTCGGTCGCACTGCGCCTCACCATCAAGCGCAATTCTTCAGAAAACTTGCTCAAGTCACCGACCGGCTTTTTATATTTCTTCAATATCGCTTCACACATCTCATCCAGAAAATCTTCTTCATCTTCTTCCAATGGTACACCCAACAGGCGCAACATTGGCTGACCGGAAATCTTCCCGCGGCTGTCTAAGCCGACTGCGACAGAAATACTGCCATTATAGGCAACTTTCCGGCGCTCGTTCAGCGTCTTACCATCGGCTGGGATGATCACATCGCCATCAACAACCAAGCGCCCTGTCTTCTCTTGACCAACAGTTTTCGGACCATTGGGCGCCAAACGCACGACATCACCATTTTGCTGAAAAATGTTTTTGGGAACGCCCTGCTCATCAGCAAAGCGTGCCTGTTCTTTCATATGGCGGATTTCGCCGTGAACCGGGACCAATATCTCTGGCCGTATCCACTCATACATTTTGGCTAATTCCGGACGCCCTGGATGACCAGACACGTGAATATGCTCTTGCCGGTCGGTGATCATCACTACGCCCTTTGCGGCGAGCTGGTTCTGGATCCGGCCAATGGCAATCTCGTTACCGGGAATTTGCTTGGACGAAAATAGCACGTTATCGCCTTCGGTCAGCTTTATCTTGTGACTTTCACCAGCAATTCGTCCCAATGCAGCTCGCGCCTCGCCCTGTCCACCAGTGGCGATGATCATGATTTCGTCGCGCGGGATGGTCATCGCTTCATCAAAATCAACGGTCGGTGGAAAGTCTTTCAGATAGCCGTTTTCGCGAGAATTTTCGATCATCCGATCGAGCGACCGTCCGGCAACACACAGCTGCCGTCCGCTATGTTTCGCAACCTCACCAAGCGTCTGAAGCCGCGCCGCATTGGATGCGAATGTCGTAACCAAAACCCGGTTTTTAAGATTGTCGACGACACGTATCAGATTGCGATAGACATCGCCTTCTGAACCGGATGCCTCATTGTTGAAGACGTTGGTAGAATCACAGACCATCGCCAAAATGCCTTCATCACCGACAGCTTTCAGCTGCTCCGGTGTTGATGGAACGCCCAGCATCGGTTCCTCATCCAGCTTCCAATCGCCGGTGTGGAAAATCTTGCCGTAAGGCGTGTCTATCAGCAGCGCATTGCCCTCTGCGATACTATGGGCAATCGGCAGATAGCGGAAACCGAACGGCCCGAGATCAAAGCTGCCTTCATTGGGAATAATGTTGAGCTCCACCTCATTTTCAAGACCAGCCTCGGCCAGTTTCCGGCGAATAAGACCTGCCGTAAACGGCGTCGCATAAAGCGGAACATCAAGCTCTGCTGCGAAATAAGGGATCGCTCCGATATGATCTTCATGTCCATGCGTAAGAACAATGCCGAGCAGGTTCTTGGACTGCTTTTCGATAAACTCAAGATCGGGTAAAATGAGATCAATGCCGGGATAGCCGGGATCTGCGAAGGTCATCCCGAGATCGACCATCACCCATTTACCGTCACAGCCATAGAGGTTGACGTTCATGCCAATCTCCGCTGACCCGCCAAGAGCCAGGAAGAGAAGTTCGTTTTTTGGTTTTATCATTAGGTGTTGGTTGCTCTCTGATAGAGGATGAACAGTCCGCGCAATGTAAGGTCTGACTCAAGATGATCAAATACGTCCGTATGTTCATCAAATAATACAGACAATCCGCCGGTGGCGATAACTGTAGTGGGGCGGCCGATCTGCGCTTTGGTCCGCTTGACGAGCCCTTCGATCATGCCGATATAACCCCAGAAAATGCCAATAAGCATCTGGCTTTCGGTCGTCCGACCGATGACATTATCATCATCAGGTGCTTCCAGCGCGATCCGCGGAAGCTGAGCGGTTTTGCCAACCAGCGCGTCGAGCGATAGATTGATACCCGGCGCAATCACCCCGCCTTTATATGCGCCGTCATAGTCGGCAACATCGAAAGTTGTCGCCGTGCCAAAATCTATGATGACGACGTCTTGTTTATATTTATCATGGGCTGCGATGATGTTCAGAACCCGGTCTGCGCCAACCGTATCGGGTTGCGCGACATCAAGCGCTACACCCCATTGGGCATCTCCGCGACCTGCAACCAATGGTGTCACGCCAAAATATTTTTCCGATAATACGGTCAGGTTATGGAGCGCGCGCGGGACAACGGTGCCTATAATAACCGCATCAATCGCATCCACGCCTAGCCCGTTGAGATCAAGCAATTGCCGTAACCAGACTACATATTCGTCCGCTGTACGCCGCGCATCCGTTGCAATGCGCCAGCGCGCCTTGACTTCGTCCCCGTCAAAAAGTGCGAACACGACGTTAGTATTACCGGCATCTATCGCGAGCAGCATGGTTGATCCTTCCTTCTAACCGACATGAACATCACCGGCATGTATCTCGATAAGCGCTCCGCCAACCTTTCTCAAGCGCAGTGCGCCGTCATCAGACAAGCCGGCATATTCGCCTTCCAAACGTTCGCCTTTGTCATCACTGGTAGATAAGCGGGTTCCCAGAGGGTGCGCGCGTTGTTGCCACGCGGTCAAAATCGCAGGCAATCCCAACTGTCGCCAGTCCTTTACAGCATCATCAAAATATTGCGCCAGCGTCTCCAAAAAGCTCGCAGGTGTCAGCCCTGCATCGGCTCCTTCCTGGCGCATAGAAGTAACGATGCGTCCTTCCACCTGCGGGGCAACGGCGATATTAACTCCGATCCCGACAACGATCATATCGCCTGCACGCTCCAACAAAATGCCACAAATTTTGTGGCCCGACACCAAGATATCATTAGGCCATTTGAGCCGTATATCCTCATGCGGGAGATGGGCGCTAATCGCTTTATGGACGGCCAGAGCCGCTACGAAAGACAGAGTTGATGGCGCTGGGTCTTCACGCCGACAAGCCACCAGAGTGCTGCAATAGAGATTGCCTTCGGGACTTTCCCATTTGCGCCCCAAGCGCCCGACACCACCGCGTTGTCTTTCCGCGCGGAGCCAAAGCCCCTCCTCTGCGCCATTTACGGCACGCGCTTTCATATCCGCATTGGTCGATGCGGTCTCGGCTACCGTTTCTATATGAAAGGTCAGAATAAAGCCTGGGCCGCCGTCGCTGTTACCGGAGCCAAGAGCGGAATGGTCAGATATCCAAGTGGGGACACAGCCAAGGCCATCAGCGCAATCAGGCCATTTTCAGTCTTGTGGCCGGTTTTAACGATCTGATCCGCTGGATCATCAAAATAGATGATCTTGACCACTTTAATATAATAGAATGCGCCAATAACAGATGTTGCGATACCAATCACCGCCAGCGGTAACATGCCTGCAGCAACGGCCGCATCAAAGACAAGGAACTTGCCCCAGAAGCCGAATAGCGGAGGGATACCGGCTAGAGAGAACATGAACACCGCGAATGCAGCAGCCAAACCCGGACGCGTCTGAGACAGACCAGCAAGGCTGGACAGCGATTCAAGGGGCTTGCCCTCCGCATCGCGCATTTCCATGACGCAGATGAAGCTACCCAAAGTCATCGCGAGATAGATGACGAGATAAAAGAGCATCGCGGAGATGCCCTGCGCCGTACCCGCAGCCAGACCAATAAGCAGAAAACCAACATTGTTGATGGAACTATAAGCAAGCAGCCGTTTGATATTCTGCTGGCCAATGGCTGCAACAGCGCCAAGGACAATGGAAGCCAGTGCGACAAAAACGATGATCTGTTGCCAAGTTGATGTCTGACCACCAAAGGCATCGATAATCACCCGAACGGTCAGTGCGATCGCGGCGACTTTGGGCGCACTTGCGAAAAAGGCGGTTACAGGCGTCGGAGCACCTTCATAAACATCCGGCGTCCACATATGGAATGGCACAGCGCTGATCTTAAACGCGAGACCTGCGAGCACAAGTACGACACCGATCAGTGGTCCGGTTGAAAGCTGACCGGTTAGCGTATCTGCGATAACCGAGAAATTTGTCGATCCCGCAAAACCGTAAACCAACGAAATACCGAACAACAACATGCCGCTCGCCAAGGAACCCAGTACGAAATATTTCAAACCGGCTTCGGATGAGCGGACATCATTGCGAATAATGCTCGCCAAAACGTAGGCGGACAGGCTGTTAAGCTCCAGCCCGATATAGAGCGTCATCATATCGACCGCCGATACCATCATGCCCATGCCAACGGTCGCGAACAGGATCAGAACCGGATATTCCGGGCGATAGGAACCAATATCTTTAAAAAAGCGTGGCGCAATCATCAGCGAAACAATCGCGGCTAAATAGATCAGCAATTTCGCAAAACTGCCGAAAGCATCCATCCGGTAGAGCCCGTAAAAGGCATCTCCGCCAAATTCGAAGGATGGATTGGTAAGGAATTCCAGCGCATAAGCCGATGAACCGAACAGAGCCACAACCGCCAATATGCTGATCAATCGTGCGGATTTCAGACCGCCCCACGCCGCAATAAGCAGCAATATCAAACCGCTCACAGAGAGGATGATCTCCGGCAGCGTGAAAATCAGTGAAAGTCTATAATCCATTAGTGCGACTCCCCGTGACCGGCTTCTGTTTCAAGGGTAGTCGGCGCTGCTTTTGCTTGCCCCATTTTCAAATGTGCGTCCCCTTCTGGCGCAGCGCGGTCGATCCGCGCAACCAATGTTCCGACATCATCACGAATAGGTGCCATGAAACTTTCCGGATAAACGCCCATCCACATGACTGCGGCCGCAATTGGCGCCAACAGCGCCATTTCGCGAGCAGACAGATCCGGCATGGCTTTGACATCTTCATGCACCAGCTCACCAAATGCCACGCGACGATAGAGATAGAGCATGTAACCCGCACCCAATATGATCCCCGTCGTCGCGACAAGCGTGACCCAGCTATTCACCTTATAAAGGCCCACGAGCGAGAGAAATTCGCCGACAAACCCGCTTGTACCGGGAAGGCCAATAGATGCCATCGTGAACAGCATGAACAGGACAGCATATTTCGGCATATTGATCGAAAGACCCCCGTAACGGTCTATTTCTCTCGTGTGCAGACGATCATATATCACTCCAACGCACAGGAAGAGTGCGCCGGAAACCAGACCGTGGCTAAGCATGACGATGATCGCGCCCTCAATGCCCTGACGGTTGAAAGCAAACAGTCCCAGCGTCACGATCGCCATATGGGCAACCGATGAATAGGCAATCAGCTTTTTCATGTCCTGCTGCACCAAGGCGACAAGTGACGTGTAGATCACTGCCACCATCGAGAGACCGAAGATCAGCCAGATAAACTGTTCTGACGCTTCCGGAAACATCGGCAGCGAGAAACGCAGGAAGCCATAGCCGCCCATTTTCAGCAACACACCGGCCAATATTACGGAACCGGCAGTCGGCGCCTGAACGTGCGCATCGGGCAGCCATGTGTGGACCGGCCACATCGGCATTTTGACCGCAAAGCTGGCGAAGAACGCCAGCCAGAGCCAAGTCTGCGCTTCTGGAGCAAAGTCATAGTTGAGCAAGGTCGGGATGTCGCTGGTGCCCGCATCCTGCACCATCCAAAGCATGGCAATCAGCATCACGACCGAGCCAAGCAGCGTGTAGAGGAAGAACTTGTAACTTGCGTAAATCCGGTTCGCGCCGCCCCAGATACCAATAATCAGATACATCGGGATCAGGCCAGCCTCGAACAATATGTAGAACAGGAAGATATCCTGCGCCGCAAACACGCCGATCATCAACACTTCCATGAACAGGAAGGCCGCCATATATTCGCCCACACGCTTCTGGATACTCTCCCAGCTCGCGCCAATACAGATCGGCATCAGGAACACGGTCAACATGATCAGCATCATCGATATGCCATCTATGCCTAGTGCCCAGGCGAAGTTACCGAATAGTTCGACCCGCTCGACATATTGCCATTGCGATCCGCCAATCTCGTAATTCGCCCATAGGACGACGCCGAGCGCGAAAAGCACCAGCGTTGTTCCTAGCGCGAGCAATCGAGCCGCATGTGCGCCGACAAAAAGACAAATGATCGCGGCCAGCATCGGCAGACCCATCATCAATGACAGGATTGGGAAATCAAGCTGGTTCATCAGTTCGCTCCCCGCACGATAAGCCAAGTCACCGCAGCCGCCAATCCAAGCAGCATAACCAGCGCATAGCTATAAAGATATCCGCTCTGGAACCGTTTCGCGACCCCCGCACCGCTGGCAACAACCGCCGCAACACCATTGGGACCAAAGCGATCAATCGTACCCTCATCACCGGCTTTCCAGAACAACCGTCCGAACCAGAAGGCTGGGCGTACGAAAATCAGGTTATAAAGTTCGTCAAAATACCACTTGTTGAAGAAGAAAGTATAGAGCGGGTGGAATGTTTTCGCCAAACGTGCCGGACGATCTTTCCCTCGAAAATACATCAGATAAGCGATCATCAAACCAGTCAGCATAGCCACTGTCGAAGCCGGTTTTACCCAGAGTGGCACTTCATGAATTTCGTGCATCAAGTGGCGATCAAACGCCAGGCTGCCGGCCCAGAACCGGAAACCTTCGGTCGCGTCGATAAACTGATTGTGGAACAAATAGCCTGCCGCAACCGCGCCAAAGCCCAAAACGCCCAGCGGTATTAACATTGAGAACGGGCTTTCATGGGGGTGGTAGCCGCCCGTTGAATCTTCAGCTGTTTCCGGCGTTTTATGCACGCTGTGCTGAATATGTTCAGATTGAATCCAGCGCGGCGTGCCCCAGAAGGTCAGGAACATCAGACGCCAGCTGTAGAAACTTGTCAGCAACGCAGCCAGCACACCAATGGCAAAAGCAAATTGCCCGGTGCTGGTGCCGCTAGCAAAGGCAGCCTCGATAATCGCATCTTTTGAATAGAAGCCTGCAAAGCCGCCAAGGCCAACAATACCGACACCGGTAATTGCCAGCGTGCCTGCCATCATAGCCCAAAATGTGAACGGAATTTCTTTCCGAAGTCCGCCATAATAGCGCATGTCTTGCTCATGATGCATCGCGTGGATCACTGACCCGGCACCAAGGAACAACAGCGCCTTAAAGAAAGCGTGAGTAAACAGGTGGAACATCGCCGCGCTATAAGCGCCAACGCCCGCTGCAAAGAACATATAGCCGAGCTGTGAACAGGTCGAATAAGCGATCACGCGTTTGATATCGGTCTGAACCAGACCAACGGTCGCTGCAAAAATTGCCGTAGACGCACCGACCACTGTCACGACGGCCAAAGCCACTTCACTGGTTTCAAACATTGGTGACAAACGGCAAACCATGAAGACACCGGCTGTAACCATGGTCGCAGCGTGGATGAGCGCAGATACAGGCGTTGGCCCTTCCATCGCGTCAGGCAACCACGTGTGCAGGCCCAATTGCGCCGATTTGCCCATAGCGCCAATAAACAACAGCAGGCAAAGGATCGTCATCGTATCGAGGCGCATGCCCGCAAAGGTGATCGTTGATCCCGCCATCGCGGGGGCTGCTTCTAAAATCTCGGGAATAGAAACCGTGCCAAAGACAAGATAAGTACCAAAAATACCGAGCATGAAGCCAAGGTCACCCACGCGGTTGACTACGAAAGCCTTGATGGCCGCCGCACTCGCGCTTGGTTTTTTGAACCAGAAACCGATGAGAAGATAGGAAGCCAGTCCAACCCCTTCCCAACCAAAGAACATCTGAACCAGATTATTGGCCGTCACCAGCATCAACATCGCAAAGGTAAACAGCGACAAATAGGCAAAAAACCGCGGTTGATCAGGATCTTCGTCCATATAGCCCCAGCTATACAGGTGAACCAAAGCGGACACCGTGGTCACCACAACTAGCATGACAGCGGTTAACGCATCGACGCGCAATGCCCATTCAAAATTGAGATCACCCGATTGTACCCATGTCAGCACTGGCACGACTTCGGCAGCACGCGACAGCATGATATAATCGAAAAATACCGGCCAGCTGAGCGCACAAGAGGCGAACAATGCGGCTGTCGTAACAAATTTTGCCGGAACATTACCAATCATGCGATTGCCAAAGCCTGCTACTATTGCTGCCAGCAAGGGCAGGAAAACGATAAGCTGAATCGTCAAGTCCTTAACCCTTCATCCGGTTGACATCATCAACGGCAATCGTGCCGCGTTGACGGAAGTAAATAACCAATATGGCAAGCCCGATCGCCGCTTCACCAGCAGCCACCGTCAATACGAACATTGCAAAAATCTGCCCCGTCATATCGCCGAGAAAAGCGCTAAATGCGACCAGGTTCAGATTGACTGAGAGCAGGATCAACTCAATTGCCATCAAAATGATAATGATATTTTTGCGATTCAGAAAAATGCCAAGCATACCCATCACAAACAGGATGGAGCTGACCACCAGATAATGTTCAATGCCGATCATAGCTCGACCCCCTTGCCAACTTCGGGCTGTTCATTGCGTGTGGCGTCTTCGGGCTGCCTTCTGACTTGGCTCTGAATATTCTGGATCCGGACACCGCCGCGTTTGCGGTTGGTCAAGACGATTGCGCCGACCATGGCGACCAGCAGGACAAGGCCAGCGGCCTCAAACAGAAACACATATTTCGTGTAGAGCAACGTGCCAAGAGCCTCGATATTAGAAGGACCACCCGCTTGCGGTCCGACGACGGCGGTTGCTTCACCCATACCGCCAGCACTCCAGGCTCCGATGCCAAAGATGATTTCCGCTAGCAAAACTAACGCCAGCAAGAGGCCCAAGGGAAGGTTTTTCATGAAACCGGCCCGCAATTCGGCAAAATCAATATCAAGCATCATCACAACGAACAGGAACAATACAGCGACTGCGCCAACATATACGATGACTAGTAGCGCAGCTATAAACTCCGCCCCTACCAAAAGCATCAGACCAGCAGCGTTGAAAAACGCCAAAATCAGCCACAAAACACTGTGAACCGGGTTACGCGCAAAGATACAAAAGGCCGCGCTGGCAATGACAATCGATGCGAACAGATAGAAAGCAAATATTTGCATTATAACGGTTTCCGTAACCCCCTTAGAATCCTGTCAGCGCCTTAACGGTAGGGCGCGTCGGCGGCAAGGTTGGATGCGATGGCTCGCTCCCATTTGTCACCATTTTCAAGCAATTTGGCTTTGTCGTAAATTAGTTCTTCGCGTGTCTCGGTCGAATATTCGAAATTCGGTCCTTCAACGACGGCATCCACTGGACAGGCTTCCTGACAGAAGCCGCAGTAAATGCATTTTGTCATATCAATGTCATAGCGCGTGGTCCGGCGGCTGCCGTCTTCGCGCGGTTCCGCCTCAATCGTAATTGCCTGCGCCGGGCATACCGCCTCGCAAAGCTTACAAGCAATGCAGCGTTCCTCGCCATTGGGATAACGTCGCAGCACATGCTCCCCCCGGAACCGCGGTGAAATCGGGTTCTTCTCATAGGGATAGTTGATCGTTTTCTTCTTTTTGAAGAAATATTTCAACGTCAACGCATGCGCGCCGATAAATTCGTAAAGCGTGAACGCTTTGATGGTTTGTGCGATGGACATTAGCCATACCTCGTTAGCATAAGATAGCCACTTACAAGGACCACCCAGAATATTGAAACCGGCAGGAAGATTTTCCAGCCCAAACGCATCAACTGATCATAGCGGTAGCGCGGTACGGTCGCCATGACCCAGCTGAAGATGAAGAAGATCACGAACATCTTGCCGAACAGCCAGAATATACCCGGAATATCGAACCAAGGAATCCAATCCACGTTGACCGGCGGCAACCAGCCTCCCCAGAACAGGATCACATTGAGCGCACACATCAAGAGGATATTGGCATATTCACCGAGCCAGAACAGCGCAAAAGCCATGGAAGAATATTCCGTCTGATAACCAGCGACGAGTTCGGATTCCGCTTCGGTCAAATCAAAAGGATGCCGGGCGGTTTCCGCCATCGAAGCGATCAGGAACATCACCGCCATCGGAAAGAGCAGCGGGTTCAGGCCATAGGCATTGATCATGCCGAAGATATGCCCGTCTTGCGATTTGATGATATCGACAAGATTGAATGTTCCAGCGAACAACACAACGGAAATCAGAATGAAGCCGATAGAGACTTCATAGCTGATCATCTGTGCGGCCGCGCGCATGGCGGAGAAAAACGGATATTTGGAGTTACTGGCCCAACCCGCAATCACCACACCATAAACGCCAAGCGAGCTTATCGCGAGAATGTAAAGAAGTCCGATATTGATATTCGCCAGCACCATATCTTCGCTGAACGGGATGACCGCCCAAGCCAGCAAAGCGACCGTGAAGGTCAGGATCGGCGCAAGCAGGAAGAGGCCTTTGTTCGCGCTGGACGGGATGATCGTTTCCTGAAGGAATACCTTGAGGCCATCGGCAAAGGATTGCAGCAATCCAAACGGCCCGACCACATTGGGGCCTTTGCGCAGTGCCATCGCCGCCCAAATCTTACGATCAGTATAGATGATCATCGCAACCGCCAGCATGAGCGGAAGAGCGATCAAAAGGATAAGCGCTAGCGTCCCAACGAACCAGCCCGCTTCAAAGCCAAGAACAGATTGCAAATAGGCGGTCATTCTGCGGCCTCCAGCATATCGTCCCCGTGCAGCAATTCAGCCGAACAGCGCTGCATCGTAGCGCTGGCGCGGGCAATGCTGTTGGTCAGGTAGAAATCCTTGATAGGGTGGACGCCCTGCCCTTTTGGTTTATCCGGTAATCCAGATGGCGGCGCCCATTTGAGCGACACAAGGCCTTCTTCAGCCATTTCCGGATGATCTTTCGCCATTTTACCGCGCAGCTCTGCAAAACTGTCAAACGGCAACGTTTTGTCCATCACCTCGGACAGAGCCCGCAAGATGCTCCAGTCTTCGCGTGCATCACCGGGGGCAAAAATTGCTTTGCTGGACCGTTGAACGCGGCCTTCCAAATTCACATAAGTCCCGTTTTTCTCGGTATAGGCGGCCCCGGGCAATATGACATCGGCGGCATGAGCACCGGCATCACCATGGTGACCAATATAGACTTTAAAGCTTTTTTCGAACGCGTCGTAACTCATTTCATCCGCGCCGAGCGAGAAAAGCAGTTTTGGTTTCTTCGCGGCGATCGCTTTAATGCCGCCATCATAAGCGTAACCGAGCATCAATCCACCAGTGCGAGAAGCACCGATGTGCAAAACGTTAAAGCCATTCCAGTCGTCCCGGACCAGCTTATATTTTGTCGCGAGTTTCAGGGCTGCGCCATGCGCGCCTTCAACGCTCAACGCGCCGCCGCCCAATATGAGCGCCGGTTTCTCGGCATTTTTCAGCGCATCTGCTGCGGCTTTGGGGAGCTTGGCCAGCAAGGCCATATCATCACCCAGCCATTCGACCGGATAGGTTTGATCAGCCTCTGGCCCAATGCCAAAGACTTTTGCCCCACCTTTACGAACTGCCTTACGGATGCGTGTATTGACCAACGAGGCTTCCCAACGCGGGTTGGTGGAGACCAGCACGATCACATCAGCTTCTTCGATACCCGCGATGGTCGTGTTGAAATTCACCGCCGCCAGATTGGACACATCATAAGACAACCCAGTTTGGCGTCCTTCCAGCATGTCCGATTTCATCGATTTCAGCAGCTTCTTCGTCGCGTACATGGTTTCGCAATCCACCAGATCGCCCGCAATGGCGGCCACCGAACTACCCGCTTTAACCGCCGCAATGGCTTCAAAAGCTTCATTCCAACTCGCTGGCATCAACGTGCCATCGCGGCGGATATAAGGTTTGTCGAGACGCCGTTTCATCAAGCCATCAATGGCATGGCGTGTCTTATCAGTCGCCCATTCCTCGTTCACGTCATCGTTGACGCGCGGCAAGGAGCGCAAGACTTCGCGGCCGCGGCTATCGATGCGGATATTGGTGCCAACACCGTCCATCACATCAATGCCCATGGTCTTGGTCAGCTCCCAAGGCCGCGCTTCAAACGCATAAGGCTTGCTGGTGAGCGCGCCCACGGGACACAGATCAACAACATTGCCAGATAGCTCGCTATGCACAGCGCCTTCGAGATAAGAGGTAATCTCCATCCCCTCACCGCGGCCAATAGCGCCAATTTCTTCCACGCCAGCCACTTCTTCAGCAAAGCGGACGCAGCGGGTGCAATGGATACAGCGCGTCATGATCGTCTTGACCACGGGGCCCATATATTTTTCGGTTACTGCGCGTTTATTTTCTTCGTAGCGCGATCCGCCCTTGCCATAGGCCATGGCCTGATCCTGCAAATCGCACTCGCCGCCCTGATCGCAAATCGGGCAATCGAGCGGGTGGTTGATAAGCAGAAATTCCATCACCCCTTCGCGCGCCTTTTTGACCATTGCGCTGTCGGTACGAATTTCCTGACCTTCGGCAGCAGGCAGCGCGCAGCTCGCCTGAGGCTTTGGCGGTCCGGGTTTCACTTCGACCAGACACATGCGGCAATTGCCAGCAATGCTCAGGCGTTCATGATAGCAGAAACGCGGAATTTCCTTACCGGCAAGCTCAGCGGCCTGCAGCACGGTTGCGCCCTGAGGAACCTCTAGTTCGATACCATCTACGGTGACTTTAGGCATTACGAACTCCCGAATTCAAAATGGTCGCCGAAAAAGAATAGTAGCGCTGCCAGAATGACACCCAAGGATAACAAAAATCCGAGCGCTTGTATTCGTCCGCTTTTCCCGTTCCTGTCTGGAACAAACTGGCCGAACATCTCAATGATGAGTTCAATAAGCGAAGCCATTTCACTCCGCCGCCTCCAGCACTTCTGCGCCTTTATTTTCGTTTATCCGCCGTTCCATCTCTGGGCGGAAATGACGGATCAGGCCTTGAATCGGCCACGCCGCTGCGTCACCAAGCGCACAGATCGTGTGGCCTTCAACCTGCTTGGTCACTTCATACAACGTATCGATATCGCCAATTTCGGCATCGCCATCGCGCATTTTTTCCATCACACGCCACATCCAGCCTGTGCCTTCGCGGCATGGCGTGCATTGGCCGCAACTTTCATGCTTATAGAAATAGCTCAGCCGTGAAATCGCGCGGACGATGTCGGTGGATTTGTCCATCACGATGACCGCCGCCGTACCAAGACCTGAACCGACGTCCTTGAGCCCGTCAAAATCCATCGGCGCGTCCATGATTTGCTCGGCTGGCACCAGAGGCACAGACGAACCACCGGGAATAACCGCGAGCAGATTGTCCCACCCTCCGGTAATGCCGCCGCAATGCTTTTCGATCATGTCTTTGAACGGGATAGACATTGCTTCTTCAAAAACCGCTGGCTTGTCGACATGGCCGGAAACCTGAAATAATTTCGTGCCGTGATTATTCTCACGCCCAAAGCTGGCAAACCAGCTCGCGCCGCGCCGCAGGATCGTTGGAACCACTGCAATAGATTCCACATTGTTGACGGTCGTCGGGCAACCATAAAGGCCAGCACCGGCTGGAAATGGCGGTTTCAGGCGCGGCTGCCCTTTTTTACCTTCGAGGCTTTCGATCATCGCGGTTTCTTCACCGCAGATATAAGCGCCCGCACCGCGATGGACGAACACATCAAAATCATAGCCGGATTTGGAAGCGTTCTTGCCGATCAGGCCAGCGTCATAGGCTTCCTTGACGGCCGCCTCCATGACCTTGGCTTCCATGATATATTCGCCGCGAATGTAAATATAGGCCGCGCGAGCCCGCATGGCGAAACCAGCGATCAAAGCGCCCTCGATCAGCTTATGCGGATCATTGCGCAATATTTCGCGGTCTTTACAGGAACCCGGTTCGGACTCATCGGCATTGATAACCAGAAAACTCGGACGTCCATCCGGCGATTCTTTCGGCATGAAGGACCATTTTAGCCCGGTTGGAAAACCAGCGCCGCCGCGACCGCGCAGGCCGCTTTCCTTCATCTCATTGATAATCTTGTCATTGCCGCGCTTGATAATATCAGCGGTCTTATCCCAATCACCGCGCTTTTGCGCGGCCTTCAGGTCCCATGACTGAAAACCATAGACATTGGTAAATATCCGGTCTTTGTCCTGCAGGAAATCAAAACCCATTATTTCTTACTCCTGCGGCCCCAAAGGCCACCCGCAATCGCGATAACAATAACCGCAAGGCCAACCCATCCTGCATATCCGTCGAGCAGCATCTTACCACTCCTTCCGATAGTCATGGTTGGTCTTGACCATTTCTTTCAAAGTCACCGGACCACCTTTGGGTTCGCTAGTTTTGCGACCAATTTGCGAACCGACCGGAATCTCTTTGCCTTCGGCCAAGTCTTCCAAAATACGGGTCATTATATCGTAATCGAGATCTTCGTAATTATCGTCGTTAATCTGAACCATCGGCGCGTTAGAGCAATTGCCCATGCACTCAACCTCGGTCAGCGTGAACAGGCCATCTGGTGTTGTTTTGCCCTTGGCCATGCCCTTGTTCTTGCAGGCGGCCATCACGTCGTCGCTGCCGCGCAGCATGCAAGGCGTGGTTCCGCAAACCTGAACATGGAAACGGCCAACCGGAGCGAGGTTATACATGGTATAGAATGTCGCGACTTCATAGGTCCGCATATATGGCATATCCAAATAGGCGGAGACATATTCAATCACCGGAACCGGCAGCCAGCCCTGCGTTTTCGTATCTGCGCCAACCTGACGTTGGGCCAGATCAAGCAATGCCATGACTGCGGATTTCTGGCGTCCTTCGGGATATTTCGCAATCTGCCATTTGGCGAGTTTTTCATTCGCCGGCGTGAATTTGAAATCACCCCATTTGGCGCGCACTTCGATTTCATCTGGTATATTTGGAGCTTCAGCCATCACGATCACTTTTGTTTCGCGTATCAAAACGCGCTTCCCCAATTTCGTCCCAGTTTTTTGAAAAATATATGTTCAACCAAAATCCTGCGACGATCAATCCCACTGTCAAAGTCAATAATATGATGTTCCAGAGCATGTTCGCCGGCTGCCACAATTCCCAAAGCAACATGATTGCGACAATCACAAACACAGTGGCGCCACCACCGAGCCTCCAGCGTTTGGAAGTTTTTGGGGCATCAGCCATCAGTTTCCTGACCTCCGCCCATAAAAATTTTCAATTTGATTGTTTATTTTAACACGACGGCGTCGAGCGACGAGACCCAGAATAATTAGAGTCATTGGTATAACCACGACATCAATCAAGACATAATGCCAGTTATTTCCATGCAAAAATAAGCCCAATAGAAATGCCAAAACGTACATCGCGGCCAGTCCAAACAACATCCCTTCGACAAAAAACGTAACCGCGCTTCTAGGAGCACGCCCCATTTTTTGGTCGTCTCTATGGACCAAATTCCAGTACTTCGGCTCAACCATGGCTCAATTTCCGTTCAAGAAAACGACCAGCATAGAGCCCGACAACGGCCGCAAAGGCATTTGACAGCACTTCCTTTAGACTGACCTCACCATGGAACGCGGCCATATAACCGGCCACGGCCGAGGCAAACACAGCAAATGCGGCGATAAAAATGAATATCTCGCGCCCGATCACCGGTCACACTCCCCGAACACGATATCCATCGCGCCCAAGATCGCCGTAGCATCGGCAAGCATATGGCCCTTGGACATGAAATCCATCGCCTGCAGATGCGAGAAAGCAGTCGGACGTATCTTACAGCGATAGGGTTTGTTACTGCCATCGCTGACCAGATAAACGCCAAATTCGCCTTTAGGGCTCTCTGTGGCGACATAGACTTCGCCAGCAGGCACGTGGAAACCTTCGGTATAGAGTTTAAAGTGATGGATTAGCGCTTCCATCGACTGTTTCATCTCAGCGCGTTTGGGCGGGACGACTTTGCGATCGCTGCTAGCCACGGGGCCTTCCGGCATTTCGTTCAGGCACTGCCGCATGATGCGAGCCGACTGGCGCACTTCCTCAACCCGGACCATGAACCGGTCATAGCAATCGCCGCGCGTACCAACCGGCACATCAAATTCCATGCGGTCGTAAACATCATAAGGCTGCGACTTGCGCAAATCCCAAGCGATACCGCTGCCACGGATCATCGGACCGGAAAAGCCCCACCGTACAGCGTCTTCTTTAGACACGATCGCAATATCAACATTGCGCTGTTTGAATATGCGGTTGCCAGTGACGAGGCTCATTGCGTCTTCAAACAGCGTCGGAAACTCGTCGAGCCAATCAGCCATATCGGTGAGCAGCTTCAATGGTACATCCTGATGCACGCCGCCGGGCCGGAACCAAGCGCTGTGCATACGCGCGCCGCTGGCTCGCTCGAAAAAAGCAAGGCATTGCTCGCGAATTTCAAAAACCCAGATATTGGGAGTCATCGCGCCGACATCCATCACATGTGCACCGATGTTCAGCATATGGTTGCAAATACGGGTCAGCTCCGCGAACAAAACCCGCAGATATTGACCGCGCAAAGGCACTTCGAGATCGAGTAATTTCTCAATCGCCAGCACATAGCTATGCTCCATCGCGAGCGGAGAACAATAATCGAGCCGATCAAAATAGGGCAAAGCCTGCAAGTAAGTCTTATGCTCGATCAGCTTTTCGGTACCGCGGTGAAGCAAGCCAACATGGGGATCAAGACGCTCGACAATTTCGCCGTCGAGCTCCATTACCAGTCGCAAAACGCCATGCGCCGCAGGATGCTGAGGGCCAAAGTTGATCGTGTAATTCTGGATTTCCAGATCACCGACCGTGGGATCAGCCTCGTCAGCCATATGATCCATCTCGTCGAGATAATCAGCCATTATTTTTTGGCTCCCTTATCGTCACCATCTTCTGACTTCTCGTCACCCGGCAGGATGTAATCCGCACCTTCCCATGGCGACATAAAGTCGAAGCTACGAAAATCCTGTGCCAGTTTCACCGGCTCGTAAACCACCCGTTTGGCTTCTTCAGAATAGCGCATTTCGACATAGCCGGTGAGCGGAAAATCCTTGCGGAAAGGATGGCCTTGAAAACCATAGTCGGTAAGAATGCGCCGCAGGTCCAGGTTGCCATCAAAAAGCACGCCGTAAAGGTCGAACACTTCACGCTCCAGCCAGCCAGCAACTTCCCAGATATGGGTGACAGTCGGAACCGGCGTATCTTCGTCGGTCGTGACCTTCACACGGATGCGGTGATTTTTGGTCAGGCTGAGCAAATGATAGCAAATCTCAAACCGTTCAGGCCGCTCGGGATAATCTACGCCGGCAATCTCAACGAGCTGCTGATATTCATGCTTGTCGCGCAACTTGTCCATTACGGCAGGCAGCTTTTTGCGATCAACGGTAAAGCTGATCTCATCATAAGCTTCAACTGTATCAAGAACCGCTGCGCCCAATGATTTGGCAAGTGCGGCAGCAACGCCTTCGTTGCTGGAAATTATGGGTGCCCCGTGTGTCATATTAACGCTCTAACGTCCCGATGCGGCGGATTTTCCGCTGCAATTGCAGGACACCGTAAAGCAAGGCTTCAGCCGTTGGCGGACATCCCGGGACATAAATATCAACAGGTACGATCCGGTCACATCCGCGCACGACCGAATAGCTATAGTGATAATAACCACCGCCATTGGCGCAGCTGCCCATCGAAATCACATATTTCGGTTCTGACATCTGGTCATAAACCTTGCGCAGTGCCGGTGCCATCTTGTTGCATAGCGTACCAGCAACAATCATCACATCCGATTGACGCGGGCTCGCGCGCGGCGCAACGCCAAAGCGCTCCATGTCGTAGCGCGGCATATTAACGTGGATCATCTCGACCGCACAACAAGCAAGGCCGAACGTCATCCACCAAAGCGAACCGGTGCGCGCCCATTGAAAAAGGTCTTCGGTGGACGTGACAAGAAAACCCTTGTCATTCACTTCCGAATTCAGGTCTTTGAAAAACGCCTCATCTGGCTGCGTATTGGGCGCCATTGGCGTACCATCAGCATTCAAGATAACGTTGCTGGTAGATTCTACTCCCAATCGAGCGCTCCCATTTTCCATTCGTAAATAAATCCAACCGTCAGGATTACCAAGAAGATCATCATCGACGACCAGCCAATCCATCCGATTTGCCCAAGGGAAACCGCCCACGGATACAGAAAGGCTGCCTCCAGATCAAAAATGATGAACAAGATGGCTACAAGATAGAAACGCACATCAAACTGACTACGCGAATCTTCAAATGCAGGAAAACCACATTCATATTCCGATAGTTTCTCAGCGTCTGGACTATGGGTTCCGGTCAATCGTGACACACCCATGGGCAGGAAAACAAAAAGCGCTGACAGGCCAAGGGCCACTGCTAGAAACAACAGTATTGGCGCATATTCGGATAGATCGACCACAAAAGACTCGTTTCTCTATAATTCAGGGCCGCTTTTAGGGATAGGCTCACCAAGCTGCAAGGGCCAAATGGCTCAAATTGGCGGCATATATGCCGTTTACGCGGTTATAGCAGCGACCGGGCCAGAATTTTGTGTAACTTACTATGAAGTGCCTCGTTCGCCGCCAGTATTTCGCGCTGTCCAATCGGCTGGTCACCCCCGGTATAATCGCTGACAAAACCGCCCGCTTCCCGGACCATCAATATGCCTGCCGCCACGTCCCAAACTTGCAAATCCGCTTCCCAAAAACCGTCATAACGACCGGCCGCCAACCATGCGAGGTCAAGCGAAGCCGCGCCATTGCGACGGATACCGGCCACTTGCGGTGCAATCGAGCCAAAAATGCGGGACCATTCGCTCAGATCGCCATGGCCTTTAAATGGGATACCGGTGGCGATAACCGCCTCCGACAAATCGCGGCGCGCAGAAACCCGCAAGCGTTTTTCACCCACATAGGCACCCTTGTCCATTTCCGCCCACCAAGTCTGGTCAGACACGGGTTCGTAAATCAAGCCACTAGTAATCTTGCCCCAACCCTGCCCATCATACGAGCGTTCCTGCACAGCAATGGAAATCGCGAAATGCGGAATACCGTGAAGAAAATTGGTGGTGCCGTCGAGCGGATCGACGATCCAGCGCGGTTTGCCTTCTTCGCCCTCAATCATCCCGCCTTCTTCGAGCACGAAGCCCCAGCCTGGGCGCACCTTCATGAGTTCATCATAAAGAATGCGTTCAGAGCGCATGTCCGCTTTGGATACGAAATCGGCCGGGCCTTTTTTTGACACCTGAAGATGCTCGACTTCACCAAAGTCGCGACGCAGACGCGATCCCGCCTTACGTGCGGCGCGCTCCATAACGGTGATAAGGGCGGAATGTGCTGGCATTTAATTTTCCATATTCAACAGGTTTAAGTCCAGAACCAATAGTTCCGAGCTATTTAACAGACGCTCTGCGTCAAATCAGCGTGGCTCGACAAGCGCGCCACTGGCCGACATCAATATTCTTACGATACTTTACCGACATATTCGCGAGCGTAAACGTCAACAATGATGCGTGTTCCTGCAGAAATAAACGGCGGCACCATAACGCGAACGCCATTATCGAGAACCGCAGGCTTATAGCTGGAAGATGCGGTCTGGCCTTTAACAACACCATCCGCTTCCACAATTTCAGCTTCAATCTGATCAGGCAGCTGCACAGAAATCGGCTTTTCTTCGTAAAGCTCAAGCTGCACATCCATACCGTCCTGCAAAAACTCAACCGCATCGCCCAGCAAATCGGCGGGCAATGTGATCTGCTCGTAATTTTCTTTGTCCATGAACGTAAGCATATCACCATCGGCAAAAAGATACTGAAAGGTCTTGGTATCCAGACGGACCTTTTCCACCGTATCGGCACTGCGAAAGCGGACGTTGGTTTTGCGGCCATCAACCAGGTTCTTCATTTCAACCTGCATATAAGCGCCGCCTTTGCCAGGCTGCGTGTGCTGGATCTTGGCGACCTTCCAAAGGCCTTTTTCATAATCCAATATGTTGCCGGGACGGATATCTACGCCGCTGATTTTCATGGAACATCTCGCTTTCGGAAATCTTGTGTTGCGGCCCTCTATAACGCCGGACGACGATAGGCAAGCGCAGCGAAGATTGGATATGGCGATTTCATACAATACATTGCCCTAAGCAGTATCTACGCGGCAAGTAATGGAAAATGTTCCCGATCCGGTGTCGCCCGAAGAAACGATTGCCCCTGCTGCTGGTCTATTCAGTGGGATAATTTCGCATGCCCACACCCCAACGCCGACACCGCATATTGGTTTTTTAAGCGAAATAGAGACGATGCCGCATTTCGGTATTCCATCACAGGAAAGCTTCGTCAGAAATTTTCTAGAGGGACGCAAAGGGCTTTTTGTGATCGAGCTATAATGATTTAGCGCATGAACATCGGCCAATTGTCTTTTTCATACAATACGTCGCACTTACATCAGTGTAATTAAGCGCTATGGCACAAGCAGATATTCCAAAACACACCAAAAGCCGGTTTCTATCCGAACCACATTCTTGCAAAGCCGCTGCTGCGGGCTTGTTCGGCTATTCCATTAGTGGTGGCAGGATTAGGTCTTTCATCCCCATGCCCGGCTATGTCAGAGAATTGGAACAATTACCCAATTTCTCGCCGCCTTCCGCGGATCGGTTTATAGCGCAATATGTACGGTCAAATATCGGCGTGACGAAAAGCTCTTCCTGAAAACCGTCAATTTGCAGACAATATGTCCGCAAAACGCTTTACGGCATGTGCCGGCCCCTTGGGGTCTTTCCAAACCGCTCCGCTAACCGCCAGAAAATCAGCACCTGCATCGATAAGCGACTGGCAGTTTTCCGAGGTTATTCCGCCAATGGCCACACATGGGATCTCCATGATATTTGACCACCATTGCAGCACATCGACTTCGGGCCGGTGATGGGTTTCTTTGGTCTGTGTCGGGAAAAAAGCACCAAAGGCAACATAGTTCGCGCCGCCCTCACCCGCCTCCATCGCCAGATGCCGGCTGTCATGGCACGTAATGCCAATCTGCACCTGATCGCCCAATTCCGCCCGCGCGTCTTTCAGGTCACCATCGCCCTGCCCCAAATGAACACCGTCGGCCCCAAGGCGTTTCGCGAGCTCTACATCATCATTTACGATAAAGGCGACATCATGCGCGTCGCACATGACTTTGAGCGGTTCGGCCAGAAGCGCCGCATCATCTTGAGCAATATCTTTTACGCGAAACTGAAAGGCAGCCACCGAACCGGCTTCCAAGGCAGATTTCAACTGTTCAGGAAAGTCACCACCAACGTCGAGCGGTGAAATAAGGTAAAGCTGGCAAGATGGTATCTTCATTGTTGTTGTCCCTTAGTCATCTCGCACGATCCCAAGCAGGAACCCATCCCATTTTTTCGAACCAACGGTTTGAATAGCCGTTGCATCAACACGCGGATGATTTTGCAACGCGCTGTAAAGTTCGCGCGTCCCCGGAACCTTAGGGTCAGAACTGGCAGGGTCAATCACCCCGCCCTCTCGCACCACATTATCAAAAACCAGCATCGCTCCCGGTCGTGACAGGCGAATGGCGTGCTCCAGATAGGTCGCGTAATTTTCTTTGTCCGCGTCTACGAAAACAAAGTCGAACTGGGGCACTTTATTCGCTTCCAGTGTAGCCAACGAGCTCACTGCTTCACCAACCACTATTTCGACCTTATCCGTCAACCCTGCGCTTTCGACATTGGAACGCGCCACTGTCGCATATTGTGGTTCCAGCTCCAATGAAACGAGCCGGCCATCGTCAGGCAGAGCCCGGGCCAACCAAATCGCCGAATAGCCGCCCAACGTCCCAATTTCCAAAATATGTTTCGCTCCAACGCCACGCGCAAGCAATTCCAGCATCCGTCCCTGCGTTGGCGAAACATCGATCTCCGGAAGACCTTCACGCGCATTGGCAGTCAAACAAGCGTCTAGAACCAGATCATCGCCAATCAGGTGCTCGACGATATAATCATCCACATCTGACCAGCTTGGATCTGATTTTGCCAAGTGCTTTATTCCTATGCTTTAACGGTCGAAGCTTTCTGGATTTGATCAATAGCGCCACCGAGCGACTGATCAAATTCTCCATCGGTCATCGAATGACGCAAATCCTGTAGCAGCGCCCGAGAGAAACTCGCGATCATACCGCGGTTTTTGGCAAGCTCTGCACAGGCCTCATCACGGGAGAAACCACCTGAAAGCGCTACAACGCGCGCGACCCGTGGATGATCAACCAGCGGCGCGTAGAGATTGGCTTCCGTGGGAATCGACAATTTCAGCATGACTTTGCGATCTTCTGGCAGCGCATCCAATTGCTTTGTAATCTCTTCAAGCAAAATCGCATCGCACTGGGCACGCTCTGCGCTCTTGATGTTCACTTCCGGCTCAATCATCGGCATCAGGCCGTGATCCAAAATCTCTCCGGCAACTTCAAACTGCTGCTTTACGATGGCCGCAATGCCGGTTGGTGAGGCAAGGTTGATGACAGAGCGCATCTTGGTGCCGAAAACGCCTTTTGCTTTGGCACGTTCCAGCAATGCACCAAGACCGGGATTGGGTTTCATCACCTGAACGCCATCGGCTTCGTCTTCCAAGCCTTTGTCCACTTTCAAAAAGGGCACAACGCCGCGTTCCCAAAGCAATGTCGGCACTGGCTTACCGCCCGCTTCGCCGTCCATGGTTTTTTCAAACAGGATCGCACCGATAACCTTGCCGCTGCCAAAGCTCGGCGCTGTCACGATGCGGCTGCGCATCTGGTGGATTAGAGCGAACATCTCATCATCGTTCGAAAAGGCATCTGCTTCGACGCCATATCCAGCCAATGCTTTGGGCGTAGAACCGCCGCTTTGGTCCAAAGCAGCGATAAAGCCTGCGCCATTTTCGATTTTGTCCATCATCTTCGGATCATGCATGAAATTCGTCCTCGTTTAGTTAGATTGTTCGACTAGAATATTGATATCCCGCCATAAAATACGTTCATTGGGAACCATGGTTCCATAAAGGTCTTTGTCTTCAATCCCGTCAGCTATGCCGCCAAGGCGGGTATATAAGCTTCTGGCGCGGTCGTTTCCGACAACAACATGCAGCCATATCGCTTTCCGGCTATTTTCTTTGGCTGCACGGGCTGCGGCGGCAAGCAATTTGCGGCCAATGCCCTTGGAACGACAGTCGCTGCGAACATGAAGATTGTCGACATAGACCATCTCGTCATCCCAGGCGGCAACAAAGCCCTGTACCTGATCATCTTCGGCCACCAGCACGATATCCTGCGGGCCAATTTCGGCATTTTTCCAGCGCTCGGCCATTAATTCGGGGATACGCTCATCCAGCAGTTCTTCGGACAAATAGTCGCGATAATTTTCCTGCCAGCTACGCGCATGGATTTCGGCGATTATCGGCCTGTCTTTATCTTCTGCAGGCCGGATATTCATTTTTGCAGAGCCTTTACACCGGGCAGGTCTTTGCCTTCCATCCATTCGAGGAAAGCGCCGCCAGCGGTGGAAACAAAGCTGAAATCATCGGCCACACCGGCATGATTAAGCGCAGCAACCGTATCACCGCCGCCAGCCACGGATAATAGCGAGCCTTCTTTGGTCAGCGCCGCAGCCGTTTTTGCCAAAGCGACGGTTGCCATATCAAAGGGCGGTGTCTCGAAAGCGCCCATGGGGCCATTCCAAACCAGCGTTTTACAAGTCTTCAGGACATCGGACAGAGCTTCAACCGCTGCCGGTCCAACGTCCAAGATCATTTCATCAGCGGCCACCTCATGCACATTCACGGTGCGAGTTGGCGGGTTGGGCGCGAATTCTTTGGATACAACGACATCATATGGCAGATGGACCGTGCAATCTGCCTTATCCGCCGCTTCCAGTATTTCATTGGCCGTATCGGTCAGATCATGCTCACAAAGCGATTTGCCAACATCTACGCCGCGCGCGGCCAAAAACGTATTGGCCATACCGCCGCCGATTATCAGATGATCCACTTTCTCGACCATTTGCCGTAAAACGTCGAGTTTACTGGAGACTTTTGCCCCGCCAACGACAGCAACCACCGGATGTTCTGGATCACCAAGCGCTTTGTTGAGCGCGCTCAGTTCCCGTTCCATAGAACGCCCAGCATAGGCCGGTAGATGGTCCGCCAAGCCAACGGTAGTCACATGAGCGCGATGGGCCGCCGAAAAGGCATCGTTGACGTAAAACTCGCCAAAGGAGGCGATGGCTTTGGCCATGTCCGGACTATTTTTCTCTTCACCTGGCGCAAAACGGCTGTTTTCGACGACAACGATGCTGCCATTGGGCAAAGCGTCGATTGTGTCCCGGTTGGGCATCTGCATAAAACCAACATCGCGGCCGAGAACCTTGGCCAGTGGCGCAACCACGGGTTCCAGCGAATATTGCATATCCGCCTTGCCCTTTGGTCGCCCGAAATGGGCCAGCAACAACACTTTGGCGCCGCGATCCGCCAATTCGGTGACCGTTGGAATAACGGCTTTCAACCGCGTATCGTCGGTAACTTTGCCGTCTGCCATTGGCACATTCAGGTCGACCCGGACGAGACCGGTCTTTCCAGTCACATCACCAATATCATCTAGCGTTTTAAAATTGTTACCAGCCATTGCTCAGAACCTTTCTGTTTAGAGCAAGCCTGCCATTACGCCTGCGGTATCAAGCATCCGGTTGGAAAAACCCCATTCGTTATCATACCAGCTCACCACACGGACCAGCTTACCATCCATGACCGAGGTTTCGAGGCTGTCCACCGAAGAGCTTGCCGGTTGATGGTTGAAATCGCTGGACACAAGCGGCTTATCTTCAAAGACCAATACACCTTTCATTGGTCCGTCAGCCGCAGCTTTCAGGGCATTGTTGATTTCTTCAACGGTGGTATCGCGATTTGGTGTGAAGACCAGATCAACCAAGCTAACATTCGGCGTGGGCACCCGAACCGACGATCCGTCGAGCTTGCCATTGAGTTCCGGCAATACGAGGCCAACCGCACGGGCAGCGCCTGTTGTGGTCGGGATCATGTTGACCGCGCCAGCGCGGGCACGGCGCATGTCGCTATGCATCTGATCGAGCATGCGCTGATCATTGGTATAGCTGTGAATGGTTGTCATGAAGCCGCGTTCGATACCGACCGCGTCGTTCAACACCTTGGCAACAGGTGCGAGGCAGTTTGTGGTACAAGATGCATTAGAAACAATGACATCCGCTGACGTCAATACGTCATGGTTCACGCCATAGACGACCGTTTGGTCCACATTTTTCGCAGGAGCCGAGATCAAAACACGTTTCGCGCCAGCATCAATATGCGGCTGCGCTGCTTCTTTCGATTGGAAGAAGCCGGTGCATTCCAGAACAATATCAATGCCCATCTCGCCATGCGGTAAATTGCCTGGCTCACGTTCCGACGTCACAGCAATTTTCTTGCCATTAACCGAGATGCTGTCGCCATCCGAGGTCACTTCGCCCGGGAAACGGCCGTGAACGCTATCATAGCCGAACAAAAGCGCATTGGCATCCGCATCGGCAAGGTCGTTAATGGCAACCAGTTCCAGACCGCAGTCAGGGCGCTCCATGATGGCGCGGGCGACTAGACGACCGATACGACCAAATCCATTAATTGCTACTTTTGTCATGATGTTGCTCCTTTGAATTCCAGTTTTCAGCTGTTTTCAGCCTAGTTTAGCTAATATTTGAGGTGTAATTGCATCTGCAGTGAGACCGAAATGCTCAAACAGGTCGTTAATTGGCGCGGAGGCTCCGAAACTATCTATGCCGAAGCGCAGACCGTTCAACCCCGTGTAACGTTCCCAACCAAAGGTCGTTCCCGCTTCAATGGAAACCCGTAATATTCCGGACTCGCCAAGCAGTTCTGATTTATAATCGTCCGATTGTGCATCGAATAATTCAGTGCAAGGCATGGACACGACTTCGGCACCGACGCCCTTGGCCTCAAGTTGCGCTGCCACATCCACTGCCAACGAAACTTCAGAACCAGTGGCAACTAAGACCACCCGTTTAGCGTTCTCAGCCGACTTAATGGAATAAGCGCCTTTTTCACAAAGGTTTACGCTGACGTCATGGCGTAACGGCGGCAGGCCCTGACGGGTCAAAGCCAGTGTTGAAGGTCCGTCCGAACGCTTAATAGCAAGCGCCCAGCATTCTGCTGTCTCAATCGCATCGGCAGGCCGGAAGACATGCATATTCGGCATGAGACGAAGGCTTTGAACATGTTCAATCGGTTGGTGGGTCGGTCCATCTTCGCCCAATCCGATGCTATCATGGGTCATGACATAGATAGCGCGCGTATTCTGGATCGCCGAAAGCCGCATTGCACCGCGGCAATAGTCGGTAAACACCAGGAATGTGCCGCCATAGGGGATGATACCACCGTGCAGCGCCATGCCGTTCATCGCCGCAGCCATGCCAAATTCACGAATACCGTAATAGATATAGCGCCCGGAATAGTCATCTTTGGTCAACGGCTTGGTCGAATCTGTCTTGGTATTGTTCGAACCGGTTAAATCGGCGCTACCGCCCAACATCTCGGGCAATGCAGCAGTTATCGCGCCCAGCGCCATTTCAGAAGCCTTGCGGGTCGCAACCTTGGGCGGATCTTGCGCGAGGCTTTCAAGATATTCCTGCATCGCGCCGCTGTCAGGCAAAGCGCCAGACATGCGCCGGCTAAACTCTTCAGAAAGACTATGAGCTTTCAAACGCGCTTCCCATTCCGCCCGTCTTACCGCCCCTTTCTCACCAATTTGCCGCCATGCCGCCAAGATATCATCTTGAATTTCAAAGGGTTTTTCATTCCAACCTAGCACCTGACGCGTAGCAGCGATTTCGTCTTCGCCAAGCGGCGCGCCATGGGTAGCGGACGTTCCCTGCTTGTTAGGAGAACCATAGCCGATCACTGTTTTGCAAGCCACCAGCGACGGCCGCGGATCGGCTTCCGCTTCTTTGAGCGCCTTGCGGATATCATCAAAATCATGCCCATCGCAGGAAACGACGTGCCAGCCAGAAGCACGATAACGCGCCGGAATATCTTCGCTGGTGGACAATTCCGTGCCGCCATCAATGGTTATGCCGTTATCGTCCCACAGCACGTTCAGGCGGCCAAGTCCCAGATGTCCGCCCAAACCAACCGCTTCATGGTTGATCGCCTCCATAAGGCAGCCGTCACCAGCAATGACCCAAGTCTTATGATCTACCAGATCGTCGCCAAAATGCGCGTTTAAGTGCCGTTCTGCGATCGCCATACCAACGGCCATGGCGAATCCCTGACCCAATGGGCCTGTGGTAGCCTCTACGCCCGCCAGCTTGAAATTTTCAGGATGGCCCGCACAAGGCGAGGATAATTGCCTGAAATCCTTGATATCTTGCATTGTGGGGCGTTCATATCCCGTGAGATGCAACAATGAGTAGATCAACATGGAACCATGGCCGGCAGAGAGCACAAACCGGTCGCGGTCCGCCCATTTCGGGGCCTTGGGATCAAATTTCAGAAAATCGCTAAACAACACGGTCGCAACATCTGCCATACCCATAGGCATACCTGGATGGCCGCTATTGGCCGCTTGGACCGCGTCCATAGACAGCGCGCGGATGGCGTTTGCCATATTTTTTTCAGAAACGGTCATGTTTTTAGGATCCCCCAGCAGTGATCAATTTTTGACGACGGTGGACTAAGGAAATCTACCGATTCGCCATTTTGACACATCCTTTGCTGGCCTACGCCCATATCGTCAAGGCTACGCTTCACCGATCTCTTGTTTACGCAGAGGCTTGAGATTGTTACCAATGAAACACAATAACTTATATGTCGGAACCAAGTCATGGAAAACGAACGTGTGATCCTCGCGATCGGCCGTATCGAGCGAGCCCTTAGCCGAATAGAAACGGCCAAAGAAACCGGAACCAATCATCAACCTGACGCTGCGTTGGAAAAACGACATGCGGCGCTGAAAGATGAAATGAAACGGGCCATCCACACAATCGACGGGCTGATCGCCCAACAGGAGCGCTGATATGGCACAGGTAAAGCTGGAAATTGGCGGCCGATCATTCATGGTCACCTGTCAGGACGGGGAAGAAGACCATCTCGCCAAATTGGGCGCTATGGTTGATTCCAAAGCTGGTGAAGCTGGTGATCCTGCTGGTTTAACGGAAAGCCGCATGTTGCTGTTTACATCGCTCTTGCTGGCCGACGAACTCCATGGCACGAAAAAGACTAACGGCAATGCACCCGCTCCCCAACCCGCCATTCCAGCAACTAGTAAATCGCAGAAATCCAACGATGCTGAGGATGAACGAGTGCTGCTTGCCCTTGAAAAACTGGCGGATCGTGCAGAAGCCTTTGCGAACAGCCTTGAGCAAAGCGCCAATCGTCCCTAGATAGCAGGTGACGGGTACTGCCTGATACGAGCTAGAAGCGAACATCCCTGAGGCGATATAACAACATAGGGAGCTGTCCCTGCCCGGATTGCGGATTTCTTCGGAAGTCGGGTCCGAAGCATATGGCGCCCACCTGACGTAATAGGCGTCAGAGGATTTTCCGGCAAACGACCATGGCGGTCCCGTCACCTTCGTCAAGAAAGATAGTCTTTTGAATAGCTTGCTAGAAGAAAAGAAGAAACTACGTGAAGAATATAGACGGCGACGCGCTGCTTTTCACAGCCAACTGGATGCCGCGACCCGCGGCTTGGCTTTCCGCCGCCCACCCTCTCCACTCGCGAAACTGATTGAGCAAAGTGAAGTCGTCGCCCTCTACAGCGCTATGGGGTCAGAAGCACCGACGGCACGGCTGACCGAATTTCTTATCGAATCAGGAAAAACACTATGTTTTCCAGTTGTTATGGGAAATTCTCCGTTAGAATTTAGGCAGGTTGATACGATCGATCTGCTGGAATCCGGATATCAGGATATAGCGGAACCCGGTGCTGGCTGCCCTGTCGTCGTGCCGGACTTGATAATCACGCCAATGGTCGCTTTTGACCGGTCTATGGGCCGTCTCGGTCAAGGCAAAGGCCATTATGACAGAAGCTTTGAAAAATACCCTGAGGCGACCCGCGTCGGACTCGCCTGGTCCGTGCAAGAGGCCGAAGATATCCCAATGCAGCCCCATGACGTAACTTTACATATGATCGTCACAGAATCCGAAATAATTCAAAGAGTTGATATGACGTCATGACGACAGACCCAGACGATCAAACACCCTATAATCCCCCGGATGCACCCAACTGGCGCGCACCTTTTGGCATGATGGTGATTCTGGTCTTTATCCTGCTCTGGTGCGGCATCGTTGTTAGCATGATGGACTGGATCAGCGATCTGAACTTCTGGCTGCAATTGCCAATCTACGTTTTCGCCGGGATTATCTGGATATACCCCATCAAACCATTGTTACGGTGGATGAGTAGCGGGAAATTCCGTTCCTAAACCGCCAATTGCCTATTTTCAGGCAATGGCGCGAGTGACGAGACTTGAACTCGCGACCTCCGGCGTGACAGGCCGGCGCTCTAACCAACTGAGCTACACCCGCTTATGCGCCGACATATATGCCGGTTCGTGCGGTGGAGAAGCGCAAGTATAAGAGCGCTGCCTGACTGTCAACAACACTCTTGCAATCCAGCAAAGAAATTTTGCTTTGCGCAGATATGCGCGCAAAAATCATACAGCCTGACCGGATGGCTTGGCGTCAATTTGATCCAATCGGCCAAACTCAAGCTGCAATTTTACGAAACACCCATTTCGGATGGAAATGTGACATAATTTAACGAATGTTACAAATGGTTACAGTTAAAATGGCGTTAAGCAATTGGTCAATAATCTCTTAAAATGTTGATTACCTCTCTGTTTTATAACGTTTTTATTCAAATTGACGGCAACAAGTTTTTGACGCCATCTTTACTAAATATTTGCCTTTTTCCTGCATATCAAGCCCATGAAATATGTACGAAAAACAGATATTAACGGTCCAAAACGGTCTATTGGCACGCTTGCAACACGCGGCGCCATGACGCTGGCAATCGCGCTGTCCGCGATGACCGTTGGCATATCTGCTGCTCACGCCGCGGGGACAATTGCGGGCACGGACATTCTCAACACCGCGCAAGCGACTTATGATGGACCGGGCGGCCCCGTCGTCATTGATTCTAATACAGTGACGATCACGGTAGATGAGCTGCTTGATGTTACGGTAGCGTCCAGTGATCCCGGAGATGTCGCTGTTGATAGCGGCGCGACACAACAAGTTACCACTTATCAGGTTACCAACACCGGCAATGGCAACGAAACGTTCACGCTGACCGCTGATACGGCCATAGGTGGCGACGATTTTGATACCAGCAATGCGGTTATCTATCTTGATACGGACGACAACGGTGTTTTTGATGCCGGCGTGGATACAATTTACACGCCCGGTTCAAACGATCCTGATTTAGCGCCAGATTCCAGCATCAATGTCTTCATATTGTCTGATATTCCCGCAGGAGCTACCGATGGGCAGCGCGCCGAAGTAGAATTATCAGCGGTAGCGACTACCGGCAGCGGCACACCGGGCACAAGTTTCGCCGGACAAGGCGACGGCGGCGGAGATGCTGTTGTTGGTTCGACCGGCGCTGATGGCGAAGATAGCAGCTTCTTCCTTATCCAGGCAGCACAGGTCGCATTGGTGAAAAGTGCAACCATTGTTGATCAATTTGGCGGAAATGAAGCGGTCCCAGGCGCGACCATTACCTATCAACTCGTCGCAACGATTACGGGTTCGGGCAGTCTGACCAATCTGAACGTCAATGACGATATACCAGCGGACACGACTTATACGGCCGAGAGCATCACTCTGGAAGGCGCAGGCCTGACCGATAGCGATGCCGATGCTGATGCCGGTTCTTTTGATGGCAGTGCAATAGCAGTCAGCCTGGGCACTGTTCCGGGCGGACAGACCCGCACGATCACCTTCCAAGTAACGATAGATTGAGGAATGATGATGAAAATCAATATCTTGAAGCATTTGGCTATATTTGCTGCTCTTGCGATCCCGGGGATGGCAATGGCGGCCAACAACGTGGCACTCTCAAGCGACGTTTTTGTCGAGCGCAAAGTTGAAAAGCCCAACGGCACGACTGCTGTCATGCTTGAAGCACCGGAAACGGTCATTCCAGGTGATAATCTCGTCTTCGTTGTCAAATATAAGAATGTTGGCAGCACGCCAGCTACCGATTTCTCTGTCACCAACCCGCTCCCCAAAGCGGTTGCGTTCAATGGAACGTCTGATGGCACCGAAATTGTCTCCGTTGACGGAGGCAAGAAGTGGGGGTCGCTCTCGGCTCTGACTTACACGCGCGCAAACGGCGAGGTTCGCCCTGCCCTGATGAGCGACGTGACGCATATCAAGTGGAAATTTAATCGTTCTCTTTCTGTGGGTTCGGAAGGGAAGCTTGTATTTCGCGGCACCGTGAGGTGACCGCAAACCGTATCGGATCGCCGCGGGGGTTTGGCGATCCAAAATTGAAGTGAAACAGGAGATCAGTTATGACCAGTAAACTGAAACTACTCGTTGCCACAGGCTCTGTTACGGCCGCAATGCTGGGTGCAAACCCGGCTTTTGCTGCAGGAACAACAGCAGGCGACGCGATTACCAACAATGTTACCGTAAACTATCAAGTTGGCGGCGTATCTCAGACGGCTGAAACCGATTCTGACACGTTTACGGTTGACCGTAAGCTTGACCTGACCGTTTCGGAAGCCAATGGCGCTGCCCAACAGGTCACGCCAGGACAGACCGCAGGCGCGCCTAATCCGGCCTTCCTGACCTACACGGTTACCAACGATTCAAATGACGTTGTCGACTTTGAATTGACCGCTACTCAGCAAACAACCGGAGCCGCGACACCATTTAGCGGCACCGATGACTTTGATGTCACGGGCCTGCTGATTTTCGTCGAATCCGGCGCAACTCCTGGCTATCAGCCAGCAGAAGATACAGCGACATTCATTGACGAGCTTGCTGAAGATGCAAACGCGACTGTCTATGTTGTTGGTGATATCCCACTGAGTCTGGCAAGCGGTGATGCAGCAGGTGTTACGCTGACTGCAGCCATTAAAGAGGGTGCTACGGGCGGAAGTCTTGGTGGTGATTATACCGTCAACGCGACCAACACCGAAGATGGCACTGTCAATGCTGCCAATATCGACAACGTAATCGTGAATGCAACGGCTTCAGACACGGATAACTTCGTTATTTCCGCCGCTAATGTTAGCGTCGTGAAGTCAAGCGCGGTTCTTTGGGATCCAGTAAACGGCAGCACCAACCCGAAATCTATTCCGGGTGCGGTTATCGAATATTGTATCGCTGTAACCAACGCCACGGGCAGTGCGGCAGCCACCAGTGTTAGCATTTCGGATGATATTTCCACTCTGGACCTGTCATTCTACGCGACGGCGCCGGTAACCGGACCAGCCACTATTCCAGCTGCGAACGGTGTCCGCTCGGCTCTGGCATGTGACGGTACGGGTACCAACGCAGACGTTGGTACGCTTGCCGAATCCGGCGGTGTTATCACCGGTGACTTGGGCGATGTCGCTGCAGGCGTTACCGAAACGCTGCTCTTCCGCGCGACGGTAGACTAGAAAACTGAGGATAGCGGCGGCTTACCGGGATTTCCGGCAGGCCGCCGCCTCCCCTTTTTTGCCCCTTTTTGGATGCGTTGGTTAACCAACCTTATTAAGCCAGTCAGCCTGGCACTTGCTGCAGGAGCGATGATCGCGCCTGCCTCTATGATTCCCGCGCACGCGCAGAGCTTTCCCCTTATAAGTAATGTCGCAGAGGCCGAGTGGGATGTTGGCAATCAACGCCTGCAAACCCCGTCCAATCGCGTCGATATTCAGGTCGTAGCACCCCCAGAAGTGCCGCCTCAGATCACATTATACCATTTTGATGATCCGCCAGGCGCGGAACAGCTTCGTCTTCCAGGAACCATCTGCAGAGGCTCCGGCGGCAATGTCCCCGTAGAGCTCCGCGGTGTGTTTGCCGGAACCAATACCGACCCGGCTGCTATAGCCCCAACCGATAGCATCCGCGCCGGAGAGCCATTAATCGTCTCAGTTCTTGCCCCAAACAAGAATTTGAGTAGCGCCGCTATCGATAATTTCGATATTGTCCTCACGACGCCTTCTGGCGACCGTGAGACCATCAATATCGTAGAAACCGATATCAATAGCGGTCGTTTCGTCGGCATGATCAATACCGCAGCGATACCGCCCGCGCCGGTTCAGGGCGATTGCGTCCTGTCTGTGCAGCCGGGCGATCAGCTCAATGTCGGTGTTGACGAAGTGACCGGCACAGCAATCGGTTCAGTCGAAATCGGGATTCTCATAGATCCCTTTGGTGAAACCTTTGACAGCGGCGATGGTGCCCCTGTTGATGGCACGCGAGTGACGCTCATAGACGTTGCTACGGGCCTGCCAGCGGATGTTTTCGGTGATGACGGCGTTTCTGTGTTCCCCAGCACAGTCATTTCCGGCGGAACCGTGACGGACAGCGGTGGCAATGTGTATAATTTCACCCAAGGCTTCTATCGCTTCCCCTTTGCCCGTCCTGGCCAGTACAGGCTGCTGATAGAGCCCCCAGCGCCCTATACAGCGCCGTCGACGGCAACACCGGAGTCGTTGGCGGGCTTTCAGCGCACTGACGGACTGCCATTCACAATCGTGGATGGTTCTTACGGCGGTATCATAACGCTGAGTGACCCAGCCCCAGTGCGCGTCGATGTTCCGCTGGACCGGCCCGGCGTTCCGATAACCATCACCAAGGCGGCGTCCACCGCGATTGCCGTGCCAGGCGATGCTATTCAATATCGGGTTACCGTCCAGAACAGCGATCCGTTACGCACTACGGGCGCAATTACGATTGAGGACCAGTTACCAAACGCAATGCGCCTGCGCATCGACACCGTTCGGTATAATGGCGCTCTCGTAACACCGATTGTGCAGCTCAATGGACAAAATTTCTCGGTCAATGTCCCCTCTTTGGCCCCTGCGGCCAGCGGATTATTGACCTATTTGGCTGAAGTCCGTCAGGATGCACAGCCCGGCGACGCCATCAACACGGCCCAAGCCCGCGATGATCGCGGCGCGGAAAGCCTTGTCACCAGTGCGCCCGTACGCATCGAACGCGACGGCATTTCCGAAAGATTCACGATTATTGGCCGTATTACCGACGGTGGTTGCAACGTCGATCCGCGTGAAGCCAGCGGAATTGGCGGCATTCGGGTTATGCTGCAGGACGGAACCTACACCATTACCGACGACGACGGCCGGTATCATTTTGAAGGCATTAAGCCCGGTTTGCACGTTGTACAGGTCGATCCATCGACTTTCCCAGCGGATATGGCCCCAATTAATTGCGCGCAGAACACCCGCGCGGCCGGCAGCGACATTTCTCGCTTTGTCGAAGGCCGTGGCGGCGCTCTGAAACGTGCAGATTTCCGTGGCCAAAAAGTCGCTGCGCGGGAAGTACAAGCTATTGAAACCTATCAAAAACCTGAAATTCTCTCGGATCCAGAAGCTGCCGGCGCCGAGCGCAACTGGCTTGCTGGACAAGCACCCGGAATCGGATGGGTTTTCCCGGAAACTGGCTATAATCCTCGGGTTAAGTCCCTGCGTGTTGCTGTAAAGCACGGCAAGGGCCAACGCGTTGAACTGACGCTAAATGGCGAACCGGTGAACCCGCTGTCGTTTGACGGTAAGGAAAAAAGCGCAACCGGTTCGGTTCAAGTAAGCCTGTGGCGCGGTCTGGACATTAAATCCCGCAAAAATACCCTTGTTGCTCGGGTTTTGGACAAAAATGGGAAGCTCGTCGAAGAATTGACCCGCGACGTCCATTATTCAGCTAGCCCGCTCAACGCGGAATTGCTGAAAGATCGCTCTGTGCTGATCGCAGACGGCGTAACACGTCCCGTGCTGGCCGTTCGCTTGACCGATCGTGACGGCAAACCAGCGCATCATGGCGCAACCGGTGATTTCAGCGTTCCTGCCCCTTATGCGCCCGCAATTGAAGTGGATGCGCAGCAGGCTAACCAGCTTTCCGGCCTCGAACGCGGTGCCCCTGTGTGGCGCGTAGAGGGCGACGAAGGCATCGCTTATATCGAACTGGCCCCGACAACCGCATCTGGTTCAGTCAGTGTCACTTTCCCGTTCCGCGATGGCGAAGTATCACGCGAACAACGCATCGAAACATGGCTTGATCCCGGCAATCGTCCGTGGACGGTCGTCGGTTTTGCCGCAGGAACCGTTGGTTTCAATACTCTTGATGAGCGTCTGGAAGATTTGACCGAGGATGATGATAATATCAACCTGGATGGCCGTGTGGCTCTCTATGCCAAGGGCCGTGTCACCGGCAAATGGCTGATGACCCTGTCTTACGACACCGACAAGCAAGAAGACGAAACCCGTTTTGCCGGGATCATTGATCCGCGCCGCTACTACACGGTTTATGCCGATCGTTCCGAGCAACGTTACGACGCGGCATCCGTACGCCGTCTGTACCTGAAACTGGAACGTCCCCAGTTTTACGCGCTATTTGGTGACTATGAGACCGGTATCAATGAGCCTGAACTCGCTCGCTATCAACGGGCCTTCAACGGTGTAAAAGCCGAATATCGCAATGATCAAGTCAGCGCCCTCGCCTTTGGTGCTGACGCCGCCAATCGTTTCCGCCGCGAAGAAATTCAGGGCAACGGCCTGTCCGGTCCTTATGCTCTCTCAACCCGCGATATCATCGCAAATAGCGAGCGTATCACGCTGGAAACGCGCGACCGTCTGCGTTCTGACCGGATTGTCGAGCGCAAAGAGCTAACGCGTCATATCGATTATGATATCGATTATCTCGCCGGTACATTGCGTTTCCGCGAACCCATATTGAGCCGTAGCAGCGGTCTTGATCCGCAGTTCATCATCGCTGAATATGAAGTATTGGGCGTCGGCGGCCGCGATCTGAACGCCGGTGGCCGTTTGACGTACCAGTCGAAAGACCAAAAATTCAAAATCGGCGCAACCGCCATTCATGATGAGAATGAAAGCGTGAAAAGCGACCTATTGGGCGTGGATGTCCGCTATCGTCCTAATCTGAAAACCGAATTCCGCGCAGAAGTCGCCTCCAGCGATAGCGAAGACAAAACCGCCGATGTGCTGAACGGCGAGCCGCGCGGGTCTGACAGCGCGGTCGCATGGTTGGTTGAGGCCGAACATCATGGCTCAAAATTCGACGTGCTCGCCTATGTGCGCCAGCAATCCGCTGGTTTTGGCTTGGGTCAGCTGAACGCTGCGGAAAGCGGTACACGCAAATTCGGTATCGATACGCGGGTCCGGCTCAGTGATAAATTGTCATTGGCTGCTGGCGGTTACCAGGAGAATTTCCTGACCACCAATGCGCGGCGGCGTTCTGGAACAGCGGAACTCGAATATCGCAGCGAAAATACAGCGTTGCGCGCTGGCGTGGTCCATGCCGAGGACAGATTATCCGACGGCAGCGTCAATCGCTCTACTTTGGCGCGTCTCGGCGCAACGCAGAAATTATTTGATGGCAAGTTGGAATTAGACGCGCAAACCGAATTCGCACTGGGCGGACAGGATGAAAGTATCGATTTCCCTGCGCGCCACAGCTTTACCGCGCGCTATGCGATCACCAATGACATTAAGATCGTCGGCACCTATGAAATTGCCGATGGCGAGAATATTGATGCGCGCACCGCTCGTATCGGTGTTGATGTGGCTCCATGGGATGGCGCCCGCGCCGTGGTTAGCGCCAATCAACAGGAAATTACCGAATTTGGCCCGCGCACTTTTGCGGCTTATGGCCTGACACAAAGCATTCCGCTCGACGACAAATGGACGATTGATTTCTCACTCGACGGCAACGAAACCTTGGGGGGTTTTGACCGCAGCGATGTGATTAATGATCAGCAGCCTGTCGCGTCGGGTGGTTTCCTTGGCAATGATGGCTCGTTGACGGAAGACTTCGTCGCGGTCACCGCCGGGGCAACCTTCAGAAACGATGACTGGAGCTGGGTATCCCGCGCCGAATATCGCGATGGGGACCTGAGTGAGCGCTATGGCTTTACTTCTGCTGTATTGAAACAAATCGGCGAAGGCAGTTCTTTGGGCGCGCTGGGCAGCATCTTCCATGCGGAAGATGAAACCGGCACCAGCACACAAGTGATCGAAGCGGAAGCCAGTTGGGCACATCGCCCGGCGGACAGCCGGTGGTCCTGGCTCGAAAAACTCGAGTTTCGGGAAGACAAAGTCCGCAATGCCGTCGCCGGAACATTCGGACCGATTGGCGGCGCTCCGTTGCTCGTCAACGGAGACGTAACTTCTCGTAGAATTATCAATAGTTTAAGCGTCAATTATACGCCGATTGACGCGGATGACGGTATCTTTACCGAAGCCGGAGAATATAGTTTCTTTTGGGGAAGCCGCTATGTTTTCGATAAATTTGGTGAAGATGATCTCAAAGGCTGGAGCAATGTAATCGGAGCGGACGTGAAGTTCGACCTTTCCGATACCATTGACATCGGCGGACAGGCGACTGCGCGAATAGGCACTGATTTTGATACGATTGCCTATAGCGGGGGACCGAGTGTCGGGATCACACCGTTTAAAAACGGCTATATCTCACTCGGCTATAATGTGGTGGGTTTTGAAGACCGCGACTTTGAAGAAAGCCGCTATACCAGAGATGGGCCCTTCATCACCTTCCGCTTGAAATTTGACCAGCAAACACTTGGGAATTTGGGGTTCTAGGGCGATTGCTGGACTAAAAGTCCTCTTTCAGAGGCGCAACGATGAAGCTGACATGGATCAGCGCGACGTTTAGCAAGCCAGAGCCTTTGGGGGGCAATGGGATTTGCTAAATGGGCCGCGCTATCAGTCCGCGAACAACAGCACAGGTGTCTCGAGCAAATGCTTGAGCGCTTGCACATAACTGGCGGCATCATAGCCGTCCACGACCCTGTGATCACACGAGATCGACAGATTCATGAGCTTGCGCGCCTGAATCTCGCCGTCAATGATCATGGGGCGTTCTACGATCTTATTAGGGCCGATAATCGCGACCTGAGGGCGCTGAATCACTGGTGTGGTGGCGATTCCGCCCAAAGGACCCAGAGACGTCAATGTCAGCGTAGATCCGGACAATTCCTCCGGTTTTGCACTGCCATCGCGCGCAGCGGCCGATAAACGGCCAATATCAGCAGCCAATTGCCATATATTCTTGTCCTGTGCGTCCCGTATAACCGGCACCATAAGACCTTGATCGGTCTGTGTGGCCATGCCCAGGTGCACGGCGCCATGACGCGTCACAAGGCCTGCCTCGTCGTCATAGGTGGCGTTTAGCATCGGATATTGCGGCAATGATTTGCAGATCGCAACGATCATCAAAGGCAACATAGTAATCTTTGGACGGTCGCCGCGATTGGCATTGAGGTCGGCGCGCATGTCTTCCACAGCCGTCATATCGATCTCATCGACATAAGAAAAATGCGGAATATGACGTTTCGATTCTGCCATGTTCTGAGCGATCTTACGGCGCATGCCGATAACCTTGATCGTCTCGTCTTCACGCTTCTGAGAGGCACCAGAAGGACGATAACCCTGCCCGCTGCCATAGGTTAGATAGGTGTCGAGATCGCTGTGACGGATATGCTCGCCTTGGGCCTTAATCTGACTCAGATCGACGCCTAGATCAGCCGCACGTTTGCGCACGGCGGGAGTGGCGAGAACCTTTGTCATCGGTGCAGGATTGGATGTCATGACGTCAGTTTCGGGAACCTCAGCGGTAACTTCGGGCGCTTTCGGTGCAGAAACCGGCGCAGGCGGCTCGACTGAACTATTTTCTTTACTATCAATGGCTTCAGCAGACGTCACGACGTCAGGATCGCTCTCAACAGCGGCTGTGCCAACTTCTGACTTTTCGCTTTCCACGGCGCTTTCGTCACGTTCAGACTCTATCTGAACTAGCATCGAACCAATGGCGATAATGTCACCCTCTTCACCCGCAACAGCAATCACTGTTCCGGTCACAGGCGCTTCCATTTCAACGGTCGCTTTGTCGGTCATCATATCAGCAATCTGGTCATCTTCCTCCACCCGATCACCAACCTTCACATGCCATTTGACAATCTCTGCTTCGGCAATACCTTCGCCAATATCTGGCAGATTGAAAGTGTACGTACTCATGATGTCAGCTCCCCGACTATCTTATCCAAAGCCTCACCAATCCGAACCGGTCCTGGGAAGTACGCCCATTCCAGTGAATGGGGGTAAGGCGTATCAAAACCAGTGACGCGCTCAATCGGCGCTTCCAGATGATAGAAGCAGCGCTCCTGAACCAAGGCCGAAAGCTCCGCACCAAAACCACTCGTCCGGGTCGCCTCATGAATGATCAGACAACGCCCTGTCTTCTTGACCGACTCTTCAATCGTCTCAATATCCAGCGGGACAAGCGTACGCAAATCGATCACTTCGGCATCCACGCCATGTTCTTCCACCACCGCTTTAGCGACATGCACCATCGTTCCGTAGGTCAAAATGGTGACCGCTTCGCCAGCGCGCACGATATTCGCCTTACCGAGCGGTATCTTATAATAGTCCTCAGGGACTTCAGAAGCTTCAAACTTCGACCAAGGCTCAACCGGTTTGTCATAATAGCCGCTGAACGGTCCATTATATATCCGCTTGGGTTCAAAGAACATCACCGGATCATTATCTTCAATCGCTGAGATCAAAAGGCCCTTGGCATCATAAGGCGTAGACGGGATCACCGTTTTCAAACCGCAAACATGCGTGAACATGCTTTCAGGCGACTGACTATGTGTCTGACCGCCAAAGATGCCCCCGCCGAAGGGAGACCGCACCGTGATAGCGCTAGTAAACTCCGCAGCCGACCGATAGCGCAAACGCGCCGCTTCCGACACCAACTGATCCAGACCCGGATAGATATAATCGGCAAATTGGATCTCAGGCACGGGCCGCATACCATAGGCCGCCATGCCAACCGCCACGCCGATGATACCACATTCGCTAATCGGGGTGTCAAAACACCGGGTCTTGCCATGCTTTTCCTGAAGTCCAGCAGTCGCCCGGAACACGCCGCCGAAATAGCCGACATCTTCACCCAAGACGACGACATTGTCATCGCGGGCCATCATATTATCCAAGCCACTATTAATGGCATCAATCATGTTCATGACGGCCATTTGATTTCCCGTTCTTTGTTGGCTTGCTCGCTCTGCTCTTTGAGGTGCCATGGCATTTCCTCGAAGACATCCTGAAACATTGTTTCGAAAGGCTGGTGCAGACCGTGCCCCAAAATGCCGTTTTTCTCAGCTTCCTTGGTCGCTATCTTCACCGCCTCGATACATTCTTTGTCGAGCGCTTCATGTTGCTCCTTGCTCCACACACCGCGATGAATCAGATGCCGCTTCAGTCGCGTAATCGGATCACCCAACGGCCATTCTTCCCGTTCTTGCGCACTACGATAGGCGCTGGGATCATCGGAAGTACTGTGTGCCTCTGCACGATAGGTAAAATGCTCAATCAGTGTCGGACCATTATTGGTGCGAGCCCGCTCAGCCGCCCATTGGGTTGCAGCATAGACGGCCAACGGATCATTTCCATCAACTCGTATCCCAGCTATGCCATAGCCCGCAGCTCGCGCTGCGAATGTGGTTCTTTCTCCTCCGGCGAAACCAGAGAAAGACGAGATCGCCCATTGATTATTCACAACATTCATAATGATGGGTGCGTTATAGACAGTCGCGAAAGTCATCGCGCTGTGGAAATCGCCTTCAGCTGTAGACCCCTCCCCACACCAAGTTGCTGCAATACGGGTGTCGCCTTTGGCCGCACTGGCCATCGCCCAACCCACTGCCTGCGGATATTGGGTTGCCAGATTGCCAGAGATGGAGAAAAAGCCAAGCTCGCGCGAACAGTACATGATTGGAAGCTGTCGCCCTTTCAGCTTGTCTTCTCGGTTCGAGAAAATCTGATTGATCATATCAACCATGGGATAGCCGCGTACGAACAAAATACCCTGCTGCCGATAGCTGGGGAAGCACATGTCGTCACTATGCAGGGCCATGGTCGCGGCGACAGACGTCGCCTCTTCGCCGGTACATTTCATATAGAAACTGGTCTTACCTTGCCGCTGCATCCGGTGAAGTCGGTCATCAAAGGCGCGAACCTGCGCCATCGTCTTGAGCATTTTCAGCAGCGTATCATCGGACAGCTTCGGATCCCAAGGCCCGATTGCTTTATAATCGTCATCTAGCACGCGAACCATGTCATAGACCATATCGCGCATAGTCGCTGGATCGCTGTTAACATCAGGTCGCGGTTGGTCGCCTGCCTTAGGAATGTCAACATCACTATAGTCGACGGGATCGCCAGGACGGTATTTCGGCTCGGGCACATGAAGAGACAATGACGGCAAATTGGTCTTGCTATTTTCGTCAGCCATCCAAAATCTCCTGCTTCACTGCATTGCTGCAGCGCAATATTTATTTCAATTGATTGTTATATTATTTCACTTTGCCTAAAAGGTCAATATCGCTGTCCTATGCATCCTTATAAAAAGGGGGAGCAGATATCTGCTCCCCCTTTTTTAACTTTATCTCAGAAAATATCTACATTCAGAAACGAATAGCCATATTCACGACTGCTCGATCGTCACGATAGATTTGCTGACCTATTCGGCTTTCCACCGCCGCACCAAAGCTCAGTGGTCCATTGGCGAAGCTAAAGCCGCCTTTGACCTCACCGTAAGACGCGTCCTGCAATCCAATCGGCAACGCAAGCGCCAGACTTTCTGCATCTAGGAACCGCACCTGGAAGTTAGTATCGTTACCCGAAATCCGGTTCACATAATCCAACTTCATTTCAGGTTGGAAAGACCATCCAGAGGCGTAACCCATTCTGGTGCTACCGGATATTTTCAAACCGACCTTTGCTTCCAGACCAGAGCGGTTAATCTCATCAACAGCCATTGCGAGGCTACCGGCACTATCGCGAAAGCCATCAACACTATAGGACGAATAGCCAATGCTAGCGCGTGGCGTCAGCAACAAGCCATCCATATCTATATTGTAACCGGCTTCAATCTCACTCGCGAAGGTCAAGGAGTTAGTGTTCAGGTTACTAAGCGCCGTTGCGCCGCTTACCCTGCTATCAGAGCCAATACGAGAATGGGACATTGACGCTTGGCCCCCGATATAGAAATTCCCGCCGAGGCGATAATTACCATAAACCGATGCCTGATTAGTCTCCACATTCGCTAGACTTCCGCTAACCTGCTGTGCACCATCGGCGTAACCAAAGGCTGTACCGAAAGTTGTGCGGTCATTCAGGCCAAACTCCAGCCCCATCGCAATGTGCCAACTTCCTTGACGGTCATTGGTGCCATTACCTCCGAATGCCAATGTAGATTGATTATATCCAGCAGACATAAACCCACTCATATTCTCAGGTAATTGAACGGCGTTCCAGTTTGAAGACTGATAGTTTCCAGCAAAGCTAAGCTGTGATGCCGTGCTGTTGGTGAGCTTACGACTGTTCAAAACACCGGGCGCACCGATAATTTTGATCTTGCCTTTCACGCCTTGTGTTGCGCCAAGCAGCGACAGACGATCCGATACAAGACTACGCATCGCAGAGCCTTGTTGTTGATCGAGCGTTGTGGTTCGACCGGCTTGCGCTGCCGATAGGCTTTGGAAAGTGGTGTTCAATTCACCAGCCTCCATAACATCAATCAACCCATAGACGTTGGAGAGGTCATTATAAGAGCTTCCTCGAGCGCTATCCAATGCATTGCCAAATGCCAATGAAAATGGGTTCGTCACACCATTGCTACTGAAGAAATCAGAAAAGCGGATCACCCTCATACGCGCAGTAACATTGTCCGGACCATAAATCAGTTCGGGATACAGAACGCCAATCCGCCCAACGACATCATCAAAGGTATTTTCGACACCGCCTTCTGCAGTAATTATCTCGAAGGTCTGACCAAACCGCGCACTCTGTCGACCAAATTTATTGATCACAGCCGCTGTACCGCCCAATGAGATGATACCGTCATTATCGGCATCGCCAATAACAGCCAATTTGTCATTGCCAGTCCGGCCAACATCAAAAATGGCCAATGTCCCGGATGCCAAAATAACATCGCCCGCAATTGTCAGTGTACCCGTGTCACCGAAGTCGCGGCCTGGTGCTATTGATCCATTGACCGAGGTAAGGAATGTTGGATCGAAAAGACCAGTACCAGTTAGAAAGCCGGTTCCAAGGAAAGCTTCGCCTGTTGTGAGCGTACCGCGAAGGTCAAGCCAACCACCAGTCTGAGTGTAATCTCCCCAGACCTTTAAGTTCCCGCGCCTGCGAATATCAAGTCGTGCCGCGCCCTCAATGTTAAGGCGATCGATAGTCACGTCGTCACGCAGTCTTGTGGCGCCATTTGCAGCGAGAGTAACCTCAAAGTAACGAGCTCGAACGCCAGCTGACGGATCGGCCACAACATTATTTGGAACGAAATTACGACTGCCAGGCCCCCCTTCGATAGCGATGCTATTGGGTGTTCCTTCATCAAACTCAACGCTCAACGTGGAAAGGTCCAGGCAATCATCAAGGAAGCAAACATTGCCAAATTTAGGGGTATCGCCAGTGACGCCCGGTGCTTCAAAACCAGGTAGTGCATTTACGAGTTCACCATCAACACTGATGCCATAATTGGGATCTATATCCTGTTGCCAATGACGCGGATTTAACCAGTTCCGCGTTCCGGCGCGGCTAGAAGCATACACATAGCTGTTATTTGCCACTATCTGGTCCCAGAACAGGTAAAGCGGCTGATAGAAGCTTTGCGTTCCATAAGATGAAAAAGGTTGGAATGTGTTAGCCGGATCAGGATCGTCTTCACTACCGAAAAACCGCGAACCACCGGACAATACCGATGTGATAACGGGTTTGTCGAACAGTTCGTCTGCAACCAAAGCGCTGCCAGAATCCCCACCAGCGGTCGTTCCTTCACGTGGCAACGCAGCACCGTCATATAGGTCGAAATCAAAACGACCATTTTCTGAATCAAAAACTGCCTCGCCATCAGGACTGTCAAAATCTGTGTTGTACAGCGTTTGCGGTAAGTTTGGATCGCCGGGCCCGAAGAGAAAATTATTCCTATCGTCTAGCGAACTGGCCGATGAAATCATATTCTCTGCAATGCGGCGGCGGAAATCGATACCGAGATCGGAGCCATTGGGCCCTAGTCCTCTTGCCCCATAGCCGTTAATGATACCGTGCGTTTCTTCCCGGAGTGGAGAGAAAAGAAGGGTCCATGTCGGAACACCATCTGCATGAGTATCAAGCGTAGCGAGCGCGACATCCGCTTCCAAAAATCCAGTGGGAATAGAGCGCTCATCATACCAGACCTGCTCAACATTATAGATGTTGAAATCGACGTCCGTCTGGTTTGCAACACCATCATCAAGTCCAACCCAGCGGCGCACCGCAGGACGATTGTCGGCGCTGAAGCCAAAGGCAATAGCCGTCCCCCCTGAGGCGAAGCCATAGTCATCGGCTGCCCGGCTGTTTACACAGTGTGCCGCGAATATAACCGTCCGAGGATTAATCAAGGTGCCAGTGCAAAGCCCCAAACCGAAAGAGTCTTGATCACCCCTCACGGTCATCTGCCCGACGCCAGTCACATCAACAGTATTATCAAATACACCCACGGGTGGTGGGTCGTCCAAAGTGAGATCATCGCGGATAACAATCTTGGGAGCATCTTCGACCATTACAGGTCGAGATTGCGCCGATTCCTCGGCAGCAGTAAACGTAGTTTGCGCTTGGGCTGGCGCAACCAATCCTGCGATACAGGCCAATGATGATACGTTTAACAGTAAAAGACGGTTAGATTTACGGACTTGCATTTGAAAGCTCCCTTAAAAATTGTTTGGACTAATCCTAACTACTCTTGGGACAAACTTTACTACTAATTGCATGATGTTACGCGACTCGTTACCAAATCGTTGTTAGCATAGATTAACATGAAATCACATCACCGCTCTGCAATAAAATTATCAACAGGTGATATTGAATGTTAAATCACAACAATTTTTCGGGAGTTAGTTGCCGCGGAAATTAAACAGCTACAGGCGCGGAAATATGGGATTGCGGCGCATAGTCCTGCACCTCAAAATCAGTGATCTGATAGTCAAAAATTGAGGCCGGTTTCCGTGTTATTTTAAGTTTTGGGGCTCCAGAAGGTTCGCGGGAAAGTTGCTCCTCGACCAGCTCTTCATGGTTAAGGTAGAGATGGACATCCCCGCCATTCCAAACCAGTTCACCCGGCTCAAGGTCACATTGCTGCGCGATCATCCGCACCAACAGAGCAGCCGAAAATACGTTAAACGCAAAACCAAGCCCAAGGTCACAACTGCGCTGATACAATATGGCTGACAGCTTGCCGTTCGATACGCAGAACTGATATGTCTTATGACAAGGCGGCAGAGCCATCTGATCAAGTTCAGCTACATTCCATCCGGTGAAAATATGGCGGCGGGAACCAGGATTATTTTTGAGCCCATCAATCAACAACTTTATCTGATTAATTCCTTTTTCTTCTAGCCGATAAAGCCCCTTACCCGCTGGGGTATAGCGCGGCCAGTTGACCCATTGTTTGCCATAAACAGGCCCTAAATCGCCCCATTGCTTGGCAAAAACATCGTCGTCAATTATTCGCTGCTCGAAAGCATCGCGATCGATATCATCCCCTGTTTCTGCCCGATATTTTGCCAGGGGCCAATCCGTCCAGATATGAACCTTTTGCTCCACCAGCGACTGAATATTTGTGTCGCCCGTCAAGAACCACAGCATTTCCCGGGTAGCAGTTTTCCAAAACACCCGCTTGGTGGTAAGAAGCGGGATTGCATTTTCGGTCAGATTGAAACGCATTGTGGCGCCAAAAACTGCTCTAGTTCCTACCCCGGTACGATCCACTCGCTCATCGCCTTGCGTCCATACATAACGCATTAAATCAAGATATTGTTTTTCATAATGCTGATCGGGAATCACAACGCTCACTCCATATCTATATCCGATCACGCTATACCGCTGTGCAGCTATGCTCAACCGAACAAATTACGGTACGACAATGTATATCCACAGCGCGCTAATCTCTCTCAAAAGCAAGGCGCTGAGAAACCTTCAAAGATGCTAGTATAATTTTGTGCAAATGCTGCTCCGCGAGATAAGCAGACAAAAGTGAGTGGCATTGAGTTAGGCAGGTCAAAAACTTCCCCGATGCTCTAAGACTGCGCTTTGGCCCAGGCCTTAAAATCGCTCACAATCATATTCTTTGAACCTTCAACACAGTGAAATACGCCATCTAGAATAGCAGCCAAAAACTGCCGAAGGTCAAGCAGTGCGTATGGCGAGCGATGCGCATCCAAACCCTCACTGGATAGGATTTGCATTAAATCTTGGTGCGAGAGCAGCTTTACGATCTGGCTCCAATCCTCCTCCTCTTTTAAGGCCATGAGGTTCGATAACTCCACAATGAGGAAGCATTTAAACTCTCGGCTATCTTCCTCGTTATCGCCAAGCCCGACGCTTGCTACTGCTGACAAGAAAACATCTTCAAATTTGATAATCTCATTAACGCTGCGATCGGGTGTCGAACCAATTTCTAGACAATCCAATGCCATACCGATCAAAAACAGCTCGCGCCACGAGTAAGCTACCCCTTTTCCCTTTCCAGTATTTGCACCTGCTGGAAAGCCAAGTCGTTGAAAATGTTGTAATCGTCCGCGAAAAGCGATTTTTTTTGCGCCTAAAATTTTGTGCTTGTTTGATAAGATTTCTAGAATCTCGGCATAGGTGAATTCCAAAGCTGCCCCCGTAAGCATAAAAGGTGACCCGGCACCTCGATGGTGATGAACATCATTATTCTTGTCTTCGCTTTCCTGCGCATTGCTAAATTAAAACGCCCCCCGCAAGCAGCATCGAAACCAAAATGGTTTGATCATGAGATAAATGCCACTGAAACATCTATTTGAATGGCCAACTTTCTAAATTTTTTACCTGATATCTGCACCAACGGCTCGCGCAAACTGCTCAAGCTACGAAAACACGATTGAGTCAAACATATAACATCTTGTTTTTACGATATTTTCCTACCCAACAAACAAAAAAGATAAGCGAGAGACAATACCAATGAGACGTTAACCTTATTTTGATCATCGCCTCGTATTGCCACTATATGACCACGCGTGTTCTAATCGTCGATGACCGGCCCACAAATCTAAGGATTTATGCCCAGTTTGTGACTATGATGGGGGAGAAATACTCCTCCGTGACATTTGCTGATCCCTTAGAAGCGTTAGAATGGTTGCATGAAAACAACGCCGAGCTGTTGGTGGTTGATTACCGGATGCCGAAAATGAACGGTGCCGAGTTCATCAAAAACGTCCGCCAGATGTCAAAATGTGGTGATGTGCCAGCGATTGTTATCACTGCGCATCAAGATCGAGAATGCCGTCTATCCGCGCTAGATGCTGGTGCAACGGACTTTTTGCAAAGCCCCGTATCGCATGTGGAATTTTGCCGGCGCGCTATGTCGCTGCTCACCAAGAGCGAAAAAAGCGATAATCTGAGAAAACGCGCCTCCGAAATCGAACGGAAACACGCATCGCTTGGCGAAATATCTGACAACCGAGCGCCTGCCAATAAGAGCATGTTGGAGCAAATTATCGACACCATTCCGATCATGATCAATGCAACAGATCGTGCGGGCCGATGCTTATTCACTAACGCCTATCAATCTGCACTTTTCGATAAAACCCCAGATGAAATGGTCGGCCACGACTTTGGCGAGATACTGGGCCCCGACCTCGCAACAAATTCTTATCGCAGAAACGAAATCGTTATTAAATCGGAACAACCGATCCCACACTATGAAGAAAAATTCACCAGCGATGGCGTCGAGCTTATCTTTCACTGTAACAAATCTCCCCTTCTGAATCACAAAGGCGAGACTATCGGCGTATTGACGACTGCTGTTGATATTACGGCCCGCAAATTTGCCGAAGAACATCGCACCCATTTAGCGTTGCATGACATGCTAACCGGGCTACCGAACCGAGCCTTGCTCGCCGAAAAAGTTCGCAAGACAATCGAAACATGTAAAAAGAGCGGCCAAGAGGCAGCGCTGCTATTGCTAGATCTTGATAGGTTCAAGGTCATCAATGATACACGGGGCCATCATAGCGGCGATACCTTGTTACGGGAGGTTGCAGAACGATTGGTTGGGATTGTTGGCCCAGACGATTTTGCGGCGCGAATTGGCGGCGATGAATTTGCAATAATCCTGGGCAAGGTAGATGGTCCTGATGCGATCAATTCTCGCTGCACAAAAATATTGAAAGCGATCAACGAACCTTATTCCATTAGCGGGATTGAACAAGTCATCGGCGCTAGTATTGGCGTCAGCCTAATTCCAGCTGATGGCAACGAATATGAAGAATTGCTGAGGCTTGCTGATCTGGCGATGTACGATGCCAAAGCCAATGGGCGTAATTGTTACCGTTTCTTCTCCGAAGGGATGAATCAGATTGCTCAGGCGGATGCTTCCTTAGAGATTGAATTGCGTGATGCACTGAGCCAGCAACAATTCGCTTTGGAATATCAACCGATTGTTGATGCAAAGACATTGGACTATGTCGGACTGGAAGCATTAATCCGTTGGGATCATCCCGCACGTGGGCGTCTATTGCCCGTACAATTTATTCGCGTTGCTGATGATACAGGGATCATGGACACGCTCGGAAAATGGGTCATCGCAGAGGTATGCCGTCAAATTCGTCAATCAGCGGATGAAGGCGTTGATCTTCCGCGCGTCGCGATCAACATTTCCCCGCGTCAGTTCCAAAATCAGAATGTTTGTGACGAGGTATTGAAAAATATAGAATTGAATAGGATTGATCCGTCAAAAATCGTTGTCGAAATTACCGAAGAATTGCTGCTCAACAACAATGATCATGTTAGCCAGTCGCTGATCCGATTGCGCGAAGCCGGCGTTGGTATTTCAATAGACGATTTCGGGACCGGCTATTCGTCTCTACAATATTTGAGGGATTTGCCAGCCAACTGCCTGAAAATCGACCGTACATTCATATCAAGGATCGAGCATTCTGCCGCCGATCGAGCCATTATCGGTACGATTTCACATCTCGCCCACGCGCTCGACATGCGGGTGATCGCAGAAGGTGTTGAAAATGACGCCCAGCTTGAACTCTTGCAGGCATCTGGCTGTGATGAAATTCAAGGTTTTAAGATTGCTCGACCACAGCATGCCAAGAACTTATCCAAGTTGTTTCTAACGCATCAGAAACAAGCCACCAATCCGGCGAAAGTATAGGCACAATGCTGTCCTTCACGCCGCGCAAACGTCATACGAAACATAGCGCCAAGAGCATACATCGGAATCACCATCATCACTCGCACCGCGGCGACATAGTCGAACGCGGTCGCGATCGTGAGCGTGAGATGATCATCAATAGACTCGTTTTGATCATCATCGCCCTAACGGTAACCTATTTCCTCAACGGCGCTCCCGATCTCATATTGGGGTTTCAGCTTCACCTGATCGGCAGCCTTGCAATTTTGATCGCCTATCGATTCAAACCTGCACCGAGCAACAACAGGCGACTTGCCGGGTTAGTGGTTGATTTTGGTGTCTCGACCTATTTGTTCGAAATTGGCGGTGGAGCTGTCGCCGCACTCTATCCTTTATACCTATGGGTGATACTGGGATATGGTTTCCGCTTTGGGATCAAGTGGCTAGCAGTAGCGGCGGCGTTGGGGACATTCTCATTCGGTTGGACCGTATATTCGGTACCTTATTGGCATCACAATTTATCGTTATCAATCGGGCTTCTGGTTGGCCTTGTCGTGGTTCCAGCTTATTGTTCGACTTTGATCATCAAAATTTCTAAGGCAACAAAAGAGGCCGAAAACGCAAATAAAGCAAAGAGCTTGTTTCTGGCGAGCATTAGCCACGAATTGCGTACTCCTCTCAATGCCATTATCGGATATGGTACGCACTTGCTGGATATGAAGTTACCAGAAGCGCAACAACAAATGGTGGGAACCAGTGTATCGGCAGGGCAGCATCTGCTCCATCTGATCAATCAGCTCCTCACTTTTGCTCAATCAGACACACAAGAAGAACTTCCAGAACCGAAGGAGTTCAGCGTCGTTGACGTCTTGACCGATGTACGGGATATTTTGCAACTGGCGGCTACAGAGAAGGGCTTAAAAATTCATCTTCAAGCCGAAGCGCTCAGCGATCAACGGATCGCAGGGCAGCTGGACTATATTCGTAACATCTTGATTAACCTGACTAGCAACGCGGTCAAATTTACGGAGACCGGAACGGTCACATTGAAATGTGGAATAGATGATGATGCAGAACTCCCGCATCTATGGTGTTCCGTAACCGACACCGGACCAGGAATACCGGCAGAAGCGCACGAAAAGATATTTGGTGTTTTTCAGCAAGCTGATGATAGCATCGTGGACAATTTCGGTGGCACAGGACTGGGCCTTGCGATCTGCCAACAATTGGCAATGCAAATGGGCGGTGATATTTCTCTAGAAAGCAGTGTGGGAGAAGGCAGCACCTTTACTTTAAGTTGTCCGATTAGTCCGGTTGCAGACGGCGCCGGGATACAGAAGCACGAAAGTTACAAAATATTGTCGCTGGGATTTGGTTTGAATGGTCCAACTATAAGTCGGGAAGAAGACCGAGATGTCTATATTGAGCATATCCAATGTGCCAGAAACGACCGTTTGGAAACAATCCTCAAAAATCGTTCCCTTTCTTCTTACGACCTGGCCTTGCTGGACGAAGAGATCGCGGAACAGAATAAAGATGATGCAGGTTTCTGGAGCCATTTTCGCGACGCCAACTTGCCGCCTGTGTTGCTATCCAAAAATAGCAGCAAGAACTTAGACGAGATAAAGTTGCGCGCCGCTTTTGCGTCGGTATTGCCCGCATCTCCCGACTTTGACACCATTTGGAGTGTGGTCCAAATTGGTTGTTCTTTCAATCGCACCGGCAAAGAGACGGAGGATGACAAAAATAGAATTATCCGTAAGTCCGTTTCCCTCAATGTGCTGGTTGCCGACGATAATCGCACCAACCAGATGGTTCTGGAAACCATATTGAGTAATGCTGGTCATAGAGTTGTTGTGGCCTCTGATGGCGAGAAAGCATTGGATGAACTGGAAAAACAAGCTTTCGACATCGTATTTCTCGACGTTAACATGCCGAATATTGGTGGCATAGAATGCTGTAAATTATGGCGCCAGATCGAAGGGCCACGCGAACATACCCCAATTATCGGCCTAACCGCGGACTCTACTGCGGAAACAGAGAAAAAATGCTTGGACGCAGGCATGGACCTGCGCCTAACCAAGCCTATCGAGGCCGGCCTGTTACTGGACACCGTTGCAGAACAGACAGGTAATTTCCTTAATGCAGATGAAGCGAAGGTCGCTGCTGGTGATGATCCGTTTGATGTCGTTCAATCTATCGGATCAGGATCAGCGGGTGATCCAAGCCCGCCAATTGACGTTAAACAAATGGACTATCTAAGGTCCATCGGCGACGAGAGCTTTGTTCAATCGATCATCGAGGCATATGTCGACGACACATTAGACATCATGATTGCTTTCAATAAATCTGTTGAGCAAAGCGACGTGGAAGATTTTCGTTTTCAGGCCCATGCTTTCAAGAGCGGTGCAAACAATGTTGGCGCGACCAAACTCGCACAGATGTGCGGTCACTTTGAGGTGATCACTGAAGCGGAGTTCACCAAACGGCGTTTTGAGTATCTCGCACGTGCCGAGGAGGAAGTTTCACGGATTACGAACTTCTTCAAAAATCCAAAAACATACGATGATGGCAATACGGACGACGGTTATAGTGCAGCCGGTTAGAAACGGTTATCAGACGGCTCGAAGCGAGCGAGCTATTCTGCGTTCTTGCGCCATGGCCAAGCGTTCCATTTTGCGGACATCTGCCTCTTCCAGATGAAGTGCTGTTTCCGCCCACATTTCGGTAATCTCCAACAACTCGTCTATCGTCACGGGATTGGCTAGGCGCCTTGCCTTATAAACAGCGCGTTCCGCATGGAAACGCTTCCGATTTGTCTTGGTATATTCGATGATTGCTTCTTCGCCCTTACCGTCTTCAGCCAGAATATCGACCACGCCCATCTCATAAAGTTCTTCTGCCGTGAACAGTTTTCCTTCCAGAATGAACTGTTCCGTCTCTTTGCGGCCAAGGCGTTGTCTAAGATAGCTGTAGGCACCCATGCCGGGAAACAAATTGAAGAGGATTTCGGGCAAGCCCAACCTTGCGCTTCTTTCGGCAACCAGAATATCGAATGCCAAAGCATGTTCGAAACCACCACCGAGCGCATCGCCTTGCACCAAAGCCATAGTTATAATCGGAGCACCAAAGCCGGTACTGTTGGCATATTGCATGTGGACACAGGTCCGCGCATATTTTTTCAAAGCGCCTAGGTCGTGGCGGCGGATGCAATCGGCAAAATGTTTTAGATCTCCACCAAGATTATAAATGCCCGGCGTATGTGATCCGCAAACAAAATAGCGAAGGGGGTCCATGTTGTGCGACACATCGACCGCATAATTTGCATGCACCCAATCTTGTACCAATTGGATTTCGTCACCCAATTCATAGGTATAGCTGGGACGAGACTTCTGGTTCATGTAACACCAGAAAATTTCATCAGACCTATCGAATCGCAAATCTATTTCATTGAATTTTCGTGTGAATATATCTCGGCCAAAACCACCATGTGGAGTGATCATTTCTTCCGTCGCATCAAGAACCAAATCGGCCTCGATATCATTTACGGCTTGGCTTCGTAAATCCATATATACTCTCCACATTATCGGGGTTGCGTCGATACTGTGACGTAACAATTTCCGATCTGCTTGGGATATATTTTTATGGCACGCCCCAAAAAGAAGCAAGCAAAAGTAAAAAGTTTAAATTACATCCTTAATGGACCAAAAAAAATGCCTGCGTTTGGTAGGACTTAATGGTAAATAACCCTTTGTAAAATCTCGTAAAATAGCTACTATATTTCTATGTTTTCGGGAGCTGGCCTTGTTATTATCGGCCAAGCTTGAGATGCTTAAATTATTGTTTCTTTGGTAACTACTCACCCAGCATCGGCTTCAGAACCAGCTGATGCACTGATCAAACCACGATAGGCACGTGTTGCTGATCTTGTTCCTTTCGTGACCTCGAAAACATCCTCCGCAATGGGCATTGCCACATTATATTTTTTAGCAAGCGCCATCACGGTTGGGGCGCTTTTGACGCCCTCTGCTACCATCAGCATCTCTTCGATGATTTCATCAATCTTACGTCCCTTGCCGAGTTCAACGCCAACATGACGGTTCCGGCTGAGCGGACTGGTGCAGGTCGCGATCATATCTCCCATTCCAGTAAGACCGGAAAATGTCTCAGGACGCCCGCCCATCGCAACACCCAAGCGGGTAATTTCCGCGAGACCACGAGTAATGAGCGCAGAGCGCGTGTTATCCCCTGCCCCCAATCCGTCACCCATGCCGACTGCAATGGCTATAATATTTTTGAGGACGCCACCCAATTCGCATCCAAGCAGGTCGGTATTGGTATAAACGCGAAACAGTCCGGAATGGAATAGCTGCTGCAATTGTTTGACGATAATTTCGTCTTCCATAGAAATTACGCTAGCCGCCGCCTGTCCCGCCATAATCTCCCGCGCTAAATTGGGTCCAGTCAACACACCCACTGGATGCCCCGGCAACACATCTTCAATAACTTCTGTCATCCGCTTACCGGTTGACAATTCCAAGCCCTTCGTCAGGCTGATCACCGGCACCCATGGTCTTAAAAAAGGCTGTGCTTCTTCCAATACTGTACGGAAATTACTCGAGGGGATACCCATGACCAAGACATCGGCATCGGATACAGCATCTCCAATATCACTGGTGGCCTTGAGCGCCTCAGGCAATATTGCATCAGGAAGATATTTGCTGTTGCGATGATTATCATTAATGTCGGCGACGGTCTCGCTGTCTCTGGCCCATATTTTAATCGGCGCATTGCGCGAAACTAAAGAGGCCACCGTTGTTCCCCAGGAACCACCACCCAATAATCCAACGCGCAATTCCATGCTATTTTCCCCGATATTTCTTACGACTCCCCTTTTTGAGAAGTTCTATCCTGTCAAACTGGCTGGAAATTCAGTGTTTTGCAAGAAATGTAAGATGGAAAGAAGCCGTATCTTTGGGTTTTTCGATCATCGGTACATGCCCAGTCTCTTCCAATATGACGGCTTCGCTATTCTTGATGCCTTCGTCCAACACAGCAACGCAGCTGACATCGATCAACTTGTCATGACGCCCCCAGACAATCAGACTTGGCGCGGCGACTTCACCCAAGCGATCATTAAGCGGATCATTGATGCCGGAGCCGGCAATTTGCCAGAATATCTTATCCAAAACGTCTTTGTGGGCATGGGCCTCTGCAAAGAATAGTTTTTTGAAATTTTTTGGCATGGGAACCGGTTCATAAGACACGAAAGCCATCAACCGGTCGACATCGGCGAGACTGTTCAACGCCAGAGCGTTTTCTCCTTTCTCAGCGGCGATCTGCAACTCACTCTTGTCCGGGCCAACAACGCCTGCGTTATTGAACAAGGTGAGCGACGCTATCTTGTCGGGATATTCCAAGGCAAATTGCAAGGCGATGAAACCACCCATGCTGTTACCACCAATATGGCATTTGGTTATGTTCATGGCATCCAGAAAGGCGCTTAACCGGTGCGCCTGTGTTGGCACGTCATAGTCGCGATCCAATGACCTGTCATTTTCACCGAAACCCGGCAAATCAGGCGCAATCAGGCGATGATGCTTGGTAATATGTGGCGCATAGATTGACCAATTATCTTTGTCTCCACCAAAGCCATGCAACAGAACGACGGGTACGCCGTCACCACGGCCACCTTCCAAATAAGGCCAGATATCATCGCCAACCTGTATAAACTTCTGCCGCATCCCCCCACGCAAGCGGATCATGGCTGTCATCAGCCCGTACACAGCTTTTGGAAAGACAAAATATCCAACCAACGCAGCCAAGATTATCGCGCCAAAAATATATAATATGATCATCATTGCCAAGTCCCCCTATCCGCATTTGTTGTCATGACAGCGCAAGGATACTCTCAAGCCAGTCGGTCATGTCCGTCAGCACTGTATCTTTTTCTGGCTCATTAAAAATCTCGTGAAACAATTCGGGATAAATTTTCAGCTGCTTCTGGACCGAGCCAACATGTTTGTTCAAAAACACAGACCCTTCGGGAGCGGTAAGACTATCTTGTTCACCATGAAGTAACAACAACGGTAGCGTGATTTTCGCCGCCTGACTTTGTACTCGTTCCATGTTAGCCATCATTTCAGCCGCCAACCGGGCGCTGATCTTGGTGCCCGAGACCAGCGGGTCAGCTAGATAATCTGCAACGACCTTTGGATCACGACTGACGCCACTAGCGTCCAAGGCCAAAACGCCCATTTTAGGGGCCACTTTTGAAAGGAACTTACTCAACCCCTTCATAAATCCGGAAGGTTCCTCAGTGGCTTTTATGGCGGGGCCAGACAGGACAGTAGCCGCAAAATGCGACTGATTTTCAAGCAAATAGGTCGCACCGATTAGACCGCCCAAGCTATGCCCTACCAGTATGAGCGGCATTGTTTTTTGATCGGACGGCAATTGTTCAATCAAAGCATCCAAGCCATCATGATAGACGGAGAAGTCGGGAATGAAGCCATTTTCACCATCGGACTTTCCGTGTCCCCAATGATCAAGCGTGTGAACGATAAAGCCATTTTTGACACAATGTTCTGCGAAATATTTATAGCGGCCACTATGCTCATCATAGCCATGAACGAGGACGATAACAGCTTTAGCGGGCGCCTCAGGAGTCCAGCTTTGACTATAAAGAGTAGCTCCAGCTGCCGCTGATAGAGCAGACAGGGTCAATTGCCCTTCTTGATGCATCAAGCGATTTTCCTCTTCATCGCGATTGTATGATCATGCGCCAATTCGGTTTCATATTCGAACAATATCCGGTCCAGCGTCTGACTAATTTTCGTCTGCGTGCGCACCATTTCTATCTTCGGCCAAGTCGTCCGCTCACCGAGTTGAACGAGTTCACCAATTTCCTCAACGGAGAGGTCACTAAGGATTTTGGCGGGACTCCAGAACATTGTCGGCCGAATAATATTGATGTCGCCGGTATAATCCTGATTGACTACAGACAGCGTCATATTGGCCATACTGTTGAGTCGTGGAAAGTAAGACAGTGGCTTCTGCATGATCTGCACATTCGCGTTAAGCCATGCCTTCATCGTAGATGTCGTCGCATTTCTAATGGCTGATATCGCCGTTTTCTGTTGCTTTACATCAGTAGCAAACGGGGTGATCAGCGGGTTAGCTTGGCTTACAATATGGTGATTGACCCCATAGAGCCGCGCCAGCCGCTTTGCAGGAAGGTCATGTGTGACCGATCCATCAACCCATTTCCGGTTAGGCAGATATGGTGTACGCTCTCCCTTATGGTCCTTTGCCGCCAGTGTGACAGGTGGATATACCCCAGGGACCGCGCAGGACGCCATAACGGCTTCCCGAATATATACGTTGGGCGATGCAATAGCATTTAACAGCCTTGATGTCTGATGCTTTTCCGCTGGTGCTATGGATACGTTTAGATGTCGACCGGTCAGTTCGTAAGCTTCCTGAAACGTTAGATCTGGAATCATGTTACTAATACGGTTGCGTATTTCATCGATCTTTAGTCGCTTGGTCGCGCCCAATATTCCAAAGCCTGTCTGCGCTACAATTTCGTCGGCACCTTCGGTCACCAGATTCTCTGGTTCGAAAAACGGTGCAATTTCATCATCGACATGTGTACTAACCAGCGCACCGACGACCGAACCGCCGCTAGACCCAGACATGATATGCGGCAGCAGGCCTTCCGACCAAAGGGCTTTCACTACACCCATGTGAAAATAGAGAAAGGCGCCCGAGCCACTCATCAAGAAGGCCGAACGGCCATAGCAATGTTGAGCGCGACGGAAGAAATCGAGCTTCTCTTCGAAGGGAATATCATCGACCTTGTCGCTAGCCAGATACTCCAGCGAATTAACGATCGCGTCGACATAATCTTGAATCAGTTGCTTGGTGCCAAATCTAGCTTTCTGGTGCAGGCGATCATTGCCCATACCGTCCATATTGCCATGGATGCCTTCATTCAGAGCATACAGCAGCCCTGCATTATCCTGTGCTTTCCATAGTTTTGACAGGCGCTTCAAGCGACGACGGATGGAAACATTATCGAAATGCTTACTCTCGTCAGATGCTTTCCACTTATCAACTCCAGTGGACCGGTCATGAGCTGCGGCGGCATCTGACCAGTCGGAATAGTTTTCCGCCTGAGCCATCGCCTTTTCCATCTTCAACGTGGTATTCAAAATCATATTATACTCGCTTACTTTCCGCTCGAATACACGCTTTGCTGGCGAAAGACACCCGTTAACGGGAAACTCCCATAGTTATCCACTGCTATTTCTTCTTGCGCTGCTGCGCTTTTCTTGGCGTCTTGGATACCCGCCGGTACATGACCGATGCATCTTGAGGTTGCCCAGCCTTTTGGGCTGCTGGGGCCTTTGCCTTTGTTTTGCCTTTGCCGACGACCGGCTTGGCATCGCGTAACTGAGCAAAGGCAGTTTGAATGCATTCCCGGAAAAATTCAATGTCCGGCATTATCTTTCTGTCGGTGGTAATCGCAAAGGACATCGTGCCATTGTAGCTCGGCGTCGCAATAAACAATCCCATTCCGTTACCCAGCGGCGCCATGCCATACTGATGAGTCAATTGGGCTCCATTCATATACATGGGCACTTGTGGCCCAGGCACATTGGAAATGAAAACATTGCTCATCTTTGGTGCGAAACGTTCACTGGTAAGAATTTTGGCAACCCCAGCCATAGTCGCACCTGGGATGTGCTGTGTGAGATCTGTCATGATCCGCGCACTTAGGCCGGATTTGGCTGCCTTCGTCTCCCGCGTAGTATTGCGGACAGCTTCCAACCGTTCCAGTGGATTGGCAATATTCGTCCAGAGTTTGACCGTCATGGCAGTGATCTTGTTTCCGGGTGTATTTTCCTGACCGTCCCGCTTCCGGGCATTAACGGGAGCAACCGCAACTAGCGTTTCTTTTGGTAATTCCTTGTGCTTCATCAAATATTTACGGAGCGCACCACTGCAAACAGTAAGCACAACATCGTTGATTGTAGCACCTTCCACTTTAGTCCGCATGGCTTTGAGTTCGTTCAAATCGAAACTGACAGCATCGAACATCTTATGTGGTGAAACATTACCGTTAAACCGGGTTTCAGGAACAGTTAAGCCACCGCCCTGCCCATCACTAGCCATGTTTTTCTGTGCTGCATCCCACAAGGTAGGAGTCAGTTTCAATACAGCGTTGGCCAGCTTGACGGGTGACGACAAATTGCTCGACACAGCCCGATTCATGACATCCGAAGACGATGGCACATCGCCATAGTCCCAGTCCTGCGCTGAAACCTCTATCAACGGATTACCCTTATTGTCCATGTCACCAAGAGCGGTAAAAAAATAAGCCGCCGACGCACCATCAATCGCGGAATGATGAACCCGCGTCAAAATCGCGTAACTGCCCTTGCCATAGCCTTTAACTCTGTCGAGCCCTTCAACAACATACATATCCCAAAGCGGCCTATTCATATCCATTGGCTTGCTGAAATGGCGCGCGACATGGATACAAAATTGTCGCCAATCGCCCGGTTCCGGCAATCTCCCGTGGGAAATATGCGCTTCTATGTCAAAATGCTGATCCTCCACCCAATAGGGATGATCGATATCAAATGGCAGGCGGTAGAGCTTTCGCTTGAATACCGGTGAGATATGCAACCGGCTTCGGACATGCTCGATAATGTCTTTGAAGCGCACCTTCTTGGTGGGCGCAGTTGAAGGATCATAGACATAGACCGCCATGACATGCGTCAGATTTTCCGCGGTTTGGATATAAAGGAACTGGGCGTCTTGGGCACTAAGCTGATGCAACATATGCGGCTCCTCTAAATCGGATAATCTTAATCAAAAATCTTATCGGCTAGACTCAACACTTCAAGGCGCGATTTTTCCATCCGTCGTGACAATGCCCGAAATTTGCGCAACAACGCCTTGCGCTTTACGATAGTCTCTTCAGTTGTTTCTCCGGTCAAGTCCTGACTGGCAGCCATTTTGAAGCCATTTTCAAACAAGATTTTGCCGATCGAAGCCTCACTGGTGATGCGCCGGAGCAGATAGGCTTGGTGGCCTTCTTTCAAGGCTTCCTCGACACAACTTTGTTTATCAATTGCTTGGCCAGGCTCCAACCGTGACAATATATCTAACACAACCGTGTAGGATTCAACGAATGGCAAGAATACAGCATGACCGATCAATGGCTGGAAACGATTGGTGAGGCTCTTTAACAAGGCCCCTCCCTTGTCCAGTTTCATCTCCCAATCGGGGCAAGCACGGGTCAACTCAGTTTTCAAGTTTTCCCGATATTCTTCTTTGGGCGGATAGAAAAATTCGAATTTAAACAAATCACGCAGCCGATCCGTTTCGGCCCAAAATACGTCTGCTGCAACCTTATCCTTGTCTTCACGCGCCTTCAGCAGAGACAGCTCGATAATAGCCTTGTCGAGAAAATGATGAATGATCGAGTTACGATAATAGCTCGCGAGCGGATGTTTTTCAGGCTGGATGGCGTAAACCGTACTTGACCCTTGATCATAGCGCATAAACAAACCGCTGTTGACCAACGTGTCGACAACTTTTTGAATGCCTTCGAGATTTTGCTGGGTCAAGTCATCGCTGAACCGGATTTTTCTTTCTTGCGCCCATTCAACGAAGAAATTGATCACCGCTCGCAATTCATCCGCTGTCATTGCACGTGGAGCCGTTCCCAACAAACTAAGGCACATAAGCGCTGTGAGCGTCAGCGGCGTCGCGCGATTAGCCTCCACAGCGACTTCAAACGCGATTTTGGACAGCCCAATCCGGTCATCTGGCTCTGGCGCCTTTTTGACAACGACCCGCTTGCCAAAATCCACGTAGACCTTGCCCATTGGTTCTCGCAAGCTACGCAAATAACCAATAAACCAGCTCAGAGATTCGGCTTTTTTTACCCGTCCTGTTTGCTCGCTGGCATATTCCTCTACATCGCGGATCAGATCGAAACTGGTAACGACCGGAATGATGTGGACATTCTCAATGTCATTCACATTGGCGCTGTCCATGACATATTTCAGCAAACCGTAGCGCGGCGGCATTAACTTACCCAACCGTGAACGAGTTCCTTCAAATGCCCAGGTCATGGGGAAACGTTTTTCCAGCAAATAACTCACATAGTGCCGCAAAACGAGCTTATAGACCGGATTATTCTCAAAACTGCGGCGAATGAAAATCGTCCCTGCCCGGCGCAGAACAAAACCCAATCCGAAGAAATCCAGATTAATCCCACCAAATACATGCACCATCGGCAAATCATTTTGATACGCTAGGTCAGTCGGTGTAACTCCATCAATATAGGTTTTATGGGTGAACAAAAGCAATGTTGGATGATCCCGCATTGTTTTGCGCAAACGGGCCAGTTCGCTCTTTTTGAAAACCACTTCGTCTTCATACCCTTGCGACAGCATGAAACGGTCGAGCTTTGCCTTCATATCGATAAAAAAAGCACTTGGCCTAGCGATCAGCTCTTTCATGTATTTGCCGGCTTCGTCGTACAGTGCCGTCTCGGGTTTATCCAAATCGGTTGCCAATTCGGTCATCGCTGCCCGGAATTTTGGGTCCGTGCGCAAGCCATCAGCAACAAAACGAGGCACCTTGTAACGGCGTCCACGAAGACCGCGTTCCTCAATATCGAGTACAAGACCGGCTTGGCGCACAACAAATCCGGCAAATTCATGTCCATCGTCGCCTTGAACTTCAACAGCATTTTGTTGTTCAAAGCGTTGCCTCAGGTCACTGATTGTCGCGGGTTGACCCGTCAGACAGTGCGCCCGCCGTTTGTTACGGAGCAAAATCATTCGCGCCCGAAAGCTACCCGGCGTTCGGGGATCACCAAATAGCGCATGGCGTTTTTTAAGAGCTCGGCTCTTTTCAAAATTAGGAATCCGCCAAGCTATGCGCACCGGTATCACCATAGTATCCGGTTCAGCATCCAGTTTTTGATTCAACTCTTTTAGCCGTAAACGGGCACGTTCATCGGATATCGGTAGGCTGATCCAGTTTATTTCCTGACCCGGACCACCTTCGGCAAGCGACGCATGTAGCCAATCCAGCAGATAGCGCCGTTCTACGCGGTTACGGGCATCAATGACAAATAGCTTTGGCCCCTGTGTGAGCAGAGGTACCGCTTTTGCTATCGCCTTAGATTCGTCCATCCTCGCTCCCTATTTTTTTGATGCAGCCGGTTTCTTACCTGCAGGCTTCTTCGTAACCGTTTTTTTGGCTGGCGCTTTCTTCACGGTCGTCTTTTTTGCAACGTTTTGATTTGCGGCCGGTTTTCGTACCGTTTTATTGACCGTCGTTGACCGGGGACTAGCCTTCGACACAGTTACGGTCTTTCGTGCGACGGGTTTCTTGCGCAGCGGCGCTTTGTCAGAGGTAACTTTCACTGCAGCCTTTCCGCCGCGCGCGGCCCTTGCGGGGGTAGTTTGTTTCACCGCTACCCGCTTTGTTCGTGCAGGTTCTGCTTTCGCAGGTGCAGTCGAGGAAACGTCCTCATCTACCTGTCCCAAAGTATCGAGGAACATGCCCCGCACTTCTGCAACATGATCGTTCAGCGTGGACTTCTTCCATTTGCTGGTATCGACCGGCGGAAGTATATCAACCTTGACCGTTGCCGATCTCATTACAAATTCATTTTTGGGTGCCACATCACCTGCATTGTGAATAACAATCGGCACCATTGGCACTCCTGCCTGCATCGCAAGATGAAACGCGCCTTTCTTGAAGGGGCCGACTTTTGGCGACAACGTCCGTGTGCCTTCTGGGGCAATGCAGATGGACTTGCCGTCAATCTTGATCGCGTCAACCAACGGCTCCATCGCCTTGATCGCATTGCGACCATCGGCGCGATCGACAAATACCGTCCCGGCCATTTCCATGACTTTACCGATAACAGGTGTGTCCTTCACCTCTTTCTTGGCTATGCCGCCAACGTCCTTGCGTACTAGCTTGGCCATAATCATCACATCGGCTTTACTTTGATGATTAAAAACAAAAATACATGGCCGGTTCACCCACAAATTTTCTTCACCGGTAACATCCAGATCCACGCCGGTCAGAGCCGTTGCAATATCCCCAAAAAGCCCCGTCGAGAAATTGGTCGCTTCACGCTGTGAACCGGTCAGCGCCCAAATCGGCAAGCCAGCGACGAACGAAGTAACGAGCGACCCTGTTGCGTAAATAGTCCGCAAATAATCAACCGGTTTACCCTGCCCGCGGCTGTCAAATTTTTGCAACGGCCAACCGCGTTCTTTCGAGATTTCCGTTAGCTTACCGTTAGGATTAAGCGGCCGTGGCTTGCCGACCCGTTCCAACAACTCCAGATCATCATCGCTATCTGAATAAAAATAACTTTTGCTTAGATCCAGCTTGTGCTCTTTCGCCAGTTTTTCTGCGGCCAGAACCTTGCCTTCGCCGAAACACAATGGGCGGATGATATTTCCCGTAAACTCGCCATTTTCAACTTCATATTGTGAGCATAATACATGCTCGATATTCAAGTCCCGCGCAGTGGGTTCTATCTGATAGATGGTCGCCGAAGATACAATTGCAACAGTGTGGCCTTTGGCGATATGCGCTTCGATCAGTTCTCTGGATTCCGGATAAACTTTCCGCGCAATATGCTTTTCATAAAGCTCTTCACCAAACTCGAAATAACTGTCCTCAGTAACACCTTTCATGAATTTTGATGCTGCCATCATCAAGCCCGAAAAACCCATGCTGCCCATACTATATTGAGCCATCACATTGGCAGTCTCAACCAGCTCTTCTGCAGTCATCTCACGGCGTTTAATCTTTTCCCACAGCATGGCTGTTGCGGAGTAGCCCGCAATGATCGTACCGTCGAAATCAAACAATGCGCCAATATGTGGTCCTTCGGCCGCCTTTAGCACATCCTGCAAATGGGAATCTCGATCAGCCATATTATCCCTCAAATCATCCAGACCCGCTTGGTCTATTCTTATCCTGCCAAAAAAACACTGTGTTTCCCAGCCTTTATTGGACTAAATGGATATTAGACCGCCTGACAAGCCACTATGTCCAGATATGGAGCAGCCTGAAGCATCTGTTAAACCGAATGGAGCACCAACTAGTGAAATTGACATCTTGTAACATTCAGATATGGTTTGGCGGAGAGACAGTCCGCCATAATGAACCCCCTACACCCCTTCCCTAGGGTCGTGTAAGTCCCGAAAATACTGGATTTGCGTATAATTTACCAAAATAAAATTGCATATAATTTGCAGGTTGTTGCATTGCGTTGTATGGTAATGCAGATTTTATGGTGGGTTTAAGGTGGGTATAAATGCCGAAAGTAGCAACTACGTTAAATGCCAAACAGCTTGATGCCGTCATCAAGTCCACCATTGCGGACATAGCATTTAATGGCACGAAACATAATACACGTAAAGCCGTTGGCGGCGTTCCGGCGGGCTTGTTAATTCAAATTACCCCGGTTGGATCAGCAAGCTGGATAATGCGCACGACGACTAAGGGACGGCGGCGTGAAATCGGTTTAGGCAGCTATCCGGCATTGTCATTGTCGAAAGCTCGTGAACAAGCGTCCGAAATTGCTAGCATGGTAAAAGGCGGCAACGACCCGGTTGCGGAACGACGTAAAGGACGTGCCAGATCACAAACATTTCGTGAATGCGCAGAATCTTATATTGCTGACAATCGCGACGGATGGAAAAGCGAAAAGCATGCCGCACAATGGGAAAGCACATTACGCAATTGGGCATATACTAAAATTGGCAATGAACCGATGCAATCAATTGACAAAACTATGATTGCCGACATTTTGAGGCAACCCGTTACAGCAGCCGATGGCAAATCGCTTTGGGCAGCACGACATGAAACAGCAAAGCGATTGCGGCAACGCATTGAAAGCATCTTTGATTATGCAAAAGCGAACGATTATTTTACCGGCGATAATCCCGCGAAATGGCGGGGCAACCTTAAACCGCTAATGCCAGCATTGTCCAAATCGACCAAGCGTGTAAAGCACCACGCTGCGTTACCATACAGCGATGCCCCCGCATTTATGTCCGAGTTGAAAAAGCGCGGCGGTGTTGCAGCGACCGCATTGCAGTTTGCGATACTTACGGCAGCACGTAGCGGTGAAGTACGGCTAGCAACATGGGATGAAATTGATTTACATAATGCACTTTGGACGTTGCCAGATAGCCGTATGAAAGCCGGTAAAGAACATACTGTGCCACTATGTGACGCGGCATTATCGATACTGCAAGGTGTTCCTCAAAATGAGCGTAAAGGCTTGATGTTCCCCGGTGCAAAAGTAGGCAAACCGATGTCCGATATGACATTAGCAGCGGTTCTAAAACGAATGGATCGGACTGGTATCACCGTGCATGGCTTTAGATCCACTTTCCGCGATTGGGCAGGTGAAACGACCGGACATCCCAGAGATGTCATAGAAAATGCTTTGGCTCACCAACTAAAGGATAAAGCGGAAGCGGCATATGCGCGAGGCAACCAATTGGAAAAGCGCAAATTGCTGATGGCAGAATGGTGTGAACATTTGAATGCAGATAAGAACAACGGCATTAGCTAAACGATAAAGAGCAATAGAGAGACTTTACGTTACGTTGACTAGAGGTCAACGTAACGTTAAAAATAAAAATGTCAATTGTTATTGATTCATTAACCGATGAAGCGTAATTACTAATCAACGTTTGAGGCGTGAAATAAAACGTTCCTACCGTGCAAACGGTTTTGCGATTGCAAATTAAAAAGGTTTCGCGAGGGGTTCGGCCCTGAAATTTAGCTCCTTCGGGAGCTATTTTTTTGTCCAGCGAATTGGACGTTTTCGGATTGTGTTTACGACCACCACCGAAAAACTGACTTCTGGAAGGTTTTTAGCTAAATTAGGCCTATGATGGGCGCTTCGCACATATAACCTAGCATCGAATCGCTTGCCTGGAGTAGGCCTTAAATTAAAAACAATTAGATAGGGCCCGTCTAATCCTGGGAGGGTAGCGTCAAAAACCATTGTGTCACGGCTATTGCAAACCATTCCTTCCACAGCTTGGCAAATTGCTGCCGGAAGATGTAAAGAATGGGCATATCGTTCTACGCAAAATGTTCTGCGCGTGTTGCCATCCATAAATTGCAGATCAATAGTGTCGCCCTCCCTATACTCGCGAGTAAAAGAATGCGCTCCGAATGAAACCTGCAACTTGTATGATTTACCATTGCAAATTATAGCCAGCATGAACGAATTTAGATGTTCTAGACTGTACTCAGTGCCTGCAATTTTTCGTTTGCCCCAATTCATCAAGCATTCTTAGTAAGTGCATTAGATAAATGCCAGATTATAATCTGCAATCGAGCTATAAATGAGTTTCAGATGCTATAGCTTTGCTAGCAAGCAATTAATCGCAAACTGCTGCATCCGAACTCACTTGACTTCAGAAACCTTCATATAGTATCAGATATGTTGTCTAATCGGACTGTGACATGCGCCTGCGGGCGGGCTGGATAGCCTTAACAGCGGATAGGATTGTAGCGGGCGGATGCCCGAAAGCTGCGAGGAAAACGCGGCGCTCGCGGTCGGATGACTGCTTTCTGCAATCTTTATCCGAAAGTACCGAAAAATGGCACATTTCCTTACAATTCAAAGCGTAGCTGAACGCTATCAGACATCCAAGCATAGCGTTTATCGCTGGATACGGGATGACCGCAATTTTCCCTCTCCTATCCGCCTTCCAGCTGGATCACCGCGATGGTCCGTGGCTGATTTAGAGGAATGGGAAGCACAGCGAAAATCAGCTGCATAGTCAAAAAAAGACCGGCGCGCGCTTGAACGCAGCCGGTCTAATAGGAAATTACATAATGAGTAACCAAGATATAAGCAAACCGTCTGTCGCGGTCAATAGCCACACGTCCGCTGCACCAGAGTTTCAGATACCGCCACCCGCACCAGTTGTAGCAGCCTTGCAGCTGACACCACCGGTCCAATCAGTCATACCGCCAATGCCGGTAAATGATCCACCACCGTTAGACTGTAGCGGCGAATATCTAACGCATATTGAGCAACAGCAGTGGTTCGACGGCTTTGTCCTCATCGGCCCTGAAAACCGGATTTTTGATCGTAAAGGGCTTAAATATGGTCCGGGTGCATTTAACAGCACGTATGGTGGTAAAAAATTCATGATCGATACTTACGGCAAGCTTACAGATGAACCATGGAAAGCTGCAACACAATCAACACTATGGACTATACCGAAAGTGGACGGCACTACCTTCCGTCCACTACTGCCAACTGGCGAGATCATTACAGATGAACTCAACAGGCGGTTAGTGAACAACTACATTCCTGCTACAATTGCGAGTATGAAAGGTGACCCTTCACCATTTCTCAAACATATGGAGTTGGTGATACCGAACGCGGGTGACCGAAATATTTTATATGCCTATTTGGCGCATAATGCGAAATTTCCCGGCCATAAAATACCGTGGGCACCGCTGATACAATCAACAGAAGGTGTCGGTAAAAATGTCATCAAATACGCAATGATGCACGTTATGGGCGATCATTACACCTATCCACCAAATGCTAAAGAACTTGCATCAGGCGGTAGCAAATTCAACGGCTGGATGCGCGAGAAACTATTCTTCATTTGTGACGAAATCAAAACAGATGAAAAACGTGATCTAGTCGAGATTTTAAAACCGATGATTACTGAAACAACGATGGAAGTCCAAAGCAAAGGTATTGATCAGCGAAAAGACGACAATCCTGCAAACTGGCTATTTTTCAGCAATCACAAAGATGCAATACCAGTCCATGCGAACGGACGTCGATTTGCGATATTTTACAGCGCTATCCAATCAAGACAAGATTTGCTGAATGCTGGGATGGATGACGCATATTTCAGCAAGCTATATGATCAATGGCTTGGTCCGCATACTCACAAATCCGGACTGAAAATAATCGCTAACTTTTTGCTGTCCTATCCTATTGAACGCGGCAAGATATCGATGCGAGCGCCAGAAACGACCAGCATGGCAGAAGCAATTGTACAGAGCCGGGGATGGCTTGCTCAGTTGATTGCCGAAGCTGTGGATGAAGACTTGCCCGGCTTCCGCAACGGCTGGATATCAACAGCAGCCGTTAAACGACGGTTAGAAGCATCACGCCGCAAACCTGTTGAAAGCAAGACTATGGCAGCGGCGATAACCGAACTCGGTTATCACAAGATCGGACGTGCCAGCCGTCCATATTTTCAGGAGGATGTAAATACGCGGTCATCCTTGTGGCATATCAATTCTAACGTTCTTGTAGAAAGTTACGGTCCATCGCAGGGTTATGATTAGGACGTCGCGATAGAAGTACCAAAAAATTATTAGTTTCAATGACTTACATTAATGACGTCGCGATCCGTCGCGATAGCATAATCTATCACGACGTCATTTTGCGGCAGTCTTCTGCGGCTTACAGCATAGGACGTCGTGATAGACGTGATAATCTATATGTTGTTGTATGTATTATGCTGAATAGGGTCATTGTTGCATATTTGAATAGGTGCTGGGGGAGAAGTGAAATATCGCGTCTATCGCGACATCGCGACGTCCAACCACCTAACACATTGGAAAATAAGCCTAATTGGACGTCGCGATAGCATATTTATCACGTCCGATCCGTCGCGATAGACCTATTTCGGAAGCTTTTGACGCTCCAATTGTAAAACTATGCTGAATAGTTTGAATATTTACATATTCTCATTTCCGCATATTCAAATAAACTGACCACTGTGTCAAATAATAGCTTGATTTAATTAGATTTATTATTTGACACGGCCATCGATTTTTTACTATCCTTATTGTCTAATCAAACAAAAGGAATTTTACGCTATGTCACTCACTACCCACCATGAAGAAAATGAAAACGGTCACATTTTGATCAGCCGTCGTGATGATAAACCACCGGTTGTCGGGTCTACGAACAATGACTTGTACGCATCTACGGCCATCGCTTTTGCGAACACCATTACATCCGATGCTGAAATCTATCAGACAGATGCATTGGACGATGTAACAAGGTCCAAAGCTGGACCAATGATCGCCGCAACAAAGGTCAGGCTCGATGAAGGTCTGACAGAGAAGCGCGATTTTGAAGCGGCTAAAGCTATTGTGATGGAAATCCCGAAATCAGTCCGCACTGATCATTTTGCGGAAATCAGAGAGCTTTATCGCAGCCTTTCTACGCCAGCTGCTGTCAAACGGGCTTCGGCAGCGGACTTAGAAGAACTTTCGGCCCTTATAGACGGTGAACAGGGTCTGACAGGGTTGAACGATGATGCTTGGAAGGTTGTTGAAGATCGGTTCATCCTACTCGGCCATATTGAGCGCACCGGCTTATCTGCACAATTCCAAAAGAAGCCGTCCATCGACAAAATACTGATATCCGGTGTGGATCACCAAGCAGCCGAAGCTGCAGCACGGGAAGCCTTGAAACAGTTTAAAGCACGTGAAGATACGCTGGCCGATATGGAAGTAGAAATCCTATCCATGATACGCTGGCTATCCAATGTGACATCACGCAGTGCTGCAGACACGCTCGACTTGGTACTCGCTGCATGACCATACGTTATCCCGCATCCGTTATACTGCCTACAGCCCCTATCGCTCCCGCTGGGGCTGTATATGCGGCGATTGGAGCGTCACGTCAGCGAATTGCAAACTGGCGCTCCAATCATAACTTTCCAGCTTCGGAAGGTCGTAAAATCGATGTCGCATCCGTTGCCGCATGGCTGGTCGAGCGCGGCGTCAAGGTGGAATGGTCATGATTGACGCACCAACATCCGTACCAGAAGCGAAGAAAACGGTTGGTCGCCACTCCGATGGCCGCTTTACAGCAGGCAACCCGGGCAGACCGAAGGGCTCGCGCAACAAGGCTAACCGCGAAACGCTGGACGCTATCAGCAATTTACGCGGTAAGGCAATCCAGACGCTCTCTGACCAACTAGATCAGGGTAACGTAAAAGCGGCAATGTTCATCCTACAGCGCTTCCTGCCTTCGGAACGAGTAGTTGATGTAACCGCGACCGATACCGAAGCATTGATCGAAAATGAAATCACCCCATCAGAAGCAAACAAAATCGCAATGAGTTTAAAGCAGCTTACTGATATTGAACACATGGCCGCGATCAAAGACAGGCTGGATGAGTTGGAAGCTATCATCTCGGGCGCAAAACACTAGGTTATGTCCAGAATTAGCTTAGATCGTCGCATTGAACGGCTGAGGGATTATTATTTGCAGCCGGGGAGTTTGGAGCATCGCGCATATCATTTACCGGAAAATTTGCGCGATAGTTACCAATCATGGCGGAAAGAAAGAGTTGCTATAATTTCCCGTGCAGAAAAACAGCCGGGCGATGCATATGCGGCATTAATTAACGGAAAGCTCAATTTACCACCCACACCGCGAGCCGTCCAATTAGCGCTTTTTCCAAACAATGGCAAAATTTACGACAACGTTTATGAAGCCTATCAGGCGATGTTAGAAGGGTAGAGATATGAGCGAGCGCTTAGTTCTAGTTATGAAACCTTTGCTTAATGTGTGGATCAATGAGTACAACCGTCCTGTTAGGTTCGCAAAAGCCGAAGTCAAACATAGTGATGCAATCGAGGTGATACGAATGCGCATTACTTTTGAGATGCCTCGCATCGAAGATGACTATCTACACATTGATGCTAAGGGACTAATTGAGCTAATGAGTTGGATCGATAATTCACGTCCAAATATGAAACAGCGCGCGTTGTATGATCAGTTAGGAAAATACTTTCCGGGTGATATACATTTTGATGCAATGCTCAGAGGAGCACTTCGCGCAAGTCTTGAAGGGTTAACACAAGCCTCGGGTGAAGAAGCGCATTTTGAAAAGCGTGCCAGCGCGCAAATTGAAACTTCCAAATACGAACAACAATAATTGCATAGTGTTGCAGCTTTGATGGTGGGTTAATGGTGGATGTTCTAATAAAGTCCATTCAATGCATGATATTATCATCAATTATATCAGCGCCTTAATACCAAAGTACAACGCGGTTGCTGGCGGAGAGACAGGGATTCGAACCCTGGGTACGATCGCTCGCACAACGGTTTTCGAGACCGCCCCATTCGACCACTCTGGCACCTCTCCGCACTTCGGCAATAGCCTCGGGAACCATGGCCCTAGACGGCCATCTCTGTCGAACGTGCCGCGCGCTTAAACCATGAACTGTTGATTGCCAAGCGAGAAACCGTGATGACAAACAAATGGCGAATGCTTGCATCTGTCGGGTAACTGACTAAATTGCATATATGGTTCAAACCAAGCATCTTACTTCAACAAATCCGCTTCCCAAGGATACACCATCTGTTTTGAAAGCCAATTTCACTATTGGTGATGTCGTAAAACATCGGCTATTTGATTTTCGTGGTGTGATTTATGATATCGATCCGGTTTTTGCTAATAGCGATGAATGGTATGATGCCATTCCCAAAGATTTACAGCCATCTAAGGATCAGCCATTTTACCATCTGTTGGCTGAAAATGCCGATAGCAGCTATGTCGCCTATGTCAGCCAGCAGAACTTACTGGAAGATAACAGCGGTGAGCCTGTGACGCATCCCGAGGTAGGCCGTATGTTTAAAGCTGTGAATGGCGGAAAATATCAACTGCATCAAATTCATCGGCATTGATCCGTTTCGATACAGTTAGGATTTAATCTTCCAGCCTTTTTTGAGCAAAGCATAACATAATGTTGTCAACGCGACGTTGATGGCGAGTAAGACCGCAGAACCGACGATCACGGGCGAATCAGCTTCCCCAAGGAATCCGTAGCGGAAACCGGAAATTGCATAGAAAAACGGATTGGCATGACTAATCGCCTGAAATGTCGGGGAAAGCCTGTCGATAGAATAGAAGGTTCCGGACAACAACGCTGCGGGAGCAACGACAAAATTGGTGACCGCTGCTGCATGGTCGAATTTCTCGGCCCATATCGAAGTTAGCACTCCCAGAAGCGCTAGCATTGCTGATCCCATAAAGCCGAACCAGATTACGGCCCACCAATGATTAACGCTGACGTCAACCCCTGGCCAGAGGGCCATAGCCAACCATACAGCGAAGCCAACCAGCGCCGCTCGTGTTAAAGATGCTCCAACCAAGCCAGCTAACAATTCGCCGACGGACAATGGCGGCATCAGATAGTCCACAATGGTACCCTGAATTTTTCCGACCAACAGAGCAAAGCTGCTATTGGCGAAAGCGTTTTGAATCATGCCCATGCAGATCAAACCCGGCGCGATAAAATCAGCGAATGGCACGCCCAAAACAGTGCGATCGCCCCTACCCAATGCTACAGTGAAAATCACCAAAAATAGCAGCGTCGTTATCGAAGGGGCCCACACCGTCTGAAGTTGCACTTTGAAAAAGCGGCGAACTTCTTTCCAGTAGAGCGCAAAAAAACCACCCCAGTTGACGCCTCGAATAACCGCTACACCCGGCTCTGCGTAAGTTTGCGCGATAAACTCGGGTTGATCTGCTGCGTTATTTTTGGGCTGGTCTAACATAGGCTTTTCGCCTATCGGCTCCCGAGAGCAATCACAACCAATATTTGCCAACTATAATATGTCCGATTGAATATCTGGTCATATGACTTATATTGAGTTCGAAATTAGAATGTTTAGGATTTTGCATGGCTTGGACTGACGAACGTATAGATCATCTTAAACAGATGTGGGAAAAAGGCCTGACAGCCAGTCAGATCGCCGAGGAACTTGGCGGCGTTAGCCGAAATGCCGTCATCGGCAAGGCCCATCGTCTTGGTTTAAAATCACGCCCCTCACCGGTAAAAGCGAAAGCGAAGACGGCGAAAGGTGAGAAACCGGCAGTAAAACCCAAAAAGGCTGCGGTCAAGGCGACCAAGAAGCCGAAACAGAAGGAAGAGCATGTCGCGCGGCGCGCGATGCCGCCGCCAACGCCAGCTGCCCGCACCCACGCTGCACAACAGTCGAAAATGCCAAAGCCAGACGGGCCGAAAATTGTTTCCGTTGGACCAGGCGGCTTTTTGCGTCAGGGCCCCGGCGATCAACAAGCACCGATTCCACCGGCTCCACCGCGACGGTTGGTTCCAGCTAAACCTAGCGATGAAATCGCGGACAAGACAAGTTTGTTAGATTTGAATGACAGAATTTGCCGATGGCCGATGAATCACCCTGGCGAACCCGATTTCCATTTCTGCGGCGAAGAGGTTAACCCTGGCTTCCCTTATTGCGTTGAACATTGCGGCCGGGCGTTTCAGGCACAGTTGCCACGCGGCGCACGACGCGCACCTCCGCCATTGCCTTTTGGTGGTCCAAGAGTCCGCTAAATCACCCAATAAGGTGATATTTTACAGGCCATTTGGCAAGAGGCTCAACAAGCCTCTTGCCAGTCTGACTCTCACGCTCTTATAGGATCATCATGTCCGATGATCTTTTTGGCGCTGATCCGCCCACCACTTCAAAGTCCGGTGAATATGATGCCTCTGCTATTGAGGTATTGGAGGGTCTGGAACCCGTCCGCAAACGCCCCGGCATGTATATCGGCGGCGTTGACGAACGTGCGCTCCATCATTTGGCCGCAGAAGTTATTGATAACAGCATGGACGAAGCGGTCGCCGGTCACGCGAGCCGTATTGAGATCACACTCGATAGCGAAAATCGCCTGACCGTCACTGATAACGGTCGCGGCATTCCAGTCGATCCTCATCCCAAATTTCCCGGCAAATCGGCGCTGGAAGTAATCATGACCACCTTGCACTCGGGCGGTAAGTTCTCCGACAAAGCTTATGCAACATCTGGCGGTCTGCATGGCGTCGGCGTATCTGTTGTCAACGCATTGTCGTCTGATACCGTTGTAGAAGTCGCGCGTAACAAAACTATCTATCGCCAGTCTTTTTCTCAAGGCAACGCTGTGTCGAAACTGGAAGAAGTGGGCAGCACCCCAAATCGGCGCGGTACGAGCATCTCGTTCATTCCGGACACCGAAATTTTTGGTGACGGCAATAAGTTCAAGCCGTCCCGTTTGTTCAAAATGGCACGGTCAAAAGCTTATCTTTATGCTGGCGTTGAAATCCGATGGAAATGCGATCCGGAACAGGCCAGCGATGATGTCCCTGCCGAAGCGGTATTTCAGTTCCCAGGTGGCTTGTCCGACCATTTGCGAGAACAGTTAAGTGGTCGCGAATGTGTTACAACAGATTTCTTTGCCGGTAACCAAGATTTTCCCGATAGCGCTGGTCGCGTCGAATGGGCTATCACATGGCCGATTTGGACGGATGGCAGCTACAGCTGGTATTGTAACACTATCCCCACACCCAATGGCGGCACTCATGAAACGGGGCTGCGCAATGCGTTGGTCAAAGGCATGCGCGCTTTTGGCGAACTGGTGCAGCTTAAAAAGGCGTCACAGCTAACTGCGGACGATATTATTTCCGGTGGCGAGATGATGCTGTCTGTCTTTATCCGTGAACCGCAATTCCAAAGCCAGACCAAAGACCGGCTGACCTCTCCGGAAGCTGCGAAATATGTAGAAAACGCAGTACGCGATCATTTCGACCATTTCCTGACCGACAATATGGATCGTGGCAAAGCCCTTCTGGGCTTTGTCATGGAGCGCATGGACGAGCGACTGAAACGCAAGGCCGAGCGTGAAGTCAAACGCAAAACCGCAACTAGCGGACGCAAAGTTCGTTTGCCTGGGAAGTTGACCGATTGCTCCGGCAACGATCCCGCTGGCACGGAAATGTTCATCGTCGAAGGCGATAGCGCTGGTGGTTCCGCCAAACAGGCACGTAATCGTAAGACGCAGGCTATCTTGCCGATCCGCGGTAAAATCCTCAACGTTGCTTCAGCGAACAGCGCTAAGATTTTTGCCAATTCAGAAATCGCCGACCTCACACTGGCTTTGGGTTGCGGTATTCGCAAAGACTGCGACCCTGACAATTTGCGCTATGAACGCGTTATCATCATGACCGATGCTGATGTTGATGGTGCGCATATCGCGACGCTGTTAATGACCTATTTCTTTCAGGAAATGCCAGAACTCGTTCGCCAAGGACATTTGTTCCTTGCCCGTCCGCCGCTGTATCGCCTGACCGCTGGCGGCAACAGCCTCTATGCTCAGGATGATGAGGCACGTGCGAAAATTGAGAACGGTCCGTTCAAAGGTAAAAAGGTCGATGTCAGTCGATTCAAAGGTCTGGGCGAGATGAATCCAAGCCAGTTGAAAGAAACCACAATGGATCCAGACACCCGGTCCCTATTTCGAGTCACACTGCCGCAGGAATATGAGAATCGAGCCGTCGTGAAGGATCTGGTGGACCGTCTAATGGGTAAGAATCCGGAACATCGGTTCAACTTTATCCAGCAAAATGCTGCAAGCCTTGACGAAGAAGCCATTGATGCTTGATCGGTTAAGCCGGTTTTGTATTTTTTCCTTATGCGCGTTTATGTTGGTCTTGAGCACCCCGTCTGCAGCAAGGGCTGAACAAACCGCGACGGTGTCTTCTGAATATCAAGACCGTGGGTCCGAATTGTTAGAAATTCTTCAAGGATCGGAAAAAGAAGAAGGTTTTTTCGCCAGTTCGTTTATCGACGCAATCCCGCTGACACAGTTTCGAGCGTTAGTTGCGCAGCTTAAAGCCCGCTATGGTGAAGCGATAGATATAAGCCGGGTCATCCCGGCGAATGATCAGGACGGTACGGTAGAAATTGCATATACCAATGCGACCCTGGCGATGCGCATGGTTTTGGATAGCAAGGCGCCCTATCCTGTCATTGGCCTGCAAGTCACTGGAGCGAATGTCACCAATGACACTCTGGCTACGATCGAGCGAGAATTTACCGCACTCCCTGGCATTGCCGGTTTTGAAATCGCAGAACTGGGTTCCGATCAAACCAATGTCATCGCATCATTTAATGCCGACAAACAATTTGCCATAGGCTCCACTTTCAAACTCTATGTCCTTGCAGCACTGTCCTCCGAAATCACCAATGGCGGCCGCAATTGGAACGACGTTGTTCCGCTCTACCGGAAGTCCTTACCGTCCGGCATATTGCAGAATTGGCCACGCAACACTCCAATGACGCTTCAAGGATTAGCGACGCTGATGATATCGATAAGCGACAACAGCGCAACGGACATTTTGATGAGTGAACTCGGCAGTAAAGCCATTGATGACATCGTATATAAAAGCGGCCATGGCATGCCTGACAAGATACTTCCGATGTTGAACACCGTCGAGTTTTTTGACCTGAAAATGCCAAATAATGCGGATGTTCGGGAGCTCTATGTAGCTGCAAGCAACAATGAACAAAGGAATTTGCTCAGCAGATATAGCATCGGGCTCTCTCCGGAATCGATCGAGATCAGCAACCTGGCAAACAAACCGCAGCATATCGATACGATAGAATGGTTTGCCACGCCTTCCGATATTACCGGGCTGCTCAAGATTATCGAAGAAATTGAGGACCCAGTGGTAAAGAATATCCTCAAGATCAACCCCTTGATCCCGCCAGGAGATGCTCTGCGCTGGAGCTATATTGGCGGCAAAGGTGGTTCGGAACCGGGCGTCATATCCTTCGCCTTTTTAACCAAGTCGAAATCAGGCAAGACCTATGCGTTTTCGGGAAGCTGGAACAACAGCGAAGCGCCCGTCGACAATGATAAACTCACTCTGATGATGAACCGATTGTTGAATCTGGTCGCCGCTCGTTAGATTGTTGTCAGGCGTTCTGCCAATCATCATGCAGCAATCCAAAAATCAAACTGTCTCGGATTCCGATATGCGTTTCCGATTCCTGCCGCAAATGCGCTTCCTGTTGAAAGCCCAGAATTTTAAGCAGTTTGATTGAAGACAGATTGTCAGGATCAACATCGGCGTAGATTCGTCGGAGACCTAGTTCTTCAAAGCCATATTGGATCACCCGGCCAACGGACTCTCGCGCTATTCCTGCTCCCCAAGCAGCGCGGTTCAGAATATAACCAATTTCTCTAACATTCGGCAGTTCTTCCGACCTGATAAGGACAACCCAACCCAGCGCCATATCGTCTTGGACTGTGGTGATTGCCCAGGTTTGCCAGCGCGTACCTTCGCAATTTTGGGCCACATAGTCCCGCGTTTCCGCAACTGTTTTATGCGGTCCGCTAGACCACCAGCGCATTAAATTCTCATCTGCAAAAGCAGGATGAAGGGCCTCCGCATCATCGACACGCAATGGGCGCAAAAGCAACCGCTCTGTCGACAAAACGGGGAAGATCATGCCGTTAGCGAGGCCACCAATGCCTTGACCTTTTTCTGTCGCCATTGCGGTAACGGCGCGACCAGCCAGTAGCCCCGCGAGGATTTGCTATCTTCCCCGATGACTTCCACGCGACCTTCCTGCAAGTCTTGCTGAACCAGCATTTTTGGAACCCATGCGTGGCCGAAACCATTGGCTGCAGCTTCAATTGCTAAACCGCCATCGGCCACCCTCATCAACGTTTCTTCGCCTTCCGAAATCGGGCATCCAGGCCAGTCAATCTTCTGGCCAGCCTTGCCGCCCGGGGCGGCTACTTTGACGAACATTGTGTCGCCAATGATAACGCCTTCATTATCACTGGGGCCATCCGTGAGGCCGATTGCGACATCCAGATTAGCTTCGGTAAAGTCCGCACCGCCTTCTGAAGCGACAAGGGCAAAGCTTACATCTGGATTGTCTGTTGAGAATTGCGCCAATCGCGCGTTTAACCATTTTGCGGTCAAATCACGGGGGGCAGCAATAGTAAGTTTATGGGAAGATTGCCCGGCCTGCATCGCCCGGACAGCGTCTTCAAATTCGAGAAAACCTGATCGCAGTGCATCCAGACCGGCGGCGGCTTCATCGGTTAGCTCCAATCCCTTCGGTGTGCGCCGGAACATGACAACACCCAGCATATCCTCCAGCGCCCTGATCTGTTGTCCAACAGCGGCAGGCGTCACCGCCAGTTCATCCGCCGCACGCGTAAAGCTGAGATGCCGCGCTGCGGCATCGAGCACACGAAGCCCATTCAGCGGCAAATGAGTGCGCTTCATTGCTCGACAGTGGGTGCAGTTAGAGGGAAATGCGGGATACGAACTTCAAACGCATCTGGTTCCACGCCGACAAACACGAAATGTCCGGCCATCGCACCGCTAGGGGTGTTAAGCGGACAGCCAGAGACATAGTCATGTGACTTGCCCGGCTGGATGATCGGTTGCTCACCAATAACGCCGTCGCCATCGACCTTGTGCAATCCACCGCGTGCGTCGGAAATTCGCCAATGTCGCGTCAGCAATTGAACCGCGCTATCGCGTTCATTTTCAATACGGATATGATAGGCCCAAAACCAGCGAAGGCCATCAATGTCGGATTGTTCTGGCAGAAATGTAACGGACACGCGCACGGTTACGCCATCGGTGGTTTCTGAAAAGGGGAAGAACGCCTGCATCATGATTATGTGATAGCGTCAAAGATCCAAGGACGAAAGGGCTTGATCCAAATCTTCGATCAAATCGACCGGATCTTCCAGCCCGATGTTGATCCGCAGCATGTCTTCCGTAATCCCAATTTCCAATCGCGCTTCTTCACCCAAACCATGATGAGTGGTTGATGCGGGATGACACATGAGCGAACGACTGTCGCCAATATTATTTGAAATATCTATGAGATTCAATGCATTAAGTAGTCCATGCGCCTGTTTCCGTCCTCCGCCGACATATAGGGAGAAGATCGGACCAGCTGCTTCCATCTGGCTCATCGCCAGATTATGTTGCGGATGACTCGGCAGGCCCGGATACAATATTTTCTCTACCCGCTGCTCTAAAAACTTGCCCACTTCGATGGCATTATTGCTCTGTTTGCGGATGCGCAGATCAAGGGTCTCGAGTCCTTTCAATACAACCCAAGCATTGAAAGCACTAAGCGTGGGACCCGTGTTGCGGGTGAAGGCTAGCAAAGTTTCCTCTATAAACTCTTCTGTACCGCACACAGCACCGGCCAACACACGCCCCTGCCCATCCATCATTTTTGTCGCGCTATAGGCAACAACATCAGCACCAAATTCCATCGGCCGCTGGAGGACGTTAGTGGCAAAAGCATTGTCCACAACACTGGTAATGCCTTTCGTCCGCGCCAGATCACAAACGGAGCGCAGATCAATGACGTCCATTGTCGGATTAGCCGGTGTTTCAAAGAAAAATACCTTTGTCTTTGGCGTAATCGCTTGCTCCCAATTTTCGATGTCACGACCATCGATAACGGTGGTTTCGATTCCGAATTTCGGCAACAAGCTATCGGTCAGCCAACGGCAAGAACCAAATAGCGCGCGGCTCGCAACAACATGATCGCCGGCCTCCAATTGGCACAACAACGCTGCGGTCATTGCCGCCATACCCGAAGCGGTCGCACGACAAGCCTCAGCGCCTTCCATCACCGCTATTCGCTCCTCCAGCATCTGCACTGTCGGGTTTTGCAAGCGGCTGTACGTCATGCCGGATTGCTCGCCATTAAAGCGAGCGGCGGCATCTTCGGCACAGTCATAAGTATAACCCGACGTCAGAAACAAAGCCTCTGATGTCTCGCCAAATTCACTGCGCATGGTGCCGCTGCGAATGGCTTTGGTCGCTGGACGCCATTTTTTTGTTATCTCTCGATTTTGACCGGTATCTCTTTTCATATCTTTTCCTAAGCCGATCGGTGCTTAACTGGCAAGCTGCGCGACAACCGCATCGCCAATTTCTTGCGTGGAGGCACTACCACCAAGATCATGCCCCAATATGCCCTGTTTCAGAACCGTTGCAACGGCCTGCTCAATGCGGACTGCTTCGCTCTCCATGCCAAAACTATGCCGCAGCATCATCGCAGCCGACAATATCATAGCCGAAGGATTGGCGATGCCCTGCCCTGCAATATCGGGCGCGCTGCCATGGATGGGTTCAAAAAGCCCCTTGGTCCCGGTACCCACGGACGCCGATGCGAGCAAGCCGATCGATCCGACACACATACTGGCTTGGTCGGACAGAATATCGCCAAAAATATTTCCGGTCAGCATAACATCAAACTGTCCCGGATTGCGCACCAACTGCATAGCAGCGTTGTCTACATACATATGACTTAGTTCGACATCCGGATAATCAGACGCGACTTCATTCACAACTTCTCGCCACAATACGGACGTTTGCAACACATTGGCTTTATCCACTGAGCAAAGCTTTTTTCGGCGGCCCTGAGCTGCCTTAAACGCGACATGCGCTATGCGGCTGATTTCTTCTTCATCATAAGCCATAACATCATAGCCTTCGCGCAAACCGCGATCGGTCGTGCGTTGCCCTTTTTCACCAAAGTAAATATCACCGGTCAATTCCCGCAGGATTAATAGATCAATCGCCCCTGCGATATCGGGTTTCAGCGCAGAGAGATTTTCAAGCCCAACGAAGGCTTTGGCGGGTCGCAAATTGGCAAATGTCTGCATTTCCTTGCGCAAGCCAAGTACTGCCTGTTCCGGGCGCAAATGGCGATCGAGATTATCACAATCGGGATCACCCACTGCTCCAAACAAAACAGCATCCGCCGTCTTAGCCAATTCCAGCGTCGCGGGCGGCAAAGGATGACCATGCTTCTTATACGCCACACCGCCCACATCGGCATGATCCAACCGCAAATCAGCCAAATCTAACGCGTCCAGCACGCGCAACGCTTCGACCATGATTTCTTGACCAATGCCGTCCCCGGCGAGCACCGCAATATGCATTTCTTTTCCTTAGAAGTTTGCGCGCATTCCTGCCGCGCTAATAGCGATTAGGCAACCACCCTTTTTAGGCGATCCACCAAAACCGAGCGTGCCGCCATGACGTCATTGCGACGATCCTCGAAAAAATGCCGTTTGAGGAAAAATCCTGTAACTTTCAAACCGTCAAAAATATCGTCCCAGTCAGGGCTTTCCGGTTCTTTCAGAAAAGCCGGCAGCGGTAGGAGCTTGTCCTTGTAAATCTGCCCTGCCCCCTTGCTCACCGCTGTCGCGCTTTTCGGACTGATATAGACTAAATCATCTCCCCCGCCGGTCACCGCACATTTATCGAGTGATAGGCCAAAACCTAATTCCGACAAGAGCAAGAGCTCATAACGCACCAGTGCTACAGCCCAGCCCTTGGCCGACGGCGCACCGCATATTGCGTCGAGCAAAGCCGACAAAGCAGAGTGAAGTTGCGGATAGCTATGCTCTTCCGGCAATATCGCTGCGGTCAGCGCCGTTACCCAATCCAACGCAGAACTGGCTAGGGGTTCACCGAGATACGGACCGCGGCTTTGTTGCAACTCAGCGGTCATAGAGGCGAGTTGATCTTCCGTCCGCGCTCGATAGTCCGCCTGGACGATGTTGGACGGGATCAAGACAGGGCGCATCGTCCGAGATCGCGCCCCACGCACATAGCCAGACATCAAGCCATTATCCGGTGTCAGAGACCGCACCACAGCACCATGCTCGCCATGCTGTCGGACGGAGCAGATAATCGCAGAGGTGCGCAGGCTAGCCATGGAAATAGTCGTACACTTTTTGTGCCACTGTCGCGGAAACCCCCGGAGCGCCCTGCAGGTCTTCCAGCGATGCATTCTTTACCGCCCGCGCGGTTCCGAAATGCAGCAACATCGCCTTTTTCCGAGCGGGACCGATACCCGGCACATCGTCGAGCGAGCTATGGCCAACGGTTTTGGCGCGTTTCTGACGATGGGCACCGATGGCGAACCGGTGTGCCTCATCGCGCAAGCGCTGGAGATAAAACAACACCGGGCTGTTCATCGGTAAGTTGATCTCCCGCCCATCAGGCATATGAAAAGTTTCTCGCCCAGCATTACGGTCAGGACCCTTGGACACGCCGATCATAACCACGTCCTCGACACCAATTTCTTCCAACGCATCCCTGGCCGCGCTCATCTGTCCTTTACCGCCGTCGATCAGGACCAGGTCAGGCCATTCGCCCTTTTCCCGGTCAGGGTCTTCCTTTTGGGCACGGGCAAAGCGCCGTTCCAACACTTCGCGCATCATTGCAAAGTCATCGCCCGGAGCGGTGTCTGGGTTTTTGATGTTAAACTTGCGATAGGCATTTTTGCGAAAGCCTTCTGGCCCTGCAACAACCATACCGCCAACCATGTTGGTTCCTTGAATATGGCTGTTATCATAGATTTCTATGCGATCTGGCACCGCGTCCAACTCCAACAAATCGACCATCTCCCGCATGATTTTAGCTTGCGTGGAAGACTCCGCCAAACGGCGATCAAGCGCTTCTTCTGCATTACGGCTAGCTTGCTTTAGCAGCTTCACGCGATCGCCACGCTGTGGCTTCGACACGCTAACCTTATAGTCGGCACGTGTTCCCAGCGCTTCGGACAGCAAGGCTTCATCCGGCAATTCACGATCCAGCAACACCAGCTTTGGCGGCGGCATCCGATCGTAAAATTGCATCAGAAAGCTGGAGAAGACCTCTTCAATCTCGACATTGGTGGTATGAGCGGGAAAGAAGCTGCGGTGCCCCCAATTCTGCCCACCGCGAATGAAAAATGCCTGTATGCAAACGGTCGAGCCCTTGGCCGCCAGCGCGAATATATCAGCATCTGGCAAACCAGCTGCATTGACCGCCTGATTGCCCTGAATGAAGGTGAGGGCCTTTAGCCGATCACGGTGGAGCGCGGCCATTTCGAAATCAAGCTCCGCCGCCGCCTTTTCCATCTGTGCGCCCAGTTTCTGCTGCACCTCCGTGGATTTTCCGGAAAGGAAGTTCCGTGAATCCTCGACCAGTTCAGCATAATCTTCCTTGGCAATTCGATCCACACAAGGTGCCGAACAGCGCTTGATTTGATAAAGCAAACAAGGGCGCGAACGATTATTAAAGAAGCTGTCCGTGCAGGAACGGAGCAGGAAGAGCTTCTGTAATGCGTTGAGCGTTTGGTTCACCGAACCAGCGCTGGCGAAAGGTCCGAAATATCTACCCTTGGCTTTCTGCGCCCCACGATGCTTCTGGATACGTGGAAAGTCATGATCCTCGCGTAATAGAATGAACGGGAAACTCTTATCATCGCGTAGCAGCACATTATAAGCAGGGCGAAATTTCTTGATGAGCTGCGCTTCCAGGAGCAGCGCTTCGGCCTCACTCCCCGTCGTAACAATCGTCATCGACCGAGTTTGCGCGACCATCCGCAACAAACGGTGCGGCAAACGATTCATCTGCACATAAGAGCCGACTCGATTTTTTAGTGAACGAGCCTTGCCGACATAAAGCACATCGCCGCGACTGTCCTGCATCCGGTAGACGCCAGGCCGCGTTGGCAAAGTGTTCAATGTTTCACGGATTGCCGCCATGCCGGTTTCAAGGTCCGGCGTTTCATTGCCGCGCACGGCATAAGTCGCCTTGTCCTCGTTAAAACGGTCGGGAGATTGTGGGCCAGACATAGCGTATATCTAGGCTCCGACGCCGATTATTACCAGCGCCTAATCCAAAGCGATAAACTATAATTTAGTTGAGCTTAGAGCCCAAATCATTGATCGTTTGGTCGATCAGGCCTTTGTCGGCAGCCGCATCATGCTTGGCGGCAATAAGGTTCTGCGCCGCAATGGTGGCCGCTCCAGCAGCTTTGGCACGAACTTCAGCAATGGCTGAACGCTCCGCAGCGCTAATCTTATCTTCGGCCATCTTCTTGCGTCGCGCGATTAGATCGGTCGTGGCTTTCTTTGCGTTCGCAACAACCAGCTCTGCTTCACTCTCAGCTTGCGCTAAAATTTCAGCAGCTTCGTCATCCGCAGCCCGCAAACGGGATTCATATTTGGCCCGTAGTTCTTCAGACTCTTCGCGCAACTTCTTGGCTTCTTCCAGTTGCTCGCGAATATCGGCAATTTTCTTGTCCAGCGACGCCCCAATGGCAGCAGGTACTTTTTTCCAGAGCACCAGAGCGATAACGACCAGCATAGACAAAGACACGAATACGGTCGCGTTGAACACACCGAATACAGACGGCGTGACATGCTCTTCAGCAGCGCCAGAGGCCAGCATTGCGACGTCAGCCGTTGCGGCTGCTAAATTAGCGAAATCAACCATGCTTCAACGCTGCCTTTGCTTCTTTCAATGCTGCCGCTTTGGTCACTTTCGCACCAGAGATTTTGGCAACCATGTCTTGTGCGACTTCGGCAGAGACAGTTTCAATCTCTTTCAAAGCCTCGCCTGCGCGCGCTTTAATGTCCGCTTCTGCCGTCGCTACTTTTGTAGCAATATCAGCATTAGCCTTGTTTTTGCGCTTCTCGGCAGCGGTATTGGCTTTCGCCTTACTCGCTTCTACCAGAGCCTGTGCTTCGCTACGGTCATTTTCCATTTTGACGCGATAGCTTTCTTCCAGTTCATCCGCCGTCACATTGGCAGTACGTGCCGCTTCCAAATCGTCAGCAATCCGTTTGTCCCGAGCATCAACCGTGCCCTGAATTTTCGGAAACATACCTAAACCGATGACAAAAAATGTAATCCCGAAAGTCAGCAAAAGCCAAAAAATCTGAGATCCATAGGTTGCGGCGATTTGATCAATTTGTGGCATTGAACCAGAGGCTCCAATATTTTGAAACAGCGGAGCAGCTTAAAAGCCGCTCCGCCCATTTCACATCAGTTATTAGGCAACGAAAATCAGGATCATTGCGACAACAAATGCCAGCAGACCCAAAAGCTCGGCTGCGGCAAAGCCGATGAACAAACGGCCCTGTTGGCCGTCAGCTGCTGATGGATTACGCAGCGCGCTTTCCAAAAAGCTTCCGAATACGTTACCCACACCTACGGCTGCTACGCCTGCACCAATTGCTGCCAGGCCTGCACCCAATAATTTTGCTGCTTCTGCGTCCATGATAGTTACTCCTGTTCAAAAATATCGTTTGGAAATTCAGTCTTATTTCAAATCAATGCAAGTTCTCTGCATCATTGATGTAAAGCGATGTAAGCAACGCAAACACATAGGCTTGCACGACTGCCACCAGCAATTCGAGAGCGCTAATTCCGATCATCAACGCAAAACTAGGAATTCCGACAAGCACACCATAGCCGGCGCCCGCATTGGAACTGTTTATAACAAAACCCGCCAGAACCTTCAGCAATATGTGACCCGCTGTCATCGCGACAAAGAGACGCAGGGCAAGGCTGAAAGGACGAACCAAGAAAGACAGAAGCTCAACGATGAAGATAAACGGGATCATCGGCAGCGGCGTACCATCGGGTATAAATAGCGAGAAAAAATGCAGCTTATGCTTGGCAAAGCCGACAATCAGTACAATTGAAAAGCTCAAGATCGCCAATACGCCGGTCACCGTCAAATGACTGGTTACTGTGAAGGGATGCAACCCTAAAACGCCGACTGGCAAAAGGCCCAATACGTTAGAAAACAATATGAACATGAACAGCGAGAACACATAAGGCGCGTATTTCCGGCCCGCAGGTCCGATATTCGCGTCCATCATATTGTCGATAAAACCGGTAAAGCCCTCAACCATCATCTGCCAACGTCCAGGCACCAGTTCACGCTTCATGCCGCCAAGCATGAAAGCCCATATGACGACAACCGAGACCATCATCCATACAGCACTGTTCGTCAAAGCGATCTGCTGACCGCCTAACGAAAAGCCTTCAAAAATCGTCTGCACCTCAAATTGGTACATTGGATCGATTTTACCTTCTTCAGTCGCCACGCAAGGGACCCCTGTTTTCTAAACGGTGCGCAAAAGTCATTTGTGCTTTTTTGCGCTCTCGTTTGAGAGTTTAATAATATTCCTGAACGCCACTATAATCCCCAGAAACAGGAAAACCAAAAGAAGCCAAGGCGCAGTTCCGATAAAATGATCGAGCACCCAGCCGACCAATGCACCGCCACCAATGCCTGCAATCAAATCCGCCAATACCCGATTTCCGAGCCGATAATTATCATCGACCCCTTTTTGGGTTTTGCCTGATCTGACTGCTTCTTCCGACTTCGCTTGATCGATCCGCTTTTTTAGCGCCTCTATCTTAGCATCATCGTCCATCAGGTTTACCAAGTCCATTCTCTGCCGTGATTCTTTACAAAACTATCGGAAATCAGCGAAAAAGCCGATTAACTTGGTTCTACTCACGACAGCGAGTAGCCCCGCTAACCGCGCCCGTTTAGAAAAGCGGGTGCGCCAAGTCAACAGCCATGCTGCACTGCAGAAATTTCGATAAAAAATGAGCGATTTGAAACGAAAAAGGGCGCACCAACATTATCGGCGCGCCCGTTGTCAAAAAATTGCTTTCAATCGGCCTTAAGGACAGCGTGTGTCGCGCGCAGGCGCAGCGGATGATCTGGTCTGCCAACTGCCATCTGGCGCTTGATATTTCTCGCCAGTCGCCGTGCGCATGATCAAGTTGCAACCAGAAGTGAAAGCAAATTGTTCCACCGTCGAATTGGTCTCCTGCGCTTTGCGGGTATAAGCGGCCTTGCGCTTAATGTTCAAATCCTCGACCATCGCTTTGACGGATCCGGAAGGCGCCGTCACATAACCCAGATAGCCATCGGGCTTTTCACCAATTGCGCCAGAAGCGCGTGCCGAGGCATAAGCCGGATCGCGTTGCGCCATCACTGGTGCCGCTACTATTGCGGTCAAAGCCAATCCGCCAACGATGGCAGCCGTCTTATTTTTCCGTATAAACTCAAACATCAGAAAATCTCCGCTTCACTGTTAATCAAATCTTTGGCGTCGCCATCCAATCGATAGACGACCTCTTGCTTTATATTGATATTCAGGTTGATCACGATGGGTTTATCCGGCGCAGAAACCTGCACACATCCTGCCAGAACGGCACTTAGCCCCAAGGCGACACCCGATATCAGGCCGGTTGCCTTCCTATTCTTCATAATTGAACGAATCGCATTTCCAGACTGATCCGTCAATTGACTTATCTTATGGCTCATTATCGCTTTCCCGTGGCTGAACAGTTGATTCAGAATTGTCGTTTAAAGCTTTGGCGGCCTCTACAGCCCGCTCTTCCTGCGCCCTTAGAAGAGCGGGTAAATTTTGACCGACCAGTATTTCCGGTTCATAAAACGCTTTTGCGCTGCTCATCAATTGCATGAAAGGCGCTTGGATGCGTACATTAAACTCCAGAGGAATTTTGGCCAGTTGTTTAGTGATGAAATTTTTGCTCGCGTCATCGCCTTGCTGCAATCCTGAAAATTTAACTTCGGTAATGATTTCCCCGTCAATAGAGCCGTCCATACCGATGGTTAGCTGCTCATATTGAAGGGATTTCAAGGCGTTAAAGGCAAAGTTTGCAAACGTTCCCATGTCTTCATAGGTCAGCTCGCCAATATAGGCCAGCGATCCACCACCTTTCCGCGCGACCAGATAGCCACCGGCAATCCGGCCTCCGTCTTGATCAAAGACCATGGGCAATTTGCCGTCGAACACGCCGGTGGCGGTCAAGTTCTCAAAATCAAATTGAGTCAGAAACTGTGCTGCATCGACGCCTACGACGGTAAATTCCAGCCTTCTCTCTGCATCTTCCCCGAGATCGAGGATCGTAGGCTCAAGATAAAGCATACCACCGGCAAATGGCCATTGGCCGCCCTCGACCTGCATTTTATAGTCTGGCAACAGACGATAGAAGAGCTGGCCGTTAAACGCCGCGACCCCTGGGTTCACTTCCGCCATGCGAACCAACTGCCCCGCTTCGGTCTCAAGACCCAGCAAATCCGAGAATTTAATCTCACCAGAAAGGCCGGTAACCGGGCCGAAAGCCGCAGCCAGGTTGATGGAATCTGTGCGGAAGACACCCGTGCTACGAACGCCGTCTTTTTCCGCATCCCAGTTAATTTTACCAGTACCGGTTACCGCGCCTTTGACATTTGCGATAACACCAAGCGTCAATGGTGTCAGCAATTCCGGTTGAAGCTCGTCATCAAAATTCAGTCCCGAGACATCAATAACGGCCTCGCCAACACTTGTATCCATCATATGCTGCATCGTGACGGTGGCGACTGCACGCTGGGTGGTGGGCTCTCGCAAAAGGCCATCTGCGGTAACTAACCCATCTGCAAATTTCAGCTGTGCGTTATTACTGATCAAAGGCCGATAGCGTTCGACCTGTTTCTCATCCCGCACCCGCAGTTGGGCGTCCGCCAGAAAAGCCCCGTCAACAAAGCGCCAATTACCATTCACATCATCAAACAGTAACGGAATATCGGCAAGCTGGCCCTCTCCGCCTGCGACCTTACCGGTAATGATCTGACCAAATGCAGCACTGACCAAAGCCATGTCAAATTTCGTCATACTATCTGCCACACCCATGCGAACCGAGACATTTTGGGCCGTCATACCTTTGCCCATCGCAAAGCCCAGCGGACCACTCGACAGGGAAAGAGGCGTCCCGCCAACCGAGCCATTCAGATCAAATGACGGCGCTCTGGCTGCTATATTGACGCCAGAGCCGCTGCTGAAAACTATGCCTTGGCTGTTCTCGGGACATAATGTCGTGCGCGTTGGACCGGCAATGAATGAGGCCGTCCGAAGGCTAGCAAATTGGAGATCGACACACTGGCGATACAGAGAAAATCCGCCACGACCGCCGACAATACCCTTAATCGGTATTTGCAGCCCAGTGATCTGCCCGTCGGGTATCGGGCCTGAAAGTATGACACGGCCATCGATGCTCGTACCGCCACCGCTAGAGGGTGAAAAATTGAGGCTAGGAATATTGAGCTTCGCCGTCCCGGCCTGATAGGCAGCCATTTGCAGGCTGCCGGAGAAACCGCTCGCGAGGCTGCCATCCTTTAGATCTATTCTGGCGTCTGGAAAGCCGCCACCGTTGAGCAACAGGTCCCCTTCAGCGAGCATTCTGACATCGCCACCCGCAAATGTGAGCAATATCCGGTCGTCGAGCTTCATTTCGCCGCCCGAACGAGATTGGGCGCGCAAGGCGCTGATAGCCAATTTACTTCCAGACGCGCCGGTATCGAACAAAATAGAGCTGGACAGATCAAGCGCGCGACCAGCCTTTTGCGCAGCCGTAGACAGTTTACGAGCAATCGGTCCCACAGGTGTTCCATCGGCCGATCCCGCTAGCCCTGTAATTTCCGTGAGCATTTTCCGGGAAATCTGTGCAGACCGAAGTTCCGGTTCTCCTTCAAACCGCGCTGTGATCGGATCGTCACCATAGCCCAATTGAAAGGGACCGCTAATCCGACCTAGATCAGCCTGACCATAGGGGGACTTAAGCGCATTGGCGGTCATGGCAATTGTACCGCTGCTGCGTTTTACATCTCCAGTAAAGGCAATGGTCGATTTGATTTCTTTGGCGCTATAGTCTGCATAACGCAGCGGCCCACCCGCAATATCAGCATCGCCGGACCAACTGGTAAAATCCTGCCCTAGCTCAACCGAAAGCTGAACGCCCATATCCTTTGTGGTCAAATCAAGGTTGGGACAGTTCACACCCGGCAAACGCAATGGTCCGTTCAAGTTCGGCTTGCGTTTTTTTATCGCGATTTGGCCAAAGTAGCTGGGATTGAAGATGGTGCAGCCGCCTAAAACGAGCTGCTCGCTCAACGCAGCTAATTCGCCTTCAAATCCGTCATGCAAATTGCCCGCACCATTTAACGCCAGCCCAACCGGGCCAAAATCGCTGTCGATCCGCAGCTGCGCCTTTTCAACCGTCAGCGAAATATCTGGTAGCGCCAAGGGGCTATCATCCGCCGGGTCGGAAAATTTGTCGAGCGCTCCAAAGGATAGCTTGCCATCCTTCAATCGGCCAAAGGCTTTGACGCCGCTCGCTCTGACCCAGTTTATTCCGGCACCGTCAGTGCCCAGGCTGTTTCCTATCTCTACAAGATCCGCTGCCAGATCGGGTTTGCCAGGGTCACCGATGACAAGATTGCGAATAACCTGTTTGCGAAAACCAATATCCTCAATCTCGTAGCTAGCTTCCACGCCCAGTTTATCTAACTCCGACCGTACAAAATTATCGGCAATAGCGATCCGGCTGAACCAAAGAACAACAAAGCCGACAAGCAACAGGAAAAATATCACATAGACAAATAGTCTTGGCCGTAACCGGCTACCCTCAGGGCTTGGTTCTATTTCTTCCTCCATCCCAGCTGAAATGCAGAAGTCTAGCTTAAGTTGCAATGTACAAGTGCACGGACTGCACAGTTTTTACGCTATTTATTCGGGAATGGACATATTCGGCCAATTCATAGCTTTAGCGGGCTTTCTCATCCCATTCTCGAACAAACTGGTTATGGTTCAGAAATGCCTGATTTGGACTCCGATTTCGACGATGCTAAAAAATCCGATAAAAACTCCAAAATCCACCATGGTGAGGGTCATCGTAGGCGCTTAAGAGAACGCCTGCTGGACGGAGGCGCCAATACGCTTTTGGATCACGAGCTTGTCGAATTTTTGCTCACCCTCGCCATCCCCCGACGAGACATGAAGCCGCTCGCTAAGACTCTTATCAATACATTCGGGAGTTTGTCAGGCCTGCTCACTGCCGACGGTGAATCGATCAAGAAAGTTTCGGGCATGGGCGAAAAAAGTACCGCCGCCATTAAAATTGTTCAGGCCGCTGCCCTGCGCCTGATTTCCGAACCCGTGCGCGAACAGCCTATCCTCACCAGTTGGCAAGCGCTGCTCGACTATCTGCGTGCGGATATGGCGCATTTGGTGCACGAACGCGTACGGGTGCTACATCTCAACAGCAAAAACCGATTGATCCGTGACGAACTGGTCAGCGAAGGGTCGATTGATCAGGCCGCCATCTACACGCGTGAGGTTATAAGGCGTGCATTGGAATTGGGATCAGCAGCAATCATATTGGTACACAATCATCCCAGCGGAGATAGCACCCCCAGCCGTCAAGATATCGCCGTCACCAAAGATATTTGCGATGCTGGCCGCAAACTCGGCATTGCAGTGCATGACCATATCATTGTCGGTAAGAACGGCCACACGTCCTTCCGAACCCAAGGATTGCTTTGAGCGCTTGATCTAAGCACCGCTATCCTTACCGGTAATCAGGCGAATACCAAGCTGCAGCGTGAAATAGGACCAGATCCAGTTGACCAACACCGATATCCGGTTTCGCATACCGGACAAAAAGCCAACGTGCACCGCACCCCATAACCACCAGGCAAGGGCCCCGTGCAATTTCATGAAACCAAAATCAGCGACGGCGCTCTTCCGACCGATAGTCGCAAGGCTACCCTGATGCTTATATTTGAAGGGTGCTATCTGCTTGTCGTCCAGAAGCTGTTGTTGGATATAATCGGCCACATAGATGCCAGCCTGTTTGGCAGCGGGAGCGAGCCCGGGAACCGGATTGCCATCCCACGCATTGCTGCCAGCCGTATCGCCAATGGCGAAGACATTATCATGGCCCGTCACCCGCATATGATCATCGACCGCAACGCGGCCTGCCCGATCCGTATCGGCTTCGAGCCATTTTCCCGCGGGAGAAGCAACAACTCCCGCAGCCCAGAGAACAGTCTCGGTTGCGATCTCGATATCATCACCAATTTTCACGCGATCAGCGGCAATATCAGTAACACGCGATTTCAACCGAATATCGACACCGAGACTACTCAGTGATGCCGCTGCATGAGCGGACAGATCTTCTGGAAAAGCAGGCAATACTCGATCGCCCGATTGTACAAGAATGATTTGCGCTTGCGCGGGATCAATCCGACTGAATTCATCTTTCAACCCCTGATGGGCTAGTTCGGCAATTGCTCCAGCCAGTTCGACGCCAGTTGGTCCTGCACCAACAATAACAAATGTCAGCAGGCGCTTAACCCGTTCTGGATCATTCGACGACTCCGCCCGCTCAAAAGCACGGAGTACATGACCGCGGACGGACACACCATCTTCGATGGTCTTCAAGCCAGGTGCAAAAGGCGCCCATTCATCCTTGCCAAAGTAGCTATGCGACGCGCCGGTAGCGAGAACCAGATGATCATAGTCGATGCTATTCTGGCCATAGGCCAGTGTTTGCGTCGCGCTATCAACGCTGCTTACCTCACCCAGTAACACACGCACATTGCCATCATTGCGGAACAGACCCCGGATTGGAGTCGCTACATCTGCTGGCGATAGCGCGGCCGTAGCGATTTGATATAGCAGTGGCTGGAACAGATGATAGTTATGCCGGTCTATCAGCGTGATCCGAACCGGCAGATTTTTGAGCTTGTTGACGCAAGCCAGTCCACCAAAGCCTGCCCCGACGACCACAATATGCGGCCAATGATCTGGAACATCTTCATATTTCCGGTCGAACAAGATATTCGACTCAAACCAGCCGGAAATCATCCAGTCGATCGACAGGTAACCTGCACCAAAAACGATCATCAATCCAAAAAGCAGCATCGGATAAAGCGTCAAATCGGGATGCAAGCCCATCACCACCAATGTGCTGAGGACAATTATCAGCGCTAGGCCAGTGATCGGAATGATGAATCCAGCAATCAGCAAGATCGCCAGACCAATTGCCAAAGCTGGACTGATACCAACAAAGCTTTTCACAGGCAGAAGTGCCTCCGGACCCGCCATACCGATCATGCCAGCGACAGCGAGCAAAGTAACAGCCAGCCATATTCGTATAACGAGCAACCACGCGGGAGCTGCCTTATCAGTCAAAAACTTGAAAAAACGCATGACGGGCCGGGCAAATGGCAAGGCACTTCCGCCCAATCCGCCAGCCACAGCGCGATCAAAGGAGAATCCCCCTGCCCCGCGCAGGACATACCAACCCAATATCGCGATCAACCAAAGATTAAGGTCAATCGGAATATATTCGATCTGACTCACCGCCAGTAGCGTCAGTATCGCTAGCGCTGCTCCGCGTGTGAAAAGTCCAAATAACAGCAATATCGGCGCAACAATTTCTATTGTCACACCAATCAGTGCGGCCGTTTCAGGTGCCATCCAGGAAACCGGATATTCAAAACGTGCAAGGCTTAAGGCCGTATCCCAATCAGACAGTTTCACCACACCCGACCGGAATATTGCCTGCGCGACCAACAGCCGGACGAGCAAATCATAAACTGGGCTGATCAGGGAAATGATTGATCGATAGCTCTTAACCCATATCCTTAGGGTGACTCGCAAAAATGGTGACAAGCGTTCTTCTTGCAGCACGGCTTGATCGATAGTCATTTCATGATCCCCTCATCACCCTATTCGCAGAAACTGTATGTTAGTTACAGCGTTCCTGCACGCTCAATATAGAAACATTGGCATGCCTTCTATTTGCACGAGATTAGCGCGATATTGACGCGCGTCATATAGGCCAGATACGTTGACACCTTTGGTCCCGTCCAGCAATGTTCCGATTGGCACCACACCGTAGTTGCCATCAGTCAAACAGACCATGTTGGACGTGCGACCTTCCTCAATCAGTTGCACGGCAAGCGCGCCGAAAGCAAAGCCGACCATCCGATCCATCGCATCCGGTTCACCAGCGCGCATCAGATAGGCGAGTTCCTGCACGATCGTGCGTTCCGGCGACCGCGCTTCTATTTCTCGTGCCAATTGTGTGCCTATATTTACACCCACGCGATTGGTGTTTGATTTGCTAATTTGACCGTCATCGGCATCGCCGCCAGCCAGTTTTGCTCCTTCCGAAACCAAGCAAATCGCGTAGCTTTCAGGGTTATTCGCTTTGTCTGCGAGCAATAGCGGTAATAGCACGTCCATATCTGCTGGCACTTCGGCAATGACGGTCCGATCTGCCTGAGATAGAAAACCAGACAACAGAGCAGTTTCACCGGACCGGCGCCCAAAAAGCTCTATAACCGCAATACGCTCATGGCTTGCCACGGTTGTTCTGAGCGCGTTTATCGCTTCCACCGACCGCGTGACGGCCGTAGAGAAACCGATGCAGTAATCCGTTCCAAAGACATCATTGTCCATTGTCTTGGGTATAGAAATGACGTTGCGACCCAGACTGGCCAGATGCGCCGAAAACCGCAATGTACCATCGCCACCCATAGTGATGAGAGCATCGACTTTCAGCGCGTCCAATATGTCGAGTACCTTTTGTGTCTGGTCCCCTTCGCTAGTGTTTCGGGGGTCGCAGCGGGAACTGTGCAATATGGTTCCACCTTGCCGGTCAATGCCGCGCACGGCGTCGTTATCGAGCACCATGGCCGAATTTTCCAGTGACCAAGGATCGGTAGGATCGGTTTCCAACACCCCTTCCCAGCCGCGCCGCAGACCAATGACATCCCAGCCCCGTTGCCAGGCCGACATCGCAATCGAACGGATACACGGGTTAAGCCCCGGAACATCGCCGCCGCCGGTTAATACTGCCAGACGCATATTCTTCTCCCCAATGATCCACCCGTTGCCGACTCATAATGTAGCTGCTAGCGGGTCGGCAAATCTCTGATCATGCTATGGCCAGATTAAACCAGCTTTTACAGATTCAAGGAAAGAAAAAATGGTACCTCGTTATTCTCGCCCCGAAATGGTTGCCATTTGGGAACCCGAATCCAAATTCCAGATCTGGTTTGAGATTGAGGCTCATGCCACTGACGCCTTGGCTGAATTGGGTGTTGTCCCCAAGGAAGCAGCAGCAGCCATTTGGGCTAAAGGCAAATTTGACGTCGAGCGGATTGATGAGATCGAGCGCGAAGTGAAGCATGATGTCATCGCTTTCTTGACCAATGTTGCAGAAAATGTTGGTGAAGAAGCACGCTTCATGCATCAGGGAATGACATCAAGTGATGTGCTAGACACCTGCGTCGCTGTTCAACTTACCCGAGCGACTGACATATTGCTGGACGATATGGACAAGCTACTCGCGGCTATCAAAACTCGCGCTTACGAGCATAAACTGACACCGACCATCGGCCGTAGTCACGGTATTCACGGTGAACCGGTAACTTTCGGGATGAAACTGGCACAAGCCTATGCCGAGTTTGAACGAAATCGCGAACGACTGGTTCTCGCGCGCAAGGAAATCGCGACCTGTGCGATATCTGGCGCGGTCGGCACATTTGCCAATATCGACCCCAAGGTTGAGGCTCATGTTGCAGAAAAAATGGGCCTCGAAATCGAACCGGTCTCGACCCAGGTCATTCCGCGTGATCGCCATGCCCAATATTTCGCGACACTGGCCGTTATAGCATCGTCCGTAGAACGCCTCGCGGTCGAAGTCCGTCACTTACAGCGGACAGAAGTATTAGAGGCAGAGGAATATTTCTCACCCGGCCAGAAAGGCTCAAGCGCGATGCCGCACAAGCGTAACCCTATCCTGACCGAAAACCTTACGGGGCTCGCCCGGATGGTGCGCAGCTATGCTCTACCGGCCATGGAAAATGTCGCATTGTGGCACGAGCGAGACATCTCCCATAGTTCCGTGGAACGGATGATCGGTCCGGATGCCACCATAACTTTGGACTTTGCACTGTCTCGCCTGACCGGCGTAGTGGAGAAACTACTTATCTATCCAGAACGGATGCAGAAAAACCTCGACCGGATGGGAGGTCTTGTCCATTCACAGCGTGTGCTGCTAGCACTAACCCAATCGGGCATCAGTCGCGAGGACAGTTACCGCATTGTCCAACGCAATGCGATGAAGGTTTGGGAATCCGATGGCGAAGTCGCGCTGCTTGATTTGCTGAAGGCGGACCCTGATGTGACTGCTAAACTCTCGCATGAAGAGCTCGAAGAGAGGTTTAATCTCGATTATCATTTCAAGCACATCGATACGATTTTTACCCGTGTTTTCGGTGAATGATCTTCTTGTTTAAACCTAATTGGTAACAGCTCTGGTCACTGATCGTATTTACGCGTAATATGTACAAAAATACGCAAATAAAGGTGTCGAATGCAGTTTATTAAAACGCTTTTCTGGGTCATATTGGCAGTCATATTGGTGGTGTTTGCTGTCAATAACTGGTCGCCAACATCCGTACTAATCTGGGAAGAAATCCGCATTGATACCAAATTACCCGTTCTGGTTATCGGTGCGTTTTTATTGGGGTTTGTTCCTTTGTGGTTGATTCACCGAGCATCCAAATGGCGTCTCGGTCGTCGGATCAAAACGTTGGAAGCAGCGGCACGGCCAGCGCCAACACCCGCTGCGTCATTCGCACCGACATCGACTGCGAAGCCAGTTGCAGCACCTTTGAATCTCGATAAAGACCAGATCGCAAAACCAGCATCGGCGGTTTCGCCCATCACAAGCGCACCTTCAAAAGACGATAAGGTCGCAGGCTCATGAGCAACCCGATATTTGTTGCGCTCGATACGCCGCTGCTAGACGATGCAATCGCCATTGCCAAATCCGTCAAAGGCCATGTCGGCGGCCTGAAATTAGGTCTCGAATTTTTCTGTGCCAATGGCCATCATGGCGTCCATGAAATTCAGAAAATCGGCTTGCCTATTTTCCTCGACTTAAAACTCCATGACATTCCTAATACCGTAGCGAAAGCTATGCAGGCAATTAATGTTCTTGAGCCGGCTGTTGTTACCATTCACGCTTCTGGCGGCCGCGCGATGATGGAAGATGCGAAGGCAGCAGCGAGCAGCCATACCAAGGTTGTGGGTGTAACGTTACTAACATCTTTGGACGAACGCGACATGGGAACTATCGGCTATAAAGGTAATCCGCATGACCAAGTCGAAAGATTGGCAAACTTAGCTGCCGAGGCTGGTCTGGACGGCATTGTTTGTTCTGGCAATGAAGTTAGCGGAGCCCATAAAATCTGGAAGGACGGCTACTTTGTCGTACCGGGCCTGAGGTCCGCCAATGGCAAAGCGGGCGATCAAAAACGCACCGTAACCCCGCGTGCGGCGCGCGACGACGGGGCTAGTATTTTGGTTATCGGACGTCCTATTACCGCAGCGGAAGACCCCAATGCGGCCGCACGGGCAATTGAAGCCACTCTTTAAGCCAGCCGATGAAAACCCAAATCAAAATATGTGGGTTGTCAAATCCAGCCAGCGTTACAGCTGCTGCTGAAGCGGGTGCCGATTATATTGGCCTTGTTCATTTCGAGAAAAGCCCGCGTCATGTGACGCTAGACCAAGCAGCAAAGCTCCGTGAGGCCGCTCCGGACTCACTTAAAATAGTCTTGTTGCTGGTCAATGCCGACCCCAAAGCCACTGGACAGGCGATAAATACGGTTCGACCTGATGTCGTACAATTTCATGGCGGCGAAACGCCCGAATGGATCAAATTGGTGCGCGACCAAAGCAACGTCGAAGTCTGGAAGGCACTAGGCCTGAGAGACAGGGCGACCTTGGCAAAGAGCAGCCGTTTCGAGGGCGCAGCCGACCGGCTGTTATTCGACGCCCCGGCAAAGGCCCTTCCCGGCGGTACTGGCACGAGCTTTGACTGGTCCGTCTTGGCTGGCCATGATCATAAGGTGCCATGGGGTCTAGCCGGCGGTTTGGACTCCGACAACGTGGTCCGCGCCATTGAAGCCACAAACCCGCCGCTCGTCGACGTTTCGTCAGGTGTAGAATCAGCGCCGGGCGTCAAAGATGTGGACAGAATCGCTGCCTTTTGCCAAGCGGTTCGCACATATGACCAAACAAGATAAACTCTCGAACAGCTTCCGCAACCAACCAGACGATCGCGGCCATTTTGGTCAATTTGGCGGTCGCTATGTTGCCGAGACTTTGATGCCGCTGATCCTCGATTTGGAAAAGCATTATCGTGCCGCCCAGGCCGACCCGGCCTTTGCAGAAGAATTTGATGATTTGTTGGAGCATTATGTCGGTCGTCCCAGCCCGCTCTATTTTGCAGAGCGCCTGACCGATCACATCCGCAAAGAGGCTCCGGAAGGCAAAGGCGCACAAATCTGGTTCAAACGCGATGAGCTGAACCATACCGGCGCGCATAAAATCAACAATTGCATCGGACAGATTTTGCTCGCCAAACGCATGGGCAAGACGCGGATCATTGCTGAAACCGGCGCTGGACAGCATGGTGTCGCCACCGCCACGGTCTGCGCGCGCTTTGGCTTGCCCTGTGTCGTCTATATGGGCGCAACCGATGTTGTGCGTCAGAAACCTAATTTGTTCCGAATGAAGTTGCTGGGCGCGGAAGTCGTGTCCGTGGAAAGCGGCTCGGGGACACTCAAAGACGCGATGAATGATGCGATGCGCGACTGGGTCGCCAATGTGGAAGACACATTTTATATTATTGGCACCGCCGCTGGCCCGCATCCCTATCCCGAACTGGTCCGCGATTTTCAGAGCGTGATTGGCCGCGAAGCCCGCGAACAAATGCTCAGCCGCATTGGGCGCCTGCCCGATATGCTGGTTGCAGCTATTGGCGGCGGCTCCAATGCCATTGGCCTGTTCCACCCGTTTCTCGATGATCCTGATGTAGAGATGCTCGGCATCGAAGCGGCTGGTCATGGACTGGACAAGCAACATGCCGCATCTCTCGCTGGCGGCAAACCGGGCATATTGCATGGTAACAAAACATATTTGCTGCAGGACGAAGACGGCCAGATTGATGAAGCCCATTCGATCAGCGCAGGCCTCGACTATCCCGGCATTGGCCCGGAACATAGCTGGCTGAAAGAATCCGGCCGGGTGCGCTATGACAGCGTGACCGACACCGAAGCGCTAGAGGCGTTCCAATTGCTCTGCAGCACCGAAGGGATTATTCCTGCACTGGAGCCTTCCCACGCCATCGCAGCGGTTGCGCGCGAAGCGGTCAAGATGGACAAGGATCAGATCATACTCGCCAACCTTTGTGGGCGCGGAGACAAGGATATTTTCACGGTCGCTGAGGCTTCGGGGACGAAAATTTGAAGGTAAGTAGTTGGAAGTCTGGCTTTATTGGCTTTGCATCTTCAGTGGCGGTGAGTTGGGTTATCATATTCTTGAGTAGCCCCGTAATAACTCATTATCGCAGCCAGCTTGCTGAACAATGGCCTAACGGAGCACCCATATCCATGTTCTTTATCAGTAACGATGGAATGATAGATTTTGGTATTGTTCTTTCGTTGCTTTTCGTTGGATATTGGCTTCTAGCCATTATATTCTGCAAGAATGACTTGCTGAAAATTCGTGAAGCTAACACAGCCCTTATCGTTTTTTTCTTTGGCCTCATATTTATGGTGTTTGAGAAAATAAATCAGGATTATCTGAACACAAGCTTGTTTTGCCAAACCGGTGATTCTCAAAGACTGGAATTTGATATCTCTTGGCCATGCAATAATGCTTACTATGCCGAGAATATGATCGCCGTTTTTTTAGTTTTATGCCTGACTTTCAGCCTTTGTATCCGAGTATATCTTTCTCGGAAGGATGCCAACTAATATGACCCGCCTTTTCAAAGCCTTCCCCGCTGACCGCGCAGCCCTCGTCACCTTCGTAACCGGCGGCGACCCAAGTGCCGCGGACACCGGAGCCATCCTTGACGCGCTCGTCGAGGGCGGTGCGGACATCATCGAACTCGGCATGCCGTTCACTGATCCGATGGCCGACGGTCCGGCCATTCAGGCCGCGAATATCCGCAGCCTCAGCGCTGGTACAAAAACCGCTGATTTATTCAACATCGCCACCGCTTTTCGCCAGCGCCATCCCACGGTTCCGCTCGTTCTAATGGGCTATGCCAATCCGATGACGATCCGCGGGGCCGACTGGTTCGCCGATGCTTGCGTCAAGGCGGGTGTTGATGGCGTGATCTGTGTCGATATTCCGGTCGAGGAAGACGATAGCTTGGGGGATAGTTTGCGTGCCAAAGATGTCGCCGTCATCCGTCTCGCCACTCCGACTACAGACGCGGCGCGCCTGCCGGACATATTGAAAAACGCCTCTGGCTTTCTCTACTATGTATCGGTCGCGGGCATCACGGGCCTGCAGCAAGCCGCTCAAGCCAGCATACAAGAAGCAGTCGCACGCTTGAAAGCTGGAACAGACTTACCTGTTGCCGTGGGCTTTGGTATCCGGACACCGGAACAAGCCGCCGATATCGCACGGGTAGCAGATGGTGTTGTCGTTGGGTCAGCCATTGTCGAAATCATCGCGGAACATGGCGCTGATGCGCCACCGCATGTGAAGGCCTATGTAAAATCACTTTCTGATGCTATCAGCAACGCACGATAAAAATCTGGGGAATTGACGCATGTCTTGGCTTAGCAATGTCCGTAACAAGATCGCCTCGATCACCAAAAAGGAAACACCGGATAACCTGTGGCACAAATGCAAGAAATGCGAAGCGATGGTGTTCCTCAAGGAATATGAGGACAATATGCATATCTGCCCCAAATGCGAGCATCATGGCCGCATTGGGCCGATGATCCGTTTTGAACAGATTATGGACGAGAATAGCTGGAAAATCATTCCGTTTGGAGCGGTTCTTGAAGATCCGCTCAAATTCAAAGACCAGAAGAAATATGCTGATCGCTTGAAAGAAGCGCGAGCAAAAACAGGCGAGCAAGATGCATTTATAAATGTCGCAGGTAGTATCGAGGGTGAGAAATGCGTCGTTGGCGTTCAGGATTTCGCATTCATGGGCGGCTCCATGGGCCTAGCGCTAGGAGAGGCTTTCGTAGCCGGTGCTCAACGTGCAATAGACGATCAATGTCCTTATATCGTGTTTACAGCTTCAGGCGGAGCACGAATGCAGGAAGGCACTTTGTCCTTGATGCAAATGCCGAAAACAACCGTTGCAATCTCGATGATGCGAGAAGCAGGCATACCCTATATTGTCGTCCTTACTGACCCGACATCGGGCGGCGTAATGGCCGCTTATGCTATGCTGGGCGACGTTCAATTGGCTGAACCGGATGCAACATTGGCATTTACCGGCAGACGCGTGATTGAAAATACGATCCGTGAAAAACTACCCGATGACTTCCAAACATCTGAATATTATTTTGAGCATGGCATGCTTGACATGGTTGTGCATCGCAAAGAACTGCGCGCCCAATTGGCTCAGATCATGGGCTATCTCATGGCCTGGAAAACCGCGGCTTAACCCAGCCGCATCATTCATGGCAGACGGCGCACGCTCTGATCACCCGGCGGTACAGGAACAACTCAACCGGCTCTCGTTGCTTTCCCCAGGACGCGATGTGCTGGGGCTGGAGCGCATCAGCATTGTCATGGAGCGGCTCGGCAATCCCCATCTAAAACTACCGCCCGTTTTTCATGTCGCCGGGACCAACGGCAAGGGGTCCACATGCGCCTTTTTACGCGCCGCGATTGAGGCAGAGGGCCTGAAAGCCCATGTCTATTCAAGCCCGCATCTGGTGCGATTTAATGAACGGATCAGGCTTGCCGGATCCTTGATCGAGGACGAATATCTTGCGGAGTTGTTGGCACGCGTCCTAGATTGCAACGAAGATATCAACCCCAGCTTTTTTGAAGCGACGACGGCGGCAGCGATGCTTGCCTTTGCTGAAACACCAGCCGATGCCTGCATATTGGAGGTTGGCTTAGGCGGCCGGCTAGATGCGACCAATATTGTACCAAAGCCGGTGGCAACCGGCATGGCGGCACTCGGCATTGATCATGAAGCGTTTCTGCTATCCCCGGAAGACGGTGCGCCGACTGATCCAATGGTTCGCATTGCTTGGGAAAAGGCGGGTATTGCGAAGGCCGGTGTGCCGCTGGTAACTCAGCAATATGATGACGCAATGATGGACATCATCGATAAGCATGCAAAGACTAAAGGCGCGCAATGGATAGCGCGCGGAGATGCTTGGAATTCGGCCATTTATAAGAAGCAGCTCCATTACCGTGATGCAACGGGGCAGCTTAGCCTCCCCTTGCCAGCGCTGGCTGGCGCGCATCAGGCAGATAATGCCGCGCTTGCGATCGCCATGATGCGGCATCAGGACGCTCTGCAGATTTCCGAAGCCGCATTCCGAGCAGCAATGGGGTGGGCGCAATGGCCCGCGCGCCTGCAAAAGCTCGACCCCGGACCGCTAACGGCGCTTTTGCCCGAGGCAGAAATCTGGCTCGACGGCGGCCATAATTCCAATGCGGGCGAGGCACTGGCCGACTATTTTCAGAACTCAGGGCGCGGCCAAATCCATCTGGTCATCGGTATGCTCGCCAACAAAGACCCCGAATCCCTGCTCCACTGGATGGGTGGCGATCTTGCCAGCATAACAGTCGTTCCGGTGGATGGGCATGAGCATCATGATGTTGATGCTTTTGCACGACCCGGCCTTGACGTCCGGAGGGCCGATAATATTGAGGCAGCGCTTCGACAGCTAGCCGAAGACGAAGCGGAAACTATCCTGGTAGCGGGATCACTCTATCTTGCCGGAAGCGTGTTGCAGGCTAATCAGCAATTGCCGGACTAGGTCCCTTTCTCAGCTTCCGTTTCAACCGCATGTTCCGTGCCCGCTGTCCCCAAGGATCGGTCCACCAACCCAGTGCGGATCATCAGCCAGAACATGATAACCCCCGGGACAGCAGCCAGCGTCGTCAACAAGTAGAAATTGACATAGCCCATCCACTCAATCAGCGATCCTGCGGTCGTACCCGTCAAGAAACGGCCCAAGATGCTCGCTGCCGCTGACAACAACGCGAATTGGGTGGCAGTAAAGCTCAAATTACAAAGCGCCGACAGATAAGCGACAACCGCTACGCCGCCGATACCGCTGGCAAAATTCTCGAAACCAATGGCTGCTGCCATCGCCCAATTATTATGCCCGCTTGCCGCTAAGCCTGCGAACGAGAGATTGCTCACCGCCATCAGCACGAGGCTAAGCATAACGGCCTTTTTCATTCCCAAACGGGAGTAGACAATGCCGCCAATAAATATACCGATCAGAAAGGCAAAGAAACCCAAGCTCACGTCATAAAAAGCAATCTCGTCATTGGTAAATCCTAGGTCTTCAAACAATAGTCGGAAAGTCAAATTGGCCAATGTGTCGCCGATCTTATGGACCAGCACGAACAGCAAGACTACCGGAGCACCAGAGCGTTTGAAAAACTCCACTAACGGGCTGGCATAAGCGATTGCCGCTTGAATCGGACCTTTTAATGGTTGTGGTTCCTGTCGCCGGCTCGGTTCACGCATGATCAGACCGACAAAAACGGCGAATAGCGCGAACAGCGAGCAGACATAATAAGCGATGGACCAGTTGCTGCGCGCAGCGATAACAAGAGCGACAGCACCCGCTGAGGCCGCACCGATACGCCAGCCATATTGCGACATGCCAGATCCCACACCCAATTGCTCTGGTTCCAGCAATTCAATACGATAAGCATCGATCACAACATCAAAAGTGGCTCCTGCAATGCCCACCATGATCGCCGCCACAGCGACGGCCACAATATCCGCTTTGGGATCCAATGTTCCCAGATAGACAATTGCCGCCATAGCCAGTGCAGCCGTCACGATCAGCCAAGAGAGGCGTTGCCCCATACGACCGATTATGGGCAGCTTCACGACATCAATAATCGGAGCCCAGAGCCATTTGAAATTATAGGCGAGGAATGTGAGCGCGAAGGCCGTGACGGTGGATTTCTCAATCCCCGCCTGCGCCAAGCGCGTGGTAAGTGTCGCTGCGATCATAGTCAGCGGCAGAGCCGACGAAATACCCAGGAAGAAAGCCGCCAACGGCGCAGCTTCGCTATAAGGCCTGACACCGGTGGGTAACATTTTACGCCATCCGATATCTGCTGTTTGTCCACTCACGCCACACTCTCCCTCAAACTGAGGGAAACACTAGCGGCAAATGTTTCGAATGCCAGTCAGATTTTTGCAGATAACTTAAATATCGAGCAGCTTAGCGCCAACAATCGGCCCTGCACCGGGTCGCTGGACGATAATCGCATATTTATCAGCTCCAACGACATTCAGATCCTTACCTGAAAGTGTGATGCGCATTGATGTGCCATCCCAGCTGCCAAGACTGCGCTCGCTTTTTACAACATTGGTATAATGTAACCGGCGCCCGCCATTTTCCCCGCGACCAACCTGCACCGTTTCCGATGAACTGAGCGCGAGTAGCGAAACGCCGGCCATATAGCGGGATTGGCCGCTAATAGTTACGGTCACGGAACCGGTCTCATCACGACCTGCTTCGATTATCGGACCATTTGTATTTTTTGCTAACCTTACAAGGGAGCGCACATCGCCTTCCCGTGATCCCACAGCACCGCCGCCGCCGTTGATTATCATTTGAGGTGTATATACGCCGGAACCGGCCTTGCCTTTACTAGCATACGTCCGCTGCAGCTGAGTATTATCTTCCCGCGCCAGCGTATCTTTCCAACCGAGTCGATCCCAATATGTAACAGGCCGCGAAATCACCAGCAGAGAGTCATCTTTTGCTAGCCGGGAAGCTAGCATATCTGCAGGGGGACAGGATGAACATCCCTGACTGGTGAAGAGTTCGACCACGATCGGATTAGGGGAAACCGTTTCGTCGCCAAAGGTTTTCGCGGGTGTAGTTACTTGTGCGGAGGCGCCGTTCGACGACTGGGCGATTTGGGCACCCATAAAGCCTGCAAATGCTGCCGCTGCAATCATTGCCGGCAATATTATCTGACGCATCGTGACACCTTCCGATTAAGTAACTATCTGGTCATTCGCGGGTCACATCTGATCGGTTACAGATTGCAGCAAAGTTTTTTTTCCGCCATGCGAAAAACCATGACCGATAAAGAATCAGGTAAAATTTATAAAGCCAAGCCTACGCGCGGTGCAAAGCAAGAACCGCCAAGCGCCAAGCCGCCTGAAGCACAAGTGCGCGAAGGGCAACGTATTGCTAAACTACTGGCGCGCGCCGGGGTCGCCTCGCGCCGGGAAATCGAACGAATGATTGGAGAAGAACGGATTGCTCTAAACGGCGTGACAGTAGACCATCCCTCCTTGCTGCTGAAAAACCTCACTGGGATCACCGTCGATGGCAATCCCGTCGCAGAGCCCTCACCAGCCAAATTATACCGTTTCCACAAGCCTAATGGTTATCTAACCGCTGAGCGCGATTTTTCTGGTAAAAAAACCATCTATGATGTGCTTCCAGAAATGGAACGGGTGATGCCAATTGGCCGGTTGGATATGAATACCGAAGGCTTGTTGTTGATGACTACAGATGGCGGGTTTAAGCGCGAGATGGAGCTTCCCAAAACCGGCATTGAACGCACGTATCGCGCCCGAACTTTTGGTGACATAACCCAGAATCAGCTAGAGGAACTCTATCGTGGCATCACAATAGAAGGCATGCACTACAGCCCGATCACCGCCAATCTAGAGCGGCGCACGGGGCGCAATCAATGGATTGAAATGACGTTGACTGAGGGCAAAAACCGCGAAGTACGGAAGGTACTAGAGCATTTCGGCTTGGAAGTATCCCGCCTCATCCGCACCCGTTATGGGCCATTTGTACTTGGCGATTTGCAAAAAGGCGAAATTGAAGTCGTGCGGCAGCATGATCTGGTGCAATTTCGGAAGACATTGAAATAATGCGAATTATCGCAGGCGACTGGCGTGGGCGGAAAATTATTGCGCCGAAAGGTGAAACCACCCGTCCGACCGCAGACCGCACGCGCGAGCGTTTATTCTCTATGCTTACGAGCCGGCTTGGTGATTTTGCTGACCTGCAAGTGTTGGATCTTTTTTCCGGCTCTGGCGCGCTCGGCTTGGAGGCTTTGTCACGTGGAGCGGCGCATTGCACATTTGTGGAACAGGACCGTGACGCGATCAAAGCATTGGAAAAAAACGTAGAAACGCTCAATGCCGATGCCGACGTCCGTATCGGATCCGTACTGGCCCTTGGTCCGGCCCGAAAGCCTTATGATCTTATCCTGATGGATCCACCATATGAAACGGGAGCTGGTGCCGTAGCTTTGTCCAAATTAGGTCGGCATGGTTGGTTTGAGCCGTCATGCTGGATCGCGATAGAAACCTCTCGCAAGGAAGAAGTGGTCGTCAAAGGCTTTACTCTGGAAAGCCAGCGAGATAGCGGCAAGGCAAGGCTCCATTTATTGCGACCCGCCTAATTACCTTGCCGCATCCTGACGTCAGCTATTGGCTGCCTCATACGCGGAAGCCGTTTCGCTTTCATCATTTTGAATTTGCGTAAAAAATGTTGTCGTCGCCATCAAGGCTGTCGCGAGTATCGCGCTAAACATCAGTCGTTTGCTCATATCGGTTTCCAATCTGGAATATGTCAATTTCTATAGATGGCATATGGTGCAGCGCAACATGATCTACAACCTGCACCTTCGGTCATGTTAAAAATGATATTAGTCTTGCCGCCGCCCGGGATGTTCCCTAACTGTTCACCCGTGTCCGAACATGTCAACATACCTGCCGAAAGCGATCCACCTTATGTACGCGGGCTCAACGCTCCGCAACGCGATGCTGTTCTGACCACCGAAGGACCGGTTCTAGTGCTAGCTGGCGCTGGTACAGGTAAAACCGCCGCCCTCACCCGACGGCTCGCGCATCTCGTTTACTCTCGCAAGGCATGGCCGTCCGAAATTCTCGCCGTAACCTTTACCAATAAGGCCGCGCGCGAAATGAAGGAACGGATAGGCACGATCGTCGGTGACGCTGTTGAAGGCATGCCATGGCTTGGCACTTTTCACAGCATCGGTGCGAAAATGCTCCGCCGTCATGCCGAACTGGTTGGGCTGCAGAGCAATTTCACCATACTTGATACGGATGACCAGTTGCGCCTGTTGAAACAATTGATTCAGGCCGAAGAACTGGATGAAAAACGCTGGCCTGCTCGCGCACTAGCCGGGCTGATTGACCAGTGGAAAAACCGTGGCCTCAACCCGGCTGATCTCGATGCCAATGAGAATGAGCGCTATGCCAATGGACGCGGTCAGGAATTTTATGCCGCCTATCAGGCACGGTTAAAAGCCCTCAATGCTTGCGATTTTGGCGATCTTTTGCTGCATATCCTCAACTTGCTGAAGACCGATCGAGAAATATTGAAGCTGTACCAAGAGCGGTTCAAATATATACTCGTCGACGAGTATCAGGATACGAATAGCAGCCAATATCTCTGGCTGAGATTGCTCGCTCAGGAGCGCAAAAATATCTGCTGTGTCGGCGATGATGACCAGTCAATCTATAGTTGGCGCGGAGCGGAGGTCGCCAATATCTTGCGCTTCGAGAAAGATTTCCCGGATGCCAAGGTCGTTAAGCTGGAGCAAAATTATCGGTCCACACCCCATATCTTAGCTGCTGCGTCCGAATTGATTTCCAACAACAGCGACCGCCTCGGCAAGACATTGTGGACTGAAGAGCAAGAGGGTGACAAGGTGCAAGTCACCGGTGTCTGGGATGGCCCCGAAGAAGCCCGGCGCACTGGCGAAGAAATGGAGAGCCTGCAAAATAAGGGCGTCTCACTCAACGATATGGCGATCCTCGTCCGCGCCCAATTTCAAACGCGCGAGTTTGAGGACCGGTTTATTTCCATCGGCATGCCGTACAAGATTATCGGCGGCTTTCGCTTTTACGAGCGCGCGGAAATTCGCGACGCCCTCGCCTATCTGCGTGTGATAGCCCAACCTGCTGATGATCTCGCCTTCGAACGGATCGTCAATGTGCCGAAACGCGGCCTTGGGGATAAAACTGTGGAAAAAGTCCACAGGCTCGCCCGAGCGCAGGGCATTCCGCTGGCCACCGCCGCGCTCAGCATTTGCGATACAGATGAGTTGCCAGCGCGGGCAAGAACCACACTGTCGGAGCTTATGCGCAGTTTTGCAAGATGGCGCACCCATGCCGACGAAATGTCCCATGCAGAAGTCGCTCGGATCGTGCTCGACGAATGCGGCTATACCACCATGTTGCAGGCCGACCGCACACCGGAAGCGGCCGGAAGGCTTGAGAACCTGACCGAGCTGACTCGCGCGATGGAGGAATATGAAACACTCGGCGACTTTCTCGAACATGTGTCGCTGGTGATGGACAATGACGCCGCGAGTGATGAAGCCAAGGTTACGATCATGACCATGCACGGGGCCAAGGGTCTGGAATATGACCATGTTTTTTGTGTTGGATGGGAGGAAGGTGTTTTCCCCTCCCAGCGCAGCCTTGACGAAGGCGGGCTTGCCAGTCTCGAAGAAGAACGCCGCCTCGCCTATGTAGCGATCACCCGAGCAAAGAAAAAATGCACCATCTTCCATGCGGCCAACCGGCGGATTTACGGTCAGTGGACCAGCTCTATCCCCTCCCGCTTCATTGGCGAGTTACCGCCAGAACATATTGAAGAAGAATCCAGTATGATGGGCGGAGAAAGCCTTTGGCGCGCAAATTGGTCGGAACGTTCTGATCCTTTCGCCGATGCTGCCCGAGGTACAACCCGCGGACCAGGCTGGAAACGGGCGCGTAACACTGGCAGCTTTGACAGCACGCCCAAGAACATCAAGGAAGCTCGTCGCAGCGCAGTGTCGCTCGGCAATAAAGGGCGTGATGATATCACCATCGGAATGCGCGTTTTTCACACAAAATTTGGCTATGGTGAAGTGATCGAAAAAGAAGGCAATAAGCTCGAAATCGAGTTTGAAAAGAGCGGGCAAAAGCGCGTTCTAGACAGTTTTGTCGACGTCGCTTGAAGCACGGTTATTTAACAATGCAAAGAAAGATACCTCTATGAAGATTGCCATCGTCGGCGCTGGCCTATCAGGTCTGGCTTGCGCGGAACCCTTGGCGGCAGCGGGCCATAGCGTGCAGCTTTTCGACAAGGCGCGCGGACCAGGCGGACGGATGTCAACGCGGCGGGCACAGATAGCAGCTGGTGAGTTAAGCTTTGACCATGGCGCACAATATTTCACGGCCCGTGATTCCGTATTTCAAACGGTCGTAAACAAATGGCAGAACGATGGCATCGTCGCCAAATGGCCAGCCGCCGGCGATGATGCATGGGTTGGAACGCCGTCTATGAATGCGCCGATCAAGGCGATGGCTGCGAATCTTAATGTGTCGTGGTCAAACCGCATTGATCGGCTGGAAAAGAAAAAAGACCAGTGGATCGTACACAGCGAAGATAACTCGCCAGAAACGCTGTTTGATATTGTGATCGTGGCATTACCGGCGGAACAGGCGGCGACACTTCTTAATCCTTGGGACAAAGACTTTGCGGAGACTGCCCGCGACACGGTTTCTGATCCTTGCTGGACCGTCATGCTCGCGTTTGCCGAACCATTGCCGACGAATAAAACGACATTACGCGACGGCGCCGCCATTGGGTGGGCTGCTAGAAATAGTGACAAGCCGATGCGTAATGGACTGGATAGCTGGGTGATACAGGCCTCCCCGATATGGTCCCGAGACCATTTGGAAGATTCGCAAGACAAAGTACTGGCGGCGTTGATCAACGATTTCGCCGCTGACCTTCGAATTACCATACCAGAACTGTTGCACGCAGCTGCCCATCGCTGGCGTTATGCGCGATCGGGTAGTGCCGGCGTCGATGCGTTGTACAACGCCGAAACGAAACTCGGGGTCTGCGGCGATTGGTTGCTCGGTCCTCGGATCGAATGCGCTTGGCTGTCTGGTGAGGCCCTTTTTCGGCGCATCACAGACTGAACTAGAGTTCCACTTTTCGCCACTCTCCCAGTTGCAGATCTTCGACTGTCCAGTCTCCTATGCTCCACCGGACCAACCTCAGCGTTGGAAGACCAACCGCTGCTGTCATGCGCCGCACTTGCCTGTTTCGGCCCTCGCGGATGGTCAGTTTTAACCAACAATCAGGGACGCTCTTGCGGAAACGTACAGGCGGATCGCGAGGCCATAGGTCAGGTACAGAAATCCGCTCAACGTCCGCTGGCCGAGTCATCCCGTCCTTCAAACGAACGCCCTGTCGCAGCTGTTTGAGGCTCTCCTCCGCCGCATCACCCTCGACCTGCACCAGATAGGATTTTGGCATCTTATACTTGGGATCAGCAATCTGTGCTTGCAGCTTTCCATCGTTGGTAAGCAGTAGCAGCCCTTCACTATCACGGTCCAGCCGTCCTGATGGATAGACGCCCGGCACATCAATATAGGCCGATAAGGTTGGTCGGGTGGCTTCCGTGCCGCGATCTGTAAATTGTGACAGCACACCATGCGGTTTGTTAAAAAGGATCAGGTGCGACATGGGCTTCCTTTGACAGTTACACCTTATCTCAGCAAATGGTTAGATGATCCAAAACGCAGAATTTGGGGCCGCTATACCAAAAAATCAGGAAAAGGTTCCGTACCAGAATCTCTTGCTGACACCAGATTCCTTACGATCCATTGGAATGGCAAGCGCTTGGCGTGTTACGGTAGCCTGGGTGATTTCATCCCGTAACTCAATCTCGATATCAAGAATTTGACCGTTTTCGACACAGAATTTCCAGTGATCAAAAAACTTTTCTTTTGATTCTGGTACAATGACATCATCAAAATTCGGTTTAGAAACCGCCTTAAACCCAGCATGATCATGCCAGGCCTGATTAACTTCTACCAGCTGGCCATCCTCATCAGACACCCAAGTGATCATCGGAATAGTATCAATCCGGTTCCGCGAATGGACCAGCGTTTCTTCGTATTTTTCCTGCACTTTGACGGTATCAGTCAAATCGATGCTTAACCCCGCAATCCCGATGCTGCCATCCGGCAAGGGCAAAGGCACTTTAGTGGAACGGAAATGACGTGTATCGGCGCCAGCAAGCGTCCATTTTTCGACCACAGTATGAGATACAGTAGACGCGCGGACCAAAGCATCATTTTCCTCCACAGCCGCAGCCTCAGCATCTTCAATAGCAAGTCCCCCGGCCGTATTTCCGACAATGGTATCGGGTTTTTGACCGATTTTTTCGCCGGCTGCGCCGTTAGCGTAAATGAAATTACCGTCGGCATCTTTGGCATAAACAATCAGCTCGGACGCCGATCCCAGCGCTTCCAATATCTGCTCGGATTGAGACTGGACGCTGATATGCGCCAGCAGGTCTTCAATATCCGTACACGATCCAATCCAGCGAACAATATTATCGTTCCCATCGCGAACGGGTGCCCCCCTGACCAAGTGCCAGCGATACGCCCCGTCAAATCTCCGAAACCGATATTTAGTGTCGTATTTTATTCCTTTGGTCCAGCTTTCAAGCCAGGTGGCGGCAGCGCGTTCTTGATCGTCGGGGTGGATAGTTTTCAGCCAGCCATCTCCCAATATCTCATCCGTGCTCAACCCCGTATAGCGTGGGAATTGCGCGTTGCTGTATATATTAGCGCCATCAGCATCGCTAACGAATACCAAGGCGGGGATAGACTCAGCCAGTGTCCTGAATTCCATACCGCCATACCAAGGGTGCTGGCTGGCTCGCGCCGTGTTCTGTGGTCGGCCATCTTCGTTGTTTTCCATGCGGAAATTCAGTCCCCGTCCGATGTTCGAAAATCAGCTTGTCCGGGATCGACGACGCACCGAAAAAACTGCGATCAAACCAAGCTAGCTGATTATCTGCTTCTCTCTATACAACTTTTAACCAATTTGCACAGATTTACCTGTTCATCAATATTAGCCTGTGCTTCTTGCAAAGCATTGCTTTGACCCCAATTCCTTGTATTTATGTATGCAGGGCAAAAGAGAGTTGTATGAAATGGGGAATAGCGGGGCATCTAAAGCGGATACACAAAACCTGCAAAATACAGTTACGATCACGGAATTGGCAGATTTGCTAAAAGCTGAAATTCAGCTCAGGAAAAAATTCTTCAATGGCCTCATCTCTGGCAACCACAGCTGGGCCGTCCTTTTAGAGCTGCTTATGCTTAAAAACGAAGAACAAGATCGTTCGGTTACGGCAATCTCTACATTAGGAGACATACAGGCTACGACGGGCCTTCGCTGGATCGGGGTTTTGAAGGACGAGGGTCTTGTTGCCGTTGCCGACGACGTAAACGATGATCGTCAACAATCCTTGGCGTTGACCGATCAAGGTCGGAAAGACATGAAATCCTATCTCGAAGAAGTTGCCGAATTGAAACAACTCCGTTTGGTTGGCTAGTCAGCCTAGTCGACGTTATTCTTGATGATTATTCCGGCGAGTTCCTTATAGAGCAGCCATGCATTTTACCGATTTCGATACCGACGCTTTCCTAAGGGACTATTGGCAGCAAAAGCCGCTGCTGATCAAAAATCCGTGGCAGTCGTGGAGCAATCCGCTGGAACCGGATGAGCTGGCCGGATTGGCTTGCGAAGAGGGTGTGGAATCGCGCCTCATCACTGAAACGGGCGCTAACGACCATTGGGTTCTAGAACACGGCCCCCTCACAGAAGCGCGCTTCAGCACACTGGGTGAAAAAAAATGGACACTGCTCGTGCAGGCTGTTGAGCATTTCGTGCCAGAAGTGGCCAAGCTTCTCGAACCGTTTCGTTTTGTACCCAATTGGCGCATCGACGATATTATGGTGAGCTATGCTGCCGATGACGGCGGCGTGGGGCCGCATTTTGATCAGTATGATGTGTTTTTAATCCAAGGCCTTGGACAGCGCCGTTGGCAGATTGGGCGGCCATGCGATCAAGATACCGCTTTATTGCCGCACGATGATTTGCGCCTGCTCGCCAATTTTGATGCTATTGATGAATGGATTTGCGAGCCCGGCGATATCCTATATCTCCCGCCCGGCGTCGCGCATAATGGTGTTGCTATTGGTGATCATTGCATGACCTATTCTATCGGCTTTCGCGCACCGTCGCGCAGCGAATTGATTGGCTATTGGGCCGATGACCTGCTGGCCGATATGAAAGATGACGACCGATTTGGCGACTCCGCCAAGACGCGGCAGAGCAACCCGGGTGAAATAGGACCGGACGCGATTGATCAACTGCATAAGATGATCACAGAGAAAATGGGCGACAAGGAAGCCTTTGCGCGCTGGTTCGCACAATATAACACCACGCGGAAATATCCCGACACAGATTGGTCACCACAAATCCAACTCGGGCCGAGGGAATTGCGCGAAAATATTGCCGGCGGCCTGCCGCTGCAACGCAATCCAGCGAGCCGGTTTTCCTTCATCCGGCAACAAGCCAATATTGTTTTGCTATATGTTGATGGTGTCTGTTTTCCATGCACCGATAAAACTGCCAGTTTCGCAGAGGCATTATGTGCTCAAAACCAGATTTACCTCGATCAGAATTTTATCGAGTCCAATGATATCATCACTTTGCTGCGCACATTATATAATCAAGGAAGTGTGACCTTTGCCGAGCAGGATTAAGCGCTCGATCATCCGGCAACGATCGGATCACCCATGTCGAGCATCTTGCCATTGGTAACTATCACTCGGTCACCCAGTTTCACCTCTTTGAACAGTCGCCGCGCGAATTCCTCAGGAACACCGATACAACCCCTTGTGCCATAGCCCCATTTGACTTCTGCTGCATGGATCGCGATCCCATCATTCGTTAGACGCAGCATATAGGGCATCGGTACATCATAAATGTTGGAAATATGATCTTTGCTCTTCTGGGTAATCGGAAACACGCCGGTCGGTGTAGGTTTTAGTGCGTCACCAAATTTGATCACGGTCGCACCAATTTCATAGCCACCTTTGAAAACGGACATGGATTCTGCCTTCAAATCAACGGTGATGACAATGTCCCCATCAGGTATGCCTTCATCATCCCATTTATAGTAGCCATGCACAAAAGGCTCGTCGATTTGCAGAACGCGTTTCACGACAAAGAGCGAAGCCGGCTTGGATTGTGATCCAGAAACCTGTTCGACAACTGGCAACGCCGCTTGAATATCCATCGCCGAGGTTTCCGCCATCGGGGCAACCGCGGCAGACAGTTTATCGGCAGATTGCATAACCGGTGTCTCAATCGCAATCGCCCGGGTTGCGCCTAACAACACCAACGAAACAAGCACAAAGCCCGCCAAGAATAATATAGTCTTGCTGATACGCATTGCAATTTGGTGGGTCATTTCGCAGGCTCCATAAAATTAACACTTTATTTACCAAATGCAAAGCGGAGGAACCATCGTGGAATTTGGCCTGTGCCGCTGAGAGACGCGCAGACAAAGAAAATTAAAAATCATCGTTAAGGGAACTGCGCGATAGAAGCGGTTGCACAAGAATATTCATTCGATATAGCCAAATTATGACCTTATCAGCAGCAGATGCCCAAGTGCTTTTACAAGATAGTGTGACGGCCTTACGGGCCGGAGATGCCGCAAAGGCGCGCACCTTATTGGAGGAATTGCAACAGGCCGGTGACACTATAGATCCGCAGTGGCTGTTATCGGCCCATGCCTGCCGGATGATGGGCGATGACGCAGCCGAGGAAGCAGCACTTCAAAAATTACTGGCGATTGACAAGCGCCATTTGGCGGCTTTGCTGCTGATGGGTGAGTTAAAGGCACGTCAAAATGACGACCGCGCTGCCAACGCCTTTTATAGGGCCGCGTTAAATATGGTTGGCGCTGGCACGCGGGTCACTGATGACTTGCGGCCCAAACTAAAACAGGCAGAAATGTTTCTAGCTGGCGCGCATGGCCGCTTTGAGGATTTCCTCTTACGCAAGCTTAGTGAAACGGGCTTGCAAGGCAATGACACGCCAAAACCGGTGAGCAATGCCATCGACATGCTCATGGGCCGAAGAGAGATTTTTCATCAGAAACCCTCGATGTTCCATTATCCCGGCATGCCGCAACGCGAATTTTACGAGCGCCGTGAATTTCCTTGGCTGGAGCAATTGGAAGCGGCCATCCCGGATATGCAAGAGGAACTGGCAGGCGTGATCGCCAGCACGCAGAAATTCTCTCCCTATGTCGAATCCATTCCTGATCGCCCGCGCCCCAATAATCCATTGCTCGATGATTCCAACTGGGGCGCGTTTTATTTCTGGAAAAGCGGTGAAGCGATAGCGGAAAATATCGCAAAATGTCCAAAAACTGTCTCGGCTTTGGGCGCCGCGCCAATCCCGGTCATTCAAGAACGTTCGCCGATGGCGCTCTATTCGGTGCTGGAAGCTGATACGCATATTGCGCCGCATTTTGGCATGCTCAACACCCGTTTAATTTGTCACATACCGCTTGTAATTCCCAACGATTGCGCATTGCGGGTTGGCGGCGAAACTCGGCCATGGAAAGACGGTGAAGCGCTGATCTTTGACGACTCCTTTGAACATGAAGCCTGGAACCGCAGCAACGAGCGGCGCGTGATATTGTTATTCGAAATCTGGCGGCCGGAAATTTCGGAAACCGAACGATCCGCCCTGACGACGATATTCGAAGCGATTAACGAGTATCAAAAACCGGTCGAAATCTAACGATAGATTAGCTGCCTTATCGCGCGCTTAGGGGCGTTCTCGGAGCGGGACGCCGTCAGCGCCCAGCATTCGGGTGTAAACCAGAGATACCGGAGGCTGAATCTCAATCTCACAACTGACCAGATTGACAGTTCTATGCCCCCTGAAACCGGTCAATTTGGTGTGATCATCATTCACCGTCAGGCCAAGTCCCACCCACATATCCACTGGACATATGCGATGTTGTGGCCATGACAATCGAATGAGGTGCGCCCCGTAGACAAGGTCATCCCGAACGGTGGCTGTAAAATTAATTTCTTCAGCATAATGGGCAAAATCGGTGGCATCTTTGATGTGTCGGGACCTTAGATTCAACCCATCCTGCGTTATATATACGATGCGATCATCGTCATATTTCCAATATCCGGACAAGTCATTCTCGGCGCTTTCGGGCGCTAATATGTCTTGAGATCGCGGGCTTGCGATAGCATTTTGGCCAAAGAGCAATATCCCGGCCAGCAATATTATAATATGCCTAAACATGCTCTGCCCCTTTTCGATCCCATTAGATGCGTAGAACCAATTTTAGGTTCTGCAATGACCTTCCTCACATCGATGGCGTATGATAATCGTCAGCGCGAAACGCTGTGGAGAAACCAATTTACCTTGGCGCTCTCATAAATTCGGATGAAATTTGAGGCATAGACAAAAATTTGCTGTTCTACCTGTGCCAACCTAGTTTAGTGTCTCCCGCGAAACAGGCCCTGACAGAAATATAAAACCATCACACAGACCGCGCCTCATCCCTTTACAATTCCCAATTATCGTTACCTCTGGTTTTCGCGATTGGCTTCGATGTTCGCGCTCTATGCGATGATGCTCATTCTGGGTTGGCAGGCTTATAATCTCGCCCGCGAAGATATGGGTGTGAGTGCATCAGCCGGCATATTGGGGCTGCTTGGTCTGCTGCAATTTATACCCTTGTTCATCCTGACTCCGGTTGTCGGATGGGTCGCCGATCATTTGGATCGGCGTTGGATTGCCCGCGTCGTATTGGGCGCGCAGGCGGCGATTGCGCTCGTCCTCGGATTAATGACCGTAAACGGACAAATCACGCTGTGGACGATTTATATCATTGCCGTGCTGCTCGGCATCTGCCGGGCTTTCCTTGGCCCTGCAGTTACCTCGCTTGCACCGAATCTAGTACCCAAAGCATCGCTGCCCCGCGCGATCGCGCTATCCACCATTGCATGGCAGGTTGGCGTTATCGCGGGGCCGGGCATGGCGGGGCCGCTCTACAAGATCGCGCCTGCCCTGCCCTATTTTGTCTGCGCCGCGCTTTACACTTTAGCGATGCTCGCGATCTTCATGATCGGCCCCGTAACCCGCAGCGCCATTGACCGGACCAAAGGCCCGTTGCAGCAAGTCATGGATGGCATGTCCTATGTCTGGACCAACAAACTCGTGCTCGGGGCAATAACGCTCGACCTGCTGGTGATGTTCCTTGCGGGAGCCACCGCAATGATACCGGTCTTTGCAAAAGACATATTGGGCGCTGGTGAGATTGGACTATCTTTATTGGCGGCCTCACCGGCGGTTGGCGCGGTCATTGTCGCCGGGATATTCTCCTTTGCGCCGCTGTCGCGCAATGTAGGCAATATGATGTTGATCGCGATGGCGATTTTCGGTGTGGGTACCATCGGCTTTGGCCTCAGCACGTCCCTGCCCTTGTCGATGGCCTGTCTGGCGTTATGTGGCGCAGCGGACATGTTCGGGGTCTATGTACGCAGCTCATTGATCCAGTTACACACGCCTGATGACCGGCGCGGACGGGTCGGCGCGGTCAGCCAGATGACGATTAGTGCGTCCAATGAACTGGGCGATGCCCTGTCCGGCGGACTGGCCGTTTTATTCGGACCTATCGCAGCCATTGTCGCGGGCGGTGCAGGTGCTATAGTGGTCACTGGAATTTGGTCCCGGCTGTTCCCGCAGCTAGGGGCCGCGAAGACTTTTGATCCTCCAGAGGATCTGGAAAAAGACGAGAAACAGGCGGCTAACGCCACATGAAAAGGCTAGGAGAATAAAACAATGATCGCCGACACCATCCTTCACACCATAGGAAATACGCCGCATATCAAGATGCAGCGCCTGTTTGGTGATGCCAATGTCTGGATCAAGTCAGAGCGTTCGAACCCCGGCGGTTCGATCAAAGATCGTATCGCTTTGGCGATGATCGAGGATGCCGAGAAATCCGGCGCGCTGAAACCCGGCGGCACGATTATCGAACCGACATCCGGCAATACCGGCGTCGGACTAGCAATGGTCGCAGCGGTCAAAGGTTATAAACTGGTTCTGGTTATGCCGGAATCGATGTCGCTGGAACGCCGCCGACTGATGCTGGCCTACGGCGCGAGCTTTGATCTCAGCCCCAAAGAAAAAGGCATGAAGGGCGCGATTGAGCGCGCGCAAGAGTTGATTGATTCAACTCCCGGCGCATGGATGCCGCAACAATTTGAAAATCCCGCCAATTTCGAAGTTCATAAACGCACCACCGCGCAAGAGATATTGGCTGACTTTAAGGATAATCCACTTGATGCGATTATCACTGGCGTCGGTACCGGCGGTCATATTACCGGCGTTGCCGAAGTGCTAAAACAGGAATGGAGCGCTTTGAAAGTCTATGCGGTGGAACCGGCTGGCTCCCCAGTAATTAGCGGAGGTCAACCCGGCCCGCACCCCATTCAGGGCATTGGCGCTGGCTTCATCCCCGGTAACTTGCATACGCAAAGCATTGATGGCGCGATTCAGGTGGAACCGGCGGATGCCAAAGCCATGGCTTTACGCGCGGCGAAAGAAGAAGGCATGTTGGTCGGTATCAGCTCCGGCGCGACGATGGCGGCCATTGCGCAAAAGATTCCAGAGCTTGGCGATGATGCCAATATCTTGGGCTTTAATTACGACACCGGCGAGCGCTATCTTTCGGTGCCAGAGTTTCTGCCCGAAGAATGAGCTCCATCGAAGTCAACACCTTCACCTATCATCATGGTGATCTGGAACTCGCGGGCTATATGGCCCAGCCAAGCCGCTATCCGCGCGCCGGTATATTGATCGTGCCAACCATTGCCGGTCCCAACAAGATCATGTTTGATCGCGCGCGCTGGTTGGCTGCTCAAGGCTATTCAGCAATGGTTTGTGACCTCTACGGACAGGGCGAAATAACCGATCATCGGATGGCTTCATCCATGGCGAACGCGCTCAGAGCAGATCCCGAAAATTATCGAGATCGCTTCCGCTGCGCGCTGGATGAATTACGCAAACGATCAAAACTCGCCAATCACCGGATTGCCGCCATTGGCTATTGCATGGGCGGAGAGATCGTTCTGGAAATGGCACGCGGCGGAGAGGATTTGGCGCTGGTGGTGAGTTTTCATGGCTTGCTGGCAACACCACTCCCAGCCAAAAGAGGGGCAATCAAGGCACGCTTATTGGTCTGCCATGGCCGCGCAGATCCTTTGGTCCCGCCAAAACAAGTGCGGGCGTTTCTGGAAGAAATGGATATTGCCGGAGCAGATTGTCATATGCATACATATACTGGCGTTGTGCATGGCTTTACTGACCCGGCAAGTGATGGAAAACCGCTGGATGCGGTGGCTTATAACAAGTCTGCTGACAACCAAAGCAAGGCCGCGATGTTGAGTATGTTTGAAGAATTGTTCTGAAAAATAATGAACCGGGCAAGGTAAACTCACCCGGCGCATTTGCGACCCTATGAGAAGGGGTATTAGTCTGGTTTGCCGTCGCCATCGTCATCCAGCAGATCAGGTTTGCCGTCGCCGTCTGTATCCCAAGCATCTGGCTTGCCATCGCCACTGCGATCCCAGGCATCCATTGTGCCATCGCCATCAGTATCGATCGTCGGAGCCGGAATTTCCGATTCCATCGGCTCTTCCTGAGTATCTTGAGCAGCAATTGCGCCGGTAGCCATCGAAAAACCAACGCCAACCGTTATTAGATAGGGAGTCATCCTCCGCTTCGGCTTTAAAGTTTGTTTGGAATGCATTGCATCTACTCCTAATGCAGATCATTCCCCTGTCTCAAGCAGTCATGTGCCGCCGCCGTCCGCAAAACAAGCGAACAGCGGTTAGACGTTACAAAAACAAGATTTTTCGGCAGTTTTTGGCGGTTACCGTATATCAGGCACTCTCTGCCGCGGACTAGAAACAAACTTAAGCGACCGCGAACATTTCGGGTTCCAGTGCCATGATCGCTTCGCTTCCGCCTTCTATTTTGCGGCGCAATGATCCAGCATCCGGGAAAAAGCGCTCCGAGAAATATTGCGCTGTCACCAGTTTGGTTTCGTAAAATTTCGCATTATCTTCACCAGAAGCCAATGCTTCCGATGCGGCCTTCGCCATCCTGAGCCACATCAGGCCGAGAGCCACAATGCCCATGATATGCATATAATGATGCGCGCCGGCTCCAGCATTATTCGGATTAGCCATAGCGTTTTGCATGAACCACATCGTCGCCTTTTGTAGTTCACCATTGGCTTTTTCTAGCCCTTCGGCAAAGCTTTTCAGCTTGTCATCGGCTTTAGCTTCTTCCACTTCTTTCGCGATCACCGCAAAGAGCGCCTGAACACCGCGGCCGCCATTTTGGGCGAGCTTCCGGCCGACCAAATCCATTGCCTGAATACCGTTCGTGCCTTCGTAGATCATAGCGATCCGTGCATCGCGGACATATTGTTCCATGCCCCATTCGCCAATATAGCCATGGCCACCATAGACTTGCTGCGCATTTGTTGCGATTTCATAGCCTTTGTCGGTGCCATAGCCCTTAATCACTGGCGTCAACAGCGACAACAAATCATCCGCCAACTGGCGCTCTTCTTCGGTCTGCGCTTTGTGAATCAAATCAGCTTGCAAAGCGCCCCACAGGCATAGTGCCCGCATACCTTCGGTAAAGGCTTTGCCATCGAGCAACATCCGCCGAACATCGGGGTGAACGAACAACGTATCTGCAGCCGCGTCGAGGTCTTCCGGTCCTGTCAGCGCCCGGCCCTGACGGCGATCATTGGCATAGTGAACCGCATTTTGATAAGCGACTTCGGCAATGCCAAGGCCTTGCTGACCCACACCCAGTCGAGCGACATTCATCATGATGAACATCGCAGCAAGGCCCTTATTCTCTTCGCCAACCAGATAACCGGTCGCGCCGTCATAATTCATGACGCAGGTCGAGTTGCCATGAATGCCCATTTTATGCTCGATCGAGCCACAGGATACCGCATTTTTTTCACCGAGTGAACCATCATCATTGACGATGGTTTTAGGCACAATGAACAAGGAAATACCTTTAACACTATCCGGCGCATCCGGCGTCTTCGCGAGCACCAGATGGATGATGTTATCCGCCATGTCATGCTCACCGGACGAGATGAAAATCTTGGTCCCGGTAATCGCATGCGACCCATCACCATTGGGTTCGGCCTTGGTCCTGATCAGCCCCAGATCCGTGCCGCAATGCGGTTCGGTCAGGTTCATCGTACCGGTCCATTCACCGGAAAGCATTTTGGGAACAAACTTGGCTTTCTGTTCTTCACTGCCTTTGGCAAGAATGGATGAAATCGCGCCATGAGTAAGGCCCGGATACATGGCAAAGGCCATATTGCCGCTAGCCATATATTCCTCAAAAGCCATCGAAACGATATGAGGCAAGCCTTGGCCGCCAAATTCTTCTGGTCCGGATAAGGTGCCCCAACCCGCTTCGCGATATTGCTTATAGGCATCTTTGAAACCGGTTGGCGTGGTTACACTGCCGTCTTCATGACGTGTGCACCCTTCCAGATCACCGACCTGATTGAGCGGAAATAAAACGTTTTCGATGAACTTGCTACCTTCCGTCAGGATCGCATCGATCATTTCCGGTGTTGCGTTTTCGAAACCGGGTAAATTAGAAAAACGTTCGACATTCAAAACGTTGTTGATGATAAATTGGGTATCCCGAACCGGGGCTTGATAATTTGGCATTATCTAAAACTCTCTTTCAAATTGGGTGCGACCAGAAAATACTGGTAATATCCTCTAATGTTGTTGCGCTTTGGCGTCTGTTACAGCGTCCTGCACAATCTTGATAAATTCGGTGAGCTCTTTGATTGAGCTATCGATGTCGCTCCGTTGCTGTTTGAGAAGGTCTACCTTCTCTTGGCATCTGTCGAGCGTCACCTCCATTTGTGTGATACGCCCGTCGCCCAGATCATAGAGATCAATCATTTCGCGGATTTCAGTCAGACTGAACCCGACATTTTTCGCGCGCATGATCCAGGCAAGGCGTGCGCGATCCCGTTTCGTGTAGATACGCGACAGGCCTTTGCGATGCGGCGCAATAAGGCCTTCATCTTCATAGAAACGGAGCGCGCGAGCCGTGACACCAAATTCCTCAGATAGATCGGAAATCGTAAAGGTTTCGCGATTTTTGAGGTCAGGTGTATCAATCTCGGCATGATTGAGCGATTTTGACATAATGCCTATATAGCTTACGCTAACGTAAACGTCAATACTATCCGCCTGGACACAGATTCTCGATTTCACGGCCACGGGTGGACCGCGCTACCGCATCCCCCTCTCCGACCAAATAAAAACTCACCCCATTTAGACCCGCGCGCGGCGTACAATAGCTAGCGCACGATTCCGGCAAACTCCCCGGCATTTGCAACGCAACACCATCAAAGGTCGCTGTAAAACTGCACCGCTGTTCGCTGTCCAATGTGATCTGTATATTCTCACCATTCCGCTGAGCCGCGCCCAAGCCCTCACATTTACTATCAGGGCCGAATACCGCGAGCAGACCAACCTGATAGCCACGCTCATCACTACCGACCGCGCAAAAGCGATCCTCGCCAAGATCGCTTTGTCTTTCAAAGGCCCCAGATAGACTGACATTGCGGACATCAGGAATAACGCCCGCTTCAATCGCGGCCTTTTCGAGCGATGATATTTGTTCTGACGCAGCCTCACCGGGTTGGTCCGATTCGGTACTGACCTGATCGCATGCCGCTAGCGAAAACGCAGCCAGTAAGGCGAGGCCACGCTTCATTCGATGGTTTCCAACCGGTCATTATCCACGATGCGATAAAAGCAGCTGGTAGCGCCGGTATGGCAGGTCGGGCCTGCGGGCTTTGCTTTGATCCACAGGGCATCTTGGTCGCAATCAATCCGCATCTCCACGACATTCAAGATATTGCCCGACGTCTCGCCTTTTTTCCAGAGGGTTTGACGGCTGCGCGAATAAAAATGGGCGACGCCTGTTTCCTGTGTCTGATGCAGTGCCTCGGCATCCATAAATGCTACCATCAGAACATCGCCTGACGAATCATCTGTGACCACCGCGGTTATCAAACCGTTCGAATCATATTTGGGATTAAGCTGAAATCCGGACTCGCGGTCCTCATTTTGATCATCTGTCATCGCTTTGAATTAGGGCTCCCACATCCGCCGCGCAACGCAAAACCGGTCTTTCTCCAAATGAGACGGTTGAGCATCGATAAATATGATATTTTTATGACCAAGGGGGAAGACAAACCGAGGAATCAAATCTATATCCCTGCCATCTCCCTACTAGCGCTGCGGCGGCGCTTATAAAATGGGCAGCAAACAAGGTGCGATATGCTTACAACCCACCCGTTTGACGATGACAAGCTACGTGAAGAATGCGGTGTTTTTGGCGTCGCTGGTATAGAGGACGCTGCTGCGATGGTCGCGCTAGGGCTCCATGCCCTGCAACATCGCGGACAGGAAGCGGCTGGAATCACTTGCCGCAACGGCCGTGAATTTTACAGCCACCGTGCTCTCGGACCGGTCGCAGGCAATTTCGATAGCGTCGAAGTGATGGACAAGCTGCAAGGCGATTATGCCTGCGGGCATGTCCGTTATTCGACCACCGGGGCCGGAACATTGAGAAACATTCAACCGCTAGAAGCCGACCTCGCTTCTGGCGGTTTTGCTATTGCTCATAATGGCAATATTTCCAATGCGCTCAAACTTCGGCACGAGCTGGTGCAAAATGGATCTATCTTCCAGTCTACCAGTGATACCGAGGTCATCATTCATTTACTGGCCACATCAAAATATCGGACGCTTCTCGACAAGTTTATTGACGCCCTTCGTAAAGTGGAAGGCGCCTATTCGCTGATCTGTATGACGCCGGATGGCATGATCGCCTGCCGTGATCCGCTTGGCATCAGGCCTTTGGTCATTGGCAAAATTGGTGATGCCTATGTCTTCGCGTCAGAAACCGTTGCCCTTGATCTGGTTGGCGCTGAATATGTGCGCAGTGTCGAAGCTGGCGAGCTCATTGTCGTTTCTAATGGTGAAATGCGCTCGCATCGTCCCTTTGGGCAGACCAATGCGCGTCCCTGCATATTTGAGCATGTCTATTTCTCACGGCCAGATTCCATCGTCGATGGTTCGTCTGTTTACAGCGTCCGGAAAGAAATCGGCGCGCAGCTTGCCATCGAAAACCCGGTGGACGCAGACTATGTGATACCGGTACCGGACAGCGGAACGCCAGCAGCCATCGGCTATGCTGAACAATCTGGCATTCCGTTCGAACTGGGTATCATCCGCTCCCACTATGTAGGTCGGACCTTTATTCAACCTGGCGACGGGGTTCGCCACCTCGGCGTGAAGCTGAAACATAATGCCAACCGGCCACTCGTGAACGGCAAGAAAATTGTCCTGATCGACGATAGTATTGTGCGCGGCACAACCAGCCTGAAAATTGTCCAAATGATGCGGGAAGCGGGTGCGGCGGAGGTACATATGCGGATCGCTAGCCCGCCGACAATGCATAGCTGTTTCTATGGTGTGAACACACCCCGGCGTGAAAAATTGCTGGCGGCGATGAAGTCGGTTGAGCAAATGTGCGAGTATATTCAAGCCGATAGCCTGTCTTTCATCTCAATCGATGGACTCTACCGCGCAGTTGGCGAACAGACCCGCGAGGAAGCGCAGCCACAATATTGCGATGCTTGTTTCACCGGGGCCTATCCGACATCGCTAACCGACCAAGAAGGCGAGCAACAACCCGATCAACTGACAATGTTAAATGAGCAAGTCGCCGCCAAAGACACTCCTATTTTGGTCGAGCAAGTCGGTTAGACAACATATTTGCAGGTGAAATTTATCCATGAGTTTTGAGAACCAACTGGCTTTAGTTACTGGTGCCAGCCGCGGCATTGGCGCTGCAACCGCGATTGCACTCGCCGCAAAAGGCGCACATGTCATATTGACCGCGCGCAATGCTAAAGACCTAGAAGAGGTCGAAGAAAAAATTCACAAAACTGGCGGTAATGCGACTATTGCGCCGCTCGACCTCACCGATGGCGACAGCATTGGCCGGCTTGCTCAAGCGATTTCAGGGCGCTGGGAAGCGCTGGATATCATGGTGCTAAATGCTGCCATGCTAGGCACGTTGACGCCGGTTCCAGCGATTGACGGCAAAGAATTTAACAGCGTTTTGACGCTCAACCTGCTTGCGCAACAGGCATTGATTGCTGGTTTTGACCCGATGATGCGCAAGAGTGAAAATGCGCGATTGCTGGCGATCACAAGCAGCGTAGGCCGCTCCCCTCGCCCTTTTTGGGGTGCTTATGGCGCGTCCAAAGCGGCGCTCGAAACGCTGGTCATCAGCTATGGCGAAGAGATGCGCAACCTTGGCAAATTACGCGCCGCGATCATCAATCCGGGCCGCACGCGCACCGCGATGCGCGCCAATGCCTATCCCGGCGAAGACCCGCAATCTGTAAAACCACCCGAGGTCGTCGCGGATCGAATGGTTGAAATTCTCGCCAGCGATTTCGAAACTGGCGAGAGCTTCGATATCAGTTAGCAGCAGCGGTTTCGGTCGCCTCTTCATTCTCTGAATCCAGATATGTTTTCACTGCGTTGAAAAAGGCGATCCGCTGTGCACCTTGTTCATCCGGTGTGGCGCTGGGCCAGTTACCGTTGCTGGCGATCACCAGTTTGCGTGCCGGATCAATAAATATCCCCTGCCCGAAAATTCCCTGACCGGCAAAACTGCCATCGTCAAACGTCCACCATTGATAGCCATATCCGCGGCCCGGCACACCGATGTCGGCCTGCTTCGTGCCCGCTTTGGCAAACCAGCCATCCGGAACGATCGATTGACCGTCAACCATGCCGCCATTCATCGCAAACTGCCCAAACAGCGCGTAATCCCTGACGGTGGCAGAGATACAGCAACCGCCAATTTCCTTGCCACCCTCATTTAGCAGCCATTCGCCATCCTGTGACATACCATAAGGTGCCCAGACTTTTTCAGAGAGATATTCGGATATCGTCTTGCCGGTCGCCTTTGCCACCAACACGCCGATTAAATTGGTTTCACCGGTATTATATTGCCAGCGCGTGCCGGGCTCTGCCTCGTTCTTCAGAGTCTTCATATAGACGATGATCGGATCGACGCCATCTACCGGCTTGGTGCTGTTGAACAGCGCGACATCGGATTTGGGATCAGCATAATCTTCATTCCATTGCACACCCGATGTCATGGTCAAAAGCTGCCGTACGGTGACCCCGTCATATCCGCTGCCTTTCAGCTCCGGAATATAATCGGTCAACGGATCCTCTATCGACTTTATCAAACCGTCTTTAATCGCTGCACCAACCATTGTTGAGACTAATGACTTGGCAACCGAAAAAGACGTCCAGCGATCGTCCTTTCCGAAATCCATGCGATATTCTTCAAGCCGGATTTTACCGCCCTGCAATATTACGATACCTGCCGTGCGCTGCTCATTCATATATTGGTCAACGGAGAGCATCTTGCCATCCACCTCAAATTCGCCCGGAAGTGCGTCGCCTTGCGTGAGCATCTTCGGCGCAGAACCCGCTTCGATAGTATTGGACGGGACGAGTGTATCCATCATCCGAAAGGCTTTATTGCGCTGATCATCCGTCCAAAATAATATATTCTTGTCGGTCGGCAGGCCGGCGGCGTCCGCCGCGACTTCCTTGACCTTCTCACAGCCCGGCAACGCCAGACATAAACCCACACCTGTCATTGCAAGCGTTAGTTTTTTTCCTAAACCCATGATCCACTCCTGCTTTTATTGTTCTTTTATCAAAGTCACTTGCGAGACATTGATGCCACCACCGGTAAAGCCACCTTCACAATAAGCGAAATAATAGCGCCAGAGCCGGACAAAATGCTCGTCAAACCCCGCCGGTAATTTTCCTTGCTCCACCACTACATCAAAACGCTCGCGCCATAGTCGCAGGGTTTCGGCATAGTCCGGGCCAAAATCATACTGATCCGACCAAGTGAGGCCGCGTTCTTCGGCTAGCTTGCGAAAACGGCTTTCGGACAGCAGCATCCCGCCGGGAAAAATATAGGTCTGAATAAAGTCTGCGCTAGCTGCATATTGTTCAAAAATATCATCGGCAATGCTGATATACTGGATCGCGGCTCGTCCACCAGGTTTCAAATTGCGCGCGACACAATCGAGAAAATCAGGCCAATATTTCTCGCCAACTGCTTCGACCATTTCCACGCTGGCAATGGCGTCATATTGTTCCTCGACATCGCGATAATCCTGGATCAGAAAATTGGCTTCTGAGTGATGCTCTCGCGCCCATTCGGTTTGCTCGTCTGACAAAGAAATGCCAGTGACATCCAGCCCATGATCCCGCACCAGTGTCCCGGACAGATATCCCCAGCCGCAGCCTATCTCCAAGACCTTTTGACCGGGCTTCGCATCCAGACGTTTGGCGATGGCCGCGACCTTTTTGGCCTGTGCCTCTTCCAGCGTCTTCGCCTTTCCAGCAACATCTTCAAACAGTGCGCTCGAATAGCTCATGCTATCATCTAACCACAGCCGATAGAAATCATTGCCCAGATCATAATGATATTGGATATTCTGCCGCGCCCGCACTTTGTCATTATGACGGCGCGAATGGCGCAATTTTGCAATCACCCGAAAGATACCGGCAGCACGGCCAGTGTCTTTAAGCCCAGTCCGGTTGCGGGTAAAAAGGTCGAACACCGGAACCAGGTCCGGACTTTCCCACTCGCCCAATTCCCATGCGCGATACCAACCGACAGAACCACTGTTGACCAGACGGAGCAAAGCATTCCAGCTATGCAGCGTAATCTCCGCCATTGGCCCTTCACCGCGACCACCAACAATGCGGGTGGTGCCATCGGGCAATTTTCCTTCAAACGTACCATGATCCAGCCCCGCATCAATGCGGTCCAATATCCGGTGAAAGCCCGGCGCCGTCAGCCGAGAGAATAGCCCGCCTCCCGTCCCGAAGCGCTTGCGCGGATCGAGCAGGTGGCGGCCACGTTTGGGTGCTTCAGCATTCATAACGCCGATATGGACCAGCGGTAACTGCTTGGCAATGCGTTACTATCCTTAGCGTTAGCCATAAGTTCAAGAACCAGGAGCCGCAGCGGAGCCGGCCAAAATCCCGCCATCAATAGTCATTTCTGTCCCCGTGATATAGCTGGCCTCATCCGAAGCCAGCAGTACCGCGACCGCAGCCACTTCATCGACCTCACCAAATCGGCGTAACGGGGTATCCTTGACCAAAGCCTCAATCGCTGCCTCCCGCTGTTCACCTTCTCCCAGCATCCGCTCCCACATCGGCGTCATAATCGCCGCCGGGTGGATCGAGTTACAACGGATATTCCATCCCGATTGCGCGCAGTAGAGCGCCACTGATTTGCTGTGATTGCGGATCGCTGCCTTGGAGGAAGCATATGCCGCAGCGCCGGGAATACCGACCATGCCAGAGCGCGACGAGATATTGATGATCGATCCGGCGCCCTTTTCTTTCATGGCACGGATGGCATAGCGACAGCCCATGAAGGTGCCATCGAGATTGACCCGGTGCACCGCTCGCCAATCTTCCAGCGACGCATTTTCCGGATCATGCGGCGCAAGGCCCGCCTCGAATCCGGTGATGCCCGCATTGTTGACCACGACATCCGCTGCGGGATACTGGTCAGCAAGACGTTCCCAATCCGCTTCTTTTTCAACATCAAGGACAAGAGTGGGGCTTTCCAATAGCTCCCCGGCCTGCGCCAATGTTTCGGCGTCGTTATCGGTTAGCAGGACAGTCGCCCCCTCTTCGATAAAAGCCTTGGCAATCGCTTTACCAATGCCGCGAGCAGCACCGGTGATAACGCAAAATTTTCCTGATAGTCTGTGCATAAAAGATCCTGAATAATAGGTGTCAAAATATCCAGCCCAAGGGACTGAAATGAGTTCATTTTGATTTTGCCTGATGGCGACCTATTTGTTCATCGACCTGATATCCTTTTGCAGATTTCTATTCGAGATAAAGAAGCGCGACCAAGATTTCAATCCCTCTCTCACTTGACTTGCGCATAGGCTTCCAATGCCCGTGCACGCGCGGTCTTATGCGCTATTATCTTTGACCGGTAACGAGCTGGTTTCGCGCCGCTTTCTTCGGGATCATGGATATAAGGATCGCTTACATCCGCCAGTTCCGGCACCCATTTTCGGATATAGTCGCCTGCGTTGAATTTCTCGGACTGGGTTAATGGTGCCATGATCCGGACAAACATATTGCTGTCGACTCCAGTCCCGGACGTCCACTGCCAATTGACGCTATTCGACGCAAAATCCGCATCCACCAACGTGTCCCAAAACCATTGTTCCCCTTCGCGCCAGTCGATCAGCAGATGCTTGATCAGGAAACTTGCGGCAATCATCCGCACGCGGTTATGCATCCATCCCGTCGCCCACAATTCCCGCATACCAGCGTCAACAATCGGATAGCCGGTCTGGCCATGGCACCAGGCGTCATAATCCTTGCGAACGTTCGGATCGGCCATATCACGCCATGGAAATTCGCGGAATTTTTCGCGATAGCTTTCACCGCCATATTGGGGGAATTGCTGGATGACATTTTGGGCATAATCCCTCCAGACGATCTCTTTGAGATAGGTTTCCACCTTAGCGCCCTGCCCGGCAATCCGGTTCCAGATCGTCGCGGGGCTAATTTCCCCGAAATGCAGATGCGGAGACAGGCGGGATACCAATTGCTCCGACGGCAGGTTGCGACCTTCATCATATTGCACCGCTTTATCGACAAAGGCTTCGAGACTGTCTTTTGCGCCTTCCTCTCCGGGTGACCACATATCCACAAAGCCAGTCGCCCAGTCTGGTTTGGTCGGCAGCAAGTGCCAGTCTTCCAGAGTGTCGCTTTCGGGCCAAACCTTCGGCGCGGAGATATGTTCTGGCGCACCCATAGGTTCTGCGGGTGGCATCCGCTCGCGCAGAGATTTCCAGAAAGGCGTGTAGATTTTATAGGGGCTGCCACCACCGGTCTTTAGCGTCCCGGGCGGGAGCAAATAATTGCCGTGATGCAGGATCAGTTCGGCAGTGCCATCGAGTTTTGACTTCAAATCCTTCTGCGCATTCAGCCACCATGGCTCATGATGATGCAGCGCGTGGATTTCTTCCGCGCCGGTTGTTTGCGCCAGTTCTGCCAAAATATCAGCTGCTTTGCCCCGGCGTAATATTAGCCGCGATCCTTTGGCCCGCAGGTCGGCATCCAAGGATTTCAAACTATGGTGCAACCACCAGCGCGAAGCCCCGCCCATTTTGCGATGCTTGGGTGTTTCGTCGTCGAGAATGTAAATCGGAACGACCGGACCTTGCGATGCCGCTGCAACAACAGCAGCTTGATCAGCCAGACGTAGATCGCGGCGGAACCAGACAATGGTGGGCTTGGTCATTTACCACCGATAGTTGCGTTGGGCTTAATTGGCTCCATGTCGGCGGAAACCGTTGTCTGGACTGAAAAGCGATCTTGCACGAGAGGATCACGAAAGCGCATATCCGAGATATTCAAGTTCACGGCAGACGGGTCATCAGCTTCAATGTCTTGCTGCAAGACGGGCATACGCGCCCAGATCATAAAGGCACGCGCATTGGCATCGGTCTCTTTTGCTTGTTCAATCATAGGGAGCGGCACGTTATTTTGCACCAATTCGCCTTTCCAATAGAAAGGCTCTCCGTCAAATAAATCAAACCGCGTCTCACCATATTCTTTTCCGTTTTCTCCAGCCATCTGCCAGATCATATCGCGACGCCAGAATGTAACAGGCATCGGGTTAGCGACCACTTGCTCTGGACTTTGCCCTGTACGTTGCTCCACCGCCAAAGCCGTATCAGCCTCCGCCTTACCGGTAATCAATCCATTGGCGAAAATGTAAGCGCAAATCGCGGCAAAGCTGACCCAAGCCGGTCGCTGCCAATCGTCCCTGCCCTTTTTCTCGCGCCGCCGTGATATCCAGACACCCGCAATCAACGCCACCCAGATCCAGATATCGATGATGAAGATGCTGTCGCCATAAAACCATTTTGATGAAAAGGGTTCGAGTAGCCGCACACCGTAACTGTTCAGCCAATCGAGCGCGGGATGACTAATCGTGCCAATGTACGCAAGCGCCAGCAGCCAGCCTTTGTGGATCGGCAAGCGATCTGCGGGGCGCTTGCCGCGTTTGGTCTGCCAGCCATCGAACCAGATCATAATCCCGGTCAGCAATAACGGCAGTATCACCATCGCAATCGGGCCGTGGGTAATACCCCGCCGGATGGCGAGATGCTGCACACCGTCCAGCAACGTAGCCACCGCATCAATATCCGGAATGTTGGCTGCGATGATCAAGGTGGCCATGCCCAGACCGGTTTTTTTCTTCAGACCCAGTTGGCCCATGACAGCGCCAGCGAGGCTGTGAGTCAGATTATCCATGTGGTAATTTCACTCCGAAACCACAGCCATTGCCTTCTCCGGCAAAGTTCACACAATTCACACCCCTTATCGAGGTCGCCAAGGGCAAAATAACTATTTGAAATAAAATATTTTTATTCAAATTCAAGGTTCATTTGCTCACAGAAAATGTTGGAAAAAATTCATGCCGTCATGCTGACAAACCATGTCCTACATTGCAAGCAGCGAATGACCGGAAAAACCGGTTAAAGTTCCGGACCATCTTCGGTAACGGTCCATGTCTGACCTTTGTTGAGCAACGCTTGCAAATCGGGCTTCTTGCCTTCTGCTGCTTTCGCATTTTGCTCGACCACTGCCGCTTCGAAAGTCGGACGCGGATCGTCATAGAGCACGCCAATGGCCATCGGGAATTCGCCAAAGGGCATTTCGATCAGCATATGCGCGACTGAGCGATTGGTCACGTCATGGACAATCACTTTGGCGGCCTCCCAATCCCCATCGACAACATCGACCACTTTGAGTGACAATGTTTCGCGGTCCAGCGTGATACCCTTCGCGCCTTTTTCAAACAGCATCGGTTCACCCTCAGCGAGCAGTAGCTGTGTCGACGCAGCCGTTTTCTTTGCTGCAAATTCGTCGAACACGTCTTTATTATAGACAATACAGTTTTGAAAAATCTCGATAAAGGCAGCGCCCTTATGGGAGTGTGCTGATTTCAATACATTGGTCAGGTCTTTATGAATATCGATGGCACGCGCAATGAACCGTGCGCCGGAACCCAATGCAAAAGCACAAGGGCTCGCAGGACGATCAACCGAACCATAAGGCGTCGACGGGGTATTAGTTCCCACCCGCGATGTCGGTGAATATTGGCCTTTGGTCAGACCGTAGATTTCATTGTTGAACAGCATGATCTGGCAATCCAAATTACGCCGCAGCAAATGCATCGTGTGGTTGCCACCAATGGAAAGCGCATCGCCGTCGCCGGTGATGATCCAGACATCAAGATCAGGATTGGCCAGTTTCGCGCCGGTTGCTACCGCAGGCGCACGGCCATGAATGGTGTGAAAACCGTAAGTTTCCATATAATAAGGAAAGCGAGAAGAACAGCCAATCCCACTGATAAATAGGGTATCTTCCGGACGTACACCCAGTTCCGGCATGGTCCGCTGAACCGCTTTCAGGATCGCATAGTCACCGCAACCGGGGCACCAACGCACTTCCTGATCGGTTTCCCAGTCTTTCAACGTCGTGATTTTTGTCATCTCGTTCATGAGAGATTCTCCTCAATCGCCGCATCAATTTCGGCAATGGTAAATGGCTGGCCCGATACTTTGTTGATCGGTTTCGCGTCGACCAGATATTGATCGCGCAATAGGGTTTTCAGCTGCCCGGTATTCATCTCTGGCACAATCACGCGGTCATAACTTTTCAGCAATTCGCCTAGATTTTTCGGCATCGGCCAGATGTTACGAATATGGATATGCGCCACATCTTTGCCTGCTTCTACCGCACGGCGCACCGCCTGATGGATCGGGCCATAGGTTGAACCCCAACCGACAACAGCCAGCTTGCCGCCCGCATTGCCCAACGCGACATCCTGATCGGGAATGCTATCCGCTACGCCCAGAACCTTGTCACGCCGAATTTCGGTCATTTTCTGGTGATTGGCCGAACCATAATCAATATGGCCGGTATCAATGCCTTTTTCGATGCCGCCAATTCGGTGCATCAATTCCGGCGTGCCCGGTTTGATCCATGGTCGCGCGAATTTTTCGTCGCGGCTATAAGGCTTCAAGCCACCTTCCGGCATTTTATCGAGATAGGTGACTGGGAATGGCTCCAGTGACGCAACATCGGGAATTTGCCAAGGCTCTGCGGCATTCGCAATATAACCATCAGTGAGCAGCATGACCGGCGTCATATATTGCACGGCGATCCGTACCGCTTCAATCGCGCACTCAAATGCGTCACTGGGAGAGCGAGCAGCGATGACCGGCATCGGCGCATCGCCATTACGGCCATAAACCGCCTGATAGAGGTCGGATTGCTCGGTCTTGGTCGGAAGGCCTGTCGAAGGTCCGCCGCGCTGTGAATTGATAATCACCAACGGAAGCTCGGTCATGATAGCCAAGCCCATGGCTTCGCCTTTCAGCGCGATGCCCGGACCGGATGACGAAGTTATGCCAAGCTTACCAGCATAGCTGGCACCAATTGCCGCCGCGATAGCCGCGATTTCATCTTCGGCTTGAAATGTTGTTACATCAAATTCTTTGAGCCGCGACAAGTGATGAAGGATCGCAGAAGCAGGGGTAATCGGATAACCGCCAAAGAACATCGGAACCTCGGCAAGCTGCGCGCCAGCCACAAGACCAAGCGACAAAGCTTCGGCGCCTGTCACCGTGCGATATTCACCAGGTGCTGAAGGCGCGGCACCCACTTTGCGAGTGGTTAAATGACCGCCGCCGAGACCGTCGCCGGAAAGTTCAGCCGTTTCGCCATAAGCATGACCAGCATTTAACGCTGCGATATTGGCATCCGCCACAGCGGGCAGTTTCGCAAACTTAGTCTTCAGCCAGTCGATAATCGGTTGCCGTTCCCGCTCGAACATCCAAAGCGCCAGGCCGAGCGTCCACATGTTTTTACTACGCAGTGCCTCTTTATTGCCGAGTCCAAACGGTTTCACCGCTTCCAGCGTCAACGCAGAAATATCCAATTTGAGCAACTGCCACTTAGCCAAAGACCCGTCTTCCAGCGGATTATTCTCATATTTGGCTTTGTCGAGATTGCGTTTCCCGAACTCGCCGGAGTCAGCGATGATCAAACCGCCGTCACGCAAAGCGTCAACATTGGTTTTCAGCGCTGCCGGGTTCATCGCAATCAAGACATCAGGTTCGTCGCCTGCCGTTTCTATCGCACGGCTACCGAAATTAATCTGAAAAGCGGAAACACCGAATAATGTGCCCTGCGGTGCCCGGATTTCCGCGGGGAAATCAGGGAAAGTCGCGAGATCACTGCCGGCCAACGCCGTGGACAAAGTAAATTGCCCACCGGTGAGTTGCATGCCATCGCCGCTATCACCAGCGAAGCGAACGACTACATTTTCCGCACTTTCTGGTTGGTTCTTGCCGTTGTCGTCCTGTTTAAGCGCCGTAGCCATATATAATTTCCGTACCCATCACTCTGTAGAAGATGCGGTAAAGCACTTCTCCCCTCTGTTTCAAACCACAAAAACTACTAGGGATAAAGTTTTTGTTTGAAACGAGAGATACGGATTACACCTTGCCTAGTGAACCCTCGCTGATCTACTCGCTTAAAGATAAGTAGCAAATCAATATGCAATGATACGGAGATTTGAGAATGACGACGGCTTTTGTGCGACCAGATACCCAGGCGATGCTCGCTATGTTGGAAGCAGCAGTAGCGGTTCCGATGGATCAAATGGAACCAGCGGCGGCGCGTGAAGTTTATATTGGTATGCGCGCTCTGGCCGATGCAGAGCCCACCGAGCTGGCGGTTATCAAGGACCTGACCTGTCCGGGGCCTGCCGGCGATATCAAGCTGCGCTACTACGACAAAAGAGAGACCCGCGAAAAAGGGCCTGCGATTATTTTCTATCATGGCGGCGGCTTTGTCATCGGCGATCTCGAAAGCCATCACCCCTATTGTACCGAGATGGCGGCGCAAATGGATTTGCCTTTAGTTGCCGTCGATTACCGTTTGGCTCCAGAAGCGCCCTTCCCTGCGGCTCCCGATGATTGTGAAGCAGCAACCCGCTGGATCGCCGAAAACGCCGCTAGTGCGCTAGGTATCGAAATTGATGGACTGATTCCTTGCGGCGACAGTGCTGGCGGGAATCTGGCCATTGTAGTGGCGCAAGACCTCGCCAAGAACTCGGCAGCAGCGCCAGTCATTGCGCAGGTGCCTATCTATCCAGTTGTGGATAGCACCGCAGCCGGTGGTTCGATGGACGAGTTTGCCGAAGGCTTTCTACTCACCAAAGACTCGATGGATTATTTCAACAAACATTATGCCGGTGTCGCCGGCGATGTTCGTTGCGATCCGATCCATGGAGACCTCGCGAGCAGCCCGCCAACCGTTATCATTACTGGCGGCCTGGACCCATTACGCGACCAAGGCCGCGCCTATGCTGCAAAATTGATCGAAGCTGGTGTATCGGTGGCCTTTGCCGAAGCCAAAGGCAATATCCATGGCCTGATCTGCCTGCGCAAGGGCATTCCGTCCTCACAACAAGATGTCGATGGCATCTGCAATGCGCTGAAAGCGACTTTGGCGGCTCTATGAACGATTTTAGCGACCTTCCTTACCGTCCCTGTGCAGGCATCATGCTTGCGGACAAAAATGGCAAAATTTTCGTCGGCCAGCGATTGGACGCCAAGGACAGCAACTATCCCGACGCCTGGCAAATGCCGCAGGGCGGGATTGATGACGGTGAGGATAGCGAAGTTGCCGCAATTCGGGAGCTGGAAGAAGAAACTGGCATCACAGCGACTCATGTACAGATAATTGCACGTAGCGCGAAAGAACATTATTATGATCTACCGGATGAATTATTGGGCAAAATCTGGAAAGGAAAATATCGCGGCCAGCGCCAATCGTGGTTTCTGATGCGGTTTACAGGCGAAGACAGTCATGTCAATATTGCCACTGACCACGCAGAGTTTTCGAATTGGAAGTGGGCCGACCCAACAGATTTGCCGGATATGATCGTACCCTTTAAAAGAGATTTATACCGCGCAATATTGAAGGAATTTGGACCACTAATCTGAACGTGAAACAGGATAGTCACAGGATTAGAGTATGTTGTATAAGATAGTTTGGTCATTTCCACTGGCCGCGATAAGCCTTGTTTCACCAGCCCATGCAGCCCTTCCCGAACCCGTTAAAGCGATGATAAATGCTGCGATGGAATCTGGTAAAGATGCAGAGGTCCAATCAGTATTCAAGTTTGCCAAAGTCGCAAATCCTGATGATGTGGAGGAAATCGACGCCATGCTGGCGGTATATACCGCAAAGAAAACACAACTCGCAGCGGCCAAAAAACAAGAACAGATGGAAGCGCCCTTTTTCGAAAACTGGACGGGCGAAGGCGAGTTAGGCGGCTTTCGCAATACCGGAAATTCCAGTAATGTTGGCCTAAGTGGGGGTATCAGGCTCACCAAGGATGCGGTCAAATGGCGCCTGAACTTTCGCGCGCGTGCCGATTATCAACGCAGCAATGGAGTGACCAGCAGAGAGCAATATGCAGCGGCTCTGGAACCCGAATATAAGATCGATGACAGACTTTTCATCTATGGCTTGGCCCAATATGATAGGGACCAGTTTCAGGGCTTTTCTTCCCGGTACACCGTATCCGGCGGTATCGGCTATACGGTTATCAATGAGAAAGGCGTTAAACTGAATTTGAAAGCCGGTCCTGCCTGGCGGCTCACCGAATTTACGGATGGCGGATCGGATAGCAGTCTCGCGGGCCTGATCGGACTTGATCTGGGGTGGCAAATTGCAAAAAATCTCAAACTGACTCAGGGAGCCGGTGCAACCTTGGCATCCGATGCTCGAAGCCTGACCAGCGCCAACGTAATATTCTCTTCCGGTACAAACACGCTGACGGCCACTACGGGGCTTGATGCAAAGATATATGGCAAGCTAAAAGCCCGATTCTCCTATGTAATCGAGCATGAAACCAATCCACCAGAAGGCCGTCAAGAAACCGATACGCTTAGCCGCGCAACATTGGTCTATGATTTTTAAGCTGAATTCTGAACTTTTAGCTCGGATCAGTTTGGCGCGACTTCGTCATCTTTTTCATCGCCAACTTTGGGCTTGGGCGTCACAGCCTGCGCCGAGAGAACTGGTGTTTTTTCCGACACTTTTATCGCTGAGGACAATTGTGCGGTTTGCGGACAACGGGTGCGGCATAGTGTTTCGATACGCGAAAGATTTATTTTCGCTTTTTCAACCGCTCCGCGCTGAACTAAGGCTTCGCCCTGCCCCGCCAGAGCATCAAGGTTATTGGGATCAAGGATCAAAGCTTCACGATAAAAGCGAATCGCTTTGCCGGGCAATTTTTGGACGCGTGCTATTTGAGCCAGTGCGATAAAAGCCGACCCATTACGCGGGTCAACTGCCAGGGCCGTCTCGTACAAATCAGTGGCTAGGTCGAGCTTGCCTTGCTTTTGAGCTGCTTCGCCCTGCGCCATATAAGCCACTGATCGCGCTTTAATTTCCACGTCCGCCGATTGACCAAAACTCGCACTGGAAACAGTGGCTAGAACCAAGGACATGGCAAGGGCGGCAGGTGAAAAACGCATAATTAGCTCCAATAAAGACTCAGGCTTTTTAGCAGGGTCACCTGCACGCTCGGTGAACATGCTTGTGCCTGTCATGATCTGCTATCATATTTTTTCGAGGCAGGTAAAATAAAAGCCATCCGTTCTGTCTTGATACGGGGTGAGTAGAGTTCCTTTACGATATGGCCGTCCAATCGGCAAATCAACCTCTATATCCCGCCAATCCGGGTGGTTTTTCAAGAAAAGCTCTGCTTGATCGCCGCCTTCCGCATCGAGCAGAGAACAAACGGCGTAAACCAAGCGTCCGCCTGGGGCGACCATAGTGCTAGCGAGCTCCAGAAGACGTCCTTGCAACTGCACAGTTTGATCCAGTCTTTTGGGTGTCATCCGCCAACGCAATTCAGGGTTCCGGCGCCATGTTCCCGTACCTGTGCATGGCGCATCGACAAGCACCAGATCACATTGTCCCTTAAGCGGGTTAAGCGCTTCCGCCTCTTTATTGGGAGATAGAAGCATAGTTTCAACATTGCGCGTACTTGACCGGCGCAAGCGCGGCTCAATGCGGCTCAAACGTCCGCGATCCGTATCCGCAGCGATAATCCGAGTATCGTCAGGCAACTGAGCGGCCAGGCCCAAGGTCTTACCACCAGCCCCAGCGCACATGTCCAAAACCAGTTTCGGTGTTCGCGGCAAACAAGCCGTAACAATGGCCTGACTACCCAAATCCTGAATTTCGATCTGGCCGCCGTTATACGCTTCGCTATTCTCAACACTGGTCCCGGTTGGCAATCGATAGCCATGGGACAAAGGCAGTGTTTCAATTTCCGGCCATGTCGCTGTGGCCTCCGTATCGGCCTTTTTCGGATTGATTCTGATGTCCAACGGCGCGCGGTCAAACAAGGCCGACTGTTCTTCACCATCAATAGGTTGCGCAAATCTGCTTAAGAGCCAGCCGGGTATAGTTTCTCCACTGGCCCGTAACTCATTTTCTTGAAGTGTGGCAGGGCCATAAACCGAACCATCAAACAAAGCTTTCAAATCCGGCTGTTCTTCAGCCAGACCTACCATAGCGGCTCGGCCATTTTCCGGCCGGTCTCCAAAACGCCGGATCGCCGAATAGACATGCTCGCGCACCGCCCGGCGGTCTTTCGAACCGGCATAGCGGCGCGCCTTGAAAAATTTCTTGGCGATATTGTCACCGGATGCACCATTGTCTCGTGCAGCGACAATGATTTCATCAAGCAGATCCATGGCGGCTTGCAGGCGCGCAGATGGGGTCATTCCTTGAAGCGGCTATCTTTGTTCAAACAATGATATTGCGTCTGAACGTTCTTACCGTGAGTTTTTAATGCCTCTTCGATGGTAATCGCTGCATAGTCCTGGCATTCGGCCACAGTTGCAAATGGCTCGCCTGTCCATAAAGGATTGCCTTGATCCTGCCCTTCAGGCCAAATCAACAATAGCAGAACAATTTTCATTTCGATCATCGACTAACCCTTTTTAGCGTGTCGGATAATTGGGCGCTTCGCGGGTGATCGAAACATCATGCACGTGGCTTTCCTGCAGACCCGCATTTGTGATCCGGACAAATTCGGCCCGCTCCCGCAGGTCTTTAAGCGTCGCGGAACCAGTATAACCCATGGCCGCTTTTACACCGCCAACCAATTGGTGAACGACATCACCGGCCGGCCCTTTAAATGGAACTTGGCCTTCAATGCCTTCCGGCACCAGTTTGAGTTGATCCGAAATATCCTGCTGAAAATACCGGTCCGCCGAGCCGCGCGCCATCGCGCCAACAGAACCCATACCGCGATAGCTTTTATAAGCCCGGCCCTGATAGAGGAACGTGTCACCTGGCGCTTCTTCTGTGCCCGCCAACAACGAACCGACCATCACCGAGGATGCGCCCGCGGCCAATGCCTTTGCAACATCACCTGACGTTCGAAGGCCACCGTCGGCAACCACCGGAATGCCGGATTTCGCGGCTTCCTCTGCACAGTCCATGATTGCAGTCAATTGCGGGACGCCGACACCGGCCACTACACGGGTTGTGCAAATAGAGCCCGGTCCAATACCGACCTTAATTCCATCCGCCCCGGCATCAATTAGCGCGCGTGTCGCTGCTGCCGTCGCCACATTGCCTGCAATAATCTGGACATGGTTTGACCGTTTCTTGACCTCTTCCACGGCCTTGGAGACCATACTGCTATGGCCGTGCGCGGTGTCGATTACGATGAGGTCACATTCTGCATCAATCAACGCTTCGGTGCGTTCCAGCCCGGTATCGCCAACCGTCGAGGCTGCCGCAACGCGCAAACGGCCGGTACTGTCCTTAGTCGCGTGCGGATAAGTGACCGCTTTTTCAATATCCTTAACCGTGATCAGACCGACACAATGATAGCTATCATCCACCACCAGCAATTTTTCGATCCGCCGCTGATGCAGCATACGCCGCGCTTCTTCCTGGCTAACACCGATCGGCACCGTCACCAGATCATCTTTGGTCATCAGTTCGGACACCGGTTGCCGGGGGTTTTCGGCAAAACGAACATCGCGGTTGGTCAATATACCAACCAGCTTGCCGCTGGCTTCGACCACCGGAATACCGGAAATCTTATTTTGCGTCATGGTGGCTTCTGCATCAGCCAATGTTGCATCGGGTGCAATAGTGATCGGGTTGACGACCATGCCGGATTCAAAACGTTTAACTTGGCGGACAGCAGCTATTTGTTGTTCCAGCGTCAAATTGCGATGGAGCACGCCAATGCCACCCATCTGCGCCATCACAATCGCCATATCAGACTCGGTGACAGTATCCATCGCCGAGGATAACACAGGTATGTTAAGCGCGATTTCCTTGGTCAACCAAGTCTGCGTATTGGCCTGACTGGGAACAATATCGGACGCACCGGGCTGCAGAAGGACATCGTCAAATGTAAGTCCGGTTCGGATTTCTCTGCTGCTCATGCTGTGCCACTTTCTGATACGCTAAATTGCTGGGCTAAATTGATTCTGTGGCGGCCCATGTAATCAGTTCTGTCACTATTCGCCAGTATTATTCGTCGCACTATTCGCTGCACCAATGGAGCTCGTTTTTTCTGGAAAGCTATCAATGTTGGCAAAATACCGCCCAAGCGCGACGTGAAAATTAGCGTCTGCCGCAGCACCGCCGAGCAATAGTTCTTCGTCCAACTCGTCGCTAACGTCATGGTAGCGCCCACTCAAATAAGCATCGAGGCGCTCTTGATCTGAAAAAGCGCTGGTAATCATAAAGGCTGGGATGTCTTTTTCGAGGAACACATAACCGTCCTGACGCTTCAAGAACGCATTGGCTTTGTCGGATGTGTCTATCTCTCGGTTTTGGGCTGCGGCGACTTTCTCAATATCTTCATCCAAATCCGTCTCGCCGCGCCCGACAACCGCGATAATTTTCCCTGTTTCTGACAAAGCGATTGTATCGGCATTAAAGACGGCGACCAAGCGTTCCAAAGGGAAACCCGCATCCGCTGCAAAAGCTTTGGCGCCCAGCAGGCCGCTCTCTTCGGCAGTGGTCGCAAGAAAATAGATATCTCGATCCGGTTGTTGTTTCACTAATCGCTTAGCCGTTTCAATTAACAGCGAAATGCCGCTGGCATTATCGACAGCTCCATTACAGATTCGGTCTGTCGCGGGCTCCCGGCGACATTCGCCAAGATGATCCCAATGACCTAGGAAAAGGACTGCGCCGCTTTCAGGTTTCTTGCCCGCAATTTTTCCGACCACATTATGCGACTGATAAGCGCGCACGCGTGTCTCTACTGAAATGTCAGCATATACCCCGACTTCTATCGGGAGGAAACCATCGCGTTCGACTTGCTCAGCTAGTTGTTTAGAATCGACGCGTGCTTTGCGCAGCAATCTTTCCGCCGCCTTCCCGCTGATCACACCTTCGACAGCAGCATGGAGCCCTTGCCCATCGAGGCTTGTACTCGCCCCGCGAAAGCGCCTTGCCGAGCGATAAAACCGAGATTTGCTGCGTATAATTGTAATAACTCCCGAAGCGCCAGCTGCCACAAGATTAGCTTTTCGTTCCTGGTATCCAGCCAGTTCTTTTGATTTATCGGGCGACTGCAGAAACAGCATAGCAAGCTTCCCAGATACCGATTTTTCCAGCTCTTCAACACTGGCGGAGGCATATCCGGCATGGACAATAGACGCATTGGCCAGCGCGCCAAATTGCATAGCCCCACGCAAGAGCAGCTCTCCCTCTTGGATCCGGATCACTTTTTCGCTCTTCTGGGCAGAACTTGTTCCGTTGGCCCGCGTGAATATAACGGTTTGTTTTAGCGGCGTCCGATCAACGAGCGCCACGGGCCCATACCAAGAGCGAGAACCAGCCGCAGGGGCCAAACCCGCCTTCTTCCACTCCGTTGCGATATAGCTAACCGTCTTATTCTCGCCTTCAGTCCCAGGCTTGCGGCCACCAAAGTCATCGTTTGCCAATATTTCAATATGCTCCCGCAAATCCGCTTCGGAAATATCTTCGGCATCGACGACCGTTGGAAGCAACAATAACAAAAGAGCGGCAATGATAGATAAGCGCATGAACGTTGATAACCTTATTCTTCAGCGAAATATTCGCTTTTTTCTTGGCATTATGCTGGGAATAATCAATGATAAACCAACTTATAGCGAGAGGCTTAGCAGATGGAACTTACAGCCGCATTTTTCTTTTTCCTTTTGGTCATCATATATCTTGGGGCAAGCATAAAAATTGTTCGTCAGGGCTATCAATATACGATTGAATATTTTGGCCGGTTCACCAGCATCGCCAGGCCCGGCTTTAACTTTTTTCCTGCGTTTTTCTATCGTGTTGGCCGCAAGGTCAACATGATGGAGCAAGTACTCGATATTCCAGGACAGGAAATCATCACCAAAGATAACGCGATGATCTCCACTGACGGTGTGGTTTTCTTTCAGGTGCTCGACGCACCCAAGGCGGCCTATGAGGTCAACGATCTCTACAACGCTATCCTGAACTTGGTGACCACTAACTTGCGTACGGTAATGGGGTCGATGGATCTCGATGAAACCTTATCGAAGCGCGATGAGATTAACGGGCGCCTTTTGACTGTGATCGATGATGCGACAACGCCTTGGGGGATTAAAATTACCCGGGTCGAGATTAAGGACATCCGGCCACCACAAGACATTATCAATGCCATGGCTCGACAGATGAAAGCAGAACGCGAAAAACGGGCCAATATCCTAGATGCAGAGGGCGCGCGTGCTTCTGAAATCCTGCGGTCAGAAGGTGAGAAACAAGGACAAATTCTACAAGCAGAGGGTCGCAAGGAAGCTGCTTTCCGGGATGCCGAAGCGCGTGAGCGAGAAGCAGAAGCAGAAGCCAAAGCGACGCAGATGGTTTCCGACGCTATTGCCGGTGGTAATGCCCAAGCCGTGAACTATTTCATTGCCCAAGATTATGTCAAAGCGGTCGAGAAATTCGCGACCTCACCCAATGCCAAAACCATCCTGTTCCCCGTCGAAGCAACACAGCTTATCGGCACATTGGGCGGTATCGGCGAGCTAGCCAAAGAAGCACTAGGCGAAAATGGCGGCGCAATTACGCCGCCGCCGCCACGCCGCAAAGGCCCGTTTGAACAATAAGGCGAATAGACATGGATATCATTGAACAGATCATGTCATTGGAATCGCATTATCACTGGCTGATAATCGCGCTGCTGCTGGGTATCGGAGAGATATTGGTACCAGGTGTATTCCTGATCTGGCTTGCGGCTGCAGCCGCGATCACGGGTTTCGTAACGATGTTTATCGACATCACAGTTGCCGGTCAGTTCACCCTATTTGGCGTGCTGTCTCTCGCATCTGTCTTTTTGGGGCGTCGGTGGTATCTGACCAATGTCGTCGAAAGTGAAGACCCGCTGCTCAATGACCGCTCTGCGCGTCTGGTAGGGCAAACCGTCACCGTGGTCGAAGCGATCAGCGCCACCAGTGGCCGAGCAAAGGTTGCCGACGGCGAATGGCCAGCGAAAGGGCCTGATATGAAAAAAGGCACGATTGCAAAGGTTGCAGCCGTTGAGGGCGGCGTCCTCCAACTCACCGCGCTGGAGGACTAAAACCGCTTTTTAGTCTGAATTGGGCAGACCTATTTCTTAAAGAAACCCTTCGCCATATCGGTGATGTCATTAAGCGGATTGCCATCGCCATCGCGATCAAGAAAACCGCTGACTTTGCCGAGGATACCATCGTCGCCGCCGAGTTTTTCCATCAGGCCGCCTTCGCCGTCCAGACCGGCTTTTTCTGCCATGGCAGGCATCAAGCCTTTAAGCTTCTCGGCATCAACGCCTGCTTCTGCAGCGGCTTCTTTAATGGCGGTCGCCTTATCGACGCTACCATCCTGTAATTTGGTGAAGAGAGCTTCGCCACCTGATTTCAGTTCTTCTGCCGACATGCCTACTTTTTCAGCCAAACTGTCCAAATTTACACTGTCGGGCAACATGCCGAGCGCGCTATCCAAAAGTCCCATTTATCGTCTCCTTATGTGGTTATCCATTTTAGCGAGTCAGTTTACCGGCCATGCCGATAATATCATCAAGCGGGTTTCCGTCGCCGTCGAGATCCAGCAAAGACGCCAGCCCGCCAAGGCCACCGGAGGATGCTTTTGAGCCACCGCCAAGAAGACCGCCGATCAGACCGCCGATGCCGCCGCCACTGCCGGAGTCATCACCGCCTTGCTTTGCCATATAACCAGCAACCATCATCGCCACCACGGGCAACATTTTCTTCAGCAAATCGCTGCTGATACCGGTTTGCTGTTCGGCACCCGCAGCTACCGTGCGGCTGACTTCTTTTGATCCGAATATCTGACCAAGAATTTCATTGCCTTGGCTGACCGGTGTTGGTTGAGAGCCCAGCACGCTGTCGAGCAGCCCGCCGCCGCCCAGTTGCCCCAAGAGACCGCCCAATCCGTCCAATCCGCTGGGTTGCGCCTGCGTGGTTTTTTTAAACCCACCCAGGATGGAAGGCAGCAGAGCTGCTGCGCCCGCTTGCGCGACGCTTTCATTCACACCCAGTTCGCGTGCCATTGTCTCAATGCCACCGGATTTCTGCAATATCTCCAAAATGCTCATCACCCGTCTCCTTGTTGCCCCCGCAGGGCGTATTGTTGATTCTATTGTTCTGGCGCCACTCTAGCAGATTTTCATGCTCAAAACGGTTGATTCGAAAGCTTTACGATTGTTTACACTCGTGAGCAGCTCGGAATGGGCAAAAAAGACCATCCGGCGTTTGACTCCGCTCGATGTAACACCGAAGAAAGAGAGCAAGGGCGGATTCACACGCCCCAAAGCAACATAAGAGGAGCACATTATGAGTATATTTGGCAAAATCAAAAGCGCAATTTTCGGCGGCGAAGCAAAAGCGGCTGAACCGGCAGCAACTCCCGCTGCAGAATCCGCCCCGGCGGCTCGCGCTGCGATTACCGAAGTCGACGTTACCGCGCGGCTCAACAGCATACCGGGATCAGACAAGCTGAACTGGCAATCGTCCATTGTTGACCTGATGAAACTGGTCCAAATTGATGCAAGCTATGAAAACCGCAAGGCGCTGGCCCAAGAGCTGGGCAATGCCAGCTACGCCGGTTCCGCAGAAGACAATATCGCTCTGCACAAGCGCGTTATGTCGGAAATCGCAGCCAATGGCGGTATCGTACCGGCAGAATTGAAAGACTGATTTTTCAGTCCTTTGCTGGACGTTATGTCCAAATGATTTTAGGCGGGGGCTATGAGCGATCATAGCCCCCTTCCTTTTGCCGAAGTTCCGAAAGACTGCCGCCGCTGCCCGCGCTTGGCTGGGCTGCGTAAATCTCTCCGTAACGAATATTCGGACTGGTGGAACGCGCCTGTACCGGCTTTTGGCGATCCTGATGCCTGGCTGGCTATTGTCGGGCTTGCACCGGGTAAAGAGGGCGCAAACAGAACTGGCAGGCCTTTTACCGGAGACGCATCGGGTGATTTGCTGTTCGCAACTCTGGACAAGGTAGGATTGTCGAACGGAAGCTTTGCATCCCACGTAGATGACGGTGTGACCCTCAACGGCACGATCATCATCAACGCAGTAAAATGCTTGCCACCAGAGAATAGACCTACTGGCGCTGAGATTAACAACTGCCGTCCTTACATGACAAAGGCGTTAGATGCTCTGCCCAACTTGCAAGTACTTCTCGCTCTCGGCAAGATCGCGCATGATAGTGTGATACGAATGACTGGAGCCAGACTGGCGGACCACAAGTTCGTGCATGGCGCAGAACATTTATTACCCGGTCAGCGGGTTCTGATAGATAGCTATCATTGCAGTCGGTACAATGTGAACACCAAGAGATTGACGCCAGAGATGTTTAGAGGGGTTTTTGAACAAGCCCTAGATATTAGCGCCAGGTCTCTTTGAAAACGCGCAGAAAATTACCGCCGAGCACCTTCTCCACAGCTGTATCTGAATAGCCAGAATCGATTAGTTTCTCGGCAATCAAATATGCACGCTCCGGCACATTCAATCCCTCTACAAAAGGCGGAGGTCCCTCACCTGGCGCAGCAATCCCGGCTTCCTTCCGTTCCTTTATGCTCTGATTCCACGACTTGATGCTTTTGGGAGACATGTCAAACTGCAACATAAAGGCGTCGCTGCCGATGCCGACGTGATCCTCGCCGCAGACATTAAGGGCATGAATGAGATGCTGCATGTAATTATCCAGCGTCTGCTGCTCCAGACCGGGCGTAAGATAGGCCAATTCATATAGCCCAAAAACACCGCCCTGATCAGCGACGGCCTTTAAAATTGAATCATTTTTGTTCCGAGGATGCGGGTTGATCGCGTCACAACCACCATGCGAGATCATCACGGGCTTACTAGATTGATCAATGATACTGAGCGTTGATTTATCATCCGAATGGCTGACATCAATCGTCACTCCAGTCGCGTTCATCGTCACAACCGCACGGTGCCCGATATCCGTTAGTCCGAGCGATGGTTCAGGAGACATCACTCCGGATGCAAAAGGAGAAATGCCGTTGTAGGACAACTGCATCGACCGGACGCCCAAATCACGAAAGTAGTTGATCCGCTCGATCTTGCCTTCAAGCATCCCGGCATCTTCGAAGGCATAGAATATGCCGACGTTTCCAGTGCGCTTGGCAATCATAAAATCATCGACATTCCTGATCAGCATATAAACATGATCATGTTCAGAGATTGCTTTATTAACATACCCTATATGATCGACAGTGTCAGAAAAGCTCGCCTTACCACCTCCCACGCTCAACTTGACCGCCGTGATCCCAGTCGCTTTGACATCTGCGACGAATTTTGGATCATCGACCGGATCGGAAAAACCGGGCAACATATTGCCGTTGATGACCATAGAACGCTCAACAACCCGTCGCGCCTTTGCCTTTAAATCACCTTGTGTAGCAGCAAAAGCGGGAGAGATAGTTGCTGTCGCGATGACAGAACTGGTGGCAAGAAAAGATCGACGATTGAGGTAAAACTGCATAGGATTTCCAATTGCAATAAGGTATTCGGATAAATAGGTAGGCACCTACATAATTGTCAAGCAAGAATATGGTGAGAGATGAAGAAGCAAGATTACACGAGCAGCCTGCGCGGCGCCGCATTGGGCGCGCGATTGCGCCGCTTGTCCGAGACCCTCGACCGGGACGCTAGCAAGGCTTATCGGCTGGTCGACATAGATTTTGAGCAGCGCTGGTTCGGCGTGTTAAACCAGGTCATCCTGAACGGGCCAATGTCGGTCAACGAAATTGCTGACGCTCTGGGCATTACCCATGTTTCGGTCAGTCAATCTCGTCAGTCTCTGGAGAAAGCGGGTTATGTCACATCTCGACCGGACAAGAATGATGGTCGCCGCAAGGAAATAACGCTAACCGGAAAAGGTCGGGATCTGACAGAAAAGCTCAAACCCCTTTGGCAAGCCCTAGAAAGTGCTGCGGCCGAACTTAACGAGCAAGCGGGAGATCTGGTTGCATTGATAGACAAAGCGGAAGCAGCGCTCGAAACAAGAACTCTAAATGAACGGATCGAAGGTTATTTATCCTCGACCAACCGCCCGTAAAGCTCTGGCCTGCGGTCGCGGAAAAACCCCATCCCAGCACGGTGTTTACGCGCTTGTTCGAGATCGAAAGTCGCGACTAAAACACCGCTTTCTTCAGCGCCATATTCCAACACCAGATCACCCCATTCGTTGGCGATGAAACTGTGGCCGTAAAAAGCCTGCGCGCCTTCTTGACCAACGCGATTGCTCGCGACCACTGGCATACAGTTGCTGACGGCGTGCCCCTGCATAGCACGGCGCCACATGCGACTGGTATCTAGATCAGCGTCATAGGGCTCTGAACCAATGGCAGTCGGATAGAATAATATCTCGGCACCCATTAAAGCCATCGCTCGCGCAGTTTCGGGATACCATTGGTCCCAGCATATCCCGATACCAATAGTGGTGCCAAAAACATCCCAGATTTTAAAACCGCTATTGCCAGGCCGGAAGTAGAATTTTTCTTCATAACCCGGACCATCAGGAATATGGCTTTTGCGGTAGACGCCCATGACTTCGCCTTGCGGGTCTATCATCGCAATGCTGTTGTAATAATGCTGACCATCGCGTTCAAAGAAGCTAGCCGGGATGGCGACCTTCAGTTGCTGCGCCAGCTTTTGCATCGCTTGCACGGGAGCACTCTCATTCACAGCGTTTGCCAAAGCGAACAACGCTTCATCTTCAGTCTTACAAAAATACGGGCCAGCAAATAGCTCCGGCGGCAATATGATCTGCGCGCCCCGCTTTGCCGCTTCGGCAACATGATCGCTAACGGCTTGAATATTTTCTACTTCGCTGCCGTTCAAAGATAGTTGCAAAGCCGCGACGGTGATCTCTTTTGTCATACCGCGCTCATAGCTTGATGCCGAAACGCGCTGCAATCGGAATTGTTATGAGATACAGGATTATCGTCAACAGTATCCCGGTGGACAGCGACGCCCAAAAATTTATCCCCTGCCTCAATAACAGAGGGATTAAAAGGAACATCGGCAGGCTGGGAATAACGTAGAAGAATGTGGCCTCGACATGCCCCGCCAGCAACTCGGTATCGCCGGTATCCCGCCACAACCAAATCATCGCTAAAATAGAAATCAGCGGCAACGAAGCCACGAGCGCGCCCATCGCCGGATAGCGACGGGCGATGATCGCAATAATAGCAACGATCACCCCCGAAACTATCGCCTGGACTGCAAATTCACCCATGGCGGGCCAAGACGGTCAAGGCAGTTTTTTAAACAGCAAGGTCATCCGATCGGACTCGCCAATGCCGGTATATGTTGCTTTGTTCGTATCCCCTTCGGCATAGCGTGGTGGCAGTGTCCAAACGCCTTTGGGATAGTCTGCGGTATCTTTTGGATTGGCATTGATTTCCGACTCTTTGGTCAGCTCAAAGCCGTGCGCTTCCATGAATTTCACGACCGTATCGGTGCGCAAATAGCCCTTATTGCCATCGGCATAGCTAAACGGCGTGCCGTCCTTGGCGCGGTGCTGGATGATGCCGATATGGCCGCCATCCTTCAGCATATCGCGCATCACCTTGATTTCGCTATCTGCCAAATTCCAGCGCATCAAGTTGTGCATCATGCGCGGGATAATGACGAAATCGGCTGTGCCGTTCACATCCTCTGGAACCTTATCAGTGGTATAGGCTGCGAATTTTGCGGCCGGCATACCAGTCCATCCGGCAACATCATTCGGGAACTTGGTTGGAAAATTCCGAATGCGCTCTTTTGCCTCATCGCCAAATGGCAAAGGATCAGGCGCGAAGGTCAAACCAATGAACTGTCCTTTTTCCGCAACATAAGGCGCCAGGATTTTCGAGTACCAACCGCCACCGGGCACATATTCCACCACGATATCATCCCGCTCTATGCCAAAGAAACCGATGGTCTCAACAGGATGACGATATTTGTCGCGAGCCTGGTCTTCCGCACGGCGTTCATGCGTTATGATGGTGCGTAAATTGGTTTCGCTATGGGACATACCATCCTTGGCATGATGTTTTGCGGCAACGGGGGCAATGGCGACCACTCCGAGGGCGGCCAACGTACCCATGGCAATCAGTTTCTTATTCATCTTCTTTCCCTTCATTCAGCAACTTCCTCTGGCAAAGAGGCGAAGAGCCATGTTCGGTTGAGAGGTTAGGCGCGCTTTTTGAACAATAAGGTCATACGATCGGATTCGCCAATGGCTTCATATTTGGCCTTACCTTCTTCCTTGTTGGTCAGAACAGGGGGCAGCGTCCAGACGCCCTTCTCATAATCTTTTGTATCTTTGGGATTAGCATTTATCTCAGATGCCTCAACCAGTTCAAATCCGTTCAGTTCGAACAGGGCGACAACCGAGCTTTGCTTCAGATAGCCTTTGGTCCCCTTCGACATTGCATAGGGTGCATCTGCATTTGCGCGATGTTGAACCACACCGACCATGCCATCGTCGGCGAGAACATCCCGCAAGGCGCGCAATTCGGAATCCGCGCGGTTACCGTTGAGCATCCCATGCAGCGAGCGAAAGATCACAACCCGGTCAATTTTACCCTTGAGTTCGTCCGAGACTTCGTCGCTTTCAAAAGCGGCAATATTGTCAGCAGCAACACCAGTCCATTTGGATGCTGCATCCGGAAAACGCTCTGGCCAGCTTTTTGAGCGGCCTTCCCGCGCGCGGTCGGTAAAATTCGTGCTGTCGCTATTGCCGTTAACCGCGACATATTTTCCATTGGCGCTTAAATAAGGTAGCAGTATCCGCGTGTACCATCCACCGCCTGGCCCATATTCAGCGACTGTGTGTGTTGGTTTGATCTGAAAAAATGCCAGCGTTTCGGCAGGGTTCCGATAGACGTCACGCACCTTGTCATCTTTGCGCCGATCATGTTTGATTGCCGCTATCAGGCTGGCATCACTATGCATCGCTCCATCTTTGGCGTGATGTTTTGCCACTGCGGGCACCGCCACCGTTGCTAATAGTGCAGTTGCGACACCAGCGAATATGATTTTCTTGGTCATTCAATCAGGCCTTTCAGATAGGGAAACTCTCTCTACCGACGAGGCATAATTCACCTTCACGGTCATGCAAAGCGGTTTATCCAGAGACGGGTTCTATCGCCTTGAATTGTTTCAAAACCTCTGGTCGCGGATAGAGTTCATCCAAAGGAATAGACTTGCCACTATCTTGCACAATACGGACATGCTTGCGGCCCAGTTGTCGAGGTTCATCGACACCGCAGCTATGGGCCAGAACCTCAACCTCATGGACAAGACTTTTACAATAGTTCGCGACCTTGACCTTCTTGTCTGATGGATCAAGCCCGCGTTGCAGGCGCGGGTCATGGGTGGTGATCCCAGTAGGGCATGTATTTTTATTGCACTTCATTGCCTGAATACAGCCCAGCGAGAACATGAAACCGCGCGCGCTGTTGACGAAATCCGCCCCGGCACAGATCGCCCAGGCGACCTCGCTCGGGGTGATCCTTTTGCCCGACGCAATGATCCGGACGCGCTGACGCAGATCATATTTGTGCAAAATGTCCGACAAGATCGGCAGGCTTTCATCCAGCTGCAAACCGACATTGTCCATCAACGGCATTGGTGCGGCGCCGGTCCCGCCGTCACCGCCGTCGAGAGTGAAAAAATCTGGTGCACTTTCAATACCGCGACGGTGAATTTCTTCACAAAGGCTTTCAAGCCATCCATAAGCGCCGACCACGGCCTTAATGCCAGTGGGCTTGCCGGTAATTTTGCGAACATGAGCAATGAAATCCAACATGTCGCCGACACTGTTAATTTCAGGATGACGGTTGGGAGAAATCGACGCTTCGCCCTCCGGGATACCGCGCACTTTCGCGATTGTCTCGGTCACCTTCTCTGCTGGTAGGATACCGCCCTTGCCCGGCTTTGCGCCCTGCGACATTTTAATCTCAAACATGCGAACCTGTTCGTGTTCGGCTATCGCGTGCAACTTGTCGTCACTCAGGCTGCCATCATCGTTGCGAACACCATATTTGGCCGTACCGATCTGAAAGACAATGTCGCAGCCACCTTCAAGATGATAGGGTGACAAACCGCCCTCCCCGGTATTCATCCAGCATCCAGCCAACTTGGCGCCATGAGACAGCGCCTGAACCGCAGGCACAGACAGCGCCCCAAAACTCATCGCGGAAACGTTAAACAGGGACTTTGCCTCATAGGGCTTCTCGCAATAGGGGCCCAATGTGCAGCTCGCGGTTTCAGCGGCGTCTTTTTCCAAAGTCGGAAACGGGCAATTGATGAAAATCGGTGTACCTGCCGGATCGAGGTTTTTCGTCGATCCAAAGGCGATGGTGTTTCCGGTGCCTTTGGCTGCGCGACCAACCCATTCCCGCTCGGCCCGGTTAAACGGTAGTTCTTCGCGGTCCATAGCGAAGAAATACTGCCGGAAAAATTCGCCCAAGCTACTGAACAAATGACGGAAGCGGCCGATGACCGGATAGTTGCGGCGCACTGCATCTTGTTTTTGCGTCACGTCTATTGCGAATAGGACGATGATAGCTGCCAGACCGAGGCCCAGCAAAAATACCAAAATATAGGTGAGCGTGCTCAAAACACTCAAGATACCGTCAGCCATTACCTGTCCCCAAAATTGCTAAGAGAGGGATTAGCATTTTGCTTCCCTCAAACATAGTTCGCTCAAAACCGACAGATGTTACAGATAATCAACGTCGCGGGATTTGTTGCGAGATACAGTGGAAGCTGCCGCCGCCATGAAGCAGGGCTTTGCTGGGTATGCCCACCACCCTTCGCTCCGGGAACAGGTCCGCGATCGCTTCTACTGCCGCGCCATCTGCTTGTGCTCCATATTGCGGAACCGCCACAACCTTATTACCAATGTAGAAATTGATATAGCTGGCTGGGGCGATGCTACCGTCAATTTCATATGGACCAACGGATGGGATTCGAACCACGTTCAAGCCTGCGGCAGTCGCGCGGCGTACAGCATCCTCGAATATCTCGGCATTGGGATCATCAGCGTCACGAGCTTCGGGAATTGCAACCTTACCCCGCGCCACAAAACGCGCGAGATTATCGACATGACCATCGGTATGGTCGGCTTTCAGACCTTCGCCAAGCCAGCAGATAGTCTCGATATTCAGAGCCCGCTCAAAACTTGCGTTCGCCTGATCCTTTGTCAAATCACTGTTACGATTGGAATTGAGTACACATTGTTCGGTCGTGATCAAATTGCCAGCGCCGTCACCATCTATCGCGCCGCCTTCCAATACCCAATCATGCGAGAGGATATCGATTCCCGTTAAGGCAGCAAAGCGCAGACCGATATCCTGATCGCCCGCCATTTCAAACTTGCGGCCCCAGCCATTGAAGCGGAAATCATGGGCCTGACGATCATTGCCAGCGACCGTTATGATCGGACCGGTATCGCGCAACCAAATATCGCCAAAGGGTTCGATTAAAATTTCAACGAGATCATTGGCCAGTAAAGCAGCCTGATCAGCATCACGCTGATCCCGGCAAACAAGCAAGACCCGCTCACCATTGCCATCATCACAAATGGCATTGGCGAAAGCGGCAACTTCACGCTGCGCCTCCGCCAATTGTTCAGGCCATTCCTCTGGATTGCCCGGAAAGCCGATCCAGACCGCTTCATGCGGTTCCCATTCGGCTGGCCATCTCATCGTCAATCCAAAGTGCTAGCGACTAGCTTCCGGCGCGACTTTTATCGCGAATGTCACGGAATTCGTCGCCGTCATTCCAGTTCGGCCAGTCTTCCGTCATCGCCAGCATCCGTGCCACGGTATAATAGACCTTCAGGTCACCCATGACGCCGTCCCAGTTCCAATCAGGATTAAATTCGTCCTTTGGCCCGTGATAGCGGTTCTCGGTATAGTCTTTGCTGATCGCTTCGCCCGCAGCGCGGCCGCCTTCAACAAGGTCTTCTCCGCCTTCAAAATAGATCATCGGCACGCCGAGTTTGGCAAAGCTGAAATGATCAGAGCGATAGTAGAACCCTTTTTCCGGTGTGGGCTCCGCTTCTGCGATACGGCCATCGACAGTCAATGCGCCTTCGAGATAGCGATCCAATTGTGATTTGCCTTTGCCGACCACGACGACATTTTTCGCAGGGCCAGCCATACCAAAGGCATCCATGTTTACACCGCCGACAGTCTTGCTGAGCGGATAAATTGGATTTTCGGCATAATATTTAGAGCCCAGCAGGCCGGATTCTTCTGCGGTGACTGCCAAGAAGACAATGCTACGATCCGGCGCGCCAGCTTTGACATGCGCCTCGGCCAGAGCAACCAATGCGGCAGTTCCGGTTGCATTGTCGACGGCGCCATTGCAAATATCATCGCCATCTGGTGCCGGTTTACAGCGACCCAGATGATCCCAATGCGCGGTATAGAGAACATATTCATCCGGCCGAGTTTTGCCCTTGATCATCCCGATGACGTTTTTGCTGTTCATCTTGCTAATGTCATTTTCAAAGGACATCGAGGCGGTCACACCCAATGGTACCGCTTTGAAGGCTTTGTCCTTCGCAGCGGTCATCATCTCTTCCAGATCCTGACCCGCGCTGGCGAAAATTTTGGCTGCGACATCTTTTTGAACCCAGCCATTGGCTTTGGTCTGATCGGCACCGCCATTGGCAGATTGGGCATAAAATTGCGGTCCGCTCCAGCTGGATTCAACGACATTCCAGCCATAAGCTGCTGGCGCTGTGTCATGAATGATCAGCGCTGCGGCTGCGCCCTGACGCGCTGCTTCTTCATATTTATAGGTCCAACGGCCATAATAGGTCATTGCCCGGCCACCAAATTCGCCTTCAAGGCTTTCGGTTCCAAAATCCGGATCGTTCACCAAGATGACGACGGTTTTGCCTTTGACATCGACGCCTTCATAGTCGTTCCACTCACGCTCCGGCGCATTAATGCCGTAGCCGACAAAGACCAGCTCACTGTCAGCAACATCGATTTTCGCCTGTTCCTGATAGGATGTGATGACCATTTCCGGGCCATATTTAAAGCTCATGTCGCCAGTGCCACCTTTGATGGTGAGGTCGGACACATTTTTCGCTTCAATTTCAACCAGTGGCACCTCTTGGAACCAGCTGTCGCCATTGCCTGGTTCTATACCGGCTTCAGCGAATTTCTTGGTGAGGAGAGCAAGCGTCTTTTCTTCGCCTGCAGTGCCAGGAGCACGGCCTTCATAGGCATCAGAAGACAGTTCCTGCGTAATATCGCGCATCGTATCGAGCGACAATTCCGGCGCAGCAACCTCTGGCAGTGGGACAGCGTTTTCAGCATCATCCACCTGTACTACACAAGACGCCAAAGCCAGCGCCGGTATCAGCGTGAGAGCAAACCATTTCTTTTGCATTTCAGATCCTCATATAAATCTTCGCCTTTCGGCTATGCCGAGATTAGTGGCAGAGACCGATGCCGAGCGCAAGCGATGTGAGCACCCAATATAGCTTGAAATACAGATTCACTGTTGCGTTCTCAATTAGTCTTGCTGATACTGCCACGACAGGTAATTTACAGTATTCCAATATCAGGGGGCATCATTGCTGAATATTTCTAAGCCGCTATTTGCGGCCTCTATCCTTATATCTTCTTTTTCAGTCCCAGCGGCGGCCAATGATCAAGCGAAGATATTTGGATCAATGCCCTCGGTGCAAAGTATCAGTCTTTCCCCCGATGGAACGAAAATAGCCTTTATCTCTCCTGGTCCGGGATTACAGACAGACTTATACTCGATTGATCTTACCAAGGGTAACAATCCCGTCCGGGTAACAACCTCTTCCGGTGATCCTGAGAGCCTATTCTGGTGCGGATGGGTTTCTAATGAACGGCTGGCTTGCAAAGTCGGAGGATTGGAAAAATATGCCGGCGATATTTTGGGATTTTCGAGCGTGTTTGCAGTCAATGCTGACGGCAGCAACCCTAAGCTTCTTAGTAAACGACCGCCACGAAATGCCATTGGCTATAATTTAGGCGGCGGCGACATTATCGATTGGCTACCTCAAGACGACAACACGATATTGATGACACGCTATCATCTAAAAACCGGTGCTGCGGGATCGCTTATCAAGAATCTCAACGAAGGCCTAGCCGTCGAAAGAATCGACACCATCACTGGTAAATCGAAAATGATCGAGCGGCCCAAAGATGAGGCGGTCGAGTATATCACAGACGGTGTCGGCAATGTTCGCGTCAAAGGCAGCCGGATCAAGAAAGGCAGCACGGAGCTGGATAGCGGCCAAATCCAATATTTTTATCAATCCGATAATGATTGGCGATCTTTGGGAAGGCTCGACTATGCAAATCGTACAGGGTTCAACCCCTATGCGGTCGACCCAAAAACCGACCGTGTCTATGGTTTTGCGCCGCATAAGGGGCGCAAGGCACTCGTATCAATAGCACTCGACGGCAGCGCCGAACAGCAGGTCGTCTTCGCACACGACGAGGTTGATGTAGATGCGTTGATCCGAATCGGCCGAAGCCAGCGAGTGGTTGGCGTCAGCTATGCCACCGATAAGCGGAAAGGTGTTTATTTTGATACAGCTCTGGAAAAGTTGGCGAATGCACTCGGCAAGGCTTTGGGCGAAAATTATTCAATTCAGTTCGCTGATGCGAGCCTAGACGAAAAAACGCTACTGATCTGGGCCGGGTCTGACGTTGATCCGGGACAATATTTCTTATTTGACAAGACGACCAAGCAGTTAAGGCCGTTATTGGGTGTTCGGCCGTCGGTTGAGAACAACAATTTAGCGGAAGTGAAACCGATATCCTACCCAGCTGCCGATGGCACAATGATCCCGGCCTATTTGACCATGCCAGCAGGCGAAGCCGCCAAAAACCTGCCTGCGATCGTAATGCCTCATGGTGGCCCAGGTTCACGTGACGAATGGGGATTTGATTGGCTGGCACAATTTTATGTCAGTCAGGGCTTTGCGGTACTACAGCCTAATTTCCGAGGATCCGCGGGATATGGAGAGGAATGGTACAAAGAAAATGGCTTCCAATCTTGGCGTACGTCTATTGGAGACGTCAACGATGCAGGTAAGTGGTTGATCTCTCAAGGGATTGCTAAACCTTCTGCCCTGTCGATCGTGGGCTGGTCCTATGGTGGATATGCCGCGCTGCAATCCGCAGTACTGGATCCAGATTTATTCAAAGCCGTTGTAGCCATCGCACCGGTGACGGACCTCGCTACTCTTAAAAGTAACTCTAGGGCTTATTATAGCGGAGCAGTCACCCGTGAATTTGTTGGCAGCGGGCCGCATGTACAGCAAGGCTCGCCTGCTCAGAATGTCGATAAGATAAAAGCGCCCGTCATGCTATTCCATGGAGATTATGATCGCAACGTGGCGATAGAACATTCCAATATAATGAACAGCAAATTGAAATCCGCAGGCAAGCAGGTAACATATATCAAGTATGAAAAGCTGGCACATAGCCTTAGAAACTCGCAAGCACGCGAAGACATGCTCGAAAAATCAGCGGCTTTTCTTCCAAAGTAAAACTGTTCTGCAGACACAAAAAAGGGCGGCTCTAACGGGCCGCCCTTTTTGTATGTATCGTTGGACCAATTAGCGTGAGTAAAACTCGACAACTAGGTTTGGTTCCATTGTGACCGGATAAGGCACTTCGTCCAGCGTTGGAACGCGGACATAGGTGACTTTGTCGGTGCCGTCTGGCGTTACATATTCTGGAATGTCACGCTCTGGAAGGCTTTGCGCTTCGATAACGAGCAGCATTTCTTTCGCTTTGTCGCTCAGCGATACGATATCACCGGGCTGCACTTTACGCGAAGCAACGTTACATTTTACGCCGTTGACGCGAATGTGACCGTGGCTGACAAGTTGACGGGCTGCAAAAATGGTTGGTGTGAACTTGGCGCGATAAACGACCATATCCAAACGCTGCTCAAGCAAACCGATCAGGTTCTGGCTGGTATCGCCCTTCATGCTCGATGCTTCTTTATAAGCGCGCTTAAACTGTTTTTCGGTCACATCGCCATAATAGCCTTTAAGCTTCTGCTTGGCGCGCAGCTGAATTCCGTAATCGGAAAGCTTACTTTTGCGACGCTGACCGTGCTGGCCGGGGCCATAGTCACGGCGATTGACGGGTGATTTGGGGCGACCCCAAATATTTTCACCCATGCGGCGATCAAGTTTGTATTTCGAGCTGGTACGTTTCGTCATATCAATGACTCCTAATTTGCTGTTTCAATTCGTCCCGGAATGCACCGAAAATCCAGTAGGATTAACGCGGCTAACGCTTCACCGGGGTGCGGAGCCAATTGCAAGACGCGGCCTATGACGATCTAGCAGGTAATTGTCAAGCACGAGAAGGCTCAGAAATCGTATGAAAAATCACCATGTTTACTCGACTTGCGCGCCTGCACAGATTAAAGGCGCTGGCATGACCAAAACGAGCTCGCTTCCACCGATGGAAACCATGTCCGATGTCCGCGAACAAGTGGACCGCATTGATGGCGAGCTTATCGCCCTTTTGACCCAACGCTTTGCCTGTATGGACGCCGCCGCGCGGATAAAACAGGATCGTGAGGCAGTTCGGGATGAAGGCCGGAAAGCCCAAGTGCTTGAGAATGTTAAACAGCTTGCCGCTGCCGCCGGCGTCCCGGTTCCGACCATGGCCGCGATTTGGGAGATGCTGGTAGAAACGTCGATCAGCTATGAATTCGAAAAATGGGATCAAATGAGGGACAGCTAAACGCTGGACGCTTCATTTTTTAACAAACGGCTTTTCAAGAGAACTGACCACGCCACGCCATGTCTGGACTTCTTCATTGGTCCAGGCCGGTTTGGTGATCATATTACGCAGTGTTACCTTGGTCGCGGGCGTGCGATCTGGCGGATAGAAATATCCCGTTCCTTCCAGCGCCCGTTCCAAATGCTCATAAAAACGGTCTAGCTCAATTTGCGGTGCCGGCTCTCTTTTTTTCTTCTCGATCGTGGGCTGCACGGTTCCAACATTATCCAATTTCGATAGCTCGTACGCCACCAAAATGACGGCCTGCGCGAGATTGAGAGAACCAAATTCCGGGTTAATAGGTACCGTAATGATCTTGCGGGAAAGCTCGACATCAACGACTTCAAGCCCGGAGCGTTCGGGGCCAAATAATATCGCACATTTGCCGCTAGCTGACGCCATATCATCCGCCGCTTCCGCGGGCGTCAGAACCTCTTTGGTCATGCCACGCTTGCGGACAGTGGTCGCATAGACGTGCGAACAATCTGCCACAGCTTCGGCCGTAGTTTCAAAAACTTGTGCTTCTTCTAAAACGCTATCGGCGCCAGCAGCGGTCGGGCCGGCCGAAGGATTGGGCCAACCGTCACGTGGATCGACAATCCGCATTTCGGTCAGACCGAAATTTAGCATCGCCCTAGCCGCCTTGCCGATATTCTCGCCAAGCTGTGGTTTTACCAGCACAATTATTGGCTTACCGGTACTCATTTGCCGCTGGCATCGGTGATCGCAACATCCTTCACACTGCCGGCAAATTCTTCAAAATCCTTGGCTTCGGTAAAATCCTTATAAACCGACGCGAACCGGATATACGCGACACTATCAAGCCCTTTGAGGCCATCCATGACCATCTCTCCGATGCGTTTCGAAGGGATTTCAGTCTCTCCGCTAGTTTCCAACTGACGCTGGATGCCGGATACCAATTGATCCATCTGCTCTTGAGCAATTCCGCGCTTTCGACAAGCCAACGATACCGACAGATCAATCTTGGATCGATCAAATGTCTCTCGGCGGTCTTCGCTTTTTACCACCGTGATTTCGCGCAACTGGATCCGCTCAAACGTCGTAAACCGGGCACCGCAACCCTCACATTGCCGACGCCGTCGGATGGTTGTTCCATCCTCGGTCGGTCGGCTGTCTTTTACTTGGCTATCGTCAAAGGCGCAAAAGGGGCAACGCATAAGGGTTTCGTTCGCTTATTCTGGGTAAATGGGGAAACGAGCACAAAGCGCTTCAACACGCTCACGGACATCGGCTTCAACGGCTGGATCGCCGCCCTCGCCTTTTTCGCGCAGGCCATCGAGAACATCAGCGATCATATCGCCAATCATTTGGAATTCGCCAGGACCGAAGCCACGGGTTGTGCCCGCTGGTGAACCGACACGGATACCACTCGTTTTCATTGGTGGCTGTGGATCATTAGGAATGCTGTTTTTGTTACAGGTAATGCCAGCGCGTTCGAGCGCTTCATCAGCATCGCGTCCGGTAATGCCGAGCGGCGAAAGATCGATCAGAGCCAAATGGGTATCGGTCCCACCAGCCACTAAATCGGCCCCGCGTTCTTTGAGACGGCCGGCCAAAACCTTCGCATTTTCGATAACGGCCGCGGAATAGCTTGCAAACTCAGGCCGCAACGCTTCACCAAAGGCAACGGCCTTTGCGGCGATAACATGCATCAACGGACCGCCTTGTAGTCCCGGAAATACCGCAGAATTGATTTTCTTCGCAATAGCCTCATCATTGGTCAGCACCATACCGCCCCGGGGGCCACGCAAGGTTTTGTGCGTTGTTGTCGTCACGACATCGGCATAGTCCAGCGGGCTTGGGTGATAGCCAGCGGCGACTAGTCCAGCGAAATGCGCCATATCGACCATGAAGATCGCGCCTACTGCATCTGCAATTTCGCGGAACTTCGCGAAATCAATCTGGCGCGGATAGGCAGACCCACCGGCGATGATCAGTTTTGGCTGATGCTCTTTAGCAAGTGCTGCGACTTCTTCATAATTGATCAAGTGATCATCTTCGTTCACGCCATATTGAACAGCGTTAAACCATTTGCCCGATTGCGCCGGTTTGGCGCCATGGGTCAAATGCCCACCAGCGTCCAACGACATGCCGAGGATCGTGTCGCCCGGCTTGGTCAACGCCAACATCACCGCGCCATTGGCCTGAGCACCCGAATGCGGCTGCACATTGGCAAAGCCACAGCTAAACAGCTGTTTCGCGCGCTCAATGGCCAGCGTTTCAACATCATCGGAAGGCGCACACCCTTGATAATAGCGTCGGCCCGGATAACCTTCCGCATATTTGTTGGTGAACACGGAACCTTGTGCCTGCAGCACCGCCTTGGACACGATATTCTCGGAGGCGATCAACTCGATCTGATTTTGCTGACGTGACATTTCGGCATTAATCGCACCTGCAACCGCTGGATCACCTTCATCGACCGAAAAATCGAAAAATCCGGTAGGGCGGATATCCTGTATATCTGCGACGTTACTCATGATGGTGCTCCTTCGGTGTGCTATTCAAATTTTGGGTGCGGATAATTTATCAACGCGGCGCTGATGCCGGTCTCCGCCAAATTCTGTGTTCAAGAAATTATTCAAGCAATCTTTTGCGATTTCGATCCCTACCAACCGCGCGCCCATTGCAATGACGTTCGCATCATTATGTTCGCGAGACAGCTTCGCCGAGAGACCTTCAGATACCAATGCGCAACGACATGCTGGGTTGCGGTTAACCGCCATGGATATACCAATACCCGAACCACACAGCGCTACGCCACGCTCTGCATCGCCAGATGCAACAGCATTGGCGAGCTTATATCCATAATCTGGGTAATCCACGCTATCGCTTGTCATTGGACCCAGATCATCCACATCATGACCGGCCTCAGTAAGCCACTCAACCAGAGCGGTTTTCATTTCAATGGCAGCATGGTCGGAAGCAATGGCTACACGCATAGGCTTTGTCCTCATTATCCAGACAAGAATCGAATGCCCGCTATCTAGTGGACGATATCCGTGTGCGCCACCAAATATTGCGCTTTCTTAAGATAAATTTGCGATAGACAAATGCAAGACTTCACAAGAAAATGGCAAGCATGAAAAACAGCATCATAAGCGGCACAGAAGGTTATGCGAGCCAAGCCTCGTTTCTTTTGGAACAATATGAGAGTTTCTCGTTTGAAGACAGCCATGCAGCGCTAATCGACTACCTTCCTCAACAATCATCCAAAATACTCGACATTGGGTCCGGCACAGGACGAGATGCCGCATGGTTCGACGAGAAGGGGCATGATGTCGTTGCTGCAGAACCGACAAATGAGATGCGAAAGGGAGCAATCCGTTTGCACCCCTCACCAACTATCAGATGGGTAGATGATAGCTTACCTGATCTGGAAAAAATCAAAAAATTAGACACCCAATTCGATTTCATATTTGTAAGCGCTGTGTGGATGCATCTGGACAAATATCAGCGGGAGGCAGCTATGTATTCGGTCGCCAAACTGCTCAGCAAAGGCGCGCTTCTGTTTATTTCACTGAGACACGGTTCCGTTCCCAAAGGCAGAAGGATGTTTGCAGTTTCGGCTGAAGAAACAATCAACCTGGCGTCACGGTGCAAGCTGGTACCACTTTACAACAAACGTACAGAGTCCATTCTGGCTGGAAATAAAGCAACAGACGTTTGGTGGACAAAATTGATATTTGAACTTCAGGTTTAGTTTCAGATTTCCATCTGACTGCCGAGTTCAACGACACGGTTACTGGGAAGTTTAAAAAATTCCATGGCGGTGGCAGCATTGCGCAACATCCATGCAAATATCTTCTCTCGCCAGATCATCATCTTCGGCTTTTCGGATGGCAATAATGTTTGCCGCGAGAGGAAGAAGCTGGTCGTCATCATATCGAAATCCATACCGCATTCTTTGACCTTTTTAAGGGCGGCTGGAACATCGGTCTCTTGCATGAAGCCATAGTTGAGGATCAAGCGATAGAAACCATCGCCAAGGTCTTTGACCTCAATCCGGTCTTCAAACTCGACATAAGGCACATCTTCAATGTTCACCGTCAATACCACGACGCGTTCATGGATGATCTTGTTATGCTTTATATTATGGAGCAGCGCCGACGGCACACCCACAGAGTTAGACGCCATGAAGATCGCGGTTCCGGGTACGCGGGTCGCGCTGTTTTTAGCGGACTTGGTGAATATCTCGATCGGCATAGCCGCTTCCGCCATATTTTCACGCATGATTTTGCGGCCCTTAGCCCAGGTCGTCAGCAGCAGGAAGGCGAAGCCGCCGACCATCAGCGGGAACCAGCCGCCTTGCGGAACCTTAGTCAGATTAGCCGCGAAATAAGCACCATCCACGATGAAGAATAATGCGAGTAACGGAACTGCATACCACCATTTCCATTTCCACATGGTGAAGACGAGAACAGCAAGCAAACATGTATCGATCAGCATCGCACCGGTAACAGCGATACCATAAGCCGATGCGAGGCTGCTCGAGCTCTGGAAGGTTAGAACAAGGATCAGCACGGCTATCATGATGGTCCAGTTAATTACTGGAATGTAAATCTGACCGGCTTCGGACGCGCTGGTATGCTTGACCGTCAGGCGCGGGATAAAGCCCAACTGAATGGCCTGATGGGTGACTGAAAATGCGCCCGATATCACGGCTTGACTGGCGATGAAGGTTGCCATGGTGGCCAGTATCACGAGTGGCAAGCGCAACATTTCAGGGGCCAGTAAGAAGAACGGGTTTTGGATAGCGGCAGCTGCACTAGCTTCATCCAAGCCGATGATCATCGCACCTTGGCCAAAATAATTGCACAACAAAGCCGGCATGACGAACCCGAACCAGGCAATCCGCATCGGCTTGCGGCCAAAATGCCCCATATCGGCAAATAAAGCCGCTGATCCGGTCACCGCCAATACGACCGAACCCAAGGCCAGAAAGGCCTTAAAGCCATCGATCATAAAAAATTGAATTGCATACCAAGGATTCAGCGCGAGCAGAATTTCGGGCGTCTGGACAATCTGGGTCAGTCCCAAAATCGCGATAACCACGAAATAGACGAACATGACCGGGGCGAATAACGCCCCGATTTTTGCGGTTCCCCGTGATTGAATCATGAACAGGAAGACAAGTAATCCCACAGCAATCGGAATAACCATAGGCTGCAGGCCGCTATTAACGACGGTTAGGCCTTCAACGGCTGACAAAACCGAAATGGCCGGCGTGATCATGCTGTCACCGTAAAATAGTGAGGTCGCAAAAACGCCCAACAAGATAGCCACCCAGCCGAATTTCGATCGTCGCAAAGCGCCCGACAGCAACGCAACAACGGCAAGACTACCGCCCTGCCCCTTATTGTCCGCGCGCATTAATATGGTCACATATTGAATAGCAACCACCAGTGTCATCGACCAGAAGATCAGGCTGACGACGCCTAAGACGTGGAGTTTGTCCAGCTCTAACGGATGCGCGCCAACAAATGTCTCGCGAAACGCATAAAGCGGGCTCGTCCCAATATCGCCGAACACAATACCAATGGCGCCAGCCGCCAGCTTAGCAACGGCGCTGCCCTCTTGGCGCGAGCCATGGGGTTGGATGACGCGACTGCGTTTCCGTTTCGGTGGTGACGTCGATTCAGACATTGGTTGCCGTTTTGGCGGTCCCCTGATTGGGTCGAAGCGGTCATGCTATCGTGGCACATCCGTTTCGACAAGCGCGCGCGATTAGCATGGGCCTTTGTAGCACGCAACTAAACCCACGGATACGCCTACCAAGCCTTTGACAATAATATGTTTTAGTTAGTTGCAGAAGGGGCGTCAGGGGTCGGTAGCGATGGCTGCATTTGCTCCATCGCGGCCAAACGCGACTCGAGATCCTTGCGCCAAGGCGCATCTTCCGCGCTGCGCTCTAACAACTCTGTCCAGATCGCCCGTGCCTGATCAATCTTGCCGGATTGGGCATAAGCCATGCCCAGGAAAAACGGGGGACCGGGATGTTCGGGTGAAATATTTGCGGCTTTTTGAAAGGCAAATTGAGCCGCCGGGGTGATCACTCCATCCGCGTGGACCACCAAGGCATTGCCCAAGCCAACCCACAGATCGGGATTATTTGGATGCTCTTTCACGCCGTTACGCAAATAATTGGCCGCTGAGCCGTGTTTGCCACTTCGATTGAGCGCGTCTGAAAAAACCAGCCATTCCTGAGCGGAACCAAAACGCTCGCCCATTTCTTTGCGAGATTCGATGTTACGCTCATCAAAACTATTCGCTTTTTCGGTCGGTTCGACAGGTACGCCAGCCATTCCGGGATTGGCCTGCCACGCATAGCCAGCAACGCCGAGCAAAAGCGCCGCCCCCGTTAACTCAAAAGCAGTCCGCGGCAGCTTGCCCAAAAAGACAAGCGCGCCAAAAAGAGCAACTATCATGACAAGCAATATTATCCAGCCCATCAGCTTGCATCCTTCTGGTTCTTTTTGCGTCGGCGGAAACGTCCGCGCGCGAGCCATATAGCTAGGATCAAAAGTACGATCGGCGCGATCCAGAGCGGGCCCGTTACCGCATTTACGGGTGGGTTGTAAGTCACCCAGTTACCATAGCGTTCAATAAGCCAGCTACGTACTTCTTCCGGTGTCGCGCCAGCCGCGATCCGTTCGCGCACTTGACTGCGCATATCGCCCGCCATCGGGGCGTCACTGTCGGCAATCGACTGACTCTGGCATTTCAGGCAGCGCAATTCCTCCATCAAAGAACGCGCTTTTTCCTCTTGGACAGGGTCCTCGAGCTGCTGATGCGCATAAGGAGAAGCGGGAAGAGCGTTTTGGGCCGCTACGGGAGCCGCCATCAGCAACGCTAAAAACGCAAAAAATCTGATCATCCGGCTTTCTCCAAAATCTCGAGCAGCTCCGGCACATCTTCCTTGCGGATATCACCAACATGTTGGTGCACAATGACACCATTGCCATCAATCACGAACGTTTCGGGGACACCTGATGAGCCAAGCTCCAGTTGCACGATGCTACGTACATCCGTTCCGATTCGAACGTAAGGATTGCCCCAACGGTTGAGAAAATTCGCGATATCTGCCGGCGTGTCACGGCTGGCAATACCGTTAATCTGCACGCCCGCGCGTTCCAATTCCAGCAATTGCGGGGCTTCTGCAATGCAGGGCACACACCAGCTTGCAAAAATATTGAGCAGCTGCGGCTCACCAGTGGCCAGATCGGCCCGCGACAAAGCAGGACGCTGTTCGATCGCAGCAGGGAGCGAAAATTCCGGAATTGGTTTTCCGATCATTTTCGATTCAATGATATTGTCCTTGGGCCGGATCAAACCCGCCGCCACAACGGCGAAAAAGATACCGAACAGCACCAGAGGAACCCAGAGCAACCAGCGGTTCATATCATCGCCTCGGCATAGGCTCTCTGCTTTTTTTGACGGCCAGCACGGCGCAGACGCCCGATCATCGCTAGCAGACCGCCCAAGGCTATGAGCACGCCGCCATACCAGATTAATGTCACAAATGGTTTCCACCAGATGCGCAACTGCCAGCGCCCTTGCTCATCACTGTCCCCCAGAACAACATAAAGCTGGCCGTTCCAGCGGGTCAGCAAAGCAGCCTCACTGGTCTGCATCTGGGCAGAAGCGAACATCCGGTTTTGCGGCGCGATCTCGTGGATAGTTTCATCCGCATATTGCGCCGTCACCCGTGCCTCCAGCGCTGTCCAGTTGGGGCCAGCCACTGGTTCAATCGCTTCAAACTTGATCTTCCAGTTGTTTACTAGGATTTCATCACCCGGCGTCGCGGCGACCAATCTTTCTTCGGTAAAGCTCGTTTCCGACGCCATCCCGACCAGCGCAACAGCAATGCCGAAATGGGCAATAATCATACCATAAGTATGCATCGGCGTGCGGCGCAAATTGCGTTTCCATAACGGCGCAAAGCTTGCCACCGCAATACCGGCGGCCAGCGCCATACCAATTAATGGCAGCACCGACATTGAGGTGGTGAACAGTACCAATGCGAACAGGGCTGCAGCGGTCAAAAAGACCGGAATGGAAATCCGGTTGAGCAACGCTTTCGCGCTATCACGCCGCCACCTTAACAAGGGACCAGCCGCCATGATCGCCACGAGAATTAATGCGATCGGACCCGTTGCCAAATTAAAATAGGGCGGGCCGACCGAGATCATTTCATCGCTCATTCCTTCGACAAACAAAGGATAAAGCGTGCCGATAAAGACAATGCCCAATATGGCCGACAGCAGAAGATTGTTCGCCACGAGCGCCCCTTCTCGGCTGACAGGTTCAAACTGGGAACCCTCTTTGACCGAACCAACGCGCAGGGCAAACAAAGCCATCGCGCCGCCAATATAAATGGCGAGCAAAGCGAGGATGAAACTGCCACGTTCTGGATCAACCGCAAAAGCATGGACACTGGTCAGCACGCCGGAGCGAACCAGGAACGTGCCGATCATTGACATTGAGAAAGCCACAACCGCGAGCATTAGGGTCCACGCACGCAAGCCATCGCGCGTTGCCAAAACCGTAACCGAGTGCAGCAAGGCCGTGGCCGCCAGCCAAGGCATCAAAGAGGCGTTTTCGACAGGATCCCAGAACCACCAGCCGCCCCAACCGAGTTCATAATAAGCCCAGTAGCTACCCGCGGTAATACCCAGCGTCAGGAAAACCCATGCGCCCAGCACCCAAGGCCGCATGGCTTTGGCAAATTCAGGTCCGACATCGCGCGTGATCATTGCGCCAACGGCAAAAGAAAAGGCGATGGATAGCCCAACATAGCCAATATATAGCGTGGGCGGATGCAACGCGAGACCAACATCCTGTAGCAACGGATTAAGCCCCTGCCCATCCGCTGGAACCGGGAATATCCGCTCGAACGGATTGGAAGCAATCAGCAGATAGGCATAAAAACCGATGCTGATAAATGCCTGCGCGCCGAGAGTTGTGACCAGCGTTTTGGTTTTCAAATTGCGTTCGAAGATACCGATACAGGCACCCGCGACGCCCATGATGGCGATCCATAGCAGCATGGATCCCTCATGATTGCCCCATGCGCCGGAAATCTTGTAGATTAACGGCTTGATCGCAACGCTATTGGCGACAACCAGCTTCACCGACATGTCGGAACGCACGAACAGCCAGACCAGCAGCAGAAAAGATATAGCGACCAGCACGCCTTGGGCAACGGCGACTGGCCGGATCGCCTTGAAAAGCTCATCCTGTCCCTTCACCAAGCCAATAGCAGATAGCGCAAATTGCAGAAATGCCATGCTGGCCGCGAGCCAGAGCGCAATAAGACCTGCTTCTGCGATCATTCGACCAGCGTATCCGTTTTCGTCATATTGCCAGTCATATCAATGCCTTCCAGTTCACGCGGAACGTAATTTTCGTCATGTTTGGCGAGCAGGCTGTCTGCGACAAACGTACCATCGCTGGTCAATTTTCCATCCGCGACAACGCCAGACCCTTCAACAAACAAATCTGGTGTGATGCCGGTATACATAACTGCCTGCCGCGCTGTGCCATCTTGCACGATAAAATTAACCGTCACGCCGTCTGCCTCATGGCGTATCGACCCCTCTTCGACCATACCGCCCAAGCGGATGGCTTGCCCCGCGGCCGGCTGCTTTGCGACAATATCCGCTGGCGTATAAAAATAATTCGCTCGGTCCTGCAGTGCGAAAGCCGAAAGCACGCCTGCCCCAACCAGCGCGACCAGCGCCAGCACGGCCAATGTCAGTCTTTGATGTTTCGCTTTCATTTGCGTTTACTCAATTGCTCAACCTTGTTCTCAGCCCGCCGCATTGCGACATAGCTGCTTACTATCACAGCCATTGTGCCAAAGAACACCAGGACAAACGATGCGATAATATACGGGGTATGGTTCATTCTGCTGCCATTCTTCTCAATCGTCCCTCTACTTTGGTTTCAGCGAGACTTGCGCGCATCCGCATAAGCACAATCGCAGCGAATAGAAGAGAAAATCCTATCGCGGAAACCAATAGAGGCCATAAATACAGAGCATCAATCGTGGATTTGCCCGTGATACTGATACTTGTGCCCTGATGCTGTGTCTCCCACCATTCGACCGAAAAACGGATGATGGGCAGGTTCACTATCCCAACAACGCCAAAGATCGCAGCAATTCGGCTTTGACCTGATGTCTTGCTCGTCTCGTTCGCGAGCACGATGTAAGCGAGGTAAAGGAAAAACAGCACGAGCATCGAGGTCAAACGTCCGTCCCAAACCCACCATGTTCCCCATGCCGGCCGGCCCCAAAGCGCCCCCGTCACCAGACAAAGCAAGGCGAACAATGCCCCCGGCACCGCGATCGCGCGCGCCGCGTGGGAAGCAAGCGGATGCCGCCAGATCAACTCTGAAATGCTGGCAATTGCAATACCGGTCCATCCCGCCATTCCGAGCCAAGCCATCGGCACGTGGACAAAGATGATCTTGACAGACTCGCCCTGCAGACGCTCCGGCGGTGTAGATAATATGCCCCATGCGCAAGCGGCCAAAACCATCGCCATACCGCCAAATAGCAGCCAAAGCGTCAACGGCCTGGCAAGCGAAAGAAAGCGGGTGGGATTTGCGTAAGCGTGCATTTAAAAAACGGTCATTGCCTCTAGCTACTGTGCGACCAGTAGAATCTGATTTTTTGATGGCAGAACTGGCGCAAAGCGACAAGTGTTTTTCTGGACAGACTTCCATCCATTCATGCGATGAGAACAAACCAGCCCCCAGAACAAAGTTAAATAGCTGCCGTTAGCGCTATAGTAACCATGCGCCGTTAAACCTGTAGCCTCAAGATCAGCATTAATTCTTCAGTGGGGCTGAGGTTCAGAAATATCTATGGCAGTCAAAGGCTTACTTAAGGCGTTTTCCAGTGGTTCATCGAGTGAATCGATAGCCGTCATTACGTCCACCAACCATGCAAAGCGGCTGGAAGTCCTGGATGATTTTGAGCAAGCGGGAATAAGTTGGCTGTGGGCTACAGATGCAGAAGGCCGATTTGTCTATCTTTCTGACAAAGCGGCAGAAAATTTGAATAAGCCTATTGAAGACATATTGGCGCAACCGTTTACGGCGCTATTTGAAAATGACCCCGACAATCCCGATGAGAAATCGGACCGTCCCCTTCACTATCAACTCAGTAAGCGCAGCAAACTTCGTGATCTCGTCGTCCGCCGTGTACCGGCCACATTAAACCAAGAAGATCGCCCGACTTGGTGGATGATTTCCGCTCAACCAAAATTTGATGATGCAGGCGAGTTTAAAGGTTATCGCGGCAGTGCTAAAGATGTCACGGTCGAATATCAGAGGAAACTGGAAGATTCCCGACTGGCAGAATTTGATTCGCTAACTGGCCTTGCCAATCGCCATCGGATGGACAACCAGCTGAACGGCATCTTAGGCGCCTTCAAGGCGGCCAGCCGCAGCTGCGCGATCATGATGCTGGACCTTGACCGGTTCAAACAGGTCAATGACACCATGGGCCATCCTGCGGGCGACGAGTTGCTCAAACAGGTTGCCAAACGCGTGCGCACTATTGTCGGGGATCGCGGCGAAATCGGAAGGCTTGGCGGTGATGAGTTTCAAGTCATTCTACCCGATCTGGATGATCGCGGAAAATTGGGTGAAATTGCCGAAAAAATAGTGAAAATTGTTTCGCAACCTTATCCCATAGATGACAAAAGTGCGGTTATTGGCACGTCCATCGGGATAGCCGTTGCACCATATGATGGTGTCGAGAAGGACGAACTGGTCCGCAGCTCGGACCTTGCATTATATGCTGCCAAAAATTCCGGCCGGGGTCAGTTTCGTTTTTATTCCGCCGATCTAAAAGACGAAGAGGAAGAGCGCCGTCTGCTGGTCGAAGACCTGCGTGACGCGCTAGATAATGATCAACTACAGCTGAATTATCAGCCTGTCGTCCGTACAGATGATCACATGGTGGTGGGGTTTGAAGCGTTGATGCGCTGGGTCCATCCTGAACGCGGCGCGGTGAGTCCAGCCGTGTTCATTCCGATTGCTGAAGAACTCAATCTAATCAATCAACTAGGCGAATGGGCGCTGCGCAAAGCCTGTACCGACGCTCTGCAGTGGCCCAGTTCAGTCCGTATAGCAGTCAATGTATCAGCTGTGCAATTTGCCAACAGCGGTTTTCCTGAAATCGTCATGAACGCCCTTGCCGCCAGTGGTCTTGAACCCGAGCGACTGGAACTTGAACTCACGGAGAGTGTGTTCATGGGTGACAGTGAAACCATCGACAATACGTTCAAGATATTGAAAGAGCTGGGTGTCCGATTAGCGCTTGATGATTTTGGTACAGGCTATTCGTCACTTAGCTACTTGCGTTCAGCCCCTTTCGACAAGATCAAGGTTGATAAGAGTTTTGTCGACTCCTGCACCCAGACAGATAAGAACAGCGCCAAAATTATCGCTGCCATCGTAAGCTTGTCGGAAGCTTTGGGCATGGAAACTACAGTCGAAGGCGTCGAAGCTTTTGACCAATTTACCTTAGTTTGTTCAAAGGGCGCACGATATATTCAAGGGTGGATTTATTCCAAGGCTCTGACGCTTGAAGAGATCGAAGAAAAGCTTGGTAGCGGAGAATTCCGGATTGAACCGGATGGACCAGAACTATATCGGCCCGACCGGCGGACCGTGTTCCGGCGTATCGGCGCCATCCATGAGGACCATCGCTATGACGTTGTCATGCGCGATCTTTCGAAAACCGGAGCCAGATTTGAAGGAATGCTGGGTGTTCCATTGGGAACCAAGCTGGTTCTTGACCTTGGCGGCGGACAATTGGTGATTAGCACTGTCATACGCGCCAAAGAATCGACGCTGGCAACCGAATTTGAAACGCCATTGGTTAGCGATGGGGCCGGGGGATTATGTACACGTCATCGTGTATCGCCTTATGATCTTGCAGCCGCTGGCATGCCTCTCGCGGCCTTGCCCCCTGGAAATTATCCCCTAGCGCAAAACGAATCGGGTCAGGCCAGCAAACCAAAATTCATGCAGGTCGTTGTATAGTCATGTCGGTTAGACTCAGCGTGCGACAAGCGAAAAGGGTCAACGCCCAATAAGAGCTTGGGCCATATTGTCGGCAACTTCAGCCGACGGCAATTGCCGGGACGCGCTTTCTTCCCAGATTTCGGTTAAGCGTGCCGGTATTTTATCGATCCGGCGATTCACCTCATCAACGTCACTATCACCTAAATACTCGAGGCCAACATTGATGATGCCGCCCGAGTTGAGGACATAGTCTGGGGCAAACAGGATATCACGATCAAAAATACGTTGACCATCTTCTGGTGTCGCAAGCTGGTTATTTGCTCCACCTGCGACAATTGGGACGTTTAGGTGCGCAATCGAAACCTTGTCGAGAATCGCGCCCAAAGCATTGGGACTGAACACATCTGCTTCCAGACGCATAACGTCGTCGAGGCCGACAACATTGGCGCCAATCTCAGCTGCTAGACTGGTCGCATGGTCCTTGTTGATATCCGCGATACTCAACCGCGCGCCGTCTTTGGCAAGCAGTCGAGCCAATCCGCCACCGACACTACCGACCCCTTGAATAGCGACATGAACGTCTTCCATCCCGTCGCGACCCAACTTATGTTTTACGGCGGCTTTCACACCAAGATAAACGCCCATCGCCGTAAATGGCCCCGGATCGCCCCCAGCATTGCCGTGGTCACTGACTGGTAGACCAGAGACGAATTTTGTTTGCTTGGACACCTCAACCATATCCGCCGTGCTGATGCCAACATCTTCTGCTGTCACATAGGCGCCGCCCAGCGAATCGATCATACGGCCAAATGCCGCCAGCATTTCAGGAGATTTCGTCCTATTGCGGTCAGCCAATATGACAGCTTTACCGCCGCCCAAAGGTAACCCAGCCATCGCATTTTTAAAACTCATACCACGCGACAAGCGCAGCGCGTCGGTCACAGCCGTCTCGCGATTCTCATAATGCCAAAAGCGCGTACCACCTGCGCCGGGGCCTAAATGCGTGGAATGAAGGGCTATAATTGCGCTGAGGCCGGTTTCGACATCATGGAAAAAATGGACAGCTTCATGGCCATCAAAATCTGGCATATCCCACATTACCGACATTTGGAAAAACCCTTCGCTCACTGAGTAACATAATTTGTTTCTAACGTAATAATATTACAAAATGCTTTTGTCACCCCAAGATGTTTCGGGAACCCCTAACATTTTGAATATCCAGCAGAAGTGGTTTTGAAAATGGGGCGACCGAGGGGTCTCGAACCCCCGACCTCCGGTACCACAAACCGGCGCTCTAACCAACTGAGCTACGATCGCCACAATCGCGCGGACTATAAACAGGCCTGCTGCGCCGCGCTGCATAGGGACGCATAGGGGCAGACGTCAAGTATTTAGCGCACCAACGAGCGATGAAATAATCATCCCCCAAACCCCCTTCATATAAACCCCGTTCACAGAAACCTCATTTACAGCGCATCACCGCGTTGCCGGTGGACCAACCGCGCCGGTCGGCGGGCTGCATCGACCAAAGCGCGCTCTTCAACCAAAGCGCTTTGCATCTCTACCGCCATGTCGAGCCGGAACCAGCGGGTCTTCAATTTGACCTGCCCCTGCACTTGCGATGGCGCCAAAAAACTGGCGGGAACAGGGTCTGCCCAAAAATCGTTCAGGCTGCCATAGCCGGTCTCTGTTCGGCGTCCCAGAAACTGTCGCGACCGGCCAATATCAGGATTGTTGGAGAGCATCGCCAACAAGATCGCTTGTTCCGGGCGCAGCGTGTTGACATTGATCGGAGACAAATCGGTCGTCGGCAACGCGCACAGCCATGGCGCTAACCGCGCATAAATGTCACTTGTCACGCCTTTGATGGTTCGCAGCTCGCTAATATCGATAATAATGGCATTCGCCGTACGATAGGGTTTCTCCAGCTGCGCATAATATTCATCCTCTGCGCCGCGCGGCGATGGGACCGTATCGCTATCAATCCAATCAGTCACCGATTCCGCGATATCCGCGGCGTTACCTTGCGGAATTTCCAGCAGCGCCATCAACCGAACAAACTGGGTTTGGCCGTCTGGTCGCGCGGATAAAACAGCATCTGTCTGGCTCACCAGACTGTTAATGTTGAAACAGTTGCCGCCATCGATCAGTGCCGCGGTGATCACACCGCCGGGTACTGGAAAGCGTCGCTCTTGTCCGTTCCAGCCACCAATATTGGTCGTCCGTCCGGGCGACAGGCTGACGATCTGTTCCGCCGATTGCATACCGATTGATTCAGCGGCAATCAAATAGGCCTTGGCCTGGCTCAATTCACGCGCGTTGGAGGCCAATTTGGTAGCGCCAGCCAGCCGGTCAATCCCGTGCGCGGCCAGAACCGCAATAACGGCCACTATGAGCAATACTGTCAGGAGAGCGGCCCCCCGTTCGCCTTTTCGGATGAATGCGCGCCGCTTCATAAATAACCCGTACCGACCAGAAAGACATGGCGGTAACTGCGGCCATTCTGCTCAAATCGTATGTCCACAGCGCGCGGCAAGTCACTGAGCCGTTCGCTTTGCCAACCATTGACCCATTGTCCTCTTTTATCGCGGAAGCGCAATTCCAGATCGCTGATACCATCGAGCAACAATGCCGGTTCACTGATCGAACCGCCATCCGTCGTCTCATATTGCAACCGTTCAAGCCGCCCGCCATTCAGCTGATAAGAGACACGCTGCATGTTTGACCGCGGCTTGTTATTGATATTGCTTTGCCCGCCTCGGATGAAGGATAAAAATCCACGGCTGCTAGAATCGGTTTCACTGATAAAGGCGGCCAGTCTATCCCCCTGTTCATCGCGATGGGGCCTAGGAAGTGCCTGGCTAAGGTCCGCCTCCATCAAGGACACGAGCCGCTGCATCTGCGCCATATCGCTGAGCTTCGCATCGGTCACCGCGTTACTGTCGACTGCACCGCGCAACAAAACGACGCCAGCGACCGACAAGAGCGAGAAAATAAACAAAGAGACCATCATCTCGACCAGCGTGAAACCGCCTTGTCTCTTTGTGCTATCGCTGTGATGGAATTTTGCGCCTGCCATGTTTGCGTTTCTATATCGCCAATATGCCTAGCCGCAAAGAGCGGTTGCAGCCGGCAAAATTTTATTTAATCTAAGCGCCAGCAACTAGGAGCGTTTTCGGACTATTTGATGACAGATCAAAACACCACTTCTGCCGACTATCTGGTCGCACTGGGCCAAGTGCAACGCTATCCGAATAAGTCTGTCGAGCTTTGCATGCTGAGAAACTTCCTGAAAGCCGAAGAGTGTGAGCAGCTTATCCAGCGCATTGACGAAGAGCGCCGCCCGTCGACAATAGCCGATGCTAATGGCGATGATTATTTTCGCACCAGTGAAACCTGCGACTTGGATCATACCGACCCATTTGTGGCGGAGATAGATACGAAAATTTGCCGCTTCGCGAATATCGACCATCAATTCGGAGAACCGCTTCAGGGACAGCACTATGCCGAGGGACAAGAATTTAAGGCCCACACCGACTTTTTTGATCCCAAGGGTGAGGATTTCAAAAAATTCTGTTCCGAGTCCGGTCAGCGCACTTGGACCTTCATGATTTATTTGAACAGGCCCGATGCTGGCGGTGCAACTCGCTTTGTAAAGTTGAACAAGAAATTTGTACCACAGATCGGTAATATCTTATGCTGGAACAACATGTCCCGCGACGGTAGCGTGAACGAACTGACGCTCCATCACGGCATGAAAGTACGCAGCGGAACCAAATATGTGATAACCAAGTGGTTCAGAGAGCGTCCTTGGCCATGGGTAGAATAGACAAGCCAACAGGGATGATCATATTGCAGCATATTTCATGAACATAATCCGTTATCGCCCGGGCCCGGGCATGATGGTTTCGGCCGCCTTTATCGGCCCCGGCACCGTAACCGCCTGCACGCTGGCCGGTGCAAATTTTGGTTTTGCGCTGATTTGGGCGTTGGCCTTTGCGACAGTAACAACGATCATTTTGCAATCCATTGCCGTGCGGGTCGCGCTGGTGTCGCGCATGGGTCTTGCCGAGGCGATGATGCAGACGGTGGCGTCCCCGCCGCTGCGGTGGCTCGCCGCCTTGCTGCTCATCGCGGCTTTGGCGTTGGGCAATGCGGCCTATGAAGCTGGCAATATATCTGGCGCGTTATTGGGACTGGAGGCGCTCAACAGCAACCTGTCGGATAATCGCACGCTTACCATTGCCGCGATCGCCGTGCTTGCCGGAGCGTTGATTTTGTTTTCCAAGCCGCGCTGGGTCGAACGCATATTGATCGCGATGGTGTTGTTTATGTGTGCGTCCTTCCTGCTCACCTTCTTCCTGACCAAGCCAGATATAGGCGCGATTTTGGGCGGGTTCGTGCCCACCATTCCTGAAGGCGGATTGTTAACCGCCATCGCGCTTATCGGAACCACCATCGTCCCCTATAATCTGTTCCTCCATGCCGCGAGCGTGCGGGAACGCTGGACAAAAGAGACTGATCTAGCCGAAGCGCAAACGGACAGCGCCGTTTCCATCGGCATCGGTGGTCTCGTTTCCATCACCATATTGGCAACGGCTGCGGCTAGCCTGTTCGGCAGCGGCAAGGAAATTTCCAGCGCCGTCGATATGGCAGAGCAACTCAATCCCCTATTCGGCAGTTTTGCGAGCGCGACACTGGGCGCGGGTCTATTTGCCGCAGGATTGACCTCCGCCATCACCGCGCCGCTGGCCACTGGATATATTGTGCAGGAGATTTTCGGAAAAACCGAAAAAGACGCATCGCGCGCGCCTTTCCGGATCGGTGCATTACTTGTCATATTATCCGGTACATTTGGCGCGTTGCTCAATTACAAACCGGTGGAGATTATCTTCGTGGCGCAGATTGCCAACGGATTATTACTGCCGATTATCGCCTTTTTCCTGATCAAACTAGCCAATGACAGCGCGCTGTTGGGCCGCCATGTGAACGGGTGGAAGGGCAATATTGCCGGGGCGATTATATTGGCGGTAACCTCTATGCTGGGCATCCGGCTCATCGCTCGGGCCATGGGATGGTGGCCGTGACCAAAGCAATCGATCTCAATGCTGATCTCGGTGAGGACGAGAGCGTTGACGGGATAGCGCGTGACATTGCGATTATGGATATCGTCTCGAGCTGCAACATTGCTTGCGATGGTCATGCGGGATCGCCGGAAACTATGCGTGCCATGTTAGTCGCTGCGAAGGCAAAAGGCGTTGCTGCCGGTGCCCATCCCTCTTATCCGGACCGTGCCAATTTCGGGCGAGTCAGTATGGAAATTAATCCCACCGCCTTGAAGGCCAGTTTGCTGAAACAGGTGAAAGCCATCAAGGCGATAGCCGCAGATACTGAAACAGAGATCACCCATCTGAAACCGCATGGCGCGCTCTACAATGATGCGCAGGATGATGAGGCTCTAGCAGACATCGTGGTGGCTGTCGCGCAAGCGGAAAAGCTCGCACTGGTCAGCATGGCGGGTTCGACCCTTCATCGGAAAGCGAATGAAAACAGTGTTCGCTTTGTCGCGGAAGCCTTTATCGACCGGCGGTACACCAAATACTCACGCCTCGTACCGCGCGCAGAAGACGGGGCCGTTATCGCCAATGATGCGGATCGCGTAGTGCAAGGATTGGCTTTGGCCCAAGGAAACCTGATAGCTGCGGACAACCCATCTCAAATCATTCTGGCTGATACGCTATGCCTTCATTCCGATAGCGAAGGCGCGCTAGCAACAGCAAAAGCTATACGGCACGCACTGGAGCTTGAGGGCATATCTATCGCGGCCCCGACCCAGTGAGCATTTTAGAAATTCACGCCTGTGATGATTGGCTTTCCTGTCCGTTAGATGGCCTCGACGCCATCCATGCAGCAAGCACCTCGATACGGGAACAAGCCATGTGGCAGGAGGTCGTTTCCGGGCTGGATAGCATTGCTGTCCAGTTAGATCCGGCGCGGATCACGCCTCATGAAGCGATAGACTTGTTCCGACAGCAGTTGCAGCGACCCCGAACCGCTATAGCGGCGCAAACAGCGCCCATCGCTATTCCGGTTTGTTATGATGAAGCATTCGCCCTCGATCGGGACTGGATAGCCGAAAAAATGGGCCTATCCGTGGAAGCCTTGCTGCAATGGCATAGCCGCCAACAGTTCACGGTAACGATGCTTGGCTTCATGCCGGGCTTTGCCTATTTGCAATGCTCTGAGGACATTGTTGAAATCGGCAGATTGCCAAAACCCAGACAGAAAGTTGCCGCTGGTTCGATAGGCTTCATTGGCGACCAAAGCTGCATCTATTCCTTTGCCAGTCCCGGCGGCTGGCCGATCATTGGGCGGACACCCCGTAAAACATTCGATCCCGATCAGGATCAACCTGCTCTGCTATCCGCCAATCAATTGGTGTCGTTCCAGCCAATTAGCAGAGCGGAATTTAATGCTATCGCCAAAGAACAATCAGAATGACACTCAGGGTCATCAAACCCGGGTTGCAAAGCACTTTGCAAGGCGCGCCGTTTTCGGGGCATCGGCATTTGGGCATGCCTGCCGCCGGAGCTGCCGATTGCCTGTCCCTTGCCTTGGCCAATCATTTGGTCGGCAAAGTCGCAGGCGCAATTGCGATAGAAACCACGCTGGATGACGTCAAATTCACGGCCGAGCGTCCCACTGGCATGGCTATCACTGGGGCCGCTGCGTTTGTTCGCAAAAACGGCGAAGATCGGTCCTTACATGAACTGATACATGCGAAGCCTGGCGATGAAATTCATGTCGGTCCAGCGGGTAAAGGCTGCCGATCCTATCTGGCCGTTGCGGGAGAAATAGACGCGCAATCTCTTTTGGGTGGCCAGTCCACTTATCTCGGCGCTGGGTTAGGCGGGTTTCAGGGGCGCGCTTTGCAGGCCGGCGATAGTGTGCAATGGATGGAGGGCAGTGCGTCTGTAACGACGAGCAAACAAACTCCAGATGGCCTGCGCCCTATCCTATCCGATAAGCATATCATACGAGTCACCGCTGGACCCGAGCTTTCGGCACTAACCTCCTATTCCCAAGAGATATTATTTGAACAGAAGCGGAAGATCGGACTGCGAGCCAATCGCATGGGCCTCAACTTGCAAGGCACAATTTTGGAAACAGCAAACGGAGCACAAATGCAAAGCGCACCGGTTTTTCCGGGCACTATGCAATGCCCTCCGGACGGCGAACCATTTCTACTTGGTCCCGACGCGCAAACCACAGGCGGCTATCCGCGAATAGCACAAGTAATCAGGGCCGATCGCCATTTGATCGGACAATTGCGCCCGGGTTCAGAAATTCAGTTTGTAAAAATTACAAACGAACGAGCCACAGAAATATATCGCCAGAAGCTATCGCTGCTCACGCCGTGGCTTGGAGCCATAAACCTGTGGTGAGCAGAGGCGCGAAGCCCCCGCCAACACAGCTTAGTTTTTCTTGAGTGACAAACCGCCAAAACGCTTGTTGAAGCGTGCGACCTGACCACCGGCATCAAGAAGACGCTGGTTGCCGCCGGTCCATGCCGGGTGCGAACTGGGATCAATATCCAGCTGCAGCGTGTCGCCCTCTTTGCCCCAGGTGGAGCGGGTTTCGAACACGGTGCCATCGGTCATTTGGACCTTGATCGCGTGATAGTCGGGATGCGTATCTTTTTTCATTTTCTGCTCCAAAACGGGCTGGTTTCCGACCAGATCCCTAAGCGTATAATAGTCTGCGAAGCGGCGCATTAACCGCCACTGCCGCAAAGTGCAAGATTCTTTTACTGTCTATGCTGCCAATTATGAACTGGGTGGATCAGCAATCATCGCAGTGAAACTGGCTTCGGCAGCCAATTTGTCACCAATCATGGCTTTGCCATAGAATTTGCAGACCCGCGCGCGTTTCTGAACAAATTCTACGTTGAGCGACAACAAGCAGCCCGGCTCTACAGGGTTACGGAATTTTGCCCCGTCAATCGCCATGAAGTAAACCAGCTTGCCGGAACCAACCAGACCAAAGCTTTCCATCGCCAAAACGCCGGCTGCTTGAGCCAGGGCTTCAACAATCATTACGCCCGGCATGATCGGGCGTCCGGGGAAATGGCCCTGAAAAAATCCTTCGTTCATCGAGACGGCTTTCACCGCACGAATGGACTCGTCCTTGACCAGTTCTTCGACCCGGTCGACCAGCAACATGGGATAGCGATGCGGCAGCACCGCCATCACCTTGGTGACGTCATAATCCAACGGTTCAGACATTATGTCTTTTACCGGCCTGATGGTTGAGCAGCAGCTGGCTGTTGAGCCTGCTGTTGTGCTTGACCAGGTTTCCAGCCTGCTGGCGGTGTAATCGAAGCGGAAGGAATCAGCTTGTTAAGCTCTAACACGATCGCATCGGTGATATCTACATAAGGCTCACGCGCGACGATCGCTTGTGGCTGCAAAACGAGATCAACCTTTTTGGCTTTCATCGTCGATTTGATCGCATCGTTCAATTTCATGCCGACTTGCTCTTCGACATAGGCAGTGGCCAAGGTCACACGCTGTTGCAAACGAGCCAGTTCTTGCTGACCAGATTGCCGTTTAGCCTGAAGGGCTTGTGCTTGCGGTGCAACCGTTTGTGCGGTGGCACCGGGCTTCTGAACCTCAACATTATAAGCGTCGACAAGCGGCTTTAATTCGACCTGCAGAGCAGCTGCGCGCGCATTTGTCTGCTCAATATCGGTCTTATAGGTGGTTTTCATCTGGGCCACAGCCGTCTGATAAGCCTGAGACTTAACGACAGCCGCTTCATAATTGGCGACCGCGATACCAGTTTTCGACTGAGCCGCAGCTGGTGATGCTACCAGGGCTGGAACCGACAAGGTTGCAATAGCCAAAGCGGCTGATTTCAAGAGTGTCTTTGTTGAAAAGGTCATTAGAATTGTGTTCCTACATTGAAAGTAAATAGCTTAGTATCATCACCGGGCTCTTTTAACAAAGCGCGCGCGATATCGATCCTAAATGGACCGAATGGAGAATTCCAGTTGACCCCGAAGCCAATGGAAAGACGTGGGCTGGCGCTATCGCCAAAAAACTGTTCGGTAAATTGCGTCGCAATCGGGAATGGGTTGCCAGCAGCATCCACTGCTTGTGGCGTAATGACTGCATTGCCCGCTGAGTCAGTTCTCAAAAAGCCGAGCGAATTGGCAATTGGTACCGGCACCAGCTGGGTAGGATCAGTAGCACTGGGTACCAACACCACGTCACCATTATCATCTCGTTGACTAAGTGTCCCAAAAAATTGGGGATTCTGAAGAATCGGCGTCGTTACGTTGAACACTGCACCGGCATCCACGAAGATCGAAGGCCGTAATCCAAGTTCTCGAATGCCGGAACCTAGAGGTATTTCCAGTTCAGCGCGCGCCAGATAATAAGCCCGGCCACCGATCGCATCATCGGTTTGTCGGCCATTTTCATTGATGATGAGTTCGTTAATCGCATTGCCATTCGCATCCAACCCTGGTTGCGTGAAATTACGAACAACTCGAGGGCCAACACCACGAATACCAAATCCGCGAATTTGCGGTTCACCAAGAAAGAACCGATCGGTCAACCGAACATCGTCAATCCCGTCTGCTGCACTGCCCCGATTTTCCAATGCGTAAATATAGCCTGCTTCACCGCTGATCGAGAAAATAAACTGACCAAAAGGCCGCCAATATTTGGCTGCGTTAAGTCGCCCTTTTAGATATTTGACGCTGCCGCCTAACCCAGCAAAATCCAGACTGCCAACAACGGTTTGCCCACGTGTTGGCCGGACGCGATTATCGCGATCATCGTAAATTAACGAGGCGCCGATAGACGATGTCGTTCGTTCACCAAGGGCGTCACAAAGAAAACGACCTGCAACCAGTGGATCACAAAAATCGTCGGCACTGTTTCCGCGAATATTATCAGCATTTAAATCCGTGAAGAACAGGTTCCTATCCAATGTCACATCATCGAAGCTCAAACCATAGCGCAGAGAAGCGGAGAAATATTCAGTAATCGGTACACCAGCGCGGACTTGGAAGCCAGTGGTTAGCTGTTCAAAGGTTGTCTCGCGATCATTGCCGACAAAGTTAAAGCTATTCAAATCGCGGCGGAAGAGATCGACACCAACTGCAATGTTCCGGTCAAACAAATAGGGTTCCGTAAAGCCCAGTTCGATAGATTGCGAGAAGCTAGAATAGCTCACACTGGCGCGCAACTCTTGTCCTTTACCGCGGAAGTTACGCTGACGGACAGAGGCCTGCAGAATGAAATTTTCAACGCTCGAGAAACCGGCGGATAGCTGCAACTCACCGGTCGCACGCTCTTCGACATTGGCTTCCAGAATGATCCGATCTGGCGCACTGCCCTGTTTCTGTTCAATTTCCAGTTCGTCTTGGAAAAAGCCCAAGGATTTAATCCGGTTGGCGGACCGCTTCACTTGAAAACTGTTAAAGGCATCGCCTTCGTTCAAGCGAAATTCGCGGCGGACAACCTTGTCTACGGTCAGCGTGTTTCCGTTAATATCAATGCGTTCTACATAAACCCGATCGCTTTCGGCAACCTTGAAGGTAATCCCCATAGTTAGGGTTTCTTTGTCGCGTTCAAACTCCGGACGGACATCGGCAAAAGCATAACCAAACAGGCCGGCTGTTTCACTCAAGCTTTCTACCGTGTCTTCAACTTGCTTGGCGTTATAAAAATCGCCTTCTTTCATCGGCAAACGCGGCGTCAATGTTTCGGCGGTAAAGTCGCGAATTTCGCTCTCGACGGCGACATTACCAAATTTGTAACGCTCACCCTCTTCTACCACATAGGTGATGATGAAGTCTTTTTTGTCTGGCGTAAGTTCCGCCACCGCTGAAATCACACGAAAATCAGCATAGCCTTCGGTCAGATAAAATTGGCGCAGCTTCTGTTGGTCAAAGGCAAGTCGATCCGGATCATAGGTGTCGCTGGAGCTGAAGAAGCGATAGAAACGCGCCTGTTTAGTGGCCATTTCGCCACGTAGCTTACCATCGGAGAAAACTTCATTCCCGATGATATTAATTTGCTGAACTTTGGATTTCGGACCTTCATTGACCTCAAACACGATATCAACACGGTTTTGGTCAAGTTGAACCATTTTCGGCTCGACGCTCGCCGCGAATCGCCCCTTGCGTTTATAGAGCTCGACAATACGCGCCACATCGGCGCGCACTTTGGAACGCGTGAAAATCTGGCGCGGCGCCAAACGGATTTCCGGGCGGATCTTGTCTTCCTTGATCCGTTTATTGCCTTCCAGCAATATGCGGTTGATCACCGGGTTTTCGATCACCTCGATAACCACCGCGCCGGCATTGTTGCGGATGCTGACATCCTTGAACAATTCCGTTTCGAACAAGTCCTTAAGCGCTTGGTCAGCGGCTTCCTGCGTGTAGGTCTGTCCAACCCGCAGTTTCATGTAGGAGAGGACCGTACCTGACTCGAGACGCTGAGACCCGTTTACAACAATAGATCGTATCGTATTATCGACCGGCAAAACTGGCTGGACAGCAGGCGCTTCTTGCGCATGCACCGGCACCGAGATGCCTGCCAAAATAGTACCACTCAACAACATGGGCAGGAGCCGTTTTTTATGCTTCACAGACAAACTCGCTTTCACGCCTTAAACTCAAAAATACCAACCAGTGCAGAAAATGCATCAAGTTTTGCGAACCCCCTGCCCCAACCAGACCGATCAATCAATGGGCAATCAACGGGCAATTAACCAGAGACTGCTCTGAACAATCCAAAAGAGGCCAAATCATTAAACGTCACCACCAGCATGAACATCACGACAAGAGCAAAGCCTGATCGAAAAGCCCATTCCTGAACCATAGGATTGGCGGGCTTTCGCCGCACCGCTTCTATGGCGTAGAACATCAAATGCCCGCCATCGAGCATGGGGATTGGCAGGAGGTTGATGAACCCTAAGTTAATTGAGATTAACGCTACAAAGAATATGAACTGGCTCAGTCCCGCAACAAATTGTTCGCCCGAAACTTGCGCGATCTTAAGCGGTCCGCCGAGCTCTTTCACCGAACGCCTGCCGCTAATCACTTGCCCCAATGTCGTCACGATCAGATCAACAATCTCGCCCGTTTGACGTGTTGCAACGATCGGTGCTTCCCAAAGCGGAACATCCCGGCGCTCTATGCTGCCGGGAGATATCCCGAGCAAACCGATCTTATATTCGTTGCCAAACCGGTCCCTTTCAAGACGCACGCCGATTTTTGCCTCTTTCGAAATAACCGTCCCATCGCGCTCGAAAGCAATCTCAACTTCTTCGTTAGGAATGATCGAAATTTCGCGCGATAAATCGGTGAAGCGATCCACAGCATCACCGTCGATAGAGATGATTTTATCGCCTTCTTGCAAACCGATTGCCTGAGCCGTCGATTTTTCAGCCACCGTGCCGACAACCGGCGGCGTCACGCTCTCACCAAAAGTCAAAGCAAAACCTGCTAATATCAAGATAGCAAAGAGAAAATTGATCGCGGGGCCAGCAAAAACAATCGCGGCGCGCTTCCACAGAGATTTTGATTGAAAGGTCCGGTTACGCTCTTCTGGCGGCAACTCCAACCAATCCTCGCTAGGCGTGCTGGCCGGATCCATATCACCGGCAAATTGCACATAGCCGCCCAATGGCAGTGCACAAATTTTCCATCTGGTGCCGCGTTTGTCATTCCAGCCGACAAGTTCTTTCCCGAAACCGATCGAAAATGTGTCGGCCTTTACGCCGCACCAGCGACCAACCAGATAATGCCCCATCTCATGGATAAAGACGAGCACACCGATAGTGAGCAAAAAAGCAAATAATGTCAGTAATATACCTGGGTTTTCAGTCAAACTCTAACATCCTCAATCATGGCCGTCGTCCGGGCCCGCGCTTGGGTATCAATCCCGAATATGTCCGCAAGATCGCGCGGTACTGGCGGGCTATAGCTGTCAATAATGCGGGATACAATCTCGGTGATTTCCAGAAACTGAACATCCCTCTTCAAGAAGGCGGCAACCGCAATTTCATTGGCGGCGTTTAATATCGCCGGAACCCCGCCCCCCACTTCTATGGCATCCCGTGCCAACTTGATCGCCGGAAAACGATCATCGTCCGGTACTTCAAAATCCAGTCGAGCAATTTTGGCCAAGTCGAGCGGCATACAATCTGTGGTCATTCGCTCCGGCCAGGCTAGCGCGCTGGCAATCGGAATGCGCATATCCGGCGATCCCAACTGTGCTAGAGTCGAGCGGTCTTTATATTCCACCATTGAATGGATGACCGATTGGGGGTGGACCAATATATCAATATTTTCCAGACCAACGGGAAACAGGTGATGGGCTTCGATCAGCTCCAGCCCTTTGTTCATCATGGTCGCGCTATCGACCGAGATCTTGGCGCCCATGTCCCAATTGGGATGCGCCACGGCCTGCTCGGGCGTGACAGAGGCCATCTGCTCTTTCGACCATGACCGGAAAGGTCCGCCACTAGCCGTCAGAGTGATTTTGCGGACTTGATCAATGCGCCCGCCCTGCAGGCTTTGGAAAATGGCATTATGTTCCGAATCCACAGGCAAAAGCGTGGCCCCCGCCTCTTTGGCTTCCGCCATCATCAGCGCGCCAGCGGAGACCAAAGCCTCTTTATTAGCCAGTGCCACGGTTTTCCCACATTTCAACGCGGCCAATGTCGGCGGCAAGCCAGCACAGCCGACAATAGCAGCCATTGTCCAGTCAGGAGCCCGGCCAGCCACATCAACCAGTGCGTCCGGCCCCGCAGCGACTTCGATTTTCGTTCCCGCTAGCAGGTTTTTCAGTGTGTCATATTGGCTGGCATCCGAGATAACCGCGATCTCGGCGTCAAATTCCTTGGCGAGCTTTGCCAGCTCATTGGCGTTGCTATGCGCCGTCAAAGCAAGGATACGATATTTGTCACGGTCGAGACGAATCAGATCGAGCGTGGACGTTCCAACGGAGCCAGTGGCCCCGAATATGGAGACAGTTCTGATCGATGCATGTGTCACTGGGCACCAAATAGCATAAGGGCAGCAACAACGGGCGCCACCGGAATTAAGCCGTCCAGCCTATCCATAACACCGCCATGGCCGGGGAAAATCGTGCCGCTATCCTTGGCCCCTGCCCGGCGCTTCATCTGGCTTTCAAACAAATCACCCATTTGGGCCAGCACGGCGAGCGGCAGGCTGAGCAGCACCAACCGAAACGGCAACTGGAAATAGACATGCAAGGCAAAGCTGAACAACCCTGTGACAATCACCCCGCCGATTAAACCTGCCCATGTTTTATTAGGACTATAGGTCGGCGCGAGCTTTGGACCGCCAATCGCGCGACCAGAAAAATAGGCCCCGATATCCGTCGCCCAAACCAAGGCAAGCGTCCAGAATACGATCAGGAGACCGTTATCAGTCCCTCGTAAATACAATATGGAAAGCGCTGGCAATCCAGCATAAAATATCCCCAGAGACAATTTTATCGACCGGTCAAAAACCGCGATAAACATAGCTGCACCCATTATCAGTCCGAGCGCTAGGAACGATGGACCAGCAGCCCAATAGGACATAATCGCAAGCGGGACAGACAACGCGTAAAGGGCAAGGCGCTTATTCTCCAAACGCTCGGTCAACTCGGCCCATTCTGATAATATGCCCAGCGACATCAACACCACTAATAGCCACAAGGCGTGCCGGCCAATGGCGTGATCGCCCACCACAAGCGTGGTAACCGTCACCGCAACCAGAGCAACGCCGACAATGACCCGGGTCATCAGTTCATTCGGCGGCTTTTTCGCAGGACTAACGGGGTCGGTCATAAATTAGCGGCCACCAAAGCGGCGTTCCCGTTCACCAAATGATTGCAAAGCGCGCTGCAGTTCCCGTTTGTCGAAATCAGGCCATAAGGCATCGGTAAAATACAATTCCGAATAAGCCGCCTGCCAGAGCAAGAAATTGGACAATCGCAATTCGCCAGAGGTCCGGATCAGCAAATCCAGCGGCGGCAATTCGGCCGTATCCAGTGCGCCTGACATATGGCTGATGTTAATCTGCTCTGGCTCGACATCACCTTGTTTCACGGCCGTCGCGATGGCTTGCACTGCCCTTAGCATTTCATCTTGCGCCCCATAGTTCAGCGCGATCGCCAGCGTCATCCGGTCGTTGCCTGCTGTCCGTTCCAGGGCATTGTCAATCAATTGTACAATGTCTTTATCCAACGCCTTGTAATTGCCGATGACTTTCAGGCGGATGCCGTTTTCGTCAAACTCATCAATGTCCGATTGGATATATTGGCGGAGGAGCCCCATCAGGTCGCTAACCTCGTCCGCTGGCCTGCTCCAGTTTTCTGAGGAGAAAGCATAGAGAGTCAGCGCTTCTATGCCCATTTCTCCAGCGACCCGGACAATATTGCGGACGGCCTCGACACCTTTTTTATGACCGAGCGCGCGCGGCAAATGTTTCTTTTTTGCCCAACGGCCATTGCCGTCCATAATGATCGCGACATGGCGTGCGCCGTGGGTAAGATCAGCCGCATGTGCCGCGTCTGCATCGGGATCGATCGACCCTTTCTTGGAGGGCGCAAGCCTCACTGTGTCAGGATTTCCTGTTCCTTGGCAGACGACAGCTTATCCGCTTCCTCGATTTTCTCATCGGTCAGTTTTTGGACTTCGGTCTCCAGACGTTTTTTATCGTCTTCACCGATTTCCTTCTTATTCTCGTCCACCTTGATGTCATCCATGCCATCGCGCCGGACATTGCGGATCGCAATTCGTGCTTTTTCAGCAAACTGGCCGGTAAGCTTGGCCAGATCCTTGCGCCGTTCTTCGGTTAAATCGGGAATAGGCAAACGGATGTTAGGGCCGTCAACAATAGGATTGAGGCCTAGACCTGCAGATCGCACCGATTTTTCTACAGGCTGAATATTGCCCTTGTCCCAAACTTGAATGGACAACATGCGCGGTTCCGGCACCGACACGGTCGCGACCTGATTAAGGGGCATTTTAGCGCCATAAACTTCCACAGTGATACTATCCAGCAGAGCCGTATTGGCGCGCCCCGTCCGCAAACCGCTTAGGTCATGCTTCAGTGCATCGAGCGAGGCATTCATGCGTTTCTCTAGGTCGCTCTTGTCATATTTCGCCATGGCTCAGTTCTCCCAAATATCTATTTCGTTGCGCCAACAATGGTCGCGGTTCCGCCGCCGCCAAGGACGGTCGCCAAATTGCCTTTTTCACGGATGGTAAAAACCACAATTGGAATGTTATTTTCCCGGCACAGCGCCACGGCACTGGCATCCATGACCTTCAAATTATCGGTCAGCACCTGATCAAAGCTCAAGGCGTCATAACGCACCGCGTCGGGATTGGTTTTGGGATCAGCATTATAGACCCCGTCGACGCTGGTCCCTTTGAATAAAGCTTCACAGCCCATTTCTGCTGCGCGCAAGGCGGCAGCGGTATCGGTTGTAAAATAGGGGTTTCCGGTTCCCGCTGCAAATATGACGATCCGGCCCTTGTCGAGATGTCGGACGGCTTTGCGGCGAATATACGGCTCGCACACGCTGGCCATCGGAATGGCAGACAAGACCCGCGTGTCACAGCCCATTTGCTCAAGCGCATTTTGCACCGCTAGCGCATTCATCACGGTGGCCAACATACCCATATAGTCGGCGCTGGTCCGATCGAACCCTTTGGCTGCCGCCGCTAACCCACGGAAAATATTCCCGCCGCCGACGACCAGGCAAAGCTCATAACCGGCTTCTTTGGCAGACTTCACTTCGGCTGCGATCCGATTCACGGTTTCCGGATCGATTCCGAAATCACCGGACCCCATCAGGGCCTCACCAGAGAGTTTCAACAAAATGCGCTTAAACGCTGGTCTTTTCATGCAAAATCCATCCCACTAACTGCCACACATCAGCCCCGTTTATGCCGTCAAAAACGCCATCAGAAACAACACCAAAAACAACAATGGCGCAGACCATAGATAGTCCGCGCCATTGCGCCAAGTGTTAATGCGTCAAACCGAAATTTGGCTACAAATCTGGTTTTTAGTTACCGAGTGTTGCAGCCACTTCTGCTGCAAAATCTTCCTCTTTCTTCTCGATGCCTTCACCGAGCTGGAAGCGGACATATTCGGTCAGCTTGATCTCAGCGCCAGCGTCTTTACCGGCCTGCTCAACAACCTGAGCGATGGGTGTCTTGTTATCCATCACGAAAATCTGGCTCAGCAACGCGTTTTCTTTGGCAAATTTTGCCATCGCGCCATCAACCATTTTTTCAACGATATTGGCTGGCTTTCCGGATTCAGCCGCTTTCTCAGCTGCAATGGCGCGCTCGCGCTCCATCGTATCTTGGTCCAGACCATCAGCGTTCAACGCCAATGGGAAGGCTGCTGCGATATGCATCGCAATCTGCTTGCCAAGCGGCTCCAGAACATCCGCACCAGCGGTGCTTTCGAGCGCAACCAGCACGCCGATTTTGCCCATTGTCGGGGTCACAGCATTATGGATATAAGGAACGACTGTGCCGCTGCTCACTGCAACGGTTTTCATCCGGCGGATCGCCTGATTTTCGCCGATGGTCGCGACATTGTTCGTCAATGTTTCTTGAACCGTGCCACCTCCAGGGAAGTCCGCCGCGGATAAAGCTTCGACATCATCGCTGCCCAAACCCAGAGCGACATCGGTTACGCCGCTTACAAAAGCTTGGAACTGTTCGTTCTTGGCAACAAAGTCGGTTTCGCTGTTCACTTCAACAGCAACGCCCTTGGTGCCCGAGACAGCAACGCCGACGAGGCCTTCAGCCGCCGTTCGGCTAGATTTTTTCTGAGCGGCGGCAAGGCCTTTGGTACGCAGCAAGTCAACCGCTGCTTCCACGTCGCCATTTGTTTCGCTCAATGCTTTTTTGCAATCCATCATGCCAGCGCCGGTGCGCTCACGCAGTTCTTTCACTGCTGCTGCGGTAATAGCCATTTTTAAGTTCCTCAATTTTCGTGTGCGAGAATTTGGTGTTTTTGATAAAATGAAGGGGCAGCACCAATGCCGCCCCGCCATTTTCTTATGCGATCAATATATGACCGAACGAAGACGCTTCAAGTTTAAGCCTTTTCGTCGGCTTTCTTATCATCGTCTTTTTTGGCAGCGGCCTTCTTGGCAGGCGCTTTTTTCGCTGGTGCCTTTTTGGCTGGTGCTTTTTTAGCAGGCTCTTTTTTGGCAGGCGCTTCTTCAGCTACTGGTGCTTCTACTGGAGCCGCTTCTGCTGGAGCCGCCGGAGCTTCTGCTACTGCTGCAGCAACTGGTGCGTCTGCAACAATCGCTTCTGCTGGTGGAGCTATTTCTGCGCCAAGGTCTTTGCCCGATGCGACAGCCGCCTCCTGGCCGCCTTTGGTCGCAGCCGCGGCCACGGATTCGCAGTAAAGGCGAATGGCGCGCGCTGCATCATCATTGCCCGGAACCGGGAACGCGATGTTGCTTGGATCAACGTTGGAATCGAGGATCGCGACAACCGGAATACCAAGAACATTGGCTTCTTTAATCGCAAGCTCTTCCTTGTTGGCGTCGATGACGAACATGACGTCAGGAATGCCGCCCATGTCACGGATACCGCCCAAAGACAATTCCAGCTTATCGCGCTCACGCGTCATCTGCAGGGCTTCTTTCTTGGTGAAACCAGCCATGTCACCGGAAAGCTGCTCTTCGAGCGTCTTCATCCGGCGAATTGAGTTAGAAATGGTTTTCCAGTTGGTCAGCATGCCGCCGAGCCAACGGTGGTTTACGAAATGCTGTCCGCTGGCGCGGGCCGCTTCTGCGATAGGCTCTTGCGCCTGACGCTTCGTGCCAACGAAAAGGACCTTGCCGCCCGAAGACACTGCGTTAGCAATGAAATCAAGTGAGCGAGCGAACAACGGAACGCTCTGCGACAGATCAAGAATATGGACGCCGTTACGGGCTCCAAAGATGTATGGTTTCATCTTTGGGTTCCAACGGTGGGTTTGGTGGCCGAAATGAACTCCGGCTTCAATCAATTGCTGTAGGGTGACGACAGGGGCCGCCATAGTACTTCTCCTTATCCGGTTATGCCTCTGGAAAGCTGAGAACCTTGGACGACCTAAAAGGCCACCTTCGGCACCGGTATGAGTGCTTTCCATGTGGAATGAGCGTGCCGTTAAAGCGGAGTGGCAGAAAATGCAAGCCTAAATCGGGGAAATTGTGAAGATGGATACGTTGACAAATTTCAAATTTAAAAACTTTAGTTGCCCCGTTGATTGAGTTGGTCGCAAATCTGCCAAGAACTTACAATGAACTAATGAAGGATCAATTTTAAATTTGATCCTTCACTCCTGTTAGATAACACAGGCGCCCAAGACGCACCGCCAGCCTCTTTTACATTGTTGTGATTATGGAAAACTAAAAGGAATGCCCGATGAGGAAAAGAACAATCGCAGCGATGGTATTGGGAACCGTTCTGATTGGCGCTGCATCCGCAGCCTATATCGCTACGCCGACCGTCCATGACGGACAAGCCGGAGAAGCACCAGAACTTGGGCGGCCTGGTGAATATGATATTGGAACGCGTGTCAAAAAATTTGCGCTTGAGGGCCGCACGACAATCACAACGTGGGGTGCAATTTCAGGAAACTTGACCGATGCGAACCGAGAGTTGTCAGTTCGATTCTGGTATCCCACGGAAAACGCTAACGGTGAAACAGCCCAATATATGCATATCATGCGACCACCAGGTAAAGACCCGGTGACAATTTCCGCACCGGGTTTTGCAGTGCCTGATGCCAAGGCCACTACTGATCAGAAATACCCGCTAGTCCTCATGTCCCATGGTTTTGGTGGATGGAACACGCAGTTTAGCAATCTCGCAGAACAAATTGCTTCGCATGGCTATATCGTGGCTTCGATCGACCATGCAGACACGCCTGTTGACGGTGTCACATCCTTTTTCTTGTCCTTTGGCAATGTTCTTGTGGATCGAACTTTGGATCAACGCCAGATTCTGACACAGATATTGGAGGACGCACAATCGGGATCGCAAGCTTACTCCACACAAATTGACTCGGATAATGTGGGATTGATTGGCTATTCTATGGGGGGATATGGAGCCATTGCTTCAGCCGGTGCTTCCTATGATTTTGCAAATGATCCCATGTCCAACATTCCGGCAAAAGCCAAAGCAGCAATGGAAGAAGCCTCACAAAAACCACTGCCGATAAAATCATTGGTTACATTCTCTCCTTGGGGTGGCCAGCCTGACAGCAGAGCATGGACTGCAGATAGTATCGGAAAGATTGATAAACCGGTTCTTGTTATCGCCGGAAATCAGGATGACGTGGTGAACTATGAAGAGGGCGTGAAGTGGTTGTTCGAAAATATGACGGGATCAAATCGCTACATGTTGGTCTATCGTGAAGCGCGGCACAATATTATCGGAAATGAGTTTAATCTAGATCCAGACGGCGATTTTACGACCGCAGAATTTCTTAAAGAGCCAGTGTGGCGAAGCGATCGACTAAACGCCATAAACCAGCATTTCGTGACGGCTTTTCTCGATGTGACTCTGAAAGGTGATGCAGCCAAAGCAGAATATTTGAACGTTCCAACGGTGGACTCCAATAAGAGCAAATGGCCTACTAGTTTTGGTGAGCAGCTAAACGGGAAAATGGCTGGTTCCAAGCAGCCCGATCATTGGAAGGGCTTTCAGCGTCGCTGGGCCGTAGGTCTTGAAATGTATCAAATGGGCAAAAGCAATAAATAGAAGTACATGCAAAAAAGGCAGCAATTTGCGATGTAGAAACTAAGCCGTTTTGCGTCCGATTTCTTTCTCGCGTTGCACGATCGAACGTTCTGGCTCAATGGCTTTCAGAACGGAACGATCTGTATCGCTTGAACTTGGATCAGGGCATGCTTTCAGATGCTCTGCCTTTCCATACAGGAATCCTTGTAGCTGATCACATCCTTCCAGATATAATTCTTGCACTTGCTCTTCGCGTTCCACCCCTTCCGCTGTCGTTGTCATGCCGAGGCTTTTAGCCAATCCTATAACGGAGCGGATAATCGCTTTGCAATCTTCCCGAGAATCGATTTCGTTCACGAAGCAGCGGTCAATTTTTATCTTGTCGAATGGAAAGCTCCGCAAATAGTTCAGGGAGCTATAGCCAGTACCAAAGTCATCAAGTGAAATTCTTATACCAAGATCGCGCAGTTGATGCAGCAATCGGATATTCTCTTCGCTGTCTTGCATGAAGACAGTCTCGGTTATTTCCAGTTCAAGCCTATCGGAACTCAAGCCAGATCGGGCGAGCGCGTTAACAATCGTCGATATCAAGTTGGGGCTGCGCATTTGCGAGGGCGACAAATTGACGGCGACTGTTAGATCGTTATCCCATGACGCGGCCTCCGCTATCGCGGTCCGAAGCACCCATTCGCCCAATTGAACAATCATGCCGGTTTCTTCTGCCACCGCAATAAACTCATCTGGCATGATAACGCCGCGTTGTGGATGCTCCCAACGTAAAAGTGCTTCATAACCAACTTTTTCGCGCGTTTTTATGTCTATTATAGGTTGATAATTTAACTGCATTTCGGAATGATTCAGCGCTGCGCGCATATCCAATTCCAGAGTGCGGCGCTTTTCACTGGCAAAGTCCATGCCTTCTTCGAAAAATGTAACGCGGTTACGTCCGGCTCTTTTCGATGCGTAGAGAGCAAGATCAGCACGCTTCAGAAATTTGTCAGAATCTCCTACGCTTGGATCCCACTGGGCAACACCGATACTCACGCCAATGTTGATATTATAGTCATCGATAATGAACGGAACACCAATTTTTTCAACGATCAAGTCCGCTACTTCCGCCGCTTCCTCTGCGTGCTGACCCGTTAGCAACAGCGCGAACTCATCACCACCAATACGCGCCAGCAAATCCCTAGGTTGAGCCAGAACTTCAAGCTTCCGGGATATTTTTTGGAGGAGTTTATCCCCAATTGGGTGGCCCAATGTGTCGTTGATCACTTTGAAGTGATCCAGATCGAAAAAGACCAAGCAAACATTGTCCTCCGCATCGGCTCTTTGGATGGTCCGGTTGAGCGTATCGTTAAAAAGTCGACGGTTTGCAAGGTCTGTAAGGCCATCGAAATGAGCCATATAATTAACTTTTTCTTCAGCGATTTTTTGAGCCGTGATGTCCGCGATAACGCCGCGCATTGCGACTGTTCCGTTGCGCCGTGAAGAACTGGTTGCTCGGGCGCTTATCGTCCACCAATGTTTGTCATCTCCGACATAAACCGCGACTGGCACGTCACGAAAAGAACGCATTTTACCAATTTGATTGGCAAGATACCGACGATCCTCTTCTTTCACCAAAAGTGTGGCCAGCTGATTGCCTTCAAGCTCTTCCCTCGACCGACCCGCAGCCTCTGTAAAGCGATCACAAACATCGATCAGAAACCCGTCTTTATCTATTGAAAACAGCCAGTTTGCAGATTGTTCTTCAAAATCATTGAGTAACAGCTTTACCGTCTCGGCAGATTCGTTGCTTTCCTGATGGGTCAGCAACTGATTGACGAAACCATTGAAAATATCGACGCTATTTTTTCTGAGAACCCCGGCAAACATCGTCAACAGGATCAAAGCTGCATAGCTATCTATCCCTCCCCTGACGACCAGACCAGCTGCGAGACAAAGATATATGATGAGTGTCCAAGCCCGCAATGCTCCGGCAAGGTGACGATAAGTCAGAGTGCCAGCGCTTAACTGACCAGCACCAATGACCGCGAGCAATCCAAACTGAGTTCCCGTGGCGATCAGTAACAAACAGGCGATACCAATGCCCCATAGCGAGGCATATATTGCAGCATTGTTGGTCAGCCGCTGTCTCAAGCGCTTTGCCCTACCGCGTGAAATAGTGTCTTTTTCAATTTGACGTCCCAACCGCAACCGTTGGATCGAAGCTGTTACCAACAATAGCGTCCAGCAAACCAAAGCCGCTGTGGGAACCTGAGTAAAGAACAATGCTGATACAACCAGCGCAGCTATCGCATTCGACAAAACTGCCGTTTTGATGGACTTACCATGCTCGTCCAACTGTTCTCTGGTCACCATATCTTGATCGGATTGGTCGAGACCGAGAAGGTTGTTTCTTTGTTGAACAAAATTCCACATCGCTCGGCTTTACCGGCGATAAATTTACAAACCATTATTTCCATTAGTTTACTTACGTTTACGCGGTAATCGATCGATATTTTGGCAATATGGTCGGCCGTTATGAAGTGCAGCAAATATCCTCAATTTTGGAAAAATGAGTCAGTGAGTCCATTTCATACAATGCGGGTTAAAGAAATTTGACTAAAGCGGACTCCGGAACGTATTTTGCGACCCAACGTTCCGGCGCCCCGTCTGACTCCTCAAGTCGACGGGGCATTTTTTTGGTCAAACAAAGACACTAGGTGATCTGCACCAAGGTCGATCTTCCAATGTTAACGTCTTCGACGGAATCTTGCGCATTAAAACCCAATCGCAAATCCCACCCGGCCGCCGGTTGTTCCTTTGACCGATGACCCAGCTATTCCGCCGGAAAAATAGATTTTGTCCGTCAACCTACCGACAAAGGCTGTCGAAAAGCCGCGTTCGCCGCCATAGGTAGACAGGTTAAACGATAGCGACATCGTGCTGTCTGGTACGATCACAGCACCGGACATAGCCATAGAAGCTGCGATCCCACCGTTGGCCTGTCGATCGATCAACGAGACCCGGTTGGCCAGTGCTGCTGTTCGCGTCTCCAGCCCGGTAACCCGTTCGCCGAGATTGACCAGTCCCCCGACGTCGAGAGATGTTGCGCCCAAATTGCCGGCAGCATCGGTGGTGACCAAGCTAAGCGCGCCTTCTTGGGCAGCCTGACTGGCTGATGAGGTCAGCCCGGATATACGCACCGTAGCATTGTCACCGCCCAGCGCGATTAGATTGTCGCGATCGGCAACGGCGCTTGGACCAATGGCCACTGCGCCATTGCCGATCGCCGAAGCACCGTTGCCCAGAGCGATGGCCCCATTGCCATTGGCTACGTTAAGATTGCCAATGGCCACCGCACCTGTTCCTGTTGCGCTGTTATCGGCCCCCAGTGCTACAGCGCCCGTGCCGGTTGCGAAATTGGGATCACCGATGGCAACTGCGCCATTGCCGGAGGCGACATTATTGGAGCCGATGGAGACGGCTTTGCCATTTATTGCCTGCGCGCCCGTGCCGATGGCAACCGACTCTTCGCCGCTGGCCTCGCTGCCTGTGCCTATTGCCACGGCATCCTGACCAGTGGCACTGGCACCCGGACCGCTGCTGTTGCTTTCGAAATAGGCCAGTTCGGCACCATTGGCCTCGGCTTGAGCTAGCGCGCGATTGGCATCGGTTTGCGCCTGCATAGCCTCGGTCCGGGCCGTGTTTGCCTCTGCTTGCGCGTCAACGGCCGTTTCAAAAGCCTCGTCCGCCTTGGCCTGAGCCTCGACCACGCCAGCCCCCGCTTGATCCGCCGCCAGTTGCGCCGCCCGGGCTTCTGCGCGCGCCGTATCTGCGGTCGACTGTGCGGTGGCGGCATTGGTGAACGCTTCATCCGCACGCGCTTGTGCCGTGGCCGCATTGGCCAGCGCCATATTGGCTGTTCCCTGCGCACCGGCGGCAGCGTCAGCGATCTCCGTCAGCTGCCCGACATTTACCGCATCTGTATTCTCGACACCCGCCGCAACATTGGTGATTTGCCGTTCAGCGCCGCTACTCCCGACCGAGACCGTGCCCGCACGGTCGGCCACAGAATTTGCGCCCAGCGCTACCGCGTTTTCCGCTGTCGCTTGTGCATCCATGCCTAGCGCAACGGCATTTTCACCCGATGCCACCGCGCCATCAGAATCCATATCGCCCCCGTCGCCGCCGATCGCAATCGAGCCATTGGCCTCCGCCCTACTTCCGGCACCGACGGCAATAGTCTGCCTGCCCGATGCTATACTCCCGGAACCCATAGATGTACCAAAAAGGCCGCTCGCTACGCTGTCATAACCAGTGGCAGTACTGGCATCTCCGCTGGCCTCACTGGAGCTACCTGTTGCCGTGCTAAAGCTGCCCGAGGCCTCACTCCGGGCACCGGTGGCTGTGCTGCTTTCACCAGAGGCGTTGCTCTGGTAACCATTGGCTGTCGCCCGGAAACCACTGGCCGCACTGATCGCACCAATGGCGGTACTGTCTTCACCGGTAGCGCTTGCCCTTGTTCCGAAGGCGCTGGCATTGTCACCCGAAGCCCGTGCGCTGTTACCAACCACGCTCGCCCCGTCGCCGCTTGCCTCGCTATTGTCACCGATTGCGGTGCTGCCAGCCGCCGAGGCCATAGCCCCGTCGCCGCATTCAAGCGTGTCGGCGGGATCGTCAGCGGTGCCGGGGATGCCGTCAGGACCGGGATTGTTGCGACAGCCGCTGGCGCCCGCCACTGCGATGGACGCATTAAGCTGCCCGACATTGGCAGCATCAGTATCCTGCGTACCCGCTGCGACATTTACAATCTGCCGCTCCGCGCCCACTGCGCCGACCGATAGGGTGTCCTCACGATCAGCAATGGAACCAGCGCCCAATGCGATGGAGTTAAACGCAGTTGCCTGTGCATCATTGCCGAGGGCTACCGCATCCCCGCCGGAAGCAACTGTACCAAAAATATCATCGTCCCCGCCATCGCTGCCGAACGCTATAGATTGGTCACCGGTGGCATCGCTGTTTACGCCGATGGCCGTGCTGTTTAAACCAGCCGCGATGCTGCTATTTCCAAGTGCGGTGCTACGGTCACCGGCGGCATCACTGAAAGCCCCGATGGCCGTGCTGCGGTCACCGGTGGCATCACTGAAAGACCCTATGGCCGCACTGCGGTCACCGATGGCGTCACTGAATGAACCAATGGCGATGCCCTCTACACCGCTGGCCTCACTGAATGAGCCAAGGGCGATGCCCTCTTCACCGCTGGCGTCACTGAATGTGCCAATGGCGATGCCCTCTTCAACGCTGGCCGTACTGGATGCGCCTATGGCGATGCCCTCTATACCGCTGGCCTCACTGGCGCGGCCCATGGCGATGCTTCTTTCACCGCTGGCCTCACTCCTTGTACCGATTGCGGTGCTATCTTCACCGGTAGCGCTTGCCCTTGTTCCGAAGGCGCTGGCATCATCACCCGAAGCCTGGGCGGCGTAACCAACCGCGCTCGCTCTTTCGCCGCTTGCCTCGCTATTGTCACCGATTGCGGTGCTGCCAGCCACCGAGGCCATTGCCCCGTCACCGCATTCAAGCGTGTCGGCAGGATCGTCGGCATTGCCGAGGATGCCATCAGGACCGGGATTGTTACGACAGCCGCTGGCGTTGACCGCTGCGATGGAGGAGGCCAGCTGTGCGAGATTGACCGCATCGGTATTCTCCGTGCCTGCTGCGACATTGGTAATTTGCCGTTCTGCGCCGACAATGCCGACCGAAATGCTATTTTCACGATCAGCGATAGACCCGGCGCCCAGCGCTACCGAATTAATCGCGGTCGCGTGGGCACTAATCCCGAAAGCGGCGGCATTAGTGGCATTGGCAAGCGCATCATTGCCAAGTGCAATCGCGCCATCGCTCGATGCCACGGCGCCAATAAAATCCGCATTTTCGCCATCACCGCCGATGGCGATCGACCGTTCGCCGGTGGCCTGCGCACCCATGCCATTGGCAGTGCTGAAATCGCCAGTAGCCACGCTCTCAGCCCCGGTCGCGGTGCTGTAACTGCCACTGGCCTCGGCTCCAGCCCCCGTCGCGGTGCCGTTTGTACCGCTGGCTTCACTGGAAGTTCCGAGGGCCGTGCTAGTTTGAGCAGTCGCCTCGCTCCCGGCTCCCAGAGCAGTGCTGCTTAATCCGCTTGCGGAACTTCGCGACCCGATGGCGGTGCTGGTCAAACCTATCGCCTCGCTCCGGTCTCCGAGGGCCGTGCTCCGCAAAGCTTCAGCTCGACTATTGGTACCGATCGCAATGCTTTGGTTACCGGTCGCTATGGCACTTGATCCCAGCGCAATAGCATTTTCCTCACTCGCAACCGCATCATTGCCGACGGCCGTGCTATCTTCGCCGGAGGCAACGGCACCCAAACTATCCGCATCCTCGCCATCTTCACCGATCGCAATCGAACGATCTCCGGTCGCCTGCGCATCAATCCCAACCGCGACCGAACCCGCGCCAGTGGCCTGAGCGCCGCCACCAACCGCAGTTGAGCCGGATGCAATTGCCCCCAATCCAATTGCCACGGCCCGTTCGCTGGTCGCCTGTGCATCATTACCGATCGCGACAGCGCCGTTCGCGGAAGCAATCGCGCCTTGGTCATCGGCATCCTCGCCATCTTCGCCGATCGCAATCGAATGATCTCCGGACCCGTCACTTTCCGCTCCGAGAGCGATGCTGTTAAGGCCGGTTCCGGAAGAACCTCCAAGAAGCGCCGCATCAAGCTGGGCCTTGTTGACCGCATCGGTGCTTTGCGTCCCTGCGGCGACGTTGACAATTTGTCGTTCCGCGCCGCTTGCACCGACTGAAATACTGTTTTCGCGGTCAGCCACTGATGTTGCGCCCAGGGCGACCGAATTGCGTGCGCTCGCCATGGCCTCAGTGCCTATTGCAATGGCATCTATGCCAGAGACCAACGCGCCAACGAAACTGCCGTTAGAACCATAGCTCCCGATCGCAATCCCACCTCGCGCGTTGGCTTCACTTCTCACCCCCAAGGCCACGCTGAGGCGCCCGGTGGCTTGACTGCTGTTGCCAACCGCTGTGCTGTCAGCCGCACTCGCAAGAGTTGAACCTCCGATTGCTGTGGCGGAGCTTCCGCTCGCAACAGCTGAACCTCCGATTGCCAGGGCAGCACCAACGGTCGCCTTACTGGCATTGCCAATGGCGATACTTTGGTTACCGGTCGCTTCAGCGAACCCGCCTATTGCAGAGGCGCCGTTTGCACTCGCCACGCTGTTTACGCCGATTGCAGTGCTGCTGTTCCCGCTAGACTCGCTGGCATAACCTATTGCAGTGCTTCCTGATGCCAAGGCTTTGCTATTAGCTCCATAAGCCGTTGCAATACCGTCTGTTGCTCTACTTGCCGTTCCAGTTGCAGTGGAGAAGAGACCGGTTGCCTGGCTGTCTTGACCGATGGCCGTGGCGGCAATGCTGCTCGCCTTGCTATTTTGGCCGAAGGCGGTGCTGTTATCGCCAGTCGCAGCCGCTCCAACCCCGCAAGCCAGCTGTTCGTCCTTTCCTTCGGCATTCGCGCCGCCGTCATTATCGATGCCAGCATCGACTTCGCCATTATTATCGCGATCAAGCAGGCAGGTTTCTGCCGAAGCAGGATTCGCGGCGGAAAGAGCGGCGATGCTGGTGGCGACCAGAAGGCTGCGGCGAACGGTATTGGATGATAAATGCATAATCTTTGTTCCCTAAAAAACGAGTCTGAAAAACGGCGCTGGTGCTGGCATCAACACTGGGCAGATCGGTTTGGTTAGGTGCGGACAGGACACCGGGGAGGCACCCTGCCCGCACCCCGCGGGTGACGACTCCTTCCCCCCTGCTTTGGTGGGGTCGCAGTTGGGTTCAGATTGTTGCTAAAACGCTACTCGCATAATCAAACGGCTTTCATCCCCCGCAAACCAAACCGGTTGACCCGCCCTTGGATCAGCCAGCAAACGGACCGTCTGCACATTCATCAACAGGCGCAGGCACAAGCTGTCTGTGCTGCACAATGCTCCTAAGCATTGCAGTTTCGGTCCATTTCTGGGATGACGTAAACAGGGGTAACGGAAAGAAAAAAGAGGCTGGAGCGATATTGTCCGATATGCATCCAATTTTGTCCGAAATATGCTCATCATGGTCAATAAAGGCCGACCAGCAACGCTCGCACACGCTAATAGCCGGTCAATTTCCGTGATTCGCTTTGGACAGGAAAGTGCAGTTTTATTGTTGCTGATGGCGGTATTCGCCACGATATCGCCTTCACAAGCTTTCGCCCAAAATGGCAACCCGAACTGCATCCAGAGTGAAGACGATAATGCCGCTACCAACCGGCTCGCAGATGTACCACGGGGACAGTTAAAGGGGCTTGTCGCCAGCTACTATCTGGATCCAGCGGGCACTATGGGTCCGGACGATGCTGCCGCCAAGGACTTCACTTTCATCCCCTGCCAAACGGCCTTTGAGGTTCCATCCTCTGGCGGGGCCCTGTGGCTCAGATTTACAGCTTCTAACCCCCATGAAGACGAACAAGATTGGGGCATCGCGTTCATGGAAACGATAGTCGATGAAGTCACCCTCTACGAACAAGGCGATAGCGGCTTGTCTGAAATCAGTCGCGACGGCCGCATTGTTCCGGTTTCGCAAAACACGAATAGCAGTTTGAAAACCGCCGTGTTCTTTGCAATCGAATCCGATCAGGAAAAGACATATTACGCGCGCGTTTCTGGTACCTATGCTCCATCGGTCACACCGGTTATCAGTTCCGCCAGCCTGCTATCGGACTGGTCCGATATGTTTACGCTGATATCGGCCTCCTTACTTGTTTTCAGCGTCATCATGATATTGTTCAGCCTGCTTCTTTTTCGACATATCGACATCCGCTTCTATCAATATTATGCCGCTTATCTGTTCGGGATGTTCTGTTTAACCTCGCTCTATGATGGATGGTTTTTGCAGGTGATGGGCATCACGATATCCATCAATCAGATCAAGCCGTTTATAGAGCTATCGTCCGGCTTGGTCATGCTAGCCAATATCCAATATTGCCGCGTGCTTCTTACCGTGGACCCCGATCCGCGAGAGCGGCGACAAGGTATATTTCATGTGCTGACCGGCATTGGGGTGGTGGCCGTGGTATGGGCTGTCTGGGACCCGTGGGGCGCAGGCACGCCCTTACCGATTGTTTTCATCTTGTGTCCTTTCGTTATGCTCTATGTGTCCGGGCGAAAGGCGCTCAGCGGAATGCGGCAAGCAGTGCCCGTTTTTGCATCTTTGCTGGCGCTGTCCCTTGGTCTGTTTTCTTCCCTCTACTTCTTCCTGTTTCCAGTCGACGTCGTACCAACCAGTTCGGCTTTCGACATCATCATGATGCGGCCGATAACGCTAAGCTATGCGACATCGACTATGGTCGAGGGTATATTCATGATGATTGCAATTTCGAGCATGATAAACGCGATACAGCATCAACGAAATACCGCTGTTTCAGAGACAGTTCGATTGCGTGGTGAAATGGCAGTGGCGGGACAAAGACGAGAAAAAGTAAACGGCGATGTCGGGTCGCTGGCAGACATGCAGACCATCGATCAAGCAAGCGGCCTTCAAAATAAACCAACTCCTCCAATAGAAACAGGTTTCCTGAATCGCGCAACGGAAGCCGTCATTCAAAATATAAACCAACGCGGCTTTGGCGCTAGCGCATTGGCCTCGGCATTAGGCGTAACCGAAAAAACCTTAGGCCGCCGACTTAAGAAATCTCAAGGTCTCGCTCCAGCGGCCTTCATTCGATCCATACGTTTGAGCTACGCCCGCGATCTGATATTGCTCCGCCAGTTTGATACGGTCGCCGAGATCGCCAATGCTTCGGGCTTTTCCAGCCTGAGCCACTTTGCAAAACTATATCGTCAGGAGTTTCGAACCACACCCAGCGAAGCGCTTAAATCGCTGGAAGCTGCTGGTTAGAAGTTGGGGGTAACCTAATGTCCGTGCGTGATAGACAAGCGAGCGCTTTTTTCGCAAAAATCATGACTTCAACGTTAAACGCTTCGTCCCCTTCAGTGGGCTTTTCGTAAACCTTGCTGTTGGTCTGATCCTAACAAAATTTCTATAGCTTCAGAAACTTTGATTGCTGCAATCCCCAATTCCAAAGCATCTAGCTCGCGCAGGATATCATGAAGCAATTGGACGGCCTCAGACAGCTCATCTGTTTTGTGCACTTCATACCCCATCCGTTATTCACTCCAACCCGACTGACAATAGGTTCGTTCGAATATTGAGATTGGTTACATCAACAATTCATTATTTCATCCCCGCACAAGAATATCCCCGCCACGAAAGAACGGGCGCGAGCCTTGAGGCCAGTCCACCGAGCGAAGCGGAGGCAAGCGCGACTGCGCGCCCGAGCTTATGCGAGGAGAGTCAAGCGGGCGGATGCCCGCGCCCGGCGCTTGAGGCTAAACAGGAAATGTAACCTTTCCACGTCCCAACCCGTATTTGAGACATGTTCTAAATAATATTTGACACGAGAACATTATTAGAACATTAAAGGTTCATAGAAAGAACATATGGGATTTTGACATGCTGACCATCGCTATCGCCACCTTTTTTGCCCTTGCTTTTGCAGGTGCGCTTTTAACCATTGTGATGATGTTCCATGCTTATCAGGGTAAAATAAAAGCCGTGATACTGGCTGAACTTGGTGAGACTGTGTTGCAGAGTCCGGTGCCATCACCACGGTACCGCACACGCACAAGTAAGCCTCAACCAGCTACGCGTCGCCGGTCTTTTCAACCAGTTCCGCTGCGCGCTGCCGCTTGACCCTAGCATAGCCACGAATACTGAACGGGATCAGGACAATATAACCAATACTGATCGCGCTAAGGGTAATCCACGGATTGTTGATCAGCGCAACGCCCAATAAGGCAAATCCGGCAAGCGCTTCCAAACGTATATTTTTGCGCAGCCGCAACGATGACCAGCTGTAAGTTGCAGTGTTGGAGATCATCAAAAAGGCGATCAAGACGATCCACGGGCCTACAATAAAATATTCTCGAAAAAGCTGTTGCTCGGTAATCACCCATAAATAGAGCGGTAGCATCGCTAATCCAGCTGCTACCGGGGCTGGAATACCGGTTAAAAACCCTGCCGATTTATGAGGCTGATCCTCATCGTCAATTTGCGCATTGAACCGGGCCAATCGCAAAGCACAGCCCACGGCCATGGTCAGCGAGAGCACCCAGCCAAATTGCGGCATATGCTGCAACGACCAGAAAAACATGACCAGCGCTGGCGTGACGCCAAAGGCAATAACATCAGAGAGCGAATCAAGCTCCGCACCAAAACGGCTTTGTGCGTTGAGTAGCCTGGCAATCCGGCCATCGAGTCCATCCAATATACCAGCCAACACAACCGCCCCGGCGGCCAGTACCCAGTTTTCCATAAAAGCGAAGCGCACACCGCTCAGACCGACGCAGAGCGCCAAGGCAGTCACGGCATTGGGCGTAAAGGCCCGCAGCGATATGCCTTTTTCGGGGCGTTCCACGCGTTGCTTGTCTGACATCAGTGGCGGCCGACCATGGTCGTCATTGGCCAATACCTTCGATTTCTTTCATCTGTCCGATTTCAGCGATCACAGTTTCACCGGCGATAGTGCGCTGGCCCAAAACCACGTTCGGGGTTGTGCCTTTGGGCAAATAAACATCGACCCGGCTACCAAAGCGGATCAAACCGATACGCTGTCCAACCGCAACAAAATCGCCTTCTTTCACAAAGGACATAATCCGTCGCGCGACCAGTCCTGCAATTTGCGTAAACCCGACTTTCAAGCCGTCGTTGCGTTCGACCATGAAATGCTGACGCTCGTTCTCATCGCTGGCTTTATCAAGATCGGCGCTCAGGAATTTGCCCGAGATATAAGCCTGTCTTTTGACCGTACCTTCAATCGGTGTGCGATTAATATGGACATCAAAAACGCTCATAAAGATGGAAACGCGGATCAGCTCTTCATCGCCAAGACCGCCCTCACCTTGCAATTCGACCGGCGGGACGACCGGCATGATCAAATTGATCAGACCATCTGCTGGCGCGACGATATATTTGTCGTCCAAGGGTGTCACCCGTTTCGGATCACGAAAGAAGGCCAGCACCCAGATGGTAATGCCCGCCATCGGCCAAGCCAGCGTTTCCCATGCGAAAAAGGCAAAGACCGCGGTAATTGCGGCCGCAATGACCGCAAATTTGCGTCCTTCAGGGTGGATTGGTGGAAAGGACCATTTGGCTTCGCCAAGGCCTTTGTTTGAATATTTTTCTATCGCCATAGATGTTCCTTACGAGCAGTGTCCTGCTGTGACAATACTCCTGCTGCAGTTTTGCCGGTTCAATCGCGACAGTCTTGAACATGTTGTGAACAGATGGTTGAACATATTGCGATCTTTGCTAAGAGATCATAATCTTAGATTCCTCCCACTGAGTGCATCGATACACATTGCTTCCAGGAAAGAACAATTTCTATGTCTAAAATTAAGGTCAAAAACCCGGTTGTCGAACTTGATGGCGATGAGATGACACGGATCATCTGGCAATGGATTCGCGAGAAACTGATTGAACCTTATCTGGACGTTGACCTGCATTATTATGATCTTGCGATTGAAGTGCGCGACGACACCAATGACAAGATTACCGTTGATGCCGCCAATGCAATCGCCAAACATGGCGTTGGCGTCAAATGTGCGACGATCACCCCTGATGAAGACCGGGTCGAGGAATTTGGCCTCAAACGCATGTGGAAATCGCCCAATGGTACGATCCGCAACATCTTAGGCGGCGTTGTATTCCGCGAGCCAATCGTCATCGACAATGTCCCGCGGCTGGTTCCCGGCTGGACCGACCCTATCGTCGTGGGCCGTCATGCCTTTGGTGACCAATATCGCGCGACGGACTTCAAGGTTCCCGGCCCCGGCAAGCTGCGTCTCGTTTTTGACGGGGATGATGGCACGAAGATTGACGAGGAAGTCTTCCAATTCCCATCTCCCGGCGTTGCGATGGCGATGTATAATCTTGACGATTCGATCCGCGATTTTGCCCGTGCTTCGATGAATTACGGCCTCAACCGCAACTGGCCCGTCTACCTCTCGACCAAAAACACCATCATGAAAGCCTATGACGGCCGCTTCAAGGATTTGTTCGAAGAAGTGTTCGAGGCAGAATTTAAAGACAAGTTCGAAAAAGCCGACATAATTTACGAACATCGCCTGATCGACGACATGGTCGCATCCGCCATGAAATGGAGCGGGAAGTTCGTCTGGGCCTGTAAAAACTATGACGGCGATGTTCAGTCAGACACCGTTGCCCAAGGCTTTGGTTCACTTGGCTTGATGACATCCGTATTGATGACGCCAACCGGCAACACCGTTGAAGCCGAGGCAGCGCACGGTACGGTTACTCGCCATTATCGCCAGCATCAAGAAGGCAAAGCTACCTCAACCAACCCGATTGCTTCGATCTTCGCGTGGACACGTGGCCTGATTTATCGTGGCCAATTTGATGGCACGCCAGATGTTACGCGCTTTGCTGAAACTCTTGAGAAAGTCTGCATCCAGACTGTTGAAAACGGCGATATGACAAAGGATCTCGCGATCTTGATTGGCCCTGATCAAAGCTGGATGACGACCGAACAATTTTTTGAAGCAGTCCGGTCAAATCTCGAAACTGAAATGAACAATTGGAAATAATCAGGCTTTCGGCGACTGGATATCCTCTCGCCCAATCCCCATTCCAATGACTGTACCAGGAATCCGCCGCAATATTGGTATACGGTTCAACATCCGTAGCGGCAGAAACGGTTTTTCAATAGGATTATTGCGTGCAAGCAATGGTGCTATGATTCTGTCTTGTGCAAATTTTTGAACGGCTTGCATACGTTTGACTGGTCCTATGCGGCGTCGATGAATCTGCTCCAATAATGTATCAGGATCCTCCCCTTGCGTTATGGGTCCTGCGAGGACGTTTGCAGCCGTGACAGCATCTTGAATGGCAACATTAATCCCCACACCGCCAATGGGCGACATAGCATGCGCTGCATCACCAATGGCCAACAAACCGGGTCTATGCCATTTTAGCAACCTGTCGAGAGCAACCTCCAAAACCTTGATCTGCTCCCAATCTTTAATTTGATCAAATGCGCTAGCTAGATCAGGCACCAAGGCCTTAAGGCCAGCTCGAAATATCTCAATACCCTCTTGGCGCACAGCATTGGCCTTTCCTTTTCCGAACAGATAGGCGCATTGAAGATATCCACCGCGATCAATCAGTACCATGAATTGCCCCGCATTGATGGCTCCGGCCACATCACCAGCATAATTATGCGGTTTGTCGACCCGAAACCAAAATACATCCATCGGGGCGCCAATATTTTCTATTGGCAACTCTGCTTTTCCGCGCAGAACGGAACGCCGCCCATCGGCCGCAATTACCAGTTTTGACTGCAGAGTATCCGCCGAAGATGTCAGCACACCGCTTACTCGGCCTTTGCTGTCATAGGCCAAGTCTATGGCTTCGGTCTTCATGCGAAGTTGAAATCCCGAATAGACGGAAGCTTGGGTCGCAATAAAATCAAGCAAGTCCCACTGCGGCATCATCGCAATATAGGGCGCGGCAACCGGAAGATGCTGCATATCAGCGATCCGCATGATCCTGCCGGCGATCTGAACGGAAAAGCTGTCAAGTCTGCTGTGCGGTATCTTCAATAGTTCATCGAGCAGTCCCAATTGGTGGAACAGTTCAAGTGTCGAAGGGTGTACCGTATCGCCGCGAAAATCCCTCAGGAAATCAGCATGTTTTTCTAGAACAGTGACTTTCAAACCGGCTCTGGCGAACAGCAAGCCCGCCATCATCCCCGCCGGACCGCCGCCGACGATTAATATGTCAGTGTCTTTGTCATTCATAACCGTATTTGCTCAATTGATAGTGCTGACAAATACCATCTTTCGCGTATAGATAGCGCTATGTCCACACCACTCGACAATCCGGCATTTATCGATGCTATCGTTATATTGGGCGCGGCCGGAATTGTTATTCCGGCTTTCGCACGTTTTCGGATTACGCCAATTATCGGCTTTATCTTAGTTGGCGTATTGCTTGGGCCTTCGGGACTTGGTTCACTATCCGGTCAATATGACTGGCTAAAATTTGTCACTATCAATGATCGAGAGGCGATAGCGCCTTTTGCTGAATTTGGTATAATCCTGCTGCTCTTTTCGATTGGCTTGGAACTCTCGTTCAAACGACTCTGGTCCATGCGGCGTCTAGTATTCGGGGTTGGCGCTGCGGAACTCACCATTTCAGCTTTGATAATCGGCTTCGTCCTATATCTGATCGGACAAAATTCTGCTGGCGCGCTGGGCCTTGGCCTGGCGCTTGCTCTTTCATCCACGGCGCTAGTGCTACCGATGTCGGGAACAAAAAGCCCGGTAGGCCGCGCGGCATTGGCTATGCTTCTATTCGAAGATGTTGCCATCGTGCCTATCATATTCCTACTCGGCGCTCTCGCCCCGTCTTATGCGAGTGGGTCCTCATGGGAGGAAATGATCAACACGATTGTCATCGGCGGTGCTGTAGTTATCGGCATGCTGGTGTTGGGGAGACTTCTCCTACCCCGTATTTTCGCTCAAGCCGCGCGGACAAAAAGCCCCGAGCTCTTCCTTTCCGTAAGCTTGTTGGTGATCATTCTAGCAAGCCTTGCTACAGCTGCTACCGGACTTTCCCCTATTGTCGGTGCCCTTCTTGCTGGCTTGTTAATCGCAGAAACAGAATATCATGGCGAAGTAGAAGTCATCACCGCACCGTTTAAGGGATTGGCGCTAGGCGTATTCTTGATCACAGTCGGTATGCAGATCGATATCCGTGTCATACTAGACAATTGGGCGAGTCTGATCACCGCGGTTGTTGGCGTGGTCTTCGTGAAGGCGGTCGTTACCGGAGGTCTTTTGCGCTTTGCTGGTGCAAGGCCTGGCACTGCCACAGAAGCCGGCGTTTTGATGGCGAGCCCGTCGGAGACCACCTTGATCGTATTGGCGGCGGCCACGCAGGCCCAGCTTATCCAACCACAGACGGCGGCCTTCTGGCAGATCGTTACAGCCATTGGACTAACCATTACCCCGCTATTGGCCAGATTCGGTCATGATATGGCACGAAGGATTGAGCTACGGGGAGAGAATATCCAAGCCACCGATGACCAAGTGATTGATGCTGAGAAAACTATCATCATCGGCTTTGGGCGAGTTGGTCGGCTGGTCGCAGATATGATGAAGGCGCATGATCAAAACTATCTAGCGATCGAATCTAATATTGACGTTGTTGCCGGCGCGCGGAGGGATGGATATCCGATTATTTTCGGCAATGTCGCACGCAATGAAATGCTAGATCGGTTGCGACTTGGCCATGCGAAAGCTTTGGTTTTAACGATGGATGAGCCGGTTCTTTCTGTCCAGATTGTGAAACGCGTAAGGGCATGGGTTCCCAATTTACCGATCATCGTAAGGGCTAGAGATACCGAACATGCCGCCGAGCTTTATCAAGCTGGCGCAACCAATGCCGTCCCCGAAGCGCTAGAAGGCTCTTTGCAATTGTCGGAAGCCATATTGGTTGAAAACGGCGTTGCTATGGGACCAGTGATCGCGTCAATCCATGAGAAGCGAGATCAACTTCGCCATCAGATTCAAAAAGATGGTGATCTGGAACAGGAACCAAAGCTGAAATCATCGGCTTTACAACGTGGTCCCGAAAATACCGGCAAACTCAACCCGCAAGAATAGTCTTAATCGCCGCGATTGCTTCGTCCGCCTTCGCGCCATCAGGACCGCCGCCTTGGGCCATATCAGGGCGACCACCGCCACCTTTTCCGCCGACAGCAGCAACTGCCGATTGCACCAGATCAACCGCGCTATGAGCGTCTTTCAGATCATCGGTCACGCCCACAGCGACCGTCGCCCGGCCATCATCGACAGCGATTAAGGCGCTAATGCCGCTGCCCATTTTCTTCTTCGCCTCGTCGATCAAGCCGCGCAGTTCTTTCGGATTGAGACCCTGAATTACCTGCCCGCTGAAGGATATGTCACCAATGGTCTCAACATCGCTCTTTGCCGCGCCGCCGCCATCGCCGGCCAATGCCAAGGCCTTTTTGGCTTCAGTCAGCTCGCGATCAAGCTTTTTGCGTTCCTCAACCAACGCCGACACACGGTCAGTTGCCTCGTCAGGAGAGGTTTTCAGCGCTGCTGCGATGGATTTCAATTTGCTATCGCGGTCGCCCAGCCACAGCCGTGCCGCTTCACCAGTCAGCGCTTCGATACGGCGAACACCGCTCGACACTGCGGACTCCGAGACAATCACGATCAATCCGATGTCGCCAAGAGCGTTGACATGAGTCCCACCACAAAGTTCCACCGAATAGTCCGTATCATCTTCGACACCCATCGATAGAACGCGAACTTCATCGCCATATTTCTCGCCAAACAAGGCGAGTGCACCCGCTGCAACAGCATCATCTGGGCTCATCAAGCGTGTTACAACAGCGCCGTTTCCGCGGACCTGCCCATTTACATCCACTTCGACCGCTTTGATTTCCGCATCCGTCAACGCCGACGGGTGAGAGAAGTCAAACCGCAAACGATCTGCCGCCACCAAACTGCCTTTTTGGGTGACATGGTCGCCAAGATGATGGCGCAACGCTTTGTGCAACAAATGGGTCGCACTATGATTGGCACGAAGCTGGGTTCGCCGCGTAGAATCGACTGACAGATGCACTGTGTCACCAACCGACACAGACCCGCCGTCAATGGTTACATGATGCGCATGGAGCCGACCCAACGGTTTACTGGTATCGACTATGCTCGCAGCCAGGCCATCTTCACCAGTCATCGAACCACTATCGCCCATCTGGCCGCCGCTTTCGCCATAAAATGGTGTTTGATTGGCCAATAATAATACCGCATCTCCGGCTTTCGCAGATTGGATTTCTTCACCATCTTTGACCAGCGCGACGACCATTCCGTCACCCGATTCGGCGCTGTATCCCGTGAATTCCGTACTGCCTTCCCGCTCGGCAATATCAAACCAGACTGTTTCAGACGCTTGGTCTCCAGACCCTTTCCACGCAGCGCGTGCGGCGGCCTTTTGTTCTGCCATCGCCGCATCGAAACCTTCACGGTCGACGCCCAGCGATTTGGCCCGCAATGCGTCTTCCGTAAGATCATAAGGGAATCCGAACGTATCATAAAGTTTGAAAGCGGTCGCTCCGGGCAACGTATCTCCCTCTTCCATGTCAGAAATCTCGGCGTCCAGCAGTTTGAGACCCTTGTCGAGTGTCCGACGGAAATTCGTTTCTTCACGAAACAGCGTTTCTTCGATCAGCGGCTTCGCACGATTCAGTTCCGGAAAGGCATTACCCATTTCGCCGGTTAACGCACCAACCATACGGTGCATCAACGGATCTTGAGCGCCCAATAGATGGGCATGGCGCATGGCACGGCGCATGATTCGCCGCAGCACGTAACCGCGCCCTTCGTTGGCGGGCAAGACGCCGTCGGCCACCAGAAAGGACGAAGCGCGCAAATGATCTGCGATAACACGATGGCTGGCTTGATTGTTGCCGGTCGTTTCTGTTCCTGTCAGAGAACCGGATTGCGCAATTAAAGCTTTGAACAGATCGATTTCATAATTGTCATGGGTGCCCTGCATGACCGCAGCGACACGTTCCAAACCCATGCCGGTATCGATAGATGGTTTTGGCAGGTCGATCCGATTGCCATCGGCGTGTTGTTCATATTGCATGAACACCAAATTCCATATTTCGACAAAACGGTCACCGTCTTCATCCGGACTGCCAGGAGGGCCACCGAATATATGATCGCCGTGATCGTAAAATATCTCGCTACACGGGCCACAAGGTCCCGTGTCACCCATCGACCAGAAATTATCATTGGTCGCGATCCGGATGATCCGTTCCTCGGGCAGACCTGAAATTTTACGCCATAGATCAAAGGCTTCATCATCTGTGTGGTAAACAGTCACCGTCAAACGGTCGGCAGATATGCCCCATGTCTTCGTAATCAAGTCCCAAGCATTGTGAATTGCTTGTTCCTTAAAATAATCCCCGAACGAAAAATTACCGAGCATTTCGAAAAACGTATGATGTCGGGCAGTATAGCCGACATTATCGAGATCGTTATGTTTACCGCCGGCACGAACGCATTTCTGGCTAGATGTCGCAGTCGGATATTTGCTCTGCTCCGCGCCTGTAAAGATGTTCTTGAACGGAACCATACCCGCGTTGATGAACATCAATGTCGGGTCGTTATGCGGAATCAGCGGTGATGATGGGACAATTTCATGTCCTTGCGTACCGAAATATTCCAGAAAAGAGCGTCTTATGTCGTTGGTTGTAATCATGGATTCGACTTAGGCGAGGCCTCTCCAGTTTACAATCCCGTCAATCGCCCAATTGCTAAAATCGGAAGCACGATCAGGCGTAAGCATAAGGCCCACCTTTTTCCAAAGCGGTTTTATATTGCGGCCGATCGTGAATACGTTTCAGCCAAGTCTGCAAATTGGGGAAACGATCATCAAGGCCGGCGCGCGCTTGGCTAGCCTCTAGCGGAAAGCTCATCATAACATCGGCGGCGGTCAGTTCGCTGCCAGCAAAATAGGGGCGGGATGAAAGTTCGGTTTCCAGCCAGTTGAGAAGGTCTTCCACCATTCCCATAACTGGTTTTTTGGCAGGCCAACCCAGTGGTCCCAAACGGTTGACGAGCAATGTACCGAACAGAGGCGGCATCATCGATCCTTCGGCAAAGTGCAGATACTGCGTATAGAGTTGCGCGCCCGTTTTATCCTCGGGCGCACCCAATGTTCCGCCTGCTTTGCGGACGAGATATTCGACAATGGCCGCGGTCTCGATAATCACCTGTCCTTCGTCTTCGATCATCGGAGATTTACCAAGCGGGTGAATGGCCTTCAAGCTATCCGGCGCGCGCTGTGTTTTGGGGTCACGTTCGTAGCGCCTAATTTCATAAGGAAGCGCCAGTTCTTCCAGGAGCCAGATAATCCGCTGCGACCGACTATTTTCGAGATGATGGACGATGATGGTCATAATGCCCCTTTTTCAAATGATCGCTTGTTCACCTGCGCGTCCGAAGTTCACGTAAATCACGCGCAAAAGCCGTTATAAGATGAGAAACCAATGAGGTTTTTCCAACTTTTGCCAAAAAATCGCGGGATAGCAAACGAAAAGGGGCCGTCCTAACTATCGGGGGACAGAAGGACGGCCCGGATGCCGAGGTCCGCCTCGGGGGAAACGGACCGGCAAACTAGAAATTTTGGAAACAGATGCAGGGGAAGGCCCAGCCAGCCCCTGCGCCATTCTTATTCTTTATCTTCGTCGTCATCGGCCTTGCCAATCGGACCCGTCATCATTTCCTCGGCAACAGCTTCTTGTTCACCGCGGATTTGTTTTTCAAGCCTGTCCATAATTTCAGGGTTTTCTAGCAGATAACGCTTACTATTCTCACGCCCCTGCCCGATGCGGATGGAGTCATAAGAGAACCACGAACCGGATTTCTCGACCACACCGGCCTTAACACCAAGGTCGATAATCTCGCCGACTTTAGAAATTCCCAGCCCGTACATGATATCGAACTCGACCTGTTTAAATGGCGGGGCAACCTTGTTTTTAACAACTTTGACGCGTGTTGAGTTGCCAACAATATCGTCACGTTCTTTAATCTGACCTGTGCGTCTTATGTCGAGGCGAACCGATGCATAGAATTTCAATGCATTGCCGCCTGATGTGGTTTCGGGGCTACCGTACATGACACCAATTTTCATCCGGATCTGGTTGATGAAGATAACCATGCACTTGGAACGGCTGATTGATCCGGTCAGCTTACGCAACGCTTGGCTCATTAAACGTGCCTGCAGGCCGACATGGGTATCGCCCATCTCACCTTCAATTTCAGCACGCGGGACTAGCGCGGCAACCGAATCAACAACCAATATATCAACCGCGTTGGATCGCACCAAAGTATCAGTAATTTCGAGCGCTTGCTCACCCGTATCAGGCTGAGAGATAATCAGCTCGTCCGTATTCACGCCCAGCGCCTTGGCATATACTGGATCAAGCGCATGCTCTGCATCAACAAAGGCAGCGGTCCCGCCAGCCTTTTGCGCTTCAGCAATCACATGCAAAGCCAGCGTTGTTTTACCCGAGCTTTCTGGTCCATAAACTTCGATGACGCGTCCCTTGGGCAATCCCCCGATACCAAGAGCAATATCGAGTCCCAATGAACCGGTGGAGATAGCTTCAATCTCCAGCGCCTCACGTGAACCCAGTTTCATTGCTGAGCCTTTACCAAAGGCGCGATCAATCTGCGCCAATGCGGCGTCGAGCGCCTTTTGTCTGTCTGATGAGTTCAACTGATTATCCGATTCTACGACTTTTAAATTGCCGGCCATTTGCCTGTCCCCTTCGCTAAATGCTTGTACGTTATCAATCAATGATGGATATTATGTACCGCATTTGTTCTATAAGAACAAGAGAAGAACAAAGAAAATTTTCGGTGCTGTTAATTTCTTATATTACAGAGAGATAGGCGTAAAATATAAAGCTATTTGGCATGTTCGGCCAAAACTTCACCGACCGCTTCGGCAATTTGCGCCACAGAAAATGGCTTGGGCAGGAACGCGACGTTGTCAAGATCAATGGAGTTGCGCAATTGCTCCTCGGCATAGCCGGACATAAACAGGATCGGCATATCGGGATATTGCTCCCGTGCTTGCTTGGCCATCGCTGGTCCGTCCATATTTGGCATGACAACATCAGATACGATCATATCAAAGACTTCGTCGCTGTCAGCCATTGCTGTCAGGTGCTGCAGACCCTCTTCGCCATCGCTTGCGGTGACGACCGTATAACCCTGCCGCGTCAAAGCGCGTTCTGCGACCGCGCGGACCATATCTTCGTCCTCGACCAATAATATATGGCCGCTGCCCCATAGCTCTTTTTTAACGACCGCTTTGCTCGGCTCGGACAACTGCGGTGCCTCTTGATCCGACACGTTATGAACCGGGAAGTAGATGGAGAATGTCGCGCCCTCACCCGGCTTGGATTCGGCAAAAATATAACCACCAGACTGTTTGACGATGCCATATACAGTCGAAAGCCCCAATCCTGTGCCCTTGCCCACTTCTTTGGTTGTGAAGAACGGTTCAAATATTTTGCCAATCACTTCGGGCGGAATGCCCTTACCGGTGTCAGTGACAAACAATGCTGTATAATCACCCACTGGCAAAATGTCGCTTTTCAACGCCCGGACGTCTGATGCGGCAATCATTTGGGTGGTGATCGAAATCTTTCCGCTATTGGCACCACTGGAATTAATCGCGTCCCGGGCGTTCACGCCAAGATTGATGATAACCTGCTCTAATTGCCCCGGATCGGCGCGGACCAGCCCGAGATTGCGGCCATGCTTTACTTCCAACTCAATTCTGTCGTCGAGCAGCCGTTTAAGCAGATTGGACACGTCTGCAACCACATCAGGGAGCTGTAAAACCTGCGGCCGCAATGTTTGTTGACGGGAAAAGGCCAGCAACTGCCGGGTCAAACCCGCAGCACGGTTGCTGTTATTCTTGACCTGCTGAATATCATCATAGTCACTGTCACCTGGCGCATGGCGCAAAAGCATAAGATCGCAATGACCGATAATCGCCGTCAGAATATTGTTAAAATCATGCGCTACGCCACCAGCAAGTTGCCCGACCGCCTGCATTTTGGTCGCCTGCGCGACTTGGCTTTTCAGCTTGGTCTCTTCGCTATTATCCTTAATCGATAGCAAGACCGCCGCGTCGCCCAATCCGCGAATGCCGGCAATACCAAGCGCTACCGGATCTTCTCCGCCGGAGCGCAACCGCACTGCTAGGTCGCCCGACATGAAAGGACCGCTGGCATAACGCCGGACTGCATCGGCCACAGCCGACTTGTCATCGCGGATCATAAGATCGCCGGGATAAAGTGGTTTTTCGCCCTCTTGAACACCGGCAACTTTACCAAAAGCGTTGTTGAAAAACAGAAAACGGCCGTCGCGGTCAGTCAGCGCCAAACCAAGCGGAAGCAACGAGAGCATCGATTCGACCTGCTCCAGCGCTTTACCGCGCTCTACCATACCGCCGTCATCGTCAATCAACAGAATAAGCGCCGGGCCCTTTTCCTGACTGCGATCGAGCGGGATGTGGAACAAGCGCACCGGGGTGCCATGCCGTCCATCCCGTTCAAAGAAAATCGTGCCTTTATCATCGGACCGCATGAAATTGATGAAGTTCCGGCCTGATATATTGCCGTCTTCCCGGCCAGTGGCTCTCAATGCAAAGCCTTGGTTGGACGCCCTAATTCTTCCTTCGCCACCGATAACCGCTGCTAGCACGCCCGCTTCTGACAACGCCCGACCAGTCGCACCGCCAACCATCCGAACGGTGTCATCCAATATATCGCTGCGCAGTTGCGGTTTGAATTGCCACAGCAAATATTCTTCGCCCTGACCGGCGCGAACAACCTTGGCATTATACTCTGCAACCCCGCGTTTCAGACCCTCAGCATAGCCGCGGCCATCGCGCCATGCATTACGGCCTGCCGCGGCAAGCAGTTCATTCCCGCCATCCTGTAACGGCAATTGTGGAGGGATCGCCGGACCGTTAAACCATTTTGTAAACAACTCATTGGCGCAGACGAGCCTTCCAGCGCGGTCGGTTATCGCCAACCCCATTTCAGATTGATCCGCTACCATCCGTGTCACGGCCCAATCGGCAAAGGAAGCGACCTCTTCATCTGTGGCACTTTTGTGGGGGCGCAGGAAATAGACAATCGCGCCCGTAGTCGCCGCGAGGGCCATAAAAGCCAATAACAAGGCGGTATTCGGCACCTGCCAATAAAGCAGCCCAAGCGATGCCAATATCGCAGCCACTAATATAGCACCGCGCAGCCGCGTATCATTCGCCGCCTTGCGCGTGCTCGGGTTTAGCAACCCGACATTATCTCGTGCTTCACTGGCCATCAATATCGCTATCTAAGCCCATTTTTTTAATCCGTCGCTGCCATTTTCTGGCCGTCCACCAGCGCCAGCCAAACGAGCTGATCACATAGCCAAGTGCCGAGAACGTAATCGCCAACAGCAAAAAGCCAAAGGCTGTTACCCCTGCCTCGCGCACAAACCAGCTGAGCCACATGCCAAATTCGCTGCGAATCTGGTTATTGATCGGCTGTCCATAGGTCATTGCGTCGATACGCAAAGCGAATTTGCCAATTTGGTTAGCCGCCGCAATCCAAAAGGGATAGGTCAACGGATTGGTGATGAACGTGGTCAGCGCCGCAATCGGAACATTGGCCCGAATCGGCAGCGCCAGAAACACTGCGCCAAATATCTGTCCCACCGGGATCAGGAAGGCCGCTAGCATACCCAGCGCGACACCGCGCGGCACCGAACGGCGCGTAAAACGCCACAAGTCCGAGCGCAGGAAACGATGCGCGATAGGCCTCAGATATTTGTTACTCGCCATTCCCTTGCGGGTCGGCATTTTGTCTTCGAGCCAACGGAAGATGCGCATAATCGTGCGCGCGCCCCAGTCCTTGTCTGAGGAATCCGGGCCGGATGAATTGGGATCAGCCATGGTCGCGCATCAAACGTCCCTGTTGACGTTTCCAGTCGCGATCCTTTTCAGTGGCGCGTTTATCCGGAGCTTTCTTACCCTTCGCCAAAGCCAGTTCTATCTTAGCCCGGCCTTTGCCATTAAAATAGATAGACAGCGGAACGATCGTCATGCCCTTACGCATCACGGCACCATAGAATTTGTTGATTTGACGACGGTTAAGCAGCAATTTGCGTGGCCGTTTGGGTTCGTGATTATGACGGTTGCCGTGACTCCACTCAGGAATATTGGCGTTGATCAGCCAGACTTCGTCATCCTTTACCTCGGCATAGCTTTCGGCAATGGTTCCTGATCCAAACCGCAGGGATTTCACCTCAGTACCAGTGAGCATGATGCCCGCCTCAAACTTCTCATCAATATAATAGTCATAGCGCGCGCGCCGGTTCTCGGCGACGATCTTTTGTTTGTCGTACTCAAGAGGACGCGGCTTCGCCATCAGATCAAGCCGGCTCCCTCGAGCGCTGCATCAACTGCTTGTCTTGCTGCATCCGAAGGCGGTGTCATGGGCAAGCGCAAGTCGGTCGGGAAGCCATCAACCACCCGAGAAAGCGCATATTTGACCGGTCCCGGTGAAGCATCAGAGAACATCGCCTTGTGAAGCGGGTAAAGCTTGTCGTTTAGTTCGCGTGCCTTCTCATAGTCGCCCGCTGCACAAGCCGCCTGAAATTCGGCGCATAGTTTAGGCGCAACATTGGCTGTCACTGAAATACATCCGGCACCACCGGATGCGTTAAAGGCAAGTGAGAGTTCGTCCACGCCAGACAACAGGCAGAAATCATCGTTGCAGGCAAGCCGGTGATCGGTGACCCGGTCGATTTCGCCGCTGGCATCCTTGATCGCAATCACGCTGGGCAATTTGGACAGAGCGGCAACCGTCTCCGGCAATATGTCCGTCACTGTCCGCGCAGGTACATTATAGAGTACAAGCGGCAAGTCATTTTCCTTGGTCAGCGTCTCAAAATGCGCAAAAATACCTTCCTGGTTGGGGCGGTTATAATAGGGTGCCACAACCAACCCGGCTGTCGCGCCGCATTTCTTCGAAAAATTCAAATGGAGCAAGGCATTGGTTGTATCATTGGAACCACAACCGGCAATGATAGGCACGCGCCCAGCAGCCTGTTCAATGCAAACTTCAATCACACGATGATGCTCGGCATTGGACAAAGTTGAGGATTCGCCCGTGGTTCCGCAAGGGACCAAACCGCTGCTACCTTGCTCGATTTGCCAGTCTACCAAGGCCCGAAATTCCGCTTCCGCAAACGATCCGTCGCGAAAGGGAGTCACCAGGGCCGGAATTGAGCCGGAAAACATGGAAATACTCCTTTAAATTTGGCTAAGAAATTGCCAAGGCTTACACAAGCTTAACAATCATATAGTTCTTTGTTCAGCGCCTGATAAGGAGCCTACCCCCAAAATGTCCAGTATGGTATCAAGAATAATTCTCGCAAGCCTGCTTTTAACGCCGGTAACATGCATCGCAGCCGAACAAAGTGGCGGCGCGACCCTTTCCGATCCAACCGGTGGCAATGCCGTCCTCGGCCTGCAACGTTGGCGCGTTCTTTCCCAATCCGACAATTATTCGTTCGATGATTATGCTGGATTTCTGGTCACTTATCCTGGTTGGCCAGAAGACACCCGAATGCGCCGCAATGCTGAGCAGGCCATCAACATCAACAGTTTTTCCGCCGACCGCGTTATCACGTTTTTTGACCGCTTTGCGCCGCTCACCAATGCAGGTGCAGCAAAATACGCCGTCGCCCTGCAGTCCAAAGGCGAAACCCTGAAAGCCAACGCCATGGCGCAGCAGGCCTGGCGTGGCGGAACATTGACAACCGAGGATGAAACCGCACTGCTCAACCGGTTTAGCTCTGCACTAACCGTCGATGATCACAATGCACGGATGGATTCCCTTTTATGGGCCCGGGCAACCCGTCCGGCGGCACGGCAATTGGGCTTCACCTCATCCTCGCAACGGCCCATTTTTCAAGCGCGACTTGCACAGCTAACCGAAGCACCCGATGCGAATGCGAAGGCCAGCGCTGTCGCTTCGATCGCCCGCGATGACGCGGGTTATATTGCTGATCGCGCGCGTTATCTGCGTAACAAGGGCCAAAGCTACAACGCCCGCCAACTTATGGCAAACCGCCCCGTCCTGCGCGTGCGGCCGTCCAGTCCATCACAAATTGCGACCTGGTATGAAGCCAACCTAATCAACGCAAAAGCGGCCGCTAATGACCGGCAATGGACCGTTGCCTATAATATCGCGTCGAAAGTGGATGACGCTTATGCTCGCCCCACCAACATTGCCGAAGAAAACAGCCGTATAAGAGACAAATATTCCGATCTGACTTGGCTGGCTGGCAACGCCGCTCTTTGGGGTCAACGCAATCCGGCGAAAGCGGTCGAGATGTTCGATCGCTATGCGCGCTCCTACAACAGCCCCAATATTCGCTCGAAGGGCTTTTATTGGGCAGGCCGCGCTGCCGCAGAGGCTAGCCAAACCGCCGAAGCGAACGCTTATTTTGAAAAGGCAGCAGCTTTTCCCGATCATTTCTACGGTCAGTTATCGTTGGAAAGACTGGGGCGCGCCTTGCCAACCTTTAACCGCAAACCGGCGGTGGAAATCACAGCGCAAGACCGTCAGGCCTATGATCAGGACCCTCTGGTGATCGCTGTCAAATCCTCTACACGCACCGGACCTTGGAAAGAACAAATCCGTTTCCATCGTGCTCTGTCCTACAACGCTAAGAGTGAAAAAGACTATCTATTGATTAGCGATCTATCGACGCGCATTGGTGCGCGCGATCTCGGTGTGATCAAAGGTATCAGCGCGCTGGGCGCTGGCGTCGGACCCATTGATGAAACATCGTTTCCAACCATGCCCGTCCCGGCAGGTCGTGAAAATGACTGGACCATCATTCACGCCATCACGCGTCAAGAAAGCCAGTTTGCCCAAGGCGCCATCAGCCACGCTGGCGCGCGCGGTTTGATGCAGCTGATGCCCGGTACAGCCCGGGAGCAATCCGGTAAAATAGGGCTTTCTTACAATCTGTCCGCATTAACCGGCGATCCTCAATATAATATTCGCCTTGGCAGCGGCTATATCGAACGGATGCTGCGCTATTATGGAGGCAGCTATCCCTTGGCAGTTGCGGCTTATAATGCTGGCCCGGGCAATGTGAACAAATGGCTGCGGCGCAACGGTGATCCGCGCCAAGGCGGCATTGACTGGATCAAGTGGATTGAGGAAATTCCAATTTCCGAGACACGGAACTATGTGAAACGCGTGCTCGAAAATGCGGTTGTCTACGACACGATGAACCCGCGCGGACCAAAGCTGAGAAGCGATACGCCTCTGACCCGTTACATTGGTAAGAATTATAAAGGTTGAATAAACCTCGGCTTTCTCTTGAAAGCGGACAATAGAAAGACCCTTTTCAATCGATCCGTTCAAATCGATCGAAAAGGGTCTTTCTTTCGTTACGAGAGATCGAAGAGGAGAACCTCAGACGTCTCTTGGGCCACGAACGCAAAGCCTTCGTCCGACCCTTCGAATCCCAGGCCATCACCTGTGCTGTAAGTTTTTCCGTCAATTTCCACCGCACCTTTCACGACGTGAAGGAACCCATATCTTTTTGCGTCCACCGTAAACTCAACAGTATCGCCAGCACCCGGTTTGCTGATGGAAAGAACCGCATCTTGATTGAGGCTTATGGCTCCTGCGCCGCCCTCGGGCGTCGCGATAGGCGTAAATCCTTTTTGACCTGCATTCTCGACAAGCTGGACTTGCTCATAGGAAGGCGCATGTCCTGTCGCGTTTGGCTCCACCCAAATCTGCAGAAAATGAACCGACTCCTCATTGGACGCGTTCATTTCAGAATGCTGGATACCGGTTCCGGCTGACATCCGTTGGATCTCACCAGGGCGAATTACCGAACCATTGCCCAAGCTATCTTTATGACCCAATGCGCCAGAGGTCACGTAGGTTATAATCTCCATGTCTTGGTGACCGTGAGGGGCAAAACCGCCACCTGGACTGACATGATCTTCGTTGATGACGCGCAAGCTGCGGAAACCCATACGGTCCGGATCTTGAAAACCACCGAAGGAGAAAGTGTGCTTACTGTCCAACCAACTGTTAGTGCTGGCGCCACGCGTTTCATTTTTAAAATCTTTTGTCATGATAAATTCCTTTCTTGCAATTGGCTATGCGGCTTTCAGAACCTTGATCTTGTTTGACGCATTTTTAAGTTTTTCATCTGCATCCTGGCTCATCGCGTCAGAAGCGATGATCGTCACATCGGTGATACCGATGAATGCGAGCGCCTGTTTGAGATAGGGGGTCGCGAAGTCGATAGGACTACCCACAGGGGTCCCGCCCGAGGCAACCAAAACAATAGCCCGCTTTCCTTCTAGCAATCCGACCGGGCCGTTTTCGGTGTAGCGAAAAGTCAGTCCAACTCGGGCAATCATATCGACCCATGCTTTCAAAGTGGCCGGAACACCAAAATTATATATCGGTGTTGAAATAACAACCGTGTCCGCTGCTGTTAGCTCCGCGACAAGGCTATCCGAAAAAGCCAATTTTGCGGTGTGAGCGGCTGTGCGAGTTTCGACTGGAGTGAAATTTGCCGTGACCCAATCTTCGTCAACAAAGGGTAATCCTGCTGCAACATCACGATTGACGATGTTGACTGCGGTTAATTCTGCCAGACGGTCCACCGTCTCGTCGGCGAGGCTGCGTGTAACAGAACCGGTTTTGCGAGCGCTGGCGTCAATGCGTAATATGCTGTTGATTGATGTCATTTCATTTCTCCAATTGTTCGATGAACAAGAGATAGATCATAACCGTTTGGAGAATTAGATGGCTATTTTTCAAATCACTGTTCTGATATGGAGAACAAATGAGTAAATTTGAAGAGATGGAAACCTTTGTCCGTGTGGTTGAGGCAAAATCGATAACAAGGGCAGCGGAGCAACTGCACATCGCGAAATCAGCGGTAAGCCGACGGTTAAAAGATCTGGAAACACGGTTAGGCGTCCAGCTAATGACGCGCACAACCCGCAAGCTGACTCTTACCGATACCGGCGAAGCCTTATATCAGCGTTCTGTTGGCCTGTTAGCCGATTGGGCAGAAACAGAAGCGGCCACCACTAACGCTCAGGCGGCTCTAGCAGGAATTATCCGTGTTGCGGCTCCGTTATCCTTTGGCGTCACTCATTTAGGTGCAGCCATTCTCGATTTTTTAAAACTGCACCCCAATGTCGAATTCGATATTGATTTTAGCGACCGAAAGATCGACTTGATAGCCGACGGTATGGACCTCGCTATTCGCATTGGTGACCTTCCAGATTCAAGCCTTATCGCCCGAAAGATTGCGTCGATCAGTATAGTGGCTGCAGCAAGTCCAGCCTATCTTCAGGTCCATGGAAACCCTAAAATACCCGAGGATCTAATGAGGATGCAGGAATTGCGATACGGCTACCGAAGTTCGTCTGCCTGGCCTTATAAAGCGCCCGACCAAAGCGAAGGCCATATCGAAATTCCGTCTAGGCTGATCGCTACAAATGGAGACTTTTTGCGCGACGCCGCTGTTGCCGGAGAAGGTGTTCTGATTGAACCTCGGTTCATCCTCTACAAAAACCTGGAGGATGGTTCTCTCGTAGAAATTCTGCCGGAATATACATGGCCACAATTGGTTGCTTATGCCGTTTATCCTCCTACCCGCCACTTGTCGGCCCGCGTCAGAACATTTGTTGACTTCTTGGTCGAACGCTACCGCGGAACTCCCTATTGGGAATCAAAGAGATAATTCTGCGATCACCTATGCAGGCGCGTCTTTTTAGGCAATATGCGCCTAGCATCCCCTGTCTAAAGGTCAGAATGAAAGAAGTTTTATGGCAACCAAGGCATCTTACAAGGTCGAGAACAAAGATAATTCTATGACATTAATGCCGGACGTAGATATTGTCGCACGGATTTTTGATCACATCGATAATAAAACCACCGACCTGGGCCAATCCAGCTGGCGGGAACCTGTGGCAAACTATCAATCCCCAGAGCGATTTGAGGCCGAATTGGCATTGCTCCGCAGTTCCTGGATTGTCTTTTGCCCATCCACGGCGCTTGCGGAATCTGGCGATTATATCGCTAGGGATGCGGCAGGCGTGCCTTTGGTTGTGGTCAGAGGCAACGATGGTCAGGCGCGCGCTTTTCGCAACGCATGCCGCCACCGCGGTGTGCAGGTTGCCAATGGTCAAGGATGCGCATCCGTGTTTGTGTGCCCCTATCACGGTTGGGCCTATGAAAATGATGGATCGCTTCGCAGCGTTCCTCACAAAGAAGGTTTCCCCGGCTTAGAAAAAGAAAAACGCGGTCTCGTGGCACTTGATTGCTTGGAAGAAAATGGTCTGATCTTTGTTAAACAAAACGCCGGAACCGATGACAATGTGGCTAAATCTCATCTGCTTGGGATAGTCCCCGATGGATATCATGTGATCAAATCAGAAACGCTTGAAATCGAAGCCAATTGGAAGTTGCACCTTGAGAGTTCTCTGGAAGGCTATCATATCCGATCAACCCATCAGAAAACTTTCTTTCCGGTCCAATATGACAATTTGACGGTGGTTGAAGCTTTCGGCAAAAATACCCGGGTGGCTTTTCCGTATCAAGCAATTGAGGGGCTGCGTAACAAGCCCAAATCAACTTGGTCACCCGATGGACGCCTGACCTTTGTCTACCATCTTTTCCCCAATGTAATTATTTCCACTTTTCCAGACTGCCTACAGGTCGTAATTTTGGAACCAATTGGCCTTCAACTAACGCGCCAACACGTCTTCCTATTGGCCGACCGTGAAGCAGATGAGAAAACCATGGAGACCATTTTGGCGGGCCAGGAATTCGCCAAACTAGGTGCTATTGAAGATCGCGAAGTGGTTCTTTCGGCACAACGCGGCTTGGCGAGCGGCGCCAATGAATATCTAGAATTTGGTTTATTCGAAAGGGCTATTGGGCGATTTCATGCGGCGCTAACTGACGCAATCAGCAGTAAAAGTGGAACATCAAATAAATGACAATTGAAATCAACGGGCAATGCGATCCCCGCTTCGAACTCGTCAAAGCAGCGTTTGAAACAAATTTTCGTGAACATGGCGATGTCGGTGCTTCGGTAGCGATAACGCTTAACGGACAATTTGTTGTCGATCTGTGGGGTGGGCATCTCGACGAGCAAAGAACAAGCCCGTGGCAGGAAGATACACTCGTCAATGTCTGGTCTAGTACCAAGACCATGGCCGCGATGTCCTTGCTTTTGCTCGCAGACCGCGGAGAAGTTGATCTTCATGCCCCCGCGGCTAAATACTGGCCGGAATTTGCACAAAACGGCAAAGATGCCATCGAAGTCCGTCATTTTCTCAGTCACACCGCCGGTCTGTCCGGCATGGATGAAACGGTCGAGGGCGATACGCTTTATGACTGGGATTGGATGACCGGCGCGCTGGCTAAGCAGGCGCCATGGTGGGAACCAGGCACGCAATCTGGATATCATGCCCTGACCCAAGGACATCTAATTGGTGAAATTGTCCGGCGTGTGACCGGCCAGTCAATTGGTAACTTCTTCCGTCAAGAGATCGCAATTCCAACCGGGGCCGATTTTCATATCGGCGCAGGAGCAGAACTGGATGAGCGGATCGGCAATCTCATCCCGCCAACGACTGGTCCAGCCCCCGACCCGGATACAATCGCTGGCCGTACGTTCGCCAATCCATTGGTGGATGCAACAGCCCCTAGGCTGCGCGCGTGGCGCGCCGCAGAAATACCCGCTGCCAATGGTCAGGGCAACGCACGCAGCATCGTCCGTGCACAAACGGCGATGGCCAATGGTGGTGAGGCATTCGGTAAGACCATAATGTCTGAGGCCGGCACAAAGCGGATATTTGAGAAACAATCAGAAGGGGTCGATCTTGTTCTGGGCGTGCCGCTAGTATTCGGCATGGGCTATGGATTGAACAGCGACCTGATCCCGATTAGCCCGAATAAAAATACATGCTTCTGGGGCGGATATGGCGGATCATCGGTTATTGTCGATCAAGATGCGCGGCTATGTTTTTCTTACGTGATGAACAAGATGGAAAGCGGCCTTTTAGGAGACCCACGCGGCTTTGGGCTGGCCGCGGCGATGTATGCGTCAATCGCATGATCTTTTATAATCGCAGGTGAGCGTTCCTAGTTGCTTGATACCCAACACTCAGATCAAACCAAAGCTACTCCGCTTCATAACCAAACGCGTCTTCGGCTAGCTTAACCAGATCGGGATCCGCTTCTGGCAAATCGTCTGGCAAGGCTGACTCAAGCGTTTCAGCGACGTAGGTCATAGCGGCAATCCGGGCGGCTTTCTTGTCGTTACCATCAATAACTTTCCAAGGCGCCCAGCGCGTGTCGGTTTGTTTGAACATATCTTCCATGGCATCTAAATAGTCCGGGCGTTTTGACCGATTGCGGAAATCGTCTTTAGTGATTTTCCAGCGTTTTTCTGGTGTGTTTAACCGATCGGTAAAGCGGCGGTCTTGTTCTTTCTGCGTGGTGTGAAAGAACAGTTTGATCAAATTGGTGCCACCGTCAATTTGCTGGGCTTCAAATTCGTTGATCTCGTCATAGCCACGCTTCCAGTCAGCCTTGCTGCAAAAACCTTCCACCCGCTCGACCAGTACGCGACCATACCAACTGCGATCAAATACGGCTATCTCGCGGCTACCCGGCAAGCGCTTCCAAAAGCGCCAGAGAAAGTGGCGGTCCAACTCTTCTTTTGTCGGTGCGCCAATTGGATGAACCTGAAAATAGCGCGGATCCCATTCGGCGGTCATTCGGCGGATACAGCCGCCCTTCCCCGCCGCGTCCCAGCCTTCGAAAACCAATATGGTGCGATTGCCGTGAATAATATGCTCGAAATGGACACGGGCCAAACGCTCTTGCACGTCTTTCAGCGCATCGGAATAATCGCCTTCAAAATCCTTGCCGTCTTCATAATCCGATAGTTTGATAGTCTTGCCCATGCTTCGCCCCAAAAATGTCACTTGTCCCTGTGTTAGGGATCAATGGATATACTATATGGGGTCAAAAAGAACCAATCAGTTAACCCTGTTTCGGTTATTCCGCCTTTGCCGTTGCAACGATTTCATTGGCATCCACGCTGGCATAGCGAATATCCCAGTCATCCAGCGCCTGCTGACGATCTTCCACGCGGCGGATGGCTAAGCCTATTTCGGTTTTACCCCCTGCCAATTGTTCAGCCTCTGTGTATAGCGCCGACGCCTTATCCAGTGCCCCTGCTTGTTCCGCGCAAAGACCACGATTAAATACAATCGATCTATGCCGGGCACTGTCGACGGCCGCCTGATCCCACATGCGACAAGCTTCCTGCTCATCCGTCTTGGTCATCTTAACCGCTGCTTTGAAGAATTTTCCAGTGGCTTTGTCCATGCCCTTGCGGCTTTCTAACACGCGGATATTTTCGCGACGCTCTATCGGTGCCAAATCGCGGCGCACCGAATAGGCCGCGCTGTTGATCATCCCGCGAATGACGTCTTCCCTGCTCGTAAAACTCTCTTTGCGACCACAAACCGTTTCCTCATTGCTATCGAGCTTCCGCTCGGCATAGATGGTCTGACCATCACTGAAACGGGAAAGCCGGACCTGCGCCTGAAAATCGATCACGCGTTTCAGGCAGGCCACTTTGATGCTTTTGCGCTTTTCGCATTTGCCCTTGTCATCGCGCTCTACGCACCGCTCCCGATTTTCGGTTGTCTCATATTCCTCGATGCCGGTTGTGGCAGTGCCCGATAGGGTTGCGTCTGATTCAATGGCCGAGCGCCCGGCCATGACCTTGAAATAAGCGCCGCCCTCAATTTCAACATCGCTCAGTTTGTCTTCGATTTCGAAAGCCAATGCGGTGCCATCGCTGCCTCCAAAACGGTCAATCGCTATAGATCCAATTGATGCTATATTAGGAGCGCGGGCAGGAAATAATCCCTCTACCCGAAGTGTCTCGGCCTGTGCTGTTGTGATCAAACAAAGCGCGGTGAGTGTCACCGAAACCGCTTTACCAATGGATAGAATTTTAATCATATAGTCCCCCTAAGTCACTCACCAACAGGGACTATCTCACTTCATCTGAATAGACAATTACGAGGTTGTTCATGTGTCAAGATGATCAAGTCCAGCGGCGATATATTCCGCCATCCGCTGCGGGTCCTGCATCGGCATAAAGTGCGAAAGCTCTGGCATGTGGACCTCTTTCGCGTTCGGGAATACGTCCACGAGATCCGGCCAAGTCGGACTGTTGGCAAAGTCTCGCACCGACGTTACGTCATCACTAGCCATCTGCGCCCGTAAAATCGCGACTGGCAATGTGATGCGTTTCACCAACGGGTAAGGGTCCAGCGACCGAAAGCCTTCATAGACAGACGCTTCAAGATAAGGCGGACAGGCTAGGACAAAGCCTTCGCCGTCATCAGCCGGTAATAAACCATGTTGACAATAATCCATCAGCACATCGGGCCGCCAAAGATTAAATGGATGGCGGTCCTTAAACGCGCCATACATGGCCTCCGGCGAATCCCAACTGTTACGCCGCCGCGATACGGGGTTCTGATTGGGATCGAGATCCGCCAATTGCGGCGGATTTTGATAGGCTTCCGGCTCAGTAATAGTAGGATCAAGCAGCACCAGTCGTTCAAACCGCTCTGGCATGACATCGGCAATCTGCACAATCACATGGGCCCCCATGCTATGGCCCACTCCGACGATATTTTGTAGACCAAGCCCTGTTACCAAGGCACCGACATCTCGGCCCATCAAGCTCCAATCGACTAAGCTATCGGGCTTGCTACTGCGACCATGACCGCGCTGATCGACCGCAACGATATGGTAACCAGGCGGCAATGCCGCGATGGTCTTGTCCCAGCAGCGTGCATGAAATCCGGTGGCGTGAACCATCAGAATCGTCTGATCGTCCGAATTACCCCACTCGAAATAGCAGAGATCGGTTTCTCCCTGCTGAAACCGTTTTTCTGTTGGCTGCCCCGCTTCGTTCATCCTTCTTTCGGCGGCTCCACGACACGGATATGCAGCTCGCGCAATTGCTTGTGCGAGACGCCGCTTGGAGCGCTCATCATCAAGTCTTCCGCTTTCTGGTTCATCGGGAAGAGAACAACTTCACGGATATTCGGTTCGTCCGCCAACAGCATCACGATCCGGTCGACACCCGGAGCAGAACCACCATGCGGCGGCGCGCCATATTTCAATGCGTTGATCATGCCGGAAAATTCGCTGTCGACGGCGGCCTTGTCATAGCCGGCAATTTCAAATGCCTTGTACATGATGTCAGGGCGATGGTTCCGGATCGCGCCGGATGACAGTTCAATGCCGTTACAGACAATATCATATTGCCAAGCCAGAATATCGAGCGGGTCTTTATTTTCCAACGCATCCATCTCACCCTGCGGCATAGAGAATGGGTTGTGCGAGAAGTCGAGTTTCTTCAATTCCTCATCATATTCATACATCGGGTAATCGACGACCCAGCAGAATTTAAATTCGTTATCGTTGATCAGTTCCAGCTTTTCAGCGGTCCGGGTCCGAGCAACGCCGGCCAGCTTGGCCGCTTCTGCTTCCTTACCGGCGGCGAAGAACACACCATCGTCAGGACCGCAGCCAAGGTCAGCCAATAATTTCGCCGTGCCTTCTTCGCCATGGTTTTTCGCAATCGGGCCGCCAGCAGCGCCCTCTTTCATGTTGATATAGCCAAGACCCGCAAAGCCTTCACCGCGCGCCCAATTGTTCATTTCATCAAAGAACTTGCGGCTTTTCTTACCAGCTTCGGGAGCCACAAAGGCCCGGACAGTACCACCGGATGACGTGATGCTGTCAAACAGACCGAAACCGGAACCTTTGAAATGATCCGACACGTCCTGAATGATGATCGGATTGCGAAGGTCGGGTTTATCCGAGCCATATTTCAGCATTGATTCTTTGTAAGGAATACGCGGAAATTCGCCGGCTGGCGTAACGCTCTTGCCATTGGCAAATTCTTCAAACACGCCAGCAAGCACTGGTTCAAGCGCCTGAAACACATCTTCCTGCGTGACAAAGCTCATCTCAAGATCGAGCTGGTAAAACTCACCAGGGGAGCGATCAGCACGGGCGTCTTCATCCCGAAAACAGGGGGCAATCTGGAAATAGCGATCAAAGCCAGCGACCATCAGCATCTGTTTAAACATTTGCGGAGCCTGCGGCAGCGCATAGAATTTACCGGGATGGACACGGCTGGGCACCAGATAGTCGCGTGCGCCTTCCGGAGAAGAAGCCGTCAGGATCGGTGTTTGAAACTCGGTAAAGCCTTGTTCCGTCATACGGTTCCGCAAGGAGGAAATAACCTTTGAGCGCAACATCATGTTGGCGTGAACCTTTTCCCGTCGCAGATCGAGGAAACGATACCGCAGGCGGATATCTTCTGGATATTCCTGTTCACCAAAGACCGGCATGGGTAGCTCTTCGGCCGGCCCCTGCATTTCAACAGCTTCGGCAACAAGTTCGACTTCTCCAGTGGGCAGGTTCGCATTCACCGTCTCGGTCGAGCGCGCCGCAACCTTGCCGGTAACTGTAATGACCGACTCTTTGCGCGCGGCGTTAAGGACTTTGAATGCCTCGCTGCCCTCTTCACTGACAATTTGCGTCAGACCAAAATGATCACGCAGATCAACAAACATCAAATTACCATGATCACGAACATTGTGGATCCAGCCCGACAGGCGGACTTCTTCACCAACATTGGCGGCGCGAAGTTGTGAGCAGTTATGGGAGCGAAATGCGTGCATGATGAGCCCTATCAAAAGTTCAGTAGAAATAACTAAGTGCTAGTTTTTATATGACTGCGCGTAACACAGGCCAAAGCCTCTTTTGTCAAGGAAGAAGGTGCAATTGGAAGCCATAACTGGCCTTTAGCAAAAGACAGGGGGAAGTTATTGATAATAGACAATCTCTATCGGAAATGTTTGCGACACTCGGCTCAGCTTGTATAGAACATCCATGAAAATTCATCCTTTACTGACTGATAGTCAGGATATTGCCGATATTTGCGAACGCTTTTCAACCGCCGACTTTGTCGCGGTGGACACAGAGTTCATGCGCGAAAATACCTATTGGCCGATCCTGTGCTTGATCCAGATTTCCGACGGCAAAGAAGCGGCGGCGATTGATCCCTTGGCGAAAGACGTTGATCTTAAGCCGTTACTGGACTTGCTAGTCGATAATGAAGATGTTCTGAAAATCTTCCACGCAGGCGGTCAGGATGTGGAAATCATCCACAATATGACCGGAAAAACACCGCATCCAATCTTTGACACCCAGGTTGCCGCCATGGCGTTGGGACCCAGCGAACAGATTGGCTATGCCAATCTCGTGGATAGCTGGCTCGGCATCACACTCGACAAAGGCGCACGCTTTACCGATTGGTCACGCCGGCCGTTGAACGATCGGCAGATTGAATATGCCATCGGTGATGTAACGCATTTATCGACGATTTTTCCGATGATGCTCGAAAAACTCATCAAAACCGGTCGTGGCATCTGGATTAATGCGGAAATGGAAAAACTCGCTGATCCGGATAATTACGTCAATGATCCGCAAAAGTCTTGGCGACGGGTCAAATTCCAAGGCCGCAATCTGGAAGCCCTTGGCCGTCTGAAAGCGCTGGCTGCCTGGCGGGAGAAAGAAGCCCAGTCGAAAGACATGCCACGCGGCCGGATCATGCGCGATGAGACCTTGGCTGATGTGGCGGCTCATCCGCCGAAAGATCAAAATAAACTATCGCAAGTGCGCGGCCTGTCGTCCGGCTGGAAGAACAATGACATCGGTGAGCGGTTGATGAATACGCTGGCCAATGCAGAGCCGCTTACCAAAGACGAGCTTCCAGACCGTAGCGGTCGCCGGCCCAAGTTCAGTAAAGAAAACGCTTTGGTGGCAGACCTGCTGAAACTGTTGTTGAAAATCCGATCTGCAGAGATGAATGTAGCGTCGAAACTGCTAGCACGCGCTGATGACCTGGAGCGCATTGTCGGTGGAGAGCGAGCCGGAGTCGCTTTACTAGAAGGCTGGCGCTACGAAGAATTTGGCCGCGACGCGATCGACCTCATCGAAGGGCGGATGAGTTTCACCGTCAAAGATGGCAAATTACAAATGACCCATCAGCCGGAAACACAAGCTGAAGAAGCAGAGTGAAATGGCAGTTTTCTTTTGTGGCTATCGCCTGCCCCACATTGCTAGCCTGTGCGACAACTGACATCGAACAGGAAATCCCTGAACGCGGCGTTACTCCTGGCTATATGTGCAAGACAAATGGCCTTGAGGCTATGGTAGGGAGCCAAGCAAATGGCGAGGTTGGTGCGGATGCACTTAAAAAATCTGGAGCCAAACGCCTGCGCTGGATTGCTCCTAACACCGCAGTAACCATGGACTTTCGTCAGGACCGTCTAAACATTTCATATGATTACAAAATGGTGATCACGCGTGTGAATTGCGGTTAATCGAAAACTACTCGGTCACCAATACCGGCTCCAAGTCCAGCATATTGGCCAACTGCATATGCCGCTTAGCAACGGCATCACCGTAAAGATCGCGCAAATCGGCGGCCATGATGATTTCCAGCCGGCCATCAACCTTCCTGAGCTGAGTCTGCTCGAGCGGATTGCGCGTGCCGCCACTAAGGCGTTGTCCCAACCGCATCGCGAGGCCCCAACAAATCGCGCGTTGAGTTGCATTTTCACTCGCCAGCTTGCCGCCGCCAGCAAAAATACTGTTTCCCCCACCAAAGCTGGTGAACAGAGCCTGTCCCAATAACTCCCGTTCCGCGCCCGTAATACCGACCCAATTGCCGTGCAGCCCCATTACCAGTCCACGCTCGGCGCGAAAATTCGGGTTAGCCCGCCAAGCAACATCCCCGAGATTACACGCCGCTTGCCTTATCCGCTGCCACTCAGGAGCGTCCTCCGCAAAAATCGGCGCGATCCATTTTCCCAGTAGCTTACTATTTGCAGGGAACCGCGCTTGGGCGGCCCCGGATTCCTCAGTGGCAAGCAGCAACGGATCACGTTTACTCTCTGCTTTGCTGACATTCTGAAAGAGCAATCCCTCCCGGACACCATAAGCAGAGACGATCATCGTGCTGCTGCCGAGATAGCGGACGATGAACGATAAAAGCCATGCAGCATCGTCTAGCGTCGGGATCCGTGATGTTGAAAGGCCAGGAACTGCTTTCAACTTCGCCTTGTTCATCCGCGCCAGCTGACTGACCAACCGGCGCGCTCGCTGTGGTTGCATCTCATAATGGTGGATCACCGGCAGCGGATAGCCGCTATCAAACATGTCAAGCCGCGCCAGCGAACGCCAGGAACCGCCAACCAGATAAAATGGCAGGCCTTGCGCGTCTTGGTCCCATCCGGTTTTTTTCAGCATTTTGCGGACATGGCGCTTCAGCTTGTCTTTCCCCTTGGCCCGTAAATCAGCGACACGCAGAACCCCGAGCGGGAAGCTATAGCGTTCCAGCACTTTGCCCTTGTCCACTAAAGCCAATTCAAGGCTACCACCACCGAGATCGCCTACGATACCTTTAGCGTTGGGTATCGCTGACAGGACCCCAAGCCCGGCTAACTCCGCTTCTTCTTCTCCGTTTAAAACGTTTGTTTCAAAGCCGATTTCCGTGGCCGCTTGAAGCAGATCGGCGCCATTGGTCGCGTCACGAACCGCTGATGTTGCGAAACATTTTATCGAGTCGACGTCCATCTGGGTGCAAAGGCGATAAAACCGCCCCAAAGCCTTAACCGCGAGGGCCATCGAGTCAGCCGCGATAGCGCCGGTGGTCGCAAGCTCTTTGCCTAGTCCCGCCATGACTTTTTCATTGAATAATATCGCCGGAACCCGCGCCGCGCCCTGATAGACAACCAGACGGATCGAGTTCGAGCCGATATCAACAATCGCTGTCCGGCGACCGGTGCGTGGCGTTTTTCTCTTCCTGGTTATTTGCAATCCCCCGACCTGCATCTGGTGACCGCGATCAGGCTTTTTTCTTGCGACGACGCAAGGATAGTCGAGGCACTGCATTGCTTTTGTTTAGAGCTTTGCCGCGACCGGATAGCGATGGATTGGTCATAAAATAGCGGTGCAGATTAAAAGGTTTCTCGGACGCAGCGATGCGGCTGTAGCTCCCGTCGCTGTTAAGCTCCCAACTTTGTTCGTCGTCAATCAGGTTTGCGACCATGACCTGATCCAGTATCTGGTCATGTACCGTCGCGTTGGTGATCGGCATCATATATTCCACACGCCGATCAAGATTACGCGGCATCCAGTCGGCAGAGCTTATATAAAGCGCTGCTTTATCATTCGGTAGATCAGCGCCATTGCCAAAGGCCCATATCCGACTGTGTTCCAGAAAACGGCCGACAACCGACTTCACGCGAACGTGGTCTGACATGCCGGGGACACCCGGGCGCAGACAGCAAATCCCACGGATAACAAGATCTATCTCTACCCCGGCATTGCTCGCAGCGTATAGTTTTTCGATCAGCGCGGGATCAACCAGTGAATTCATCTTCGCCCAGATCATGCCGGGCTTTCCAGCGCGTTCATTTGCGATTTCCCGGTCGATCAAATTCATCAAATCCTGCCGCATGTAGCGCGGAGACATCGAGATTAATTCGAGTTTTTCCGGTTCAACATAACCAGTGATGTAGTTGAATAGCTGCGCTGCATCGCGGGCAGCTTTCGGATCGGCGGTAAAAAAGCTGAGATCCGTGTAAATCTTGGCAGTCACGGGGTGATAATTACCAGTCCCGAAGTGACAATAGGTCCGATAACCTTCCTGCTCCTTACGGATCACCATCGAAATCTTGGCGTGGGTTTTCCACTCAATAAATCCATAGACGACCTGCACGCCCGCCCGCTCCAACGCGCTGGCCCAGAGCAAATTCTGCTCCTCATCAAAACGTGCTTTTAACTCAACAATGGCTGTCACAGACTTGCCAGCCTCAGCTGCGTCGATCAGAGCGCGAATAACCGCTGATTGCTTGCCCGCACGATATAGAGTTTGCTTGATTGCCACGACATCAGGGTCAGCAGCGGCTTGCCGCAAAAACTCAATCACGACTTCAAAAGACTCATATGGGTGGTGAACCAGAATATCCTTGTCGCGAATCGCTGCAAAGCAATCTCCGCCATGCTCGCGAATCCGTTCTGGAAAGCGCGGACTATAGGGCGTGAATTTTAAATCTGGGCGATCCTCCTCCACCAGCAAGTCCAGATCGCCGATACCAACAAGCCCTGTCACCCGGCTTTCGGTCGCGCCTTCGGTCAAAAGATTATCGCGCAGCAGCGTAACAACGGTTTCTGATAAACCGGGCCCCATTTCCAGACGGATTACATCACCACGCCGGCGGCGCTTGATTGCGCTGCGAAAATAACGGACTAGATCTTCGGCTTCCTCCTCGACCTCAATATCGCTGTCGCGGATGATGCGAAAAAGACCACTGTTCGTTACATCATAGCCCGGAAAAAGCTGGTCAGAATAGCTTTGAATGACCGATTCCACCGAAACATAGGTCGCCGTTTCATTGGGCATCCGAATGAACCTAGGTAGGCCTGACGGGATCATGACCAGTTCCCGGATGCCCTGACCGTCCGATTGCCGGACCAAATCAAATACCAGACTGAGCCCTTTATTGGGAATAAACGGAAAGGGATGAGCAGGGTCAAGCGCTTGGGGTGTCAAAACTGGAAATATCTGATCGAGGAAATGCTGTTTCAGCCAAGCAGCTCCGGCACCATCCAATTCTTCTGCGGTCAGAACATATATGTCCTCTTCCGCCAACGCTTCGGAAAGCTGGTTCCACACCAGTTGCTGATTGGACATTAACTTGTCGCTATGATCAGCTATCGCTAGCAATTGTTGTTTAACGGTCAGTCCGTCGGCCGACCGTTCCTCAATATTCTGCCGGAACTGTCCAACCAACCCGGCAAAACGAACCATGAAAAACTCGTCGAGATTATTTCCGGAAATCGAAAGAAAACGAAGTCGATCAAGCAGCGGATGTGACTTGTTCTGCGCCTCTTCAATCACTCGATCATTAAAGCCGAGCCAGCTGATTTCGCGATTGAAATAGCGATCAGAACCACCGTCGTCGCCGATGCTTACACTCTCATTTTCGCCCGTTTCTGGTGCCTGGGGGACAAGACCGTCCATCTAATTTTCCTCGTCGTCTTGGGCGGTTGCGGATCCAGAGTCTGATTTGTAACCTGCACCCTCAAGCTGCGCCAACACCTCTATGGCGATGGCACGGGTGATCGGTTTTTTTCTCTCCGTAGCAAGAACATTCATCTTTTGCGCCAAAAGCTCAACATTTTGATAACTGCGTTCCATGCGTTTGCCGAGATAGGAGAGAGCGTCTTCGGAAATAGAAAGTCCCCGCAACGCAAAATATTTCTGAAACAAGCCTGCGATCATCGCTTCGTCTGGCGCACCGATTTCTATGAGCAATGAAGCCGCTAAACGGGATTTGAGGTCAGGGAGCTGAACGCCCCAGCGTGAAACCTCGCGCGAAGACAAAAGCAACAACGGTCGTTTATCGACTTGAGATTGATTCCAGAGATGAAACAGATCGTCATCAGCCACCTTGTTGGCATTTGAAACAAATCGGCCCCCGCTTTGTCGTTCAAACTGATGCGCCATGGAAAGTTTGCCCGAACCATAAGCACCAATCAGTATTGCGGTTGCGTTTGGCCAGCGCGCCCAATTGCTCAACTGCTCGTGCGCTTTAGCATTGCAATCGGTAACAAGATAACCCTCGCCATGCGATATTGGCGCGATATCCAAAGGAAGAGCAATCTGGCTCACTGGTTTTGCTCATCACTCCCGGAATTGTTTTCAGCAGGTGGATTGGCAGATCCGCCACCACGACTGATCCTTAGCGCGCCAGCCCCTTGCTGTACTTGCCATCCCTTGGCCCGTAATGCCGAAGCCAAGGTCGCCAGATCACCCGTATAAGATACACGCATCACCGATACCCCGCCCAATGCTAAGCTGGAAGTCGAAGCGGAGGACACTCCAGCAACCGAGCGCAAAGACGACTCGCCACGTCCAACCGCGCCAACGTCGGGCGTATCAAACTGGACCGTCACCGTTATGGCTGTACCGCCAGGAGTAACAGCAGCGGTTTCTTGACTTGTAGTTTCTGCACTGCTGATTTGGGTATTCTCGCTGCTGCTCTCGCCAATTTCTGCGGCCAATTCAGCTTCGATTTCTCTTTCTAGTGCCTCTAAATCGAAGGAATCCTCAATGATAAGCGACTTGTCGGTCTTCAACAGTCCGCGGGACAGCGCCTGAGTATAGACACTGTCGAGCCGCGCGATAGCCTGATCCATCATCGCAGGGATGCCGTCAGAAGACTGGGCCTTCAGAGAAAAACTATCGATATATTTGCTGTCTGGGCCATAGCGAGCGCTAAATCTAGCAGTCACCGGGCCACCAGGATATTCGCGTTCCAAGCGAACAATAGGGATGATGACATCAGCGGCGCTAAACTGGTCCAATATCGTCCGCCACCATCGCCGATCTCGGCGCTCGGCCTGTCCTGCTGTCAGCACCAGTGATTCGCTATCGGAACCATAAGGGCGAACATAATCGATTGCGCTATCGCCAGCACGAAACCGCGCCCACGCTTTTTGCCACTCGGTCTTATTTTCAAAAACCTGTGCTGAGCCGCCACTCCACATAATCGGCAGGACCAGCAATGGTGGCGACCGCAGTCGCCGGCCACTAACGCCCAATATCTGACCAGCCCGAGCGCGATCAAACATCACACCCAATCTGGCAATATAGCGTTTCGGACCAATTTGCTCTTGTTCCACAATGATTGCAGACACGATGTTGTTGAGGGCTCCATCCGATAACCCAGCAGTCTTGCCGCCTTGGGTTCGGGCATATAGCATTTTCCATGCTTTGCGCTGAGCCTCTTCCCAACCTTTTTTTCGGGCTTCGAAGGCGTTACTGCCTTTAGTATCAACCTCTACCCCAAAAACTTCAAAGTCGCCGGTGCTCGCAAGCGGCGCAACGCCGCGGTCGCTGCCTTCAAGTTGAGCGTAAACAACACCTGCAACTGCCAAGCCAAGAACGGCAAAAATCGCAAAAATATAGGTTTTAAAACTGGTCAAAAATTTCATTTCCGCTCTTTTGACGATTATGACGTGGAAATCCACCCGCGACTTGTCTAATCGCCTATTTTATGAGTGACAAACAAAATGAACCAGAATCTTACACTTATGCGAAAGCCGGTGTATCGATTGAGGCAGGCAACGCATTGGTCAAAGCCATTGCGCCGTTGGCAAAAGCAACTGCGCGCCCCGGAGCCAATGCAGAACTTGGCGGCTTTGGAGGGTTTTTCGACCTAAAAGCAGCCGGCTATGATGACCCCTTGCTGGTCGCAGCCAATGACGGCGTCGGTACAAAACTGAAACTGGCCATCGACCATGACCGCCATGACAGCGTGGGAATCGACTTAGTAGCCATGTGTGTGAATGATCTGATCGTTCAAGGTGCAGAGCCGCTGTTTTTCTTAGACTATTTCGCCACCGGAAAGCTGGAAAACGGTGTTGCCGAACGCGTAGTGGCCGGCATTGCAGAGGGCTGTAAAATGTCAGGCTGCGCTCTAATCGGTGGCGAGACGGCAGAAATGCCGGGCATGTATGCTGAAGGTGATTATGATCTAGCCGGATTTTGCGTGGGCGCTGTGGAGCGGGAAAAAGCGCTTACCGGCGCACAATTGGCGGATGGCGATGTCCTATTGGGACTGGCATCCTCCGGTATCCACTCCAACGGTTATTCACTGGTGCGTCGTTTGGCGAAGGACAAGGGATGGAAACTGGATCGACCGGCGCTGTTTGATCCGGAAGTGCTGCTGATTGAGGCTTTGATCGCGCCAACCCGGATTTACGTCAAATCCTTGCTACCACTGATGCAATCAGGCCGGATCAAGGCACTGGCACATATTACTGGCGGCGGATTGCTCGAAAATATACCCCGCGTCTTGCCCGACGGCCTGCATGCGCATGTCGACGCAAATGCTTGGGACCAGCCACGCCTGATGGCGTTTCTGCAAGCACAGGGCAATATTGAGCCGGAAGAAATGGCGCGGACGTTTAACTGCGGTATCGGGATGGTCCTCGCCGTGTCTGCGGATGAAGTCGCCGCGGTGCGCGCCGATCTGGAAGCCGCAGGCGAAACCGTCCATCAGGTCGGCCTTATTGAAACAGGCACAAAGGGCTGCACGGTTTCAGGCAGCACCGAGACATGGTCGGCTCGAAGCGATTGGGCAGCGACGCATAATGGCTGATGTGTGATGCCTGATCGGGCCAAAGTCGCCGTCCTGATATCTGGCCGCGGCTCCAACATGGCCGCCCTGCTTTATGCCGCAAAGGCCGATAATTGTCCTTATGAAGTGGTTCTGGTGGCGTCCAATGATCCGCAAGCTCCTGGCTTGATATTGGCGAAAGCGGAAGGCATTGCTACATTCGCGTACTCCCACAAAGGATTGAGCCGCGAAGCGCATGATCAGATTATGCATGAAGCAGTTGTCGAAGCCGGTGCTGACTATATCGCCTTAGCAGGATATATGCGGATTTTGAGCGACGATTTTGTCCGTAAATGGAGTGATCGCATGCTCAACATTCATCCCAGCCTTTTGCCTAAATACAAAGGCCTTAACACTTATCAACGCGCGTTGGACGCGGGTGATACCCATGCCGGATGTAGCGTTCATCTGGTTACTCCGGAATTGGACGACGGACCAGTGCTGGCCCAAACAGAAGTTGCCATTCTGCCTGGCGATAATGCCGACATTTTGGCCGATCGCGTGCTGATTGCTGAACATCAAATCTATTCAGCGACACTAGCCCAATATGTCACCCGGGAAGAAGACCCTGATTGGATTTTGGAGCAAGTTCGGATGCTGGCATTGAATTTGGAAGAAACCCATGAACGCCCTAGTTTCGGAACCCCCGGTTGGCGCGTGGGAAGCGAGAAGACCGGCAAATATTTCGCCTATTTCTCTCGCCGACATTTTGGTGAGACCGGCATATCGATATTTGTAAAGACCAGCGGCCTAGACGAACAAAGCGCTCTGCTGGACGCCGATCCTGACCTTTATTTCGCGCCCAAATTTTACGGCAAATCGGGTTGGATTGCCATAAAGCTCGATACCGGTAGAACCGACTGGGAGCATATCGCTGACTGGCTCAGAAAAAGCTGGGGCATGGTTGCACCAAAACGGCTCACCAAATTAGCAAGTATCGCCGACGAATTTTAAGGAATTCGCATCGCGGGGGAACAAACCTACAGCGGTGAGGAGGAGGGAGGATTCACCACTATAAAGTCTAAATCTGGGATGATTGCTCCATCCGCGATGCTTAAGAGGTTTTATAGGCCAACGACTTCATAATATAGATACGGTATTAGGGCCGTAGCCTATTTTACTTACATTCCGGCTTCCACCGCCAGGCGAACCATGTCTGCGGCACTAGGTACATCCAACCGTTTCATTAGGATTGCACGGTGCATTTTTATGGTTCGTTCGCTTAAGCCGAGTTCATGAGCAATTTGCTTGTTTAGCAGGCCCTTAGCTATGAATTTTAAGACTTCACGCTGCCTTTTGGACAAGTCTTTTACGATCTCAGTAGCCCGCATTCGCCGCGCCTTCGCGAGGCTCGGACCATCGCTTTCAATCTCGACCTGAGAACCGAGAAAAAATTCCAGTTCCCCTTCATCGTCAAATAAAGGTGCGACTAACACTGCATTTTGAAAGGGCGTACCATCCTTTTTATAGTTTAATATTTCGACGAGCACTGGCTTATGTTCCCGCACACCGCGACGGATCTCATCCGTCAACCAAGGTTCAGTCGAAGGGCCCGCCAAAAATCGACAGTTTCGCCCGATGATAAAATCCGGTCCATAACCGGTCAGATCAGAAAACGCTTGGTTGGATGCCACAATAGGATTGTCTTGCAGTCTTGGATTGCTAATCACTGAAGCTATCGGGCTGTTTTTGATCAATGCTTCGACAGAGGCTTTGGGCATATCAACCTTAGGGATTGATTGCTGCCCGCCCTTCATGTTCTCCGACCCTGCATTCATAAGATAAACTTAGTCTATCCCCATCAGCTATGGCAAGCAGAATGCCACACTATTCCGATCTATTTCACTCCGCCCTTACAGCGTTTGGAGCAATATTTGACATCATCCCAAACATCTTTCCATTTCTTGCGCCAAGTAAACGGTCGCCCGCATGTGATGCAGGTTTTCTGGGGCAAATTTTGTTTCTTGATTTGTTTTTTGGCGGGCATAAACGCGCATTATTATGGAACGACACCTTCCACCACTGATTTCGCATTATCCACTCTTATCGCCGCACCATTGATAAATTTCGATTCATCAGACGCCAGAAACAGCACTGTGTTGGCAATGTCATCGGGTTCACCCAAAGCACTGGCCGCCGGACCTTCGCTGGCTGGCCGCAAATCGTCCCGCCCCATCATCTTCGGTCCAATCTCTTCGACCATGGGCGTCAATATTCCAGCGGGATGAACGCTGTTACAGCGCACATTATAGCCATTATTTGCGCAATGGACGGCGATGCTGCGGGTTAGACTCTCAACAGCCCCTTTTGCCGCCGCATAAGCCGCTACGACTGGCTCGCCTTGGATCGAGGCGATGGACGCCATGTTTATTATCGAACCGCCACCTGACGCCTTCATCGCTGGCACAGCATATTTACACCCGAAAAATGTTCCATCAGCGCTGACAGCCATCACGAAGCGCCATTCCTCAGCTGTTTGGGTTTCAATGGTTCCAGGCTCTACCACACCGGCATTGTTGACCAGAATATCGAGCTTGCCATGGCGCGATACAACATCAGCGATTAAATCTTCCCATGCGGATTCGTCACGGACATCTTGAGTGTGAAATTCCGCTGACGCACCGATTTCAGCGGCGACTCGCGTTCCATTATCTTTATCCATATCCGTGAGGATGACGGTCGCCCCTTCCCGCGCGAACATGCGGGCATCAGCCTCACCCAACCCCTTTGCCGCACCGGTAATGATCGCCACTTTGCCATCGAGTCTGCCCATTTTCGTCCCTCTCTTTTTTGCCAACTATCCATAGATTAGCAGCACATGCTACGCACTGGCCCTAACAATATAAGGGAGAGCGGGATGGATAAGGTTGATCAACTGTTGGCGCGCGAGGAAATGCGCGATTTGCTACACCGTTATTGCAAAGGTATTGATCGCCGCGATTGGGCCCTCGTGCGGTCCTGCTTTGCCGATGACCATATCCACAAACACGCAGAATATTCGGGGCCGCCTGATGAGTTTATCGGCTTTGCCAGCGAGATACTGAAAAAAGTACCCAACACGCATCATTCCATTTCCAACGTCCATTTCACCTTTGGTGACGACGGCAACAGCGCGTCAACCGAAGCGAATTTTGTAGCCTATCATTATATTCAAGAAGGAACGCCGGAATTCGGGCCGGTCCCCACGGAAGGCAAAGCCACCGATTGGATTGTCGCAGGGCGCTATTGCGATAAATTCGAAAAGCGGGACGGCAAATGGATCATCGTTCGGCGTGAAGCATTCCATGATTGGGAACGCTATGAAGAAGCCAATCCTAGAACCTAGTCTAAACGCGCCTCAAAGCTGATTGTGAAACTGGGATTGTTAACGCCGTCAGAGGCAGCCAATATGCCTGATGGATTAACGACAATGCCAGTAACATTAGAATCAAAGCCCGCCGCATTGGGTGTGTAGCTGTAGGGCGCGGCACCAGATGGCTGATCAGAAAAATTGGCCATGGTTGCAGGATCAAATGTATCCAAACCGCTTAATGTCGACCCATCAGCAAACACAATTGATGATGCGCCGTTATAACTGATGTTAGCCGGCAGGACATCGGAAATCTGTATGCTGCTGGTATCGACCGGCGCATCACCCTGATTGGTTACTTCAATCGTGTATCGTATGACAGCTCCGGGAATCGCTTTCGGACTGGCCGAACCATTTACCGGATCGGAAAGCACGGTGGATTGCTTGCTGATCTCAAGCACTGCATTGGCCGGGTCACGGGTGTTCGTGATTACGCATGCAATCACGTCACCAATCGCTGGCGTAAAGTCTGTACCCAATGTGCTTGGCAATGTGGTGGCAGAACCCGTATTCGCATTGGTACAGGACAGAGCAGCGGTGTAACGGCCAAGGTCGGTTGTTCCGCGCGCCAGTTCATCGACATTATAGCTGTTCCCGCCAACCAATTGGGTCATCGCAATCGGGGCGTTGCTTATAACAGATCCTGCGCCCACAGTTGTCTGCGCCGCAACGGTGCTGCTGCCTTCTCTTATACGGATACGAAATTCGTCGCTGTCAAATATCCGGCCAGCCGAACTGAGCTGCTTTTCCAGTGAAAGATGCGGATAGGGCGTGTTGTTAAACACACATTGGACGGCATCCCCAAAAGCCAGTGATCCAAAGCTGTAACTTGTCGTTTCAACATTTGTCGGCATCACCGTTGGCGAGCCAGCGCTATTGTTCACGCAAGTCAACTGGGGCCGATATTGGTTTAATGCGCTCGCGCTACCGCTGGCGAGAACTTCGCCCAAACTGATTGGAATTCCAGATGCCGTAGAAATGACAGCTGCCGGGAATGGGCCGTTGCCAGCGCCGGTTGTTGTCCCGGATGCCAGCAAGTCTCCAGATGATGTCGATGTAATCTGAAATGTGAACTGATCAGTTGGGTCGACCCGCGCTCCCGTGATGGTTTTATTCAACGTGATTGATGCAAAGCGCACGGCAAACATCATACCCTGCAACCCCTGCCCCCGCATAGAAGCCGTTACATTAGTAGGCGAATCTGTACCGGCAATATAGCCACCTATCCGCCCCGTTTGCCCGCCGCCAGACATGCGCAATATGTTCGTACCCGTACCGGTCAAAACCGGAAACTGGCTACCGCTAATGGGCGGCACCGCATCCAGTATCTGCCAGTTTGAACCATTGGTGCCGAATTCCAGAAATTCGCTATTATCCGTCGATTCCGCATCAGCCGCGACGAAGGCATAGCTCGAAACTGATGCAACACCGGGAGGCGGAATGATTGTGATGTTTGAGAAAGTGAAATCCACCAACGCGCCGCTATTGACCATGTAAAGGATCGGCCGCCCCGGGATATTGAGGAAAGACGAGTTACCAACGGCCGCTCCAGTCCAGCTGGGTGCTGCGCGGTCATCTGCTGCCGATGCGGTCGTGCTTGTTGCTCTGAGGTTAAATGTCAGCTGCGATCCGTCATCCAGATCAAAGGAGAAATTTTGGCCCGATCCAGAGCGCACAGCGGTATCGTTGTAAGATGAAAAATCCAGCCAGCAATAGGTTTGCCAAGCCGCCGGCGCCGCGCCCTGCGCTCCGGCGGGGGAGCAAGTCGCAGCCATAGCTGCGCTGCCGCCAAAGCTGACGGAAGCCACGGCATAAATCATGATCAGCATGAAATGCTTGATAATGTGTTGCACTGGTCCTGTTCCCGCAATTCTGACCGAACAGCGCCGGATTTCCTACTCCAGTGCTGACGATCAGATTGCGGATTAACAGATCAGGTTTAAAATTCGGTGAAAGCCTTACAAAACTGTGACTTAATCGAAAATAAAACTAGCCTACGATTTCGTCTTCGTTGAAGAAATAGGCGATTTCGATCGCAGCATTTTCGTCGCTGTCTGAACCGTGAACCGAATTGGCTTCGATGCTCTCGGCTAGTTCTTTGCGAATGGTGCCAGGTGCTGCATCTGCAGGGTTAGTGGCGCCCATGATATCGCGGTTACGCTGCATAGCGTTTTCGCCTTCAAGAACCTGTACGACAACCGGACCGCTGATCATGAAATCAACGAGTTCCCCAAAGAAAGGACGTTCTTTGTGAACAGCGTAAAAGCCTTCTGCCTGACCGCGGGTCATGTGAATACGCTTGGATGCAACAATCCGCAGGCCAGCTTCTTCCAGCATTTTGGTGACTGCACCGGTCAGGTTACGCTTGGTAGCATCTGGTTTGATGATCGAAAATGTCCGTGTACCGGCCATGATATTGCTCCGTAAAAATGATAAAAACAGGGGGTTCGTTATAAAGTTGCGCCGCCCTTAGCTGCTGCATTGCAACATGGCAAGTATTGAGACGCAGCTAAGGCCCTTCAACCCAGCGACCGCCATCCTGCTTCCAATAGCGAGGCGTCACTTCATCCTTTGCTGACAAAGCGCGCCATGCCGTCCTTGCATTGTCGATCTGCTCGACCGTGAAGAGGTAAAAGGCTCGATCAAACGCCAAGGCTTCATCGCGCCACTCACCATCGGTCAGCGCAACAAAGCGCGCACCGTTAGTAGCTTCACATAGAGCGGAAATCAGAATCGGTTGCGCATCGTCCGGCCCTTTTCCCGACAAATCATGAGCCAGAAAGCTCGTCGATCCTGCCTGCCACAGAGCGTTACTGAGTTTTTCCAATTGCCCAACAAAACTTGACACAAGCAGCATTCGTTGACCGCCATCCAACGTTTTCTGAGCCAGTATTGGCACCAGTTTTTCCGCCGGATCGCGGGTCAAATGATAAAAATCGACCTGCACTGGTCAAACCATCCTTCAGCGCGAACTATTGCTCAAAATTGTCGGCAACATATTGGTCGAGCAAACGCACGCCAAAACCGGTCGCCCCTTTTTCCCAGACTGGGCCCGGCTTATCCGCCCAGACCATGCCGGCGATATCCAAATGCGCCCATTTGACCCCGTCCTTGATATACCGTTTCAAAAACTGTGCCGCAGTAATCGAACCAGCGCCCTTACCGCCAACGTTCTTCATATCTGCAATTGGCGAGTTGATTTGCTTGTCATAAGCGGCGGTCAGCGGGAAACGCCATAGCGGGTCCCCAGCCGTCTTACCCGCAGCCAACAGATTGTCAGACAGGCCATCATCATTGCTGAAACAACCTGCATGTTCATTGCCAAGAGACACAATAATCGCGCCGGTCAGCGTTGCCAGATTGATCACAACTTCCGGTTCAAACGTCTCCTGTGTCCAATGCAACGCATCGCATAATACCAAGCGCCCTTCCGCATCAGTATTGATGACTTCGATAGTCTGGCCACTCATGCTGGTCACAACATCGCCCGGTCGCTGCGCATTGCCATCCGGCATATTCTCAACCAACCCACAAACGCCGATGACATGGGCTTTGGCTTTACGACCGGCGAGTGCCTTCATCGTGCCTGCAACCGCGCCAGCGCCGCCCATATCCCATTTCATATCTTCCATGCCGCCTGGCGGTTTTAGTGAGATACCTCCAGTATCAAAGGTCACACCTTTACCAACCAGCGCGAGCGGCTTTTTCTGCGCGCCATTAGTGCCATCCCAGCGCATAGCCAGCATCCGTGGTGGCCGCACCGAACCTTGCGATACGCCCAAAAGCGCGCCCATGCCGAGCTTTTCCATTTCCTCTTGACCGAGCACGGTAAATTCTACGCCCATCTCGCGAAGCTCTTCGCAACGTGCGACGAAGCTTTCAGGATAGATGACATTCGCCGGTTCCGAGACCAACTCACGGGTCAGCGCCACACCATCAGCCACCGCCGACAAATCCTGCCAGACTTGCGCCGACTCCATATCGGTATCCAATACCGTGATGGCCGTCAGCGTCTGCTTGGCATTCTCCGGCATGGTTGTGCGATATTTGTCAATTCTCCAGCTGCGCAGTTTTGCGCCGAATAATAAGCGCGCCAACTGATCCTGAGCGAGCCCTGCACCGTTAATAGCAAGATGTTTCACACCGGACGCAATCAACTTGGCAACAATCGCTCCGCCAGCCGCTTCGCAATCGCTACGCTTGCCTTTGCCAACGCCCGTCAGCACAACCTGTATGACAGCATCGCCTTCCGTCACAAATGTTTGGAATATCTGCCCGGTCTTGCCTTCAAACCGTCCCGCTTTTGCGGCAGCGCGAACCATGTCTGCTTGTTCAAGAGATATCTCTGCGCTGCCCAAGGCATCTTTACCGACGGCAAAGGCTATTGCATCTGGCGTAGAAGACGGGCTGGCGGCAAATGTGAATTTCATGAGAAAGCGTCCTTATCAATGGATCAGCCGCATCAAAGTCGCGGATATCTGATCTTCTGTTCAGGGTGGATCAATGAAAGATTGGCACTGTCTTTGCAATCATCATTTCACTCCGGTTAACAATCGAATTGGGACATTGCCAAAAATCTACAACAGAAAATTTGCAGCGAACGCGATCTGGTGCAATAGGGCGGTGGTCGGGTTGGCGGCAAAAGAAACAGCGCCAATATCTCTTGGGGTCAAAGGTAGGTTAATCTCGTCGATGAAATCTTCAATCGCATTGATTGCACTGGCTCTTCCTTTCGCCGTTCCACAAACCGTTGTTGCGCAAACGGGGGCGGATAATCCCACATCTGTAGCTATAGAGCCAGCGGCGCCGTTACCTGCAACATCCGAAGAAATTGAATTTAGCGCAGACAGCATCGATTATGATTTTGAAAATGATGTCGTCACTGCAAAAGGCAATGTCGAGTTAGACCGCGACGGCTACAAGCTGCGCTCTGATCAGGTAACCTGGAATCGGAAAACCGGTATTGTTCGCGCGGAAGGTAATATTCGATCGATAAGCCCGGATGGCGACACTGCCTACGGCGACAATATCGTTCTAACCGATAGTTTGCGTGACGGTATTGTCGACAACCTGTTGCTGGTGCTCGATGACGGCAGCCGTTTGGCCGCGCTCAAAGGCGAACGGTTTGCAGATGGCTCGCTGTCACTTGACAATGCGGCTTACACGGCCTGCGCCGTAACTACCGAAGACGGTTGCCCTAAGAATCCTAGTTGGCAGATTAAGGCGGTTAAAGTCCGCTATGATCCGATCAAAAAGCGCGTCAGCTATGACGGCGCACGGATAGAAATATTCGGCCTGCCGGTCATCCCCTTGCCTGGCCTGTCACACCCCGTCAGCTTCGAAAACCGTAGCGGTATTTTGGTACCCAACCTGCGGTTTGATTCGACAAACGGAGTCGCGGTTTCACTGCCTTATTATTTCAGCCTGGCCCCCAATGAAGATGCCACGATAACTGCCCAAGTGTTTACCGAAGTGGCTCCATTGGTAAGTGGGACATATAGAAATCTCAGTGAAAAAGGCGCTTTCCAGCTCACCGGCTATGCGACCTATGGCTCACGTATTCCGACCGGTGCAGCAGGACCGTTGCCGGACTCAGAAAGAGATTTCAGAGGATATTTTGCAACAAGCGGTCGTTTCATACTCGACGAGAACTGGAGCATATCGCAATCCGCTCGCCTTGTTTCCGACCGTACCTTTCTGCGCCGCTACGATATCAGCGACGACGATAGCCTGCGATCGACCATCAATGTCGAACGGATAGACGATAGCAGTTATTTTTCTCTCGCCGGATGGGCCTTTCAAACTTTGCGCGCTGGCGATCCACAAAACCGGGTTCCGGTCGCACTCCCCGTGGTTGATTATCGCAAACGCTTTGCCGAACCGATACTAGGCGGCAAGACACAAATTCAGTTTAATAGCCTCGCCATTGGGCGCTCAGAAGGTCAGGATACCCAGCGCGCTTTTGCATCCGCACGCTGGGATCTACGAAAGCTCACGGCCATGGGTCAGGAAATCACGCTGACCGGCTTTGCGCGTGGTGATGTCTATAACAGTGAAGACAACGCCCTCAACGATACCGCTATTTATCGCGGTGAATCGGGTTGGCAAGCGCGCGGCATTGTGACGGCTGCAGTTGACATAAAATGGCCATTTATTGGCGAAGCCTTTGGCGGCACCCAAACCTTGACGCCGCGTTTCCAGGTCGTGGCAACGCCGGCGATATCGAATCTCTCTGTTCCCAATGAAGATTCCCGCTCTGTCGATTTGGAAGACACAAACCTTTTTGCTCTGAACCGTTTTCCGGGCTTTGATCGCTATGAAGATAATGTTCGGGCGACTTATGGATTGGAATGGAATCTCAATCGCCCTAACTTGCGGGTCGATGCCATAGTTGGCCAAAGCTACAGGCTAGCCAATAAGAGCAATATTGTTCCCGAAGGAACCGGCCTGTCGGAGCGGTTTTCCGATGTTGTCGGGCGGACAGAGGTTCGGTTCAAGGATATCGTAAAATTCACGCATCGCTATCGGCTTGATAAAGATAATCTGGCAGTGCGCCGGAACGAGATCGACGCGACATTGGGATCGAAAAACACCTATGCGCAGATCGGTTATCTACGGCTCAATCGCGATATCGGGGAAGGACTTGAAGATCTCGCCGACCGCGAAGAAGTTCGCATCGGCGGGCGCTATCAAATTGACAAATATTGGTCTGTTTTCGGCTCTGCGATTATCGATCTCACCGATGAACAGGAAGACCCTCTATCCTCTGCTGACGGATTTGAACCAGTCCGGCATCGCATTGGTGTCGCCTATGACGATGGCTGTTTGTCGCTCGGCGTAACGTGGCGCTATGATTATGATGACAGCGGTGATGACCAGCGCGGCAGCACTTTCCTGTTCCGGCTGGCCTTACGCAATTTGGGTGTGTAAGGCTTTTGGTAATGATGTTTGATTGCTCATATTAGGTTCAGCCGAATTTTGATATTCACTGATCCCAATATGTTCTTAGAGTTTGAAAAGAAACGAAAAATGAATTTTATGCGTACAGGAATATCTAGCAAGCACGCGAAATTTGCGATTGCTACAACCGCCGCTTTGTTCGCTGCGACACCATCGACCAGCCAGACAGTTTCGGACAATTCGGTTCCCCAGGCAGGTCTTAATATTCCCGAACAGCTTACCATTTTTGGCGAGAATGATCCCAATGTCCGGCGTGCAACCGCTTTGGTCAACGGTGACATTATAACCGGAACGGATGTCGGGCATCGACTAGCTTTAATCGTTGCCGCCAACGGTGGTACAGTTGCCGAAGAAGAAAAAAACCGTTTGCGACTGCAAGTGCTTCGGAATTTGATCGACGAGACGCTGCAGATTCAAGAAGCTGAAGCGAACGAAATCACGATATCAGCCGCCGAAATTCAACAGACTTTCAATCAGGTCGCCCAACAGAATTTCAAGCAGGATATCAGTGCCTTTGACGCGTATCTGCGTTCCAAAGGATCGTCGACGGATACTCTGAAGCGCCAAATTAAGGGCGAACTGGCTTGGGGCCGCCTGCTTCGTCGCAATATTCAACCTTTCATCAACGTGGGTGACGAAGAGGTGAATTCCATTATTGAGCGTTTGAACGCATCCAAAGGTACCACCGAATATCGCATTGGCGAGATTTACATGTCAGCCTCGCCGGAAGCAGCAGATCAGATCGCCGCTAACATGCGTCAGATATTGGATCAGATTCGCCAAGGTGGTTCATTCGTGGCCTATGCACGCCAGTTTTCTGAGGCTTCAACTGCCGTCACCGGTGGTGATTTGGGATGGGTCCGTCCCGCACAGTTGCCGCAATCTCTTGCCGAAGCGGCTGCGCAGATGCAGATTGGTCAAGTTGTAGGTCCCGTTCAGGTGCCTGGTGGATTTTCAATCCTTTATCTCATCGATCAGCGTCAGATTTTAACGGCTGATCCGCGCAATGCCGTACTCAGTCTGAAGCAGTTATCGATCAGCTTTCCACCCGGAACAACCGAGGCGCAGGCAACGGCGCGCGCAGCCGAATTTGCGACGGCCACCCAAAGTATCAAAGGCTGTGGTGCAGCCAATGAAGTGGCCTCCAACATCGGTGCAAATATTGTCGACAATGATCAGGTTCGCCTGAAAGATTTGCCGGGGCCTTTGCAAAACACCATCGTCGACTTGCCTATCGGACAAGCCAGCCAACCCTTCGGTTCCGTAGCTGATGGGGTGCGCGTTTTAATCCTGTGCGGCCGTGATGATCCACAAACGGCATCGGCGCCATCTTTCGACCAGATCATGTCGGACCTAGAAAATGAACGGGTCAATAAACGCGCGCAAATCTATCTGCGCGATCTTCGTCGCGACGCTATTATCGATTATAATTGATGGATGGGAGGGTGATAAAACCCTTTGCTCTATCTTGCGGCGATCCGGCGGGAATTGGTCCCGAGATTGTCTGTAAAAGCTGGCTTGAACGAGAAAATCTCGGTTTGAGGCCGTTTTTCGTTGTCGGAAATTTCGAAGATTTCAAGGCCTCCGACGGAAACGGGTTAGGCGGTATTCCGATCGCGAAAATATCTGACCCTGCGGAGGCTCAAGATCATTTCGACACGGCCCTACCAGTCTTTCACATTCACGATGGCGAGACCACAATACCGGGACAACCAAGCCTTGATGGAGCGCAGTGCGCCCTGCATGCTCTGGAAATAGCTTGCGGTCTTGCACGGTCCGGCGATGCCGCTGCCGTTATTACCGCCCCCGTATCCAAATCCCAGCTGTACAAGGTTGGCTTCCGCTATCCCGGGCAAACCGAATTTGTGTCAGAACGGTGCGGCATAGCCCGCGAAAATGCCGTCATGATGTTGGCTGGACCGTCTTTGCGCGTCATACCGATGACGACCCATATTGCCTTAAAAGATGTCCCCATGCAGCTCACCAAGTCGCTGATCATCGCCCGCGCAAAAGCCGCGCACAAAGCGATGATCCGCAATTTCGGTGTCGAGAACCCTCGGATCGCTATTGCGGGCCTTAATCCCCACGCCGGAGAAAATGGCAATTTGGGTGAGGAAGAAAATCTCGTCATGCGGCCAGCGGTTGAAGCGCTTCTGAAACAAGGCCTTGATGTAACTGGCCCGTTGCCAGCAGACACAATGTTTCATGAAGAGGCCCGGGCACAATATGATGTCGCTTTGTGCCCCTATCATGATCAGGCACTGATACCTCTGAAAACATTACACTTTTTTGACGGGGTGAATATAACACTGGGCCTTCCGATTGTTCGTACATCGCCCGACCATGGCACCGCTTTTGGTATAGCTGGCCAAGGTATTGCCGACCCGCGGTCCATGATTGCGGCGGTCCAGATGGCGGAAACCGCCGTATCCAATCGCGAAAAATACGACCTTTGAGCGAGCCAGTGCCCCTGCCCCCTTTGCGGGAGGTAATCAAGAAACACGGCCTGACCGCCAACAAGGCGCTTGGTCAGAATTTTCTGCTCGACACGCAGCTACTGTCGCGCATTGCTGCGGTTCCCGGTGATTTGCACGATAGCCAGGTATTTGAAGTCGGCCCCGGCCCCGGCGGATTAACGCAAGCTTTGCTGCAGGCCGGCGCGAAAGTCACAGCCGTTGAACGGGACGAGCGATGCCTGCCTGCCTTGGCTGACTTGTCCGATCATTTTCCGGGACAACTTACAGTTATCAACGAAGACGCGTTGAAAATTGATTTGGCACAATTGTTCGACACCCCATTTCACATCGTTTCCAACCTGCCCTATAATGTTGGTTCAGCGTTGCTGATCAAGTGGCTCTCTAACCATAGTTGGCCGCCGGCGTGGCATTCGCTGACCCTTATGTTTCAGCGCGAAGTGGCAGACCGGATCGTCGCCAAAGAGGGTTCCAGTACATACGGACGGCTTTCGATTCTGGCGCAATGGCGCTGTGAAGCAAAGCTCGCCATGTCGGTCCATCGCTCCGCCTTTACGCCCCCGCCCAAGGTGATGTCGGCGATTGTGCATCTGACGCCCAAAGCCCAACCCGAAGGCGTTGATCCCGACATATTGGCAAAACTGACCCAGACCGCTTTTAGCCAACGCCGCAAAATGCTGCGGCAAAGCCTGAAGGGACTGCCCGGCGGACTGGACGCGTTGGCCGATGCCGGAATTGACGGAGCGCGGCGACCGGAAACGGTGAGCGTCGAAGAATTTGTCGCGCTAGCGCGCTTTCTGTCAAAATAACGCGATCAGGCTGTAAGATTCAACCCGCGGCCTTCAATTTCCGGCGATAGGCGTGGAGCAATGGCTCGGTATAGCCGCTTGGTTGTTCAACGCCTTTGAACACGAGATCACGCGCCGCCTGAAACGCCAGACTGCCAGCAGGATCACTCGCCATCGGCTGGTACAAGGGATCACCGGCATTTTGCCCATCCACCTTGGCCGCCATGCGCAGCAGCGCTGCATCCACCTGCTCCGCCGAACACACGCCGTGCAGCATCCAGTTGGCCATATGCTGCGACGAAATTCGCAAAGTCGCGCGATCCTCCATCAAGCCGACATCGTGAATATCCGGAACCTTCGAACAGCCAATGCCTTGGTCGACCCAGCGCACCACATAGCCCAAAATGCCTTGCGCATTATTATCTAGCTCACGCTCAATTTCCTCGGCTGACCAGTTATGACCTTCTGCCAAGGGAATGGTGAGCAGCTTATCGAGCGCTGGAATGCCATCATCTGCCACTTCTTTCTGGCGCGCGAACACGTCCAGACGGTGATAGTGAATCGCGTGCAGCGTCGCCGCCGTCGGGCTAGGCACCCATGCGGTGTTAGCGCCTGTCATCGGATGACCGATTTTCTGCTCCATCATATCCGCCATCATATCAGGCGCCGCCCACATGCCTTTGCCGATTTGTGCCTTGCCGGACATGCCGCAAGCCAGACCGATGGCGACATTGCGCGCTTCATAGGATTGTATCCAGTCGCTGGATTTCATGTCAGCCTTGGCGACCATCGCTCCGCCTTGCATGCTGGTATGGATTTCGTCGCCCGTGCGGTCGAGAAAGCCGGTGTTGATAAACACAATCCGGTCTTTCACAGCGTGGATGCAGGCCGCGAGATTGGCAGAGGTCCGGCGCTCTTCGTCCATCACGCCGACTTTGATCGTATTACGGGCAAGGCCCAGCAAGTCTTCAACAGCATCAAATAGATCGTTGGTGAACGTACATTCTTCTGGCCCATGCATTTTCGGCTTCACGATGTAGATGGAGCCGGCCTTGCTGTTGCGCAAATCGCCCAGGCCTTTCAGATCATGCATCGCAATCAGGCTGGTAAATACACCATCGAGCAAACCTTCCGGTGCTTCCGATCCGTCGGCCAGCAAGACCGCCGGATTGGTCATCAGATGCCCGACATTGCGAACGAACATGAGACTGCGTCCCTGCAATGTGAAAGAGCCGCCATTCAGATCCTGATAGTCACGATCCGGGTTGGCCCGGCGTTCGGCTTCTTTGCCACCTTTCAAGAATTTGGCAGCGAGATCACCGCGCATCAAACCAAGCCAGTTGGTATAAGCGAGCACCTTGTCCTCGGCATCGACGGCCGCAACGGAATCTTCCATATCGATAATCGTCGTTAGCGCCGCTTCCATCAGAACATCGGCAATATGCGCGGGATCATCTTTACCGATCGGGTGATTGGCATTGATCACAACTTCGACATGCAGACCGTTATGTTTGAGCAGCAGAGAGTCGCCATTACGGCCAACCAACTGCGCCGCGTCTGACAATGCAGGCACACCGCCGGTATAGTCGGTCCATGATCCTGACTCTAACGGGAAGGTTTCGTCGAGAAACGCCTTTGCCGCCTTGATCACGGCCGCGCCGCGCACCGGATCATAGCCGCCCGGTTGGGCTGGCGCCGCATCTAGAGCATCGGTACCGTAAAAAGCATCATAGAGGCTGCCCCAGCGTGCATTGGCCGCGTTGAGCACAAACCGGTCGTTGAGCGATGGCACCACCAGCTGTGGCCCCGCCATGGTCGCGATTTCCGGATCAACATTTTCGGTGGTGATGGCAAATGGCACGGGTTCATCGACCAGATAGCCAATCTCTTTGAGGAAGGCCTGATAAGCGTCCTGATCAATTGGCTTGCCCTTGTTTGCGATATGCCAGTCATCAATTTGCGATTGCAGCTTTTCCCGTTTGGCTAGCAACTCTGCGTTGCGCGGCGCAAATTTGCCGAGCAGTTCGGCAAAACCGGACCAGAATTGATCCTGATCCACACCCGTGCCAGACAAAGCGCGGTCATTGACAAAATCGAACAGTTGCTGAGCAATCTGGACGCCATTTTGACGGGCATATTCGGACATGGATAGTTCCTCTTATTCATAAAAAACATAACACGCCCCGACATCATTGCCTGAGCGTGAAAGCAGATAATCCGGGGAGGAATCGGTCGCATCCTATGGCTGTTGATGCCGTTTTTGTAAATGCTGGAAATCAATTCCTTGATGATCGCGCGGAGATGGTTCAAAATCATCGGCTATGGACCTGAATACAAAAATGGAAATGCTGGAAACCAGTCTTGAGCGTGCGGCAGACGCGCTGGGCGATATTACCGATCCCGTGATGGAACGCTATTATGCAGTTCATCCCGGCGCCCGAGCATCTTTTCGCGAACATGGTTTGGGAAATACGGTCAAACTCGAGGCTGAAATGGTGGAAAGCGTGGTTTACTGTTTGATGAACTGGCTCGACCGACCTCAGGAAATCCGCGTCATGTTTGGCAGCACCGTGCCGCATCATGAGGAGACATTGCATGTCGACAGCAATTGGTTCACCGGATTAGTCGATGCCGCAACCCATGTGATCACCGAAACCATCCCCACAGCGAAGCAGGACGAACGCGAACTTTGGGAAGAGATACATCAGGGCGTCAACGCGCTGATCGCAGACGCTCGATACTGAATCCGCTGTTTTCCAATGCTGTCGGAAACAGGTGACAGCGATTGATTACAAATGCTATCAGTTTGCGATGACTATCCAAACATTGCCAGAAACGCCCCTGCTCGAAAAAGCCAATGATATTGCGCTGCTCAAACGCACTGAGGACTGGGCACGGGTGAACAGCGGAACGACCAATCTGGATGGCCTGAAAACCGTTGCCGGATATCTTGCCAATGCCTTTGCCGTCTTGCCCGGAGACATAAGGCTGGTTGAACCTGATCCGGTCGAGGCGGTGCGTCCCAACGGGTCTGTGGATCAGGTCCAGCGCGGCCAGCATCTGCTCGGCACCATCCGTGCCGACGCGCCGGTACGCATATTGCTCACGGGTCATATGGACACAGTATTTCCGGCTGATCATCATTTCCAGAATCTCAAATGGCTGGAAGAAGGCGTTCTCAACGGCCCGGGGGTTGCCGATATGAAAGGCGGCCTATCCGTCATGCTCGGCGCGCTGCAATTACTGGAAAAAAGCGAACAGGCCAGCGGTATCGGTTATGACATCATGATCAACAGCGATGAAGAAGTCGGCTCCGCTTCTTCCGCCGCGCTGATCGAGACATGCGCCAAGGACAAGGTCGCAGCCCTCACCTATGAGCCCGCCCTGCCCGATGGCACTCTGGCCGGAGAACGCGGCGGCAGCGGTAATTTTTCGATCATCTTTTCAGGCAAGAGCGCCCATGCTGGCCGCAATCCTGACGAAGGACGCAACGCCTTGGTCGCGGCGGCTGATATGGCTTTGCAACTCAAAGCCATGCACCGCGAAGGGCTCAGCGTTAATCCCGCAAAAATTGAAGGCGGAGGGCCTAATAATGCGGTGCCAGATCACGCGATCCTGCGGGTCAATTTCCGGCCCAAGGCGCTGGCCGATCAGCAAGAAGCACAAAGCACGCTCGATAATTTGGTGACAATTATTGCTCGCCAGCATGATCTGGATGTTCATTGCCATGGCGGTTTTGGCCGTCCGCCCAAGCCGATTGACCCGCAGGCGGAAAAACTGTTCCATCTGGTCAAAAGCTGCGGCGCGGATTTGGGGCTGGATATTAACTGGCGCGGCACCGGCGGTGTTTGTGATGGCAATAATATTGCCGCTTGCGGCGTGCCGGTGGTTGACACAATGGGCGTACGCGGCGGCGCTATTCATAGTGCTGACGAATTTCTGCTCGCTGACAGCCTCGTCGAACGCACGCAACTATCGGCGCTTACGATCATGCGTATTGCCGCCAAAGGGGGACTATGACAAATTTCAGGATAAGAGCTGCGCAGATTGATGATCTGCAGCATCTGTACGAGATGGCAAAGCTAACCGGCGGTGGTTTTACCAATCTGCCCGCCGACAAGGACAGTCTGACAGAAAAGCTGGGGCGTTCTGCGCACGCCTTTGATCGGACTACGGAGGAGCATGGCAATGACCTTTTTGTCATGGTGCTCGAAAATGTTGAAACCGGCGCGGTGCGCGGGACATCGCAATTGTTCACGATGGTCGGGCAAAGCTGGCCCTTTTATTCCTATCGCTTGAGCACCTTGTCGCAGACCAGCAAGGAACTGGACCGGACGTTTAGCGCGCAAATGCTGACTTTGGTTACTGATCTGGAAGGTGCGAGCGAAGTAGGCGGTCTATTCCTTCATCCCGGCGAACGCGCCGGCGGGCTTGGGATGCTCTTGGCGCGCAGCCGCTATCTGTTCATAAAAGAACATCGCCCCCGTTTTGGCGACCGCCTGTTTGCAGAATTGCGCGGCGTGATCGACGAAGCCGGTGGATCACCCTTTTGGGACGGTCTCGCGGGGCGGTTCTTCGGCATGGGTTTTCAGGAAGCCGATTATTTCAACGCGATCCATGGCAACCAATTTATCGCTGACCTGATGCCCAAACATCCCATTTATACGGCGATGTTAAGCGAAACAGCCCGTGCCGCAATCGGCATCCCCCACCCCAATGGGCGCGCTGCGATGCGGATGCTGGAGAATGAGAATTTCTCCTATGACGGCTATGTCGATATATTTGACGGTGGCCCGACGATGATCGCGAAGACCGATCATGTCAGCAGCGTCAGAAATGCAAAGTCTGATGAGGTTACCGCCATCACAGCTTCTGGAGCGGGACTGAAGTCCATCATTTCCTCCGGGCGGCTGCATGATTTTCAGGCGACTTATGCCTATATCGGAGAAGCCGATGGCGGCGTGACGATCGATGAAGATGCTGCTGCTAATCTCGGCCTGTCGATCGGCGATACGATCCGGCACATTCCAAGGTAGATAGATCACCATGATTCAGGAAATTAATTTCGATGGGATTATCGGTCCCAGCCACAATTATGCTGGCCTCAGCCTCGGCAATATCGCGTCATCAACCAATGCCGGAGAGGCTTCTTATCCGCGTCAGGCCGCCTTGCAGGGCATCGCAAAGATGCGGCACAATATCGATCTGGGTTTGGCGCAGGGCTTCTTCATGCCGCTCGACCGGCCCAATAAGGCCTGGTTAAATGCGCTCGGCACGACAGTGGAACAGGCAGAAGCCCATGTCCGGGCCGCTGCCTATTCGGCGTCCTCAATGTGGGCGGCCAATGCCGCGACCATCTCGCCTGCCGCCGACAGTGCCAACGGCAAATGTCATCTAACCGTGGCAAACCTCCAAACCATGCCGCACCGCAGCCATGAGTGGCCCGGCACCTTGGCGCAGCTGCAGCTCGCTTTTGCCGATCACGACCATTTCAGCGTTCACGCGCCCGTACCGCCGCCGTTCGGTGACGAGGGCGCCGCGAACCATATGCGGCTTTGCCCCTCTCATGGCGAAGCTGGGACCCAGATATTTGTCTATGGCAAAACCGGCGGACCTTTTCCGGCGCGCCAGCATATCGAATCCAGCAAAGCCGTTGCGCGAAAGCATGGACTGTCCGAAGACCGCGTGATCTTTGCCCAGCAATCGGAAAAAGCCATTGCTGCTGGCGCATTCCACAATGACGTCGTCGCCGTTGCCAATGAACAACTGCTATTTTCTCATGAAGACGCGTTTGAGCACCGGGAAGAATTTTACGCCGAAATCGCGCACAAATGTCCGCAGGCCGAGATCATCACAGTGCCAGCTGACAAGGTCAGCCTCGCCGACGCGATTAAATCCTATTTGTTCAACGCGCAGTTGGTCACCCTGCCCGATAATGGCGGTATGGCGCTGATTCTGCCGACCGAGGCAAAGGACAATCAGCCGGTTTGGTCCTATCTACAGGAGCTGGTGTCCGGCAACGGCCCGATCCGCACATTATGCCCCGTTGATGTGCGCCAATCCATGGCCAATGGCGGCGGTCCAGCATGCTTAAGGTTGCGGGTTGTTGCTGACCCTGTGCGCGTTGATCAACGCTTCATGGCGACACCCGAAAAACTAGATATCATTGCTGATGTGGTGGAGCAATATTGGCCGGAAACCATTCTCCCGGACCAGTTGACCGACGCCAGTTTGCTAGAGCAGGTGCAAAGCGCCCGCGCGAAACTGTTACAGCGGTGCACATTGACGGAACTCGATGGCTGAATTTCTGCCGCCAACTGTCGAATTAACTTACAGTTAACTATGTTCACGTCCTGATAAATCCCACTTTTCTGGGATTGGCATAGGGCTTGCTACTTAAAGTTACATGTGGAAAAAATTCAAAAGACTGTTCATCATCAAGACGAAATTTGAAGCATTCCTGATTGTCTATGCCCTTGCCACAGGGGCTGTGGCACGCGGCCAGGATTATCTGGTGCAATATCCCGGATTTGGTGGAAAGTTGTTATTCCTTGCGTGCACCGGCGCGGTGTTCATGGCTGGCGCAAAGATGATCGAAGCGATTGATTATCATAGAAGCTTCGGCCGGGAATATTGATCGGTTAATTCGCCGTACTTTGCCAAAAATAAAATGGTGAGCTTCTGTTGCTCGGCGCTCAGCGTAATTTTGAAAGGTGGGGGTTTCTGTTGCTCGGCACCCCCAGGCCGCCGGTATCCCTTCTGTTGCCCGGTGGGTCCAACCGCGCTTTAACTTCTTAAGTTACGACCACGAAGGTCGATAGATTAAGCCGCTACTGCGAGTGCTTCATTATCATTTGCACTTATAGTTATGAGCAATCACGGCATACTCAGGCCGGGTAAAAATAATGCTTTTCAACACACGTCGATCCTAGTTCGGCCCCATCAACAAAGATGCTGTAAAAACATCCCAAATGGTGGAGCCGCCGGGTACCGCCCCCGGGTCCGTTGTGCCTATTGCACATCACAATTTATCACCATAGTCCACCGAAGCAGACAGGCCCTATATAGGCGCTTAATTCTGAATGAAAAGAGAATGCGGCAAAAATATAGGCGCGGATATTGCTATCCGCGCCTATAGGTATTGCATCTAAACGTTTGAATTAACGCTTATTTTTTAAGGCTATCGCGGATTTCAGTCAGCAAATCAATTTCGCTTGGACCAGAAGGTGCTTCTTCTTCCTTCTTCGCCATCACTTTATTGGCATAACGCACGATCATGAAGATGATGAATGCAAGGATCACAAAGTTGATCACAACGGTCAGAAACTGACCCCAACCAAGCATCGGAACACCAGCTTCTTTAAGCGCCGCATAGTCGGTCGAACCGGCCAGTTCCGCTGGCGGTGTGGCAAGCAGGATGAACATGCTTCCAAAATCAGGGGTACCGAAAATCGCGCTAACGATCGGCATAATCACGTCTTCGGTCAATGATGTCGTGATCGTTGCAAAGGCGGCACCGATAATGACCGCAACTGCCAAATCCAGCACGTTGCCTTTCAATATAAACTCTTTAAACTCTGTAAACATTGGAAATACTCCTCTTCCCCGTAAGAAGATGCTTAATTGCCTGACAAGTGCCATTTTGTCGAGCGAAGTCATTGCATTTGCCCGTTTTCGTACCTATTTTTACAAGTGAGAAGGCAATGCGCCTGCATGAGGGAGAAAATTACATGCTTAGCAAGTTTACCAAATTTTTGGCGATACCGGTTTTGGCACTGGCGCTTAGCGCGTGCGGGATTAACAGTGTTCCGACAGCAGAAGAGCAGGCCAAGGCCAAATGGGCAGATGTGGAGAGTACTTATCAGCGGCGTGCGGATTTGATTCCCAATCTGGTTGAAACCGTAAAAGGCTTTGCAGCACAGGAGCAAGACACGCTCACCGCTGTGGTTGAAGCCCGCGCAAAAGCGACTTCCATTCAAGTCAGCGCCGATGATTTGGGCGATGCCTCGAAAATTCAAGAATATGCCGCAGCGCAAGGACAGCTTTCGCAAGGCCTTGGCCGTCTATTGGCAACCGTAGAGGCCTATCCTGATCTCAAATCCAATCAGAACTTCCTGGCGCTGCAAAGCCAGCTTGAAGGGACGGAAAACCGCATCAATGTGGCACGCCGCGACTATAACGAAGCCGTCCGGCAATATAATACAACCATCCGAACTTTCCCCGATATTATCGGTGCAAAGATTATTCACGGCGCAGAACCGATGGAACCATTTGCTGCCACGACCGAAGGCGCGGATGAAGCACCAGCAGTTGCTTTTTAAGGGTGTAATCGCAGCCTTCAACTATGATGGCTATTATTGTTTCTAGCTGCGACCAATCCTCCGGATACTTAGGCTGTTCCGGCCCCAGCCGGGCAGCTGGCTCATAAGGACGTTCTTCGCATAAAATTGGAAAAGGCTAATATCATGAAGGTAATACGCAGCATCTGTTTGTTGATAGCCTGCGCCTTGGCCGTTCCAGCGGCCGCTCAGAATTTTCCCGAGCTCACAGGCCAAGTTGTGGATCAGGCAAACTTGCTTGATCCTGCCCAAGAGGCCGCGCTTGCGGCCAAATTGGAAGCGCTGGAAACAAACTCAAACCGGCAAATGGTTGTCGCCACGGTGTCCAGTTTAGAGGGTTATGATATTTCTGACTATGGCTATCAGTTGGGCCGGAAATGGGGCATCGGACAGGATGGCGATGGCGAAACCGAGAAAGATAATGGCATCATATTGCTGGTCGCGCCCAATGATCGCAAGGTCCGCATCGAAGTGGGTTATGGATTAGAAGGTATCATGACGGATGCCTTGTCTGCCATGATCATTCAGAACGCCATATTACCGCAGTTTCGCAATAATGACATGCCCGCTGGCATAACGGCTGGCGTGGACGCGATTACGTCTCAGCTAATGCTGCCGGAAGAGGAAGCACGCGCTTTTGCTTCACAGGCAGCCAGCCAACAACGCGAACGCTCCAATGACGGTGAAGGCGGTCTGGCTATATTTTGGATCGTGGTGATGATCGTTATTTTCATCATGTCGGTCTCCAACTCGCGGGGCGGCAGACGCTATCGTGGCGGCGCCGGCCCGGTTGTTATCTGGGGCGGTGGCGGCTCGAGCGGATGGGGCAGCTCCAGTGGAGGATTTGGCGGCGGCGGTGGTTTTGGCGGCGGCGGCGGCTTTAGCGGCGGAGGCGGCAGTTTTGGCGGCGGCGGCGCATCGGGAGGATGGTAATGAAAAAAGTAAATCAGCTTTCTGAAGCAGACCACGAACTTGTCACCGCAGCGGTCAGCGAGGCTGAGAAATTTACCGATGGAGAGATTGTGACGATCGTCACCGATCTATCGGACAAATATCATGACGCCGGCCTACAATGGGCTATCGGCATCACATTCCTATTCTTATCAACATTGGCAATTTTCCCTGCCTTTTATCAGTCCGTGATAGTCGGATTATTTGGTGGTTGGGAACAGGACTTCACCACGGCAGGCGAGCAGATGGCCATGCTGTTCATCGGCAGCGTCGCGTTATTTCTGGTCATGCGCTATGTGTTCGCGTGGATGCCGCTCAGACTCGCCGTTACGCCCAAAAGCACCAAACAGCGCCGCGTGCGCAAACGGGCGATTGATTTCTTCAAAGTGGGTGCAGAGCGCCGCACCAAAGGGCTGACCGGGATATTAATCTACGTGTCCCTGAAAGAGCATCGCGCGGAGATTGTTGCCGATGCAGCGATTGCCGAAAAAGTTTCACCGGATGTTTGGGGTGAAGCAATGGTCGCGCTTATCGACGAAGTCCGCGCTGGTGAGCCCGGTAAAGGCATGGCCGCTGCGGTGCAGCATGTTGGCATTGTGCTAAAAGAACATTTCCCCAAAACCGATAAAAATCCGAATGAACTGCCTGATCGGTTGATTGAAATTTGAGTAGCGGAGACTCCGACTTTCTCGATTCCGACGCGCCCGTCGAAACCATGTGGGAAGGCCGCTTCATCACGGCCAAGCGACAAGGCCGCTGGGAATATGTCTCGCGTAGCCGCGGCATAAGGGCGGCTGTGATCTTAGCAATTGACGACAGTCATGTCCTGCTGGTTGAACAATATCGCGTCCCGCTTGGCAAAAAGTGCATTGAACTACCGGCTGGCCTTGTTGGCGATCATGACGATAATAGCGATGAAGATGCCTCGCTAGCTGCCAACCGCGAACTGGAGGAAGAGACCGGCTATCGCGCCGAACAAATGGAAGATTGCGGAGAGTTTTATTCATCCCCCGGCATGGTTTCCGAGAGCTTTTCTCTGTTCAAAGCAGCCGGCTTGACCAAGGTTGGTGATGGCGGCGGCGTGGAGGGAGAGAATATCACCGTCCATCGGGTAGCGCTCGAGGAATTGGGCAGTTTTGTTGACGATAAGCGCGCTGAAGGCGCCGCTATTGACGTTAGACTATTGTTGCTTCTTCAACCCGGATAAACAGGAATCTTACCGGAAATTGTCAGCATAGGCCTGTAATTTCAATGTTTTGTTGGGCGTTGGCACAATGGAATAGGCAATGCCATATTTGTCGGCATAAGCCATTGCAGCTTCCGCCGTCGAAAACTCCATCTGCACTTGACGCTGAGTATCACCAGACCCGGCCCAACCGGTCAATGCATCGGCCTTGCGCGCTTCGGAGGGCTCAAATTCCAGCATCCATTTGTCCGTTAGCGCCCTGCCCGACTGCATTGCATTCATAGGGTTTTGATAAATCCGTGCGGCCATCACAATTTCCTTAGTAGATGAGCGTCTCAATAAGCGCGTGAAATTGCAAATTCAACTGCTTCGGTCATCGCGGCTTTGGCTTTGCCCGAGGGAAAGGCACCCAGAGCATCAATAGCCCGCTGTCCATAATGGCGCGCGCGGGAAATCGTATCGTCAATCGCGCCGGTTTTCTTGAGCAATCCGGTAGCATAAGCCAGATCATCATCGGTGATTTTATGGCCGATAATCGCGTCTTTCCAGAATTTGCGATCCTCTTCGCTGCCGCGTGCATAGGCAAAAATTACGGGCAGCGTAACCTTGCCTTCACGGAAATCATCACCGGCATCTTTCCCCATAGTTTCGCTATCGGAAGAATAATCAATGGCATCGTCCACCAATTGAAAAGCAATGCCAAGGTTCCGGCCATATGAATCGAGCGCCAATTCCGTCTCTTCATCCCGTTCCGCAACGACCGCAGAGATACGGCTGGCGGCGGCAAACAGGGCCGCCGTCTTTGATCCAATAATGTCGAGATATCGGTCTTCGCTGGTATCAATTTTGCGCTGAGCAGTGAGCTGGTTAACCTCACCCTCGGCAATAATTGCTGACGCGCTGGACAGGATTTTCAACACTTTGAGTGAGCCATCTTCAACCATCAACTCAAAAGACCGGCTGAACAGAAAGTCGCCAACCAATACAGTTGCTGGATTTCCAAAAACCAGATTGGCTGTTTTTTTACCGCGCCTGAGATCAGAACCATCAACGACATCATCATGCAGCAAAGTGGCGGTGTGGATAAACTCTACTGCAGCAGCCAGTTTATAATGGCGATTGCCTTCATATCCGATCAATTTTGCAGCAGCCAGCGTGAGCATGGGACGCATTCTCTTGCCGCCGCCCGCGATCAGATGACCCGCCAATTCCGGGATCAAAGGGATTTCCGACTGCATACGGTCCAAAATGACACTGTTCACTTGGTTCATATCGCTGGCGACAAGCGCCATAAGCGGTTCTAGCGACGGGGTGGCTTCACGCCCCAAATGATGGACTGTTGCAGACATATCCCATGCGATGTGGCAAGGGAATATGGATAAGGCAAGTGAAATCCAAGCAACAGCAGGTGAAGTTTGCAAAACTTGCGTGGAAGTCTATCAACAGGAAAATCAATAAGGGAAATCAGGTAGCTATCCATGGACGACAAGCTCAAGCAATATCGCCAAAGCATCAACAATATCGACGCCGCGTTGGTCTTCATGCTGGCAGAGCGGTTCAAAGTTACCCAAGCTGTTGGCGAATATAAAGCGGCAAACAAGCTACCGCCGGCTGATCCATCGCGTGAGAAGGAACAAATCGCCCGCTTGCGACAGCTTGCAAGCGATGCCGATCTTGACCCTGAATTTTCAGAAAAATTCCTACGCTTCATCATCGATGAAGTTATCCGTCACCATGAACAGATCCGCGAAGACGCTCGCTAGGCACGGTTTTATCGAATGCGTTTTAATCCCAAAACACCTGATACGGTGCGGGTTATGAAACGGCGCACCAGTGGCCATCTTGCGAAGTAATGGATCGTCAAATCGCGAATCAGTGGCAAAAACCTGCCGTTGGATTGATATAGCGGCGTGAACATCACGCTGAGCGTTTGATAGAGTTTGATATGGAATGACCGCGAGCGGCGATAACGCGTGGACAGGTCATTAAGATCAACCGCGACCTCCATCGCCATTGCCAAAGCACCCGCATCGATTAGAGCCATATTGGCCCCCTGCCCCAATTGCGGACTGGTGCAATGCCAACTATCACCAACATGATACAGACGCTTTGAAGTCTGCGAGTGCCCGGTACGATGCCCATAAACCGCCATAGTCAGATCATCCATGGACCCGATTTGCGCAACAAAGGGCTCCGCCTCTGGCCAGAGCTTGCAAAACTCCTTTCGAAAGCTATCGATTCCAGCATCAATGACGCGGTCAGCATTTTCCGGTTTTTCAGACCAAAATATCGCCGCCCCCTGATTGCCGGTGGCCGGATTAACACCCACCGGCATGATCCCGGCCATTTTACTGGCATGCCAGTAACGTTGATCCAATGCGTTTGGCATGACGGAGTGATTTACTGGCATATCGACCGTTGCCCAAAACGCGCCATAGCTGAGCTTCCGGATGCGGCCCGTCGCCAAAGGAGTGCGCGCACCGCTGGCATCAATCAGCAAATCAAATGGCTCACCAGTTACATCGCCAGCAAAAACTGGCTGAATAGTCGATTCGGTTTCCTTCACGCCGACCAACTCGCTGTTCACGACTATGGGGATGCCCTTCTTCTCGACGGCATCCATCAACACTTGAAAAAGACTGGCGCGGTGAATGCCCAAAGCAGACACCGGATTGCGGGCATGCTCATATTTCATGTCCAGCGCCCGACGATTATTGTGGACAGAAATCCCATGTAATTGATGGACCGGGCTCGCGCGCTGTTTGATATCATGCAGCAAGCCCAACGATTGTAATATTTGCTGTCCGGACGGCTGAATGAGCAAACCCGACCCGAGCGGCTTGGGTTCGGAAAAACGCTCAAACAAGGTTACTTTGTACCCTTGTCGCGCAAGAAACAGAGCGGACGCCAGACCGCCTGGTCCACATCCGATTATTGCAATATTTTGTGTAACTAACCCCAAATCTCTGATGCCCAATTTCCGTTGATACTGCGCCCTAGTATCAGGAACTTACCATCGATTTAGGCAAGCATAACCTTACCATCAACCCGCCAAGGTCTTCGCTTTCTTCCAGCGACACCATCCCCTGATAGATTTCAGCCACATCGCGCACAATGGCAAGACCAAGGCCAGTACCCGGCTTACCAGTATCAAGGCGCACGCCGCGGTCGAATATGCGTTGGCGCTCTTCTGCCGGGATACCCATACCATCATCCTCAATTAGCAATTCGACAAATTCATCGCTGGTTTCCACTGTAACAAAAACACTGCCGCCACCATATTTTGCAGCGTTTTCGACGAGATTGCCGATCATTTCGTCCAAATCCTGACGTTCGACGGAGACAACAGCATCCTGATCACCATCAATATCAATACGAACATGTTTATAGAGCCGGCCAACGGCGCGTTCCACGGCCTGCAGACTTGGCCAGACACGGGCGCGGCTATGCGCATGACCCCGGCGGCCAACGGCACGAGCGCGCGCGAGATGATGGTCCACCTGACGGCGCATAACACCCGATTCGCGGATGACCGTATCGGCAAGGTCCTCCGCCTTTGCAGTGGCGCTGTTCATGATGACCGTGAGCGGTGTTTTTAGCGCGTGCGCAAGATTTCCGGCATGCCGCCGCGCTTCTTCTGCCTGCTTCTCATTGTGATCGAGCAGCTCGTTTAGCTCATCGACCATCGGTGTCACCTCATTGGGCATGGGCTCGCTGACCCGCTTTTGCTGACCATTACGCATTTCGCCAATCGCTTTGCGAATTTTCCGCAGCGGCCAGAGCCCATAAAGTGTCTGCAATGCAGCCATGCCTATCAGCCCAAGCGCAAGCAGCAAGAAGCTGTTGATCAATATGGACCGTATTTCATTGACTTGAGCGTCGAGACCTTCCCTGCTTTGGGCGACTTGAAACGACCATCGCACCTCTGAATCGGGGAGAATTACGCTGCGCTCTGCAATTCGCAAAGGTTCTTCGGCAAATTGATCGCTTTCATAAAGATGGGTTTCCAGATCTTCATGGGGCATTGCTTGCTCCAATGTCCGGTCCCACAGCGATCGGGAAGCCCAATCATCATAGCCTTCACCGCTAATCTGCCAATATGATCCGCTATTGGGTTCCAGAAAACGTTGTTCACCGAGTGGCCGATTGAACAATATCTCTCCGTCAGGCCCGATTTCTGCCGATGCAATCATCGCAGTCAGCGAATATTCCAACTGATTGTCAAAGTTTCGGGTCACCGCATTGACGAGCACCCTGTCCAGCGCCACTCCGCCACCCAATAGCAGCACAACAATCCAAGCAGCCGCGATACCGATCATCCGGCGGCTCAGCGACCCTGTCGTTTGTGTGCCTAACGGGGGGGTCGGCTGAATATCTGCTTCATCAGTCGGAAGATCTATTTTGCTTGTTTCATTCAGCTGTCCGGATCCTCTAGACTATAGCCCAGCCCCCTGATGGTCGAAATGACATCCGCGCCCAGTTTTTTGCGGATGCGCGTAACGAACACTTCGATTGTGTTAGAATCACGATCAAAGTCCTGATCATAAATATGCTCAATCAGTTCAGTCCGGGAAACAACCTTCCCTTTATGATGCATCAAATAGGATAGAAGCTTATATTCCTGTGCCGTCAGTTTGACCGGACCACCATCCAAGGTGACTTTACCAGAACGTGTGTCCAGTCGAACCGCGCCAGCGGTCAGTTCTGAAGACGCATTGCCCGAGGCACGGCGGATAAGCGCGCGCAAGCGCGCGATAAGCTCTTCGGTCTGGAACGGCTTGGCCAGATAATCATCGGCCCCCGCATCCAGTCCCGCAACCTTATCAGACCAGCTATCACGCGCAGTTAAGACCAGAACCGGAAAATTCCGCTCTTCCTTGCGCCAGCGATCCAATACAGTCAGGCCGTCAATTTCGGGCAGGCCCAAATCAAGGATAACCGCGTCATATTCTTCGGTTGAGCCCATGAAATGACCATCTTCGCCATCCGTAGACAGGTCAATCGCATAGCCATTGCTTTCCAGCGTCGATTTCAGCTGCTGCCCCAATGTGGGTTCATCTTCGACTATAAGCACGCGCATAAAGTTACTCCAGGAAACCGGTTTTCATGATGATATAGCTATATCACCATCATTAAATCCCACAATGATAAAGAGAAAACGACTTAGCGGCGCTCACGAATAATGGCTCCGGTCCGGCCGTCGACATCCACAAAGATGACATGACCTTTCTGGATAAACTTTAGTCGATAGACCTGAGCTGAAGGATCATATTCAGGGCCCAAATACTGGCTACCCGCCATTCTTGGCAAAACCTTATTTTCAATCGAACGTAAGGATTTGCCTTTACCGGCCATCATCTGCGCACGGGCCGCCTTCTGCTCGTTGTCGCGTTGAACGGCTTGCACGGGGACAGCTACCACAGCCAAAGATGTAATGGCGATAAGCCCGGAAAGGATTGTTTTTTTCAACATCAACAGCTGTTTAGGCCTCATGCTTTTAACACCACGTGAACGACAGGTTCAGTTTTCAGGGCATATTTATTCATCCAACCTATTTTACAATCGTTTTTTGTTTCCCCGTCAATAGCTTTTTATCAATCACAAGACTTGAGCCTGACGACGCTTGGCCGTAACGCCGCTAACATGTCACAACCACCGATCTTTGCGTATGAAAGCCTATCTCTCCATCAGGGAGAAGGATGGCTGTTTCGCGACCTTGATCTGCATGTTGGCCCCCGCGACCGGTTGGCGCTTATCGGCCGTAATGGCGCGGGCAAGACGACGCTGTTACGCTTGATTGCCGATCAGATTGAACCGGATAAAGGCAAGCGGATGATCCAGCCGGGCACCAATATCGTGATGCTGGAACAAGAACCGGATTTTAGCCCCTTTGAAACACTTTTCGATTTCGCTATTTCAGGAAATCCTGGCCCTGCGGAACATGAAGTTCAATCTATTGCCGATCAACTATCCACCAATTTGTCCATCCGCGCTGACAAAGCCAGCGGCGGTGAAAAGCGCCGTGCCGCTATCTGCCGGGCACTCGCGTTGGAGCCTGACGTGCTGCTACTTGACGAACCAACGAACCATCTCGATCTGAGCGCGATTGACTGGCTCGAAGATTGGCTGCGGCGTTACAAGGGTGCTTTTATTACCATATCGCATGATCGAACGTTCCTGACCCGCCTAACCAAGCAGACTATTTGGCTCGACCGCGGCGCACTCCGGCGTCAGGAAATCGGTTTCGGCGGCTATGACGCATGGATGGAAAAAATTCATGCTGATGAAGCACAGGCCGCTCATAAAATTGATGCGAAACTAAAACTGGAAGCGCGCTGGCTGGAGCGCGGCGTCACCGCGCGGCGCAAGCGCAATCAGGGACGACTGGAAAAACTCTATCAAATGCGGGCCCAGCGCGCGGCGATGATCGGACCAGCTGGAACCGCAAATCTCAAAGCCCAAAGCGACGATGTCCGCACCAAATCGGTGATCATGGCCGAGCATATTTCCAAGACATTTGGAGAAGGCGATGCCAAGCGCACCATTATTCGCGACTTCTCCCTCCGCATACAACGTGGTGATCGCATCGGGATTGTCGGAGCCAATGGTGCAGGCAAGACGACATTGCTCAAGATGCTGACTGGCGAACTGGATCCCGATAGCGGATCGGTCAATTTAGCCAAAACCCTGAACGGGGTTTTTATCGACCAGCAACGCAGCCTTTTGGAAGGCAATAAAACCGTCCGAGACGTGCTCGCCGATGGCAGTGACTGGGTTGAGGTGCGCGGCGACAAAAAACATGTGCAGGGCTATCTTAAGGACTTTCTCTTCGCGCCCAGCCTAATTGATGCGAAGGTCGGAACATTGTCCGGCGGCGAACAGTCGCGGCTGCTACTCGCCCGTGAATTTGCGCGCATGTCAAATTTGCTGGTACTCGATGAACCGACCAACGATCTCGATCTTGAAACGCTCGATTTGCTGCAGGAAGTCATCGCGGATTATGAAGGTACGGTGTTGCTCGTCAGCCATGACCGTGATTTTCTAGACCGCACGGTCACGGTCACCCTAGGCCTTGATGGCAGCGGCAAGGTGGACATCATCGCCGGCGGCTATGCCGAATGGGAAGCCAAACGCAAAGCGGACGGCGACAGTCCGAAGTCCAAGGGAAACAGCAAAGCGGTAACCGCGAAGCCTGAACGGAAATCCAGCAGCCCGTCCAAGAAACTGAGCTATAAAGACCAACGCGATTATGACATGTTGCCAAGTCGGATCGAAGCGATCGACAAACGGGTGGAAGAAATTGCCGAAGCGCTGGCGGACGCCGATTTATACACCAAAGATTTTGCGCGCTTTGAAAAGCTCACGAAAGAGAATGCCGCTCTGGCGGATGAAAAAGATGAAGCCGAAATGCGCTGGTTGGAACTCGCGGAACAAGTTGAGCAATTGCAACGCTAAACGGATTTAGAAACCGTGCCTTTGAAGCTTGCGGCTATGCTGCCCTAAACCCCACCTAAATTCGGCAAATTCGTTATTCCTTCATTGGACATACGATTGTAGCGCAATAAAGACCCATCAGTATATAATAAAATATCCACCACTATTGGTATATAATCCACTTAACCTAGAGGTGAATTTGATCATGTCGCCAAACTTGTTTGCGCCGACACATATCGAAAATAATACACATTATCAGAGATTTTGATTTTACGCGGGAAGAAAGACCGGAAGTCGATATTCAGAAAACTGGTCGCACTATGCAAATAAACTGCAGTAATAGTATAGCTATTTCAAAGGGATTGGGTTATTTGAGGTCACTATGATAAAGTGCTGCCTTTAGATATGGACCAAGTCAGTGTTGAAATCGCCGCGATCAAGCTAGCGCTGGCGCAGGCTTCCGAAAAAATACAGGCCCTAGACGGGCTGGTTACCTCTTCAGACGATAAATCGAAGAGCCAAACTCCGGCTGCCGGAAACATTAATACTGCCGAACTAATTCATCGGGCCGAGAAACTCTTAAAGTGGAGCCGGTTCAAAGCAGATACGCTGAATCTTGGCGCCGGTCTATTTGCGGATTCCTGTTGGAACATGTGTCTTGATACATATGTCTGCGATCTCAAGGGCGAGAAAATCACAGTATCATCGATTGCACATAGCTCAGGTATCCCGATGACGACGGCTATGCGCTACATAAATGTGATGGCAGAACAGGGATTGTTAGAAAAATCGCAAAACCCTTCTGACAATCGCATGATATTTATATCAACCTCGGCGACCTGCAAAGACAAAATTTCTACCATTTTACGCCATTTGGATTGAAATAAATTCCTATTGGATGCCGGTTTGAGGGCCTTTTCTGATGCACATCCTAAAGAGTGTCTGATTGCGTTAACTTCACTTTAACCATCTTTGTTCATTTATGTTTTTACCAGGTGACGGTTCGGAGATTGCGGGATCTTCGAACCACCCAACCCCGGCGGTGCCGGATTTTGTGGTTAGTTATCTGGGTAGTTTAATGAACGACGCAAATTTAGAAACGCTACTAGCGACCAAGCTGATAGGTGGCAGTCCTAAAATGCAGCAGCTGCGGATGTTGGTGAAATTCGCCGGACGTTGCAACAGCTCGATCATGATCACAGGACCTTCCGGTAGCGGTAAAGAAGTTGTCGCCGACGCCATTCACAACATCTCACAACGCACGGCCGGCCCTAATATTACCGTCAATTGCGGCGCCCTGCCCGAACAGCTGATTGAATCAGAATTATTCGGTCACGAAAAAGGTAGTTTTACCGGCGCCGTCAACAAGCATATTGGTCTGTTCGAGCAATCGAACAACGGTACCATCTTCCTGGATGAAATCGGCGACATGCCGCTTAACATGCAAGTAAAATTGCTACGGGTTCTGGAATCTCGCATCGTCAACCGGGTTGGCGGTAGTCAGAACATTCCTATCGACGTCCGCGTCATTGCAGCGACGCATAAAAATCTCGGCACAGCCATTCGTGGCGGCTCTTTTCGCGAAGACCTTTTCTACCGGCTATGCGTTGTTCCCATCGAAGTCCCTGCCCTGAACGAGCGGGCTGAAGATATTCCAGCATTGGTCGAGCATTTTCTGGGCGATGAAATCGGTGCGGATCAACGGCCACTTTTTACAGCCGAAGCTTATGCTGCGATGCAAAATTATGATTGGCCGGGCAACGTTCGCGAACTGCGTAATGTCGTGGAACGCGCGACCGTTTTTTTCGCTGGTCAGCCAGTTCATGCTCAGGATATTGCGACTTTGGTTCAATCCGATCTTGCACGGCCGATCCATGCAGAACGGGTATCGCAACAGCCTGCATTTCAAGTACCCACAGCGCCACAGCAACCACAGTTTGGCGAAGGTTCTCCGGCCAACACCCATCGCCCCTCTTTTGCTGAGACAATGGCTGCAGCTTCTCAAAAGCCGTCCACTATCGTGAGCGATCTAAGTGTACATATTCAAAATGAAGAACGGCGTATCATCACCCATGCTTTGGAAGCATCACATGGCGTTGTTTCAAAGGCGGCCCGTTCCATCAACATAAAACGGACCACGTTCATCGACAAAATGCGCAAATATAATATCGATAAGCAATTAGAAACCAGCACCACACCAGCGACTGAATTTCAGTATGCTTAAAAAGCGAGCTTAGCTGCTACCGTCCAATTCCTATCGGCCGGGTGCTATCGCTAGCCAAGCTTTCTCTATTTCATGCAGCATTTCTCGGGCAGACTCGGTTCGTTCGATAAACGACACCCCAACTTCTGCTTGTATCCGCCTACCCGCTTCAGCGTAGATCGCATGTAACGTTTGGGCTAGCTCACCGGCGGCCTCAAAATCCAAAGACTCATCAAGGCCATTGAGGATGCCCAATGCCTTTGCCCGAAATTGGAACATTTTCCCATGATCGTTGCGGCGGGCGCTTTCTATCATCAGATCCAAACTATCGCGCAGCTCGGCAAAGAGCACAGCGACCAAATCATAAGGGTTGGCTGACAAGACCCGGCTATTTTTCTCAATAGACCGATAGTTTGAAGTACGCCGGATATTCGATTGAAATGTCATGCTTTATTTCTTTCTAACGTCAATTATCGTCAAAGGATGCGAATTGTTGTTCAACATAGGATTGGGTGGCACGCAGGACGGAAAGCTGACGCTCCAGACCTGCAAAAGTGGTCTGCAATTGTTCGCGCAAACGGTCGCCCTCATCGTTAATTTTGATGCGGCGCTCTTCTATGGATTCCCGAATTGAATCGAGCCTTTCCTGGGCTTGTGCCAAGGCACCGCTATCATCTTGCAAACGAGAAGAAATGGCATCAAGAGCACCGCTCAGACCGACATTAGTCTCCGTTACAATCACCGGTTCCAGCATCAATTTGATCGCGCCGCTATCCGCTTCTAACGCTGCATCAAGCCGCGTATCGTCGATGCTCAAGGTGCCGTCAGTCTCGGTTCGGACGCCAATAGAGGCTAAGTTACGAAAATCACCACTGTCGGTTAATTGTGTCGATGTCAGTTGGCTCATTTGCCGGATGACTTCGCGCGCGCCCCGATCGCCGGCCAGCGGTCCGCCACTTCCACCCGCCAAACCAGGTGCGGTCGCGTCATTTAAAGAGCTGCGCAGTTCATTATAGGCGGTAACAAATTCGGTGACTAGACTGCGGACATCTAGCGGCTCAGAATCACCGCTGATCGTAAAACTCGTACCCGCCTCAGCGCCGAGGAGCGATAGCTCCACGCCAGGAATGGCTCCGGTAACCGCGTTGCTACTATTGGTCAATTCTATGCCATCGACCCGAACGACACTATCTGCCGCCGTTCCGATATTCGATAAGTTCAAGGCCGCTGAAGGGCCGCTGTGCGATATGCTAAAGGCATTTTCGACACCTTCCTGGGCTTCAAACACCAAACGGGAGCCCGCATTGTCGGTCAGAATCGATGCCGTGACACCGCTATTGCTGGCGTTAATCGCATCTTTAAGACCAGCGAGGCTGTTGTTGGTATCGTCGATGACAATATCAAACGCTCCACCGCTATTGGTGAGGGTCAACGTCCGCTCCCCAATCGGATCAGACGCACTGGCGAAAACATCGGTCATTTCCCGTTGTGCCGCGGCTATTTGAACCACTTCTATGGTCGCTGGCAATCCTTCTGGCCGGGCATCTTCCAATACGGTCGCATTGGCCAGATCGGTTCGGCTAGACACAAGCTCACCGACAAAGCCCTGACCATTCAGAGTTTCTTTTACCGCGTCAGAAAAGGTACTGAGCGCTGACGCGGTTGCGGCCATGGCCGAGATCCGCGTGCTATTGAGCTGGCTGCGCTCATTGAGCTGACCAAGCTTCACTCCCGTTGATGCAGCTACAAGATCAGCCACTAACTGTGCGGAGTTGATGCCTGAACCGGCGCCGAGGCTATTTATGACGTTACTAAACATATTTGCTCACCTTCCGGGTGATGTACGGTACGTTTGGGTATGGATTAAGGTTGCATTGGTCATTTCAGATCAGGCCAATCGACTGCCATCGGTGCCATATTTCATATCTTCCGGCAGACTGATTTTCGGTTTGTGGAGCGGACTGACCATTTTTTCGTCAAGCTGGATCAAGAAGCTTAGTATCGCAGCAACCACGGCATAAAGACGGTCATCAATAGTCTCACCCACCTCCGAGGTATAATAGATGGAGCGCGTGAGATCTTGATATTCCATAACCGGTGTGCCGACTTCTGCCGCCATTTCCCGCATTGCCAAAGCAATCGCATCACAGCCTTTGCCCAACAGGACAGGCGCATAATCTTGCTCTCTGTCATAGCGTAAAGCGACAGCAAAGTGGGTTGGATTGACCAACAGGACAGTAGCGTCAGCGACAGCCTTGCGGGTCGAATCATTGAGCATTTCACTGCGGCGCTGACGCTGGATAGCACGCGTATCGGGCGAACCTTCTGTCTGCTTATGTTCGTCCTTGATCTCTTGCTTAGACATTTTCAGTCGTTTGCCGCGCTGGAATAGCTGGATTGGCACGTCAACCATCGCGATCAACGAGAGGCTGACCGTTATACCGACAAGCAATGTCAGGAAGATGGACGTATAGCTTGTAACAGCCATATTCAGATCTTGTGCCCCCATTTGCGCCAGGTCTTCGAGATGGATATATAATATCGTCCCGCCAACAGCGCCGAGTAGCAAAACCTTGATGATCGATTTACCCAGTTCCATCAGTCCATTTGTACCGAATATTTTGCCGAGCCCCTTGATTGGATCGAGCTTGGATGGCTTGGGTTTCATAGCGGACCACCGAAAACCCAACGAACCCAGCAAGGCTGGCGTCGCGATAGCGGCCACCAACAACACAGCAAACAAGCTCATAAATTCCGGCACCAGACCGTAAACAAGCGAAAAACTGCGACCTTCTATGTCAAATATCTCAACATCGCGATGATCAAAAACCAGCGCACCGGCCAGCATATCGGCAAGCGCTTGATACAGCGTGCCTCCAAATATCACGACGGCAACGGTGCCGACAAAAGTGACCATCGCCCCGCCCAAATCCTTGGACTGAAGGACATCACCTTTTTCGGCGCTGTCTTTTAGTTTCTTTGGAGTTGGTGCTTCGGTCTTTTCGCCGCCACCGGGAGCTTCTTGTGCCATTATCCGCCCTCCGCAATCATAGCTGCGTGATTAAGTCCCATGCCAAGCGACTGGATAATCGTGTCCGCCATGATCGGCGCCGTGATGGCCAATGCGATCAAACCGCCTGTAATCGTGACGGGAATACCCACCGCAAAAAGGTTCAAGGCAGGAGCGGTTCGAGCCAGAAAACCCATGACGAATTGAATGAGAATGAGCGAGCCACCAACCGGCAGCGCAATGAGCAGCCCCATAGAGAATAGCGTCCCGCCAAACTTCACAATACCCCACAACAATTCGGGACCAAGAAACGCATAGCCGGGCGGCAATGCCGAATAGCTCTGCACGATCGTCGCTAGCAGCAGTAAGTGACCATCAATAGCCAGCAACAACAGTGTCGCCATTATGGTCAAAAACTGGCCGATAACAGGCGTAGATTGACCGGTCTGCGGGTCGGCCATACTGGCAAAACCAAGGCCCATGGCGTTACTGATCGCTTCGCCTGCAATGACCACGCTGGAATAACCCAGCTGCAAGGAGAAACCGATGGCAACACCGACGAGCACTTCGCCCATAACGAAGATGATATTGCCCAGACTGATTGCCGTGTCCATCGGCAGGTCAAAACTGGCGCTGTTCGTGGCTACCATGCCGATCATGAAAGCCAATATGATGCGGATTTGGATCGGCACGTTGGCGGCACCGAAAACCGGTGTCACGACCATTGCCGCACCAGGACGGATCATCGCCATCATCCACATCCAGATCTGGCTCTCTACATCTGCAAATCCCGGGATAATCATAAGAGCAAGTCCGGTATCCGCGCAAAAATTTCTCTGGTGAAATCGACGATCAACACCAGGATCGAACCTCCGAATACAGCTGCTACAACGGCAACGATCATGAGTTTCGGTACGAAGGTCAGTGTCTGCTCATTAATCGACGTCGCCGCCTGTACCATGCCTAGCAACAGTCCGACGAGCAGTGCCGGGATCAGAAAGGGCGCAGCCGACAGAGCGGTGATCCACAATGCTTGCTGGGCAATGCCGACAAAGAAATCTGTGTTATCAGCCATGATCTAGCTCGCAAACGAGGCCGCTAGGGAGCCCATGGTCAGGGCCCATCCATCCACCAGCACGAAGAGAAGTAGCTTGAATGGCATGGATATAATCACCGGGGATAACATCATCATGCCCAGCGCCATCAGCACCGCTGCCACGACCAGATCGATGATCAGAAATGGCAGGAATACGAGGAAACCGATTTGAAAGGCGGTTTTCAACTCGCTGGTGACAAAAGCAGGCAGCATGATCGAAAACGGGATTTCTTCGGCTGTATCAAAACCTTCCTCATCCGCAAGGTCCATGAATAATCTGAGATCGGATTGCCGTGTCTGTTTCGCCATGAAACTGTGCATGACTTTCCCGGAACGATCAATCGCTTCGGTTAACGTTATCTCGTCGGCCGAATAAGGCGTGATGGCCTGTTCGTTAATCTTCTCAATACTCGGCGCCATTATGAACAGCGAAAGGAACAGGGACAGTCCAATCAAAACCTGGTTTGGGGGCGTTTGTTGCAGACCGAGCGCATGGCGCAATATCGACAGGACGATGATGATCCGGGTAAAGCTGGTCATCATTAGTACGATAGATGGCAGTACCGTCAGCAAACCCATCACGATGAGGATCTGCAGCGTTGTGCTCAACGGTTGTCCGTCACCCGACACATCATCCAAGGCCCGTTCCAGCGCGGCGGATGCGCCCGGAGCGGCATCTTGTGCGAAAGCCGGATCCGCGACAAATGCAGAGGCAAAAAGGGCAATAATGACCCAGATGTATTTGAGACTATTCCGCATTTTTCACATCAATCTTTGAAACACCATTACGGGTGACGGAGAGAAGAATTTTGCGCCCTTCAAAATCGACGACTGCCAATTTATTGTTCACACCAATGGGGAGGACTTCGACAATATGGAGACCATTTTCTTTTTGGCGCATCATCGTCTGTGGTTGATATTTTTTGTAGAGCCAGAGCGATCCATAAATCAGCAAGCCGATCAACGGCAGCATGATCACCAGTTTGAGAATGTAAAAGGTCATTAGTTGCGCCTTTCAACCCGCGCGCGCGCCATGCCATTCGACACAATCTCCGCGATCCGCACGCCAAATTTATTCTTGACCGGAACCACTTCGCCGCGGGCCACCAATGTACCGTTGACGTTAATGTCGATCAGCTGATCAACTTGGCGATCCAGTTCGACAACCGAGCCTTCCTGCAGGTCCATGATGTCGGACACCGTCATCGACACGCTGCCCACTTCGACTGAAAGGCGAACCTTTATATCGGCAAGAAAAGCATAATGATCCTGCGGCTGACTGATGTTCACATCAGCTGCTTCTGCGGCTCCCAGAGCCTCACTATCATGAGTCATATCGTTCATTATCTGGTCCTATAGAAACTGTTTGATTTTGAAGGCGACGCCGCCATTTTGCTCGCCGATACTGCCATGTGCGAAGACACGATCGCCGATGATCAGGGGGACGTTATCGGTCGGAGATACCGGCAAAATATCTCCCACAGCCAGTCGCGACAATTGCGACAAATCCATGGTCGGGCGCGCCAGTACAGACCGCACAGGCATGTAAACCTGTTCAAAGGAGTCTTTCATCGACCGCTGCCAAGCCGGATCAACACTATTGGTTTCACGGCTGACCGGACGCTGCAGTTGCGGTTCAATCGCAACCAAGCCATCGATCGATTGCACAAAATCAATCGCCTCAATTGCATGACCGGAAAGCGCAATCCTCGCTTTGCTTACAAGAACATTCGGATCATCAAGTTCCATCTCGAGATCATCTTTGTCGTGAACATATCCAGCATAGCGAACGGTTGTTTCGTTCACCACGGACCAACTGTCGGCAAGGCTATTACCAATAGCGTTAGCCACCCGATCAATCATTCCTATTTCAGACCGATTCAGCTTGCCTTGCGCACAAGATTCACCGTCAAATTGCCCACCAAAGAAACAATCCACACAGCCGGTTAGAAATAACCGCGAAACGCGGACCCAAATAGCTGGCGCAGATCCACCGGTATGATATTCCAGATAAACGGCATCCGCTTCCTGTGCTTCGCACCAGGCGGAAAAAGGTGACAAATCACTGCTCGCTGTTTCGACTGCCAATTCGCAGCCGATGATGTTCATCAAATGACTTTTGAGTTGACCAGCGAACCGTTTCTCTACCTTCCGGTATACTGACATCAGCATATCATCAGGACCGCCCTTTTTAAGCAGACTATGCTCGACTGGAGCGCGGTTCGCAGAGGTTTCAGCGGCGCTGGCGGACATGGGTTCTGAGGTAGGATTGGACATTGATCTATCGCTTTCCGAAATCTTTACTGAACAACCAGACTGGTGAAATAAACGTCCTCGATGCCGCCAAATCCCGACTTTTCCTTCAGGGTTGCGTTGATGACGTCGCGCAGCTTTTTCTTGAGCTGAAGCTTGCCTTCAGAGGTATCTAGTTCGAACGGATCCTGTTGACCCAGCTCCATCAATACTGCGGAGCGGATCGCAATTTCATGCTCCGTCACATGTTCGAAAACGCGCTCGTCATAATAGGTCGAGATCGCCAGCGACAATTGTGCAAAGCTCTCCGAATTGGACAGGTTCGATGTGAACGGCTGCTCAATCTGATGATAGGTGATTTTGAACTTGCTGTCGCTTTCGTCCGGCACAGCCGCCTTGGCTTCTTTTTCGCTAACAGCGGTACCATCTTTCAAAATAATTTTGGGTGCATTCGGATCTTCCGGTTCGCCATCTTCACCGCCCATAGTGCCGGCAACGTAAAATCCGCCTGCAGCACCGCCGCCGCCCAATACGGCCACAGCGACGAGACCAACGATGATGCCTTTCATCTTACCCTTTTTCTTTTTGGGCTTTTCTTCTTCTGGATTGGTATCTGACATTTTGACCTCTGAAATTTATGGGTTCTGATTGTTCGATTAAAGCTTAGGCGTAGCGGCTGTTGTCGGAAGGTGCCGGTGGATCGCCATCACCTTCAGCCGACATTCCAGTCCTGCGATTTTGAGAGGACGGAGCAGAGCGCTCATCCTGTCCGTTGGTGCCGTGTTGCTCACTGAAGTTCATGTTTTCATTGTGGGATTGGGCAAACATATTCTCTTTGACATCGACCCGCAGTGTCAGGTCCGAACGGCCCTGCGCTTTCAACATGTCCTGGATTGCTTGGCTATGCTGCATAATCATCTCGCGCGCCGCTTCACTTTCCGCGTCGATCTGAAGCACTTCGGCTCCACCACGCGAAATAAACGACACTTCCAGACGGCCTAGATTTCTAGGATTAATCTCGAATTTTTTAAGGTCGCCGCTAATGTTAAGATCACTGATTTCTGCAGCAAAGCGTTGAGCGAATTTCGGGGCGTTCCAATCAAAATTCACAGTCCTTGCTGCGCTGTTCTGGCCGTCAGTAACCGGAGCGGAGTGGAGCGGTGCAGACAGTTCAATATTCTTTTCCAATTGCCCTACAGCTGGAAGTTTGTCGATTTCTGCGAAAGGTAATTTGGTTTCGATCTTCATCGGTTTGTCAGCTGCAATAGTGGCGTCACGCACTTCAATTTCTGTGGCTTGAGGCCGTTTGGACGCCTCTACTTTGCTCTTGCTGGCTAGCCGCAGATCAAGCGAATCCCGAATTTTGCGTTCTGAACCAGATACTGGTGACGTTACCGCTGCCGCATTTTGCATGATGTCCGCGGATTTCGTTTCAGCCAAAGCCGGTTTCGGCATTTCGATGTTAAGAGGCTGCTTCACCTGACTATTCGTTGAAGAATGAGTGACCTCTGTTTTTCCGGAATTTTCCAAAACGGGCTTGTTGTCCGCTGGCTGACTGCCCTCAATTGCCGGTTTGAACATGGTTGACGATTTGTTTTCGGGCAGTGTTATCGTCGTACCATCTGAGACCTCGGGAAGAGGCAATGTGGCGGCGTCGCTATCTGCAACAACAGATGTTTTTGGAATGCCGGTTTTAGCGGAAACATTCTGATCAACACTGACGTCAGCTGTTATGATGGTGTTTAAAACACGTGCCCGGCGACCTGTGGAGCTATCACCGTTCAACTGCACAACTTCATTGCCAACATTAGTCGATCCGTTTGATGACGCTTGAACGATTGAAATGAAGCGTTCCATTTCCGAAACGGGAGCTGGAGAAGGCGCAGCGTCAAAAGGCAATTCACTATCACCCTCATGGCTTTCGACGGAGAGTTTAGCCGCGACGGCTTTGACAGCTTCGTGCTCATTAGGGATTGAAACTGGCTGCGCATCATCACCGATCAGCTGAGCCAAAAACTCTTCACCGCGCTTATCGTCAGTCGTATCTGCGCCGTCTTTATCAAGCACGGGACCAGACAAGGCATCGCCTGGAACTAGAAGAGAGCTGAACTCGTTATTTGCGGTGCGTGTTTCCATGTCCAAAGGCTTTGCAGAAAGCATGCCAATTATCGAATGAGAGGCTTCTGACATGATCTTGTCAATCATCGCGGTGGTCCTTTTTCCTATTATTACCTATATTATACAATATGTTATGCCTAACATCTGTCTTGAACATTTCTGCTCTACGGGCTTTTCGAAGGTTCGATTGCAGGAGCTTCTCGGTACCCTCATAGGTCGTACGGGCGGCAAGGTTTTGCCGCTCTGCATGGGCAAAATCTTGCCGTGCGGTCTCAATCGACGCTTCAATCGACCGTTCTGCATCGACCAAACGCCCGGAAAGTTCCATCCTGGCTGACAATGTATCGGCACTGACGGCTTCAACATCGGAAAGCGTTTCAATATGCAGCTTTCTAATCCTGCTCGCATTATGCTCTAAGGCTGCACAATGATTGCCGGCTTTGGTCAGCGCCATTTCTTTCAATTTTTTTTGCGTATCACGCACCTTCAAGATGCGTTGCAGCCCTTTCGCTTTCCGCTTCATGGCTCAAATAAACCGAAAAGGTCGCCAATGCTTTTCTGAAAGTTGATCAGTTCGCGGGGTTTCTGCTTGAGATATTCGACCATGATCGGCCACTGCGCGAGGGCTTCATCGATATTCGGATCACTCCCCGCTTGATAGGCACCCATCAGCACCAGATCGCGATTTTCCTCATAGATAGACCAAAGTCGCCGAAAATGAGTTTGGGCCGCATGGTGCGCATCATCGATAATATCGACAGCAACTCGGCTGATCGACTTGCCAACATCAATGGCAGGAAAAATTCCCTGCTCCGCGAGAGGCCGGGACAATATGATATGGCCATCAGCAATCGCGCGGGCGCTATCGACGACGGGATCATCAAGATCATCTCCATCGGCCAGCACGGTATAGATTGCAGTTATCGAACCGCCTGTTTCACTGTCATTGCCTGCCCGCTCAATCAACCGCGGGATCATCGACAAAGCCGACGGCGGATAGCCTTTCATTGTTGGCGGCTCACCGGCCGATAAACCAATTTCACGCTGCGCATGCGCAACGCGGGTTAGGCTATCGATAACCAGCACAACCGATTTACCCTGCGATCGGAAATATTCGGCAATGGCTGTTGCGCGATGCGCTGCCTTCAAACGCGAAGACGGCGAATGATCAGCCGGCACCGCAACCGTGATGGTGGGCACAGCGTCTTTTTTCTCATTTCGGCGGTTGACGAAGTCATTCACCTCGCGCCCACGTTCCCCGATCAGCCCGACAACCACGACATCCGCGACGACGCCGTCGAGTATCTGATTAATCAGCATCGACTTGCCGACACCGGATCCGGCAATGACCGCAACCCGTTGCCCCTGACCAAAGGTCAATAATCCGTTGAGCGCGCGGATGCCCATATCTATTGGCTTGGTCACACTCGCACGGCGCATGACATTGCCTTCCATACCCGATAACGGGACGCTATCGGTCGCCAGTATCGGTCCCTTTCCGTCAATCGGCTCTCCCATCGGACCAATGATCCGACCAAATAGCGCGTCACCGACGGCTGCTTCATTGGATTTCAAATAGGGCAAAACCCGGCTTCCGCTGCGCAGCGGTGCGTCTTGCACCATCGGAATCATGAGCGCTCGTGATCCTTTGAACCCCACGACTTCTGCGCTAATCTCTCTACCATCGGTTGCGATCACTCGACCCGAATATCCTAAAGGATAAGCAAAGCCCGTTACCTCCAACATCCCGTTATCATGGGCTGATAATTTTCCGACATGGCGTGGTTCATTGCTTATATGTTCGATCCGCGCCAAAAGGCCTTGGATACCTTTCCCGCTATTGGGATCGCTAACAAATGCTTTGGCTGGATCACTCATTCGCGGTATCCGATTCCTGACCACTAAATTCGTCGATCAACCCCCGCAATTCGTCCAGCACCACTTCAGACCCTTTCTCGATCCAGCCGCCGGCGTGACTTAGTTTCACATTGCCGCGCAACATAGACGGGTCAGCACGCAAGGGTAGCTTGCACATATCCTGATCAATCAATTCCAAGTCATCAGGATGCAAAATCAAGGTCGCGCCTTTTTGATCCTGATCGATTTTGTCTGCCAATTGGGTTGCCCAAGCCTGCAACAGGACGGGGTCTGGTACGGCGAGCTCCGAACAACGCCGAAAAAGCGATTCAATCGCATTGAGGATCAGGGAAAAACTCCCGGTGGAATACAGGTCGTTCAGATGGTGGATTGCATCCGCCAAGGTTCCTGCCGCTTTATCATCGGCAGCCAAAGCGGCTTGCCCGTCTTCCCAACCCTTGCGATAGGCCGCTTCGAATATATCATCATCACCACCGCCAGAAGAAACCTTATCTGCAGTCGCCTCTGATTGACCAAAGCTATGAAACTTATCGCCTGAACCCGACCCGGCCTCTGCGGATAAACTCCCCGACCACGCGGAAAATTCTTTCTGCTCCATCGGCATGCGCCAGAGCGGAACCACATCATCATTGTGGAGATTTTTTTCAGAATGCAGATCAGACATAATCAGCGCCACCAGTGGACATGCTGATTTCGCCATTGTCGATCATCACTTTGGCGATCGCAATCACACCTTTCTGAGCACTGATAACGGCTTCCATTGGCTGCGGTGGTGCTTCATCCATTTCGTCCTGGATGGTTTCAGCAGCGCGTTGAGACATAGCGTCGAATATTTTTGCTTTGAGCTCGCTTGATGCGCCGCGCAATGCAGGTACCAAAATGGCGCTGTCCACTTTGCGGACCACGGAACCGATATCCTTTTTCGACAGATTCATCAGATCAGCGAAAACAAACATTTCATCTTCAATCTGCTTGGCGATTTTCCGGTCACGTTTCGTCACCCCTTTTAAAACCGACTGACTGATCTGCTTTGGCAGGCTGTTGATGATGGAGGCGCTGTCCATCACGCCGCCAATTTCCATGGGCGGTGCAATTTCTTCAGCCGATGGTCCGTTATTTTCCAGCAACGCATGAATTTGTGCCAAGGCGTGCGCGCTGACGGGTCCCAAAGTCGCGATCCGATAGATTAATTCTTCCTGTAGTTCCGATGGCACTAGCTGCAGCATTTCTGCCGCCGCTTCGGGTGTCATAAATGAAATTAACACTGCTGCGATCTGAGGCGGCTCATTTTCCACCAATTCTGCAAGGTCCTTGCCAGGGACCCATTTGAGCAGGTCTGCGATGTTGCTTGGCCTTTTCGGGGCAAAGCGGTTCATCATCGTTTCTGCGCGTGACGTTCCAAGCGCCTGCCGGAAAACCCGACCGACTTTTTCGTCTGACTTATAGGCTAGCATGGATTGATTCTTGGTCAGTTGCAGAAATTTTTCGAGCGACCCATCAATCTGAATAGCGTCGACATCGGCAACGCTGAACATAGCCTCGCCCAAGAGTTCTGCTTCATCCGGTTCAAGACGTTCCAGAATCTTGGCGGCTTCCTCATCATCAAATAGCAGCATCAAAATCGCTGCAGTCTGACGACCAGTAATCAGTTCAAGCTGCTGACCATCTTCTTTTTCTGCTTTGTCATCTTTTTTTGCTGGCTCAGCCATTAGCTTCCTCCAGCTCGTCTGACTCTTTCAAAAGTTCTTTCACCACCAGCGCAGCATGATCAGGGTTTTGTTTGACAAAATTCTGCGTCAATAACGCGCGTTCCTGATAGCTCGGGGCTGCTTGGATCATATCGATAGTGACCGGCGCACCGTCTCCTTGTGCCGCCGCACCGTTTGCGCCGGCAGCATTTGTTGGTGCTCCATTTGGCAAACTACGGTTTTGCATCATGAGATCAGCGGGAACAGTCGCGCTGTTCGCACCCATATTGGCTTTCAGATTTTTCTCCGAATTCAACCACCGCTTTAATATCGGGCGAGCGATGAGAAAGATGATCAGCAAGGCAACGATGAGTGCCGTGACGTTTCGGCTAATAATGCCGAACCAGGGCGATTCATACCAAGCCTCTGTGGCCTCTTTCTCTGTCACTGGCCGGAACTGCCGCGCCGATACAGCAATCTGATCGCCGCGCTCAGCGTTGAAACCAATGGTTCCTTTCACCAGTTTTTCGATTTCCTGAATTTCCTTTGGTGACTTGGTGTCTTTCAAAGCCTTGTCATCAATTGCCACAGCAACTGACAGTCGCGACACTTGACCCGTGGCCTGATTGGTTATCGCAATTTCACGAGCCAGCTCAAAGTTGCGTTGATATTCTTCGCTCGTTTTCTTGGGTGCAGCCGCTTGGGCGCCCTGCTCTTCCCCACCATCCGGCTGGTCTTCAAATTGAGCTTCAGCCGGCGGCCGGTTCGCAAGTGCGCCGGGTATGCCGCCTACTTGCTGTCCACCGGCGGGTTCTTCCGAACGCATGCCCTGTTCAGAGCGTAAGACCGAGCCATCCGTGGGATAAATTTCACTGGTCGCCTGTTTCTCGTCAAAATTAACATCTGCCGTGACTTCAGCGACGAAATTTCCGGGGCCGACGATGGGCGTCAAAAGACTGGCCAGCGATTCACGGTAACGATCTTCTATCGCCGCCTTGATTTTCAACTGGGTATCATTGTTACGTGACCCCTCGTCTTCGCGGCGCGATAGCAAAGTTCCATTCTGATCAATCACGGATACATTTCCCGTCGACAGACCAGGGACAGAACTGGCGACCAGATTTAAGATCGCCTGTGTCTGCCGCTCATCCAATTTTGTGGAACCCGTCAATTGCAAGATGACCGACGCGGCCGGTTCATTTCTGTCACGCAGAAAAATACTTGGCTGTTCGACAGCCAAATGAACCCGCGCAGACAGCACATTGTCTAGCGCTTCGATCGAACGGGCCAGATCCATCTCTCTTGCGGCGCGTAACTTTTCCGATTCAACGGCGCGACTGGCACCCATTGGCATGCTCGACATTACGGTATCGCTGCTAGGCGCCGAGCGCGGCAACCCTTGACCAGCCAATTCGATCTTCGCTGTATGATAATCTTCATTGCTGACGGTTAATGTCCCGGTACCGTCATCAACCTGATAGGGAATATTTGCGCTTTGCAACGCCTGCGTCACCGCCGCCTTGTCATTATCCGGCAGTCCGCGAAACAAGTCACGCTGTGCTGGCTCACGCAACATCAGCCACGCTGACAAAGCGGCGATGATTACCGCAGACAGGATAATCAACGGCATTGCTCGCGCTATGGCCGGTTGCTGCACAAAGGCTTGAACCGAACCCAGAGCGCCGCCGATATTAGGCGCGCTCGCGCCTGTCGCAGCGACAGGCATCAAGTTCTGATTTGGGGATGTTTCCTCAGCCATCTTATACCGACATGTTCATGATGTCTTTGTAGGCGGACAAAAGTTTGTTCCTGACCTGCAAGGTGGATTCAAAACCGATAGAAGCTTTATGCTTGGACAACATGACCGCTGCGACATCATTGGTTTCGCCCATTTGATAGGCGGCCGTGTCGGCTTTCGCAGTCGCCTGCATTTTATTCACTTCCTGAATGGCGTTGGTTAGCTGCGCAGCGAAGCCCGCTGGGCCTTCGGCTTTTTCCGCTTGCTGCGCTTGACCGGGACCAGCCAGATTGTTTGTTTTGCTCGCAATATCCTGCAGCGCATTATTGCGATTCAAGATCGCATTGCGTGCAGCCATCAGGCTATTCATATTGACGGAAGACATATTCTATCTCCTGCTCAGGCCGCCAGCGCACGCATATCGGCCATCCGATAGCGCAGCGTCCGTTCTGAAATGCCAAGCTCTTTTGCAGCTTCGCGGCGGTTGCCGTTGGTTTGTTCGAGAGTTTTGTTGATCGCGTCATATTCAACGCTCTTTGAAATCGACTGCAAATCACGACCGCGTACGAACCGAGCGGAACTGCCAGGTTGGACGGCGTCTTGCTTTGGTTGGGAAGAGAGGTTTTCACTCGAGATCATCAAGTCTTTTGCTTCAATACGATCACCGTCGCACATAACCAATGCGCGCTGCAGCACATTGGCAAGCTCGCGCACATTACCAGGCCAATGATGGGCTTTCAGCCGATCGATGCAGCATTGTGACAGTGACACAAATTTCTCATGACCCTTTTGAAAGTCCATCATCATGAACGCGGAAATCGCAACTATATCGGCTGGACGAGAAGCCAGCGGCTCCAGTTCAACTGGCATGACATTCAAACGCCAGTACAGATCTTCCCGGAATTTTCCGGCTTTCACTTCTTCAGCAAAATTGCGGTTAGCAGCGCAGATGATACGAACATCAATTTTCTCATGACGGGTTGCACCGACCGGAAGAATTTCGCCTTCTTGCAGAACGCGCAAGAGCTTCGACTGGCTCTCCAGTGGCATCTCAGTAATCTCATCTAGAAAGATCGTGCCGCCATCGGCTTCTTTGAAAAGACCAACGGCGCTAGCATAGGCTCCGGTAAAGGCACCTTTCTTATGGCCGAATAAAATAGACTCGATCATCGTTTCGGTAATGGCCGCACAATTAACGGTGACGAGTTGCTTGTCAGCACGCGTACTGTGCTCGTGAATATAGCGAGCGACGCCTTCTTTGCCGGTACCAGTCTCGCCGGTAATCATGACATTGGCGTCGCTGCCAGCCACGCGGGCGGCATATTTATATAAGGCAATAGATTTAGGATCGGCAAAAGCAGGCCCTTTGCCCCCGCGCATGGATTCGATGATACAAGACAGACCAAATAGTTTGTCTGCTTCACCAAATTCAATGCGTGGGGGCTGGCTGAGGGTAGCCGGAACGAAACGGAATGGGCCATCGCGATAAATTACGATGGGATCTTTTGCGCCACCATTAGCACCTGTTTTTGCTGCACCATCAATGTGGGGTAGTTGCGCAGCGGCAGATGACAATATGTGGTTGGAGTGGAAAGATTCGACACTCCCGAGCATATCAACAAGCTCTGGAAACCTAGAGACCAGGCTAGATTTTATTGCGTTGTTGATCATCTCATTCCCTCACGTTTTACTCTGAACACGGGATCCTTGTTGTGCTCATCCGATACCTCGCAATGTGCGTGCCAGTTTTTGGGAATGGCTGAAAACCGGCATAAGTTTCTCTGAACCTGTCGGTTTTCCGATAGTTTTGCCGGTTCTCCGACAGCGATTGCGGACAGATGTCGGAGAACCGACAAGTTTTTTTATTAATTATCTTGGAAGCCGCCGTTAACTCCTCTGAGGCCGCTTCAGGAGACGAGGTGACCCACAGTATCAATCGTGTAAGTAAATTGTGAAAAGGAAGTCACCATGACTGTTATAGGAACTAACGTATCGGCCCTGCGCTCCAGCTTTGCTTCAAGCCAAGCTGAAATGGGTCTCGCTAAATCAATCGAACGCCTGTCTACAGGTCGCCGGATCAACTCTGCATCTGATGATGCGGCTGGTAACGCCATCGCTACCCGCATGACCTCTGAGGTTCGCGGCCTGAACATGGCAATCCGTAACGCCAATGACGGCATTTCGGCAGCCCAAACCGCAGAAGGCGGCATGAACGAAATTACGAACATGTTGCAACGTATGCGTGAACTGTCTGTTCAGTCTGCCAACGGCACGCTTTCTGGCGGTGACCGTACCAACCTTCAGGCCGAGGTAACTCAGCTCATCGGTCAGATCGGTGATGTTGCATCTCGGACAACCTTCAATGATGTTGCTCTGCTCGACGGTACCAACGCTTCGATCGCTATTCAGACCGGTAGTGATGCAAGTCAGACGGTTTCAATCGCACTGACAGACGTCGACGCAACAGCCCTGGCCGTTGCCGCAGTAGACATCAGCACCGATACCGGCGCAAACACCGCATTGGGTCTTCTGGACACCGCTCTGGATACGGTCACAACCGCACAGGCTAACTTAGGTGCCTCGCAGAACCGTCTGCAGACAACTGTCTCCAACCTGTCTGATCGAGTAGCCAATATTACGGAATCTCGTTCGCGGATCATGGATGTAGATTTCTCCTCTGAAACCACTGAGCTGGCCAAGAACCAGATCCTAAGCCAGGCATCCACAGCGATGCTCGCTCAGGCTAACCAGTCTCAGCAGTCAGTATTGAGCCTGATCCGGTAACTAGTTCAGTCCAATACTATAGAGAAGCCTCTTCCCTTAAAAAGGGAGGAGGCTTTTTCTTTGCCTCAAGCAGCCACAGAAATGCATCAATGTAATTTATTTTACCGTCATTGCTGCTTGTAGCTTTTCCAATGCGCGCTTTTTTATCTGACAAACACGGACAGACGATACGTCCAGCACAGCGCCAATTTCATCCAGCTGCATCTCCTCGATAAAATAGCTGTTGAGTACGAGTTGTTCGCGTTCATTCAGCTTCTTCAAATTTGCCGACAAAAGCTCAACCATCTGACTTTTTTCCAGCGCCTCATGCTGATCATCATCATCGTTAGTAAACCAACTGCTGGAATCGCAGTAAACTTCATCTAGGGAATCAACATGGACATCGATCGCGCGATCGGCATTTTTCCGAAACTCGGCCTGATCCATACCCATGGCTTCAGCGAGTTCGACTTCATTTGGTTCGCGGCCATTTTGCTGTGCGAGCTGATCGCTAATCCGGCGCAACCTTTTGTTCCATTCAACCGCGCTCCTGCGCAGGCTGCAAGTGTTGCGTAAATAGTCAATCATCGCGCCACGAACGCGCACATATAAATAGGTGCTGAAATTATGCCCCTGATCTACATATTTGCCAGCAGCCTCTACCATTGCCACCAAGCCGACCTGAATCAGATCTTCTATTTCAATTTGATCTGGAGAGAACCCTTTAATCTGCCATGCAATTTTGGTGACCAGGCCCTGATGCTCGGAAACCAATTTGGTCTCGTCAATCTGCATGGCTCCATAAGCTTGGGATGCTTTTATTTTTGATTGAAACATAAGTTCATTCCACTCGATTAATAAGTTTGATTTGCTTCAACCCGCGGCGCTTCAGGCCGGGATTGCGGGACGCCAATTTTGGCCAAGACTTCGATAGATTTATCTTCCGGCAGTTCCTGATAGGAAAGCACGGTCAAATCCGGGAACCGGTTCTTCAACAGTCCACCCAATGGTCGCCGAACAATCGGCGACGTGATGAGTGCGATATTGCGTGATTCCATCGGTAACGTACGCGCCGTTTCATCGACCGCTTCGACCAATTGCTGGGCCAACTGTGGTTCGATCGGATAGCTTGCGTCTTCACCGATTTTGAGCGCTTTGACGAGCAGGCTTTCTAGCTCTGCGTCCAACGTCACGACCGGCAGCGGCAGGTTAATCGGCACCATTGTCTGTATGATAAGGTTGCCGATCTTCTGCCTTATCACATCAACAATCTGTTCTGTTTCACTATGATGGGTTGACGCTTCAAGCATCGCCAGGCAGATTTTTTGAAAATCCTTAACCGGTACTTTTTCGGTCAGAAGTTCACGACAGATAGCTGTGATTGCAAATAGCGAAAGTGGTTGGGGCGTTAGACTATCGACCAACTGAGGACTTGTTTCTTTGAGCAAGTCGAGCAGTTTTTGCGTTTCGTCCATGCTGAACAATTGAGCCGCATTTCGCCGGACGACATCGTTCAGATGTGTGGCGACAACGGTTGGGGCATCGACGACGGTATAACCTTCCGCAATGGCATGCGATTTTTTATCGGCTCCGATCCAAATCGCATCCATGCCAAATGTGGGGTCTTTACAATGCCGTCCTTCAACCACCGCATCGACATGGCCATCATCGAGGGCCAAGAAATCATTCGGCCATACGGTGCCTTCTCCCAGAACCATGCCGCCCATCATGATCCGGTAGCTATTGGGTTCCAGTTCCAGATCATCTTTGATCCGCACCAACGGCACAACAAAGCCGAGTTCTTTAGAAATTTGACGGCGGATCCCGGTGATCCGTTTCATCAACGGCGCGCCCTTGCGGTCCTCCACCATCGACACCAAACTATAACCGATTTCGATACCTAGTCGGGCTTTTTCAGATACATCTTCCCAATCAATTTGTTCCGGCTGTTTCTCCTCAACCGGCGCGGGAGCAGCTTCGACTGGTTTGGGTTTACGGATCAAATAGACCGCCAAACCAGTGGCAACGGCGGCTGCAGAGAGCACGACCATATGCGGCATACCTGGCAATATGCCCAAAATGGTGAGGATCACCGCCACCGGAACCCACGCAGCACCGGACCCAAATTGCGATGTAATCTGATCGGGCAAATTCTTGCTGGATGCCACCCGGGTGACAATTGCAGCAGCCGCGATCGATAAGATCAGCGCAGGTACCTGAGCAACCAACGCATCGCCGATCGCAAGCAAAGAATATGTACTTGCCGCTTCGGCAAAGGACAGATCATGCATGGTTGTACCCAGAACGATACCGCCGATGATATTCACCGCGAGGATCAAGATGCCGGCAACCGCATCACCTTTAACAAATTTAGAAGCACCATCCATCGAACCGTAAAAATCGGCTTCCGTGGCAACTTCCAATCGCCGTTCTTTTGCTTCCTCTGGCGCAATCAATCCTGCATTCAGGTCGGCATCAATAGCCATTTGCTTGCCGGGCAACGCATCTAGAGTGAACCGCGCTGATACTTCCGAAACCCGTCCCGCACCCTTGGTGATGACGATCAAGTTGATGATCATCAGGATGGCGAAGACGAATATACCGACAACATAATTGCCGCCGAGCAACAGACTCCCAAAAGCTTCGATAATCTGTCCGGCAGAATCCCCGCCCTCGTGCCCTTGAACCAGAACAACGCGCGTCGATGCCACGTTCAAGCCCAGTCGCATTAGTGTTGCAAACAACAGCACGGTCGGGAAACTCGAAAAATCCAGCGGCTTGTTCGCGTTTAACGCGACCATCAAAATCGCGAGCGAGATCATGATATTGGTGATGAACCCGATATCGAGCATGATCGTGGGCAATGGCAAAACCATGAAGATAACAAGCAACAGCGTCGCCATCGGCAACAAGCCCGATTTCAGATTGTGGCCCATCCGGTCCATCGAAAGCATTGGTCGGTTCATTATATGTTATATCCCTAGGGTAGCGAGCATCAGGTAGGCGGCGCGTGCCGGCTCGCTAAATGGCTTCGGCAGGTTTAAATGGTTTTTGTCGTCGACATGGGCTCGGGCGATCCGCAGATAATCTTCCGGCTGCACCGTTTGCGCCTCACCATCGGACTGCGGCAAAATATTTCCACGGGTCGGCAAAGCGTTGCCGCGGCCAACCACATCCACAGCGTCGGCCAGTTTCCGTTCGAAACGACCGCGAATGTCTTCAAAGCTGCGGGCATTGCCGGCGGAATTGTAAAATATATTATGGTTAGACCGGGCCGCTTTCGGAAAGGCGGGTGCGGCGGATGCGGCAGGGCTATTTTCCATCTTGTTCAGGAACTTCGCTGCGCCCACAGGTCCCAGAAAATGGGCTAGATAAAGATCAACAGATTCGGGTTTCCGGCCCGTTCTCTGTTCTAGATACTGGCTATTGTCCCGCGCAAATTCTCCCGCCAAATTAGCAGAAAGCGTTGGATCATTTCTAAGCGCCAAAATGCTAGATTTCTGGTACTTATCAGCGACTATCAGCCGTCCATTGGAATTTCTGGAAATGGCATTTTGTGCCCAACCAAGCCCGTATTGATCGCCCTTTTCTTTGACCAGGCCAAGCCAGGTTTGATCGATAAATTGGTATAAGCCGGTGGCCGAAGAGGTTGATGCCTTTGCATCAGCCCGCATCCCGCTTTCTAGCTGCGCCTGCGCGACCAGATATTGGAAATCAACACCGGTGCGCTGCGCGCTTTGCGCAATGACGCTCGGCAAATCGCGCCGCTCGGTCAGATTGGTGATGGATAGATTGGACATGCTAGTATCAAAGTCTCCTGCAAAGGAGAGAAGCAATGATCATGCCAGAACTTACATTGGGAGGCCGCGGCCGCGATATATTTGACGTCCAAACGTGAAAACGCGCAGACATGTTCATGCCGCGCGTAGTTCAACTGTTACGAGGCGCGTACAAACGCCTGATAGTTAGAAAATAATAAACCTACCGACCACGAGCGGCATCGGAATAGGTATTCGCTTGGCTTTCACGAAATCCTGCCAATAGCTGTAATCTCGTGGAGCTATGATCGCGTAAAAAACGCAAACGATAGATTGATGCCTGCATTAAATCGTCAGCTTCGGAAATGAGCGGCTTAAGTCCCGGATCCAATTCGTTGGCATTGATCGAACCAAGCTGAGCGACTGCTTGACCCAATTGCTTGCTGGCTTGAAAAATTGCATCGCTGTCATGCCCTTCCAGCGCTGAAAACAGACTATCTTGGGAACTTCGGAAGGATTCCACTATATGTTTCATTTGTCCGATTCCACTCCAAATACTCCGTTATCCAGCATTTTCTGCGCGAGGGCGGCCGTATCAACACTATATACCCCAGAGGCAATTTTCTGCCGTACATCGGCAACTTTCTGCGCATCAAAAGGCGGTGTTTGCGCGGCCAATATCGACGCAGTGGTCGTAATCGCCGGAGATTGCTTGGGCTGATCGGCATTGGTTCCGGCCGCAGCTTTATTGGCCGCACTATCTTGCAACACTGGCCGATCCAGCCGCGTATTAATCGCTGAGTAGCTTTCAACAGGTTTCATTTCAATCTATCCTTAATACGTTCAGCTTATTGGTATTTAGTGACCTGGGCTGAAACGTCTACAACGTCTCTCGTAACAATTTACGGTGTGTTGTGAAAAAATTAATATCTTTGTCAAAAAAAAATTACTGCACCAGTTCCACTTCTCCAGAACCGGACACGCGCGCCATTAACATTTTCGATTTACGGCTAGACCGGACAGGGATGTAATCCCCTACTCTGCCATTTTTTTGCGCGATAACGCCATAGCTCACACTGAAGCTAGGACGCCGGACTACAAGTGTCAGTGGTTGATTTCTCAAAACCACAAAATCGTCCGCACGCGCGGCCTTGTTAGTGGCGCGGGCCTGTGTCCGCCGGACCGGAACAAATATCCGCCAGCCCAGATCAGGGCAGCTCACCATCACGGCATTGTTATTGGTATCTGAAAACTGCACAGGGCTCGAACAGCGTTTTAACCGCAATTTTGTATCTATCGCCGCGCGCGCGCCGCCGGCACCGCCAATGTCGGCATTCAGATGCGCTGCCACCTGTCGGTCCAGATGGGTGGTATCTTCAAATGAGGAGGCCGCGCCCATAACAAGAACGGACAACATGGGAATGGCAACGCGATAATAAGACATAATAGGTTCCTGTGCACTTTGTTCAGGAAAAACAAAGCAGGTTTCATGCCAATTAGCGGCCAGTCTATATTATTTCTCTGGCAAGACAGTTTCGGGCGGAAGAAAGGTCAGCACGATATTCTGTTTCTCTGCCGTTGTTGATACCAACTTATCCGGCATTTTCAGAACAATCATGTCACCCTCTTGCCCGGCCTTTTGAAAAGCATCGGCAATGGCCGCGGATCGAGCCGCTACTTTTTCCCACTGTCTCAGCCTTTGGCCGTCCTGTGTCTCAGAAACGGCCGGCACATATATAGTAAGCAATTGCTTTTTCTGGACGGAAAGAATTTGAGAAATCTCTGAGCGGGCAAAATCTGTTAGCACCGCGCTGCTGTCACCGAAAAACTCAGCGGCTCTATATTCAAATGCTCCCAAAACCTTGGAAGCCTGATCCGTTTCACCGGACAGTTTTTTGCGAGTTTCTGGATCGGCAATGTTCACAAAATGGGCATAAGCAAAGGCGCTGAGCAACATCAGGGCGAGGTCCAAAAAGGACAGAGTTGTGCGCCCCGCCTTCACTGATCAGCTCGCCGCACGCAATGGCTGTTGCGGAGAGAAATGAACCGGCCCCGAAATGAGTAATTCTCGTTTTGCGATCGCAACAGCATGTTGCACAACAGCGGCGCGATAGGTGTTTAGTACATCCGCCCTAGCTTGCAGACGCACATAGATCGGATAAGCAATAATGTTCGAAACAAACAGTCCATAGAGACTGGTGAGCAAAGTGAAACTCATCGCTGGCCCCATTTTTAGCGGATCAATGCCAGTCGCAAAAAGTTGAATCAGGCCCATGATGGTGCCAATCAAACCTATCGCGGGCGCGATTTCGGAGGCTGCGCTCCAATATGTCGCCATCATATCCTGCTTCTTTTGCACAGAATTCTGTTCGAGCCGTGCCCATTCTTCAAAGGTCTTCGCTTCCTTGGAGTTCAGCAGATGAGCAATGACACGGGTGACAAAAGCGTCCTCACTACGGACACGTTCCAACCCGACAAACCCGTCTTCTCTTAAGACAAAGTCGATGCGCCGGCACATGAAAGTGGCATTTTCTCCGCTCTCTGCAAAGGGATCTCTGCTGCATTGTAAAAGGGCGGCAAAGGCCAAACCGAATGATGCCCGGCCATTTTGAAGCCATGCCATAATCAGCACGCTGCCCAGCACCAGGCCGAAAGACAGCGGATCAAAAAATCGACCAATATTGCTGAGAATAGCGTCCATCAGATCCCGCCTCTTTCAAAAGCGGCAAATTTTTTCCGGCAACCGGCAAAAATTTGCCGGTCCAGTCTGCCTCTGGATAAAATTTTTGCCATCACGGTTACGAAATCCCCAAAAACTGCGCTTTTTCGCCCGGCACCAGAAAACTGGCACGCCCTTTGCGAAGTATTGTTCGAGATTACCGATCCCGGTGCTTCTCATGCCAAAGTGACGGTCGAATGGCCGGACAGTTAAGACAGGATTTAATTCGATGCCGAGTTTGGAACAAATTTTTGCATTAAACGGGGGAGCGCTGAAATTGCGTTCGCAGCGTCTGAATATGCTGGCCTCTAACATCGCAAACGCTTCCACGCCTGGATATAAGGCGAAGGATCTCGATTTCGATCGGGCGATGCAGCAAGCCCAAAATGGCGGCTCATTGGACAAAGCGATGAAAGACCATACTGGCTTCCGCGTACCGCTCCAATCCTCGCTCGATGGGAATACCGTCGAACTGTCGGTTGAACAAACCTTGTTCGCTGAAAATGCCATTCAATATCGCACCACCCTGTCCTTCCTCAAAGGACAAGTGTCGTCGATCAAACGCGCCTTGAAAGGGGAATAGATATGAGCGGTAGTATGAATGTATTTGATGTCGCCAGCCGGGCCATGTCGGCCCAGATGGTAAGGCTCAACACAACCGCATCCAATCTGGCCAATGCCCGGACCGACTATGCCAGCAAGGACGAAGCCTATCGCGCCATGCGCCCGGTTTTTCGGTCCGTCATGGAAGATAATATGGCGACAGTAGATGTTGAGAAAGTGGTTCAGACGGACGCTGAACCGCAAAAGCGTTACGACCCATCCAACCCGATTGCCGACAAGGAAGGCTATGTCTGGGAAGCGGCTGTCGATGAAACAGCCGAGATGATCGACATGCTCGAAACCGCCCGAAATTATAAGAATAACGTACAAGTTTTACAGACCGCAAAATCACTCATTCTAGAAACGGTAAGGAACCAATAATGGAAATTGCACCACAAGTTTTTGAAAATAATAATAGTAATATTGCAGGCCTCGCAGCCGCGCAGCCTGCCGATGCCATCGGTGATAACAACTTGGGTCAAGATTCCTTTCTGCGTCTAATGACGACACAGCTAAAGTTTCAGGACCCGTTTGACCCGTTGGATAACCAGGCGATGGTAGCCCAGCTCGCACAATTTTCGAGCGTTGCCGGCATTTCCGAAATGAACCAGTCACTCACCGATATCGCGTCAATGCTGGGTAATAACCGGTTATCCGATGCCAAAGAATGGATCGGCCACAATGTACTTGTTCCCGGCAACTTCTCTGTAGCGAACAAGGATGGCGAATATACCGGCGAGTTTGAACTGAACCAGCCGAGTGAGAACCTGTCGATTGACTTGCTTAATGAAGCAGGAGAAATTGTGATGTTTGCCGAGCTAGGCAGTCAGGAAGCTGGACCGATCCAGTTTAACTTTGACAGCAAGAATGCAAATGGCGAGCCGCAAGATCTCGGGCGTTTGCGGGTTCGCGTAAACGGCGGAAATGTATCTAACCTTGCAACATGGGTGCCCGTAGCATCCGTGCAGACGTCGCAAGGCAATAGTCCCACAATTCTTGTCACCCCAATTGGCAATGTCCTGCCATCCGAAGCCCTGCGCATCGGATAGTCAGATATTCCTCCCCAGATAGATTTTAACCAGGAGAAGAGATAATGTCTTTCTTTACGTCCCTTAGCGGCCTGAAAGCCGCACAAACTGACTTGAACGTGATTTCAAACAACGTCGCCAATACAAACTCGACCGGCTTCAAAAAAAGCCGGGCACAGTTTGGCGACCTGTTTGCCGCCTCCCCTACCCAGACGACCAAAACGGTTGCAGGGCAAGGCGTCCGGCTGACTGGCATCACGCAGCAATTTACGCAGGGTACATTGCAGGCAACCGATAAAACTCTGGACCTCGCGATTGCCGGTGACGGATTTTTCTCCGTCCGCGGTCAACCCCCGCGTCAGGGTCTTTCTTTTACCCGCAATGGTTCTTTCGCGGTGAATGTCGATCGTGAAGTTGTCGATACCACTGGAGCCAAGGCGCAACTTTTGCCGGTTGATGCCAATGGCGTTGCAACATCGACCAATGCTGCCGACATGTTCGATTTCATTTTGCCAGATGCTGATCCCGGCGATCCGGCTGCGCTTCTGACCAATATCGCTGTCAACGGTGAAGGGGTCGTAAGTGCAACTTTCTCTAACGGAAACCAGATTGATATTGGCGCCCTTGCGATGTCCAGTTTCAACTCAATAGAAGGCTTGCGTCCCATTGGCGATGCCCACTGGGTAGCGACCGGCGATTCCGGTCCGGCCCAGCTTAATCAGGCCGCTAACGGTCCATTGGGTCAAGTACGTTCTGGCACGCTAGAACTCGCTAACGTCGATATTACCGAAGAGCTGGTCTCCTTGATTTCCGCTCAGCGGAATTTCCAGGCCAATGCCCAGGCGATTGAGACGGCCAATACCCTAAGCCAGACGATTATCAACCTTCAGGTCTAAGAACTGAAGGCGATAAAAACCTAGGAATAGTCTATGGATAAGCTTGCATATACCGCCGTCAACACGATGAAATCGTTGATGAACCGGCAAACGGCTGTCGCCAATAATATGGCGAACTCAAACACTGTCGGTTTCAAAGCCGATATGGTTTCAGCCAAAGCCAAATATTTGAACGGCCCCGGTCACGACAGCCGGGCCATGGCCGTCGAGCGGGATATGCAAGCCGATATGAACGGCGGTTCTATAACGCAAACAGGTCGGTCGCTGGACATCGCCATGGAAGGCGACGCAATGATCGCGGTTCAGGCCGCAGATGGCAAAGAAGCCTATTCGCGGCGCGGCGATTTTCGCATCGCCGCTTCGGGCGCGATGGTTACCGGCGACGGCTTCCCGGTCTTGGGCGAAGGCGGACCGATTACCATGCCACCGGCCGAGCGGGTGGACATTGGCGCAGACGGCACTGTTTTCTTTGTGCCTCAGGGCGGCGACCCGACACAGCCGCAAGAACTCGACCGGATCAAATTGGTCAGCATGACCGGCAGCGCCCTTTCCAAAGGGCCGGACGCGCTATTCCGCGCACCTGATGATGGCGTCCTGCCGGTTGATGACAATGCGCGGGTGGTTTCTGGCGCACTGGAAGAATCGAATGTGAATATGACTGCCGCGCTGGTCGACATGATTGAGACCAGCCGTGCTTGGGAAACCCAGGCAAAAATGCTGCGCACAGCCGAAGAGTTGGATGAGAGCAGCGCCAGCGTCATGAACATGCCGCAATGATAATTGGTGCGATAATCGCACGAAGGAGACGATGAAATGAGCAATGCTGCTTTACAAGTTGCGCGCACCGGTTTGGACGCGCAAAATACCAAAATGCGGGTCATCGCCAACAATCTGGCGAACGTAAACACAACCGGTTTCAAACGCGATCGAGCGGATTTTGAGACGCTTGCTTATCAAAATGTAGTCACGCCCGGGGCGCCATCAGACGCGCAGAATCGGTTTGCTAGTGGTTTGCAACTGGGCACCGGCGTTAAACTGTCCGGTATCGGAAAAATCAGCACGCAAGGTACATTGCAAATGACTGAGAACGCCCTCGATATGGCGATCGAAGGCTCTGGTTTTTTCCAGGTTGAAATGCCCGACGGAACCACAGGCTATTCGCGTGCAGGTAATTTCAACCTCACCGCCGAAGGCAATATGGTCACCAGCGATGGCTTTCCCCTCGTACCGGCCATCCAGGTGCCCCAAGGGGCCACTGCGGTGACGATCGGTAATAATGGTACCGTGACCGCTACACTGGCTGGCCAATCTGACCCCAGTGAATTGGGTCAAATAGAACTGGCCAGTTTTACCAATCCAGCTGGATTGCTCTCGGTCGGCAATAATATCCGCACGGAAACCGCCGCCAGTGGTGCACCGCAAGTTGGCGAAGCTGGCACCGAAGGCCGCGGCAACATCCGCCAAGGAGCGCTGGAACAATCCAACGTCAATATCGTCGAAGAGCTCGTCAACATGATCGAGACGCAGCGCGCCTATGAGGTCAATTCCAAGATGATCTCTGCGACCGATGAAATGCTGCAATTCGTAAACCAGCAGCTTTAAAAACATTCTGAGCGAGAGACATTAGCATCATGCACATATCATCTAATTCGAAAACAGCTTTGACCGTCACCATTGCGCCCTTTCTGCTAATCGGCTGCATGGGTTCTGGTGGATCTGCACCGGAACAAGGTTTTAGCGCCGCTATTGCCGCTCCACTGCCGGCGCCAGCACCCGCCATTGCCAATGGCGCCATCTTTCAGCAGGCGTCGGGCTATGCAGCGCTCACCAGCGGCATGCGCGCCAGCAGCAAGGGCGATATTATCACCATCTTGCTGGTCGAAAACACCAGAGCAAGCAAAGCTAATAGTGCATCGAAAGACCGCAGCGGCGGTATTTCATTAGCACCGCCCACCACAGGTCTATTCTCGCTATTCTCCCCCAGCGACGTTGGGACAAGTGGCTCTCAGAATTTCTCGGGTACCGGCAATGCGTCGCAATCAAACTCGCTGCAGGGACAGGTCAGCGTGACGGTAGCGGAAAGCTACGCCAACGGCACGATGCTTGTGCGCGGACAGAAAATGACTTCGCTCAACCGCGGGGACGAACATGTTCAATTTAGCGGACTAATCCGGGCGATTGATGTGTCATCGGAGAACACGATCCCGTCGACCAAAGTGGCCGATGCCCGGATCATTTACGGCGGCTCCGGGGAAATTGCCTCTGCCAGCAAACAAGGCTGGTTACAGAATTTCTTTTCCAAAATCTCACCCTTTTAGATTCCTGATCAGGCACATTTTATGACCCTATCATTCAAAATAACCCGTCTCGTCCATTTGCTTGCCGCGCTCGCCATCACGGTGTTGATTGCTATGCAACCAGCCCAAGCGGAACGGATTAAAGACATCGGTCATTTCGCTGGCCTGCGGACTAACCAGCTTGTTGGCTATGGCGTCGTGGTCGGGCTTGCCGGTACCGGCGATGACAGTCTGGAGTATGCCACATTGGGCGTAAAAGGCATGACCAGCCGCTTTGGCTTGGCCCTGCCCCCCGGCGTTAACCCCGCAACTAAAAATGCAGCGGCCGTTATGGTCACCGCCGAGATGCCAGCCTTTGCAAAGCCGGGTCAACGGATGGACGTTACCGTATCAGCAATTGGCAAAGCCAAATCGCTGCGTGGCGGGACATTGATATTGATGCCGCTATACGGTGCGGATCAACAGATTTACGCGATGGCGCAGGGGAACCTGGCCGTTGGCGGCCTTGGTGTTTCTGCGGCAGACGGATCAAGGCTAACCGTCAACATCCCTTCGGTCGGACGTATCTCAGGTGGTGCTTCGATCGAAAGAACCGTTGCCACTGGTTTTGAAACCCAGCCATTTCTCAGTTTCAATCTGACCGATGCCGATCTTACGACATCTTTGCGGGTTGCCGATGCGATTAATGAAGCTGTCGGCGCTGAGATGGCCATAGCCGCGGACGCAGTAACGGTGCGTATTATTGCACCGATAGGCGTGCAGGAACGGGTCATGCTGATGGGGAAAATCGAAAACCTCAATGTGAAGCCTGCCGAAGCGCGCGCGCGGATCATTGTGAATGCTAGAACAGGTACGGTCGTCATTAACGGAGCCGTTCGTCTAGGCCCTGCAGCAGTCAGTCACGGAAAATTGACCGTGCGTGTCGAAGAAAATCCAACGGTCGTTCAACCCGAGCCGTTTAGTCGCGGAAGGACCGCAACAGAGCCGAATAGTGACATTGTTCTGGAAGATGATGGCGCCCCTGCTTTTGAAATTGGACGCCGCGCTTCTTTGTCTGAAATTGTCGAGACTATTAATTCCATCGGCGTTTCACCGTCTGATCTAACAGCGATCCTGGAAGGTTTGAAGCAAGCAGGAGCCCTGAAAGCGGAGTTGATCATCATATGACCACTATTAATCCTCAAGGGAATCTTCTGGCCACGGCGGCAACGGGTGCCGCGAAACCGGCTGCCAACGGTATAAAAACCGAAACGGAAGCGATGGCTGCTAATTTTGAGGCAATCTTCGTGCGGCAAATGCTCTCGACCATGCGTACAGCATCTCTGGGCGAAGGTTTGTTTGACGGCCAGGGAATGGAAGAATTCCGCGATATGCAGGATAGCATGCTGGCGGAGAATATGGCGGATAAAGGCGTTTTCGGCATTGCCGAACTGCTGACCCGTCATGTGGAGAAAAATAATGTCTGATTTATTATCCATCGGACGTTCCGCGCTGCAGGTGAATAGCCGAGCGCTAGAAGTGGTCGGATCCAATGTCGCCAATGCCCAAAATCCGGACTATGTGCGTCGTTCGCTCAATGTCGGCGACACGACAATCTACGGATCTACCAATCCTTTATATAGCAATTTTACAGGCGTCGGCGGTGTCGCGATAAACGGCCTTGTCCGTGCCAGTGACCAATTTTTGGAAGCCGCCACACGGCAGACGGGCGCCAATCGCGTCCGAACCGAGGTCACAGTACAATGGCTCGATCAAGGCGAGATCGCGCTTGCGAATAATCAATCGGATATTGGCAGCCAGTTGACCGAGCTTTTCGGCAGCGCCGAAGAGTTGTCAGCAGTCCCGTTTGAACCGGCGTTAAGAGGCCAATTTCTTGGCGATATCGAAGACACGGTTGCGCGGTTCAATCAGACAGCGTCAAACCTTTCCGCCACCACAACATTGATGAACGGTGCCGCAGCACAGGAAGCATCGGAGCTGAATTCAGCGCTAGCCCAACTCGCTGCGGTCAACGAAAAATTGCGTCCCACCAAGACGGGTACATCGCAACAAGTAGCATTGCTCGACCAACGCGATGCGGCCCTGACCGTCATCACCGAGAAGCTGGATGTCGAAATTAGTTTTGGTGATAATGGACTGGCCGATGTTTCACGCGGCGGCACCAGTCTGGTCGCCTATGACACTGTCAGTCCGGTGACTTTTGTTGCCAATGCAGGCGGTGCGTTTGACATAGAGATCGGCGGAGCAATACAGCCACCGCCAACCAATGGAACATTGGGCGGGCTGCACCGCGCACAATCTGACATTGCAGCTACATCCGCCAATCTGGATAGCTTGGCCGTACAATTTGCCGGCGAAATTAACGGCTGGCAAGCCAATGGCCGTACCGATGCCGGCGCAGTTGGCGCAGCGGTTGTTTCCCATGGAGGTACCGCTGCCAGTCTTGCGACCACTGGATTGACGGGGAATGATCTGGCGCTGGCATCGCCAGCCGGGGTCGCCAACGGCAATATTTTAGCTTTCGTAGATCTGCGCACACCAACCGGGACTGAACAACAATTTGAAGGACTGGTGCTCGGACAAGCACAGAATCTTTTGTCAGCACGCAGCGAAAGCGACGCGGCAACCGCCTTTGATGTGGCAACACGGGAATCGCGAGACCGGGTCTCGGTCGTGGACCTTGACCGCGAAGCCGCCGACCTCATTCGGCTGCAACAGGCATATGAAGCATCTGCCCGGATTATTCAGGTCGCTCGTGAAACCGTCCAATCCGTATTGGCAATTTTTTAATGAGGCGCTGAACCAGCAGCACCTAAGGGGTATGTAATGGAATCTATCAATCGCACCAGACCAGCGGACGCCATTCAGAAACAGACTTCACTGTCTGAGCTGATCGCGCGGAAACAGGAATCCATCGCCACTGGCATCAGTTTTAATCGACCGTCGGAGGCTCCTGCTAGCTGGCTGGAAATATCGAGTATCAGCAGGCAGTCGACGATCGAGGACAGCTGGTCCAACAATATCGGCCGCGCGCGTATTTTGGCGCAGCAGGCAGAATCGACCATGGACACTATGTCGAACGGCGCCACGCGCATCAGAGAGTTGATGGTGCTGGCCAATAACGAAACATTGGCGCCGCAAGACCGTGAGATTATTGCGTTGGAGCTCCAGAGTTTTCAGGAACAGTTTAATCAACTGACCCAGGTAAAAGACAATTATGGCGGTCAGCTTTTTCACTCCGGCGATCCGATACAGATGCGCATTGACACAAATGTCTTGGTCACCCCAGCCCCGACATTGCGAGCAGTTTCGGAAGATGTCGATATTGGCGGTGGCGCGACCGAAAGTCTGGATATGATCCTGACCAATATGATTGACGCGGTGCGCACCGGTACACCAGCAGAACGCGGAGAACAGCTAGATCGCGCCAAGTCGATGACGGATCATTTTTCTGTGCTGCTTGGTGGTCAGGGTGTCCTTGTCAACAGACTGGATGAGCAGGATTTGAGATTGCAGGACTCACAACTCAACACGACGGAACGCCGATCTGCGCTGGAAAATACCGATGTTGCCGAGGCGATATCCCAATTCCAATCGCTGCTGGTTAATTTGGAAGCAGCCCAGCGGCTTTATGCTCAAACCGCCAGGACTTCATTGATCCAACTTATCGGCTAGCCCGCCAAAATCATCGCTATCGCGCTCTTAACCATACGTGTTTTTGTCCGTTCACCAATATAAGAATTGTTCCGTGGCCAGTGCGCGACCGGGCAAGTTTAAACGGACCTGTGGATTGGAATAAATAATGTTCGCTGGAATTGGTATTGTTGTCTTGCTCGTCATGGTTTTTGGCGTGTTCATGATTTCTGGCGGTGACATGGGCGTCGTTGTAGCTGCTCTGCCTGTTGAAATGGGCATTATCGGCGGATCCGCTGTTGCCGGACTAATCATCGGTAATAGCAGCGCACAACTCAAAGCATTGATGGGAGGCTTTGGAAAAGTCTTTAAAGGTCCGACCTACGTTAAACAGGATTATATGGACTGCATATTGCTGGTTTCGAAACTGACAAAAATCCTGAAAAGCGAAGGTCCAGTGGCTCTGGAACCGCATATTGAAGATCCAAAAGCATCTCCGATATTCAGCGAATATTCCAAGCTTTTGAAAGACGACACGCTGATCCACCTCATCGCTGACAGTCTCAGGCTTGTCGTTGTCTCTTCCGGCACACTCGATCCGCACGCAGTTGAAGACGTTATGGATCAAGCAATCAAGACCCACCATCACGAAGCAATTGCACCGGCCGACAATCTTCAGGGTTTGGCTGATGCCTTGCCTGCATTGGGTATTGTTGCCGCCGTTTTGGGTATTATCAAAGTCATGGGCTCAATCGATCAACCTCCGGTAGTTCTGGGCGGTATGATTGGTTCCGCGCTCGTTGGGACCTTCCTCGGCGTTTTGCTGGCCTATGGCTTGGTCGGTCCGATGGCAAATCGTGCGCGCTCTGTTATCGAAAGCGATGCGAGCATTTATCATGTCGCCAAACAGTTGATCATTGCTAGTCTCCACGGCCATCCACAACCGCTCATTATCGAGGCCGCTCGCACCAGCCTGCAGCATGCAAATCAGCCAAGCTTCTCCGATGTATTTGATGCCATAAGGGCGAAATAGATCATGGCCAAAAAAGCAGCTCCGGAGCCGGTTCGACCGATCATCGTCAAAAAAATCATTATGGAAGACCATGGCGGCCATCACGGCGGTGCGTGGAAAGTTGCCTATGCCGACTTTGTAACGGCTATGATGGCTTTCTTTTTGTTGATGTGGCTACTTGGGGCGACAGATGAGAAACAACGTAAGGGTATCGCCGATTATTTCGCGCCGACGCTCGCGCAAGTAAAACGCGATAGCGCAGGAGGTAAAGGGATGTTTGGCGGCTCTTCAGTCACAGACCCTGATAAATATCCCTACCCGGCCAAAAATACAGCGGCTACCGCAATAGCTGTGCCGAGTAACACTGCAGGTACGGACCAAGGCAAGGATGACGGTAAAAAAGCCAAACCCAAGTCCATAACTGCCAAAGAATTTGAAAAACGCATTCGTGAGCAGCTGAAGAATGATCCGGGTAACCTCAAGCTCCTGTCAAACGTCCGCTTCACGGATACTGCAGAGGGCCTGCGGATCGATATCATTGATGAAGCTGATTTCAGCATGTTTGCTTTGGCGACGGACGATCTAAAATCGAAAGCCGCTGCGCTAATTGGACAAGTCGCACGGATTATCAATACCGTCGACAATGAACTCATAATCAGAGGCCATACAGACAGCCTGCCTTATGCGAGCGGGCAAAGCATGAATAACTGGCTGCTGTCCTCTGCCAGAGCAGAAGCAACCAGACAGGAATTGGTCCGGCAAGGCGTCGCAACAGGCCGCACGGCCCGAATTGAGGGCGTTGCAGATACTGAGCCCTATAATCCAGCAGAACCCATGGATGATAGAAACCGGCGCATATCAATCACTATGAAAACAATTTAGAGTCCTTTTCGTTTTCTGGGACACAGCATTACAACCATTTTGGAAGTAAAACGGACCAATCTGTTCATATTGGGCTGAAAATGAATTGCTATTCAAGTCCGCTATTTGGATACAGGTGTTAGAAAGTGTAAACCCTTTCTGCCAAAGCCATCCCAGCCCCCGCAGGTTGCGGCTTTGGTAAGCGTAGCGCACCTGGTCTGCGTTATCACTAATTGGGTAGAGTGGTCTGTACCACTCTACCCAATTTCCCTTGGATCCCCACCGAAAACCTTATGCTCCTGCCTAGTGCAGACATATCTGTGAAACCGTCTGACAATAGGCCTAACGCCAGCACTTTGAATCATCGACGAGTGCCGCAATAAAAAACAGGAGAATAGGCCTCTGCCTATTCTCCTGTTTAACAAGCGAAATACCGCTATGCAGCTGCGATGGTGGTGATTTCAAATATAAGACCTCATGTAGCGCAAATACTGGTGAAGATGGCCTCTGTCTATGAACCGTTGGAGTAGGTCATAACGTTGTTACGCCCCTGGGATTTGGCTTCGTACAGCGCCAAATCCGCCTTCCTAAGCAGAGAGCGTTTTGTATCGGTCTCGAGGCCCTGGGCGACTCCAGCTGAAAAAGTAACCTTGCCCACCGCGCTGCCGGACTCCAGATCGACAAGTTCGCGACGTGCCAAAACCTCACGGCATTCATCAATTCTGCGGCATACTTCGTCAACGTCAACATCTTCAAAAATAACGGCGAATTCTTCTCCACCATAGCGCGATGTATGACATTTGCTGTTCGACAGTGATGATAACTCATCTGCAACAAGTCTCAGAACCCGGTCGCCACATTCATGACCAAATGTGTCGTTGACCTTCTTAAAGTGATCAATGTCGATGAAAGATAAGACCAGCGGCTGATCATCCTTATGCATCTTCTCTAAGCTCGTATCCAAAGTGCGCTCAAATTTTCGCCGGTTCGGGAGCTTGGTTAGCTGATCGAAATCAGCTTCATTTCTTGCTTGCTCCAGTTCGCCCTGCAAACTGGCCAATTTCTCATTGGTTTCCGCGATTTGCTCTCTGTTTTCACGTGTAGATTCAACCATGAGTTGCGAAAGATCGAGCAGTTTCTGGATAGCAGCATCGATATTTCCAGACCCCGTGCGGATATTGTCAGCATGCTCGATCAAATTTGATTCACATTCGATGGTGTTCTTATTCCCATCATCAATGATCTGCGTGGTATTACGAATATGCTCGATGGCCTGCATCAATATCTTATCAATATGGATGCCAATGTCTGACCGCAAATATTTCTCATGCAACTGTTGAGCAGCGGCGTTATCGAGACGCCCGGCAGAAGATAGTCCCATAATCTCGTTCTTGAGAACGCTCTTCCCACCGCAAATATATTCCCACGCCAATTCCAGATTACAGGAAGACAAGGTGAGATTATGCTGATGAATGAAACTAGCTATAGCATAGAGCGGAGACTTCTCGCCCTCATCTTCTATGCAAACAGGGCATGTTTCATCACCGTTATTTTCGCGGAAATAGTTTTCGAGTATATTTTTAATATCTAGTTTCACGTCATGCTCTCAATCTGGGTTGTGGCATCCGATTGTACGCATCTAACGCAGCAACCTTGTAAGCCTCGGCTAATGTTGGAAAGTTAAAAACTGTATCGGACAAATAATCGATTCCACCATCGAGATTGAGGACCGCTTGACCGATGTGAATAAGTTCCGTCGCGCCCTCGCCTACGATGTGCACGCCCAGTAATTTTCGATCATTCAGATCAAAAATGCACTTTAACATACCTTTGCAATTGCCCAATATATGACCGCGAGATGTTTCCTGAAATCTCGCAACACCAATCTCGACTTGCATACCCTTGCCGCGTGCTTCTTCTTCGGAAAGTCCGATGCTGGCAATCTCGGGAATCGAATATATACCCAACGGGAAGCTATGCTCAGAACAATGGATCGGATGATCAAAGGCATGACAGGCTGCCAGCCTGCCCTGCTCCATCGAAGTCGACGCCAGGGCGGGAAAGCCGATAATATCTCCAGCCGCATAAATATGGGGTTGCGATGTCTGCAGCGTTTTTGGATCTACCGACAATCGTCCTCGGTTATCCGGCTCAATACCAATTTTTTCAAGACCAAGCTTGTCTACAGCACCGACACGACCTGCGGTAAAAAGCAGCATCTCGGCCCGAAGCTGACGACCATCATCTAGCTCAACATGTGGGTTATCGTTCTGGTCCAGTTCGATCGTTTTGATCGCTCTGCCTAGACGAAGACTGATCCCGCGTTCGGACAGCTGATGCGTAAAGTTCGCAATGATATCGCGGTCGATAAATTCTAATATGTTTTCACGTGCCTCTACTACTGTGACGGGAATTTCGAGCGTGGAAAATATTGTCGCATATTCCAGACCAATGACACCGCCACCGACAACTATGATTGATTTCGGCATCGGCATATTGGCCGCAATACAATCGCTGTCGACTACGGTCGTGCCATTAAACGGGATATGATTGGGCCGGTAAGGTTTCGTACCGACAGCAATCAGAAACTTTTCTGCTGTAACAGTATAGCTTGTTTTCTTCCCTTGAACGGATTGGGAAACCGCAAGCTTATTGGGCCCGGCAAACTTCGCCCTACCTTTCAGCGTAGCAATGTTGTTACGACTTAGTTGGCTGTCGATCACCTCGACCTCATCACCTAGTGTCGTGGAAAGACGGGAAGCAATGGAATCTTGTGTAGCGTCTGTGCCGTCTCGCTGACGACCCGCTTTAAAATGTTGGTCGCGCCATCCGGTCACGGACAGAACTGATTCCCTGATCGTTTTTGATGGCAAGGTTCCGGTATGTACAGAGACGCCACCTATTTTCTTTTGATCGTCAACAATGGCAACTGATTTGCCAAGCTTGGACGCTTGAATTGCAGCTCTGCGTCCAGCGGGACCACCCCCAATTATCACGAAATCATAGTCAAAATCAGTCATTTATTTCCCTTTCGTGCCTTGGTTAACGGCGACGGAGAAAAACATTAACCTCTAGGATCAATATAAACGTGATTTTGGCGGGAATTGTAGCTGTTGATTGAAATCCATCGTTGAGCAGCTGCCCTAATATTCGTGCATCAGATTGTGACATATCTTAACAACTTGTCACTTCATGCCAAATACACGCAATTTTTGTTGAAATTGCAACCAGTTGCAATTAGTGGACTGGACGCTAATAGATGTCACATTCTGTTTCGTCTTTTGAATCTAGTAATAGAAATTTGAACTATGACAGTTTCATTACCCCAAGAAAGGCGCTGTCGATCAGTATGAGTAATAGCAAAATCGACATGCTTGGTTTGGTAGAAAGGCTCGAAGAAGTTCTGGCAAGGTTAGATGAAAATGGCCATGCAATAGCAGCGATCAAAGTCGAAGAAGCCATTAATGTGCTACGACAGGCAGAAGTTCTTTCCGAGCAAGCCGACAATCGGTAGTCGTCTCGATTATTGAATTTCGTAGATTATAAAAACACAACCCTTAAGCAGTTTCCGAACCGTGGCATCGCAATCTTGAAAGCTGATATCCGGTACGCTTTCATCACCATGATCACGCGGTTCCGAAAAACTCTCAGGTCGGACCTCAAAACGCTTATGAATTTTGGCGGTGGCAGAAGCCGTCGCAGTGACATTGCTTTTTCGGTTCGATTTGTCTGCTGCCCTTACCGGGATCATCATTGCACAGACCAATATGGATATGACCGTAAATTTTGCGGCCGCTTTGCGAAACAACGCCGCCAGTTGGCAAACGTGGGTCATGTCGCCTGCCCCTTCTGATACCGAAATGGTTCAGAGGCAGTAACGGTCACGACAAGATAAATTTAAGCCGTGCTTAAGAAAATTTCGATCAGATCATTATTTGTTGAGATGGCTGACAAGCTACAAATCCATCACCGCATCCAAATAGGCAACGCATTTCGCACGCGCATCGTCTGTCATGCAAATACAATCGGCACCATGTTTGCCACAATGGGTTATAAATTCATGGTTTGAAAAAACAGTGATCCAACGTGATGCTATCGCATCTGTCGTTGATAGTTTTCCAAGAAGGTCTGATTTCGAAACGCATTGATACTGCTCGGTCGCGATATATATTTCAAGCAACAGCTCCCATGCAGGGTCGCCAAATAAACCGTCGTTCGAAAAGAACAGGCTTCTTTTGCGTTGCATGGCCAGAAATCGTTGGGCCCGCTCTACAGAGCTATCTAATATTTTATCCATCATAACAGTTTCATTTTACGAAAGCTCGACCAGTTGTTGCCGGCGATAATGATATGGTCATGCAATTTTATCTCCAGTTCACGGCACAACGTCCTGATCGACATCGTGAATTTTATATCTGATTGACTGGGTTTCACGTCACCAGCAGGGTGATTGTGTACTAATATGACCGCACTGGCGTTCAGTTCCAAAGCCCGTTTCAATATGGATCTGGGTTGCACGATTATTTTTCCCGGGGTCCCATTGCCAAACTCCTGATCACTTAATAGCCTATTGCCATTATTCAAAAACAGGACCCGCATGGTTTCGACGGCCAAAGACCCCATGCTGCCCTGCAAATATCTAATCAGTCTTTCATCAGTCGCTGACACTAACTTTTTCGGTAACTCGCTTCGCAACTGCGCCATGAGCAATTTTTCGGTAGCCATAAGCAAGTTAATCACGGCGTCCTGCGACCCTAATATACGCCGTAATGCTTCCTCTGACTCTGACAGTATCCGACCAATTGAACCAAATTCCTCCAGCAGCGCAGTTGATAGTGTGATGGCCTTGTCAGGGGCCACCGATGCTATCAATTGCGCCAAGACGGATCGATCCCGTTCACTTTCAACCTGCGCTGATGATAATAGGTTCCGATCGCCAGTGTTATCAATACCGGAAAAGAAGTCGCGTACTGCATTACGAAATAAGCTCTGGGAACGATAGTTACGTCCATGAACTTTGCCGTATGCGCCACCAGCGCGATGGTTTGAAGCGAGACTAAGCATAACGGCCAGAACCTTTTTGCTCGCATGGCAACCGCAAAAAAAGCGATCCAGATAAGAAAGTCAATGAGCAGATGTCCCGGGTCCATTTCCGCATATTCTGCCGGAGTAAAATAATGCACCGACCGGTCCAATATCCACGAACTAAAATACGAGACAGCCACTGTACGCTCTGGTGCCCCCCCGCGCCAAAGAGCGTAAAGGGTGCATGAAAACAACAGGGCATAGTAAATTGCAGCTCGCATCCTCCAACGACAACAGAATCACGGGAGATGGTCAACAATTTTACCGGACTAGCAACAACTGGCCCTATGTTCCGCGCCACGACGGATCCGAGCCGCTCGTGTTCAATCTGCGCCGGTGGAAATATGTCCCTATCGCGAGTGTTATGAGCACAGGATAGGAAGAAGCGACCTGCATGATCAAATAGGCCTGCGGGTGTATCGATACATCCATTAGCTTCGCCAAATGCGCAACCAGCGCGATAGTTTGTAAGGAAGTTACGCATAACGGCCAAAACCTTCTTGCTCGTAATGATATTGCGAGCACACCTGTCCAAACCAGAAAATCGATAATGAAATGACCGGGATCCATTTCGGAATATTCCACCGGCGTAAAAAAGTGAACCATGGGATCCAACAGAACTCCGACCAAGAGGGTCGCAGCAATCGAACGCTCGGGCGCTCCTCCCCGGTACAAGGCATAGAATGTCGCTGCACAGAGGAGGAGGAGGAAAATCGTCGTTCGCATTGCTTAGAAGGAACATGCTGGTGAACCATAGTCAATACCTTGTTAACTCAAGCAACGATCGTGAGATGCGCTTCTGGTTTTTCGGACGCTTTTGCCGCCGGCGGACAATCTTCATGCGTATCTCCCCACGCATATTCCTTGCCAATTTTCTTTAGTTCACCATGCACACGCAATACATCGCTGCTTGCATCGACAAGAGCCATCTGCGCCTTGGCAAGGCGTAGGATTGCCGCTTGTCCGGTAGACGCGGGAACACCCGTGCTTAGTCGTGCGCTCACCAATGTGGACATCAAATTTGAAACAGAAACAAGCGCCTGATCAATGCTATATTCGGTATTCGGCATATCTTGACCGATTTGATCTTTAGCTTTTTTGATTTCGTAAGACATAAGATTCCCTTTCCGCGAAACGCGAATTTCCAAAAATTAAATTTTAGGTAGGTCTTGTCTTGGCTTTCGTTAGCCCAGTAGACCTGAAAGAGACTGAGAGACTGCCAGGCCGATCAAAACAATTGCCAAAATACCGACGGTCATGCCGACGATGATAGCCAATCTTTGAACGGTACCCAGATCACCACTCGGTTCCCTCAGGGCTTGCAAAATAAAGTCAGATTCATGGGAAGAATTAAAGCCATATGGTGCGGCTGCTTCTTCCAACATGAACGACTCAGATTGTTCGCCCTGAGAAGCTTTTGCCGCTATTTCAGGGGCAGATGGAAGATAGGCCGGATCATATATGATCCGATCATAGTCCCCAGCGGCACGCGCATAGACAATTGCGGCCTCATCCCGCGTCGCCACATCCAATGTACGGCGAGCGCTGTCGAGACGTTGATCCACAGCCGGTTTGGATATGTTCAGAATGCGGGCAATTTCTTTTGATGATTTTCGCAGGACTACAAGATGCAAACATTCCCGCTGCTTCTCAGTTAGCTTCGCAACACGTGCGGCTTCAATTTCAAACTGGACCACTAGTAATCCCCACGAGACAATTGGAATATACGTTCACATTGGAGGATAGGCAACTAGCTAAAAAACTAAATATAATTTCGATCGAATGACCACCAGCTTCAACCAACTGTCGAATTTCAAGATCAGTCATAAGTTAAATACAACAAATCATATCTGCACTTGAAGTATGCCTGATCTATTTTCCATTTTACATGTATATTACATCATGATATATTCTTTTACAATTCAAAGATTCTGACAGTCTAGGTTAATATTCGCATCGCTATGAAAAGAATGACCCTCGAGTAGATTATCGGCCTCCCTGCTGCGAATTGGGTGCCCAAAAGGCATTGGATTATATGTGATGAAAAATTTCGAACAAATTTCAGCTGGTGAACGAACACTGCAGAAAGCAGAAATCATAGCGTTACTCGAACAACTCCTTACTGAATTTGATTCCATGGAACTTTCTATTCCAGCGATCAAAATTTCAGAAGCGATTGACTGTCTCAAGCAGCCATAAGCGCATTTCCGCTGCGTCTTTGGGTTGCTGCAGAAAAATCAAAATTAAAAATTAGCATGGTGGTTAATCTAGGTTTGGAAAGCCCGTAAACTTATTTGGGCACTTTGAACTGCCTAAATTTGTTAAGCTCCGCATTAATCATCCCCACAATGAGCGGTCGGTTTAACTCGAATTGGATGGGGGCGATTTCCGTTAGCTGGTCCTTACAGTGATCGCCCTCTTCTCCAACAACTGCATGTCTATCGCATGCCACATTTGGCCAAAGACCGAAGACATCAATCTATATGATCGCTAATATTCAGGCAGTGACGCTGCGCTTATTCAGCCAAGCCGTCCCAAGCTTCTTTTATTTTCGAAAAGAAACCGCTGCTGTTCGGGCTTTCATCGCCAGTCTCAGTTTCCTGAAACTCTCGCAGCAATTCTTTTTGCCGCGAAGACAGCTTGGTTGGCGTTTCCACCTCTATCTGCACTACCATATCCCCATTGCCGCGCCCGCGCAGGACCGGCATACCAGCGCCACGTTGACGAATTTGTTTGCCGGATTGAATGCCGGCCGGAATACGAATTTCGTGCTTCGTACCGTCTAGTCCAGGGATGATAATCTCCCCACCAAGCGCGGCCAGCGAAAAACTGATCGGTGCGCGAGTGAATAAGGTCGTACCTTCTCGCTCAAAAAGATCATGCCGTTCAAGGTGAAGGAAAATATAGAGATCACCCGGAGGGGCGCCCCGCGCGCCTGCTTCCCCTTTGCCGGACAGGCGAATACGCGTCCCGCTATCGACCCCAGCGGGTATTTCAACCTCTAGAGCCTGAGGTTTGTCGACCCGGCCTTCACCGTAACAAACATGACAAGGGCTTTCGATGACTTCACCCCGACCCTGACAGCTTGCGCATGTCCGCTCGACAACAAAAAACCCTTGCTGCGCCCTCACCTTGCCATGACCGTTGCAGGTTCCGCAGGTTTTTACGCCTGTGCCCGGCTCTGCGCCTGATCCATCACATTCATCGCAACCAACAGAAACGTCTATTTCAATTTCGGTCTGCTTGCCATGGAAAGCGTCTTCCAAGGAAATTTCCATGTCATAGCGCAAATCTGCGCCACGGGCCGGGCCGCGCTGCTGCTGCTGACCGCCAAAGCCACCGCCGCCGTTGCCTCCGAAAATCGTCTCAAAAATATCGCCAATATCATTAAACGCCGCGCCGCCAAAACCACCGCCGCCGGCATTGTTACCGCCGCCATTGGTGAAGGCTGCATGACCATATTGATCATAGGCCGCGCGCTTTTGTGGATCTTTCAGCACTTCATATGCTTCACTGATCGACTTGAATTTGGTCTCAGCCGCTTCATTACCGGGGTTCTTGTCCGGATGATATTTCATCGCCAGTTTGCGATAAGATGATTTCAGCGTCGCGCCGTCGCAGCCGCGATCGACTTGAAGCTGTTCATAATAGTCTATTTCGGTTGCCATTACTGTACCTCAGCCCCCCAAAAGCCGAAAAACCTAAAAAAAAGACCACAAGACTTGAGCCTGCCGAAGGGCATTTCCTTTGCGGGAAATGACTTCAACAGGCTCAGTCCAAATGGTTTTAATGATCTTTACTCAGCGGCTTTTTCTTTTTTGTCCGCATCAGCGTCGTCGCTATCGTCCACTTCGGAAAATTCTGCGTCGACCACATCATCATCTGCCTTCGCGGCCGCGTCGGCTGCGGCTGCATCTGCGGCATCTCCGCCTTCAGCTTGCTCAGCTTCGTAGATTTTCTGGCCCATTTGCATGGAAACCTGCGCCAGTGCTTCTGACTTGGTTTTCATTGCTTCCGGATCGCCGCCTTCAATCGCTTCCTTGGTTTCCTTGACTGCTTCTTCAATCTGACCTTTCAGATCGGCATCAATCTTGTCACCATGTTCGGACAATTGCTTCTCGGTCGTGTGGACCAAGCTTTCAGCATTGTTTTTGGCTTCTGCCTCAGCACGCCGCACCTTGTCTTCTTCAGCAAATTTCTCTGCGTCCTGAACCATCTGATCGATATCATTATCGGTCAGACCACCAGAAGCCTGGATTTTGATCTGCTGTTCTTTGCCGGTGCCTTTATCCTTGGCAGAAACGTTGACGATACCATTGGCATCAATATCGAACGTCACGTCAATTTGCGGCACACCGCGCGGTGCTGGCGGAATTCCGACCAGATCGAAATTGCCAAGCATCTTATTATCTGCGGCCATTTCACGTTCACCTTGGAATACGCGAATGGTCACAGCGCCCTGATTGTCATCAGCGGTTGAGTAGACTTGTGATTTTTTCGTCGGGATCGTCGTGTTACGGTCGATCATGCGGGTAAATACGCCACCGAGAGTTTCGATACCCAGCGACAATGGCGTCACGTCGAGCAGCAATACGTCTTTAACATCACCTTGCAAAACGCCAGCCTGAATCGCTGCGCCCATGGCAACAACTTCATCCGGGTTCACACCGGTATGCGGTTCTTTGCCAAAAAATTCCTGAACGGTTTCACGAACCTTGGGCATGCGGGTCATACCGCCAACCATCACAACATCATCAATTTCCGATGCGCTGATGCCAGCATCTTTCAATGCTTTCTTACAAGGGTCGAGTGTCCGTTTGATCAAATCACCAACCAGCTTTTCAAGGTCAGAGCGCGTGATCGACTTCACCAGATGCTTAGGACCATTTTGGTCAGCCGTGATAAACGGCAAGTTGACCTCTGTGGTCTGAGCTGAAGACAATTCGATCTTCGCTTTTTCTGCTGCTTCTTTCAAACGTTGGAGCGCGAGCTTGTCCTGTGTCAGGTCAATGCTTTCCGCTTTTTTGAAATCTTCGGCAAGATATTCGACCAATTTGGCATCGAAATCTTCGCCGCCGAGGAAGGTATCACCGTTGGTCGACTTCACTTCAAAGACGCCATCGCCAATTTCGAGAACCGAGATATCAAACGTACCGCCACCAAGGTCATAGACCGCGATGGTTTTTCCATCATTCTTGTCGAGACCATAAGCCAAAGCCGCAGCCGTTGGCTCGTTGATGATCCGCAATACTTCAAGTCCGGAAATCTTACCGGCATCCTTGGTGGCCTGACGCTGCGCATCATTAAAGTAAGCAGGAACAGTGATAACAGCCTGTGTAACCGTCTCACCGAGATAGCTCTCGGCGGTTTCTTTCATTTTTTGAAGCGTGAAGGCAGAAATCTGCGCGGGAGAATAATCTTCACCGCCAGCTTTCACCCATGCATCGCCATTGGAACCTTTGACGATTTCATAAGGGACCAGTTTCATGTCTTTCTTGGTCATCGGATCGTCGAACCGGCGACCGATTAGACGCTTAACTGCAAAAATCGTGCTTTCCGGATTGGTCACTGCCTGGCGCTTGGCCGGCTGTCCGATCAGACGTTCGCCGTCTTTCGCAAAAGCAACAACAGACGGTGTCGTCCGTGCGCCTTCTGCATTTTCAATAACTTTGGGTTTTCCGCCGTCCATAACCGCAACGCAGCTGTTGGTGGTTCCCAAATCTATACCGATAACTTTAGCCATTTTTCCCTCAATTCAATTTCAATATATTTTCTGTTCAAAGCAAAATAACCGCCCGGCCCTTTTCTATTGGCACCGTTACGGCTTCGAATTGGGATATAGGAGGCATTTTCTTGCGCACAAGTCTTGGCACGAACGTCGAGAGGCTGTACATATTCAGAAATATCCTCATTACCCCAAAATTTAGGAGTTTTCAGCCAGTCATGACCAAATATGTTTCGATATTTTTTGCAGGCTTTGTCGCAGTTTTTTTGGCGTCCTGCGGTCAAGGCGATGTCTTACTGGTAAAGGATGTCGTGGTTAATTTATCGCCAGTGGACGGCAATCCGTCGTCTGGCTACGCGACGATCAAAGGTGGACCCGCCGATGTCACGCTGGTGAGTGTGACAGCAGATGACGTCATGCGCATGGAAATGCACGAAACTATCGAAGAAGACGATATGGCTAAAATGAAGACCCTGGAAAATGCACTGATACCCGCGGGCGGAACCGTGAAGTTTGAGCCCGGCGGCAAACATCTCATGATATGGGGCGTCGGTGGCGGTTCCGTAGCTCAAGGGACATTGAAAATGCTTTTCATCTTTTCCAACGATGATCGGATTGAGGTCAACGCCGTTATTAGAAAAATCGGCGCGACGGATAGCTCAGATAGCGATGCCGAAAAAACCGACACCACAGAGTAAGCGACAGCATAAGTGACAGACCAAACCAGATCAGCGCGACCGCTTACAGAGGCGGAAGTCAATCTATGTCGGTCGGTTTTTGGTGACGCAATAGACTATCGCGCTGTTCAGATATTTAACCGTAAATGGTGGCCCTTTCACCCTCGCCGGGTCACCATGGCCCCGGATGGCAATATATGGTTTCATCCCAAGGGCGGATTGTTTCGCGATGACTATGGCAATGCAGACTTAAATCTGCAGGGGCTGCTCATTCACGAGATGGTCCATGTGTGGCAGCATCAAAAAGGCATATTTCTGCCGATCGCCCGACATCCCTTCTGTACCTATGCTTATGAGCTCGTGCCCGGCAAAGCTTTTGCAGACTATGGCATCGAGCAACAGGCCGAAATTGTAAGGCATGATTTTTTATTGAAGCAAGGCGCCCGGTTGAAAAACGGGTTTCAGGCTGAGCAATTTGTCGGATTGGTGCCGTTTTAAAAGCTAATCGAACAAATTTTCCAGAAACGACTTCCGACGTTTCTTTTTATAATTCCGGTTGTCATAGCTATCGCTATAAATCGTGCGATCGGGCCGATAGGTCTTTTGGGCTTGCGGTATTTCAGCAGGCCGTGACCTTTCGATAATCTTGTCTATTTCGCCGCGGTCGAGCCACACGCCGCGGCATTGCGGGCAATAGTCGATTTCCACCCCTTGCCTTTCGCTAATCGTCAAACTGACGTGACAAACCGGACATGGCATGGTCGGCGGTGCTTGAGAAGCGCGGGAACCATCGGCAGAGTGAGATGTCATGTCATATCCTGAAATGGGTTTGCGGGAAATTGAGGCAAAGCATATCGGGCGACATCTGAGTGTTTCCGGCGGGGACCGGGGAGTGAAACACCATAGATGCCGCCCAAATGTCTCTGGTCTGTTATGCTGTAACAGGGTCCAGCTCGCGCTTTGCAGCGGCGATCTTGTCCTTGATCTTCAAGCGAATGCGCTTCAGCTTCTGCATTTCCTGCTGCCGGCCAGCGGCGCGGCAGTTATCGATCAAGCGGTTAAGCCGGCGGTGGCGTTTGACCAGTTCGTTGATATAGTTTTTCATAACGGCCTCCTTTGGTTTTATTGCTTGAAAAATATTTGCCAAAGATCAACCAATTGATCCAATCGAAACGATTGCTCACTCTTCATAGTTTTTTACTATCGCACGCGATTGTCCGGACTTTGTCCCGCAGAGCGCCGATTGGCTTAAGGAAGCAACCCGATCCGTTCGCGCATCATCCAACGCGCCAGCATCAGCACTGCCACAATACCCAGACCGCTGGCCAAACCTGTCCATACGCCAATGCCCTCCCAGCCTTGCCAAAAGGCCAGCCCCGCACCGACGCCAATGCCGATGAACCAATAGCCCATCAGCGCAAAGATCATCGGCACCGTTGTATCATGCAATCCGCGCAGCATCCCTGCCCCGACCACTTGCGCACCATCAACAATCTGGAAAATCGCGGCAATGGCAAGGAAACTGACGGCAAGGGCGGCAACTTCCTGATTACCTGGCGCCTTTGCATCAATGAAGATCGAAATCAGAAAATCTGGCGCGAGAACAAAGACCAGTGCCATCGCCGCCATAAAGCCTGTACCGATCACAAAGCTCACCCAGCCTGCTCGGGTAATCCCCGCATGATCACGGCGACCATATTGAATGCCCACTCGGACGGTCGCCGCCTGCGCTAGTCCCATAGGCACCATGAAAGTTAGCGACGCGAGTTGCAATGCAATCGCGTGGGCCGCAACGGACTCCGCATTGATTAACCCCATCAACAAAGCCGCGATGCCAAAGACCGAGCCTTCCAGTCCCATAGTCACAGCAATTGGTAAACCCAATTTCCAAAGCGCGCGATAACGCTGCCAATCGGCTCGCCAGAAGCGCCCAAACAAATGATAGCGACGAAAGCGTTTGTGGAGGATGACAACCAAAGCCATGCCGCCAAACATCAGTAAGTTCGTCATCACGCTGCCAATACCAGCGCCAATCACGCCGAATTCAGGCACGCCGAATTTTCCGAAAATCAAGGCGTAATTGAACAATGCATTAGCAAGGACCGCAATGATACTGATTACCAGCGCCCAAACCGGTTGTTCCAGCGCCGACACGAAATTCCGCAAAATGATAAAACCAAGAAACGGCAATATCGACCACATATAGGCAGAGATATAGAGCCCGGCATTGCGCGCCAGATCAGGTTGCTGGCCAAAGAAAACTAATATGCTTTCGGTGTTCCAGAGTAATATCCAGAAGGGTATAATGACCGTCACAGCCGACCAAATCGCCTGCCGAAAGGTCCGACGCACATCACGCACGCTGTGGCCCATGCGGCCAATTTCGCTAGCCATCATAGGTGCCGAGGCTGTTATCAAACCCATGCAGAAAATTGCGCAGCTCATCGCTAGGTTAAAACCCAGCGTTGCAGCCGCTAGTTCGCGCGCACCGAGCCAACCGATCATCAAAACATCGGTTGCACCAATCAGCGCCATGGTCAGGTTCGACAAGATGAGCGGCCACGCGAGTTTCAACGTCGTGCTCGCTTCGCGGCGCCACGGATTCGGTGTTGGAAAAGATTGCGCTGCGCTAGCCATAAATGCCCGTTAGCCTAGACGGACAGAAGGCGCTAGCGAATCCTTGCAGCTACTGATTAACCGTCTTGCGCACGGTCCATCAAATCCATAAAATCACGTGCAGAATTGCGATCCGCTTCGTCTTCAAACGCACTATCGAGATCAGGTGCTGAGCCAAGCAAGTATAAGACCGCCCACAAAGCGAAGCGTCGTCCGCGATCCTTCTCCAGCCCCAGATCCACGCGCATCTTTTCAAGGCCAGCATCCATCGCCTCAGAGTGGACGGACGACAGGTCAGTTGTGCCGAAGTAACGTTGCAATTGATCATCAAAATCCATGTCGCCGAAACTACCCCATGACTATCCACAACTCTATCAAAAAATAGACTGCCGGGACGCTCAGGGTCTGTTGCAAGTTCTCAGTCATCTCGGTAGTGGCGAGCTGTGAATGTTGGGATCGAAATTGGGTGTGATGACACGGGGCAACCTGTGCATGTTAACATAGAAGAGCTGTTAGCAACGCGGCTCTTGGTCCAGGGCAATTCCGGCTCGGGAAAGTCGCATCTGTTGCGCCGCCTGTTAGAGGAAAGTGCACATCTCGTGCAGCAGGTCGTGATTGACCCCGAAGGCGATTTCGCGACATTAGCCGATTCCTATAATCACGTTGTTATCGACGCAAGCGACTATAACGAAAGCGAAATAGCGACGATGGGCACGCGTATCAGGGAGCACCGCGCCTCAATCATCCTCAATTTGGAAGCGCTGGAACTCGAAGCACAAATGACCTGCGCTGCAGCCTTTCTCAATGCCATGTTCGATGCGCCCCGAGATCATTGGTATCCTGCCTTGGTGGTCGTCGACGAAGCCCAGATGTTTGCGCCTTCAGTCTCGGGAGACGTACCAGATACGGTGCGCCGGGCGAGCCTCGGTGCAATGACCAATTTAATGTGCCGCGGCCGTAAACGCGGTCTGGCCGGCGCAATCGCGACCCAAAGGCTGGCTAAGCTCGCCAAGAATGTTGCCGCCGAAGCCAGTAATTTCCTGATGGGGCGTACTTTTTTGGATATTGATATGGCTCGCGCGGCCGACTTGCTCGGCATGGAGCGCCGACAAGCCGAACGGATCAGGGATTTGGAGCGCGGGTGCTTCCTTGGCCTCGGCCCCGCCATATCACGGCGGCCGATATCCATGAAAATTGGGCCAACAAAAACGAGTACAAAAATGGGCACCCATAGCCTCATGCCGATGCCGGAAGCCGAACGAGAAGACATGCGCACTATGTTATTTGCAGAGATGGAGACAGAAGCCTTACCTGTCCGGAATGAGCCGGTCGCGCAGCCGATTGCCGCTGAAGAGTTGATCAGCCAGATCGCCTCGCCGGACCTGACGGCTGAAACAGCATCCAGTGACGATAGTGCCGATGATCTGCCGGGAACCGATGCGATAGATATTGATCCGACCATTGTCGCTGTATTGCAAGATATGTTGGCTGACGAAAACAGCGCTTATCAGCCCGATGCTTTGCTGTATCAAGATTTCTCGGTGCGATGCCGGATGCAGCAACTGCCCTCTGTGCCCCTAAAACTTTCGGATTTTCGTCGCCGTTTTGCGTTGGCGAAAGGCGGAATACTCGACCCCGATGATGCCCGCTGGGCAGAGATACTAAAAGCAGCAGCACAGTTACCGGAAGATATGGCAGCCCCCTTCCTGCAAATCGCGCGCGCCGCGATGGAGGGCCACCCCTGCCCCGATGATGACACGCTCGGCCGCGCTTATGGCACCCGTTCACCAGGCCGTATCCGCAGGCTTGTCGAATATATGGAAAAACAAGGTGCCATCGTTGTTCGGGCTGATTTCGGCGGAAAGCGATCAATCGGCATCCCGCAATTGGGACTGAGTACGGAAGCAGAATAAGCCTGCCCCGAGACGCCGTGGGTCGAAGCCAAATCTCAATAGCCCTCAAATCCAATAGTGTGCATATTTCGCTCTATGCCTTAGCTTAATATCTCGGATCATCGGGAGAAGCATCTTGTTGGATACAATCATTAAAGGCGGCATGATTGTCGATGGACTGGGCGGGGCTCCATATATTGGAGATATCGCTCTGCAAGATGGCATCATTACCGAAATAAACAGCGATATTTCCACGCCCGCTAAAGAAACGCTGGATGCCAAGGGCGCTATTGTAACTCCGGGATGGGTCGACGTGCACACCCATTATGATGGACAAGTCAGCTGGGACACCGAACTCGCGCCCTCCTCCCACAACGGCGCAACCACGGTCGTCATGGGCAATTGCGGCGTAGGTTTTGCCCCAGTGAAACCCGGCGAAGAGAAGACGTTGATCGAATTGATGGAGGGCGTTGAGGATATTCCCGGTACCGCACTCTATGAAGGCATAGAATGGGGCCAATGGGAAAGCTTTCCCGAATATATGGATTATATTGCCGGTCGTGAATTTGCGATCGATGTCGCGGCACAAATTCCGCACGGCGCGGTCCGCTATTATGTGATGGGTGAGCGCGGCAAACAGAATAAGGATGCAACCGCCGAAGATATTGATGCCATGGCCACAATTGTGGGCGAAGCGATAGAAGCCGGCGCTGTGGGCTTCAGTACATCGCGTACTATTGGCCACCGCTCCCTGTGGGGCACCGAAGTTCCGGGAACCTTTGCACCTGAAGAAGAATTGCTCGGCATCGCAGGCGCTATGGGCAAACTCGGCAAAGGTGTGTTTGAGCTGATACCGGCAGGCACCGTCGGCAAGCTAGAACATCTCGGTGGGGAAAGAACTACACCCGATCAGGAACACGCGATGATGCGTAACATCTCCGTAACCAGCGGACGTCCGGTGACATTTACCTTGATCCAGTCCCCAGATTATCAGCCGGACCTATGGCGCAAAACTTTGGTGATGGCGAAAGAGGCCAATGACAATGGCGCAAAGCTGCATCCACAGGTGCCATCACGTTTAATTGGCTATCTGACCGGTCTAAGCAGCTATCATCCGTTTATGCGCAAGCCCACTTATTTGGACAAGCTCGCACAATTGCCGTTGAGCGAAAGGGTGGCGGCTATGCATGATCCGGACGTGAAAGAAGCGCTGCTCTCCGAAAAGGAAATCAAGCATGAAGCGCCCGGCAGCATGGAAAATATCTCGGCGCTGCTTGGTCGCGGTGCCGGTATCTTATATCCTCTGGCCGATCCTGTAGATTATGAAGCTGGAACAGATGAAACCATCGGTAGTCTTGCCAAGGCCGAAGGCCGGGAACCGCTGGAATATCTCTATGACTGGATGCTGGAAGACGACGGGAAACGTTTTTGTTCGTTAAGCGCAGCGAATTTGCCCAAGGGCATGGAAGTGCTGCGCGAATTGTTGGAACATCCTGAGACCGTTACCGGTCTCAGTGATGCTGGTGCGCATGTCACGCTAATCTGCGATGCTACCATGCCGACGACCCAACTTTCCTATTGGGCGCGTGACCGCAAAAAAGGCGAACGTTTGCCGCTCGAGTTTCTGGTGCACAAACAAACCGCGCGCAACGCCGCGCTCTACGGATTTGACGATCGCGGTTCGCTGGAGGTGGGGAAGCGCGCTGATATCAACGTGATTGATTTTGACAATCTTAGCGTCGCGTCACCGGTGGCATATAGAGACTTACCGGCCGGCGGGACCAGAGTAATGCAGCCGGTCACAGGTTATATCGCAACCTATTGCAAGGGCATCAAAGTCCGGGAGAACGATAGCGATACGGGCGCGCGGCCGGGGCGTTTGGTTCGCAGTTAAACCATCGGGTAGCGGATGCCAACCACCTTGCCCTGATGTTGGACATTACGCCAATATATTTAGCGAGCGCCCACGGGATCAGAGCTTAGGCATCATATTTTCCCAATTGACCTGGCTGTTCTATAGTCACTGACCGTGACAACGTGATATTTTGTGAACGCCGAACCGGCTGCTCGTCCAAAACCGATTTCAAATGGTCCGCTAACCGCAGGGACAGTGCTATGATCGTTGCGGTCGGGTTCGCCCAACCGCCAGTGGGAAACACACTGCTGCTGGCTACATATAGATTGGGACTGTCATGCAGCCTGCAATCTTTGTCCACTACCCCTGTATCGGGCGAACTGCTCATACGGGTTCCGCCCATATGATGGTATCCTCCGATAGGATGGCTGGAGATTAATGGATCCGACTTCCAGCGGGTGGACGTTTCTGACAACCAGTTTGATACTTTCACATCGCCCCAACCCAAACGGCGATATTCATCACCGACCGTTTCCATCAGCACTTTTACGCTATGCCTGTCGATTTCGGATAGCTGCCAATTCAGCGCAACTTGCGGTGTACCGAGCCGATCCTTTTCGCGCGCAAGCATGATACGGCTATCCGGGTTCGGGGCCTGCTCTGCGCGCACGACAGCAAAAACTCCCATTTTTTCCCGGTTGAGCTTCATATTCAGGATCGAAGACCAGGGGTCGGTCAATTCCAAGCCTTTAACGGCCAGTTTCTTTAATCCATGATAGCTTGAGCGCCAGAAACGACTGGAAGGAAGTTCATGTTTGAACTTGCTGGTAGCTGACCGGAACAGTTCCATTTTTTCACCCTCTCGCAATCTGGGCGCGATGCTGATGGATGAATTTAAAATTCCCTGCTGTCTCTGTATCTCGTCCGCCGGGCGCATGTAAGCGGCGTAGCGATTGCCGTCATGCCGGATGGCACGGGGCAGAGCGGTTAATGTCTGCGCCAGATTTGTAGGTATAAACTCGCCGCCGCGCGCGTGCGGATGTTCCATGAAAAACCGGCCTAAAAGATCACGGTCATTGCCAAGACCATTGGGTCGATTACCAACAGCTCCCATTAGCAGCCGGACTGTTTCGATCGCTCCAGCTGCCAGAACAAATGCCTTAGCGTTTATTTTGGTGCAATGCCCGGTCACGCTTTCGGCTCGCACGTGCTGCACGGCATTTTGCGCATTCACATCAATGTCAGTCACGGTCGCGTTTAGCAGGATGCGACTGTGCGAAAAGCTTTCACGGTCCGGGTCGGTGAAACGTTCTCCCATTTCATCGAACACCCATAAATTGCTATCAAGCTTGGCGGGATCAAATGGCGGCGCGGATTTACCAATAGTTGACCAGAGGCCCTCTGCACGTGGTTGCTTCAAACCCAAGCGATCAAAGGTTTTTTTATAATAGGTAGAGAGGTCTGCCTTGGAAATCGGCCAGCCGCTATGGGGCAAATAGTCGCGCTTCTCAAAATCGATTGCGTCTAATTCTGCGCACCGCCCGCCCCATATAGCTGCTGTGCCACCGAACAAGCGCAAGCGCGCTTCATCGAGGTCATAATAGGGCATTCCAACGTTATGGCCGTGTGCCAACGATTGAACGCCGGGATCAAAGTCACGCCCTCCGCTTTCGACAATTACAACATCACGGGTCGGTGTGCTCAGCGCTTCTGCCAGCATTTGGCCGGCGACACCTCCGCCGATGATACAAAGATCAGCATCGATTTTTCTGGGCACATTACCTGTCGCTAGATCCAATATCATTTTTCTATTCCCGGCTGCGATACCATGCAAAAAAATTGCTCTTTTTTTATCTCAGCAACGATCACATCGTCAATACGGGTTTCGTGCATCATCTTCAAAGCAGCGCGAGGCCGTTGAACATAATTGATTATTTTGGCATTGGAGTCCTCATGTGACTCAATAGTTTTGACAATCATCTATAAGCCTTTCTGATATCAAGGCCCCCACAACTGTGTTTGACAAAAACAAGCGTATTATTACAGATAAATTGAGTATCATCGACTGAAGATAATATTTCAGCGTCCGCTTTTGCGCCCACAACAGGCAGTATCACCAAAGCTAGTCGGCCGGTCTTTCACGCTGTCTTGTTTGCCAATTCTCGTCGATCCAACTCGGCGCTGATGATGGCGGGAGGAGCGGTTCTTCCAAGATAATATCAGATGCCCGCTCCGCTACCATGATCGTTGGAGCGTTAATATTTCCATTGGTGACGGTTGGAAAAACCGATGCATCAACTACACGAAGGCCGTCCAATCCGATGACCCTGCATTCCGTATCAACGACCGTCATCGGGTCATCGGGCGATCCCATTTTACAGGTTCCGCAGGGGTGATAGGCGCTCTCTACATTGTCCTTCACCCACGCATCTATAGCTTCGTCGGATTCGATATCTTTGCCCGGCTGCAATTCTTCTCCACGATAGACATCCATTGCTGGTTGATCGATGATTTCGCGGGTGAGACGAATACATCGCCGCCACACCGACACGTCATCTGGATGCTGCATATAATTATAGAGGATGCTTGGCGCGGCCGACGGGTCGGCTGATTTGATGCGTACATGCCCCCTGCTCTTTGGTTTGTTCGGACCGACATGGACTTGGAATCCATGACCTTTTAGAGACGGCGTACCGTCATATCGCATGGCCGCAGGCAGAAAATGATACTGAATATCTGGAGATATTCGACCCGCCTCAGACCGAATAAAAGCACAGGATTCAAAATGATTGGTCGCGCCCAGACCAGATTTGAAAAGCACCCATTCTATGCCAATCAGTAACTTGCTGAACCATCCTAATTTATTGTTGAGGCTGACCGGTTGCTTGCAATGAAACTGGAAATAGACTTCCAGATGATCCTGCAAATTTTCACCTACTCCTGGCAATTCGTGGACAAGCTCTACTCCGGCTTGATCAAGCACAGCTTTGGGACCGATACCAGACCGTTGAAGCAATGCTGGAGACGCAATCGCACCTGCGGACAGGATGATTTCCTTTTTCGCAAAAACCTCAGCAGTTATATCATTGCGTTCCACAGCTATGCCCACAGCCCGCTTGCCTTCCATGATCACGCGATCAACGAGCGCCCCCGTCCATACTGTTAGATTGGGTCTCTTTTTCACAGGGTCCAGATAGGCCCGTGCGGTGGACTCGCGGAAACCGCCCCGCACTGTCATGTGCATCGCGCCAAACCCCTCTTGGCGATAGCCGTTATAATCTTCAGTATAGGGATATCCGGCCTCGACCCCGGCATCTATAAATGTCTGGTAGAGCGGATTGCCAGACATGTTATTGCCGCCGCCGACGCCCAAGGGACCATCGCCGCCGCGATAATCATCGGCGCCGTTTTGCCATGTCTCGGATTTTTGAAAATATGGCAGGCAAGCAGCATAGTTCCAGCCTTGAGCGCCTGATTGCTCCCATTCTGCAAAATCACAGCTATGCCCTCGGACATAGACCATTCCGTTGATCGAGGATGTCCCGCCCAGCCCTTTACCGCGCGGACAGCTAATTTGCCGGCCATCTAATGCAGGTTCCGGATCGCTATGATATCCCCAGTTATAGGTCTCGGAGGCCATCGGATAGGACAGCGCCGTCGGCATCTGGATCAGAATATTTTTATCACTTCCTCCAGCCTCAAGAAGTAAAACCGTATTTTGCCCATTCTCGGTCAATCGGTTCGCCAGAACACATCCAGCCGACCCCGCGCCGATGATAATATAGTCCCAGTCAGCTTCTTTATTATTGGACATGAACTCGGAGCCTCGTTTGCGATAATTTTTGTAGGCCATCTCTGCGTTGATAGATCAGGACATAGATGCAGCCGTAGAGGGCGATAACAACCATGCCAATCCACTCAATTTTCAGCGGTGTAAATTGATACAGCAGGATCAATCCGAAAAGCAGTCCCCAGTGGCCCAGAATATAGAGCGGCATGCCCAGACGTTTGACAGTTAAATTGAGATTTTCCGAATATAGGCGGGTCAGGGAGTCTAGCGAATTCAGAACGAAAATAATCCCAACAACAACCATCGCAATTTGAAGATATCCGGCCAAAACAATCTCTTCGCTATGATAGTGAAATAGCACTGAAAACCAGACAGCAATTGGGATGGACGGCAAAATTAAAAGCGCAATCAACAGCTGCAAAGGTTTTATCCCGCCGAAGAACCGGGCGACAAACTGCCCAATCATGATGCTCCACGCAAACCACCAGAACAGGTAGAATGCATGATAGTCCGTCTGCGGGCTGATAAATTTATCGAGATTGCTGAAATAGCCGCCGAGATTTTGGCCACTCGCCAAAAGGTCCCCTACACCCATATCATTTGTGATCATCAAGCTTAGGATCAACAGACCAAATAGGGCGAATGACGCGTAACTCAGCCATTTAACATAGCGAATGTCGGTGCTGGACAATACCGCACCCAAAACCACCGCAGCCACCAGGCCATAGCGTGCAACCGGTGTAATATCGGTGATATAATTGGGCAAGTAACTCAGGAAAAGAAACCCGGTAAAAGCGCAAGTTGCTATAATAACGATGTTATTTGCCAATGCGACCCACCATATCTCAAACAGTTTCAGGCGCGGTTCGATTACACAAAAATAGAAGGTCGTCAGAAAGTAAAAACCCCAGACCAGAAACCCCCAAAAGCCAAACTCAATCGCCAGTGGATTGGTAAATCCATAAGGCGCTTCCCGGGCATAAACTGGAAATTCGGTGAGCGGAAACATGATCAAGCCCACATCCAGCCCCGATGTGAACAGTATTGCGGTAAAGGCCATCAAATTGCTTGGCTGAGCACCATAGAGCTTGATATTTCGATAGCGCAAGGCAAGGAAAATCGATGTCGCCAATGTTATCAAAATGGCAGCGGTCAAAATGATATGGGCGAGTGGCAAATATACTTCCTGATAACGGCAGAGGCCCAACGACTTACTGCGCCACTCCGGCAATGTCGAACATAGAATATATGTCATGGTCTTTTTGACCAGCCCGTAAGGACGGCCTCAGACCAACCTCTATTTTTTTGCAACTTGCTTGCCAAGCCACTGTTGTGCCATCGATATTTTTCAGATGCCCCAATTTAGTCGATGGACGATTTATGGATTTTAATTTCAATACTGCGCTGCTCATTCATTTTGGTGCGCTCTTTTATATCGTTGCCTTTCTCATCCGGGATGAACTGAAACTCCGCCTAATGGTGCTCGCAGGTTCGGCATTTTATTTGCTTTATTATTACTTATTCCCAGACATTCCGCTTTGGGATGCGATCATCACGACTTGCATATTGGTTTTGGCAAATCTCGTCATTCTCTTCCGGATATCAATGGAACGGACAGTTTTTGCGCTCAATAAGGAAGAAAAGGCTCTTTTCGAGTATTTTAAGGGCTTTACTCCTGGCCAGTTTCGCCAACTGCTCAAAGTCGCACGCTGGACAACAGCGGAGACATCGATCGCTCTGGCGAATGAAAATCAGCCAATACAAAACCTGTACTTCATTGTTGATGGTACAGTGATGATCAAAAAAGGTGACAATGAATTTCCACTGGAACCCGGCAATTTTATCGGGGAGATCGCTTTTGTCCTGAACCGCCTGCCCTCCGCCGATGTGACGGCACAGCAAGGAACGCGACTAGTAACGTGGGAAGCCGCACAAGTAACGGTGCTGATGGAAAAGTCGCCCGCTTTCAAAAACGCAATTATCGCATTGCTCAGCCGCAATCTGGCCGACAAATTAGCAACCAGCGTTAGAGTCGAAAAACTGACGAACAATATTCCGACAATCTGATTTTGGCGCCATTTTACGCCCTTGGAGGTAATAGCTTGGGGTTACGTAACAGCGCCGCCGACAGCAGCGAAATAATTACGCCTACAGGGAAAATTTCCAAGAACGTCATGGGCAGGCGAATGTAAGGTTTGGCGTAGTCAGCCTTCATTTCTTCCATCTCGGCGATCAGCTTGTCCAACGCTGCTCCGCTTAGCCCTTCAGCCTGTTTCGCCTCGACCATCACGGACGTGAACTCATCAATGAAGACGTAGTTTGTATTGAACAAATATATCTCCCACACGCCGACATATATCACCCCGGCAATCACGGCGATCGCGAGGCCTACGCTCAAGGCAGGAAGAAATTTGATAACGCCGCCAAGCTCTAGATCACGATACCGTTTAATGCCGACAAAGATCATCGACAAAGCGATCAGCATCATCAAATAGCCGAAATATTCCGATGAGAAAAACCCTTTGCCACCGCTCGATAACAACCCGAAAATCATCGTACCGATGACAATAAAGCCCGATATGACGCCATAAATGAGAATGATTTTGAACATAGTGACCGTTAATCTGATCATGATTATTTCCTCTTGTTTGAGGGCGCCTTATGACATCGAAACCACCGGGTTAAAATCACCCTGATGGGTGATCAGGCCCAAATCACCCCAATTTATCAAGGAATAAGATGAAGCGTTTTGGCTTTTTCAATTGCTAGTACTCGCCGATCAACGGATAGTTTTTCAAACAAATGCGCCACGTGGGTTTTAATAGTATTGGGCGAAATACCGAGACTACGGGCGATCTCCTTGTTGGATTGCCCTCGTGCCAGTGCCTCTAGGACTTCCAGCTCTCTGGAAGAAATACCAAGTGATTTGAGCGCCGGATCATTGCGCTCAAACGCGCCTTTGGATTTCTTGGCGGTGAGCCTGTGCCCGACCCAGACGCCTAGAGACACGAAAATCGTCGCTACCAAAATGATATAGATATCCGTCGGAATGCTCTTGAGAAAAAACTTATATTCTAACCATTGCAAAGCAAAGGCAGCCATAGCCAGCACTAGGGCATATAAAATGATCATGCTGAAAACTGGCTTTGTCATCCCTCCTGATGATTATGGATAACGGCAGATGCGTCAATCCGTTTAATACAAATGGAGACGGCCGCCCTTCTATCACTATTGCCAATCGACGGATGTATCGTCGCAATGGCATTGCTCTCTTCAAGGAGAAGACAAAACCAGATGCCCATGGATTCGGCCTATGTTGCGCAGATGAAGCGCCTGATGGAATGGGAAGCTGCGCGAACAGCGCCACCGAACGGTTTTCCGCATTTGCCCGACTTGCCTGCTGGTCGTTATACATCCCAAGAATATTACGATCTGGAGCAGCAACATATCTGGAAAAAAAGCTGGTTGTTTGCTGCTCACCTCGACGAGGTTCCAGAGCCAGGGTGTTTCATGAAATGGGAAAATACCGGCACGCCGGTTATCATCGTCCACGGTATGGATGGTAAAGTACGGGCCTTTTATAACACCTGTCGCCATCGTGGGGCGCCGGTGGTGACCGAGGAGAAGGGCCGCTCTCCGCGTTTGATGTGTGGCTATCATAACTGGACGTACAAAACCGATGGCGAGCTGGTCGGAGTACCGGAAAAGCATGATTTTACCGGTCTTGATATGTCCTGCCGCAGTCTCATCCCGGTCAAATGCGAGATGCTAGGCAATGTGATTTTTGTGAACTTCGATGACGACGCAATGCCGCTGAAAGAATGGCTTGGCCCTGTCTGGAATGACTGGGAAGAGTTTCAGTTTGACAAGATCAGGCTCGCGGCGCGCCACAGCTTCGAACTCAACTGCAACTGGAAGGTCGCGATGGAGGCCAATATGGAGGTCTATCATGTCCCTTTCATCCATCCCGAAACCGTCGCACCGCTCGTTGATAGCAAGCGCAATGTAAACACGATGTTCCCCAATGGCCATGCCCGGATGCTGGCCCCTGCCCCACAACAAACCGACCGCGAACATGTTCGCGCTGTCGACTCGCCGCCAGAATGGCAGGAGATTGATACGGTTGGCGAATTTGGCCGTACCTGCACGCAAAGCTACACCATGTTTCCCAACTGGGTGTCGCCGCTATCTAATTATTTTGTACCGCCTTTGGTTTTCTGGCCGACCGGGTTGAATACAACCCGGTTAGAGCTCGTCACGATGGCGCTGGACTGGGGGGACGGTCCAGCGCCAGACTTGTGGACGGTACCGGATGAGAGCAAACCCAATGGTCGGGATATGAGCCCTATCGTTCTCGAAGACACGCAATTTGGCGAGATGATCCAGAAATCGATGGAAAGCGACGGTTTCAAGAGCGTGCCGCTGAGCTATCAGGAAGCGCGTATCTACAGTTTCCATCAGACTTGCGACAAAATGATTGGTCTAGACAATGTGCCTGAGCACCTCGCCGTCGATCAGGTTATCGGCGAAGAATGGGTCTATCCCAATGATCCGCGCGTGGCCGAGATGGAGCAATTGCAAGCAGCAGAGTGAAAAGCTGCGGATGATGATGACGGTGATGAGACTAGGTAATCAAGCCCCTAGCTATTCGCAGCCCCCTTCCCTAAATGCACAAGCATGCATTTCTTAGATCAAGCCAAAATTTATGTCAGCTCTGGCCAGGGCGGGCCCGGCGCTGTCAGTTTTCGGCGCGAAAAATATATTCAATATGGCGGCCCCGACGGCGGCAATGGCGGCAAAGGCGGCGATATCATCTTCAGGGCGGTCGAGGGTCTCAACACGCTTATCGACTTTCGTTATGCTCAGCATCTCAAAGCCCAACGCGGTAAAGGTGGCGCAGGACGCAACCGCACGGGCGCGGGCGGCGAAGACCGGATCATCAACGTCCCGGTGGGGACGCAAGTTCTGTCCGAAGACAAAGAGCATGTCCTGCTCGACTTCACCCGCGAAGGACAGGAAGAGCTTTTCCTCGAAGGCGGCATCGGCGGACGGGGCAATGCGAGCTACAAAAGCTCGACAAATCGCGCCCCGCGCCAGCATCAACCCGGCGAACCCGGTGAAGAAGCAGCGGTATGGCTGCGGTTGAAACTCATTGCGGATGCTGGACTCGTCGGATTGCCAAATGCGGGTAAATCGACGTTGATCAACTTTGTGTCCAATGCGGATGCCAAGGTCGGCGCCTATCCGTTCACCACCATCCACCCGCAACTGGGCGTGGTGCACCATAAGTCGCGCGAATTTGTCCTCGCCGATATTCCCGGCCTAATTGACGGCGCGGCAGACGGAGCAGGTATTGGCGACCGTTTTCTGGGCCATATCGAACGCTGCAAAATCCTGCTCCACCTGATTGATGCAACTGGCGATGATCCGGTGGCGGCGTGGAAAACCGTAACCAAAGAATTGGAACAATATGGCGGTGGCCTCTCTGAAAAGCCACAGATATTGGCCCTTAACAAAGCCGATCTGCTGGATGACGAGTTGATGGATTCGATTGCCGATGATCTGCGCACAGCGGGCGCAACCGATGTTCTGCCGTTATCCGGTGCGACCGGTAAAGGCATGGAAGAAGTGCTCAACAAAGTTCTGACGGCCGTCGGCGGGTTCAGTTCGATCGAAAAGAAAGACCAACTCGCCAGCGGTATTGATGTCGAAGGCGACGAGGGGGAAAAAGCGGACTGGTCACCATTGTGACGGCTGCATCTAACGAAATTGTCGTTGTAAAAGTCGGCTCGTCGCTTTTGATCGGTGAGGATTCCGGCGTGCGCCGCAAATGGCTTCAGACATTAGTCTCTGACATTGCCAAGCGCCATGAAGGCGGCGCATCCGTTATCATTGTTTCGTCGGGCTCAATTGCATTGGGCGCTCGCGAACTTGGACTGGAAAAAGGCGGTCGGGCGAGCTTAGCCGATGCGCAAGCGGCGGCGTCAGTGGGCCAAATCGCCCTCAGCAGCTTATGGTCAGAGTTACTGGCAGCCCATGATATCACCGCCGCCCAAATGCTGTTAACACTGGACGACTTGGAAGGTCGTAAGCGCTATCTCAACGCCAGTGCAACACTTGAAAAACTTTTAGAAAATCGTGCCGTTCCAGTGATAAACGAGAATGATAGCGTCGCGACTGATGAAATTCGTTTTGGTGACAATGACCGGCTCGCCGCCCGGGTCGCGCAGGCCGCTTCTGCGGACCGGGTATTGCTCTTGTCCGACGTAGACGGGCTATATGATCGCACGGCCGGTAGCGAAACCGCAGGCCAGTTTATCGGATTGGTCGAGCAAGTTGACGAAAAGATCATGGCCATGGCGGACGGATCCTCTTCTTCGGGACTCGGCTCTGGCGGCATGACATCGAAATTGGAAGCCGCGCGCATTGCCAATCTCGCCGGCATCGAACTATCGATAATCTCTGGCCAAGAAGATCACCCCCTGGAACGCTATCAACTCACCAATGTGGGTACGCTGTTCAAGGCCAGTGGCAATGCCAATGCTCGTAAAAGTTGGCTGGGCGGTCGCTTAACCTCTGCTGGCACAATCACGATTGATGCCGGCGCTACGGCTGCGTTAAATGAGGGCGGTAGCCTCTTGGCCGCTGGAATTATCACTATTGATGGCCAGTTTGAACGTAGCGATTTCGTTGACCTAGTCGACCCTGATGGCCGGATCTTCGCGCGCGGTTTAGCCGAATATGATGCGCTGGATTGCACCAAAATTATCGGTCGCCGCAGCTCTGAACTGGAAGCCGTGCTCGGCTATGCCCCGCGCAGCGCAGTGGTGCATCGAAACCAGATGGTGCTCGTGTGAAGCGGGGCATCAATAGATAGCCTTATGCGGACCAAGCAAACTCTGGCGATAACCGGCGCGACCGGTTTTGTGGGCGGGCATTTGCTCAACCTCGCCGTGCGCGCCGGTTTCCCGGTACGCGCGCTGACCCGTCGGACTCAAGATGACAGACCCAATGTGACATGGGTGCGCGGTGCTTTGGATAATCCCGCCAGCCTTAGCGTGCTGTGCACTGGCGCTGATGTGGTGATCCACATTGCCGGCGTGGTCAATGCGCCCACCCGCGAAGGCTTTGAAGCCGGTAATGTTGCGGGAACGTTCGCTGTTGTAGAGGCGGCGAAAAAAGCCGGATGCCAGCGCTTCATTCATGTTTCATCACTCGCGGCGACCCTGCCTGCGCTCTCCATTTACGGTGAGACCAAAGCCAAAGCAGAAAAAATCGTAAAAAGCAGCGGACTCGATTGGACGATCATTCGGCCACCCGCGATCTACGGCCCCGGAGACGGTGAAATGCTGGAGCTGTTTAAAATGGCAAAAATGGGATTTGTCACTTTACCACCCGATGCCGATGGTCGCCTTTCCGCCATTCATGTTGATGATCTCTCGCGTGCGTTAATGACCATCATTCCCGAACATGAAGACCTCACCGCTAAAATTTTTGAGATAGACGACGGCAAAACTGGCGGTTGGACCCAGACCAGTTTTGCCAAGGCGATTGGCTGGGCAATTGGCAAACGGATCAAACCGATCGCAACGCCGAAATTCCTGCTGGAACTGGGTGCCAAAGCGGATCGTCTCGTGCGCCGCGACAAGGCCAAGTTGACCGAGGACCGGGTGAACTATTTTTGCCATGACGACTGGACCGTTGATCCGGCCAAACGCCTGCCGCCCGAATTGTGGACAGCCCAAATAGAAACGCGGCAGGGTCTGAAAGATACCGCCAAATGGTACCGTCAGAACGATTGGCTCTAACGCCTCCTAAAATCACTAGCTGCCATCGCTACCCAATAAGCGCATAATTGCTCTCTGGGAGATGATTCATGCCAAGCAACGCTGCGGTGCGCGATGATGTACCGACCCATAATTTCGATATTTATGCCGAGCCAGCAATTAAGGTTGATGTCCACGATGCCTTTCTCGCACTGAAAAGCGAAGCCCCTCCCTTGTTCTGGACGCCCGCCAATGGTGGCCATTGGATTGTGACCGACGGCGATCTCATGATCGACCTTCTCCGTAAGCCCAACATTTTTTCAAACGAGAATTTTTCGATTCCTCATATCGAGAATATACCCAAGACCATCCCGCTCTCCCTCGATCCGCCGGAACATCGTCCCTACCGTCAAATGATGCGGCCGTTTTTCGAGAAAAAGGCGATTGCGCCTTTGCAGAAACGAATACAACAATGGGCAGACAGGCTTATCGGGGCTGTAAAAGCCGACGGACAATGTGAGTTTGTTGAAGCTGTTGGTTCGAGATTCCCGGTATCGGTTTTCATGGAAATGCTGGGACTACCACTCGACCGCTTTGATGAATTTCGCGCCTTAGTGAACGAAAATTTTGAACTGGCCGGAACGCCAGATGCGGCAGCGGTGCAGCAAAAAATCGTCGCGATACTGGCGGAATTTGTGAAAGTGCGTCAGGCCGATCCCCAAGATGATATGATGAGCCATATCATCCAGTCCGATATTGATGGTCGCGCGCTTTCCTTTGAAGAGCTGCTCTCCATCGCGCATCTATTGTTCCTCGCCGGCCTCGATACTGTGGTCAATGCGCTCAGCTTCAGTATGAAGCATCTGGCCGTGAATACGACCCTGCAACAGCGGATTATCGATGATCCTGCGTGTATCCCCGATGTCACCGAAGAGTTGTTGCGCCGCTACAGCTTCGTCAATCTCCCCCGCCAAATCAACGAAGACACGGTTTTGGGCGGGCAAAAACTATCCAAGGGCGAGAAGATAATCTGTCCACTGGCGATGATCGGCTGGGAGGATAAGCTCAACGAAGACCCGATGACCGTATCCATTGACCGTAAGCATTATCGCCATGGTGCTTTTGGGTCAGGAATCCACACTTGCCTCGGACTGCATCTGGCGCGAATGGAGCTGCATATCTTCTATGAAACTTGGTTCCGTGAAATTGGTAAATTTCAGCTACAATCGAACAAGTCCCAAGGCGCCATGCGCGGCGGTGTTGTTTGGGCGATTGAGGATCTTTGGCTCCGCTGGGAATAGACCTGCCCTTACAGCAAAGGACCGGTAAACTGCTCGGTAAGATATGTAACGAATGTCATCGATAGACCGAGCAGAAAAACACGGTACGCTAAGCCCAAATAGCGGTATTTTTTGCGCTCGAGCACCAAGCCCATTTGATATATATCGCGCAACATCGTGCGATAAACCGTTTCCTGATCCACGAAATTTTCGGTCAAAAGTCTGTCCTTAAATTCCTCTTCCGATATTTTGGAAAATGCGCCGAAAAACAGCATGTTGGGATTGGCGCCTGCCCGGATCTTGGTCGCTGGCATCACGGCAATCGCGGCTAAACCCGCGGCAGAAAACGCCGAGATCGCGAGGATCAGCAAAGGCAAAGAAAAACTGCTCGCATGGCTTTGCCCGATGGCCAATGTAAAGACCACGAATGTCGCACCGATCAGCATATTGGCCTTATGATCGGCCATCAGACTGAGTTGGACGTGATGTTGCTGGGTCGTGCGCAGCAATTGGATGACTTCATCTGGCCATTTTCGTTCCTCAGACACGCGTCGCCCTCCACAAAAGCGCGACCCAATGCGCATAAAGAGTGGCACAGTCGGTGCAATTGGGCAAGTTACGGCCGATATACCCATGCTTGTGCCGCGTTTCGGCCTTATTCGCTTGCCAATGAGGGGATCATATTGGCAAAGGTCGCTTGGAGTGAAGCAGACCGGCATATTGGGGAATTAGAACATGGCAAGTCGCGAAGAAATTATGACTAAGGTTGAAGCTTTGATAGGGCCGTTCAATAACAAGGGCGTTGCGTTGAAAGATGCGACTACGTTCGCTGGCGATCTGGAGTGGGACAGCCTGACGGTCATGGATTTTGTCGCAGCCGTGGAAGATGAATTTGATATCATCATCACCATGAATATGCAGGCCGAAATTGAAACCGTTGGCCAGCTGGCCGACGCGGTTGCTAAGTTAATGGATAACTAGACTCAGCTGACAGTGAAGCATCTTTAGCACCTTTAGGCATCTTTTGTTTTCTGACCGCATATTGAAAGACGGTCAGTAACATGATGGACAGAGAGACCAATGACTGACCTTTTAAGTAAATTCGATCCGCTAATCCAGGAACGCGAAACCCTGCTCGCGACGGGTGTGAAAGATCCCTTCTCCCTAGTAATGGAAGAAGTGAAATCGCCAACTGTGGCGGTATGCAATGGCAAAGAGACCATTTTGCTGGGCACTTATAATTATATGGGCATGACATTTGACGACGATGTACAGGAAGCGGGCCTGACGGCACTCAAAGAATTTGGCTCCGGAACCACTGGTAGCCGCGTTCTCAACGGCACATACAGCCCGCATAGGGATTGCGAAGAGGCACTTAAAGAATTTTACGGCATGGATCATGCCATGGTCTTTTCCACCGGCTATCAAGCCAATCTGGGCATTATCTCTACGCTTGCTGGCAAAGGCGATTATGTCATCCTCGACATTGATAGCCATGCCTCCATTTACGACGGCTGCGCGATGGGCAATGCAGAAATCGTAGCATTCCGCCACAATGATGTCGAAGCCTTGGAAAAGCGATTGAAACGCTTGCCGCCGGAAGCTGGTAAGCTGGTCGTCCTCGAGGGCGTCTATTCCATGCTTGGCGATGTCGCGCCGCTCAAGGAAATGATCCGCGTTTGTAAAGAAAATGGGGCCATGACATTGGTGGATGAAGCGCATAGCATGGGCTTTATCGGCGAGAATGGCCGCGGTGTTAGCGAAGAACAAGGTGTTATTGATGACGTTGATTTCATCATCGGCACATTCAGCAAGTCGGTCGGAACGGTAGGCGGTTTCTGCGTCTCCAATCATCCAAAATTTGAAATCATGCGGCTGGTTTGCAGGCCCTATGTGTTTACCGCGTCGTTGCCGCCAAGCGTAATGGCAACCGCCAGCACCTCGATCCGCAAACTGATGCATAGCGGCAATAAACGCGCGCATTTGTGGGAAAATAGCAAGAAGCTGCACAAAGGCCTGCGCGATCTAGGCTTTGAAATCGGTACGCCTGAAGCGCAAAGCGCGATCATCGCGGTGATCATGCCTGATCTGGAGCGGGGCGCAATGATGTGGCAGGCGCTTTTGCAAGAAGGCCTCTACGTCAATCTGGCGCGACCTCCAGCAACGCCCGCCAATATGACCCTGCTCCGTTGCTCCCTCTGTGCCGAGCACACGTCCGAGCAGGTCGATCAGATTTTGGGCATGTTCGAAGCGGCTGGCAAAGCGGTTGGAGCAATTTGATCCTCCACCTAAGAGACAGAAATGAATAACAGCCTACTTATAGAACAACGCGGCGCGATTGAAATTCTCTCTCTCAATCGACCAGATAAACTGAATACCATGAACGAAGACATGATCTTTGCTCTGCAAGATTATTTCCGCGGGCTGCAGGACAGACATGATATCCGTGTGGTGCTGTTCCGGGCTGAAGGCCGCGCCTTTTGCGCAGGCCTAGATATCGGGGCTTGGAAAAATGATGGCTCGCGCGGACAAGTCCAGCATATCTGGCGGACCCAAAGAAGCATTGCGACGGTAATGCAGTTGATGCGGCAATGTCCGCAGCCAATTATCGCTCTCGGGCAGGGTGCGGCTTGTGGCGGCGGTTTTTCGATGCTGCTTGCAAGCGATGTCCGCTATGGTGCGCCCAGTCTAAAAATGAACGCTGCCTACATAAAAATCGGCCTCGGCGGCTGTGATATGGGGTCGAGCTATTTCCTACCCCGGCTTGTCGGATCATCGCTCGCCTCAGAGCTGCTCCTGACCGGACGCTTCATTCACGCCGAGCGAGCCGAAAAATTGGGACTGATCAGCGAAACTGTTGAAGAAGATAAACTGCTCTCCACTGGCCTGTCGCTGGCCGAAGAGATGTTGGAAACCGCGCCAATGGGTCTGCGTCTGACAAAAGATGCGCTCAACCGCAATATCGATGCACAGAGCTTTGAAGCGGCGATGGCGATCGAAGATCGACAACAAGCCATGCTGAGCATGACCGAAGACAGCCGGGAAGCGGCCAAAGCTTTTTTCAGTAAGCGCAAGCCGGATTATAAGGATCGCTGATCAATCACCGAACGGTCGCGGTTTTCGGTCCCCTGCCCCGCTGTAATGAAGAGCGCGGTCGCTTCGCCCTCAACATCTGCCGTATGCCAGACACCGGGTGGATTGATCGCATACTCGCCTTCTCCGAGCGCGATCTGTTTTTCTGATCCATCGTCCATTTGTTGAATCAGGGACATTTCGCCCTTGATACACATGACGACTTCGGCGCCGACGGGATGCATTTCCCAGACCGTCCAAGGCTCGGTAAAATTGTGCAGCGACACCAGACGGCCCTCTGCACCATCATTGGCATGGCGGTCGCTATACGCCTGATACCAGGCCGGATCGCCCGTAAAGGAGGCTTCCGAAAATGCAGTTGCACCGAGCCCGAGATGGATCGGCTTGTCGGTTAGTTTATCAGCCATCGTAACGCCTCCTCAAAATGCGGAAGCACATTCTACCCTATTTGATTGCTCCGCCGACAATTAATCGCGGCAACATCGTAAGCGCGCCCAATATTGGCCATTTTCGCTGCCACGGTTTGACCTCGTAGTTCGTTCCCGCATGACGATTAATCTTCCAGGCAAGATAATCGATCCCACCTGCATAGGTTCCGGACGCCTTCGCTAAACGCGCCAATGTAAGCAGTTTGCCATTACGGCGTAGGTCTTTCCAACGCTTTTTAGCCTCATCAAATGACAAATCTAGGGCTTCTGATGGATCCTGATCCTGCATCGTCGCCATGGTCGCGAGACCAAAGCGGTCATAGCGCTCCAGATCAGAATCGACGACGGAACCGGGCCGGTTACCGCGTTCCGCCCGTAGTTCAGCGCTATATGTCAGCTCAAAGCCGCGATGGAATATCCGTATCGGCGCCTGCGGCTGGACACCAAGAACCGGTAAGGCCAACTCAAACAAGGTTATCGGCGCGCGCGATATTGCCGCGACAGCCTTTTCTTTGGCTGCTTCGCTTGCGCACCAGACGAGTCGCGATGGCTGCGCAAAACGCGCCCAAACACTCACTGCGCTGGCTTCAGGACCGTTTAATCTATGAAAGTCCTCTTCGCTCAACACCGCCAATTTTGCGACAAGACCATCATGTTCGGCCGGAAAAACATTCGGTGGCAACAGCTTGTTTGCGCGAACCAACCAACTTTTCCCATAGGCTGCTTCATAGCTGGAAACGATCAGATAAAAATCGAGCATCTGCCCGTCCAATTCCGCTGTCCGCAGACACGAACCGTAAAACAGCACCGCGCGAGAAGCGTCGCCATATTGCGCCGCAATCGACTGGGCGAATGCAGCCACACGCGGATCGACTGGCTCTGCCAGCTCCGCTTCTATAAGAGGTTTAAGGTAACGCACCCGATGGATGATAGCCTAAGCAGCGAGGCGAAGGAAAGACACTGGTTTGGTAGATTTCAAAACAATCGGCTGACCTTCTTGGGCCCGGAACAATTCACCGTCCATGACTACATTGCTATTCTTGCCTTCTATGCGGATCATGTCGCCCTGCTCAAGGTGAATACCTTTTTGCACGTTTTTACCGAGACGGCCAAATAAGGCTGATAGTATAAAGCGAACCAAAGCGGCTGGCTTCTGGTCAATCGCCATTAATTGCAGGCGTCCGCGTTTGCCACGGGACTGGGTCAAGCGCCGCATCAATAGTAGTTTTTCTAGGGTCGTCACGATCAAAATTGCAAAATTTCCCTGATATTGGCCCTTTTTAATCAATGAAATACTGATCGGCGATGGTTTGTTCGGCAAGAACTTAGCCCGTATTCCAAACAAAACAGAAGCCAGTGCCGCAAAAACTGTCAATATATGGGACGCCGCATTGGGCAGGCCCAGTGGATAGATTTTGTGACGGCAATAGAGAATAAATTCTGACAAGCCTGCACCACCTAGGAACATGCCCAGTACGACTTTACTGTCTTTACCGCCGTCAGATAAAGCAATCAGCTCGCGATCAACGAGATGCTCATGCAAATCATGCTTCGCCATTTCGACGATGCGTTCTAGCGCCTTTAACGGATTACCTTCTGCGCCAAGATCCAAAGCGATCAGGTTGGTCTTGCCATTGGGCAACACTGCCACTGGTGGTGGATTATCACCGAAATGCCCGCCCTGATGCAATTCTGTAAGAGCGGCCTGCACGGTTCCGTCCCCGCCATTAATCACAAGCACCTTGGGCTTCACTTTGGCTATGGTTTGCAGCGCTTTCCGAATTTCATCAACCGCGTCCACTTCGTAATGGAATACATCACTATTCTTGACGCAATAAGAGCGCACTTCCGGTAATATCGCACGGTTGCCCGTGGAGTGTGGATTAGAAAGTAGCGCTACATTGGCCATTAGTTAACTGCCCATTTCCCCGTAATATCCGCCCATCACAGATATTTCATTTTGATGCTGATCGATTTCACTTCATTGCCAACGGCAAATTTGGTTTTCTTGTAACTGGGCTTTCCCAGATTGAAGATATTGATGCTCGGATTGTTCGACATACCGCCGCCATCGGAGCTAATGTCGGTTTTGCCATTGCCGTTCAAATCATGGCGTACCGCGATACCGTAAGTCCCGCTTGAGGGAACGGGCATGCAAAAAGTCATACTGTTGATCTTTGCCGGCGTTTCAATCCGGTTGATCCACGCGCCTTTTTTCAGCCATTCAGCCTTGGTGCCGCGATAGCTTTGCACGCGAATTTTACCGGCCGACGCTTTTACGCCGTTTAATGTCACCAAAACTGCCGGGCCGTTACCCGACCGACATTTGTCCAGATCATTAGAAATTTTCTGGCCAGCGGCAACCGCAGGCACGGGCACAGCCAAAAGGATGGTTGAAAGCGCAAAAGACGCTGCAAATTTCAACATGACGAAAATACTCCTAGTCGTTATACCCGCGTTCAAACTGCTGCGAATAGAGAATCAGCCCCCTGATATGATTGTGGTTATGGATGTGATTTGCGGCAGAAACATGGTGAGAGGGCGACGATAAGTTGAAATTACTAAGTTCTACCGACCGTTACATCGCCCGTTTGATCGCCGTTCCGCTGTTTAGCACGCTGGTCATCGCTGCGATGTTGTTGGTGCTTGAGAAAATGCTGCGGCTGTTTGACTTTGTCGCAGCAGAAGGCGGCCCGGTCAGCGTGGTCTGGCGGATGCTAGCGAATCTTATTCCTGAGTATCTGTCACTGGGCATTCCGATAGGCCTTTTGCTCGGCATATTGCTGGCCTTTCGCAAACTTGCTTTAAGCTCGGAATTGGACGTTTTCAGGGCTGTGGGCCAGGGTTATGGCCGCCTTTTAAAGGTTCCCTACATGTTTGCGGTCGTTCTAATGCTGATCAACCTGGCGCTCGTCGGTTTCATTCAGCCGTTGTCGCGCTATTATTACGAGGAATTGCGTTTCGAATTGCGGTCTGGCGCACTAGGGGCCTCGATAAAAGTTGGCGAATTCACTAATTTGGGCTCTCGCATGACAATGCGGATCGAAGAAAGCCGCGATAATGGTACGAAATTAAGCGGTATGTTTGTCCGGGCGGAAAACAAGTCAGGCCAGATCGTCTCGGTAACGGCTGAAACTGGGCAGTTTTTGGCCACCGACGATCCCGATACCATCATATTACGCTTGTCCCGAGGCGTGCTTATCCACGATGCTCCCAATTACGACAAGCCGCGCATATTGAGCTTTAGCAGCCATGATTTGCCCATTGATCTTCCGGATATCGCAGCTTTTCGATCCAGAGGCGGAGCAGATCTGGAATATACGATACCAGAATTGGTCAGGGTGGGTTTGGATCAGGATCGCTCTGTAACAGAGCGCAACCAGAGCCGGGCAAATTTTCATTACCGAATGGTCGAAGTGGTGATGATGTTACTCATGCCGCTGCTGGCACTCGCTCTTGCAATTCCGCCAAAAAGATCGAATTCAGCCCTCGGGGTTTTTATTTCTATCGTCATGATTGTGACCTATCATAAGGTCAATCAATATGGAGAGGATCTGGGCGCACTGGGGATTGTCGATCCGATCATAGCTCTGTGGGTACCATTTTTGCTATTTGGTGGCCTGATCATCTGGATGTACCACATGGTCGCTCATGTTCCGGGCGGACAGCCCATTGGCCAACTTGAAAAAGCTTTCGCAAAATTCGGTGGCGTTTTTAAAGGCATACTCAATTTCAACCGGAAGCGAGCAGATGTTAAAGAATAACGGCATATGCCATTGCAGCAATAACGGAGGCGCATAGCCATGGACTTTTTTCCATCGCGGACATTGGCGTTCTATATGGCAAAAATGCTCATGCTGCGTACTTTGGCAGTCCTCGCGCTGCTCGTTTTGGTTTTGCAAGCATTGGACCTGCTGGGCGAAAGTGGGCGCATTCTTGGCCAAGAAGGCAATGGTCAGAGTGAGCTTTGGACCTATGTCACTTGGCGCGCACCGCAGCTCATCCAGCGCTTCCTGCCCTTCGCAGTGCTGTTAGGTACAATTGTGACCGCCGCGACGCTGAATCAAAATAGCGAAGTCATCTCGATGAAAGCTGGCGGGCTATCGGCGCATCAGATTCTCGCGCCCTTGATCATCGCCAGCATGCTCGTCGCAATCGTTTCTTTCATGTTTAACGAGATCGTCGTTGCCCCGGCTACCGCGAAGCTGTCGGCATGGGAAAAGGTTGAATATGGACCAATACCAGCGGCGAGTAATGTGCGAACCAATGTTTGGGTTCGCGATGGCAATAACCTCGTCAACGCAAAAACCGTGACCGGCCGCGGAACCGACGTGGTTCTGCGAGACATCACCATCTATGATCGGACCAACAACGGATTGCGTAGTCTTATGCAGGGCAAAGAAGCGCGGTTCACGGGGGCATCCTGGACCATAACCGATGTCACCCAGTTTAACGTGCTAACGGGCACTGAAGAACAAAAGGACAGCATCACAATCGGAGACACACTGCGCCCCGATCAGTTTACGCTGGCGGATGTCAAAGCAGACAGTCTTTCCTTTCCCCAATTGCGGTCAGCTATTGCCGAGTTAAAAGAGGCCGGCCGACCTACAATGGGATTGGAAGCCAGCTTGTGGCACAAGATTTCAGGGCCTTTATCCGCGACATTAATGCCCTTGCTCGGCGCTGTTGCCGCCTTTGGCCTAGCGCGTTCGGGACAGTTGTTCGTCCGCGCAGTGCTGGGCATGGCGCTAGGCTTTGCCTATTTTGTGGCCGATAACTTCTCCCTCGCCATGGGAACAATTGGGGCTTACCCACCGATATTAGCGGCTTGGGCACCCTTTATATTATTCTTTCTGATCGGCGAAACAGTGCTGATCCGAACGGAGGAATAAGCCTAGTTGGCAGAGCCGGGTTGGCTTGACGCAGCGTGACCGGAACTGCCCCGGACCAGCCCAGCCACCAAGCCCCAAAGGCTGGTGTGATTGGCCCGATAATAAGTCGAATCTTTGGGCAAGGCTTCTGCGATGCGGCGATGCGCTTCCCCGAGAGCGTGATAGGGCACGCCGGGTAGCAGATGATGCAAAGCATGATAGCGCAGGCCAACAGGTGCCCATAAAGCTGGCAGAAAAGCCGGCGGAGGGACGTTCACACTATCGAGATATTGCTCCGTCACGCTCATCACTTCACCGTCATTTTCCCAAAGATGCGCCACTAGCGTACGTATTTGGTTGAGGACAACCGACCCAGCGGCAATCGCAACCATGATCAGAAACGCGCGCATAGGTAGAAACCCGGTAGCGACGGCAATTAACAAAGCAATCGCCCAGATGCTCGCAGCGATTTCCTGCGCATACCATTGTTTTTTTAAATCGCCTTCGGGCGGACGACGACGAAACTCCGGATTAATAATCAATCCAGAATAGCGTTCGACGACAATTTTACGCAAGGGTGGAATAATCGCCGATAGAGGTGCCAACAGCGCGTAGCGGATGAACAAGCCCACTGGCGCCAAAGCAGATACCAACACAAAAAGCGGCACGGTGTAAGACTTCATAAGAGCCAGCGGCAGATATTCAGGATCCTCAATCGTGCCATAGCGCGTGCGGGCGTGATGGAGATTGTGAATGCCTTCATACATGAAGGAGGGCAGCAACAACGGAACGCCGATCAGCGCATTCCAACCAAAATGGAAACCACGCATCGATCCGCGCCGGATATGGGTCAGCTCGTGAATGAAACTGCCTGCGCGATAGAGCGCGAGAATCGAAACAACGGCAGCGAGAACCGCAAACCCTATATTTTCGAGCATGATTGCGGTGGCCATTGCGCCATATCCGACAACCGCCGAAGCCAGTAAATCAGACCAATAAATCAGGGGACGGACCGCATTGAGATCACGAGTGACTTTTGCGGCGGTGCGGATCAACTCATTATCATCAAAAGTGGAAGCTTTTGCAGTAACGGTATCCGGCGATGTAGCGGCCTCTGCGGCCAGAGAGGGAGAATGTTTCATAAGTTCCTGTCTTCGTAATCCGGTGCGTACAGCAGCACATCATGGCGAGATGATGGCATTGCTATGGTTTCTCGCGCTACCCCATGCCTCCCCGGAGGCGGTTCAAGCGCTTGACATCTTAGCCTGATTACCGCCACAGCAAGCCAAAGATAAGTGCAAATAATCGCTTTAAAGGTGCAAATAACTACAGTGTCATCGCATATAGTCATTCAACCCGTCACTACCAAGGCCCAGCGCAAGCGCTTTGTAGAACTCCCCTATCGTTTATACGCGAACGATCCGCATTGGGTACCGCCCCTAAAATCCGAAACCTATGCGCTGCTGACCCCCAAGAAAAATCCGTTCTTTGAACATGCCACAGTCCAGCTTTTTCTGGCAGAACAAGATGGTAAGGTCGTCGGCCGGATCAGTGCGCATATCGATCACCTTGCACTGGAGCAGCCGGTCGAGAAGGGCTTGGGGCCCGGCACCGGCAACTGGGGCTTGCTAGAAGCAGAGAATGACGCCGCCGTTAAAGCATTGATAAGCGCGGCTGAAACGTGGCTGAAAGAACAAGGAATGCACCGCGTGATCGCGCCGCTGAGCCTATCTGTCTGGGACGAACCGGGCCTGCTGACTACCGGCCATGATCATAGCCCAACCGTCATGATGGGTCATCACAAAGCAGAATATCAGGCCTGGATTGAAGGGGAAGGCTATAAAAGCGTCAAAGAGCTTGTCACCTATGATTTGCCGATCGACAATGGTTTACCCCCATTAATCGACCGGATCGTTAAATCCGGAGAACGCAGCACCAAGCTTAAATTGAGAAAAGTCGACAAGTCACACTTTGATCGTGATGCGAAAATCATCATGAATATTTTGAACGATGCATGGTCGGATAACTGGGGCTTTGTGCCGCTTACCGACCATGAAATTGACCATGTCGGGGTAAAGTTGAAACCAATTGTCTACGAAGACCTGATCATGATCGCAGAATGGGAGGACAAGCCAGTCGCTTTTTTGATGACGCTTCCCGACCTCAATGATCGAACCAAGAATATGAAGGGAAGTTTGCTGCCGTTTAACTGGGCAAAACTACTCTGGTGGCTGAAATTTCCCAAATCCCCGACCATGCGCGTGCCGTTAATGGGCGTAGTCAAGGAACTACAAAACAGCCGGATGGCTAGCCAGATGGCCTTCATGATGATCGAGTATATTCGCCGCGAAGCCGTTGCCAAATATGGCTCAGTCCGAGGGGAATTGGGTTGGGTATTGGAAGATAATCAAGGAATGGTAGCCATTGCCGACGCTATCGAGTCCAAGATCAACCGAGTTTACACTGTTTACGAAAAAGCGATCTGACCGGCTCATTCATCTTAGTTTCAGTCGCATCATAATAGGCGCCGATGCAAGCTTTCCTTAAATCTTGCGCAAGGACTTGATATGGTTGCTGGTCACACGCTGTTTCGCATTATCCTTGCCGCTATGTCGATCGCCCTGCCCGCAAACGCTTCTGCTGAAAAACTCAAGTCTTGCTCGGCTGAAATGGCATATGTCGGCCCCCCAACGATTTCTGTTGTCATGCCGGACGTGGTATCATCACCAGCAGAGCAAACGGTCCCAAATTCGGATGGTCTATCGGCTCTATTTGCAGATATGTTTACCAAATCCAAAGCAGCGAGCATGTCGGTGGGGCTGGCTAACCAGACGGGCCCGATCTGGTCCGAAACGCTAGGTTTAGAGGATGCGGAGAAGCTGCACTATTGGGCCAGTGTCGGCAAAAGCTTCACCGCTGTGGTTATCATGCAGTTGATCGAAGATCAGCGCCTGTCTTTGGACGATAAGCTCTCTAATTGGATTGATGATGTCCCCAATGGTGATTTGATCACCATCAAAATGCTGCTGGATCACACGTCCGGCCTATATAGTGCAAATGAGGATCGAACGGCTGCAGCAAAAGGCGAAGAACCGCTCAGTCTCGAAGATAATATCAAAATCCTCAATCGGCATGGTGCGCTTTTTTGTCCTGGGCAATATTGGCGCTATTCCAATACTGGCTATCTGTTTTTGGGGGAAATTGCCAAACAGATATACCGGCAGCCATTATCACAGATCATTCAAGTCCAAATTATCGATAGAATTGGTCTTAAAAATACCCGAATGATAATCGCTGATGATGATATGTCCGATATCGCGAAACCCCGGTCACCCGACGACCAGAAATCGGATATTCGGACACCGGGTCCAGCAGGCCCAATAGCGGCGACTTCGGCGGATATGATAGCGTTCTGGCGTGCGTTTCTGGCGGGTGATTTGGTCGAGGCAAAAACCCGGGATCAAATGTTTGCCGAGCTGTTCCCAATGTTCGACAAAAGTACATATTACGGCCTTGGAGTAATGGCCATACAAGCGCCGGACAGCGAGGGTAAGCCTGCCATTTGGGTCGGACATGCGGGCGGTATGCCGGGCATAAGGGCATTTGTGATGATTGATCCCGTGACCCTGCAATATGGCGCTGTCGCGCTAACTGGTGATGGTCCTGCCAGCGCTGTGGCTTACAACATGCTGCAAGAGTGGCAGAAAGGCTCACCCCCTTAGAAACGAAGCTAGCGGTCAGTCTACAAAGCGCTGGGCGTCCTTGCGCACCAAGGCATCAATGCCGCGCATCCACAAATCATTATGGCCGCCGCTTTTGACCGGCCGCGCAAACTTTGGTTCCTTCGCTGCGTCAAATAGCCGTTTTCCCATCGCGAAAGGTATCAGTTCGTCATTCGTGCCATGAATCCAGCTCAGCGGCATATTGATCTGATCAATCCGGTCGAGCGAACGATAGCGATCCTTGATCAGTGGTTTGGCTGGCAAGAAAGGAAACTGTCGCTGCGCCATGTCATCCATACCGGTATAGGCAGCTTCCAATATCAAGCCCGATGCTTCGTTCTTTGACGCCAGCCAAGTGGCTACACCCGTACCAAGCGATTGTGCTGCAATTACGATTTTATCGGTACTATAGCCCCGAGCCATCAACCAATCGTAATTGGCCTGCGCAGCGTCATAGAGAGCATCTTCGCTCGGTGCTCCAGCATTGCCGCCATAGCCAGGATAGCCGACTGCCAGCACGCCCGCTCCATCCTGCGCCATGGCCTGATATATTGGCAAGCGCACAGCAATCGAGCCGCCATTGCCATGAAAATGGATGATGATAGGTTTGGTCTCGTCTGTTGGCGCGTGCCATAAGGACAACAGTTCGCCGGAATTTTCTGCGGATATTATCACGGCATCAAAACCGGCAGCGCCAAGCTCTTGCTCTGACAAGACATATTGATCAGGAAAATAGAGCAAGCTGCGCTGGAAACTGTATGCCAGCGCCACAACCAGCAGATAGAACCCGACGATAACGGCCAAGCCTATAATTAGCGCCCGCATTACAGGTCTAGTTCAACCCATGTCGGCGCATGATCGCTGGCCTTTTCGCGCCCGCGATGTTCTTTGTCCACGCCGCAGCGGCTCAATTGGTCAGCGGCCAAGGGGCTGAGTAGCAAGTGGTCAATCCGAAAACCTTGATCCCGTTGCCAACCGCCACTGCGATAGTCCCAATAAGTCCAGATTTTTCCCGCTGGATAAGTTACGCCCAGAGCATCTGTCCAACCGTCATGCAGGATGCGTTGATAAGCCTCCCGGCTTTCTGGCTGCATCAGCGCGTCATTTTCCATCGCCTTGACCGCAAATACATCATTATCCCGTGGAATGACATTATAGTCGCCGGCCAAAACTGCCGGAATTTCTTCAGACCATATTTCTGTGGCGCGATTGCGCAAGCGCTTCATCCAACGCAGTTTGAAATCAAATTTGGGCCCGGGCTGCGGATTGCCGTTGGGCAAATAAATACTCGCGACCCGAACGGTCTGACCGCCCGCACTTTTAACATTGGCTTCAAGATAGCGGCTATGCTCATCTTCTGGCTCACCATCCAAGCCGCGTTTCGTTTCTTCGGGTTGCTGGTCCCGGGTCAAAATAGCAACACCGTTGAAGCTTTTCTGCCCGTGCCAGATTGCGCCATAGCCGATTTTTTCAAATTCAGCGGCCGGGAAACCTTCGTCCTGGGTTTTAATTTCTTGCAGACACGCAACGTCGGGCTTGGTCTCTTCGAGCCATTCCAGCAGGCGTGGCAGGCGCGCCTTTATACCGTTAATGTTGAAACTGGCTATTCTCACCGATGCTGCGATCAGACAGAAAAGCTGGAGCCGCAACCACAGCCGGAAGCTGCGTTGGGATTGGTCACTTGAAACGCATTACCACCAAGAGATTCAACAAAATCCACCGCGCTGCCGCGCACCAAATCAAGGCTGATCTCATCAACGACCAAAATGACGCCGGATTCTTTAACGGCGACATCATCAGATTCAACTTCCTCGGCCAAGCCAAAACGATATTGAAAGCCCGAACAGCCCCCGCCTTCTACAGCCAGACGCAATATTGCAGGCTTTTCTTGCTTTTCAGCAATAGCAGCCACACGTTTGGCAGCATTAGGGGTCAGAATGATATCCTGCCCGGAATTTTGATCGGTAATCTGAGAGGTCTCGGTCATAACCATAAGATAGGGATTGTGTAGCGGACTGTCAAAAGGAGCCGGAAGAAATATTCACAATATACCCAATCGGAAATTAAAAAGGGTCGGTGAGCGTTTCAGCATCACCAACCCCTTAAAGCACCCTCTCCCAAAGGTGTTTCGGAATATTTTAATTCGCTCTATTCAGCGGGGCCACCCAGTGCGACGCCGGGCGCCATTTTTTGGGCCAATAGAAAATCATTCGATTGCATGAACGGAACAGGGTTTACGGCCTCACCGGCAATACGCACTTCATAGTGAAGGTGGCTACCGGTCGAGCGGCCTGTTGAACCCATGAAACCAATTAAGTCACCACTTTTAACGCGCGCATTGGCTTTCACGTTAAGACGCGACATGTGACCATAGCGTGTTTGAATTTCGTTGCCGTGATTAATTTCGATATAATTGCCATAGCCGCGAACCCATTGGGACCGGCCGATAATACCGTCTGCTGTCGCATATATGGGAGTGCCAACCGGGCCAGCCATGTCAATGCCCTTGTGACGGGCGCGACGGCCCTTGAACGGATCAGAGCGGAAACCGTATGAACTGGTTAGTTTGTAATTTTCGACCGGTTTGCGTGATGGAATGGTCAACTTAACAGGTATTTTCTTTCCCTGTCCGGACCAATTATTAAAAAGAAGGCGAAAAGCAGGATCTGCTTCGCCCAAAATATTCTCAGAACCTGAAGATTTGTTCTTCAACACATCGACTGGGATGCTCGCATCTGATTCCGCGGCACTGGCGGCCATCGCTGTGGAAGAGAGAGTGATTGCTGATCCAAAAACCACACCGATGGTGATCTTTCTCACAACCCCTTTAAACAAACCTACTACGCTATCGGTCATAAACTGATCGAGTCCTGCTACTGTGAACCATGAAACAATTTGGTTCGAAAAATGATGACAGATTTTCTGCCCCCGTCCTGTGGATACAGAAGTAGGTTTATTTTGGTTAATTATTCAATACCAAGATAATATTCTTGGGTTAAACCGGCTGCAAGGCGCGCCGAGTCGTTAAATGGAGGCTTTAGCCCGCCTCTAAAGTGCCTTTTTACAAGATTTTTCCAGTGGACATGCGGGTCGTTTTTTTCGTTTTTACAGCAAAATTCGAACCATTTTGTTCCAAAAAACACATGATTTATCTCGTCATGATAGATGCGGTTTAGAACCTTGGCGGTCAGTGGATCACCCTGCGCTTTAAACCGTTCCACTGTATCGAGCGTGATATCAAGACCGCGCGCTTCGAGTACCATCGGGACAATGGCCAGCCGCGCAGAGGCATCATAGGCGGTCTCTTTGGCTGTATCCCAAAGACCATCATGAGCCGGCAAATCACCATAGAAGCTCCCCATCTCCCGCAAGCGACGGTCCAAAAGGACAAAATGCATGGCTTCTTCTGCCCCAACACGGAACCAATCGTCGGCAAATGCATTTGGAAATTCCGCGCCGAACCGCCCGATCATGTCAAACGCCAGATCAATCGCAACAAATTCGATATGTGCCAACGCATGGATCAGTGCGATGCGCTTGGTCACCGATGTTCCTTTACCGCGCCTCGGCATTTGCCCCGGGCGTAACAATTCGGGACGGTCGGGTCGCGCGGGAACGTCCGGCATAGATACTGAAAAATCAGCGTCTAACCTTCCGTTGCGCCATTCTCTGGTCGCATAGCGTGCAGCCATAACTTTAGCGGCTGGTTCTGCCGTCATCATGACCGCCCTTACCGCCTCTCCTGCGGAAGGCTTAGTTGTTGCTGCAACGTTCAAATTACAAATGCCTTAGGCTGCTTGAACAGCGGCAAGTACTTCTTCAGCGTGCCCCTTGACCTTCACTTTTGGCCAAGCTTGCATCACCTTGCCATCTGGTCCGATCAAGAAAGTCGATCTTATGATCCCCATATAAGTTTTCCCGTACATTTTCTTTTCGGCCCAAACGCCTATTTTCTCTAGAAAATCAGTGCTTTCATCCGACGCGATATCAACGGTCAGTTCCTGTTTGGTGATGAAATTCTGCTGCCTCTTCGGACTGTCAGCAGACATGCCCAGCACAGCCGCTCCGGCCTTTTCAAATTCAGGTAAAAGGGCAGAAAAATCCTTCGATTCCGTGGTGCATCCAGGCGTGCTTGCTTTGGGATAGAAGAACAACACCAGTTTCTTGCCATGATACTCTGACAATTTCACAGTGCTGCCGTCGGGCGCCGTCAAATCCATATCCGGCATTTTGTCACCAACTTCGATCATATAATGTCTCCTAAAATTTCATGGGGGTCTGGCCGCAAGTGCCGATTCCATTCCTCAATAACGCATTGCCGGGCCACATCATACCCGTTCAAAAGGGCATCCCAGCTTTCCTGACCCGCCGCTTTTGCTATCAGCTCACGACTTGTTTCCGGCGGATAGTCGCAGGTCGGCGACATCAACCGCAGGGCAACAAGCAAGCGGGTCATCAATTCATGGGCTTCGATCATATTCGCATTCAAATGCCCGCTCCCAACAAGCCCCCGTGCCGCCTGCCCCAACTGTGGATGCAAAGCATCTCCGGTCTTGAGCTGGAGAAAGTGGACGATAAATTCCCAATCCACCAAGCCGCCTTCCATAAGCTTGGTATCCAGCGGCCCTTTTGGCGGCTTATGTTCGACAATATCCAGCCGCATTTTGCGCACCGCTTTACGCAACGTTTCCGGCTCTCGCTCTTTCTGCAAAATGGTTTTGATCTGGTCCTGCAATTGTTCGCAAACCTCTGCACTACCATAGACCGGCCGCGCTCTGGTTAATGCCATATGCTCCCAAGTCCACGCGCTTTCATCTTGATATTTATAGAAACTTTCTACCGTCACCGCCATAGGGCCTTGCGTGCCGGACGGGCGAAGCCGGGTATCCACCTCGTAAAGCGGCCCCGCTGCCGTTGGCACAGATAAAGCCGCCACTATGCGCTGTGCCAGCCGGTTAAAATATTGCGTGCCACCCAAGGGACGTCGTCCATCCGATTCCGCGCTATGGTCACCGGTGAACAAGAAAATAAGATCGAGATCAGAGGCGTGCGTCAACGCCTCTCCACCCAATCGCCCCAGCGCCAAGATCAATATTTCGCTACCGGGAACCTTACCGTGCGCCTCTTCAAATTCCGTTATCGTAGCATCCGTCAAAACGCGGATCGCGGCTTCCGCCACCCTTGCATATCCGGCAGCGATGGCCAGCGGATCATGGCGAGACTCAATCAACTGCGTGCCGAGAGCAAAGCGTTTCTCCCCGACCCGCGCACGCACACGGTCAAGCAACATCTGATAATCATCGCCATCTTCACGGCGTACAAACCGCTCTGCCAATGCATCGACCGAAGGCGGCAGATCGAGGGCAGTTGTATCTATCAACCCTTCAAATAATTCGGTCCTGCGGGACAACTCGTCCGCCAAAACCGGAGCATGACTCAATATGCGGCTGAGCATTTCACGAAGCCCCGGGCGCGCCTCTAACATGCGAAAGAAATTGATCGCGGTTGGCAGTTTATCGATCAAGCTATCCAAGCGCGTCAGAGCTTGCTGCGGGTTGGGCGATCCAGCGATAGCTTCGATCATATCGGGCAATACGGCTTCAAAGGACTCGACTGCCGCCGCGCTCCTTAAGGCCGTCACTTTGCCGCTCCGCCAGCGTCTGATTTTTTCGGCAAAAATTTCGGTCTGTGCTACGCCCCTCTGTTCAAGCGCCGCCTCCAGCGCCTGATCCGCATGTGGTAACGTATCGCTCTCATCAGAAGCAATAAGCTCGTCATAGATCGCGCCAACCGCCTCGACGGGAGGCTCCAGCAGAGCCAACAGATCAGCGCTTTCGTTCAAACCATGAAGCCGCGCCACCCTGTCCATCGCGGCCTCATCATCCGGAAGGCTATGGGTTTGCTGATCATTGACCATCTGCAGGCGATGCTCGATCACCCGATATAACTCATAGGAATCAGACAAAACCTGTGCTTTATCAGCATTTATCCGGCCCGCATCCGTAAGCGCACGCAAGGCGTCTCTCGTTGCAGGCACGCGCAGAGCCGATTCGCGACCGCCAAAGATTAACTGGTGCATTTGCGCGTAAAATTCCGCTTCCCGGATACCGCCGCGTCCGCGCTTCAAGTCATAGCCGGGACCGAATTTCTGGCCTGCCGCATAGTGATCGCGGATTTGAACAGACACGGCGCCAATGTTGCGGATGGCACCATAGTCCAGCGACCGCCGCCAAATAAATGGGTTGATGGTTTCGAGAAAATAGCGGCCAAGATCGGCATCCCCTGCCGCAAAGCGGGAGCGGATAAACGCGGCCTGTTCCCACGCCAACGCGCTGGACTCATAATAGCTTATCGCCGCTTCAACCGGCAAAGCTACCGGACTGACTTCCGGCGACGGGCGCAGCCGCATATCGACCCGAAAAACATAGCCGTCGGCGTCCCGCGTGTTAAGCGCATCGACCAATTGCTGACCAATCCGCCGCGCTGCATCGCTAGCTTCCTCGCGACCACGCGTCGGTATTTTTTCTGGATCATAAATGAAAATCGGATCGATATCGGAAGAATAGTTGAGTTCGCGGCTGCCATGCTTACCCAGACCAATGACAGCGAAGCCGTGTAGATCAGCATCAGGATAACGGGTAGCATATATATCAGCCAAAGCCTCATCCAGCGCGCGATCGGCAAAATCCGATAACTTCGTAACGACCTCGGTCAGGCTAAGCTGCCCAGCCAAATCACCCACCGCTAATGTGAGTGCTAGAGCGCGCTTTTCTCGCCTAAGTCCCTGACGAACATTTTCAGCGCCAGCACTGGCTGCTTTCACAAACGCAAACGCGGCGTTTAAATCTTCATCACAAAGCAGCGCCTTAAGTTCCGGTTGAACCTCCATAGCCATAGAAAGGTACGGCGCATGATCCTGCGCGCGTTTTACAGCGTCTTTCAGGCTCGTCGGTTCAGGGAGGCCCTTGATCATTGCCGTAGATATCTCTGACGGAAACCAACGGCAAACTTAGCAAAAACGCCCCCTGCGATAGCCTCTCTCATTCCCGCCATAAGGGACTGGTAAAAAGCAATATTATGCTCCGTCATCAACATTGCTCCCAATATCTCCTTCGAACGGATCAAGTGATGGAGATACGCACGGCTGTACGTCTGGCAAACCGAACAGGCACAAGCCGAGTCCAGCGGTTCCTGGTCTTCGGCAAATTTCGCATTACGAATATTGATTGGGCCGGTAGCGGTAAAAGCCTGACCATTGCGGCCTGAACGGCTCGGCAACACGCAATCAAACATATCAACGCCGCGCTCTACTGCGCCAACCAAATCGTCTGGCTTGCCAACACCCATCAAATATCGCGGCTTGTCCGCGGGCAGTTGATCCGGCGCATAATCGAGCACGCCGAACATTGCCTCTTGCCCCTCCCCAACGGCTAGACCGCCGATCGCATAACCATCAAAACCTATTTCGATCAGCGCCTCAGCCGAAGCCGCGCGGATATCTTTATCGAGAGATCCCTGCTGAATTCCGAAAAGCGCAGCCTTTGCGGCGTGCTCCTTGCCGCTGTCAAAACCATCGCGCGACCGCTTGGCCCAGCGCATTGAGCGCTCCATTGAAAGCACTGCTTCCTCGTGGCTCGCTCCGTTTTTGGTACACTCATCAAAAGCCATCACAATATCACTGCCGAGCAAACGCTGTATCTCCATCGAGCGTTCAGGCGTCAGCATGTGGCGAGATCCATCCAAATGGCTTTGAAACTCAACCCCATCCTCACTCATCTTGGTAAGGTCGGACAAGCTCATCACTTGATAGCCGCCGCTATCGGTCAATACGGGCCGATCCCAGTTCATGAATTTGTGCAGACCGCCAAGCTTTGCGACACGCTCTGCACCTGGCCGGAGCATCAGATGATAAGTGTTGCCCAGGATGATATCGGCGCCCGTTGCGCGCACGGTTTCAGGTTTCATCGCCTTGACTGTGGCAGCCGTTCCGACTGGCATAAACGCAGGTGTACGGATATCTCCCCGCTGCATCGTGATTTTCCCGGTGCGCGCCTTGCCGTCGGTGGCAGCGATCGAAAAAGAAAAGCGGTCAGCCATTAAAATATGTCCTAATCAACGTGGTAAGGCCTGAAAAAACAAAGAATTTTGTATTTTTTGGCTGATAGTGTAATCAGTAACGGATTCTGTACGAATCCCTCATTAACTGTGCAGGATGGTAACAGTTTTTCAAAGACCAAAATCGGGAGTATTTTATGACGAAGACAATGAAACTGGGTTCAGCAGCAACCGCACTTATCGCAGCAGCGGCTCTTTCAGCCTGTTCTGGCGGTGCTAGCGAAGCAACCGAAGGCGCTGAAGCTACCGGCGAAGAAGTCACGGAAGTGGCTGCCGCTGAAAAAGAAAAATGCTTCGGCATTTCCAAAGCGGGCGAAAATGATTGCGCTGCGGGCGAAGGCACAAGCTGTGCCGGTACATCCGTTGTCGATTACCAAGGCAATGCATGGACATACACCGAAGCAGGCGAATGTGAGCCACAGGGCGGTTCGCTAACTGAAGTGGCTGACAATGATCCGCCAGTTCCAGTGGCTGCTGAAGGCTAAGCCTCTACAGGATAGAATTTTGAAAGGGCGGTTCGATTGAGCCGCCCTTTTTCATGGTAAGGTCATCGGTGTTTAGCTATTCAACAGCCATGCTAACATTCGATCTCAAAAAAATAACCGTGCTCTGTTTGTCGCTTGCCGTCATTGCGACACCTTTACTTCCCACCGATGCCGCCTTTGCGCAAAAAAACGACGACATCATCAATGTTCCGCCGCCATATACTCCTCCGCCATCGGCACTGCTGCCGCCCAGTGTTGACTCAGGCACAAACCAGCAAGCGGCAGCTTCCGAGATTCCACAGCCGGACGTTCTTGACCGGATCATGTCCACCGATCCGGACACGATAGATATTAAACAGCCAAATCGCGACGATCTGAGCACCTGTGACGCCACACATGGCGAAGCGATGTTAATTGCGCTCTACAATTGCTGGCCGGTGCTAGAAGGTTTCCAAGCCTATTTCGCCTCCAAAAAAACGGCCCGAGATTACAGAAGGAAGCGCTGGGAGTTGGTTCGAGAAAATCCAGATTACCGAAAATCCAAGGAATATGAAGCCAGCCAGCAAGCCGAATATGAAGATACGATACGATCAGCAAAACAGATAGAAGCACTGGCTGGGCAGCGGGAATATCCCATGCAAGACATGCTACTTTTGCTGGCGGATATCATGCAGATTGCGGTTGCCCAAAAGAAACAGGATTATGAAACAGCACTATCGCATCTCGACAATTCGATCATGATCTTTGAGACGACCCAGATTACCGAGCCCCAATTTGCCAATCTTGCCGCTTTGAAAAAACAACGCGACCGGATAGTTGAACGAATGGAACGGCAGGACAAATAGATTTTTGGGGGACGCCACCAACAGATTGTAAAACCGTTTTTCTAGGGCAGTAACAGGCTAGAATCGCCATAGCTGTAAAAACGATATCCCTCGGAAATAGCATGAGAATATACCGATTGCATCTTCTCCAGCCCCATGAGGGCGCTAACCAGCATGAACAGTGTCGATTGCGGTAAATGGAAATTCGTCATGAGACCGTCTATCGCGCGGAATTTATAGCCGGGCGTGATGAATATGTCGGTGTCCCCTTCAAATGGCTTGATGATCCCATCTTCGCCGGTTGCACTTTCCAACAGGCGCAGGCTGGTGGTGCCAACTGAAATCACCCGGCCACCATTCTGGCGTGCCTCGTTCAGACGGTCCGCCACCTCAGGTTCAATTTTACCCCATTCACTGTGCATTTGATGGTCATCGGTCTCATCCACTTTCACTGGAAGAAAAGTTCCTGCACCAACATGCAGAGTCAGGGTTTCCTGGCCAATACCCGCATCGCCAAGCGCAGCCACCAAATCATCGGTAAAATGGAGCGCTGCTGTTGGGGCAGCCACGGCGCCTTTTTCGCGCGCAAACATCGTTTGATAATCTTCTGCATCACGCTCATCAATGTCGCGCTTACTTGCGATATATGGCGGCAGTGGCATGGTTCCGGCTCTCCCGAGCAAGACTTCTACCGGCTCATCGCCCAAGAAATGCAGCAGAACGCTGCCATCGCCATATTTCTCTTCAACCTGAGCCGATACGCCTTCGCCAAAATCGACAATATCATCAGTTTTTAGCCGTTTTGCATTGCGGATAAAGGCTTGCCAACGCCTAAGATCAACGCGCTTATGCAAAGTAGCCCCGATTTTCGCTTCGCCGCGACGGCCTTCCAGTTGCGCAGGGATCACCTTGGTGTCGTTGAACACCAATATATCATTTTTTGACAATAGCTGCGGCAGATCGCGGACGACATGATCGGACAATTGTCCGGAACCGGCAGCATGGAGCAGCCGCGCGCTATCTCTTGGCACAGCTGGCCTGAGAGCGATATTTTCTTGCGGCAGCGCAAAATCGAAAAGATCAACGCGCACGAGAGAAACCTATGGGTTAAGTGGCGCGTTCAGATCGTCGATCGAAATTTCTTTTTCCGGCACGGGCGAAAACACGCCAGCCGCTGGAGCTTCTTTGCCATCGGCAGCAATCGAAGCCTGCAAAATCCGGCTAGGACTCGCAGGCGGTTCTCCGCGATTAATCGCGTCGACATATTGCATGCCAGCCGACACCCGGCCGAATACGGTATATTTCTTATCCAATGCAAATCGCGGATAGAATACGATGAAAAACTGGCTATTCGCGCTATCCTCACCCTCGGCCCGAGCCATTGAAACCACACCCCTTAGGTGTGGAAAAGCATGGAACTCAGCTTTCAGGTCCGGCAACTCTGATCCGCCTGTTCCGGTCCCAGTTGGATCACCGGTTTGCGCCATGAAGCCTTCGATCACACGATGAAAAATTATCCCGTCATAAAAACCCTGACGGGTCAATGCCTTGATCCGTTCCACGTGATTGGGGGCCATTTGAGGATATAGTTGTATAGTTACTCGCCCGCCGGTCGATAGGTCGAGATGGAGCATATTTTCTTCCGGAGGAACCGAGACAGGAGCAGGTTCGGCAGGACTAGCTTGCTCCTGTGCCACCGCAGCCGTGCTCATCATAGCAACGGCGAAAAGGGAAACAATAAATTTGCTTAGCATATGTAACTACTCACCTATTCTTTGGTCGTCATGGCAAATCCCTCTGGACTGCCTGATCACAATATTGCTGCCTATTGGACGAGTTATGCTTTCACCGCAATGAACTGCTTGTCAAATAGCGTCGATAGCCAATCGATCAACGATTTCGTCTCTATTTATTGATCGCCTTTCAGGCCCGTTTGCGAGACGCGGGCGACCACCTCTTCACAAACCTTGGGGGGAACAAATTTATGAATGTCTCCTCCATAAACTGCGATTTCCTTGACTAAGCGCGACGCAATCGGCTGCAAGGAAACATCTGCCATTAGAAACACAGTTTCAATCTGATCGTTCAGTTGCTGGTTCATACCTGCCATTTGATATTCATATTCGAAATCGGCGACAGCCCGCAGTCCGCGGACAATAACGCTAGCGCCCTGTTTCTGAGCAAATTTCATCAACAGCGCATTAAACGCGACCACCTCTACCGCATCGCCCAGATCGGCAGTTTCCCGCCGAACCATTTCCAATCGCTCTTCCAAAGAAAACATCGGTGATTTCGAAGGATTGGTCGTCACGCCAATTACCAATTTATCCACCAGCCGTGTGCCACGCTGAATAATGTCCATATGTCCCAATGTAACGGGATCAAAAGTCCCAGGATAAACACCAACTCTCATAATATCTCCCCCATGGGCAACCGCCCGGATAATGATTATCGGTCCCGCTGGACCGTATACTCGGCGACGGTACGAAGCAAATCGGCTTCCTCACCATAGCAGTTTAAATGTGATTTTGCCTGATCGACCAGCATTTGCGCCTGTTCCTTGGCGCGCTCTAGCCCCATCAAGCTCAAAAATGTCTGTTTTCCTGCCTTTTCATCTTTGTGCAGTGCTTTGCCGGCCAAGGCTTCATCACCCTCGACATCTAAAATGTCGTCGGCGATCTGAAAAGCGAGACCAAGATCATGGGCGTAGCCACGCAGTCCCGTTCGTCCTTCAATCGGAACGCGACCCAATATCGCGCCAATTTCAACACAGGCGCTAATCAACGCTCCGGTCTTGAGCTGCTGCAGGCGCGTCACCGTCGGCAAATCAAATGTTGTTGTTTCAGCCACGAGATCCATCATCTGCCCGCCGGCCATGCCTGACGGACCCGCTGCCTTGGCAAGACAGCCGACCATCTCGGCGCGGACAAAAGGATCGCTATGCGTAGTTTCGTCAGCAAGCAGCTCGAACGCCAGCGCATGGAGCGCGTCACCGGCGAGAACCGCCTGCGCTTCGCCAAAAGCCTTATGTGCGGTAGCTTTCCCGCGCCGCATATCGTCATCGTCCATACACGGTAAATCGTCATGGATCAGCGAATAGACATGCAACGCCTCCAAAGCCGCGGCCGCACGCAAAGCACAATTTTCATCAACATTGAAAAGGCGCGAGGTTGCCATGACGAGCAAAGGCCGCAGCCTTTTACCGCCACCAATCGCAGCATAGCGCATAGTTTCAAAAAGCTGCGCACGCGCATCATCTGGCACGGCCAGCAACAGGTCAAATTGCTTATCCACCGCACCAGCAACGCGATCCATTTCTTGCCGCAAATCCATATTATTGTTCGCGGCCACCGTTAATCTGCGTCAAAGGCAGTAACGCCTTGAGCTTTGCCATCGCGATCAAGCGTAATTTTCTCAATCTTCGCCTGTGCATCTTCAAGGCGTTTTTGGCACAATCCGCGCAGTTTCTCGCCTTGCTCATAAAGAGCAATTGATTGGTCGAGGGGTACATCACCACTTTCCAATTTGCGGACGATTTCTTCCAAACGCCGCAACGCATCTTCAAAGTTCAGATCAGCATTGTCTTCTGATATATTTTGGTCGGTTTCACTCATGCCCATTGCAATGACGGCGCTTTGGGTTTCGGTCAAGACCTCGAACGCGCAATTTGATCAGTTTCCCTGCCCTGACAGCAATCTGGCTATTTGAAGACATCAGAGTTAGGATTAAACCTATTAAGGGGAGAATAATATGTTCATCGGGCATTTCGCACCGGCAATGGTCGCCGCAACCCATCCCAAGGCACCCGGACTAGGTATTTTATTTGTTGCCGGGCAATTAGTCGATTTTGGATTTTTCGGGTTTGCCATTTTCGGCATCGAAAATTTTAGGATTACGCCGGGGATGACGGTGATGAATCCACTGGACCTTTATGACATGCCTTATACTCACAGTTTGCTCGGTAGCGGTGTCTGGGCTTTGGGCTTTGCCTTGCTGATCTGGCTGTTCACTCGCAATAGAACCGGCGCGCTAATTGGCGGTCTCGTTGTGCTGTCCCACTGGCTACTCGATCTGCTAGTCCATGCACCCGATCTGACACTAGCAGGATCACCGCCGAATCTGGGTTTTGGGCTTTGGAACCAACCCGCCATAGCCATGCCGTTGGAGCTACTTCTGACCTTTGGCGCGCTCGCGTTTTTTGTGTTTCGCACGCGATCAACCGCACCGCGCTCCAAACTGGCCTTAGTGCTTCTGGTCATATTGTTGCTCGTTTTTCAGGCGTCTAACTGGTTTGGACCAGAACCCGAAGCGGCGGACACTGCGATGATGATAACCGCACTGATCGCTTTCACAGTCGCTGCGGCCGCAGCTGCATTTGTCGGCAAGACAAGAACGTTGAAACACGCCTGAATAACCAGGGCACGCGAACAGGAACCATTATGACCCAATTTGTCATCGCTTATATTATCGCCGCTATTATTTTTGGCATCCTGGATTTCTTGTGGCTCAGTAACATGGCGAATAGCCTATACCGCCCGGTAATTGGTGAAATTATGGCTGACGAGTTTCGCAAGTTACCGGCAATGGCTTTCTATTTCATCTATCTCTTTGGTATCATCTGGTTCGGCGTCAAACCCGCGCTCGCCAATGGTCAATGGACGACCGCATTGCTCAATGGCGCGCTATTCGGTGGCATTGCCTACGCAACTTACGACCTCACCAGTCAGGCTGTGCTAAAAGTCTGGTCCACAAAAATCACGCTTTATGACATTGCTTGGGGAACTTTTGCGACTGGCGTAACGGCTGCACTGACGGCCTATCTGGTGTTACGGTTTGTGAAAGCCTGAAATAGGAAATTATTTGCACCATAATTGCCGGCAAACAATGCGCTATTTCTCCGTCGTTCCTTCTCCCGAATCATAATTGATCTGCAAATTAAGCAATATCGCTTTTACCGGTGGCAGAAGGATCAGGCATATAACCGAACACAGTAATATGCCTGCGACAAACCACAATATCTTGGCAAATATCGTGTCTACCGATTGGACAAGCGCCAAGGTTATCGGTGCAAAGATAATCATTGTGAAAAAACCGACAAAAAAAGCAGGGCCGTCGGCCGTATCAGCAATAGTTAAATCCTGACGACAATTTGGGCAATTATCGTGGAATTTTAAATAGCCTCTGAAAACTTTGCCCTGTCCACAATGTCCACATTTGAGCTTCATGCCGGACTTTATCAACGCGATTACTTCGTCTTCCATGGTTTATTCCTGTGCATCTGTCCGGGTCATTTGGCTTGATCGACCTATCATCGGTAAATTGATCAGCTGGAAATTGGCTCGGCCATTTAGGGGGGGGGGTAGGCCGAGCCGTTCGCCGCAGCCGGAAAAACTGCTGCGGGAATCAAGGCAACAGAGGGGGCCACTGCCTTTCATCGATGGACAGATAGTCTCTTTTATAGATTGAATAAATGGACTTTATGGAAAATGATTATTGACAAAATTTCATTAATAAGAGCAACTATCGAACATGCATCCTACACATGAAATGTCTGTTTTCAGCGAAGTCGCACAGTCAGGTAGCTTTATCGAAGCAGGCCGCAGGCTTGGGCTGACATCATCGGGCGTAAGCAAGAAAATCAGCCGGTTTGAGGACCGGTTGGGCGTCAGATTATTCAATCGCACGACGCGCACGTTGTCGCTGACCGAAGCCGGAAAGGCACTATTCGAACGATGCGAAAATATTCTGGTCGCTATCGAGGATGCCGAAGACACGGCGCGAAACTTGAGCACAGCGCCCAGAGGGATATTACGTATCGCAGCCTCTGATGCACTTTCATTGCAAATTTTGGTGCCGTTCCTCAAGAATTTCTCAAAAGATTATCCAGAAGTGTCGGTACTGCTGTTGCCAGCCGATGGCGGGATTAATTTGCTGGATGAACGGGTCGATATCGCACTGCTATTCGATCGACCGACGGAAACCTCATTCATCGCGCGCAAGCTTATTGATGATCCCTGGATAATATGCGCTTCGCCAGAATATCTGGAACAATATGGAACCCCCACAAGACCTTCTGATCTCCTGAACCATCGTTGCCTGGCTATCCATGCCAAAGGCCAAACCAACGACCAATGGACATTTAATTATGGCGACGAAGCAGAAACAATCCGGATCAATAGCGTGTTTTCAGGAATTGGTCTTACCGTAAAGGCCGCTGCACTACATAATATGGGTATCGCCCGTCTTGCGCACTTCCTGGTTTCCGCTGAAATTGCGTTAGGAAAGCTAAAAGCCGTCCTGAAAGACAGCATTAAAATTGATGATCGAGCGATTTATGCCGTTTACCCCAATCGACAACATCTTCCTTTTAAAACCCGAGTTTTTGTTGATGCGCTGAATCAATATATGAACACGACCTTGGTGTCCCCATAACGGCCATCACTGTTTCGTATTTTTGTCGATATCCTTCATTCGCTCCGGCAACATCGATAATATCTGCTGCTTACGTTCCGGCGGAGCAGAGGCCCATTCCCCGATTTCAGACAGTGTACGCCCACATCCAACGCAAAGACCGGTAGGCGGATCGATCGCACAGATATTTTTACAAGGAGATTCCATATCGTTTTTATCAGCACATTGGCAAAGACCGAGCAAGTCTATTTCTTCTCCGCGATGATCAGGACCGAAAGTGGAATTTCACTGGCTTAGCTAATCAAACTGCTACTTGTGACAAAGGGACATGTTCATAAGGTCGGACGCTCTTCACAACCAACGACAGGAGTTCGGTCATCGCTATCCAGAACCGCAGAGTTTTCATAAAGCAACGGCCGAATGGCATGCCGACTATAGATGACTTTGGTATTGAAGACGCCAGCATCGACGATATCCCGACCGGCCATGTCGTTGCAAAGGTCGATACGCTTTCTATGGACGCGTGGATCAGGACGACGTTGAATGACGCAGGAATGCATAAGACTGGAGATATTGGAACCACTATCCGTGCATTGGGTGTGGGTCAGATTGTCGAATCAAATAGCCAAAACCTGGCCATCGGCGATTGGGTATATGGCCTGATGTTCGCGCAAACTCATGCCCTTTTGCCCGATAGTGCAGCTACCAAGGTCGAACCTGAGGATGGGATAGAGCCATCGGCCTTCGCGGGACAGCTCGGTATCACCACTGGCCTGACCGCATGGGTTGGGTTGATCGCTGTTGGCGAAGTTCAAGAAAATGACGTTGTGGTCGTATCTGGGGCCGCTGGCGCCGTCGGATCGGTTGTCGTGCAATTGGCGAAAGCACGCGGCGCCTTTGTTATTGGCATCGCGGGCGGGCCGGAAAAATGCAAATATTTGACCGATACACTGGGTGCCGATGTTGCGATTGACTATAAGGGTTCGGATGTTGCCGAAGCACTGGCAAAGGCTGCTCCGGATGGCGTGAACGTATTTTTTGATAATGTCGGCGGCGAAATTCTCGACAATGTGCTCGATAATCTAGCGGTGTCGGGGGCCCGCGTTGTCATTTGCGGTGCTATCTCCCAATATCAACATCTGGAAGATGTGCGCGGGCCGAAATTATATCTGCGATTGGCGGAGCACAATGCATCGATGCGAGGATTTGTGGTCAGTCACTACGCGTCCCAATATCCCAAAGCTATCTCCGAAATCTCCGAACTCATGCGATCTGGCAAGCTTGTTCTACCGGAACATATCGTCGAAGGGATTGACCGCTTTCCCGAGGCCCTGTTCATGCTGTTCAATGGCAAGCATCTCGGGAATTTGGTCGTCAAACCTTGAGATTGGCGGGATCGGCTAAGAAGATAGCTGCTCCTCAATCTGGCCCAGACGTTCTTTCCCAAAATACATTTCACCATCAATATACATGGTCGGGATACCGAAAGCGCCGCGGTCGACCGCGTTTTCGACATTGTCCATTAGCGCCTGTTTAACCGCCGGATCCTGAGTCCTTGCAAAGAGGTTCTGCGGGTCAAAACCGCCGTCTTGAAGGATTTTGCCAAGTGTTTCGACATCCGTAACATCCAGCTGCTCTTCCCATATCGCAGGCAGTAACGTCTCAATAAATGCGGCACGCTTCTCTGGCTCAAGTGCGACAAGCATGCGCTGCAAACTTATCGTATTAAACGGAAAATGAGGGTTCATCTGAAATTTGGTCAGCCCCTGTTTGGTGATGAAGCGATTCATCTCCAGCATTGCATAGGCGTTTTTGCCCTTCACATCCGCATCCCGGATAAACGGAGGGGCATTGCCAGTCTGCTTATGCATTCCGCCGAGAAAGGCGGGCAGCACCTCAATCGTCGCACCATGTTTTTCGGCCAATGCCTTGAGCGGGTGCCAGATCAGGTACGCATTGGGGCTTACAAAATCGAAAATTAGTTCAATGGTCTTACCCATATATTATATCCTTATGGTTTTCGTTGAAAGTGATCGAACCAACGTGGCATATTCTGCCGCCGCTTTAATCAACTGATGCTTATTAGAAACTACCATTTTTCAATCCATGGCCGGACGTCCATTTCAAAAGTCCAGGCACTGCGTGGTTGCTCGTGCAGCATGACATAATTTTGTGCGAGATCATCCGGGTTCACGACGCCATCATTGGCTTTGCGCTCTTCATAATCCGGCAGCATTCCCTTGATCCAATCCGTGTCGACCGCAGCATCAATCACAACATGGGCGACATGGACATTTTGCGGCCCCAATTCGCGAGCGAGACTTTGCACCATATTGCGAAGTGCTCCTTTGGCACTGGCAAAAGCACCGAAACCTGCAGCGCCGCGCATACTGGCCGTTGCACCGGTAAAGATAATCGAGCCATGGCCGCGCTTGGTCATAACTCGCGCAGCTTCTCGTCCGGCAAGAAAACCGGCGAAGGTCGCCATTTCCCAAATCTTGGAAAATTTTTGCACATCGGTATCGAGAATGGTCATTGGCACATTCGCCCCCACGTTAAAGACCACGCAATCAAGCTGTCCAACATTGGCCTCGATATCCGCGAATAGAGCTTCAACCTGTTCTTCTTTGCGCGCATCACAGGAAAATCTATGCGCCTCTTTTCCGGCGCTGCGTAACTCTTCAACCAAGGGATCGAGCTTTTCTCCGCCGCGCCGCGCGCCACAAACGACATAATCTTTATCCGCAAAGGCGCGCATGATCGCACTTCCGATGGCGTCGCCTGCACCGATGACCAAAACCACTTTTTTCATAAGAACACCCCAGTCATCGAATCATTTTCAGTTTCAATATGAAACCATGTTCTGACTCGTAAAGCAATGCAGCGCGGGAAAATGTTAATTCACACTAGGCGGAATCGGGACGGCTCGTTAAAGGGTTTTCATGACACAAACATCCTCGCGCACCGCCACCAAAATCACTCCTGAAATTGTCGCCGAACACGGCCTCAACAAGGAAGAATATCAGCGCATCCTCAATGCGCTGCAGCGCGAGCCGAATATCACTGAGCTTGGCATATTTTCGGTCATGTGGTCTGAACATTGCTCCTATAAAAGCTCTCGTTTGCATTTGAAGAAACTACCCACTACAGGCCCGCAGGTCATTTGCGGCCCCGGCGAAAATGCGGGCGTTATCGACATTGGGGACGGTCAGGCTGCGATCTTCAAGATGGAGAGCCACAACCACCCAAGCTATATCGAACCCTATCAAGGCGCAGCAACCGGCGTTGGCGGCATCCTCCGCGATGTGTTCACCATGGGCGCGCGGCCAGTGGCGAATTTAAATGCCCTGCGTTTTGGACGTCCTGAGCATCCCAAGATGAAGCACCTCGTCAAAGGCGTGGTTGCGGGCATTGGCGGCTATGGCAATTGCGTTGGTGTACCGACCGTTGGCGGCGAAACCAATTTCGACGCAGCCTATGACGGCAACATCATCGTCAATGCGATGACCGTTGGTGTCGCTGATGCGGACAAGATTTTTTACTCGGCTGCCAGCGGTGTTGGTAATTCAATCGTCTATGTCGGCTCCAAAACCGGCCGCGACGGCATCCATGGCGCGACGATGGCGAGCGCGGAATTTGATGATGACAGCGATGAGAAGCGCCCCACCGTTCAGGTTGGTGATCCGTTTACAGAAAAGCTGCTGATCGAAGCTTGCCTGGAGCTCATGGCATCCGACGCGATTGTCGCGATTCAGGATATGGGCGCAGCAGGCCTGACCAGCTCTGCCGTGGAAATGGCGACCAATGGCGAAGTTGGCATCATTCTAGATATGGACAAAGTACCATGCCGCGAGACCGAGATGACCGCCTATGAGATGATGCTGTCCGAAAGTCAGGAACGCATGCTGATGGTCCTGAAACCCGGCCGCGAAGAAATGGCCGAAGCGATTTTCACCAAGTGGGAATTGGATTTTGCCGTCATCGGCGAAGTGACCGACACCCGCCGCATGGTGCTGACCCACAAAGGCGAGACGGTTTGCGATATTCCGCTCGGCCCGCTGGCCGATGATGCGCCGCTTTATGACCGCCCGCATCTCAGCCAAGAAGAATATAAAGCCCATGTCGCCACCAAACCGCTCGGCGACATTCCCGAAAGCACCGATATTGGCGCAGACCTGCTTAAGATGATGGCAAGCCCTGCCCTTGCCTCCCGCCGTTGGATTTGGGAGCAATATGACAGTCAGGTTGGCGCTGACACCGTGCAACGCTCCGGCGGCGACGCAGCGGTTGTCCGCGTCCACGGCACCAACAAAGGTCTGGCGATCACCACCGATTGCACCCCGCGCTATTGCAAGGCCGATCCAGTTGAAGGCGGCAAACAGGCTATTGCCGAAGCTTATCGCAACCTCTGCGCTGTCGGTGCAAAACCGCTTGCGACCACCGATTGTATGAATTTCGGTAATCCCGAAAAACCACATATCATGGCGCAATTTGTCGGCTGTATCGAAGGCATGGCCGAAGCATGCGAAGCGCTCGACATGCCGATCGTGTCGGGCAATGTCAGCCTCTACAATGAAACCACCGGCGCGGATGGGGTAAGTCACGCGATCCTGCCGACCCCTGCTATTGGCGCAGTTGGGATCGTTGATGATCTCGATAAGATGATGACCCTTGGGTTCAAGAATGACGGGGATTATATCGCTACGATAGGTTTCCACTACGAGGAATTGGGGCAATCGCTCTGGATGCGAGAGATTCATGGCAGCGAAGATGGAGCCCCTCCTGCAGTCGACTTGAAAGATGAAAGCCTTACGGGCCGCACCGTCAGACAGTTGATCAAGGATGGCAAAGTAACAGCAGTCCACGATGTCAGCGACGGTGGGCTCGCAATTGCTCTCGCTGAAATGGCACTGGCAGGTAATTTGGGTGCGGAAGTTCAGGATATGACCAGCGCGTTCGCCTTTAGCGAAGCGCAAGGCCGATATATCGTGACATATCGCAACGAAGATGATCTTGATCCGGACAAAGTACCGTTCACCAAAATCGGTAGAGTGAAAGGCAATGCACTTGTCCTGAACGGACAGGCTGTTCCTGTCGCCGACCTCCTCGAAGCCAGCGACAGTTTCTTCCGCGACTGGATGGAAGACTAGCCTCTCAGGCGTTCAACCCAACGCTATCCAGAAATGGCGACGAAAACGCATCGCGCTCTGCGACATCGGACAGCAGCAATTTGCGCACCTGATTCCAGCGATCCACACTGCCACCATAGCCGCGTCGCACGCGCGTCTTGGTCAGGTCGTGCATCTTGCCCCAATGTTGAGTGAAAGGCATGCCTGCTGCCTCCAACCGCGTGCCGGCCAATGTAATCAGTTTGCGCGTTGCTGGTGTGTCGATGCCATCAATATCGATGACGCAACTCGGGTCATAGCGGTTGAACGACAAGATGCCCGGCGACTTCTGCGCATAGCGGCAGGTGAAAACCACCGGTGCACTCTTATGCACCTGAAACGCCGCCCGCATGATGTCGATGGCGTTCGTCACCTGTGCAATCGGAACGGCAAAACCGGAACTCGCAATCCCCTCGCGCGCACTGGTGAAGCTGTAGGTCTCCCCGGGCAGGCGCCACTCATGCGGCCGATCAGCGCGGACCTTTAATTCGCTCTGGATCAGCAAACTTGTAGCCGTGTTCCGTAAATCAGGAAACATCTTGATCGCCGATGCTATCAGCCGCGGTAGATCAGTGCCCGGCTCCGCTTCGGATTTCAAATTATAGTCCGGTCGATATCCCGGCGGGCACAACTCCTTATAGCGCACGGTCGTATAGCCGATATCCATTTTATTCGGATCAAGGATCACCTGAAAGAAGTAAGGTCTACGGGTCTGGTCCGGCAAACCGGATCCACGGAAATCCAGCATGTTAAGCGCGCCCTGCAACTGGCCATAGGGAATATGGAGCAGCGAGGAGTTGAGCAAATAGCGCCCTGTCGAGCGCAACATAACGCTATGGACAATGCCCAGCGCACCAAGACTGACAATCGCGGCATCAAACTTCGCATCATCACGCACCAGCGTAGCGCCCAATTTGGCAACAAAATTCGCTGTCATCACGGGGGCTCTAGCAGGCTCAATCCACAAATTCTGTGTCGCCGTGAGCAGTTGGATACCAGCGACCTCGCTTTCCATCGCGCCTACATCAATCGCCGAGCCATGCACGCCCGTCCCGATGGCACCTGCAATGGTTTGGCCATTACTCGCCCCCATTGTCCGCAACGCGCGGCTGCGGGTTTTGGTTTCCAACCGCTCGTTGATCTTCGAAATATTTGTTCCGCACTGCACTAGATAGAGATCGTCCGCTGAAGTTCCGCTCGTCAGGTCAACATCATTGACACCGACCTTAAACGTCCAATCGAGGTTAGCGGTTTCGACAACCCAACCGTCTTTCACCACTGGGATATCCGAAAAGGACCAACGCGATCCGCAAGCCCGGATTTGCACTTCCGCGGTCAACGCATCCGCGATAATCCCCTGCAGCCGTGCCGCGGTCGCGCGCATCCCTGACATGCTGGCCCGGGTCGGGTTTTCATTGTGGACCCGCAGGCGCTTCGCAATCGGCACCTTGATATTGAAGTGATGGTTCACCCATTCAATATTATTGTTCACCTGAATTTGATTGGGGGGCATCATTTCTCTCCCGTCTGCTAAGGTCTCGCGAACTATTCGTCCGTGCTGCCTTCATCCGAAGGCACTTTGGCGCAGAAATATTCGATGGTAGCCGGCTGGTAAAAGCCAAGCGTCAGCACCGTTATCAACGACTGTCCGAAATTCGTTTTCACGCGGACCTCGTCGATCAGGTTGGTTTGACAGTCGGCAACATTGCGCGGTTGGCCCTTGGGCAGCAGAAAAGCGCTGCTATGAACAATATTCGTCTCTCCGTCGGGATTGGGACGCTGTACAATCAGACGGTGTTCGGCGCAGCTTGATAACAGCACTGCACCGACCAAGATGAGTGAAAATCGTATTTCCATAACATTGCCCTCCCTCACGTCCCGCGGTCCATTGTTGGACTCAAAGATTTGAAAAATCGGACGACCCAGTGTCAGTATCACTGAAATAAAAAGCAATCGCAATGGGGGTTTTCTGCCATCTCACTTGGACAAAACTGACAATTCGCAAAATATGGCGGTAAAAGAGCGTCTAGGGAAAACTCGGACAGTTTTTCAATATCGGGACAGCAACATGACGGAGTTACATTGGACAGAGATTGGTAAGAACGCCCTTATATTGATCCGCGACCTGCTCGTTTTGGGGATCGTGGGTTTTTTCCTGTTTTTCCCAATCCAGTTCGGGGAACAGCTAGGAAAAACCAATATTGGCCGCTTCAGCGCCTTTGGCGTCGAAGTTGAATTGCAAGCCAAAGAGGTCCGCGATCAGGCAGAAGCTGCAAAAACCGAATTGGCCGTCGCACAAGATACGATGGATCAGACCCTTTCCGAATTGCAGATGCTGTGGAGAAACAATCCGCAAATCCGCCCACAGACAAACCAGCTGGAACAAAAAGTCAGGCAATCATCGGAAAGACTGACCAAAGCAGAGAATGAAATTCAGAGTTCTATCAATGGATATGATGTTTTGGTCAAAAAAATCGAAGCCGCGCAATAGCTATTCGCAATCTTACGCCGGTTGCCCCAGCAGATTATAAGGATCAATGCCCTTCGCTTCATAAGCTGCGTGAGCCTGTTTATAGTGGACCGGCTTGCCAATATTCAGGAACGCACGGGCTTCATCAATTGGCATCGCGAGTATCTTTTCAATGTCAAAATAAGCCAGCCGTTTAGCCGCCTTGCCCAAACGTTGTCCTTCGCGGACAGCCTTCAACACAGGCGCATTTGACGGAGACTGTTTTTTCATTTCCAATGCGCCGGCATAGGCAATGAACAAAATTCCAAGATTGGGGTTCTGACCATAGGTGAAACCGAGCACGCATTGTTCCCCCAACGCATCGCGGCCATAGCCGGTCAAAACGTGGAGCAGATCATGCGTATCGCGCATCCGATCACCAAACCATTCCGTCACATCGTTGCGCTTTTCATAGTCTGCCCCATAGCGATCAAATTCGGCGACGAGTCCAGCAGCCGACAATCCTTCTTTTTCCATGAAACGAACATAAGCCTGCCCCAGACTATCGGCCGGAAGCTGACGCAATTTATCATGATCATCCAGCATGGTTGGCAGATGAACATTGCGCTCCATCAATTCCTGCGCATGTGGTGTTTTCAAAAAACGCTTGGCATTGCGGATAAAGGCTTTGCCTGCGAGCGCTTCGATAATGTGAAACACTTCGGCCGTATCTTCCTTGTCAGCGATCAGCTTTCGAAAATGGCGAAACGCCTTGATCGGACGGATGTTGGGTGTCTCATGTTCAGAATTGAGCAACGGCATATCAGTCGGGGAGATGGTCATATCAGAATCACTTTATTATCAATCGTTGGCAACGGAATATCCGTTATTAACATCAATGTCAATACTGGTTATTGCCTTTCCTACATGCCGCTCAATGGCTATGCATTTTGATCGAGAGTATATATAAGCCACCCAAACCTGGCCCAGCATGAGTGGGTGTGAATTGTGTGAACTTTGAAATTTTATCACCCGCCCCAATTGGCGCGAAATATAGAACAGCGCTAAGGAATCCGCGATGAAGCCGCATGACACTCTACCCTATACTCAGCTTCCCGAATATTCTGATGAAGAACGCATCGCGCGGTCCAGAGCATTTTACGACATGTTAAAGATCCGCCGCACTTGCCGCTATTTTACGGATGAGCCGGTTCCGCGGGCGGTAATAGAAAACGCTCTGCTTGCCGCTGGCACGGCCCCCAATGGAGCCAATCACCAGCCATGGCATTTTGCAGTCATCGAATCCGCCGACAAGAAAAAAGCACTCCGCGCAGCGGCGGAACAAGAAGAGCAGGAGTTTTACGAAAACAAGGCGAGCGAAGAATGGTTAGAAGCGCTCGGCCCACTTGGCACGGATGCGGACAAGCCCTTTCTTGAAACCGCACCTTATCTGATTGTCATATTCGGCCAGCGCAAGGGCGGGATGATACCCGGTGAGATGAAGCAGAATTATTATGTGAACGAAAGCGTTGGCATCGCCACCGGCATGCTGATCACAGCGCTGCATGATGCGGGGCTCGCCACGCTCACCCACACGCCCAATCCGATGAAGTTTCTTAACGAGCTGTGTGAACGCCCTGCCAATGAAAAACCGATGATGGTGTTGGTCGTCGGCAAGCCCGCCCCCGATGCGACAATCCCGGTACATGCTACGATCAAGAAACCACTGGACGCCATTACAAGCTGGCTCTAGAGGGCTGTATTGTATTTATAATACAGCAAGGATAGTCGATGAACGCCACCACGGCTCAAGCCCGCCATATTACCCTTGATGCACTGCGCGGCTTTGCGGTCATGGGGATATTGTGGATGAACATCACCACTTTTGGCTTCCCCGAAATGGCTTACATCAGCCCGATCGTCGGCACGTCGGGCAGTCCGTCGGATATCGCATCATGGACCGCCTCCTTCATCTTTTTCGACGGAAAAATGCGGGCGATTTTCTCGCTGCTATTCGGTGCGAGCATGATGCTCGTGATCGAACGCGCGGCCGCTAGCGGACAATCGCCGGCGCAGGTCCACTATTCCCGCATGTTCTGGCTGGCTATATTTGGCTTGTGCCATTTTTATCTGCTGTGGTGGGGCGACATATTGTTTCTCTATGCTGTATCGGGTGCGGCAGCCTATATCTTCCGCAATTGGTCAGGGGGAAAACTGATCAAGGGCGGCATTATCGCTTATGTTATTGGCTCTGTTTTACTCGCCATCGGCTTGGCGACCATGCTCTACTTGCAAAGCGAAGCCGCTCAGCCAAATGCCAGTCAGGAAATCATCGACGAATTTGCGGAGATGATTAAAGAACTTGGCGTATCAGCCAAGGCTCTTGCCGAGGAAACGGCTGTATATCAAGGATCTTTCATCCAGATTCTTATCGACAAGCTAACCAATCAACGCTGGACACCGTTCCAAAACTTGTTCCTCGCTCCCTTCGAGACCATTCCATTAATGATGATCGGCATGGGTCTGTACAAATCCGGCTTCTTGCTCGGTCACGCTGATCGCCGGACTTATCTTCGCATAGGTACCTGGGGTACGTCTATTGGCGGCCTGCTCTTCGCAGCCTTAGCATGGCTGGCGGCAGATCAGGGTTTTGAAATAATCATGATGATGAACATTACCCAAGCCTGGGCTAGCTTGCCTCGCTTGCTAATGGCTGCGGGATATGTCGCGTTGCTGGTACTTCTCATCCAACGGTTTTCGGGCCATCTTTTGCTACACCGCGTTGCAGCTGCGGGGCGCGTTGCCTTCTCCAACTATCTCGGGACCAGTGTCGTAATGGCATTCCTATTCTATGGCTGGGGCTTAGGTCTGTTTGGGACAGTCGGGAGGGCACAAATGATATTGCTGGTGCTCAGCAGCTGGATCACCATGCTGCTCTGGTCGAAGCCTTGGTTGATGCGTTACCGTTATGGACCGCTAGAATGGCTCTGGCGTTCTTTGGCGCGGCGCAAGCGGCAAGTGATGAAGATCAGTTAGCGTCTGACTTCGGCTCCGTATCGGCAACAGCTCCATCTGAACCAAAAATGGGAAGTTCAGCTTTTGAAGTCAGTTGCGACCGAAGGTCAAACTGCTGAACGATCATTGCCACATCATTGGCATCAGACATATGGCCTATGGGACGACCTGCCTCATCGTAAACGGACTGCTCGATCAACCCCTCGGGGTCTTTGTGAAAGATCATGCAAATTACAGGAACCGGAGCGATGCTGAGCATATAACTCATCATCAATGCCTCAACCTCAACTTCAATATCCTTTTCACTGCTCCGATCCAAAGGATGTTGAGTGTCACGATAGATTTGAAAATGATCCATTGGATTCTCGATTGGCTCGGGCATACAAAATGCTGCATCAACCTTTTCGACTGCACTAGTACCCACAAACAAAACATGTCGCGGCCCCAACGCAACAAATTCTCCGACTAACGATTCTGTGGGGCCTAGCGATTGGGAGCCTTTATACACTGTTTCCCAGCCGGCCATTATACTTGCTGGAACAGGACCACGAAACTCAAGGGATGGAACAGAACCAAGAGTCAATAGAGCGTTACCTGAAGTTTTCCCTGGCAGGGACTCCAAATAGGCGTCGATATCCAATCCTTCTTTACTCCAGTTTTTTTCGGCTGGACCCGTCGGTTTAAACGCCGCCTTCATTTCGGGCTCCAATGAATTTCCCCATTCCACCAACGAGTCAGCCATTGCAGAACGCATCACATTCCAAAGTTCCAACACGGAAATGGATTGCGTATTTTTGCCTGCTTCTTCCATCGAAACGGGATCATCCATAGGAATGGCAGCCACTGGTGCTGCGGCACAAATCAAGATGACTAGGAAACTGGAAACTCTGATCATATAAATTGAATATCGCGAACAGGATCAAAATCCAGGATATAATGCAACAACTTGCAAAATATCTGACATGATGTGTTTTTTGCTATTGCGATCTATTCTCATTAGCTATATACGAGTCGCATAAGGAGCACATATGGTTGTTTGTGTCTGTAATGCGATCAAGGAAAAAGACCTGCGGGCTGCGGTTCGTAGCGGATCTGACAAACCAAGCGACGTCTATGCTCAGCTTGGGCGGAAACCTAAATGCGGCCAGTGCCTATCGTTTGCGCGAACCATTATCGAAAATGAAGTTGCGACCGCTTAGCATTCTCTTTATCAAACCGTTGAAATAATAGACTTTTCTTGGGAACAACTGCTTTCCTACGCGGTCCTGATCGTGTATAGGATCAAGCAATTCATTTCCCCATTGAAAAGGACTGCACCATGAAGGGTGACGCAAAAGTCATAGATTATTTGAACGAAGCGCTGAAAAATGAACTCACCGCAATCAATCAATATTTCCTGCATAGCAAGATGCTCGACAATTGGGGCGTTAGCAAACTCGCCAAATTCGAATATGAAGAATCCATCGATGAAATGAAACATGCAGATAAGCTGGCGGAACGGATTTTATTTCTGGACGGCTTGCCTAACTTCCAACTACTCGGCCGTTTAAAAATTGGTGAGTCAGTAGAAGAAATCCTGAAAGCCGATTTGGCACTAGAGAATGAAGCCTTGCCTCCGCTAAAGGACGGTATCGAACATTGCGAGAAAGTGCGCGACTATGTCACACGCGATCTGTTCGCCGAAATTCTTGAAAGTGAAGAAGAGCATGTCGATACGCTGGAGAAGCAGTTCGATATGATCGAACGTATGGGCATAGAAAATTATGTCCAGCTACAGTCGGAATCAGCGGAATAATATTCTAGCGGTTACTGATGTAAGAACCAAGACTGGTTGAGCGGCGCCCAAACCCCATGGGTTGGCGCTTCACAATCGGGCTTGTTTCATGTTCCAATATCGGCAGCGTCTCTTCGAATAATGGCCGTAAAATAACAACCTGCTCCAATATCTCGTCTGGGGCTTGTTGATGCTCGACACATTTGCGCGCCATCATTTCAATCTGCTCCGCCAATGCCGCTAGACGCGATGCTCCAAACTGAAGAGCCTCGCCTTTTAGCTTATGGGCGGGCATGATGATTGCAGCGGCATCCTTTGCCCGCATGGCGGTTTCCACCTTCACAACCGATTGCGTACCATCTTCGCGAAAATAGCCCAATATACGGACAAAGTCCGGGCCTAATGAAGACCGTGTCTCGCTATAGACCGCCCAGTCAATGAGATCGCTATCAAGTTGGGTCACAGATTACATCCCGAACAGAAACAGAAGAGAAAATACTCATCTCTCCTGAAATACGCTCGAAACCGTAAACACTTAGTTACCAAGTCAAAAATTATTAACCATGATTGCCGCACCGATGAACAGATGCGATGGATTAATCCTTGTCGTGATACGGATTTTTTGGAGACCGGATGATCAAACGTAACGGTACGCCCCCAAAACCAAGTTTTTTGCGAATGCCATTGGTCAGATATCGGCGATAGCTCTCCGGCAGATCATCGACCCGGGTTCCAAAAATCACAAAGGACGGCGGCCGGGTTTTGGCTTGGGTAATATACCGCAGCTTGATCCGCTTGCCGCCCGGTGCCGGCGGCGGATTATCTTCGATTGCATCTTCAAACCATCGATTCAGTTTGCCGGTCGGAACGCGCTGGGACCAAATTCGCCGCGTGTTAAATGCTGCTTTCATGACTTGATCTATGCCTTTTCCGGTAAAGGCGGAAACTGCAATCAAAGGAACATCCCGTACCTGCGCCAGACCGTCGTCCAGCGCCGCGCGGATACCATTGAACAACTTGCTTGGCCCTTCTGCAACATCCCACTTGTTGATCGCGATGACTAGGCAGCGTCCCTCTTGAATAGTCTGATCAGCAATCCGTAGATCCTGTGCTTCAAGGCCTTTAGTCGCATCAAGCAAAAGCACCACGACTTCGGCGAAGTCAATTGCGCGTTTGGCATCTGCGACCGATAGTTTTTCAAGCTTGTCGTTGACCTTGGCACGCTTGCGCATGCCAGCCGTATCGATCAACCGGACTTTACGATCCGGCTCGATGCCATCAAGCGTTTCATCCTCGGTTAGCGCTTCATCATGCCAGACCCATTCCACAGCGATGCTGTCCCGAGTGATCCCCGCTTCCGGGCCCGTAATCAAGCGGTCTTCATCAAGCATCTTGTTGATCAACGTCGATTTACCGGCATTGGGCCGACCAACAATGGCTAGTTTCAAAGGCGAGGTTTCGTCAACCGGCTCGTCTTGCGCGGCGGCTTCGAAAGCTTCGATATAAGGACGCACGGCCTGAAACAGATCGGCAATCCCGTCGCCATGCTCTGCGCTCAGCGGTATAGGATCACCGAAACCGAGCGCATAGCTCTCCAATATACCTGACTCGGCGGCTTTGCCTTCAGCTTTATTGACCAACAAAACGACAGGCGTCTTAGACCCCCGCAACCAGCGCGCTATCTCTTCATCAAGCGGCGTCAAACCGGCTCGGCCATCAATAACAAAAAGCGCCAGCTCAGCGCTGGCAACCGCCAGCTCCGTCTGATGCCGCATCCGGCCGGGCAGACTTTTCGCGTCTTCATCCTCGTAACCAGCCGTGTCAATAATGTTGAATTCGAGGCCGAGAAAATTGGCCGCGCCTTCGCGTCGGTCACGGGTTACGCCGGGGCGATCATCAACCAGCGCCAGCTTCTTGCCGACGAGTCGATTAAATAGGGTGGACTTGCCAACATTGGGCCGCCCGATAATTGCAATATTGGGCAGCATGTCGCCGTTCCCGTTCCTTAGCTGATGACCTTATCGGAACGCAGAGATGCGACCGCTATTGTCCAAAATATAGAGCATTTCACCTGCGACAATTGGTGGCAGGGATACGCTTTGTTTTACGTCATGAAGGGTCGTACTGCTTCCCTCTTCCAACGAAACCGAAACGATATCGCCTTCGGTGCTCGCGACAATCAAACGATTGCCTGCCAATACCGGGCCCGTCCAGTTAATCGGATTCTTCTTCTTTTCTTCATTCCGATGTGACGCTAACTGACTGATCCACCGCACTTTCCCGGTCGGCCGAGCGATGCAAAGCAGTTTTGCATCATCGGTTAAAACAAACACCCATTCTCCTGCAATAACAGGAGTTGCGATGCCAGCGATGTTCAGTTCCCATATGCGCTGTCCCGTCACCAGTTCATAAGCCGCCATCCGGCCGCCCTGCCCTAGCGCGAAAACGCGACCCCGATCAATAACCGGGTCCGCATCAATGTCTGACAGTGTCGCAACAGATGTCGAAATGCTGGTTCTTGCCAACGCATCGTTCCAGAGGTTCCGACCGTTTTCATAGCGATAGGCGGTTAACTCACCAGAGGAATAGCCCGCAATGACGGTACCTTGTGCCGCTGCGGGTGCAGCAACGCCAAATATACCCGCCAGACCAACTGTCCCAGCTTCGTTCCATTGCACAGACCCGTCACTCTGGCTGAGCGCATAAATCTGGTTATCTTGTGTCATCACATAGACATTGCCATTGGAAATCGTCGGCGCGCCGCGCAACGGACCTGCAGGACGGACTTTCCAGAGTTCGCCTCCATCGGCAGCATTCAATGCGATTACATCGCCAACGCCATTAGTGGCATAAACCATCGTTCCGTCAGCACTTACACCGCCGCCGAAGCGTGATGGCTTGCCATCATCTTGCACTTCTATCTCAGTGGACCAAGCTTTTGCGCCCGTCGCGGCATCAAAAGCGTGCACCATAGCGCGCGTATCGACAACAAACAGACGCCCGCCCGCCACGACAGGAGCCGCTGCTAGCCGTTCACGCTTGTTGGTGCCGCTAACATCCGCCGTCCACACACGTGTTGATCCGGAACCCAAAGCCAAATGCCCCATGGATTTACCGGCATTACCACCTGGCTGCGCCCAATCTACATTCGCGCGCGGAGCCGGAACAATGACAGAAATGCCAGCGAGAGCTGGATCAACTTCTGCACCGCTTTCGCCGGTCAAAATATTTGTGCGCTCACCCAATGTCGGCGTATCTTTTTTCTTGTCGTCATTGCCGCCCAATATGGCGCAACCCGACAACAGGGAGACAGTCATCAGGCCGGCACAAATCTTTGCAAAATGTTTGTTTTTAACCGAAATCATTACTCTGTTTCTCCCTCAATCGCTGCTGGACTTGCAGTCTCAGCGGCGGGATTGGTTTCCTCATCAGTATCAAGCTCAACCGCGTCAATCCCCTGCACGCCTGCCATCTGCAACGCACGTGAGCGGATCGTTGGCGGAACGCCGTCATCCTTTGCAAGCTGTGCAAACAAAGGGCCTGCCAAGTCTGCTTTTTCCAAATTCAAATAGGATAGCGCAACCATTTCACCAGCGCTGCCGAACCAAGGGTTGCCAGGAACTGCGAGCGACTTTAGCCGGTCGATCACTTCCTGGGGTTTAAGCGCATCAAATTCCGCAGTGGTTAGACGGATGAGCGCTAAATCGCGAAAAGGTTGCGGCAAATCCGCATCAGCCACAATCGCTTGATATCCAGCAATAGCGGCTTTTGCGTCTTGTTTTTCCAACGCAATATTCGCCTGCATCAGCTTTGCTGCAGCCTTGTAGCCCTCTTGGTTCGCTTCTTCGAGCGGCTCCAGGGCAGTTGCAGCGCCGTCCAGATTGTTGCGCTTCACGCTGTCGATAGCAGCAACATATTCCTCGCTGCGAACACCGGCTTCTTCATCCACGCTGTTATTGTAAAATATCCACCCTGCCAGAGAAGCAAGTCCAACAACTACAACCACCGCAATTAATATGCCATAACGCCGCCCGAAAGATTTCAGATCATCCTCACGAACCGCATCATCAACCTCCCGCATGAACACCTGTTCCTGACGGTCTGCTTTGTCTTCTGGCGTATCTTTATCGTCTTTGGCCAACCCGGCCTCCTTCAATATCTGCTTTGTGTTGGGAAGCATCTAGATACCTCCCATAAATCCATCGCTAGTCCTTTAGCGATGGTGCATGAAAAGTCCAAGTATATCGTCCATTTCCAGATGCTGAACAATTGATCACTATAGCAATGGGTTTCAGGCTATTTTTTTGGTTGATAAAGTTGATCAGGGCCCGGGAAACTGCGGCTCCGCACTTCCTCTGCATATTTTGTAACGGCTTGCTCAATATTTTCTGAAATATTGTAATAGCGCTTCACAAAACGCGCAGTGCGTTCGAACATACCCAACATATCTTCAGTGACGAGCACCTGCCCATCACATTGAGGAGAAGCGCCTATACCGATAACCGGTACATCCACGCTTTTGGTGACCGAAATCGCGATGGGTTCCAAAACCCCTTCAGCGACCATTGCAAAGGCCCCAGCATCCGCAACGGCCTTCGCATCGGCTAGAATCTTTTCATGCTCTTCCTGACTGCGGCCGCGCGCAGCATAACCGCCAAGCGCATTCACTGCCTGCGGTGTCAGTCCTATATGGGCCATCACTGGGATGCCGCGCTGTGACAAGAAAGATATGGTCGATGCCATCGATTGGCCGCCCTCTAGCTTCACCGCTGCGCATCCGGTTTCGGCCATGATTCTGCTGGCCGATTCGAAAGCTTGTTCCGGGGATTTTTCATAAGATCCGAACGGCATATCGACGATAACCAGACTGTGATAGCTGCCTCGGACAACGGCCGCGCCGTGGTTACACATCATATCCAGCGTCACTGGCAAGGTCGATGGCAAGCCATAGATCACCTGACCAAGCGAATCTCCCACCAGCAGCATATCGCAATGCGTATCCAACAATTGGGCTGTGCGCGCCGTATAAGCGGTCAACATGACCAGCGGTTCTTCGGTTTTACCTTCAAACTTGCGGCGTTGGATGGCAGGAACCGTCAGCCGTTTCAGTGGCTGCGGTGTCGGATTGGCACGGCTTGTAGACGTGTCTAGTTTATAGGTGGTGGACATAAGTATCTTGATAACGCCAGAGGGACGTTAAGGCCAGACTAAGATAAAACCTTCTAGCGCGCGCAAAAAATTAAACCGGTTATTTTTCGGAAAATTGATCCACAGCCATGGCTGCTTCCCGCGGATTATCGCTAAAAATGCCATCAATTCCGGTAGCGAGATAAGTCTTTATCTCCGCCTTCACATCTCCATTGGCAGAGGCTGTTTCACCATCCTGAAAGTCGGCAGGCAAAAAGACATTCTCGATGCGGAATGTCCAGGGATGCACCACTAGTCCCGCCTTATGAGCCGCCGTTACGATGCCGGTTGGCGCGCCAAGCCGTCCTTCCGCATTGCGCGGAATCACTAGATTTTTGGACGGCCCGATGCCATCTGCATATTTCGTCATTTCCGCTAGCCCGGTGGCGGTAAGCATGTCCGCATATCGAATATCGGGCAGGTCAAACGGCCCTCCTTCTTCGGCAACGAGCTGCACTAATCGAATGTCAGTCTTTTTGTTAAAACTTCGCAAGTTACTGACTTCAAACGACTGGATGAACACCGGATCATCAGGACCATCAAAGCCATATTTATTGAGCAATGCCAGCATCCGCTCCTCGTGCGCCAGACCGATTGAAGCAAAGTAGGATGGATGCTTGGTTTCCGGATAAACACCCACCCGCTCACCAGTCTTGGCTTCATGTGCTTTCAGCAGCTGTAATATCTCTTCAAAAGTCGGAATTTCAAACTGCTCATCATATTGAACGTTTGCAGGACGAACATTCGGTAACCGCTCTTTGGCGCGCAATGTCTTTAATTCTGCCAGTGTGAAATCTTCGGTGAACCAGCCCTCATAATCCTGTCCATCGATGGACTTAGTGGTTTTGCGGTCGGCAAATTCCGGCTTGTCAGCAACATTGGTCGTTCCGCTGATTTCATTTTCATGCCGCGCAACCAAAATACCGTCTTTGGTCAGTACCAGATCGGGCTCAATAAAATCGGCGCCATAATCAATGCCTCGTTGATAGGCCTCCAAGGTGTGCTCGACAACATTGCCACTAGCGCCGCGATGCGCGATCACAATGGGCGGCTCGCCAGATAATGTCGGTGCAGATTGGACGGGCATTTCGCTATTCTCCGATTGCGCGCTGCATGCGCCGACCATGATCAGCAAGGGCAAAGTCAGCAGCAGCGGCCTAAACATCAGGCTGACACTTCCACACCGTTCCAAAAGGCAATCCGGTCTTTGATCTCCGCAGCCGCTTCCTTGGGTTCTGGATAATGCCAAGCCGCATTGGTGTTAGTTTCGCCATCTACAACCAATGAATGATAGGATGCGGTGCCTTTCCAAGGACAAAAGCTGGTCTTGTCGCTATCCGTCAGCATATCCGCTTTGACGGAGTTTCGCGGAAAATAGTGATTGCCTTCAACCACTACCGTGTCATCGCTCTCCGCTATTATTGCGCCATTCCATTTTGCCGTAACCATCTCATTCTCCATTGTTTCAGACTAAGGACCGTCGCCACCAACATCGCCAGTGGCGCCCAGATCCATATAGCCTCTGATTGTAACACTTTCATGCCACGAGATGAGATAAAATCCGAGATACCGATAGGCGATACGGCAATCGGGGTGAGCGGAGCGAAATGGCGAGTTTCGTCCCATGGCCAGAACAGAGCGGATCCCAATCCGCCATTAGTCAGCGTATCGAGCAATCCGTGGGACGCCATGGCGACAAACAGAAACAAGCTCACCACGACATAGCGTTGCGGGCGGATCAGCGCGATCGCTAAAAGGGCCGCCGCTGCCGCGAACAAGAGCGAATGTGTGGCCCCACGATGGCCCCAACTATCGGCATAGTCGATACCCAGCGGAAAGCCGATAACATCCGCGTCTGGCAGCATCGCGAAAATTATACCGACGATGATTACCGGAACAGATAGCCGTCCCCGTCCCAACAACAGCGCCCCGGCAATCGGAACGGCTGCGTGGGACATAATGGTCGGCACAGCTGCTCGCCCTAGCTATTGCGCGCCGTCAGTCCAGCCGCCTCATAATCCGCTGCTTTAAAGCCAACGACCAATTCTTCGCCATGCTCCAAAACCGGCCGTTTGATCATGCTGGGATTCTCCACCATCAGCATGATGGCGGTATTTTCGTCGATATTTTCTTTCATCATGTCCGGCAGCTTTTTAAAGGTCGTGCCGCGCTTGTTGAGCAACGGCTCCCAACCCACCTGCATTACCCACAGCTCCAGCATATCCTTGGTAATTCCGGACTTTTTATAGTCGTGGAAGACATAATTAATGCCGTTCCGTTCCATCCAGTTGCGTGCTTTTTTGATCGTATCGCAATTGGAAATACCGTACATTTTTGTGTCATTCGCCATGTTCTTCACCCTATTTTTTCTGCGCAGCAAACCAGAGACAAATGTCGCTCACGGGACACCGGTCGCACTTCGGACTCCGGGATGTGCAGATTTTCTTGCCGAACTGAATAAGCCAGAAATGTCCATCTTGCAAAGCCCAATCGGGACTTCGCTCTTCTAATTGCCCTGCCGTCTTGTCAGCGACCTTCGCGTCCGTCAGGCCGACACGATTACAAACCCGGTGAACATGGGTATCAACCGCGATTACATCAGCCCCAAAAGTAAAGCTCATCACGATATCCGCGCATTTGCGGCCAATGCCCGGTAATGACAGCAAGCCTTCCCGCGTATCCGGCACCACGCCTGCATGTTCGGCAATCAGATGCTCACAATATTTGCGGATATTGCGGGTTTTGACGTTATACAGCCCGCAGGGTTTTATGGCTGCGGCGATATCGCGGTCATCGAGTTCCAGCATGTCTTCCGGTGTCTGCGCCAGTTCAAAAAGCGCCCTCGCCGCTTTGGCTGTATTGCGGTCCAGCGACTGGGCAGAGAGCATGCAAGATATACACGAGCGAAACGCATCCGGCTGACCCTTCGGCCCCTTGGCGTTTTTCGTGCGTCCCGGCATCGTATCGGCAAGGCGGCGATAGACGATTTCGACTTGATCAGGAGAAATTAGGTTTTTGGTCATTTCACTCTTTAACGAGAAGCCGGCAAGAAAATGATGGCAAAGCTGATTGGTAGTCCTATGTTTAGCGATTTTCTGTGCTTTAGGACAGCGATGTTAGGGGCTATTTTTCTGGCGCCATATCAAAATGCAGAACATCCTCTCGGGTTCCCAAACCGGTATAAAGAGCAACAGCTGGATCATCGCCGTGATCCGCCTGAACAAAGACTGTCCACGCTCCGCGTTTTATCGCGATTTCACGCAAGGCGTCGATCAACTGTGTCGCGATATGACGTCGGCGATGGCTTTCCAGTACCGCCAGATCATAGAGATAGATTTCGGACCGTTCCTGCTCAAGCTTTTCCATTTCATAAGCCGCGATCCCGCCCACAACTTTGCCCTCGACCAGCGCGACCAACGCGATATAATGCTCCCGGGCCAGCAATTTCATCAGATAATCCTCGCTCGAAGCCTCGGGATCATAGGTTTCTTCATCCTCAAACGCCGCGCCGAAAACGCCCAGTAGCTCACGCGCAAGCGCTGTATCTGCCGGAGACAATTGCCGAATGGCAACGGATGATAGGTCGTCACTCATGGCCCATTTTATATCACAAACGCCAAATGCAGCAAACGCGCCAATCATGACACGTGTAGCGGGAGACCGTCAATCCAACCGCCGGCCAATCGTCACCACCGGCTGCACATCATAGCCCAGCGCCTTGTAAAATCCGATGGCCTGCTCATTATCATCGCGCACCATCAGTTGGATTTTCGGCGCATCGCGTTCACCCAACCATTTTTCAGCAGCTTCCATCATCAGCCGCCCTAGCCCCAGCCGCCGGCCATCCGGCAAAACGCCGAGATAATAGACCCAGCCCCGATGGCCGTCATCGCCAACCATTACCGTCGCTACGAGATTTCCGTCTTGTTCAAGGCACAGGATATCAGAGGTCGCGCCATCCACGGCGCGCCTGAAATCAGCGGTGGCATCATTCCAGGGACGGGTCAGTCCGCAGGCCTCCCACAGAGATAGCACTGCATCGCAATCGTCTGCGCCAGCGCTTCGCGTCACCGATCCTCTATTCATGATAGCTGCTCCCCGGCAACCTGGCCCGTCTCACAATCGCCGCACACCGGACAGGTCTTACAATCGGGGCGAGAAGGCCGACAGTGCGTCTGACCCAGCCGCTTGACCAACAGATGATGCTCGTCAATATCTGCCGCCGACCAGTCGGGCGGCAGGACGGGCATCAGGATATCAAAGGCGCGCGTCGTATCCGCCTTGGGCGGAACCAGCCCGATGCGCTGGACCACGCGGCGGTGATGCGTATCGATCACCAGCGCTTTGCGCCCCAGCGTGCTATTGCTGGCCACACCGGCACTGATTTTGCGCGCCACGCCCGGCAAGGATTCGAGCCATATCATCGCCTCTGCGGTCTTCATCTCCGCCAAATGCGACAGATCGACGGTCCCGCGCCGTCTTATGATTTCTGACAGACAGTCCTTTAAACGACTTGCGGACAAGTCTGGAAAAGTTTGATTTGCGAGATCATTTGTCAGCGCTTCCATCGGAACCACCGCGACCGCTTCCCAACTGCTGTAATCGGCCAATAGGCGGTCGGTCGAGGCGTTGGATACCGCCGTTTTCGAGCGTGCCCCGATAACCCCTTGCACCAGAGTCCAAACCGGATCGCGGCGCTTGTCCGCAGGACGCACAATACGGCCGAAATGGGCGATCAATTGCTGCTGGATGCTATCCAGCAGGGCCGATCGGGAATCGAAATCGAAGGGGACTTGCATGGCCGATGATTAGATATCGACGATGATCTTGCCGAAATGCGCCCCTGATTCCTGATGGCGGAAGGCGTCGGCCAAGTCCGCTAGCGGAAAACGCTTGTCGAGCACTGGCTTGATGCCATTGGCCTCGATTGCCGCGATCATGTCGATCTGCTGCGCGCGGCTGCCAACGGTTAGGCCCTGTACGCGCAGGTTCTTCGCCATCAGCATTGCTGTCTGGACGGGTCCAGCAAAACCGGTTAGCACGCCGATAAGCGCAATATGGCCGCCGATGCGCGTCGCCATCATCGACTGGTCGAGCGTGCCCGGACCGCCAATTTCCACCACGCAATCGACACCGGCCCCGCCAGTGAGTTCGAGCACTTTTGGTCCCCAGGCTTCGACTTCTTTATAGTTGATCAAATGATCCGCACCCATGGCCTTGAGTCGCTCCAGCTTGTCGTTGGAGGAGGAGGTTGCGATCACCTTCGCGCCAGCCGCCTTGGCAAATTGCAACGCGAATATCGACACGCCACCGGTGCCTTGCACCAGCACCGTATCACCCGGCTTTACGCAGCCATCAACAAATAACGCGCGCCAAGCGGTGAGCCCCGCGCAGGTCAGCGTTGCTGCTTCGGCTGCGGTATATCCTGCTGGTGCGTGCGTCCAAGCTGTGGCCGGGCCAACCGCCTGCTCGCAGGCATAGCCATCAATCCCGTCACCGGGCACGCGCTGAAACCCGCCTTCGGGCGGCGCACCATCAATCCAGTCAGGGAAGAAAGTCGAGACCACTGCGTCGCCGGTTTTAAACGCGGTCACGCCCTCGCCCACGGCCGTCACTTCGCCCGCGCCATCGGACATCGGTATGCGATTCTCCACAGTCGGCAGCATGCCCTTAACCACCGCATAGTCATGATAGTTGAGGCTTGAGGCGCGCAACCGGACGGCGATTTCGCCAGGGCCGGGGGCGGCTGGATCGGGCAGATCGACAAGTTTGAGATTGTCGAGCGAGGCTGGGGCTTGAAGTTGGATGGCTTTCATGGGGTGTTCCTCTCTAAGATTTGGAACATCAACTAATGCACATTTCCTCCTCCGTCACCCCGGACTTGATCCGGGGTCCATTTATCCACTCTCACAGGTCGTTATTGTGTCGCGATGGATGCTGAAACAAGTTCAGCATGACGAGCATTTACAAATCAAAAGCAACTATGATTTCCTTTGCGCAGGTTTCCGGATCGGACTTTGAAGTTTCGACCACAAGATCATAACGTCGAAGTTGCCGAACACGATCAAATTGCCAACGCGCCAGACCGAGCACTCGGTCGCCACGCGAACGCTCGCGATCCTCAATAATGTCAAGCGGTGCATCCAGTAAAACAAATCTCGGATCGAATTCTACCAATAGTGCGCGATACTCATCAAAATCTTTTTGATCCCACAAAACGTCATCAACGATGAGATCATTGCCCTGTTTTGCCATAGCTGCGACGGCACCCCGCATACCAGCCATAAGCATTTCAAGAGCAGGCCCACTAGATATAGCTATTTCCGGCTTCTGCTCTGTACCGATATTCCGGAACAGCAGGCCATCTGCGTGATTATCTAAGCGTCGGGGCAGCATCGCTAGGAACGAATCCATCTGCAAGTGCATATAGGGTTTAGATGCAAATTCTTGGATTGCTTTAGCAGTAGATGTTTTTCCTACGCTGCTTGTTCCATTCAAGATTATTATTTTGGGTTTCATTGACGATGCCCGTTCCAAAACTAAAGTTTCATGAGCGACCGAAAATTCCTCAGATATTCTTTGAAATCACTCCCACTCAATAGTCCCCGGCGGTTTGCTGGTATAATCGTAAACCACCCGGTTAATCCCCTTCACCTCATTCACAATTCGGGTCGAAACCCGCGTCAGGAAACTCGCGTCAAAGGGATAAACATCGGCAGTCATACCGTCGGTGCTGGTCACCGCGCGCAGGCCGCAGACATTGTCATAGGTGCGCTGGTCGCCCATCACGCCGACGGTTTTGACGGGAAGCAGCACTGCGAAGGCTTGCCAAATCGCATCATATAATCCGGCATTTCTGATCTCTTCCAGATAGATAGCATCGGCTTTGCGTAAAATGTCGCAGCGTTCTTTGGTTACTTCTCCGGGAATACGGATCGCTAGACCCGGTCCAGGGAACGGATGGCGACCGACGAAGATTTCCGGCAGACCGAGTTCACGCCCCAATGCGCGGACTTCATCCTTGAACAGTTCGCGCAAAGGTTCGACCAGCTGCATATTCATGCGCTCGGGTAAACCGCCGACATTATGGTGCGATTTGATGGTGACGCTGGGACCACCGGTAAAGCTGACGCTTTCAATCACATCGGGATAGAGCGTGCCTTGGGCAAGAAAATCCGCGCCGCCCACTTTTTTCGCTTCAATCTCAAATACATCGATAAAGGTCTTGCCAATAAACTTGCGCTTCTTCTCCGGGTCCGTCTCGCCTTTCAGGCCGTTCAAGAACAATGTCTCGACATCGAGATGCACCAGCGGAATATTATAATGGCCCTTGAACAGGCTGACCACCTGATCGGCCTCACCCATGCGCATCAAGCCGTGATCGACAAACACGCAGGTCAATTGTTCACCAATGGCTTCGTGGATCAACACCGCCGCGACTGCGCTATCGACGCCACCGCTAAGGCCGCAGATAACTTTGCCGTCACCAACCTGCTCGCGAATTTCCTTGATTTTGGCTGCCTTGAATTCTGCCATCGACCAGTCGCCGGCGCAGCCGCAGACATGGCGGACAAAATTGGCGATCAGTTTGCCGCCATCGGGCGTGTGCACGACTTCCGGATGAAATTGCATGCCGTAAAAGCGTTTCTCATCATCCGCGATAATCGCAAAGGGCGCGCCTTCTGTGGTTGCTACAATCCGAAAGCCGGGGGCAAATTCGGTGACCTTGTCGCCGTGGCTCATCCACACTTGGTGCTTTTCGCCAACCTTCCACAGGCCATCGAACAATACACAACTTTCGGCGATTTCGATAAAGGCGCGGCCAAATTCACCGCCCTCGCCGCCTTCAACCTGACCGCCCAATTGCGTGGTCATAACCTGCTGGCCATAGCAAATGCCGAGTACCGGAATATCCGCATCGAGAAAAGCCTGCGGAATGCGCGGGCTGCCATCATCCGTAACGCTGGATGGACCACCGGAGAGGATAATCCCTTTGGGTTTCAATCGCTCAAAGGCCGCTTCGGCGTTGTTAAACGGGGCTATTTCTGAATAGACCCCCGCTTCACGGACCCGGCGGGCGATAAGCTGCGTGACCTGAGAGCCGAAATCGACGATCAGGATGGTTTCTTCATGAGCTATAGACATGCAGAGCGCTTAATCTGACGCGCGGTAAGAGTCTATAGATTGTAGAGCGGATTATGAAGTTTATGCTGAAACTCAAAGCCGTGCGAGCAACTGGTTGATCTGTGCTTGCTGATCCGTGTTGGCAAATGCCTTCAGGCTGGAAATAACCCGCTTGGCCTCTGCTGCCTGTCCATTAGCGGCCAGCGCGTTAGCCAGATGCCAGCGAATCTCTAAGTTGCCCGGAGCCCGAGTCGACGCCTGCCGCAGCAGTTTCAGCGCTTCGGCCTTGTCTTGTCCCGACTGCAACAACGTCCAGCCCATCGTGTCGAGGACATTGGGATCGCCGGGCGTTAGCGCCAGCGCAGCGCGGGCAAAGGTGACAGCCTCCGCCTTATTGCCGAGTTCCAACTGCACCAGCGCGCTGTTGTTCATAATAATGGCATTGCGATCAAGGCCGGAAGCCCGCAAATCGGCGTAAATGGCGTCGGCTTTGGCCCATTGCTTGGCTGCGATTGCCTGCCCCGCTTCGGTCATTTTCAACGCGATATCATCCCGCCCTGCCGGTGCTTGGGCGCGCTTGCCGAAGCTAGCGGCCAGCGGATCGTTTTGTAGTTTTCCAAGCTTTGCAGCCAGCGCCAATAATTGCGGGGTCGCTGTGGCGCGATCTGCCGCTGGTTTGACGAGCGCGTAGGCTTGTGCCTCATCACCAGCCGCTGTCAAAGCGTGACCCAGCACCGTAACTCCCTGCACATGGCCGGGCCGATCGGTCAGAAATTTGCGCAACCAGTCAATCGCCTGCTCATGATTGCCTTGCAAATAGGCAATTTCGCCACGCAATAGAATGGCCCCGGGGACATTGTTCAATATCTCGCCTGCCCCCTGAACCAACTCATGGGCGCGGTCGATATCGCCATCGTTGAAAGCGATCTTTGCCATCAGGAAAAGCGCCATAGGATGACCGGGAGCCAGTTCCAAAATGCGCTTCAAATCTACTTTTGCCTGCTTTTGATTTCCCAGGTCCGCATTAACGGCAGCAACAGAAAAAAGCGGGGTGATGTTGTCGGGATAGAGTTTGAGCGCTTTCTCAAACATCACTTTCGCCGCCGGTAAATCCTGACGCATCAGCGCTAATTGGCCGGATAGCAGCAGGGCATCAAGATTGTCGGGACCATGTCTGAGCGCCAGCGCCGCCGTCCGCCGGGCCTCGCTAATATTGCGCTGATCAATTTCATAATTACCGCGCAACGCCAATAATTCGGGATCATTGGGTGCCGCGGCCAGCCCGTCGGCGAGTGCGGTGACAGCCTCATCTTCGCGCTCAAGCTGCAACAGCGCCTGGGCCTTAATCCAATAGGCCAGTTTGGCATGCTTTGGATCGGCGTTTTGGGCCATTTCCAGTGCGCGTTGTGGCATATTTCGCAACAACAACGCATGCGCCATCAGGCCATGAACTTCTGCTTCATGTTCTTTGTTTCCGGACAGTTTTTTGAGGGCCGCTTCTGCTGCGACGCCATCACCAAGCTGCAGCAGGGTCTTACCATATAGCAGATTGGCATCCGGATCCGCGCCATTGTCCTTCAGTGCCGACATCAGATATATACGCGCACTACGATAACCATTGTCAGCAAAGGCGGACTGCGCCTGGGCCATCGGATCACTGGTATCGGTCGAGCAAGCGCCCAGCATCAGAGATAAGGCCAGCAGAGGAACGACTATGGATTTGTGCGCAGAAATCATAGGCTGTAGATAAGGGAGAAGGCCTTTAAAAATACCTAATCGAGCGCAACCTGTATCAGCCGATTCAAGGCAAAAAAGAAACCGGGTGATATTGAGCTCGCCCGGTTCCAATATTCTGATTAGATTAAGTGCTTATGCAGCGAGTTTTTTCCGGCGACGGCGTGTACCGGCCCAAAGTCCGCCCACGGCAAGTCCCAAAAGACCCAAAACACCGGGCTCAGGAACTTCTGATGCGATCTTGTCGAGGTTGAAGTTGATATCCCAGTGCTTAACGGCATGGCCATTAGGGTTGAGGATGTTGAGCCAAGCAGATCCGCCGAATTTTTTGTTCTTATCATTCGCGCCATTACCAAATTGCAGCGTCGTATTGCCGGCAAAAGGATCATTGGGATTCACGGTGTATACCGCGCCATCAATCGTAATGGTACCCGATCCATTCGTGAAAAAATCAATGTCCGGCGTATCGGTGACGGGATTGAAATTGCCGCCGCCATTTTTATAGTCAAAACTGGTGCCATCAATAGTTTCTAGGAAATTACTGAAGCTCAGGTCCAAGGTTGCGACTTGGCCAGCGCCGTTAATCGCGGTGCCAGTCAGCGTAGCAGTCTGAGCATCAGTGTCTTGGCTGAACGTTGTTCCGTCCTGAAACGCGTATTTGCGGGTGCAGCCACTTCCGATGTTTCCAGTATAAAGTCCATGCTTACAAGAACCGCCGGTGTAGTTGGTTGCAGCATAGTCAATTACCCCTGCAGATGCAGGTGTCGCGTAAGCGGCGGCGAGACCAACGGCGGTCAATGTTACTATGGAAATTTTGCGCATGAGGTTTGCTGCCCTATTTTTCTAAATATTTCATCAATCGGTTCCAAGGCGTTCAAGGTTAATCCTTAAGCATCTGAAAACCGCTTGCGAACTTTAGAAGCAGACCTTGTGCCGTTTTTCAAAATATTATGTATTTCAGATATTTAGATGATTAAATTAATGTTAACTATATCATAAATGTAATCAATATCGACAACAGAGCCTTTAGAAATAGGGTTAACGCCTGTCTCGGTAGAACTGCTTCACGATGCATCTCTGGCAGTTCCCAATCTTTTAAAGAGAGGGTTTTTCCGCTTCGGCGATATTTCGCAATTCGGTTTTCAGAATTTTGCCAATATGACTGCGGGGCAGTTCTTTCATCAGGCGCAGTTCGGACAGACGCTGCGTCTTACCAAGTTCCGCATTGGTTGTTGCTTTAACCGCTTCAAGGTCCAGCGATACGCCCTCTTCGGCAACCACAAAACCGACAGGTGTTTCTCCCCATTGCTTGGACGCAATGCCAACAACAGCTGCATCGGCAACATCGGGATGAGCCATCAACGCCTCTTCCAGATCACGGGGATAGATATTGAACCCACCGGAAATAATCATGTCCTTGGAGCGACCCATCAATGTAATGAAGCCATCTTCATCGACTTTGCCAATATCGCCCATGCGCTGCCAACGATCGCCGTTGTCATCATACCAGCTGGCTTCTTCGGTTTTTTCAGGCTGATTCTGATAACCGCTCATCATGGTCTGCGATCGCCCGACCAGTTCGCCCATCGTTCCGGGCGGCAAACGGCTTAGCTCTTCGTCCACGGTTATCACTTCGCTGCCACCCCAAGCGATTCCAACCGTATGCAGCTTGTCTAGATGCGCGTGCGCCAGCAGGATGCAGACCACTCCGCCTTCAGTCATCGAATAAATCTCGATCAGTCCCCCAGGAAATCTTTCGATAACCTCGGTCTTCAGCTCCGCAGAAAATGGTGCGCTGGTGCAATATTTATGAGTGAATGTGGACAGGTCATAATCGTCAAAGCCGTCAAAATCCATCAATCGCTGATATTGCACGGGAACTAACATCGTATGAGTGGCGCGGTTTTCCTGCGCCAGCTCCAGCCAGCGCTGGCAATCAAATTTGCGCATGAGGATGGAGGTTCCGCCATAGGCTACGGTCGCGACAAATATACCGAGCGTCGTGTTGGAATAAAGCGGGGTCGAGAACAGCGACACCTGACCTGGCTGACCATAGCCGGAATTTTCGCCCACGGCCATTTGATACCAACGCATCTGGCGGCTATGGACAATACCCTTGGGCGTACCGGTCGTACCGCTTGAATAGATAATATTAAACGGATCTTTCGGACCGACTTCGGGGTCTTTTGGTATTGCGCTCTCTTCAGCCATCCACTCGCGCATCCCGGGCGCGCCCTCTTCTGCCACATTGTCCATCATGACATACCGAAGGGGAGGTAGATCGACGCCGCTCTCAAACAATTCCGCGCGCTTTGCGCTATCGACGAACAAGTGCATAGCCCCGCTGTCGACCATCATATTGGCAAGCTGCTTCGGCGTTGCAGAAGTGGTCAGCGGTGCGGCGCAACCACCGGCGACAATCGCACCAAGATAAGCGATCGCATAGCGGATCGTCGTCGTTCCAAGGATTGAAACTGCCTGCCCCTTTTTAAGGCCATCTGCTTGAAGCTGCGCTGCAACGCGGCGGACAAGGTCCGCGGTCTCTGCCCAAGTCAGACTCTCTTCCCCATCATCCAATGCAATACGGTCGGGCTGATTTACGGCATGGGCGTTGATCAGATCTGCGAGATGGCCAAATGGTTGCTCAAGATAGGCGACGGGATCGAAGGTCATTTAGCGGCTTTCCTATTGTAAGGTTAGCCATAGACCATCGCACCCTCAACTCGCTTCGTCTAGATGCTTCCCATCAAGGCGAGACATCCTTCTGCTGCACGCTGCATAACGCACATAGTGAAAGCTAACCCGCCACCAGTTTCACGAAAGTGCTCTCAACCCAGCCGCTTTTGCAAGGGCCGTCATAATTGCGCTTGGATCGGACTGGAGACGATACGCCGCAATCCAATGATCCAGATTCAGCGTCGGGTGTTGCGGTATTGTCATATACGATACCCAACCATTGTTGGTCATGACTGCGCGTGCAGATGAAGACTATCTGCCCTTCCGACAGACTTTCCTTTTCTTTTGCACTATCAAACGGCGCAATACGGACGCTCAGCTTGGCACTCCGTAAGTCCGCGACCTTACCGACGGCCTGACACGCGTCAAAGCGCGGGCCGCCCTCACCTATCCGCACAGGCCGCTCATCGGGATTTGAATTCACCCGTGCGGTCCGGCCGGTCGGATTGTCGACGTCAGAGCGACTTTCTGGCAAATCATCACTAACTTGGGTGGTTTCGGAGCACGCAACGGTGGCAAAACAAATCAACGCAACAGGGATCAGGGTTCTCATCATATTGATGGTCTAGCCCATGTTATATACTTTTGGAATGATTCGAATAATCAATCGGTTCAGAGCACAATTTGAGTCTGGGTGACGACCGCCACCAATGTTCCGTCTTCCAAGGTTATCCGTGTTTGCCAGACCGATTGCCTTTTACCGACTTTGAGCGGAACGGACTCGCCATAAACTTTTTGCCCCTCTGGTGCAGCATTCAGGAAATTGGTCTTGCTTTCAGATGTAGTTGTCCCGTTCGATCCCTCTGGCAGGTTCGCAAAACCGCCAAAAGCGCCCAGTACATCAGCAAACGTCATCACTGCGCCGCCATGTATGGACGGCGTTCCACGGCCATTGCCGGCGGTACAGATGTCTGGTCGCACCAGCATTTCACCAAGGATGCGCTCTTTGGTCATTTCGGTGATTTTTATGCCCATTGTCTTGGCAAAAGGCACAATATCTGCGGGGTTACTCATAAGCTAATCTCCTCTTGATATCAGGGTCTAGGGCAGCATTTGACCAGCGAAAACCGGTGCTATGCATAGCCCGCCAGAAAATCGGCCTAACTATCTATAAAACAACGGATATAATATCCAGTTTTCCAACAAAGCTCTTGGGTTTCAAGCCCCGAAGGTCTAAAAGAAACATATGAGTGAAAACACAGAAAATGACACCCCGGACAGCCCAGAAACGGTTGCCGATACTTCCAATCAAAACGCCTATGGCGCCGACTCGATCAAGGTTCTCAAAGGCCTTGATGCCGTGCGCAAACGGCCCGGCATGTATATTGGCGACACCGATGATGGCTCTGGCCTGCATCACATGGTGTTCGAGGTTTCGGACAATGCGATTGACGAATCCTTGGCCGGTCATTGCGATCTGATCCTGATCACGTTGAACCCCGATGGTAGTGTCTCCGTTGAAGATAACGGCCGCGGTATCCCGACTGGCATGCACACCGGAGAAGGCGTGTCTGCCGCCGAAGTTATCATGACCCAGCTGCATGCAGGCGGCAAATTCGAGAATACGTCCGATGACAACGCCTATAAAGTCTCTGGTGGCTTGCATGGCGTGGGCGTGTCCGTTGTGAATGCACTATCCGAATGGCTAGAGCTCAACATCTGGCGCGATGGCAAAGAGCATAATATGCGCTTTGAATTTGGCGATGCAGTGCGCTCGCTGGAAGTCATTGGTGATGCCCCTCCGGCAGATAATGAAACAGGCCTCAAAAAAGGCACGAAGGTCACCTTCTTGCCTTCACCCGAGACCTTCAAGATTATCGATTTTGACTTTGAGAAACTCGAACATCGTTACCGGGAGCTCGCGTTCCTCAATAGCGGCGTGCATATCTTGCTTCGCGACGAACGCAGCGAGGAAGCCAAAGAAATCGACCTTTTCTATGAAGGCGGTATCGGAGCCTTTGTACAATATCTTGATCGCAACAAAACACCTCTGGTTCCCGAACCAATTGCCATCCATGGCGACCGTGACGATGTCACCATCGACGTCGCACTGGAATGGAACGACAGCTATTATGAAAATGTGCTGTGCTTTACCAACAATATCCCGCAGCGCGATGGCGGCACCCATTTGGCGGCTTTCCGCTCGGCACTGACGCGAACGCTCAACAATTATGCCGAAAGCTCTGGCGCGCTCAAGAAAGAGAAAGTCAAGCTGACCGGCGATGATATGCGCGAAGGCCTGACCGCTATTGTTTCCGTCAAGCTGCCGGACCCGAAGTTCAGCTCTCAGACTAAGGACAAGCTGGTGTCTTCCGAAGTACGCCAACCGCTAGAAAGCCTGATGGCCGATAAACTAGCCGAATGGCTGGAAGAAAATCCACAAAATGCTTCCATGGTTGTCCAGAAGGTAATCGACGCCGCCGCGGCCCGCGAAGCGGCCAAAAAGGCGCGTGAATTGACGCGGCGCAAGGGCGCAATGGATATTGCCTCGCTGCCCGGCAAGCTAGCTGATTGTCAGGAACGCGATCCGGCAAAATCCGAACTCTTCCTGGTGGAGGGTGATTCCGCTGGTGGTTCCGCCAAACAGGGCCGTGATCGCCATTATCAGGCGATCCTGCCGCTCAAGGGTAAAATTCTAAACGTCGAGCGTGCGCGCTTTGACCGGATGCTCTCATCGAAAGAAGTTGGCACGCTGATTCAAGCCATGGGTACAGGCATCGGCCGCGAAGATTTCAACTTGGAAAAACTGCGCTATCACAAGATCGTCATTATGACTGATGCTGATGTCGATGGCGCGCATATCCGTACTTTGCTGCTAACCTTCTTCTACCGGCAAATGCCGGAAATCGTCGAAAATGGTCATCTTTATATTGCACAGCCTCCGCTCTACAAAGTGGGCAAAGGCAAGAGCGAAGTCTATCTGAAAGACGATAATGCACTCGACCAATATCTAGTCGATGCTGGCTTGCAGAGCATGATTTTGCAAACCAGTGAAGGCGCACGTTCGGGTGAAGATCTTCGCAGTCTGGTCGAGCATGGCCGGCGCATGCGTTCGCTCATGGCTTATGTGCCTCGCCGTTATGACAGTACAATTGTTGAAGGTATGGCACTTACAGGCGCGCTCAACCCCAATCATGGCCGTCCGGAACGGCAAGCCGCGGTTGATGCCGCCGCTGCATGGATGGACGCGGTAGATGAGGAAGGTCGCTGGTCGGGCAGTGTCTCCGAGGAAGGCGGCTATCTGTTCGAGCGCCTGTGGCGCGGCGTTACCGATCATCATATTATCGAAGCCAAATTCCTGGAATCCGCAGAAGCACGAAAATTGCACAGCCTGGCCTCTGAACAAAGCGCGACCTATGCCAGTGGCAGCCGCCTGATAAAAAGCGCTGCGGGCGACAGCGATAACAAAGAAGAAGAAGATGTGACGATCGGATCAGAGGGCACACTGATAACGCGGCCGTCGGAATTACTCGACACCATATTGGCCGCAGGCCGTAAAGGCTTGTCTTTCCAGCGCTATAAGGGCCTTGGGGAAATGAACGCAGAACAGCTATGGGAAACCACGCTGGACCCAGAAGTCCGCTCTCTGCTTCAAGTGACGGTCGAACAGGCGGACGTAACCGACGAGATATTCACCAAGCTGATGGGCGACGTTGTCGAACCGAGACGTGAGTTTATTGTCGATAACGCGCTGAATGTAGCCAATCTGGACGTTTAACTGACTTATGCCGGCTAGCGAAAGCTAGTCGGCAATCGTCAAGCCCACAGCATCCGCCATAAATCCGTAAATATCGGAATATTCCTCGATCAACTTGTCGGTGGGCTTTCCGCTGCCATGCCCTGCCCGCGTTTCGATACGGATCAGGTGCGGCTTGTCACCGGTGTTCAAGGTTTGCAGACGTGCAGTATATTTGAAGCTGTGACCGGGAACTACGCGATCATCCGTATCAGCGGTTGAGACCATTAAAGCTGGGTAATCAGTGCCGTCTTTTATATTGTGATAAGGCGAATAGGTCAGGAGTTTCTTGAAATCCGCTTCCTTGTTCGGATAGCCATAATCATCGACCCAATAGCGCCCCGCGGTAAACCGGTCGAAACGCAACATGTCCATTACGCCCACCGCAGCATGACCGGTGGTGAACAGGTCGGGACGCTGGTTCATGACGGCACCTACGAGCAGGCCGCCATTGGAGCGTCCTTCAATCGCCAGTCCATCTTTCGGCGTAATGCCTTCGGCAATCAGATATTCACCAGCGGCGATGAAATCATCAAACACATTCTGTTTGTTCTGCAAACGGCCACCATCATGCCACTCTTTACCATATTCACCGCCACCGCGCAGATTGGCAGAGGCATAGACACCGCCTGCTTCGATCCACGCCATTTTGGGCGCGCTGTAACCGGGCAGGACCGAAATGTTGAAACCGCCATAGCCGTAGAGCAAAGTTGGCGCGCCATCGCTCAGATCGAGGTCTTTCTTATGAACCAAGAATAGCGGAATTTTCGTACCGTCCTTGCTTTCGTAAAAACGCTGCGTGACGGAAATAGTCTCCGGATCAAACGGCAGGTCCGGCTTGGCCCAAACATCGGGTTTGCCGGTGCCGGTAAAACTGTAAATACCATTAGGTTGGTTAAAGCTTCCAAACGCAAAATAGCCTTTATTCGACTTGGCAGACCCATTCAGACCGCCGACAGTGCCTAGGCCAGGAAGATCAACAACACCTTGGGGCGTACCATCCAATGCAAATGCTTCCAGCCTGCTTTTGGCATCATCAATAAAATCAACGACCAGCATATCACCGACGATAGCGGCACTATCAATGGTGGCCGTATGCTCTGGCACCACTTCGCTAAAGACATAGACGTCTTCACCGCATGTGGTCGTAGCAGAATCCGGCCCATCGCACATGACGTCGCGATTTTCCGGCTTGGACAGATCGGTTTTCACCACCCGCAATCGCTTGGCATCCTTATTGGTTGCGAAATAAAGTGTATCGCCAATACCGTCGATCAATGACCAACTGTGGTCGAAACCCTCAACCAGCGTGCGCGTCGTAAGCTCGGGTGCATCGACCTTGACCAATGTCATTTCATAGCGATCATCGGTCCCCGACGAGGAAGTGATAACCACCCATTCCTTGTCCGATGTCACCTCGGCAACATGGTTGAGTTCAGGCCGGTCGGGCGTTGCATAGACTTTGATATCTTTGGCCTGCGCTTGTCCAAGTACATGCATATAAATTGTGTGATCTTTGTTCAGCGACTGAAAAGCCGCGCCCTCTTTCGGTTCTGGAAATCGGGAATAGAGAAAGCCGCTATTTTCTGGCATCCAAGCAAGGTTGGAAAATTTAACCCACTCGACAGTGTCCGGTTTTTCTTCACCAGTCGTGACATCCATCACCTTCACCGTGCGCCAGTCCGACCCCCCGTCCTGGATCGCATAGGCGAGCAAACTGCCATCTTCCGACGGTTTCCATTCTGCCAGCGCAGTCGCGCCATCGTCTGACCATTCAGCCGGATCGATAAGCATGCGTTCTTCACCGTCAGCGCCATCCCGCACATAGAGTATTGCCTGATTCTCGCCGCCGCTCTTACGCTCGTAGAAATATTTCCCGCCTGCTTCAACGGGCACACCCAGCGCGTCATAGTCGAACAGCTTGGTCATCGACGAGGCCAGCGCTTCGCGGCCCTTCAGCTGTTCCAAATAACCATCGGTCACTGCATTTTGTGCATCTACCCACGCAGCGACATCGGCATCTTCCCGGACGTCATTTTCCAGCCAGCGATACGGATCAGCAATTACTTCGCCAAATTGCTCGTCCACCACGTCTACGGTTTTTGTTTCAGGATAAGTCAAAGCGCTATCTTTCGCTGTTGCGTCGGTTTGAGCCAAGGCTGGAATGGAAGTAATCGCTGTGCTGCTAGCAAGCGCCAGCGCGAAAAGACCGGTGATACGCATGAGAATTCCCCGAACAATGGAAGCAAAAGAAAAGAGGCCACAAGCTTATCGCTTGCAGCCTCTGATATCAATTGAAACTGTCGTTCAGAAGAAGGGCTTACGCCTCTTCGAAATCTTCTTCAGCATTTTGATCTGGACCACTGTCCTGACCTTTTGCTTCTTCGTTACGATCCACTAGTTCGATGACTGCCATAGCAGCAGCGTCTGAATCGCGGAAACCGGCTTTGATCACCCGAGTATAGCCACCGCTACGGTCAGCATAACGTTCAGCTAGCTCACCGAAGAGTTTCTTTTCTTGGGTCTCGTCCATCAAACGTGCGTGAGCCAAGCGACGGTTGGACAAGCCGCCTTTTTTTGCGAGCGTGATCAGCTTCTCAACATAAGGCCGCATTTCTTTGGCTTTAGGCAGGGTTGTCATGATCTGCTCATGTTTGATCAGTGCCGCAGACAGGTTTTTCAGCAAAGCCTGACGGTGAGCACCGGTCCGCTGCATACGGCGGCCCTTCATTCTATGACGCATATTCTATACTCCGTTCGTATTGGGGCCGTATGAGGTACCCCGATGCAGGCCGATTAGCGGGTCGGCCAGTTTCCCGTTTAACCCAGTAGCTCTTGCTCAAGCTTCTTGGCCATTTCTTCAATATTTTCAGGCGGCCAACCAGGAATATCCATTCCCAGACGCAGACCCATGCTCGACAACACTTCCTTGATTTCGTTTAAGGATTTGCGGCCAAAGTTCGGCGTACGCAGCATTTCGGCTTCGGTTTTCTGCACAAGATCGCCAATATAGATGATATTGTCGTTCTTGAGACAGTTTGCCGAGCGTACCGAAAGTTCGAGCTCGTCGACCTTCTTGAGAAGATAACGATTGAGCTGGTTGGCGTCGCTTTCCTGCTGACTTTGGGCTGCTGCCATGCCGATAGGCGATGACACGCTTTCCAAAGCTTCTTCGAAATGTACGAACAGCTGCAACTGGTCCTGAAGAATGCGGGCTGCATAAGCAATCGCATCTTCTGGTGTCACGGTGCCGTCGGTGTCGATGGTAAGGTTGAGCTTATCAAAGTCGAGTTCCTGACCAACGCGGGCATTGTCGACTTTGTAAGAAACCTGACGGATTGGCGAGTAAAGCGAGTCAACCGGGATCAATCCGATTGGTGCGTCTGCTGGACGGTTAGCAACCGCTGGAACATAGCCTTTACCAACGTTGACGGTCAGCTCCATGTTGAAAGACGCGCCTTCATCAAGGTGACAAATAACCAGATCAGGGTTCATTACTTCAATGTCGCCAGAAACCGCAATATCGCCCGCTGTAACTTCAGCAGGGCCCGTTGCAGAAAGCTGCAGACGTTTGGCGTCTTCGCCTTCCATCTTCAAAGCAATCTGTTTGACGTTTAAAACAATGTCGGTGACATCTTCACGCACGCCAGGAAGCGACGAGAATTCATGCAGAGCATTTTCGATCTTGATCGAGGTAACCGCAGCGCCTTGCAGCGATGACAGCAAAACACGACGTAGCGCGTTACCGATGGTCAAGCCAAAGCCGCGCTCAAGAGGTTCAGCTACGAAAGTAGCTTTACGCTTGGGATCACCACCAGATTTTATATCGAGAACATTGGGCTTCTTCAGTTCTTGCCAGTTCTTCATATTGACAGTCATGGACTTCCCCTAGTGAGTTCAAAGAGTGGATTGGACCGTTACCACTCTGAATTACCAAAAATTGGAAACTACCGGCCGGATAGTTCCCGTAAACTTGAGCGGCTTAGACGCGGCGACGTTTGGACGGACGGACACCATTATGCGGGATCGGCGTAACATCGCGGATCGAGGTAATGGTGAAACCGACTGCCTGCAGCGCGCGAAGAGCGGACTCACGGCCAGAGCCGGGGCCTTTCACTTCGACTTCCAGGGTGCGAACACCATGGTCAGCTGCCTTTTTGCCAGCATCTTCTGCTGCAACCTGCGCCGCGTAAGGCGTAGATTTACGAGAGCCTTTAAATCCCATCATGCCAGCAGAGGACCAGCTTATCGCATTGCCCTGTGCATCGGTGATGGTGACCATCGTGTTGTTAAAAGTGGCATTGACGTGCGCGACGCCTGCCGAAATATTTTTACGCGCGCTCTTTTTTACGCGTTGTGGTTCGCGAGCCATTTGAAATTCCTACCTAATATCCAAAAGATAACTGTCCGTAGACAGCTCTTATTTTTTCTTACCAGCAATCGCTTTTGGCTTACCTTTACGGGTGCGCGCATTGGTATGCGTACGCTGTCCGCGAACAGGAAGTCCTTTACGATGACGAAGACCGCGATAGCAGGCCAGATCCATAAGACGCTTGATGTTCATTGCGGTTTCGCGACGCAAGTCACCTTCAACAGTCAAATCAGCATCAATGGTTTCACGAATCTGCAAAACTTCCTGATCGGTAAGGTCCTGAACCCGACGGGCTGGATCGATTTTCAATTTTTCGACAATTTCGGCTGCTTTTGTGCGTCCGATACCGTGAATATAGGTAAGCGAGATAATTACGCGCTTGTTTGTTGGGATATTTACCCCGGCAATACGTGCCAATATTTTTCTCCTGCTCCACAGAGACCGATTCGCCGGCCCCTATCTCATAGCTAAGCTGTTAAAATTACACCCAAAACGCACAAAACCAGCGGACGCCACGAAAGCGTTGCCGGTTGCTATGGATTTCGAATAAAGTTGAGATAGGGAGAGTCGCTGGCCCTGTCAATAGCGGTTTGCCCGGCAAACAGAGCTATTCCGTCAGGCGTGACGTTCATATGATTTTACATATCACAACCCACTAGTCAAAAATTCCTTAACCGGAACCTGATAATTGCAGCGCATGTGGGTAGAAAAATGGACCAATGCGTGTTTAGCGCAGCTGGTATCGATGCTTTTGGCATTCGGTATGCTAATGGCCGCGACTACCCCCGCCCATGCAGGAAGGTTCGAAGCGGGAAGCTTTACAGCCCATAATACTGCTTCCAATGGCAATGTCGTGCGGGTGAATTTCCAACAGAGCTTCGACACAGTGCCGATCGTGGTCGCCTTGTCCGACAATAATGGTAGCGATGCCGCCGCCATACGCATAACTAATATCACTACTACCGGCTTTGATGAACTCATCCTCGAACCGGATAATTTCGACGGGCCTCATGCGGCGCAAAACGTCCATTATGTGGCTGTGGAGCCAGGACGTCATGTCTTACCCGATGGGAGGATTGTTGAAGCCGGAACAGCGAGCATTTCAGCTATACAACATGGCGCTGGCGTTGCGGGCGCAGAAAGTTGGGCTTCGGTATCTTTCTCATCATCCCTACCCGGAACACCCAGTGTTATAGCGCAAATTCAAACCGCCAATAGCGAAACCCGCACGGTTGCCAGTCAAAGCTCCCAACCATTTATCACCGCTACGCTTAACAACATATCCACAAGCGGGTTTCAGTTGGCATTGGAACGCAGTGAAGCCAATGGTGGTCCGGTGCCCTCAGCCGAGACGGTCGGCTGGATCGCCTTTCCCGCCGGAGTAGGCGGAGCCTTTCCTGACATTGCGGGCAATTCCATAGCTTGGAGTGCCGTCAACAGCGGTACCAATATCCGCGGGTGGGATAATGGTTGTTTCACGAACGACTTTGGGCAAATCAGCGCGAGCGCCATTGTGGTCGCCAAAAAGAACAGCCACATCGGCGGAGACGGCGGTTGGTTACGCCGATGCAGCCTCAGTAGCACATTGATTGGATTAACCGTTGATGAGGATACATCCAGAGACACCGAGCGTGCACATACAGGTGAATCCGCCTCCATTCTCGCCTTTTCCCAAAGCTTCCATGCTTTGCTGGAACCAGCCCTCTCGGTAACAAAAACCAGTGTCTCTTTCGTCGACAATCTGGGCAGCGGCTTTGCCTTGCCGAGTGCCACCGTCGAATATCTCATCATCATTCAAAATAGCGGTAACGCGCCGCCTAATTATGACAGCGTCATAGTTACCGAAGCGCTGCCCGCGGAATTAGCATTGATTGTTACAGATTTTTCTACACCGGGCAGCGGCCCCGTCCAATTTCAAGACGGCACTCCCGGTTCAGGGCTTGCCTTTAACTATGGAGGGCTTGGCGATCCAATGGATTCCGTATCTTTTTCAACCGACGGCAGTAACTTCGGCTATAACCCTTCGGATTCAGGAGATGGTACAGATCCTGCAGTCACCCATATCAGAATATCACCAACCGGATTTATGGCGCCAGATACAGGTGTTGGCGCTACTAGTCTGTCCATTCGACTTAGAGGCAAAATCGGCTAAAATAAGCTGCTGATCTACGCGAATTCACATCTGTAATTGCTCGCCTGTGCCTAAAATTTTATTCAGGATACAAATAGGCTCAATCAAATAAAAAAGCGCCGGAGCTTTAACCCCGGCGCCTTTGTTGATATTTTATGTCTATTGAACCTTAGACTACGCCATAAGCCAGCATCGCATCCGCAACTTTCTTAAAGCCTGCGATATTTGCGCCCTTCACATAGTCGACATAGCCATCGCCCTGATCACCATACTCAACGCATTGGCTGTGGATGCCTTCCATCAATTCGGTCAACATCGTGCCGAGCCGCTCGTGGTTCCAGCTTATGCGTTCCGCATTCTGGCTCATTTCCAGGCCGGATACGGCCACGCCACCAGCATTGGCGGCCTTACCTGGGCCATACATGATCTTCGCGTCGTGGAACACGTGAACGCCTTCCAACGTGGTTGGCATATTCGCACCTTCTGACACAGCTATCACACCATTGGAGACCAGCATTTTCGCTTCATCTTCATTGAGCTCATTTTGTGTCGCACAAGGCAGGGCGAGATCGCAGGCTACGCTCCACGGGCGCTGCCCTTCATGGAAAGTTGCGCCTTTAAACTCTTCGACATATTCCGACATGCGTCCACGACGATGGGTTTTATGATCTTTGACCCAATCGATCTTCTCCTGCGTAAAGCCGTCCGGATCATGAACAAAGCCACCGCTATCGGAAAGAGTCAGCACCTTACCGCCCTGCTTGGTGATTTGCTCCGCCGCATGGGTGGCGACATTGCCAGACCCGGAAATAACTGCGGTCTTGCCCTCGATAGTATCTTTCTTATGCGCAAGCATGTTTTGCATAAAGTAAACCGCACCATAGCCGGTTGCCTCTGGACGCATTGCGCTGCCGCCATATTCCCGGCCTTTACCGGTAAGGACGCCTTCCCAGCGATTGGTGATCCGCTTATATTGACCAAACATATAACCGATTTCGCGGCCACCAACGCCGATATCGCCTGCAGGCACATCGGTGTCAGGACCAATATGACGATATAACTCCGTCATGAACGACTGGCAAAAGCGCATGACTTCGGCGTCGGACTTGCCTTTGGGATTGAAGTTCGCTCCACCCTTACCGCCACCCATGGGCAGTCCGGTCAATGAATTTTTGAAAGTCTGTTCAAATGCCAGAAACTTAAGCACGCTTTCGGTTACGCTGGGATGGAAACGGACGCCGCCTTTGTAAGGACCAATGGCGTTGTTATTCTGAACCCGCCAACCGCGTTGGACGCGGATATTATGATTGTCATCTTCCCAGCAAACGCGGAACGATACCACCCGATCGGGCTCGGCCATACGCCGTAATATCTGCGCAGCGTGATATTCTTCTTTATCGTCAATAAATCCGTAAATATCCTGGGCGACTTCTTGCACCGCTTGAATAAATTCAGTTTGTCCTGGATTGCGTTTTTTTACGCCTGCCATGAATGTTGGAAAATCTACATGATCGGATACGGCCATCGTCTTACTCCCCCTTAGGTGATTATCTGCGCGCCCGTTATCAACTGCGATGCCCTCGAATCGCAATTGATTATGGCATCATATTAACGGCAATTTGTTCGATTGGTAAAGCTTTGATATTTCGGCTTAATCAATCCTAGTTCTCGACTTCTTCCGGTTCGCTTTCCGGCTCAACACCAACCTCTTCTTCGGCCGCGAACAATGCCGCAAGCCGCATAAGCTGTTCGCCAATCATATTGTCTACGGCGGGCGCAATCTGATCGACCGGAAATTCCATATAACCGCCGACTTTGTAGGCAAAGGAAACCGCTGTATTTTCGCCATTCGGCTTTAGCACGATCGTCAATGTGCCGGTGACAGCCTCTCCCTGCAAAGGACCCAGCGCTCCCGACATGCGTAGTATTTTGTTATTTTGCGCAAAGACGACACGCATATGTTGTACGCTGCCTTCTGCCGATTTGATGTTATCCTTGTCGGTCTTGCGCAAAAGTTCGCAGAAACAACCTCCTGCTTGCGCGACCAGATATAGGTTTTCCGCATTGCCCGAAAAACTATGCTCTCCGTTCCACCAGCGCGCTGGCGCGATTAGGGCTTTCCAAACCACGTCAGGCGCTGCGTTAACCGCCGCTTCGTGTTTCGAAGTAAAACCATTATCGGCTGTGTTGGTAACTTCGGCCTGAGCCGTGGTTGCGCCAAAGATAGCCGCAATTAAGAATATGAATCGGAACAATATGTGTCTCCCCCTGTTGGGCGGTAGACTAATGGCCGTCCTTATCACTGGCAATGTTTATCAGCCAATATGGCAACCGGAATCAATCCAGTGCCAGAACAGCCTCAATCGCATTGCTGACCGCATCCATGCTGCCCATACCATCGACTTTTGTAACGATGCCGCGTTCTTCATAGATTGGCAGGATCGGTTGGGTCTTGGCGCGATATTCGCCCATGCGCGTGCGAACGGTTTCTTCGTTATCGTCCGGACGGCGTTTGAATTCAGTCGAACCGCAAACATCGCAAACACCCTCTTTAGTGGGTTGTTTGAATGTGTCATGATAGCCTTCGCCGCAATTGCCGCAGGTGAAGCGACCGGTAATGCGTTCTACCAACGCTTCAACATCTACCGCCAGTTCGATAACATGGTGGAGTTTGCGTTTTCGGGAAGTCAAAATCTCGTCGAGAGAATATACCTGCGCCTCAGTACGCGGATAACCATCAAAAATAACGCCCTGATCCGGGCCCAATTCATCTAATTTATCGCCAATGATACCGGAAACAACCTCATCGGGGACAAGCTCACCGGCATCCATAAGAGACTTGGCTTTTAAGCCAACTTCGGTGCCCGCCTTAACGGCTGCGCGCAACATATCGCCAGTGGACAACTGGACCATGCCATGCCCGTCTTCGAGAATGCCGGCCTGGGTGCCTTTGCCGGCGCCCGGCGGTCCCAACAGGATAATGTCCATAAGTTACTGTCCCCTATAACCTGTATATCCCGGAGGAATATTTTTAACGCTTGCGACGGCCGCCTTTTAGTTTGGCCTTTTTGAGCAGATCACCATATTGCAGCGCCAACAAATGGCTTTGAATTTGGGTCACTGTATCGACAGTCACGTTCACGATAATAAGCAAGCTGGTGCCGCCTAAGAAAAAGAGCGGCAGGTTCGTCTGCGCCATCACATATTCAGGTAATACACAAACCAATGCCAGATAAGCTGCGCCAACGACCGTGATCCGGGTCAACACGTAATCCAGATAATCAGACGTATTCTTACCGGGGCGAATGCCAGGAACAAAACCACCATTTTTCTTCAGATTCTCGGCTGTCTCTTCCGGGTTAAAAACAACCGCTGTGTAGAAGAAACAGAAGAAGATAATACCTGCCGCATAGAGCGCCATATACAGCGGCTGTCCGTGCGCGAGATATTGGTTCAACGCGATGATGAAGTCACCACTGGCGCTTTCGCCAGCTGTCGCGTTGCCAGCAAACTGACTAACGGTCAGTGGCATCAACAGCAGCGAAGATGCGAAGATGGGCGGGATAACGCCGGCAGTGTTCACCTTCAAAGGAAGATGGCTACGGTCCGCCTGCATCACACCATTTTGCGTGGCGCGTTTTGGATATTGAATGAGCACTCGTCTTTGCGCGCGTTCCATAAAGCTGATGAATAGAACCAGTGAGACTACCATGGCGATCAACCCGACAATGGTAAGGGCACCGATCGAACCGGTGCGGCTGCCTTCCATCAGGTTACCAACAAAGGTCGGCATTTGCGCGACAATACCCGCCATAATAATCAACGAAATACCGTTACCAATACCGCGGCTGGTGATTTGCTCACCCAGCCACATCAGGAATAATGTGCCACCGACAAGACTGATAACCGCGCCCATGCGAAAGCCTATACCGGGATTAATCACAGCTTGCAGGCCAGATTGCGAGGCAAAACTTTCAAGGCCGACGGCGATGAAATAGCCCTGGATCGCCGTCAGTCCGACCGTGCCATAGCGGGTATATTGGTTGAGTTTCTTCCGGCCCGCCTCACCATCTTTCTTGATAGCTGCCAATGTCGGCGATAAGGCCGCCGCCAATTGGACCACAATCGATGCGGTAATATAGGGCATGACCCCAAGCGCAATCAGGCTCATCCGTTCCAGCGAGCCGCCAGAAAATGTGTTGAAAATATCGAGAACACCGCCGCGCGTCTGATCATAGAGATCAGCCAGAACCACGGGATCAACGCCCGGCAGCGGAACGAAGCTCAACAAGCGAAAAATCACCAACGCACCCAGCGTGAACCAGATACGTTTGCGAAGTTCGGTTGCTTCTCCGAATTTTGCCAGGCTCAAATTTGCTGCGACCTGATCGGCTTTTGATGCCATGCTAGTAGTTCCTTACCCGCCGTTCATGAAGGCGTTTCGCCTTCAAATCAATGCATCGATCCCATATCGGATGTTGCTGCCCGAAAAACAAGGCTCTTGGGCATCAAGCTGCGCCGATACAGTTAAAAAAGAAAGGCCCCGTCAAGCTCTAGAGCTTAGCGGGGCCGTTGATTGGTTTAAATCAATCTTCCTTTTTGGCTCTGTTAGCCGCTTTTTTCTCTTTAGCAGGCTTGGAAGCTACTGCTTTTTTCTCGTTCTTTGGACGATGCACCGCTGGGCCAGCCACTATTTCGACTTTGCCACCAGCTTTTTCCACCGCTTCGATGGCTGCTTTGGAAGCGCCAGCAACAGCAATCGTGATTTTCGCTTTGATTTCGCCTTTAGCGAGCAAACGAACACCATCTTTACCGCCACGGGTCAGACCAGCTGCATTCAAAGCCGCCTGATCCAGCGTGCCTTTGTTAGCAAGCTTCTTGGCGTCGATAAATTTCTGGATCATACCGAGATTGACCTCAGCATAGTCGGTGCCGAACGGGTTGTTGAAACCACGTTTCGGGATCCGCATGTGAAGCGGCATCTGGCCACCTTCGAAACCGTTGATGGAAACACCGGAGCGAGACTTCTGGCCTTTTTGACCACGTCCTGCTGTTTTGCCTTTGCCGGAACCAATGCCGCGGCCAACACGGGTACGCAATTTGCGCGCGCCGTCATTATCTCTAAGTTCGTTTAATTTCATGTCGTGTACTCGCTTTCGCTTTTATTCGCACGGTTGTTTTCAGGGTTTAACCTTCAACAACCTCTACAAGATGGTGCACCTTACGGATCATGCCACGCACTTCCGGTGTGTCTTCCAATTCGGAAACACGATGCATTTTGTTGAGGCCCAAACCGATCAACGTCTTACGCTGATCTTCTGGGCGACGGATTGGCGAACCAATCTGCTTGATTTTTACTTTAGCCATTATGCCTTACTCCGTAACTGCTGCAGCTTCGGCCTCAGCCTCTGCTTCAGAAGCGCCGCCGCGGCCTAGCAGATCGGCAATTTTCTTGCCACGCCGCTGGGACACAGACTTAGGGCTGGTCTGCTCACCAAGCGCCACAAATGTCGCCCGGATCATGTTATAAGGATTGGATGTTCCGTTAGACTTGGTCACCACATCTGCAACACCAAGACTTTCGAAAACCGCACGCATAGGACCACCAGCAATAATACCAGTACCTGGAGGCGCCGAACGCAAGGTCACATTGCCCGCGCCAAATTGACCGGTACCATCATGATGCAAGGTACGACCTTCACGCAGTGGAACACGAACCATCTTCTTTTTCGCAGCAGCAGTTGCTTTGGTAATAGCCTCAGGCACTTCACGTGCTTTACCTTTACCAAAACCAGCGCGACCTTTGCCGTCACCAACAACAACCAATGCAGCAAAACCAAAGCGCTTACCGCCTTTAACAGTTTTGGAAACGCGGTTGATGTGAACGAGCTTCTCAATCAGTTCTTCACCACCGTCATTGTTTCCGCGACCACCACGACCACGACCACGACCGCCGTCACGGCCTCCGCGATTGTTACCGCCGTCACGTCCACCGCGATTGTTACCGCCACGTCCTTGACGTTCTGGCTTCTTTTCTTCCGTAGCAGGAACAGCGGCTGCGGGTGCTGCAGCGGCTGGTGTGCCTTCGGTTTTTGTTTCTTCTTCAGCCATGCTTAAAACTCCAATCCGCCTTCGCGGGCCGCGTCGGCCAGGGCCTTCACACGTCCGTGATAAAGGAAACCGCCACGGTCAAAAATTACTTCTTTGACGCCAGCTTTTTTCGCTGCTGCTGCAACGCGCTTGCCGACATCGGCTGCCGCTGCGCTATCAGCACCGGTTTTTACCTTGGACGCTTTGTCAATTGTCGAAGCAGCGGCAACAGTTTTGCCCTCTGCATCGTCAATGACCTGCGCATAGATGTGACGGCCAGTACGATGGACCGACAAACGAGGCTTTGTGAGCCCGCGCTTCCGCAATTTGGTGCGAACGCGTTGCTGACGCCGTTTGAATAGAGAAATATTAGCCATGGCTTATTTCTTCTTCCCTTCTTTGCGGTAAACATATTCACCGCGATATTTAATGCCCTTGCCTTTGTAAGGCTCAGGTTTCCGCCAGCGCCGAATTTCTGCGGCAACCTGACCAACCTGTTGCTTATCGATACCTGAGATTTCGACCGTGGTCTGATCTGGCGTCTTAATGGTGATGCCATCTGGAATATCGAAATTCACGTCATGGCTAAAACCAAGCTGCAGGTTGAGGACTTTGCCCTTCACTGCAGCACGATAACCAACACCGGTAATTTCAAGAACCTTGGTGAAACCTTCGGTCACACCGTCGATCAAGTTCTGAACCAACGTCCGTTGCATGCCCCAATAGGCGCGTGCCCGGGTGGTTTGGTTCGCTGGGGTAACCAGCAGCCCCCCATCACTTAGTTCATAGGACAGATCATCAACCATAGGGGTCGAAAGTTCGCCCTTTGGTCCTTTGACCTTAACCAGACCGTCTTCCATGCTGGCGGTGACGCCCTCAGGAATGCTCACTGCTTTTTTTCCGATACGAGACATGATCAGAACACCTCTGCGAGTACTTCGCCGCCGACATTCTGGCTGCGCGCTTCTGCGTCAGACAAAACACCTTTTGGCGTCGAAACAATTGTAATGCCCAAGCCGTTACGTACCGTTGGCAGTTCACTTGAACCGCTATAAATACGACGACCAGGCTTTGAAACACGCGCCACGTGGCGGATAGCCGGCTCGCCTTCAAAATATTTCAGTTCAATACGAAGACCTGGGTGCTTGTTGACCTCTTCTTCGCTGTAGCCACGAATATAACCTTCGCGCTGAAGAACTTCGAGAACAGCGCCACGCAGTTTAGAAGCGGGACTTACCACACTATCTTTACGTGCTTGCTGTCCGTTGCGGATACGGGTGAGCATATCACCCAAGGGATCGGTAAATGACATATTATCTTCCCTTTACCAGCTGGATTTCGTTACGCCGGGAATAAGGCCTTTATTGGCCATATCACGCAGCTCGATGCGGCAGAGACGGAACTTGCGGTAATAACCGCGCGGACGCCCTGTTGTTTCGCAGCGGTTACGCACACGGGTTGGATTACCGTTGCGCGGAATTTCCGCCATTTTCAGACGCGCCATCAACCGCTCGGTCTCATCAAGAGACTGATCGTTGGCCATCGCCTTCAACTTCGCATAACGGCCGGCGTATTTCTTCACCAGCTTTTTGCGACGTTCGTTTTTATTAATGGAACTCAGTTTCGCCATGACTTAAGTTCTCTTCCTTTCTTGCGTATCCCGGCAGCACGCCGCGATATTATGAATTCAAATACAGCCTTATGCTGCTGCTTGCTCTTCTTCCTTCGGAAACGGGAAACCGAAAAATTTCAAAAGCTCACGAGCTTCATCATTCGTTTTCGCGCTTGTCGTCACGATAATGTCCATGCCGCGCACCACGTCGATGTCGTCATAGGCAATTTCAGGAAAAATAATCTGCTCTTTAATGCCCATAGCGAAGTTGCCACGACCATCAAAACTATTCGGGTTCAGTCCACGAAAGTCACGAATACGAGGCATAGCCACCGTGATAAGACGATCGAGAAATTCGTACATACGCTCGCGGCGCAATGTCACCTTACAACCGATCGGCATGCCTTCACGCAGCTTGAACGTCGCGATAGACGTCTTTGCTTTGGTAATGACAGGCTTCTGACCAGCGATCAGCTCCATTTCTTTCGCAGCAATCGTAGTTTTCTTCTTGTCCTGACTACCTTCGCCAACACCCATGTTCAGTGTGATCTTGGTGATCTTTGGCACTTCCATGTGATTGGAGTAGTTAAACTTTTCCTGCATCGCCTTGACGATCTCGTCGTCATATTTTTTGCGCATGCGCGGCAAATCTTGATCAGCCATCGACTTTCTCCCCGGATTTCACGGCCACGCGGACCATTTTTCCGTCTTTCTCTTCGAAGCGAACCCGGGTGGGCTTGCCATCTTTAGGATCGGCCAGAGCAACTTTGCTGATATGCATTGGTGCTTCACGGCGTTCCAGACCACCCTGAGGGTTAGCCTGTGTTGGCTTGCGGTGACGCACAGCAACATTGGCACCAGCGACGATCAACTTGCCGTCTTTTGGCATCACTTTGGTCACTTCACCGGATTTGCCTTTGTCCTTGCCGGACAGAACAACAACGGTGTCACCTTTTTTAATTTTTGCACTGGCCATGATTATAGTACCTCCGGCGCAAGGCTGATGATTTTCATATGCTTCTTGGCGCGCAATTCGCGAACCACTGGGCCAAAAATACGAGTACCGATAGGCTCTTTCGCATTGTTGACCAGTACAGCAGCATTGGTGTCAAAGCGGATAACCGAACCGTCTTTACGGCGGATATCTTTCCGTGTGCGCACGATAACGGCCCGGTGAACATCACCTTTTTTGACCTTACCGCGCGGCGCAGCTTCCTTGATCGACACAACAATAATGTCACCAACGCCAGCAAACCGGCGCTTGGAACCGCCCAGCACCTTGATACACTGCACGCGTTTGGCTCCGCTATTGTCAGCGACCTCCAAGTTCGATTGCATCTGGATCATGGATCCAATTCCTTCTTCATTCCGCCCCAAATCATCGGAGCACAGTTAAACTTCGCTAGCTTCAGCTTTCGGCTTTGACTTCGCCTTCGTCTGCAGCAGTAATTTCGCCAACCTTCGGTGTGGCAGGAGCAGCAGCAGCGCCAACCCGTTCCAGCACCTTCCAAGTTTTAAGCTTGGAAATTGGTTTTGTTTCCTCAATGCGCACGGTTTCTCCGGTGCTCATTTCGTTCTTTTCATCATGCGCGTGATATTTTTTCGAACGACGCATAATTTTTCCGTAAAGCGGGTGCTTCACTTTGCGTTCGACATTGACGACAACTGTCTTGTCGCCTTTGTCTGACACTACGGTGCCGGTGAGAATACGTTTTGGCATATCGGTTCCTTACGCCTTTTCTGCGACGGCGGCTTTCGCGCGCTCGTTCTGCAGGGTTTTAATCGTTGCAATCGTGCGGCGTACTTCACGGATCCGACTTGGCTTTTCTAGCTGGTTGGTCGCAGACTGAAAGCGCAGGTTAAATGCCTCACGCTTTAGTTCGGCCAGATCACTGGTAAGCTGATCGTCGGTCTTGGTACGCAAATCTTCTGTCTTGCTCATGTCCTTAACCTTCCAAATGTGACGTGTCGCCTAGGCGAGCCACGACTTTTGTCTTGATAGGAAGCTTCATCGCCGCGCGCTCGAAAGCAACAGCAGCAACGGGTCCTGGAACACCGTCCAGTTCAAACATGATCCGGCCTGGCTTTACCCGGCAAGCCCAATATTCAACTGAACCCTTACCTTTACCCTGACGCACTTCTGCAGGTTTCTTTGAAACCGGCACATCTGGGAAGATGCGGATCCACAAACGACCTTGCCGTTTCATGTGACGTGTGATCGCACGGCGAGCCGCTTCGATCTGACGCGCTGTAATCCGATCAGGCTCCATCGCTTTGAGACCATAAGATCCAAAGTTCAGCGTCGTGCCGCCTGGTGCTTTTCCTTTAATCCGGCCTTTGAAAGCCTTACGGAATTTATGTTTCTTTGGTTGCAGCATGATGCTTTACCTATTCCCTAATGTTCAACGAGAGGGGCGGACGCCAGAAGTCTGTGCTTCTACCATCAACCGATCCTGAGCCATTGGGTCATGACCCAATATCTCGCCTTTGAAAATCCAAACCTTGATACCGATGATACCGTAAGCGGTCAGCGCTTCATATTCGGCATAATCAATATTGGCGCGCAGTGTATGGAGCGGCACGCGGCCTTCACGGTACCATTCAACGCGGGCAATTTCTGCTCCGCCCAAACGGCCACCACAAACAATTTTAATTCCTTCAGCGCCCAGACGCAGAGCGGATTGAACCGCACGCTTCATAGCCCGACGGAAAGCAACACGGCGGATCAACTGATCACCAATGCCTTGCGCCACCAATTGCGCGTCAACTTCTGGCTTACGAATTTCGACAATATTCAGCGATACATCGCCGGTCGACATGTCGCTGAGCTTGCGGCGTAGCTTTTCAATATCTGCGCCTTTTTTGCCGATGATAACACCAGGACGAGCAGCATAGATAGAAACACGGCAGGTTTTGGCTGGACGCTCAATCACCACTTTGGAAATCGCTGCCTGTGGCACAGTTTCCATGATAAATTTGCGCATCTTGATGTCTTCCATCAAGAGATCGCCGTAATTAGAACCTTCCGCATACCAGCGGCTATCCCAAGTCCGGTTAATCTGCAGGCGAAGCCCGATAGGATTACTTTTTTGACCCATGGTTTACGCCTTTTCTTCTTCTTCGTGTTCGCGAACAACGATGCGAACGCGGCTGAAAGGTTTCAGGATTTGCGCGGAACGGCCACGAGCACGCGCTTTGAAACGCTTCATGGTCAAGCCTTTGCCAACACTGGCCTCCTGAACAATCAATGCATCAACATCCAGGTTATGGTTGTTTTCTGCATTGGCGATGGCGGATGCGAGAACCTTGCTTACATCTTTTGCCATGCTCTTTTTAGAGAAGGACAGGATGTTCAAAGCGTCTTCCGCTTTCTTGCCGCGGATCAATTGAGCAACAAGGTTCAGCTTTTGGGCAGATCCACGAATGGAATTACCAACAGCCAAAGCTTCATTGTCACCAACGCGGCGGGGTGATGATGCCTTACCCATTATTTCTTGCCTTTTTTGTCAGCGCCATGGCCGTAATAGTTACGCGTTGGAGCGAACTCGCCAAGCTTGTGGCCAACCATGTCTTCATTCACGGAAACCGGAATGAATTTCTGGCCATTATAAACACTGAAAGTCAGGCCTACAAAATCAGGAAGAACGGTGGAACGACGCGACCATGTCTTGATGGGCGTACGCTTACTTTCTTCTTGAGCGGTCTGCGCTTTTTTCAGCAGGTGGAGGTCAACAAATGGACCTTTTTTGATGGAACGAGCCATGCTTACCTCTTCTTCTTAGCGTGACGCGACCGGATGATCATCTTGTCGGTCGTTTTATTCTTACGAGTACGAGCGCCCTTAGTTGGCTTGCCCCATGGCGTCACTGGATGACGACCACCGGAGGTCCGACCTTCACCACCACCATGCGGGTGATCGACAGGGTTTTTAGCAACACCACGTGTCAAAGGACGACGGCCCTTCCAACGGGTACGGCCAGCTTTACCGAAATTCTGGTTCGAGTTGTCGGGGTTTGAAACCGCGCCAACAGTACCCATGCAATCGCTGCGGATGTAACGCTGCTCACCTGAGTTCAGGCGAACAATAACCATGCCGCGGTCACGACCAACAATCTGGACATATGTACCAGCAGAGCGAGCAATCTGACCACCCTTGCCTGGCTTCATTTCCACATTGTGGATGATCGTACCGATTGGCATTTGCGACAATTTCATCGCATTACCTGGCTTAACGTCAACCTTCTCACCAGCGATGACCGTGTCACCAATGGCCAGACGCTGTGGCGCCAAGATATAGCTCTGTTCGCCATCTTCATATTGGATAAGGGCAATAAAGGCCGTCCGATTAGGATCATATTCGATCCGCTCGACGGTTGCAGCCATATCAAATTTCCGGCGCTTGAAATCGACCAGACGATATTTATGCTTATGACCGCCGGCGATGCCGCGAGATGTCACATGACCTTTATTATTACGACCACCAGTTTTGCTCTGACCTTCGACAAGCTTCTTAACAGGCTTGCCTTTCCAAAGGCCGCTCTTGTCGACCAGGATAAGGCCACGCCGTGCGGGACTTGTCGGTTTATAGGATTTTAATGCCATGTGCCCTTAAACTCCCGTGGTTATGTCGATGGTCTGGCCTTCAGCCAAAGTCACGACAGCTTTCTTAACATCGTTGCGAGTGTAGGGACGGCCCTTCCACTTCTTGGTCTTGCCCTTTTGCACCAACGTGTTGACGTTTTTGACTTTGACATCAAACAACGCCTCGATGGCAGCTTTAATCTGTGGCTTGGTCGCGGTGTTCGCAACTTTGAAAACCACAGCATTATGTTCGCTGAGCAAGGTCGATTTCTCGGTGATGTGCGGGCCGACAATTACGTCATAGTGACGAATGTCTACTGCTTCTTTTTTAGCCATTGAAGCGCGCCTCCAACTTTTCAACTGCGGCGCGGGTTAGCACCAAAGTTTCGTGGTTCAAAATGTCATAAACATTGGCACCAGCAGCTGGCATCACGTTCAGACGCGGAATGTTTGAAGAAGCTTTCGTGAAAGCGTCGTTCACAGCATCACCGTCCATGACCAAAGCAGACTTGCCAAAACCGAGCTTCGCGATATCCGCGATCAGCAACTGAGTTTTAGCTTCTTTGATGTCCAGATTTTCAAGGATCACCAGATTGTCATTCTTAGCTTTGTCAGACAGCGCCATTTTCAGGCCCAATGCGCGAACTTTCTTGTTCAGCGATGGGTTGAAATCACGCTTGCGAGGACCGTGGGCTTTACCACCACCAATGAAAATTGGAGCCCGGCGCGAACCATGACGAGCGGTACCGCCGCCTTTTTGGTTGCCGAACTTCTTACCGGTACGGTTGACGTCACCACGTTCACGAACAGCGCGAGCTGTACCACGAGCATTTTCACGCTGCCAGTTGACGACGCGGTGCAATATGTCTGCGCGCGCTTCGATGCCGAATACGTCATCGTTCAAATCGATGTCGCCTTTAGCTTTTGCGTCGAGGGTTTTCACTTTCAATTTCATGGCTTAGCCCTCCTTCCCTGCATCGTCTTTGACATCGGACTTGTCTTCAGCCGGAGTTTCCGCTGCAGCTGCTGCAATTTCAGCATCGCTCGGACCAACTGGGCGTTCGATCGCTGCATCCGCCTCGATCATTCCTGCTGGCGCATCTTCAGTTGCCGTCTCATCCGCGTTGCGGCGCATAGCACCTGGGAATGGGACACCTTCTGGAAGAGCAACTTTCACTGCATCTTTAACGAGCAACCAACCGCCTTTAGAACCAGGAACGCTGCCGCGCACAAAGATCAAACCGCGAGCGGCGTCTGTACGTACGATTTCCAGATTTTGCTGGGTGCGGTTTTTCGCGCCCATGTGACCAGCCATCTTCTTACCTTTGAAGACTTTACCTGGATCCTGGTTTTGACCAGTAGAACCATGGGCACGGTGAGAGATAGAAACACCATGGGTTGCGCGCATACCGCCGAAACCCCAACGCTTCATGGCGCCGGCAAAGCCTTTACCTTGCGTCACACCTTGAATGTCTACCATTTGACCAGCAATAAAGTGGTCAGCAGTGATTGTCGCACCAACGGGGAGCAAGCCTTCTTCGCTCTCAACCCGGAATTCGGCAACACGAGCCTTTGGCTCAACTTCTGCTTTTGCAAAAGCTTCACGCTGTGGTTTGTTTACATTTTTCGCTTTACGGGCACCTGCACCAAGCTGAACAGCAAAATAGCCATCACGCTCTTGATTGCGGGCTCCAACAACCTGGCACTCTTCCAAAGAAAGAACGGTTACCGGCACATGCCGACCATCTTCCTGGAACAAGCGGGTCATCCCCATTTTTTTCGCGATCACGCCAGTACGCACGATCATTTCTCCTTACAGAGGCCCACGTGCGGAATTGCCAGCGGGCGTGCCAAAAATACTCAGCCCAAATTTTTCGAATATCGCCCCGTCCGGGCTAAACCGTTTAATCAATCCGAAGATCAACCAAACTAGACGGGGGACACATGACCCGGACAAAAGTCCGGCGGTTTCCCATGTCACCACTGCCACTAGGGCAGTGCCTTCACTCACATTAAGCGAGCTTAATCTCTACATTCACACCCGCTGCAAGGTCGAGCTTCATCAAAGCATCAACGGTTTGCGGCGTCGGCTGCACAATATCGAGCAACCTCTTGTAAGTCCGGACCTCAAACTGCTCGCGTGACTTTTTGTCAACGTGCGGGCCGCGGTTTACAGTGAATTTTTCAATATGCGTTGGCAATGGTATCGGTCCACGGATAAGCGCGCCAGTACGGCGAGCAGTGTCAGCGATATCGCCGGTTGCTTGATCGAGAACCCGATGATCGAATGCCTTCAAGCGTATGCGAATATTCTGCGTTTCCATATGAACCTATACCAATGTCAAAGAGCCAAAAATAAACCGCCCCGATTTTCTCTCTTAAAAAGAAGCCGGAGCGGCGAAAAACTGGCCGCCCGAATCAGTGACCCGGGCGGCGAAACAGTCCTATATTACTTTGTTACGTTGCTGACAACCCCAGAACCAACGGTCCGGCCGCCTTCGCGAATTGCGAAGCGAAGACCTGGGTCCATTGCGATTGGCGCGATCAACTTAACAGCGATTGTTACGTTGTCACCAGGCATAACCATCTCAGTGCCTTCTGGCAGGATGACTTCGCCGGTCACGTCCGTTGTACGGAAGTAGAATTGTGGACGATAGTTAGCGAAGAATGGCGTATGACGGCCGCCTTCGTCTTTCGACAACACATAAACTTCTGCATCAAACTCGGTGTGAGGAGTAATCGAACCAGGCTTACAAAGAACCTGACCACGCTCAACTTCTTCACGAGCAACACCACGGATCAATGCGCCGATGTTATCGCCAGCTTGACCGGAGTCGAGCAGCTTACGGAACATTTCAACGCCGGTAACAGTTGTTTTCGTAGTATCTTTGATACCAACGATTTCACATTCGTCACCAACATTCACGATACCGCTTTCAACACGGCCGGTAACAACTGTACCACGACCAGAGATTGAGAACACGTCTTCGATTGGCATCAAGAATGCAAGATCAACTGGACGCTCTGGCTGAGGAATAGCTTCATCAACAGCTTTCATCAGTTCAAGAATTTTTTCTTTACCGATGTTATCGTCACGACCTTCAAGCGCTGCAAGAGCAGAACCGGAAATAATTGGAATATCATCGCCTGGGAAGTCGTAAGAAGAAAGCAGTTCACGGATTTCCATTTCGACGAGCTCAAGAAGCTCTTCGTCATCAACCTGATCAACTTTGTTCATGAAAACAACAAGAGCAGGAACACCGACCTGACGAGCAAGCAAGATGTGCTCGCGAGTCTGTGGCATTGGACCGTCAGCTGCGTTCACAACCAAGATAGCGCCGTCCATCTGAGCAGCACCGGTAATCATGTTTTTCACATAATCGGCATGGCCTGGGCAATCGACGTGCGCATAGTGACGCGCTTCGGTTTCATATTCAACGTGCGCCGTTGAAATGGTGATGCCGCGCTCACGCTCTTCAGGTGCTTTATCAATGTTCGCGAAGTCTACGGCTTCACCACCTGATGATTCAGCAAGCACTTTCGTGATCGCTGCGGTCAGTGTGGTTTTACCGTGGTCGACGTGACCGATGGTGCCGATATTGCAATGCGGCTTATTGCGTTCAAACTTTGCTTTTGCCATTTTATATTACCTCTAATTTCTATCGTCTTGATAGTCTGTGCCGCGCTTTGGCGAGACTATCCAAATCTGTCAACACCCTTTTAACCTCTAGGCTTTTTTCTTGAGCCTGAACAAAAAGGTAAGCGCGGTTATTCGTAAAAAGAGAAGTGGCGATTAAGCCATCTTCTCCTTCAATTCTTCTGCAACATTCCGTGGCACTTCTTCATAGTGAGAGAATTGCATGGAATATTGAGCGCGTCCCTGACTGAAGGAACGCAGTTCGTTCACATAACCAAACATGTTGGCCAGTGGCACCATCGCGTCCACAGCCTGAGCGATACCGCGTGTGTCGGTACCCTGGATCTGACCACGGCGAGAGTTAAGATCGCCGATAACGTCACCAAGATAATCTTCCGGCGTAATCACTTCAACTTTCATGATCGGCTCAAGCAGCTTGATGCCAGACTTCTGGGCTGCTTCGCGCATCGCAGCACGAGCCGCAATTTCAAAAGCCAGTGCCGAGGAATCAACATCATGATAGGCGCCGTCATAAACACGAATGTGGAAATCGATGATCGGGAAGCCGATGAGCGACCCCGTTTCAGCCGTTTCACGCATACCTTTTTCAACAGACGGGATATATTCTTTTGGAATATTACCGCCTTTGATGTTGTCTTCAAAGGTAATGCCTTCGCCACGCTCGCCGGGTGTGACTTCGAATTTGATACGCGCAAACTGACCAGAACCACCGGACTGCTTCTTATGGGTGTAGTCGGTATCAACAGCCTTGCCGAGCGATTCACGATAAGCCACCTGCGGCGCGCCAACATTGGCTTCCACTTTAAACTCACGCTTCATGCGATCGACTAGAATGTCGAGATGAAGCTCGCCCATGCCTTTAATGATCGTCTGACCGGATTCATGGTCAGTCGTCACACGGAAGCTTGGATCTTCAGCAGCCAAGCGATTAAGCGCGATGCCCATTTTCTCTTGGTCGGCCTTGGTTTTTGGTTCTACCGAAAGCTCGATAACCGGCTCTGGGAATTCCATCCGCTCAAGAATAATCGGATTGTCCGCATCACACAGCGTATCGCCTGTGGTGGTGGTTTTCATACCAGCCAAAGCAACAATGTCGCCAGCAAACGCCTCATCAATGTCTTTACGATCATTGGAGTGCATTTCCAGAATACGGCCGACTTTTTCTTTCTTATCCTTGACCGAGTTCAGCAAAATGCCTTTTTCGAGCTTACCGGAATAGATGCGGCAGAAAGTCAGCGTACCCACGAACGGATCGTTCATGACCTTAAAGGCAAGCGCTGAAAATGGCTCGTCATCGCTAGATGGACGCTCATCTTCGGTTTCGCCGTCGAGCTTAACACCTTTAATGGCAGCAACGTCGAGCGGGCTTGGCATATAATCAACAACCGCATCGAGCAGTGGCTGAACACCTTTGTTCTTAAAAGCAGAACCGCAAAGCACAGGAACAAAGCTCTGGTTCAGCGTACCCTTACGGATGAGCGATTTCAAAGTCGCTGCATCAGGCTCGTTGCCTTCGAGATACTGTTCCATCACATCATCATCTTGCTCAACAGCAAGTTCGATCAGTTTCTCGCGATATTCAGCGGCTTCATCAGCCATATCCTCAGGGATTTCACCATAAGTATATTCAGCGCCAAGATCTTCGTTCTTCCATGTGATCGAACGCTGGTTAACAAGATCAACCAAGCCAACGAGGCTCGCTTCGATGCCGATGGGAAGATACAGAACCGCTGGTGTCGCGCCCAAACGCTCTACAATCGAATCCACGCAGAATTTGAAGTTAGCGCCGGTCCGGTCGAGCTTGTTGATGAAGCACATCCGTGGAACTTTATATTTATCAGCCTGACGCCATACGGTTTCAGACTGTGGCTCAACGCCAGCAACGCCGTCGAAACAAGCGACCGCGCCATCAAGCACACGAAGGGACCGCTCAACTTCAATGGTGAAGTCAACGTGACCTGGCGTATCAATAATGTTGATCCGGTGCTCAGGACCATTGGTATCATCCGCATTCCAGAAACAGGTGGTCGCAGCAGAGGTAATGGTAATACCACGCTCTTGCTCTTGCTCCATCCAGTCCATCGTCGCCGCGCCATCATGCACTTCGCCAATTTTATAGGACTTACCCGTGTAATACAGGATACGTTCCGTGGTGGTTGTTTTACCGGCATCAATATGGGCCATAATGCCAATATTGCGATATCGTTCGAGCGGATGGCTGCGTGCCATAGTCTTTACTCCAGAATTAAGGGGCCCTGATTAGCGCCGCCCATATAGTGAAAGGGGCCAGCGATGACCAGCCCTGATTAGTTACAAATACAACAATGTGAAAAGCGCAGGAATTTACAGAGAATCTGCGATCCCTGCGCCTTTATATACTGTTACCAGCGGTAATGTGCAAATGCGCGGTTGGCTTCGGCCATCTTGTGCGAATCTTCACGCTTCTTGACCGCGTTGCCGCGATTGTTGGAAGCATCAAGAATTTCGCCCGACAGACGAGCAGCCATTGTGGTCTCACTGCGCGAACGCGCTGCACTGATCATCCAGCGAATGGCCAGAGCCTGAGCACGCTCAGGGCGCACTTCGACAGGAACCTGATAGGTCGCACCACCAACACGGCGGCTACGCACTTCGATGCCCGGCTTGATGTTGTTAAGCGCATCATGGAAAAGCTGAAGCGGGTCTTTTTTCGCTTTGGCTTCGACGCTGTCAAAAGCGCCATATACGATACGTTCTGCTGTAGATTTCTTACCATCTACCATCAGGTTGTTCATGAATTTTGAAAGAACCTGATCCTTAAATTTTGGATCAGGAAGGATTATCCGTTTTTCAGGACGACGACGACGTGCCATATTATATAACTCCTACAAACCAATTATTCTTGGCTGATTATTTAGGACGCTTCGCGCCGTATTTGGAACGGGATTGCTTCCGGTCCTTAACGCCTTGCGTATCAAGAACACCGCGCAGCACATGGTAACGCACACCGGGAAGGTCGCGAACACGGCCGCCGCGAATGAGAACAACACTATGCTCCTGAAGGTTATGACCTTCACCTGGAATATAGCTGATGACCTCACGCTGGTTGGTCAGGCGAACCTTGGCAACCTTACGCAGAGCGGAGTTTGGTTTTTTAGGAGTCGTTGTGTAGACCCGGGTACAAACGCCGCGTTTCTGCGGGTTGGCTTCCATGGCCGGCACTTTGGACTTCGTCTTCTGTGGCACCCGCCCTTTACGGACGAGCTGATTAATCGTTGGCATAAAGTCTTCACCTTATAAGTAGTTTTTCCTGCAAATCGCAGGGGTTACTCTCACCGTATTTTGGTACGGCAAGTGTTTTGCCTATGTAGCTTTCTCGTTCAGCAGGACATATCCCGCACGAACAAGAGCGCGGCCATTAGCGGGGATTCGTCGGAACGTCAACAGTGAGGCCACATACTGGCACAAAAATTAGTGTTAGTGACCAGACTGGGATAGGAGCGACTGCTTTATCCCGAAAGCGGACATTAGACTGCTTATTCTATCTGCTCGTCAGGCCTAAAACAATTTCATCGATGTACCGATTGGCGAGCTCTATTGATGCTGGTGTTACTGCGCCAATTGCCGTCACAATCAACCTATCGTTACCAACCTTGGCAATGATCTTTATCTCATCGTCTTCCAACAGATAGCTGCGTTCGTCTTTGCCAATCTCTTCTCTAAATTCGAGTCCGTTGTTGAGAGCGAAAGATTTGAGCCATTGGGAAAGGTCACTTGAGCTGGTGGTTTCAAATGGAATATCGGTCAAAGCTATCGGATCATTTGGGCTGCCATGCTCGGAGCTGCAAGCGCTCAGAATTAGAAGGGCTGCAAATTGAATCGATCTCATCATAGATGGATAGTTATAAGCACACTTCAGACTACTGCAACAATTCGCAATTAGTGCCGTCGGTTTATCATTTCTAATGTCCGCTTTTGCGCCCAAAGCGGACGCGCAGCAGCACAGCCCAATTGCTCATAGCACATTCAGCAAAGTCTCAAGCGTCATATTGCCGTTCGGCCCCAGCGTACGAAATCAATCGACGCAGAGCCCCAGCAGCGGGATCATGCTCTCCGCGAAACACGGCAACGTCAAACGTTACTGGCCAATCGCCTTTCGCTCATGATCGCGAAACCAAGTAAAATGAACAGAAAACTTACAATCAACACGGCAGCATTCACTCCGCCCACCACCATTTGTGTACCGTCGCTATGCAACATCGAACCGCCGTAGGCATCGCTCGTCAGCCAAGCGAACATGAATGACAGAGAAATTATCGAAGCGAGTGCCAGACCGAGCAACGGGGCTTTGCGCGCGGCAACCAGCCATGCTGCCAATAGTACAATCAAAGCGTTTGACAGCAGCTGCCATGCTTCGTGAAGGCGCGCATGTTCAGGCCACAAGGGATTGGTCAAATGGGTGTCGTTCAACTCAAGCGCCGGAACGATGATGGCAAAGGTAATGGCTACCAATATGGCTGTAACGGCGGAAAATCGTTTCATCTTATGTCACCTTCTTTTAAATTGACACTGTCTATATTGACTTTCAAATTGACGATGTCAATATAGACATCATGCCAAAATCAAAATCATTCCATCACGGAGACCTGAAGCGGGCATTGATGCAGTCGGCTCTTGAAATTCTGGATAACGAAGATGTGACGGGCGTGACAATCAGGGCAGTTGCAAAGCGAGCTGGCGTCTCTCACGCTGCGCCAGTTAATCATTTCCCTGACAGACGGGCCTTGCTAACCGCATTGGCCGCGGAACAATTTGAGTTGATTTTCAAGGAAATCGAAGCTGGCATGGCCACCGATGACTTGGCCCCGATCGACAAGATTACAGTTTTATTCAATAGCTTTTTGGAGTTCGGGTTGAAGCATCCCTTCCGCTATCAACTACTCTGGCGCTATGATCTGGTCGATCATGAAGCGGAAATTTTAAAGCGGCCAGCCGATAGAGTTTATGATTTTCTAACTAACGAAATAGAGAAAATTATCTGCCACAAAACGGTAGACCCGGATACGGTGTCAGTCGCAATCTGGTCGATGATGCACGGCTATCTTGATTTGCGAATGACCGGTATGTTTGAAGACCGTCAGGATTCCATCAGCGGAAAACCGCGCGCGCAAGCGATCCTGTCGATTATCCGTGATTATCTTGAAGACCTCCGTCCCGCGCCCTGACTAGCGAGACAAAGCCACCCAAATAGCGACAAAGAAAGACGCGCCGCCCATCATCACGAAACTATGCCAGATCGAATAGCGAAAGGGTTGCGCCTTGCGGGCATAGAAAATAGTGCCGAGAGAATAAAAGGCTCCGCCCGCCACCATGGCCCACAGCGATAATCCGGGTAACTGATCTATCATCTCGGGCACGCCGATAACGCCCATCCATCCCAAACCGAGATAGGAAGCCAGAGACCATCGCGAATCCAGATTTTTGCCAAATATCTTGTACAGCATCGCAGGGATAGCCAGCGCCCAGACAATCGTGAGAAGGAAGAGGCTAAACTCCGTATCCGCCAGCACGAAAAGCGGTGTAAACGTCCCAGCGATAGTCAGATAGATTGCGGCATGGTCTATCCGGCGCAGCGCAAACCGCCGGTGATGAAAAGCCGACAAATGATAGAACATCGAAATGACGTGAGAGAACAGCACGCCGATCACATATATCCCGACCGCGACAACCACAGCCGCACCTTGACCAGCAGCCTGAATGAACAAGGCCACACCGGCCACCAGAATGAAAATCAATCCTATGCCGTGAACAATAAAATCGGCTCGGCGTTCTTGTTTATCGGGGCTGGGGTACATTAGGTCACAATCTTTGGAGATGGGATCGCGGTGACAGCATATTTATTGCTATCAGTCACCCACTAACCGAAAAATGTACGTCCATTGCCTGCAAGCACCCAAGTTCAGCCTGACGAGGTGTAGAGGATCATTCGATCCAATAGCCCACCACTTTCCAACTCGCGTCCTCCCGAACCAGCGTCAATGTCTCGGTCGCATCGGGCTTGTTCTCGAAGCTGGTCCGGAATTTGACCATTTCATATCCCGACGGCGGCGCTGGCACGGCTTCCTGGCTGCTGGCCGTACGCGAGAGCACCGCCCCTAAGGCCGGTTGAATGCTCTCGGCCGTCGATGCCCACACCGCACTAGTGTTTAGTTCCTTGAACGACTGTCCGGTGGCGTTCCAACTATCGAGCCACTTATAAGCATCAACCAGTGCCAGCCATTGCCGGGCCGATTGCATGACATCGGAAGCGGCGAGCGCAGAGGATGATGTTTCGGCCTCTGGTTCCACTTGGGCCACCTCGATAGCTGGCCCCGCATTTTGCGAGAGGGAGGAAAAGGCAAGCGTTGCGAGTATAAGGGACATGATGATAACTCCTGTCAGCATGGCGAGGGGAATCCTCGATCCATGACCGTCATCCGGTGTTTCATGGGCTAACAGGCCATCGGCGCTTTCGGCTTCCCCCAAAAACCTGTCCGCTAGAAAACTGGGGCCGTCGCCTTCCTGATCGAGCAACAGGCGTGCCGCTTGGCGGCTGCTGGAAACGGACATTTTCTGACGCGCGTTGCGCAGCCGCTCGTTAATCGTGTGCACCGAAAGATCAAAATGCCGGGCGATAGTTTTTGTGTCATGGCCCCTGACAAGCAAACGCAACGTTTCCTTCTCCTTTTCGGTGAGGGCGTAATAGTCTTGTGACATAGGCCTACCTGTGCTGGCATGATTGGATAGCGCCAGTCTAGGTAGCGGCCCCGCCCTGCACTACCCCCAAAAATTCGTACCCTTGATCGCTTCGGGATTATCTCATCCGATTATCGGGCAACCCCAACCCGCCCCTTATCCAAATGCAGTATGGTTATCTGCCTAGGGCCGTTTATGGTCTGACGATCAAAGCGAGGGAAACGACTTGACCATGGATCCTTATAACTATGTTGTTATCGTCAGCGCGCTAGCGCTTTTGGCTTATTATTTCACGCTGTTAACAGCCGGATTGGCGCGGGGCCGATTTAAGATCGAAGTTCCCTCACACAGCGGCCCGCCGGAATATGAACGTTATGTTCGCGCTCATCATAATACGCTGGAGCATCTGGTTTTATTTTTGCCCGGACTGTGGCTATTCGCTTATGTCGTCAGCCCCGTTTGGGCCGCCGGCATCGGTCTAATCTGGCCCTTCATGCGCGTTGGCTATGCCTTGGGATATCATAAGGCACCCGAAAAACGATTGCGGTGGCTGTATGTCAGCATGCCGCCCATTTATATTTTTGTACTCGGCTCGCTGATTGGCGGCATAGTGCAAGTGATTAGAGGATAGAGAGACAATGGATATGGAACATGATCTGGTGATCAGGGGCGGGACGATTGCCGACGGCAGTGGTGGCGATCTGATTGATGGCGATATCGCGATTTCCGATGGGAAGATAACCGCCATTGGTGAAGTGACCGGCCGTGGCCGCGAAGAAATCGATGCCACTGATCGGATTGTGACACCCGGCTTCATCGACGTGCATACCCATTATGATGGGCAATGCATTTGGGCGGAGGAATTGAGCCCGTCCTCCTCTCATGGCGTGACAACCGCCGTTATGGGCAATTGCGGCGTGGGGTTCGCGCCTTGCCGCAAAGAAGACCATGATATGCTGATCAATGTCATGGAAGGCGTGGAAGATATCCCCGGCGTTGTGATGGCGGATGGCTTGCCGTGGAACTGGGAGACTTTTCCGGAATATCTCGACACGGTCGCCAAGGGCAAACGCGATATTGATGTCGCCGCATACCTGCCCCACTCACCGCTTCGGGTCTATGCCATGGGGGAGCGCGGAGCCTCGCGAGAGCCAGCGAACGACGATGATCTTGCCCTGATGCGCAAGCTATCGAAAGAAGCCATGGATGCTGGGGCATTGGGTTTTGCAACCTCGCGGCTTTCGATTCACAAGACGGCAGATGGCGGAAGCATACCGACATTTGAAGCTGATATTGCGGAACTGGAAGCAATTTGCGGCGGTATGGCGGACGCGGGGACCGGAACGTTCCAAGTCGTTCTCGATGCCTTTGTTGGCTGGGACAAGGAATATAAGGTCATCGAACGGGTGGTAGAGGCCAGCGGTCGCCCCGCAACCTTTACATTGGCTTCGGGAAATGATGCGCCGCCCCGATGGCGCAAAGTGCTCGATATGATTGATCAAACCAATGCCAGCGGCGGCAAGGCGACCGCGCAAATCATGCCGCGCCCGATTGGTTTGATTGCGGGCCTTGAATTGACGGTGCACCCCTTTGTGCTGTGTCCCAGTTGGTCGAAAATTGCAGATCTTTCTATAGAGGAACAAGTCACAGCGATGCGCGATCCGCAATTACGGGAAGCTTTAATCACGGAGGACTTTGAACCGGGCCACCCGTTCAACGAACTCGCGCGGGACTGGAACTGGTTATTCCCGCTCGACGATCCGCCAGATTATGCGCCTCCTAGAGAAATGAGCATGGCTGGACAAGCAGCGGCCAAAGGCTGCTCACCTCAGGAAATTGCCTATGACCGGCTTTTGGAAACGGACGGCAAGGGTCTATTTTTGGCGGCGCTAGGGAATTATGAAAATGCCAAACTCGATAGCGCGCATGAAATGCTCAGCCATCCCCATTGTATTCCTGGGCTAGGCGATGGCGGCGCGCATTATGGTGCGATATGCGATGCGAGCTATTCGACCTTTTTGCTCACCCAATTTGTTCAAAATCCGGGAGAATTGCGCTTCGACCTGGCTGAGGCTGTTCATATGCTATCGCATAAAGCGGCAAAAGCGGTTGGCCTGCATGAGCGGGGTTTGCTGAAGCCGGGTGCAAAAGCGGATATCAATGTGATTAATCTGGAAGGCTTAAAATTGCACTTGCCCGAAATCGTGAAAGATCTGCCAGCCGGAGGTCAGCGTCTTCATCAGCGCGCAACTGGCTATGATGCAACTATTGTTTCCGGTGAAGTGATCCGCAGATTTGACCAATCGACCGGCGCACGGCCCGGGCAATTAATTAGGGGCGCATGATTTTGCGAGGGGGCATAGTCTAAGGAACTTCTCTAATCCCCGCTTCTCTGGCCGAATTGGATCAAGCCACTTAAAACCGTTCAATATATTTGATCGCGGTGAAGCTATTGTCGTTGGACGCTTCAACGACACAGTTACGACCATCGGATTTCGCTTCGTACAGAGCTGAATCAGCGCGCCGTAATGCCATAGCAAAGCTCTCGCCTTCCATGGTGAGAGTAACGCCAAAACTCGCGGTGACGCGATCCTTTGTCCCAATTTCCGGGTGGATAATCATACCAATTGATAGCCGGAGATGTTGCGCCACGACCAAACGATCGGGGGAGCTCAACGCGTCCAATACCACAACAAATTCCTCTCCGCCTACCCGCGCCACTTTGCCCAGTTGGCCCGTCATCCGTTGCAGAATGGACGCTGCCCGTCTCAAAACCTGATCCCCTGTTTCATGACCATAATCATCGTTCACATTTTTAAATTTATCGAGATCGATGATCATAATCGCCCGGCCAGCTTCATAATTTTGCTCAAGTTCCTTATTAATATACTGATCCAATCCGCGACGGTTCATCAGGCCGGTGAGGGGATCAATAGTGGTTGCGAGTTGATATTTCAGGATCATGTCATGGCCGACGACGATCAGCATCACGACACCGCAAGCCAGTCCGCAAAATGCGCTAGATGCGTGCAAAAGCATCGCATATGCCGAACTCTCATAATTTGCAGCCGTGTGGGTTGCGCTCAAGACATCGTAAATTAGGTACGGGCGAAGAAAATATATAAAGCACAGCACAGCGATAAGGGCGAACATGACGGTGTCCAAGACACCGCTGCTCTTCTTCCAAAATAGCGGCAGCGCGCATAGCAACAACAGCCCGGCTGTTAAGGACGAGAAAATCGACCGCATGATAATGTCGGGATCAACAAAGCTGAACCAGAATAGTGCAGATAGTCCAGCGCCAACAATGCCACCTATCGCGATCATCGGGTATTTGGTCTTGTAACGCGCGAAAATGCCCAAAACCAAGGCAATGCTGAAGCCCCAAAACAGTCCCTTCGCAACGATATCAGAAATAACCGGATCTAAACTCGGTCGACTAATGTCCGTCAAGAACGCACCAAGACCACTGAGATAGGCCAATGCAAGTCAACCCGCCATATGCTGCTTGCGATCATGGATGTAGATGATTGCAAATACGGCAGAAAACAGGCCCAATATCAGAATCATCAAACCACGGAAAATTAGGCTTGCTTCGATCATCTTCCTTTAGACGGTAGAATGATGACGCACTTAAGAGAGCGTTTGGACAAGCAATAAACGAACAGTTTCATTTAGTTTCTAAAACACGATTGACAGACTCAGATTATATCTTCTAGTTAAGATTGCGAATCATTTGCATTAGCATTTAGACAAATGAGTAGAGGGATATTATAATGAATATGAACTTCCGGCTCCGGGGGACGGCAGTCAGTTGCAGCCTCCTTGCTTTAAGCTTTTCCCAAGCGGCTGCGGCCGCAAGTGAAGGCGGCTCCATTTTTGAAGATGATACGATAACCGTTACAGCAACACGAGCGCCGATTGCCGTGGAGGATGCTCCGGCAACGGTCACGGTGATTGACGCGGAACGCATTGCAGATGAACTAGCTACAGATGTTCGCGATATTGTTCGTTTTGAACCTGGTGTTACAGTTCGCCGTGGCCCGGCGCGCTTTGGGGCCGCATTGGGAACCACCGGCCGGGCCGGGAATGAAGATTTCAACATTCGTGGTATTGGCGGCAATCGTGTGCTCATTCAGGTTGATGGCATTCGGTCACCGCAAGGCTTCACCTTTGGCGCGCAGTCAGTTGGGCGCGGAAACGCTACCGATGTTGGCCTGATCAAATCCGTCGAAATATTACGCGGCCCCGCATCTGCCCTTTACGGCAGCGACGGATTATCCGGTGCGGTCAGCTTCATCACTTCCGACCCCGCCGATTTTATCAGTGAGGGCAATAGTTTCGGCGGATTTGCGAGAGCGCAATACAGCTCTGCCAATCAGGAATTTTCCGAAACCATTGCTGCAGCAGGACAAGTCGGAAATTTCTCTGCCCTGCTCGCCTACTCACGGCGCGATTTCGAGGAGTTGGATAATCAAGGCAACATCGACACCGAAAACTCCTCCCGGACAACGCCCAATCCGCAGGATGGAGAATCTAACGCGTTCCTAGGTAAAATCGTTTGGAATAAGGGCAATCACCGCATTCGCCTAACCGGGGAATATTTTCAACGAGAGGTATTTGCAGACGTTCTTTCGGCACGCGGACCTGTATTCCTGTTTGGACCTACGCCCAGCTGGATTGTAGATAGTTTGACCGCGAATGACGAAACGAAGCGAGTTCGGGCATCGATCGACTATACTTACGATGCTGGCGAAGAAGGTTCAGGCTTTATCGACTATGCCCACCTTGCTGCTTATTGGCAGGATGGCAAAGACCGACAGTTTGCTGACGAAGATCGCTCCCCAACTGGCGCAACACCTCGTCCGGACCGTGAACGCCTTAACACATTTGACAATGAAGTTTTCGGTGCTGTCGCGGATTTCCGTTCCGCCTTTAACACCGGCTCCGTTGAACACACTCTGACCTTCGGTGGTGACATAAACAAAACCCGCCAAGAAGGCCTACGTGATGGTATTGTTCCGCCATTTGGAGAATCCTTTCCCTCGCGTGCTTTTCCGGTAACAGATTTCACATTGGGCGGCATTTTTATCGGCGATGCGATCGAATTTGGTGACGGTGTTGTGACGCTTTATCCCGCACTACGTTATGATTTTTATGATCTCGATCCCACCGACGATCCCTTGCTGCCGAACTTTGCCGCCACTGGTCAAAACGGATCTAAACTGTCGCCAAAATTTGGAGCAGTGGTCAAACTGGGCGGCGATGTACGCCTATTCGGTAACTATGCCCGTGGATTCCGCGCTCCTACGCCGAGCCAGGTCAATAATTTCTTTGAAAATCTAGCCTTTGGATACACGTCCGTAGCCAATCCCGATTTGCAGCCGGAAACAAGCGAAAGCTTCGAAGCCGGCATTCGCTATGCAACGGACGATATAAACCTCACATTGACCGCTTATACGGCAAATTATGACAATTTTATCGAGCAGATCCTTACATCTGGTACCGGAACCGCAGCTGATCCGTCGGTTTTCCAATTCGTCAACTTTGACAGCGTCAAAGCTCAAGGAATCGAAGCCAAAGCCTCCTATGAGGCGGACAACGGTTTCCGCGCGCGATTTGCCATGGCCTTTTCCGACGGAGAACAAACGACACCGGCTGGCAATGTCTCGTCGCTCGGCTCAATTGATCCCCTGAACGCGATTTTGGGCATTGGATACCGCGAACCAACAGGGGTTTTTGGCGGCGAAGTGATTGTCAGCTACAATGCACGGAAAGAAGCGACCGAGACAATTGGTGTCTGTAACGACACCTGTTTCCGGCCGCAAGAATCTGCTGTTATCGACGCTACAGCATTTTTCCAGATTACGGACAATCTGAAAGTCCGCGCAGGTATTTTCAATATCACCGACCAAAAATATGCCCTGTGGAGCGATGTCCGGGGTTTAGCGGCAACGTCCAGTATCACCGATGCATTTACCCAACCGGGGCGCAACGCCAGCATTTCGCTCAGCGCCTTATTTTAAGATTTTTTAAGGGAGAAACCACCATGGCTATGAAACTAAAAAGCAAGATTGGAACCGCACTACTGGCGATAACCTTCGCCTCTGCCCCCGTTGTCGCCCATCCACCTATTCCGGATCGCCCGGCTGACATCGAGAAAACATCCTTTGAAGCTGATCGCGCTGATATATTGGCGATGGCCGGTAATTTCAAAGTTCGCTTTGATATGCAGGAATCCACACCATGGGTATCTGATTATGAGCCGCGGGAGCGCAAGATTTCTGGCGGTCATGAAGTGGTTAAGATCATTGAGGACAGCGGAACGAAAATAGTGCTGCAACACTTGCTGGTGGTCGATACCGGCAAAACAGACTTTATCGTGAAACATTGGCGTCAGGATTGGGAATATGAGCCTGACAAAATGCTCACCTATTCCGATCGGAACAGTTGGGAATATCAAACGATAGCGGAGAAACGTCGCAATGGTCGCTGGTCGCAAACCGTCTATCAAGTGGATGACAGTCCCCGCTATGCCGGTTTAGGCGAATGGGAAACGCAAGGCGGCGTCCGGCGCTGGCGCTCAAACTGGACATGGCGTCCTCTCGCTCGGCGCGATGCGGTGCGTGATCCAGTTTATGACCGCTATTATTCGATCAACCGCCATAGCCCGATACCGGGTGGGTGGATTCACTTTCAGGACAATACAAAGATGGGTACTGTCGATGGCAAACTCGTGCCGATTGTTCAGGAATATGTCCTCAACACCTATACTAAGTTTGATGGCTACAATGTTCAGGCCGCAGAAGATTATTGGACAAAAACCAAAGACTACTGGGCTGAAGTCCGAAAGTCTTGGGACAGGGCTTTCGCATCCAACAATGGTGTGAAGATCGAAGAGGAAGCGCAGACAGGAACGATCATCAGCGCTGAATTACTGGAAATGGGCACAAAGATTGCCGATGGTGAGATGGATGCAGGAAGCGCCACCGAAAAAGCACAACAGTTAATAGCGAATGCTACCAAACCAGAGGCCATGCGGTCGGCACAGAACACAAAGAAATCCAGCACTCCCTTCTAAAACTAACAAGGCGTCGTTGGGCTTTCTAGTGTCGGTCAGTTTATCTTTGCACGCAACGCAACGGTAAACTCCGAAGTCGGCTGCGGTGTGGCGAATACACCTTTAGGGTTTATGCAAATATAGGTGACCGCCGGATCATAACCACTAACCGGCACATAGGTGCAGTTTGCAAAAGAGATGGGCATGCCCGGCTGGTTCGAAAAGGCGACATCATTTGTATAGTTGAAACTCAGACCGCTGCCATTGTCAATAAAGGCCACGGGATCGCTGCCCGGGAAGTTATCGGGACCGCCATCGTCGATATCGCCGTTGAAGAAGCTGATCTCACTTGGTAGCTGATCGATGATGAAAACGGTGTCTTCTCCTGCTGGACCGCCGCCCACATTCTGCACCACGATCGTGTAAATCATATCTTCAGCGGGAATAGAAAAACCGGTGCTGGAACCGCTGGCGGTATAGGCTGACGAGCTTTTGACTACATTTAGCCTTGCCGGATTTACAGCCGAAGTCTGGCCCAGCGCAGAGAAACTCCCTTGGCAATTGCCCGGACCGCCAGCAATCGCGCCCCAGTTAGGATCGCCGGCGTCGTTCCCAAGCACGCTGGTGCCGGCCGCGCCGCCGTTGACGACCGGTGTTATCGCTACACATGTCGCGCCAAACAGACGGATCGCGCCGCCACCACCACCGCCGCCGGTGCCATGGGCAAATTGATCATTGGCTTCATCACCGCCATCGCCACCTGTGACTCGAAACACTGGGGAACCGGACAAGCCTGAAATGACAGAGAGCGCAATCGCACCGCCAGCGCCGCCGCCGTCCGAGCCATTGGAATTATCCGCAAATGCGGAAAGCCCGTCAGAGATTAATTGTCCGCCCCCGCCAACCAACTGACCCACCCGCAAGAAAATCAACCCTCCGCCTGCGCGCGAACCACCTGTCGAAGCCTGCTCTACTTCCGATCCGGAGCCGCCGCCCCCGCCCATGAATAACCGGTTGTTGGGGGAATAATCCAGAGTCTGACCGCCGAGACCGCCAAACGCACCGTCATCGTCACATACGTCGAGTTCCCGGCCACCGAGACCACCTGCACCAATATTGCCGCCGCCGCCGCCGCCAGCATCGGTGATATTGCCACCGCCGCCGCCATTACCGTTATGCCCGCGCCGAGCTGCATGAGCGGATGCGTCGGGGACAATGCCTTCCCCTTTGTTGCCGGTACCGGCTTGTACTGAGCCAGTATAGTTGGTCTGATCCGATGCGCAGCTGTCAAACGGCGTCGAGGATGCCAGTGCGCCGCCAAGAAAGCCCCGCCCTGTGGCATCAACATTAGCGCCAAGTGTCAGGGTTCCTGTTACATCGAACGCCACAACACCGCCGGATTGTCCGTCCCATGGCTGCGGAACAACATTTTGGGTCAGCGTTCCGCCATCAAAAACGGGTACGCTGACCATCTGAACAGATCCGCCAACGTTAAAAGCCACCGTGGGTGCCGTCTCCAAGGTTACGCTATTGCCCGAAACGCTGATTATTTTGACATATTCGAAACGACCCGCACTGCCATAGGTGGTGATATCGCCATGAACTGCGCTGTCAGTCCGTGTTACAGAGGCACCCTTCATCTGCACAATAAGCGCTCGACTATTGGCAGTAAATCCAGTGCTTGCGGAAAGCTGCACCGTTGTCGAGGAAATGGAGAGAACCCGAGCATAGCTGTTGACCGCGACACCACCCGGGGCAGACGTCGTTTGCGCCAGCGCCGGTCCATAAGCATGCGCGACAACCATCAGCAAGCCGATGGCGTATATTTTCCAAATCAATGCCCTGAAACCAAGCAAGCTTTCCATCCCTTACGCACTCGCAGTCTATGGAAATCTGTTACGGTTGTTTCAAATCGGAATTAACCCAGATTGGGGCTATTTTGCGGACGTGATGGTAAAGCGCTACAATAGAGAAACGGACTTTCTTTACTATTCCACACCCTAACAAACTTGCTGCGAAGCCCCTTTCCGGCTAGTTTTCAGGGAAAGGGGTTCTCATCATGTTTGCTGTCAAAACTATCGTCTCTTTGGTCGCAACCGCCCTTCTGGTGATCACCACACCGGCAGCTAGCGCCCAGAAACAGGTCATTATCCCCGAAACGCTGAAAGAGAATTACGAGAATTTCCGCTTTGCTCCAGCGGTACGAGCGGGCGATATGCTTTATCTTTCTGGTGTGGTCGTGCGCTTAAAGGATGACGAAACCGACGCAGACATCAAACCAGCCATTAACCGCGCTTTTGCAGAAATTGAGATGATCTTGGAAGCGTCTGGCGCAAACTGGTCAGATGTGGTGGACGTGACATCCTATCTTACCGATCTCGACAAATATGTCGGTCCGATGTGGGCGGTCAAGCAAGAGCGGGTTCCAGCCCCTTACCCTGCATGGACCGCCATCGGCGTGAGCCGCCTGTTTGGAGGTGAAAAGGCGATTATCGAGATTAAGGTCACCGCTTATCTGCCCGAAGCCGAAACGGAAAAGTAAGCCGTATCAGCCTCTTTTGTTGAGAACGACATTTTCTACGCCGATCCGGTGACGCAGCAGGATCGCGTTTAATATCGTGAACAGCAAAGCAACCCATGGCAGCCCCATCAATAAGGGCACAATCGCAATTTCCAGCACCACTACCAAATAATTGGGGTGGCTGATCAGTTTATAAGGCCCGCGTTTCACAAGGTCGAAATGCGGAGCCGAGATGATCCGTGTTGTCCACCAGCGACCAATGGATGCGAGCGTCCAGACGCGTAGAATTTGTGTGCCTACAAACAACGCCAGCAGCACCGGATTTAATTGCTGCAACGGATCGACCAACAGGAAGATGATCGCCAGCCACGCGCTATGAAGAAAAATGAACCAGTGATAATGATCCGCGCCAAATTCCTCGCCACCCTCAGATAACAGGCGCTTGGTATTGCGGTTGGCGTAAACCAGTTCGCCCAGTCGCTGCGCCACAATGTAAATCAAAACCCATGTGACGAGGGTTGGGGTGGTCGTAAAAATGGCGCCTAAATCGTTCATCAATCTGTTCCCGTCGGGTTTAATATACCCAATACGGATGTAAAGCCCGGACCAAGCGCCGTCATCAAGATGGGTTTCTCAGGACTATCCCTGAGTATTTTTTCCAGCACGAACAGCACGGTTGGCGATGACATATTGCCATGATGTTTCAATATATCACGTGTCGCCGCAATACCTGATAGCTCTGGCGCGAAATAGCCTTCTAACGCCTCAACAACCCTTCCACCACCCGGATGGCACGCGGGTTCACCGAGATCGCCTTTCTCTAGACCCTGCTCGACTAGAAAAGCGTCACAGAAAGGTGTGAAATCTTTGGTTACGAAAGTCGGAATATCGCGCGCCAAAACCAGATCAAATCCGGTATCGCCAATGTCCCAGCCCATCATATCACGGGTATCCGGCCAAGTCTTCTGCTCGAATGCTCCAAAGGATGGCGCATCGCCCTGCCCGTCTTTACCGCTGAGTACAGCAGCAGCACAGCCGTCGGCAAACAGCGCGGTGGCAATCATGTTCTTTTTATCGAACTGGCTGTAGTCGTATGACAGGCTACACAGCTCCAAAGAGATCATCAGAACGTTCTGCCCGCCGTTCGCATCCGCCAAATCATTGGCCAATCGCAGACCCAATATCCCGCCTGCGCAGCCATAACCAAAAACCGGAACCGTTTGCACAGACTGGCGAAAACCCATAGTCTCAATCAACCGGCTGGGAATAGATGGCGTCATCGTGCCCGTCGTCGATATCATTACAATAGCATCAATATCGGTAGATTGCAGGGCGGCTTTTTCCAATGCCACATGCGCCGCCTTCTCGGCCAGCGCCCTACCCACCTGATCATAAATCCGCGCGCGCTCCGGCCAACTGCGCTGCTCCAGATAATAGTCTGGATCCCGAGCAATATAGCGGTGATCGATCCCGCTATTGCCCAATATCTGCTTCAATCGCGCAGGCAAAGCCGCCCCGCGCGCCTTGGCCAAAACAGCCAGAACATCTTCTTGGCTGATCTTGTGGTCCGGAAGGGCGGTCGCGATGGATTTCAGTTGGGACATGGGACATATTCGCGCTGCATGGTTAAGCTGTTACACATAGCTGTTTCAGAAACAAAAGAATAATCTCCACACCGCCCGAACGAACGTATCGCTCATATTCCCGTTGCGAACTCAAGAAGATGAGCTAGCATAGCATATAACAGGGAAGGTTATAACAATCGCCGGATTAGACTTGGCACTTGTCGATACGATATTGCGACTGCTCACCATGGGTGGGCAGATCATGATCATCGCTGTCTTGCTGGTCAGCCGGACGCGGCGGGATCTTAAAATATCGCTATTAGGCGTATTGATCAGCTCGATGGCCTATTTGGTCAATTCATCGACCATGATGGCACCACCTCTTCCCTGGCGCATACCCATTGATTTCCTCTCTATTTCGACAACAGTCTGGGCGTGGATATTTGCGCATCAGCTATTCGAGCGCCGCATTGCCAAGCCATTGCTCATCGCGGCACCCCTATTGCTTACGCTGCTCTGGATTGTCGCTTTCACCTTGCCGCAATGGCAATGGTTCACCTTTTACGCTATCCGTTTCCTTTCTCTCGGGCTGGTCATTCACCTGATCATCATCGCTATAACCGGCCGGGCCGATGACTTGATTGAAAAGCGCCGACGCATCAGAATGTTTCTGCCGATATTTGTCGGGCTGCAGGTCGGCGGCGTTTTGGTCTACGAGCTTTTCTTTGGTGCGACGGACAATGTACCCAGTATATCTGCGATTAATGCCATGCTGATCCTTATACTGGTTCTCGGCGCGGGCATGGCTGTACTAATCGCAGACGACGAACTATTTTCAAAATCTGTCGCAGATCAACGGCAGGCCCCTCCGATCCTCAATCTTTCACCATCGGAAACTGTGCTGCATGACAAGCTCATCGCAGCGATGGAAGAAGGCCAATATCGTATACCCTCGCTCACGATCGCAACGCTGGCCTCCCAACTGGACACACAGGAACATCGCTTACGCGCGCTGATCAACAAACAGCTTGGCCACCGTAATTTCTCATCCTTCCTCAACGGCTATCGAATCAACGAAGCCAAAGAAAAATTCGCGGATCGCGCCTTGGTCGACCTGCCGATTCTCACAATCGCAATGGATTTAGGCTATGGATCACTGGCCCCGTTTAATCGCGCTTTTCGTGCGGAAACCGACCTGACACCTAGTGATTTTCGAAAAGCAGCGATTGATCAAAACTGAAATAGTCTGATCATTTTCAAAATCGCACAGCATTTTTCAGCATTGCAGAGAGGCAGGCCGTGGTTTCTGTCACTTTGCCTTCATCAAACAACAAACGCATGTGATGGAGAATATAATGCCTGACCTCTACAACGAAATAGTCGACCATATGATCGGTGCCTTCACCTTTGATCTGGGGCGCTATCTAATAGCGGCGGGCGCATTGTCCTTCATCCTCTGGGCGTTTGGCAAATGGAGCGCAGCCCGGCGCATCCAATCCCGCAAAGCCGGTTTCGCTGACTATAAGCGCGAATTTTTGTCCTCCATGCGGACGGTCCTTGTCTTCGGGCTGACGACGATCAGCACGGTGTTGTTGGAAGCCTCAGGCTGGATCAACGTTATGAAGGGGGATATTCTCTGGCCGCTATTCATCATTCAACTTTTGGCGATGATTGTTGCTCATGACGCCTATTTCTATTGGATGCATCGCTGGCTCCATACGAAAACCATGTTCCGTTTCTCTCATCTCCATCATCACAAGTCGCGCACGCCCACGCCATGGGCAGCTTACAGCTTCTCCTCGTTCGAGGCGATGACCGAGGCGGCCTTTGTCCCCATCTATCTTTTTGTCATCTCGGTCTTGTTCGGCGGCATGTATCCATTCGCGATCTTCCTGTTCCTGGCGCATATGATTGTTCGCAATGTCATGGGCCATGCTGGCGTAGAACTTTTTCCCGCTGGCTGGACGCGCAATAAATTTGTCGGTTGGATCACAACCACAACCCATCACGACCTGCACCATAGCCAGGGCAACAGCAATTTCGGTCTCTATTTCACATGGTGGGATCGGATGTTGGGAACCGAGCATCCCGATTACGAAGCGCGCTTCAATGCTGTGGCTAAACCAATCCGGTTATCCGTTGGCGCAACGGCCAATATCTGCATCGCTGCTTTCTCGCTGCTGGCCGTCGCAACGACCGCCAATCTTATCTAACCGGTTCCAAAGGAAAGGGGCGAGCCCCTTTCCTACAAGCGTTGGCGTGTGATAGGATTGGATATGCTCATTCCCGATCCAGAAAATTTGCGAACCCGGTTATGTTGCAGAGCAGCAGAATAAATATTTTTCTCTGATTCTGTGTATATTCTATATAAACTCAGAAATGAGAATATCTCCATATCGGAATTATCTCATTGGTAAAATTGACATTTATCACTGATTTCTAGTTTATGTTGCACTGCAACATTTTTTCTTGACTTTTATAGCCAGCCCTCCTATTTGTGCACTGCAACAAACAAATGGAATCACAGATGGCTGATACAAATACAACCGACACAACGGCTGCCACGGCTTCAAACAAGCCCGTCAGCCTCTCTGCTGAAGCTGCTTATAATGCAGCTGCATCAGCGCAACCAGTAATCGCTGAGAAAGCTCCTGCTGCAAAAACAGCTGCCGAGCCAGCACCAAAGACCGCATCAACAACCGCTGCGAAAACGCCGGTTGCTGCTGCCACAACCAAAACGGCTTCAAAACCCGCTGCAAAAAAGCCTGCAGCAACCAAAGCGGCTCCTAAGAAGACCGTTACGAAGCGTAAAGCCGCTCCGAAACGCGCCGCTGCAACCACCAAAAAGATTGTAAAAAAAGGAACTACCAAAATGACCACCGCGAAAACAACCGCAAAGACCGCTGCGAAGAAAACCGTTAAGAAAGCTGCTCCGAAAAAAGCGGCTCCAAAAACGGCTACCACGAACAAGAAAGCGCTTCAGGACATGGCCGCTAAATTGCAAGCTCAACTGGAAAAGCTGACTGCAACCGCTCAGGTACGCGCTAAAGAAGTTGCTGACCGCGCTGTTGAAGTTTCCAAAGATGCTGTTGAATTCAACCGTCTGAATGTTGAAACTCTGGTCGAAACCGGCAAAATCACCGCTAAAGGTGCTCAGGAAATCGGCAAAACCAACGTCAAATATACCCGCGAAAACTTCGTAGAAGCCAGCAACGTTCTGAAAAGCTCTTTCAACGCTGCTACGCCAAAAGATTTCGTTGAAATGCAAGCTGACTTCATGCGCAGCGGCCTGGATCGGGTAATGGATCAGACTTCCAGCAACATGGAAGCCGTGACCAAATTGGCCGGCCAAGCCTATCAGCCAATCGCTGATCGGGTTAGCACCGTCCGCAAGGAAATGAAAAAAGCCGCTTAAGCCGCTTTAATCGTCACAAAAAAGGCCGTTCCCGAGGGAGCGGCCTTTTTCATTTGGTGGCAATCGGACAGTTTATCGTAAATTCATCGCCGATTGATCAATCCGCCACTTGCCCTCGGGCATTAAAATACCATATCCTGTGGAACATGATTAAAGCAGAGATTCTCTCCCTGATACCATCTGATGCCGACCCGCTTGTTTTGAAGGCGGGCGAAGCCTTTGGCGCGCATAAATATATGGCCGGAGATGAGGGTGACGATGGCGCTGATAACAATGGCACCGGCGATGATGACGACACTAATATTGGTATCGCGACCAAGACGCGGACCAAGACCAAAAAACCAAATCCTTACAAAGTTCTGATCCTAAATGACGATTACACGCCGATGGAATTCGTCGTGCTCGTGCTGAAACGTTTTTTTCAGATGGACATTGATGAAGCAACACGGGTGATGCTGCATGTGCATCAAAAAGGCGTCGGAGTTTGTGGGACGTTTAGTTACGAGGTGGCCGAAACGAAGGTGACCCAAGTTATGGATTTTGCGCGCAAGAACCAGCATCCGTTGCAGTGCACATTAGAAAAAGCCTAAACTCACACACCAAAATTTAAGGAAATAGCTATGTCAGAGACCCCGGTCATTACCGTAGATATTGTCTCTGATGTTGTCTGTCCGTGGTGCATTATCGGCTATAAGAAACTGGAACAGGCGATGCAGCGCTTTGAAGGCAAGGCCGAATTCGCGCTGGCCTGGCACGCTTTTGAACTGAACCCAAATATGCCGCCAGAGGGTCAGGATATTAACGAGCATATGGCGCAGAAATATGGCGCCACGCCGGAGCAGAGCAAGGCCAATCGCGAGCGACTGCGCAGCGCTGGCAGCGATCTCGACTTCGATTTTAGCTATAACGAAAACATGCGGATGGTGAATACATTTGATGCGCACCGCGTGCTGCACTGGGCCGGAGAAACCGGCAAGCAAACCGCTCTCAAACTGGCGCTGTTCAAAGCCCATTTCACCGATGGTAAAGATGTCAGCGATCATGAAGTGCTAATCGCCGTTGCCGTCTCCGTTGGCCTAGATGAGAAACGCGTCCGCGACCTGTTGGCTACCGATATGTTTGCCGCCGATGTACGCGCCGTCGAAGCCGAGTGGCAGGACCGCTTCATTTCGGGTGTGCCCGCCTTTATCTTCAACAAGAAGTTCATGGTTCCTGGCGCGCAAGATAGCGATGTCTTTGCCCAGATTATCGAGAATAAGGTACTTGCTGCAGCGGCCTGAATCATTTGACCGCCAGTGCTATTTATCCTGTCCGCCATCTACAGGTATAATCGCGCCAGTGATAAAACTTGCACGCGGACTAAGTACATAAGCGGCGGCTGAACCGATTTCTTCAGGGGTCCCGAAACGCTGGAGAGGCACTTCCCGTTTGATCCATCTCATCACGGAAGTCCCCTTTTCTCCATTGACCCGCCTTTCCCAATCGCCGTCGGGGAAGATGATGTTGCCCGGTGCAATCACATTGACCCGCACGCCCGATGGCCCGGCCACCGCGGCCAGTTCTTTGCCCAGATGGTTCATGGCGGCCTTGGCCGTTCCATATGTTAGCGGCGTCCCTAAACCGGAAAGCCCGGCGATAGAACTGATAAACAGAATTGATCCTGCGCTCCTTGGTTGCATGACCCGCAAAGCCGCGCGAGCAAGGATGAAAGCGGAATCAAGATTCTGACTCATGCCGCTGCGCCAGGTTTCATCATCCACTTCAAAACCAGGAGGACAAGGATGCAAACCGACATTGGCTACCACGCCCCATAATGGCCCGAAGCTCTGTTCAATATCAGCGATCATCGCATCGACCGTCGCGCTGTCACGCAAATCGCCCGCCTGTGACCAAAGGCGATCGGCGCCGTAAATATCGGCCAACCGCGATTTTTCGGCCTCTAACGCTTCCTCACCGCGAGCTGCCATTGCCACTTTCGCACCTTCAGCCAGACAGGTTTCGACAATTCCAAGACCAATACCGCGGCTTGCACCAGCCACAAAAACGACCTTATCCTTGAGTCCTAAATCCATCTATATTTTCCTTTTTGAAAGAGCGATATATTGGAACCGATCAGATCATGGTTTCTTGGGTGGCATCGGGAAGAAACCAGAAGTCCGTTCAATATAGTCGACATAATCCGGCCGATTCTTACGCAGTGAATATTCGAGCATCGGCGCGCCACTCCATTTTGTCAGCGTGAAGCTGAGGAACAAAGGCCCAACAATCGCTACCCAGACCGGCCAACCGACTTGCGCAGCGACCAGCCAAATGCCCCACCAAGTGCAGAAATCACCGAAATAATTAGGGTGCCGCGTATAGCGCCATAGACCGGTATCGAGCACTTTGCCTTTGCTCGACGGGTCCTCCTTGAAGGCCTTCAGCTGCGCATCACCAATTGTTTCAAACGCTATGCCAATGACAGCGAGCACCAAGCCTACAATCGCGATTGGGCCAAGACCCTGATCACCCGACAGCAATATCCCGATCTGCGCTGACAGGCAGACGATGAAGAGTAACGGAATCTGCAGGATCCACGCCTTGATCAAGGCGGTCTTGGCAAAACCCCAGCCCTTTTTCTTCATCGCGGTGCCAATAATCTTGGTATAGCGCGGATCTTCACCTTCTTTGCTCCAGCGCAAATAAAGGTGCGTTCCCAGCCGAACGCCCCAGGTCACGGTCAGCCCGAATATCGTCCAACCCAGCCAGCCAGCATTGCCCACCTGCAAAATGGATGCACCGGCCATGATCGCCATCCCGTACGCCCAGAACGCATCAATAAAGGACACGTCGCGAATCTTAACCGAAACCAGCCAGAGAATGATCATGATGCCGACCAAGAGGGCAAAATTCTGGCCGAGAGCAGCCAGCAAGTTCATTTCTTTTTGCCACCCGGATTGGGATCAGCATCCGTATGTACAATATCATCCATCGCCTTGTCGGGATATTTCGGCGTGACGCTATGATAAAAATCGCTGACTTTCGTCATGTCGGCTTCATAATCTCCGGTCAGCTGGATCTCTGCGCCCAGTCCGCCGGTTTTCTTCGCATAATCCATCATCCCGATGATCAGAGGCACTTTGGCCTTGAGCGCGATGTAATAAAAGCCGGTCCGCCATTGGCGTACATTTCCGCGGGTCCCTTCTGGCGGGATAGTCAGAATAAAGTCGTCGCGTTTGTTAAATTCCTCAACCATCGCATCGACCATATTATTCGATTTGGAGCGATCCACAGGTATGCCGCCCATCCGCCGCATCATGTCGCCAAATGGCCATTTGAACAGCGTATCTTTGCCGATCCAATAAGAGTTGATCTTCAAGCTATTCGTCAGTCCGAAAAAATAGATGAAGTCCCAGTTGCTGGTATGCGGCGCAGCGATAATCACGCATTTACGCGGCGTCGGGTTCTCTTGAACGGCTTTCCAGCCCGTAATCGTATACACGAATACGGAAAAGCGCCGGACGGTCTCCGACAGCCAATTCGGTTTAATTTTAGTCTCCACGCTTCCCCCGTTTGCGATCTTGCTCGCAGCTGTGAAATGACCATAAGTCCATTTCACCCAAGCGCAACGCCCGATATCGCCCATAAACTAGTGATGGTTCAGCTTTTAGCAATCTGAAAAGTCTAGTTTTGGCGTTGATTGCGAGAACAGGGACGAAGATCATGAAAATATCAGCACTATTGGCATCTGCCATTCTCCTTTCAGCCCTCTCCTTGCAACCCGCTCTAGCACAGAACCAGCCGCCTTCCGAAACCGCGGTTAACCCGCAAGTTGACTATGCCGGCTTTCTTCGGCTGACCGAGAAGCTCGCAGAATATCGGGAAAAGCGCTTGGTTGGCCTCAAGCAATTTAACGCAATATCGAAACAACAAGATGCCATCATATTGGACACACGATCTGCTGCCTCTTTTGCACAGGGCCATATTGATGGCGCAATCAACATACCCTTTTCAGACTTTACCGAAGAAAAATTGACCAAGCTGCTAGGGGATAAAACCCGGCCGATCCTGATCTACTGTAACAATAACTTCCGCGACGATGTTCCCCCGATCAGGCTAAAACGAGCGCCTCTCGCGCTTAACATTCCGACATTTATTAATCTCTATGGCTATGGCTATGAGAATATCTACGAGCTAAATGGCGTAACCCATATGGCTGATCCACTTGCCCGATGGACAGGAAAGCCCAGATCCTTCGCCATCAATCCGGCGCGATTGACACAAAACCCTAACGCGGATGTGACGCGCGCCAACTAGACGGCTTTTCAAAAGCGCCTTGCCAGATGCCGCGCTTTGCTTTTTCGGCCAGCGCTTCTTCGGTACCGTAAATCACTTGATCAAAATTTTCAGATGACACCGCGTGCCCTCGCTCAACCATATGAGCGCCGAGGTCTTTGTCACCACTGCCACAGGTTGCGATAGTTCGCCCATATTGATCCCGGGCATGGACGTCACAGCTAAATTGCCCTTTCCGCAGAATTTCTTCCAATGCTCCGCGTGCTGATTTCCCACACGGCCAGTCGCGACCTGCCGCATCTTTACAAGATTGGCGATATTCAGGTGCATCAATGCCGTATATCCGAAATTCGGTCGCATCATCTTTAAAGCTATCGCCATCGATCACATGGACCTGACGGCCATCAACAACAATAGTTTCAATATCACTACCCCAGTTTACCAGGGCCCATGATCCCGCGATGATCAATAGGAACACCAAAAAGGCTTTGATATTCTGGAAAAATTTGCGCGCCATATGACAGCCAACCTAGCTGACTATCTGTGGCGTGCAACGGGTATCAATTGCTGGTTAAGAACCCGCAACTTTCAAGGTTGGATATTTGGAAACAATATGGTCAAAAACGGCCGGATGTAGTGCCGTTACAAATTCACAGCCGAATATATCACCATCAACCCAACAGATTTTACTCTCTATCGCCGAAAAGGATGGCAGAGCCATAAAAATGTTTTTTTCACCAGTAAACCGGGTCATACATCTCATACGAAATCCGGTCAGCGATAGATCAATGATCATGGCTTCAATCCTGCCCAGCCCCGGTTCACGGACTTCGGCCAAGATTTCGACGCCCGCACGGGTCGAAATACGATCATCACCCCGCTTGAACTGCTTTTCCATCTCTCGTTCCATAATCTTACCGCTCATGGCCAATCAAACCCCAGTTTTAACGCCTTGGGATTTTTGATCCCTTCGCAGTTTTGCTAACATCACGCCTAGATGGCCTGTATCAATAAGGAATAGCGGCAGATGCTTATGCAAAGGTTAACAGTGCGCCCGTTTTGTCTGGTTAACAAGGCTGTGATGAAATCTGAGAATTTGGCAGTCTTTTAGGGTTTTTTTATATTAACGAAGCGCAATTCCAGCTTTCTATCTTGCAAAAATTTTGAGATGAATACTGCTTTCCTACAATCATGCAGGTGTGATAAATTGCCCGCAGTTCTCTCCATATCTGGAACAAAGCCTCGTCCCGCGATGGTGAGACTTGTGTCAACTTTCGAACCTTAGACGACGCGAATGAATCCATTCCATCGTTTAAGAAACGCAGTCGGTTTGACATATCTCCGCCTCTTCATCCTCCAACTCAATTTGAATCGTAATATGGTGGATGGCGAACTGTTCTTTCATTGATGCCTCTACATTGGCCAAAAACCCTTTACCGGGATGGCCGCCCGGGATGACAAGATGTGCGGTCATCGCAGTTTCACTAGTGCTCATGGGCCAGATATGCAGGTCATGAACGGTTTCTACACCCGGCAAGTCTGACAAAGCGCTCAGTACCTGCTCGACATCGATGCCTCGCGGTACACCAGCCAGCGACATTCGCACCGCTTCTGACAAAAGTCCCCAAGTGCTCCAGAAGATCAGCGCAACGATGAACAGACTAATAAGTGGATCGATCCAGTTAAACCCGGAATATAAAATCATAATCCCACCGATAACAACACCTGCAGATACCGCCGCGTCCGCCATCATGTGCAAGAATGCACCGCGAATGTTGATGTCCTCTTTTTGTCCGCGCATGAACAGCATTGCGGTCCCGAAGTTGATGGCAATGCCAATAGAAGCGACGATGATCACGGTCTTGGACGCCACCTCGCTAGGCGCACTAAACCGTCCTATCGCTTCCCAGGCAATCGCTCCGCAAGCGACCAATAGAAATAGCGCGTTGAGCAGCGCCGCCAATATAGACGACCCGCCAAGGCCGTATGTAAATCGCTTGCTCGGTGGCCTCTTTGACAGCTCTGCCCCAGCCCAAGCAACGGCGAGACCCAACACATCTGACAGATTGTGCCCCGCGTCAGCAAGCAAAGCCATGGAGCCAGACAAAAGACCATAAGTGACCTCTACGATAATATAGATGGTGTTAAGTGCTATACCGAGCGCAAAGGCGCGACTAAAATTAGTGGGCATATGGCCATGAGGGCCGTGACGGTCATGGTGACTGTGGTGGATATGTCCGTGATGATGGTGATGGCCGGACATCCGCGCTCCGATAAATTACTCAATGACTAAGTCGTCACTAAATACACGGATTTATCAGAGCGGTCTATATTTATTATTCAATGTTTTCTGTATGTTATATCATATACGCAACAGATGATCTGTAGTTAGTCGACGATCAGGCCGATAGCGAGATAGATGATAATCGCGGAACCAAAGCCAAAGATCGTTGCGAGTACAAAGATGATCCGCAATATATTGGCATCCATACCGCTCCAATTTGCAAGGCCTGAGCATACACCCATTAATTTGCCGTTGGCTTTGTCGAGACGCAGTTTGTTTTTCACGGGGCTATTTTTCCTTTTGGATGATGAAATCGGTTCAGGCCAACTAGATGGCGTGGAACTGGCGGGTTTGTTTTTATCTGCCATCAGATCACCATTGTGCTGGCGTTGTTAATCGCTGGAGCAATGCTGGCGCTGACCAAAATCGCGGCGGAGAACAGGGCGGCGAAGCCAGCAAGAAATTTATTTTGAAGATCGTAGGTCATGGTATTTCCTTTCAGGGGGTTTTGGAGAAAGATTAAATTACTAGGGAGCCGGCGTTGTTGATCGCTGGGCCCACGCTGGCACTGATAAAGACCGTGGCAGAAACGATGGCGGCGAAAGCGGCGGCGATGTTATTTGATACATTCGAGAACATTTTGATTTCCTTCTAATTTAAAAACTGGGCTTCGCGGTTGTGTTAGCGAAGATGTCTCATACATTGCACAAGCCATGCCAGTTTCATTAAATCTATATATATCAATACTTTAAGGAAATTTCTGATCATGTGTCAAATTGCGTAAAACTGATATATAGCAATTTACACCAACTTTTAGTATTTGATGAATGAAAAATGAACCAAGGTCATGGAGCATACGAATTTTCTTCTAATCATATCCCGGCGAGGCTAGAGATAGCGACACCTCATGACGATCTCTCGGCTCACTCTGCAGAATTTTAGAAACTATCCGCAGTTGCGCTTGGAAACTGCGCCGGGCTTTATTGTGCTCAGTGGTGATAATGGCGCGGGGAAAACCAATATATTGGAAGCCGTATCGCTGCTCTCACCCGGGCGCGGGTTGCGCCGTGCCGCGCTGAGGGACATTGCTTATGAAGGCAGCGACGGCGATTTCGCTGTTGCAGCCGAGCTGGGCGATATCCAGCTAGGCACTGGAACCAGCGCGGAATATCCTGAACGGCGAAAGACGCGGGTCAATAGTGCGGCCGTACCAACCAATGATTTGGCGCAATGGCTATCGATATTATGGCTTACCCCGGCGATGGACCGCCTATTCATGGAAGGTGCATCGGGGCGGCGGAACTTTCTCGATCGACTGGTAACGGCGCTGGAACCAGACCACGCCCGCAATTGCACACGCTATGATGCAGCCCGGCGTGAACGCAATCGGCTGCTCGCCGATGAATATATGCCAGACACGGAGTGGCTAGATGCGCTGGACGGACAACTTGCCAGTTTTGGCAGCGCCGTTGCCGAGGCGCGCTGTCGAATCACGGATGCTTTGAATATATCACTCGCAATCACTGACGACGGACTCTTTGCCGCAGCCAAACTGAACTTGGACGATAGCGGCTTGCGCTCAGAACAAGCCTTGCAACAAACACTCAGAACAAGCCGCGCGGCGGACAGGGCTGCTGGACGAACTTTGCTGGGGCCACATCGCGCTGACCTTACCGTCTTTCACGGGACGAAAAATCAGGCCGCGGAAAAATGCTCAACCGGGGAGCAGAAAGCACTGCTATTCTCAATTATCTTGGCCCATGCGGACCTAATTGCTGAACAGCGTGGAAACCGGCCAATCCTGCTGCTCGACGAGGTGGCTGCCCATCTAGACCCCAGGCGCCGTGCAGCGCTATTTGGAAAACTTGCGGAAAAAGGCGGGCAAGTCTGGTTGACTGGCACCGAGCCGGGACTGTTTGAAGACACCCCAAATGATGCGCTTCACTTTCGTGTTGCTGAGGGCAGCGTTACAAAGCGTTAACCAAGTCTTTTAGCGGTCAATTTGTGCCTTTTGTTTAAGCCGTCCCTATGCAATCGCTTGGTAGAAATAATCCAACAACAGTGATCAAAAGGCTGGGCGGCGCGCTCATCCCGATCCTGCTAGTGCTACAAGCGATATTTTTCCCAGCGATAGCCCGCGCCGCCGATGGCTATTCTTCGGCATATCTGCAATGCGTCCCCTTTGCCCGCCAGCGCAGCGGTATCCAGATATACGGTGATGCCCATACTTGGTGGCAGCAGGCGCGATTTGCTTATGAGCGCGGAAATGAACCACAAATCGGGGCAGTTCTCTCCCTGAAAAGTCATGGCAAGATGCAGCTTGGTCATGTCGCTGTGGTCAGCCGGATTATCGATGATCGCAACATATTACTCAGCCACGCCAATTGGTCCCCCATCAATGGCCGGCGCGGTCAGATTGAGCGCAATGTCGCGGCGGTTGACGTCTCGGACAGAGGCGATTGGAGTCGCGTCAAAATCTGGTATGCGCCGATAGGAGCGCTAGGCAAAACCGCCTACCCGGTAAACGGGTTTATCTATCCTAATGCAAAACCGAGCGATTTTCGGAACGGGGCTGGCAAGCAATGGGCCTCTGCAAAAGCTGTGCGTCAAGCCAGAGCACCCAACCGCAATCTCTTTGCGCGGAACATGAAGTCGGAACTGGAACAACAGGCGCAACAAGAACAACGCGCGGACATGAGCAACGTAAATTCCCGGCCAACTGATTTAATCGGGGAATTGCTGGACAGAGTGGGCAGCTAAAGCCAATATGGCCACTGGCGCCGTACGCGCTGGAGCTGCGACTAATGAATGACAATCCCCCGAGCTGCCTGGTCATTTTAGCTGGCGGCCAGTCCCGCCGGATGGGCCAGGAAAAAGCTACGATACAGCTGGACGGAAAACGGCTGATCGACCGGGCCATTGCACGATATGAACCAACCGTCGACCGAATCTGGTTATCATCATCCAGCGATTTTGGTACCGGCTTCGATATCATCACTGATGATCCAGACGCGCCCGGCGGACCAGTTGGTGCCATTTTTACAATCGCGGCGCATCTCCCAATACTCTGCCCCGAGGCGACCGGTTTTGTAACGATCCCGGTCGACGCGCCCTTTGCGCCGGACGATCTAATCTCTCGGTTAAGTGCTGTTTCTGGTTGCTCGGTCGCTCAGGGGCCAAAGCGGTTGCATCCGGTTTTCGGCTATTGGCGCTGCGATATTATCAATAGCGTGCGCGGAACGCACGATGTTGGAGAGCGATCCCCATCTCTGCATTGGCTAGTACGCCAATGTGATGCTCAAATTATAACTTGGCATGATGAGAAGGCGTTTATGAATATAAATACACCAGAAGATCTCACCGCTGCTGAAGCGCATATATAAAAGCCGGCGCATGAGGGGGTGCACCGGCTTTCTTATCGTCGCCTGATAAAGGAACAAATGCCCCTTTAACGACCCATTATTTCAGGCGACGAAGTTCTTTTTTTGTCAGCGATGTTATCAATTTACCATCGGTTTTGGACAATGTTTCAGCCTGAATACGGCGTACTTTGCCTTTGTAGATAACCAAAACGTCGCCATCATCAGTAACGCGGTTGACCTTAGCAACGCTCGCACCTGACGCGTCATAGAGACGGTCGTTGCGGGCTGCATCTGCCGCAAAAGCAGCAGGAGCAGTCAGTGAAAGCGCGGCTGCGCCAAGAATGATAGAAGCAAATTTATTCATAGTAAGTCTCCAATGAGAGCTAGGGAGGGTACGGATTGATTATGCTTACATAAAAGTAAGTTGCAATGTGAAATGCTGCACCTGCGAGTTGCATTTTTGCAATTGACACAAATTCAACTAAAACTCTTGATTCACGTAATAATGTTGCGTGACTGGCTATTCTTATGCCATCCTTGCGACAGTCATCATCACGAGGATATTTATGAAACGCTTAGGCTATCTATTCACGCTCGCCGCCCTGCCCACCGCGGCACATGCACAAGACGCACAAGAAAACAAAATCCTCGCAGAAATCGACGCACGCTATGATGAAACGGCCAGCGTCGCCCGAAAAATCTGGGAATGGGCAGAAGTCGGCTATCAAGAAGAAAAAGCCAGCAACTTGCTGCAGCAAAGCCTACGCGCCCAAGGGTTCCAGATTGAAGCCGGAGTGGCAGATATCCCGACCGCTTTTGTCGCCGAATATGGCAAAGGCGGTCCAATCATTGCGATCCTTGCCGAGTTCGACGCTCTGCCCGGCATTAATCAGGATGCAGTTGCTACACGGTCGCCCATTGCGGGAAAAGCCGCCGCCCATGCCTGTGGTCATAACCTTTTTGGGGCAGGATCAGTTGAAGCCGCAATAGCCGTCAAAAAATGGCTTGATGAGACCGGAACGCCAGGCACGGTAAGACTTTATGGCACACCTGCAGAAGAAGGCGGTAGCGGCAAAGTTTACATGGTTCGCGCCGGACTATTCGATGATGTCGACTTCGCTCTCCATTGGCATGCCGCTGGCGAAAACTCGGCAGCGGCCCGCACGACCTTGGCCAATCGATCCGCGAAATTCCGGTTTAGAGGCGTATCCGCTCATGCCGCCGGGGCGCCAGAAAAAGCACGCTCTGCGCTGGATGGCGTGGAATCATTCAACCTGATGATCAATATGATGCGTGAACATGTGCCGCAGGATTCGCGTATTCATTACGTCATCACCGAAGGTGGCACCGCCCCCAATGTCGTACCAGATTTTGCCGAAGTCTTTTACTATGTTCGCCACCCCGACCCCGACGGCGTTGATGCTATATGGAAACGGCTGGAAGATGCAGCACGTGGTGCCGCGTTGGGGACTGGGACCAAGGTCGACTGGGAAGTTATTCACGGCAATAATCCGCTGCTGGTCAACGAACCGCTCGCCAAAATGATGGATGAAAAATTGAATCAGGTTGGCGGGATTACCTATACATCAGAAGAACAGAAATTTGCCGACGGCATTTATGCGAGCTTTGACAAACCAAAGCTAGAGCTCGGCAGCCAGTCTGAAATACAGCCTTATGAAGTAACCTTGGGCTATGGCTCCACCGATGTCGGCGATGTATCTTACGCCACTCCAACTGTAGGTCTTCGCACAGCGACCTGGGTTCCAGGGACTTCAGCACATAGCTGGCAATCATCCGCTGCGAGCGGTATGTCAATCGGATTTAAAGGCACGCAGGCGGCAGCCAAAACGCTGACTCTCGCAGCAATCGAGCTTTATACCAATCCCGAATTGCGCAAGGAAGCCAAAGCTGAATTTGATAAAGCGCGCGGACCAGATTATGTGTATAAGTCGCTGCTGGGCGATCGCGACCCGCCGCTAGATTACCGCAAATAGAAAGCGCAGATCGCCCCAGTTCCTAGGGCTTCAAACCGAAATGTTACACGCTGATCTAGCCGCCAATTCTGGGATCATCATCTGTTTCCCAATCAGCGACAAGTGCTGAGGGTTTAAACATTTTAGCATTCTCGACTTAATTTCGATCGGGTCAGACCGTCTATATCTTTTCAATAAAGGATCTTTAAGATGGTCACTGCGTCGATTTTACCGCTTTCCATAGCTATCGCTTTTTTCGCGAATGCAAATATCGATATAGAAACGCAACCACCGAAGTTCCGCCCAGATTATAACCAGCCGGTGCCGATTGAATGTACCGAGGTCGTCCTTGAATTTCGTGTCGGTGGCATCGATCGCAACATCAAGAGCAAAGATTGTCCCCAAAAGCCTTAAGCTGTGACAGCAATAAAATCAGGAAGCAAAACACTCCGCCAAAAACAATGCGATCATCCGAAATCGTTGCCGCAAAGCCATTGATCCTCCCCCGCTTACTCACTCCCACCAATAAGCTGACCGCTTCCGCGCACCGGTGACGACTTCGTTCATTGTCACAGGATCGTACATCCGGCCATTGACCATCACGCGGTGGATTTTATCGCTGTTGCGGATATCGGCGGTCGGGTCTGCATCTAGCACCACCAGATCGGCTAACTTGCCAGCTTCCAGAGAGCCAATTTCATCATCCATACCAAGCGACTTGGCGGAATCGATCGTTCCGGATCGCAGAGCCTGCAGCGGCGACATGCCACCGCGGACGAACGACCACAGTTCCCAATGCGTAGCGATACCTGCCTGCTGGCCATGCGCGCCGATGGATACCAGCACGCCTTTGTCGGCTAGTTTCTTGGCTTCACGGGCGTTATTGTCATCTACGAAATCTTCTTCCGGGGCTTTCGTCCGGCGTACGGTTGCAGCCGCCAATTGCTTCGGTGGCGTATGAGTCAGCAACGGATGTTTGAACACATCGGTTGCTTGCCGCCAATAAGGATCACCGGCGAGGCCACCATAGCTGACCACCAAAGTCGGTGTATAATTGGTCTGTGATTGCGAGAACATCTGCACAACATCATCATAGAAAATATCGAGCGGGATATTATGTTCGAGCGTCGAGTTGCCATCGGCAACCAGTGCCATGTCCATGCCATAAAGCGAACCGCCTTCGGCCACGACCAACATATCCTCCAGACGCGCAGCTTCAACGACCTGTTGGCGCTGTTCACGGCGCGGCTGATTGTAGTTCTTCACGCTGCTGCCGCCTTGCGCCTTCAGCCGCCGGACATGGTCCAGCGCGTCATCAAGACTGTTAATCTCGGCATAAACGGAGGCCGCTTTTGCCCCATAAACAATTTCACCGGTCGAGAAAATACGCGGTCCGATGAGCTTTCCTGCACGCTGCATTTCTGCAGCGACAAAAATCTCGCTAGCCCGGCTAGACGGATCATGAATAGTGGTGGTACCGAGCGCCAAATTCTGGATCAATGACCAGTTTTGCTGTGGCACCAGTTCATCCGTACCTTGAGCACCATGAGCATGGGCGTCGACATAACCTGGGACTATCGTCTTGCCGGTCACATCGACAACGCTCGCACCCGCTGGCACGGAAATATTGCCGCGTTGCCCAATCGAAATAATCTTATTGTCTTTCACGATAATCGTGCCGTCTTCAACAATCCCGCCCTGATCGTCGCTCATCGTAATCAAACGCGCGCCAACCAAAGCAACCATACCATTGGGTTTATCCGCCGCTATGGTCCGCTCCAGTGAAACCCCGCTAGTGGGCGAAGTGAATTTCGGCCCGTCTTTCTCGACTGGCGCGTTGGGGAATAGCGCGCTGGTTTTCGCGGTAAAAACCTCTGGCCCAATGCTCCAATGAAGCTGCTGCCCATTTTGCGACCAGTGGATATAGTCCGCGCCGCCCTTGCTGACTCGCGTCACCGGCAGCGATTTGCTGTCAGGCGCCACGGCCACAGCCTGCGTGCCCGGCAGTAACGGCATAACAAAGGCTTCATAATTCTGGCGGAAGGCAACATATTGGCCGTCTGGTGAGACGATGTAATCGTTCGCCAACTCGCCCGTTGCATGAGTCCGTTTCGCCTCTCCATTAAGGTCGCTGCTCATCAGCACACGCTTGTCCTCCTCCTGCGCCATCATGAACACACGGTCGCTGCTGGCGCCATATTGCGGGCCAGCCGCACCCTTTGCGACACGTTCGGGCGTGCCGCCGGAAGCTGACACGCGATAGACGCCATCGTCCACCGAGTAATCTGGCGAAGTCAGATAACCACCGTCCTGCATTTCAAAGATGATCGTGCGGCCATCAGGGGAGAAATGCGGCCGCGCATAATGGCCAGGCCGATTGGTGACCACGCGCGCCGATCCACCGGAAGCGTTGACCGTCTTGATGCGACCCAGATTACTGTCGGTCCACCCAACGAAAACTATCGACCGGCCATCACGTGACCAAGACGGGAAAAGCTCGCGTTCGCTGTTACTATTCGTCAGCCGTTTCGCCGCACCGCCGCCCATCGGTTTGACGTAAAGCTGCCCGAGACTTTCGAACACCACTTGCCGGCCATTGGGCGACACCTCTGCAAAGCGCGGCATTTTTGTCGTGAAGCTGTCGGATGCCACAGCGATTTTGGGATGTGGGGCGTTGGCAACCCCGCGCGTGTCATTAATCGCAAACGGAATGACCGATGCGCCAGAGCCATCGGCGGCAATCTGGCGGATTTTTCCGCCTGCCCAGAAGACGATGCTGCGGCTGTCCGGGGTCCAGTCCATATTAGGATAAACGCCGGTGACCGCCCAGGTTTCCTGCACATCCTGATCGAGGTCATCATAAATCTTGCGTTCTTTGCCGGTCGTAAGGTCTTTGATGTAAAGCTTGGAAACAGCGCGCTCCCGCCGGACAAAGGCAATGCTCTTACCATCCGGCGATGGAGTCGGCCGCACCGATCCGCCAAGGCCGGATACAGCTGTCGTTACCTCACCGCTTTCCAGATCATATTCCTCTATATTGAACAGGTCCGTGTTGGAATCCTGCGCATAGATAAACTGACCGCCGGGAGTGATGTTGCGGGTATAATAGAGGGATTTGCCATCAGGCGCGTAAATCGGCTCACCCAATTCCTTCTGATGCTTATCATTGGGCTTTTTGACCAGCACGACCCCTGCCCCGCCTGAGACATGATAAACCCACACCTCACCAGTGCCGAGTGACCGGCCGGTCGTAAAATGTTTCTTGGCAATGATATAACGACCATCGGGGCTCCAGCTCGGCTGGTTAAGCAAACGGAATTTCTCTTTGGTCACCTGTCGCTTATCGCTGCCATCGCGGTTCATGATCCAGATATTGTCACCGCCACCGCGGTCAGAAGTAAAGGCAATCCGTTTTCCATCAGGGGAGAAACGGGGCTGCACTTCCCATGCAAGACCTTCGGCAATGCGGGTCGGCGTTCCACCCGCCATCGGCATCGTGTAAACATCCCCGAGCAGCGCGAAGGTGATGCTGTTGCCATCAGGACTAACATCAACGTCGATCCAGCTGCCCTCATTGGTGTTGATCGGCACCTGTTTAATCGTCGCGCCTTTGGGAGCGTTAACGTCCCACTTTTCCTCTTTCGCTTTGTCATCTGCGGGTTGGGCATAAGCTTGCCCGGCAAAAGAAATGGCGGCAAGCGCGGTGATCAGGCGATATTTCATAAGGACTCCCAATGGCTTTATTTTATTTCAAACTTAAACAACAAAAGAAACCCGATGAACAGGGAATATTGAGCCAGCTCGCATCGCTCTGCTTTCTGTTTCGATGATGGACCTGTCGTCCTTATTGGATTACAAGGCTTTACAAGGGAATATTGAGGTGGGGGGACATGGTGGGGCTTAGCCAATACTATCGAAATTCCGTGATTTTGGCGATGGCAACCTTGTTGCTGACGACCGGCTGCATGAAACGAGAGCAGTTGGTGGTCGCATCAGAGCAGGCGGCAACGACAGCGGCGGTTCGTCCTCCACAACCGCCACCACCACCCGCGGCAGTAGAACCACCGCCGAGCAAAACGAGCAAAGCGAAAGCCCGTAAAAAAAGCACCCAAGCAAAGAAAAAAAACGCTGCGGTCATCTATGATCGACTCGCCTCTCAAAAAACACGAGCGCTTTTGCTGGGCAGACCCGGCATCCCATCATACCCAGTATGGCCACCAGAAGCTCCGTCCTCCCGGGTCAGTCTTGACCGTTTTATCCAAGCGCGCACAAGCCTGTCGCTCTATGATGCCGGACAAAAGCTAAAACGGTCTTTTGAGCAAGCTGGCTATCTAGAATATGGCTATTATGCCGCACCGGGCGGTTTTGTTCTCGTGACGCGCATTGAAAAAATCAGCGCCAAGGGCGACAGGCTTCCCGGAACGGAACGCTATAAATTGCCCAGTGAACGTAGTTCCGGATCATTGACCAGCTTTGTACGCGGCCTTTTCCTCGATGCGCCTCCCGGTTTTTATCGCTATATTGCGGTGGTGGTCAGCGACAAGCCCTATCAGACCAGTCGTAAAACACTGTCCAGTAAACAGGCCGAAACCCGCCTTACGCGGGGCAGCAACAACCTTTCTTCCGTCTATAAAAAAGTGCCTTTCACCAAGGACTATGATGTGGATGCGCTCATCTACGAATTTACCAAAAACACCCGTACGGGTAAAGTCCGGATGATCGCCCCTGGACGCCTTACACCCAGTATTCATTTGACCAAAACGAAGCTTAAGAAAACCATCGCTTCAAATTTCGGGCGCTAATTCAGCATGCGAATATTCCTAAGCTATCGGCGCAGCGACAGTCAGGACGCAACGGCACGGCTGGCGGATCGCTTGGCCGCTCTGCCCCGTGTCAAATCTGTATTTCTGGACGTCGACTCTATTGCCGCTGGCGAAGCCTTTCCGGTCCGATTGCGCAGTGCCTTGGCCGAAGCGGATATTTGTCTTGTCTTGATCGGCAAAGGATGGCTCGGACAATCAGATACGGGGGACGCTGCACGCATACAAAAGAATGGCGATTTCGTTCGCATGGAAGTTGCGCAAGCGCTGCAACTTGGCAAGCGTGTGATACCCGTCCTACTCAATGAAGCGGTTATGCCTGGCAGCGATCAAATTCCCGAGGATCTACATCCGTTGCTCGAACGCAATGCACTATTCCTCCGGCATATGTCCTTTAACCAAGATGTCGAGATATTAGGCGACGCCATATTGCACAGCGAAGCAGGCGGTCGGCTTGGGAAAAGGCGGCGACTAACGCTCTTAGGAAGCGCGACACGGATATTCGGCGGGCTGGCTCTAACAGTCATCATGTTATTGGTTATCGGCCTCATCAGTTTTTGGGCCAGCGGAGGCCAATCTCTTGAAACACTGCTCGGCGGACGGGCCGGCCTTGGGCTATTGGTACTGGCTGCCCTTGGCCTATGTCAGGCGCTGTCATTTGGCATGATACGCTTCCCGTCTCGTCGATCTTAAACTGTCACAGCAAGCCACTAATCAGCCGCGGCTATTTTCGTCCGCCATGACCAGCATCGATTGCGCATGGCGCTTCGCCACTACCATATGGTCATGTCCATAACCGCCGCCTAATGCACTGGCGACCGGGATATTCTGGTTCCGCGCTTGGCGAATGACATAGCGTTCGCGTGCGGCCAATCCTTCGTCGGTCAAGGCCAACCGGCCTAACCGGTCTTCAACATGGGGATCAACACCAGCTTGGTAGAATATTAGATCAGGTCTAAAATCATCCAGTATTGCAGGCAGATGCTCGGATAATATTTGCAGATATTGCGCATCATCCGTGCCATCGTCCAAACCGATATCAACCGTCGACCGCGCTTTGCGCACCGGAAAATTCTTTTCGGCATGGACAGAAACGGTCATGATATCGCTTCGCCCCGCAAGCAGTGATGCGGTGCCATCACCCTGATGCACATCTAGATCGAGGATCAATATGCGCCCAACATCGCCCTCTGCAATCAAACGGTTTGCACTGACCGCCAAGTCATTGAATACGCAATAGCCAGCCCCGGTATCCGCCAGCGCATGATGGCTACCGCCTGCACTATTGGCAGCATAGCCATGTTCAAGAGCCAGTTTCGCTGCGAGCCATGTCCCGCCAGAAGTAAACCGTACACGCTGCGCGATTTCCGCTGACACCGGGAAACCGATCCGCCGTTCTTTTTCATGCGGCACGGTGGAAGACAGCACCTGATCAACATATTCGGGATCATGCACAGCCTCTAACCATGTCCGTTCCATGGCGTGCGGCGCGTGAATAATATGCTGATCCGACAGCTGCTTGACCGCGTCCATCACCAATCGATATTTATCAAAGGCAAAGCTGCCTCTTGTCGGCGGCGGGGCGACATAATCACTATGATGGACGATGTGCAACATGCGGCATTGTTAGAACAGCCCGTGAAGAAATGACACTGTCCGTAACGCCGTATCGGGTCTATGGGCCAATCGGCCTAAAACAAGACTGTTACCACCAGCGAAGAGATACGAATATCGCAACACGAGAAAAACCAAACGGAAAAGGCCTCGCTGTTCCGAGCGGGCGTCTTTCGCGTTTTGCCCGCTTCGGGACTATGGCGACTGCAATTGGCGGCGGCATGCTGCTGGAAGGCGCGCGCCGTCTGGCCGAGGGCGAACGGCCCAAGATAAGCGACATGCTGCTCACCCCCGGCAATGCGATCAAGCTCACCAATCAGCTCGCTAATCTGCGTGGCGCCGCGATGAAGCTCGGACAGATGCTATCAATGGACGCTAGTGAAATGCTGCCTCCTGAGTTGGCGGAGATTTTATCGCGGCTACGAGCCGATGCGCAATATATGCCGCAAAAACAATTGCTGAAAGTCTTGGCGAAGCAATATGGGTCGGATTGGGAAGACAAGTTTGACGATTTTAACCGGCAGCCCATTGCGGCGGCATCCATCGGTCAGGTCCACCGCGCAACCACAGCGGACGGGCGCGATCTCGCGATCAAGGTGCAATATCCCGGTGTACGCGAAAGCATTGATAGCGACGTTGATAATGTAGCGTCACTTATCAACCTGTCCCGTCTGGTACCCAAGTCGCTCGACATCGGCCCGATGCTCGCGGAAGCCAAATTGCAGCTGCATCAGGAAGCAGATTATGAGCAGGAAGCGGCTTATCTCAAACGCTTTGGCAAATTGCTGAAAAACGAACCGGATTTTCAGGTACCCGCGTTGCACAAGGATCTGACGACCGGTCATATCCTCGCGATGTCCTTTATTGACAGCGTACCAATCGAATCGATGGAAACGGCACCCCAAAAAGAGCGCAACCGGATCATAAAACTACTGTTCAGCCTGACGCTGCGCGAATTGTTTGAATATCGACTGATGCAAACCGATCCAAATTTTGCCAATTATCGCTATTGTCATAAAACCGGAAAACTCGTGCTGCTCGACTTTGGTGCGACCCGGGCCATTCCAAAACGCGTCGCCAACCAATATCGCAAATTGGTGATCGCAGGCATGGCGGGCGACCGTCAGGCAGCCCAGAAAGCAGCTATAAAAATCGGCCTATTTGATGATAGCGCGCAGGACCACCATCAGGAAGCGATCATGGACATGTTCGAAATGGCCATGGCGCCCTTGCGAGAGAAAGGTCCGATCGACTTCGCCGACAATTCGATTGCGCAGGATTTACGCGACGAAGGGATGCGTTTTGCTGCTGCCCGCGATTTCTGGCATGTTCCGCCGGTCGATACAGTCTTCATTCACCGCAAATTTGGCGGTGTCTATATGCTGGCCAACCGGTTGAAAGCGAAAGTCGACGTTGGGGCGCTGCTGAAAGACTATATCTGAGTAACAGTCCCTAAACTGCGATCAGGCGGTAAATTGGATAGGTCCCATAGCCCTTGGCAAATTCTACATTACCGACATAGCGGCATTTGAACCGGTCCGATGCCTCTAGCACCAGAATTGCGGCAAAAGGCTCTGTCACAAATACCGCACCTGGCGGTGCTACCGGTTCGATGCGCGCGGCGCGGGAGACTTCGGTTCCATAAAAGGTAGTCTTGCCAGTGATCAAGTCCTTAGTCTGATAGGCGGGTCCATAATGAACCCCGATCCGCATTCCGCTGCTCTCCGACAGGCCCAGCAGGCTATAATCAAAATCCTGCAGACTATCTTGTAAAGCCAGCGCGATTTCAGCAGCCACAGGCGCATCCAAGCTAATCGCCAGTACCGCGTCACCCCAGCTATTTTTTGCCAGAACCTTGTCCGGATAGCTGTCCAGCACATCCGCCATCCGCCCCATTACACCTTGCCAAAAGGCCGGAAGAGCCGCCTCGGCCAATTTCGAAAAACCGGGAAAGTCGGTGAATAGAAACGCCGCCAGACCGCGGGTAAGATCATCCGTGCCGGGCTGTTTGGGCCAACTCAAATTGCGGTCAATGGCGTCCGGTGTGATGATTGTGGTCGCTCCGCCATAATCGCTCCATGCCTTGACATCCGCGCCCGTTCCAGCTGGTCCGTCGACCGCTACACCGTCCCAGAGCGCCAATTGCTGCGGAACTGTGCCGAGATATTGTGCGCGCAATTTGGCCATGCCCATAGCCACTTTGCTGGCATAGCCAAATTGCTCCGGATCGCCGACATAGTTCATCTCGGTCGCGAAATGCACACTGGTAGCCGCTTCCAGACAATGGTCAAACCGTCCTAGCCATCCCTCTCCGGCAGGGATCACCGACTGCGCGATAAAATCATCTTTCAAAAAGGGCAGCGTCACATGCAGTTCGCCGCCGCGCGCCAAGATCGCCTCGGCCACCAATATATCAGCCCCCGCAGCCAGCGCACCATAAGCAAAATCGCCACTATGCTTGTCCAAAAATTCATCAATTTGCCGTCGCAAAGTCGCTTCCGTCGCAGCATCCTCAAGAAACATGTGGCCGCAATAATGGATGACAGTCGGTGGTGATATTGGGGCGAGCAATATCTTCTGGCGATCAGCATCCAGCTCCAATATTTGGGCAAGCAATAACAGCTGGCGACTGGTACTCGACTTCGCACCACTATTGGCATCCGGCAACTGGCTAGCCATGTACAGGGCCGCCGCTGATTCATCGATACGTTCGTTGATCAACAAGGCTTCGGCCAGCGTAGCGGCATCATAATAGTCTTTAGGATTAGATATTTCCCTCAGCGCAATGATTGACGACGCTAGCGCCTGCGCCTGTGTCTTGCGCCCGCTCAACAACGCAAGACTGGCGGCATTGATACCCGGATATGCATCGCCGCTCTCTTCAAAAATATCCGCATAAGCCCGATAGGCTGACGAAAGCGCGTCATCGCGATTGTCACCGGCGGGCATTGCCAGCGCCGCGTCTTTCAATATCCGCGCGGCGATAGAGCGATGATGCGCATTGGCCGACCCATGCAGGCCGTATTCCTCATATAACGCCATCGCTTGCTGCCCGTCTCCCATCCGAGCGAGCGTCAGCACAAGCAGGTGACGCAATTCTGTGGATGTGTCCCCGCCATCAATGGCGACCCGGGCCAGATCATATGCAAGCAGCAAATTGCCTTTGTCGATCGCCTTTTTTGTTTGCGTTACGTTTTGCCCCATTCCATCCCTCTAGATAAATTTTACAATTGCCGCAAATTATGGCTTTAGTCACTATCTCAGGTATAGTGTGGGCATTGTGATCGGGATCGCATCATCAGGGGACGGGGCGAAATATGGGGCAAGAACGAGCGACGCGGCTGTTTGTCAGCCATCATTCCAGCAAATTACCGGTAGCGCTGGAACTCGAAAAATCACTAGCCAAATACGGTGTCACTTGCTGGCTAGCGCCCCGAGATGTCGAACCAAGCGAGGCGTTCGACATGGCGATCAAGCGCGCCATTGACGAGAGTTGCGCCACCTTGCTGTTGTTCTGCAGCAAGTCTGACAAAAGCCCCCATGTAAAACGCGAACTCATTCTTGCCGACTCTTCGCGCAAAGCGATTATTCCGATGCGGCTGGAAGAGCTAGCCCCGGATGAGCTGGCTTATCATCTTGCCAGCTCGCAATGGATTGACTGGCTAGAACAGCGAGAAAGCACGATCGAACGGGTTGCGGCCAAAGCACATCAACTTGCTGGCACAGTCCAAAAGACCATGACCGTCGATGATCTGATTGAACATAGTGGCAATGGCGAATCAAATGTGACGCCCTTACCCTCCATGTCCGAACAAGCTGACGAACCAGAAATTTCGGAACCGGCGCCAGAGCAAGAATCAGAACCAATTTATGAAGAATATGATGATTGGGAACCGGAGAAAACAGCACCCAATTGGACACTCATCGTGGGCCTTGCGGCACTCTTTGTCGCAGCAGTCGCGGGCTTTTTGATCTGGAGCACCATGGGAAAGGACGAACCTGCACCGCCAATTGATCTCACCGAAATTCCATCGCAACCGACGGACGAAAACGAGACGATTGAACCGGAACCGGAGCCAGTTGCAAAACCAATTATTCCTAAACCGCTTCCACCCGATGGCCCTAGTTTTGATTGCACCAAAGCATCGCAACAGGTCGAATTCCTAATCTGTAATACCCCCGAACTGGCTAAGCTCGATCGGACGTTGTCGACGGTTTACAAAAGCGCGATGAAAGCTGCCGGTCTGAACGCCCCACGGCTTCAGCGCCAACAGCGCGCCTGGCGCACGGAAGCCCGCGATACCTGCCCCGACACTGCCTGCGTCGCCACCGTTGTGCGGGAACGGCTAGCGCTTTTAAGAGCAATAGCGGCGGGAAATCTTGACGTGCCGCGCGATCGGCCAAGAGAGGATTTCAGAAGCGAATTTAGCGATGCGATCAATGAGAGTCAGACCCAAGTCACTGAATAAGAACATGGTTAAGCAAGACCGCCAAAATCCAAATTAAGTCCAAAGCCCTAATTAAACAAAGGGTATCTCCCAACACAAACGCCTGTCACACAGATGCGCTATGGCAGGACTTGAAACAACTTCGGGAAACAGCACGGCGATATCTGATCGCTATCCCAACTACGTGCTCGGCGTGCTGTTCATCGTCACGATGCTTAACTTTCTTGATCGCCAGATCATCTCTATTTTGGCGGAACCCATAAAGCGCGACCTAGGCCTTACAGATACAGAAGTTGGGTATATGACTGGGCTCTCTTTCGCCATTTTTTATACGACCCTTGCCATTCCCGTCGCCGCATTGGCCGACAAATGGAACCGTAGCAGAATCATCGCCATCGCTATAGCTATCTGGTCCGCCATGACGCTGGCCTGCGGCCTTTCGGCCAATTTTATCCAGCTTTTTCTGGCACGGGTTGGCGTCGGTATCGGCGAAGCAGGATCAGCGCCGGCGTCCCATTCGCTGATCGCCGACCTGTTCCCGCCAGAACGCCGCGCAGGTGCGCTGGGCATATTGGGTATGTCGGTTCCGATTGGCGCTTTCATTGCCTATGCCGGTGGCGGCTGGATTGCCGAAAATTTCGGCTGGCGCATCGCTTTCTTTATGGCTGGATTGCCCGGCATCATGATCGCGATCGTCATCTGGTTCACGGTTCCTGATCCGCGTGGCAATGTACCATTGGCTGAAGCCTTCAAACCCGACCCCAGCAGGACCAGCCTCAAAGACGCCCTGATCCAATTGTCAACCAAACCCGCCTATTGGCACTTGGTCGCTGCGGGTGTACTTGTACAATTTGTTTCTTACGGGCTTGCGAGTTTCTATTCCGGCTTGTTCGTTCGTGTGCACGGCATCGGCTATGGCGAGCTGGGATGGAAACTTGGCATTATGGTTGCTCTGTCGGGTGGTTTTGGTGCGTGGCTAGGCGGCAAATCCGGCGATTATTTCGGAAAACTGCGCCCCACGCTACCTCTTTTGGTCGCAGCACTGGTGATGGTCATTTCCACTCCTGGCATGATCTGGGCGATATATGGGCCAAGTGCCAATATCGCGTTGATCCTACTAGCCATCCCGACCTTTGCAGCGACCTTTTACTATGGTCCCAATTTCGCAGCTTTACAAAAATTGGCAAGCGATGAAACCCGCGCCATGGCCGTGGCGATCTACCTGTTGATCGCCGGCATCATCGGTCTGGGCATTGGCCCGGTCTTTGTCGGAATCTTGTCCGATATGTTTGCTGCTGAACTGGGCGAAGGCGCTGCATTGCAGCGCGCCCTAGCCATTCTCGCGCTCTTTAATATCTGGGCAGGATTTCATTTCTGGCGGGCAACACGGTCAATGACCGACTGAACATTGACACAAAATCGGTCATTTGCACTTTAACGGTTTCGCTCGTTCGATCTGCTGAGTAGGACGGTCCAATGATCGAGAATCTCCTGCCACTCCTTAAATCGACCTTCGGGTTTAATGCGCTTCGCGGCGTGCAGGATCAGGTTCTCGCGCGAGTCCTGGATCAGCAGAATACGCTTGCGGTCATGCCCACCGGCGCGGGTAAATCTTTATGCTATCAACTGCCCGCCATCGCCAATGAAGGCACCGTGGTTGTTATTTCTCCACTAATCGCGTTAATGCATGACCAACTGCGCAGCGCAGAGGCCGTTGGCATTCGTGCGGCGACCCTGACCTCTGCCGATGATAACAGAGCAGAGACCATCGCGCGATTGAAAGCGGGCGAATTGGATTTGCTCTACGCTGCACCGGAACGAGCTTCGGGTGAACATTTTCGCAATCTGCTCGAACAAACAAAGATCTCGCTCTTCGCGATTGATGAGGCGCATTGTGTATCCGAATGGGGGCATGATTTCCGACCTGATTACCGCTTACTGCGCCCTCTGCTCGATCATTTTGGCGATGTCCCGCGCCTTGCGCTGACCGCGACTGCAGACGCCCACACACGTGATGACATACTGGTGCAACTCGGCATCAAGCAAGACGGTCTGATCATCGCAGGCTTTGACCGACCCAATATCCGTTACAGTATCTCCCCGCGCAAAGGCCTGACCGGGCAAATTACCGATCTGATCGAACGCGTACCCGGCCCCGGCATAATCTATGCCCAAACCCGCAACGCCACAGAGAAAATGGCAGATCAAATCGCCAAAACCGGCCGCAGCACCCGGGCCTATCATGCTGGCCTACCACCCGAAGTTCGCCAGCGTAACCAAGCTGATTTTGTTGCATCGGAAGATATGGTGATGGTTGCGACTATCGCTTTCGGGATGGGGATCGACAAGCCCGACGTTCGCTTTGTCGCCCATGCTGGCCTGCCCAAATCGATCGAGGCCTATTATCAGGAAACCGGTCGCGCAGGCCGCGATGGCGACCCCGCTGAAGCCCATATGTTTTGGGGTGCAGAAGATTTTGCACGCGCCCGTCAGAGATTGTCTGAAGTCGATGAAGCGCGGCTTAGCAGCGAACGAACAAGGCTTGCAGCATTGGGCGGACTAGTCGAAGCGGCCGGTTGTCGCCGCGCGATCCTGCTCAAGCATTTTGGAGAAGCGCCACCACAAGGTTGCGGCAATTGCGACAATTGTCTCAACGCCCCAATCACCCGAAACGTCACTGAGCTGGCGCGCAAATTTCTGTCCGCCGTCTATCGCACCGGCCAGAGCTTTGGCGTCGGCCATTTGGAAGCGGTGCTGACCGGCAAGCAGGAAGATAAAGTCCTGTCGCGTGGGCATGATCAACTCTCCGTCTTTGACATTGTTGATGGCGAGGAAGCGGCGCTGATCAAACCGGTCTCTCGCTCGCTGTTGTTACGTGACGCGCTCCGTAATACCGAGCATGGTGGCCTGATGTTCGGACCGGAAGCGCGCGCGATATTGAAGGGCGAGGCCGAGGTGGCAATTGTCGAGCCGCCGGTGCGGGAACGGAAAAAACGGCGCAGCGGCAGGTCGCCTAATCCGGTTGGCGACCCTCTATTCGACGCGCTGAGGGCAAAGCGTATGGAGCTCGCGAAAGAACAAGGCGTCCCGCCTTATGTGATTTTCCATGACAGCGTGCTGCGCGATATGACCGGCTTTAAGCCGCGCAGTTTGACAGCGCTCGCAGAGCTGCCCGGCATTGGCGCGGCCAAGTTAGAAAAATATGGTGACCCGTTTCTGATGGTAATCCAAGAAGTTACTGAAGCTCAGGAAGAAAGCGTATGAACAAGGCAGCACCCTTTTCAATGCTGCTGATAATGCTCGCGGCCTGCACGCCTCAAAAAACGCTTGGGCCTTGGATCGACAATTTTAATGATCCCCGCGACCCTGCGATTGTCCAAGAGGCGCGTGCCTTCATCATCAATCGTCAGGGCTGCGACCATTTTCGTGGCGAGCCTGGCTATAATGAAGAGCGGCAGAAATTCCTCAACACGCAAATAGAAAAGCTTTGCGCCGGTACGGACAAACAGCTGGCACAATTGCGCAGCCGCTATGCAGACAGTCCGGAAACCAACAAAGCGCTTGCGGATTTCGAAGATTGCATTGAATATGATAGTATCTGTTCAACCACCGAACCGGAATAGATGATATGAAAGCTATAATATCAATCAGCATGCTTGGCATGGCCTTGATATTGACCGCCTGTACATCGGAACCGGTTCAAGAAGATCCTCCAGTAGAGATCCTTAAAGAGAAAGCCCAATCCATGTTTCGCTCCATCAACGAAAAAGTCAGCGTGTCTCCTCAGATCAGTTTGGAGGATATTGCGGCCGCAAAAGCGGAAGGCGTGACGCTGATCGTCAACAACCGTCCCGATGGCGAAGAACCGGGCGCGCCGCAAAGCGCCGATATTGCAGCCGCCGCCAAAGCCGCCGGGATCGAATATATCGGTATTCCGATCACCCATAGTGGTTTTTCCGCGCCGCAGGTCGATGCGATGATCGCTGCTCTTGAAGGTGCCAAAGGCAAGACGCTCGCCTATTGCCGGTCCGGCACCCGCTCGACTTTGCTATGGTCGCTGGCTCAAGCAAAGCAGGGCATAGCGCCAGATGAGATAGCACGGCTGGCCGGAAATGCTGGCTATGATATTACACCCGTGCGCGCGATGGTGGATGCTTTGGCGGGCGAGACAAACTAATCCTGCTGGACAGTTGCTGACAGCGCTGTAAATAGGAAGACATGGAAAGTCTTCCCGATCCAACCCTTTATGCGATTCCGTTTTTTATCGTGACGGTGGCGATCGAATTTTTCATGAGCCGCTATCGCGATGACATCAAATATGATGTCAAAGACATGGCGACATCTCTGACATTGGGGACCGGCAGCGTGGTCGCGGGCATATTGACCGGCGGGCTGGCTGTGGCCGCCATATATTGGGTATATCAATATCGGCTTTTCGACATCCCGTTCACCTGGTGGGCTTGGGTTCTCGCGCTGTTCGTCGATGATTTCTTCTATTATATCTTCCATCGCGGCGCACACCGTATCCGCTGGGTTTGGGCGGCGCATGTCAATCATCACAGCAGCGAACATTATAATCTCTCAACCGCGCTGCGCCAGCCCTGGACCAGTACCTTTGCGCTAACGTGGATATTTTCCCTGCCGATGTTCCTGATCGGCTTTCACCCAGCGATGATTGCCTTTGTTGGCGGGGTAAATCTGCTTTACCAATATTGGATCCATACCGAAGCGATTGACAGGATGCCACGCTGGTTTGAAGCAGTAATGAACACCCCATCCCATCACCGCGTCCACCATGCGACCAATCCCCGATATCTCGACAGAAATTATGCCGGAATTTTCATCATTTGGGACAAGATGTTCGGCACGTTTGAAGAAGAAAGATATGATGAGAAAATCCAATATGGCATTGTCAAAAATCTGAAAAGTTACAATGTCCTTTGGGCCGCCTTTCACGAGTGGATTGGCATGGCTAAAGATCTCTGGTCAGCACCTTGGCGTTACAAATTAAACTATCTAATAAAACCGCCCGGATGGAGCCATGATGGCTCCCGGGAAAACAGCGAAACCATAAAGGCACGCTGGGCGCAGCAGGAGAGAACAAAATGGCAGAATATGACATCATCGTCATCGGCGGCGGATCAGCAGGCAGCGCAGTCGCCGGGCGCCTAAGCGAAGACGGCAAGCGTTCCGTCTGCCTGATTGAAGCGGGTGGAAACAATAATAATTTCCTGGTCAAAACGCCGGGAATGATGCCTTTTCTGCTGAAAAACGCCAACTGGAAATTTGACACGGTACCGCAAAAGGGGCTCAACGGACGAATTGGCTATCAGCCACGCGGACGCGGTCTTGGCGGGTCTAGCGCGATCAATGCGATGGTTTATATTCGCGGTAACAAATGGGATTATGACAATTGGGCGGCGCCAAAATCAAATGGGGGGCATGGCTGCGATGGCTGGAGCTATGATGATGTCCTGCCCTATTTCAAAAAATCGGAGGGCAACGAGCGCGGCGGCGACGAGTTTCATGGTGGCGATGGACCGCTATCTGTATCCGACCAGAAATGGCTCAACCCCGGCAGCGTGGCCTTTGTTGAAGCGGCGCGCAATTTACAAATGCCCATTCTCGATGATTTCAACGCCGCCGCACAAGAAGGCATTGGTATTTATCAAGTCACGCAAAAAAATGGCGAACGCTGGTCCGCCGCGCGCGCCTATGTCGAGCCGGGTCGCAGTCGGCAGAACTTGGATATCAAAACCAAATCACTCGTCGAAAAACTGATCATCGAAAATGGACGCGTTACAGGCGTGCAGATCAAACGCGGCCGCTCTCAAGAGACCTTGTCGGCCAAAGGCGCAGTTGTATTGTCTGCAGGGGCGTTTGGCACACCTCATATCTTGCAACTATCCGGCATTGGTCCGGGGGGCCATCTCAAGGATAAAGGTGTAGATGTTACTGTCGACAAACCGGAAGTCGGCGCGAACTTGAAAGACCATATTGATTTCGTTTCGGGCTATAAAACCGAGTCCAAGGAATTGGTCGGGGACTCCCTGCAAGGTACAGTCCGCATGGGCAAGGCTATCATCGAACATCGCATGAAGCGTACTGGTATCATGACCACGCCCTATGCCGAAGCGGGCGGCTTCTGGAGCTCCAGCCGCGACGTACCGGCTCCCGATATCCAATATCATTTCGTGCCCGCGATGCTGGAAGATCATGGCCGGGAAAAGGTCAAAGGTCACGGTTTTAGTTGCCATGCTTGTGTATTGCGCCCGCACAGCAAAGGCACTGTAAGGCTTGGTTCCACCGACCCTGCAGCACCGCCAGCGATTGATCCGAACTTCCTTGACGACGACCGCGATATCGCAACATTAAGGGCTGGTGTTCGCAATATGCAGCGGATCATGGAATCGCCGCCGCTGACGGACTTTAAACCTACCAATCGTCATCCGATTGATATGAGCGATGATAATGCATTGGACGCCCTGATCCGGGACCGTGCCGACACGGTCTACCATCCGGTGGGCAGCTGCCGCATGGGCAGCGATGACGACGCTGTGGTTGATAACCGGCTGAAATTCAAAGGCTTGGATGGTCTCTATATTGCCGACGCATCCATCATGCCGGAGATTATCAGCGGTAATACCAATGCGCCCAGCATGATGATCGGTGAACGCGCAGCGGACTTTATCAAAGCGGATCTGGCGTAGCGTTACAACATGCCGTCAGTGGCTAAGCCAAGATAGTGTAGCCCTCGTCTCCCTGCCCGCGGCACATTTGCTTTGCAACACGGGTTTCGACGCCATCGATAATCGCGACATCCGTAATGTTGAGGCATTTACGACCATTGGGCTGGGTATTAAGCGCCGTGACGGTCGATGATCCGGAAACTCCAGCCCGGGTCGGGCTTTTCCAAGTCGCTGTGGCACCGACTTCTTCTTTCTCGGTAACCTCAATCGTAGCTGCAACAGCTTCTTTCTGTTCGTCTTCGGTCAATTGGCAAGCAATTTCACCGACCAGTACCGCGCCCGCTGCGCTGGAAATCAGCGTACCGATTTTCCCGAGACCAGCGGCATTACCAGCAACGCCTCCCAGCAAACCGCCCAACACGCCACCACGTTTTTTGGCTTTCTTACATTTTTGTGGGCCTTTGGAATTTTTAGCGCTTTTTGGTTTGCCGTCTTTCTTAGCTTTTTCAGATTTCTTTTCTGCAGCAACATATTCGGGCACCGAATAGCCACCGCAGCCGGTGTTGAAACAAAAGCGATCGGCCAAATAGGTGCGATCCTGCTGATAGCGCGCTTCCAATGTCCGATAGTCAGCGAGATTAACGCCATCGGGATCGGAGGCAGTATGTTCCTGCATCATCACCTTGTAAAAATCGTCCCGGCTTTTTGCAGAATATTCCATTCTTCCAGCCACCTTGCCGGTGTAGATCGCAGAAATTTGATTCTGATGATCGATCATCAGTTGACGGAATGGGGTCAACACTTCGGCATAATAACGGTCGAGTAAGACCGTGCAGCGATTAGTGTCTTCAGCTTTGTCAAACGGTGCAGCGATTTTCTGAAAATCTTCGCGGCAGTCGGGATAGCCGTCCTGACTCAACACCGGAGTTGGCGGCAATGACGGCAGATCTGGTTCAACAGACGTCGGCGCGACATAGGCTCGATCAGCATCAGCAACCTCCTGATCCTGCGAAAAGGCCGGTGTCCCGACACTAGCCAGAGAGAAAACCGCGATCAGCGCACGGAATATACCTTGCCTCCGTTTTATCATCTCACTGCCTCCCTTCCGTATATTGCTAACTAATACTACCAGCCCCTGCAAGCTTAGCCAATCTTGTATCGGCCGCTTTTGCACCACTTTAGCGTGGCTTACGTCACAGATTTCGATCTGTCTGTGAAATATCGCACTTTCGACAACAAATTTTACCTTACCATAGAATTAGCATATGATATGTCGGCACCGAATGGACAAAAGCTTATGACAAATTATCTTAAACCTTTGATAGTGCTGACTGGCATGCTGGCCTTGCAAGGGAATACCCTGCCCAAGGACGTTCAGGCTATGGATCCGGACAATCCGACCTGTCCAGCCGAACCGAACTGGACGAGCAACAAGGAAATGGTTCTCACGCCAATCCAAAAAAATGACACCAAGGTGCTGCTCGCCGAGGGCGTGGTCGATGTTGGCTTGCCAGATCGGCTCAAAAAAATCCTCGCCGATAATCCTGATATTGCGGAAATCTGGCTAAGATCTCCTGGCGGTCATGCCCGCGCGGGCAATGAAGCGGGTCGGATCATTCGCGAACTGGGTGGGTTGATGATCACTCGTATTCCAGCAGGATGGAGCTGTTTCAGCGCCTGTAATTTTGTTTTCATGGGCGGCCGCGCTCGGATCATTGAAGCCGATGGCGGTTTCATGGTTCACATGTTCACTATGACCGGTGATCGCAACGCGATTAACTACAGTATTGAAATGGGTACCGATTCCACCGTCGAACTTATTGGTGAAGTTGAACAGGAAAGTGCCTTGCTCGCCACGGAGGATAATGACTTCCTCATCCGCATGGGCGTATCCCGCAAGTTACTGAAAGACATTATGTACAAACAGAAAGCTGTCAAAGTCGAAGGATCGGACCAATCGACCCGCCGCTGCTTGACCAAAGAGGAAGCCATTAAATATAATGTTGCCAACGTGGAATGAGGTTTGTTTGTCAGACCGCTGAGCCGTCACAATATACATATTTCTGTCATCAAAGTGGCGCACTGAACTCTCATGTTTAAAAAACTTCTCATTCTCGCGCTTTTCTTCTCTTCCACTCCCGCTCTGGCATGGGGTGAATATGCCCACCGCACTATTGCCGGCATTGCGGACACCAATATCGATGCAAAAACTAAGGGGCAGATGAACCAACTATTCCGTTCAGCAGCCCTGCTCGGAACACCGAAATGCGACCTCAAAAATATTGGTGACGCCAGTGTCTGGCCCGATTGTGTCCGGCGCGACCGGTTACGCTGGGGCTACACAAGTCCATGGCACTATCAGAATGTTGATATCTGCAAGCCGTTTGACCTGAAAGGCGCCTGCCGCAACGGCAATTGCGTATCTGCGCAAATTGATCGCAATGCAGCTCTGCTCAAAGACAAATCGCTACCCGCTCATGTCCGGCTGGAAGCGTTAACCTTTCTGGTCCATTTCGTCGGGGACATGCACATGCCACTTCACAGCGGTGATCGCAGCGATCGCGGCGGCAATGATGTCCGTGCGGCGTACGGGATCATCGAAGGCCGGATGAACCTGCATTGGCTGTGGGATGGACCATTAGCGGAACGCGCTATTACCGACGGCCCTGAAATGGTCCGCCGCTATAGCGCCGAAGAAAAATCCGATAAATCGTTCGGGACGACCGACTTTTGGGCCATGCAAGCATGGCAAGTTTCACGCGATTATAGCTATCCTACCGCTGAAGATCAGCCCTCCTGCGGTCCGAAAATCACCCACCGGGGCAAAGTGGACAATGATGAAATTCGGATGCTGATCCCGACAGCGCGAATCCAGATCGAACGCGCAGGCCTACGACTCGCACGATTACTCGAAGAGACCCTCAACTAGCCGATTTTAAGGGTTTTTTAAGGATATCTGTCAATATTTGGCAGTTTTTGGTAACTTTTTTTTAACAGTTTTTTCCACTGTGATTCAATGGGTTGGGGATCGCTGTGCGGAATGTCACGCCGAAATGGCGGAAAAATCCTATCTACATTCTTGTGAACCTCTATCTCTTCGTCGACGGAAAGAAACGGTTCACCGTCAGTAAAGTAACGAACCTTAGTCTCGTGCGTAATTAAGTTTGGCAACAACAAGAAGGAAGAACGATGTATTTGTCCCCAAGATCATTCGTCAATCGCCCTCAAGACGCATTGGCCGAAACTAACAATTCGCAACAACCAACTGTGCTGCAACGTGGCTATCAGCCAATGTACCATCTGGACATTGTAAATCGCTGCCCGGGTTGTGGTAAATCACACTGGCATGTTGGACGCTTTAGCGCGGAATGCGCACATTGCGAGACCGCTTTGCCGCTGGCGATGGTCTCCAGTCAGCCCATGAAACCACGCTTTACCGAAAGCTTCAGCAAAACGGCGATGGCAGCTTAAACCGGTTGGGCGTTTTACTTCGCTAATCCTGCGACACGCCGCAGCCATTTGCTGACGGGGGCGACATAGAGTTGATGCGCTGTGGCACCATTTTCATAGGTATAAGCGGAATAGGCGTCGGGATATAGCGTCAGCCCATGATCAGCCTGTTTGATTTCCAGCCATTGTGCAGCGCCGGACGTTTTTCGGTTGATCATGTCGACAATCATCCGGTGGCCGTGGCGGCTTTCAAATTGTTCGTGTTCGCCAAAAACAACCATCACGGGTGTATCGAGCGATAGCCAAGCAGCCAGGAAATTCTTCTCCGCCGCCTGCCAATGCCATGCAAATGGGCGGCCGTAATGGTTTTCGGGATCAGTCCCGCGGATTTTCTGCCAGACACCCGCCAATTCTGGATGGTCTGATACAACTTCATCCGGTGTTTTCTGACCAATCAGATAATGCTGAAGAAACGCCATACGCTGGAGCATTTCAGGATGGATATCTTCCGGTTTCACGGCGCCAGACCGTTCGACATATAGACGTTCGAAATGGATCATGCGTTCCAGATAGGTCACCGCGCCGCCGCCCTGCACGATCACCCCGGCGACATTGTTGTTCTGAGCAACCAAGGGAGCCGTGGTAGACCCCAGACTGGATCCCAATATGACCACGCGCTGCGGGTCAACCCATGGATGCTGTTTGGTCTGAACCAGAGCCTCGCGATAGTGACGCACCTCTGTATCATAGTCGAGCTTATCGCATCCCGGTCCTTCGCTGTCACCGGTGCCTGCGCGCTCTATACGGATCATGACCATTCCGGACTGCTGCGCAAGCAACCGTAGCTGCGTATCGCGCCCTTCTGGAAAAACAATGGTATCGCAAGAAACCCATTGGGTCAGAAATATGGCTGGTAGTCGTCCGCTGGCCCCTTCGGGACGGGTAACAACGCTTCTTAACCGCAGCCCCTCACTCGTTGTGATCGTCCCATATTCCGTTTCCAGTCCTGCGGTCTGTTCCAACGGCACATCTGCGGCCGCCACCAGACTTCCGGTTATTCGAGACTCGGCATTTAATGCGCCCACATTTGTGCCAGCCATAGCCATCACGAGAGCCAACCCTGTCAACATTCGGCCCATAATCATCCCTTTCATGCTCTTTCTCTAGATGAGAGAAGACTGATAGGGGATCCAGATGCGGCCTAGAAAGGGCGATGTGACGAAGGGACTAAATTCACGCCGGCAAAGTCCTTTACTGCAATGCCGAACGGTAACGGTTACCGGTTTTGAAGGTTTGACCGTTGTTAAGCGTGACAATGTTGCCCGTTAAATCCTTGATGTTCTGACGACGTACGAGAATGGATCGATGGATCCGGACAAAATCATGCGCAGATAACAGATTCGCCATCGCGGATATCGACATCCGGTGTAATATTGGCGCCCCTGATCCATGCAGTTCAACATAATTGCCAGCGGCTATAACCCACCCAATCTGGTCAACAAGGAGAGGAAGCTCATTGGTAGAGACCAGTTTCTTGGCCACCGCACGGTCAGACACAAATCGCTTCAATATCCACGACAAGGCCAGCATTCCCGAGATCATAGCTGCACCGGGGAGCCTCCTGGCAAGCTCGAACATGATATTGCTCTCCGACATAAGGCTGTCGAAAAGCGACATTACCACGGCGAAAATAAACACAATGCCGAATTGCACAGGCCATGAGCCCAACCGCTTTGCGATTTCAAAACATATCACCCACGGGACGATATTGAGCCCAGCCCAAACTATTCCGTCGATCAATGGCTCTCCCCGTCCCGCAAGCGTGGTGTAAATCACGCAATAAAGGGACGAGGCAAGTGTAAGGGTGATCGCAACCAGCAACAGCTGAGAGGCGGTTAAGGGGCGAATGAAGATTCTGTCCAGACTATCGCTCAACAAGGTTTTTCCTGTGATCAATTTCTGTATGATTTATATCAGAATTCCCAATATTTGCCTAGATATCTCCAAAAGCCTCGAGCGCAGCCCGGGCAATGGGTTCGCCCCATTCTTGCACAAAATGGCCGCCGCCTTCGATCATCATCGGTTCTGGGCAACCGTTGATGAGCTTTTGCAATTTGAGCATGGCGGGTGGGCCGAGAACAGGGTCTGCATCACCAATTGCCATGAAGCTGTCCCCTCGCCATTCATCTTTCCAAAAGACAGCGGCCTTCGTGCTGACCTCCACACCGTCCATCTCCGGAGAAACTGGCACGAGCGCGGGAAATTTTCGCGCCCCTGCTTGATAGCTTGAGTCAGGAAACGGTGCGTCATAGGCTGCGATTTCTTGTTCGGTCAAATGCGGCGTCCCGCTCGCGATGATCTGACCAGTTTTAAATTCAGGCGTATTGAGTGCAAATTCTTTCCATGCGTTAAAGCCATCGCCGGGCGTGCGGCCAAGGCCGAGGCCAGTATTCATAACAATCAGCCGAGATAAACGCGCTTTAAATCGGTCATCAACCGGCAGGGTTAGACCAATTAACCCGCCCCAATCTTGTACCACCAATGTGATGTTCTTCAGGTCCAACCGTTCGACCAGCGCCAGTATATGATTGCGATGAAAATCGAACGTATAATCATCTAACTCCGTTGGCTTATCGGAACGGCCAAATCCGAAGAAATCTGGAGCCACAACACGGGCACCGCTCTCCAAAAACACCGGGATCATCCGGCGGTAGAGGAATGACCAGCTAGGTTCGCCGTGCAGACACAGGATCGTGCGCTCAGCGTCTTTGGCACCTTCGTCAATCCACGCTGCGCGCAGCCCTTCATAGCCCGGTAAGTCTTCGGCATAATGGACGGGATAGTCAAAATCGGGAATATCGGCAAAGCGTGCGTCGGGCGTGCGGACAGCATTGATTGGCATGATTTAGATTCCTCTCACAAGTTTTGATTCGAAACCTGTCATTGCGATGCCCTGCGGTCAAGGGTTGAGCAGCGCACCAGCGCAAAAGAAAAACGCGCCAGCCCTCTCAGACCAGCGCGTCATTATCTTACTTGAAAACTAGAGATTAATCGTTGCCGCTGCTCTCGCCGCCGCCTTTGACCTCCGCCGTTTCGCCCGGAACCGGGAATCCACGTTTCTTGAGGATATATTTGACCTCGGGGTCACGGCCGCGGAATTTGCGGTAGGCTTCTTTGCGGTCGGTTTCATTGGCAGTGGACAGAATGATTGAACGGAAGCGTTCGGCCGTATCATTGTCCCAAACATCGCCCGCTTCTTCAAAGGCTGCCCAAGTATCCGCATCCATCGTTTCTGACCAGAGATAGCTGTAATAGCCGGCCGAATAGGCATCTGACGAGAACAGGTGATTAAACTGTGGCAAGCGGTGCCGCATTACAATTGTGTCCGGCATACCAATTTCAGCCAGTGTCTCACGCTCAAACGCATCCGGGTCAGTGACAGGATCAGTGCGGTTATGCAGCTTCATGTCGATGATAGCAGACGACAGATATTCAACCGTTGAGAAGCCTTCATTGAAAGTTTTAGACTTGTTGATCTTGTCGACCAAGGCTTGTGGCATCGGCTCGCCGGTTTCCGCATGTTTCGCATAGTTGTCCAGAACATAGCGAGTCAGCAGCCAATTCTCGTTCACCTGACTTGGATATTCAACAAAGTCCCGCGGCGTTCCGCCCAGACCAGGATATTTAATATCATAATTGAGATAATGCAGCGCATGGCCAAATTCATGGAACAAGGTTGATGCATCATCCAAACTAATCAGCGTCGGAGACCCTCCGCCACCTTTGACGAAGTTGTTATTATTCGACGCTAGGACATACTTATTGTTGCCGCCTAGCTCATATTGGCTGCGATAGGTGGTCATCCAAGCGCCAGAGCGCTTTCCAGCCCGTGCAAAATTGTCGAGATAGAAGAGACCGACCAGCTTATCGCCGCGCTTCACTTCAAACGTGCGGATGTCGGGGTGAAATACGGGAACCGTTCCGGTATTCTCGGTAAAGTCCATGCCATAAAGCTTATTGGCCGCGTCAAACATCGCTGCAACCATATTGTCGAGCTTGAAATAGGGTTTGATCTCGGCTTCATCGAGATCATATTTCGCTTTGCGGACTTTCTCCGCATAATAGCGATAGTCCCATGGTTTGATCGTGATACCGGCATTCTCGGCATCAGCGATTTCTTGCATATCCGCGACTTCTTCCTCGACGCGCGCCACGGCAGCTGGCCAGACCTGCATCATCAGATCCATTGCCGTTTCGGGTTCTTTCGCCATCGTATCGGCCATGCGGTAATGGGCATGGGTCTTGAAACCGAGCAGCTTCGCGCGATCCGCACGCAGCTTCAGGATTTTAGCGATCGTCATATTAGTGTCGTTCGCATCACCATTATCACCGCGATTAATGTAGGCGTTATAGACTTTCTCTCGGAGATCACGGCGGGTCGAGTTTTGTAGGAATGGCTGCATGACCGAACGAGTGTTCTTGAGCGCCCAGCCTTCTTTACTTTGCTCTGTTGCCGCTTCAGCAATCGAAGCGACAAAACTGGCTGGCAAACCGGCAAGCTCGGCTTCATCTGTTAAGAAGATAAAAGTTTCTTCGTCCGCCAGTACTTTGTTCGAAAACTCGTTGAACGCTTTGGACAATTCTGTGCTCAGCGCGATCAGCTTTTCTTTGTCAGCGCCTTCAAGCAGCGCGCCGTTGCGCACCAAACCTTCATAATCACGCTCAACCAGCCGCAACTGCTGTGCGTCCAGGCCGGCTTCCATACGGCCATCGTAGACCGCTTTGTAGCGCGCGAAGATTTTGGGATCGAGTGTTAACTCATTGAAGAAGGCCGATATTTTTGGAAGCCATTCGCCCTGAATTTTACGCACATCATCATTGGACAAGTTGCTACTATGAACGCCCCAAATAGCGAATAATTCATTGGCTTTGTTGCCAGCCAGTTCGAGCGGCACGGTCGTGTTTTCAAACGTCGCCGGTTCAGGATCGTCGCGCACCGCAACAAATTCAGCCTTAATGTCCTTCATCGCCTGGTCAAAAGCAGCCGGAAAATCGGAAACTTTTACTTCATCCCACGGCGGTACCCCATCATAGGGGCCGGTCCATTCCTGCAAGATCGTATTCTCAGATGCATCATCAGATGTTTTCTTCATGCCGCTATTCCCATTCGCGCTCATCTTGTTGAGTTCTGCCGTGGTCTGTTCGGCCATCGCCGGGCTTGCACCGAAACCAAGCAAGGCGGCAGTTGATACGCCTAGAAAAAATTTGCGGCTGGAAACTGAAAATCGCATATACGTCTCTCCATAAAATAGGATATTGTGCCCCTGTTGAGGACATGAATCTCTGCGCGCTTTTACGCTTGATACCCCGTTACAATAACCGCGCATCAAAGGCAAAAAGGTTGCGTTTGAAATCATGTTTTAGACGAAAGGCACTGAGCCGTCGATGAACGACACCTTCCAAGCGGCGGTGACCGATCATACCGACAGGTCAAACTTCTCCGGTAGAACCTTCGCCAACATCTTCCCGCACACGGTCAGATTGCGTTTGAAGGCCGCGTGCGTCTTCATCGCCTCCAGAAACGCAACCAATGCTGGCCACTTTGCGCTGTCAGGCGGACCCGCCAGCATATCGGTTTGCATCAGTTGACAGGCGATGGAGATGTCAGCGATCGACAACGCGTCACCAACAAAATATTGGCCGCCATCCAGTTGCTTTTCCAGATAGTCATAGAGCGGCGGCAGTTTCTCATTCCAAGTGGTGCGGGCCGTTTCGAGGTCCGGCTCCTTGCCCTGAAACAGCTTAAAAGCAATGGGCCGAAACAATCCCAAACCGCCCGCCATTGCCATGCCGGTATCCGCATATTCCTCCAGCCACAGAGCCCGGCCGTAATCAAATGGATCATCGGGATAGATGGCTGGTTCGGGTTGCTTCTTCTCAAGATACCCACAAATGGCCGAGCTATCGGTCACCGTGCCTGCGGTTCCATCTGTGCCAACTGTCGTATCTCGCAGCGCTGGTATCCGGCCCAATGGGCTTATTTCCTTAAACCAGTCAGGCATGGCCATGACGGCGACCGCTTCACTCTCAAAGTCAAGACCTTTGAGGGCCAGCACCGCTTCCACCTTGCGCTGGAAGGGGGATAGGGGGGAACCATAGAGGATGAATTGGGCTGACATAAGTTAGAGCTCTCCGTTGCATTTGATAAGCGCCTATCAGCGGTCCGAAGGGAGAGATGTCAACAAGCAAATTGGAGTGATAGCGCGGTGATGGCTTACTCCTTTGCAGTAACCCTGTCTGAGCGAGGCAGCTTTCTCAGGAAGAACCAGATCATCAGCGGCGCGGCCACCAATGGGCCGAATAATATAAAAAATACCGGGATCGATAGCTCGGCATAAATTTCGGCCAGCGGCGCGCGGATCGAAATGATCAACGCCCAGATCATCCGCGCCAAATGACGCCGGACCCGGAGCGCAGCTCGCTGGCCCGCATTGCGGAAGAAATTTATGTCCCCGATCAGCAAAATGATCGGGATGATAGCGATCACCACTGGTCCCATTACGGGAATATTGCCGGCGATGATATTGGGGATCGCCATCGCCATGAACAGGAGGAGCATGGCAAGTTCAAAAGCGAACAACCCATATTCGGTGCGTCTGACCTTCTGAGTTCCCGGCCTGAGTGCAAGAAAAGCCGTTGCAATCGCGTAAACTGCGGTCAGCGCCGCCACAAATAACGGCGGAGCAAAGCGCGTCGACAACAGGATCAAGGCTGTAACCGAGACCACAATCGTACTGATCATGAATAACCGGCCGCCCAGAATATGTCGCCGACTGCCTTTCTGCGACGCCAAGGCGACCAGCGCGCCAACCCAGCCGATGAGCCCGATGACGATATGGATATAATAGCTAAATGGATCAAACGGCGCATAATCAGCCAGATTGACAGGATCGACAGGTATCATGCGCCACTCTCCCAAACGGAGCTACATTGAAGAATGATCTCCAAACAGCAGTTGTGCGACCCTCAGCACAACAAAGGCTAGACCGTTATTTAGTGATGTTCAATCCTGACCGCATCTGCGGCCTGTTTCGCCAACGCCCTTGCTGCATCGCTATCCGCACCGGTCGCCAAAGCGACAGCCATACGCCGATAGGGTCGTGTTACCGGTTTGCCGAATATCCGAACATCAACTTCCGCATTTTTACTACCGAGCGCCAATGCCTCGGCAACGCCGGTAAACGCAAAGTCTTCGCTGTCCTGGCCCGCCAAAATCACCGCGCTGGCGCTGGCCGAGGCGGTCAGCGCGATATGGGGGATTGGCAACCCCATGATAGCGCGGGCGTGGAGATCAAATTCGGTGAGGTTTTGACCGATGAGAGTGACCATACCGGTGTCATGCGGGCGGGGACTCAGTTCAGAGAAGATGACCTCGCCGGTTTTCGTCACAAAAAACTCGACCCCAAATAAACCATATCCACCGAGATTATCGACCACCTTGCGCGCCATTTCCTGTGCGGTGGTTAGAGCATCTTCAGACATCGCGGCGGGTTGCCAGCTTTCCTGATAATCACCACGTTCCTGACGATGGCCGATAGGCGGGCAAAAGAGCACGCCATCGCGCGTGCGCACCGTCAGCAGAGTGATCTCATAATCAAAATCGACAAACTGTTCGACAATCACGCGCGCACGATCCCCGCGCATATTATCGACGGCGTAGGTCCAAGCGGTTTCCAGCGCGTCGGGGCTATCGACCTTGCTCTGCCCCTTGCCGGAGGACGACATGACCGGTTTGATGACTAGCGGCAGCCCGATATCATCCGTAGCAGTCCGCACTTCGGCAAAACTCTCGGCATAGTGATAACGCGAAGTAGTCAAACCAAGTTCCTGTGCAGCAACATCGCGGATAGCATCCCGGTTCATGGTCAACTGAGTCGCGCGCGCAGACGGCACAACATTGAAACCTTCCGCCTCAACCTCAGCCAGAATTTCAGTCCGGATCGCTTCGACTTCCGGGACGATCAAGTCTGGTTGGTGTTTTTCGATGGCGGCGCGCAATTTGTCACCGTCGAGCATGGAAAAAACTTCACAGTCATCTGCAACCTGCATCGCCGGGGCCGCGGTATAAGCATCGCAGGCAATGACATAGGCACCCAGACGCTTGGCGGAAACAACAAATTCGCGGCCCAGTTCGCCTGAGCCGAGCAGTAGGATTTTTTTGGTGAAGGTCATGAACGATAACCTAAACTAGAAAAATATATTCGTCATCCTGAACTTGGATGATCTTAGGCCGCCTCGCCTGACATCATCTCTGCCATCCGTTTGTTCATCTCTTCCGGGCTGACATCCTCAATATGCGTCGACAGAGTCCATTCATGACCAAACGGGTCTTTAACCCAACCGGAGCGATCACCATAAAACTGATCTTCAACTGGCCGCACCGCCGTGGCACCTGCGTTGATCGCCTTTGCAAAGGCCGCATCACTATCCTCGACATAAATCATCATGCTGCATGTGCCGCCGCCACGTTTCTTCGGTCCCAGCTTTTCCATATCCGGAAACTCGTCGGACAACATAACATGGCTATCACCGATTAAAATATCCGCATGGCCAATTTTGTCACCCATTGGCATGCGCATGACTTCCTCCGCTCCAAAGGCCGTTTTGTAAAACTCGATGGCCGCCGCTGCATCATCGACCGTCAAATAGGTCGTTACGCTATGATAACCTTCTTCCTTCCATTGGGTCACAATTTCTCTCCTCTCAAAATATCCTTAGGAACTCATAGCAAAATTCACTCGATTTGGCGACATGACTGAAATTATAGATTGATATGTTATATCATTAGACTTAGAGACGTTTCAAATATCCCCTAATTTAACAAAGCGAGTACCCATGCCAAAGAGTAAGTTTTTGCTATCAACCGCCCTTCTCATCGCGTCTTCCACCCCTGCTTTTGCCCAAACGGCCACAGCTCAGAGTGAGTCGGAAGCACCGCAGGAGCGTGGCAGTGTGGATGATTTCCACAATAATGACGCGATTGTCGTCACGGCCCCGTATCTTGATAGGCTGGATATTTTGGCCGGCACTTCGGTTCTGACAGGCGATCAACTGACCAACGATTTACGCGGCCAGATTGGCGACAGTCTTACCAAATTGCCTGGCATCTCGTCGACCAGCTTTGCACCCGGATCTTCGCGACCCGTGTTGCGCGGCTTTCAAGGACCACGGGTGCGGGTTCTCACCGATGGTATCGGCGCGCTGGATGCGTCCAACACCTCGGTGGATCATGCCGTAACCATTGACCCGCTTACCGCCCAAAGCATCGAGGTACTTCGCGGACCCGCCGTATTGCTGTTTGGCGGTGACGCAATTGGCGGCGCGGTCAATGTGATCGACAAGCGTATCCCGCGCGATGTACCGGAAGAGGCCTTTCACCTTGATGCTGTTGGCGGCTATGGTAGCGCGGCCAATGACTATAGCATCGGCGGATCGCTTGATGTGCCGCTTACCGATTCATTGGTTTTCCACATCAATGGCGCATATCGCGATACTGGCGATGTCGACATATCCGGCTTTGTTTTGGCCCCGGAGCTCCGCAGTGAAGTGCTAGCTCAGGTCGCCGAAGAGACGGAAGAGGGCAATCTCGACGAGGCAGCAGAATTGACGGAAACCGCCAATCAGCGTGGCACAGTTGCCAATACGGCCAGCCGCACGGTCAGCGCAGCCACCGGCCTCGCCTACATCACCGACGGCGGCAATATTGGCTTTTCCGTCAGCTATTATGACACAGATTACGGCGTCCCGTCCCGCCCCGGCGCAGAACATGCTCATGGCGACGTTGACCCAGCGGTTGGCGTAGAAGAAGAAGAAGGTCCGGTTACCATTGGCTTGGAACAAATTCGTGCCGACCTGCGCGCTGGCGTCAATCTTGGCGATGGCTTCTTTGAAGCGCTCAACATTCGCGCGGGCTATTCAGATTACGAGCATACCGAATTTGAAGGGGATGAAATCGGTACAGTATTCACGGTCGAAGGCATCGAAGCTCGGGCGGAACTGGTTCAAAACGAACGCAACGGCTGGCGCGGCGTGATAGGCACACAATTTTTAGCGCGTGATTTCAATGCCATTGGTGCAGAAGCTTTTGTTCCGAAGAACACCGTTGAGAGCATTGCATTGTTCACTATCCAAGAAATTGACCTCGGTAATTTCGAAGTTGAAGTCGCGGGCCGCTATGACAGCACCGATATCTCGTCCAACATCGTCAATTTCGATCGCAGCTTCGACAGCTTGTCCGGCGCCGTAGGTTTTGCCTATGCACCAGATGACAGCCCCCTTAAAATCGGCGTTAATTTATCTCGATCAGAGCGAGCGCCATCGCCCGAAGAGCTGCTATCCGACGGCCCCCATATTGCCACTCAGGCGTTTGAAATCGGAAATCCGAATTTCACCACCGAAAAAAGCTGGGGCGGCGAGTTATACGCGCGTTGGAATTCTGACGATATACAGCTGAGCGCGACGGTTTATGCCAATTTCTTTGATGATTATATCTTTGAGACCGAAACCGGTGAAGAAGAAGATGGATTGCCGGTTTTCCAGTTTTTTCAACAGGATGCGACCTATTATGGCTTTGAAGCCTCCGCATCCTTCGTTGTCGCCCGTGCCGGCGGATTTGAGTTCGTCACCGACGGGGTTGCCGACTATGTCCGAGCGAAAGTTACGGATGGCGGCGGCCCCGTTCCGCGTATTCCACCCTTGCGGTTGCTTGGCGGGATCGGAGCACAAAGCGGTGCTGTAGACCTCCGCGCGGAACTCGAATGGTCGGATAGCCAGAACCGTGTTTCAGCTTTTGAAACGCCAACCGACAGCTTTACGATGGTCAATGCCTCTGCAGCCTGGCGACCGTTGGGTAAAGACGGCGGTGTGACCTTGCTGGCATCGGCGAATAATATTTTTAATGTTAATGCGCGCCGTCATGCCTCGTTCACGAAAGATTTTGTACCGCTCGCAGGACGTGATATTCGTATCAGCGCAAAATTTAGTTTTTAGCGGAAATCCGGGGTAACTTCTCGTTTCTGCTAAAGACGCAGGATCAGGAGTTACCTAATATGCGCAAAATAATCGCTTCCATCGTCCTTTCATCGGCGCTCTTACTGGGCGCCTGCAACACTGTGCAAGGTGTCGGGGATGACATTAAATCCGTCGGCAAAGCTGGCGAACGGGCAATCGATTAATTTATTTCCTTAGGAGAATGAACATGCGCAAGATTTTAGCATCACTAATTATTTCATCCACACTCGTCCTCGCAGCCTGCAACACGGTTCAGGGCGTCGGTGAAGATATCGAATCAGTTGGCCGTGCGGGTGAAGACGCGATAAATTAAGAAGCGGTTTCAGCCTTGGCGCGCTTGCGCTCGGTGAACCACATGATCGCCAGCGAGACTTCGTAAAGCAGTATGAGCGGTATGCCGAGCAGGAACTGAGACACTACGTCCGGTGGCGTCAATATCGCAGCCAGAACAAAAGCACCGACGACCATATAGCGGCGCAAACCCTTTAATTGTTCGCGCGTGACAAGCCCAGCCCGGTTGAGCAACAACAGCAATACCGGCAGTTGGAAACAAACCCCAAAGGCCAGAATGAAACGCATCACCAGATCAAGATAGTCGCCCATGGCGGGCAACGCTTCTTGCGTCATGCCACCTACTTCTCCTTCAAATCCGAGGAAAAACCGAAAGGCCGTCGGCATCACAATATAATAGGCTAGCGCAGCGCCTGCTGCAAATAAGATGGGCGTCGCGAATAGAAATGGCAGAAACGCCTTTTTCTCGTTCGCATAGAGCCCCGGTGCGACAAAAGACCAGAGCTGGTTGGATATGACCGGAAAAGCGAGCAAGAACGCCGCGAACATGGCCACTTTAATCTCAACGAAAAACGCTTCGTAGAGCTTGGTATAAACAAGTTTACCTTCGCCGGGCGGAAAAGCGTTGGTGAGCGGCACAACCAGCAATCCGAATATCTCGTCGGCAAAATAAAAGCTGATTGCAAAAGCAATGACCAAAGCAACCACGGCCCAGACTAGGCGCTGGCGCAGCTCGATCAAATGTTCGATTAACGGCGCTTTGCTGTCTTCGATATCAGGCGCGGATTGCTCGTTCATTCGCCCGGTTTCTCTGGCGGTTTCTCTGGCGGTTTTTCAGGTGCTGTCTCATCCAACGGCAGATTGGTTTGCCCAGACTCGCTCTTGTTTTTTGCCGTTGACGGTCCGTCTAAGGGTCCCATCTGCGGTTCATCATCAGAAACCGTCGGATGTTCGAGCATGATCCGTTCATTCTCGGACGCCCATTTCTTTTCCATTTCCTGCAATTCGGCTTCACGAACCATCGCATCAAAACCAGTCCGAAAATTGCCCATGACACCGCGTGCCTTAGCCATCCAGCGCCCTGCAGTGGCAAGCGCGCGCGGCAGCTCTTTCGGGCCGATCACGACAACCGCAATGATCACGATAATCGCGATCTCAGAGATGGAAAGGTCAAACATAACTGCGCGCCGCTAGATCCCGCCTGGATCAGCGAACCAGCCTTAACCGGCTGTCTTGTCGGATGTGGCGGCTTTTTCTGCGCTAACATCCGCTGGTTTGCTGTCAATCTGGGTAGAAGCTTTTACGCTTTCCTCTTCTTCGGTAATGCCTTTTTTGAAGGACTTAATACCTTTACCAACATCACCCATCATCTCCGAAATCCGGCCACGACCGAACAGGATCAGCACCAAAGCTGCTACAATTAAAATCTGCCAAATACTCGGTTGCATCGAAAATCTCCTGATCTAAGCCTTATACTTAAGCGCTTTCCGCCTCGTTTTCCAGTGAATCGGGAGTGTCATCGTCATTTTCTTGTGCACCATCTTCATTGAACTCTTGTTCCAACGGCAATTCATCTTCCTCTTCCATCTCCAACCGCTCTAACGCCAAGTCCACAGGATCGAGCAATCCGGCGGCTTTCAGATCATCTATACCCGGCAGTTCCTTGCGGCTTTGTAGACCGAAATGAGTCAGAAATTCTGCCGTCGTTGCATAGATGAGCGGCCTGCCCGGCACTTCTCGACGACCGGCAGGGCGGACCCACCCCGCCTCCATCAACACATCCAGCGTACCTTTGGCCACCTGAACGCCTCTAATGGCTTCGATCTCGGCACGGCTGACCGGTTCGTGGTAAGCAATGATCGCTAATGTCTCCATGCCCGCGCGGCTCAATTTACGCAGTTCCGCGCGCTCACGGCGCAGCAAATGCGACAGATCATGCGCGGTTTGGAAATGCCACCGCTCGCCTGTTTTGATCAACGATATTCCGCGCCCGGAATAATCGTTTTGCAAATCATTCAGAGCAGAACGAATATCAACTTCTTCACCGACATAGAGCTTCATGTCTGCAATTGTCATAGGCTTTTCAGACGCAAACAGGGTCGCTTCAACCGCCCGTGTGCCTTCATCCATTTCCGCGTCCATGCCCATGATCAAGTTGCGATCATCATTTCTCGGTTCATCCATCACTGCTTGCCTTCAACTTTAAGGGCGCAAAGCTCTCTTCCTGACTGAGCACCAATTTTCCTTGTCGCGCCAGTTCGAGCGCCGCGACAAAACTCGATGCCAACGCCGATTTGCGCAATTGCGGCGGCGCACCGGGCGGCAGAAACTCGCGAATATCCATCCAGTCAATCGCTTCGCCAAGCATCAGCGACACCCGCGCCAAGGCGTCTTCCAACGTCATCACCATGCGCTGCTTAACAATATGCACCGGCGGAACGCTGCGCAATTTGACGCGGCCGTAGGCGGAGATCAGGTCAAAATATTCTGCCTGCCAATAGCGGTTTTTAACGACCCGCAAGCCTTCCGGAGCGCCCCGGGCAAAGACGTCCCGTCCAATGCGGTCGCGAGCGAGCAACCGAGCGCCCGCCTCACGCATCGCGTTGAGCCGCTCTAACCGCATTTGCAGGCGCAGCGCCAGCTCTTCCGGCGAGGGATCAATTTCAGGGTCTTTAGGCAGCAACAAACCGGATTTGAGATAGGTCAGCCACGCCGCCATCACCAAATAATCCGCCGCCAGTTCCAGCTTCAAACTCTGCGCATCACCAATATATTTGAGATATTGCTGAACCAGTTCCAGGATTGAAATTTCGCGCAAATCAACCTTTTGATTACGTGCCAATGCCAGCAAGAGATCAAGCGGTCCTTCCCAGCCGTCAATATTCAGCGTCAGTGACGCATCTTCGTCAGCCGGTGTCGGCGGAAAGAAAAAGCGTTCTGGTTCCTCGTCGGCCATCAAGCAGCGGCCAACAGCGCGTCTCGACGAGATAAAAGGTCCGCTAGTTCGATAGGTTCCATTGCCTCATTCAAGGTGGCCATCGCCTTATCGAGCCGCGCACGGGAAGGATCGCTAATTTCACCAAGCAAGTCAGCAATACCAACCATCTCGTCCATCCGGCCCCAGCAATTCAGTGCAATATCGCAACCCGCAGCAACCACATCACGAGCGCGTTCAGGCACTTCGCCTTTCAACGCCTTCATGTCGAGATCATCAGAGAATAATAAACCGTCAAAGCCAATCGACCCGCGAATTATGTTATCAATAACTGTCGGAGACAGGCTGGCGCAGCGCTCATTATCCCACGCGGTATAGATGATATGCGCGGTCATCCCCATAGGCGCGCGCGACAGCGACCGAAACGGCGCAATGTCCGTTTCCAACTCTTCGGCAGACGCCGTCACTTTAGGCAATTCCATATGGCTATCAACCACTGCGCGGCCATGGCCCGGCATATGTTTGACGACGCTCACAGCACCGCCTTTGGTCTGGCCATCAATTACGGCGCGACCCAAAGCAGCCACCTGCATAGGCTCGCTGCCCATAGCGCGATTGCCGATTGCATCAACTGTTTCCGGTTGCCGGACATCCAGCAGCGGCAGACAATTGACGGTGATACCGACTTCGCGCAGGCTCTCCGCAATCGCCTGTGCATTAAGGCGCGCTGCCTCGATCGCGGTAGCTGGCGCAATATCATAAAGCTTGTCAAAGGTTTCGCCGGGAGGAAATTTCGGCCAGATCGGTTCTTGCATCCGGGCGACGCGGCCACCTTCTTGATCGATCAATATGGCCACATCATCGCGGCCATGCAGAACGCGCAACTCATCGGTAAGCGCGCGTAACTGGTCCTTGCTCTCAACATTACGACCAAAAATAATATATCCGGCGGGATCGCTTTCTTTGAAAAACGCTTTTTCATCAGCCGTGAGGCTTAGTCCCGACATCCCAAAAACTACCGGTTTCATGATTTAACTCTACCCAATCTCGCGCATAAACTCACATATAGATTATGCGGAAATTTGGCAGATCGGTAAAGCGGAAAGCGCCGTTATCCACAGTGCTTCCCCGATTATCAGAGTCTGAGCAGCCTATTGCGGGACGACAATACAACTTTCGCCAGCCGCTTTTAGGCCGTTACAGGTTTTCTGAGCTGCCGAAACATTAGGAGCAACCGCGTTGAGACGATAGATCGTACCGCCCTCAACAGAACCCTGCACAATTTTCTTCGGCAAAGCGCCGATATCGGCAAAGCGGCGACTGAAGCCGGACCATGCGTTGTCAGCTTGACCGGCAGAGCTGAACGCGCCGAGTTGAATCAACGCGCTACCCGCGGCCGATGGTGCCGTAGAGGCCGCCTTTTTAATGGGCGCTTCCACGGGTGGAGCCGTGCCCAGCTTGCCCGCAGTACCTTGTCCTTCAGAAGCGGCAAAACTTGCATCGCCCTCACCTTCAAATTTCCTAGCCTGCGGATCGTCAGGGCGTACTTTATAGTCGCCCTCCTGCGCAGCAATCAGCGTGCCATCGCCACTTAGTCCGCCAACATCGCGATTCTGCATCCAGTAGATGCCGCCCACAATTGCGGCGAGCAACGCTATGCCCAAGCCAATAAATAAGGCGACACGAATGGGAGAATATTCATCCTCACCATCATAATCTTCAGCGGATTCCAGCCAAGGTAAACGATTTTCATCGTCCAGGTCCAAACCATCGCTATTCACATCAGACATACTCAACCCCGTAAACTATTTTTGAGCGCTTACATTTTGTCAGCGGCGCTAACCCCCATCAGCGCGAGACCGTTCTTAATCACCTGCCCTAAATATTTAACTAAGAAAAGCCTAGCCGATGTCATTGCAGGGTCATTTACCATGATAATCCGCAATTCTGGCCGGTCGTTACCCATATTCCAGAAAGCGTGAAAGGCCGCTGCTAGGTCATTGAGATAAAAGGCAACCCGATGTGGCTCACGGTTGGCTGCTGCCGATTCGACGATTCGCGGAAACTGAGCAGCTTGTTTGATCAAGTCGAGTTCTTCCGCGCCTAACGAAGCCAAATGCTCTGCTGAGGGGTGGATATCTTCTTCCGCGGCCTTGCGCAGCGTGGACTGAATCCGAGCGTGTGCATATTGTACATAGAAGACCGGATTGTCCCGCGAAGCCTCTGTCACCTTGGCAAAGTCAAAGTCCATCTGGGCATCGGCTTTGCGGGTCAGCATCGTGAAGCGCACCGCATCTTTGCCGACTTCTTCTACCATATCGGCAATAGTGACGAAATTGCCCGAACGCTTGGACATTTTTTCCGGTTCGCCATTGCGGAGCAAGCGCACCATTTGGATCAGCTTGATGTCGAATTTTGTTTTGCCGTTGGTCAGCGCCGTAACTGCTGCCTTGATCCGCTTCACAGTGCCAGAATGATCCGCGCCCCAAATGTTGATGAGCTCATCTGCATTCTGCGCTTTTTGGAAATGATAAGCGAGATCACCGCCGAAGTACGTCCAACGGCCATTGGATTTTTTGATCGGCCGATCCTGATCATCGCCAAATTGGGTGGAACGGAACAGCGGCAGTTCAACCGCTTCCCAATCATCAATGGTCTTACCCTTGGGCTTTTCCAACACGCCATCATAAACCAGATCACGGGATCGCAATTCGACTTCGGCGGCATCGGCCTTACCCGCCTCATGCAGGTCCGCTTCAGACGAGAACACATCGTGTTTGATCCCGAGCATCGCAAGATCAGCCCGGATCATATCCATCATACCTGCAACCGCCGCTTTGCGGAAAATCGGAAGCCATTCGTCAAAAGGGGCATCGCGATACTGATCGCCATATTGTTGGGCGAGCGCCCAACCAACAGGTTTTAGATAATCTCCGGGATAAAGCCCCTCGGGAATTTCCAAAATCGTTTCACCGAGCGCTTCGCGATACCGAATATGGGTAGACTCTGCGAGAATATCGACCTGCGCCCCGGCGTCATTGACATAATATTCGCGGATCACCTCGTGGCCGACGAACTCGAGCAAATCAGCCAGCGCATCACCTACCACTGCGCCGCGGCAATGGCCCATATGCATAGGGCCTGTCGGATTGGCCGAGACATATTCCACATTGACAGTGACGCCATTGCCTTTTGTCGAACGGCCGTAATCAGCGCCCAGCGCTTTGATTTCCTGAAGTTCTTTGATGAGGACGGCGTCACTAACGCGAAGGTTTATGAAGCCTGGTCCAGCCATTTCCGCCGATTTGACATCAACCAGCGCGATGAGTTTTTCGACAATTTTTTCCGCCAAGTCGCGCGGTTTCTCTCCAGCCGCCTTGGACAGGACCATCGCGGCATTGGTTGACAAGTCACCATGAGACGGATCGCGTGGCGGTTCTAACGTCACATTTTTGCGATCCAGATCAGCCGGCAGATCGCCGCTGGCCACCAGATCATCCAAAGCTTTATCAATATGTTGCTGAAAAATATGAAACAGCATCGCTTCACCCCAATTTTCAATAGATTATGGAGCCCGGACCAGCCGAGCTAGATTTAAATTATCGCCCACACAAAGCTTTATCGGGTCGCGTTATATTGCAACTGTTCGGCGCTCAGCTGAAATCCGATCAAAAGCTCAAAGGTTGAGCGCGCCACTGCAGCCCGCACTGCCGGATCAGCTAATGGATCCAAAGCAGCATCGGGATCGCCAGCTTTTCTCTTGCGTGTAATTCGTTCGATCACATCTTCTGGCAACCGAGCGGCGGCCGCATCAACGTAAGAGCCTGCTTTTCCAGAAGCCGAAGCGCGGTATTGGCCATCGGCAAAACTAAGTGTTACATTTTTCACGCGTTTGGCAACAACAGCAGTGCCGCCCCGGACCACGGTCGAAAAATAGGGCACAGTAACGGTCCGCGCGCCTTGGGGCCGAGATCGGATAGCATAAACATCGAAAGTTGCTTCGGAATAAATTCTTGCGCCTTCGCTGTTGCAGGTGGAGCGAACATTGGTGATATTCGCAACGACATCGATCGCGCTAGCGTCGGTGCTGTTAACGGGATCAAAAACGGTGATATCGCCGGTATGGTCTGGAACGGCAACCGCAGGACAGCCAGTTCGCGTTACGCTGACGCCAACGCCAGAGCTAACGTCGAGCGCGCCATCCTGAGCACAGCCCGCTAGAGCCAAAACTGTTCCACCCGTTAATAGCAACTTATTGAAACGCCCTTTGAGTATCATGCTTATTCCTTGCCTTTAGTCCCATTTCACGCAGATATTATCTGCGTCCTTGTTCAGGGTTACGAAACCCTTATCTATGCCTTTAAGAGCGCGCAACCATCCATAGGATGAACAGACGGGCTTTTCGCCGTCTCTGTTTTTCACTAAGGCTTTGATTATGAATCATGCAAAATCAGAAAAGCCCCGTATTAGCTTGCTTGTAGCTGCCCCACGTGGCTTTTGCGCCGGCGTCGACCGGGCGATAAAAATCGTTGAGCTGGCGATCGAAAAATATGGAGCTCCTGTCTATGTTCGACATGAAATCGTCCACAATCGCTATGTTGTCGATGAGTTAAAGAAGCTCGGCGCTGTTTTCGTGGAAGAACTGGACGAAGTGCCAGACGGCGTTCCAGTGGTCTTTTCTGCCCATGGCGTACCCAAAGCCGTGCCGCATAAAGCAGAGGAACGGGGCCTCGAATATCTCGACGCCACCTGCCCTTTGGTATCAAAAGTACACCGGCAAGCTGAACGCCAAGTGGAAGCGGGACGGCATATTGTTTTTGTCGGTCATGAAAATCATCCCGAAGTTATCGGCACTTTCGGCCAAGTAGAAGAAGGCATGATGACTCTGGTCGAAACATTGGATGATGTCGCAGCGCTTACTCCAGCAAACCCGGACAAATTATCTTTTCTGACCCAAACAACGCTCTCCGTCGATGACACAAGAGCCATTGTGGCCGCACTGAAAGAGCGCTTTCCGTCTATCGTTGGCCCCAAGGGCGAAGATATTTGCTACGCCACCTCTAACCGGCAGGATGCCGTGAAAAGCATTTCGAAGTCTTGCCAGCTGGTGCTGGTCATTGGCGCGCCGAATAGCTCCAACAGCTTGCGGTTAGTCGAGGTTGCTGAGCGGGAAGGTACAGCTTCCTATCTGATCCAGCGCGCGGATGAGATTGATTTCAACTGGATGAAAGATGTTAAGACGTTGGGATTGACGGCAGGCGCCTCTGCACCAGAAATATTGGTGCGCGAAGTCATTACACAGTTGGAAGAACATTATATTGTCGATGAAGAAAAAGTCGAAACGACCGACGAACGCATGGTGTTTAAACTACCTCGCGGGCTCGAAGACGCCTGATGGCCGTTTACACCAAGGTTAGCGCCGAAGAGATTGAAGCCTTTCTAACTCGCTTTGATGTCGGGACTTTGGTGTCAGCTAAAGGTATTGCCGAGGGGGTTGAGAATAGCAATTATCTGATTGAAACCACGAAAGATCGTTTCATCCTGACGCTTTATGAAAAGCGCGTTGACCCTGACGATCTGCCGTTTTTTATCGCCATGCTCGACCATTTAGCCGAAAAGAGTCAGCCGGTACCGCCGATGATCGCAGATCGCACCGGCACAAAGATACAAAAATTATGTGGCCGATATGCTTGCCTGATCAAATTTTTACCCGGTATCTCAGTGACTATACCGACCGCTCTACAAGCCAGGGCCACAGGTGAAGCGTTGGGAGCAATGCATGAAGCTCTGCAAGATTTCACCATTCAACGGCCCAACAGCATGAACCACGATACTTGGCGCAAACTAGCGGCTGATTGTGGTCACCGCGGATTGAATGACATTGCGCACGGCCTCCATGATTTGGTTGCAACCGAGCTTGACTATCTTGACACACATTGGCCCAATGCATTGCCACAATCTGTTATCCATGCGGATCTATTCCCCGATAATATCCTCATGCTCGATGATGCGGTCACTGGCCTGATCGATTTTTATTTTTCCTGTACCGACATCCGCGCTTACGATGTTGCTGTGACCCATGCCGCCTGGTGTTTTTCGGAAGATGGTGGGCAGTTTGATGCAACCGTCTCGACATCACTTCTGGGAGGCTATGGCGAAACCTTCAATCTCACTACAGAAGACCGCACGGCCTTGCCAGTGCTGGCACGAGGCGCATCTCTGCGTTTTCTGCTGACCCGTGCTTATGACTGGATCAACACGCCAGCTGATGCGCTGGTCACCCGGAAAGACCCAGGTGCTTTTCTCAATCGCCTGAAATATTATCAGGCCAATCCGGACATTTTTGACGCATGAGTGGTCTTTCTCCCCAATTGTCCTATGTCGAAATCGCGACCGATGGTTCGTGCAAGGGCAATCCCGGTCCCGGCGGCTGGGGCGCACTGATCCGTCATGGCGATAAGGAAAAGGAAATTTCCGGAGGCGAACCGGATACCACCAATAACCGGATGGAATTGCGCGCGGCGATTGAAGCGCTCAACGCGCTGAAGCGGCCCTGCAAGGTCAAACTGTCGATCGATAGCACCTATGTGAAAGACGGCATCACCAAATGGGTTTTCAACTGGCAGAAAAACGGCTGGCGAACTGCGGCAAAAAAGCCAGTTAAGAATGCGGACCTCTGGCAGGACCTCGTCGAAGCGGTGAAACGCCACGATATCGAATGGCATTGGGTCAAGGGCCATGCTGGTGACGCGGACAACGAACGCGCCGATGTGCTGGCAAGCGATGCGGCCATGAATGTAATGGCCAGCGGCTCGTAATATCCGTCATCCCAGCTTTCGCTCGGATGACGGCTAAATTTCAATGGGCAGCCTTAGCTGTTGTCTTCAACCTCTGCGCCTGGACCATTTTTAATGATCGACGCGATCGCGTTCTTGGCGCTCGCTTTGCTCGCATAACCTTCGGTAGAGAACATGATTTCGCTGTTATGCTTGAAGCGAACTCGGAACTCACCTTTTTTATCTTTATAAATCTCAAACTTGTGCGCCATATTTTCAGTCTCCATCCTAGGCCTATTCTGGCCTTTATCGGTCCCTATCGGACAATTGATTTATTGCGCTTTAAATCACTGTGCGCAATGGCAAACTTATCAAGCTGCCTGACAGGCAAAACGTGCTGGGTCATATAAGCCAGCATCAAGTGACCGCACAGATGGATCTCGTTGCGTATCCAGAAAAATAGCTTTGGCCAATTTGGCAGCAGCCGGTGCAGTCTGTATGCCAAAGCCGCCTTGCCCGGCGAACCAAAAGAAATCGGGTCGCTCAGGATCAAAGCCATAGATAGGCAAACGGTCAGGCGTAAAGCTGCGAAGGCCAGCCCATTTCCGACTTACGGACTGAATTTCTACGTCCATTATCGATTGAAAGCGATCTATCGCCAGGGCTACATCCCATTCTTCTGGGGCGACATCACTAGCAACTACTGGCGTTTCATCATGCGGGCTGAGCCAGAAACTGCCACCCGATTCGGGTTTGAAATAAAAACTGCCATCCAAAGCCACGACAAGCGGCATATCTGACGAAGAGGGCGGATTGGTGCGCAATTGGACCATAGTTCGGCGCATCGGTTGAATTTCTATCGGTAACGCATCGGCAAGTTTCGCGACATCGCCAGCCCATGCACCAGCCGCATTGATGATTTTTTTGGCGTGAGTTACTTCACCCCCACTGCTGATCGCCCATGCACCTTCCTTATACACAATCTTGTCTACCCGGGCCTTGCATGACAAGGAAACGCCCTTCCGTTTCGCGCTACGTAAATAGGCCATGTGCAGAGCGGCCACATCGATATCGCAGCAATCGGGCTCATAGATCGCGCGGTCCCAACCGTCTTTTAAATTAGGGACCACAGCCGCGATTTCATCTTTATTCCAGCGGATCATTGCGACGCCGCTCTTTGAAAATTCCGACACAAAATCCTCTATGAGATGCTGTTCGTCAACACGCCCTATATTAATAGCTCTACGAATTTTCAGGAAACCAGTCTCTGAAAATTCCGGTGGCGGATTATGGAGAAAATCAAAGGAAGCGGTCGTCAACGGCTGAACCTGAGGCCCGCCATAGCTTTCCGTCCAAAATGCCGCCGACCGACCAGTGCTGTGATATCCCGGCTGATCTTCTGCCTCCAATATGATTACCGAGCAATCGTCAGCTATTTCAGACGCAATGCTCGCGCCCGCAATTCCAGCTCCGATAATGGCGACGTCATAGTGACTCATGATTAAACTGGCTCATGCATGAATTTACTCATTACTTAGGTGCCACTCTATCTAGAAACTCAAAACTCGCATGCAAGGCCGCATTGCGCACCGGGTCTGCCTCGCGGTAGATTTCATGGGCACATTCCTTGCCGAACAGCTTCATCTCGGCGTGGGGCAACAAATGGACTGCTCGCTCTATCGTGGGATGATCAACCAGTTCATCGACCGCAGTTGCAAGGACAAATATTGGTGTATCAACCGTTTCTAGTTGCTTACGGTTCCTAAGCCCGCGTGTGGATGAATAGGCTCTCTCGACCCAGCGCCAGCTGGCGGGCCCTAAGCGCAAATCAGGGCGCTCTTTAAACCAGAAAAATTCATCAGAGTAACGATCCGCGTCGTGGGTCAACAGGCCCTGCCGCAGCACTTCGGGTTCGAGCGGTTTCTCGCTAACTTTCCACGCGCGGCGCTTTGCCCGGCCAAATGCGCAGATGGCTTTGGATATCAAATGCGCGGTCCATTCCGGCATACCGCCCCCTGCGGGCGCAAGCATCGGTGCGCATAATATCGCGGCATCGGGATGAATACGCTGTTCGGCAAGCGCGCGCGCTACGAGATGTCCGCCCATGCTATGGCCGATGACGACATGTGGCCCAGGATGGTTGGCACGCCATTCAACGTAAAACGCACGCAGATCATCCACCCACGTCGCAAAATCATCAATATGTCCAACATGCGGATGCGGTCCGCAACGGCCCGAACCGCCCTGCCCACGCCAGTCCGGTGACGTGACATTCCATCCGGCAGCATGAAAGTCGCTAAATGTCTCAAGATATTTTTCGTAAAAATCAGCACGGCCGGTCATGAACAATATCGAACCGCGTGTATTCTCATCCGGTCGAAGCCATTCAAATTGGCGTAACGCCCAGCCATCGGAAGCGTGCCAGACCAGTTCTTGCGCGTCTTTCGGAATGGATCGTCGATCAAATACAGGCGGGTTCGATCGACTCAAAAACAGGCTCCGGCCATGATGGTTACTATTTGGTAAGGCATTTTTCTTAAAGCTGTTTCCCATGAACGGGGAACAACTCATCTACTTGCTCTGGGGCGGCTTGGCAATTGCGCTGATCGTGGCTGCGATCACCGATATCAAAAGCCGTCACATTTCCAACAAATTGAATCTGGCCATTGCATTGGGTGCACCCGTGTTCTGGATTGCCAGTGACATGGCTTTCTGGCCCGACATGGTGTGGCAAATCGGCATCGCTACGGTCGTGTTTACCATATTTGCCGGAATGTTTGCCATTGGCGCGATGGGCGGCGGGGACGTAAAACTCCTTACAGCCATTGCGTTGTGGCTTCATTGGCTCACTCTAATTCAGATGCTGGTGATCATGTCGATCGCTGGCGGAGTGCTCACGCTGTTAATGATAACGGCTAAGAAAATCCAAAAAACTGAGGGTCCAGTAAAGGTTCCATATGGAGTTGCCATATCATTTGCAGGGCTTTGGATAATTTACGAACGATATTTTAACCATTTTACTTGAAAGAGAAATCTACCGCCAACGGATCATTCAGGGTGATCGATTCCGGTGGGGCATTCAGGAGGCGTAAGACGTCATGGACAAGAAGAAACTAATTTTGCTCATCGGTGCACTGGTTGTGGCTGCGGTCACGGCATTGCTCGCGAAGAACATGTTCACCGGTGCTTCGGCACCTCAGGTCGAGGCGAAAAAGGTCGAAGTGCTCGGCGAAGAAGTGCTTGTCGCTTCACGCGCTCTGCCCGTTGGCACGATCATTACGCCGGACGCCTTCAGCTTCCAGCCATGGCCAGAAGATCTCGTTGAAGAAGCCTATTATAAAAAAGAAGGCACGGACATTGAATCTCTAAACGGTACAGTTGTTCGTAACGCTATCACAGCGGGTCAGCCGCTCACCAAAGGCGCTATTGTAAGCCCAGGTGATCGCGGGTTCCTTGCTGCGGCGCTTGGCCCTGGCATGCGGGCTGTTACTATTCCAGTCTCAGGCCTCACAGGCGTTGCCGGTTTTGTCTTTCCTGGCGATCGCATCGACCTGATGCTGACACAAGCAGTTAAAGGCGATGGCCCTGAACTCAAAGTGTCGGAAACAGTTATTCGCAACGTCCGGGTATTGGCAACCGATAACCGAGTCACCCAGACAAAGAACGAAGCCGGTCAGGCTGTTGCCCAGAAAACCAAACTGGTTACTTTGGAAGCGACACCGAAGATCGCTGAGAAAATTGCAGTCGCCCAGACATTGGGTACGCTAAGCTTATCGCTGCGTTCGCTGGCAGACAGCACCGCTGAATTGGAAGAAGCTATTGCTTCGGGCGATATCAAATTGCCCAAAACCGATGATCCAGCGGAAGAAGCAGCGATGCTGAAATCTCTAGCTGCTCGGCCCAATTCGAAAAAGTCGACCTATTCAACCGGCGGTGAAGTGTCACGCTTTGAAGCACGCACGCCTCCACCACTTGCCAAGACAGAAATACCCGAAGGACCAAAAGTCCGGGTGGCACGCGGCAATGCCGTCAATGAAGTTCAGTTTGGAGACAAATAATGTCCACGCAATATGCAAAGCATAGTCGCTTGACGAATAACATATCGGCTAAAAAAGCAATGGGCTCAGCAATTGCTGCTGTCTTGGCTTTCGCCGCGACTGCCAATGGTTCAGCGCCGCTAAACGCACAATCGGTCAAGGTTTCCGCACCGCAATCGCGTATTTCGGTTGCTGTGGGCCGCGGCAAATTGATTACATTGCCTGCACCCATTGAAGATATCTTCATTGCGGAGAACAACATTGCCGACGTGCAAGTCCGTTCGCCGCGCCAAGTCTATATTTTCGGCAAAACTGGTGGTCAGACAAGCTTCTATGCGACCAGCCGCTCCGGCAAAGTCGTATATTCTGCAGAAGTATCTGTAGGAGCTGAAATATCCTCTATTGATCAGATGCTGGCGCTCGCCATGCCGGACGCAAAAATTACGGTAAGCTCGAACAACAATTTCGTTTTGCTGACTGGTACTATCGCAAATCCGGATGATGCCGAAGAAGCTGAAAACCTTGTAAGAGCATATGTTGGCGGCGGCGCTGGCGGAGCCGGTACTACGGTCGTCAGCCGCTTGAAAACAGCAACACCTATGCAAGTTAACTTACGGGTGCGCTTTGCTGAGGTTAGTCGTTCGCTAGCAAAGAACATCAACGGTAACTTGCTGACGCGCGATACCACTGGCGGATTCCAATTTGGTGTGGCTCGCGGTCGTAACTTTGGTTCGATTACCGATTTTAACACCAGCGGCTTCCCAAGCTTGGACGCGTCCAATCTGTTTGGCTTGCCAGCTGGATCGATTTCGTTGCCTTTCAATACGGCCACCGGTCAATTTGTGACGCAAGGCGGAACCGCATTTAACTTTAACCAAGCAACCGGCCTTGACTCTGTTCAAGCCGCAGGCCGTCTTTTTGGCCTCGACATTGCAACCGCGCTTGATGTGTCGGAGCGTATCGGTTTGGTGACAACATTGGCGTCCCCGAACCTGACCACTATTTCCGGCGAGACTGCTAGTTTTCTGGCAGGCGGACGTTTTCCGATACCCCAGTCATCGGGTTTCGGAGAAGTTAGTGTCACCTATCAAAGCTTTGGTGTTGAACTATCTTATACGCCGACTGTTTTGTCTAACGGACGGATTTCCATCCGGGTCAAACCGAGTGTGTCTGATATTTCGGCAAATGGCGCCGTTCGTTTGAACGGTTTTGAAATTCCAGCCATCTCCACCAGAGAGGCGGAAACGACCGTTGAGCTGGGTTCTGGCGAAAGCTTCATGATCGCCGGATTGATGCAGAATAACTATAGTTCGACCATCGACAAGACTCCAGGTCTTGCCGACGTGCCGATCCTTGGCAATCTGTTCAAATCGGACGGCTATCGGAAAAACGAAACCGAGCTGATGATCGTGGTGACACCTTATTTGGTGAAACCAGTAAGCGATAGCGAGATTGTGCTGCCCACAGATGGCTTTAAACAGGCCAATGACCTGGAGCGGTTGCTTATGAACCGCCACAGTTCAACCGGTACCGGTGACCGTCCGAAACCATCGGTCGCACCGCCGGTTTCGTCTGGGCCTGCACTTAGCAGCCAGTCCGCGCCAACCGTTGGTCAAACCGCCAAGAAATTCAAAAAATCGAAAAAATCTGGCGGCGCAGCCCCTGGTTTCAGCTTCGATAAATAGTCCGTTTCAGGAGAAAACATCATGCGTTTTGTTTCTACAGCACTTGTAACCGCTCTCGGACTTTCCGTTGCTGCGTGTGGCGCCAATACCGCCAATCGTTCGGTTAACAGCGAACGACAGCCGGTCGTCACACGATCCCATTTCGTTCTTGACGTCAATACCGCAGGATCGGGATCACTCCCGAGCGGTGAGCTTCGCCGTCTGGCGGGCTGGATGGATGCGTTAGACCTGGGATATGGTGATCGCATTTCCATCGATGACCCCAGTTACAACGCCGGCGCTTCAGCGCGCGGCGCAGTTGAAGCGCTCGCCGCACAAAAAGGGTTGCTAATCAGCGACATTGCCCCGGTAACCGAAGGCAATGTTCCAAGCGGTGCGATGCGCGTTGTCGTGTCTCGATCAACCGCTGCTGTTCCGGGCTGCCCCGATTGGAGCAACCGCAGCCACACCGATTTTCAGGCGCGTACGAGTGAAAATTACGGATGCGGCGTGAACAGCACAATGGCAGCAATGATTGCCAATCCTGAAGATCTTGTCCGCGGACAAAGCGCTGACGGTGAAGACCAGTCAGAAGCTTCAAAAGCCATCCGCGCCTATCGTGATAAAGCCAAACAAGCTGGAGGCCTATAATGAACGCTCCTTGGAAACCAGGTTCCGTGAACGGTCGTGATCCGTTCTCTGCCTTTGTCTGTGATGATGATACGCTGGACCTACTGCGCCCCGTCGTAGAAGAAATGGGCTGGCCCGTCGACAAATGCCACAAAGGTGGACTTCGCAACGCCGTACAATCGTTGTCAGTTGCAGCAAGCCCGAACATATTGATGGTCGACCTGTCTGAATCCGGCGATCCGCTGGCTGACATTAATTCACTCGCAGAAGTATGCGAGCCCGGCACCGTGGTTATCGCCATGGGCCAGGTTAACGATGTGCGCCTTTATCGCGATTTAATCGTCAGCGGGTTGCAAGACTATCTACTAAAACCATTTAGCCCGGAACAATTGCGGGACGTGCTCAGTCAGGCGCAAGCCGCGCTCAATGCACCGAAAGCGGAAGATCAAGCCAGTGAGAAACCCCATGTTTCTACGGCAGTGATTGGGACCCGTGGCGGCGTTGGCGCATCAACCATTGCGACTTCTCTCGCTTGGTTGCTAAGCAACGATAAAGAGCGTTTGACCGCTCTTCTCGATCTCGATGTCCATTTCGGAACTGGCGCTTTGTCGCTGGATCTCGAACCTGGTCGCGGTCTTACCGATGCGATCGACAATCCCAGCCGGATTGATGGTCTGTTTATCGAACGTGCGATGATCAAGGCGAATGACAAGCTTTCTCTGCTTTCAGCAGAAGCGCCGATTAATTCACCAATGATGACAGATGGAACAGCATTTTTCCAATTGCAGGAAGAATTCCGTGCTGCGTTTGAATGTACCGTCATCGACCTGCCGCGCGAAATGTTAATCAGCTACCCGCATCTTCTTGGTGATGTGAACGCCACCGTCATTGTCACCGAATTGACATTAGCCTCTGCGCGTGATGCTATTCGCTTGCTGTCTTGGCTCAAGTCGCATGCCGCACAAAGCAAGGTCATTGTAGTTGCCAACAAAGTGCAATCCGGCGGCCTTGAAATCTCCCGTCAGGATTTTGAAAACTCGATTGAACGAAAAATCGATATAATGATCCCGTCAGATCCCAAAACAGCGGCCCACTCGGCCAAATTGGGTCAGGCGTTTGTTGAAGCCGGAAAATCGAGCAAAGCAACGAGCAAAATCATTGCACTGTCCGAACATATACTCGGCACGGTGGAAGCCGAAGGCGACGAAGGCGAAGCTGCTGGCAAAACATCTCTGATGGACAAATTTGGCGGCATGAAATCGCTGCTTTCATCAAAGAAAAAGAAAGAAGAAGAGACATCTAAATCGTGATGCAGCAATCGTTTCTTTCTAAAATGCAAGGACGCACATAATGGATATGATGCAGACAGCGATGCTTGGCGGGGGCATATTAATTGTCCTGATACTTGTCGTTTTTGCTTTTGCTGGCCCCTCTGAGGCAGCAGCGAAAGCAAAACGGTTGGATAAAGTGCGTTTCCGTCATTCGGATAGCACCAATGCCAAGATGGAAGCACAGATGAAAAAGGCGGTTAGTGCCCGTCGGAAAAACCATCGCCCTACCAGCGAAAACCAATCGAAAATGGATACGCTCGCGATCCGATTGGACCGGACTGGACGGAATTGGACGATATCACAGTTTTTCTATGTTTGCGGTGGTCTTGCGGCCCTAGTCGCTGGTGGCCTGTTTTTTCAGGGTGCACCGCTGTTGCTCTGCCTATTTGGCGGTTTGGCGATAGGCTTTGGATTGCCGCACATGGTCGTTAGCGTCCTGATAGGAATGCGTGTCGCCAAGTTTACCGCTTCTTTCCCCGATGCCATCGAACTTTTGGTTCGCGGCCTCAGGTCCGGCCTTCCGGTGACAGAGACAATTGGTGTTGTCGCTAAAGAAATCGACGGTCCTGTTGGTGAAGAATTTGCCAAGGTTGTCGACCGGATCAAAATTGGCCGGACGATGGAAGATGCATTGGGAGAAAGCGCAAAGCGCCTCGACACGGCAGAGTTTAAGTTTTTCTGCATCACGCTGGCTATTCAGCGCGAAACAGGCGGTAACCTCGCGGAGACACTTGCCAATTTGGCCGATGTTCTGCGGAAGCGCGGGCAGATGAAGCTGAAGATCAAAGCGATGTCCTCTGAATCAAAGGCGTCCGCTTATATTGTCGGCTCGTTGCCGTTTATCGTATTTGCCTTGGTGTGGTCGGTAAACCCCACTTATCTCGCAGGGTTTTTCGTTGAAGAACGATTGATTATCGCCGGGCTTGGCGGATTGACCTGGATGAGCATTGGTGTGTTCATCATGGCCAAAATGGTCAACTTTGAAATTTAAGAAGAAGGTATAAGGCAATGCCCATTAGTGGTCCGACTTTACTGGGAATAGACGTCCTCTGGGTGGCAACTATTATGGCTGCTGTAGCCACGCTTGCTGTCATCTTTGCCATTTATGCGGCCGTAACTGTCCGCGATCCTATGGCAAAGCGGGTCAAATCGCTCAATGAGCGGCGCGAGCAGCTTAAGGCCGGAATTACTGCCTCGACGACCAAGAAGCGCGCAAAGCTAGTCCAGCAAAACGATACGACCGACCGTATGCGCGGCCTGTTGTCGTCCCTCAAAGTTTTACAGGATGACCAGCTAAAAGAATCGCAACAGAAACTGGCCCAAGCCGGTATCCGGTCGAAGGATTTGGCCTATGCGGTTATTTTCAGCCGCATGGTGCTGCCAATTGTCTTCGGCGGTGCTGCTGCCCTTGCCCTCTATGGCTTTGATTACATGCCCGACTGGACACCGATCAAGAAATTCGCTGCCTTTGCTGGCTCCGCGATTGCTGGCTATAAAGGTGCAGATATCTATCTGAACAACCTTATTTCCAAGCGAACGGATCTGGTCCGTAAAGGCTTGCCGGACGCAATTGATCTGTTGGTGATCTGCGCCGAGGCTGGTTTGACCGTCGATGCCGCTTTTAACCGTGTCGCGAAAGAGCTTGGCGATGCTTATCCCGAGCTGGCGGACGAATTTTCACTCACATCAATCGAGCTGGGTTTTCTAACAGAGCGCCGACAGGCCTTTGAGAATCTGGCCTATCGTGTAGCATTGGAGCATGTCAAAGGCGTGGTGACGACAATGATCCAGACCGAGAAATATGGTACGCCGCTGGCCTCTGCGCTGCGCGTGCTGTCCGCAGAGTTTCGAAATGACCGCATGATGCGCGCCGAAGAAAAAGCCGCACGTCTGCCAGCGATCATGACGATCCCGCTGATCCTATTCATTCTGCCAACGCTGTTTATCGTGATCCTTGGACCTGCAGCCTGTTCGATCTCGGATACGATGTTATAGCGAAGAATATCATAGCAAAAACAAAAGAGCGGCCTTCAACAGCCGCTCTTTTTTGTTGGAACCTTTATCTCAGCAAAGGATCAGGCAGCAGCGATATCATCCGCCGACTGTTTGATCTTAGCCAACATGCCTGACAATTGCCGACGGTCATCATCTGTCAAAACTGCCATGATCTTCTTTTCCATCACTTCTGCCGCTGGCATAATTTGATCATAAAGATCTCGACCGGTTTGGCTGAGCATCAAATGATGGGAACGGCCATCAGCACTGTTCGGGCTGCGCCCCAAGAGGGCCCGATCAACCAGCGTTTTGACAGCACGATTGACCGTCACCTTGTCCATCAAGGTCGCCTCAACCAACTGACGCTGAGTAGAGGCACCCCGACTACCCAAGACAGCCATGACCCGCCACTCCGGTATTTTTAATCCAAACCGGTTTTTATATTCGTTGGAAATCAGATCGCTCACCGCATTGGATGCAGTGGACAGTTGATAGGGAATGAAATCGTCAAGATTTGTGGTCATAAGTAATATTTATTCAATTTTGGTGCGAAGTCCAATCCAAAATGTCCTTGGGAACGCACGTTCTATAATATTGCTGCTACTAATCGCTGTCTCTACCCGCGCGTCAAACAGATTTTCAACCCGTCCTTCGACCAACAGACTATCATTTACTGCAAAAGCCAGCCTGCCATCAATGGTGAAGGCATCATCCAAGCGGCGTGTGTTTTGATCATCTTCAAACTGGTTGCCGATATAGCGCGCGGTCAGTTCAAAGCCTGACCCGTTATCGCCATCCAGCCGGAAGGCTGCAAAGCCGTTATGCTCTGGTATCTGCGCCGGGCGAAGGTCATTGACAGCCAGCGCCGCGCCGGACGCATCTACTTGCGCGTCAACATAGGAGTAACCTGCGCGCAATGAGAAATCTATGGCACCGATCAGATTACCCTGAAATTCGGCATCGATCTCGATCCCTTTTGACTCGATGGCATCTAGATTTTGCCGCTGACGGAAAACCCCTGCCCCGGATACAAAGCCAACACCGGGAAACAATCCCGGACCATTGTCTAGCGTCACATTCGCAACCGCGTCGTCGAGTTGGTTATAAAATAGCGTCGCGCTCGCCGAGAAAGGTCCGCTATCCCAATCCAGTCCCAGTTCTGCACCCTTGACCCGTTCTGGTTCCAACAGCTCGTTAGCCGCTGTCGCATCCGGACCAACGCGGAAAGGACGAAACAATTCGTTGAGCGTCGGCAAGCGCCAACCGAGATAGGCCGCGCCGCGCAAAGTCAATTGATCGGTGGCATCAAAGGCAAAACCGCCGCGTGCGGTAAACTCGGTGCCATCGCGGTTGGCAAATTGGGCATCCGCCCGCACGGAGCCCGGGAAAGGATTGATGAGTTCGATCTCTTTCCGGAAACCGTCATCGATAGTCCAGAAGTCAATGCGTCCGCCACCTGTCAGAGTTAGCGCTTCAGTAGCCTGCACGCTGGCCTCGACAAAGGCGCCATAGGTTGCGGTGGAACCGCCGGCGTTGCGGCTGCGGCGCGGTGTGTCGTCATCAAGGAAGAAGAAATTCTCATTGGTCTCTCCTTCCGTTCGCCGCCAGTCCCCGCCAATACGCAGTTCCACAGCTTCACCGACCGGGGGCCGCACTTCAAAGCGAGCGCCAAGGCCGGTGGAGGGCACATTAAACTGCTCAAACACCCGACCAACGCTATTCCGGTCTGCCGCGACGCCGCCAAAGCTCACGTCGAAATTGCGGATTTGGACATAGCCTAGGGCCGACCATTGCCAACCCGTATCAGACCGATTGACCAACCGGATACTCGCATCCGCGCCATCATTATGGTTTTCGCTAAAAGCAAAGCCGCGTTCGCGATCATCGGTAAAGGCGCGGACATTGGCCTGCAATTCGGTGTTTTCGGTCAACGGCGCTACATAGCGCACAGCCAGACCGGCTTGCTCATATTCCGCTTGACGGTCGACATCCCCGCGCTGGTTTTCGATGATCGGTGTAAAGCCATCGCCACGAGCGTAGTTGGCGGAGATAGTGAGCTGCCCCTGCCCCAGTTCGCGCCCGAAGAGCAGATCAGCGTCGACGCTGTTGCGACTACCATAAGCCGCGCCCAGCTCGATCAGGTCGCCGACATCTTTGCTGAACAGTTCAATGGTTCCGGCAATCGCTCCGGACCCTTCCGAACCGCTACCGCCGCCACGCGTGACGCGAGCAGAGCCAAGCGCCAGTGCGTCATAGCCGGGCCATGCGACCCAGCCGCCAAAGGGATCGGCTTGCGGAACACCATCCAGTAAAAGTACTGCTCGCGAAGAGGCGTTGCCACCGAGACCGCGGATCGTGATCCCTTGACTGGTGGGATTGGCAGAACGCGCATCGGACCGACGAAATTGTTGCAGGCCGGGGACTGAGCGCAGCGCATTTTCAACTCGCTGCTCTTCATTCAAGTCTAATGTGGTGACGCTATACGCATCATCTGCATTCGGCAGCGGCAGACCCGTAACGGTAATTCCTTCGGCTGCAGCTTCATCGGCCACCGTTTCCGCTGCGACTGGAATACTCAATAGACAAACGGGTGCCAAAAGCGGCAACGCCAAAATTGATTTTTTCATTATACTGTTTTTACCTGTTCGGGCGCTGCGTCATGAAACGCCGCCAGTTTATTGCATGCCGCATCAATTCGCACGAGTTTTGGAAAGGCCGTCATATCGGTTTCAAACCGGCGACCATTATACATTTGCGGGACCAGACAGACATCGGCCAGATTGGGCGCATCACCGCCGAAGAAACCCGTGTCCGGCGCCATGGCTTCCAGCGCTTTAAAGCCTTCGCTGACCCACTGGCGGTACCAGATGTTGATGGCTTCCTGATCCTGGCCCATTTCATGCTTGAGATAGTTCATGATCCGCAAGTTGTTGACGGGGTGGATGTCAGCCGCGACGACCAGCGCCTGCGCCAATGTCCTGCTCCGTTCCAGCGGATCACTCGACACCATTGGCGGCTCTGGGAATTTGGCGTCGAGATAGTCGATAATCGCCAGCGACTGAGTCAGGTCCTGCCCGTCAATATGGAGCATCGGTATGAAGCCCTGCGGATTGCGCGCGATATAGTCAGCTTGCTTGGTGCTATCATCCAGCAAATTGGTCGAAGCCGATTGATAGGCAATGCCCTTTAAATTGAGCGCAATGCGTACGCGATAGCTCGCGGAACTGCGCCAATAGTCGTATAATATGATATCTGTCATGCGAACCTGATCATGTGAGAAAAGCTGATCGGCTTGTGCAGAGCAAGCGATCAAAATGCAAGCGCATCCCGGTTAAGCGGGTGCGATTTGCCCATTATAGATAGCGATATCACCTTTGGCCTCAATCGAAACGGTTCGCCCAGTGCGTTTGGCCAAACTATCCAGCCAATCTGGCCGATCGCTCAGCTTAGCCGCGACAGCCGGATGGACGTCCAACCGCATCCCGCCTGCTCCTTCACTCCGCTCCGCCTGACGTAACAGCGCGAGGGTCGCACTCAGCACTTTGTCCGCCTGCATCACTTCCGAAACCGAAGGACCGGTCCTGCGGGCCACAACCTGCATCAAGCCAAAGCCATTTATCGCCGTCCGTTCACATTTTCCGGTCATATGCTTATCAAATATCGTGGAGACTTCCGTCCGCTCCGCCTTCGCTTCTAGGGTCGGAAAATCCACGCCAATGGAACCACCAATATCAAAACGCGTCAAAGCCCGTGCCACCGCTTTAGCTGCACGTTTCGCTAACTCAAATGGCGCAAGGGGGCCGTCCACATCTATTACAGTCATCGCCGGCGTGAGGGAGACAAGCAAACTGCCGCCGTCAAAATCTATCCGTCCGGTTTCGGCCTGTTCCATCGCTTCGTTCCAGCCCAAGGCCGCCAGCATATCCGGCTCATGCGCCTGAACCGTCCGGACCGGTTCGCCGCTGACTTCGATAATATCCAATAGGCCAGAACCCGCTGCTAGCGCGCTACCCTCGGCGGCTGGCCGTGCTTTCGCCCGTTTCGATTGCCCGCCTCTTTCGTCCAAGGCTTCGCGAACGATTTCCACCCGCACTGTCGCGCCCTCGGTCAATCCTTTGGGCAGCGGTTGCAACAAGCATTGCTCGCCGCTTTCGAGCGTCACGATGCCGGATCGTCCAGCCACCCATTGCTGGGTAAATTGTGCATCGACGATGGAGCCCCGTTTCGCGCCGATGCGATCACGCTCGACCCGGACTGCAACTAGCTCGCCGTCTACAATGCGCGCAGCACGGTTCTCACCGATACCGGCTTCATAGAGCCAGCCATTTTGGAAATCAGTCAACAGAATAGCCCGAGGAAATGAGCAGATTGCGGGTCTCATAAAGCGGCAAACCCATGATCCCGCTGAAACTGCCGCTGATCGAAATCACAAAGGCTTCGGCAAGGCCCTGAATGGCATAGCCACCGGCTTTGCCCTGCCCTTCACCAGATTTTATGTAATTGTCGATCTCTCTATCGTCGAAACGCTTGAACTTGATGGTGCTGTCAGACAGCTTAGTTCTTGCGGTGCCGTCCGCTGCAATCACACAGACCGCTGACATAGTATGATGCCGCCGTCCGCCCATGAGTTTTAGAAACTGGCGCTGCTCGGCATCATTGTCCGCCTTGCCCAATATCCGCCTGCCAACTGCCACGATGGTATCGCCAGCAATCAGGACTTCATCATCGGCGCGCTCAACCGCAGCGGCTTTTTCCTGCGCCATGCGCAGCACATAGTCGCGCGGCAACTCAGCCTTTAAGGGCGTTTCATCGATATCAGGAGACATAATCCGGTCAGGCTTCACCCCCAACCGACCCAGCAATTCCAGCCGTCGCGGACTAGATGAGGCAAGGACCAATTTCATTTAATCAGGCCGCGTCACAGCAGCACGCCTAGCTTATTTAAAGCGATAGGTGATACGACCCTTGGTCAGGTCATAGGGGGTGAGTTCAACGAGCACTTCATCGCCCACTAGCACACGGATGCGGTTTTTGCGCATCTTGCCAGCGGTATGACCAAGGACTTCATGGCCGTTTTCCAATTCGACCCGGAACATCGCGTTGGGGAGTAATTCGCGGATCATCCCCTTCATTTCTAATAATTCTTCTTTTGCCATTCGGCTTTACTTTATCCCTGTTGATTCGTGGACTGTTTAACGTGTTGCGGTGCGCCATAAACCCAATTTCCGCAAAAGGGAAGGATTTGCTGTGTTCAGAAGATCGCCAGCTGTCCGCGCCCTGCAATTGGGCTATACCGACTTCTCGGTGCCGAATATGTCAAAGCGCTTCATCTCAAGTTTCTACCATCCTGCCCCAGACGTTGATAGCTTCGCGAATATGATAAGAATTTCCCCCAATTTTATCAGCACAAATATTATATTCATGGCCATTTGCAGCCACGGGCCCGTGCACGCACAAAAACCCGAAATCCCGTCAGCGGACAAAGCCACCAATAATGACGATATCGTCGTTAACGCTGACCGTCTTCCAGGGTCGGTTCTTACGGATGTTCCGCCAATTGCAGAGCTGACCGCCGAAGATATTGAGAGCTATGGCACATCCTCGATAAGGGAATTGCTGGACGCACTATCCTCTGAAACAAATTCCAGCGGGGGCAGAGGTGACAGCGGGCCGATTATCCTGATCAATGGCGAACCCTCATCGGGAATTCGCGCAATTATTGCTTTCCCACCTGAAGCGCTGGAAAGTGTGCAAGTTTTTCCAGAGGAGCTGGCTGTCCAATATGGCTATCGCCCCGATCAGCGCGTCATTAATTTTATCATGAGAGAAAAGTTCACCGGTTTTATTGCAAAGGGGGAGTATGGAAGTCCAACTCGTGGTGATCAGATTGAGACAGAACTGGAAACGAACATCACGCGGATCAACAAGAAAAAGCGCCTGGGCATCAGTCTAAAATATCAGAACAAGGGCGGCATAACTGAGAATGAGCGCAACATTGTTCAAGATGCTGCCGGTGACGTCGCAAACTTGGGTGGCTTTCGGTCATTAGTCGCCCCCTCTCAGACTATCGAACTCAATACAAATTACAGCCTTACGGTCGGAAACGACATATCTGTATCGCTTACCGGAAGCTATGTTCACAACAAATCACGCAGGCTGCTGGGTCTTCCCGGTGCTACATTGATTATACCAGCTACCAATCCCTTTGCGATGTCGCCAAATGACGAGAATCTGTTTCGGTATTTCACCCAATTTGATGCCCTTGAGAGTGTTGCCAAAACCAATACCGCTAAAGCCAGCTTGGCATTAAACGGAAACTTGTCAAACTGGCGCTGGTCCGTAACGGCTGACTATTCGCGCGGACAAACGAATACCGCGACCGACATCTCCGGTGACACAACTGGGCTTCAAACCGCGATTGATGCCGGTGTTGCAAACCCATTTGCCAGCGATTTCGGACCGTTGCTCTCTTCCCCGGTTACCAATCAGGCGCGCTCGGTCCGTCAATCTATCAGCAGTATTGCGATAGTTTCGGGAACACTGCTCGAGCTTCCCTCCGGACCGGTCAGGGCTACTTGGCGCGCTGGGTTTAGTGAGCGCACGCGCAACAGCCGAAATATAGTAAATAATATCACCACGTTCAGCAAAATCGGCCGCAGCAATTTGAACACCAATCTTAATGTCGATATCCCGCTGGCGGATTATAATAGCGCCGTATCGGAAGCCATTGGTAAGCTCTCGATCAATGGCAATCTGGGCTATAGTGAAATTTCAGATTTTGGTGGACTGGTCGAATTTGGCTTTGGTCTTAACTGGCGGCCATTTAGCGGCTTGACGATTACTGCTTCGGCAATTGGCGACGAAACCGCGCCATCGACGGGACAATTGGTCAATCCACTGATTATCACGCCGGGGGTTACGGTTTTCGACTTTATCAATGGCGAAACGGTAATGGCCAATATTATTACCGGGGGTAACCCTGTCCTTCCGGCCGCACGGCGCAGGGACATAAAGCTGGCGATCAATTATAACCCGCAATGGGTCAAGGGTGTCCGGTTTTTGGGAGAATATTTCCGCAATAATAATCGGGGTGTCGCATCAAGCTTCCCCTTGCTAACACCAGAGATCGAGGCGGCTTTTCCCGATCGGGTGACACGCGATGGTGCTGGAAGACTTGTAGCCATTGATCAACGCCCAATTACATATAGCAATATACGTAGCGAGAACCTTCGCTACGGTATTCGCTTTAGCAAGCGCATCAGCATGGCCGTGGGCCCCGGAAAAAGCGATACCGCCAAACAAAAAAAGGCGACGAAGGGCACCGGAGCAGGCATTGGTGGTCCACAAGGCGGGAGCTGGCAATTGTCTGCTTATCATGCAATTCGTTTGAAAAGTCGGATATTGATACGGCCGGGTGTGCCCGAATTGGATCTGCTAGATGGCTCAGCCACCAGCGCCTCTGGTGGCACCGCCCGCCACGCTTTTGAACTTAACGGCGGTTGGTTCAAAAATGGGATCGGTTTTCGCATAAAAGGCGAGCATCAGACTGCCACTCGCGCAGCGGGAGGCATAAATGGTTCGGATTTACGATTTTCAGATGTTACCAAGCTTGATCTGCGGGCTTTCATCAACTTGAATAATCGCGGCGACCTGACTGAGAAATTTAAGTTCTTGAAGGGTAGCCGGATCACGGTGCGTATCGACAATATTTTCGATGATATTCAGGATGTGCGGGATGGCAGCGGATTGGTGCCGCTCAGATATCAGACTGGGTTTGTCGACCCAGTTGGCCGATATGTTGGGATTAGTTTTCGCAAGAAATTTTAAACAACAATTCTCCGCGCGCTAAGTTTTGAAACTTTGCCGAAGCTCAGGCCTTGCGACAAATTATTACAAACATTTGATTGAGCATTTCAAAGCTCCACGGCATTTTAGACATATTCCCCCAACGCCTGAAGTTATTAGAGCGATAGTATGATTAACACCTCCCCCCAGTTTTCCGGGGCCAGCCTGCTGGTCCTCTCCCTGATGAGTGCCTTTCCTGCGCATGCCCAATCATCCGATAATGCCCTTGAAAATGAAGATATTGTCGTAACGGCCGAGCGCCTGCGCGGATCCGTGATCACAGAAGTTCCGCCGATAGTGGAGCTCGATGCCAATGACGTTGCAAGCTATGGTGTTTCCTCAATCGAAGACCTGGTCAGTGAGCTAAGCTCGCAAACCACTTCCAATCGCGGACGCGGCAGCGGGCGACCGATTGTCCTGATCAATGGCCAGCGCACCTCCGGTTTTCGCGATATCCGCGATCTACCGCCGGAAGCCATTAAAAGCGTACAGGTTTTCCCCGAAGAAGTGGCGCTGCAATATGGATATGCGCCGGATGAGAGGGTAATCAACTTCATCCTGCAAGAGAATTACACCGGGTTCAGCGCCGAGGCGGAATATGGCGTGCCGACCCGCGGCGACCAGGGCAAAGCAGAGTTGGAATCCACCTTTACCCACATTGGCGAAAATAGCCGGTTAAACCTGAACATTGAATATGAAACGCAAACCGCGATTACCGAAGCAGAGCGCGACATCATCCAGGATGAGGCGGGCGATCTGGTCAATTTGGGCCAATTCCGCACATTGAGCGCGCCATCGGATAATGTTGAATTTAACGGCAATTATAGCCGCACCTTTGCCAATGGCACATCGCTGTCGTTCAATGGCGGATATATTTTCGACAAGTCCCGCGCCCTGTTGGGACTGGCCAGCGGCACGCTGGATATTCCCGCAACCAGCCCTTTCGCGCAATCCGCCTCGGACGAAAGCCTGTTCCGCTATTTTACCCAATTTGGCCCGCTGCGCAAAACCGTCGAGACCAACACATTCCAAGGCGGCACGGCGCTGAACGGTGCGTCGTCCGGCTGGCGCTGGTCCTTAACCGCCGACTACGCGCGAGTAGAAACTGAAACCACGATCGACAATAATAGCGATATCAGCGCCCTACAGGCGGTGATTGACGCAGGCACAGCGGACCCGTTTGCCGCCGACTTCGGCGCATTGCTATCCTCCCCGATCACCGATGAAGCGCGGTCAGTCAGCAACACACTTGAATCCCTCGCGACCATATCTGGCGCGCTAATCACCCTGCCCTCCGGTTCGGTCACCACGACCTTGCGCGGCGGCTATAGCAGAGAGGATCTCGACAGCCGCGATATCACCGATGGCGTGACCACGCTGAGCAGTCTGGGCCGGGATAATTTCAATGCGGGGATCAATATCGATATTCCTATCGCCAAAGAAAATATCGATGTCGTCGAAGCCATTGGCGAAGTGTCTATCAACGGTAATCTTGGTTATAGCGAACTTTCCGATTTTGGCGGTCTGGTTGAATTTGGCGTTGGTCTGAACTGGGAACCGTTCGACGGGCTCGTGTTTACCGCTTCGGCCATTGGCGAAGAAGCAGCCCCGACGATCCAGCAACTCGGCAATCCAATCATCATCACGCCCAATGTTACGACCTTTGATTTTACCAATGGCGAAACCGTGCTGACCAGCATTACCACCGGCGGCAATCTCGACCTGCCGACGGAAAAACGACGGGATATTAAGCTGGCCGTCAATTACAGCCCCAATTGGTTGGATGGCATGACATTTCTCGGCGAATATATTCGCAATAATAGCGAGAATGTCGCATCCGACTTTCCCTTGCTAACCGAGGAAATAGAAGCCGCTTTTCCTGACCGCGTGACGCGCGATGATACTGGTCGTTTGATCGCTATCGACCAGCGCCCCGTCAACTACAGCAATGTCCGCAGCGAGAGCGTTCGTTATGGCCTTGAATTTTCAAAACGCTTCGGCCAGCGGCGCAGGGGTCGCGGAGCGGCAGGCGCAGGTGATAGCGGATCGCCACCAGAAGGCGGTGGACCTCCGGGCGGCGGGCCACCACCAGAGGGTGGGTCCGAGAGCAGACGATCTGAATCAGGTGGATCCGGGACGCGGGCTGGCAGACCGCCTCGCGGCGGTGGTGGTGGCGGACCGGGCGGACGCGGTGGCGGTCGTTGGCGCGTATCTGCCTATCATACTGTCCATCTGGATGAGCGCGTTTTAATTCGGCCCGGCGTAGAAGAGCTCGATTTGCTCAACGGGTCGGCGATCGGATCAACTGGCGGCCAGCCACGCCACGAATTTGAACTGGGAGGCGGATGGTTTAACAATGGTATCGGCTTTCGCGTGCGCGGAGAGCATCAAACCGCAACCCGAGTGAATGGAGGGCTGACCAGCTCTGATCTGCGCTTTTCCGACCTGACAACGCTCAACTTGCGGGCTTTCATCAACCTTGATGATCGTGGCGCTCTGACCGAGCGTTTCAAATTCCTCAAAGGCAGCCGAATCGCCTTTCGCATCGACAATATCTTCGATGATATTCAGGATGTGCGGGACAGCGATGGATTGGTCCCACTAAGCTATCAACCCGGCTTTGTCGATCCGATTGGCCGCTATGTCGAGGTGAGCTTCCGCAAGCGATTTTAGCTTAAATACATCATGTCCTGTCCTCACAATGCAAAACACAATGCACTGTGATCTACATCACTTATACAGGCAATGTGCGAGCTAACGTCGCCGTTTCAAAAAGGGGGAGTGAATATGCGATATCTTGCTGCGATTATTGGGGTTTTTGTGATGGTGGCAATTTCGCAACCAGCGGAAGCACGGAAGCGTGGAACAACAAATCAAGAAATAGCTTTGGTCGAAAACCTGCCGGATACGGAAGAATATCAGATTGAAGGCAGCTATGTTGATGTCGGATATATGTATGAATCAACCAGCCTTTGGTTCGTGCCGCTTTGGGCCGAGGAAACAACCGAGACATTCGTCCTCTATACCGAAACCGAAGACGGCTATTCTTATCTACCACTCGATGAAGCGGAATTGTCACGGTTAAAGGCGACATTGGGTTCGAACCCAACCGAAGGGTATAGCTTTTCAAGATGGAAACATATGTGGGGCGTATTTCCGGCCGGCTTGCTGGTTCTCTTTGGAATATATTCAACCCTGTTCGGCAAGAAAGACGATGAGGAAGAGGCCTAGACAAAGCTCAGGCCTCAAACTTCGTTTTTGGAAGCGTCCCGCAAAGCAGTTTTGACGGGGCGCTTTCCCACCGCTGCGTGACATGGTGAGCGCCCCGTTCATGTTGTCAACTTAGCCGGAATCCTGCTGTGAACGCGATTCACTTCACCAAATGTAGTTTCCGCAATATTCGCCAGCTTAGAGCCTTCGCCTTATTCTGCTCCGGGAAGCGCCCCGGTGCGCTAGGGTTTAAACCCCAACCGCGCAGCATATGATTAAACGCATGGGCATCAGCCTCGGCAAAACTCCAGTCGGAACGCCACGTGATCGAAAGAGAGACACTAGGCATTGGCCCATTTTGTACGAAATGCGGTGCCATGACGGGCACGAAAATCGCTTTGCCCGGCGTCAGGTGGGAAGGCTGTCCTTGTTTGGCAAAGCTGTCTTGCCACACCAAATTGCGCGGTCCCCCGGTATGATAGGATTCATGAGCTGAAGCTGGAGCAAATCTTTCATCCCCAGCGGGAAAAACTGTCATCGTCTTCTCGCCACGCAGTTGCAGCAGGATATTATGCTCTGGATCGAAATGATAAGGCGTCATTGCGTTAGGTGATGAGACAAAGATGAAACCCTGAGGCCGCAGCATCTTGCCGGTCTTGCTCTCCAGAATGGGTCTAATTTCCGCGAGCAGTGAGAGCAACAAAGTCTCATATTCCGGAACCTGCTCGATATTCTTCAGCACCGCCCAGCTCGCCGAATTTTCGATCATTAAAATCGTATCAGCAATCGACATCCCATTATCGGGGACATCGTCGGGGTCTATTCCGACCGGTAAATCGCCGGGATTATATTCTACACTCGCCTCAGGCAGTGCCGACCCAAGCTTAGCCAAAGATTCCAGAGTGAGCAGCGCATTGGCCGCCATATTATGATCTAATATCTGAGGTTTCTCAGGATAGCAGACAGCAAATTGACGCCGCATATCGTCGCCGAATACCTGCCTGCTAAAAGCATCTTTGCCGGAAATCTGGTTCATCGCTGCGCCTGCATAATATCGATTATTTCGCGCTTCTTGATATGGGCCATCAGGTCTTCCCCGAGGCGCACACCGCGAAACATGGCAGTGCGCGATAGACCCTTAAGCTCGATCGAGAAACGGCCTATATGGCGACGTCCGGACCATAGACTATCGATCATCGGATGATCCTCGGCGGCGCAGCTATCCATCCAATCTATACCGGGTTGTTCGAGAATTTTGAGATTTTCGAGCTGCAGCAATACGCCAGGAGAGAAACGGGCATAGTCATCGTCAAAGGTCGTTTTGAATGAAAAGCTGCCCGGGGCGGAATGAAAGTTCACCAGCATAGCCAACGGCTTGCCATCCAACCGCAAATCATGACGTTCAAGTTGGCAGACGGCCGCCGCTTCCTTGAGAGCGTCGCCAAAAAAGACGCGGGTGTCGTCCGAACAATCGAGCGCAGAACCCTCGCGCCCTTTCCAGCTCCGCCGTTCCAGCTTTAAGAAATCAGCAGTCCATTCGTCCAATCCGGCATCATCTTTATGGCGCGCAAATTTGAGATCACCCATCTCAGCCAAGCGTTTTGCTTGGCGGCGGAGCTCTTTGCGTTTCTTGGAACGAACGGTTTCGGCATAATAGCTCTCGGCGTCCAGATTGCTCTGCAGGAAAGCCCGGGCTTCACTATGCACCAAGTCGCAACGGCGCTGTTGCCGGGCACATACTGAGCGCAAAGCTTGATCGAGCGGCCCGCCTACGGTCAGGCCTCTGACGTGGAAAAACCCCGGCCAGTTTTTGGCATCCAGTTCTTTGAACAAAGCGGTCCAGAATTGATTCTCAAACCCGTTGCGCACCAGCGGCGTTCCAAGAAAGCCGTTATGATGGGTCCAATTCTGCACAAACGGCACTGGCCAGCGGCCAAACTGCCGAGACGGTCCTACTGGCATCAATCCCAGCAGATCGGATTTATGGGGCACTCCCGCCCAAAACAGAAACAAACTCAGCTCTGAATGCGTACTGAATTGCTGCAACGCGGGGCCGAGCAAATAATGTTCATAAAAAACATTAGGCTCTACGGCGTTACGAGCGAGCTTCTGCCATGATGGCAGCAGTTTGTCCCCCATAGTCGCAATAGGCACCAGTTCGGCTGACGCAGAGCTATTCAGGCACACCCGATCAGCGGTTTCATAGTAGAAAACCTCATCACTTTGGGCCTGGAACCCACCTGCATCCATATCATCATCCTCTCTAACTTACCCAGTTTGCTAGCAAAAATAGGGTAATAAGCGATTAACGACGGCAAATTGATGCTCCGATAGAGTGGTTTCCAAAGAAAACCCCGCCGGAATTGCTTCCAGCGGGGCCTTTTAAACCAATAAGCGTTCGGCTTATGCCATACCGTGCGCCAGCGCTGCGAGCAGCAACAAGGCAACAATATTGGTGATCTTAATCATCGGATTAACGGCTGGACCTGCAGTATCCTTGTAAGGATCACCCACAGTATCGCCCGTTACAGCCGCTTTATGGGCTTCTGAACCCTTGCCGCCATGATTGCCGTCTTCGATGTACTTCTTCGCATTATCCCATGCGCCGCCGCCTGCTGTCATTGACAGAGCAACGAACAGACCAGAGACGATCACGCCGAGAAGCAATGCGCCCAGAGCCGCAAAACCTTCTGCTTGACCGGCAACAGCTGTGACCACGAAATAGACCACAATTGGCGCCAGTACCGGCAGCAGCGATGGCAGGATCATTTCCTTAATTGCCGCCTTGGTCACCAGGTCAACCGTGCGCGCATAATCAGGACGCGATGTGCCATCCATAATGCCCTTGTCAGCAGCAAACTGCGCGCGAACGTCTTTCACAACGTCACCAGCAGCACGGCCCACAGCGGTCATGCCCATCGCTCCAAAGAGATAAGGCAAAAGCGCACCGAGCAGCAAACCGACAATCACATAGGGGTTTTCAAGGCTGAAGTTGACTTCAAGGTTCGGAAAAAACTCTCTGAGGTCAGCGGTATAGGCCGAGAAAAGCACTAGTGCAGCAAGACCAGCAGAACCAATGGCATAGCCTTTGGTCACCGCTTTGGTGGTGTTACCCACGGCATCAAGAGCATCAGTCTTTTCCCGAACGCTTTCGTCTAGGCCAGACATTTCGGCTATACCGCCGGCATTGTCAGTAACCGGACCATAAGCGTCAAGCGCCACAACCATACCAGCCAAAGCCAACATCGCCGTTGCCGCGAAAGCAATGCCGATCAGACCAGCAAGCTGGAAGGCAACAACGATACCGATAACGATCACCAAGGTTGGCAAAGCCGTTGCTTCCATCGAAATAGCCAAACCTTGAATCACGTTTGTACCGTGACCCGTTTCTGACGATTTAGCGATAGAACGCACCGGACGATATTCTGTGCCGGTATAATATTCGGTAATCCAGATGATCAAGCCAGTTACAGCCAAACCAACCATCATTGACCAGAACAAGGACATACCGGTGAAACCACCGGTGCCATCAAGATTGGCACCGATTACCGTATCCATGTCACCCAGCGTACGCATTGTAACATACCAGATCGCAGGGATAGACAGAACGGCAGTTGTGATGAAGCCTTTGTACAAAGCGCCCATGATGTTGTTGCTGCTGCCCAAACGGACCATGTAGGTGCCGATAATGGAAGTGATGATGCAAACGCCACCAACAATAAGCGGCAATGACATGAGATCGTAGAGAACTGTGTTACCAACCAAATTGCCGACAGTAAGCGCCAGCAAGACCATGGTAGCGCCAACAGTCACAACATAGGTTTCGAACAGATCGGCAGCCATACCAGCACAATCACCAACATTATCGCCGACATTATCAGCAATTGTTGCAGGGTTACGTGGATCATCCTCAGGGATACCTGCTTCAACTTTACCAACCAAGTCAGCACCAACGTCCGCTGCTTTGGTAAAGATACCGCCGCCCAAACGTGCAAAGATTGAAATTAGCGAAGCACCGAAAGCTAGAGCGACCAGCGAGTCAATGACAGTCCGGCTCTTTGCCTCAAAACCCAATTGGGTCGTCAGCACGTAGAAGAAGATCGAAATCGCAAGAAGCGCAAGGCCAGCAACCAGCATACCGGTCACCGCACCGGCGCGAAACGCGACGGTGAGACCAGTTTGCAGACTTTCGCTAGCGCCCTGTGCGGTGCGGACATTGGCACGAACCGATATGTTCATACCGATATAGCCAGCCACGCCGGAAAGAATGGCACCGACGAGGAAACCAACCGTCGAAATTCCGCCGAGGAACAGATAAACTATAACCGCAACTACAACGCCAACGATACCAATCGCGCGATATTGACGGTTCAGATAGGCTTGTGCGCCTTCCTGAATAGCCGCAGCAATGTCTTGCATTTTTTCATTGCCAGCCGGCGCGCTAAGCACCTGACGGCTTGTAACAAACCCATATACTATGGCAATTAAACCACAGATTATTGAAATGGTGACAACAGTCATTGCTGTTCTTCTCCCCCTAAATTATTATAGTGAAATGCCCTAGAATTGGGGCGATATCGCGGAAACTTATAATGCGTGATCCGCATGGCGCAACCCCTGATTTGACAGGTATAACCTAGCATTTCAGATACTCCGCAAATTGATAGAAATCAGAATGGATTATGCGTGCACGAAACCAAGAGTTTCGGGCAAACCAATACGCTCGCCTTTTTGGACCAATGAAACGCCCGATCCAGGCCGGCACTTGCCAATTAGGGTCAAATTGATCGGCAATACGGTTTCGGGGCTGGCCGTCAGCAGCAATTGATAATCATCGCCGCCCGTCGCTGCACTCATTCTGGCGTCCTCGTCATCACCGAATACGGTCTTGAAAGCCTTTGACAGAGGAAGCTGATCGAGATCAATTTCTAAATTGACCCCGCTTGCGCTTGCTATCCGCGAAGCGTCGAGCAAAAGGCCGTCGGATATATCCATCATCGCACTAACCAATGATGACAGAGCCCGGCCATCCTCTAATTTCGGTTCCGGCCGGTTATGTGCCTTTAACAAAGTCGCCGATGTTTCTATATCTGCAGCATGTGCTTTCCCGGATGCTATCTGCAAACCAGCCCAAGCGTCCCCGATATTGCCAGTCACATAAATGCTGTGCCCCTGTGCCGCGCCGCAGCGGGCCGGAATGATATGGCCTTTCGCTTCACCAAAAGCGGTCAGCGCTAGAGTGCGTTTGCCGCCGTCTCCCACAGACACAGTGTCACCGCCGAGCAAGGGCACGCAAAAATGGCTGATTGCCTCTTTCAGGCCGCGAACAAAGGCCGCATCCCAACTATCATCACCTGCCCGGCTATAGCCCATTAATATGCCAAGCGGCTTAGCGCCTTTGGCGGCCAAATCAGACAGGTTTACGGCGACCAGTTTCCAAGCCACGTCTGAGGGATCAGCACTGGACAGAAAATGAATATCTTCCACCAGCATATCATGGGTCAAAACCAGCTTGTGCCGGCCAAACGGTAAAACAGCCGCATCATCGGCCAATCCCCGCGCAGCCGGGTGGGTTGCCAGTGCTTTCAACTGGTCAATAAAATCTAGTTCGGTCAATTGAGGCCCCCTTCACAAAGAAGATGTGCCCCACATCTATTACTACCACTCACACTCCCCTACCAAACAGGAACGTGTGATATGTCAGCCCCTCAGCTGACCCGTACCTGCTTAGCTATAGCGTCCAGTAATCCGTTAACAAAGCCGCTATCTTTTTTGTTAAAAAAAGCATGTGCGACATCAACATATTCAGTGATTACTGTCCCCGTCGGGACATCGTCCCGTGCTAATAATTCAAAGGCCCCTACGCGTAATATTTGCAACATTGTTTTGTCGAGACGCCCTATAGACCAGCCAGATGCCAGTTTTGCAGTAATTAGCGCGTCGATTTCGTCGCGTTTTTCGGACACCCCAACGACCAACTCGTCAAAGAAATCCACCTCGACGGGGCGATATTGCTCGTCCTCAATTTCCGCTCCAAGCCGGTGATCATGAAATTCCTTGAGCAGGCGCGGAACCGGCGTCTTTTCCATGTCATGCTGAAACAGCGCCTGGACCGCAGCAAGGCGGGCGGTGGATCGGGTGTTTGATTTTGCGGTCATGCTGGTTGCTTCATCCGCGGAACACCCACAAAATCCATTTTGCCAATCCGGAACCCGCGTTCACGAAGCAGATCATAAGCCGTGGTTGCGTGGAAATAGAAATTGGGTTGCGCGAAACTGAGCAAGAAATTTTCGACCGTAAATGGCATAACGGTCTCTCCGAAACGGAATTCCATGGGTTGTCCGACAAAACCGGCCATCTCTGCTTCGTCAACCTTTTCAAGCCCGGCTTTCGCTTCATCAAGCTTTTCGTAAAGACCTTCCCAGCTGTTTGGCGGCGCCACCAGGCTGGGCGTAAACACGCCTTCACGCGCAGCCTCTATCGCGCCTAGCGAATGCTCACGGCAACATTTCACCTGGTAAGAAAAGGGCTGCATGTCTTTAATCAACCGTGCGCCGATAATCTCTTCGGCAGCAGTGCTGGTCTCTTCACAATGTGCTTTTGCCTTATCGACCAGCGCGCGAACGGATGCAATAATCTGAAGCTGTGACGGAATAACGGCGTCATATAATGAAATGGTCATAGGCTCTGTCTTTCTGTTGATTATCGACGCGTGTCCAGCCGCTTTTGCACGCTAGCGGCATGAGCAGGCAAACCTTCTGCTTCGGCGAGGGCAACGGCCGCCGGACCAATTTTCTCAAGCGCCGCTGCATCACATTCCAAAAAGCTGGTCCGCTTCATAAAGTCGGTTACCGACAATCCAGACGAAAAACGCGCACGCCGTCCGGTTGGCAGCACATGATTGGGACCGGCCACATAGTCGCCAACCGCCTCCGGTGTATGACGGCCCAAGAACACGGAACCCGCGTGGCGGACCTTGTCGAACAAAGCCTGCGGATCATCGCAAGCCAGTTCGAGATGCTCGGCGGCTAATCGATCGACCAGCGGCATAGCCTTTTCCAACCGATCAACCAAAATGATCGCGCCATTGTCGTTCCAGCTTTGCGTTGCTGTTTTGCTTGTTGCCAATTCACCAAGCTGCTTTTCAATCTGCGTTGCAACCGCACCTGCAAAAGCGGCATCATCCGTGAATAATATTGATTGGCTGGTTGGATCATGCTCCGCCTGAGACAGCAAGTCTGCCGCAATCCAGTCCGGATCATTCTTGCCATCGGCAACGACGACAATTTCTGAAGGCCCGGCAACCATATCAATACCGACCACGCCATAAACCTGCCGCTTGGCTTCCGCGACCCAGGCATTGCCGGGGCCTGTAATCACATCAACCGGTTTGATCTTCTCTGTTCCAAAGGCCAATGCAGCAACCGCCTGCGCGCCGCCAATGCGCCAAATTTCGTCGACGCCGGCAATTTGAGCCGCGGCGAGAACCAAAGGATTCACTTCACCACCGGGCGTCGGTGTAACCATGATAATCCGATCGGCACCAGCAACCTTCGCTGGTATCGCGTTCATCAATACCGATGACGGGTAAGCCGCACGGCCACCGGGAATATAGATCCCCGCCCGCTCCACCGCATTCCAGCGCGCACCGATGCGAACATCGGCATCATCGCGATAGTCGCGATTGTCGGGCTTTTGTCCCTCATGATAATCACGGATACGGATGGCTGCCAATTCCAGAGCGATCCGCAAGTTGGGCTCAAGGCCTTCTAATGCCGCTTCACATTCAAGAGCCGACACCTGCCAACCGGTAAAGTCGAGATCATGGCCGTCAAATTTCTGTGTTAGTCGAGATAAAGCCTCATCACCATTGGACCGCACGTCTTTGATGATAGCGGCAACGTCTGCCGATACATCCGCATCCGCCTCGCGCCGGGCGTTGACCAGCAGGTCGAAAGCTTCCGGGAAGCTGCTGTCCGATGCTGAAAGCCGCAAAGCCATTAGACTTGCCCTACCAGCTCGCGGAATTTCTGTACCAATCCGGTCAGTTCCTCGCTGCGCATCTTAAACGCCGCCCGATTGACTACCAGCCGCGCGGAGATATCGATAATCCGGTCGGTTTCGACCAGATTATTCGCTTTCAACGTGCTGCCGGATTCCACCAGATCGACGATATGCCGTGACAAACCGAGCGAAGGAGCGAGTTCCATTGCACCGTTCAACTTCACGCATTCCGCCTGAATGCCCTGCGCCTCAAAATGGCGGCTGGTCAGGTTGGGATATTTGGTAGCGACGCGGATATGCGAGATATTGCCGATCTGCTCCGCATCATCCTTGGGTTGAGCCACCGACAGGCGGCAGCGGCCAATGCCCAGATCGACCGGTGCATAAAGCTCGCTATAGCCGAATTCCTCAACCACATCAGAACCGACAATGCCGATCTGCGCCGCACCATGGGCCACGAACGTCGCCACATCAAAGGCCCGCACACGGATGATAGAAACATGCGCCTGATTGGTTCCGAACATAAGGCTGCGATTGGCCTTGTCGAAAAATTCTGGTAACGGCTCGATCCCGACCTTAGCCAACATTGGCAAGGCCTCGTCGAGAATCCGTCCCTTGGGGATGGCAAAGATCAGGGGTGTGGTCATAGATGCGGGGCTTTACGGCCTCATGCCAGAAAGGGCAATATGTCTAACCAGCAAAAGGTGCGCGACGCCTTCACCAACCAGATAGAATATTGTCGGTCCAACGGTGCCCCCATCACGGGCCGGATCGTCGAGGCCATTATTGGAGCGCTTGACCAAAGCACCGAATTGGCCCGCCGGGTGTTCGAGTGGGAAGGCAATCCGCTGGCCGATGCCCTGCCGTTGCGCGTTGCCGGTGGCTTTCATGCGCTTCACCTCGCTGGCACACATGAACGGCTTTCCGCCATCTATAATGGCGATGATCAAGCCGCTGCCGATGCAGAGCAGGTCATATCCGAAACCATTGCCAGCGACGAAACCGCTTTGTTGCCTTGGCTGAATTCCCCACCCCAGACCAACGAGGCCGGGCGTTCCTCCTCTTATATCGCTGGATTGCTTTGGCTCACGGCACAGGACCTGCCCCCACGCTACGAGCTGCTGGAAATTGGGTCCAGTGCTGGCCTCAATCTGATGATCGACCGCTATCACTATGACCTTGGCGGTGTCCGTGTCGGTCCTGATCATGCCCCGCTCTCCTTTAAACCCGAATGGGAGGGGCCACCGCCGCCGGACGTGCCCTTCGCTTTTGACTCCATCCGCGGCTGTGACATTGCTCCGGTTGATCTGGCTGATCCCGCGCAGGCCCGCCGGCTGACCGCCTTTATCTGGCCCGAACATAAGATTCGCTTCGAGCGAATGAAGACCGCCATCGCTCTGGTCAACGAACAGCCACCCCAACTCGAAAGCGCCAGCGCCGATGACTGGATGATCGCAGAGCTCGCCAAGCCCCAAAACGAGGGCGTCACGCGTGTACTGGTCCACTCCATCGTCTGGCAATATATCCCCAAAGCCGGGCGCGAGCGGATCAGCCAAGCGATGGAGGCAGCCGGGGCCAGAGCCACAACAGAACGACCACTGGTCTGGCTATCGCTGGAAGCCAATCGCGAAACCTATCGCCATGAGTTGATTGTCCGGCATTGGCCCCAAGCAGACGGTGCTGGCGGTGAACCGGTCAAGCTCGGCGAAGCCCATGCCCATGGCGCCTGGGTGAAATGGATGGGTGTTTAACCCTTAAAGTCGATCCAAATCAGTCACCGTTTTTTCGGTCACGACGTTGCCGGTATTTAATATCGTCTTGGGTTCGAGCAACAGCACATGACATTCTCCATCAAGCCCCTCTGGGCGATGCTCGACGCCGCGCGGGATGATGATAAATTCGCCGGGCTCCACATCCACGTCCCCGGTGCGCAGCCCCATGCGCATGGTTCCGGAAACGACCAGAAACAGCTCATCCTCTTCCTCATGATGATGCCAGTCAAATTTGCCCGCAAATTTCGCGAGCTTTACTTGCGCATCGTTAATGTCACCGGCAATTTTGGGAGACCAATGATCGGAGAAGGTCGCAAAGGCGTCTTTAAGATTGACCTTCTGCGGTGAACCTATTTCGGTCACTCCCCCGGCACCGTCGCCTTGATCGCCATCGCGTGCACCTTGTCCCGCATCAAATCGCCGAGCGCCTTGTTGACCATCCGCTGCCGGTTAAGGCGTGACTGCCCTTCAAAGGCAGTACAGGTAATCTCGACGGTAAAATGCGACTCTCCGCTGCCGTCATCGCCCGCGTGGCCATGGTGGCTGGCGCTGTCATTGATGACGTTTAACGCCGTGGGCGATAGCCCTTCCAAAAGCCGTTTTTCAATTTCTGCGGCAACGGGGCCTTTTGATTCTGTTTCCATCATGCCTATATAGGGGCATCAACCGCATTTGCGAACCGCTTTCCAACCTTCTTCTCTGGCCATCAACGGACAATCACTTGCCTTCCTCCGATCCGCAAAAGAAAAAACCCAATCGTTTTCATGGCCGTGTGGAAACGGACGGTCAGACCTGTGCGATTGACGGGTGCGAAGAAGATGGCGAATTTCGGGCGCCTCCTGTTTACGGCGCTCGCCATGGTTACGACGGCCCGGGAGAATATCGCTGGCTGTGCCTCAATCATGTTCGAGAATTTAATCAGGGCTATGATTATTTCGACGGCATGGACCAGGAACAGATTTTTGAAGCCCAACATCCGGTACGCGGATGGGACAGCAACCGGCGAATCTATGAGACTGGGCCAAACGCCACACCGGCATGGTCCGATTTTACCGACCCTCTGGACGCGATTGGCGCAAGATTTACCGCGAGCGTTTCGAGGCCACAAAGCCCGGGCCGCACGCTTAGTGCCAGCGACCGAAAAGCGCTGAAGACGCTAGGGCTTGGCGAGGATGCGGAGCGAGGCGAAATTCGCAGGCGCTATTCCGAACTGGTTCGTAAATATCATCCCGACCGAAATGGTGGCAACAGAAGTCATGAGAAACAGTTGGCAAATGTTATCGCGGCCTATACGCAGCTTAAGGAATCACCAGATTTTAGATAGTGGCTCTCGCTTTTCGCTTTTCATAGGGAAAGCCAGAGTTTTCAAAGGACAGACATGACTGACATACCAAATACCCATCCCAACGGCAGCGGCGAAACTGTTTTGGACGCACCGGATCAAACCGTTGATGCGCGGGAAATGTTTGGCATTGATCTCGACATGCAAATTCCAGCGTTCAGTGAAAAGGACGAACGTGTTCCCGATCTTGATCCCGCTTATGTATTTGATCAGGATACGACCGCGGCGATCCTTGCTGGTTTTGCGTTTAACCGCCGTGTGATGGTGCAGGGTTTTCACGGTACCGGTAAATCCACCCATATTGAGCAGGTTGCTGCGCGGCTGAACTGGCCTTGTATCCGGATCAACCTCGACGCGCATATCAGCCGTATTGATCTCGTGGGCCGCGATGCCATTGTCCTGAAAGACGGCCAGCAGGTTACTGAATTCCGGGAAGGTCTGTTACCATGGGCTTTACAGACACCCACCGCCTTGGTGTTTGACGAATATGATGCCGGTCGCCCGGACGTGATGTTCGTGATCCAGCGCGTGCTGGAAGCCGAGGGCAAGCTGACCCTGCTCGATCAGAACCGCGTCATCCGTCCGAACCCGAATTTCCGTCTATTCGCGACCGCCAACACGGTTGGCCTTGGCGATACCAGCGGGCTGTATCATGGCACGCAACAGATCAACCAAGGCCAGATGGACCGTTGGAACATCGTTGTCACGCTCAACTATCTGCCTGCAGCAACCGAAGCGAAGGTCATTCTTTCGAAGGTACCCGACACCGACGACAAAACCGTCGAGAATATGATCAAGGTTGCTGACTTGTCGCGTCAGGGTTTCGTCAATGGCGATATCTCCACCGTGATGAGCCCGCGGACTGTGATCAGCTGGGCCCAAAATGCCGAGATATTTAAAAATGTCGGCTTCGCCTTCCGCCTCAGCTTCCTCAACAAATGCGATGAAGCGGAACGGATGCTGGTTGCTGAATATTACCAGCGTGTCTTTGGCGAAGATTTGCCGGAAAGTGTTGTTGGGGCCTAAACCGGCTTCATTGGGGGTTCACCCATTGACGATCATATGATTTCTTCGGCTCACGGAGAAATGGACAATGGGCGATCGAAATTCTTTCTCGCATTTTGTGTGTTACTAGTATAATACACTAAATGATGCTAGACAAAACGTCTCCTCCCGATATGCCACGCCGCCGCTGGTATTGGCCCTTTGGCCAAAAAGCACCTGTGGAAACCGTTTTTTACCAGCCCTATGGCAACAACTTGCCGCCGCATTTGCGGGACGAACCAATTGCGCCGCTTAAGAAACCGCACGGTAAGTGGTGGTGGTTTAGTCGTGGGCTAGCGGCATTTCTGTTTCTCTTCATCCTGTTGATCGCTTGGCTAGCGATCACAGCCCCACTGTCCAAGTCCCTGCAGCCCATTGCCCCTCCGCAAATCACCTTGCTCACCTCTGATGGACAACCGATTGCTCGCAATGGCGCGGTGGTAGAGGAACCGGTCAAAATCGCAACGCTTCCCGATCATGTCGTCGACGCCTTTCTGGCGATTGAGGATCGGCGTTTTTATTCCCACTGGGGCGTGGACCCGCGCGGCCTCGCGCGCGCGGCCTGGAGCAATGCAACCGGCAGCGGTATGACGCAGGGTGGCAGCACGATAACCCAGCAGCTCGCCAAGCTGACCTTTCTGACGCCCGAGCGCAGCCTGACCCGCAAAGCGCGCGAAATGCTGATCGCTTTCTGGATGGAGGCACGGTTGTCGAAAGACGAAATACTGGAGCGTTATCTCTCCAACGTCTATTTTGGCGATAATGTTTACGGCCTGCGCGCTGCATCCCTGCACTATTATTATCGCAAACCGGAAAACCTAAAACCGGAGCAGGCGATTATGCTCGCCGGGTTGGTGCAGGCTCCCTCCCGCCTAGCCCCGACCCGCAATCCCGATCTTGCCGCCAAACGGGCTAAACTGGTCAGGGCAGCGATGGTCAATGGCAGTTTCCTGACTCAGGCAGAGGCAGACAAACTGCCCAATCCAGTTCTTGACGTTCGGGCCAAAAATACAGTGCCGACGGGGACCTATTTTGCCGACTGGGCGATGCCGCGGGCGAGAGCCTTGTCGGAAATGAGCTATAGCAAGCTGACCATCACAACGACGCTCGACTCCCGGCTGCAGAAGATCGCCAATAATGCCGTCAGCCGTGCGCCGCTGGGCAAAGCACAGGTTGCGCTGGTGGCGATGCGGCCAGACGGCGAGGTCGTCGCGATGATTGGTGGGCGCAATTACAAGAAATCAGCGTTCAACCGCGTGACGCAAGCCAAACGGCAGCCGGGTTCGACCTTCAAGCTATTCGTTTGGCTCGCGGCCCTGCGAGCAGATATCAGGCCCGATGACATGGTTGATGACAGCCCGATTACCAAAGGCGGCTATCTCCCGAAAAATTCCGGAGAGAAATATCGCGGTGAGATCACCCTGAAAGAAGCCTTTGCAAAATCCAGTAATGTTGCAGCCGTGCGCCTCTTCGGGCAGGTCGGCGATAAAGCGGTGATCCGCGAAGCGAGAAATCTCGGCGTCACCTCAAAGCTCGCGGAGGATGATCCTAGCCTGGCCCTTGGTACATCGACCATGACCCTGCTGGAACTGACCGCCGCCTATGCAGGGGTTGCCAGCAACAGCTGGCCAGTCAAAGCCTATGCCTTCAAAAAGAAAGAACAAAGCTGGGCCGAATGGCTGTTCGACTGGCCGGGACGTTATGGCAACAGCACCCATGAACGCATGGAGGACATGCTACGCGGCGCCATCAACGATGGCACTGGCCGCAATGCCCGTCTGTCTATCGCCAATTACGGCAAAACCGGAACCAGCCAGAATAACCGCGACGCGCTGTTTGTCGGCTATGCGGGCGATTTGGTGGTTGGAGTGTGGGTCGGCAATGACGACAACTCACCGCTGAAAGGTGTGAGCGGCGGCGGCGTTCCGGCCCGTATCTGGCGAGATTTCATGAGCCAAGCGGTTAAAGGTGCTGGTCCGGTCAGCAAACCGAAGCCTGCTAAGAGACCGGACCCCGATGGCCCCATTAAGCCATTGGATATACCGGATATTGAGGGTCTACAGGACATTCCGATCGATCTTGGCGACTCTGAAATCCGGATTAGAGGCAATGAAGGTGTTTCTCTTTCGACTGAAATTGGCGGTATTCCTTTAGACCTGAACATTGATGGTGATGGAGTAGTCGTCCAAACTAGGCGCGAAGAAGCGCCTCCTCCTGCGGACAGATAATGGGGATCGATAAGCCGTCGTTAACGCCCTACCAAAATCGCTGAATTTAGACCTTTGATTCCCCTCGGTTTTCCGCTTATGGCTATCAACTTCTATGGTTGACCGTTCCAAACTTGATGATCTGAAAGACGTGCTCGGTGGTACCGCGCGCGCCATGTCTCATGAACCCGAATTAGAGCTGGCATATACGGCCGAGGCGCCTTCCCAATCCGGGCAGCATCTCAAAGTCCCGATGCCCGCCCGCGATCTTCCGGCCGATCAAGTGGCCCAGGCACGAGGTTTTGCCGATAGTTTTGCGCTGAAATTGCGCCATCATAACGAAGTCCGTCATCGGAAAAACGCGCCGCAAGAGGCGATTGCGCGTGCCTGTTTCGACGCATTAGAGCAAGTGCGCACGGATGCGCTGGGCTCTCGCAATATGAAGGGCGTCAACGGCAACCTTGATGCGGCGCTCGAAATGCGAATGCGGTCCGATCCGATCTCCCGCGCACAAAATCGCGACGAAGTGCCTATTTCAACCGCCCTCGCCTTGTTGGCCCGGGAAAAGCTGACCGGCGAAGCGCCACCCGAATCCACCCAAAAGGGTGTCGAGATGCTGCGCGAATGGATTGAAGAAGGCGCCGGGGCTGATCTCGAAGGGCTTAATCTGACGCTCGACGATCAAGATAATTTTGCGAAGCTTTCGACCCAATTGCTCGAACATCTAGACCTCATCAAAAGCGACGATGAAACATCCGACGCGGATGATAGTGACGACGATTCCGATGACGAAAGCGACGATCAGGAAGATGATGGCGCGGACGACGAAGCCACTGGCGATCAGGGCGAGCAAGACATGCGCTCGGAACAGTCCGAGGATGACGCACAGGAAAGCGAAAGCGAGCTAGACGCCGACGATCTGGAAGAAGGCGCTGAAGACGAAATGGGCGAAGGCGGGGATGAAGGCATGATGCCGGTGCGCCCCAATCGTCCCATGTCCGACCTGCCCTCCGGCTTTGACTATGCGCCTTGGACCGAAAAATATGACGAGATCATCAGCGCCACCGAATTATGCGATGAAGAAGAACTAACGCGCCTGCGCGCTTTTCTCGATCAGCAACTGACCAATTTGCAGGGCGCGGTGACAAAACTCGCCAACCGTCTGCAACGCCGCCTGATGGCGCAGCAAAACCGCAGCTGGGATTTCGATCAGGAAGAAGGCATGCTGGATGCCGCCCGCCTCGCTCGCGTCGTCAGCAATCCGGCGCACAGCCTGTCGTACAAGATTGAACGCGAAACCGACTTCCGCGATACGGTCGTTACCTTGCTGATCGACAATAGTGGATCGATGCGCGGACGGCCGATTAGCATTGCTGCGATCAGCGCCGATATCATGGCACGCACACTTGAACGCTGCGGCGTCAAGACCGAGATTTTGGGCTTTACCACCCGCGCCTGGAAGGGCGGCCAGTGCCGCGAAAGTTGGCTGGCGGCCGATCGTCCGGCTAATCCCGGACGGCTCAACGATCTGCGCCATATCATCTATAAGCAAGCCGATGAACCATGGCGGCGGGCCCGCAAAAATCTCGGCCTGATGATGCGCGAAGGCTTGCTGAAAGAAAATATCGATGGCGAGGCTTTGCTCTGGGCGCACAGCCGCCTGATCGCGCGGCCCGAAGAACGCCGTATATTGATGGTCATCTCTGACGGTGCACCGGTTGATGACTCCACGCTGTCCGTCAACCACGGTGCCTATCTGGAAAACCATCTGCGTAAAGTGATCGAGTGGATCGAGGGGCGCTCGCCAGTGCAGCTTGTCGCCATCGGCATCGGCCATGACGTGACCCGCTATTATAAGCGCGCTGTCACCATCATGGACGCCGAACAACTAGGCGGGACTATGGTCGAACAATTGGCCGGCCTTTTTGATGAGGAAAAAAAATGAACGTAACCGAAGCTGTCAAATCCCGTCGTTCCGTCCGCCAATTTCTCGACAAGCCTGTTGATCAAAAAACCCTCCAAAAGATTCTCGAAACCGCAGCCAGATCGCCCTCCGGCGGAAACACGCAGCCATGGAATGCTGTTGTTGTTGGCGGGGACGAGCTGACCCGGATTGCAGATGCCGTTAAAGCCAAAGTCCCAACCGCACCGGCTGGGGAAAATATGGAATATGATATATATCCCAAAGACCTTGAGGGACGCTACGAAGACCAGCGCAGAGGCGTTGGCAAGGCAATGTTTGGCGCTCTCAAAATTCCCAAGGAAGACGGCGGAGCGCGGATTAAGCAGATGATGGCAAATTGGGACAGCTTTGGCGCCCCCGTGCAGCTGTTTACTTACACCCGCAAATATATGGGTCCGCCACAATGGTCTGACATGGGCATGTGGCTGCAAACCGTAATGCTGTTGCTGCGCGAGGAAGGCCTGGACAGTTGTCCGCAAGAGATTTGGGCGATGTATGGTACCTATATGCGCGAACTGCTCAATATCGACGATGATCACATCTTTTTCTGCGGTATGGCCATTGGTTATCGCGATCCCGATGCACCGATTAACAATTTCGATGTTCCGCGTGTTCCATTGGCCGAAAGTGTAAAATTTCGCGGATTCTAAATTCTGTAACTATCTGAAAGTAATGTATTTTATTTTCAACTGTTTCATATAGTGACAATTGTCACCTCATTTAACCCACAGTGTCCATTAATTACTATGCCAGACTCGGAAACGTCGCTTATGAAGGTTTCTGAGGGATTTTCGGGTCGCAATTTGAGCAGCTTAGCCAATGAGCTTGAGCTGCCATGGGGTATTGTGGGGAATATATGATCGGTCCGAGTAATTTGCGCTTGCCGTTATTGGCATTGCTTCCAGTATTGGCTGCAACGTCGTCCATTGCCTACGCGCAAGGCACACCGGTAGCGCTGCGAGACAGCTTTCCAATTGGCTCCGGCGATGGCACGCTCTGCCAAGTTCAAGACCGAAGTCTCGAAAACAAAGCCAAAAAAAGTATTTTTGATCGCAGTTGGGCGGTGGTCTGCCGTGATTCTGCTCGCCCAGTCGGCTATGTCTATGCCTTTCGGTCGCCCGAAAGCGATGTCGTCGCCCACATCGCCGAATATCGCGCCGATCGAATTGCGTGCGATGATCAGACCCAGCAAGACAGTCCCGATGGCATCAGCCAACAGGTTTGCCAGCTTGCTGACGAACCAGTCAGCTATTCTATATATCAACAACAACGCGGCAATGTGTCTTACGTGGCGGAAGGCTTGACCGTTTACGACAGCGCGACTTTGTTAGCGCTCAAATCGGTTGTCGCAGACAAAATTGTCAAAGGCAAAATTGATGTAGCTTCCACGTCAATCGAGGACCCGTTCGCATTCGCTCGTGTTCAGGCGCTAACGCTTAAACCTGATCAAGCGTTGGCCGAGGGCTATCGTCGCAATCTTAGCGGTAACTATGCGGAAGCTGCAGCCTTTTTTGAAACTTTGCAGCAACGTACCGCGGGCATGGATAATCAGGATATTAACCCAGAAGAATATTTCATCAATCGCGCCCTGCAAAAATCAAATCTAGGTGAGTTTGCCGAAGCGGATGAATTGTTCAAACAAGCACGGTCCGTGATTTCAACGGATATTGTTAATCAGAAACTCTTGCGGAACTTTGAGGGCATGCATTTGCTTAATCAGGGCCGCTACGATGATGCGGTTACACGGATTAATTTACCAATAGATGCTGCTGAGATGCAGCGGGATGCAATATTATCGGATCTCACTATTTCCGCCCCAATTGCCACGCGCATCAACGGCGAAAATAAAACAGCCAACTTGCTGGGCTTCAAAGATGATCTGAAGTTAACGGCGCAAGAACGCGCAGAGATTATCGATGCACAGGCACTGCAGTTACTCGGTACGGCCCAACGTATCATGGGTGATCGTACCACAGCTCAAAAATCTCTGACCACCGCCTATAACGATGCCGTTGCTGTGCGAGATGGCCGAGTAACTTCGATCACCCGGCTGCGCACACAAATATTATCAGAGCTGGCGTTGATTGCCGAAGCTGAAGGTGAATTTGCCAATGCCGAGCAGTTGTTGCGCAATGCTTTAGAACTGGTGGAGTTACAATATCCCGAAACCCGAGCGGTCAACGCAGCGAAAGCAAAACTCGCTAGCTTTTTACTTCGTCAAGGCAAGCAAAGCGAAGCGCGGCAATTTTACCGGGAAGTGGTTGATAACTCTCTTGGTAAGCGCAGCGCCGTAACCGGTATCGCCAATCAATTGGCACCTTATTTCGAGCTGATGACCGATGATCCGAACTCAGCCGAAGAATTTTTCAAAGCGTCACAAGTTCTTGTCCGGCCGGGCGTAGCAGAAACCCAAGCGGCACTGTCTCGCGAGCTGAGCGGTGGCACGGATGAAGCCGCCCGTCTGTTTCGGCAGTCCAACAATCTCGACCGCAGCATCGAACGACTGCGCATGCGATTCACCGCGCTCGGAAAGCTGGAGGAAACCGCAGAAACGCGTCGGCGGCGTAACGATTTGGCGGCAGAAATCGATGACTTGGAGCGAAGCCAACAGCTAACCATCGTCAGCTTGTCACAATTTCCACAATATCGTGCGATTGGCGGAAATACTATCAGCCTGAATGATTTGCGCGCCAGCATGGAGCCTAGCGAAGCTTACATTCGTATGGCGATTGTCGGCAATGACATTTTCATATTTTACACCGACAAGCAATTTGCGACCGCTTATAAGTCACCAATAAGTGCCGATGCCTTGGATGTGCAGGTCGATCTCCTGCGCTCTTCCATCTCCACCCTCGAAAATGGTCAATATGTCACCTATCCTTTCGATATTGAGACATCCCGCAAAATTTTCAAAGCCCTGCTTGATCCGATGTCAGACCGGCTAGCGACCACGGATCATCTGATTTTTGAACCCGACGGTGCCATGCTGCGTTTGCCGATAAATTTGTTGGTGGCCGATGACGTGTCCGTCTCCCAATATTTGGCGCGGGTTGAGGAGCCTGATGGCGATCCCTATGATTTTACCGGCGTCCAATGGCTCGGCAGTGATACAAATATCAGCACGGCTGTTTCTGCTCGCGGTTTTGCCGATGCGCGCAAGGCCCCGATTTCCAAGGCCTCTCGTCAGTATTTGGGCCTCGGTAAAAACCAACCGGTGCTGGCCAATACAAAAATCAGCGGAGTTCGCGCATCATCTCAGGGCCTTGATGCCAATTGTGAATGGTCGATTTCTGAATGGAATAATCCCATTTCGGATGCCGAACTGCTTCAGGCGCAGTCCATCATCGGCAAAAACGGCTCCGAAGTACTTACGGGCGCGGCTTTTTCAGACGATAAAATTTTGGCGAAGTCCGATATTGCAGACTATCGGATCCTACATTTTGCTACCCATGGACTGGTCACGGCACCGCGACCTTCCTGCCCAGCAAAACCAGCATTGCTAACCTCTTTTGGTGGCGAAGGTTCTGACGGACTGCTCGCTTTTGACGAGATATTTGATCTGAAATTGGATGCCGATATTGTCATTCTGTCTGCCTGCGACACAGCTGGCAAGGCGAGTATCCAGGCAACCCGCGAAGCTGGCGTCAGCAGTGGCGGCGGCACCGCGCTGGACGGACTGGTGCGATCCTTCATTGGCGCCGGTAGCCGTTCGGTACTGGCCAGCCACTGGCCCGCACCTGATGATTTCCAGGCGACGGAACGCCTGATTGGCGGCTTATTTGCAGGTGGAAAAGGGCGATCTATTGCCACCGTATTGCGGATTTCACAAAAGAAACTCATGGACGATCCGACAACTTCGCATCCCTATTATTGGTCCGGCTTTGCCATTATTGGCGACGGATCGAGAGCGTTCTTGCCGGGCAGCCAAACCACCGAAACCGCCGCTTCTAAACAGCCGCTATCTGCATTGAAATAAATATGAGCCCCAACAATCATGGCGACCCGGCATCAACCAGCCGTGACGTAAAAGCAGAGGCCCGCGGTGTGCTGCAATCGCTTCGGCGAATGTTTGACCAACTGGGGCCGGTTCGCCTTGGTTCGACAATCCTTTTCTTGATACTTGCCCTGCTCATGGCGCGGTTCAGTTGGACCACACCGCTCATTCAGGACGCCGAGCGCGCGCTATATGACATGCGCGCCTCTGTCTTTGCGCCGGCGGTGGAAAAAGAAGACCGGATCGTCATGATCGTCTACAATGAAGACACATTGAAACTAACCGGGCAACGCTCGCCGGTCGATCGGACTATATTGGCGCAGGCGCTGGAAACAATTGACGCAGCCAAGCCAAAATCCATCGGCATAGATATTCTCTTCACTATGCCACAAGACGATGACGAATTGCTTGTTTCAACCTTTAAGCAGCTCGAAACACCAACATATATTGCCTATGCTGATCCCAAATTTAATCCCGAAATTGCCTTTGCGGAACATGAATTTCTAAAATCGTTTCTCAGCGAAGTCGAAGGCGACAAACTGAAACCCACCAGCATCCGTTTGAACACGGATAGCGACGGCGTCCAACGACGCTGGTCACCGCAAAAGGCTGAAGCACCGCCATTCATGGCAATGGCGCTGACGAAGCCCAATCCGCAGTTTGCCGCAAATAGCGGCGCTATCCGCTATTTGGTGCCATCTGAGCCGGATATGCCGGTATTCGACAAGTTTCCGATCGAGAGCTTTGCGGACCCTGCAACCGCCGAGATGCTGCAATCGTTTATTCAAGACAAATATGTCTTGATCGGCGGTGATTTTGTCGATCGGGACCGATTTGAAACACCTATCGGATCCATCACCGACTTACAGAGCGAAGACGGAAAGATGATCGGGCTGGAAGTGCATGCGCATATGCTGGCCCAATTGCTCAACGGTGATATACCCTCATTAATTCCCAGTTGGATATTATGGGTCGCAGCCTTGATTGTCGCGATATGTGGCGGACTTTCTGCACTGATCATGGGTAACGCGGTTAAGGTTGCAGGGATCTTGATTGGCCAGTTTCTGTTTTTTCTGGTCTTCCCTTTCTTCCTCCAGAATCTCGGTATTGATACGCTGACCTTACCGGCCTTTGGGTGGGCTTTAGGGTGGTTGTTCGGATATTCCTCAGTCGGTTCAGCGGCCAGAACCATTAACTCCAAACAACGCGCTTTCGCGCAAGGAGCGCTGGGTAAATATCTTCCCAAGTCGATCGCGGGGGAAATTTTACGGGATCCGGAAAAACTGTCGCTTCACGGCGAAAAACGTCAGATATTTGCGGTTTTCACCGATTTGGAAGGCTTTACTAAGTTAAGCCATGCCATTGAACCAGAAATGGTGGCGACATTACTCAACGACTATCTCGATCGGCTCAGTGAAGTTGCGCTGCAATATGGCGGAACGATCGACAAATTTGTCGGGGACGCGTTGGTCACTTTTTGGGGCGCCCCGATTGCCTATCCTGATGATGGCGAACGCGCGGCCAAAGCTGCTTACGCTCTTTATCAGGCAGGTGAAGAATTCCGCAAGAATGTACCCGAGGGTGTCCCGCCCATTGGTCGGACACGGGTCGGTATGCACTATGGCGATGCTATTGTTGGCAATTTTGGGGGCGAAGGCCGTATCCAATATACGGCGCTGGGTGACGCTATGAATACCGCTGCACGTTTGGAAGCCGCCAATAAATCCCTTGAAACAAAGGTTTTGATTAGCAAAGAAGCGATGGAGCGTACTGGGCTAGACTGGTATCGTCCGATGGGCAAAATAACCCTGCGCGGCCGGTCGACGCCGGTAGAGGTGTTTGAACCGGTCCCTGACTGGGACGAGAAAGATCGAGCGGCAGTGACGGCGATCATAGCGGCTCATAAAAATGGTGATACTGATTACGTTCAGACACTTAGTGGTATGATCGAACAATCTAGCGAAGATCTTGGTCTCGCCAATTTATTGAAACGATTGAAAAAAACAAAAAATGGAGAAAGCTATGCGCTCGGTTGAATGTAAAACAGCTAAATCTAAAACGTTAGCCCGCAATTTCGGAAAAGCGGCTTTGGGAGCAATATTGCTCGTCGGGGTCAGTGGTGCTGCCTTGGCACAAAATATGGTTGTTCGTTCAACCGGACCTTCCGCCAAATCCTATCCTGCTGGCAAAAAGCTTGCGAACAACGCGAAGTTGACGTTGAAAAAACTGGACAGAGTGACCGTCCTTGGCAAAGGCGGTACCCGCGTGCTCAAGGGCCCTGGGACCTTTTCACTCGGCCAAACCGCTCGGACAAAATCCAGCAGCTCCACCCGATTGGCTAGCTTCATCAATAATCGCGGCAGCAGCCGGGCGAGAACGGGAGCGGTTCGTAGCGCAGGCGTCACAGCGGCCCCTGCGTCGCCCAAAAATCCAAATTTGTGGTATCTTGATGTTACCAAAGGTGGAAAATTCTGTGTCGCCAATGCCAAAGCCTTGGTGCTGTGGCGTCCAGACTATACCGGATCAGCCACGGCTAGCATTGTCGAGCCTGGCAACGGCGCAGTAACCGAAGTCGCTTGGCGTAAAGGCAATCCGCTGAAAAGTTGGCCCAAAGCAGAGGCGCCTATCACCGATGGCGCTAGTTATCGGCTCATCGGGTCCAATGTAGAAAAATCCGTTGAAATCAACTTTGTGATGCTGAGTGAAGCACCACAAAATCTTGACGAGGCGGCGACTGTGCTGATTGCCAATGGGTGCCAAAGTCAACTCGATCTTTTGGTCGAGACACTGGATACCGGTTCGTCAGCGAGTCAAGAAGAAGGCTAAAATGAAAGAATGTTTCACGCCCTGAAGTGAGGGTCGGGGCGTGAGGCAAAAAATACAATATTTCCAAATGGGGGTCGCGCAGGAAATATTGAAAAACGGGGAAGACTATGTCGCGAGCGCGCGCTACAAAAAAATTGGCTCTTTTGATATCAATACCGGCAATCCTTTCGGCTCATGGAGTTTCCTGGGCACAATCGTCTGTCGCTGCACCAACAAGAGAAGAAATCCAACGGGGATTGCTGGGTCAGGCCGAAAAAGGCCAAGCACAGGCATTGACGGTCGAAGGCGGAGTAGAGCGATCCGCATGTCCGCTCGCCAATCCTGAATTTGCGGATGTCAAATTCACCTTACAGTCCGTCGATTTTAACGGTCTGGGCGTAGTTGATGGATCAATATTAGCGCCGGCCTATTCCGGCTATGTTGGTCAGGAAGTACCGGTTGCAGTAGTTTGTGAGATACGCGACCGGGCGGCCACGATATTGCGCGGAGCAGGCTATCTTGCTGCCGTGCAGGTCCCTCCCCAAACCATTGAAGGTGGCACGGTCAAATTTGACGTGCTGCTTGCGCGGATGACATCCGTGCAGGTGCGCGGCGACGCTGGGCCATCGGAAAAACTACTCAAGCAATATATCGATCGGCTAACCAACGAACCGGTTTTCAATATTGACGTAGCCGAACGCTATCTTCTCCTTGCCCGCGATATTCCGGGACTGGACGTGCGGCTATCCTTGAGGCCGGTAACGTCCGACACCGAAGGTAAACCTGGCGATGTAATCGGCGAATTTAATGTCATTCGGACCCCCGTCTATGTTGATACCAATATCCAGAATTTTGGATCCAAACAGGTTGGCCGGTTTGGTGGTCTTCTGCGCGCTCGGTTTAACGGAATTACCGGTATGGGCGACGAAACAACCATCAGCGCCTATTCGACTGCGGATTTGAACGAGCAAAAAGTTTTGCAAGTTGGCCATGAATTTCGTGTTGGCGGCGAAGGTCTGCGTTTTGGTGGCAATTTCACCTACGCATGGACCGATCCCGAGCTCCCGGGAAATTTTGATATTGAATCCGAAACATTGGTCGCTGGAATATATGGCGCCTATCCTTTTATCCGCAAACAAGCCCAAAATCTTTTCGGAACGGTCGGCTTTGAATATATTGACCAGAAGACCGATATTTTCGGCGCACGGTCTAACGAAGACAATCTGAGCATCGCCTATGCCCGACTAGATTATAACGCGATTGAACCTGGCAGCATATCCGGCCGTAACGGCTATTCGGCATTTGAACCCAAATGGGGCATGGCCGGGTCACTGGAACTGCGCCAAGGTCTGAGTATTTTGGGCGCAAGCAAAGGATGCGGTCCTGCCTTCATCCGCTGTATCGGACAAACCGTGATACCAACCCGTGCCGATGGTGATCCGACTGCTTTTGTGGTCCGGGGGCAGGCGAAACTCGACTATCGCCCTACCCCGCTTTTGGCGTTTACCTTGAAACCGCGCTTTCAATATTCGCCTGATGCGCTGTTCTCTTATGAAGAGACTTCGGGCGGTAACTATACAACCGGTCGCGGTTATGATCCCGGCACGATCATCGGAGACAGCGGCTATGGCCTGCAGACCGAGGTAAGCTATGGGTCGCTGATACCAGAATCGCCCGACGGCATCGCCTGGCAACCTTATGTTTATTTCGATCTGATGGGCGTTTGGAACAAAAACATTCCCGGCGATCCTCAGAAAATATACTCCGCAGGCGGCGGTATTCGAGCCACCATTGGTCGTCAGGCAAGCCTTGATGTGATGGCGGTTGTGCCGTTAAAACGCGGACCCCTTCAGGCTCGCCGGGATAGCGCCCGAGCGCTCATGACGCTGACCATACAACTCGCACCATGGCGCCGCTGATCATGACCAAATTCAATCACAACAAGATAATCGACGCAGTTCAACCGAGGGCCGGACAATGAAACAGATAACAGGCACGCCCAAGCGGGCAATTGGCAAAGCCGGAATGCGGAAACTACGATGGTTGTCTGGTGGTTCAGCCGTAGCGGCGACCATTTTTTTGGCCTCAATGCCGCAAGCCGCCAGGGCGCAAGCCTTTACGCCTGTTGCCGACCAAGCTTTGCAGGCGAATATTACCAGCTTTACCGGAGGCGTTGCATTTGACGGTCCCAGAACAACAGATTTAGACACGATCACCGTCTCCACATCCGAGGCGATCATCAATTGGCAACCACTCGACACCAATGCGGCGATATTGGATACGAACGGCCTGTCCACAAACCCAATCAACGTCCTGCCCAGCGGTCGAACCTTGCGTTTCTCGTCAGCCAGTGTCGATTATACCGTGTTGAACCGTATTCTTCCATCGGCGTCGGCCGCCGGCCGATCAGTCCAGTTTAACGGTGCGGTAGAGAGTTTGGTGTCCGGAAATCCAGGGGGCAATGTCTGGTTTTACAGCCCTGGCGGCATAATCGCTGGTGCTGGGTCTAGTTTCAATGTTGGCTCGTTGGTTTTAACCACCAATGATATCGACACGACGGGCAGTTTATTCGGGGCTGGCGGAACGATCCGATTTAACGGTATATCTGACAGTCTGTCTGCCGTCTCCATAGAGGATGGCGCGACAATAACCGCGACGACAAACAACAGTTATGTTGCCCTTGTTGCGCCGCGCGTTGTCCAAGGCGGGCGAGTAACAGTGAACGGTTCTGCAGCTTATGTCGCCGCTGAACAGGTAGACCTCACTATCGATAACGGCCTGTTCGATATTGCCGTTACGGTGGGCACAAATGACGGCGATATCGGTGCTGGCGGAGGCGGAAACGGTGTTGTTCATACCGGTGTGACAACCGGTGCATCTTCTGTTCCGATTCCAGATGATACAGGCACTATGACAAATGAGGCAAACCGCGATGCGCAAGCCGTTTATTTAGTTGCCGTCCCAAAAAATGATGCAATCACGATGCTCGTTGGCGGCGAACTTGGATATACTGCCGCATCCGATGCGAGTATTGTAAATGGCGAGATCGTCCTGAGCGCGGGATATAATGTCTTGGCGCAAGGCAGCACACAAAACGCACAGGTCGTCCTGGAAGACACGCCCGTAAATGGCACAGCTACCAATATAGAATTTACCGGAGGCTCTTTTGATGCCGATGTTATTGGTAAAGCCGCAACAGCGATCAACATGGTTTCCGACGATGCCAATGTCGGATTTGATATCAACGGCGCCATTAATGGTGATACTTATAACCTGACTCTTGAAGCCGGTACACAGATTGATATCGGCGCTGAATCGGGCGGCTTTACAAGAATCGCAGGTAACGTCAGCTTGCGTGTCGGAACTTCGGACGCAACCGGAGGCAATGTAAACATCATAGCAGTTGACGATCCGCAAAACCCGGATGCTCTTGGCTTATTCTCTGTTGGTGGCAATCTGGTCGTTGATGTCAGCGCGGATGGGGCAGATGACTTCGTGGGCAATGTCAATAACGGCGGAACCGGAATCGGCGAAGACGCCATAGCCGGTACTATCGACATAAGTGTTTCTAATGGCGGTGAATTTAGCGTCGACGGTGACACAGAATTTTCGACGAATGCGCAAGGCGGTAAAGGCGAAGTTTCTCATGGCCTGGGGCGTGCCGGTGATATCAATATCAGCCTAGTTGGCGAGACCAGTAACATCACCCTTTTGGGTGCAGTAGATTTAAATGCGCAGACCCGCTCTGCTATTGCGGGCAAATCAGGTGGGACCGGCGCTTCTGTTATTGGAAATGACAGCATTAGCGGCAACATAACATTCGATCTGCAAGGCGGATCAATGGAAACAGGTCGCATTGACATTGATGCAGACGCAGTTGCATCATCAGGGTCCAATGCATCGGTTGCACAAAGCAACGACGCAACAGCCGGAAATCTGGATTTCAATATCGCAGGTGGCACACATACGTTCGGAGCGCTCATTGCATCAAGCCGGGCTCAGGCAGCGGCGTCATTTGATGATGTTGGCAATCCTGTCTTCGGCCTTGCCAACACGCCGATTGCGACCCTTCAACTCGTCGGCGATGGAACGACACTGAACGTCACCGACAACGTACGCTTAAGCGCGGTGACAACCGCCGATGTACCGATGGTAACGGGGATAATTTCCGTTACAGATACTGGCTCTACTGGAGGGCTATTTGTTAACAACGGCCTTAGCATAAGCGCTTCAGGCGATATTGATGTCACTGCAGATAATGGAACGATCGACTTCGGTAGCCTGTCGGCCAATACAGGTTCCGATTTCGATGGCATCGAGACAATAGTGGGCGGCGATATCAATATTATATCACGCAATGGCGGTGACATCTCTGGTCAGCGCGGCAGTTTTGGTGCCAGCTCAAACGCCACCGGCTTTAGTGGCACTACCGTAAATGCGGTTGGCGGGAATATCCTGATCTTCGCCGACAATTCATCCATCAGTTTTACTGACAGCCTGTTTGCTGAGGCAGATGGCCGCGGCAGCGTTGATGGTGACAGCACAGGAACCGGCGGAACGATCAGACTGCTTCTGCAGGGTGCCTCCGGGTCAATGACACTTGGGGATTTAAGCTTTTCAACAGATGGATCAATTTTCGATGATGTCGAAAGTGGCGCAGCAGAGCCCACCGGCAATGGCGGTGATGCCTTTGGCGGGACCGTTACGCTTGATCTGTTAGGCGGAACATTTATTGCCGACGACATAACGGTGCAGAGTAACGGTTTTGCCGGTTTTGCCGGCCACGACATGTTTGGTAATGCCGCTGATGGCGGTGATGCAACCGGCGGCGATGTGATCGTCAACTTAAATGGCAGTAGTGCCACGATAGATACATTTTCTGTTGTCGCCAGTGGATTGGGCGGCAGCGGGACCCGCGGCGATGATAGTAACGGCGAGGAAGCCGGTAATGGTGGGGCTGGAATTGGCGGGAATGCCACTTTTAATGCCACATCAGGTACATTAGATGTCAATCAACTCACCGTAGATGCACTTGGTAATGCTTCACGGTTCAGTTCTTTCATATCCTTAAGCGGCAGAGGCGGCAGAGGCCGAGGCACAGATGGCGGTGATGGCGGGTCTGGAACCGGCGGTGTGGCGACTTTCAACCTTGATGGCACGTCCGTTATCAATGCCCAAGAAGTGCTCATTAGTACAAGCGGCTATGGTGGAGAGGCTGGCAGTACGAGCCCCGATTTCACCAATACGCCGTTTGTTCCTGGCGGTGCAGCCGGTCAGGGTGCTGACGGCATTGGCGGCTCGGCAACTTTCAACAACACAAGCGGTACAATCAGCTTTAACCAGCTTACTGTTGAATCGCTAGGTATCGGTAGTGACGGTGGGTCCAATAGCGGCGATACCACTGGTACCGCGAACGCCAACGGTGGCAATGGCGGCGCCGGTATCGGCGGGACAGCGACGATCAACCTCAATCAAGATGACCTTACAAATCCCAATTATGTCGTCGATACCAGTGCGACCGGCGGTGAAGGCGGAACCGGGTTAAATGCTGGCAATGGCGGGGACGCCACCGGTGGTGCAGCGTTATTGACCATAAACGACGCGCAAGTGAGCCTAAACGCACCGACGATCCGTTCCAATGCATCCGGTGGTAACGGCGGTTTTACTGATGGTGATGGTGGAAACGGCGGCGATGGCGGGAACGCGACCGGTGGCACCGCTACTTTGCAAGTTACTGGCGCGAATGGTTCTATAAATATTGATACCAACAGCTTTGTTATCAATGCCGACGCCACTGGTGGAAATGGTTCCTTTGGCGGCTTTACCTTTGGCGCTGGCACACCTGGTGATGGCGGCGACGGCGGCGATGGAACCGGCGGATCGGCGCAAATAGTTGCCCGTACGGGCGGCGAAATTGTCATTAACCCCATTTCACCGTCACCAACGCCAACGCCAACGCCAGAGGCGTTCAACCTCTCTAGCTCAGGCAGAGGCGGCAACGGCGGCGCGGGCAGTAGTGTTGATATGCTTAGTGGCGACGCGCCTGGTGCAGGTGGTAACGGCGGCGCAGGTACAGGCGGCATGCCAACCCTTCTCGCGCAAGGCGGCACTATTACCGCGGGTGATATTAATTACTTCGCCAATGGTACAGGTGGTAACGCAGGTGCGGGCGGCGGCGACGGCGGGCTGGGTATATTATTTGGTACAGATGGAATTGCTGGAGACGGCATTGGCGGTACAGCCATATTGGAAGTGCAAGAAGGCAGTCCCGGTATCATTAACGCAGGCAATGTTGTTGCCCAAACGAGCGGCGCACAGGGCGCTGGCGTTCCGCCTGTCGGCGTAGACATTGTTCTCCCACCACTGGGCACAGGCATTAGCGGACGGATAGAAATTACAGATACATCGACAGACCCGGCTGGCCTCATCAGTCTTGCGTCACTGAACGCAAGCGCATTAGGCGCAGCTGCGCCGACCAGCGGGTTCTTCATGACTGGTAATAGCGGGCCTATCACCGTTACAGGGGATGTCACAATCGACGTGGCTGGAAATGCTGAGTTTATCTATGATGGCGACGGGCAATTGGTAGTTGGCGGCTTGATGGATGTCATGAGCGGCGCGTCCATTCTCGTGTCCCATACGAACAACACGGCAGGTGCGACAACATCTATTGACGTTGCCAGTAGCTTCGATGCTAGGGCACAAAGCGAATTTGACAGCATGACCGGTTCGATCATCAATTCAGATGCGGCCATCACCATTCGCGCGGAGACCAATGCATCAGCCGCCGATCTAAGGGCTCTCGATAATATTGATCTGTCTGCCGGGCAAAATGCCTTGCTTAACAATGCCTCTGTGACCGGGCCGGCAGTGACCTCTGTGTTCAGTACCGGTATATTGGTATCGAACGGTATCAATGTCCGAGCCGGAAGTAATGACGATCCGACCGTCCCGCAATTTGATCCCAATTTCGGTGCAACCTTTACAGGGGATATTTCGTCATCTGGCGCAATCAGGATTGAAGCCGGAGGAAATGCCGTCTTCCAAACGGGCACAAATCTTGTTTCTGACAATCTGCTGCTGGTGCGCACCGGCGACGACATAATCATTCAATCCGGTGCGAGCATTGCGGCAGCCAATGATCCGGTCGAAACAGTCGATCCTTCAATCCCGTTCCTAAGCGAGAATAACCTGCTGCTGCTGGCTGGCGATATTGGCATGGGGACCCCGTTACTAAGTGCGCCGCTGACCCCTATTGCGTCAATCGTTGCAGCGGGTAACATCAATGCCAATGATTTTGCCTTGGTAATGACGGCAAATGCCATAGACGGTTTGGGAGGCACGATTTCAGCAGGTTCAATCAGCGCTGACATCAACAACGCACCTTCAAACGCCACTATAGCTGCCAGCGGTCAATCTGATGACAATGGCCTGCTAAGCGCGGGCTGCGTGGAGGGCAATTTGTGCCTTGGCGCACTGACAGCTGACAATATTGTTTCCATCGGCCAAGCCGGTATTCCGATCCAGGCGATTATCGAGAACGGGGACGTTGTTGCCAATAGCATCCTGATATCGACGCGCCGCGATATTGTGATGGGTGCCGACGGTGTCCCTTCGCGGTTTATCGCCAGTGACGAAATATTTGTGAACAGCACCGAAGGTGATGTGGACCTCCGCGATGCAGAACTGACAAGCGGTACCCTTGGCGTCGAAGCGGCAGGAAGCCTGCTAGGTTCGGGATCGCTCAACAGTGGTAATGATATTGGCATTACCGTCGGCGGAGATATCTCGGCGGCGGCTATCAATACAGGTGGCGAGCTCACCACATCAGAAAATCGCGGCGATGCACTGGAAGGCTTTTACTCAGTTCCAGGCAGCATGAATGTCGGCGTTTTGACGGTTGGAGCCGGCGACGTGAATTATGACGCCGGTGGCGATTTCAGCTTTGATCAGATCAATGTTCCTGACACCAACATAATTTTGGACGCGCCGGGATCGATTTTCCTAGGGGCCACATCTGGCGCACGGAATATTGATATTAATGGCGGTGATATAACCGTCGGCAGCATAGATGCTGGTGTCGATATAAATCTGTCTTCTGGCGATTTCATTGACTTCGGGTCCGTAGATGCCGGTGACATGCTCGATCTCAGCGGCAGCGAAATCACAGGTGATGTCCTGGCCGCCGGTACGACCGTCAGGGTTGAAGGCACAGGTAGTCTCTCCATTGGTAATGTTATTTCGGGCAACGAAACATTTCTGGAAGGTACTTCGGTTACCTTAGGCGGCGCAGATACGGGCGATAATGGTGATATTCGGTTTACCGAGGGTTTGCGTGTCCGCGCTCTGGACGGTGATATCAACATTACCGGCGATCTCGACATATCCCGGCGGGGTGATTTCTTCGCTTCGGGCGACATCGTCTTCGGTGACGTCGATGTGACCAGCAAAATACTTGCTCGACTGGACTTGCGGTCGGTCGGTTCCGTTGAATTTGGCAATGTGACTTCCGATTCTTTCATCAGCGTCCGGGCTGATGGTAACTTCACGGCTGAGACCGTCGCTGCCAGTTCACTTCGGGCCTTTGTTGATGGGCTTGTCGATATCACGCGCGCCGAAGTCTTCAACAGCAATTTCGAAGCTGATCTGGGTGTTGAAATTGGAGAGTTGATTGGTGGTTCGGCCGTGTTGCGGTCTTCCGATGGCGATGTTGCAGTTCGCAATAACGCTCTGGTTGACGACATTCTGACCGCGACGGGCAATAATGTGTTCCTAAGATCTGACGGCGCGATGAGAGTCCGGGCAACCGCCAATGATGGAAACATAGATATTGTTACCAGAGGCAATCTTGTGGTTGATGAAGGTAGTGCTACGGGCAATATTCAACTGACCAGCTTGGGAGGGAGCGCTGAGTTAAATGAACTTATCATCGTTCCGGACTCCGTCAGTAGATCACCCGCTGGCATAAGCGGCCAAGCGGTGGTCAGTGCCAATGGTAATATTGATATTACAGCAGCGGTCGACGTTGCGATTAATGATACTGTTAATGCTGCCAACGCCCTGACGATCACTGCAGGCAATCTGGTGGACATTCAGGCGCTCGCCACCGGGACGACAATCGACGTCTCGTCCGCCGATATCAATATCGGTACCGCTGGTCAGATTGGCGAATTTACCCAGACCAATGATATTTTCATCGAGAGCAATGGTACTAATCAAGCAATTTTGGGAGGCGCAGGTACAACCGGCGTGTTTAGCCTTAACAATGATGAATTCACCCGAATACAGTCAAATCAGGACCTGACCTTGTTTGTCGCCCAGACCGGTAACACCACACCAGATTTGATCATTCAAGATCTAACAATCCAAGCCGGTAGCAATGTCAGCGGTCCCCAGACGGCAACAATCGGCTTCTCGGGCACACTGACCATCGATTCCGGTCAATCGACAAGGGTTGATGGTAATTTAAACCTGACCAACGCTTCGGCCGGCACGACATTGAACATGACATCCGTCGACAACCTCAGGATTAATGCCAATGGCGGTTTAATTCAGATCACTAATGCGAGTGGCAGCTTTGGCGGCGTGGGGTTGATGTCGCTGACGGCTCAAAATATCTACGCAATGACCGACCAGGCCTTTGCCGATATTGCTGGGCTCGATGTAAATGCTGTCGATCTCCGTTTGGAAAATAGTGACGGTATCGACCTCGACAACGGCCTCATCCGTGGCGGCATTGCCCAATTTGTGGTCGATGGTGATCTGTTCATCCAAAATACTGCTCCCGGAGTAAGCTTTGATGAACGCCGCGGCTTCACAGTCGATAGTTTAACGATCAACGGACTCAGCGCAGGCAGCAACGCCAATATTGTGATCAATGGCATCGTTGGCGGTGACACGGGGATCGATACGATTTTTGCGACGGATACCGTGGTTGGGTTTGACGATTTTTCTACGATCAATGGCTGTGTCATAATTGATCCGTCAAGCTGTGGCGCACCGCCACCTCCAACTCCTACACCAACTCCTGATCCGACACCTGATCCAGAAATTGAAGATCCGGTGCAGAATATTATCGAGGAAGAGGTTACACCAAGCGATGACGGCTCGAGAGTCAGCGATCCGTTCGAGACCAATCTCATCGAGATCAAGGATAATGAGGAATATGTCGATGATCCGTTGATCGATGATCCTGTTACCGGTGCTGGCAATGATGACCTGTGGGTGGGCGAAGAAGACGCTAGCGATGACGAAAATAGCGAATGCGAGGATGGTGACAATTCTTGCGGTCAAGGTGGTCCGGCGCAACAAGATGAACTGGAACCTGCCGAGTAAATTGACTGGTTGACCTTTTGTATCTGAAGCCATTAGGCGGTGGATATGAATGATACCAACAGCCAGCCGCTAAAGCTGTTTAACAGCCTGACCCGCACGCTTGAACCATTTACCCCGGTTCATGAAGGGGAAGCACGCGTTTATACATGCGGGCCAACAGTTTATAACTACCAGCATATCGGCAATATGCGCGCCTATGTCTTCGCTGATTTGCTCGGACGCACATTAAGCTGGAAAGACCTTAAACTTACTCATATCATTAACATCACCGATGTCGGCCATCTGACCTCCGACGCTGACGCTGGAGATGACAAGATGGAAAAGGCGGCCGCGTCATCGGGCAAGTCGGCATGGGACATCGCCAAATATTACACCGATGCTTACTGGAAAGATATTGATCGGCTAAACATTCGCCAACCCGCGAAATGGTCCATTGCCACCGATCATGTGGGAGAGATGATCGAGTTCGCAAAGGGCATAGCGGAAAAACATTGCTATGAACTGGAAAGCGGTCTGTATTTTGATACCAGCACCGTGCACGACTACGGCCGGTTAGCGGGTACCCAAAGCGACGATATCGAAGGTCGCATAGAAACGGTTGAAGGCAAACGGCATCCACAAGATTTCGCAATTTGGCGCAAGACGCCTGCGGGTGAAACCCGTCAGATGGAATGGGATAGTCCATGGGGTAAAGGGGCACCGGGCTGGCATCTGGAATGTTCACAGATGAGCATGAAATATCTCGGCGAGACTTTTGACATTCACACTGGCGGTATTGACCACCGCGAAATTCACCATCCCAATGAAATCGCCCAGAATCAGGCCCACAATTGTTCCGAGCATAGCGGCGCGAACATTTGGATGCATAACAACTTCCTGATAGACCGTGCCGGCAAAATGTCCAAATCAAGCGGCGATTTTTTGCAGCTGCAGGTGTTGATCGACAAGGGTATACACCCCCTTGCCTATCGCTTGATGTGTTTGCAGGCCCATTATCGTAGCGAACTGGAGTTTAGCTGGGACAATTTGGTAGCTGTTTTGACCCGGTTCAAACGTATAATCATGGGAATTGAGCGCTTGAAAGAGCGGCTCGCCACCTCGCAGGACGAAAAACCTCTTCATCCAAAGCTCGCCGAAATTCGCGAGCAGATGAATGCAGCGATGAACGATGATCTCAACAGTTGCCCGGTTATTCCGCTTTTGGAGGACTTGCTCTCGCTCAAGAAAGTAGATGCGGCCCAACGCATGGACCTATTGCGAGAGATGGATCTGATACTAGGCCTTGATCTAGAGACTCTAACCCGAGCCGATCTTCGCTTGCGCCCAAAATCAGCTGCGATCACGGAAGCAGAAATTGAACAAAAGCTGGACCTGCGCCAACAGGTTAAAGCCGACAAAGATTTTGCCGCCGCCGATGCGATCCGTGATGAACTGACAGTACAAGGTGTGGAACTGATGGATGGCGATCCGCTACGCTGGGAATGGAGCATTTCGATATGAGCAAACCAATAGCAGCTATGGCCTCTCTGGTCCGTCCAATGGTTGAACCGCATTGCGGCGATCTGGATGTCACGTGGTTCACAAGCACTGAAGAAGCATTGGAAATCGCGCCCCATGCCGAAATCGGTTGGTTCGATATGTATGACAAAGAAAAGATGGCTCAGGTTCTTGGCGCAGCGACAAATCTAAAATGGCTCAACAGCATCTATGCAGGAGTGGAGCATTTTCCTCTCGATCAGCTTAAAGGACAGGGCACGATTGTCACCAATGGCGCGGGCTTAAACAGCTCGCCCATCGCCGAATTTGTGCTGATGGGAATGCTCGCAGCCGCCAAGCGTACAGACAAATTGCTGGAGCTTCAGGCGCAACAGGAATGGCCGGAACAAGCGCCAGGCACGACCGAATTGGCCGACGGCAAAGCTTTGATCATTGGCTATGGCGGCATCGGCCAACAGGTCGCTAAAAAACTGTCCGGCTTTGACATGGACGTGACGGCTGTCCGCCGAACCGCCAGCGACGATCCGGCGGGTCTCGGAACGGAAGTCATCGGCACCGCCGACTGGCGCGCTCGGCTTGGGGAGTTTGACTGGGTCATTGTCTCGGCTCCAGCGACCACAGAAACCCAAAAGCTGTTGAGCGCCGATGAATTTAAGGCGATGAAATCATCCGCTTGGCTGGTCAATGTCGCCCGCGGGTCCTTGGTCGACCAACCTGCCCTGGTCGAGGCGTTGAATAGCAAAGGCATTGGCGGCGCGATGTTAGATGTAACGGACCCCGAGCCGCTGCCCAAAGGCGACCCGCTATGGACCGCTCTCAATTGTTTTATCACGATGCATGTTTCCGGTGTCGCGCAAACCCGCATGTTTCAGCGCGCAGCCGCTCGCTTTGTCGAAAATTTGAAGCGCTATCAAAATGGTGAAGAAATGGTTGCTGTCGCCGATTTGGATCGTGGCTACTAAGCTACCGAGAAAATTTTAGATTGAGACGTGACACCGGTGTAAATTTAACTTATCAACCAACGGCATAGGGGTAGGGATGAGTCTTTTTCTGGAGGGGAAAAATCATTCCGGGGTCGTTGCCATTATTTTGAGCAAACACTGATCATCAGGATCGGGGAAGGACCCACATGACCAAAGCATCTGATTTATTCGTAGAATGTCTTGAAAATGAAGGCGTAGAGTATCTCTTCGGCGTTCCCGGCGAAGAAAATCTCGACATGCTCGACAGCCTGTCGCGCTCGAAGAAAATTCAATTGATCCTGACCCGGCACGAGCAAGGCGCTGGCTTCATGGCAGCGACCTATGCCCGCCATACCGGGAAAACCGGTGTTTGTATGGCAACACTCGGTCCCGGTGCAACCAATCTCGTAACCGCAGCTGCTTATGCGCAGCTGGGCGGCATGCCGATCTTGATGGTCACTGGTCAGAAACCGATCAAAAAGTCCAAACAGGGCCGGTTCCAGATTCTCGACGTCGTCGACATGATGGGCCCGATTACAAAGTTCACACATCAGCTCGCCTCTGCGGACAATATTCCGAGCCGGGTGCGCGAAGCCATCCGTCTGGCCGAAGAAGAAAAGCCCGGCGCGACTCATATCGAGTTTCCGGAAGATGTTGCGGACGAACAGACAGATTCAACTCCGATTAAACCAAGCCTTGCGCGACGTCCAATTGCCGAACCCAAAGCAGTACGCGCAGCAACCAAGAAAATCGAGAGCGCCAAGTCGCCTATTCTCGTCATTGGCGGCGGCGCAAACCGCACGACGACTGGCCGGATGCTCACGCAGTTTATCGAGAAAACCGGCATCCCCTTTGTCACCACACAGTTGGGCAAAGGCGTTGTCGATGAAACCAACAAAGAATTTATGGGCTGCGCAGCTCTGTCAGCCAATGATTTTGTGCATAGCGCAATTGAGTCCGCTGATCTGATCATCAATGTCGGCCATGACGTGATCGAGAAACCACCGTTCTTCATGAAAGATGGTGGCACCGAAGTCATCCATGTTTCCATGAACACTGCCGAAGTAGACCCAGTCTATTTCCCGCAGATCGAAGTAATCGGCGATATCGGAAATGCGATCTGGCAGATGAAGGAAGATATTGTTCCATCTGGCTCGTGGAATTTCGACCACATGTACAAGGCGCGTGCGGCCGAAGAAGAGCATACAGCGACGATGGATGACGACATGCGCTGTCCGATTTACCCGCCGCATCTGGTAAAAGTCGTTCGCGAACAGATGCCCGCCGATGGTATTATTTGCCTCGACAATGGCGTGTACAAAATCTGGTTTGCCCGCAACTACAAGGCGCGTGAAGCGAACACAGTATTGCTCGACAACGCTCTTGCCACAATGGGCGCGGGCCTGCCTTCTGCGATGGCATCGGCGATGGTATATCCTGATCGCAAAGTCATGGCGATTTGCGGCGATGGCGGGTTCATGATGAACAGCCAGGAAATGGAAACAGCGGTTCGGCTGAAGCTCAACATCACCGTGCTGGTTCTCAATGACAATAGCTATGGCATGATCCGTTGGAAACAAGCCAATATGGGCTTCAAGGATTGGGGCCTGACCTATGGCAACCCTGATTTCGTCAAATATGCGGAAAGCTATGGCGCTAACGGTCACCGGATCACCAGCGCGAAAAACCTGCAAGAAACAATCGACAAATGCCTCAACAGCGAAGGCGTTCATTTGATCGATTGTCCGGTGGACTATTCCGACAATGATCGTATCCTCAACGTCGAGATCAAGGACCTCAGCGCAAAGGTTTAAGAGGATAAATCATGACAAAATTGAAAGACGTCTATCCGCTTTACCTCAATAATATTGCTGCCCAGCCCAATGAAGATCTGGAAGTTACGGACAAGTTCACCAACGAAGTGGCTTTTCGGACCGCGCTGGCCACGCCCGATGTTATTGAGGAAGCCATTGCAGGAGCGGTGGAAGCTGCCGAACCCATGGCGCGCATGGCGAGCTATGAACGGCAAAATGTGCTGCAACATTGTGTCGATCGGTTCAAAGAACGGTTTGACGAGCTCGCTTATTCACTATGCGTTGAAGCTGGTAAACCGATCAAGGATGCCGAGGGCGAAGTTGGCCGGTTAATCGACACGTTCCGCATTGCCGCTGAGGAATCGACACGCAACTATGGTGAGGTCCAGCCGCTGGACATTTCCGAACGCGCCAAAGGCTATCAGGGCATGTGGAAGCGCGTTCCGATAGGTCCCTGCAGTTTCATTTCGCCATTCAACTTTCCGCTCAATCTTGCGGCGCATAAAATTGCGCCTGCTATCGCGGTGGGTTGCCCCTTTGTGATGAAGCCAGCGTCCAAGACACCGCTGGGCGCGATTATCATGGGCGAAGTTCTGGCTGAAACCGATTTGCCCAAAGGCGCGTTTTCAATATTGCCGGCGAGCCGTGATGGTGCCGACTTATTCACAGTGGACGAGCGCCTCAAGCTGCTCTCTTTCACCGGTTCTCCAGGAGTGGGCTGGGACTTGAAAGCCAAAGCAGGCAAGAAACCTGTCATCCTAGAGCTAGGCGGAAATGCTGCGGTCATCGTCGATCATGATGCCGATTTGGAAGATGCGCTCGAGCGGATTATCTTCGGGGCGTTTTACCAATCCGGCCAAAGCTGCATCGGGGTACAGCGGATCATCATTCATGAATCTGTCTATGACACGTTCAAGGATATGCTGGTTGCCAAAACCAAGACGCTAGTTGCCGGTGATCCCAAAGATCGGGACACGTTCATTGGCCCAATGATTTCCGAAAGCGAAGCCAAGCGCCTGCATGGATGGATCGAAGATGCCGTTTCCGGCGGAGCCACTCTACTGTGCGGCGGCAATCGCACCGGCAATATGCTGGAAGCGACCTTGCTAGAAAATGTCGACCGAAATGCGGCGGCTTTTCGTGAGGAGGCCTTTGGGCCGCTCGCGCTGCTTTCCAAGTTCAGCGATTTTAACGCAGCGCTCGACGAAGTTAACGATAGTAAGTTCGGTTTGCAGGCCGGCATATTTACCCGTGACCTGTTCAAAACCTTGGATGCTTGGGATCGGTTAGACGTCGGTGGCGTCGTGATTAACGACGTGTCATCCTATCGCGTTGACAATATGCCTTATGGCGGCGTCAAGGATAGCGGCCTAGGAAGAGAGGGTATCAGATTCGCGATGGAGGACATGACTGAAATACGTAATCTTGTCATCCGACGCAAAATCTAACAAAGCGAATCACCCGAGGTCGCGGTTCTGGCAGATGTGCAATGAAGCCACAACAAAGTGGCATATTGGCAACGTTTGCTTGGAACAAAGGTCAATAAACGTGATGCAAGTCACAGAAAAACCTTAATATTTCGGGATTTTTATCATTGCATTGAGATGGCAATGAAGCATAATATACTGCGTGAAACATAGTTAACGACTTGGGTCGCGTCGGGCTTACAGAGGGGCCTGATCTTCGGATCAGGAAAAGCAACGATGCAAATGGGGAAAAATCTTTCGTGGAAGCGAAGCTGGTCGATACTGGCCGCTAGCCTATTTTGTTTTGCGCTTGCTGGCGTAGCCCTTTTTATATCTTCTGTTGCCACTCCTGCGCCTGTTGAAGCTGCTCAGGATCTCGCGAGTGGAACCCACCTCGGCGTAGCGTCTTGTGGCGGCACAACATGCCATGGACGCCAGGAAGCCGACGGCGAGATAGTGCGCCAGGACGAATTGATGCGCTGGCAGGAAGAATCCACGCCTGGAGGAGCACATAGCCGGGCCTTTCGCGTATTGCGTGAACCGCGCAGCATCGCAATTGCCAAACGGCTTGGCATCAAAGACGCTTCCTCATCCCAACAATGTTTAGGCTGTCACAGCACTCCTGCCGCTAAAAAAGGCCCGCGTTTTCAAACGGGTGACGGCGTTGGCTGTGAATCCTGCCACGGCGCTTCATCCGGCTGGCTGTCGGCTCATTATGCTGTTGGCGCTAATCACGCGAAGAACGTCTCTTTAGGTCTTACCCCGCTAGAAAACCCAAAAGTGCGCGCGAGCACTTGTCTCGACTGTCACTTTGGCAGCGCCAAAAACGGCCAATTTGTTGATCACCGGATTATGGCAGCAGGCCATCCCCGTATTTCTTTTGAACTGGACCTTTTTTCGACGCTGCAACAGCATCATGACGAAGATGTCGATTACGTTCGCCGCAAGGGTAAAACCAACAGCGTTCGTTTCTGGGCCGTCGGCCAATCAATGGCGCTGGAACGCTCGCTCAATCTTTTCTCAAAACCGGCTCTTGCTCAAGAAGGTATGTTCCCGGAATTTTATTTCTATGATTGCCATAGTTGCCATCGGCGGATTTATGATGAAGCCTCTGCGCGGCCAACGTCGGTCAATAACCCCGGCCGGCCGATTCCCGAAGGCATGCCGCCTTATAATGATGAAAATATGATCATGTTGAGCGCCGCGATCAAAGTGGCTGCTCCGGATCTTGCAGGGCAATTTGACGCGCGGTCCAAAGCGTTTCATGCGGCCATGGGCCAAGGCCGCGGACCAGCGGTTCAAGCAGCCGCCCGTTTGCGGCAGACGGCCACAAGCTTGGCAGACCGCTTCTCCCGCGCGCAATTTGGCCGCGACCAAACCTTCCAGATCATGGAAACTATTGCCGGACAGGCAATCTCCCCGCGCTACACCGATTACGAAGGCAGCGTGCAGGCCGTGATGGCGATTGACACATTGCTCAACGGACTGGTGAACAGTGGTCAAGTAAGCGAATCAGCAGCAGCCAGCCTGCGCGGTCAGATCAACGTCGCTTACAAGGCGGTTGATGAACCCAATAGCTACAAACCCCTGCAATTCCGGCGGGCACTGGGTAGCGCTGTCAGAACCATAAGGGCATTACGCTAATGCGGAAGTTTCGTTTCACCGCTGCCATTTCAGCAGCTGCTTTGGTCTTGAGCTCATGTGGCGGCGGGGGCGATAGCAATGATTTTGGTGGCACCCCATCACCGGCACCATCGCCTACTCCACCGCCAACGACGGTTGATGGCAATGGTGGTGCTTTTACACCTCCTGCGCAAGAAGCGCTTAGCGTCACGGACGTCCAAACTGTAATTGCGCAAGCCGTTGGTGAAGCCACCGCCCGGAATCTGCCATCGGTTATCGCGGTTACAGACCGCGTCGGCAATGTCTTGGCCGTGTTTGAAATGAATGGGGCACGGGCCACTGCAACCACAAGCGCGCGGACCGCTTTGGGAGCGATTAACAATCCGGGTATTGATGTGCAGGGTGTGGTCGTTCCTGCCGCTGCCGGTGCCATCGCGAAAGCGGTGACAGGCGCTTATCTATCGAGCGCAGGCAACGCCTTTTCAAGTCGGACTGCGAGCCAGATCGTTCAGGAGCATTTTCCGCCAGCGCCGACAACAGCGGGGCTTGAAAGCGGACCTCTATTTGGTGTGCAATTCAGCCAATTGCCATGCTCCGATCTCAATCAGCGTTTTGGTAATCCCGGCGCAATGGCGCTGATCGGACCAAAGCGTTCTCCGCTTGGCCTATCTGCCGATCCCGGCGGACTGCCGCTCTATAAAAATGGCGTTGTCGTTGGGGCAATTGGCGTCATGGGAGATGGCGATTACGGTTTTGATCCCAACATCCTTGATACCGACGTTGATGATGAGGAAGCCATTGCTCTTGCGGGCATTCAGGGCTTTGCTCCACCTGCTGCGATTGCCGCCAACCGAATTTCGGTGGACGGTACGTCACTGCGGTTCAGCGATATGGTGGTCAGTGATCTCTCCACTCTTCAAAGCAATTTTGCCGCCATCAATGGCACTTCCGGCAACTTGATTGCTGTCACTGGCTATACCGTTGGTGCCATCATAGCGGGCTCTGCTTATGGCACCGAAGCGTCTGGCATTCGGGCCTCAACCGCAGCCGAGTTCCAAAATCGCGATGCCTTTGTCCTATCCGATGGCACGGGCGCCAACCGCTTTCCGATCCGTGCTGCCACAGACGGAGCAGACGTCACCACACCGCTGACCTCAGCCGAGACACGGGCAATATTGGAAGAAGCGTTTATCATCATGTCCCGGGCACGCGCCCAGATCAGGCAACCACTCGACAGCCGGGCGCAAGTTTCTATTTCGGTTGTCGATACCCATGGTGAAATATTGGGCATCGTGCGTTCTCCCGATGCACCTATTTTCGGAACCGACGTGTCGCTACAAAAAGCGAGGACAGCGTCGTTCTTTTCCAACAGCATCGCAGCAGCCGATCTCCTCGGCAATCCTGACACAGATGTGGCCGCCTTTGTTGGTCGGGTACGAACTTTTTTGAATGATCCCAATGCGCTCACCGGCGCAGTCGCATTTGCCGATCGCTCAGGCGGCAATCTCTCCCGTCCTTATTTTCCCGATGGTGAGCTGGGACGTCCTCCCGGACCATTGTCTCGCCCGATTGAAGATTTCAATCCATTGGCGACCGGCCTCCAGGCCGCTTTGATCTTCCCCAATCTTGGGCAGCATCTTGCCTTTGTCACCGGCGCTTCTGCAACAGACACACCAATGCGCTGTACCAACACGCCGGACGCGGTGGCGGGACAGAACCGACTTGAAAATGGCATTCAGATTTTCCCTGGCAGTGTCCCGATTTATCGCGGTGATCAGTTAATCGGCGGCTTGGGTGTTTCCGGCGATGGTATCGATCAAGATGATATGATCAGCTTTCTCGGGTTGCATAATGCGGGCTTGCGAGTCGGCAGCATAGGGAATGCGCCAAAGGCCATTCGCGCCGACAATGTGGTGGTTGACCTTGGCGATGCGCAGGTTCGTTTGCGTTATGTAAACTGCCCGTTTGCACCGTTTCTTGACACTGATGACCAGAATGTTTGCGAAGGACTGTAACGAAAGTGCCAGCGCTCTCTTCTTCCTTCATGCCGATCATGGCAGTGATGTCTGGTCAGGCGGAGCAGATGGAAGCACAGCGCTTATCCGTCGAAGAGATGGAAACATCGCTCACCGCATTATTAGCGGGCAAGCAATTTGACTGGATGAGCATTGAAAATTCGGATTTTGATGTTGCGCAACTGGATGAAGGCGCTGGCATAACCGCCGTCGGCGGCCCAGATCCTGAGGAAGAAGAAGCAGTTTCCCCATCCGAACTGCCTATCACGACGCCGACGGAGGCCGGTCCGGATTCGGCGGAACCCGAGCAATTGGAAATGGATTTTGACGGGCTGGAGGCGGATGAAGCGCTGATTGACGGCCGTCGTCGCCCTGGTGTTCCCAAAGAACTGCCGGACCGCGTAACCCAGAATAATCCCGGAGCTATCAGCGCGCCGCCGCCAGAGGCCTTTCCCACCGATGAGTTTCCAGTCCCGGACCGCTGGCGGATATTGCAGACGTTATGCCCGCAAAAAGGCAGCGATCAGTCGATCTACAAAGTCTTCGGCGCGTTGCGAGCCAATTGCCGGCCAACCTCCGATCCCTATGGACAGAATGTTCTAAAGGGTGACAAGCCAATCCCGGAAGATAAAAAGCCGTCCTTCCTCAAAGGCGATGACTGGTTTTTTGTCGTCAATGCGATCTCTGACACGGTTATCGAGCCACGCAGCTTTCCCATTCCTGTGGGCGTGCAGACGACGGAACGGTCCAACAGCATCGATGTATTCGGCCGCTCAGGATCGGAAGTCTATGCGCAGACTTTCATTACCGGCTTTGCGCTGATCAAAGGCTCCACTGCTTATAAGCCGCCTGATGTCGAATATCGGCTAACGTTGGCGACGCAAATCAACCATGTAAACGTGCCAGAACGCCGGGTGCTGTTTGTTGAGCCATCAAAAACGTCCAACCGCACCGACTATTTTGTCGGCGTGCAGGAAGCATTTTTTGATTATCATATCCGCAACACATCCGCGCGCTATGATTTTGACAGTTTCCGTATCGGTATCCAGCCGATGCAGGCCGATTTCCGGGGTTTTCTGTTTCAAGACAACCAACTCGGCTTTCGCCTGTTCGGCACGCGCGACAACAACCGTGTGCAGTATAATCTCGGCGCTTTTGTGCAGCTGGAAAAAGATACCAACAGCGGCCTCAACGATATTTTCCAGACGCCGCGCGAAAGTTACATATTTTTTGCCAATCTCTACCGTCAGGATTTGCCCTTTGTCGGCCTGACCAGCCAGTTCAGCGTCACCTATAATATGAACCGCGAGAAGAGCGATATCGAGATTGACGATAACGGCTTCCCGGTGCGCCCTGCCCTGATCGGCGATTTGCGCGGACGCGCTTATGACGTTGTCTATCCCGGTTATGCAGTGGATGGCCGGATTGGCCGGATCAATGTGACCGGTCAGCTGTACGGAGCCTTTGGCGAAGACCGCAACAGTATCTTTACCAGCGAACCGGCTAAAATCGCTGCCTATTTTGCGGCAGCAGAAGCCAGTTATGATGTCGACTTCTTGCGGTTCCGGGCATCCGGCTTATTCGCGAGCGGCGATGGCAATCCCTATAACAACACCGAAGCGGGTTTTGACTCTATTTTCGAGAACCCGATTTTTGCTGGTGCTGACACAAGCTACTGGATCAGGCAGACAATTCCTTTCGCCGGTGGTGGCCGGGCGATCAGTATCAATGGTCGCAATGGTATTCTCAATTCGCTGCGGTCTTCCAAAGAGCAAGGCCAGAGCAATTTCAACAATCCCGGCACGATATTGGCAGGCGTTGGGGTTGATGCCGATTTGACCCCTGACTTCCGGCTATCGGTCAATGCCAACCATTTGTGGTTCCACAAAACCGAGAGCCTTGAAGCGCTCCGCGTCGAAGGCTCCATACCCAAGGATATCGGTTGGGACTTGTCGACTGCGGCAATTTACCGCCCCAAAGCCACTCAAAACTTAGTGTTCCGTTTGTCTGGCGCTGCCTTGCTTCCCGGAAAAGGCTTCAGAGATTTGTTTGACCAGACAGACAAACGCGATTTTCATTATTCCATTCTCTTTAACGCAATATTGGCCTTCTGATATGCAACCTTCCTCTCTCTTCCAGTCGTCAACATCACGTACACCGCACGTGATGCGGAGCGGAGTGGCGCTTGCTTTTGCGGCTTTTTTACTTGTGTCTGGTTCTTCTCCAGCCCTCGCTGCAGGTAAAGAGAAGGCTCAAAAAATTGACTACACGTTTACGCCGCCTGCACCGCAAAACCAGACATGGGATGCGGCAAATGCCAAAAGCACGGGCTGTGTTTCCTGTCATACCGATAGCGATCAGAAGACGATGCACGAGACACCTGCCGTGGTGCTCGGCTGTGTCGATTGTCACGGCGGAGATGCCAGCGTCAATGGCGACAATGACTGGGGCAAGAAAAGCCCGCAATATATGTATGCGCTCAGAAAGGCGCATGTCCTCCCCAAATATCCTGAAACCTGGCACTGGCCCTCTTCGGCTAACCCGAAACGCAGCTACACGCTGCTGAACAAGGAATCACCGGAATTTGTCCGCTTCGTCAATCCTTCCGATTATCGAGTGGCTCGCGAATCTTGCGGCGCTTGCCATATGGAAATTATTGAGGCGTCCGAGCGGTCGTTGATGGCAACTGGCGCGATGCTTTGGGGCGGAGCCGCCTATAATAACGGTATTGTCCCGTTTAAAAACTATGTCTTCGGCGAAGCCTATACACGCGAAGGCCAGCCAGCGACGATCAAGTCGCCAGGTAACCCGCACGGAACCGTAACCGACGAGCAGAAAAAGCGCGGCGCCTTGCCCATTCTCTATCCGCTGCCGACTTGGCATACTATTCCACCGGGTGACGTATTCCGCGTGTTTGAACGCGGCGGACGCAACATCAACACGCAGTTTCCTGAAATTGGCCTGCCCAATATTGGTGGGATCATTCAACGTCTCGAAGAACCGGGACGCCCGGATCTGAAACAATCCAATCGCGGTCCCGGCACCGGACTACGTGTCGCCATTCCTGCGCTGAATATCCATAAGACGCGCCTTAACGACCCTTTCACATGGTTCATGGGCACCAATGATCAGCCCGGCGATTACCGCCAATCCGGCTGTGCCAGCTGTCACGTTATTTACGCCAATGACCGCGAACCACGCCACAGTCTGATCTATGCTAAAGCCGGTCGCGATGGCCAGACCCAGACCAAAGATCCAACGATCCGCAACCTCAAGGAAGGCGAACATCGCTTTGGCAGCTATGGGACCTATGATGCCGCCCATGGCAAGAAGGGTGACCATGGTGGTGGGTATGATAAAAAAGCCGCAGATCACGGCGAAAAAGACGGTCACGATGATGGTCATGGTGATGGCCACGGTGATAATCATAGCGCCGATATAGCAGAAGCAGATCGCGAAAAAGGCCATCCGATCCAGCACGCCTTCACACGCGCCATCCCAACCGCACAATGCATGAACTGTCACATGCACCAACCCAATATCTTCCTGAACAGCTTTTTGGGTTACACGATGTGGGACTATGAATCCGATGCGCCGCTAATGTGGCCCGGACCGGATAACACCACGCCTCGTCCCGAGGGCATGAGCGACGAAGAATATCAAAAAATCTACAAGCAGCAAAAATATCCTGATGCCGAAGAAGTCCGAAAAATATTGGACCGGAATCCAGAGGCAGCTTCACCCAAAGGGCTATGGGGCGATCTCGATTTCCTTCGCAACGTCTATGACCTCAACAGTGAAGCCAAAGATACGCAATTTGCGGATTATCACGGCCATGGCTGGAACTTCCGGGCCATTTTAAAGCGCGATCGTGATGGCAATTTGCTCGATGAAGACGGGGATATTGTCGACAATGATGATCCCGAAAAATTCCGCAAAGAAGACGAGCCAAAATTCGTCGAACCCGGCATTAATCCCGGAAAGTCTGTCCACATGATGAGCATTCATGCCGAAGTTGGTATGCAATGCGCTGATTGCCACTTTGCGCAAGACAGCCACGGCAATGGCCTCATCTATGGCGAAGTAGCCAATGCGGTAGAGATTAATTGTAAGGACTGCCACGGTACGGCGGACGCCTATCCGACACTCATGACCTCTAATCTGGCGGCTCGGCCCAAAGGCAACAATTTGGCACTGCTGCGGAATGCAGATGGCCAGCGGCGCTTTGAGTGGATGCAGGACGAAGATAGCAATCGTGTTCTCATCCAACGCTCCATTGTCGACCCCAAGATTAGCTGGCGTGTCAGTCTCGTCAAGGACAGCGTTGACCGCGCGCATCCTGATTTTAATCAGAAAGCCGCACGGGCCAAGCTGATGTCAAAAAGCGGCGCGGAAACAGGTAAATTTACCTTTGGTAGCGGCGTCCCTATGGACGACCGCGCGCATAAAGACGAAAATATGGTCTGCTTCACTTGTCACCTCAGTTGGACGACAAGCTGCGGTGGCTGTCACCTGCCCATCGAGGCAAACTGGCAAACGGAAAGCCATAAATATGAGGGTGGAACGACGCGTAACTATGCGACCTACAATCCGCAGGTAGCGCGCGATCAGATGTTCCAGCTTGGCCGTCACCAGACAACCAAGGGCAGCATCATCGCGCCGGTGCGTTCAACCTCAGCGCTGATACTGTCATCTACCAACATCAACCGCGAACGCATCTATGTGCAACAGCCACCTATTTCTTCGATTGGTTTTTCCAGTCAGGCTTTTGCGCCCCATTTCCCGCACACCGTTCGCAAAACTGAAACCAAGCAATGTTCCGATTGTCACTTGAGCGAAGCCAATGACAATAATGCAATCATGTCGCAGCTCTTGCTGCAAGGTACAAATTTCGTGAACTTTGTCGGCCTGCATGCCTGGGTTGGAATGGACAAAGGTTTTGAAGCCGTCCGCGTCACCGAATGGGATGAACCGCAAGCGGTTATCGGTTCCTACCTGCAAAAATATGCCTATCCTGATTATTGGCGGATGCATGTTGAAGATAATGGCCGCGAGTTGATCAACTGGGTGCGCGGCGAACGACTGGATGATGATCTTTCCGGCGAAACCAAGGCACTCGAAGAATTTGCCAATGTCGTTCAAGGCACCCGCGATAGCGTCCGCTGCTTACAGCTACGGGGGGAATATATGTTTGTCGCCGAGGGCAAAGGCGGGTTCCGCGCGTATGATGTGGCTTCGATTGGTAACAAGGGTTTCTCTGAACGTATTGTCAAAGCGCCTTTCTCGTCGATAGGCCAAGATACGCATGTGAAAACGAAAAACGCGACCTGCATGGCACTGTCGACCAACCAACCGATTGCGCCCGAGCGCAACACCGCAGAGCTGCGTGAAATTAATGAAGAGCAGGCTTTTCATCCGATCTATAACTACGCAGTCGTTACCGACAGTGAGGAAGGCCTGATTCTGGTTGATATCAACACGCTGGCTGATGGTGAGTTCCGCAACAATTTCTTCAAACGGGCCGTCACCTGGAATGCTGAAGGCGTCTTGAATGGTGCCAAGCATATCACGCTGGCTGGTCACTATGCTTATATCACGGCGACAAACGGACTGGTGGTTATTGACCTCGATGATCCTTTGAAACCGCGCCATGTTGTCACCATGCCGATGACCGATGCGCGGGCCTCGGCGCTGCAGTTCCGCTACATCTGGGTCACCGATGCTGAGGGTGTGAAACTGTTCGACATTACTGAGATGGAAAACCCGGTTGCCGTGGAATCCGGAACCATTCCGCTGAAAAACGCGAAGCGCCTCTACCTGGCTCGTACCTACGCCTATATTGCCGCGAAAGATGAAGGGTTGGTCATCGCCAATATCACCAAGCCGGAAGCACCGGTCATCTACCGCAAAGAGACATTTGGCGGCCAGATGAACGATGCTGAGGATGTGATTGTCGGCTCAACCAATGCCACATTGTTTGCCTATGTCGCCGATGGCCGCAATGGCCTGAAAGTCATCCAGCTGACCTCGCCTGACAGTCAGCCCAATTATTACGGCTTCTCGCCGCCGCCCATGCCGGAACTCATCGCCTTTGCCCGCACCCCGAAACCAGCCCTGGCTCTGTCCAAAGGATTGGATCGTGACCGGGCAGTGGATGAAACCGGTGGTCAGATGGCGGTATTCGGGCGGCTCGGCTCACGGCCCTTTAGCCGCAGTGAAATGCAACGCTTCTATCTCAACAGTCAGGGCAAACCCTATTTTGTTAAAGATGAGGTCAATCTTTCAGATTGGGTCGGCCCAGTGCCGCCAATGCTGGCTCGTCGATAGAAGATGCGATAAACATAAAACGGGGACCGTGGCCTCAGACCACGATCCCCTATCCTCGATACGCGACGCGAGGAACAAAAGGCCCCCTGCACTCCAATACGGGTACAGGGGGCTTAACTTTAATCTATATACGGCCTCACCTTAGCAGTTGCCGTCAATGGCCCGGCCAGCCAGCGCGCCTACTGCGCCGCCAATGATCGTACCTTCGGTTTTGTCACCGCGGCGAGCCACTTCATTGCCAAGCAATCCGCCTGCAATCGCACCGATAATCGTACCGCCTGTACCGCGGTCACAACCACGACGGCGATCATTGCGATAACGGCGCTTTTCGCGATAGCGACGATCCCGGCGATCATTGTAACGATCACCGCGATAATAGTCGCCGCGACGATAGCTACGACGGTCATCACGGACCTGCTGATAATATCCGTCATTATAGCCTTGATTATATCCGCCCCGTGCCTCGGCCGGTGTTGCGAATGCCATCGCTGAAACAGCAGCGGTGGTGATGGCTAGTGTTCCTAAAACCTTGTTGATCATTGCTTCTACTCCAAAAGGATCATCCCGATCCGACGTGTTTGATGCCCGACAAGATTCGTTTTAGGTGTGACCGCTTGACCGCTTGCTGAATGTTGATTTTATCTGAGGTTCATATTCAGGCCTGCTTTTGTGAACAATCTGAAAGATTCGCTTATCTTTCAGTGTTCTGGATGCTTCATTTTCGGGTACTAATCTTTTGAATGATTGCTGGAGAAGCCCTGAAACGATAGCGGTGGGTGAATAAAAATATGGGAGAAGATCATGCAACTCAAAGGTAAAACCGCTGCAATCACCGGCGGTACAGCAGGCATAGGGCGCGCAATTGCCGAGGCCTTCTTGGCCGAAGGCGCTAATGTCGCGCTAATGGCGCGCAATCCCGAAAAAGGCGCAAAGGTAATCGCTGAACTTAATGTAGGTGACCGTGCTATCTTTGTAGCTGGCGATGTGATGCAGCAAGCTTCTGTCGAAGGCTTTATTGATCAGACGTCGGAAACATTCGGGACAGTTGATATTCTTGTCAACAATGCCGGGGGCGCAGGCGCCCTTGCCCCGCTCGTGGATCTTACCGACGAAGCGTTTGACGAAGCGATGAAATGGAATATCTATTCCACTTTCTGGGCAACACGCCGCGCGCTGAAACCTATGATCGCTCAGCAATCCGGACGCGTGATCAATATCAGTTCGACCGAAGGCAAAATGGGCAAACCAACTTTCGCGCCCTATACCATAGCCAAACATGGCATTAACGGCATGACCAAGGCGGTTGCGCAAGAGGTTGGTACCATGGGTATTACCGTCAATTCTATCTGCCCCGGGTTGGTACTCACAGACCTAATCCTCGACAATGGTCCAACCACGGCCAAAGGCCTGGGTATGACTTTCGAGGAAATGATCGACATGTTTGCACAGGAAAGTGCACTCAAACGCCCCAATACGGTGGAAGAAATTGCCGCCATGGCCCTATTGCTGGCGTCCGATGCCGGCGCCGGTATTACGGGTGCAATGCTCAGCGTCGACGGCGGAACCGCGCAATATTAGCTTAGGTCATCGATTGGCCCGATAAGTCCAGCCCAGCAAGTAAGACCGGTAACGACTACGGCAAAAGCTCTTCGCGCTTTTTGGCGACATTTTTCATGTCTGCCCAAGGATCATCGGGCTTATCCATCCCTTTGCTTTGCCCGCCCTCCGCATCATGCGTCTCTGCGACAGGCATGACAGGCGGTTCTGCAGCAACACAATAAGCAGTGATCAGCACCATGGCTGACCACCAGAGTGCGTTATTGCGACTGGCAAAGACACGCGTAAGGCGAGGTCCGAACATGCAATCGCGTTTAGCCCGTGAATGTTAAGATCGGATGGGCATTAAGCGCATCAGCTGTATCACGCCCACAACCAATAGTTAGTATATTTTACCATTTTTTAGATTTCGATCGTGTCAGGAAAAATCGAAATTTTCCTAACCATTTGATTTATATAGAAAAGCCAAAACTGGCACGAGCTATGCAATGCTACAGACATCTTCGCAAACACAACCGCGAAAGACCAAATTTAACCCAGAAGGAATTTAAAATGTCGAACGTAAATATCCAAAACCAAGTTGCCGCTGCCTTTGCCGCTCTATTCTCTGCCGCTGTTCTAATCAGTGCAAGCGTTGGCCCAGCCGTTCAGAACGCCGCTTCATTCATCGCTTAATCTGCAACCCGAACTTCAAAGGAAACATCACCATGACCCGCAATATTCAAAACCAAGTTCTCGCCGCTTTCGCAGCTCTTTTCTCAGCTACTGTTATGATCAGCGCCAGCGTTGGCCCAGCCGCACAAAATGCCGCGTCACTATTGATTTAACGCACAACAGCACTCTTAACCCCAAAGGATCTATCATGCCCCGTAATTTCTCCGTTCAGTTCACCGCCGCGATCGCCGCAATAGTATCTTCCGCCCTATTTATTGGTGCCAGCATCGTACCAGCGACGAATAACGCAGCATCCCTAATCATTTGACCATTGTTAGTTAAGCGCAGCCATCCAAACGCGTTCACCAAATTGCGCGGCGCCCCTAAGACAGGTTTTTTACTGGCAGGCTTTTAGAAATTTGGTAAGCGCCTCGCCCGAACCTTTTAAATGCACGCTGAACTTGTTACCATTCAGATTAACAAACGCCCGACTTCCACGCGCTAACGCCGGAAACAGACTATGGGAATTGGGCAAATAAAATTGCGGCATATGATAATTTTCGCCCTCAAGCTTAGCCGGTAACATCCGCGCCAGCACGCCAATCGACTGGGCATTATCAACCCTTATCGTAAAACCAAAGCGATCCTCCGCCATCAACTCCTTCGGTGTCGCAATAATCATATTGGCAATACGGACGCTGCCATCTGATTGTTTCTTGCACCCCATCGTCCAAAGTCGATTGTCGGTTTCCGGAACCTGAAACGCCAGAACAGGGTCCTCGGCATTGCCATTATAATCCCAGACCATCCCAAAAGCCTGCCCCGCATCGGGATAATCCTCTCGCGAGGGAATAGTCGGCTTGATGAGTTGGGCCCCATCCTTTGGCGGACCTGCTGTCTGCGCGATAAGCGGCGTGGCGGTCATAGCCGACGCAGCGGCGACCAGAGTGGCGAAACGAAAGCGTTTTTTTATCATATCTTGTGACTTAGCATCGCGAGTTATCCCATGTTAACCTTAGAATGACTCATAATGGGGTAAATTCATGGAAGATCAAGAGGTTAGACTTAACAGTAGCGGACCTCCCCGACCGATGCACTCAATGAAATGGCAGTTTTACGGCGATGTCGGAAAAGCCGGCAGACAGAATTAGACTCAAATTGGTTCTATCTCCGCTCCCTCTGCCTACATCCATAGTATCGCAACGTCAGCGACCGAGCCGTAAAGCGGCCGTTACAAACAAGGCCGCGCCAAATAGCTCCAATGTCTCTTCAGCAAAGCGGGCGGTTTCCATCACATCAAGGACCACTGCCAAGCCAATGACTGCCATTGCCACTGCGATAGTCGAGCGGCCATTATCCGCTTTAAACCAGGCGATAATGCGTACCAAATGTCCGCTGCGATAGGCCAATATCGCAGCCAGAAGCGGTACAATCACCGCTAGCGCCACGACCAACGGCATCAAGCCATTTGCCTCTGCCCCGCGATAGGCCAGCATCACCAGATCTTGCGCGCCGTCGAGCTCCCCTCCTCCGGCCATGGCCGGCATCGCGAAATCCAAATAACGCGCGCCGAAACTAATCTCGCTCAAACATGCGAGCAACGCGATGCCACAAAAGCTGAGCCCGACCACGCTCCTGAACAACTGCCGGTACAGCCCAACCATCAGCGCCGCCAGAAATAGCATGGCCGCCGCTGTTTCGACCACGCCATCCTCTCGGAAAAGCGGCCCGTGACGGAAATCAGCAGACGACAAGGCAATCGCAAGGATCGTCAGTCCGGTAATGGCGTAAACCGCCAGTTCGTGTCTCAGGGCAATCACAAAGGCAGTTTCATGACAGTTTTGTGAAATGTAAACTAGCCGTGACGCAAATTACCGGAGGCCGCCGCGCCCTAGCCCCGCACTGCCTGATTCAATGCGCGCGGGCACCATATTACGCGCGCTTTACCGATTTTTAAAAATTATCCTTGCATACTGACCGCATGAACAATGCTCCTGTTACGCCGTTTCCGAAAGCGCGCCAGCGCGAGGCTTTTCGGCGTGCACAGCAAGGGCCGTTTCGTCCGTTACCCAAAGATCTTGGCCGGCCGACCATCGGCTGGCTTACCTTCGCGGTCATCACTTTGGCCGCTTGCAGCGCGCTGTTTGCCGCCATCTGGTTTAGCGGTGGCCCGCCTGCCTCGCAAAGTGCCGCTATTGATCCACACCGCTCCAGCTTTGGCATTTGCTTTGGTGCTGTTCGCGCCAATTGCGTGGTGGATGGCGACACATTCTGGTTTGAAGGCCGCAAAATCCGCATTTCCGATATTAACACGCCGGAGATTTCCAACCCCGGCTGCGCATCGGAAAAGCGACTGGGAGAGCGCGCCAAAATACGGTTACTCGCCTTACTGAACGACGGCAATTTTGATCTGAAGGGTGATATGTTCAATGATCAGGACCAATATGGTCGCGATTTGCGCGTCATCACGCGTGGTGGAGAGAGCCTTGGCTCGACGCTAGTCAACGAAGGCCTCGCCGAGCGTTGGCAGGGTTATCGCCGGGATTGGTGCAGCTAGACGCCTAGCTTTCTATTCTACGCCGCCCTCTTCTTCCGGACTTTTGCCGCGCAGCGCGTCAATTTCGGCCTGCCGCTTCTGCAGATAAAGTTCCCGCGTCGCTGTGTAAGGATCGTTACTATCCCGTAACTTCTGCAACTGCTCGTCCTGTTCGACGCGAAAGTCGAGCGAGGTAATAATTCCCGACGGTAGCGTATAGGCCAGCTGGTTAAAGGGCTTGCCAACAGCAAAGGGCAATACGGACAGATCGACAACCCGGCCGAACAAGTCCCGAACCGTCGTGGGTCCGATCAACGGCAAAAACAGGAAAGCCCCCTGCTCCACGCCATAATAGCCCAGCGTATTTGCAAATCCATTGAGGCGCCGGGGCAAGTTAAAGGGCTTTTTCTTGGCCACATCGACCAAGCCGCCGATACCGATTGTCGAGTTAATAGCGAAACGGCCCAGTGTCTCGGCCGCCTTGCCCGGTTTAAGCTGTAGCAGGTAGTTCAGGAAAACCACGGGCTCACCCAGATTGCTAAGGAAATTAATCAGCCCGGTGCGAACCGGACTGGGCAAGGCCTTTTCATAAACGTCTGCGACCGGACCGACTACGGCGTCATCGACGCCCTGGACGACACTGAAAGAATCGGCGTTCAGGGACTGCAACGGATCGCTTTTGGGCGCGCGTGGCCGCGCCGTGACAATGATTTCATTCGGGTCGGCCTGATCATCTTCAGCAGCAGCGGCAGGGTCAACCGGCGCAAGCGAGTCCGTCGATGACAAAGGTTCAGCAACCGGTTCCAAAGGCACCGGCCATTGCGCAGGCGCGGGCGATCCCGGTTCGGGTTGCCATGTTGCTGCGGCGATAGAACCAAATAATTGTTCACCGGCCGACAGAGCCACGAGCGGTGCCGGCGCAGCCATGTCTTGAACATCTGCTGCAGCTGAATCAAAGTCCAGGGTGACGGTAGCTGGTGGGGGTGGTGCGGTAACCGGCGCATTCACTAGCGCCATTGCAATCGCAAATTCCGAAAAACTCAAACCTTTGACCTATCTTTTTTCGTTCCGTTCAAGGAACATCGTCCCGGGGGGTCGGTACGCCTACTCTTCTTCAAGTCTATAGAACGATGCTCGTGGGGGCAAGGCGACTTGTTCGGCCATCGCGGTGAGCCGTGGAATGTTCCCCGTCAGCGATCGATAGACAGATTAGCGTCATAGAATAAGGGAGTATTTTGGTTTCATCGTAGTGACTGTAAGGAACGAAGATGAAAGCAAAATACTCAAAAGCGCCCGCGGAG